>OVXK01000001.1_pt1 | contig 817702 bp, 769 predicted proteins | sample 1732021 | NCBI WGS metagenome assembly OVXK01 (sample SAMEA4413051, study PRJEB24355) | metagenome | biome: human; feature: gut; material: faeces | place: United Kingdom | collected 2010 | reverse complement strand
TGGTGGAAAAAATAGCCTAAATAGGCTGATTCGATGTGTTTGCGGGAAAAAAATCGGCCCAGATCCGCGAAATTTTAATCAGCGAGTCAGCTTGGGAAGAAATGACCTGCTTATTCGCACCTTCCCTAATATTACCAGCGCCTTGATACTACATATTTAATAAAGAGAAAAGTCGCAATTCACCTTTTTGACATATATAAGATTATTCTACGATATCGCTACATCAGCCGCGCTGACAGAACAAGAGCGTTCCAGCGTAAACATGTTTAAACGTCAATAAGGTATGCAGGTAACGAGGCGGGAAGTGCGCTACACTCGCAGGCAGTTTTATCCAATCGTAAAATGGCGGCGGCATGGGCAACATCATCCTGTATAAAGTTATCGTCATCATGGTCATTGTCTGGTGGGGCTGGAGTCTACTGAGGAGTAAGCAGAAAAAGCAGAGCCTGGAGCCCGCCATTGCGCAGGCGAATGCCAGAGAGCGTTATCAGTGGCGTTATTTCAGGTGGAGCTGGAGAGGTGTGCAAATCGTCTGCGGTTTTTATTTGCTGATAACCCTCATCCAGTTCCTTTTACGCTACTAGCGTCCGTCGCTGCGGCGCGCGAATAGAGCACGCCACAGCGACGATCTCTCTTATGCTACCCCGGTGCCGCCATCAGAGCACCAGACCTGGCCAGAAGCGTAGGAGCACGCGTCGGAAGCCAGGAGTACGTAAAGGGGCGCTATCTCAACCGGCTGTCCCGGTCTGCCGAGCGGCGTATCCTCGCCAAACTGCTGAACCTTCTCCTGCGGCTGTCCGCCGCTTGACTGCAGAGGCGTCCAGTACGGGCCCGGCGCCACGGCATTAACGCGGATACCGCGCGGACCCAGCTGCTTTGCCAGCGATTTCGTAAACGCAACGTTGCAGGCTTTGGTCTGGGCATAATCCAGCAGGATCTCGCTGGGTTTAAACGCCTGGACGGAAGAGGTGTTGATGATAGCCGCGCCCTCAGACAGATGGCGAAGCGCGGCTTTGGTTATCCAGAATGGCGCATAAACGTTGGTTTTAAAGGTCGCGTCAAAAGCGGCGGTAGTCAACTCTTCGATGGATTCGCAATACTGCTGCCTGCCGGCGTTGTTAACCACAATATCCAGCCCGCCAAGCTCCGCGACCGCCTTTTCGACCAGGGTATCGCAAAATGATTCAACCCGGATGTCGCCGGGAATGGCGACGGCTTTTCTGCCCTCGGCCTGTATCAGCGCGATAACGGCAGCCGCGTCGGATTCCTCCTCCGGCAGGTAGCCGATCGCGACATCCGCGCCTTCGCGCGCGAAGGCGATAGCGACTGCCCGGCCAATACCCGAATCACCGCCGGTAATCAGCGCTTTTTTCCCCACAAGCTTCCCGGAACCGATGTAGCTGGTTTCGCCGTGGTCGGGAAGGGGCTTCATTTCCGATGCCAGCCCCGGGGGTTGCTGCGGCTGCTCGACAAACGGCGGAAGTGGATAGTGTAGCGTTGAATTATTTCCTGTTGTCATACCGGCCTCCTTAATAAATGAAATTTAAGATTAGTCAATTATTGCGCATGGGGGATAAAAGAAAGGTAAACCAGGAATAATTAACTGCTTAAAACCAGGAATTATTTACCTGACTTTTCAGCCTATATGTATTACAGCCAAGGTCTTTATAAATAACAGACCCAACGCCGCCAGCACACTTGGCTCATCCTGGTCTAATCTTATATTTCATGCCGCGTTATCTGAATAAGTCGCCTGAGGACATTGAATGGAATCCATATCGTTTCACAAGCATTGGGGGGCGGAGTTTATTGCCGCTGATACTGTCCGTTTTCGCGTCTGGGCAGAAGGTCAAAAGACAATGACGCTGAGCCTGAAGACGCGGGATATTCCGATGGAAGCCGCGGGTGGGGGCTGGTTCCAGATTGACGTCCCTGGCGTAAAGCATGGCGATGAATATATGCTCCTTTTAGCCGACGGCAGGCGTATTCCCGATCCGGCCACGCGCGCGCAGCGCGATGATGTTAACGGTCCCTCGGTAGTTATCGACCCCAGGCTCTTTCAGCCGGTTAACCGCGTCTGGAAAGGGCGGCCATGGGAAGAAACCGTCATCTATGAACTCCATCCGGGCACCTTTACGCCAGAAGGCACCTTTCTGGCCGCCATCGATAAGCTGCCTTATCTGGCAGAGCTGGGGATCACCCAGGTCGAGATTATGCCCGTTGCCCAGTTTGGCGGTTCCCGCGGCTGGGGTTATGACGGCGTATTACTTTACGCACCGCACGCCGCGTACGGCTCGCCGGGGGATTTTCACGCCTTTATTGACGCCGCCCACGGGTTAGGGCTTTCGGTGGTTCTCGATATCGTTCTCAACCATTTTGGCCCGGAAGGCAACTATCTCTCTTTGCTGTCGCCGGGCTTTTTTCATCAAAACCGAATGACCCCCTGGGGTAACGCTATCGCCTATGAAACCGAGGCTGTGCGGCAGTATATTACCGAGGCGCCGCTGTTCTGGCTTACCGAGTACCATCTTGATGGGCTGCGCTTTGATGCCATCGATCAGATTGAAGATCGCTCCGCCAGGCATGTGCTGATAGAGATCGCCGAAAATATCCGCAAAGCCATCCCCGACCGCCATATCCACCTCACCACCGAAGACAGCCGGAACGTCATTTTCCTCCATCCGCGCAATGAGGATGGACAAACCCCGCTGTTTACCGCCGAGTGGAATGATGATTTTCATAACGCCGCCCACGTTTTCGCCACCGGCGAGACGCACGCCTATTATCAGGATTTTGCGCATCAGCCTGCCAGTAAGTTAGCAAGGGCGCTGGCCGAGGGATTTGTCTACCAGGGTGAGCTTTCTGCGCAAACCGGGAAGCCCCGCGGCGTGGCCTGCGCCGCTCAGCCGCCGCAGTTTTTTGTCGACTTTATTCAGAATCACGATCAGACCGGAAACCGTGCGCAGGGGGAAAGGTTGATCTCCCTTGCCGGTGCCGGGAAAACGCGCGTTTTGCTCGCCGCTTTGCTTCTGTCGCCGCATATTCCTTTGCTGTTTATGGGAGAGGAGTTCGGCGAGAGCAATCCCTTTTTGTTCTTTACCGATTTTCAGGGTTCCCTCGCGAAGGCGGTGCGGGAAGGGCGGGCAAAAGAGTTTGCCGGACACGCGGGGCACGACGAATCCGTCCCGGACCCGAACGATCCCCTGACCTTTATTCGTTCTAAGCTCGACTGGCAGAAGGCGGCAAGCGAGGAGGGGAAATCCTGGCTGCGCTTCACGCGCAACCTCATCTTGCTGCGCCATCGCTATATCGTCCCGCTGCTGGCGGCAGGGGGCGGCGTCGAGGGCAAGATCCTGCACACGGAGCCGCAGGCGCTGGCGGTGAGCTGGCAATTTGCCGGCGGGACGCTCTCTGTGGCGCTGAATATCGGCGAGGAACCGCTTGCTATGCCGAAAATACCTGGCGAGGTCATTTTTAGCTGGCCGGAACAGCAGGAGGCGTTAACGCCAGACAGTATTGTTGTCCGTTTTGCACATGGAGAAGCCTCAGTATGATCCCTTCCGCGACTTATCGCATTCAGTTCCGTAACGGCATGACCTTCGATCGCGCGGCGGCGCTGGCCCCCTATCTTCAGGGGCTCGGTATCAGCCATCTTTACGCCTCGCCGATATTTACGGCGATCACCGGCTCCACCCATGGCTATGATATTACCGATCCTAACGAGATCGACCCGGCCATCGGGGGCCGCGAAGGGTTTGATCGGATGGTGAAGGCGCTGCGAAACGCGCAAATTGGCCTGATCCTGGATATTGTGCCTAACCATATGGCGACCTCGCTGGAGAATCGCTGGTGGCGGGACGTTATCGAGCAGGGCAAGAACAGCCGCTGGGCGAATTATTTCGATATTGACTGGACGCGTCCCGTTACGCTGCCGTTTCTGGGGGATACCTTTGAGGCGGAACTGGAGAGCGGGGCGCTCGAACTGAAACGCGACCCTGCAACCGGGAAACCGGCGTTCATCTATTATGACCAGGTCTGGCCCCTGAATCCTCAAACCCTGGCGACAGGTGAGCAACTACTAACATCCCCGGATCGCGACGCCATTCTGGCGCTGCACGAGGCGCAAAGCTGGCGCCTTATGTCCTGGCGGGAAGCGCCCAGGCAGCTCTCCTGGCGGCGTTTTTTTGAAATTACCGGCCTAATTGGCGTCAGGGTTGAAGACCCGGCGGTGTTTGACGACACCCATCGACTTATCCTTGAACTGGTGCATTCCGGCATCGTCGATGGTCTGCGTATTGACCATATCGATGGCCTTGCCGACCCGCTGGGGTATCTGCAGCGCCTGCGCCAGGCCACCGGGCCAGAGTGCTACATTACGGTGGAAAAAATCCTCGCGAAGGGCGAACAGTTGCCCGCCGACTGGCCGGTGTCCGGCACCACAGGGTATGAGTTTATCGCTTCGCTGGCGGAAGTGCTGGTGGATGACAATAACCTCGACCAGCTGCAGCAGGTGCATGACGACGCGCTCGGCGGAACGGTGGATCGCCACAAAGCGCTGCGCGAGGCGAAAGGCCTGATGGCGGATCGCAATTTTGAGGGTGAATTTACCACTTTATTGAAGCTGGCCAGCGAACTGGCGCAGCGTAACGGCATGGCGGTCGAGAGTGACGCGCTGCGCCACGCCCTGCGCGAACTGCTGCTGGCCTTCCCGGTCTATCGTACCTACGGCACCGCCGAAGGGCTGACCGCTGGCGATATTACGCTGTTAAACCGGGTGGTTGACCAGGTGAACGCCGAAGAAAACCGACCCGATGCCAACGCGCTTAACGTCATTATCGCTATCCTGACCGGCAATCTGCAGGCGAGCAGCCTCGACATCGCTTCACTCTTCAGGACCCGTTTTCAGCAGCTCACCGGGCCGTTAATGGCGAAATCGGTCGAGGATACGCTGTTCTTTCGTCATAACCTCGACCTGGCGCTGAATGAAGTTGGGGCCGATCCTACGCCTCGCGCCTTCTCATTGTCTCGCTTTCATCAGGAGATGCGCATCCGTCTTGCGCGCCAGCCCGATGCGCTGCTGGGGACGTCGACGCACGATACGAAACGCGGGGAAGATGCGCGGGCCCGGCTTTACACCTTAACGGAAGCCCCGCAGCTGTGGGCGGAAAACCTTGCGCGCTGGCGTCAGATGAATCAAACCCATGTGCGTTTTTTGAACGACGGCACGGCGCCGAACGCGGCGGATACGTGGATGATCTATCAGGCGCTGGCGGGCGCGTGGCCTGCAACACTGCTGCCGGACGATGCCGAAGGGCTGAAATCGCTCGAAACGCGTTTTCTCGCTTTTATGGAAAAAGCGCTGCGCGAGGCCAAGCAGAGAACCGACTGGATCGACAGCAATGAAAGCTATGAGAGCGTGGTGCTTAATTATGTGCAGCAGCTATTTTCTGCGGATAATTCGCGCTTTCTCAACGATTTTCACATTGCCTTGCAGCCCTTTATCCGTGCCGGACTGGTAAACAGCCTCAGCCAGACGGTGATAAAACTGACTGCGCCCGGCGTGCCGGACATTTATCAGGGGAGCGAGGCGCTGAACTTCAGTCTTGTCGATCCGGATAACCGACGTGAACCCGATTTCGCCGTCCTTGCGCAAAACCTTCATACCGGGAATGCGGGTCTGTTCACCCGCGAACCCGCCTGGCGAGACGGGCGCCTGAAACAGTACGTTACCGCTTCTTTTCTCCGATTAAGACAGCGGCATTCAGCGCTCTTCCATTATGGTGACTGGGTACCATTAAAAGTCTCCGGGGAGAGGGAAGATAATCTTATTGCCTACGCGCGCATCAGCGGAGAGGAGGCCCTGATCGTGGTGGTGCCTCGCCTGGCGTTTGACGTTGCGGCGCACGGATTGGCGGAATCTTCCGCAAGGCTATGGGGCAATACTGTGGTAACCATACCAGACGATCTGGCCGGGAAACGTTTTCGCGATGTGTTTAGCGGCGAGAGCCGTCTGGTGGAAACGTCGCTCGAACTGGCGTCAACATCCGGGTGGTTGTTGACGCTTATTAGCGCTGAGCTACGGGGAGAATAACGATGCGCAAGGAAAAAGCTTTTGCAATACGGCCCGGCGACAGCCAGCAGTTGGGGGCTCATTTTGACGGAAAAGGCGTTAACTTCGCGCTCTTCTCCGCGCACGCTGAACGGGTTGAGCTGTGCCTGTTCGATCCTTCGGGGAAAAAGGAAATAGCCCGGCTGGAACTGCCGGAATATACGCACGAAATCTGGCACGGCTACGTGCCCGATCTTCAGCCTGGGGCGTTATACGGTTATCGCGTCTACGGCCCTTACGATCCGGAAAACGGGCATCGTTTTAATCCGCATAAATTGCTTATCGACCCCTACGCGCGGGAGCTGGCAGGCGATATCGCGTGGAACGACGCCCATTTTGGCTATGAGCTGGGGCATGAGGAGAAAGACCTCAGCTTTGATACCCGCGATAGCGCGCCTTTTACGCCGAAATGCAAGGTTGTCGACCCGGATGCGTGCGACTGGCAGGGGGAAAATCGCCCCGACATTCGCTGGCCGAATACGGTGATTTACGAAACGCATGTGAAAGGGTTTACCCAGCTTAATCCGGCGCTCCCCCCCGAGCTGCGCGGCACATTCGAGGGGCTTGGGCATCAGGCCTCCGTCGAGTATATCAAAAGCCTCGGCATCACTTCCGTTGAGCTGCTGCCCGTACATTGGTTTCCCGACGACCAGCATCTGCTTGACCGGGGACTAAAAAACTTCTGGGGTTACAATACGCTGGGCTTCTTCGCCCCCGCGTCCCGTTACTACGGGCCCGCGGGTATTGCCGGGTTCCGCAATATGGTGCGCGCTTTTCATGACGCCGGTATTGAGGTGATCCTTGACGTGGTTTACAACCATACCGCTGAAGGGAATGAGCTGGGCCCGACGCTCTCATTTAAGGGCATCGATAATTTCTCCTATTACCGGACGATGCCGGATCGGCATCGCTATTACATCAATGATACCGGGACGGGAAATACGGTGAATACGTCCCATCCCCGGGTGCTGCAGATGGTGATGGATTCGCTACGCTACTGGGCTCAGTCCATGCACGTTGACGGCTTTCGTTTTGATCTTGGAACCATTCTCGGCCGTGAACCAGAGGGGTTCGATCCGCGAGGCGGTTTTTTTGACGCCATAACCCAGGATCCCGTGCTGGCAAAACTTAAACTGATCGGCGAGCCCTGGGATATCGGCCCCGGCGGCTATCAGGTTGGCGGTTTTCCGCCGGGCTGGGGAGAGTGGAACGACAAATACCGCGATACGGTGCGGGAATACTGGAAGGGGGATAACGTGTCTACCGATTTTGCCGCCCGTTTGCTGGGGTCGGGGGATCTGTACGATTTACGCGGCCGTCGTCCGTGGGCCAGCGTCAATTTTATTACCGCTCATGACGGCTTCACGTTAAACGATCTGGTTTCGTATAACGAGAAACATAATGAAGCCAACAGTGAGGATAATAACGACGGGCACAATGATAACCGTTCCTGCAATTATGGCGAGGAAGGGCCGACAGAAAATCAGGCTATCGTCGCGGTCCGTGAACGCCAGAAGCGTAACTTCCTCACCACGCTATTTTTCTCCCACGGCACCCCGATGCTGCTGGCCGGGGACGAATTTGGCCGTACGCAGCAGGGAAATAATAATGGCTACTGTCAGGACAGTGAGATTTCATGGATCAACTGGGAAGCGCTGTCCGAAGATGACCACGCATTACGCCATTTCACCCAGCGCCTGATCGCGCTGCGCGCGCAACAACCGCTTTTACGCCGTGAAAGCTGGCGCGATGGGCTCGAGATACGCTGGTTTAACGCCGGCGGCGGTTTGCAGCAATCTGAGCAGTGGGATGAAGGGTCAACGTTAGGCCTTGCCATCAGTCGACCCGATCTCGAAGAGGAGGAGGGGATCTGGCACGACGTTCTGATGCTGTTCAATCCGTTTGAGGGCGATGTTGCGTTCCAGATACCGCAGTTCGGCGAAGGCGGCTGGGTTCTTGAGCTGTCGACCGCTGAAGTGAAAAGTGACGGCGTCACCATTACGGAAGCGATTGATTTTGTTCTGGCCGGGCGCAGCATTGCGCTATTCAGACGGCCTTAGCGTACAGGTAAACCCGGCGTTGAATGCCGGGTTTATATTGTCATTATTGATGCAGCGGCTGACCGCTGGCGGCAAGGATGGATTCATGCATGGCTTCAGAAAGCGTTGGATGAGCAAAGATCATCGATAAGAGACTCTCATCTGTAGCCTCCAGATGATGCGCGATACCAAAACCCTGGATCTGTTCAGTGACCTGCTCACCAACCATATGCGCGCCCAGTAATTCGCCGGTTTCGGCGTCGAAAATAGTCTTTACAAAACCCTCCGTCTCACCGCTGGCCAGCGCCTTACCATTCCCCTGATATGCGAACTTACCGACCTTGATTGGCCGTCCCGTCTCGCGAGCCTTCGCCTCTGTCAAGCCCAGGCTGGCAACCTGTGGCCGGGCATAGGTACAACCGGGCACATAGTCGCGGTTAAGAGGGCGTACGCCTTCGACGCCAGCCAGCGTCTCGACGCAGATCACGCCTTCGTGGCTGGCTTTGTGCGCCAGACACGGCGGGCCAGCCACATCGCCGATAGCATAGAGGCCAAATACGTTGGTTCGGCAAGCTGCATCCGTCTTGATAAACCCGCGGTCCAACTCAACGCCCAGCGCTTCCAGCCCCAGGCCTTCCACATTAGGCTGCACGCCCGCTGCCAACAGCACACGTTCGACTTCCAGTGTCTGTTCGGCGCCGGTGGTTTTCAAGGCGCAGCGCACGCCCGTATCGGTGCGCTTTACCTGCGTCAGCAGCGTTTGGCTATGGACGTGTATACCGCGTCGTTCGAACGATTTACGCACGGTAGCGGATACTTCGGCGTCTTCAACGGGCAGAATCTGCGCGGCTTGTTCGACCAGCGTTACGTTGCTGCCAAGATCGTTATAAAGGCTGGCGAACTCCACTCCGATGGCCCCTGAACCGATGATTAATAGAGACTCCGGTAAGCGCTCAGGCTGCAGGGCCTCGAAATAGGTCCAGATTCGCTCGCCATCTGGCTCGACTCCTGGCAACGCTCGCGGCCGGGCGCCAGTCGCAAGGATCACATGATCAGCGCGATAGTCTCGCTCTTCCCCCTGGGGATCGGCGACCGTGACTTGCCCCTTACCGCACAGCCGGGCGGTGCCGGCTATGACCGTCACGCCATTTTTCTTCAACAGGTACTCGACACCTCCGGTCAGCTGTTGCGACACGGCGCGGCTAAACTGCACCAGTTTCTGCAGATCGAAACTCACCTCGCTGAGACTAAAACCCAGCCGATCGGCATGCGCAATAGTGTGCGCCACCTCTGCGCCATGCAGCAGCGCCTTGGTTGGAATGCATCCCCAGTTCAGGCAGATGCCCCCTAAATGCTGCTTTTCCACCAATGCGGTACGAAGCCCTAGCTGGCCGGCACGAATGGCGGCGACATACCCCCCAGGCCCGCCACCTATTATCAGTACATCATATTTGTCGTGCATAGCTCGTCTCCCCGATAAACAACAGCGTCGGTGTTTCAACCAGCCGCTTGAGCGCCTGGAGAAACGCCGCGCCTGACGCCCCATCGATGACCCGGTGATCGCAGGACAGCGATACGGTCAGTTGATGGCGGACGACGATCTGTCCGTCGCGAACTACCGCTCGGGGCTCGCCTGCGCCAATCGCAAGGATCGCGCCCTGGGGTGGGTTTATGATGGCGTCAAACTGCCGTACTCCGAGCATGCCCAGGTTTGACACGCTAAAGGTGCCGCCCTGGAACTCTTCGGGCTTGAGCATGCCCGCCCGGGCTTTGGTTATCAGAGAATGAACTTCGTTTGATATGTCGCTTATCGACCTGCTGTTGGCCGAACGTACGATAGGGGTAATTAACCCGTCCGGCAGCGCAACGGCCACGGAAATATCGGCATCGGCAAAACGTCGGATGCTCTGGGTCGCCTCATCAAACTGTATGTTGACGTCCGGCACCGCTATCAGCGCCATGGCGCAGGCCTTAACCAGCATATCGTTAACCGAAATCTTGACGCCGGGTACTTCGCTGTTGATTTCCTTACGCAATGCTAAGAGTCGGTCCAGGTCGAGATCGACGGTCAAACGGAAATGGGGTGCATGTTGCTTGGACATTTGCAAACGGCCAGCGATCGCTCGCCGCATACTGGACATCGGCAACGTCTCAAAGGCTGTCGCTGACGTGGCTTGTGGAGCTCCGGCCTGGGGTAGCCCATCAAGCAGCAAAGCGGCCGCCAGCACATCATCGCGACTCACCCGTCCAAGTGAACCGCTTTTGCGGCAGTCGTGCAGGTTGATCCCCAGTTTGTTGGCCAGACGGCGCGCCAACGGGGTTGCCGAGACCTGGCTATCATCGGTATGCGATCGCGGCGCTTTGCCGGAACGAACTGGCGGCGGTGGAGAGGCGACGCGGCCGCCAGCGGCAACGATCGCGCTCTCCAGGTCAGCCACGGAGATACGCTCGCCGCGCCCGCTACCGTGGACCTTTTTCAAGTCAACGCCCAACCGCGCAGACAGCCGTAACGCATGGGGAGTGGCATTCACCTGAGTCGGATCGGTTTTGCCTTGCAGGCTGATGGGTACCTCGGTCTGCCCAATGGATGCCGCAGGCTTATTGGCGGGGGCCGATACAAAGGAGGGCGCCGCGGTCGCTACAGCAGGCTCGGTAGTCTGCGTGACAGGAGCTGCTGGCTGCGCCGCGGCCAGACTGGCAGCGAAGGCATCCAGTTCAGCATCGCTTACCGCAGAGTCAGCGACCAGCGCCAAAACAGCGCCGACCGGGAGGGTATCTCCCACTCGGGCGATTATCCGCCGTAGCGTACCGGCGAAGGGGGCCTCCAGAACATTGACGATTTTGCTGGTCTCAATTTCACAGATTTCCTGCCCTTTGGCGAAGCGGTCACCCTCCTGGATGGCCCACCGCGCGAGCACGCCTTCCTCCATTGAAAGACCCCACTTCGGCATTTCAAGTGTCCTGATATCGCTCATAGCTTAATCCTCCAGCACTTGACGGACGGCAGCTTCGATACGTTCAACGCCAGGGATCCAGAGTTTTTCGAGAGCAGGGGAGAACGGTACCGGGGTGTGTGGTGGTGTCACCAGAACAATAGGCGCTTTGAGGAAATGGAATGCCTGGGAAGCAATCAGCGCGGCGACATCATGAGCAAAGCCAAAACGCGCGGCTGACTCGTCGACAATGACCACGCGGCCCGTAGAAGCCACGGATTCCAGAATACCTTCTTCGTCCAGAGGCGAGATTGTACGTGGATCGACCACCTCCACCGAGATCCCCTCCCTGGCCAGTTTGTCGGCGACCTGGTTTGCTTTATGTACCATTGCCGACAACGCGATGATGGTGACATCCTCACCTTCACGGGTATAGTTAGCGACGCCCAGGGGAATGGTATAAATCTCGTCAGGTACCTCGCCCTTGAGGTCATAAAGCATTTTATGCTCGCAGAACACCACCGGATCGTCGTCGCGTATCGACTGGATCAGCAGCCCTTTGACATCATAAGGCGTCGATGGCACGACCACCTTGAGCCCCGGTGTGGTAGCAAAAATATTATAGGGTGACTGCGAATGCTGGGCTGCGGCAGAAAAACCAGCGCCGATCATGCCCCGCATCACCAGCGGCGCCTTAGCCTTGCCGCCAAACATATAGCGGAACTTTGCTGCCTGGTTGTACAGCGCATCATGGCTAACACCGAAAAAATCCATAAACATCAGCTCCGCCACCGGCCGCAGACCCGTTGCTGCGGCGCCGGCAGCCATGCCGACGATCGCCGACTCCGTAATGGGGGTGTCGATCACCCGGTCGGAGCCGAACTGCGTCCACAGCCCTTTAGTGACTCCGAGCACACCGCCAAAAGCCTCTATCCTTGCTTCTTCGGGCGCATTTCCGCCGTGACCGCCACGCAAGTCTTCACCAATCAGAACGACGCGTTCGTCGTGCTCCATTTCCTGGGCCAGGGCTTCCTTGACCGCTTCTCGATAGGTTTTTATAGGCATTGTTATCACCCTCAGTATGAGACGTAAACGTCTGTAAGCAGGTCTTCCGGTGCCGGGTAGGCAGCGGCGCGGGCTTTGAATACAGCATCATCGACAAGTGCTTCAACCTCCGCGTCGATCGCCGCCAGTTCCTCAAGGGAGATGTGTTGTTTGACCCTGGCGGTGAAAATCTTCAGCGGATCATGTTGTTCGCGCAGACGTTGAACTTCGCCCTCAGCACGGTAAAGCGCCGGATCGCCCTCAAAGTGACCGTGCCAGCGGAAAGCTTTGGCCTCAATCACGCTTGGGCCTCCACCTTCTCGGGCGCGCTTGACTGCCTCTGCGGTGGCATCGTAAACGGCAAAGAAATCGGTGCCATCAACCGTCACTGCCGGTAAACCGAAGCCCGCGGCGCGCCCGGCGATATCACGACCACCGACGGCGTAGTCATGGCCCGTTCCTTCGCCATAACCGTTGTTCTCGAAAATAAAGATGGCAGGGAGTTGCAGCACGACTGCCATGTTGATGGCTTCAAATACCAGGCCCTGGTTAGAACCGCCGTCACCGGTAAAAGAGACCCCAACGTTACCGGTCTTAAGGGTTTTGGCCGTCAGCGCAGCGCCGATGGCTAACGGAGGGGCGCCACCCACGATAGCGTTCGCACCCAGCATACCTTTCGACAGATCGGCAATATGCATTGAGCCCCCCTTGCCCCGGCATAATCCGCTGTCCTTACCGAATATTTCAGCCATCATGCCGTGAATATCGCAGCCTTTGGCAATACAGTGGCCATGTCCACGGTGCGTGGACCCAATGAAATCAGCGTTAGTCAGATTTTCGCAGACCCCCACCGCAATGGCTTCCTCACCGGTATAAAGGTGAATGAAGCCTGGAATATCACCGCTGGTGTTTTCCTGATGCAAACGCTCCTCAAACGTCCGGATTTCGCGCATCTTACGGTAAGCCTGGAGTAAAGCCTGTTTGTTAAGCATCACTTAATTCTCCTCAGTAAAGGTCGTCAGGCGGGCAGGCTGGAAGCCCCTTAACCACGCCGATGCAATGAATCTACGAGTGCGACGAGGAGGTGCGAAGCCACCTTCATGGGGGGGTAGGAGGGGGTTTACATGCTTGAGGTCAAACTTTATAAATTTTATGTATCTATCGAGAGGGGCGGTTCCATGTCGTCCCGGGCTCTGGCGTACAATTGATAAAAAAAGAATACGGGTAGATAACCACGGATGAAGCCATCGGATGTTAAAAGTCGTCAGGCAACTTCACTGGTCTCCGGAGCACTGCGGCTGACCAGAGATTTGCCGCTAATCCTGACCAAATTCGTCCCGCCACGCTCTTCGATTCGGCTGCTACAGCGCTCACGGCTTCTTTTACTCCTCGATCGCATGCAGCAACGCCGTCTGGGCGTGGTTTGCGCGGGCGCTGGATTTGGCAAAACCACGCTGTTGGCGCAGTGGTATCAGCACATGATTGCCCAGGGCGAACGCGTTGCCTGGCTTAGCCTCGATGATGAGGATGATGGCGTATGGCAGTTCATTCCTTATCTGCTGCAAGCATTGCGGCCGCTCTATGGCGATTGGGACGCCGACTTTTGGCGCAACATAGAAGAACAGACGCCCTCCAGCTCGCAACAGCTGCTGGCCGGGTTGATTAACCAACTGCATTACTGTCCGCACGATCTGTATTTGATCGTTGATGACTTCCATATGATTAATGATGCCGGCGTATATGAAGCCCTGGGATATTTGCTCAAGCATGCTCCTGCCGCCTTGCATCTGATCATTGGCAGCCGTTTCCACCCCAGTTTGTCCCTGAGCCTGCTTCAGGCGCAGGACCAATTGGTGGAGATCTACGATCGAGACCTGCAATTCACGCTCGAAGAAACCAGAAACTATTTCAGCCAGACGATTGACGTACCACTCAGTAATCAGCATGTACAGCGGCTGCTTTCCGCGACAGAGGGGTGGATCGCCGGCATGAAAATCGCTTCGTTGTCCCCAGAATTGCTCAATGATCCAGAACATCTGCTGCGCAATATCCGTGGTGGAACCCGCGCCATCGCCCGTTATCTGAAAGAGGTGGTACTTGACCCATTGCCAGCGGAAGTTTTTGATTTTCTTGTCAAAACATCGTTTCTTAATCGTTTAAATGCCGGGTTATGTAATAGGGTTACTGGGCGTGATGATAGTGAAGCGATACTGGCATGGATTGAGCGGCACAATCTTTTTTTGTCAGCCCTGGACGAACAAGGCTGCTGGTTTCGCTACCATCCTCTTTTGCAGGAAACCCTGCGAACGATATTGCAGCAGAACAACGATATCAACCTCAAGCATTTACATGAATTAGCCAGTCATTGGTTCGTTGAACATAGATTGTGGTCCGAGGCGGTACGCCACGCACTTGCAGCGGGCAAGCCGATCCATAACCCCGGGCAGGATGGCGCGGGCGCGCAGTCACTGGCGGAAGAAGGGGATATAGACACCCTGGTTTCCTGGATGCATCACTTACCTGCGAGTACTGACCCTTCGCGCATTGACCTGCAAATCAATCTGGCCTGGGCGCTGGCGCACTATTTCCGCTTCGATGAATCGAGGCAGTTGCTGGATAATCTTGACCAAATGGTCGTTAATCATCGTGATGATATAGCCCCCAACGCCTGGCTCAAATTACGTGTCGTGCGCGCAATTTGCGAAGCTTTTGCCGAGAAAATCCCGGAAAGCCTGGCGATTGTGGAGCCGTTGCTGGCTAAAGTGCCCTGCGGAGACACCTGGGTCGATGGTCTTATTTGCAATATTCTGAGCTACTGCCACGTGGTTAATCAGCGCTATACCGACGCTCTTGAGGTTCAGCGGCATATGCCTTGCCCGGAAAGTCCATTAGACAATCTGTTTGTCTCGGTTTATCGCGCTTTTATCATTGCTCAGTGCCATCTTGGTCAGGGGGACCTGGAGAACGCCTGGGGGCATGCAGAGAATGCCTTGCGCCAGGCTGAGCGTTATACCGGCCCCCAGTCGACCAGCGGCGCGACGCTTGCGCCGCTGCTGGCGGAAATGGCTTACGAGCGTAAGAACCTGGACTCCTTAAATACGCTGTTAGCAGATAGACTCGAATTCATCGATCGGTTTGGTCCGCCCGACGCCCTAAGTCGCTGCTATACCTATCTTGCGCGTCAGGCCTTGAATGACGATATGCCGCATGAGGCAGAACGGCTGCTGGAACACGCGCAGCGACTAGCGGTGTCTCGCGGATGGCAACGGCCGCAGGCTTTATTGTTAGCAGAGCAGGCGAGGGTGCGCCTGCAGCGCGCGAATTATCCAGGCGCAGAGCAGCTGCAACGGCAACTTGAACAACTGGCGGCCCGTGCCACAATTGATGCCGAAAATCCTTGTCAACGCGCAATAGCTCAGTATGCAATCGTCAGCCGCAGCCGCCTTCTTCTGGCGTCAGGCCAGGCCCCACAAGCCAGCCTTTTACTGGGTGAACTCGTGACTGAGCAGGAGCGTCGGGGCGACCGGCTATCCGCAGCGCGTCTTCGTACGCTATGGTCATTATCCTTGTGGAATAGTGGCGAAAACGCGGCTGCCGTGGCTGCATTGCAGCCCGCCCAGCAATTAGCGGCACAACAGCATCTCAAACGAATTTTTCTTGATGCTGGCGAGACATTGCAGCCTCTGCTTGTCCGTGTACGCGAAACCTCGGCAGCCAGCGAAGGGGATGCTCTTTGGCCCGGCAAAGGAAGCCAGTCTGAAGGCAAGCGGATTCAGCGTGAAAATCTTGATGTTAACCTGGATCTCAGTGAGCGAGAGCAGCAGATATTGCAGCTCATTGCTGACGGTCAGATGAACAAAGAAATCGCTCGCTCCTTGACTATCTCTACTGAGACGGTGAAATGGCACATCAAGAACATCTACGCCAAGCTCAAAGTCAGTAGTCGTACGCAAGCCATGAGTCGGGCTCTGGAAATGAAGTTACTGGATTAACCCAGACTCTCAAAAAAGTGCGTGGAACTAAGACGGGCATACTTTCACAGGGAGCAACAAAATTTGTGATGCGTTATTGCACGGTGCTGATCCGAGTGAAACTGCGCGTGACGGGAGGGGCTATATCCAGGCGTTGCGGCGGCAGGTGGATGACAAGATGGTGTTAGTTCTTTAGAGACTGGAATGATTTGAATAATCCCGGTTCGGTGGGCGATATGGGTACTGGGGCGAATTGTGGCAACACGGCCTCCCAAATTCAATTTAACATAATATACATTATGCGCACCAAGATTGTAGCTCCCATATTCTAATGTCACTTTTAACCCATTTAGTGATGTCACTTTTTCTGGCATAAAGGATCCAATCCTCAGGCCATGGAGACATCAGGATGCTTGTGACCATGTCAGATAAAGAAATCAGTCGGATCAACGTCATTCAATCAGTTGTTGAAAAACGTATGCGCCGTCGTGATGCTGCTCATCAGCTTGCTTTGACCGAACGTCAGACACAGCGGTTAATGAACCGCTTTCGTGAGTCTGGTGCCGCAGGATTGGTAAACCTTCGGCGTGGACGCCCTGGTAATCACAGGCTTCCTGAGTCACTGAAGCTGCGAGTTCTTTCGTTACTTCACGATCATTACAGCGACTTTGGACCAACACTGGCCGCAGAAAAATTACGCGAACGCCACAACATCACAGTATCTGTTGAAACGCTCAGAAAATGGATGACAGCGGATGGACTCTGGGTTCCTTATTCACGTCGCAGGCCCCGCGTTCATCAACCCAGATATCGGCGTGACTGCCTCGGAGAACTTGTTCAGATTGATGGTTCCCCGCACGACTGGTTTGAAGGCCGTGCACCGAAATGCTGCCTGCTCGTCTTTATTGATGACGCGACTGGCCGCCTGATGCACCTCCGTTTTGGTGAGACTGAATCAGCTTTTGATTACATGATGGCCACTCGCGAGTATCTCGAGCAACACGGCAAGCCCCTTGCGTTCTACAGCGATAAGCACGGCATTTTCAGGGTCAATAATGGAGGATCCACTACGACCGGAGTCACCCAGTTTGGCCGTGTACTTTCTGAACTTGGGATCGAGTTGATTTGTGCCAACAGTCCACAGGCTAAAGGCCGTGTGGAGCGAGCAAATCAGACACTTCAGGATCGGCTTATCAAAGAGATGCGTCTCGAGGGAATCTGCAGTATTGAAGCCGCCAACGCCTGGCTGGATACCTTCATCGCTGACTTCAATCGTCGCTTCGCAAGACCAGCAAAATACCCCAAAGATCTGCACCGCCCGGTGTCTGAAAGCAACGAAGAGCTGGATGATATCTTTGCTTGGCAGGAACTGCGTAAGCTGTCTAAAACGCTGACATTCCGCTATGACAAAATGATATATCTGGTTGAACCTACTGAAGAAAATACTCGCATCGCTGGCGAGAAAATAACTGTCTACGACTATCCTGACGGCACGCTGGCATTCAAATACGGTTACCGTTCACTCAAATATCAGGTGTTCGACAAACTGGAATGTCTCGACCAGGGGCAAATTGTTGATAACAAACGTCTTGGGGCTGTACTGAAGCTGGCGCAAAGCAAAATGGATGAACTCGAACGCGATGGCAAGCGTGACAGGAGCAAAAAGATGCCAAAACGACGGGCTCAGGCCAGAGTTCAGGAGCAACTCAGGGCAATTAATCCGGTCCTGGTAAACCCGGATGAATTCAGGGCCAGCCTGAAACGCTAGCCCCCTGCTCTTTTTTTTGGATAGTTCAGCTGTGGCAGTGTGATGAAGTACAAGCTTTTGAAAACATGGCAGTTGAGTTTGCAACCAATAATCCCCATTACTTATCTGGTTTTACTATCACAGCAGATATATTCCAGAATATTAAGGGGAAAACAGAACATGGCCAGATGTACGGCTCCTGTACGTGGACATAGCTCAGCAGCCGCCGCTGCTGCCTGTCCAGCCTGTCGCAATCGCAGTGGTTATCGCCGCAGCAGCTACAGTTATGATAGTTATCCGTCCTACTCCTCGTCAGGCAGCGCTGGCGGAAGTCGTGGAAGCAGTAGCGGTGGTTCCAGCAGCGGTACAAAGCCTCGCTGGTCAAAATCGGGATCTTCCGTTTCCTACACAACCGCCCAAGTACAATCTCTCACACCGATTCGCCAAACGGTAGAGAAGCTTGTCGCAGAGAAGCCGGATTTGCGTGATGTATTCCTTTGCCACGCTTGGGATGATCGACAAGGCGTAGCCAAAGAGCTACACGATTTGCTCGAGGCTGCAGGCGTCAAAGTATGGTTTAGCGAAAAGGATCTTGCTCTTGGCGTTCCTATGATGCGTGCCATCGATAAAGGATTAGCAAATTCTCGAATCGGTCTGGTATTAGTGACTCCAGCGCTATTAAACCGACTGCCCAAAGAAGGCGTTGCTGATAAAGAGCTTTCAGCTTTACTGGCCGGGAACCAACTCGTACCGATCGTTCATAACACAACGTATGAAGCTCTCCGCAATGTCAGTCCCTTGCTCGCATCCCGAAGCGGTCTGGACACGGGAGAAGATACGCTGGCAGTTGTCGCAACAAAAATTGCAGAATTGATTACTGTGTAGAGTAACGACTCCCACTCAAACTAAAATATCTGGTCTACTACCGCAGGCCAGATATTTTACCTTTTATCACCTCTCCCTTCAGAACATAACTTCCGCCCATGTCCATGTCACTTCAGGTGACATTTGAAACTGGCTAAACCGAGTGACTTTTTAATCTTGTAATAACAAAGATAGAGGAAGCAAGATTACGCGATTTTGATCAGAACTCAGTTAACCATCCCGGGATTCTGCTCATGGCCCATTCAGCGCAGTTTTTTACTTTGGATGAAATTAACCCATGTTGTCGACCGGCACCTGACAACGCAGATGGCCGCGCAGCGCCTGGGTATCTTCGCTCGTCAGTGCCGACGTCTTCTGTCGCGTTACCGCGAATCTGGCCCGCCTGGTATGGCTGACCGCCGTCGAGGAAACCCCAGCAATAACCAACTGCCTGATGGTCTTGCACATTACATCCGAGATCGCCATACCGACTTTGTGCCGACGCTTACATGCGTGAAACTCGCAGAACTGCACGATGTTCACCTGTCCCAAGAAACTGTCCGTTCACTCATTGTCAAAGCCGGTCTCTGTATCCCTCGCAAACAACGTGCGCCGAAAATTCAGCAGCCACGCTATCGTCTTGCCTGTTGTGGCGAGTTGATCCAGATTGGTGGCTGCGACCATCACTGGTTCGAGAACCGTGCACCCGCCTGTATCGCACTGGTCTACGTCGACAACGCGACGAGCCACCTGATGCAGCTTCGATTTGTAAAATCGGAATCGACATTCACCTATTTTGAGGCCATCCGGGGCTACCTGGAAAAGCAGTATCACATTATACGATGGCGTAAAGATTCCACAGATTGGTTAAGGGAAGTTATTATGCTTCCCTTAATGCACACTTTAAGCAATTTGCAATCTACTCATAAAAAGTATATATGAATTTTATTCAATAGGTAAATTGTGCAGTTTTAAGAAAGATAGCTTATCCCAATAGCCTCTTTGAAATATAATTTTATTATTTACTATTTGAAAAAAACCGCAACCTCTTAAACCTGATGGGGCACGCCACTCTAAAATTGCCCATTGTCCATCTTCGAAAATGTTTTCAACGATACAAACCATTTCTGGAATAGAAAAATCTTGTTCAAACATTTTCTTTATAGCCTCTTTCCCAATAACTGGCTCATTGGCTACCTGATGGTTTATTGCATTATCATCATATAATTCTGAAATAATTTCTACATCTGCATTATTAAATGCGTCAACCCATTGGCAAAGTATTTCTTTTGGCGTCATATAAATTACCTCCAGACCTGTAAATAATTCTTTTCCATAGCATAACATCAAAATCCTATCAAGCTAAAAATTTATTGGCACGCTCGATGCCATGTTCCTCGACTACGAAGCGGCCAAAGATTATGCAACCCGCTTCAGGCTGGTCACGGCGGCGAATATCCCTTCTTTCGACGCGCTATTGACCATGCTGGCTTCCCTGCTCTACCTACGAACGCCTCTCGGAAATCGTTCAGGGAACAATCGCAGATGTAAGAAACCGCCACGCCATGATAGTAACGTTCACCGTCCTGTGTAAAACCCAGTCATTGCATCTGGCCATGACTGTGTAGTAAATTTGGCTGTTGATTAGGTGCAGAGCAATGATAGAGCGTTTTCTGCGACACGATAATTTTACGCACTATGAAGGTTAAATTTTGAAAGCATCAAATTTTTCGGAATTAATAAAGATAGCCGCTCTGCAGCTTTTTAGAGAAAAAGGATTCAACAATGTCTCCACCCGCGATCTTACACAAAAGCTTAATATTTCCAGGAGCCACATCTATCATTATTATAGTAACTGGGAAACATTAAAAAAATCGGCCATAAAATATATGTTTGATAATGACATCGAGGAATGTCATGCAACATTTAAGGCCTCGGAAAGTATGTCCGCGAGAGTATGCATCGGCGCGCACGAGGCAGATGAGAAACGGCGATGGCCCGAATCGTATAGAGACGCAAACCTGAATACTCCGGACACCGCGCTTCAGGACATCGCTCAAGACGCCGATAGCGGGCAGTATCCGGACGGTACTATTGAACGCCGGGGCAACGGTACTACCCTGCCCTTTATGACTGACGACCGGCTATCTCACCCACGCACTTCTCCCTGAAATTTAACATCGTCGCGGTTAATGTCGAAAATTTGCCACCTGACGTGGTTGGCATCGAGGGTGAAGACTGCCGTGGCGAGGGTGTTCTCCTCATCCGGATCGTCGGCAGCCAGCCGGTAAATTGGCAGTTTGGCGTCATGGGTATCTGAGAGAATGGCTTTTGCCGCCGCGGCGTCAAACGGAGGTTGTGTTTCCCGCCACTGCACGAGGCGTAACTGCCGCGACGCTGAGCTGTCGGTAACGATCTGCTCAACGCCAGCCAGTGCCGCATGCACCAGATGGTTGGCATGCCCGGTTACCGTCGTCAGGGGTAGAACGGAACAGCCTTGACCGGTGGCCTCAACGCTGAACAGCCGCGCATCGCCCAGTTGCCCGAGCGTATGGTGAAACGCCCCGGATCGCGGCTGGCCGGTAAGTATAGTGATTGCCTCGTCGAGGGTGTTCGCATTCAGAGAGGCGCGAGCCAGGATCTGACGCGGTAATCCCTGCGGACGATGCACTGCACGGATGTTATTCACCGTGTTAACGATACCTTTTTCATTCACCGCAAAGGTGTGGCCGCAAATCGACCCCGGATAGGCAAAACTCGTAAAGCTCAGTCCGCGACTCGGAGTAATGGTAGCCAGCAAGCATTCATCCCGTAACTGAGGAAAACCGTCTTCATTGTGCGCGATAATCCGCTCGCCTGCGGCGTTTACCCCGGCCACCGTCGTACAGCCATCCGACGTTGAGCGCACCAGATCGCCACGGCAGTTCCAGGCAAAGACCTGATCAACAGTGGCCTCCAGCCCCTGCGCCAACCCCTCCAACTCCTGCCAGATGTGCGGGTAATGCCGCTGCACCTCGGCGCGCATTAACCGGGTCTCAGGGGATGCCTGCAGGGCCATCACCGTTTGCCACAATGACGTGAGCCTCAGTTTCTGATGCCATGCTTCACGGCCAAGCTCGCCAAGGCGCAGGCCAATCTCAAACGGGGAACCACTGATGTCGATTTTCTTCATGTGATGGATTCACTTATGTTCAGGAAACGTGCTGTAAAAATTCTTTCAGGCGCGGATTGCTACTGGCATTCAGCAGGATATCAGGTGGGCCATCTTCAGCAATGGTTCCACCATCGATAAACATCAATCGAGAGGCCACATCGCGTGCAAAGCCAATCTCGTGCGTCACTATAATCATGGTCATCCCTTCATCCGCCAGTGAACGCATCACTTTTAATACTTCATGGCGCAACTCCGGATCGAGCGCAGAGGTTGGCTCATCAAACAGCATCATTTTCGGTTTCACCGCCAGCGCGCGGGCGATAGCCACGCGCTGCTGCTGGCCGCCAGAAAGCTCCGACGGATAGTGCTCGGCCCGTTCGCGTAGGCCGACACGTTCCAGCAGCGCCAGCGCCTGTTCGCGGGCTGCCGCTTGACTCATTTTGCGTACGCGAATAGGCCCAAACATCACATTTTCCAGCGCCGTCAGATGCGGAAACAGATGAAATTGCTGGAATACCATCCCCGCTTCGCGGCGGATTTCGCACTCGTTGACGTGGGGATCGGTCAAGTGCATCCCGGCAACCAGCAAGGTGCCGGAGGAGATCGCTTCCAGCTTGTTGATACAACGCAGCAGCGTCGATTTACCTGAACCTGAAGGACCGATAATCACGACCACTTCACCGGCATCAATTTTCAGATTGATATCGTGCAGCACCTGGGTGGTGCCGAAATGTTTAGCAACCGCGCTAAATTCAACCATGCTCATAAAATATGGATCCTTTTCTCCAGTTGCTTCAGCAGGAAGCTCAGGCACAGGGTGACGGCAAGATAAATCAGGGCAACCGCTGTCCAGACCTCAAGGGCACGGAAAAGACAGCAGACAGAAGTTTTCGCGCAATACCCTAAAACTGATATTGGCATTGAGAATAAAAACAGTATCCCTACATTCGCACGCAATATAAAAATCAAGGCGTGCCAATTATTTATGCGGGAAGAATAAAATCCCTGGTGTCGGGTACTGGCGTCTGCGCGCCGTTCATAATCATTGAAAGAAAGCTGTAATAACCGTTGATGCCTATCAGATCGACAACGCCCTTTTCCCCCCAGAGATCGATTGCCTGTTGCCAGATATCATCGCTGACTTTTTTATGCTGATGCAGCTGCTGGCAAAAATGGTAAACCACCCATTCATCAGCCTCCAGCGACTCTGGTTGACGCTGTTCATTAATTGCCTGCACCGCCTGTGCCGGGATCCCTTTTTCCCTGGCTATTGGCGCATGAATGGCCCATTCAACCGGCTGCGACCAGTGACGCGCGGTCAGCAGGATGGCCAGTTCCGACAACCGCTGCCCCAGCGCGCTACGGTAGCGCAGATACTCCCCCATTCGCTGCGCATGAGCCATCAGTTCCGGGCTGCGCAACAACGGTTCAAACGGCGGCAGCAGCGCGCCGCGCGGCCCGTTGATAATCTCCTCCGCAAGCTGGCGTTGTTCATCGCTCCACTGCTGTTCTGTCAGCGCAGGTAAACGATTCATGGCTGATGTCTCATCAGTTTATGCGTCTCTTCGCTGATGACTTTGTGCAGGGTATCTACTACAAAATCGAGTTCGGACCGGCTGACAATAAACGGCGGCGCAATCAGGATATGATCGCCCCGCTGGCCATCAATGGTTCCGCCCATCGGATAGACCAGCAGCCCGTGCCCCATGCACTGCGCTTTAATAGCGGCATGTAGCTTCAGCAGCGGATCGAATGCCGTTTTGCGCTCTTTATCGCATACCAGCTCCACGCCGGCGAATAAACCGCGGCCGCGCGTATCACCAACATACGGTAATCCGCCCAGCACATCATGCAGCGCCTGCTGCAAATACGCGCCCTGCTGCTGCACCTGCTCGAGCAAACGATCTCGCTCGATAACCTGCTGTACGGCCAGCGCAGCCGCTGCGGCGGTCGGGTGACAGATGTAGGTGTGACCATGCTGGAACATTCCGCTACCGGCTTGCAGCGCGGCGACGATTTGCTCACTGGCCAGCACTGCGCCAATAGGCTGATAACCCCCGCCTAAACCTTTTGCGATGGTCACGATGTCAGGGACAACGCCATCCTGTTCAAAGGCGTGCAACGTGCCGGTACGGCCCATGCCGCACATCACCTCATCGGCGATATACAGAATGCCGTATTTATCACACAGCCGACGAACGCCTTGCAGATAACCCGGCGTAGGCGGCATTGCGCCGGTGGTTGCGCCAACCACCGTTTCGGCGATAAAGCCGATAATTTTTTCCGGCCCGGCGTCCAGAATTGCCGCTTCGAGTTCGCCAAGTAAGCGCTCGGTATATTGCTGCTGGCTTTCACCCGCCTCACGGTCGCGGTACTCATTACAGGCCGACACGCGCACCACATCCATCAGCAGCGGCGCGAACTGGCGGCGGCGCCACTCGTTACCGCCAACGGCCAGCGCACCCAGCGTATTGCCGTGGTAGCTTTGTTTACGGGCAATAAATAGCGTGCGATCCGGCTGCCCGATCTCCACAAAATACTGGCGCGCCAGCTTCAGCGCCGTTTCAACCGCTTCCGATCCGCCGGAGACGAAATAGGCATAGTTCAGGGAACCGGGCGCGGTGCGGACAAGCTGCTCTGCCAGTTGTTCCACCGTATCGCTGGTGAAAAAACTGGTGTGGGCATAGGCCAACCGATCGATCTGCCGGTGCATCGCCGCCAGCACATCCGGATGGGCGTGACCCAGACAAGAAACCGCCGCCCCGCCGCAGGCGTCCAGATAGCGTTGACCACTGGCATCGGTGATGTAAGCGCCCTGGGCACTGACTGCCACTGCCGGGGTGGTACGTAGGCTGCGGTGAATGATTTGACTCATGCTTTTATCCTGCTTTAGAAATCGCTTTCGCGTAAGTTGAAAGCATCATGCAGGATCCATTTGAATCTCGTCAATTCAATAATGATTCAAATGTATTTAATTTTCTTATGATAAAAGCAAATGAATCATTTATCAGGATTTATCGGGCATCACATACGCCCCGGAGCGTTGCAGATAACGTTCTGCGCTCTCAATTTTATTCACCGCCTCCCTACCGTGGCGGGCAACCAGCATCGCCAGCAAACACTCGGCAACGCCCATACCGGACACTATCGAAGGGAAAAAAGACGGGCTGCTGAGGGAAAACAGCAGCGTGCAGTCCGCCGTTTGCGCCAGCGGCGAAACCGGTGAGTCGGTGATGGCGATAATCCGTGCCCCGGCCTGCCTGGCAGCATTGAGAACGTCGAGAGATTCGCGGGAATAGGGAGAAAAGCTGGTCAATAGCAGGCAGTCTTCCGCGTTGATCTCACGGGTGAAGACTTCGATATTGCTTGCCAGCCCGTCAATCAGCGACACCTGGCGATTGAACAATCGATAGACATAAAACAACGACCAGGCGATAGGAAAGCTGGCGCGGAAGCCGCAAATATAGACCTGCTTCGCTTCATCCAGCAACCTAACCGCTTGCTGCATAGCGTGTTGATTCTCTGCCTGAGTGAATGCCAGATTGGCCTGATGCGCGAGGAACACCTCTTCGTACAGCGCGGGCTGCGTTCCTTTCGCGATCAATTTTTCAGCCTTAGATACATATGTATCATTTCCTAAGCCGAGATCGTCGATAAATGCACTTTTCAGCTCCCGCCAACCGTTATAGCCCAGACGCTGCGCCAGGCGTAGCAGCGTGGCAGGCTTAACGCCGGCTTCCGCGGCGAAGGCGCGCATTGATTGCACCACCAGTTGGTTGGCATTTTGCAGGGAAAATTCCGCCGCGCGCTGGAGTTCGGGCGACAGCAGGCTGAATTGGCTCACAATATTTTCACGAAGATTCATGGCGTATCGTTATCATCCGTAAGAGTGGCTGCGGCGAAACCGGGCCGCAGAAAGGGATATATATAACCATAATTCGCCGTAATTGCATTATGGCAGAGACGGAGACTCATCCCTGCGCCACGGAGCATCGCCCCAGGCGATTGATCCGAAGTCTCTTTATTTGGCGCCTGAAACCGTGGGATTCTCAGGAACGAGCGTCTACCCAACTCTTTGATGGCATTGGCAAAAAACATTGTCGCCGCTATCGCAAAAGAGAAATTATTCGCTTTATTTATAAATTGGCTTGCTAAATAATTAGTCAGGATTTATTACGCAGTAGAGGAATTAAGATGCGTTTCAGTACTATGCCTGACAGTGAAATTATTTCTGAACCGTGCCGAAGAATTAAAGAAACGCGTATACAACTGGGGCTATCACAGATTGAGCTTGCCGAACGCGCGCAGGTCGGCGCGGCAACCATTAAACGCGTTGAACTAGGTGAGTCCGTCACTCTCAGTACGCTGATTGGTATTTTGCGCGGCCTCGACCGACTACATCAACTGGAGTCGATTTTATTCGATTCACATATGCGCACCTTTAAAGCGCAGATCAATTCCGGGGCCCCTTCCCGTATCCGCATTCGGAAAAAAACGCATCAGCCAAAAGAGAAGCAGGCCGCCGCGGCGCCGACCAGCGAGTCAAACGCCACCATTAACGAATGGTACACCTCATCGGCTTCTAACAGCGTGGTATGGTCTTTCCAGCCGCCTGACGGAGAGAAAAAAAAGCCCTAAACTGTAGGGCCTGCACCGCCGGGGAAAGAAAAAACGCCTGTCGTTAAACAGGCGTTTTTTATGGGACTCAGGATTCACACACCGCGACTTTAATCGCCAGACCGCCGCGGGCGGTTTCACGGTATTTGGCGTTCATGTCTTTGCCCGTCTCAAACATCGTTTCGATAACTTTATCCAGTGAGACTTTCGGATCGCTGGTACGGTACATCGCCATACTGGCCGAGTTTATCGCCTTCACCGCCGCAATCGCGTTACGCTCGATGCACGGCACCTGCACCTGGCCGGCCACCGGATCGCAGGTCAGGCCGAGGTTATGCTCCATGCCGATCTCAGCGGCGATGCACACCTTCTCCGGACTGCCCCCCAGCAGCTCGGCCAGTCCGGCAGACGCCATCGAGCAGGCCACGCCCACTTCGCCCTGGCAACCGACCTCTGCCCCGGAAATGGAGGCATTCATCTTGTACAGAATGCCTATCGCGCCCGCCGTCAGGAAATAGCGCATAGAGATTTCCGGCGTCACCTCTTTGATAAAACGATCGTAATAGGCCAGCACCGCCGGGACAATGCCGCAGGCGCCGTTGGTCGGAGCGGTCACAACTCGCCCACCTGCCGCGTTCTCTTCTCCGACCGCCATGGCGAACATATTGACCCAATCCATCGCGCTCAGCGGCGTAATCGACTGGCTCTGCGGCGCCAGTACGCGGTGCAGCGCAGAAGCGCGGCGCGGTACCTTCAGCGGCCCCGGTAAAATACCTTCCGTATTCATCCCCCGGTTAATGGCGTTTCTCATGGTCTCCCATATTTTCGCCATATTTTGCTCAACGCTCTCCCTGCCGTGGCGGGCGATCTCGTTTTTCATCATCACCGCGGAAATCGACAGGCAGTTGTCCTGGCAGTGCGCCAGCAGGTTGCGGGCGGAGTAGAAGGGGAACGGAATATCGACATCCGCGCCCTGACTCTTGCCAAAGTTTTCCTCGGTCACGATAAAACCGCCGCCGATCGAATAATAAGTCTGGAAATGGGCGATTTTGCCGTCGCAAAACGCGGTAATGCTCATGCCGTTTTCATGTAGGGGGAGAAACTCATTGTGAAAGCGCATGCATTCCGCCACCGGGAACTCAATTTCGCGCTTTCCTTCTTCAATAAACAGACGATGCATGGCGTTGACATCGCGAATAATGCCGGGAATGGCGTCGATATCAACGGTATCCGGTAAATACCCGGACAGCCCAAGAATAATGGCGATATCGGTATGGTGGCCTTTACCCGTTAATGAAAGAGAACCATACACGTCCACCACCAGACGGGTCACTTTATGCAGCAGGCCTTTTTCCTGCAGGGTATCAACAAAATGTTTTCCTGCTTTCATCGGCCCAACGGTATGGGAACTGGACGGACCGATGCTGATTTTGAAAATATCGAAAACGCTAATCATGTGGCACCCATGCGGTTACATAGCAAAACGGATGCGCCGCCGGTGAGCGGCGGCGCTGAAACTTAGCTAAACAGCGAGAAGAAAATGGCGGAGATGGCAATCAGTCCCATCACAACCACAAACGCGTTGCTGATGTGACCGCTATATTTGCGCATAGCCGGTACTTTGTTGATGGCATACATCGGCATCAGGAACAGGATCATCGCGATGACCGGGCCACCCAGCGTTTCAATCATGCCCAGAATGCTCGGGTTCAGGGTCGCGACAATCCAGGTGGTCACCAGCATGAACAGCGCGGTGATCTTGTTCAGTTTGTTGATTTCGATCGATTTGCCTTTACCGCGCAGAGACTTAATCACCATGCCGTTAAAGCCTTCGCGAGCACCAAGGTAGTGGCCGAGGAAAGATTTGGTGATGGCGATCATCGCGATGATCGGCGCCATCCAGGCAATCACCGGCGCGTTAAAGTGGTTCGCCAGATAAGAGAGAATGGAGATGTTCTGCGCTTTCGCTTCCGCCAGGTTTTCCGGGGAGAGGCTCAGCACGCAGCTGAAGACGAAGAACATCACGGTAAGGACCATCATGATGTGGGCAAAGCCCAGGATACGGGAGCATTTGCGCTCGGCGTCCTCGCCGTATTCTTCACGCTTCGCCACCGCAAAAGAGGAGATAATCGGCGAGTGGTTGAAGGAGAAAACCATTACCGGGATAGCCAGCCACAGGGTCATCCACAGCCCATTTCCCGTAGCCGAAGCGCCGCTCAGCGACAGGGTATCCAGTACCGCGCCATTCCATTGCGGTATCAAATACAGCGCCAGTATCATCAACGCAAACACAAACGGAAATACCAGCACGCTCATGGCCTTAACAATCATTTTTTCGCCAAAGCGGACAATACCCATCATACCGACAATTAAAATCAGCGATAAAATGGCGCGCGGCGGAGACACCAGACCCAGCTGGTGAGTAATAAAGCTATCGACCGTGTTGGTAATGGCGACGCTATAGACCAGCAGAATCGGATAAATAGCAAAGAAATAGAGCAGCGTAATGAGTTTACCTGCCCCGGTACCGAAATGCTCTTCAACCACTTCGGTAATATCTTCCCCCGGATTTTTTCCTGACAACACAAAACGGGTCAAACCACGGTGGGCGAAAAAGGTCATTGGAAAGGCAAGAATTGCCATGATGATTAATGGAATTAAGCCGCCAACACCGGCGTTAATCGGCAGGAAAAGCACCCCTGCGCCAATCGCGGTACCGTACAGGCCCAGCATCCAGACGGTATCACTCTTTCTCCAGCCGCTGCTCTCGCGAGCGACGAGGGTATTTTGAACGGTTTCCATAATATGGCCTCAGTAATAAAAATAGGGTCAGAATTTATTGACTCTGATGCAGGTAATAAAAACGCTGTGTTTATTTGGCTATTTTATTAAATGCGACTATGCTAATTCGCTAACAGCGATCACATAACCTGATTGATAGCAGTGACTTTTAACGCATCAAAATTAATACTGAAATTTCATTATTTTTTAAAGTATCATTTTTAATACGTTATTATTTTAATGCGGGTGGTTAATCTCCTGAATATTTATATCTGGCGAACCCGGAGATAACAAACATTATTTGTCATACGATTAATAAAATCAAAGTTGGGGAAGTAACCGAATATGACTCCCCTCCTCCTCTGTGGCCCCTAAAACCCCTTGTAGTGCTCTTTACTCAGGCCATATTTCTTCATTCTGAGATACAGTTTTTTACGCGGGATGAGCAGATACTCCGCCACTTCATTAATCCGCCCCTGATGGATATTCAGCGCTTCGGTAATGATCTGCCGTTCAACGTCCTCGACCCGGCGATCGAGCGGCGTGGGCTCTCCAACGTGCATCTGCGGATTCACCGTGTCCGCAAGCGGTAACACCCCCACTGCAAACAGTTCGGCTGCGTTCGCCAACTCACGGACGTTGTTTAGCCACACCCGGCGCATCATTCCTTTCAACAGATGGCTATCCACCTCCGGGACAGGATGATTCAGCCGCTGGCAGGTTTTCTGCAAATAGTGATGGAACAGCGGCTCGATATCATCAGGCCGCTTAGACAGCGGCAGGCAGGCAATTTGCGTCATCGCGAAGCAGTAATAGAGCTCCGCCACAATCCGGCCGCTGGCCGCCAGCTCCACCAGAGAAGCGTTGCCGATGCCAATCAGGCGAAAAGGCCGCCGTTCAAGACTCTGCGACTGCACCAGTTGATGCTGCTGCTCGTGGGTCAGGTGCTCCGGGTGACTTAATACCAGGGTCCCGCCCTGCGCTTGCGCGATCGGTTCATTAAGCTTATGGGCATTGGCCGGGGTCAGTTCGCAGTAGATAAACGGACCATCGGCGTTGTGCCCCAACTGGTGCAGATAGCGCGCGCCGGTCATACGCCCGGTTCCCGGTTCGCCGTAAAGCCAGACCGCAATATCCGTCTCCGCCAGCTGCTGTAAGCGTTGGCGATACTGTTCCAGCCACTGACTGCGCCCAACCAGCTCAACCCGCAATGTCTGCTGGCCATACTGGCGACGCGCGATCACCGATTGCCGCTGACGTAACGCGGCGTCCACCAGCGAGAGCAGCTTTCCCGGATCGACCGGCTTTTGCAAAAAATCCCAGGCCCCTTTTTTCACCGCGTCCACCGCCATCGGCACGTCGCCATGCCCGGTGATAAGCACAATCGGCAGCTGCTCATCATCCTGATGAAACAGCGTCATCAAGTCGATGCCGGAACAGCCGGGCATGCAGACATCGCTCAGCACAATACCGGGCCAGTCCTTCTGCACCCACTCCCGCGCCGCAAAGGGATTATCGCAGGCATGGACGTGATAACCCGCCTGCTCAAGCAGCTGTGTATAGGCATCCAGCACATCGGCATCATCATCAATCAGCAGAATCGAACACTCATTACTCAACATCTTTTGCATCCGTTAAATTGAATTGCAGCACCACGCAGGCGTTGCGCGTTAACGTCGACGCCAGGCGCAGCGTCCCTTCCATTTGCGTCATCAGAGAAACACAAATCGACAGCCCAATCCCCAGCCCCACATCTTTACTGGTAGTGAACGGCTTCAGCAGTGACGGCAGCAAGGCCGCAGGCCAGCCGGGGCCGTTGTCGGCAATCAACACGCTCAGCGTGTCGCCGTTCATTTGCCAGCTCACCGTAATTTTCGCCGCGTTCGGGCAGGCGTCGAGCGCATTCGACAGCACGTTCACCAGTACCTGATGGACCCGCACTTCATCGCCGCGGATCCAGACGGTTTCATCCGGTATCTTCAGCGTCCCCTGCTGCGGCTTATGGCGCATCGCCAGCAGTTCCCACGCCACCGTAAACGTCTGACGCAAATCAACCGGATGCAGCGGCGTTTCCAGTTCAGCGCGGCGGGTGAACTGACGCAGCGAGCGGATAATCGCGTCAATGCGGTTAATCAACCCTTCCGCTTTACTTAACGTCGCCCGCGCCTGCGCCGTCTGTCCCTGCTCAATCGCCCGTCCTGCCGTAAACAGATACATTGACAGCGCGTTCAGCGGCTGGTTGATCTCATGCGCCAGGGTGGTCATCGTCTGCCCCACCACCGCCAGTTTAGCGGTCTGGATCAGCTCGTCCTGGGTGGCGCGAAGATCGGCCTCAATCGTTTTTCGCTCGCCAATCTCCTGTTCAAGCTGCTGTTTTTGCGCGTTAAGCTGACCCAGCGTATGGCGAAGCAAACCGGCAATACGCCCCAGCTCATCCCGGCCATAAACCGGAATGGTGGCATCCGTCCGGCCTAAACCAATCTGCACCACCGCCTGGTTCAGCGCGGTAAAGCGTTTCACCAGCCGCGATCGGATGAAATAATGATTCAGCACCCACGCCAGCAGCAGCGCCAGCAGCGTCGCCACCAGAATCAACCCGCCGCTCACGCGGACAATCTGCCCCATACGCTGATTAAACATCTGCATTTGCTGATGACTGCTGCCAAGCTGGGCCTCAAGCAGCGTCCTGAAGCGCCCCAACGTGGCTTCTCTGGCCCGGCTGGCGTCCATTAACGCTTTTTGCGCCGTAACATAGTCGCGCATGGTATCCGGCATCTTATTTTTCACCATGCCGATTTCCAGCAGCTCATCAATCGTTTGTCGCAGCGTGATCGTGCTCGGCCAGTCGTCCAGCGCGCGAATATTTTCATCCGACGTTTTCTTCAGGTTTTCGAGATAGCGGATATGCGTCTCCACCAGCATGCCGTCATCATTTCCGGATTTCAGTTCATTAAGCCTGTCGCGCAGGTCGTCAACGATTTGATTCTCAATGCGGGCCAGCGTATAGACCTGCTGCTGTTCGTTCTGGACTTCTCTGGAACGCTTCAGGTACTGCGCCGCGTCGCCCTGGCGGGCTTCTATCTGATCGAGCAGCGTTCCCTGCTGCCAGGTAAAGTCCTGCACCAGTGAATTCAGCTCAGTGGTAAAATCATCGTGCAGCCAGTCGATACGCGCCGAGAGTTCCCCCACCTTTTCGCGTACCAGAAACATGTTGTAGAGCACGCGATCCAGCTCCGACAGCAGCGCGCGGCTGTCCTGTAAAATCACCGCCAGCTGCTGGCGTTCCGCGGGTGACAAGCCCTGGCTCAGCCGCTCTATTTTATCCAGATGCTGAATAATCTGGTTACGCAGCTGCAGGCGCACCGTGGTATTCGGCGCCAGCAAAAATTCATTGAGCTGATCGACCACCAGATTGAGATTGCCTTCAATCAGAAAAGCAGAATGGATGCGGGGAAAATACTCGTCCAGCGAATAGCGTATCTGCGAGCTTTGCTCATGCCATGAATAGAGGCTGACGCCGCTGACAATCAGCGTCAGCAGCGCGCCCATCAGAAAAGCCCCGCGCAGGCTGGTGCTGATGCTGATTTGTCGCAAACGTTGCAGCATGGACCGGCCCATCATTTGAGTTCTTCCAGTTTTGCGATCGCCTGACGCTGGTTATTGAGAAACCAGAGCTGCCACTCCATCATTTGCTGCTCGGCAAAGCTCTTATTGTCGAACTGCGCCAGCCAGGCTTCATCCTCACTGCTCGCCGGGTCGACCGGGACACCGGTTAGCAACGCGCGTATCTCGGGCAGCGGACGCTTAAGACGGGCTTCCGCGCTGTGCAGCGCCCGCCAGGCATCTTTCAGCTGGGCGAGACGAAAGCTGATGGCCGTATCAAACATCCGCTGAACCAGACGCTGACGCTTGAGGATCAGGCGATAGTTCAACGGCGGTTGATTCATCAGCCGCGCCTGCTGCGCCCACCGCGGATTGCCTGCCGCCAGCGGCGTCACCGGGTATTTTCCGGTATTGGCATCGGCGAGGATCCGCTGCCCTTCCGGGCTGAGCAGATAGCGAATAAAGCGCCGCGCTTCGCTGGCGTGCTGGCTGTTTTTGAGCACCGCGACATAGGTTGGCGAAACGGCCGACTGCGGAAAATAGGTAAAGGTCAGATGCGGATCGTTCAACAGCAGATTGGCATAGTTATCAATTACCGGACCGGCCACTCCCAGCCCGCTTTTAATTTTATCCGCCACGCCAAAGCTGCGCGATGAAATCGTGACCAGATTTCCCGCGCTTGCCAACAACGTCTGCCATCCTTTAAGCCAGCCTTTTTGCTGCAACAGCGACTCGACCATCAGATGATTGGTGTCCGAGCGCGACGGGCTGCTCATCAGCAGCGCCCCCTGATAGCGAGGGTCGGTGAGATCGTCCCAGTCCGCTGGCGCGGGCAGATGCCGCGTCGTCAACGCCGAGCGGTTAATCAGTAAACCGAACCCCGACATCGCCACGGCAACGGACGTTGAACGGATGGATTCTGGCACCAGATGTTGGCTGCCTGCCGGCGCGCCGTTGAACGGCGCCAGCTTTTGATGTTCCTGAAGATGCTGCAGCAGCATCGGTGATGAAGTCAGAACCAGATCAACGTTTTCCGCATTTGCCGTATCAAGCAGCTGTTCCAGCGAGGCGCTGGTGCGGTTGAGCGTACGAATCATCACCGACCCCGGCTCCGTTTGCCAGCGCGCGATAATCCACGCGGTGGCGCCGGGAGAAAACGTTGTCGCCATCACCAGTTCTTCGCTTTGCGCCGTACAGGGACTAAACCCGGCGGCCAGCAGCCACAGCGCCCACGTTTTGCTGAGCATCCCGCCCCGACGAAAAAACCTGTTTGTGATCCCGTTCATAAATATTGAAATACCGAAAAAAATAGCGTTGAGACAAAACTTACCCGTTTATGACGCCGGGCGGATTAATCATCGCCAGCGGCAAAATAGTTGTTTTGGCAACCGGAAACCTCAGGAAAGATTACCAGATAATGAATGTGGAATTTGTTAATATCCGCACAAGCCTGACATAAAATCCGCGTAAAATTAATTACCCGCAATTTCATTAATGCTCAACGTGTCAAAAATAACGCCTTAATTCATCAATTTGAGTCAGTTTTGACCCATTTTGATGATTTGAATTTTATACCCGCTTATTTCACTCTGCATGCCGACCACTCCTGATCTTCATAGCAATATAAAATACAGGTGACGACATGTTATCAATATTAAAAAAAGGGCCGTCGGCGAATAAAGTGCCTGCTGAAAAAGTGCAGGCAACTTATGGCCGATACCGTATTCAGGCGCTGCTAAGCGTATTTCTGGGCTATCTGGCGTACTATATTGTGCGCAACAACTTCACGTTATCCACGCCTTATCTGAAAGAACAGTTAGATCTTAGCGCCACGCAAATCGGTTTGCTCAGCAGCTGTATGCTCATTGCGTATGGGATAAGCAAAGGCATCATGAGCAGCCTGGCGGATAAAGCCAGTCCGAAAGTCTTTATGGCCTGCGGCCTGGTGTTGTGCGCTATCGTCAACGTTGGCCTGGGGTTCAGCACCGCATTCTGGATCTTCGCTGCGCTGGTGATCCTCAACGGCCTGTTTCAGGGGATGGGCGTCGGCCCCTCTTTTATCACTATCGCTAACTGGTTCCCTCGCCGGGAGCGCGGTCGCGTGGGGGCGTTCTGGAACATTTCCCACAATGTCGGCGGCGGGATTGTCGCCCCGATCGTCGGGGCCGCGTTTGCGATTCTCGGTACCGAGCACTGGCAGAGCGCCAGCTACATTGTCCCGGCCTGCGTGGCGGTGGTGTTCGCCATCAGCGTACTGGCGCTGGGTAAAGGTTCACCGCGCGAGGAAGGCCTGCCTGCGCTGGAAGAGATGATGCCGGAAGAAAAGGTGGTGCTTAACGCTAAACACGCGGTAAAAGCGCCGGAGAATATGAGCGCATTGCAGATCTTCTGCACCTACGTTCTGCGCAACAAAAACGCCTGGTATGTCTCCCTTGTGGACGTATTTGTCTATATGGTGCGTTTCGGCATGATCAGCTGGCTGCCTATCTATCTGCTGACGGTGAAACATTTTTCCAAAGAACAGATGAGCGTCGCGTTTCTGTTTTTTGAATGGGCGGCGATTCCGTCCACCCTGCTGGCCGGTTGGCTCTCCGACAAGCTGTTCAAAGGACGGCGCATGCCGCTTGCCATGATCTGTATGGCGCTGATTTTTGTCTGCCTGATCGGCTACTGGAAAAGCGAATCCCTGCTGATGGTGACGGTATTCGCAGCGATCGTGGGCTGCCTGATTTACGTGCCGCAGTTTCTGGCCTCTGTCCAGACTATGGAAATTGTGCCCAGCTTTGCCGTCGGTTCAGCCGTTGGCCTGCGCGGATTTATGAGCTACATCTTTGGCGCATCCTTAGGCACCAGCCTGTTTGGCGTGATGGTAGATAAAATGGGCTGGCACGGCGGGTTCTATCTGCTGATGGGCGGGATCGTCTGCTGCATTCTGTTCTGCTACCTTTCTCATCGCGGCGCGCTGGAGCTGGAGCAACAGCGGAAGAACACCCAGCAGCAAGAGGCTGAGCTGGCGCTGGCCGACGCACGATAAGCGCCTGAAACCGGGAAAACAAAGTGCCAGCTTGCTGGCACTTTTAACCTTAAACAGGGTCGATAACCGTCACGCGGGCACCTTTAGATAGGGCGCAATGCTCGCTAATTTCTCCCGGGTTTCCGTCAGTTCTCGTTCCGGCGTAGATTGCGCGATGATACCCGCCCCCGCCTGTATCCAGCAGCGCTGGCTATCCTGAAACACGGAACGCAGCACTAACGCCGCATCGAAGCGCGTATCTTCCAGCAGCAGGATTGCGCCTGAATAGAGCTCCCGCGGCGTTTTTTCAATTTGCATGATCGCGTTGAGGGCCGCTTTTTTAGGGATACCTGACGCGGTAATTGACGGAAACAGCACGGTAAATGCATCCCAGGCATCCTTATCTTCCGCGAGCTGGCCGCTGACGCCAGACCCCAGATGCTGGACGCTGCCGCGCTGGCGAACCGACATCAAATCCTCGACCACTACGCTGCCGGGCTGGCAAACCGCCTCCAGTTCGGCAATGGCCTCTTTGACCGAGAGGATATGCTCAAGCACCTCTTTACCGTCGTGCAGCAGCTCCCTCTCATTTGCCTGATTATGCGCCGTATCGCCCATGCGATCGCGGGTGCCCGCCAGCGGTTCAGTGACCACTTTATTTCCCGTCACCGACATCACCAGTTCCGGACTAAAACCCAGCGCTTCTCGTCCTTGCTGGCGAAACATAAACGAACGGGTGGGCGTGTTGGCCTGCCGTCCATATAGCAGCGTAGCGGGCATATCAATTCGCGCAGGCAGAGGAATCGCGCGTGAGACGATGACTTTAACGTAATCGCCGCGGTGGATCGCCGAAACGGCGCGCGCAACCTGCTGTTTATAGGCTTCACCGTCCAGGGCGGTATCCACAACCATTGGCCCGCATGGTGTCGCCGTATCGACCTCTTTTACCCACTCGCACAGACGGCGGCATCCGTCGGCGGAGTCCGCGTAAACGGTGACATTTCCCTTCTCAAAAATAAGTTCTTCACGGGGAGCGGTTAAGGTTAGCAGCGGCCACTCGCCGGCATCAAAGGCCATTCCCCGCGCATGGGCCGCAAAGTTGAACCCAACCTGACCATATACCCGGCATCCTCTCACCCGCGGATGCGTCATAAAACGACGCGCGCAGTCGGTAATTGAATCTACCGCCCACTTTTGTTCCCCGGCATCATCAATGAATATCGCCTGGGTGCCGTCGGCATTAATCTGCAGTTGCGCCTGGCATCCTTTACCTATGTACCAGCAAGGTTGGCGCTCATAGACATAGCACTCTTCATCTCCGAACTGACGTAAGACGCCAGAAATCATCGGCAGCCATTGCTCCTCTGGTAACGCCAGGTGTAAAAATTCACTGATTTTCATCCCTTACCTCTCTATGTTATTCCCGGATCAATCAATTGAGCTTGTCATCAGTTCTTTTGCCGAACGCAGTCGGATAGAAACAATCCACGCCGCCAGTAACGTGAATACGCCGGCAAACAGGAAGCAGGCCGCATAGCCAAAGCGCTGCGCGACAACGCCGCCGACTACGCCGGCCAGAATGGCGATGGCGGCGTCAGTACATTGAAAGAGCGTAAAATCGACACCGGCCTGCAAAGGCGAAGAAAGCGCCATCAGCGTGGCGTAAAGACAGACCAACGCGCAGGCCAGCGAAACAGATTGAACAACGATCAATACCTGGAGAATCGGCAGCAGTAGAGGACCCGGCGCTATCTTCAGCGTCATCACTACCGCCAGCAGCGCGATGCCCTGCGCGCCATAAGCCGCAAACAGCGCTCTGCCGGGTGAGAGGTATTTCATCAGCAATCCACCCGCCAGCGTTCCGGCTATGCCCGCCGCAATATTACCGCCGCTGAACAGCGCGCCGAGCGCTGACATGCTCAGACCATGATCCAACAGCAGCGGCGCCAGTAGAGGCAGCACAAACCGCATGCCGGAATTCAGCATCAATACCAACATTAAGCCCAGACGAGCCTGTCGCCTTCTAAGCGCATAACCCAATGCCGGAACATGCGGAACAGATGCCGTGCGCGTTGGTTCGGCAATGCGCCACAGGGGTACGGATAAGACCAGGATCAGAGCCGCCATCATCAGCATGGCCGCAGGCCAGCCGACGGTCGCCGACAGCATCAGAAACACCCCACCGCCGCACATCATTCCCAGATAGCTGCCGCCGACCTGCACGCTGTTTCCCCAACCGTACCCTGCGCGGGTCAGTTGATCGACGCAAAAACCGTCGCTGGCGATATCAATAGTGGAGGCGACCGTACCCGCCACCATAAACAGCGCAAATAGCGCGGCGACTAGCGTTTCGGGCAATCCGCCTTCTCGCCCTGTCCCGCCAATCGCGGCGGCAATCGCCAGGATCGCCGCGAGCGCAGCCTGCCCGCGCAGGATCAGCATGCGGGAACGGCGCTGCGGGCTGCCAGGAGGTAGCCGCCAGCGCTCGACCCACGGCGCCCAAATAAACTTCAGCGCCCAGGGCAGCATGAACAGGGTTGTGGCCCCGGCAAGCGCAAGCGATCCGCCGGCAGCGCGCACCAGCGCTGGCAAGGACTGCATCGAGAGCGCCGATACCAGACTCTGTGTCACATAGATGCCGGCAATGGCGAAAATCACCCGCCCGGTGGTTAACGTCAGCGGTTTCACATTCGACGGAACGTCACTCATGCGCCACCTCCTCTGACGTGGAAACCCCTTCGGCGCGCCAGACGCGGGCGGCCATTTGCGCGTGCCACAGCGCCTGGTAACGCCCATGAAGAGAGAGCAACTGCGCATGGGTGCCCTGTTCAACCACGTTGCCCTCCTCCATCACCAGGATATTTCCGGCCCCGACGATGGTAGACAGGCGATGGGCGATAATAATCACCGTCCGGTTGTGAACCAGGTTATCGATAGCTTTCTGTACCGCCAGCTCGCTATCAATATCCAGCGCGGCGGTCGGCTCATCAAGAATGACGATCGGCGCATCTTTCAATAAGGCCCTGGCAATGGAAATCCGCTGGCGCTCGCCGCCCGATAGCTGTCCGCCCATCTCGCCCATTGGCGTCAGCCAGCCTTGAGGAAGGCGGGTAATGAATTCAAGACACTGCGCCGCGCGGGCGGCCTCTTCTACTTCCTGCTGGGTCGCCTGCGGGCGCGCAATCAGGATATTCGCCAGCAATGTGTCATCAAACAGCCAGACATCCTGGAATACGACGGAAATCAGGCTGTTGAGCTGCTCCGCCGTCAGGCGACGAATATCGACGCCGCCGATAGAAATCCGCCCTTGCTGCGGATCGGCATAGCGCATTAACAGTTTGCTGACCGTGGTTTTACCTGCGCCGGAAGCGCCCACCAGCGCGCTCATACTGGCCGCAGGAAAGGTCAAAGAGAGGTCATTGAGCGCGGGATCGCCGCTGTCGTCATAGCGGTAATGAATATTGTCAAAGCGGATATCGTAACGTTCCGGCATCTCCCCGCGTTCGGCAACGGGAAGCGGCGCGATCGCCATAAACTGCTCAATACGCTGTAAGGCGCTGGCAATCAGTTCCACCACCGAGGTGTAGCTGATAAACATGGCCATCGGTTCAGAGAAACGCATAATCATCGCGGCGGCGGCAATCAGAAAGGCGAGGTTCAATGTGCCCGTGACCACCCAGATAATTCCGCACAACACCACCACCTGTAGTCCCAGCTCCACAACGCCGGCGATCAGCATCGTCGCGCCCGCGCTCTGGCGGTGAGTGCGGGTCTGTAAGTTTTCCAGAGCGTTAAAATGATCCCGCAGCGCCCGGCTTTTATCGGTATCGCTACCGCAGGTACGCAATACCATCATCCCCTGCGCAAATTCAACAATATCCCCGCTCAGCCGCTGGTGCGCTTCGCCCAGGGTCTGCATTTGTCGCCGCATCGCCGGGCGGCGCCAGTAATAAAACGGCGCCAGCAAGGGGAAGATCAGCAGCATCACCAGCCCCAGCCGCCAGTCGATCCACAATGTCGCCAACGATGCCGTCAGCGGCGTGACGATGGTCAGCAGTAAAATATTGGCTATCGCAATCACATAATTGAGGTTTTCATCCACGGAGCCCAGCAACAAGGCGTTCGTTTCGCCCGCTCTGCCGCGCTGGAGCCTCTCCAGCGGCACGCGGCGTAATTGTTCGCCCAGGCGCAGGCGCAGCTCATGGGTGGCCTGCGCCAGATGACCGCGGTATTCAAAGCCCAGCCCATACCAGCGGAGAGCCAGCGTCACCAACGCCGCAATGCTGAAGGCCAAAGCCCAGTGAAGAAGCCGCGATGCCTCATTCCGTAGCAGCGCATCAACGATCGGATAGAGGCAGGCGAAGGCGATCCCCTGCATCAATGCCGCCAGCAGCAGAGCAACCAGACTGCGCCGCAGCGTTCCCGCCTGACTGCCCACGCTGGAGATAAGCTGGCGCCAGATCGCGCGCCAGGCCAGATTATCCGCCGGGTTAGTGTCTTTCATTTTGCACCGCCTCTTCCTGCGTTCCACCCGGCGCCCACTGCTGCGCCTGCTGATAGCGTTGCCATAGCCGTTGATACAGGCCACCCTGCGCCAACAGCTGCCCGTGGCTCCCGATTTCCCGGAGCTGACCGTCGGAAAACAGCAATATCACATCGGCCTGAGTCACCATGGAGAGACGATGCGCGACCATGATGACCGTCCGGCCGCGCATGGCCGCCGCGAGGGCGTTGATAAGCGCCGCTTCCCCTTCCGGATCGGCAAACGCCGTCGCTTCATCAAGCACCAGAATGGGACGATCCTGCAAAAGCGCCCGGGCGATGGTGATGCGCTGCCGCTGCCCGCCGGAGAGGAATACCCCTCGTTCCCCGACTCGCGTGCTGTAACCCTCCGGCAACGCGCTAATAAACTCATGCGCCTGCGCCACTCTGGCCGCCGCTATCACGGATTCCAGCGGCGTATCCGGCGCACCCAAACGGATGTTATTGGCGATCGTGTCGGCAAAAAGAAAGTTGTCCTGAAACACAAACGAGATTTGCTTCATCAGGGTCTCTATCCGCATATCGCGCAGATCCACGCCGCCAATACGAATATGGCCTTTGTCGGGATCGGCGTAACGTAGCAGCAGCCGCGCCACGGTGCTTTTCCCGGCGCCGCTTGGCCCTACCAGCGCCACAATTTGCCCGACAGGCACGTGAAAGCTCACCTCCTGCAACGCGGCGCCAGTCCGCGCTTGCGGATAATGAAAGCTTACCTGCTCAAAGGTGATACTCGCCTCTTTCGGCTGTCGATCGGCTCGCGGGCGCGAAAGTTCCGGCATCGCGAGAACCTGATAGATACGCTGCACGCTTAAACGCGTTTGCGCGACCAGGTTATTAAGCATCATCATCGGCATTACCGCTTCGGCCATTCCGCTGGCTATCAGTAATACGGCTACCCAGGCGATAAAATCGAGACTGCCAGCGTGCAGCAGGCCGTATCCGCACCAGATAAGAACGAATAAGGTCGGCAGCGGGTTCAGAATCGAGAATGAAAAACGCGCTGAAAATCCGGCCTGTCGATACCAGCTTTTGAGCACATCGACCCACTCTTCGAGGGCATGTTGATAGCGCAAAAAGCTGGTACTGCCGCTATCAAAGGTCCTCACCACCGGCATGGCCTGTACGAACTCAATCACCGCGGCGCTGACCCGTTCACGCGCCTGATGATAACGCTGAGCCATGTTTTCCGAGCGCTGACGGGCGAGTAACAGCACCACCGAACCAAACGCCAGTACCCCCAGCGTCGCGATGGCCAGTCGCCAGTCCAGCCAGAATACGAGAACAACAGTCGCCAGCGGCATGATTATGGCGCGGGCATAAAGCGGCGTACTGTCAGCAACAAAAATATGTAACGACTTCACATCATCCAGCATCACTTTCGCCACCGATCCGCTGCCCATCTGCTGTAACGCGCCCGGCGCAAGCTGTAGGGTCTTGTGGGCTAATCTGCTGCGCAGAATATTCTCCAGATGGAAAGCCGCATAATGAGAGGTATTGAACGCCTGCAGGCGCAGGATAAAGGTCGCTATCACGCAGCCAACTACGCCGCTCAGCGGCCAGACGGGGATGAAGTCAGGTGCCCCGCGCAGATCGCGCAGGCACCATGCCAGAAAAAGCAGCGCCCCCAGGCTGGTGAAGGCCGCCAGCCCCGCCAGCGCCATAGCCAGGAGCACCTTCCCGCGAACCGGGGTAATCACCTGCCAAAGAGGAAATCGGGACAGCGATTCAGTGTTGGATGAGTGAGATGACATGGAGTGGCTGATTTTCCTGATGAATTTTTATGGACGCCAAAAACACTATTTCAAGGTGGCGTTCCGGGAATTAATGTGAATAATAACCATTATCAATTACTCATCTACCCCATTCGGTTCTATTTATACCCGCATTGGTCTAAGCCACAGGGAGATAACCCGGTCATGACGGAGTCACCACAAACGCAATCTGCCATCTCTATTCACCAGCTAGTGGTTGGAAAACCCGCCAACGACGGCGCTATTCCTGCCCAGTGTGAGCTGCTGCGCTGCTCGTTGCAGGAAGGTATGGATATTTTGCTCTGGCGGGGCCACTTTGCTCAGCCCGAGACGTTGCAGCTGCACGACGACCTGGGCAGGATTAATTTCTCTTGCATTCTGGAAGGCACATCGCGCTTTGCGATCCAGGGACTCAGCCGCCACACCGACTGGGAACTCGCGCGCGATCGTCATTACATTACTCATACGCCAGACTGCCGCGGCAGCGCCTCCTACTGCGGCCGGTTCGAGAGCATTACGCTCTCTTTCAGCCCTGAAGCACTCGCGCTGTGGGTGCCGGATATTAGCTCGGTCATTAAAAATAAGATCGACTCCCACTGCTGTTGCCAGCAGCAGCGTTGTAACGCCGAAACCCACCTAACGGCTCAGGCCCTGCGTCACGCGCTGATGCGGATGCACGGCGGCTTCACTCATGAACAAAAACCGTCGACGTTATGGCTACAGGGACAAAGTCTGGTGATGCTCAGCCTGGTGCTGGATGAACATCGCGAGGACGCCAGCTGTTCCTCCTGCCACTTCAATCCGATGGAACGCCAGAAACTGCTGCGGGCAAAGGATCTGCTGCTGGCCGATTTGACGCAGGCGCCGGGGGTCACCGAACTCGCCAGAGAGTCCGGTTTAAGCGTGCTTAAAATTAAGCGGGGATTTCGCGTTCTGTTCAACAACAGCGTCTATGGACTTTTTCAGGCCGAACGCATGCAGGAGGCAAGAAGACGGCTGGCTAATGGCAATACTTCCGTTATGACGGTGGCGGCGGATCTAGGCTATGCCAACGCCAGCCATTTCTCCGCCGCATTTCAGAAGCAGTTTGGCGTCACCCCGTCGACCTTCAAACGTGTGATCTAACCTGGACTTACCCCAGAAACCCCTCCGTTAACAAGGCCCGGATTCGCCATCCGGGCCTTTTTTTGCCGACCGTGAAACCGAAACGGGCACAAATAAACCCGATTCGGGTAGCGCTCAATTGTTAATAATAATTATTCTCATATACGCAATACTTTTGGTATGACGTGCCATCAGGAGGAAGAATGATTTCTGGCGCACCCTCTCAGGATCCGCTGTTATCGGACAACGGCGAAGCGGCTGATTATCAACAATTACGCGAACTGTTAATACAGGAACTGAATTTAGCGCCGCAGCAGTTACAAGAAGAGAGCAATCTGATCCAGGCGGGCCTGGACTCCATAAGATTAATGAGATGGTTACACTGGTTTCGTAAAAAGGGCTACCGCCTCACCCTTCGCGAGCTGTATGCCGCCCCCACGTTGGCAGCATGGCGCCAGCTGATGCGCAGCCGTTCGGGTGAAAAACCGGATGATGCAAGCTCCCCGGCGGACGCGGCGTGGCCAGTCATGAGCGAGGGTACCCCCTTCCCGCTGACGCCGGTACAGCATGCCTATCTGACGGGCCGAATGCCCGGACAGACGCTGGGCGGCGTCGGTTGTCATCTGTATCAGGAGTTTGCCGGCCATTATCTCACGGCGCCACAGCTGGAGCAGGCCATCACGATCTTACTGCAACGCCACCCGATGCTGCATATCGCCTTTCGCGCCGACGGGCAGCAGGTCTGGCTACCGCAGCCATACTGGAACGGCGTCACCGTTCATGATTTACGCCAGACCGACGAGGCAAGCCGCCAGGCCTATCTGGAAACATTGCGCCAGCGCCTGAGCCACCGTCTTTTACGCGTGGAAATGGGCGAAACCTTCGATTTCCAGTTGACACTCTTGCCGGACAATCGCCACCGCCTCCATGTCAATATCGACCTGCTGATTATGGATGCTTCCAGCTTTACGCTGTTTTTCGATGAACTTAACGCCCTGCTGGCCGGAGAGTCGCTGCCGCCCGGCGACCCCCGCTATGATTTCCGCGCTTATTTGCTGCACCAGCAGAAGATCAATCAGCCGCTGCTCGACAAAGCGCGCGTTTACTGGCTGGCGAAAGCATCGATGCTGCCGCCCGCGCCGGTTTTACCGCTAGCCTGCGAACCCGCCACGCTGCGTGAAGTCCGTAATACCCGACGCCGCATGATTGTCCCGACAACACGCTGGACCGCCTTTAGCCAACGGGCCGGTGAGAATGGCGTGACGCCGACAATGGCGCTGGCGACCTGTTTTGCTGCCGTTCTGGGGCGCTGGGGCGGCCTGACGCGGCTGCTGCTCAATATCACGTTATTTGACCGCCAGCCGCTGCACCCGGCGGTTGACGAAATGCTTGCCGACTTCACCAATATTCTTCTGCTGGATACCGCCTGTGATGGCGATACCGTCAGCAACCTGGCGCGTAAAAACCAGCTCACGTTTACTGAGGACTGGGAGCATCGCCACTGGTCCGGCGTCGAGCTCCTTCGTGAACTCAAACGCCAGCAAAGCCATCCCCACGGCGCCCCGGTGGTATTTACCAGCAATCTGGGGCGCTCCCTGTACAGCAGCCGCGCCGAGTCGCCGCTGGGCGAACCGGAATGGGGCATCTCGCAGACGCCGCAGGTCTGGATAGATCATCTGGCGTTCGAGCATCGGGGCGAGATCTGGCTACAATGGGATAGCAATGACGCGTTGTTCCCTCCGGCGCTGGTCGAGACGTTGTTCAACGCCTACTGCCAGCTGATTAACCAACTCTGCGATGATGAAAGCGCCTGGAAGAAGCCGTTCGCGGACAGGATGCCCCAAAGCCAGCGGGAGATACGTCAACGGGTTAACGCAACCGACGCTCCCGTTCCTCAGGGCTTGCTGCATGAAGGCATTTTCCGCATCGCCCTCCGGCAGCCGCAGGCGCTGGCGGTAACGGACGCGCATTATCAGTGGAATTATCGTGAGCTGACCGAGAATGCGCGCCGCTGCGCTGGCAGGTTAATCGCGTGCGGGGTTCAGCCCGGCGACAATGTCGCTATTACAATGTCGAAAGGCGCGGGACAGCTGGTTGCGGTCCTCGCCGTTCTGCTGTCCGGGGCGGTGTACGTTCCGGTTTCGCTCGACCAGCCCGCCGCGCGGCGCAGGAAAATCTACGCCGACGCCAACGTTCGGCTGGTGCTCACCTGCCAGCACGACGCCAGCGCCTGGTCAGACGATATTCCCCAACTGACCTGGCAGCAGGCCATTGAGGCGGAGCCGCTAGCCGACCAGGCGGCGCGGGCGCCGACGCAGCCGGCCTACATTATCTATACCTCCGGCTCGACCGGCACGCCGAAAGGCGTGGTCATTTCTCACCGTGCAGCGCTGAATACCTGCTGCGATATCAATACCCGTTACCAGGTGGGTCCCGGAGACAGAGTGCTGGCCCTCTCCGCCCTGCATTTTGATTTATCGGTTTACGACATTTTTGGCGTTCTGAGCGCCGGCGGTGCGCTGCTTATCGTTATGGAAAATCAACGGCGCGATCCTCACGCATGGTGCGAATTGATCCAGCGTCATCAGGTTACGCTCTGGAACAGCGTCCCGGCGCTGTTCGATATGCTGTTGACCTGGTGTGAAGGTTTCGCCGACGCCGCGCCGGAGAAACTGCGGGCGGTCATGCTTTCCGGCGACTGGATCGGCCTCGATCTCCCTGCCCGCTATCACGCCTTCCGCCCCCAGGGACAGTTTATCGCCATGGGCGGCGCCACCGAGGCGTCTATCTGGTCTAACGCCTGTGAAATTAACCGGGTCCCTGACCACTGGCGCGCCATCCCTTATGGCTTTCCGCTGGCCAACCAACGTTACCGGGTGGTGGATGAACTGGGCCGGGACTGCCCGGACTGGGTACCGGGCGAATTGTGGATTGGCGGTATCGGGGTCGCGGAAGGCTACTTTAACGATCCTGTACGCAGCGAGCAGCAGTTTGTGACGCAATCGAACGCGCGCTGGTATCGCACCGGCGATCTCGGGTGCTACTGGCCAGACGGTACGTTAGAGTTCCTCGGTCGTCGCGATAAGCAGGTCAAAGTCGGGGGATATCGCATCGAGCTGGGTGAAATCGAAAGCGCGCTCAGCCAGCTGGCGGGAGTGAAACAGTCAACCGTTGTGGCGATCGGCGAAAAAGAAAAGACCCTGGCGGCCTGGGTTGTGCCTCAGGGTTCGGCTTTCTGCGTTACCCATCATCGGGATCCGGCGCTGCCCCAGGAGTGGCGCGGGCTTGCCGGAACGCTGCCCTGCTGTGTCTGTCCCCCAGAAATCTCCGCCGGCCAGGTCGCTGATTTTCTTCAGCATCGCCTGTTAAAACTGAAACCGGGTCACACGCCTGGCGCCGATCCTCTTCCCCTGATGAATGCTCTCGCTATCCAGCCTCGCTGGCGGGCCGTGGTGGAACGCTGGTTAGCCTTTCTCGTGACCCAACAGCGGCTGCGGCCCGCCGCTGAGGATTATCAGGTTTGCGCAGGGGAAGCGCCGGAGAATGACCCTCCTTCTTTCAGCGGGCATGACCTCACCTTAACGCAGATCCTTCGCGGCGCTCGCCACGAACTGTCATTACTGAACGATGCGCGGTGGTCGCCGGAAAGTCTGGCATTCGACCATCCGGCCAGCGCCCTGTATATCGAGGAACTGGCGACAATCTGTCAACAGCTTTCCCGGCGTTTACAGCGCCCGGTACGCCTGCTAGAGGTGGGAGTCCGCACGGCCCGCGCCGCAGAGTGCCTGCTAACCCGGCTCAGCGCTGACGAGATTGAGTATGTCGGGCTTGAGCACAGCCAGGAGCTGCTGCTGAGCGCCCGACAGCGGCTTGCACCGTGGTCTGACGCCCGTCTGGCCCTCTGGAGTGCAGACACGCTGGCGGCGCATGCTCATTCGGCGGACATTATCTGGCTGAATAACGCCCTGCATCGTCTGCTGCCGGAAGAGCCCGGGCTCCTCGCGGCATTACAGCAGCTGGCTGTTCCAGGCGCGCTGCTCTATGTGTTGGAGTTTCGTCAGTTAACGCCCTCCGCCCTGCTCAGCACGCTTCTGTTAACCGATGGTCAGCCCGAAGCCTTACTTCACAATAGCGCTGACTGGGGGGCGATATTTACCGCCGCCGCTTTCAACTGCCAGCACGGCGATGAAGTCGAGGGATTGCAGCGCTTCCTCGTACAATGCCCGGTTAGCCAGGTACGCCGCGATCCTCGTCAGCTACAGTCCGCTCTCGCCGAACGTCTGCCGGGGTGGATGGTACCGAAACGGATCGTCTTACTTGACGCCTTACCGCTGACGGCGAACGGCAAAATTGACTATCAGACGCTAAAGCGCTGTCATACCCCGGAAGCTGAAAACCGGACTGAAGCGGATTTACCCCTGGGCGATATAGAGATGCAGGTTGCCGTCATCTGGCAGCCGCTCTTGTCGATGGGCGCCGTCAGCAGAGAAACCGACTTCTTCCAGCATGGCGGTGATAGCCTGCTAGCCACCAGGCTGATCGGACAGCTCCACCAGGCGGGTTATGCAGCACGATTAAGCGACCTGTTTAATCACCCCCGGCTGGCTGATTTTGCCGCCACGCTGCGTAAAACCGACCTCCCTGTTGAACAACCCTTTGTCCACTCCCCTGAAGAACGCTACCGGCCTTTCGCGCTGACTGACGTGCAGCAGGCTTACCTGGTCGGGCGTCAGCCGGGCTTTGCCCTTGGCGGCGTAGGCTCACACTTCTTTGTTGAATTTGAAATTGCCGATCTGGATATTCACCGGCTGGAGAAGGTCTGGAACCGGTTAATCGCCCGCCACGATATGCTGCGCGCCGTGGTGCGGGATGGACAACAGCGGGTTCTCGAACAGACTCCCCCATGGGTGATACCCGCGCACATTCTGCACAACCCCGAAGAGGCGCTACAGGTACGCGACAGACTGGCGCATCAGGTTCTCAACCCTGGAGTCTGGCCGGTATTCGATCTCCAGGTCGGGTTCATCGACGGGATGCCCGCCCGACTGTGGCTGTGTCTGGATAACCTGTTGCTTGACGGGTTGAGCATGCAGATCTTGTTGTCGGAGCTGGAACACGGCTATCGCTATCCGCAGCAGCTGCCGCCGCCGCTTCCCGTTACCTTTAGGGATTACCTGCAGCAACCCGCGCTGCGGACGCCCAATCCCGACTCTCTGACATGGTGGCAAACGCAGCTTGATGATATTCCTCCGGCGCCTGCGTTACCGCTACGCTGCTTGCCTCAGGACGTTGAGACGCCGCGCTTCGCCCGGCTCAGTGGGGCAATGGACAGCGCGCGCTGGCGTCGCCTGAAACAGCGGGCGGCTGACGCTCATCTCACCCCGTCGGCCGTACTGTTATCCGTGTGGTCAACGGTTCTTGCTGCATGGAGCGCACAGCCCGATTTCACGCTTAACCTTACGCTTTTCGACAGACGCCCGCTGCACCCGCAAATCAACCAGATCCTGGGCGACTTTACTTCGCTGATGCTGCTGAGCTGGCATCCCGGCGAGAGCTGGCTGCAAAGTGCGCGGTTATTACAGCAGCGACTAAGCGAGAGCCTCAACCACCGCGATGTGTCGGCAATACGCGTGATGCGGCAACTGGCGCGGCGGCAAAACGTACCGGCTGTCCCAATGCCCGTCGTCTTTACCAGCGCGCTGGGCTTTGAGCAGGATAACTTCCTTGCCCGGCGCAATCTGCTCAAACCGGTGTGGGGGATATCCCAGACGCCGCAGGTCTGGCTCGATCACCAGGTTTATGAATCCGAAGGCGAACTGCGCTTTAACTGGGATTTTGTCGCCGCCCTGTTTCCTGACGGGCAGGTGGAGCGCCAGTTTGCACAGTATTGCGCGTTGCTTAACCGAATGGCGGAGGATGACAGCAGCTGGCAGCTGCCGCTCGCCGAGCTGGTTCCCCCGCTTAAGGTCACGGAGCAATGCGCCCACCGGCTGCGCCCTGAGCGCGCTCAGCCGCGGATCGCGGCGGACGAGAGCAGCGTCAGCCTGATTTGCGACGCCTTTCGCGAGGTGGTTGGCGAACCTGTCGCACCCGCTGAGAACTTTTTTGAGGCGGGCGCCACGTCGCTGAATCTGGTGCAGCTGCACGTTTTGTTACAACGTCACGAATTTGCCGCCCTGACGCTGCTTGACCTGTTCACTCACCCTTCTCCTGTCGCGCTGGCCAATTATCTGGCCGGCGTAGCCCTGGAGGAGCAAACCAAACGCGTGCGTCCGGTTCGCCGTCGTCAGCGGCGCATTTGACGCGAAACAAACTGACTTTTCCCGGACGCCATCGCCAACGCATGGCGCGCCACTGACTTTGTCAATTTTAGGAAACGGGACCGATTATGGATAACTTGCGCTTCTCTTCTGCGCCAACAGCAGATTCCATTGATGCATCGATCGCTCAACGCTACCCGGACTGCGAACCTGTCGCAGTCATCGGCTACGCCTGCCATTTTCCTGAAGCGCCGGATGGCGAAACCTACTGGCGAAATCTGCTGGAAGGCCGCGAATGCAGCCGACGCTTTACGCGCGAAGCGCTTCTGGCCGCCGGGCTGGATACCGCCATTATTGACGATCCTTGTTACGTCAATATTGGAACGGTTTTAGACAACGCTGACTGCTTCGATGCCACCCTGTTTGGCTATTCGCGGCAGGAAGCGGAGTCGATAGATCCCCAGCAGCGCCTGTTTTTACAGGCGGTCTGGCATGCGCTGGAGCATGCAGGTTACGCCCCGGGCGCCGTCCCCCATAAGACCGGGGTTTTCGCCTCTTCGCGGATGAGCACCTATCCCGGCCGCGAAGCCCTGAACGTGACAGAGGTCGCTCAGGTCAAGGGCCTGCAGTCTCTGATGGGCAATGACAAGGACTATATAGCCACCCGAGCTGCCTACAAACTCAATCTGCACGGCCCGGCGTTATCGGTACAGACCGCCTGCTCCAGTTCGCTGGTTGCGGTCCATCTGGCCTGCGAAAGCCTGCGCGCAGGCGAATCCGATATGGCGGTAGCCGGCGGCGTGGCGCTCTCCTTCCCCCAGCAGGCGGGTTACCGCTACCAGCCCGGGATGATTTTCTCTCCCGATGGCCACTGTCGCCCTTTTGACGCCTCGGCAGAGGGCACCTGGGCCGGCAACGGTCTCGGCTGCGTGGTGCTGCGTCGCCTGAAGGACGCGCTGCTGTCAGGCGATCCGATTATCGCGGTGATCCTCTCCAGCGCGGTCAACAACGACGGAAACAGAAAAGTGGGTTATACCGCGCCGTCGGTGGCAGGACAGCAAGCGGTCATCGAAGAGGCGTTAATGCTGGCGGCCATCGACGACAGGCAGATCGGCTACATTGAAACCCACGGAACCGGCACGCCGCTGGGAGACGCGATTGAAATAGAAGCCCTGCGCAACGTCTACGCTCCCCGCCCGCCGCAACAGCGCTGCGCGCTGGGTTCCGTGAAGAGCAACGTTGGTCACCTGGATACCGCGGCGGGCATTGCCGGACTGCTGAAAACCGTTCTGGCGGTCAGTCGCGGAAAAATTCCGCCAATGCTGAATTTTCACACGCCAAACCCGGCGCTTAAGCTCGAGGAAAGCCCCTTTACCGTGCCGGTGACGGCGCAGGAGTGGCAGGACGAAGTGCGCTACGCGGGCGTCTCCTCCTTCGGTATTGGCGGCACCAACTGCCATATGATCGTCGCTTCGCTGCCCGACGAACTCAACATAAGCTACCCCGCCGCGGATGACGGCAGCAAGAGTTCCGCGCTGTTGCTCAGCGCTGCCAGCGACACCGCGTTGCGGCAGCTGGCAGCGGACTATGCCGCGGCGCTGAGGGAGAACGCGGAGGCCAACAATCTGGCCTTCACGGCATTACGCGCGCGCCGTCTCGATCTTCCCTTCCGCCTGGCGGCGCCATTAAATCATGACACCGCCGCCGCGCTCAGCGCCTGGGCTGGCGCGAAATCGGATTCGCCGGTCTATAGCGGCCACGGCGCCAGCGGCAAACAGGTGTGGCTGTTTACCGGGCAGGGTTCGCACTGGCGCACTATGGGTCAGTCTCTGTACCTGCACTCAACGGCGTTTGCCGATACGCTGGAGCGCTGTTTTAGCGCCTGTCGCGACATGCTCACGCCTTCGCTACGGGAAGCGATGTTTAATCCCGATTCAGCGCAGCTTGACAATATGGCCTGGGCCCAGCCGGCGATTGTCGCGTTCGAAATCGCGATGGCGGCCCACTGGCGCGCTGAAGGACTGAAGGCCGACTTCGCCATGGGTCACTCCGTCGGCGAATTTGCCGCTGCCGTTGTCTGCGGACACTATACCATTGAGCAGGTCATGCCGCTGGTATGTCGGCGCGGCGCGCTGATGCAGCTGTGCGCAAGCGGCGCGATGGTGGCGGTATTTGCGCAAGAAGAGGCGTTGATGCCGTTGGCCCGTCAGTTCGAGCTGGATCTCGCCGCCAACAACGGCACCCGGCATACGGTCTTTTCCGGGCCGGAAGCCCGTATCGCGGAGTTTTGCGCCGCGCTTTCGCAACATGAGATCGACTATCGTCGCCTGCGCGTAACCGGCGCGGCGCACTCCGCTTTACTTGAACCAATACTCGATCGCTTCCAGGAGGCCTGCGCGGGTCTGCTCGCCGAGCCGGGGCAAATACCGCTGATTTCCACGCTTACCGCCGAAGTCATTGACGAGGCGACGCTCAACCAGGCGGATTACTGGCGCCGCCATATGCGCCAGCCGGTACGTTTTATTCAGAGTATTCAGGCGGCGCGCAAGCTCGGCGCCCGCGTTTTTGTTGAAATGGGGCCCGACGCCCAGCTGATTGCCTCCGGACAGCGCGAATACCGCGATGACGCTTACTGGATAGCCAGCGCCCGGCGTAACCAGGAGGCGAGCGCGGTCCTGAATCAGGCGCTTCTCCAGCTTTACGCGGCCGGCGTCACCTTACCGTGGGCCGCTCTTCTCGCAGGCGATGGGCAACGTATCTCCGCGCCATGCTATCCGTTTGCGACCGAGCGTTACTGGAAAGAACCCGCCACCTCCGCCTGCGAGCCAGCCGATGCTGTGTTTGCCGCTGGACTCGAGGTAGCCAGCAGCGCCGCGACAGCGCTCGAACTCCCCCGTCTGGAGGCGCTTAAACAGTGCGCCACGCGACTGCACGCCATCTATGTCGATCGGCTGGTACAACGCTGTACGGGCGATGCGATAGATAACGGCGTGGACGCCATCACCATTATGCGCCATGGACGACTGATGCCCCGCTACCAGCAGCTGCTTCAGCGCCTGCTAAATAACTGCGTGGTCGACGGCGATTACCGCTGCGCTGAGGGACGCTACTACCGCGCCCGCCCCATTGAACATCAGCAGCGGGAAATCCTGCTGACGGAACTCGCCGATTATTGTGAAGGTTATCAGGCTATCCCCGATACCATCGCCCGTGCCGGCGATCGGTTATACGACATGATGAGCGGCGCGGAAGAGCCGGTGGCAATTATCTTCCCACAAGGCGCTTCCGACGGTGTAGAGGTGCTGTATCAGGAATTCAGCTTTGGCCGCTATTTCAACCAGATTGCCGCCGGGGTACTACGGGGTATCGTCCAGGCGCGTCAGCCCCATCAGCCGCTGCGCATTCTTGAAGTCGGCGGCGGAACCGGCGGCACCACCGCATGGCTGCTTCCGGAACTCAAAAACGTACCGGCGCTGGAGTACCACTTCACCGATATCTCCGCGCTGTTCACCCGCCGCGCGCAGCAGAAATTCGCCGACTATGACTTTGTCCATTACGACGAGCTGGATCTCGAACAAGAGGCGCAGTCTCAGGGCTTTGCGGCGCAGTCTTTCGATCTTATCGTCGCGGCTAACGTGATCCATGCCACGCGCCATATCGGTCGAACCCTTGATAATCTGCGTCCCTTGCTCAAGCCAGGCGGGCGCCTGCTGATGCGAGAAATCACCCAGCCAATGCGTCTGTTTGATTTCGTTTTCGGCCCGCTGGTCCTCCCGCTACAGGATATCGACGCCCGAGAAGGCGAGCTCTTCCTCACCCCCCATCAGTGGCAGCAGCAGTGCCGCCGCGCCGGATTCAGCAAAGTGGCGTGGCTACCGCAGGACGGCAGCCCGACCGCCGCTATGAGCGAACATATCATTCTCGCCACCCTGCCCGGCCAGGGGGCGTCCGCGTCATCAGAACCCGCGCTGGAACAGCCGTTGCCGGATAACCCTGATTATCTCGCCGACTGGTCCGATTGCGCAGGTCAGCCGGAACGGTTTACCGCCCGCTGGCAGGAGGCCTGGCGGCGGCTCTCCGCGCGGCACGGCGACGATTCCCCCATGAAACCGCCCCTCGTTACCGCCCCGCAATGGCTGAGGGAGGTGCGCTTAAGCTGGCGAAACGCAGCCTTTTCCCGCGGCGAGATGCGCGTGGAAGCCCGTCATCCAGACGGCAAGTGGCTGCCGCTGGCGCCCGACGCGCCTGTTCCTGCGCCGCAGACGCATTATCATTGGCGCTGGAGGTCCCTCAGTATTGACTGCAATAGCCGCCCGCTGGCATTCCGCTTCAGCGCCGGTACCCTTGCGCGCGAAGAGGCGCTGGCGCAATACGGCATTCTTCACGATCCGCAAGCTCCTTCTGTCCTGATGATTGTCGATGAGAGCGAGGAGACGCTGGCGTTAGCGACGCAGATGAAGGAGGCGCTCACCGCCAGCCCAGGCGGCTTGATTGTCGTCACCCGCCGCGCGTGGCGAATCAAGGAAAATGAGGCGCTATCAGCGGCCCATCACGCGTTGTGGGCTATGCTTCGCGTCGCGGCCAATGAACAGCCGGAACGGTTGATTGCCGCCATCGATCTGGCCGAAAACACGCCATGGGAAACGCTGCGTCAGGGATTGAGCGTTGTTTCATTGTCACAACGCTGGCTTGCCGCCCGGAATAACGGCTTCTGGCTCCCTTCGCTGGCGCCCAATGCGGGATACGCCGCCGAATTACCGGCGAAGGTGTTTGCCGGCGATAACCGCTGGCATCTGGTGACCGGGGCGTTTGGCGGACTGGGCCGCCTTGCCGTAAACTGGCTCAGAGAAAAAGGGGCGCGCCGCATCGCGCTACTGGCGCCGCGCGTGGATGCGTCATGGCCAGGCGACACAGCGGACGTGGAGATTCGCGTCTGCCGTTGTGATGTGGGTGATGCCGGAGAGCTGGCCCGTGTTCTTGATGAGCTGGCGACCAGCGGCGGCATTGCCGGAGCGATTCATACCGCTGGCGTATTGGCTGATGGGCCCTTGCAGGAACTCGATGACCACCAGCTGGCCGCCGTTTTCGCGGTCAAAGCGCAGGCGGCAAGCCAGCTGTTACAGACGCTGGGCAACCACGACGCCCGTTATCTGATTCTCTACTCGTCCGCTGCCGCCGCCCTCGGCGCGCCTGGCCAGAGCGCCCATGCGCTGGCCTGCGGTTATCTTGACGGACTCGCCCAGCAGTTCTCCTCACTTGATACGCCGAAAGTGCTCTCCATCGCCTGGGGCGCATGGGGAGAAAGCGGCCGGGCGGCTACGACGGAGATGCTGACGACCCTTGCCGATCGCGGCATGGGCGCGTTAAGCGATGCCGAGGGGCGCTGGCACCTTGAACAAGCGGTGATGCGCGGCGCCGCCTGGCGACTGGCCATGCGCGTTTTCACCGACAAAATGCCCCCGCTGCAGCAGGCTCTGTTTAACGCCGCAGTAACAGAACACGCCGCGACTACGGCAGCGCCTCCCGCTGATAAGCATGCTTTTCACGGTAGCATCAGCGATAAAGCGGCGGTGATGACATGGCTGAAAAACCGCATTGCGGTTCAGCTAAGACTGAACGATCCTGCTTCGCTGAACGCAGATCAGGATCTGTTACAGCTGGGAATGGACTCGCTGCTCTTTCTTGAACTCAGCAGCGATATTCAACATGACCTGGGTGTACGCATCAACGCGGAACGGGCGTGGCAGGATCTCTCGCCGCACGGGCTCACGCAGCTTATCTGCTCTCAGGCAGAGACGGCGCCTGCCGTATCGCCGCCGGAAGCGTTGCAGCACGATGCCGCTGAGCGTTACGCGCCCTTCCCGTTGACGCCGATTCAGCATGCCTACTGGTTGGGCAGAACCCATCTTATTGGCTATGGCGGCGTTGCCTGTCACGTGCTGTTTGAATGGGATAAACGCCACGATGAGTTCGATCTCGCCGTACTGGAGAAAGCATGGAACCAGCTCATTGCCCGCCACGATATGCTGCGGATGGTGGTGGATGCCGATGGACAACAGCGCGTTCTGGCGACAACCCCGACGTATCGTATCCCGCGCGACGATCTGCGCGCGCTTTCCCCGCAAGAGCAGCGCCAGGCGCTGGAAAAACGGCGCCATGAACTGAGCTATCGCGTTTTACCTGCCGACCAGTGGCCGCTCTTTGAGCTGGTGGTCAGCGAAATCGATGATTGCCGCTACCGCCTGCACATGAACCTCGATCTTCTGCAGTTCGATGTGCAGAGCTTCAAAGTCATGATGGACGATTTAGCCCAGGTCTGGCGCGGAGAAACGCTGCCACCGCTCGATATCACCTTCCGCGATTACGTGATGGCTGAACAGGCGCGCCGACAAACAACAGCATGGCACGATGCCTGGGATTACTGGCAGGAAAAACTACCGCAACTGCCTTCAGCGCCGGAACTGCCGGTGGTGGAGACTCCGCCGGAAACCCCGCACTTCACCACGTTTACTTCGACGCTTGATAAGCAAGAGTGGCAGGCGGTGAAACAACGCTGGCAGCAGCAGGGCCTCACCCCCTCCGCCGCGCTGCTCACGCTGTTTGCCGCCACCCTTGAGCGTTGGAGTCGTACCACGGCATTTACGCTGAACCTGACGTTCTTTAATCGCCAACCGATCCACCCGCAAATCAACCAGTTGATCGGGGATTTTACCTCCGTCACGCTGGTTGATTTTAACTTCTCAACGCCGCTAACGCTGCAGCAGCAGATGCAACGGACCCAGCAGCGTCTCTGGCAAAACATGGCGCACAGCGAAGTGAACGGCGTTGAGGCGATCCGCGAGCTGGGGCGCCAGCGCGGATCCCAGCGTCAACCGCTGATGCCGGTGGTGTTTACCAGCATGCTGGGGATGACGCTGGAAGGAATGGCTATCGACCGGGCAATGAGTCATCTGTTCGGTGAACCCTGCTATGTCTTTACGCAAACGCCGCAGGTCTGGCTGGATCATCAGGTGATGGAGAGCGATGGCGCGTTGACGTTTAGCTGGTATTGCATGGACAACGTGCTGGAACCGGGCGCGGCTGAAGCGATGTTTAATGACTACTGCGCCATCCTGCAGGCCGCCATTGCCAACCCTGAAGGCCTGAAGACCATTGACAGCGGCATTGCCGAACACATTCCCCGCCGCCGCTGGCCGCTGAACGCGCAGACGGACTACGATCTGCGGGATATTGAGCAAGCGGCGCAGGAATACCCCGGCATCCAACAGGCCAGAGCGGAACTTAGCGAAAATGGCGCGTTAACCCTGGATATTGTTGTGACCGAGGATCCACCGCCCTCAGCGCCGTTACATGATGAGCACGATCTCGCCTCACTGGCGCTGCCGTTGCCTGAACAGACGCAACTTGACGAGCTGGAAGCGACCTGGCGCTGGCTGGAGGCGCGTGCGCTGCAGGGGATCGCCGCCACGCTACATCGCCACCGTCTGTTCACCACCCCGGAGGTTGCCCACCCATTTGGCGAAATAGTACAGGCGCTGGGCGCGCAAGCGTCACACCGGCGCCTGCTACGCCAGTGGCTGCAGTGTCTGGCGGAAAGAGAATGGTTAGTGCGCGAGGGGGATAGCTGGCGCTGCCGCATTCCGCTCAGCGACATTCCCGAGCCTCACGAAGCGTGCCCGCAGACCCACTGGAGCCAGGCGCTGGCGCAGTATCTGGACGCCTGCATCGCCCGGCACGACGACCTCTTCTCCGGGCAGTGTTCGCCGCTGGAACTGCTGTTCAACGAGTCGTTGCGCGTAACCGACGCGCTGTATCGCGAAAACCCCGCCAGCGCTTGTCTGAATCGCTATACCGCGCAGATTGCCGCTCTTTGCGGCGCAGAACGGATCCTCGAGGTGGGCGCCGGAACCGCGGCCACCGCGGAACCGGTGCTGAAGGCCACGCGAAACACGCGGCTGTCATACCACTTCACGGATGTCTCCGCGCAGTTCCTCAACGACGCCCAAACCCGTTTCCATGATGAATCGCGTGTGTCTTACGCCTTATTCGATATCAACCAGCCGCTGGATTTTACCGCCCACCCGGAGGCGGGTTACGACCTGATTATTGCCGTCAACGTGCTTCACGACGCCAGCCATGTCGTACAGTCGTTGCGCCGATTAAAGCGGTTGCTGAAAGCCGGGGGACGCTTGCTGATCGTTGAAGCGACGGAACGAAACAGCGTATTCCAGCTGGCGAGCGTCGGCTTTATCGAAGGGTTAAGCGGATACCGCGATTTCCGCCGCCGGGATGAAAAACCTATGCTCACCCGTTCGGCGTGGCAGGAAGTGCTTGTGCAGGCCGGTTTTGCCAACGAGCTAGCCTGGCCGGCGCAGGAATCATCGCCGCTGCGCCAGCATCTGTTGGTCGCACGTTCGCCTGGGGTGAATCGCCCGGCTAAAGCAGCCGTGAGCCGCTATCTGCAGCAGCGTTTTGGCGCCACCCTGCCCGCGTTGCAGATCCGGCAGCGAGAAACGTTATTTACTCCGCTATCGGCCCCGCCTGACGCGCAGATTGCGCCAGCTGAATCGACACCGATCGCCGGAGGCGATCCGGCGCTGGAAAAACAGGTCGCTGAACTCTGGCAAACGCTGCTGTCTCGCCCCGTGGCCAGACATCACGACTTTTTCGCGCTGGGCGGCGACAGCCTGATGGCGACAAGGATGGTCGCGCAGTTGAACCGCAGAGGGATTGCCAGCGCCAGCCTTCAGGATCTGTTCACCCATTCAACGCTCAGCGACTTCTGCGCCCATCTGCAGGTCTGTTCGTCGGGAGAGGAGAATCCTGTGCCCATTTGCCAGGGCGGTGGCGACGAAACGTTGTTTGTTTTCCATGCTTCAGACGGCGATATCAGCGCCTGGCTGCCGCTCGCCAGCGCGCTGAATATGCCCGTTTTCGGCCTGCAGGCAAAATCGCCGCAGCGTTTTGCCACGCTTGATCGAATGATCGATGAGTATGTTGCGAGTATCCGCCGCCAGCAGCCGCACGGCCCTTATGCGCTGGCGGGTTGGTCGTATGGCGCTTTTCTTGCGGCGGGCGCCGCGCAGCGCCTGGATGCTAAAGGCGAGCAGGTACGGCTCGCGTTAATCGATCCCGTGTGTCGACAGGATTTTCGTTGCGCAAACCGGACGGCATTGCTGCGGCTGTTAGCCGAAGGCGATACGCCGCTGGCGCTGCCGGAACATTTCGATCGGCTGACGCCCGACCGCCAGCTTGCCGATTTTATCGACCTTGCCAGAACGGCCGGAATGATGGCGCAAAACCTGACGCTACAGGCGGCGGAAGCGTGGATCGACAACATCGCGCATCTGCTGCGCTTACTGACCGAGCATACGCTGGACGAAACCGTTCCGCTCCCCTGTCTCATCGTGCATGCCGCGATGAGACCCGCGCGCTGGACGCCAGCGGAAACCGAGTGGCAAACCTGGATAGACCGCGCCGACAGCCATGCGATTAAAGCCAGCCATTGGCAAATCATGCTGGAGCCCCCCCACGTTCAGGCCTGTGCGCAGCATATCAAGCGCTGGCTCGGCGCAACCTCAACGCAACCGGAGAACACGTTATGATGTCGTCCGCCGCCCCTAAGCTACGCGTACTGATTGTGGGCGCTAAATTTGGCGAAATGTACCTCAACGCCTTTATGCAGCCCCAGGAGGGGCTGGAACTGGTTGGTCTTCTGTCACAGGGAAGCGCGCGATCGAGAGAACTGGCCTATGCGTTTGGAATCCCGCTGTATACCTCGCCGGAACAGATCGCCGAGATGCCGGATATTGCCTGTATCGTCGTGCGCTCAACCGTCGCCGGCGGGAGCGGAACCCAGCTTGCCCGGCACTTTTTGACCCGCGGCGTGCACGTGATTCAGGAGCATCCCCTCCATCCGGATGACGTCCGTTCTTTACAAGCGCTGGCGCAGGAACGGGGCCGCTGCTATTGGGTCAACACGTTTTATCCGCACGCGCGTGCGGGTCGCGTCTGGCTCGGGGATGCGCAGCGCTTACGTCGCAGCCTGGGTCAGGCGCCGTCGGTTGTCCACGCCACCACCAGCCGACAGTTGCTCTACTCCACGCTGGATTTGTTGTTGCTGGCGCTAGAGGTTGATGCCGCCAGCGTGGCTTGTGAAGTGGTCGGTAGCTTTAGCGACTTTCATTGTCTGAGACTTTTCTGGCCGGCGGGAGAAGCCTGTCTGCTGCTTCAGCGCTATCTCGATCCTGACGATCCTGATATGCACAGCCTGATTATGCACCGTTTGCTGCTGGGCTGGCCGGAAGGTCATCTTTCGCTGGAGGCAAGCTACGGCCCCGTGGTCTGGTCATCCAGCCTGTTTGTCGCAGAACATCAGGCGAATGTTCGTAGTCTCTACCGCAGGCCGGAGATCCTGCGCGACCCGCCGGGTCAGACGCGCAGTGCGGCTCCCCTGAGCTGGCGTGATTGCTGTGAAACCGCCGGACCGGAGGGGGTCGGCAGGTTGCTACAACAGCTGCGCAGCTATCTGGCGGGCGGAAATCTGCCGGCGGCCTGCCACTCCGCTCATCAGCTCGCGTTATCACATTTATGGCAGCAGATTTTACGTAAGACCGGCCATGCGGAGATCCGACATCTGACGCCGCCGCGTCACGACCGGTTACCGGCTTTCTACCGCCACGATGAGGAGTCCCTGTGATGCAATCTGCGATGTGTATTCCGTTATGGCCCGCCCGCAACGCCAGTACGGCGCATCTGGTGATGTGCCCCTTCGCGGGCGGCAGCAGTAGCGCGTTTCGCCGCTGGCGAGACCACCCCATGGCGGAGATCGCGCTTTCCCTGGTGACCTGGCCGGGACGCGATCGCCTGCGCCATCTGGCGCCGCTCAGCAGCATTACGCAACTGGCGTCGCTGCTGGCGGACGAACTGGAAGAGAGCGTATTGCCTGACGCCCCGCTTTTACTTGCCGGGCACAGCATGGGCGCGCAGGTGGCGTTTGAAACCTGCCGGCTTCTGGAACAACGGGGTCTTCCCCCACAAGGGCTGATTATTTCCGGCTGCCATGCCCCTCATCTGCATTCCCGGCGCAGGCTCAGCGACCGCGAGGATGCCGACTTTATCGCTGAACTGATCGATATCGGCGGATGTTCGCCTGAACTACAGGAAAACAAGGAGCTACTGTCGCTATTTCTTCCTCTTCTGCGCGCTGATTTTTACGCTACTGAGCACTATCACTACGACTCGCTCGACGATTTCCCGCCGCTGCGCACGCCTGCGCTGCTGGTATGCGGCAGCCGCGATCGTGAAGCCTCCTGGCCGGAGATGGAGGCCTGGCGTCCGTGGCTGAACCACATCGCAGGCGAGGTGGTGATTGACGGCGACCATTTTTATCTGCTGCAACAATCCAGGGTCTTTTTTACGCAGATTATTCACCATTTTCCCCACGTATTTTCTGCGACGGCCGCTTTGCAAAATCGGTCCTGCACTTCAGAAAGGTGACGCATGCACTCTTCCTTTGATTCTCTGATAAAACAGTATCCCTTCCCCATTGCTGAACAGCTGCGCCACTGGGCGGCTCGCTATCCCTCGCGAATTGCTGTCGTTGATGCCAAAGACTCGCTGACCTACAGCGCGCTCGATCTTCAGGTCGATGAGCTTGCTGCGGGGTTATCATCGCTGGGTTTACATCCAGGAGAACATGTGCTTATCCAGCTCCCCAACGGCAACGCATTTGTGATCCTGCTGTTCGCGCTGTTAAGACTGGGCGTTATCCCTGTTCTGGCGATGCCCTCGCAGCGGGCGCTGGATATCGACGCGCTGATGGCGCTGGCGCAACCGGCCGCTTATGTGATTCACGGAGAAAGCCACGCGGACCTGGCCCGCCAGATGGCGCGCAAACACGCCTGCCTGCGGCAAGTTCTGGTCGCAAGTGAGACCGAAGGCGACGATTTTACGCCGCTCTTCTCGCTGCGCGGCGAACGGCAGACGTGGCCGCAGCCCGATGCTGGCGCCACCGCGCTGCTGCTGCTCTCAGGCGGCACCACCGGGACGCCAAAGCTTATCCCGCGACGGCACGCTGACTATAGCTATAACTTCAGCGCCACTGCCGAACTGTGCGGCCTTAATCCACAGAGCGTGTATCTCGCCGTCCTCCCCGTGGCGCATAACTTTCCGCTGGCCTGTCCCGGTATTCTGGGAACCCTTGCCTGCGGCGGAAAGGTGGTATTAACCGACAGCGGCAGCTGCGATGAGGTGATGCCTTTAATCGCTGAACAAGGCGTGACACATGTCGCCCTGGTACCGGCGCTGGCGCAGCTCTGGGTGCAGGCCAGAGAGTGGGAAGACAGCGATCTCTCTTCGCTACGCGTCATTCAGGTGGGCGGCGCCCGGCTTGACCCAACGCTTGCTGAGCAGGTTATCTCGACGTTTGATTGTCCCCTGCAACAGGTATTCGGTATGGCGGAAGGCCTGCTCTGCTTTACCCGGTTGGACGATCCTCTGGCCACCGTTCTTCACAGCCAGGGGCGCCCTATGTCTCCCCTGGATGAAATTCGCGTCGTTGACGAAGAGGAAAACGACGTTGCGCCTGGCGAAACGGGACAGTTATTAACGCGCGGTCCTTATACTATTACGGGCTATTATCGCGCTCCCGAGCACAATGCGCGGGCCTTTACTGCTCAAGGATTTTACCGTACTGGCGACAATGTCAGGCTCGATGAGGCGGGAAATCTGTACGTTGAGGGGCGCATAAAAGAGCAGATCAACCGCGCCGGAGAGAAAATAGCCGCTGCGGAAGTGGAATCGGTACTGATGCGTCTGGAAGACGTAAAGGATTGCGCCGTGGTCGCCGCGCCGGATACGCTGCTTGGCGAGCGGATATGCGCGTTTATCATCGCGCAACGCACTCCCTCTGACTATCAACAGCTGCGTCAAAAGCTGGTCCAAATGGGGATCAGCGCGTGGAAGATTCCCGATCAAATTGAGTTTCTGACCCACTGGCCGCTCACCGCCGTCGGCAAGGTAGATAAAAAGCGCCTGACGGCGCTCGCCATTGAGCGTTATCGCCATTCAGCCCAATAAGCGCCCCGCTACCCGAAACAGGTGGAAATAAACCCGTTTCGGGTAGCAGCGCAATTAGAAATAGTTATCATTTTCAATTCACCATTATCGGTATTTTGGCGTCTCGCCGTTTTTCAGGGATTCATAACAATGAAAATGACACGGTTTTATCCTCTGGTTCTGGGGGGATTTTTACTCCCGGCCGCTGCTCATAGCCAAACCTCACAGCAAGACGAAAGCACGTTGGTGGTCACCGCCAGTAAACAGTCTTCCCGCTCGGCATCAGCCAATAATGTCTCTTCTACCGTTATCAGCGCGACGGAGTTAAGCGACGCGGGCGTTACCGCCAGTGACAAACTCCCCAGAGTGTTGCCTGGGCTGAATATTGAAAATAGCGGCAACATGCTTTTTTCAACGATCTCGCTACGCGGCATCTCTTCGGCCCAGGACTTTTATAACCCCGCCGTTACCCTGTATGTCGATGGCGTCCCGCAGCTTTCGACCAACACCATCCAGGCACTGACCGATGTGCAGAGCGTGGAGCTCCTGAGAGGACCGCAGGGAACCTTGTATGGCAAAAGCGCCCAGGGCGGGATCATTAACATCGTCACCCAGCAGCCGGACAGCACCCCGCGCGGCTATATTGAAGGTGGCGTCAGCAGTCGTGACAGTTATCGAAGCAAACTCAACCTGAGCGGCCCGATTCAGGATGGCCTGTTATACGGCAGCGTGACCCTTTTACGCCAGGTTGATGACGGCGAGATGATTAACTCCTCGACCGGTAGCGATGATTTAGGCGGTACCCGCGCCAGTATCGGGAATGTGAAACTGCGTCTGGCGCCGGACGACCAGCCCTGGGAAATGGGGTTTTCCGCCTCGCGCGAATGCACTCGCGCTACACAGGATGCCTACGTGGCATGGAGTGATCTCAAGAGCCGTACGCTGTCTCTTAGCGAGGGTTCACCGGACCCGTACCTACGGCGCTGTACTGACAGCCAGACGCTAAGCGGTAAATACGCTACCGATGACTGGGTTTTCAATCTGATCGGCGCCTGGCAGCAGCAGAATTATTCCCGAACCTTCCCTTCCGGCTCGTTGATCGTCAATATGCCCCAGCGCTGGAACCAGGATGTGCAGGAGCTACGCGCCGCCACCCTCGGCGATACGCGTACCGTGGATATGGTATTTGGGTTGTACCGGCAGAACACCCGCGAAAAGCTAAATTCCGCCTACGATATGCCGACGATGCCCTATTTAAGCAGCACCGGCTATACCACCGCTGAAACCCTTGCCGCCTATAGCGATCTGACCTGGCATTTAACCGAGCGTTTTGACATCGGCGGCGGCGTGCGTTTCTCGCATGATAAAGCCAGCACACAGTATCACGGCAACATGCTGGGAAACCCATTTGGCGACCAGGGTAAAAGCAATGACGACCGGGTGCTCGGACAGCTCTCCGCAGGCTATCTGCTGACCGACGACTGGCGAGTATATACCCGCGTCGCCCAGGGATATAAACCTTCCGGATACAATATCGTGCCTACCGCAGGTCTTGATGCCAAACCGTTCAACGCGGAAAAATCCATCAACTATGAAATTGGCACCCGTTACGAAACCGCTGACGTCATGCTGCAAGCCGCCACCTTTTATACCCACACCAAAGATATGCAGCTCTACTCTGGCCCGGTCGGAATGCAGACCTTAAGCAATGCGGGGAGAGCCGACGCCACCGGCGTTGAGCTGGAAGCGAAATGGCGGTTTGCCCCAGGCTGGTCATGGGATATCAATGGCAACATGATCCGTTCCGAATTCACCAACGACAGCGAGCTGTACCACGGCAACCGGGTGCCGTTCGTACCGCGTTACGGCGCGGGAAGCAGCGTGAATGGCGTGATTGATACGCGCTATGGCGCACTGATGCCCCGGCTGGCGGTTAATCTGGTGGGGCCGCATTATTTCGATGGCGACAACCAGCTGCGGCAAGGCGCCTACGCCACCCTGGACACCAGCATTGGTTGGCAGGCGACGGAACGGATGAATATTTCCGTCTATGTCGATAACCTGTTCGACCGTCGTTACCGTACCTATGGATATATGAACGGCAGCAGCGCCGTCGCGCAGGTTAATATGGGCCGCACTGTCGGTATCAATACGCGAATTGATTTCTTCTGATCCAACGATACAGGGATGCAATAATCGCATCCCTGCCATCACGGAATTTAACTCGTTGACGTCAGGAGAATGCCTGAACCCCAGCCAGCAACAAAATCTATATTGTCACTGGCCGGCCTTGAAGATAATTCCATCGGCCTGCAGCCCAAGGAATTCGCCGCTTACTTCGCCGGAATAATCAGCACCTGGCCCGGATAGATTTTATCGGGATGCGTCAGCATCGGTTTGTTGGCTTCAAAAATACGTTGATACTCATTGGCGGAGCCATACATCGCTTTAGAGATGGCGCTCAGGGTGTCGCCGGATTTGACCGTGTAATAACGACTTTCCGCCCCGCTTTGCGTCACCTTCACGCTGTCATTAACCTGACCAACGCCGGTGACGTTACCTACCGCCACCAGAATTTTTTCCTTATCTTCTTGCGAACCGACATCGCCGGTAACCGTCGCGGTGCCGTCGTCCGCAACATCGATATTGACCTTTTCGGCGCCGGGAAGATTAAGACCATCAATATGTTTTTTCAGCTTGTCGGCCTTATCTTCCTTGCTGCCGCCGGAGACGGCGTCCCATATTTTCTCGCCCGCTTCTTTGACAAAATTTAATAATCCCATCGTTCCATACCTCCATGACTGTTTCATGATCGCATTTTCATCAACAGCCGCTAAGTCAATTCCAGGATATACGTTTTGATACCCCGCCAACGCGGCGGCCGCCTGAAGCAGCACAACCTGCCATCAAAGTATAATCAATAAGCGTCAAAGTGCAGGATATTTGCCCGGCAATGGCAGGAAAGTCTGTATTCTGGCCGGGCGACATGACATGAAATCAGCAGTTGACCTTCATCGTATAAGGCGTGTAGTTTTAAGCGGTTCCGTCCGTTTCTGGTTATTGATCTTCAATGAATAATAAGGTCAGAAAATGATTCATCCAGCCTATTCAACAACGACACGCACCACCACCACCACCACCACCGCAACCTGCGGCGGCGTGTGCGTATCTGTGGCTGGAACCTGACAGAACAGAACCTCACTCCCCGTTAAAGCGGACGGGGACAAACAGCTCTCCGTTCATCACATACTGAATGGAGACACGCCCCATGATTTCATCTGAACATGCGCTAGTGATTATTGATATGCAGGAGGGGCTTTTCCGCGGTCCGGCTTCTCCTCATTCCGCTGATGCCGTTCTGACAAATATTCTTCTGCTCATCGCTAAAGCCAGGCAGTCACAGGTACCGATCTTTTTTATTCGCCACGTCGGACCCGACGGCTCCCCCTTCTCTGCGAGCAGCCCGTTAACCAGGCTGATAGCCGAGCTGGATGTGGACGTTGAACGGGATATCGTCTTAACCAAAACGTATCCCAGCGGCTTTCGCGACACCGAATTACAGCGCCAGCTTACGCAGAGAGGCGTAAAGCAGCTGGTGATTGCCGGGATGAAAACAGAGTTTTGCGTCGATACCACCTGCCGGGCAGCGCCGGAACTGGGATTCACGGCCGTGCTGATTTCCGATGCGCATACCACAATCGATAATCCTCATTTATCCGCTAAGGACATCATTGGCCATCACAACCGAACGCTGGCGGGCCCGTTTGTCGCGCTTTCAACCGCGGCCGACTGGCGCTTTTGACGAAAACCAGGCGAACAGCGGCTTTGCGTTATGTCGGGACGAGAAGCCGCAGGCCGGGATAACGCTGTAGCCACCGTTTTTCCGCGACGCGCTGGCTGAAAATAGCCAGCTTATGCTGCGCAAATACCGGCGTTGGCCGCAGACGGAGCTCAAAGAGATCGTCCAGCCCGTAGGGCGCGATAACCTCAACATGATCTGTTGCTCCCAATCTGACCGCGATAGCCGTCGCGGTTTCAGGCCAGTACAGCAGCGCATTCTCCGTTGAACGATAAGGTTGATGTCCGTTGCGTTGATGCATTCTGGCCTGATTTTTCACCGACCAGTTAAAAACGGAGTTTTGCTGGCTAAGCCGCTCTTCCAGCGCGCTATCGCAGGCGGAAGTCGCGCTTTTCGCGTCGAACCAGACAACATCCACATCACCCGAAACTGGCCTTTGCCCGTAGCCGTGCAGATGATCCCAGACCGCATCTCTGACAAAGCCGGCGCCAATCCAGCCATCGTTGAGTTCCAGCGCCTGCACGGCGTACAGCGCGTTCATTCTCATCGGGTCGTTTAACAACACGCTTTGCAAGAGGTTCTGATATTTCATGGTTTCCCTGTAAACGGCGATCGATCCGCTCAGTGTATCAGCGTTCAGGAGGCGCCGCTTCAGGCGCCCCCTGTTATTCACCTCGCGGCTACGCTTCGTACGCGGCGTGATGGAAATCAATTTCCCACTGCAGCACATCGCCGTAAAGCGCCGACAGCGCCTGCTTTTCGCTTTCACTCAGCGTCATGGCGCAGCGATCGAGTTCGTTCTTCAGCCAGAGCGCCTGCTGATAAAATTCGTCCTCGGCGTGCATCTCCACCCAGCGCCGGACGTCCGCGTCGCTCTGGCGATGCTCGCTTACCCCCCGGCACCAGACGTAGTACATCCATTCCGCACCGAACATCATCGTCACGATCTGCTCGTAGCTGCCCTCCCGGGCGGTTCGCAGCATGCCGTCGCGAAAGCGCCGCACGCCGGGCAGATCGTCCGGGTACGCAGCGGGATCGACCCGCCGCTCTGACAACACCTGTTCAAACCACGCGATCTGGGTGTCAACCAGAGCATTCAGCACGCCAATCAGCCAGCGCTGCTGATGAATACCCGGCGCTTTGCTGACCCCGAGGGCAAAAATCGCGATTGCCGTCGCGACAAAGTTGCCCTCAAATACCAGATAGCGGTTGAAGACGGCAGGCGCCAGCCGATCCTCTTCGATATCAACCACAAAACGATGCCGCTGCATCGCCTGCCACACCGGCTGATGCTCGCGCAGCAGACGTTCGCTAAACGCTTCCATTATGCCTCCTCGAGCGCGGCCTGCGCGACTGACATAAAATGCTTCACCCGGGCCAGCTCAACATCGTTCCACCACACGCCGTCGACCTTCATCGTACTGGCCACGATAACCCCCTGAGTCCGTCCGAGGATCTGGCGCACGTTGGCCGGCGTCACCCCCGAGCCCACCAGCAGCGGTAGCTCCGTCGCCGCGCGGATCTCGTCTATTTCCGCCATCGTGGCGCTATCGCCCGTACGCTGACCGGTGGCAATCACCGCGTCAGCCTCGAAGAAATCGACGTCGCGCGTCAGCTCCTGAATCGAACGATCGGCAACGATGGCATGGCTACCGTGCTTGACGTGGCTATCGGCAAAAACGCGAATATGCTCAGCGCGCAGCATACTGCGGTAGCGCAGCGCCTTAGCGGCCGCCCCTTCAATAAATCCTTCGTTGGCGATATAGGCGTTGGCCCACTGGTTTACGCGGACGAAATCGGCTCCGCCCGCCAGGGCGATAGCCAACGCCGGGATCGCCGCGTTCGCCAGGACGTTAATGCCCAGCGGCACAGCAAAACGCTCGCGCACTTTCTCGGTAATCACCGCCATTAGCGCGGAAGTTTCGTGACCGATATCCTCAGGTTTGGAAAAAGGAATATCCCCGTGGTTTTCAATAATCAGTCCGTGAACGCCGCCTGAAATATAATTTTCAGCATCGCGAAGCGCGCGCTCAATAATATCAGAGACTGATTTCCCTCGATATTTAGGCGCGCCGGGAAAAGGATCGCAATGAATAACTCCAATAACCGCTTTGCTGCGTGAAAAAATAGCTTGTATTGCATTCGTTTTTTCTGCTGAGATAGCAACCATCTTATCCATCCTGTTAAGGGAACACTATGCGTGTTTACGTTACCGGTAATATTACCGTAGATGAAACCTGGTCCATTCCGGATATACCGAAAAAAGGCGCTTCAATTCACGGCGTTAAAGTTTCGCAGGATATCGGCGGTAAAGGCGCGAACCAGGCGATTATATTAGCCCGCTGCGGAATAGAAACGCGCCTAATTGCCGCCACGGGAAATGACAGCAACGGCGTGTGGATCCGTCAGCAGATAAAAAATGAACCACTGACCTTACTACCCGACGGTCATTTCAATCAACATAGCGATACCTCGATTATTTTAAATAGCGCTGACGGCGACAATGCCATTATTACCACTACCGCCGCCGCGGATACATTCTGCATGGATGACATTATTCCGCATATCGCGGATGCCGTCGCCGGCGATATTCTGCTACAGCAGGGCAATTTCTCCCTGGACAAAACGCGGGCGCTGTTCCAGTACGCCAAAAGCCGCAGTATGACGACGGTATTCAACCCCTCGCCCGTCAATCCTGACTTTTGCCATCTGTGGCCGCTCATCGACATCGCGGTGGTCAATGAATCTGAGGCCGAGCTGCTCCAGCCATACGGGGTGAAAAGCTTAGTCATTACCCAGGGCGCCGCCGGCGCCTGGCTGCTCCAGGAGGGCCAGCGCCAGTTTTGTCCCGCCGTGCCCGCCGAGGCGCTTGATACTACAGGGGCGGGCGACACGTTCCTCGCCGTGATGCTGGCCTCCGCCCTGCTGCGCGGCGTCGCGCCGGATGCGCTGGCGCTGGCGCACGCCAGCCGGGCTGCCGCCATTACCGTTAGCCGCCGGGGGACGCTCAGCGCGTTTCCCGGCAGCCATGAGCTTGCCGCCCTGTTAACCACGGGCGGCGCGCGCTGACTTACTTAAACAGCGAACGGTAGGAATCGACGTTCGCTTTGGTCACCACCGTCGCCGGAACCAGAATGGTTTTCGGCACGGTTTTACCCGAAGTGATGCTGTTCAGCGCCTTCAGGGCTTCGGCGCCCATCTTTTCCGGGTCCTGCTGCAGTACGGCGGTCACGTAGCCGCCGTCAATACCGGAAATCGCCTTCGCCGTCAGATCCCAGCCAAAGACTTTAATGTCCTTCTGGCGCCCCTGGTTCTCCACGGCGGCGATCGCGCCGAGCAGCGCGGGTTCGCCGGTGGCATATATCGCCGTCAGGTCCGGGTTACCGGTGATCAGGTTTTCCGCCGCGGTCATTGCTTTGTCCTGCACGTTCTGCCCGTCGACAACGTTAGCGATGGTGATCTTCGGATTGCTTTTCAGCGTCTCTTCGAACCCTTTCTGCCGCTGGTTCTGAATAGCCGAGTTCAGCGCGCCGACGATCCCCAGCCGCGCCTGGCCGCCCATCTCTTTCTGCACGTAGTCCACGAAGTATTGACCAATAATTCTGCCGCCTTCAATATTATCAACGCCGACCTGGGCCGCCTGTGGTCCAGCCGGTAATACGGCGTCAATCGCAATCACCGGAATGTTAGCGGCGGCGGCTTCTTTTACCGCGGGCATAATTCCGTTAACATCGATAGCGGCAACCAGAATGCCTTTAACGCCTTGCTGAATATAGTTTTCAATGGCGTCATTTTGCGCCACGGGATTATCGTTAGAGTTAAATATCACTAAATCTTTGCCGCTGGCTTTTGCCGCATCCTGCGCGCCTTTATTCATCAGATTAAAGAACAGCGCCTGCTGATTGATTTGGACCAGGGCATAAGTCGGAGCGGCCGCGCCGGCGGTCGAAATAAAACTCATTGATGCCAGCATCGTCGTGGCGACAGCAAGTAAACGCAGTTTTCCGGTGTTAAATAACATCATCAGTATCCTCGTCGGGAATAGGTGATAGCCAGCAGAGTTCCGCGCCGCATGCGAACGCAGAAGGATTATTTTTTGGCGGGCAAATATCGTCTATGTGGCCAGAACCATCATCGATCGTTCGGCGAATACCTGTTTAACTTCATTCCGGCAACCGGTCCGTGTCGGCGCGCGACTGGAATGACTTAAACGGGTTTGGGAATGACTTCCCGGATGATGCGGTAAACTGCCTATACAATTCTCCGCAGATTAAAATTTGTCAAGCGTTTATTTGAGGCGATTGTGGGCAGAGAAATTGCTGTATCCAGCGCGCTTAACTATGTTACAGATAGCCGATTCTGGCAGAAATGGCGCAGGAAATGAGTATAAAACGCGTATTGTTATCCGATGTCGCAAAGCTGGCGGGACTGTCGAAAGCCACCCTGTCGCGCTATATGAACAACAGTATTGTGCTGCCGCAGGACACCATCGACCGTATCGAAACGGCGATTCGCGAACTGGACTATCGCGGTAATAGCCTGGCGCGCCGTCTTAGCAAAGGCGGCAGCGAGACGCTCGGCCTGGTGCTGCCCGATATCACCAACCCCTTCTTTGCCGAGCTGGCCGACGCCGCCGAAGAGGCCGCTTCCGCCAGCGGTTATAGCCTGGTGCTGTGCATCACCCGCAATAATCCGGAAAAGGAGTGCCAGTTCATCCGCTGGCTGGATACCTGCCAGGTCGATGGCCTGCTGTTCACCACTAACCGCCCTGATAACGGCCTGCTGCGCAAAGAGGTCCAGCGTCACGAACGCATTGTCCTGCTGGATGAAGATATACCCGGCAGTACGGTGCCAAAGGTGTTTGCCGATAACGTTCAGGGCGGGCGGATCGCCACCGAAAAGCTGATCGCCGCCGGACACCGCCATATCGCCTTCGTCGGCGGTCCCGACAAGCTGATGAGCGTCCGCGAGCGCTATCAGGGCTTCTGCACCGCGATGGAGCAGGCCGGTCTGAGCTGGCCGCCCGAATGGGTGATGTACGGCGACTACCAGCGCGAGTTCGGCCAGCAGGCGCTGCGTTACCTGTTTAGTCAGCCGCTTCGCCCGACCGCCGTCTTCGCCGCCAGCGACTACCTGGTGCTGGGTCTGCTTGACGGGCTGCGCGCCAGCGGGCTTCAGGCGCCGGAGGCGCTGTCGCTGGTCGGCTTCGATGACGCCAACTATGCCGATTTCACCCAGCCGCGTATCTCAACTATCCGCCAGCCCGCCCGCGAACTGGGCCGCACCGCGGTGAATATCATGATGCGCCTGCTGAACAACGACCAGGATATCCCGGCAGAAACCCGCCTGCCGGTAGAATGGATCGGTCGCGACTCAATCAAGATTTGTTAAGCGCGTCCCAAAATGGCGCAAAAGCGCCCAGTTTTGGCGCAAAAAACGATCGATTTACAATCTGTTCACTATAATCAGTAAACCGGTTTACCGGAATGTAATGAATAAACTCTATTGATTACATATGGTTAAGTTACAGGGCTGCTGTGTTGTTCCTGCCCTGGCACGGATGCTGCAATGTTCTTACTGGCGAACAAATATCTTACGTAGCGTTTGTCCTGACTGTGTTGGCGAGTGCTCCACTCCGCAGGTAAACCGGTTTACTAGCATGTAAACCGTGTCGGAGGGGCATTTTCCGCAGGATGGCGAACATTTTCCCGGCAACAGCGATGGGAGTTATCAGATGCAGCAGCCACACACTACCCCGCCAAGGGTGGAGATGATCAACATCACCAAGACCTACGGGTCGATACGTTCATTGCGCGGAGTCAATCTCGAGCTGGCTCCGGGCGAGGTGCTGGGCTTGGTGGGCGATAACGGCGCGGGGAAATCCACCCTGACCAAAGTACTCTCGGGGGCGGTGATCCCCTCCGGCGGCACGATTCGCATCGACGGCGAACAGCAGCAGTTCGCTAATCCGGCCGATTCGCGCCGCTGCCATATCGAGATGGTCTACCAGGATCTGTCGCTGTGCGACACGGTCGACGTCGCGGGCAATCTGTTTATGGGCCGCGAGCCGATGAAATCGGTCCTCGGTATCCCCTTTCTCGACGAGGCCAAAATGCACGCCGACGCCCGGGAGATGCTTAAAGGACTCGGGATCTCTATTCCGGATACCCGCCTGCTGGTGCGAAATCTCTCCGGCGGCCAGCGTCAGGCCATTGCCATCGCCCGCGCGGCGGCCTTTGACCCGAAAGTGCTGATTATGGATGAACCCACCGCCGCGCTGGCCGTCGCGGAAGTTGAGGCGGTGCTGGAGCTGATTCGCCGCGTTTCCGCTCGCGGCGTGAGCGTGATTCTGATTACCCACCGCCTGCAGGACCTGTTTCTGGTCTGCGACCGGATCATGGTGATGTATGAAGGTACTAACGTCGCCGACCGACGGGTGGCCGACACCAGCCTGAGCGATATCGTTAACCTGATTGTGGGCGAAAAATTCACCGCCCGCTCTGCGGCCGCACATTGAGGTAACAGGATGAGTATCATGAACTTAAGCAGCTCCCGCATGATCCAGCATTCGCTGCCGCGCCGCCTGCTGCATAACCACTCCGGCGTGGTCAGCATCGCGCTCTTTTTCGTCTTCTGCTGCGTGGTGTTCTCGCTGATCACCAGCAACTTTCTCACCGGCACCAACTGGCTCAACATTATCCGTCAAAGCGCCCCGCTGCTGATCGTCGCGACGGCAATGACCCTGGTCATTACCACCGGCGGCATCGACCTGTCGGTGGGTTCCACCCTCGCGCTGGTCGGCGCGCTTTCCGCTATCGCCCTGAACAACTGGGGACTGCCGTGGCCGGTGGTTTTGCTCGGCGGCCTGTTGCTCGGCGGCATCGTTGGCGCCATCAACGGCTTCTTTATCGCCTATGAGGGCATACCGGCGTTTATCGTCACCCTCGCCACCCTGGCTGTGGTTCGCGGCATCGCGCTGCTGGTCACCCAGGGCTACTCGATCCCGGTTCCGGCTGACAGCCTGTTTACCTTTATTGGCCGCGCGTGGGTTGTGGGAATCCCTATGCCTGCGTTGATCGGCATTATGATTCTGCTTATCGGGCACATCGTTCTCAACCATATGCGTTTTGGCCGCTACGTGACGGCTATCGGCGCCAACGCCGAAGGCGCGCGACGCAGCGGGATTAACACCAAAGCGGTCACCATGAAGGTCTATATCATCAGCGGCATGGCCGCCGCGCTGGCGGGGATGATTATCACCGCGCGCCTCGGCAGCGGCTCCTCCAACCAGGGCGAAGGTTTTGAACTGCAGGTCATCGCCGCCGTGGTGCTCGGCAGTACCAGCCTGTTTGGCGGCTTCGGCACCATTATCGGCACGCTGCTGGGCGCGCTGTCGATTGCGGTGATTCAGAACGGGCTGATCCTGTCGCATATTTCGCCGTTCTACACCCAGATCGCCACCGGCACTATTATCCTGCTGGCTATCTGGCTGAACACCCGCATTCTCAACCCCGCGCGCTCCGCGGCAAAAGGATAGCAGATGAAAGGATCAATTTTTCGCCATCCCGACCCGCTGCCGGTCGGCGTCAGCAGCGGTTACGTGATGACGGTGCTCGGCCCGCTGCCGATAAGTGAAATGGGCGTGACGCTGATGCATGAGCATATTCTGCTGGATGCCTCCGGCAAATGGGTGCCGCCCTGCTGCTGTAGCGATCGCCATCTTGCCGAAATGCCGGTGAAAATGGAAAACCTCGGCGAACTGTCGCTGAACCCGCTGATGAGCCGCGATAACTGTCAGCTGTTTGACGTCGACGTCGCGATTGAAGAGCTGACGAAATACCGCGCCCTTGGCGGGGAAACGGTAGTCGATCCGACCAATATCGGCATTGGCCGCGATCCCAAAGCGCTGGCGCGTATCGCCCGTCTGACCGGCCTGAACATTATTATGGGCACCGGCCTCTATCTGGAACCCTCGCACCCCGAGTGGGTTAGAACCAGCAGCGTTGAACGGCTGTCCGAGCGGCTAATCTACGATCTTGGCGGCGGGGAAGAGAAACCGGAGGTGCTCGCCGGGCTCATCGGCGAAATCGGTATCTCAAGCCGCTTTACCCCGGATGAGGAGAAATCCCTGCGCGCTGCGGGCCGGGCCAGCGCCGCGACCGGCGTGCCGATCGAGGTCCACCTGCCCGGCTGGGAACGGCTGGGTCACCGCGTACTGGACATTCTCGAGCAGGAAGGCGCCGATCTGCGCCATACGGTGCTGTGCCATATGAATCCCAGCTTTGCCGATAAGCGCTACCAGCGGGAACTGGCGCAGCGCGGGGCGTTTCTCGAATACGACATGATCGGCATGAGCTATTACTACGCCGACGAGTCGGCGCAGTCGCCCTCCGACGAGGAGAACGCCCGCGCAATTCGCGAGCTAATTGACGACGGCTATATCCAGCAAATTTTGCTGTCACAGGACGTCTTCCTGAAAACCATGCTCACCCGCTACGGCGGCCACGGTTACGGCTACATACTCAAGCATTTTGTTCCCCGCCTGCGGCGGCACGGCGTCAGCGGCGAACAGCTTGAAACCTTGATGATTGGAAATCCCCAACGGGTCTTCGGCGGATAAAAGGAAAGTCATAATGCAGAAAAAAATCTTACTGGTCGGTGAGTCCTGGACCAGCACGTCAACCCACGTTAAAGGCTTCGATCAGTTCGCCACCGCCACCTGGCACACCGGCGCGACGGATTTTCTGGCGGCGCTCGCGGACAGTGCCTACGCCATTACCTACATGCCCGCCCACGCGGCGGCGACAGACTTTCCGCTGACGCTGGAAGCGCTGCTGCAGTGGGATGCGATTATTCTGTCGGATATCGGCGCCAATACGCTGCTGCTGCATCCGGACACCTGGCTGAAAAGCCGCCGAACCGCCAACCGTCTGACGCTTTTGCATGACTACGTGGCCGGCGGCGGGTCGCTGATGATGATCGGCGGCTATTACAGCTTCCAGGGAATCAACGGCGGCGCGCGTTATCGTAATACCGCGGTGGAGAAAGTGCTGCCGGTCCGCTGTCTGGCATGGGACGATCGCATTGAAACGCCGGAAGGTTGCTATGCCGAGGTGACGGAATCCCACGCCCTGTTTAACGATATTCCGGGCGAATGGCCGTGGCTGCTGGGTTATAACGAAGTCGAAATGCATCCGGAGGGCAAACTGCTGGCGACGGTCGCCGGTACCGGTCATCCGCTGCTGGCCGTTCGCGAATATCAACAGGGTCGCTCGCTGGTGTGGACCAGCGATATGTCGGCACACTGGCTGCCGGAAGAGTTTGCCAAATGGCCCGGCTATCGTCAGCTGTGGATTAACTGCCTTGACTGGCTGACGGAACATCGCTGATGACCACCACCCTTGAACTCGCCCGGCAGCTGCTGGGCTTTAACACCATCAACCCGCCGGGCAGCGAAGCGGACTGCATGCGGTACTTTGCCGACTGGCTTAACGCTAACAGTTTTGCAGTTTCGCTGTCGTCATTCGGCGCGGGTCGCAGCAATCTGATCGCCTGGCTCCCCGGGGCAACGCCTGGTAAACCGCTGGCCTTTACCGGGCATCTGGATACCGTGCCGCTGGGAAATGCCCGGTGGCGGTACGACCCTTTCGGCTCGCAGATGGAAGACGGGCGCCTTTATGGACGCGGGTCCAGCGATATGAAAGCGGCGATAGCGGCGTTTGCCGTCGCCTGCGTTCAGCAGCGGGAAACGATCCTCGCCGGGCGCGGCGCGGTATTGCTGATTACCGGCGGGGAAGAAACGGGCTGCGACGGCGCGCGGGCGCTGATCGCCTCCGCGCCGTTGCCGGAAGTGGGCGCGCTGATCGTCGGCGAGCCCACCGCCAATTATCCGGTTATCGGCCATAAAGGCGCGCTCTGGCTACGCTGCGAAACGCGGGGAAAAACTGCCCACGGCGCGATGCCGGAGCTGGGGATTAATGCTATCTATCTGGCGGCGGATGCGCTGGCTAAAATCCAACATTTTTCGCCGGGCGCGCCGCATCCGCTGATGAAGCAGCCCACGGTAAACGTCGGACGTATTGAAGGCGGGCTAAATATTAATTCCGTGCCGGACCGCACGCGTTTCGATGTCGATATCCGCAGCGCGCCTGATTTACAGCACGCCACCATCCGCCAGCGGTTGACCACGCTGCTTGGCGAGAGCGTCACGGTGTCGACGCTGGTCGATCTGCCCGCGGTACTCAGCGAACAGGATCACGCGTGGATAAAACAGGTTTATCAGCGCTGCCAGCCGCTGCACGATCGGCCGCTTGAGCCGCGGGTGGTGCCCTACTTTACCGACGCCTCGCTGCTGCTGCCGGCGTTGGGCAATCCGCCCTGTATCATTCTCGGCCCCGGCGAGCCGTCTATGGCTCATCAAACCGACGAGTACTGCCTGCTCAGCCGGCTGGAGGAGGCTGAACAGCTGTACGGGAACCTGATTCGCGACTGGATGGCGTAAATCGCCCGCGGCGAAGGCAAAAAATACGTGACAGTGTCACTTAATGCCGCTGCCGCGCGTTCAATCCGCCGCAGGAAAAATCAGCGATTAGCGTTTGAATAAAATCGCGGAATAACAGAGGATAACCGCCTCGCATCCGGAATAGCTCATCGCCAGCAAGGAGGCATTACCATGTTCGTGAAAATCAGCCCGCTGCTCATTTGCCCCCTCGCTTTACTCCTTTCCGCCTGCTCGGGTAGTGCTTCTGCGCCGGACAGCACCGAAGACGCTAAAATATCGGCAGAAGTGGATAAGATACTTCGCGATTATCAAACGGGTTCAGATACTTCACCGCAGGCCAATGCCTCACGCTATCTGACCCAGATCCAGAAGGCTATCTTCGCTAAGATAGACCAGCCGGCGTCCAGGCAAGGGCAAACATGCTCGGTGCGCTTAACGCTACAGCGTGACGGGACTGTGGAGAATCCAACGGTCGAGAATGGCGATCCGGCGCTATGCGCGGAGGTGATGTCCGCGCTGAAACAAGCCACAATCCCGCCAGCGCCAGACGAAAAAACCTATCAAACATTCAGTCATGTCGTTCTGGACTTCAGGCCCTGACAGATCTTTGTGGGATCCTTTCGCAGAGGCCATTCGGCCCCTGCTTCATTGTCAGAACTCAATGCGCCCGCCGAAATTATAGCGCCGCCCTTCCAGCATCGCCGTCTGCCGGTAGGCGGTGGTGTAAACCGGATTTACATCAAACAGATTGTAGATCCCGCTCATCAGGGTGACGCGCTTAGTCAGGTGGTAACGCGCGCCTAAATCCACCAGCGCGTAGGCGTCCGTTGCGCTGGACTTGCCGATATCCGGCGATCTGCTGCGCCAGCTGGCCCTGGTCCATAGTTCCAGATCGGAAGTGGTGTTCCACGTCAGCGAAACGTTGGCCATACTGCTGGGGAAATCGTTTAGCGCATAGCCTTTATACTCGCCGCTTTTCTGTTCGCTGTGGGTGTAGGTATAGTTGGCGTTCGCCTTCAGCGCTGCGGTCACCTGCCAGTCGCCGTTCAGCTCCACACCGTAGATCTGCGCATCACCGACGTTAATATATTGCGACACGCTATCGGCGGTATAGCCGTTGTATTGGCACTTCTGGGTAGCCGATGAGGTACAGATGGTATGGTCGCTGATTTTATCTTTAAATTTGGTGTAAAAAAGGGTGGCGTCGAGCGCCAGGGCATCCCGCTGCCAGTACACGCCCAGCTCGGTATTGATGCTTTGTTCCGGCTTGAGATCGTCGTTGCCAATACCGATTTCAGAATAAGGATAAGCCCCGTAGACGCTGGTAAAACCGGCATTATTCTGGCGTAAATCCGGTTTTTTATAGCCGGCGGACACGCCCCCTTTCAGCGCCCAGGTTTCGTCAATGGCCCAGTTACCGTACAGCTTAGGCGTAACGTGATAACCGAAATAGCTATCATGATCGAGGCGCGCCGAGGTCGTCAGGGTAAAGTCCGGGACGATCATCCACGCGTCTTCCGCGAATACCGCCCAGCCGTGGCGGGTAATTTTACTGACCGGGGTGACGCCGGGCGCCTGTTTGTCCGCGATACCGAAGGTGTCATTCAGTTCGTTGCGCGTAAAGTTGACGCCTAACGTCAGCTTGTGATCGGCCAGCGTAAAGGTGTTCGCGCTATTGGCCTCAAAATTATTCTGCTTAATAAACTGCGGGTCCATGCCGGGCACGCGATATTCCGTGCGGGCCTTTTCGTAGCTGATAAAGTTCTTCACCTCCAGCAGGTCATCACCGTACCACGCATGCTGTGACAGCGAGGCCGCATCGCGGTCAAAACCCCAGTACCACTCTTTATCGTTATGGGTTTTCTCCTGATTGCCTTTGGTGGCGTTCAGATCCCAGAGCTGGGTATCGGTTGGCGACAGAGAAATCGTGGCATCCAGATTTCCGGACTGATGTTTAACAAAACGTTCTTTCGTGGGGCTGTCATCATCGCGACGATCAAGATAATCCGCGCCCACGCTGACCCCGAGTTTACCCGGCACTACCGGCCCCATAAAGAACGCGTTAGTCTGGTTGGTGTTGCCGTATTCGCTTTTCTCCTGCAGGAAGTAATTATCCTCCAGCACCCCCGTCCATGCGTCGAGGTTATACGCCTTTTTGGTGATGACGTTGACCACGCCGCCAATAGCGTCAGAGCCGTACAACGAGGACATCGGCCCGCGAATGACCTCAATCCGTTCAATAGCGGCCAGCGGCGGCATAAACGCCGCTTCCGTCCCAATATGATGCCCGTAGGGACGAGATTCGCGGGTAGATTGCTTGATGCCGTTCACCATATACGAGGTATAGGTCGAATCCATACCGCGCATCTGAACATCGCCGGTCGCCAGGCTGCCGTGACCGTTGCCCACCAGCACGCCCGGCATCTCGCGCAATGCTTCGGATATGTTCTGGTTTGAGCGGGTATTCAGCGCCTTCTCATCGAGCACCGAGATCGTCGCCGGCGCCTCGCGTCGCTCCTGGCTGAACCCGCTGGCGGTGACGACCATCTGCTCTTCGTTTACCGAAGCGCCATCTGCGGCGAAGGCTGCCGCGGGTAGATTCAAGGCGAGCGCCATCGCCACGTCCAGGCGTGTTTTTATCGTCACAAAAAAATCCTTAGAATTTAGTTAGATCAATCTTGAGAACGTAGTCAGCCTGGTCGCTTTTTTCGTCCTGTTTGACGCTGGCATAGAGCGTTCCGCCATCCGCTGAAAGCACCAGGCTGTTGGGCATGGCCGCCGTTTTGATGGTGTGTTTGAGATGGTTGGTTTTCGCGTCGATGATGCTTATCGAGCGATCGTTACGATGGGTCACATAGATTTCATCGCGCCCGGCGTGATAGAGCACGGCGATGGAGTTTGGCGAAGCGATACGATCGACCAGCTTGCCGGAGTCCAGCCGCACCACCAGCACATCGCGGGTATTGGTATCGGCGATATATCCGACTCCGGCGGCGCTGTTCAGGGCGATATTGAGGAAATAGTGCTCCGATTCAGCCGGGTCGACCTTCACCCGGGAAAGCAGTTTCGACGTTTTGCCATCGAGGATAACCAACTCCCCGTTGCCGGTCACCGCATAAACCTTCTCACCCGCGGTAGCAACGGCAAACCCCACCGGGTCGATGTTCTTCAACGTATCAATTAGCTGCTGCTTGCGGCTATCGACCACCCAAAGCAGGCCCTGGCCCTTGCGCCCGATCCCTGACACATACAGACGCTGGTTTAGCTTATCCAGCACCACTTCGCGGACGTGGGCCTGTTTTTCCGGATCTGAATCATCGCTGAGCTGAAGCGTTTTAATCACCCTATTGGTCTGCGTATCCAGCAGCGTCAGCGAACCATCCAGCGCATTGCCCAAATACAGGATATGGTTTTCTTCATCCAGAGAGAGCGCAAAGGCGCGGCGTTCGGTGGCGATTTTCTCATCAATCCGCAGAGAGTCGGCCGCAAGTCGAAACACGACGCCCGCCGTTTTATCCTTATCAAATGAGGGCGCGGAGGCGGCATACAGCGCCTTCTGACCGCGATCATAGGCCAGTTCATAAACGCCATGGCCAAGAGGCTGAGAGCGGAATTCCCACTCGCTGAAATCTTTTGCCGACGCAGAAAGCGCATGCAGAGAAAACGAAATGACCAGCGCGCCGCGCACGGCTTTCTTCAGGGATGCGATAGACATGTAATTTTTCTTTACAGTATTTTACGGAATGCAAACAATAATGAAAATGAATATCGTTTGCAATTACATATTCCTCCCTCTTCCCTACCATTTATTGTGTTGTGATAGACGCCGCTGCGGTGTAGGTGCCGGCGGCCATACCGCCATGTTGAGAACCCATCACCGGGTAACCCGCTGTAATTTGCTGACTAACTCCGCCAGGCTCCCCGCCTGCATTTTCTCCATCACCCTCGCCCGATGAACCTCCACCGTGCGTACGGCAATACTCATCGCCTGCGCAATCTCCCGATTCATGAGCCCTTTCATCACCAGCAGCGCAAGTTCTCTCTCTTTAGGGGTAAGTTGCTGATAGCAATCGACGACTTTTTTCTGTGCAAAGCGCTCGCCGGAGACCGTGAGCCCATGTTCCAGCGCCGCCTGCAGCGGTTTTAGCGAAACCGGCTTTTGCAGAAAATCCACCGCACCGCGTTTCATCTCCTCTACCGCCATCGGCACGTCGCCATGCCCGGTCAAAAACACCACCGCCAGGGTACTACCGCGCTGACGCAGCGCCTCGTGAACCGCCTGGCCGTCCAGCACCGGCATCCGCATGTCCAGCAGCACAACACCGACCTGATACAGATCGGCCTGCGCGAGGAACCGTTCCCCCTCTTCCCAGCACACCGCCTCATAGCCCAGGCTCTCCAGTAAAAAAGCGCATGCCCGGGTCACTGCCGGATCGTCATCTAAGAGATGAATTATCGCCATTGTCGCTCCGCTCTTCTTGATGCGTGAATGCCAGTACCACTACCGCGCCGGGCCGTCCATCGGGCGCCGTTTGATTCCTTATGCCGATCTCTCCCCGGCCATAACGCACCAGCCGCTGACAGATAACCAGCCCCAGCCCCATTCCCTCTTGCCGGCTGCTCTTAAACGGCTGGAATGCCTGCGCTAGCTGCGCGTCATCGATACCGCCGGCGTTATCCTGCAGGACGATCCTCACGCTTCCGGCATCGCGAACGGCATCAATCCACAGCATCTTCGCTCCGGCCTGCGCCGCATTGAGGATCAGATTCGCCAGCACCTGCTCAAGCAGAACAGGCGGTAAGACGATGGTCAGGGCGTGGTCTATGCTGCTTATCATCCGAAGTCCGGGAAACTGTCGCGGCACGTGCAGCCACTGCCAGACATTATCAATCGCCTGAACAATGCGAACGCTCTCCCACTTTTCGGCCGTAACGGATTCTCCTTGCGCCTGGCTCACCCAAAGCCGCAGATTGCGCAGCGTCTCCGCCCCGCGCTGCGCCTGAAGATCAATGTTCTCCAGCGCCGACAGTAAAGGATGCTGCGGATCCTGCTTCTGCAAGCGGATCGAACAGCCCTGAGCATAGTGCCGGATAGCCGACAGCGGCTGATTTAACTCATGTGCGAAACCTGAAGTCATTTCGCCGAGTACGCTTATTTGACGGGCCGTTTCAAGGGCCTGCTCCTGCTCGCGCAGCCGGATGGCGCTGCGTTCAAGCTGCCTGCCGCGCCGTCGCACCAGCAGCATCACCCAGATATAATTGAGTATCAGTAGTATCAATATCAGCCCGGCTCCCGCCACCAGCAGGCGATTCTGAACAAACCAGTTCCTGACATCCATCCATAACAGTCGCTGCTGAGGATGCTGTTTCATTTCGCGCATGAGCGCTTCGGCCTGGCTGGTTGAGGCAGGCGCGCCCCAACGAAAAACCGCATTATCAGGCGCATTAAGCAACACGCGGGTCACGCGATCGGCCACCTCGTCGCTTACGGTGGGTAGCGCGGCAAAAGACCAGTCTCTGTAAAGCCGGGTACTGGTTACGCAAGGTGCGGATTCCGGGCGTGTTATCAGCGCGACAAAATCAACTTTATCAATCAGCCCCTCTTCATCCATCATTTCCAGCAGACACGCCGGAACAATGGCTGCCTGCACGGCATTTTCGCGCAGCAGATAAATAAGCGCATCGGCAGGAAATCCGGTGAAGCGCAGATGGAGATCGCTGTCTGGCCGCAATCCGGCATCGCTCAGCGCTTTGTATCCCAACAGGTAGCCGCCAAAAGCCAGGGGATCGATGGCGCCAACCGTTTTCCCGATCAAATCCATAGGCGTCTTAATTTCGCCGTCGCGACGGGCCAGGATGACGCTTCCTATTATGTTCTTCACGCCATGAGAAGCGCGCAATGAGGCCAGCCAGCGTAAGGGGAAATGAGTATTTAGTTGAACAAACTGCCCAGGGTGGGTCACGACAAACTGCACGCTACCGTTCTTGACCGCTTCCTGCATCTCATGGAGATCCAGCGGACGAATATGGAACTGCTGATCCGGCATCTGCTGATTCAGAAATGATTCCAGCGGCTGCCAGCTGCTGCGAGCAATGGCATCGCCGCGAATCGACAGCAGACCGATATACCATGAGTCCGCCCGTGCCGGACAGATCAGCAGTAATGTAGAGATCAGCAGCGCCAAACGCCCCATCGTTTTCGCTCCCACTCAACCATCCCTTTCACTATATTGATTTAAATCAACTATTAGACGGGTATGTGGTTAACCACAATAGCGATCCCCCCGCCGAGATTTTTACACTACGAATCATCAACAATGTTTATGTATCACAAGCAAGTCAATGATGTTGTAAATATTTCTTAGCCGCCGCGCGAGGGGAAAATATGGGCAAAAGTAAACTACCGTTTCTTGGGCAGTCGGGCATTGCGAGCGCCGACGCTTCTCGGGTTCCGCACATCCAGGCAAAAAAAGAACAGGTTCGGTCTCGCTCCCAGGAGATCGGCTGGCTCTTGTGGGCGTTACAGTATGTTTTTTTTATCGGCGTGGCGCTGTTTGTCTCTGTCCGCTGCGGGAGCAAAAAGCTGACGCCGCTGCGCGAGAGACGCGTGGACCTTCATCAAACCGCCTGTTCCGGGTGTTTTTATGTCTCTTCAACTCCGAAGTCGAAGATGCCCCGGAGTGCACCATTGACTCTGTTATTCAGCCGGGCGTTTACGGCACCATTTTCTGCTAAACGTTACGCCGTCATCGATCGGCGGATTTATACCGCGGGCCATTTCCGCGCTCGGCATGCTGATGTTCTGGCACATGGTATTGTGTCGTTATATTTTTGCCCTCTATCCCCAGCCCACCGTTCCGGGTTGCGGGACCTGCCAGCCGCGGCTTAGCGCGCTGACTCACTGACCGATTTTTTTGCCATGCGGATCCGCTCGTGAGGGGGCATGGCGTTGGTTACCGGCCAGGAACCTCCCCGCCGGCTGGCGTATTTCTGATGATAAATAAAGCGTTAAATTGATAAGAGATAGAGCCTGAGCACCCGCCTCCTGAATGAGACGTTCTTCTTTATAACCTCAACACCACTGCGCGCCGTTTTTTCTGATAAGGCGTAATAATAGCATTAGTATATTTAATCATTTATGAAAAAATGAGTTAACGATATTCTTATTCAAACGAGACAGCGTATTGTATAGTTGTCCTGTGCTTAACTTGCTAATTTCCAGCGTAGCGTATTACTTCTCCCGCTCCCGGTTTTAATGCTTATTACGGCTCCGGAGTTTTCCATCTGGCATAATAAATAGCGCATGCTGTAAATACTAATATCCATTTCGTTGGCGATCTCTCGTGTCGTCAGCCAGATTTCACTTTCGGATTGTTTTAAATGTAAACGACTGGTCGTCAGGCGTTTCATGCTTTGCAACGTACGGTACTTATCATCTGATTCATCACCGCCTTCAGGAGAAAGTTTTGTTTTCCAGATAAGCCGATCGTCAGCATATTCCGGAACATGATGCTGGACAATTTCAGCGTATTTTTTTGAAACAGCCTGAGAGCCTAACCACAGTACGAAGTCGCTATACCTTTTTATATTGATTTTACGCATAATAGAACGGCGATAGCTGCTCAATGCTTTTATAGAACAACCCATTTTTTGCGAAATCTCATAATGCCCCAAGCCTTGACTTAAATACCCTAGCATCAACTGTTCTCGCCATGCCAGTTGGTAAGGCCCTGGGCATTTAGAGCAGTTTGGCTTACGCAGATCCGGAGGGCCGCTCATCGAGTCAGCGAAAAATAAAGTAAACAATTTTCTGCGAATAGTGGCCACGGAGTTTCTCATGGTAATAACGGCATTGATGACCGGACAATTAATATTCCGATCGTAATGTTCGCTACGCGGATATACGCTTAACCATTTTTTACCTAACATTTTGAACTTATATTCATTGTGTGTACGGAACTCATGACACCCCACCCAATCAAACACTTTTTCACCCGGCGTGTGGAATTTCACGATCAGATCCGCGGCCATAGGCTCGTTAGTCTTAGAGATAATCACTCCGCCCTGATACTCCTCTTCAAACAACTCTTTCAACAGGAATATAAGCCCCATGGAAAAATAATTATTCTCAGTTGCTATATGCACTGGCAAGTGTAGTGGTTTAGCAGTAGGTGCCATAATGAACCTCCTTCCGGTTTGATTCAGCTCGTCCTGTTTACATATATGAGCTTAAGTTAATTATACAATTGAATTAGTACAAAGACTCTCGAGTACACGAATTATATATTAAAAGAAAAGTAAATATTTAACCTTTACATTTACATTGTACGTTGTTTAACCACTCGAACTTTCCAATGCTCGACATAGTTTCCCCGTTCTGCCGGGTCGCCGTATTCATTTACTTTCACCGCTAATTCGGCTTCACCATTCAAGTGTATTTTTTTTGCAACCACCCGCAGCCAGGTCGGCAGCTCGCTAATTTTTTCTTGCAGTACCAGACCAGAAAGATCGGAGTCTGCAATCAAGGTTCCGTCAGTCAGACGACGTATAAACGAAAGCGTTAATTCGGTTGCCGACTCATTGTCGGGTAATACCTCGTTACCGGTATGGATGACCCGGAACCAGGCTTCGTTACCGGCGGCTAATGTATTTTCCTGTTTAATAAAGTTATGTAACCATTCCTTGTCGCGTACCTCCCTGTTTTTCATGGTTTTCTTTATAGCATCGCTGACGCGCTGATTAGCCCTGGCAAGATGTTGTTCAAACGCCTCCTGAGACAGGCGGCGTTCTCCGCGTAGCGTTTCCGTTATCCCCGCCAGAAATAATTTACGATCAATCTGAACACCTTGTTCATTTCGCTGTTCAAGCAGTTCAACAATATCAACACCCATCGCCATACCGGCGGCAAAATCCGCTAAATCTTGTTCACTTGTAGGGAGTGGTGGATACTTTGCCAGCTTCAGATTTTTTTGCATTTCCTGCGTCAAACGCTTCCACTGCCCATTCTCCGCCTCCAGCTTGCCGAGCTTTGACATAATTAATTGCCGTTCTTTGTCGTTATTTTTTAAAATAACATTTTCACCCTCACGCTGGGCTAACTTATCGCGCATGCTTTTTATTTCGTCTTTCTGTTTCAGATATAGCTCTTTTATCATTCGCTCTGAAGGCGTGGCGGAAATATGTTGAATAACCGATTTCAGCCAGCGACCTAAAATACGAGAATCAGGAAGATAAACGTCTATTTCGTTCTTGTTTATTGTTTTTTGCTCCCTCCTCACCTCCGGATATTTGATAACGCCAGAAGGCGGAATATCAGGAGTTTTCGCAGATTTTTCATCTCTCTCTTTTATTTTTGCCGGCGCCGTTGTGGCTTTCACCGCGACGGACGGCCTGGCGTTAATCTTTTCTTTAGCAGACGCTTTTGGCGGCGTCTTTGATTTTTCCCGCGGCGCAGGACGTCTCTCTTCCTGCGATTGCACGCTGCTTTTATTGACTTCTTCGCGCTGGGTCCAATCCCTGGCATAGTTTAAAACATCGGCCTGAACGCATGGAATCATCGTGACACCGAGAATGAAGACGATTGCATTCCCTGCTCGATGACTCATTCGATTTTATCCCCTGTTGGTTTGACTGCCAGACTATTTAGCATTTCTCCACGGATCTCTGAACATAGTTTTACCGCCTGGAACTTATATAAAGCATCAATGGCATGACGCGTTTCTGGATTTATTGCGTTACGAACGCTGGTATATCCCGAAGCGCCGTGCATAACTCGCTCAAAGCGAGCTTTTAATTCGGTATATCTGAGTTGATTAACGGTACCGAGCGCACTTAATTCCTTTTCGCATTGAACCATATCGACCTCCCCCTCCGGATTTGTCGGGGGGGCAACCGCTTCCCCAGAGGAAGTCACTAACGACGGTGCTTTTTTAGGCACACAACCGGTTAAAAAAAAACCTGCAAAAATAACTGCGACAACGCCTGATTTAATCATCATATTATTAACTCCAGAAATATTTCCCATCGCGCACTCTCATTACCAGAACAGTAAAAATAGTTCCCAATGAAGATGGCGATGATGATAAAGATGCCGTTCAATTCGCTGAAAAATAAATCAACGGCACGCTTTTAGTTATTACAAATAATTTACCGCTAATATTCCGGTCCCGCTAATAGCCCCCGTACTGGTCGGCGTACCATCGAGGGTTACGGTAATATTTAATGTATTTGTTGCACCCGTAGAGACTCTATTGGTTTGTAACGCCTGATTATTCGCACTCACCGTCGCGGTGACGCCGCGACCCAAATCAACTTTATTTCTTCCGGTGGTAGTCACATTACTCAAATATAAATTATAAGTCACACCCGCATCGCTACAGGCCATCACCGCGCTTTTGGTCATCGACTGCCCCGAGACCGCGGCTGGCGCCATATCACCAAATTCAAAATTCAGCGCGCCGGTACTCATGCCACACCATTCCGGATCGGGTTCAGGTACAACCGTTCCAGGAAATCCTGGCTGACAAGGTTCCGCTAATCCAGGAGCATAAACGGTGTAGAAATCACCGGTCCCCGGGTTTATTGCTCCAAAAATCAGGCACGGCGGTGCGTGAGCAGGGTACGATGAGGGCAACGCGACGCTGGCGGTACCGGAGAAACCATATTTCTGATAGAAGCGCGCGGCCATCATCTGATGCGTACAATAAAACGGATTATCAGTACAATAATCTGTTGTAGTGCTGCCATCAGATTTACGCACAGGATCGGTATTGCTTACGGTCATAATTGGTTGCCTGGTTCCCCCGCCAAACCAGTGACCGTTCATTGACGTTGTCCAACCATAAATCATATATAGCCCCCAGGTTGCGGCCCTGGTAGCTTCTATCGAGGCGAAAGTCTGCGCATTTAAATCTGTAGCCCAGTTGACCGCGACGGAACCCCCGTTTGCCGTGAGAGACTGTACCGTCGGGCATCCTCCCCCCTGATTACCAAAGGCATTACAATCCGCCGCCGAAGCAGTTTCAGACCATAGCAGAGCATTGCCCAGTACGATCCCCGCCGTCAGTATCAATCTTTTTAAGTTTCTCTTTTCCATAAGCACCCTACCGCGTTAAATAGTATTCCGACCACGGGACTCCGTTACAAATATTCCGCCTTCAAGGTCACCGTCGCCTCGAACGGCCCTTCAGCCAACTCAATATTCGGCCTTTGCACCAGCAATGCTTCGATTTTAGGTATCGCCGAAAGGCTGATTTCTATCGGCGAATCAAACTGAAAAGGCTGACCGTCACGAAAGATCTTCACCCCAAGATTGCCGATATTGCCCATCGATGTGGCAACCGTCGCGCGATCGGTTGTATCAAATGTCGCCAGGGTTCCCCGAACGCTAAGCATCAGTTTCCAGTCTTTACCCGCTGTGCTGTCGCACACCAGGTTGTACGGCACATCCTGACGATAAACGCCATCACTGACCTTTTTGATCGACAGACGATCGCCAAACGGCACGTGAATGGTTTTATCGTTGTCTATCGAGCACGGCGGCGGATTGACCAGCATCCCTTTAAAGATGACGTCGGCTTCATTGGCGGCCATCGCCGGACTAACGCCAACGAAAAGGATGTTGAGTAAAAGCGCGGCTGTTGTTAGCTGACGCATTAGATAATCCTCATTGATAGCTAAACACCATAGTCGCTGAACCGTTAAATGCCCCGTCTGGTAGCGAGGCGTTGGTCTGCATGACCGGAACCGCATACAGAGCCGGAGGTTTATTTTCGGCATAGGTAAAACTCAGCACTCCGCTATTGGGAGCGATAGTCGTTTTACTCGCGTCGTACACTTTTATCCCAAGGCCCGTTACATCGGTGGTAAACAGCTGGCCGTTAAATGACGCGCCGTTACCTTTGAGATTAATTTTTAACGTATTACGAAGTAGGTTTGTGCATTTCAGCGTATAGACAATCGGCGTTTCGTAGTTCGCACCATCAATTCGGGTGGTCAGTACTTCACCAAAATTGACCACAATCTGTTGATTGTCATTGATTTCACATTCAGGTTCGACAATATTGCCGGTGATATTCAACGTCGTGGTTCCACCGTCTGCTGCAAGGCTATAAGGTGATGCGGCAATCAGGCAGCAAAGAGCGGCAAGGCGCCCTAATTTCCATCTTTTCACGTTCTGCCTCCCGTCAGCTTTCAGGCGTGATAACCGGCTGCGCCTTACAGGCGGAACCGGTACACTGGAATGGCAGCAAACGTAAGCTACCGTAATCATTCACAAAAACCAGAACTGGCGTTGCGCCCAGGTCAGCTGCGCCCACGTTCAGCGCCGTCTGGGCCTTTGGCGCCACCATTATCGGTTCAAATCCTTCCTTGCCCTTTCCCTTCACGCTGCTACGACCTTCAACAAACGTCAGATGGTACGGCGTCGGGTTATTCAGCGTGTAGCGATTGCCATTTTTAGCCAGCGTCACGTTCTGAATGCCGGGAAAGGAATCGTATTTCGAATCAACCTTTATGGAGGCCGGACGCCAGAAAATTTTCAGCCGGGTCTGCAGCGCCAGCGTTAACACGTTTGGCTTATCGCTGCGCGGCGGAATTTCACGCAGGTTGAACCAGAACACGCTCTCCCTGTCTTTCGGCAGCTTGCCGATATCCGGTAGAACCTGAACCCGCACCGCGCTTTTGGAACCGGCTTCAATGCGCTGCACCGGCGGCAATACCATCAATGGGCTCGTGACCTTGGCCTCTGTTTCATCCTCTATCCAGGTCTGCGCCAGATAGGGTTCCTGAGTATTCCGATTCGTCACGCTCATACTGACGCTTTTGTCCCCTTCATTAACGATCACCCGTGAACGGCTAACCGTTAATGCCGCCTCAGCGGGTAACAAAGAACTCGCCGATAACACTGCAACCGTGGCAAAAACGAGTGTTTTCTTCATAACGAGCTACCTCTAGTCGTACTCAAGCAAAAATGTTGTCACGCATTCGAAATCCCCTTCGCGCACCCGGCTATGGACCGGCGCGGAAACAAAAGCCTGGAAATTTAAATTGGTGTCACCCGTTGTCAACGCGGTCGGCCGCATTGTGGTGTTAGGCAACACCGGAGTACCATCGGCATCTTCAATGGCGATGGCGATCCCGCCAGCCGTCCCGGTAACCGCGAAAAGTCCTGGCTGATCGACATCTTCTGTGCCCATGAACGTGACCTTTACCGTGCTTCCCAAAGACAGGTCGCAGTTGATGAGCATGATCGAGAAACGCTCGCGTTCACTCAGGTGATATTTGATAAACGTTTTCGACGGTATGTTGCGAAAATCAACGATCTGATCTTCTGAATCCACGTGCAGTTCACACGGGTCAGCCACCAGATTACCGGTGAAGTAAACATCCGTATCAGCATGCGTGGCCGGTACACTGACCAGCAGCAGCATGGGAAAAACCATCAGGCTTAGCGCTCGCGCTATGTGTCTTTTCATTATTCGTACTCCAGGCCGACATTCACTACGCTGCGCCATTCATTGGCCAACAGCGGCGCAGGAAGACGCCACAGCTGCGCCTGAAACACCAGATCGTTGCGCCCGGGAGTCAGGATCTGCGGCCGGCTTGACATACCAGGACGCAGAAGCTCGCCCCGCGGGTCGCTCAATCGCAGCGCCACCCCTTTCACGCCTCCATGAACCCTGAAGAACCGACTATCCGTAGGTTCTGTTTCCCCGTAAATCGTCATTCTTACGGCGGATTGCCCGTTAAGCATCAGCGAACCCCGCATCAACTGATGGTCTCGCATAAACTGATACTCGCCGGGGCAGCGATCTAATTTGATATATATCGCCACCGGCGTCGTAACCGAACCTGGCTGATCCAGTCCCCAGGCGACGGTACTGCCCAAATCGATCTCTTGTTCCGCCGATTCCGGCAACAGTACACACGGAGACGCAACCAGCGTGCCCGTGGCGCGAATCCCACCGTTGAGGCCGTCGGTGTCCCAGTTTGCGGCGCTAGCCACAGAAACGACCCCGGCTGTTAATAGCCACAGAATCAAGGTGGTACGACCGAATCCATGTTTCATCAGGCATCTCCTGTGTCCAACACCCGCTTCCATCAGGATGCGGGTTTGGCTGTCGCACGGCAGACATTACCGTTGCAACTAAACGGCAAAGTGGGTTTACCGCCGAAGTCGTTAATCGTGGTGACGTGCGGCGTCGTAAAGTGCGAACTGCTCACCATCGCCGTCGATTTTGGCGCGACCATGACCGACTGAAACCCCTTCGCCACGGCCATGTTCGGCGCGGGGGTAATGCCAATCACCGTCATGTAATACGGCGTCGGATTCTCCACCCGATATCCGCCGTTCACCTTCTGCAGCACCAGTTGGTTATCCCAACGGCTATACTTCTCCGGCAGGATGGCTTTTGGCCGGTAAAACAACTTTATTTTGGTGTGCAGCGCCAGCTGCATCACATTAGGTCGGTCGCTCTTAGGCGGTACTTCACGCACGTTGAAATAAAAAAGGCTCTCTCTGTCCTGAGGCAATAACGCCGCGTCCGGCATTGCATTAATGCGCAAAACGCTTTTTCCCTTTGCCTCGAGCCGCTGGAGCGGGGGGACCACGACCAACGGACCGCTTATTTTTTTCCCCTGCTCATCTTCAATCCATCCCTGGGCCAGGTAAGGCATTGACGTGCTGTCGTTAGTAATGTTCAGGGAAATGCTCTTCTGCGAACCGGGAAAAATCGCCCGCGTTCTGTCCAGGGCGATCGCCGCCTGTGCATCATTCAGCAGACCTGACGTCAGCGTTCCCAGCAGAATAGCCATCGTCGTTTTATTTACTTTCATTCCTTCACCATCCACTTTCTCAGCCGCGAGATATCGGTTTGCATGGCAGTAACAGCTGCTGTGCAGGGAGGACTCGCGGCAGTACGACTTCACACCGGGCGGAACCGCCCCAGTGCACGGTTAAATGCTCATCCGGATTCACGCCGGTCAACCAGGCCAGTCCGCCATCGCTGACCATTCCCAGCTCGCGCTCTTTGGCGTTATGCACCGTCGCGCCAAACGGCGGATGACGACCATCTTCCTGGCTGAGGATGGCGACGACTTTCGCGCCCTTTAACACATCGAAACGGCGGAACCCGATGGCGCCTTCGGTAAGCGCCAGCTCAGCAATTGGCGAGCCTGAAGTCTCAACGTCGTCTGGTAAGCGGTTAACGTCAATTTCGGCACTGGTGCGGAAATAGTTCGGCACGCCAGGGATCACCGCGATACCAAAGGCGTTGGTGTAACTCTGATACCCCACAGGCACTCCGCTCACCCCATCGGTGCTGACCATCAGCCGGGTCCCCCCCTGTACCCCACCTGAGTGCAGCGCCACGCCTTCAGCCGTTGCGGTCATACCGCCGCTGGCTGAGATACCAAAAGAGGTATACTGGCTTTGTGCCCAGTTAAAGTTGGTAGTAACATCGGCCATACTGCCAGGGTGCGAGTAATAGCCGCTCATCTGACTGCGCGTTCCCTGCCCGCCGCCTATGCTGTTACCGGCGTTAATGCGGTAATAATCATTATTTTCCAGACGATCGCTCCAGCTGGCGTTTTGCGTATAGCGGTCGCGGTTAATGCTTCCGTTGTACCCTACCGTGCCTGAACCAAATGGCATGGTGAGCGAAATATAGGCCGTGTCGTCCTTACGTCCGTTAAACTCGCTGCGCGCCGCGTTGAGCGATAACGAAAGATGTCTCCAGTCGCCCAGATCAAAATACTTGTTAAGAGAAACGCTGTAGCGATCGGTCGCCGGGCGGTTCCAGTAAGTCTGATGCGACCAGTTAATACTGGTGGAGAGGCGCAGGTCCTCGAAATTCTTGGTCGCCTGGAGGGTATACAGCTCTTTACTGTTACCGATATAACCTTCCCGGTAGCGAATATCTAAATACTCACCCATGGTGAGATAGTTGCGCTCGGAGAAGCGGTAGCCGGCAAACGTGACTTCACTACTGAGTTCATCAAAGCGTTTGGAATAGCTGAGCCGCCAGGATCTTCCGTGACGGTTTTTATCGCCCGGGAAGCGGGCGCTGGCATGGGTAACGTCAGCGGACAAGGTGCCGTAGACGCTCATATCACGACCTGCCCCGAGTGCCACGCTGTTGTAGTCCTGCGAGAAAATACCGCCGCCATACACCGACCAGGCATTCGTCAGGCCCCAGGAGAGCTCACCGGTCGCAAAATAAGGTCCCTGTGTACTGTGGCGATAGTCCCTTGGCCGACCGGTGGTCAGCTTGTAACGAAGCTGGCCGGGACGCGTCAGATAAGGAACCTGAGCCGTATCCACGGCAAAGGTCTGCACCGAGCCATCCTGTTCTTCAACCCGCACATCCAGCCTGCCGGTCAGGGCGCTGCTCAGTTCCTGAATACGGAACGGCCCCGCCGCAACGGTACTTTCATAGATCACTCGCCCTTGCTGGGTGACCGTAACCTTCGCGTTCGTCCGCGCGATACCCGAAACTTCAGGGGCATAACCGCGCAGTTTCGGCGGCAGCTGGCTTTCATCGCTGACCAGCGATAACCCGGTGTAGCGCCACGAATCAAAAAGATCGGAAGTGAGATAATCTTCACCAACGGTAAGCTTTGACATAATGCCAGGCAGCGCGCGATAGGCGTAGAATCGGCTCCAGTCAAAGTCACGGTTGGTACTGTTCGGCCGTCCAGTGGTGTTGTAATAACTTCCCTGATAATCCCCTCTTAAGCGCCATGGACCCAGGTTCACCCCGGTGGTGCCGCTGACGCTGGCACTCTGGCTCTGATTCCCGCGCCGTGGGAAGGTGACGTTAGTGTTGAGGTTGTAATCAAACAGCAGGCCAGGAATACCCTCTTCCCAGCGGGAAACAGGCAGCCAGGAAGCATCCTGGTACTCCAGCCATGCCTGAGGCATGGCAACCTGCAAGGAGGATTCGGACAGGTCGCCGCGTAAGACAATACCTTCAAGCGCGCTGAAATCGGCGCAACGACCGCCGTCAAGCCACTGAATCATTTTGAGCGCGTCTTCACGCAGCCCAAGTAAATCGACTTGTTCAGGCGTCAGGCAGGCTTCGACAACCAGTTGATCCTCGCGTGTTCTTTCAACGAAAGTAATATCCTGATCGGAAATCCCGCGATCGTTAAGTCGCATACTCAGCGTGTAGGTCCCGGGCATAATATATCCGGCCCGAGAAAAGCGGGATAAATCAATATTCTCGCGGTCCTCAGAATCCAGAATATCCACATTAAATTCTACCGCCACAACGGGTGATGTAGAACCAAAAATGGCAATAGCAATGTAAATACCCAGACGCCGCAGGTAATAAGCTGGTGGTCTGCTTTTTTTCATTTTTTTAAATCCATTTATTGCCTACCAGAATTCACCAGTGGGAAAGTATCTATTACGGGAAAAATGGATGAGGAGGAATAAAGATTCCCAGCCATTTAATAACGCTTTAACTTACTGATAAGTTACCATAAAGCGAATAATTCCGTACCAGTCACCTTCCGACAACGATTTTCCGCCGCGCACCAGCGATAATAAATAACGCAATTCATTATTGTCATTTTGTAACATGACGGCTGGCATCGGAATGCCGTCTTGCGCCACATCGCCGATCTGGCTGTGAATACGTAGCCCAAGCCCCTGAGCATTGCCATAAACTTTAAATATATCGCGACGAAATACCTCCGTTTCCCCACTAAAAGTGATGTTCACGCTTTGCCATAAATCGCCATGACTTCTTTCCAGTGAACAGTTCACCAGACGAACAGCGAAGGGTTTAATAATCGCTTTGCCTTCCTCGTCGAGGTCATTATAAGAAATCACCCCAAAGGGTATTTCCTGCCAGATATCATCAGTATGAATAGAGCAAGCTGATTCCTGAATTTGACCATTCATTGTGACAAGCCCTCTGCCCTGATCGGATGCCACAGCGCCAGAAGATATTGCCAATAAAAGACTCAACGTCAGGCAACGCGTAATTTTTACCATGACTGTGCTCCTGAATATCGGGCTGCAGACGCAGCCCGAATAAAACTACTTGAGAACAGGCTAAGACTTATTGATAAGCCAGGGTAAAGTTAGTCACCGCCTCAAAATCACCCGGAGTGACGTTAGTCACTGACGCGATTTTTTCCAGGTAAGCGCTAAAGCTCAGAGTGTTGTCGCCAATGCCAAGAACGCGCCCGGCAGTCGGCTTATCTAAAGTCACCATCGTGCCTGAGTAATCCTGGATACGAACGCCAGCGCCCGCAGCCTGACCGGTAATAGCCAGCATGGTCATGTCATTAGGAACGTTGCCGCCATTGAAGGTGACAGTGACGGTGTTAAACATCGGGTCGCCGTTTGCATCCTTCGCGAAGGAGCAGTTTTCCAGCTCAATGTCGAACGGACGAGGAGTAGAGATACCGCCGTTATCCAAATGCGTATTGGAAATCTGACCCAGTTCGATACGCTGATCGCCGTAGCCATTTTTAATTGAGCATGGAGCATCAATAATCGAACCCCAGAAGGTGACCTTGCCGCTTCCCTGATCGGCCTGAGCTGCGAAAGAGGCAACACCCATAGTGAGAACAACAGCAGATGCAATTTTGCTAATTTTCATAATACATTCCGTTATATTAAAAGTTACTGGATAACCATCCTGAAAAATAACCCTCAAAGAGACTGAACGCAGATAGAGGGATAAAAACCTCTATATTTCTTCTCGAGTTACGCTTATTCCTGACAGCGAATTCATACTAACGCGAAAAATCTTACAATCAAATATATGCACCTGCTGAAACGATCATTACGAGCTAATAATTTTATAAAAAAATATCCAACAGGATAAAATCCTGCTAAAACCGATTAATACGACAAGGCATGTGAAAATATTACTGACGTTTTAAAATAACCTATTTGTATATTTTAAAACACACAACAACATTGTAATAATAAATAATAAAATTATATTTTTCATATAGTTAAACAAAAAATAAAATCATTGGAAACATTAGGAATATTCTTTGAGAAAATTCCTAATTGATATTTCAAAAGAGAATGTCCCAAAGATGAAAAATCCTAAGAAGTGAATTTATATTTTTACTGGAATGAACGAAAAGAAGCGGTATTTTGACCACTTGGTCAAAAATCATCGTTGAAGACGAAGCTACATTATAGATATGTCGGCGATGTGATTATGACCCACAGCAAAACTTGCTGCACAATCTCGCCTTCCCCACTGACGGCTAATAAGCCAACCCTCGATATACCGTAGAGGGAGATAACCGCATTTCCCTACAAGAAGAGGTGTTATTTTGCCTGTTCCTTGTTATTCTGCAGAATTGTTGCGTGGGTAATTATCATTCGGCGCAATGATACTTCAGGCGCTGTCCTGGCTCTTGCCGACTCACTATTGAGATGAAAAACACGGCGAGCGGCAACCCCATTTACACCTGCCTTGCAGGTGTTTTTTCCACAGGGAGAATTATCGTGAGATTTGCATCAGTTCCTTTCAATCAGAATCAGGTGGGATGGCCGCTCAACGACATTGACCATCACAGACAACCGCAGCTGAGCGGCGACATCCAGGCCGACTGGGTGATAGTCGGTTCCGGCTATGCCGGCGTCAGCTTTGCCCGCCGGCTGGCTAGCCTCAATCCGCAGCTGAATATCGTGCTCATCGACGCTGAATGCGCCGCGACCAGCTCCTCAGCGCGAAATTCCGGCTTTATTATCGGCCTGCCGCACAATATCGGCAGCTCTACCGCCGAGCTGAAAAAAGCGCAGGATTACCGCGCCCTGTTGCAGGAAGGGATCCGCCTGCTCGATGAAACGGTGACCGAGCACCAGATCGCCTGCGAATGGGAAAACGTCGGCAAATACCACTGCCAGATAGATCCGTCCAGCGAAGCCATTATGCAGGAGTACGTGGATAACCTGCAGCTGATGCAGGAGCCCTACAGCCTGCTGGACGGCGAAGCGCTGTACCAGAAGCTGGGAACCCGCCTCTACAGTAAAGGGATCTATACTCCCGGCTGTATTCTGGTCAACCCGGCAAAACTGATCGCGGGCCTCGCGCGTCATCTGCCGGAAAACGTCACCGTTTACCATCAGACACCGGCGCTGGCTATGCGCCAGGAAAACGGCGGCGTCAGGGTGACGACGCTGCAGGGCACGATCCGCGCCGCCCAGGTCATGCTGGCGACCAATGCCCTCTCCCGCGAACTCTTGCCCACCGTGAGCCGTCAGGCGTCAATGGCGACCTACGCCAGCATTACCGCCCCGCTCACGGTGGAGCAGCGTCAGCGCCTGCCGGAGATGGAAAGTTGGGGATTAACGCCGGTCAATGCCATCGCCGGAGCCACGCTACGCTATACCCACGATCATCGTTTCCTGGTTCGCCAGCATGTCGATCCGGCATTGCGCGGCGTGATTACCGCCGGGCAGACCGCCACCGCCGCGCGCCAGCATCTGGCGCTGTTCCACACGGCCTATCCGCAGCTACGGGATGTCACGCTGGAGCGAACCTGGTCCGGGACCATCAGCGTCACCCGCAACGGCGCGCCGGTCTGGGGAGAGCTTGCGCCGAAGGTATGGACAGCCGGAGGCTGTAACGGCGCCGGGGTATCCAAACAAACCATCGCCGGGACGCTACTTGCCGATCTGGCGATGGGACAGGACAACCCGCTGATCGCCGCCATGCAGTCGCTCGGCCAGGCAAACTTTATGCCGCCTTCCCCGTTCCTGGATATCGGCGTAGCCGGGGCATTATGGAAAGAGCGCTACATGGGCCGTAAAGAGATGCCCGTGTAGTCGCGGTCTGACAGGTTTCACTGCCCGTGCGTGAAACCTGTTGTTGGGGCTAGTCTGGAATCACTTCATCTTTACGCAGGGTCAGAACCTCGAATCCCTCCGCGGTGACGGCGACGGTGTGCTCCCACTGCGCGGACAGTTTTTTATCGCGGGTGACCACCGTCCAGCCGTCTTTTTTGGTTTTAATGCGGCTATCGCCCTGATTCACCATCGGTTCAATGGTAAACACCATCCCTTCCTTAAGTTCGGCGCCGGTGCCGGGTATGCCGTAATGCAGCACCTGGGGATCTTCATGCATCTCTCTCCCCACGCCGTGGCCGCAGTACTCCCTGACCACGCTATAGCCGTTGCCTTCGACATAAGTCTGAATCGCATGGCCGATATCGCCCAGCGTCGCGCCCGGCCTGACGACCTTGATCCCTTTCCACATCGCTTCGTAGGTTTTCAGCACCAGCCGACGGGCCAGCGGCGAAACGTCGCCAATCAGGTACATTTTGCTGGAATCGGCAATCAGCCCCTCTTTTTCCAGCGTAATATCCACGTTCACAATCATGCCGGATTTCAGATGCTCGCTCTCCTTTGGCATACCGTGACAAACCACTTCGTTGATCGACGTATTCAGCACGTAGGGGAAATCATACTGCCCTTTGCTGGCCGGGCGTGAATGCAGATCGTTGACGATAAAATCCTCCACCCGGTTGTTGATGGCCATGGTGGAGATACCGGGCTGAATAAAGGTATCCAGCATGTCGAAAACCGAGGCCAACAGCTTGCCTGCGCGGCGCTCTCTGGCCAGTTCGTCCGCGGTCTTAATGGGAATTGATAGCATTGATCACCTCCAGCAAGCGGTCGGAGCCGGACTTCAGCATCATCAGCTTGATCTGCTGATGGTTAAGTTCGGGATAGAGTTCGCTCATCATACCCAGACGGATCCAGTACTCCGCCTGGGCGTTGACCGAACGCGACATCGCCTTGCTGGCATCACGAATATCGTCGTGCAGCAGGTCGGAAATTTTTACAATACCCATTTATACATACCATAACGTTTTATATATGTTTCGTATATTACGCCTCCCCGATCAAGCTGACAACGTTTGCCGCTTTTGTTGCCAGCGCTACGGGTTGCTAACGTTAAGAGCCACTATCTGGATGTTCTGAGAGTCAACAACGGTGCCTTTTGTCGTCACAAAGGCGTTGTGGACAAAGTCCCCGCTCTCTTTATCCACCAGGGCAATATGAGGCTCATCATGCAGGATATTTTTATGCCCCCACGCCATCAGGGAAAACAGGATCGGCGCCAGGCTGCGGCTTTTTGGCGTAAGAATATACTCATAACGTTCGCGCGCCCCTTCTTCCTGATAGGGCGTTTTGCTCAGTAAACCCAGCTCCGTCATTTTCTTTAACCGGTTTGCCAACGTCTGCTTAGGCATTTTTGTATGCGAGCGGATCGTTTCAAAGCGGGTCACGCCGTATAAAGCCTCTCTTAAAATCAACAAAACCCACTGATCTCCCAGGATTTCCGCTGCCGCAGAAAGCCCGCACAGCTCCGGTAGTAAGTACGTTACTGAATTATTTTTTGACATGTCCGCTTTCGCTCTCTAATCTGAGTATGAATTTTAGACCTAGATTATTAAGGAGAATACAATGCCCTTCGTCAATGTACAAACCATTAAAGGAATTATGAACCCGGAGCAAAAAAAAGAACTTTTACGCCGCATGACCGATCTGATTGTCGAAATCGAAGGGAAAGGCGATCCTGAATTTCGGCGTTCAGTCTGGGTGCGTATTGACGAGCATGAGCCGGAACAGTGGAGTCTGGGCGGTATTCAGCCCACGGCTGAAGCGATCGCGGCAAAATTTTCGTCGCCTAAGGCGTCATAACCTGATGGCGTTTTAACACGTCATACCTGCGGGAAATTGCGGACAACCTTGATGTCCGCCTTTACACCGCCCGACTGGTGCTCAAAACGGCCATAAACCGACTCTCCGGGGCTTATTTTACGCAACATACCACGGTCGCATGATCCCACCATGGGTTCTCATTGACGTTCACCTCAAGCACATCAAAATGTTCATCGCGGATCTCGTCCAGGAGAGCCTGGAGCGGTCGCAGCGTACGCCAGGGTTGACCCTCTTTCAATAAATGATGGCGAATGGGATCGTAAGCGGCCACGTCTTCCGGGTGGCGAGGGGTTCCGCACATCGAACCGACGACAAACCGTCCTCCCGGCCTGAGCAATCTTCTGACTTCGGCAAAGCAAAGGTGGCGAGCTTCGTCAATCAGGCAATGCGTACAGCTGCCATCGATAATGAGCTCAAACGTCGCATCCTGGCACTGATGAATATGGCAGACATCCCCGACAAAAAATTGAGCCGCCAGCCCCGCTTGCTGAAAACGATTTTCTGCCCAGCGGATCGCGGTTGCGGACAAATCCATCCCCCACACGGAATAGCCTCGTTCAGCAAAGTACTGCGCTGCCATGGCGCCATTCCCGCACCCCAGCTCAAGGACTGGCGCTCCGGGTTGGGGAAAGTACTGCTGTAAATCAAGCCAGCTAAACACCCGCTCCTGTTGTTTCTTTGCCCTTAAGTAACCCTCGCCAGCCCAGGCGATGGCACCATTTTCCAGCAGCTGGCGGTACATTTTTTCATAGGGATTCATCGTAAAGACGCCTTTTTCAGCAACAACACAGGCCACTCTACTCCCTATCGCGCAAGAAGAGATCCCCCCGTTTTTAGCGACTCCCCGTTATCTTGGGCAGTAATTGCTCAATCACGCTGATAATGCTTCTGACCCGCTGCGGAATAAAGCGGGCGTCAGGGTAAACCGCATAGAGGAAGCGATCGGGTAATCGCCAGGCGGGTAAGACCGGCACCAGCCTGGCGGATTGTAAAGCGTTGGCCGCGAGGGGCAACTGCATGCCACCGATACCAATACCGGACTCCAGCGCCTGCAGCAGCGCTTCGCTGGTGTTAGCCCGAAACACGGTATTGACTTTCACATCGACCGTTTTATCACCCGAGACCAGCCGCAGCGGCGCGTCCTGCGCGATGCCGCTGAAACGTACGTGCGGATGGGCAGCCAATTCGCTCACGCAATGCAGTTCTTTAAAACCCGGGGCGGCGAATAGCGCGGTTTCAATACGCGCCAGCACGCGCGCCGCATGCCCTTGAGGCGGTTCACTGCTTAACCGCAGCGCGACATCCACCCCTTCAGTAACCAGATCGGCAATGCGGTCATCAAGTGAAAGCGTCAGATGCAGTCCGGGGGTCATTTTCTGCAGCGCCAGCAGGTGCGGCAAAAAGATCTGTCCCAGGCCGCTCGGTAGCTGCACATGTACCCTGCCTTGCCGCTGACTCTCGCTGGGGTTTAAGCGCCTTTCAGCGTCGCGCATCGCTTCCAGCAAAAGCTGCATATCGCGCCGGTAGCTTTCCCCCTGCTCGGTCAACGCCATCGCCCGCGTCGTTCGATGCAGCAAGACCACCCCGAGCTCCTCCTCCAGCGCCGCGATCTGCTGGCTGACTGCGGATTGTTTCATCCCGCACTGGCGGGCCGCCGCCGAAAAAGATCCCGCTTCGACGACGCGCAGGAAGGTGGCAATGGCGTTGAGCTTATTATTCATTTAATGATTCTTCTTATAAGTACCATCGAATTTATGGGATATGCGTGAAAAAAATAATATATCACACTGCCTCTGTCCCCCCTTTGGAGAAGCAACGTGAATAAGAAACCGCAACCCAGGATCGCGCTGGTCGCCGGCGCCAGCGGCATTGTAGGCAGACAGCTAGTGAAAACGCTGTTGCGCCATCGGTGGGAGGTCATTGGCCCCAGCCGCCATGCCTCGCCTCACCCGGATGACATTCCCGTTATTAACGTCGATTTACTCGATGCGCGGGACAGCGCGCAGAAACTGCAATCGCTCAACGGCATCACCCACATTTTTTACAGCGCATGGTTGAACGCGGCGAACTGGACGGAAATGGTTGAACCGAACGTCGCCATGCTGCGCAATCTGGTCAGCAACATCGAGAAAACCTCACCGCTGCGCACGGTAAGCCTGATGCAGGGATATAAAGTTTATGGCGCGCATCTTGGTCCGTTCAAAACCCCGGCGCGAGAAAGCGATCCCGGCGTACCCGGGGCCGAATTTAATGCCGCTCAGCTCACGTGGCTCAGCCAGTTCCAGCGCGGAAAAACGTGGCGCTGGAGTGCGCTCAGGCCGGGCGTGGTCGGCAGCACGGTGCCCGGCAACGCCATGAATCTCGCGCTGAGCATCGCGCTCTACGCCTCGCTGTGTCGGGCGCAGAATTTACCGCTGCGCTTCCCCGGCTCGGAACAAACCTGGCGCAGTATCGTCGATCATACTGACGGCGGATTGCTGGCGGAGGCCACGCTGTGGGCCTCCACCTCGCAGCAGGCGGAAAATCAGGCGTTCAACGTCAATAACGGCGACCTCTGGCGCTGGTGCGAGCTGTGGCCGCGCATCGCGGACTGGTTTGAACTGCCTTCCGCGCCGCCGGTCAGGCTCTCCTTTCACCAGCTGTTTGTCGATTACCGCGCGCAGTGGCGCGAACTGGCCGGGCAGGATCTGGTGGAGGCGGATATTTTACGGCTGAACGACGGTACGTTTGCCGATTTCGTCTTTAGCTGGAATTACGACATGTTTGGCGATGGCAGCAAACTGCGCCGGGCGGGCTTCACGGACATGCAGGCCACCGACGACATGTTTTTCCGCCTGTTCGCGCAGCTGAGAGCCGCACGCGTTATCCCCTGAAACAGCATGCTTTTAACCGTCAGCCGGCGTCGCGCGAGCAACCTGCGATTCAGTTTTTCGCCTCTTCCTCGCGCTTCGATACGCTGGTAAAAATCTGCCAGTCGATATTCTCGACTGGGAGGCGGATTAACGCCCTTTTTCGATGGTGCAGGCCCACTGCTGGCTCATGCTGCTCTGGCTGGTGGCGATTTGCAGCGACAGGCTGGCGTCAAGGGTATGCGTGACGCTGTATTCAAGCACCACATCATCCAGATCGCGGGCCACCCGTTCAATGCGAAACAGCGGCGCTCCCGGTTTGATATTTAACAATCCTGCCGTGCGGCTATCGCAGCACACCGGCGTATAGCGCTCCGTGGCGTTGGCCGGCGAGTAGCCGAACGTTTCCCGCAGCTGCTTGTATAGCGATCGGCTGCCGTCCACGTGGCTGAGATCGTTGTAAATACGGCCATTAAGCCACGTCAGCACATGGCCAACCGGCCGATCGCCCTGCACTAACAACCGTTCCAGACGCATCAGCTGACAGCCTAAATCCAGCCCCATTTGCTCCGCCACCTGGCGGTCGGCCATGGTCGAAATCAGCGACAGTACTTCTACGGCTATCTCACCGGGCTCAGCAAAGCTCGTCAGTACGTCCGGGAGGTCGGTGTAGTATTTCTGCAGCGCATCGCGGTTGATAAACGTCCCTTTACCCTGCTCGCGGTACACCATGCCAATACTGGCCAGCGAATCTATCGCCTGTTTAATGGTGCCGCGCGCAACCTTGAACTCCCCGGCGAGCAGCAGTTCGCCCGGGAGCTTATCGTCATAGGTAAAAGAGAGGATCCGCTGCAGGATAACGTCTTTTATCCTTAAATAGAGAGGGAGTCCATCCGACTCAAACATACTTGTGCTCCAACTCAGAGGTAGTGTATCTGGCTCCTGTAAGCGCTCAGTATATCCTGATTTATCGCCTGATTACCGTCTATGTTTGCGCTGGCGAGAATGGGCGGCGTGCGCGCATTTTCCAACATGATTTCGCAAATACGTAATACCAGGCTGTTGGCGATAGCCGCGCCCATGATGGTGGAGAGCGGCGCGGCTTTCTGCGCCATCCCCGGCAGGCTCACCGCCGCATCGCCATACTCGCAGTGGTTATCAATGGTGATATCGGCAATATCCACCAGCAGTTTGCCGCTGGAGTGGCGAGAGGTCACGCGCGCCGCCGTCGCCAGGCTGGTAATCGCGATAACTTTTGCGCCGCAGGCTTTCGCCGCCAGCGCGACGTCAATGGTAATGGCATTCCGCCCGGAAACCGAGTGGATCAGCAGCGTATCGTCAGCCCTTAGCGGCGACTGCTCCACCAGTACCCGGCCGAGATTTTCCACATTTTCCACCGCGCTGGTGAGGGTTAATGGCCTGACGTTAAGCATCAGCGCAGGCGTGAAAAGCGGATTGATAATGGCCAGGCCGCCCGCCCGATAGCTCATCTCCTCCGCCAGAATTCCTGCGTGGCTGGCGCCAAAGACAAAGATGTTGCGCTGGGCCAGAATGCTTGCGGTCATGGTTTCCGCCGCCCGGGTGAGATCATCGGGGCGCTGCTCAAGCAAAGCCAGCTTCTGGCGGATCTGGCGGTAGTACTGTTTCAGTGCCTGACTCATAGACTTCCTCCCGATATCAGAACGTCAGCATGCGGGTTAAAAGATGAATGACCGGCGCGAGGACAAACATATCGCTGTCGCCCGCCCACAGCGCGGTATCCGGGATCGTGCTGTCGATAAAGCCGGTGACGCAGAAATACTGCCCCCAGGCGACCACGGTGGAGGTGATAAACCCCGCCAGCAGCGCGCCTTTATAGCCTCCGGTAATATTGCCGAAGACCCCCGCCGTCCCGGCGTGAAAGAAAATCACGATCATGCTGGGAATAAAGACGTAGCCGGTATAGCGGCCTATCAGGGTCAGCCACAGCAGCGAGCCAACAAACGCGCCGACAAACCCCAGCACCACCGCGTTTGGCGCAAAGTTGAACAGTATCGGGCAGTCGAGCGCCGGTTTTGCGCCGGGGACCAGCCGCGAGCCGATGCCGTTAAACGCCGGCACCATTTCGCCAATAAACATCCGTACGCCGAGCAGCACCACGGCGATGCCGCCGGTAAACATCAGCGATTGTTTGAGGGCATAAATGTAGAAGCTCAGATCGCCGGATTGCGCCAGGATCTCCGCCGCTTTCGGCGTACCTTTTATCTGCAGAATAAAGGTGCCAATAAAGAACAACAGCGCCATGGTTAACGCGGTCACCACGTTGGAATCGCGCAAAAAACCGAGCTTTTTAGGAACTTTAATATCCTCGGAGCTGATTTTGTTGCGGGCAAATATCTGGCCGAAAATCGCCCCCAGCAGCGCGACCGAGGCGGAAGTATGCCCCAGGGCCACGTTGTCGTTACCGGTGATTTTCCGCACCCAGGGCTGAACCAGCGCGGGCTGTAAGGTCCAGTACACGCCCATAATAACCGTCAGCATCAGCGTCAGCTGTACTGCGGAAATAGCGGGCGCGGTGTTCACCATCACCCCGGCAAAGATCATCGTGGTCCAGAACATCATATGTCCGGTCAGGTAGATGTACTTAAAGCGCGTCAGCCGGGCCAGCAGCAAATTAATGGCGAATCCGCCGGCAATGGCGATGGTCACGCTGCTGCCGTAGCGTTCGCTGAAGCGCGCCTGGCCGATAATATTGGTCAGGTTCATCGAGCTCAGCCCGAAGACTTCGGTCCATATCGGTTGAAATATCAACAGCGCGGAGACGATAATCCCGGCCCCCGCGCCGATGATCAGAAAGCCCAGGATCCCCTTCAGCGTGCCGGACACAATATCCGCCAGCGATTTCTTTTGCAGCACCAGGCCGAGCAAGACAATCAGGCCAATTAAAATCGACGCTTCACCAAAGATATTGATGGTTATCCAGCGCAGTACGCCAAGAAACTCGCTCATGATGGCTCTCCCGCGGGCAGAATGTTCGCCTGCGTCAGCGCCGCGGTGATTTCCGCGTTGTCGATATAATTGTTCACCACCACCACCGGGCAGGACAGATGCTTAAGGTTATCTACCAGTTCCGCGTTGGTTATCACCACATCGGCGTTGGCCGACGCGGCGGAAGAGACATCCATATGTTCCACGGAGGCCTGAATCCCGTGCTGTTTTAATACCGCCTCAACGTTCATTTTTAAAATCAGGCTGGAGCCCATACCTAAACCACAGACTGTCAGAATTTTCATCGCTATTCACTCCGTGTTAATCACGCTACAAACGCTGCGAGCCGCTGGCTAACAGCCGATAAAGTTGTTCTGGGTCGCGAGAATGCATCAGGGTATGCAGGTTATTTTCATCGCTGAGTACGGTGACGATATGCTGGATAAGGCGGATATGCGCATCGCTGCTGGTTGCCGACAGGCCCAGCACCACCTGCACCGGATCGTTTTCCGCATGACCAAACGCCAGCGGTTCGCGCAGCCTGATCGCGCTGATCTGCGCTTTCATCGCCCCCTGTTCCGGGCGGGCATGCGGCAGGGCCAGCCCGGGGGCAATGACAAAATACGGGCCCAGCTCGCGGTAGCTATCGACCATTGCCTGGACGTATTGCGGGCTGCAGGCTCCCGCGCGGCACAGCGCGTTCCCCGCCTCGCGGATGGCCTCTTCCGGGCTGTTGGCCGCACAGTCGACGTTTATTGCCTGACGCTCAATCATGAGAGGCTCCTTGCGCTAAATGCTGGCGGATGGAAACCAGCGTGGTCTCCAGCGCCCGCTGGACAAACGCGCGCCCTTTCTCTTCGCTGGCGGCAGTCGGATCGCCCAGCACCGCATAATCAGAGAACGCGGTCCAGGGTATCGGCTGATAACGAAAATTCTGCGGAAAATCAGGATAGTGTTGCCGAGCTTCTGTCATGTTGACGAATTCCGGCGCTAGCGCCAGCATCAATGAGGTCTCGACTTCGTCGGCATGCATATAACCGGGATAAGCCACCGCCGAGGTTTGCCGCTTTTTTACCTCCTCATCCATCCCCGCCCAGCTGTAGCCAAGTAGCGTGATGCCCTGCTCCTTAAGCTGACGGGAAGCGGCTTTAATGGCGTCGAAATTACCGTAATGCGCGTTAATCACCGCCGTGGTGGTGATACCGTAGCTGGCCATGTTTTCCGCCAGCGACACCAGCAGCGAGGTCAGCCGCTCATTACCGATATCAATCGCGCCCGCGTGGCCGCGCAGGGACCAGACCTGGCTGTAGGAAACGACCGGCAGGCTCAGGGCGCACTCGCCCAGCTGGTCATCAAGCAGCGCGCAGAACCGCTCGGCCAGCAGGTTATCGGTATCCAGCGGCAGGTGGTCGCCGTGCGGTTCGACGGCGCCGAGCGGCAATAAGGCTATCCGCGCCTTTTGTAGCGCCCGCCTGGCCTCGCGTTCGTTTAAATGATGCAGCTTCATGACGCCTCCTCAGGCAAAAGCGAGGTAACGAGCCGGGTTGTCGACGAAAAAATCGTGCAGCAGCGCTTCGCCGTCAAATCCGGCTTCCCGCGCCTCTTCAAGGAACCTTGGCCGCCAGTCGTTAAGGATGAACTTCAGCCCCAGCCCCCCCTTGCCGTAGTGCGCGCTCATTGATTTACGGGCAAAATCACCGCCGATTAAGATCTGTTTTTGATAACCCCGCTGGCACAGCGCCAGGATGGCCTGGGTGCGGATATGCTCAGGGTGGTATTTGATGCGGCTGATACCGTCGAAAGAGAGAAACGCCCCGGTGTTGGCGATCTGACGGTGCAGCCAGGGATCGGGGTTGCGATCCATATGGGCAAAACATAAGCGGGATAAATCCAGCCCCCATTTTTTGAAGATCCGCGCCTGCTCGAGTCCCATCGTCCCCATTTCCGTATGGCTGTGCATTGGCGCGCCGGTGCGCTGCTGGGCGCGAACGATAACCTCCATGGTTTTTTCTTCCAGCGGGGAAATGGTGTTGTAGCCGGTGCCGCACTTCACCACGCCGGCCCGATGCGCGGTGCCCTCTATTCCCTCTGTGACCTCGCGACAGACGTGCTCAACCAGTTCATCAATCTCTGAATGTTCGATCCACTCGGCAAAAGTCTGCGCTGAGCCTGGCCGCTTGCTGCTCCAGAGAAAACCTTTGTTGAAACCGGCGGTGGCGATGATGTGCAGCTGCTGGCGCTGCGCCATGGCGGCGACGGCTGCGGCCTGACGACCATAGTCCGGCGCGGTGGCGTCATAGATGGCGCGGCCGCCCGCCTCACGAAAATCGCTTAATTCACGCTCTGATGCCTGCGGATCGTCGAGTAACAGATCGTCATCCTGACGCTCGGCCCAATAGGGCGGAATACAGTAGATATGGTCGTGGCTGTAGGTGACACCCAGCTGATGAGCGGAAATATCCCCGTTTAACGTTCGAATGATGCCCATGTTGCTTACTCCCCGGAACGGATAAGAAGGTGCTTTCAACATAGGCCTGCCCCACTTGACCAGTCAAGTGATCAAGTTCGCATCGGTCATATAAAATTTCTATCTGTGAGGGCGGTAGATATTTAAAACGCGATAACGACGCAGTACACCGGTGACTTTCAGGCAACAGAAATAATATCTGTAAGAGGATCGTGCCGGGGACGATAAAGTGACGTTGTCACATATAAACTCTTCAAAGGGAATACCGCTGCTTATGGAAAAAAATGCATTCCCCACAAGAGGGTGACGCATTTTATTTATTATAAACAATAGGTTACATAAATAATCAGCACACTTCATCTCAGGCTAATAATCAACATCATTGATTAAAATGTTTAATTGAATGAATCGATAAAAAGAGTATTGTTAAAAACAATGATGAGCGGAGATAAATAAATGTTACGTGATTTTTTGAAGGTAGAAAAAGAGGATCGTCTGGTCGAACAACAGGACGCCAGCAGCGATAAAGTTAATTCAACGGACGTCACCGAATGGATTATTGTGAATAAAAATGGCGATAAAAAAGGCCGGGTGGCGTTATTCAATCAATTTACCGCCCGTCGTTCCTATTGCGTGAATTACCGCATCACCCAGTTTGATAATAGCGGCAACGTGGTTGTCGACCGGCTGGCGGAATCAATCTGATCCCGGGAAACGTTATCACGCCGGTGTCCCGCGCCTTTAGCCCGGGCCGTCGCTGGCGGTGGCCAGCAGCGGCACAATCACATCGCTGAGCGGCGTGGGGATATGGTGAATACGACCATATCGCTGCACGACCCCGTTGCGAATATCCCACTCCAGCGGCAGCCCGGCCTCGCGATCCGTAAGTATTGAAGTGCTTAAATCCGGGGGCGCGCGATGGAAACCGGCGAGAATTTCCTGCGGCACGCCGTCGCCCAGGCTGGCGCCTGCGGCGCGCGCCACCGTCAGCCCCTCCTGCAGATAGGCTAAAGCCAGCGCCGTGATATCTTCGCGGGCAAACATCCCTGCCCGCCTCCCCGTCAGCACCATCAGACCAGCGACCGCATTTTGCAGCAGTTTCCGCCACGCAACGGAGAGGAAATCAGCGCTAACGTCCACTTCACAGCGGGTGTCCCGTAGCGCATGCTTCACCCGTTCAGCCCCCTGGACATCGGGCAGCGTCAGCCGCGGTTTCGCCCGCAGCCAGACTGACGCCTCGGGTTCACGCTGCGCCGGGAACCAGACGACCGATGGCAGCACGGTCGCTTCCGCTACGTACGGTGCGAACTGCGTCTTTTGTTCAACGCCGTTCTGGAGCACGCAGACAACCGTGCGATCGTGGCATAGCGCTTTCAACCACGGCGCAATCGCCGTAATTTGCGTCGCTTTTACCGCCACAAAGACCAGGTCGAACGGCGCGACGACCGATGCCGGTTCCGTCACGACGGGCCCCGGCACCACAATCTTCCCGCCATCGAAACGCAGCGACAGCTGCGGATGCGCGCGGCGACCGCATACCAGAGGCGTACGGCCAACCTCGTGCAGCGCAGCGGCGATGGTGGTACCAATTGCGCCCGGGCCTATCAGCGCAATGGTGGGTTCTTCAATTGTCATCTATGCCTCCAGGCCGCTTCCGGCCCCTGAGATTCAATGGGTATGTAACATAAACGCGACTTCGTTCGCATTACCATTTTATTCATATGGGTAATCTGAATGTGTGTGTCAGCGTACACACTTATCACCATCAACAAGGAAGGTACATGTTTCCAGAATACAGAGAGCTAATTTCTCGATTGAAAACCACGCACCCGCGCTTTCAGTCGCTATTCGAAAAACATAATGCACTCGATCACGACATTTCCCGCATAGAAGGAGTCGATGGCAAAGGATACAGTCTCGAGCTCGTACATATGAAGAAAGAAAAACTTCTGTTGAAGGATGAAATGCTGAAAATCCTCCAGCATGAAAGCCTGAATCAGGCCTGAAGTGTGTGATAAGGCCGCCGGATGGCGGCCTTTCTTATCCCGCAGCTACGCGCGGATAAACGCCAGCAGATCGGCGTTAATGACATCGGCGTGCGAGGTATGCATACCGTGCGGAAAGCCGGGGTAAATTTTTAGCTGGCTGTTCGGCAGCAGCTTATCCTGCAGAATGGCGGCGTTTTGATAAGGCACAACCTGATCGTCATCGCCCTGCATCACCAGCACCGGTAGCGTAATGGCTTTTAAATCCTCGGTCTGGTCCGTTTCAGAAAACGCCTTAATCCCATCATAATGCGCCTTCGCGCTGCCGGTCATTCCCTGACGCCACCAGTTCTGAATGGTGCCCTGCGACACCTCCGCGCCATCGCGGTTAAAGCCGTAGAACGGCCCGGACGCCACGTCGAGATAAAACTGTGAGCGGTTTGCGGCCAGCGCTTTGCGAAAACCATCAAATACCTCGATTGGCGTACCGCCAGGGTTACTCTCCGTTTTTACCATCAGCGGCGGAACCGCGCTGATCAGCACCGCTTTGGCCACACGCCCCTGCGGCTGACCATACTGCGCAACGTAGCGCGCAACCTGCCCGCCGCCGGTAGAATGGCCGATATGCACGGCGTTATGCAGATCCAGATGTTCCGCCACCGCCGAAGCATCGGCGGCATAATGGTCCATATCATGACCTTCACTTACCTGATCGGAACGACCGTGACCGCGTCGGTCAATCGCAATCACCCGGAAGCCTTCTGCCAGGAAAAACAGCATCTGGTTATCCCAATCATCGGCGCTCAACGGCCAGCCGTGATGAAATACGATCGGCTGCGCCTCCTTCGGGCCCCAGTCTTTAAAGAAAATATTGACGCCGTCTTTGGTTGTCACAAATGCCATGTTACAAACTCCTCTATTGAGAAAACAAGGCTGCGGGCCTGACGCCTGCAGTTAGTCGGGGGTAAAGGCTGGATGTTCTGTCCGATGACGATAGTGTCTCGTTAGGTTTGAAAACGACCTGGCTGGAAAAGTGTAGATGATTTTCGCCGATGCGGGAGGCGCGGTTGGCAGATAATCCTCAGCGGGCGGCAATGGCTACGGCAGAATGGGATATCGCAACGCAATGAAACTGTCCAGAACCTGGACAGTTTCATTCATCATGCTGAAGTGAAATAACGATCTGTTTATTTAACGCGCTATGCCTACTCAACATACCGGCTGATGGTCACCGTCGCTGTGCCCGGCTGGTCAAGCGATTTAAGCCCCTCGACCACTCGGCCAAGCTTTATCAGCCCGGACGATTGGCGAAAATCCTCGCGAAAAATGGCCAGATTGCCCCACGGCGCGTAATAGGCGATGTCGCCGCGCCGTGGGGTTAGCGATGCGCCAGGATCCGCCTGGCGCAATTTAGCCGGCAGCCAGGCGATTTTTTCCGTGGAACCATAATCCTCAAGCTTCACCGTCATCGGCAGCTGTGCCAGGAACTCATTAGCCGCTGCGCTCTCATCCAGCAAACCGACTACCGTCGTTCCGTTAAACGCAAACTGAATCTTCACGCCGTTCTCCTGCCCGGCAGAGAATACCGCGCCCGTTGTTGCCATAAAAATGATTAGCGTGGCGCTAAGAGAGTTGAACATCCGCTCACCCTGCCAGGCCGCGAGCGCGCAGGACTTCACTGACCACCGCTACCGCCGAAAAGGCGTTTGGCCAGCCGGCATAGAAAGCGGCATGCGCAACGACCTCTCCCGCCTCTTCCGCGGTGAGGCCGTTATCCATCGCCCGGTTAAGGTGGTAGCCAATTTGCGCGCTTTGCCCGGCGGCAATCAGCGCGCTGACCGTCACCAGGCTGCGGTCGCGCGGCTTCAGCCCCGGGCGCTGCCACAGGTCAAGAAACAGCGGTTGCGTTGTGAACTTCACCAGCCCGGGGGAAATCGCGCCGACGTTCTGCTCTACCGTTGTTGAGCGCTGCTTTTCCATCGCCTGATTAAGAGGAAGCAGCTCCGGGGACGCCGAAGCCAGCTGCTCGCGGCCAATACCGCGCGCGATAAAAATATCTTTCGTCACCGCAACGGCGGACATCGCGTTAGGCCAGCCGGAATAAAAAGCCAGATGAGTAACGATCTCGGAGATTTCAGCCGCTGTGACCCCATTATCCAGGGCAACGTCAACGTAATGTTTTAGCTCCGCGGGCTGGAGACGGGCGATAAGGATCGCTACGGTCACGATGCTGCGATCGCGGCGCGAGAGTTCATTTCGCGCCCAGAGATCCTCTGTCAGCACCTCGCTGCCGAAACGGGCAAGCGCGGGCGCGACGGATTGAACATCTTCAACGGACAACTGGGATGGGCTAAATGGAGCCATTTTTTCACCTCTTTTTTCTTCAGCCAGGACGGGAGCGCCCAGCATCAACGACATGGCGGCAGCGGCAATAAAAGCTTTCACGATAAATTCCTCATCGGCATATTAATTCGTCAACCTTTCCACCAGCTGGCGCTGGTACTCAGGAAGCCGGCGGCGGCTGGCATTCTCAAAAGCCAGCGGGGGAAGCCAGGTCATGCCCGCATGCAGCGCGCTGGCCTTCATCGGCGTAAAGACGTCGGCCAGGCTGACGCCGATCCGCCCGGACTCGCCGTAGGTGGATTCACCTCCCGCGGCCGTCGTCACGATCATCATCTCTTTGCCCTGCCATATCCCCGGCCCCACGCTACCCCAGGTATCGTTCAGCCAGGCCTTCATCATCGGCGTGATGTTGAACCAGTGGGTCGGGAAAATAAAAACGACGCGCGCGTGTTCCCGCATAAGCCGTCGCTCTTCATCGGCATTGATGTTTCGGCTGTCAAAGCCGTAAAGCGCCTCGAGATTGCGTACGGTCACGCCGGGCACGCTTCGCGCAGCCTCCTCCAGACCTTTGGTCATGACCGATTGTTCAGGATAAGGATGGGAGACAATAACCAGCGTGTTAGCCTCGGCGGCACGGCTGGTAGGGGTAAAGCTAAACAGAAACGCGGTGACGGCCAAAAGCCAGAACAGACCGGGAATACAGCGGTGCGAATAGTTCATCAAGCTCTCCTTCTCTTTTGCCACAGGTTAAGGCGCGGAATAAGAAGGAGCCAGCCCTCGCTATCGAATGGGGCTGTGAGTTATTTTCATCAATCGGGCTACAGACCGAGCGGCTTCATTTCCCGCACAAGGGAGATTAACAGGCGCAGCCCGGTAGGAAGCTGATGACGGCTGGAGTAATAGATATAGAATCCCGGTCCGTATGAGGCCCAGTCGGTCAGCACCAGACGCAGGCGCCCGGCGCTGACGTGCTCTGCTATCAGCGGTTCCGGCAGGTACATCAGGCCGAACCCCTGCAGAATGGCCACTACGCCCGTCTCCGCCAGATCGACCGTTAATAGCGGCGGCACTTTGACGGTGAGCTGCTCTTCGCCGCGTTCAAACTCCCATTTATAAATCCGGTTGTTTCCCAGACGATTGCTGACGCAGCGGTGCTGGTGAAGATCGTTGGGATGCCGGGGTTCGCCAAAGCGGACAAGATATTCCGGCGACGCCGCGACCACCCAGCGCACATCGGCGGACAGGCGCTGCGCCACCATATCTTCCGGCACGGTTCCGCCATAGCGGATCCCGGCGTCGAAGCGCTGTTCCGTGACGTCGACAATGCGATTGCTGGCCACGATATCCAGCTCAATATCGGGATAACGTTCGGCAAAAACCGGCAGTACCGGAGCCAGCAGCAGCGTGGCGGCCTCAACGGCGACGTTAAGCCGAATATGCCCCGCCGGCGAATCGCGGAACTGGTTGAGCTGTTCCATCGCGGCATCGATGGAGGCGACCGGCTCGCTTACCGCGCTGGCCAGGCTCTCGCCTGCCGCCGTCAGGGTGACGCTTTTGCTCGTGCGGTTCAGCAGGCGTACGCCCAGCCGCGCCTCAAACCCCTTCAGGGCGTGGCTTAGGGTCGAGGCGCTCACCCCAAGTTCGACGGCAGCCTTACTAAAACTATGATGGCGCGCGATGGCGCAAAAATAGATAAGGTCGGCCATATCGGCACGGTTCACATTCATACGGCCTCGCTAACGGGGTAAAAGATAAGCTAAAAAAATAACGGTACCTTGATGTCATGCCGCATCGTGGCGATCGTCCGCGAAGGAAAATCAAAGATCTTAATGCACGAGCAACCTGCCGGGCGGTAGGTTTATACTACAGGCTTCAGCCCTGATAAACTGTCCATCCGACCGGTAATAAACCCTATTTTGTCCGCCAGAGGCGCGTTTATGTTACCTGATTGCGATAAAGCCATCGTCCTGCTGCATGAAATCTATGGCCTCAACGCGCATATTCAGCGAACCGCCGCGACCTGGAGAAGCCGCGGTTACGCTGTCTTTACGCCCGCGCTTTTTCCCCACTCTGCGCCTTTTGCTTATGACCAGCAGGACGAGGCCTGGCGCCACTTTTCCGATAACGTCGGATTTGATACCGCCGCCATTGTGCCGCTGCTGGCCGAGCTTAGAGCGAAATACGGCACGCTAATTCTTATCGGCTACAGCGTGGGCGCCACCTTAGCCTGGCTGGCCGCCAGGAGCGGGCTCTGCGACGCCGCGGTGTGCCATTATGGATCGCGGATCCGCCTGTACAGCGACGTTGCGCCCCCCAGCCCGACGCTTGTCATCATCGCCCGTAATGAACCGGCGTTCGATCCCCGCGTCATGCAAAACGAGCTGGAGAAAATTCCCTCCGTGACCTGCCGGATGTTCAATGCGCAGCACGGTTTTTGTGATGCCGACAGCCCGGCATGGGACGCGCGCCTCGCTCAGCAGGCAGACGAGGACACGCTGCGCTTTTTAACGCTTATTCAGCAAACACAGGAGGCCTAATGCATCAGGTATTTCACTGGATTAACGAACCCGCGACATGGTCGGAAGAGGACGGCGTACTCCGCGTAGTCACCGATGCGCAAACCGACTTCTGGCGCGAAACCTGGTACGGATTTGAGCGCTTCTCCGGCCATATCTACGCGACGGAGGCCGCAGCGGATTTCACCTTTCAGGTGCGGGTCCGCGCCGACTTCAGCACCCTGTATGACCAGGCGGGGATCCTGCTTATGCAGGACGCGCAACGCTGGCTCAAGGCCGGTATTGAGTACAATGACGGCGCGCCCGCTATCGGCAGCGTATTGACGCAGGGGAAATCAGACTGGGCGACCGGTGTTTTCCCGGGCGACCCCGGCGAATTCTGGCTGCGTCTGACCCGTCGGGGGGAAGCGCTGCGCCTGCAGTACTCTACGGATGGCCGTCAGTGGCCGCTGCTGCGGCTGTGCCCTTTTCCCAGCGGAGCGGTGAAGATCGGCGTCATGTGCTGCACGCCGCAGCGTAGCGGACTACGGGTTAATTTCCACGATATAGCGCTGCTGCCGCCAAACGAGAAAGATCTGCACGACCTGAGCTGAGTCGCCAGCTCGCGCGCGGGCAAAATCGCGGAATAATCGCGATGAAGGTATGATTTTTAGCCCTCCGGCCTGCATGGCCTCCTCCTTGTTGCTAGATTGGCATCGACCTTCAGACCAACTATGAGGAGGAGCCATGTTTTCTTACATCATGCTCGGCACCAACGATCTGCCGCGCGCGCTGCGTTTTTACGACCCGCTGATGGCAATGCTGGGGCATCCCCAGAGCGGTCGGAGCGATGAAGGCGCATCGTGGGGGACATTCAGCGGAAACAGCACCATCGGACTGTGCGTTGGCAGACCGTTTAACCAGCAGCAGGCGACGACGGGTAACGGCGTGATGGTAGCGCTGAACGCTCGTTCAGTTGAGCATATTCAGCAGCTGCATCAGCTGGCGCTGAACCTCGGGGGAACTGATGAAGGCGCCCCTGGACACCGCCCGCAGTACGGTGAGGGCTTCCACAGCGCCTACGTCAGGGATCCGGACGGCAATAAGCTGGCGTTTGTGTATTACGCAAGCGCAGGCTAAGCCCGCAGAACGAGAGGTTAAGGCAGGGTTCGCGCATGGCGAAACCCTGCGCGTTGCTGAACATCGCGCCGGGCTCGTGCCGCCTGTTTCACCTTCGGCGCTCACCGGTCATTCACGGCGCGCCCACGAGAAAGGCATTTTGTTTCAGCCCGTTGCCGTACAGCAGCGGTCGTCTCTGACTCAGCCTTCAGTAAACATTCCCGACGTAAACGCCGCCCGCATCGCTTCGATTTCGCCCGCCTGCGTCGCGTTTAATGCCGCCAGCATATTGCAGGTAAAATCCACAAAGCCAACCCCATTGGCGGTCACCAGATTGCCGTCGCGAACCGAAGGCACGCTTCGGTAGCGCGCAGCGCCGCTGTAGGCGGAGCCCGCTCTGTTCTGCAGGTAGGCCAGCCCGTTCGAGGTGTGGTCGACATCATTGAGAAAGCCGTGCGCGCCGAGGAATGCCGAAGCATCGCATATCGCGCCAACCACGATCTGCCGGGCCTGCGCTTGCTCTACCAGCGGCACCACCCGCCGGGCCTCTTCTCCCCACCAGTTCATACCGCCCACCAACACCAGCGCGGCGTAATCATCGGGTATCGTCTCGAAGGTATAATCCGGCAGGCAACGGACCCCGCCAATGGACATCACCGGCCCCGCATCCGCGGCAACGGTCCTGACATCATACTGCGGCTCCCATATGCCAAACCCCCGGCGCAGCCCTGGCGCCAGCAGGGCAAACTCCCAGTCGGCATACTCCTCGATGAGCACAAACAACACTTCTTTACGCGTATCCATAAATCTCATTCACTCCCTGGTCAACGGAATTAGCCGTCGCGGCATCCGCCAAGCCCTTCGCTGTCGCGATCGATATTCTCGTCGTGCCGCCGCCACAAACTGTATAAATACACAGTAATGAAGGCAAGGTTAATTTTCCCCTTATGGCAATCCGCACTCATTTTTGCGAGCCTGCTCCCCGGATAGAACCACTATCCGGGGACATTGGCTATCGTCTTCTGCGATCCGGGCCTGCAGACAACGGAATGCGCCTGTGGGCGAGGAGAACCTCCCTGGTGATATAAAGCGTATATCCCTCCGGCCTCAGCCGGGGCGATCGCAACGCCTTCAGGGTGATGCCGCCGATATCTCCCGACGCAAGGCGCTTACGGACAGCGCTACCGCTAAGGCACAGCTGACTTCGCAGCACCGATAGCAGGCTGGTCTGAAAGGCTCGCGCGACGGTAACCTCCACTCTCACCTGAGAAGCGCGAACAAGGCTGATTCGCCAGCGCTCCTTGACCATGAATTCAGGCGATCCTGACGGCGACGCGCGATTACGCCGCAGCACCAGCAGATCGTGAGAATAAGCCTCGACGGCAGATTTATCGTTAGCGATAAGCCGCTCGTAGAGCTGCGGATTGATTTTGCTGATCGGTAAACGAGAGAACAGGCTGATATTCCAGGTATACGCGCAGCGGACGCACTGATAGATACTCCAGACATCGAGCATCTTTTTTTGTGAATTGACCCGGAAGGCGCCGGATGGGGTGAAATCCTGCTGTCCATGACAGGCGGGGCAGCGTTTGCTAATCAGCTGGTAGCCCACGGGGCTGACGTTCCATGTGACTTTCATGGTGAACCTTTTTTAACCTATACAAAAGCGGATCCGTCGATAACGGACCGTGATTTTTGCGATGTGAAAAATATTTAGAGGATACTTTTCAGTGGGTTAAAAAAAGATTTCCAACACGACTACCCTGTCTGACCGCCAATGAATGGGCCTAAGCGTAACAAAGCGGCTAAGGGTAAAGGCATGCATTAAATCAATAAATACAGAGAATTCATTCATAAACAGCATTGTTTACCTTCTGTTCACAAAACGAGAAGCGGCTCACTGATCAAACAAACCTAAACGTTTATGTTTTGTCTCATAAACGTTTAGGTTAAGGAAATAACCGTTTATATCACGGGTAATTTTCATAAATGCAGAGAGCGAAAAATGCGAAAAGCGACGATGCGGGACGTGAGTGAGGCGACGGGATTTTCAATGTTCACCGTCTCACGCGCGCTTAACGGTGGCGATGGCGTAGCTGATGATAGCCGGGAGCTGATTTTAAAAGTGGCGCGCGAGCTCGGCTACGTCCCTAACCGCGCGGCACAGGCGCTACGCCGTTCGAGCAGAGACTCGGTGGCGGTGATTACGGCTCATGCGTCGAACTCTTACTACCTCAACCTGATGTCCGGGATTCAGCAGATGCTGCAGCCTTCGCAGTGGACCGTGGTGCTTGGCGATATCGCGGTAAACGGGATCTACGACCGGGCGCAGGAAGATCGCATGATTAACCGCCTGATCGAATCGCGGATGGCCGGGATCATTTCGACGGTGACGCTCCAGCCGGAGAGCCTGAGCCTGCTGGCGAAATGGGATATCCCGGTGGTCTTTGTCGACTCTCCTCCCCGCGGCGAGCACAATTTTCCCAGCGTCACCACCGACAATTACCATGCCAGCCTGCTGGTGGGGAACCATCTGGCGCAGCACGGCTATAAAAACTGGCTGCTGCTGATCTACCCGGACCGCTGGACCACGCGTTTTGAACGCGAGCGCGGGATCCGCGAAGCCGCTGAGCAGTGCGGCGCCACGCTTGAAGTCCTGGAAACGGAGAACGACGCACAGTCGGCCTCTGAAAAACTGAGCCAATATCTGGCGCGCGGGGAAGCGCTGCCGGACGTGCTTATTGCCGGGAACAACCCTATTCTGCTGGGTTCGCTCAACCAACTCCAGCAGCGCCAGATAGCCATTCCCGGCGATATGGCCCTTATTGCCTATGACGAATTCGACTGGGCGCCGCTGTTAAATCCACCGCTCACGGTGCTCAATGAAAACAGTGAAGAGATCGGCAGGCAGGCGGCAGAGATGCTGATTCGCTTAATTAATCAGGAAGGAAAAGGCGAGATAGAGACCCAACTTAAAGTTCCCGCCGAGCTGGTGATTCGCCAGTCCTGCGGCTGTAGAAAAGCCCATAACACTTAAAAAGACACGATTGAGATGGCTGCCCAGACGGCATTGTACGGGCCGACAGACATTGCTCTTGCGGTTCTGTCCTTCCAGCCAAAAAGCGGCTAACCCGAGCGAAACAATTTTGCCGCCACTCTTTCATCGTTTTAGCGTTTTAAATAACGGCTGAATTATTCAGTCGCGATTAAAAAACAACATCAGGGGATTATTTCTGAGGCATCCCCACACCTGGCCGTACCTCGTACCACAAGAAAATGAAAGGAGCAGAATATGACCAAACTTCGTAAAGCATGGCTGGCTATCGCGGTTGCCGCGGTAATCACCACCATGACAGGCTTGGCTCCCGCAGCCAGCGCCGCGCCGCAGGAAAGCAAAAAAATCGCCCGTATCGGATTAATGGTGCAGGACATGTCCAACCCGTTCTTCTCCGCGATGGAGAGGAACGCTAAGCAGGCTGCGGCTAAAATCGGCGCAACCCTTAATGTCCAGGATGCACAGGTCGATCTGGCAAACCAGAACACGCAGATTGACGCTTTTATTCAGCAGAAAGTGGATCTCATTATTATTTCCGCCGTCGATGAGTCCGGGATCGAACCGGCGATACAGCGGGCAAAAGCCGCCGGCATTATCGTTATCGCAGTCGATACCCCCGCTAAAGGCGCTGACGCGGCGATCATGACCAACGCCATTCAGGCCGGGGAGACCTCCTGCGAGTACTTGTTCAGCCAGATGGGCGGCAAAGGCAAAGTGCTGCTGGTCGATGGGACCCCAATTCAGACCATTATCGACCGCATTAAAGGCTGTAAAAACGTCGCGCAAAAATACCCGGATATCAAAATTGTCGGCCAGCAGGCATCGCGCAACGACCGCGCATCGGGCCTGATGGTCACCACCGATATGCTCACGGCCAACCCGGACGTCTCCGGTATTTTCGGCATGAACGATCCTTCGGCCCTTGGCGCGGTGCTGGCGGTTGAACAGGCGGGCAAAGCGGGCGCGATCAACGTTACCGGCGTCGACGGTAGCCCGGAGGCGGTTGAAGAACTCAAGCGCGGCGGCTCGCCTTTTATCGGCACCGCGACGCAAAACCCGGGAGAAATGGTTCGCCAGGCCATATCGCTTGCTCAGGATATGGTCGACGGTAAGCCGATCGCCACCCGTACCGTTTTGATCCCGAGCGTACTGGTCACCCGCGATAACGTGGGTAGCTATCCGGGCTGGTAATCACATCGTCACTCTAAGCAGCAACAAACGGGATGACCCTCAGGCTCATCCCTGAGGGCAAAGACAATGGCCGACATATCATCACCTCCCTTACTCAGGCTGGAAGGGATTTCAAAACGCTACGGCGCGACGCTCGCGCTGAACAACGTACGCTTTGATTTATTCGCCGGAGAGGTCCATGCCCTGATGGGGGAAAACGGCGCGGGTAAATCCACGCTGATGAAAATCCTCTCCGGCAACGAGCAGCGCGATAGCGGCGTTATTTTTATCGATGGACAAGCGATTGATATTCGCACGCCCCGGGACGCGCGCAAATATGGTATCGCCATTATCCACCAGGAGCTGAACACGGTGCCGGATATGACGGTGGCGGAAAACCTGTTTCTCGGCCAGGAGCCCACCTCTTTCGCCGGTATTCTCGATCGCAAACGGATGCACCGGGAGGCCAAAGAGAAGCTGAATCGAATTAACGCGGATATCGACCCGCAGGCGCCGCTCGGGTCATTGAGCATCGGGCGTCAGCAAATGGTGGAGATCGCCCGCGCCGTCAGTGAAAACGCGAAAGTACTGGTGCTTGATGAGCCGACCGCCGCCCTGTCGCGGGCGGAGACTCGCCAGCTATACCGGCTGATCGCGCAGATGCGCCAGGACGGCGTCGGCATGGTCTACATCTCGCACCGCATGGAAGAGGTGTGGCAGTTGGCAAACCGGGTCACGGTGTTCCGCGACGGCACGTGGATCGGCACGGAAAACCTCGGCAACGTCTCAACCACCGATATCGTGCGCATGATGGTCGGCCGGCAAATCGTCGATCTCTATCAGCACGAGCCGCGTACGCCCGGCGACGTCCTGCTGGAAGTGCGGGATCTGGCAGGCAGTGCGACCGGCCCGGTCTCCTTTGAGGTCAGCGCGGGCGAAGTGGTGAGCATGTCCGGTCTGGTGGGCTCCGGGCGAACCGAAGTTGCCCGCCTGCTCTTCGGCGCCGATCCGCGCAGCCAGGGAAGCGTGCGCCTTGCCGGCAGGGAGAGCCAGCCGTCAGACCCCACCGCCGCTATTGCCGACGGTATTGGAATGGTGACCGAAGACCGTAAAACCCAGGGACTGTTTCTCGGTCATTCGGTTGAGCACAACATTGATATCAGTTCGCTGGATAACTTTGTCGCCGGCGGCGTGGTTAAACGCAAAACCATCCGCGCCGCCGTCCTTGAGCAGATGCGCAGGCTGCGGCTGCGGGAAAACGCGGTTGAACTGCCCGTCAGCGCCCTGTCCGGCGGAAATCAGCAGAAAGCGGCGCTGGCGCGCTGGCTGCTGCGCGATTCGAGGCTGCTTATCCTCGATGAACCGACCCGCGGCGTAGATATTGGCGCCAAAAGGGAAATTTACGAGCTGATAGACAGGCTCGCTCGCGCCGGCAAAGCCATCCTGGTGATCTCTTCCGATTTGCCGGAGGCCATCGGCATCAGCGACCGCGTGCTGGTCATGCGCGGCGGGCGAATCGTCCACCAGCTCCCCTCATGTTCAGCCACGGAAGAAGAAGTGATGCTGCACGCAACAGGAACCTTTACCAGTCAATCCGGAGAATGCCATGGACAACAATAAACCTGTGACGGAACTGCCGGTCAAAGCGCCGTTTGATTTTGCCAAATGGTGGGACCGGGTGGGGATCTTAATCGTCCTGCTGGTTTTGCTGATCCTCATGTCGACCTTCGCGCCAAACTTTAACCGTGTCGATAATCTGCTGAATATCGCCCGTTCGATTTCCGTCAACGCCATTCTGGCGGCAGGTATGACGTTCGTCATTTTAACCAGCGGTATCGATTTATCCGTCGGGTCGATCGTCGCCGTATCCGGCGTGGTCTCGGTGGTGGCGGCGATGGCCGGGATCCCCGCGCCGCTGGCGATTCTGGCCGGGGTTGGCGTTGGCGCGCTCTGCGGTCTGCTTAACGGCGTTCTCACCGCCTATCTCGCCCTCGCGCCGTTTATCGTCACCCTCGGGACAATGACCTTCCTGCGCGGTATGGCCTACACGATTACCGAAGGGCAGCCTATTGTTTCGAGTAGCCTTAGCTTCCGCGAGCTAGGCAACGGCTATCTTATCGGGATCCCCATCCCGGTCATTATCATGCTGGTGGTTTACCTGCTGGCGTGGTTCATTCTCGAACGCACCCGCTTTGGCCGTCACATTTACGCCGTCGGCGGCAACGCCCAGGCCGCACGCCTGGCCGGCGTACGGGTCAAACGCGTGCTGGCGGCGGTGTATATGATTGCCGGCGTCTGCGCGGGTCTGGCGGGCATTATCTTCGCCGCCAGGGTGATTTCCGCCCAGCCTACTGCCGGAACGGGATATGAGCTGGACGCCATTGCGGCCGTTGTCCTGGGAGGCACCAGCCTCGCCGGTGGCCGCGGGCGAATTATCGGCACCCTGATTGGCTCGATAATACTTGGCGTACTCAGTACCGGTCTGATTCTGCTCAGCGTGCCCTTTTTCACCCAACTCTTAATCAAAGGCATCGTCATCATCCTCGCCGTGGCGATTGACGGACTGAAGCAGCATCCGGAACTGTTTACCTTCTGGCGGAAAAAAGAGATCGCCCGTCCCCGCTAGCTTTCCCTGACGCGTTGTTTATCCGCCGCATCGGCGGCGGGTTTTCGTTTGCTTAAAATCTGATGGAGTACACGCCCATGACATACCACATTACCCTGACGGACCCGATGAATGGCCCCCGGGATCGCGAACCGATTACGTTTACCCTCCCGGAGAGGCTGGCGGAACCTCTGTGGTGGGCCATTACCGACGAGGACGAGCGGATCCTTTGCCAGCGCCTCGAGCATGAATCGTCGGTAAGCAGTACCGCTTTTATCGCGACGGTCAGCTTCAGCGGTACCCTTAAGATGCGGCTTGACCGGCCGCTCACGGCGGCTGAAGTCGATGACATATCCGGTATCCAGACGCTGCCCGGCCGGGAGAGCGACTGTTTTGCGCGCCTCAATACCGGCTGTTTCGATTTGGAAATGTGTCGGGGAACCGCTCAGGGCGTCGGTTCATCAAAATGGGGGCTGCGCCATTTCCGCGCTCTGCAGGACGGCGTCGAACTGCTTCCTTCGGGGAATAACGCCATCGGCGGTTTTTACGGTCCGTTCTTTACCCCGGAGAACGGACTGATTAACCCGCCGGAGCATACCGTCGTTGATATTGAGGTCGTTGAACAGGGTCCGGTCTATCATCACTACCGCATGCGCGGCGCGATCCCCGACGGGTTATTACCGGAGCTGCGCGGTAAGCGCTTCGCCATCGACTGGAAATTTAGCTGGAACACGCCGTGGTTTCAGCGGCGCTACTGGGTGGATGACTTTTCGACGGTGATCAACGGCCGTTCGGTGACCAACAAGATCACCGTCGGCGACGAATTTGAGAGCGGTCCGGGAAACCTGCTGTTCGACCGCTTCGCGGCCTACGGCGGCACCCGCTACCGCGCGGGCGACCCCTACGCCGAAGAGCTGGCGGCGATGGTGGCCAATACCGTCGCCACATCGGAAAATCAAAGCCCGAAATTTGCCGAATTCCGCGAACAGCTCACCGATATGGCTTCTGCCCACTGGGATCTCTACTGGCGGATGTTCTGTCGCTGGGAGCACGTGCTGGATGAAGCGGAGATTCGCGAACGGCTGAGTCAGGTGCGCGCCCGAGCGCATCTTCGGGCCGATCTGACCGAGCGGGAATGGCTGTTGACCGATTCGCCGGTTAACGTTTCCGCCGTCGCGGATGAAACCATCTTCCCCGGGCCGGCCAGTAAAACCGTCGAGTATGATTCGGCTAGCGGCCGGGCGATGATCTGGTGGACCTCCCGCCCCTCCGGCGCGTTTCAGATAGTCCAGCGCCGCCAGTCCGGATGGGTTAACTGGGGCAGCAACGGCGAAAATGAGTGTCCGGAGCTCCCCGTCGGCGTCGAGATCAAGACCGCCTGCGGGATCTTCGCCGAAAACTGGATGCAGATCGCCGATCGGCTGGAAACCCCGCCGGTGGTCACGGTACGTAAAGGAGATAACTGATGATCCTCTGCTGCGGAGAAGCCCTCATCGACATGCTGCCCTGCCAGAGCCGCGAAAATGACCCCGCTTTTACTCCCTGCGTCGGCGGAGCGGCATTTAATACCGCCGTCGCCCTGGGCCGTCAGGGGATGGCGGTCAGTCTGTTTTCCGGTTTATCGGATGACTTTATGGGCGATATGCTGCGCCACACGCTTGACGCATCCGGCGTGGATTATTCGCCCTCAACCCGCGCGCCGCTGCCAACCACGCTGGCCTTCGTCAGGCTGGTAGGCGGTCAGGCCCGCTATACCTTTTACGATGAAAATAGCGCTGGCAGAATGCTGAGGGAAAGCGACCTGCCGGAACTCGGAGATGATGTCGCCGCCGTGTTGTTCGGCTGCATCAGCCTCATCGCTGAGCCGTGCGGCAGCGTTTATGAAACGCTGATGGCGCGAGAGGCGCCGCGCCGGGTGATGTACCTCGACCCCAATATCCGTGAAATTTTCATCGCGGATCGGCAGAAGCACCTGGCGCGCATGAGGCGCATGATTGCGCTGGCGGATATCGTCAAGCTTTCCGATGAAGACCTCGCGTGGTTTGCCGAACCCGGCGAAGAGCATGAGGTCATCCGCCGCTGGCTGGCGCTGGGACCAAAGCTTATTGTGGTTACCCGCGGGGCCGACGGCGCCGATGCCTGGACCGCAGATTTTCATCTTCACGTTCCCGCGATTCACGTCGCGGTGGCCGATACTGTCGGCGCGGGAGATACGGTGAATGCCGGTATTCTCGCCAGCCTTTCGCAGGCCGGGCTTCTTGAAAAAGAGAAGCTAGTGACACTGTCACGTGAGCAGGTTCGCCGCGCGGTCGATCTGGGGATGCGCGCCGCCGCGGTGACGGTTTCCAGGCCAGGAGCTAACCCGCCCTGGGACCATGAACTCCGAAGTCAGCAGAGACCAGGCCTGTAAACAACGGAAAACCGGATGAGGGTCTGCAACCGCGCGTATCGACGGACCCTTATCATTAGCTTTTATGGATATGATTTAGGTCCCAATTATTGAATGAAAGCTAAACCAGCTTCATTTATTCATGGGTTATTGCCGACTAATCCATTAATATCAGGCAATTAGATCGGCATTCAATTTTTGCCCTTCTCGCTAATGGACATCAGGGACAGGAGGTCAATAATGAAAATGAATCAATGGTTTGTACGTTTGCGTAATACTCCCATTCCGCAGCGCAAGCTGCATCCGGCGAAATGGCTGACGCTGATCGCCTTTCTGCTGCTGCTGGCGCAGCTGGCGGTAGAGTCTTTGCTCTCGGTATAAGCACAATAAAAATGGGCTTTAGTGTCAAAGCGCGCCAGCACTAATAAGATTAAACTCAAATCTAATTCGTGATAAGCATCTCAGTTTATCAACAACGGCTAGACAGAAAGAACTCAGGCATGCTAGTAATTAATTCAAGCAAGGGAACGGATTTAAATTAAACGCCATTTAAACCCTACCCATAAGGCTGAAAAATTAATTGATAATGGTTTGGCTTACTGAACGATTATCAAAAGGGTAAGTGAATCGAAGGCCCTCAGAGACGAAAGTTTCTGAGGGCCTTTTTGTTTTTTTCTCTCACAGGAGTTAATCAATGTCTAAAGAACGTCGTCTCTCCCGAATTTTCGCAAAAGATGGTAAATCAGTCACGCTGGCGCTGGATGGCTACTATTTTTCCAGCAACACAAATGGTATTGATAATACGATAAAGCAGCTCCCGGTACTGGTCGAAAATGGCCTGGATTGCGCGCTGGTGACCTGGGGTATGTTGAAAAATTTTCGCGAAATTTTCAACAGCGTTCCCGTTGTATTACGCGTCGATAGCACAGTGAGTATTTTTGATAATACCGTTCCCGATACCACCCCTGTTTTTTCTATCGAAGATGCGCTGAAAGTGGCTGCTGATGGCGTGGTGTGCATGACCTTCCCTGGCGCGTTCAATGAAGAGAAAACGCATATCATGGCCATGCAGCTGGCGCAGGCGGCCGATCGCTGGAGCATGCCGCTGATAGTGGAATCTCTGCCCTACGGCTATCCCGTCACCAGCGACGACTCCAATAATCCGGCTATCATCGCCGCCTCGGCCCGCGTCGCCGTTGAGCTCGGCGCGGATGTCATCAAAACCCGCTTTACCGGTACCGAAGACGATAGACTCATCGTCGAAGCCGCCGGAGTGCCGGTGCTCGCGCTCGGCGGCCCTAAAACCGGCATCGACGGCTATTTTAAATTTGTTCATCACTGTATGCAGGTGGGAGCAAAAGGCGTGGCGGTGGGTCGCAATATTACGCAGGACCCACGGCCAGAAAAAGTAGTAGCAGGTCTGAATGCCATCATCCATGAAAATGCCACAGCGGAAGATGCTTACAGCCTCTACATGGTTTAAACATACGGGTATTAATATGCACTTAAATAACACCATCATTCCTTCCGTCAGAAAATATAAACATTTTGAGCAGGCGCTGTCTTGTTCATCAGAATACGTACTGTTATCCGAAGCGAATATCGGCAACTTACAGTCGCTGATTGGTAAATGTCATCAAAGCGGCAAAAAAGTACTTATTCACCTGGAGCTATTGGGCGGTTTTAAACCCGACCAGGCGGGGATTAGTCTGCTCAAAAATTACTACAAGGTTGATGGTGTTATTTCTTCCAATCTCTCGGCCCTACGCCATGCAAAAAAAGAGGGATTGTTAACTATCTTTCGGGTACTGCTGATCGACTCACGTTCGCTGGATCAGTCCATCGATATTGTTAAGCATAACCCGCCGGATGCCATTGAGATCTTACCTGCTGAATATGCCTGCCAGTGTCTGGAATTGATTAGCCGGAATTTAAAAGGCTTTGACGTGATATTCATCGCCGGAGGCTTTGTTAAGCGGAAATACCTTGTAGATAAAATATTCCATGCCGGATTTAAAGGAATTACCAGCAGCGAACCCGGATTATGGTAACTCATAAGGAGTCCACGCGAATGAAAGAACACTATGTCATGGGCATTGATAATGGCGGAACCGTTACAAAAGCGGCGATTTACGATCGAAGCGGCAATGTGGTCGCTATCGCGTCGCAGTCAACGCAAATGCTGACGCCAAAAGAATTTCATACCGAGCGCGATATCAACGAACTCTGGGCGGCTAACGTTGAAGTCATTAAAAAAGCCATCGCGCAGTCGGGTATCGACGCCAGCCAAATCAAAGGCGTGGCGGTAACCGGCCACGGCAACGGGCTGTATATGGTGGATGAAACCGGTGCCCCGGTGCGCAACGGAATTATCTCCACCGACAGCCGGGCTAAAGCCTGGGTTGAAAAGTGGTACCGCGAGCCGACGTTCGTTAGCGATATTTTGCCCAAAACCATGCAGTCTATCTGGGCCGGGCAGCCCGTCGCCCTCCTCGCCTGGCTAAAAGAGTACGAGCCGGAAACGCTGAACAAAGCGCGCTACATTTTCATGGTCAAAGATCTGATTCGTTTTTACCTGACCGGTGAAGCTTTTCTCGAACTTACCGATATCTCAGGAACCAACCTGATTAACGTTCGCGACCGCGACTATGACGCCTCGATGCTGGCCTGGTGGGGGCTCGGCGATCTGCGCGACAAGCTTCCGCCGATTAAACGCTCCACCGATTGCTGCGGCTACATAACCGACGAGGTGGCGCAGCTGACCGGTTTGTGCGCCGGGACGCCGGTTTCCGGCGGCGTTTTTGATATCTCGGCTTCTTCCGTGGCTTCCGGGATCAATACGTTGGATAAGCTGGCTATTATTACCGGGACCTGGAGCATTAACGAATACGTGACCGACCATCCGGTTATTGACCAGGATCTGTTTATGACCTCGATCTATCCGATTGAGGGTAAATGGCTAATCACCGAGGCCAGCCCCACTTCCGCCAGCAATCTGGAGTGGTTTATCAATAACTTTATGGAGGGCGATCGCGCGGCCGCTTCCGCGCAAGGTATGTCCGTCTACGATCTGTGCAATGAGCTGGTTTCCACAACGACGCCCGCTGAGAGCCACCTGCTGTTCTTCCCGTTTGTCTTCGGCTCTAACACCATCCCGGATGCTTCTGCGGGGTTTATCGGCCTGAATAGTTTCCATAAAAAAGCGCATTTTCTGCGCGCTATCTATGAAGGCGTCGCCTTCAGCCACCTTTATCACACCGAACGTTTACGCAACATCAACCCACAGTTAAGCCGCACCATTCGGATTGCAGGCGGCGTCACCCACTCTCCGGTTTGGTTACAGGTATTTGCCGACATTTTTCAGTCCACGCTGGAAATTGTCGACGTGAAAGAGCACGGCACGCTCGGCACCGCGATGACCGCGGCGGTGATGGTTGGCTGGTTTGATGACGTTTTCGACGCCTCAAATGCAATGGTGCGCGTCTCGCGAACCGTCACGCCGAACCCCGACAACAACAAGGTCTATCAGGATAAGTATCAGCTCTACAAAAATCTGTTAGCGGAAATGCAGTCTCCGTGGAAAAGCTGCAGCAACTACATCACGCATTAAGCGAGGAAAGTATGGATCTGAATTTACACCACCGCACGGCTATCGTTACCGGAGGCGCTACGGGCCTCGGCAAAGAGTTTGTCCTTTCCCTCGCCAGAGAAGGAGTCAATATCTGCTTCACCTATATGCATGAAGACGAGCACCCTGAACTGCTGGTCGAAACGGTGAAAAGCACTACCAACGTCGAGATCGTTGCGGTGAAAACCGATCTTTCCGACGAGCAAAGCCGTGAGAATCTGTTCGCCACCTGTATCGACCGCCTGGGAAATGCCGATATTCTGGTCAATAACGCCGGGATCTGGCTGAGCGGCTACGTTACTGAAATTACCCCACAGGACTGGGATAAGGTGATGAACATCAACCTGAAGGCGGTATTCCACCTGAGCCAGCTGTTTGTAAACCACTGCCTGGCGAAAGATCGGGCCGGCAGCATTCTGAATATCACCTCTCAGGCGGCCTTTCACGGTTCGACCACCGGTCATGCTCATTACGCGGCCAGTAAAGCGGGCCTGGTGGCATTCGCCATTTCGCTGGCGCGCGAAGTGGCGAAACAGAAAATCAATGTCAACAACATCGCCGTCGGCATTATGGATACCGCGATGATCCGTAAAAACATTGAACAGAATCCTGACTATTACGTCAGCCGTATTCCGGTGGGCCGGGTGGCCCAGCCGCACGAAATTGCCGATATCGGCGTCTTCATGGTCTCTCCGAAAACCAGCTATATGACGGGAGCGACTCTGGATGTCACCGGCGGTATGTTGATGCGTTAACTTATGGAGAATGTCTATGAAATGTCTGGCAATTGCCGATCTTTTTATCAATGCAGCGATGATGGACGCGGGTCTGAACGCGCTGAAAGATAAAGGTATTGCAGTGGAAGTGCGCGAGTGGTCGCACGAGTCGATTGAAAAACTGCAGGAGGATAATTTGCTGGTGGAACAGCAAGGTTCAGAGGCGCTGGCGCTGCCTGCCGCCCTGCTTCAGGGCGCTGAGGAGACGGAGATCCTGATAGTCCAGTTCGCCCCGGTTAACGCGGCGGTATTCGACAAGCTGCCAAAGCTAAAATACGTCGGCGTGCTGCGCGGCGGCATTGAAAACGTTAATCAGGCGGAGGCCAAAGCGCGCGGGATTGAAGTGATGAACACGCCGGGGCGTAATGCCCGCAGCGTGGCTGAGTTTACCGTCGGCATGATTCTGGCGGAGATGCGCAACATCGCCCGCTCGCACGATGCGCTGCGCGATAAGTTCTGGCGCAAAGAGAGCCCTAACCACCGGGCCATTCCTGAACTGGGCGGCAAAGTGGTAGGTCTGGTCGGGCTGGGGCATATCGCTCAGCTGGTGGCTGGCTTCCTGCGCGGTTTTGGCAGCGAGATTATCTTTTACGATAAGTACGTCGCTGGCCATGACAGCTATGAAAAGGTGGATTCTCTTGATGAGCTGGTTCGACGTGCGGATGTGATTTCGCTGCACGCCCGCATGACGGCGGAAACCGAAAACCTGATCAACGCGCATCATTTCGACTTGATGAAGGAGAGCGCCATTATCGTCAACACGGCTCGCTCCGGCCTCATTAACGAAGCCGATCTGATTGCCGCGCTTCGGGCGGGTAAAATCATGGGCGCCGCCCTCGACACTTTTGATGATGAACCCCTGCCGGACGATAGCGCGTTTTATTCGCTGAATAACGTCACGATAACGCCGCATATCGCCGGCAGTACTATTGATGCCTTCAGCAATTCGCCGAAGCTTTTTTCTGAGATCTTGCTGAAAAAAATCGGTTAACGATTAAAAGAGCCAGTTACGCTTTTATCGGGCCCATTGGGCACGGGTTCGCTCGCGCCCAATTCGGCCGCCTTTTAAGGAAATATTATGGATATTATCAACAGCATTATTAGTCTGGGGGCATCAGTAATGATGCCAGTAATATTCTTTATTATCGCACTGTGCTTTGGCGTAAAAGTGGGCACCGCATTTAAAGCCGGGATGCTGGTGGGGATCGGTTTTGAAGGGGTGGGTCTGGTGATCGGTCTGCTGTTGACCAACCTTGGCCCGGCGTCGCAGGCCATGGTCGAGCGTATCGGTTTGCACCTGACGGTGGTGGATACCGGCTGGCCGACCGCCTCGACTATCGGCTGGGGTTCGCCGCTGATGCTGCCGGTGGTAGTGGGGTTTATCGTTATCAATATCGCCATGCTGCTGCTGAAATTAACCAAAACGGTAAATATTGATATATTTAACTACTGGATTTTCCTGATTATGGGTTCGGTGGTGTATGCCGGAACCGGTAACTACTGGCTCTCCGTCGGTATCACCTTCGGTATATTTATCTTAACCCTGCTGGCGGCGGATTTAACCGCTCCCTATTTACAAAAAAACTATAATCTCCAGGGGATTTCGTTTCCCCATCTTACCTGTATAACCTACGTCCCCTTTGGGATTGCCTGTAACTACATTATTGATAAGATCCCGCTGATAAATAAAATTAATTTCGACCCGGAAAGTATTAATAAAAAATTCGGCGTCTTTGGTGAACCGCTGACTCTGGGCTTCGTGCTGGGACTGCTGCTGGCCTTCCTTGCGGGATACGACGTTTCCGCTGCGGTCTCGCTGGCGATTAAAGTTTCCGCCGCCATGCTGCTGCTGCCGAAAATGATCGAAATTTTGGTTCAGGGCCTGCTGATCGTGCGCGACGCCGCCGAAGCGAAGCTGAAGGCTAAGTTTCCTGACCGCGACTTCTATATCGGCATGGATACCGCGCTGCTTATAGGCGAACCCTCGGTGCTGGCGACCGGACTGCTGTTGATCCCCATGGCGGTGGTTCTGGCGATTATTCTGCCGGGCAACCGCGTGCTGCCGTTTGTCGATCTGGCCTCACTGATGTTCCTGCTGGCAATGGTAACGCCGTTTTGCAAGCGCAACATGTTTCGCATGTTCATTACCGGCACCCTGGTGGTCAGTTGTATTTTGTACGTTGGGACGGATATTTCGCACGAGTATACCCAGGCCGCGGTCAACTCTCATATTCCGGTACCGGAAGGCATGTCTGAAATTACCAATATCGTTGGCGGAGCAACCACGCCGGTTGGCTGGCTGGCGCTAAAATTCGGCGAGTTTTTCAGTACCGCGCCATAAATCGCCCTTCTCACTCTACCCGGCGCGGAAAACGGCGTCGGGCTTTTTCGCCCCGCCCGCCATTAAAAATGCCTGCCAGGAGGGTAAGCTGGCAGGCATGGCACAATGGACGTCTGTGCTTAGAACTGGTAGGTCATACCCACGGCAACGATGTTGTCGGTACTGATTTTGGCATCGTTGGTGAATTTCGTCTCATCCAGCAGGTTGATTTTGTAGTCCACATAGGTAGACATGTTTTTATTGAAGTAGTAAGTCGCGCCGACATCAAGGTATTCAACCAGATCCTGGTCGCCGTAGCGGCCCAGATCTTTGCCTTTCGATTTCAGGTAGGCGATGGACGGACGCAGACCAAAATCGAACTGATACTGGGCCACGACTTCAAAGTTCTGCGCGGTATTGGCGATATAGCCGCTACCGAACTTCGTCATATTGCGGGTTTCAGCATAGGTGGTCGCCAGGTAGAGGTTGTTGGCGTCATACTTCAGACCGGCCGCCCATACTTCCGCTTTCTCGCCGCGAGCGTATGCGTTCGGATTGTCGCGACCCGCTTTAACCTGCGCATCGGTACGATCGGACGCCGCGTAGGCTGCGCCTGCGGCAAAACCTTCGTACTCATAGGTAGAGGCCAGACCCCAGCCATCGCCATGCTGTTTCGCCAAATCGCGACCGTTACCCTCTTCTTTACCCTGATACTGTACGGCGATATTCAGACCATCAACCAGCCCGAAGAAACCGTTGTTACGGTAGGTGGCAACGCCGGTGGTACGCGCGGTGGCGAAGACGTCAGTTTGCGTCCAGGTATCGCCGCCGAACTCCGGCAGCATATCGGTCCAGGCGCCGATGTCATAGGCGACACCATAGTTACGCCCGTAGTCCAGTGAACCATATTCGCCGAACTTCAGGCCAGCGAAGGCGAGACGCGTTTTGTCGCCGGAATTGTCGCCTTCAACGTTATTGGCGCTGAAGTTATATTCCCACTGGCCGTAGCCGGTCAGCTGGTCATTGATCTGCGTTTCACCTTTGAAGCCCAGACGCGCATAGGTCTGATCGCCATCTTCAGACTTATCGCTGGAGAAGTAATGCAGGCCGGTCACTTTCCCGTAGAGGTCGAGTTTGTTTCCGTCCTTGTTATACACCTCTGCTGCCTGCACGGTTCCTGCAGCAAGAAGTGTAGAGACGGCCACTGTAAGTAATTTTAATTTCATATTATTTCGTCCCTAACTATTAATAAAATATCAAATCTCAGATGCCTTCTGAGCGAACCTATTATGCGATAATTCGCAAAGAGACTTAAAATTAAAAGTTCCTGGTTTTTATGCCAATTCCGATAATTGTGACGGCGTCAGGGGTTGTTAATTGACCTTGATCAATTAATCTTACCGCTGAACTGTAATTATTCTGAATAAGATCCGTTGCAACCGGTTAAACCAGAAGATTTAACTAAAGGAGACGATTTTCTATAAGTAAATTCTAATGATAAGACAAATTAAAGATTTCATTTTGTTAAATGACAGCAAAATCATATAGTTATAATTTTAATATCAATGCGAATATTCTCATCCATAAACAGATTCATTCTCCATAACTTCCTCTATAAGGTATATTCAGACTTTTCTCCTTAAAATAAAACCTGGTGTTATGGGTACCCTCTGCGTTATTTTTATTTCTTGACAAAACTCATGGAGATTATAGCACTGCGGTTTAAGGTTTGTTTAATCTTTTTGTGAAAGGGATAGTCACGACAGTTTTTTCAAGGGATGGGGAAGTGATGAATAAATATAGTTCTGGAAGAGTCCAAAGGATTATGCCTATCGGAATGCGATGGAGGCGAATATGTTAAGGCCGATGACGGCGGGACGAAGGCTGGGCGGGAGTCGCCAGCCGACATCGCCAGAGAGGTGAAAAGACGGCTAAACGGCTGCGTTTGATTCAAACCATCGGTCAGATAAGCAAATGAAGCCCAGGAGAGTGGTTATCCCTCTCACCGGTTCCGGGTAATGATATGAGACACGTTGGCTCAACGTGTCCATCCTGAAAAGCGCCGCAGGCGGAAAAATAAAATGAAAGTGCACAGATAACGGTAACGTGCGGCAATTACTCCGGCATGAATTTATCGATCAGCGAAAAAGCGTGTAAATAATTAGACAGCGCCAGTAGCGCATGAAATGAATGAAAGCCAAACTTTTCAATTATTTTTCTTTTATTGCAGCTATAAGCCTTCGGTGAAATGCCGAGCAGTTCCGGATAATCCTTTGCCAGCACGTTAAACTTCATTACAAAAATATACTGAAACTCTCGCTCTGTTAAAGTGATATCTTCCCCCACCGGGATCCCGTCAGTTACCCTGTCGATGATATTGGCGATATGCGCGGTGCGCCTCTTATTTATCAAACAAACAATATTATCTTCGACCTTAAAGCAAACAAAATTCTTTTTCATTTCAAAGCTGTTAATCAGAAAATGAAACTGCGCGCGCCTGCTGGTTGGGTACCTTGTTAAGCACAAATCGACCAGATTCGCCTGCTTCGCCGCTTTTACGTCATTTATTTTCAGCCGCATGGCTTTTTTAAAAAAATGATTGTGGCTGACAATCGTCACCATTCCTTTCCCTCACGAAAGCCGAATAATCCTTATAAAAAGGCGAAAATACGCGCCATGGGGATATACCCATGAGTGAAGTGGGTGAATTATAAGTTTGTTTAATATTTATTGTCCAGACGCGCGCTTTTCAGAAAAATCCCGCAATAACCGCGCTGATTAATTTTGCGTCAGCCCGCGCACGGCGATTCAATCAATCATTATTTTAAGAATTTTCTCATTAGACATCGGAATAAGCGCAATAAGCAGAATAATACACTGATATTTTATGTAAATTCGATTGATTAAATCAAATAAATATATTTATCGAAATATTATTCCACATTAACAAGACTATCCGCGAAGGAACGTAAAGCGTTTATTCATTTTACCAATGTTTATTTGCCATTCGTTTAAGTCTGCGCCGGGTGATGACCCGGCGCGAAGAAGTTTACGCCCGGTTTCTGGCAAGCAGGATAATGATAAACAATCCGCCGATTCCGGCCGTAATGATCCCAATCGGCAGCTCCTGCGGGGCCAACAGCGTCCTGCTGACAATGTCGCCGCCGCACAGGAGCACGGCCCCCCACAGGCCGCATAAAGGAAGCAGCAACAGATGTTTGACGCCGGAAAAGTAGCGGCACATATGCGGCACCATCAGGCCGATAAAGCCAATCACTCCGGTTAAAGCCACCAGCAGCGAGGTGGCCAGCGCGCAGCAGAAAAAAACCTCCATTCTCAGGCGGCCAACGTTAATACCCAGCGACTGCGCGGTCTGCTCGCCGGCCAGTAAGCCATCCAGCGAGCGCCAGCGTAACAGTACGAACGCGCCGAGAAACAGCAGACTGAATACGGCATACGGTAAATTATCCCAGCGAGCCAGACCGAGCCCTCCCAACGACCAGAACAGTACCGAACTGGCGGCCCGCTGATCGCCGGAGAAAATCAGATAGCTGGTCAGCGCGCCGAATAAAAAGGAGATCGCCAACCCGCAAATCACTAAGTGTTCGGCGCCGCGCTGCTTTTTAAAATGAAACAGCAGCATCACCGCCACCGCCGAGCAGAGGCCGCCAACGAATGCCGATACCGGCAGCGTCAGCGCGCCAAGCCGCTCGCCGAATCGGGTAATCACCAGCACCGCGCCCGCCGATGCGCCGGAGGAGAGACCAAATAAAAAAGGATCGGCCAGATCGTTGCGCGTGGTGGTCTGTAAAAGGCCGCCCACGATGGCCAACACGGCGCCCGCCAGCACCGAGAGCAGCGTTCTCGGCACGCGTAAATCAATGACAATACGCCCGATCATCTCCGATACCGGCACATCCAGCAGCCGCAAGGCTCCAAGAACCTGGGCCAGCGATAGCGGTACGCTCCCTTTGGCAACGCTGAGCAGCATCAAACCGGCTAACAGCGGCAGCGCGCCCCACATTGCCCAGCAGTAACGAAATTGAGTGCCCCTCATTGCCCAGCAGTAACGAAATTGAGTGCCCCTCATTGGTTAGCCGCTGGATACAGCGCATGAGCCAGCTTTTCCGCCGCGTTGATATTCGCCGGGCCGGGCGTCAATTCAGCATACTGCAGCTTCAGGTAGCGCTGCTGCTTCACCGCCGGTGTCTGCTTCATTAACGGATGATTTTCGAGGAAACGGCGCAGCGAATCAGCGCCGCTGCCGGTCTGATAATCGAGAAGAATAATAAAGTCAGGCTCCGCCGTCGCCACGCTCTCCCAGGAGGTGGTTCCCCAGCTCATCTCCAGGCCGTCCATCACGTTTTTCCCACCGGCCGCTTCAATAATCGCGGTCGGCATGGCGTACCGTCCGCTGGTAAAGGGCTTATCTTCGCCAGAGTCATAGACAAACACTTTCAATGGCTGTACGCCCCGCGGCGGCTTAGGCAACGCGTTCAGCGCTTTCTTCCAGCCGTCAACCAGCGTCTGGGCCTCATGCCGCTTGCCAAAAATTTTGCCCAGCGTCAGCTCATCGTTGTACAGCAGGTCCATACTCGCTTTACGTTTATGCTCCGCGGTAAAGACGCAGCTCTCGCTCAGCACAAAGGTTTTGATGCCGTATTTATCGAGCACGGAAGGCGTGACCTCGCCGCCGACCTTCATGCCGTAATTCCAGCCTGCGAAAAAGAAATCAGGATTCACCGCCAGCAGCGTTTCCAGAGAGGGATATTTTGGCGCCAGCTCGGGAATGGCTCCCATCTGGTGTTTAAATTCCGGGGTCATTTTGTACCACCCGGTAATGCCGGTTAAGCCCACGATGCGGTCCTGCAACCCGAGAGCAAAAGCCATTTCAGACATATTCAGGTCGTGTATAACCGCCCTTTTCGGCGCCTGGGTGAAGGTCACCGGCGTTCCGCAGCTCTCAATAGTGACGGGGAAATCAGCCGCGCTCGCCGCTGAAATGGAAAGAACCGCCATCATGCCTGCAAACCCTTTTTTCATGCTTCGTTATCCTTCAATAATGTATTACGCATAGCCCGGAACCTCGAAAATCCGCAGCGCTTTCCCCGTTTCGGGATGCGGTACGGTAAAGCTGGTCAAGCCAAAGACCGGGTAAAGCCGTTCTGAAACCAGTACGCGCTCCGGCACGTCCCAGGCCAGGGCGCGCCCTTGCGATAAAAGCAAAACCCGGTCGGCAAAGGACTCAATCAGGGAAAGATCGTGCAGTACCGCAACGACCGTGATCCCCAGGCTTTTCACTAATGCCAGCAGTTCCACCCTGGCCTGCGGATCGAGGTGGTTGGTCGGTTCATCCAGCAGCACCAGTTTTGGCGACTGGGCCAGCACCCGCGCCAGCGCCGCCCGCTGTCGCTCGCCGCCGGATAACGCGGAGAGCGAGCGCGTGCGCAGCTTCTGCAATCCCGTATCGTTAATCGCCCGGGTTACGATGCTTTCATGTTCGCGCCGTGACATATCCCGGGCGTGGGGAATACGTCCAAGAGCGACATAATCCTCAAGCGCCAGACGCATATCAGGGGCGTCGTTCTGCGCCAGTACCGCTATCTGCCGGGCCCGCTGCTGCCGGGTTAATGCGGAGACGGAGCGGCCATATAAGCGAACGTCGCCCTCCCGCACCGTCAGTTCATGATCTATCGCGCGCAATAAAGAGGTTTTTCCGCTGCCGTTCGGGCCAATGACCGCCAGGCACTCCCCTTTACCGGCACTAAAATGAATGTCGGCGAGAATGTCCCCGCCGCCGGGACGCGGCAACGATGCGATACTGACGCTAAGCACCGGGACATTGGTCGTACCACCCTTTGTCAAACTCTCCTCCATTAGCCGTTCTCCCTTGCTCTTAAGCGCGGATTAGCGAAACGCACTCTCTTGTTCATTTTCACCGCAGAAAATAGATGATAATCATTATCATTTAAAAAGAAAGGTGAATAGTCACATATTTTATAATGCTTTAATTGTTATATTATAACATAACAATTATTAACGATGATTTGCAACTGCTCTTCGGGGCTGGCCAAAGCCAAGCGCCGAAACATGGGGAGTTGTGCTCAGCGCGGCGCTGTGGTGTATTGCTGCAACCTTCAACGGATTTGCACAGGAAATGTCAGGATGAAAACGGTAGAGTTTTTGCTTTATACCCTTAAACCGGGTTCCGGGAACGATTTTCACCGGCTAATGAAAGAACAAAGCGCGCCCTGCCACCGTGCAGCCGGCATGGATATCGTCGCCTTCGGCAACTCAGTCGAGGACAACGACGCTTATTATCTGATACGGGCCTATGACGACCTGACGCATTTAAATACCTCGCAGGAGCGCTTCTATCGTAGCCCGGCGTGGCGCGAAGGCCCGCGACAGGCCATCATCGATAAAATCAGCGTCAGCGTAAAAACGGTGATGGAGCTGAGCGACAGCGCGATTGATGGCCTACGAAACAGCTGACCCGCGCGGGCAACAACGGCTGAGCCGGCGGCGGTTCGTTTTTCTGGCGCAGACATTCATGGGTTGCAGGCGTTGCCCGCTGGCGGCCGACGCCTTACCGTGCCAACGATGAGTCAGTGTAACCCGGCAAAAATGCGGCTACTGCGCGTCCCCCTGACTCCGCCATGAGTTGTGATTCAGCGACGCAAGAAAGCCCTGCGGCGTGTTGTTGCCGAGCTTTTTTTGCGTCCGTCCCTGGTTCCACAGCGCGCACAGCCGCTGCAGCGTCGCATCCGGTTCGTCCAGCGCCGGAATAACGTCGGCTAATCGCTCGCTAAGCTGCACCGCCCCGCTCTCCGCCATCGCCACCGTTGCGCACGACAGATCCGCGCGCGCGGGCTGAAAGCCGGCATGAGCATAAATCTCAAGACATTGTATCCGCGCCGGACAGGCGTCCAGCGCCTGGCTCAGCCAGCTATCGACCAGCGCGGGCGAGATCCCCGAATAGATGCGGCCAAAGCACCAGCCGCTGATCGGCTCCTGCGCCCAGAGCAGATGATGTTCACCACCGTCGTCCATCGACAGCGCCAGCTGGCGGTAGTGCAGCGTCAGGGTATCGGCGCGCATCCCTGCCTTTAACGCTTTCTTTCCCTGCGGCGCGGCGCTTTTCCGCCCCTCATGGGCCGGGCGCAGATAGCGGTTCAGGGTGGCCCGAGAGATGGCGATGCCCAGCCCCTCATTCACCATAAACAGCAGCTCATCCAGCGGCGCGCGCAGCGCATCGCGCAGGGCATTTATCAGGTTCTCCTGCTCTTGTCTCAATACTTTGTGTATCAAATGCGGCGTGGTGTGGTTATCGGAAATCTGGCTGCGGTTGCGCCAGCGGCGCACCGTAGTAATAGAAATCCCCAGTTCCTGCGCCAGTTCGCGGTCGCTTTTGGTCGACTCCTGAAGATATTTGCGCGTTCTTGGCGTGGTGGTTGCGTTGGCGTGCAGCTTAATTTCCATACGATCCTCGACATAAAATATAACCAATCATATGAGATATATATTATTGTAGAGAACACAATGTGAACCGCTTCACCTTTAAGCCCACCGCTTTCTCTCATAATCCGCCATAGATAACACACTCATCCCCTGTCGATCTTGTACGGAGTTCACAATGAACAATGTTCTGGGATTTCTTGAAGCCAAACTGATGCCGCTGGCGGCGAAAACCGCCCAACAGCGTCACCTCGGCGCTATTCGCGGCGCCTATGTTTCATTTATGCCTTTTATTATTGTCGGTTCTATTCTGCTGGTGATCTCGTCGTTCCCCAACCAGAGCTATCAGCAGTTTATGGCCAGCACCTTCGGCGCCAGCTGGAGCGCGATTATCGAAATTCCGTTCAACGCGGTCTTTTCGACGATGTCGCTGTTTATCAGCTTCCTGGTGGCCTATCGTCTGGCGGAGCACTACGGCGATGACCGCATCTCCTGCGGCATCCTTTCGCTGGTGGGGTTTCTGATCCTCACGCCATTTATTAAAGTCGCTGAAAACGGCGGCATCACGGTGATCCCCGTGGAATGGATCGGCACCAAAGGATTATTCGTCGCCATGATCGGTTCGCTGCTGTGGACCGAACTGTTCTGCTGGCTTAAGCGCAAGAAGCTGGTGATTAAGATGCCGGACGGGGTGCCGCCCGCGGTGCAGGAGTCGTTCGCCGCGCTGATCCCGGCGCTGCTGGTAATGATTCTGATCCTGGCGATTCGTATCGGGTTTGAGCACACCCACTACGCCACCATCCACCAGTTTATTTATGAAGTCGTCGCCTCGCCGGTACGCCATTACGGTACCTCCTACTTCGGCGCGCTGATGACCGTTTTCAGCATTACCATTCTATGGTCGGTCGGCATCAACTCCGGTTCGATGATTAACGGCATTATTCGTCCGCTGTGGATGGAAAATCAGACCGATAACATCGCGGCTATTCAGGCTGGCGTCACTCCGCCGCACATTATTACCGAGCAGTTCTTCGACATGATCTGGATGGGGGGCGCGGGCGCAACGCTGTCGCTGGTCATTGCGATGCTGATTTTCGCCCGCAGCAAAAATATGCGCGAAGTCGCCCGCCTCGGCGCCGGCGCCTCCATTTTTAATATCAATGAGCCTATCCTCTTTGGCCTGCCGGTGATCATGAACCCGATCATGCTGATCCCGTTTAACCTCGTGCCGCTGGTGCTGGTCACCGTGCAGTACGCAGCGATGAAAATCGGCGCAGTGGCCGTCACCACCGGGGTCTTTATCCCCTGGACGCTGCCGCCGGTGATCAGCGGTTTTATCGTCACCGGGCATCTTAGCGGCAGCGTGATGCAGATCCTTAATTTGCTGATTGGCGCCATGCTGTACCTGCCCTTCATGCGCATCGTCGATAAGCAGTATCGCGTGGCGGAAATCACCGCCCGAGCCGAAACGGACAACACGCTTGCTAAACAGGAGTAAACCAATGTGGGGAATGATTGCCACCTGGCGAATGGCGCTGGAAGGCGTAACCGAAGCCGCGACGGCGCTGGCCTCCGGCGCTGACACCGCCAGCGCCGTGGTCAATGCGGTGGCGGCGGTAGAAGATTTTCCGCTGTACAAATCGGTAGGCTACGGCGGTTTGCCGACGGAAAACGGCGAGGTCGAACTGGATGCCGCCTTTATGGATGGCGATACCCTGGCCTTCGGCGCGGTCGGCAACCTGGTGGATATCGCCAACCCGGTGAAAGTCGCCCACGCCCTCAGCCGCCAGCGCTATAACAGCCTGCTGGTTGGCCAGGGCGCCCGAGAGTGGGCCATAAGCCAGGGCTTCGCCGCCAAATCAATGCTGACCGAGCGGGCCATGCAGCACTACCGCAAACGCTGCCGCGAAACGCTGGATAAAGGCCTCAGCCCCTACGACGGCCACGATACCGTGGGCATTATCGGTCTCGACAAACAGGGTTCCATGAGCGTCGCCACCTCCACCAGCGGCCTGTTTATGAAAAAACGCGGGCGGCTGGGCGATTCGCCGATTATCGGCTCAGGCTTCTACTGCGATAGCGAGACCGGCGCCGCCACGGCCACCGGCGTCGGTGAAGATCTGATGAAGGGTTGCGCCAGCTACGAAATCGTCCGGCGCATGGCCCAGGGAATGACGCCGCAACAGGCGGCGGACTCGGTAGTCTACGAGTTGGAAGACAAACTGATGTCGCGCTTTGGCCGCGCGGGCGACCTTTCGGTGGTGTGCATGAACCGCCGCGGCGAATTCGGCGCCGCCACCAATATCAAAACCTTCTCCTTTGTCGTCGCCAGCGCGACCCAGCCGCTCACCGTATTTTGCGCCGAGCGCGTGCAGGAGAAAACCCACTACCGTCCGGTGGACGACGAATGGATGCAGGCCTACGCCGCACGTATTCGCGCCCCCATCGAGGAGTAAGTCATGCTGGATTACCGCTTTATCAACCGACTGGATAGCGCCTGCCATGGCGCGCATCTGGTGACCTGGCCCGGCAGCACGCTGTTAACCCAGGCCCCCCTCAACTCAAGTCCCCTGCTCGCGGAAATGGTGGCACAGGCCGCCCGCGGCGAGGTGGCGGATACCCGCTTCGGCTGCTCCCCCTTCGCGCGCATCACCCTTATTCCGCGGCCACTGTGGCAGGATGCGCTGAACGACGGCCTGGCCGAGGCGCTGCGGCCGCTATGCAAAAAGCCGCTGAGCGAAGCGCTTATCCTCGACTGTTCGCTGGAACAGAGCAACGGCACGCTAACCAAAGCGCTGCGCGAACTGTTTAACCTCGACTGGCAGCTTGATGACTTAGGCCTGCATCAGGTGAAAGCCGTCAGGCCACGCCTGCGCCAGCTCGCCCTCTACGCCCAGCCTGAACAGCGGCCGACGCTGGAAACCCTTGTGCGTCAACAGCAGGCGATCGCGCACGGCATGATTGCCGCACGACGGCTGGCGGATCTGCCTTCGGAGCAGTGTACCCCGCAGTACGTGGTGGACGAGGCCCGGCGTCTGTGCATCGATATCCCTGTTCTGCGCTGCGAAGTTCTCGATGAAAACGCGATTGTTGAACAGGGGCTCGGCCTGCTGCATGCGGTGGGGAAAGGGTCCGCGCGTCCGCCGCGCCTGCTGGCGATACATTATAATGGCGGCGGCGATGGCCCGGTTCGCTGCTACGTCGGTAAAGGCGTCACCTTTGATACCGGCGGGCTGTGGCTGAAGGAAGGCGCCGGGATGTACACCATGAAGTACGATATGTGCGGCGCGGCCAACGTCCTCGGCCTGATGCTGAGCATCGCCGAGCTGGCGCTACCGGTGCGAGCGATGGGCGTTCTGGCGCTGGCGGAAAACGCGATTGGTCCCGACGCTATGCAACCGGGCAGCGTCGCCCGGGCCTGTAACGGTCTGACGGTAGAGATCAATAACACCGACGCCGAAGGTCGGCTGGTGCTTTCCGACGCCATTGCCTGGGCCAGCCAGCGGCATCCGCAGGCGCGCTATATTATCGATATGGCAACCCTGACCGGCGCGGTGGTTAAAGCGCTGGGTTACGATTTAAGCGGTTTGATGACGCAAAACGAAACGCTGCGGGCGGCGTTGACCCAGGCAGGGATGAAGAGCGGAGACGAAGTCTGGTCGCTGCCGCTGGATAGCAGGCTGAAGAAACAGACCGAAAGCGCCATTGCCGACCTGTGCAACACGCCGGGCAATAATGCGGCGATCAGCGCTTCCGCCGCCTGGCTTTTACAGCATTTCTGCCCACCGGAGATCCCCTGGGCCCATCTCGACGTCAGCGGCACGGCGCTGTGGCGCGAAGGCGGCAAAAGCGTTGCTTCCGGCCGGCCGATTCCGCTGCTGATTCAGCATCTGCTCGACGATATCGGCGAGATTTAATGTCTCCCCGGAGGCGATGTTCGCGCACTATCCCGGGTTGCGGCGAAAACGCCTTACCCGGGCTACGGATTACCCGCAATCTGCGGTCCTGTAGCCCGGGCAGGCGCTCTGCGCCGCCCCCGGGGGAAGAGCGCGGAGTAGCAGAATTTCCCGGAGGCGGTGCTCGCGCACCTGTCCGGGCTACAAAATCAGCAGGATCCGTAGCCCGGGAAATGCCCTACTCCTCGCTCACAACCGGTTTGACTCTTACCGCAAATAGCACAATCACCATGGCGCTGACCAGCAGCACGCCGCTGCCGACAAAAACGCCGCTCGCGCCGTTGAGATCGAACACCGCCCCACCGCCAGCCGCACCGGCGCTAATCGCCAGCTGAATAGACGCCACCAGCAGGCCGCCGGCGCTTTCCGCTTCATCCGGCACCGTGGTGGCAAGCCAGGTCGACCAGCCCACCGGCACCAGGCCAAAAGCAAAGCCCCACATCGCCACCAGCAGACCATCCAGCAGCGCCACGTGGCCGAACGCCACCATCATCAGCGCCAGCACGCTCATTGCCAGCGGCACCAGCGCCAGCGTCAGGCGCAGGCTTCGGGCTAACAGATGTCCGGCAATCGAGGTTCCGATAAAGTTCGCTACCCCAAAACCGAGCAGGATCAGGGAGACCCCTTCGACGCTGGCCTGAGCCACGGTTTCAAGGAACGGGCGCAGATAGGTAAAGAAAGCAAAATGGCCGCTGAAAATCAGGATGGTCGCCAGCATCCCGCCAATCATACCGGGACGGCGCAGTACCTTAAACAGCGTAGCGAAGCTGCCGGCGCTCTCCGGACGCATGGAGGGCAGAACCCACAGCTGCCAGAGCAGCGCAACCACGCTCGGCAGCGCACAAATAAGAAACACGTTGCGCCAGCCGATCAGCGCGCCGAAATAGCTGCCTAGCGGCGCGGCAACCACCGTCGCGATTGAAACGGCGGAAAAAATAATCGCCAGCGCTTTCGGCACCATCGCCGCCGGGACCAGGCGCATGGTGGTCGCGGTCGACATCGACCAGAAGCCGCCGATGGCGATCCCCAGCAGCAGACGCCCCAGCAGCAAAAACTCCAGCGAACCGGCGAAGGCCACCATCATGCTGGAGATAATCTGCAAAACCGAGAAGAACATCAGCACCCAGCGGCGGTCAATATTTCGCGTCGCGGTAGTGATCAGTAGCCCGGTCACTAACGCCACCAGCGCCGTCGCGGTCACCGCCTGCCCCGCCATACCTTCGCTAACGCCCAGGCTGGCCGCCATCGGCGTTAACAAACTGGCAGGAAGAAACTCGGCGACAATCAGGCCAAACACCCCCAGCGCCAGCGCATAGACGGCGCGCCACGCGGGCCTGGCGTTAGCCTGGCTCTCTTCAGCTGCAATGCAGGAACTCATAAACATCTCTCCAGAACAATTAACATTTCGTTAAGGTTAAGCGCTTCTGTTCGGACGATCTATGATGCATACTCCTTGATTATTGATAATTCGTCCGGGAATGATGTGATGACTCAGCACGCCCTCGATCTCACCAGCGAACTCTTGCGCGGCATGCGCCTGTCCGGCGTCAACTACCGGCGCATCGAAACTTCCCGCCCGTTCGGCGTCGAGTTCGGCTTCGTGCCCGGTAAAGCGCAGTTCCACTTTATCAGCCGGGGGCCGGTACTGCTGCGCATGGTCAGCGGCAAGCGCCTGATGCTGCAGAGCGGCGATGCGCTGTTTATTCCCAACGGCGATGGCCACGTGCTGCTCTCCGACGACCAGGCGGCGGTGGTGAATGTGTCCAGGCTGCCCAGCGAACCGGTCTGCGACTCGGTAAGCTGCGTCAAAAACGCGTGCGACGACGCGAAAAACGACAGCGCCATTATCTTTAGCGCCTGTATGGACTTTGAGCTGGGCGGCATGCAGCCGCTGGTCAAAGCGATGCCCGAAGTGATGATGGTCAGCAGCCTGCTGACCAGCCGCCCGGAGATCCCGCCGATGCTGGCGGCGATGGAACGCGAAAGCCTCACTCGGCAGGCGGGCTACGCCGGTATACTGGCGCGGCTGGCCGATGTGGTCGCCGCGCTGATTGTCCGCGGCTGGGTGGAGTGTGGCTGCGGCAACGCCACCGGCTGGGTGCAGGTGCTGCGCGACCCTAAGCTGGCCAAGGCCATTTACGTGATGCATCAGCAGCCCGGCATTAACTGGAAAGTCGAGGATCTGGCCCGCGAGGCGGGGATCTCGCGTTCGGTATTTGCTGAACGTTTCCTCTCCGCCACCGGCACCACGCCCGCCCGCTATCTGACCGAGCTACGTATGCGCCTCGCGGTGCAGTACATTTCCCATGAGGGTCAGGCGCTGGAAAAAGTGGCCTTCCGGCTGGGCTACAGTTCCCATGCCGCCTTCAGCCGCGCCTTTAAACGCATTACCGGAAAAGCACCGGGCGCGCTGCGCGAGCCGGCGCGGGAGCAAGAGGCTTAGCGCTGTCCCAGTTCACGGGTTCGCCTGACCGCCGCCAGTACGCTACGCTGAAGCCCGGCGGTAAAATCGCTGTTATTCAGCTCGTACAGACCGTGGATCCCGACTCCCGCCGGGGAATTATTGATATCCAACAGCTGGCGCGGATGCTTCTGGCTTTGGCGCAGCATCTCGACCGCGCCGAGCAGATTTTCCAGCACCACCTCCGTTGCCTGGGGTCGCGATAGCCCCGCCAGCACGCCGGCGTCGGTAAAGGACTCGATAAAATAGTAGATATAGTTGGGGCCCGCGACAGCAAAGCCGGTAAAGATGTCGATCAGCCGTTCAGGCAGATACAGTACCTTGCCAAAGCCGCGCAGAAACGGTTCGATTTCCGCCGCGCTGGCGTGAGCGTTTAAGGTCACGCCGCTATAGCCAAATCCGGTATCGGTCAGGGTATTGGGGATCGTTCTGGCAATCGGCGTGGCCTCGCCAAACAAGGAGGCCAGCTTTTCCAGGGTCACTCCCGCGATCAGAGAAACCACCGTCGTCAAACCGTTAAGCTGCGCGCGCACGCGGTTCGCCACCCCCGCCAGATCGTCCTGCGGACGGATCCCCAGCACCAGCAAAGAGGCCTCGTTTACGCCGCCGTCGCCCGACAACCGATAATGGGCGTACAGATGCTCGGCTCGCGCGCTGTCGATATCCTCCAGCGAGATCGCGTCCGCCCGCAGTGCGCCGTTGCTTAATGACGCGCGAATAATCGCCTCCGCCATCTGTCCGGCGCCGATAAAATGGATCTTTGCCATCGTTCCTGCTCCTTATTCAAAGAGATATTCGCCGTTGCCAACGCGAAAGCGCCGGCCTTTAAGCGCCGGGTCGGCAACGCGAAACACCAGTTCAGTCAACTGGTTCGCCGCACCGTGGCGGAAGATAAACTCACGGCCGCCCACCTCCAGCCCGAGTTCGCCTTGCGGGGTAAAACCAAACAGCCGCTGCCAGCGGTCGCGTACCGCCCGGGGATTGTGAACCGCAAAAACCGCGCGCTGCAGCTCTATCTCCCCCAGCGGATGCGGCGCAGCGAGACCCTGGGCCTGCAGGCGGATCAACCGGGCGTCATCCTCTTCGCCCCATTGCAGAACGAACGGATAGACCAGGCCATCAAAGTCGCCGTCAATGGTGAAGATCCGCCAGCTGATAACGTTGCCCTGCGGATCGTTGCGCTGGCCGTTGACGATCGGCGAAACCCGCAGGCCCTGTTGATGTAGCTCCGCATGCGTGCGCGCAATATCGTCGCTACGCAGCGCCACCCGATACAGCGCTTCATTTTCCGGCAGCAGCCGTGAGGCATCCCGGGAGAGTAAAAACGTCTCTGCGGCGCAGAGCAGCTCTGCGCCATCGGCAATCGCCAGAAATTCGATATAGGTCAGGCCGAAATAGCTCAGCGCATTCCGGGTCCCCCAGCCCGGATGGCGCCCCCCGGCCACCGCGTTGAGCTTTTGCCCGCTCAGCGCCTCTATCGCCGCTTCAGGCTGATTAACAAACTGGACCGCGTGGTCCCACGTTAAGGTTGTCATTCTCCCTCCCGCTCCTCTGCCTGATAAAAACGCAGCCGACAGGCGGCATCGCCGCGGGCCAGCGCGGTCTGCACCTCTAAATGCAGCCCCGGAAACGCGTCGGTTAATGCATGATCGCCTTCCATGCAGATATCGCACAGCGTCGCAATGTCGCTGGCGCCTCGCCCCTGCTGCTGCCAGCAGTTGACATAAGGACAGTAGTGAAACAGCACGATAAACTCGGCCCGGCCGATGCTGACGGGTTCCATCTCATAAACCTGAGATTCCAGACCGCGGGTAAACAGCCCGGCAAACGCCTGCAAATCCCGTTCATCCTCCATTTGCGCGCGGATCTTATGCCCGAGATCGCGGCCATAATGACGTATTGCCTCGCGGGCAAAATCATCGGCGATCTGGCGCTGGCGGCTTTCGTCCAACAGATAACCGATGGTTGCCGCGCGTTTTTCAGTAATGGCGCGCAGCGCCAGGGTCACCTCATCGTTTAAGGTGGCGGCGTTATGCGCCGTTTCGGAACTTATTGGCGTCATGCGCTTATTCCCAGTCGGTATTCACTTTCACGTCGCTGGCGCCCGGCAGGGCATACACATCTTCGGCGTACCATTTTCGCGAGAGCTCAGCGAGCGTGCCGTCCTTTTTCAGGGCAACCAGCTGCGCGTCAATCGCTTTGATCAGCTGCGGGTCGGTATTCTTTTTATACAAATAGACGTTAGGAAACAGGCCGACGGAATCCGAAGCTTTCAGATTTAGATTTAGCGCCTTATTTAGCGCCAGCAGCGCGCCAATGGGATAAATCGCCGCATCGTATTCTCCGGAGGCCACGGCTTTGAAAATATCGGCGGCGGACTGTTCGCCGTTGGGCTGGAGGTTAATTTGTTGGCCCGGATGTTTTTTATTGTAGTTTTCAATCACCGTATACCGGGCGTCGGAGGTGTGGATCGGCACCAGTTTTTTCTTACCGCTGGCAAGATCGCCAAGGTTATGAATATCGTTCTCATCGTTACGCACAATCAGACGCAAATCGCTGATCCCGGTCGGCTCGTCTGAGTGGTCGTATTTTTCCGCCCGCTCTTTGGTGAGATAAAAGTGATCCGCCGCGAGGGTATAGGCGCCGGTCGATAGGCCGACGATCATCGCGTCGCGCGAGACCGCATTAAAATGAAACGTATAGTCGGTTAACCGCTGGTCCAGCACCTTTAACAGGTCGCCATCGTAACCGGTAATATTGTTGTTATCGTCAACAAAGCTAAAGGGAAAACCGTTAGCATTGACGACCACCTCAACCGTTTTGGCATTAGCGCTTTTCTCAACCGCCTGCGCGCCGGTAATTCCCATTGCCAACGCGAGCGAACTCACCAGTAATATTTTATTTTTCAAAATACTTTCCCCAAAATGATAACCGTGGACCACTTTTTTGTCCGTTTCCTTGCCAGCGGGCGCTCAGAAACGTTTCTGCACTGCGCAATGCTCTGGCAATCGCCAGGCACAGCAGGATATAAATCACCAGCACCACGCAATAGGCTTCGACAAAATGAAACCCGCGCGCGGCGGCGATATTGGCTTTCGCCATCAGATCAACAACGGTGATGGTGTAAACCAGCGAGGTGTCTTTAATCAGATCGATCAGCACGCTGGTAAAATTCGGCAACGCGGATACCGCCGCCTGCGGCAAAATAATGCGTCGGAACTGCGTGAATCCGCTTAGCCCAATTGACCATGCTGCCTCCCGCTGCCCCTTATCAACCGCGTTCCACCCGGCGCGAAAGGTTTCAGCGAAATAAGCGCTGAAAATCAACGATAGCGCAGTGACCGCCGCCGCCAGCGGCGAGAGTTTATAGCCGAACATAGTGTCCTGCGGGCCGCCAAACAGCCCGACGGCCACCCACGGCCAGACGTAAAAGAAGAAATACAGCATCACCAGTACCGGGACCGAACGGCCAAAGGAGAGGAATACCTTCGCCGCAACCTGAACGCCCGGAATCTGACGAATAATCGCCCACGCCAGCGCCGCGCCCAGCAGCGTGGAAAACAGCAATGATAATAATGTTATCGCCAGCGTGACCGGCAACGCGCTTAATATAAAAGTAAAATTATCCCGAATGAACGTCAGGCTAAACATGTTTATCTATCACTCCAGCAGGAACTGATATTTCTTTTCAATACGAGTAGTCAAATAGAGAATAAAACTATTCAGTACCCAGTAGACGATAATAACGCTGATAAAGGCCGCCACCTGTTTAGCTCCATAGCTATTTTGCGAAATCTTTTGCGCGCGACCAAAAACATCAACAATGCCAATAATATTGACCAGTGAGGTCATTTTCACCAGGTTAATTAAAAGATTACCAAACACCGGGACGGCAATAATGAATCCCTGAGGGAATATGATCCGCAGCAGCCCGGTATGCCAGGGGATATTCAGGCTGGTAATGGCCTCTTTCTGGCCGCTATCCACCGCGCCCCATGCTGAACGCATCATTTCAGCAAAATAAGGGCTAATGCTGACCGAAATAGACAAAATCGCAAAGGTGGTATCGCTAATCAGCAGCGGCGGCAGCGACAGCGCGGTGAGGATTAATTTGCCGCCGAAGAAAAACAGCAGGATCAGCAGCGCCAGGGGCGCGCCGCGCAGAATGTCGGTATACCCGTTTGCCGCCGCTCTGAGCGGCTTAATGCGGCTAAATTGCAGCACCACGATCGGCAGCGCGATCGTCAAACCAAGGAGCAGCGACGCCAGCGCTATCCCGAGGGTCACGGGCAGGTTTTCCAGCAGCTTCGGCAGTATCCCGGCAATATCCTGCCAGCTAAACAGCGGGTTATTGTTCATCTTCAGCCTCAGGCGTGATAGTGCAGTTGCGCAAGGAAAGCCCGGGTGCGGCCCTGCTGGGCTGCGCCAAATATCTGTTCCGCCGGACCCTGTTCGACAATCTCGCCGTTTTCCATAAATATCACCCGGGAAGCGACCTGGCGGGCGAACGCCATTTCGTGGGTGACGATGATCATCGTCTGGCCCGCGGCGGCAATGGTCTGAATAAGCTCAAGCACCTCACCCACTTTTTCAGGATCCAGCGCGGAGGTCGGCTCATCCAGCAGCAGCACGGCGGGGCTCATCGCCAGCGCGCGCGCAATCCCGATACGCTGCTTTTGGCCACCGGAAAGACTGTGGGGATAGTGGTCTTTTTTATGCAGCAAACCCACCTGCTTTAAAAGCCGCTCAGCAATATTGAGCGCCTCCTGACGCGGACGTTTTTTAGCGTAAATCAATCCTTCGGTAATATTTTGCACTGCGGTAAGATTGTGAAACAGATTCCACGACTGAAAAACCATGGCGGTTTTACCGCGTAGTTTTTCAATTTCTTTTTTCCCCGCCGTTGCGCAATCCAGCGCCACATCATCTATTTTTATTTTCCCGCTATCGGCGGGCTCTAAGAAATTAAGCGTGCGCAACAACGTGGTTTTTCCTGAGCCGCTGGGGCCAATAATGCAAATAATCTCACCGGAATTAACGCTAAGCGATACCTCTTTTAGTACGCTTTCCCCGGAGAAACTTTTACTGATCTTATTGAGAGTCATCATAATGAGATAGTCGTGAAGGATTTAAAAAACCGCTGCTTATCGGCATTGATTGCTGTGTAAAAACTATATTGCCGGGGTTCAGACGATAGCAAACAAGAAAATAGTCTATCGAAAGTTAAAAAATAACTTTTTATATATTTGTTATGACAATGAGGCGGGATTGTAATCAGATCTTCTTAGCAAAACAGGATGGCGGAAACCGTCATTTATCATTCAAATTTACTGAATGATGAGAGCAAATTGTTTCGATTTTCATTATCACCATGTCGGCCTATCATTTATCACATCGGGGCAACAACGCTCCAACACTGATAAAACACTTAAGGAATACGACCATGAAATCCATCAAAACTTTCGTTGCAGTTGCCGCTCTCTCCCTGATCTCTTTCGGCTCTTTTGCCCAGAGCATCAGCGCCAGCGCGTCCACTCTGGACCGCGCAGAAGCCAAAATTGCCGCTCAGGCCGCAGAACAAGGCGCGTCCTACAAAATCACCAGCGCACAGTTCAATAACCGCGTACATATGACCGCTGAGCTGACTAAATAAAATCGACAACATTGCCGGGCCGCCGCAAGAAACAGGCGACAGCGACAACACGATGAAATAAGGAACACAACATGAAAAATATCGGCGTAGTCACCGCACTGCTTCTGGCTGCTACACTCTCGTCCGGCGCGATGGCCGCAGAGAATAGCTTTGCGCGCCCGGAGGCAGGTTCAAATATCGATACGTCTGTGCATCAGAATCATATAGATGTCAGCCATGCCTTTGATAAAGAGAGCCTGACCGCAGGCAATCTTCAGTAACACACAGCGCAAGGCGCGCGCGGAATTATCCGCTGCGCGCCTTACTTTTTCTGCCAGTGAGCCCACGGATTATCCGCCGGCGCGTCCTCTTTTGCCGTCTCGTCACCGGACAGCGAATCGATATACAGCGCTTCCACCTCTTTACGCGCCCACGGCGTGCGGCGTAAAAACTTCAGACTCGATTTAATGCTCGGATCGCTTTTAAAGCAGTTAATGTTGATGCGTTTCGCCAGTTCGGCCCAGCCATATTGCGCGACCAGCGCGTTTAATAGCGCCTCCAGCGTGATGCCGTGCAGAGGATCGTTTGGGTGCTGCATTGCGTCTTTTACCTGAATTAAAAATTTTGCTCACCATACTGGCTCCCGACGCCAATCGCAACCGCCCCGCCTCTCCCTTATCCAAAATTCGCAAAAGCACAGAACCCTCCCCGGTCATAAATTAGAAAAGAACGTTATTGGTTGAATATTTTCGCTTAAGGCAAGCTGGCTTCAACCACCCGACTGAGGAATCGATCATGCGCTGTTGTTGTCCCCGAACCCTGGACCTGTACCAACGAAAACATCTGAATACCGCCTTCGGAGAACACAATGAACGCGACAACTTTACCGATACTGGATCTGGCCCGCTACGCGGATCCCGCTGAAAAAGCGGCGTTTCTCGCCGACCTGCGCCACGCCGCCCGCGATATCGGCTTCTTTTATCTGATCAACCACGGCGTTGATGAGTCGCTGCAGCAGGCCGTACAGGAGCAATCCCGCGCCTTTTTTGCCCTTCCCGACGCTCAAAAGCAGAGCGTGGCGATGATTCACTCCCCACATTTTCGCGGCTACAACCGCGCCGCGTCGGAATTAACCCGCGGTCAGCCCGACTGGCGCGAGCAGTTCGATATCGGCGCCGAACGTCCGGCGCTCAGGCTTGACGAACGCGCTCCGCGCTGGCAGCGCCTGCAGGGGCCGAATCTCTGGCCAGAGGCGTTGCCCTCGCTCAGACCAACGCTGTTAACCTGGCAACGGGAAATGACCCAGGTTGGGATCACCCTGCTGCGCGCCTTCGCCGAAGCGCTGCGCCTGCCGTTGGATGCCTTTGATGGCCTGTACGGCGAAAAACCCAACGAACATATCAAGCTAATCCGCTATCCCGGCCAGCAGGAAACCCAGAGCGCCCAGGGCGTTGGCGCGCATAAGGACTCCGGTTTCCTCAGCTTCTTGTTGCAGGATGAGCAGAAAGGATTGCAGGTCGAAGTCTCCCCCGACCGCTGGATTGACGCCACCCCGCTGGCGGGCAGCTTTGTGGTGATATCGGCGAACTGCTGGAGCTGGCGACCAATGGCTATCTGCGCGCAACGGTGCACCGGGTCGTTTCGCCGCCCGCCGACCAGCAGCGGCTGTCGATAGCCTTTTTCCTCGGCGCCCAGCTGGATGCCGTGGTCCCCGTCTACACGCTACCTGACGAGCTGGCCCGCGAAGCCCTCGGACCGGATAGCGACCCGCAAAACCCGCTGCTACGCGAAGTGGGCTGGAATTACCTGAAAGGGCGTCTGCGTTCGCATCCTGATGTCGCCGAACGCTACTACCAGGATGTTTTTCGCGAACGCGCCGAGCAATTGATCGTTTAAACATAACAACAAACACAAGGAATAAGATGATGAAATATGCCGCATTTAAACTGGCAGGGGTTGCACTGTCTCTCTCTCTGGCATGGACTTCCGCCCAGGCCGCCGCGCTGCGCGTCGCCGCGGACCCGGTGCCGCACGCCGAAATCCTTAACTACATTAAAAAGATCGATCCCAGCCTCGACCTGAAAATTGTCGAACTCACCAGCGGCGTTAACGCCAACGAACTGCTGGCCAACGGCGACGTCGATGCCAACTATTTCCAGCACGTGCCCTATCTGAAAGATCAGGAGAAAGCGCTGGGTAAAACCTTCGCCGTCGCGGCGACCGTGCATATTGAGCCGCTGGGGATCTATTCGCGCAAGCATAAAGATTTTAAATCGCTGCCCGAGAACGCCACCGTGGCGGTACCGAATAACACCACCAACCTGAGCCGCGCGCTGTTTCTGCTGCAAAATCAGGGGCTGATTAAGCTGGCGGCCAAATTCACCGACCCGGCGACCACCCTGGCGACGCCGAAAGATATTGTGGAAAACCCGAAACACCTGAAAATCCTTGAGATTGAATCACCGCAAATCCCGCGGTCGCTGGATGACGTCGACCTGGCGGTGATTAATGGCAATTACGCGCTGGAAGCCGGGCTGGTGCCAGCCAAAGATGCGCTGGGTCTGGAGAGCGCGACCAACAACCCGTACGCCAATATCCTGGTGACAACGCCGGCGCTGGCAAACGATCCGCGCATCAAGGCGCTGGCCAAAGACCTCACTTCGCCGCAGGTCGCCGAATTTATTCGTAAGCAGTATAACGGCTCGGTGATCCCGGTTGCCCCTCAGTCATGATTGAGATTGCCGGGCTGAGTAAAACCTATGCCGGAACAGGCCGACCGGCGCTAAACGATGTCTCTCTGCAGGTGCCGAAAGGAGCCGTTTACGGCATCCTTGGGCGCAGCGGCGCAGGCAAAAGTACGCTGATACGCTGCCTGAATTTGCTGGAGCGGCCCACGTCGGGCCGCATTATTGTGAACGGGAACGATATTACCCGGATGGATAAAACCGCGCTGCGCGAGTACCGGCTGCGCACCGGGATGATCTTCCAGCACTTTAATTTACTGCACGCCCGCAGCGTCGCCGACAACATCGCGGTGCCGCTGGAGATAGCCAAAGTGCCGAAAGCGGCGCGGCAGGCGCGGGTGGCGGAGCTGCTGGAACTGGTCGGGCTGGCGGACAAAGCCGCCGCCTTTCCGTCACAGCTTTCCGGCGGGCAAAAACAGCGTGTCGGGATCGCCCGCGCGCTGGCCGCGAGGCCGGACGTGCTGCTGTGCGATGAGGCCACCAGCGCCCTCGACCCCGAGACCACGGCCTCGGTGCTCAGCCTGCTGGCGGATATCAATCAACAGCTGAACCTCACCATCGTGCTGATCACCCACGAACTGGACGTGGTGAAAACCCTCTGCGACCACGCGGCGCTGCTGGAGCACGGGGAGATTATTGAAAGCGGCAGAATCGCCGATTTGCTGGTGGCTCCATGGTCGCGGCTACGGCAGTCGCTGCTGCACGATCCTCAGGCGGAGCGGGATTTCCTCGCCCGCCACGGTTTTCACGGGAGGCCATTATGCGGAGTAGCATGAGTTGGGAAGATCTCTGGCCGCTGCTGCTTCAGGGCACGGTAGATACCGTTTATATGGTCGGCCTGGCGGCGCTGTTTACCGTGCTGCTCGGGTTGCCGACCGGCGTGCTGCTGTTTGTTTCGCGCCGCAATGGCCTGGCGCCGATGCCGAAACTCAACGCCGTGCTGGGCGCGATTATCAACTTTGGTCGTTCGCTGCCGTTTATCGTCCTGCTGATCGCCCTGATCCCTTTTACCCGGCTGATTATCGGCACCACCCTCGGCAGTACCGCCGCGGTGGTTCCGGTCACCATTGGCGCCTTTCCGTTCTTTGCGCGGCTGACGGAGAATGCGCTGGATGAAGTGGATTACGGGCGTATCGAGGCGATTTTATCGATGGGCGGCAACATCTGGCACGTTATCTTTAAATCGCTGCTGCCGGAAGCGCTGCCGACCCTGCTGGCAGGCATCACGCTGACCATCGTCATGCTGATCGGCTTCTCTTCGATGGCGGGCGTGATTGGCGGCGGCGGGCTGGGCGATTTGGCCATTCGCTACGGCTATCAGCGCTTTAATAACGAGGTGATGGTCGGCACGGTGCTCATTCTGGTCGCGCTGGTGCAGGGCGTGCAGATGGCCGGCGACCGTCTGGTACGCGGCCTCGCCCACCGGCGTTAACGCTAAGCGGATGGCAGCGCGCCATCCGCGCTTAAAACCCGGATTCGTTTACCAGGGTCCGAATCAGCTCCGCCGCCGGCAGCTCGCGAATCAGGCTGACGCCCTGCCCGGCCCAGTGCGCGCCGTACTGGCGGTCCCCCTGCGCTTTCGCCGCCGATGCCAGCGCTTTCCCGACGTCATAGGCCACGGGATAATCCGGTACGAGGTGGCGATCGTTTATTGCGCGCCAGCCGTTAACCAAACATCTTGCCGGGCGCCCGGAAATCGCCGACGTTAACACGGTGTGTCCGTCAGTCGCGCCTTTAATCGCCTCGCGGTAGCCGGCGTCCGCTGCCGATTCCGGGCACAGCAGAAAAGCCGTTCCCAGCTGCGCGCCTTCGGCGCCGAGATGCATTACGCTGTTCACTCCCGCGCCGTCCATGATGCCACCTGCGGCGATAAGCGGAATATCAATGCGCCGCTTAAGCGCCTGAATCAGGGTAAAGGTACTCATCTGCCCATCGGGCGCCTGGGGATCGAAGATGCCGCGATGACCGCCGGCCTCATAGCCCTGCGCCACCACCATATCGATGCCCTGCTCTACGGCCAGCAGCGCCTCCTCCACGCTGGTGGCGCTCGCCAGGGTAACGATGCCTTTTTCACGCAGCCGGTCAACGACCCCTCGCTCCGGAACACCAAAATGGAAGCTGACCACCGCCGGAGTAAGATCGAGCAAAAGCTCGGCCATCCGCGGCTGCTGCTGAAAACTCAGGTAGATTTCCGCCAGCGTCTCCGGTGGCAGGCCGCCAAAGCGCGCAAACTCAGGGCGCAGTCGCGCCAGCCACTGCGCTTCACGCTGCGGGTCCCTTATTGCCGGGGCGTGGCAAAAAACGTTGACGTTAAACGGACGGGTGGTTAAGCGCCGGGTGTGGTTGATAAGCGCCTCGGCCTGCTCTACCGTGGAGGATCCCAGCCCCAGCGAGCCGAGCGCGCCGGCGTCGCTAACCGCGGCCGCCAGCTCCGGCGTCGACACGCCGGCCATCGGCGCCTGAATAATGGGATAATCAATATCAAGCTGCTGCGTAAGCCGGTTGCTCATGGTGTGCCCTGATGAAATTTGTGCGTTGAGGCAATTAAAATCTCTTTTAGAGATGATAAGATCAACATTATTTTCAAATTAAGAATAAAAGTATGAACCACACCACATTACAGATTTTCAAAACGGTGGCGGAAGAACAGAGCGTCACCCGCGCGGCAAAGCTGCTGGGGCGGGCGCAGTCCAACATTACGACCCGCATTCACCAGTTGGAAGAAGAGCTGGGCGTTGAGCTGTTTGCCCGCGGTAACAAGAAGATGCCGCTGTCGCCCGCCGGGGAGCGTTTTTTGGCCTATGCGCTGAAAATCCTCAGCCTTGCCGAGGAGGCCCGGCAGGCTCTGCACCCCGCCACCCCGGGCGGTAATTTACGCATGGGGGCGATGGACGCCACCGCCGCCAGCCGCCTGCCGCCGCTGCTTACCCGGTTTCATGCCCAGTGCCCGGAGGTGATACTGACGCTCAAAACCCAACCCAGCCGCCAGTTGACCCTGCAGGTGCTGGACGCCGCGCTCGATTGCGCGCTGGTATGCCTGCCGCAGGGCGCTTCCCCCGCCGAAGACCTGGAATATCTGCCGCTCTTTCAAGAACAGCTGGTACTGGTGCTTCCCGCGGATCGCCAACGCTTTCGCTTTGCCGCCTTCGCGGAGGGCTGTACCTACCGGGCGATGGGTGAAGCGTATCTGGCGCAATCCGAGGCGGCGGAGAGCGAGATCCAGGACGTCGGCTCCTATCACGCGATGCTCGCCTGTATCGCCTCCGGCGGCTACGCCGGCATACTGCCGCAGAGCGTGCTCGATACGCTGACGCTGCCTGAAGCCAGCCGGGTGCGCCCGGTCGGTCAGGCGGTCACGCAGCTTATCTGGCGTAAAGGCTACGCGTCCCCCGCCCTCGATAAAATGCGCCAGCTTCTCACATCAGCCTCCGACCTTTGACGCTCGCCGCCCTCCGGCGGCAACCAGCGCGGCGGCCACCACCAGCGCCCCTGCCGCCGCGCTGAGCGAAGGATTAAACGACCCGCTGCGCTCATACAGCGCGCCGGCAACCAGCGGGCCGACAATCTGCCCGACGCCATAGGTCGCGGTCATGGCGGCAATCATATTGAACGAGACCAGATGGTTCAGCCGCCTTCCCTGCGGCAGCGCAATAGTCACCGTTCCCATAAAGGTAAAACCGACCAGTAGCGCGCTCAGCAGACAAAACGGCAATGCGTGGCTCCACGCCGGGAGAATGACGCCGACGGCCTGAATCAGCAAATTAAGGGTGAACGCGCGACGGTAGCCAAACCTGATGACCAGCCGGTGCCAGATAAAGCACGAGGGCACAGCGGCAAGACCGAAAATGGCCCAGATCTGCACCGGATCGATAGCGTTCAGCGAGCCGCTGAGAAACAGCGGCAGGTAGGTGGCGGTGATGATGTAGCCAAAGCCGGCCAGGCCGTAAACCAGCAGCAGCTTCCACGCTTCACGCACGCGGCCTTGCGCCTGCTGGTCCTGTACGCCAGCAGGCGATTGATAGGCAATAAGATAGTCTGCCGGGCTCAGCAACAGGCGCAGCGCCAGGATGAAAAGCGCGCCGGCGCTTATTGCGCACAGCAGCCATATTTGCTGGCTGGAGAGCGCCAGGGTCTTGCCCAGCGAGATACATTCCGCCGACAAAAATATCCCCATGCCGACGCCGGAATACAGCACCGGCGCGCCGTTATGGTGCTTCATATGCTGCAGCAGCCACAGGGAGGCGGCAATCAGCATAACCGCGCTTAACAGTCCGGCTATTCCGCGTACCGCGATAATGGCCAGCGGCGAAACCAGCCAGCCGAGTAACGTCAGGCACAGCAGCGTGAGCAATACGGAAAGCTGATTTAACACTCTGGCGTCCGCGGGCCTGGCTTTCGCCAGCAGCAGCGCGCCGGCCAGGTAACCCGCGTAGTTGGCCGAAGCGGCAAGGTTGCCTTCACGCAGCGAGAGCACCTGCTCGTTCAGCATCAGTGGCAGGATCCCGGTATAGGCGAAACGCCCGTAGCCCATGCCAATCATCAGCACCGCCGAACCGGCCAGCGCTAGCAGAAAGGCCTTTAACCCCGGCCTGAGTTCAAAAACGTTCACCCGCTACCTCCGCGATTATTCTCAAAAATAGAATTATAAATTTATATAATTCTCTTTTTATTATGATATCGGTCAACCCAACGCGCAAGCGACGTATGGGCCTGTCTGCCGATGACTTTACGGGGAATGCCGGGAAACGCTTCGCCGGGCGACGAAGTATGACGTGAGGGCTGGACGTCCATGTCCAGCATGTTTTAGCGGTGGCTGAGCGCCAGTTTGGCGGCAAACAGCATAAAGACGCCGCCGGTTGCGCGATCCATCCAGCGGATGAAGGTCGGTGTTTTCAGAAGACCGGCGGCGTACCGGCTGGCCAGAATCAGCGTTAACGACCAGAGCGTACCAATCGCAACATGAATAGCGACCAGCAGAAATGTCCAGATGGTTGGCGAGTGGCCCGCCGGTATAAACTGCGGCAGGAAAGAGACATAAAATATCCCCATTTTCGGATTCAGCACATTGCCCAGCATCCCTTTTAAAAACCAGTTGCTGGCCGACGGAGCGGCTATTTCCTGACTGTTAAAGTGGCTGCGCGGTTTGAGAATTAACTGAATGCCCAGCCAGCATAAATAGACGGCCCCACACCATTTAAGCAGGTCATACGCCAGGGCCGATGCCGCCAGCAGCGCCCCGAGGCCGAAGGCCACCACCGCGCCCCAGATAAAACACCCAGTATCAATACCCAATGCCGCCTGAAAGGCCTTTTTTCCGCCTTCAACGGTGGAGGTGCGCAAAATGAGCGCGGTATCAAGACCCGGGGTCAGCGTGAGCAGCAGCGCGGCAAAGGAATAAGCAAGAAGGGAATCTGCGACGGACATTTTCTATCTCCGAAAGCGAGGATTCTAGATAAAACGCGTTGAAAACGCAATCATTGATATACCCTTCGCCGGGCGCGTCGCGCTTTGCATAAAAGTTCTTCGCGACAAGTCTCTGGCGCCAAAGCCGGTACAGTTATTTGACGACGCGTTTATCAGCACAGGTTGTTATGACGCTTAATCAAAAATAAGTAAAATCTCAATACGATGATGCAACGTTTGGCGAATAACACACTAACTATACCAGTCTAGTCTAACTTTATTTATGTCCTGCGGTAAAAACCTTCCCATTTTTGACATATATAATTGGCGTCCAACATCATCCCATAGTAATGTTTTAGCACAATCCTTATGCCATATATTGGGTTGGACATTGGGCAAAGAGAACTCCACGCCAGCGACCAGTTTAGCGTTTTATCACCATAAACCTTATTAATTTTCGCTGGTGTCTTCGAGTTTACCTTTAATATTCTCATGTAATATATTTGCAGCCCTTGTACAAAGCTCAGCGAAAATAGCAATTTCACCCTGCGACATGCACGATGCCACCTGCTCAGCCATTATGCGCCTGCTGGATTCTGCAGAATGCAGGAACTCAATACCTTTTTCCGTAATCCGCGTCAGCATTTCTCGTTTGTCGCTTTCTGCCGATTCCTGTTCAACAAAGTGCTTATCTTTCAACATCCGCAGGATCTTGGACATTTTACTACGCGCAAAACCGAGCTTTTCACCAATTGCGCTTGGAGTCATGGGCTGGAACTGGCGTAAAATATACAACGTATCGTATTGTGGCCAGTTAATACCATCAGGATTAATCAACGAGCGACGAGCAACAAGTACGCATTGCAAATTTCCTAAAGCATCTTCAAATTGACGATTCAATGATATTTCGCGTTCAGAACCACTAGCCACTTTTTTATTCATTTCCATACATTCTCCTGATGCCGTTTACAATAAGTTAAGCTTACTATTTTACCACATCCCTTCAAGGAAGGAAAAGTCATCATACCTTTTGCCCCCATTAACAACATAAGAACTGTCCTGCTAATCCTGAAAGATATATTCTCTGTTCAAAACATCCTCATAATCTATTAACTCAATTATCTCACCATTATTTATTTCAATCACATTAACATATAACAAAGAGATGTGTTTTCCATCCGGCAGAGTATTCCCATGTAGTTTATATTCAACAATGACGACATCGGGATTATTCGTATAATGAAATCGTTCATCCTCTATAGAGGTAAAGCGTAAGGGCGCAACGCCAAAGCCATGAGCATAGTGTAAGCGAATATTCTCACGTCCAACAATCACCTCCCTGTTGCGACGAAAAGGCAACGACAAACGCCCGTTAACAGAGAAAAGGGACGCCAGCTTATCCGATGACTTCTCCATCACTGCCGAAATATATTTATCAAATAACGCCGGAACCATTTTATTATCCTCTTGATGAAATTGATAAAAATCTTGTTAGACAATTTCGTTCTGCCGCTGGAAATAAACAATCATACGTTTGAACGTCTCCTCCGACAGTTCAGGAAAGCGCAAACCCAGTTGTGCAATACGCTTAGTCGTCTCTGGATTACCGTAGACGTTATCGCCAGTATCCAACAAATTCTCTTTAAAGAGATGAATGACCGGCCCCAGCGCAACCTCGCGCCCCTGGGTGACACACAGCTCAAGTTGTTGCAACCACTTGCCGTCAGAAGTCGTTTCCAACGGATAGCCCAGAGAACGAATCGCCCGATACACCGGGTCAAATCGAGTGCTCTGCGGATGGAAAATATGGAAGTTTTCCTGTCGCGTAGCTTCTGAACGCGCTAATGCAACTATCGCTTCAGCGACAAAGTCGACAGGTAACAGGTCCGTTGATAGTGAAGACGGATCGGGTGCCAATCCCATCTGGATAAAACTTTTTATCTGTCGCCATAAAAAATCATCGCTCTGGCAGGCCCCACTTCTGCTGTCTCCGCCAATACGTCCTATGCGAAATACGTTAGCATCAAGTCCCTGTTCTCTGGCCTGTATAACATAGCGTTCAGCCACCCACTTACTTTGCGTGTAACCTATCGACAGTGCTTCCGGATGCCCCGGCACACAATGTTCCACGATAGGCGATTGCGGATAGCGTGGAGAAAAGACCGCGATAGTGGATAAATAGTGCAGCGTTTTTCGTCCGCCACAACCGCAGAAAGCTAAAATATTCAGCGTACCCTGCACATTTGACTGTTTTACCGAAGAATAAGAGAGCAAAAAATTAATCTGTGCGGCCGCATGGAATACCGTGTCTACTCGCTCTGCCAAACGGCTATACGCTTCAGAGCTTAACCCTAAATTGCGCTGACCAATATCGCCGAGGCAAACTTCAACCCGGGAAAAATCAATCTCATCGGCGATTCCGTAACGCATCGCATTTTCACGCAAACGAGCCAACGCTTGCTCATCTGTCCTGGCTCTTACCATACAGAGCACGGATTGGGTCCCGGCCAATAGCAATGAACGCAGCAGGTAGATGCCCAAAAATCCTGTCGCCCCGGTGAGCAGCGTCAGCCCAGGGGTTGAACGCACTCCCCCCTGCCAATGTATGCGTTCGTATCCGTCCTGAACAAAGGAACGATCAACGGCATCGACGGGCCCCTTTTCACTGGCAATATAGCCGTCGATGGACTCAGCCATAGCCGACAAGGTCGGATGATTAAATAACAAACGTAGAGGAATATCGCAATCGAACGCCTTACGCAGCAGAAAAACCAGCTGTGTGGCCAACAAAGAATGTCCACCAATGGCGAAAAAATCATCGTGCAGTGCGATGTGACGTCCCGGAAATAGCGTTTCCCATAGCGCCTTGACCTGCTCCTGCGTTTTGGTCAGAGGCCGCTCCGGCATCTGCGTGGATGATTCAATAATAATATCCACCTTAAGCAATGCCTTACGATCGATTTTCCCGCTAGGCGTGGTCGGCAGCTTATCCACAAAGACCAACTCTGTGGGAACCATATACTCCGGCAGCACCAGGCGAAGGCCGCGTTTGATCTTATCCTTTTGATTGCCTTTATCATCCAATAAGCCAGCAATAAAGGCGATGAGCTGCTTGCTTCCTGAATTATCTGCCCTGCCAACTACCGCTGAAACCTGCACGCCCTCCAGGGCATTAATGGCCGCCTCGACTTCAGACGGTTCGATCCTAAAACCGCGTATTTTTAACTGATTGTCTAGCCTGCCAAGATAGCTGAACCGATCGTCATGCTCCAGCCTCACCAGATCACCGGTACGATACGCGTGGTAACTTTGTGCGGCAAAGCCCTCAGCAGAGATAAAACGTCGAGCGCTTTCTTCACTTTTATTGTGATAGCCGGGAGAGAGAAAATCGCTAACGATAAGCAGTTCACCGGCGACGCCGGCGGGAACCAGCTGCAGATGCGCATCCACCACCAGCAGAGTGAATCCGGGTAGAGGGTAACCAATGGACGCTGCATCTCCCCATTTATCGCTCTCCGGCGGCAGCACATATGCGGAACAGACGTGGCTTTCTGAGGGACCATAGAGATTAATCAGGCGAACGGGTTGCCTGAAAAAATGTTTAATATCCGCAGTGAGTACGAGCTGTTCCCCAGTGGAGTAGACCTCTTTTAAACTCGGGAATTGCCTGTTGGCCAATGCGCTCAAATGCGCGAACTGTTGCAAAGCAACATAGGGGAAATAGAGCCGATTAATTCCCTGCTCCTGGATAACCTCTTGCAGATGATCCAGGTCTCTCCGCTCTTCTTCACTGGCGATATATAAGCGCCCACCGCAGGCTAACGTGCCGAAGATCTCCTGAACCGATACATCAAAAGAAAGTGACATAAAATGCAAAGTACAATCTCCCTGACCGCACTCAGATACATCTTGTTGCCACTTAATCAGGTTATTGAGCGTTTTATTTAATAACCGTACTCCCTTGGGCTGCCCGGTTGAACCGGATGTATAAATGATATACAGCTCATCGTCGGGCATTCTTTTGATATAAGACCATTCCCCAGGGTACTCCGGGGGAATATCATCGATTAATAACAGAGGTACGGAGGCAGACACTGGAAATCTCGCTACCAGCGATCGCGTCGTGGCGATGCAATCCACCTTGGCGTCCTGTAACATGTAACCGATACGCTCTTGCGGGTATTGCGGATCGACCGGAATGTAGGCCGCGCCGGTTTTTAATACGCCAAACAGAGTGGCAATCGCCTCGGCATTCCTTTCCAGTAATAACGCAACACGTTTGCCAGGAGCGATATTAAACTGCTGCTGCAGGTAAGCGGCAATCTGCCCCGATCGTTCCGCTAACCAACCATACGATCGCGTGCCATTAGCGGTAATTAACGCAGTATCCGCAGAGTGGTTTACAGCATGCTGATTGAAAGCCGCCAGAGCGTCAAATCGCCAGGCCTCCGCGCACGGCTTAAGGCTAGATCGAACAACCAGTTCACGACTTAACGGTGCATCCAATAGCTTCAGGGATGACAGTAATACCTCGCCGTCCTCACCCATCGCGCTCAATAAATGGCGAAAGATTTTCAACCAGTAGTCAATGGTCTGCGGATGATACAACGCCGTCTTATACTCCAGCGTCAGCTTCCACTGCGGTTGTGCTTCAAAGAACAGCGTCAGATCGTATTTTGCCATCTGGCTAAAATAGTCATCCAGCATGACTTGAAAAGGCAAGTCGTTGAAAATATCGCCCCGGGTATCGGGCATAACCAACAGCGTTCTGAATAGTGGACTGTCCTGCCCCGCGTTTTCACGCGACAGTGCGACAATTTCATTGAAAGGGAGCAGCTTATTGAAATGCGCGCCAATAAAAGATTGACGCACCTTTGCAGCCAGCGTCCTGACCGTGTCATCTTCATTGACCTGCACGCGAACCGGCAGAGTATTGATCATATATCCCGGCGTTTCGGCAAACTCGCTGCGATCCCGCAGAGTAAAAGGTACGCCAACGGTAATATCGTTCTGCCCACTCATGCGGCTGAGGAAAAATTGCCAGCACATCGACATATACATAAATGGAGTCATTGACAACGATCTCGCGTGCCGCTGCAGTGAGTCCGTTTCCTGTTCGTTCAGCGCCAGCATGGAATAGGCGGCTTTGGTATCTTCCCGAAGACGACGGGGAAAATCGACCGGGAGGTCCGACAGTGGCGGAGCCGGATGCAGTGCCTGCCGCCAGTAATCCCGCATATCTTCGCACTCCGCCGCCGCAAGGGATGCGGCCTGCCAACGAGTAAATTCCTGATAGCTTCCCGTGTCGTTAAACGCTGGCAGAGCGCGCTTCTCGTCAAGCGCACAATATATGCGCAGCAAATCATGCAAGACAATACGTACTGAGGGGGCATCAATAATGATGTGGTGGAAACAGCATGCTAACCAGGTTGTACCCGAGTCTGAACTGAGCATATTAATGATACTCAACGGACCCTCAGCTAATGATAAACGGCTAGCCGCCAGTTGTGCAGTCACCGATTCAGGGGTTTCCGTCTGCTCTGGTTGTCGATGGGAAAAAGAGAGATAGCCATCAGCGCCGATACGCTGTTGTAATTTACCGTCAAGATAAACAAAACGCGTTCTGAATATTTCATGGCGCAAGGTCAGCTCAGCCACAGCGCGCTGCATAATCTCAGCGTCCAGTGTCGCATTAACGGTCAGCAGCACCGGCACGTTATAGCATTGGGGCTGATCCAGCGTATTATCCAGCCACCACATTGCCTGCTGGCCGGGCGTCGCTGCCAGATACGTTACCGCACTTTCTCCACACGCCTTGTTCAAACAGCCCTTATTTGACTCGTCGCTATTAAATGATGGCATTTTATCCCCCTCTTAAAATTCCCTGTAAAACCCTTCCTGTTTGCCGGCTGTCCCAGCTCCAGGTATTAGAGCTGTTGCCGTTGCCGAATGGTCTGAGCCAGCGCGGCAATAGTTCCGGCAGTGAAAATGTCCGCCGGCGAGACAGCCAAATGAAATGTCTTGCTTACCATTGAAGCCAACTTTATGAAATGTAATGAGTTACCACCCTGGTCTAATAAATTATCTTGCGGGTTAATCGCCTCTGAATGAATAATCTCCTGCCAAATCGAGAGTAGCTGTTGCTCAACGTTGTCCATATTTACACCTGCTCCAGTAAAATATTTTTTAACCGTAAACGATCTTTTTTGCCGTTAGCGGTCATTGGCAGTACCGCCAGACGGCTAAATTTTTCAGGTATCATCCAGGCAGGAGCATGCATAGCGAGGTGATTCTTTAAATCCGCTACGGATAGCGCGTCATCCTGCGTGACATAACAAGCATGTAATCGTGGTTCATCCGGCGTCTCCTCTACCACAATCAGCACATCTTCCACAGCGTGATGTAAGCGCAACAGGTGCTCAATACCGGCGAGATTGACGCGGAAGCCACGAATTTTACAAATATGGTTGCCTCTTCCGACCAGGACGATATTGCTATCCTGGTCGCACGTAGCCCGATCGTCGGTACGATAAAAAAGCACGTCTGTGCCTTGATACGGTATGGAGATAAACCTTTCCGCCGTCAGTTGCGGATCGGAATACCCCAGAGCCACTCCAGCCCCTGCGATAAACAATTCCCCATATTCACCGCAGGTACAGGGTTGCAACCGTTCATTGAACACCACCATCTCTACCAAAGGGAGCGCAGTACCAACCGGCACAGGAGAATCACTGGATAATTGCCCCTCCGACTGAACATGATAGAGAGACGAGATCGCTGAATTTTCCGTGCATCCTAATCCATTAAATATTTTTGCTTTACCGGCCTGCGCCGCCACGCTAAATAGACGAGGGTTGACAAAATCGCCCGACACCACCACACAAGCAGGTATATGCAGCGTTTCGAGCGAAACCTCGACAAATAGCCGGAACAACCCGCCAGAGAGGAATAGCATCGTCACGTTATCCGATTCGATCTGCCTTACCAGGGCCATCAAATCCGGCAAGCCAGGCGGCGCAATCGTCAGACACGCGCCGGTCAATAAAGCCATCCAGATTTCATTCGCTGAGGCGGCGAAAGAAACATCTGCAATTTGCAAATAGCAGTCCCGCTCGCTATTCCCCAACGCGGGTACCGGCAAACTCAGTCTGGCAATCCCGCGATGAGCGATCAGCACGCTCTTCGGTTTTCCTGTTGATCCAGAGGTCATCAAGATGAGCGCCGGATCATCAGCGCTTAATACCGGATAATTCCCGCTTCTTTGTTGAGCGCAGTTTTGTATCAACGTCCTGCTCGACAACACCTGCCATGACCCGCCGGGCACGCTTGTTACATCATCGCTAATCAGGTATCTGGCTCCCGCAGCACTTAAAACCTCACCAATATAGCGCTCAGGACTATTCGAGTTCACGGGAACCATAACAGCGCCTATTTTCATGAGCGCCAGCATAAAAATATATAACTCCGGGCTACGTTCTATTTTTATTGCAACGATATCGCCTTTTATCAGGCAATTATTTTGCAATACTGCAGCCAGCGCTGAACATTGCTCAGCAAGTTCTCGATAGGTTATTTGTCTTTGATCGAAAATTAACGCAACCCTGTCCGAAAAACGTTGCGAAATCTCATCAAATATATCAGGAACAGCCTTTAGCTGATTGACATATGCTGAATGCGTCATCACTCTCTCCTGGAGAATTAGGAACGTTCACACGCATAAAATCTTCTCTTGAAGAAGAAATTAAAGATCTAAAGAAATGCCGCCAGCTTACCGTGAGACGCCTCAAGAAAAGCGCAGCAGGGCAAGCAACATATAAGCAACACAAGCATAACCAAGCGTTGTTTTCAATAGTCTATCTTCGAACCTGACCCTCAGTCAATTTGATTTCCAAAAAAAAATCATATAGAAAAAAACCAAAAACAACCAAAAATAATAACCAATAAATTCAAATAATTAAAAAAACAACAATAAAAAATCAACTTTTTTGATTGACATAAGGAACTCATTGGCGTGCAATCTTTGTGCAAAACGTATCGTCTTTCATGTCCGGTAAACAGACAAGGAATAGTACTTTCTCATCGCTTTTTTGTTAAAAAACAAATGGAAAACCTGTTAAATTTCGAGTGAGAGATTAGAAATGACATCATTTCCTGGCAATAAGTCCAACTGGCAACAGCCGTTCTGGAGCGATAAGGACATGCTTGCCCTGGTCATAAGTGAATTAGACACTCTTCCAGAGTTATTAAGTTTTGAAGAAATAAGCGAATTCAATAAAGCATTAGCCGCCGTTTATGCAGGGAAAGCAATGATATTTCAGGCTGGCGACTGCGCTGAAAGAATTTGCGAATCTGGCGCGTTACATGTACGGAAAAAATTGACCTTCCTGGAGCAAATGTCCCGCGAACTCTCAACCCTGATGGGACTGCCGATATTGACGGTCGGTAGAATTGCCGGTCAATATGCTAAACCACGCTCACAACACAACGAAGTCGATGGCGACAGGGTACTTCCCGTGTGGCGCGGTGATTCCGTCAACAGGCCCGAAGCGACTCCAGAAGCCAGGCGTAACGATCCGCAACGGATGCTGCTGAGCTACCATGCTGCAGCGGAAACGCTGGCCGAAATTAAACGTTACGAACGGGAATATCCTCGCGATGTTCATCCCATCTGGACCAGCCATGAAGCGCTGTTGCTGGACTATGAAACCACTCAAATCCGCACTAATCCCCATGGAGAATCCTATTTAGCCAGCACTCATTGGCCCTGGATCGGCATTCGTACTCTTGCGCCTGACAGCCCGCATATCGCCATGCTGGCGAATATCGCCAACCCTGTTGCCTGCAAGATTGACGCCACCGTAACGCCGTCGTTCATCGCGACACTTTGCCGACAACTCAATCCTCAGCGTATTCCTGGACGTCTGACTTTTATTTCGCGTTTTGGCCGTTCACATATTCATCGGTTGGGCGCGTTGATTCAGGCCGCACAGGCAACCGAAACGCCGGTGTTATGGATGTGCGATCCAATGCATGGGAATACCGGGAAAACGCAGGCGGGCAATAAACGCCGCGAGCTTAGCGACATGATGGCTGAAATCTCCGGTTTCCTGAGGCAGGTGAAATCACATAACGCCTGCGCCGCTGGACTCCATCTGGAAGCGACGCCGAACCCGGTCATCGAATGCTTCTGTGAAAATAATCACCCTGAAGAACATGAACTTAAGCAAATTCTCTGCGACCCGCGCCTGAACGTCGAGCAAACGCAGATGTTATTAACTCACTGGAAAGAGAGACAAAATGACCTTTGATAAAGACTACATTGCCGTTATTACCGGCGCCTGCGGTGGCATTGGCGAATCCGTTGCCCACGCGCTGGCGAAAGAAGGGGTTTCACTAGCGCTTCTTGATAATAACGCCTCTCAGCTGGCAACCCTTGTAGCCACACTACAAAATAACCACCCGCAGCCCATTGCAGGCTTTAATGTGGACGTTGCCGACGACCGCAGCGTAGCAGAAGCCTTTACCGCAATCGGTCGCCAACTGGGTCCGGTGGGTTATCTGGTCAACGGCGCCGGCGTACTGTGCCACGCCAGCGTGGCCGAAACACAGCCGCAAGATTGGACGAAAACATTTGCCGTCAACGCGACTGGCGTATTTAACACCAGCCGCCATGCAGCCAATCTGATGATGGCTCAGCGTAAAGGCAGCATCGTAACGATCGCCTCAAACGCAGCGCGCGTGCCGCGGGCGACGATGGCCGCCTACTGCGCCTCAAAAGCCGCTGCCCAGGCATTTACCTATGCTCTGGGGCTGGAGGTCGCTCCGTACGGGATCCGTTGTAATGTTGTCGCTCCCGGCTCAACCGATACGCCGATGCTGCGCGGCATGTGGCATAGCGAAAGTGACAGGCAAAACACGCTTAACGGTAATCCACAACAATTTCGCATCGGTATCCCACTCAACAAAGTCGCCACGGCGGAAGAAATTGCTGCCGCGGTCTGTTTTTACCTGTGCGAAGAATCAGGGCAAACCACGCTTTCAACGTTATTGGTCGACGGTGGCGCCGCACTCGGCAGCTGCTAAGCGTACAAGGAGAATAACATGGAAAAGATACAGCCCTATCCGTTGCCGACAGAACGTCAATTACCCAAATCAATGGCAGACTGGCGACCCAACAGTTCAAGAGCGGCGCTACTCATACATGATATGCAGCGTTATTTTCTCGATTTTTACACTGCTGACGCCCCGCCGATAGCGCAGGTTATCGACAACATTTACCGCTTGCTTAGCGTCGCCCGACGTCTGCATGTACCCGTATTTTATACTGCCCAACCCGGCGACATGACGCCACAACAGCGCGGCTTACTGCACAGTCTATGGGGTTCAGGCATGAACGGCAGCCAGGAACATAAACAGATTGTTCCGCCGTTGACGCCTCTGGAAAATGAGTGGGTATTAACGAAGTGGCGATACAGCGCCTTCTTTAACTCCCCCCTTCTGAGTACGTTGCACGAACTCAAATGCGATCAGCTGATCGTCTGCGGCGTTTACGCCCATATCGGTTGTTTATGCACAGCGCAAGAGGCCTATTCCAATGATATCGAGACATTTTTTATTGCCGATGCGCTAGCCGATTTCTCTGAAGAAAAGCATCGTCTGGCGCTTGAGATAGCTGCGGAAACCAGCTCAGTCGTGCTGTCAACCCGACAAGCTATCGACGCTTTGGAACATTAAAGATCCTCACGGCACTCCAGGAGATGATGATGTTATCTAAAGGCACAGCAAAGCCCGACGAGCTTTCGGCTCATCTGGCCAATCTTGATAGCCCCTTTGCCTGTATTTACCGCCCCCAATGCGAACCTATCAAGGCAGTATTATTTCTTGAAGGGGATATTGAGCTAAACCAATCCCTTTCAGAATTAGCGCTGGATCCTCCCCTGGACGGGAAGGGAAAAAACTCATTTAACAAATTGATTTTATTGCCATTTAATCAGCTAAAAGAAAAAGGTTATGCCTGCATTGACGATGGTGAACAGACGATCGTCATGCACATTGAGCGGCAAGATTATTACCCTATAGATTCGTTTATCGCAGCCATTAATGACTATGATATCAAGCCGCGAAACCTGCACTTCGATCTTGATGACCAAACGTATGGCAACATTGTTGATACCGTCATTGATCAGGAAATCAGCTCCGGAGAAGGGAGCAACTTTGTGATTTCACGCAGCCTGGAAGGCGATATAACCGACTTCAGCATCCGCCACGCGTTGACGCTGTACAAACGGTTACTGCAATCTGAATGCGGGTCTTACTGGACATGGATGATCTTCACCGGCAGCCGCTATTTCATAGGTAGTTCGCCTGAACAGCATATCCAGGTTGATGAGCAGAACGTGGCGATGAATCCTATCAGCGGCACGTTAAAATACCCCGACTCCGGGAATATGGCGCACGTGCTGGATGATTTTCTGCAGGATAAAAAAGAGCGCGACGAACTATTTATGGTGGTGGATGAAGAACTCAAAATGATGAGTAGCATCTGTCAGCATGATATTCAGGTAACCGGGCCGAAGCTCAAAGCTATGTCGCACATCGCGCATACCGAATATTTTATCCATGGCAGCTCAGATCGCAGTCTGAAAGAGATCATCAGGCAATCGCTCTTTGCGCCAACAGTGACCGGCAGCCCAATAGAAAGCGCCTGTAAAGTTATCGCCCGGCGAGAACGCCGCGGACGCGGCTATTACAGCGGCATCGTTGCTATAACGGGTGCGCAAGAAGGTAAACGTTATCTGGACTCGGCCATAATGATCCGCACGGCCGATATTACCGCTCAGGGACATTTTCGGCTTACGGCGGGTTCAACCATCGTCAGAAGTTCCATCGCGCAAAATGAAGCCGGTGAGACACGCGCCAAATTGCAAGGGCTAATGCATTCGTTCTTCTCTGACACAAGCGCCGGGACGCCAAACCGAACAGGATTGTCTGCAGAACTTCGCCATCGGGCTGACCAGATACTCGCAAAACGGAATGCATGCGCCTCCGCCTTTTGGCTGGATAACTCGCAATTGGGCCCGTGCGCTTTACTCTCTCGTCATACCATCACACTGATCGACATGGAGGACAACTTCACCGCCATGATTGCCTATCAGTTACGCAGCGCAGGTTGCGCCGTTACCCTCATTCCCTGGTATGACTGCCTGAGCAAGCTAACGCAGCTCACCGATCGCGACATCGTATTCATTGGGCCCGGGCCTGGCGATCCAACCAATATACAACTCGAAAAAATACGCGTGGGCCGAAAAATTATTGCGCAACGGCTGCGGGAGCAGCGTCCGCTAATCGGGACTTGTCTGGGACATCAGTTAATTTGCGCCGAATTAGGCATTCCGATCGAGCGGCTGATCAATAACCGTCAGGGTAGCCAACATCAGATATCCATTCAGGGAAAATCTCACACCGTTGGCTTCTATAACAGTTTCTCCGCGCTACATCAGCGGCCATGCTGGTACAGCCCGGAGCATGACAAAACAGTCCAGCTGGAGCGACTCCCTTCCGGTGAAATTGTTGCATTATCGTCAGGTAACGTTGCCTCCATACAATTTCATAACGAGTCATTCCTGACGCAAGACGCATTTTCTATTTATCAATGGCTGATACAGAACGCCTTAACAACAACGGTAACTCTTAGTCAACAAGATGCCGTTTAAAAGGAAGCGTTGAAAACCGATATTCGGAGAGAGCTGACATGGGAAATAAATCAGTATCGTTACCTACCGGTAATGACTTTTTGGCGGGTCTGAATGATGGACGAGAAATATGGGCTTATGGTGAAAAGGTCGACAATGTTATTACACATCCAGCGTTTCGCAATTCAGCACTGTCGATAGCTAAATTATACGACGCGCTCCATGACGAAAAGTATCAGGCTATTTTAACCACGCCGTGTGATACCGGTAGCGGTGGTGTCACCCATCCGTTCTTCCGCGTTCCGCATTCTGTTGACGACCTGATACGCGATCGCGACGCAATCGCCCAGTGGGCAAGGCTTAGCTACGGCTGGTTGGGAAGAAGTCCTGATTTTAAAGCGTCGTTTCTTACGACTCTCGGCGCCAATCCCGAGGCCTACGGCGAATATGCGGATAACGCCAGACACTGGTACAAACGCTCGCAAGAGGAGCTACTTTACTGGAATCATGCCATCATTAACCCGCCTATCGACCGCAATCTCCCGCCCGACCAGATTGAAGATATCTGCATTCATGTCGAAAAAGAGTGTGATGATGGCGTGATTGTTAGCGGTGCCAAGGTGGTTGCTACCGGCTCTGCCTTGACGCATTACAATTTCATCGCGCATTACGGTTTACCTGTCAAAAAAAGAGAATTTGCCCTGGTATGCACATTACCCATGAATGCCCCAGGGCTGAAGCTGGTTTGCCGCCCCTCTTACTCCTTAGCCGCCGAAAAGATCGGCAGTCCTTTTGACTATCCACTCTCCTCACGCTACGACGAGAATGACATGATCTTCATTCTGGATAAGGTGAAGATTCCCTGGGAAAACATTTTTATTTATGGCGATACCGCTAAAGCGGCCACGTTTTTACCCAGTTCAGGCTTCCTGCACCGCTCTACGTTCCACGGTGTGACGCGTCTGGCGGTAAAAATCGATTTTATCTGTGGTTTATTCATTAAAGGCGTGGAGGCCACCGGCGTAGCCGATTTCCGCGGTATACAGACCCGCGTTGGGGAAATGCTGGCCTGGCGCAACCTCTTCTGGGCCATAAGCGATGCAATGGCTAAATCGCCGAATCCCTGGCACAACGGCGCCCTCCTGCCTAATCTGGATTATGGTTTAGCCTACCGTTGGTTTATGAGTCTCGGCTATCCACGGATCAGAGAAATTATTGAGCAAGATCTTGGCAGCGCGCTTATTTATATCAATTCGCATGCCAAAGATTTTGCCGCGCCGGAACTGGAGCCTTATCTGAAAAAATATATGCGCGGTTCCAACGGTATGGATGCCGTGGAACGGGTCAAGCTCATGAAGCTAATTTGGGACTCGGTAGGAACAGAATTCGCCAGCAGACACGAACTCTATGAACGAAATTATACCGGCAGTCATGAAAATGTCCGTATCGAACTGTTGCTCGCCGCACAGATGTCGGGGCAGGTACAAGAATATAAAGGTTTTGCCGAACAATGTATGATGGATTATGACCTGGATGGCTGGCTGGATCGCGATTACCACTGGCCTGTAGACTAATAAGATTATCGGGACAATACATCCGTATAATAATGGGTATGCATCACATTATTGCCAGTCTCTTCTGGCTGTCCCGACCACCCTTTCTCACTCCACTTGGCAATGTTTGCGCAACCACTCCGCGGTTAAAGAATGGCGACAGGCCAGCATCGATTCAGGTGTACCGCTAAACAGTAATTTTCCCCCTTCTTGCCCGGCATAGGGTCCAATATCAATAATCCAGTCAGCCTGAGCGATCAACTCCATATTATGTTCAATAATAATGACGGTGTTTCCGCGATCTACCAGTCGGTTAAAGAGTTTCAGCAGCGAGGCAACATCACTGGGATGAAGTCCGGTGGTTGGCTCATCGAAAATATACATGTCACTATCATGATTTAATTGTGAGGCTAACTTCAGCCGCTGGCATTCACCGCCTGAAAGATGATTTAACGATTCCCCCAAGCGCAAATATCCCAACCCGACTTCGACCAGACTACGAAAAATTGGCCTGAGCTGTGGCTCATTCAGGAAAAAATCGCCAGCATCGTTAATCGACAGGGATAATACCTCCGCAATATTTTTCCCCTGATAACGATATTTTAGCGCCTGTGGGCTATAGCGCTGCCCCTGGCAGGCCTCACAGGGCAACGTAACCGTATCCATAAATGCCAGATCGGTTTGTATTACTCCTAGCCCATGACATTCCGGACAGGCGCCTTTGGCATTGGCGCTGAACCACGACGCTGACACATGGTTTTTTTCGGCAAACAGTAAACGGATCGTATCAAATGCACCGCACCAGGAAGCAATATGCGATCGAATCGAAGTATGTATCGGTTTTTGATCGATAACGATCGCCTCCGGACATTGTGGCGCCAGGGCTCCCATGACGAATGAACTTTTGCCCGACCCAGCGACCCCCGTCACAGCGACCATAACGCTCAAAGGCACGTCTACCGATAAGTTATGTAGATTATGCAATGTGGCGTTTCTTACCGAAATATAACCTTTGGCACATCTCGGTCTGTTATTTATCTCTGCCCGTGAAGAGAAATATCTTCCCGTCAAGGTTTGGGACTGCTTAAGTGCCGACAGGTCGCCCTCAAAGACAATATTCCCGCCTTGCTTACCCGCTCCCGGCCCTAAATCAATAACATGCTCGGCTATCGCTATCATGTCGGGATCGTGCTCCACCATCAGAATGGTATTGCCTTTGTCACGTAGTTTGCTAATTAAAACATTCAGTTTCACAATATCTGCTGGATGAAGCCCGGTACTGGGTTCATCAATGATATAAACGATCCCGGTCAGACTACTTCCCAGATGCCGGACCATTTTTAATCGCTGGGATTCACCGCCCGATAAGCTAGGGGTCGTCCGGTTCAAATCCAGATATCCCAAGCCTACTGCACACATTGCATCTAACCTTTCCAGCAATGCTTCGAGCAGCGGCCTGACTTCAGGATAATCGAGCTTTTCTACAAACAGCTTTAACTCTGTGACAGGCAGCGTTGCGCATTCGCCAATATTTTTCCCTCTAATTCTGCAGGAAAGTATTTTCTCGTTGAGCCTCATGCCCTGACAAGAAGGGCAAACCTGCAAACTAACGACTCGCTGAAATTCCTCAGTTTTAGTATCTTTAGTTTCTTGTTTCAAATAACTTCGCGTAAAGCGTGTAATGACGCCTTCAAACTTTGCACTCTTAGGCCAACCGGCTAACGGCGCTTCAGGAGTGAGATTATCTGCATAAAGTAATAACTCTCGTTCCTCTTTTGAATAATCCGCGATTTTTTTATCAGCATCAAAAAGCCCTGAATAAACATAACGTTTCCAGCGCCATGAACCCGGTGCAAAAGAAGGATAACGAATAGCACCTGCATTTAATGACAGATTTGAATCAATCAGTTGGTCGATATCAATGGTACTGGCAATCCCCAACCCGTCGCATGTCGCACACATCCCCGCAGGATGATTGAATGAAAAAACATTCGAATAACCTACGAAAGGTACGCCGACACGAGAAAAGAGTAGCCGTAGCAGGGTATAAATATCTGATGCGGTGCCCACCGTTGAACGTGCGTTGCCACCAATACGTTTTTGGTCAATAATAATGGCCACCGACAGGTTTTCAATGTCATCAACTTCAGGATTACCATAATGCGGTAAACGGTGTCGAATAAAAGGAGGAAACGTGTCATTTAGCTGACGCTGAGATTCTGCCGCGATAGTTCCGAATACCAAAGAACTTTTTCCCGACCCGGAAACACCGGTGAAAACTGTTATTTTATTTTTAGGGACCTCTAAATCAATATCCTGCAGATTATTTTGTCTTGCGCCAATAATTTTTATAGCGTCATGTGTATTCATCACACTATCCTTTTTTACCTGTCAATAATAATGCCATGATGGCTATTAAACAGCATCCCGCTATAATCAGCGACATCGGCAGTAATGACAACGGGTCGCCAAATCCAAGCAGTAATGGGGTTATCGCAGCGATACCAAACTGAAAAACACCTAAAATAGCAGAACCCGTTCCTTTTAAATGTGAAGATGCCGCCATGGCCATACTCGCGGCATTACCAAATGTCAAAGCCATAGTAAACATCATTATTAACAGTAGTACCGCCGCAATCTCAAACTGGAAATGAGAAATATAGTTAACAATGCAAAGTAATATAGATATCACCAGCGTGCTTATTACCCCCACTATTATGAGGTTATCTTCGCCAAATTTCGTAACATAGCGAGCGCTGACAATACTACCAAACATCATCACTGCGGCGTTGATAGAGAATATTACAGCGAATTCCCCTGAGGATAAATCAAACGCCGATTGATAGATAAACGGCGATGCTGATATATAAGCAAATAGCGCCCCGAACTGGATTGCAAAAATTAAAGTATAACCAATATATTTCTTATGACTAAGCAGCTCGATAAACTGACTGATAAACTCGTTGAGGTTGAAAGGTAATCGCTGATGGCGGGGTAAGGTTTCGCTAATAAAATGACTGCTGAGCAAGGTGGAGACTAATGATATTGCAGCCATAAAAACAAAAACCACCGGCCAGATAAACCATGCAGCCACGCCGCCAAGTAATGGTGCAATAACAGGGGCAATCCCCTGTATCGCTAACACCAGATTAAAATATCGAGCGGCTTTAGTCCCCGGGCACAGATCGGAAATAATTGCCCGGGAAAGAACGATACCAGCCGCGCCTCCCAATCCCTGAAAGAACCGTGTAACAATAAGCAGCTGAATGTTCGTAGATATAGCGCCAGCTAATGAAGCGATGGTTAATAGAGTCATCCCGCCTAGCAATAATTTACGTCTGCCGTAATGATCGGACAATGGGCCAATGAACAACTGCCCAATTCCTAAACCCACCATAAAAGCGGTGATACTAAGCTGAACTTTGTCAGGCGTCGTATGCAAATCACTGGCGATAGCTGGAAATAAAGGCAAGTACATATCAGTGGATAATGCAGCAACGGCGCTAAGCAAACCCAGAACAATAACGACTTTACGGGAAAGCAAACCTCTACTTTCATCTCTGTACATCGTACTGGCTGTCGGTGCTGGAACTTCTTTTGGTCGCATGATGAGCATAATCCCTTTACCTTCTGTGGTCTGTAATAACTATACCACCAGCTAAAGTAATTGCAAAAACGAAATCAATTAAAATAACAACAAGATAATAAATCAATAAAAATCAATAACATATGAAAGATTTAATAAAATTTTATTGCGTTTTAATTTCTTTAAGGGCATTACAAAACTGATTACTCACTTCCATGGATATCCTAAATAAAGTTGTAATATCAATAATCTATGCCAGAAAACCCAATACTCGCCATACCAGGCGTCGCATGTTGCGCGTGTTGCTTTATACCCTTAAGGTTTGGGCTGCACTGTTGCCCGAACATGCAACTTGAAGCGTATTGAGTCTATGCCCCGGAACTAGAAAAAGGCGCTTTTAAAGGGGTGCAGCATTATGTTAATGTTTGACAAAAATGTTTCCCAGGGATATTCATCCGCTCTTTCAAAACGGGGGATGTTATACAAGAAGCAGTAATAAGTGTCTGTAAGCTAGAATTTGATATTGCAGAATATAATGATGCTTTGTTTTCAACATTTACCATCGAATTTCCTGGATCACTCTCCTCAACTATCCTAAAACAACGAGTCGGATATCTTGCCGGAATAATTTCGACACAAATCTAACTCGTTAAAGAAGGTATTTATAAAAAAGACGCACTTTGTAGCGACCTAAGTCCTAAACCACAAGACGGACGTCAGGATGGCGCGGGCTTGCCGCTTCGTGAAAAATATCCCCCAGCCAGCCGGGAATTTCCGCCTCCGTAAGATCGTCCGGGATGATAACCCCGGCCAGCGGCGAAAATTTCCCCTCGTTAAGATCGACGCGGAAAAGCTGCCAGCGTTCGCCCTGACGCTGGACGCCAATATGACGCCCGAATACGTTATAAATCAGCATCCTGTCACCCTATGTGACGCGGGAGCTTGGGCAGCCAATGCATTCCATTCCGCTTTGGTTATTTCCCACAGTTCGGCGTCCAGCAGACCGCAGATGAACTGCTTTTTCTCAACACGAATCAGCCGCATACCGCTACGGTGCGAAATCTTTTTCGACCCGCTATTGTCGCAGGCTTTCGGCGCACGCAGCACCTCCCGGTTAAGCGTGTTAAACCAAAAATCGGTCACCCGGCGGCAGGCTTCGGTCATCAATCCCTGGCGGTGCCAGCGCGGATCCAGCCAAAACCCGCGGTTGTTATCCACTTCATCAGAGAGCGTAATCAGGCCAATTACCCTCTCCGGCGCCGTTTTAAGGCGAATGGTCCAAAACCAGGCTGTGCCGTTAGCTGCGGCCGGTAAAGCCACATTATTGACATAGCGCGACGCGCCATCCTCCGGGAACGGCCATGGAAAACCGGCGGCAAGATAACGCACGATTTCCCACTGTGGAAAGAGAACCTGAATTTGCGGCGCATCGTCTGCGGTTAAGGGGATCAGCAGGAGTCTTTCAGTCATCAATTCCGCCGCCATCATGCTTTGCCCTCGCGCAGCCACGGCGTCACGGTGATCCCCGCCAGCAGCCCTTCCGGGCTAAGCAGACGCGTGACGGTTTGCCCCCACGGCTCAATGCGGTTGTCCACCAGCAGCCGATAGCCTCTGGCCTTCAGCGCGTCGGTTGCCGAATCGATATCGCGTACTTCAAACTCGATCCACGCCTGAGGCACCGGCAGATAGTCTGGCCAGCTATCGGCGTCAAAACAGGAGCGCGCCGCCTGCGCCAGCGGCCAGAGGGCAAAATGTTTTACCCCGCCGAGGGCATCATGTTCGGTCAGCAGATAGGCTTCGTTACCGGGCATCGGTTTGAGCGGTAGCCCCAGCGCGGCGACATAGAAGTCACGGCTGGCTGCGGCCGACTGCGTTATTGGCCCAAAGCCGGCGACAAAAAGTACATCCATTCCGTCTAAATCGTATTCCATACCCTCTCCCGTCATTGTCCGTGATGCGTTAACAAATTTTATACTCTGCCGCGCGCGACTTGCCCAGCCTTCTGTGTTCACTACGGCTGCACATCGGGGCATAAATCTGACCGTCAGGCGGCGATCGACGCAAATAAATATTGCTATAAAACTAATCAATATTTGACTGTAATTCGGCTTCCGTGCCACCATCGCCTCGGCGCCCGGCAAGCGGCGCGTAGGTGGTACGGGTGAATATCAGAGACCGCATGCTTAAGGTCCATGCCCGTCCGCAACCTGATTCTGGCGGGAAATAAAGACATGCACCAAAGTTTTAATCAGCGCGTTCATTTCTATTACTGCATTCTGGTGGCGCTGAAAATGCACGCAAAATCAAAGAAATCGGGCGGAGTTCGCGGGAAAAATAATTTCCTGCTCAAATGGCTGCGCAAAGCGCAGGACAACAATATATTCCACCCGGATATCACCAGCGAGATCGAATGGCTGCGCGGTAAAATCATTCAGGCCGGCTACGATACCGACCTTGAGCCGATGCTGGACTTTGTTTACGCAACCGCCAAACGCGCGGAAGCTCTTAAGAACGCCGACTGATTCACGCCCGAGCCGCCTGGCCCGGGCGTTGTACTTTAGCGTTTGTTACGGTGCGTCAGGTGATAGACTGCCGGGATCACCAGCATCGACAGCAGCGGCGCGGTGATCATCCCGCCGATCATCGGCGCGGCGATACGCTGCATCACCTCCGATCCGGTGCCGCCTCCCCACATAATCGGCAGCAGCCCGGCCATAATCGTCGCCACGGTCATCACTTTCGGGCGCACGCGCAGCACCGCCCCTTCATGAATCGCCTCGTTGAGCGTCTGGTCATCAAGCCGTCCGCGGCGTTTGGCGATCGCCTGGTTTAAATAGAGCACCATAATCACCCCGAACTCCGCCGCCACGCCGGCCAGCGCGATAAAGCCCACGGCGGCCGCCACCGACAGATTATAGCCCAGCAGCCAAAGCAGCCAGACGCCGCCTACCAGCGAAAACGGTAAGGTACCCATAATCAGCAGCGCGTCTTTGACCTGACCGAAGGTGACGTAAAGCAGAATAAAGATAATCATCAGGGTAAACGGCAGCACGATTTTTAGCTTTGCCGTCGCGCGCTCCAGATACTCATACTGCCCGGACCAGGTCAGCGAGATGCCTTCCGGCAGCTTGACCTGTTCGCTGACCTCACGCTGCATCTGGTCCACGGCGGATTTCAGGTCACGTCCGCGAATATCAACGTAGATCCAGTCCGATAGTCGGGCGTTTTCGCTTTTCAGCATCGGCGGGCCGTCGGTGATGGCGATATCCGCCAGTTCGGAAAGCGCCACCTGCGCCCCGCCGCTGGTCACCACCGGCAGATCGCGCAGCTTTTGCAGCGAGTCGCGCATTTCGCGCGGATAGCGAACGCTGATCGGGTAACGTTCTCGCCCCTCGATGGTTTCACCGATGTTATCGCCGCCGACCACGCTGGCGACGATCGACTGCAGCTCCTTCACCGACACGCCGTAGCGGGCGGCTTTCACCCGGTCGATAGTGATATCGATATAGCGACCGCCGTCGAGACGCTCCGCCAGCGCCGAGGTCACCCCCGGTACGTTACGTACGATACGCTCAATCTCCTCGGCGGTTTTTTCGATCTCCGCCAGATTGTTGCCGTTCACTTTGATGCCGACCGGGCTTTTAATACCGGTCGCCAGCATATCCAGGCGGTTACGAATCGGCGGCACCCAGACGTTGGCGATGCCCGGCACCTTCACCGTATTGTCCAGCTCGCTAATGAGCTTATCCATGGTCATGCCGGGCCGCCATTCGCTTTTCGGCTTGAACTGAATGGTGGTTTCCAGCATGGTCAGCGGCGCCGGGTCGGTGGCGCTATCCGCCCGTCCGGCCTTACCGAATACGCTTTGCACTTCAGGGATGGTCTTGATCAGGCGGTCGGTTTGCTGCAGCAGACGTCCGGCTTCGCGGCTGGAGATCCCCGGCAGCGTGGAGGGCATGTACAGCAGGTCGCCCTCGTCAATCTGCGGCAGGAATTCGCTGCCGAGCTGCGCCAGCGGCCACAGCGTGGCGACCAGCAGCAGCCCCGCCGCCGCCAGCGTCGCCTTCGGCCACTGCAGAACTTTATCCAGCAGCGGTTCATAGGCGCGGATCAGCCAGCGGTTGAGCGGATTGGCGTTTTCATCAGGGATTTTGCCGCGAATAAAGTAGCCCATCAGCACCGGCACCAGAGTTATCCCCAACCCGGCGGCCACCGCCATCGACCAGGTTTTGGTGAAGGCCAGCGGCGAGAACATCTTGCCCTCCTGCGCCTCGAGGGTGAACACCGGAATAAACGACAGGGTGATAATCAGCAGGCTGCAAAACAGCGCAGGCCCCACTTCCGACGCCGCGTGCTGGGCAATCTGCCAGTAGTCGGCGGAAGACGGCTGGCGTTCGGGATGCTCGTGCCGCCACTGCTCCAGCACCTTATGCATATTTTCAATCATCACGATTGCCGCATCGACCATGGCCCCGATAGCGATCGCAATCCCCCCGAGCGACATCATATTGGCGCTGACGCCCTGATAGTGCATCACGATAAACGCGCCGAGGATCCCCAGCGGCAGCGTGATCATCGCCACCAGCGCGCTGCGGAAGTGGAACAGAAACAGCGAGCAGACCACCGCCACGACGATAAACTCTTCGATAAGCTTATGGGTCAGGGTTTCGACCGAGTTTTTAATCAGCTGCGAGCGGTCGTACACCGGGACAATCTCTACCCCTGCGGGCAGGCTTTTTTGCACTTCCGCCAGTTTGGCCTTCACCGCGTCAATGGTGGTCAGCGCGTTTTTGCCCGAACGCATGATGATAATGCCGCCCGCCACCTCGCCTTCGCCGTTGAGCTCGGCGACGCCGCGCCGAATCGCCGGACCCCGGCGCACGCTGGCGACGTCGGAGAGCAGCACCGGCACGCCGCCGCGCGCGGCGATAACGACCTGGTTAAAATCGTCGATGGATTTCAGGTAGCCGGTGGTGCGTACCATATATTCCGCTTCACCCAGTTCCAGTACCGAGCCGCCGCCTTCCTGGTTGGCGCTCTGGATCGCGCTAATCACCTGCTGGTGAGTGACGTTCAGCGCCCGCAGCCGGTCTGGGTTAAGAACCACCTGATACTCTTTCACCATCCCGCCGACGCTGGCCACCTCCGAAACATCCGGTACGGTTTTCAGTTCATATTTAAGGATCCAGTCCTGAATCGCCCGCAGGTCGCCGAGGCTATGCTGGCCGCTTTTGTCGGTGAGCACATATTCAAATACCCAGCCGACGCCGGTGGCATCCGGCCCCAGCGACGCTTTGGTTTCCGGCGGCAGGCTGCTCTGGATTTGGCTCAGGTACTCCAGCACGCGGGAGCGCGCCCAGTACGGATCGGTACCGTCCTCAAACAGTACGTAAACGTAAGCATCGCCGAACATGGAAAAACCGCGCACGGTTTTCGCCCCCGGCACCGACAGCATGGTAGTGGTCAGCGGATAGGTCACCTGATCTTCGACAATTTGCGGCGCTTTGCCCGGATAGCTGACGCGAATGATCACCTGGGTATCGGAAAGATCCGGCAGCGCGTCCAGCGGCGCCTGCTGTATCGACCAGACGCCCCAGGCGGCCATAATCAGCGTCGCCAGCAGTACCAGCAGGCGGTTGCGCAACGACCAGCGGATAACGGCGGCAATCATGGCTGCTCCTTAGCGCCGCTCATCGGCATCACTGAGGTCACCCGCGCCCCTTCATCGGTCAGCACGAAATGAAACATCACCGACTCGCCGGGACGCACCTGCTCCCGCAGCGGCGGCGTAATGGCAAAGTCCATGATCATCGCCGGCCACTTCAGCGCCGGGACCGGCTGGTGCGCGATCGTTACCGCCTCATCGCTCACCGCCTTGATGACGCCCTGCGCCGAGTAGCTTTTTACCTCTTCATTCTGCACGGCCATTTGCGGCAGCGCGCTGCGCAGGCTGGCTTCGGAGTCAATCAGGAACTGACCTGAGGTGACCACCTTTTGCCCCTCTTCAAGGCCGGAAGTTACCTCAACCAGACCATCCTGCGTTCGTCCCGCGGTCACCTCGACCGGACGGAAATACCCCTCGCCGTCGGCGATCAGCACCCGGTTGCTGGTGCCTGTTGCAATTAATGCCTCTTCCGGGATCGTCAGCACCTCGCGCCCCTGCTGCGCCTCAGCCAGCTCAACGTTCAAATACATGCCCGGTTTGAGCTGATGCTGCGGATTATTGAGCACTACGCGGGCTTTCAGAGTACGGGTGGTCGCTTCGAGGTCGGGAAGCAGCTCGCTGACGGTTCCCTGAAACGTTGTGCCGGGCCAGCTGCTGGTGGCGGCCGTTACCTGACTACCTACGCGCAGCAGGCTGGCCTGGCTTTGCGGATAATCAATCACGATCCAGACCGGGTCGAGGCTGGCCAGCTCGAACAGCGGCTGGGTTGCCGTGACCTGCGCGCCGGTGCGCACGTCAAGCTTGCTGACGTAGCCATCGTGCGGCGCGCGTACCGTTATGCGGGTTTGCGGTTTACCGCTGCGCTCAACGCTGCGGATAATCGCTTCCGGCATAAACTGCAGCTGCAAACGGCCGCGCGCGGCGGCGGTTAAACCGCTATCGCCCAGCAGCCTCACCGCCAGATACTCCTGCTGCGCCGCCGCCCACTGCGGGATCCACAGCTCGGCCAGCGCCTCGTTCTTTTTCACAAACTGCTGGGAGGCGTTGACGTAAAGTTTCTCGATCAGGCCGCTGGCCAGCGCCGGAACCGTTTCAACGCTGCGCTCGTCAATCGCGACGGTACCGAAAGCGCTGAGCTTCTGCGCCAGCGTCCGCCGGGCAACATCTGCCGTGCGTACGCCGAGGTTTTGCTGCTGGCGGGCGTTAATCTGCACGCTCCCGGCCTCCTCTCCCGCCCCTTCGTCGGCGTAGCGCGGCACCAGATCCATATCCATAAACGGTGACTTTCCCGGTTTATCGAAGCGGGTGCCGGGGGCCATCGGATCGTACCAGTACAACACTTTGCGGCCCGTTTCGGTCTGAGCCCCGTCCGCAGAAAGCGTCGGCGCGTTTCGCGAACCGAGCCAGTATCCGCCCGCGGCGGCCAGGGCGATGGCCAGCGCCACAAGGGTAATAGCAGATTTTGGCTTCATTATTTAACATCCTGAGGAATAAGGTAGCGAATGGCGGCCCACGCATCAGCGAGCGCTTTCTCCGCGTCGTTGCTGGCAATTTCTCCGCTCAGCAGATCGCGACGGGCGGCGAGCAGTTCCGCCAGCGCCGAGCTGCCGCCCCGATACTGGGCATTGACGAGGCTCACCTTCTTGCGCAGCAGCGGCAGCACCTCGCTTTGCTGACGATCGTAAATGGCTTTCGCGGCGTTATATTGCGAGATCAGCTGATACTGCTGGGCCTGATGCTCGCGCATCAATAACGTCAGCCGATCGTTGGCTTCATAGGTACGGGAGACGTCGGCGGCGTGCTCTTTGTCCTGGCGTTTGCCTTGAAAAATAGGCATATCGACGGTAAACATGACGCCCACCATATCGTCGTAATCGTCCCCGCGCCGGGCGTAATAGACCTCGACGCCAACGTCAGGGATCGCCGCGACTTCCGACTGACCTGATTTCGCTTTCGCCAAATCGGCCTCGCGCGCGGCCTGAATCACCTCAGGATGTAGCTTAATCCCCGCCATTAACGCGGCTTCATCGGCCGGTAGGCGTTCAATGCGCGGCAGCGGGCCGGAGATATCGCGGACCTCTTTGCCGGTAAGCTGCAACAGGCGCGCCCGGGCAATCTGCACATCGCGGCGGGCGTTATCTTGCTCATTTTTCATGGCATTCAGCGCCAGCTGAACGTCGAGCACGCTACCGGGACTGGCGCTGGCGCTGCTTACGCCGGCCTTTTGTACGTTGATTTGCCGGGAGGTTTCGCTGATCAACGCCTGTACTGAACGCAGTGATTTCTGCGCCACCGCCAGCGCCAGCCACGCCTGCGCGGTTTCCCGCTGCAGCCGGGCGCGGATCACATCGGCATTGGCGGCGGCCTGGCGCGCTTCGGCGGTTATCGAGTCGGCCTTTCGTTCGCGCTTGGTGCTGCTACGTAGTCCTGCATCACGCCGACCCTTTGCATGGTCATCCCCTCGCGGGTCAGTCGGCTGGCGTTGTTGCCGCCCAGCGGAACGTTTTCAATGCCGAACTTCAGCTTCGGATCGGGAAGCTGCATGGCGGAATCCGCCCTGTTTTTTAACGCATTCACCTGATGATCGTTGGCGGAGAGCTCGGCGGAGTAGCTTTCCGCCGCCGACAGGGCCTCAGCCAGCGTCGTCGCCCAGCCGTTGGCGGAAATCAGCGACAGTAAAAGCGGCAGCCCGCGGGCCGCCTTATTTAAGATGGACATAATGACTCCGGAATTAGTGCGCGGTCATCGAAACGAGCGCGTAGCCGGAGTCCGTCTGACGGAAGGTGAAATCAACCTTTTGTCCCACCGCCAGCTTTTTATCGTGGTTATCGCCGAGCGCAAAGCTCATGGTCATCGCTGGCCAGTTCAGCTCGGCAACCGGAGCGTGGGCAATCACCACGGCATTGTCGCGCCAGGCTTTAATGACCCCGTTCGTTGAATAAAGGGGGGCGGAATCATCCGGCTTATTCATCCCCGGCATCTCCGCCCTCGCGGACATATTATGGTGATGCATCGCGCCGTCTTCCGCACTGGCGGAAAATGAAGTGAGGGAAAAGGTCAGAACGCTGGTAATAAGCAGAAAAATAGAGGTCGAACGCATAATAAAGTCTCCGAAAAAAACATAAAGTCGCCCGCAGACCGGGCAGATCTGATGGATGTTTTTAACGGCGTTTTATTCCCTGAAACGGCAGAAGCGTATTTCAGCCGGCGGACCGGTGACCGGCGGCGTCCGCCAGTCCATACGTTCAGCGCAGGTCTCCTGCTGCGGGGAAACCACTAATAGCGCGGTTTCGGAGGGAAGCGCATTCAGCTGTAAAGAGGTTAATGAGTTTGGCTGCGCGGTATCGGGGTCGCAGTGCTTCTCGCAGATGGCTTTCTGACCGACGCTTTCCATGCCGGGCATGCTCATCACGCCATCGACAATATGGTGAATCTGCGCCTGCGGCGCCACCGGCTGCTGTTGGCCGCCGTGGTGCGCCGCGACGGTCAGCTGAAGGTTGAGCAGTAGCCAACAGGCAATAACAAGCCCCGCGCGGATACGAAGCCGACGCCGGGTTGCTTGTTTTAATAATGCCTGCAGTGACGCAATCATAGAGATATTCGCAATAAGAAGACCGCTGAATTAAATCACACTCATCGGCAGAATTAAATGATATTTCAAAGAGAAAACCCCAGGTTAAATAGAATGAAGTTTCTCTATAAATATTTACACCAAAAAGGGATATCAGTATTTGACCTTCCCCCTGGGGGAAGGTGTATAGCCGACGGTTAATGTATTTAATAAATAGCAAAAATGTTATTTATATGTAATTAGCAAAAGTGAATGCGATTGTTATTCCAGCACCAACGTATCGCCGGTGGCCGGGGCGCTATCCGCGGCAAGCCACCAGCGCCCCCATGAACCGGTGCAGTGGCAGGCCATCACCTCCTCGACCTTCTGCTGGCGCAAGAACTGCTTTAGCCGACGTATCACCCACGGCGGCGCGCTGCGCAGGTGAAGGCCGCCGATGATGGCGCGTATCTGCTGGACGCCGGTGATCTTCTGACAGTGGCGAATCGTATCGATCAATCCGCGATGCCCGCAGCCGCAAATAATGACTAACCCCCGCGTCGAGCGGTAGATCAGCACGCCTTCGTCGGCAAGGTAATCTTCCCCCGGCGATTGACCCGCGAGGACGCCATAGGCTCGCGGACGCGCGACCGCAATCTCGCCGGACCACAACAGTCGTTCGCCGATCGCCAGCGGTTCGCGGCTGTACTCCATGCGGTGGCGGGAGTAGTCAATTTCTCGCGACAGTTTTTTGACTTTCCAGCGACGTCCAGCAAGGGATAACGCCGAGTAGCGCTGTTGCGCGATCAGCGGATGGCAAATGATACGGCTGTTATCCGGCAGCCACGGCACGCCGCCGCAGTGGTCGTAATGACCGTGGGAGAGCACCGTGGCGGTCAAGTCAGATAAAGAGACGCCCATCCGCTGCGCATTATGAAGAAAACTGCCGTCTGGCCCGGTATCAAACAGCACCCGGCTGGTTTCATCTTCCACAAGCAGGCTTAATCCGGGTTTCGCCTGCAGCAGGCTGTCCTGCCCCTCGCCGAGCCGGTTTTCAAGTAACACCTTAATGATTAACGCCATTTAATGACCATCCCCCTTTTTTGCGACGCCTACACTAGCCAACCTCCGCCGGGTCTACCGTGACGAACCCGGCATAAGTTAAGTGACACCGTCACATTTCATTAGCATATAGCTGTTGTTTATTTGCCAGTTAAGCATTGCCGTCTATGCTGATGAACGAGTTTCTCTTAACCGGAGCGTGCTATGGCTGACTGGAATCCTTCATTGTATTTGCAATTCGGCGCGGAGCGCACGCGGCCCGCCGCCGAGCTTCTCGCCCGCATCGCCCACCATCCCGTAGCGCTGGCCGTTGATTTGGGCTGCGGGCCAGGCAACAGTACCGCTCTGCTACGGCATGCCTGGCCAGAAGCAACAATTATTGGCGTCGATAATTCACCGGCCATGCTGGAAGAAGCCGCTCAGCGGCTCCCGGACTGCCGCTTTGTCGAAGGAGATATCGCCGGGTTTCGCCCCGAGCGCCCGGCGGACGTTATTTACGCCAATGCTTCGCTGCAATGGCTAACGGATCATCAGCGGCTTTTTCCCCATCTGGTCAGCAATCTTGCGGAAAACGGCGTACTGGCGGTGCAAATGCCGGTTAACTGGCAGGAACCCTCGCACGTGCTGATGCGTGAGGTCGCGGAAGAGCTGGGATATCCAGCCAGTGGGCGGCCGCCGCTGCCGGATGTGCCGGAGTATTACGATATGCTGACCGCCTGCGGCTGCGAGGTGGATATCTGGCGCACCACCTACTTTCACCCGCTGGCATCCCACCAGGCCATTATTGAATGGCTGCAGTCAACGGGCCTACGCCCGTTTTTACAGCCTCTTGATGAACCGCAGCGCCAGGCTTTTCTCGAACGCTATCTGGCACGTCTGAAACAGCACTATCCGTTACAGTGTAACGGAAAGGTGCTACTGCTATTTCCGCGCCTGTTTATCGTCGCGCGCCGCTAGCGTGGTTGGCATAACGTATTGATGTTAAAGTAGGAACTAACGTTGCGGCGCCAGGCTCTGGCGCCGTACGTTCAGGTTTACCAGGACAGGTGATGGACCAGGGAGAGATCCCACGCGGTGGCCAGCAGCGAAAGAAACATGATGAGGTTCACAACCGTCTCTATGCGTTTTTCCATTTTGTTACTCCTGAGTCGTTTCCCCTGTTTTACAGGGGAAATCTTAATAACTTCTTAATCTCAGATTTTCAGAGCGTCACGCGGTAACGAACATAGTCATCGGCTGGCGTAAATTCATCATACAGACGCCGGGCCGGATTATCAGTACGAGTGTGCCAGTACAGACGCGACCACCCTTTCTCTTTCCCTTCCGCTTGCAGCGCCTGCATCAATGCCCTGGCAATGCCTTTTCCGCGCATCGGCGGGGCAACGAACAGATCTTCCAGATAGCAAACAGGCATCTTTACCCAGGTGCCTTCGTGAAGGACACAAATCGCAAATCCAGCGACGTTGCCATCCGCCAGGGCCACGCGCCCCAACATGGGAGAAGCGGGATCCAGCATGCGCTGCCAGGTGTATTCCGTGACGTCCGGCGGCTGCGGGCTATCGTAGAAACGGGTATAGCCTTCCCATAGCCGTAGCCACTGCGCTTTATCCTGCTGGCCCACTTCACGAATTTCGATGACCATTGGTCTAACCTCTCGTTTGGATAAGGCATTATTTTCCTGCCGGATAATTTGATCAAGCGTCAGGGACACAATTCATCTTTTTCTCTTATTTGCCCTGATGATCGCTGCTGGACGAAATTGGCGCGTTCTTACAGATCTGCGCCAGTCAAAAAAGCAAAAAGGATGTTGTAACTAATGAAGGGAAAAAAATAACCCGGCAGCGGCCGGGTTGCGTTCGATAACCAATCGCGTTCGGCACGGTGCCGGGATTCTTGCCGGGTAGCGGCTGGCGCCTTACCCGGCCGCAATCCGGTCGTTTCAGGATATCAGCACAGCGGCTTAACGGCGGCGCGCATACCGTCGCGCAAAATAGCATCCAGATCCTGCGCAACCTGCTCGGCCAGGCCGGAAACTTTCGTCAGGTCCTGCTCCCAGTGGGACTCAACGCAAAGCACCGCGTTTACCAGCTCGCGGGTGCTGATTTGACGATCCCGATGCTGGGCCCACAGGGCCTGATAGCTCTCTATCCATTCGGCGTCGTCCTGTACCGGATAGCTCTCGCCGTGACGCTCGCCGCGATAAAATGCGATCAGCGCCGCCAGCGCAAAGGTCAGACGCGCCGGGAGTTTCCCCGCTTTCTTCTGTCCCGCCAGCAGCTGCGGCAGAATACGGGTACGGTATTTAGTCATCCCGTTAAGCGCGATAGACAGCAGCTGATGCTTGATATAGGGGTTACGGAAGCGACCGGTTACCGCGCTGGCAAAAGACTCCAGCTCATCGCGCGGCAGATCGAGAACCGGAATGATCTCCTGGTAAATCGCCTTCTCGACGAAAGCGCAAATTTCCGCATCGTTCATCGCATCGCCCACGGTATCCAGCCCTGCCTGGAAGGCGACCGGCACCAGCGCGGTGTGCGCGCCGTTAAGAATGGCCACTTTACGCTCTTTGTACGGCTTAATATCGTCCACGATCAGGACGTTAAGCGGCAGTTTATCGAGTCGCAGCTCGGCGGCCAGAGATTTCGGCCCCTGAATGACAAACAGGTAGAAGTGTTCGGCGGTATCGAGGAAAGCGTCTTTATATCCCAGCTGCTCTTCAATCTGCGCGGCTTCATCACGCGGATAGCCGGTCACAATGCGGTCTACCAGCGTAGAACAAAAAGCGTTGGCTTCATCCAGCCATGTCACAAAGGCTTCCGGCAGCGCCCACTCCTGAGCATAGCGTAGCACCAGTTCACGCAGCGCTTCGCCGTTATAGTCAATCAGCTCGCAGGGAACGATGACCCAGCCTTTATCCGCCGCGCCGGAGAAATGGCTGTAGCGTTCAAACAGCAGACGGGTCAGTTTAGCCGGATAGCTTACCGCGGGCGCATCGTCAAAACGGTCGCCCGCATGGTAGCTAATTCCCGCTTCGGTGGTATTGGAAAACACAAAGCGCATATCCGGGTTATGCGCCAGCCGCAGCAGTTCATCGTAATCCGCATAGGCGCTAATTTCGCGGTTGACCGAGCGAATCAGGCGCGCATCGCTGACCGCTTCACCCTTCTCATTCAGGCCGCGAATTATCGTGGTGTAGAGACCGTCCTGGACGCTGAGCGACGGCGGGAACGTACTCTCAATCGGACGCACAATCACCACCCCGGCATTCAGGTCGGTATGCTCGTTTAGTAGATCGATCTGCCAGTCGATAAACGCGCGCAGGAAGTTGCCTTCGCCAAACTGAATGATACGTTCAGGGTACTGCGCGCCCGGGAAATCGCGACGGTTTAGTGTTTTCACAAGGGTTCCCTCATAGAGTAGTCATACAACCTGAGTAATTGGTCCAATAAGTTATCAGGTTTTTAGCTAAGTGAAACCCCGTTTTGATCAAAGCTGTATGCAATATCAAATTTAAGACAGAAATTTATAGAACAGCGACGTTGCCGTCAGCTCGCCGTCCGGCATCAGCGCATAGCGGGGGATTTCCCCTGCTTTTTCCCAGCCGCACTGCACGTAAAAGTTTTCTGCCCCACTGCCGGTTGCGGTATCCAGCACCAGAACGCTTTTGCCCTGCTCGCGCGCGATCGCTTCCAGCCGGGTCATCAGCGCATTCGCCAGCCCCTGACGACGCGCATTTTGGTGAACCAGGAGCTTGGCAACATCGGCGCGGTGCGGTTGGTTTTCCGGCTGGTCGGTAATCAGCTGTACCGTACCAACGAGCCGCTGCTCTGCATCCGCCGCGGCGAGGACAACGCGTTCCCCGGCGGCAACGCTTTGCGCCATTCGCAGCCAGAACGCCGTCGCGGTTTCCGGGGCGAAAGGTAGCATAAAGCTCACCGAGGCCCCGCCGTTGACGCAGCTGACGAGGATATCGGTTAATTCAGAAAGGTGTTCGAGAATATCGTCACGCGACAGCGTGCGCAGAGTGAAAGATGTGGTCATAGGTAACTCCTTGAAATTGACCACATCACTATGTTTTTAACTTATATTTAACACAAGCAAAATTATCATCGCGTTTTCTTATGGGGTTATTCAGGCCATTTCGTGCGTAAAAATCCGGTTGCGCCCGGCACGTTTCGCCCGAATCATCGAATCATCGGCTTCCATCAGCAGCTGGTTGAACAGATCCGTAACCCTGGCGGTAGCGAGCGGTTGGCTCTCCAGCCCCATGCTGACGGTCAGCTGGATTTTGTATTGCCCCCAGGTGAAGGTCTGCGATTCGATTCCCTGACGAATTTTTTCCGCCAGCACCTGTCCGTCCCATTCTGATGAGGTCAGCGCCGCGACGGCAAACTCTTCCCCGCCAATGCGCGCCACCATGCCCTCTTCGCCCACCAGTAGCCTTACCTGCTGCGCAAACTGGGCCAGCACGCAGTCGCCGCACTCATGGCCCCAGCGATCGTTGACCTGCTTGAAGCCGTCGATATCCAGCACCATGACCGTTAACCGCTTATCTTCCGACAGCGGCTGACGTTTCAGCGCTTCGCTTAACCCCGAGCGAGAATAGACCCGGGTCTGAAAGTCAAAGTCAGCGCGCAGGGCCAGCTGTTTGACAAGATTATTTATCGCCTCGACGCTGGAAGCGACGATAATCGGGCTGATCAGCATCGCCGCGATACCCAGACGCGTCGAAAACAGCTGCCAAGGCTGCATTCGGGTGTCGGGCGTGAGGTGAATCAGCGAGTTCGCCACCAGCAGAATTTCGCTAATCCCGGTAATAAAGGTCAGCAGGCAGGTCAGCGGCAGCGGGTAGCGAATCGCGCACCAGATCAGCGCCGGTAGCGGGAAGGTGATGCTCCCGGCCCCGCCCACCGCCACGCCGAGCACAATTGACAGCACCAGCGCAATCGCCGGTAACAGCTGACGCAGGCGAAAACGCCCGAACGCCGAAGGGAGCGTGAGGGTTAAAATGAACGGCAGGATCAGTACGGCAGTGGAAAACTGTTCGCTAAACCAGTCCGCCAGTTGGGGAATAAACGTGGCGCGTTCCACATCTACCGAACCCAGCGCCCCAACGGCCGCGCACAGCAGCGCCGCCAGCAGGCAATAGCAAAACAGGCTTAGCGCGTTGATCGGTCCCGGCATCGAATCCGCCCGCCGCTTATCCCACAAAATGAGCTGCGCCAGGGTAACGATAAATACGATATTGGAGAAATTGATCAGAAAGGAGGCGAGCCCCATCCCCCAACGCGAAGTTAAACCGTCATATACCAGCATGGCGGCAAAACAGATGGCGTAAAAATAGCTGCGATTTAGCCAGATATAACGCGCGAAAATCCCCGCCATCACCGCGTTAAGCGGCCAGAAGAACGACAATTCTTGTACCAGACGCAGCATCGCGCCGAAGAAATGCAGCAGTAGCGTTAAAGTGAACAACACCAGCGCATCACGCACGGGCTGTTCCTCACGAAACAGCGTGAATGACCGAATCGACAGTGGAGACATTCATGATTATCCGTCTAAATGTTTCAGGCAATTATTATGTTAATAATGAGTAAGCGGTTCATCATATCATGAGAATAATTATCAGGCATATACCGCCGCCCGATGAATTACGGTCTGCCGCGATCCGGCGAATTCATCTGGATCACCAGCCAGTGGTGAATAACCTGCACCACGTAGCGCTGCTCTTCGTCGCTGAGCCCGCGCCCGCGCGGGATGGCGTGCCACTTCTCCAGACAGCCGCGACAGCAGGTCGCGGTGGCATGCTGGGCGATAAACACCGGATGTCCGCGCATCGGGGTCTGCTTGCCGTCGTTAGGAATGCGCGCGGGCGCCAGCCGCCGGGCGATAAAGTCCGCCGCGTGCTGGTCGATAACTTCCGCGCCCTTATCATAACAGTACTGCCGTTCTTTCACGCCGAGGCGAAAACGGGAGCGAAAAGTGGAACGCTGCAGGCGGGCAAACAGGCTTTCGATTGGCACCATCAGAACACCGACCTCCCCAGCTTTTGGGTGAGTTTTTCCAGTAAAGCAATCCCGGCCAGCGAGTTCCCCGCCTCATCGAGCTCCGGGCTCCACACAGCGATCGCCATCTCCTGCGGGACAATAGCCACAATCCCGCCGCCGACACCGGATTTCGCCGGCAAACCGACGCGCCACGCAAATTCACCGGCGTTCTGATACATGCCGCTGGTCATCATCAGGGCGTTGACCTGCCGCGACTGAATCGGCGCAATCACCGGCGTCTCAAGGTGCGGGGCGATACCTCGGTCGGCAAGAAACAGAAAGGTGCGCGCCAGCTCCACGCAGCTCATCTCCAGCGAACAGTAGTGGAAATAGTTTTGCAGTACCGTGGCGACATCGTTATGGAAATTGCCGAAGGATTTCATTAGCCAGGCGATAGCGGCATTGCGCGCCGAATGATCGAACTCCGAGCGGGCAACCACCGGATCATAGGCGATATCGCCCACCCCGCTCAGACGACGAACGATTTCCAGCATTCGCTGGCGGGGCGCGCTAAGACGGCTTTGCAGCATATCGCAGACCACCAGCGCCCCGGCGTTAATAAACGGGTTGCGCGGTTTGCCTTGCTCAATTTCCAGCTGCAACAGCGAGTTAAAAGGCTGGCCGGAGGGATCTTTCCCCACCCGCTGCCAGATCTCCTCTTCCTGATAGTGATTCATCGCCACCACCAGGCTCAGGACTTTCGAGATCGATTGAATGGAGAAACGCTCGTGCGCGTCGCCGGCGCTGTAGTGCTGACCGTCGACCGTACAGATGGCCACGCCGAGCTTATCGCCGCTGACGCTGGCCAGCGCCGGAATATAGTCCGCCACTTTACCGCGTCCAATCAGCGGCCTGACTTCAGCCAAAATGGCATCGAGCATTGCGTTATTTATTACCGTCGCCACGCGCGGCTCCTTGCCAACAACAAAATTCGGGCGGTAATTATAGGCGCACGCGGCGCGAAGAAACAGCCTCTTTCTCGCTTCGGTGCCGCTAAGTGAATAGCTTAATCATATCGGGGCTTTTTCCCCGGGCTACGCGATCGCAGATGGCTGTGACCCGTAGCCCGGGCAGGGGCATCGCGCCGCCTCCGGGGGCAGTTTGTAGGGTTAGCGGCGATCTCTCCAGACGGTCTGCACGTTGCAGAATTCATGCAGGCCAAAATGGGAGAGCTCGCGGCCAAAACCGCTTTTCTTCACGCCGCCGAACGCCACGCGGGCATCGCTGGCGCAGTAGCCGTTGATAAACACCCCGCCGCACTCCAGCTCATCGGCAAAGCGCCGGGCCTGCGTTTCACTGGTGGTATAAACCGTTGCTGAAAGGCCAAATTCGCTCTCGTTAGCCAGCGCCAGCGCATGATCGGCATCGCGGGCTTCGGTAATCGTCGCCACCGGCCCAAACAGTTCCTCGCGAAAGCCGGTCATCTCAGCGGTGACGTTCCCCAACACCGTTGGCGCATAGTAGTTGCCAGCGCCTTCGATTTTTTCCGCGCCCAGCAACAGGGTCGCCCCCTCTTTTAGGGTTGCCCGAACCTGCTCGTGCAGCTCATCGCGCAGGTCGAAACGCGCCATCGGTCCAATATAATTCTGCTCATCGCGCGGATCGCCCATTTTCAGCGCGGCGACGGCGGCGACAAATTTCTGCGTAAAGGCTTCAGCAATACCCGCCTCAACGATGAAACGCTTCGCGGCTGCGCAGACCTGCCCGGTATTCTGGTAGCGGCCAATCACCGCCGCCTTCACCGCCTCATCAAGGTCGGCGTCGTTAAGGACGATAAAAGGATCGGAACCGCCCAGCTCCAGCACGCATTTTTTCAACGCCGCGCCGGCCTGGGCGCCAATCGCCTTCCCGGCGCGCACGCTGCCGGTGACGGTCACCGCGGCGATGCGCGGGTCGTTAATCATTTGCGAAACGCCGTCGTTGGTGGCGTTCACCCAGCCAAACACGCCTTCCTGCACGCCCGCTGCGGCAAAAATTTCGCCAATCATCGCCGCGCTGCCCAGCACGTTTGGCGCATGCTTAAGCAGATAGCTGTTGCCCGCCAGCAGAATCGGCACCGCGCCGCGCAGCACCTGCCACACCGGGAAGTTCCACGGCATGATCGCGAGGATAGCGCCCATCGGACGGTACTCAATTACCGCTTTATTGTCTTCAACCAGCGTCGCTTCGGTATTCAGCATCGCCGGGCCGTGTTCGGCATACCAGTCACAAAGATTGGCGGATTTAGCGACTTCGCCGCGCGCCTGGGCAATCGGTTTGCCCATCTCAAGGCTAATCATTTGCGCCAGCGCTTCGCTCCGGGCGCGCATCGCGGCGCCGACGTTACGCAGCGTCGTCGCGCGCTGCGCCACGCTGACCTTGCGCCATTGGCGATAACCCCGTTCCGCAAGGGCAATGGCTGAATCAACCTGTTGTTCGCTGGCCCATGGCAGAGACGACAGCGTTTCACCTGTCGTTGGGTTCACGGAAACCGCATGAGTGGCAGATAAATTCATCGTTTTTCTCTCTGTGTTGATTGCGAAGTGACCTTATTCTGGCTTACCCTTCCCTTCATTAAAAATGAATAATATTGAGCAACCCTTTCACAAAAGAAGAACGCTATGGATCTGACCCAGCTTGAGATGTTTAACGCCGTCGCCAGCACAGGCAGCATTACCCAGGCCGCGCAGAAGGTGCATCGCGTGCCGTCAAACCTGACCACGCGCATTCGCCAGCTGGAAGCGGATCTCGGCGTCGAACTGTTTATTCGCGAAAACCAGCGCCTGCGCCTGTCGCCCGCCGGACACAGCTTTTTACGCTATAGCCAGCAGATCCTGGCGCTGGTTGATGAGGCGCGGATGGTGGTCGCGGGGGACGAGCCTCAGGGACTGTTTTCGCTCGGCTCGCTGGAGAGTACCGCCGCCGTGCGTATTTCCCCGACACTGGCGCACTTTAATCAGCGCTATCCGAAGATCCATCTGGCCCTCTCCACCGGCCCGTCCGGCACCATGATCGACGGCGTACTCGAGGGCAACCTGAGCGCGGCGTTCGTCGACGGCCCGCTGGTGCATCCGGGGCTTGAAGGGTTACCGGTGTTCCCGGAAGAGATGATGATCGTCGCGCCATTTGGCCATCCGCCCATCACCCGGGCCAGCGAAGTGAACGGTGCCAGCGTCTACGCGTTTCGCGCCAACTGCTCCTACCGCCGTCATTTTGAGAGCTGGTTCCACGCCGATCGCGCCACCCCGGGGCGGATCCATGAGATGGAGTCCTACCACGGAATGCTGGCCTGCGTCATTGCCGGCGCCGGGCTGGCGCTGATCCCGCGCAGCATGCTCGAGAGCATGCCGGGCCACCAGCAGGTTTCCGCCTGGCCGCTGGCCGAAGAGTGGCGCTGGTTAACGACCTGGCTGGTCTGGCGGCGCGGGGCGAAAACTCGCCAGCTCGAAGCGTTTATAGCGCTGCTGAACGAAGATCGACAAGCAGCAGTTTCTCCATAAAGATGCTTAACGGATCCGGCTGATACGGCGCGAAGGCGCTGCGGGTCTGATACCCATTGCGCGTATATAGCGCAACGGCGGCGTGCTGATGGATGCCGGTTTCCAGGCGCAGGGTATGGCATTCACGATTTATCGCCTCTTTCTCCAGCGCCGCCAGCAGTTTTTCTCCCAGCTGCTGGCCGCGATGGGCCGGGTTAATGAACACCCGTTTCATCTCGCCAAACCCCTCTTCGCCGAGCACGATCGCCCCGCAGCCAACGGCCTGCTGCCGGGTATCGCGGATAATTAGCGCGATAACCGACTCCGCCGGAAGCGCGCTCAGGTCGATCAGATGGTTGCTTTCCGCCGGATAGAGCGTCTGCTGGTAGGCGTCCAGTTCGGCAATTAAAGCGGTGAGGTCCGGGTGGTTTAGCGGGGTCGCGGCGATGGTGTACATAAATAAGCTCCTTTTTTGAGCGTACTGTAGCGCGCAGCGTCCGCAGCGCCGCCATAGCATTAACTTATAGCTTCCGGCCCCGCTTGCGCTAACCCCTTGGGAGGCAGTAATTTTGCGGCATGATGTCTTTTATCAGGATAAAACGATGAATACCAAAGCGCGCAAGGTGATGATTATCGGGGCCGGAAACGTCGGCGCCTCTGCGGCCTACGCCCTGTTAAACCAGTCGGTTTGCGAGGAGTTGATCCTTGTCGATCTCAATAAACCACGCGCCGAAGCGCACGCTCAGGACCTGAGCGACGCGGCCGCCTATATGCCGGGAATGATGACCATTTCCACCCGCGAAGCCAGCGACTGCGCCGATGTCGATATCGCGGTGATCACCGTTTCCGGCGGCGCGCTCAAGCCGGGCCAGACCCGATTGGATGAATTGACCAACACGGCGAAAATCGTCAAAAGCCTTGTCCCGCAGATGATGAACGGCGGCTTCAACGGCATCTTTTTGGTTGCCACCAATCCCTGCGACATCATCACCTGGCAGGTGTGGCAGCTTTCTGGCCTGCCGCGCGGCCAGGTGCTGGGAACCGGCGTCTGGTTAGATACCACCCGCTTACGCAGGGTGCTGGCCCAGGCGCTGGATATCGGCGCGCAAAGCATCGACGCCTTTATTCTGGGCGAGCATGGCGATGCCCAGTTTCCGGTATGGTCGCACTCGGCGGTTTACGGCTCCGCCATCGCCGATGTTTACCAGAAACATACCGGTAAAGCCCTCGACCGGGATCTGATTGCCGACAAGGTGCGTAAGCTGGGGTTTGAGATTTACGCCGGCAAAGGCTGCACGGAGTACGGCGTCGCTGGGACCATCGCCGAAATCTGTCGCAATATTTTCACCGGCAGCCATCGTGCGCTGGCGGTATCGTGCATTCTTGATGGCGAGTACGGGGTAACCGGCGCGGCGGCCGGCGTTCCGGCGGTGCTCACGCAAAGCGGCGTGCAGCAAATTATTGAGCTGCAGCTGGCCGATGATGAAGCGGAGAAGTTTCGCCACGCTATCGAGGTGATTAAAGCCAGTATCGCCCGTCTGCCGTAAGCCGCTTCCCGGTTAGCCGGCCACGATCAGCCGGGGATGAATATGCGTTAACGCTTCGCGCGTCGCTTCCGGCAGATGACTGTCGGTAATGATATCGGTGAGTGAGTCGAGATGCGTGATATTAAACAGCGACCAGGCGCCGTATTTAGAGCTGTCCGCCAGCAGTATGCGCCGCCGGGCGTTGGCGATTAAGTCGCGCTTCAGCGCCGCTTTTTCTTCCGTTGGCGAGGTGACGCCCTTCTCCAGGTCCCAGCCGTTGCAGCTGACAAATGCCAGATCGGGCCAGATATTCTGCAGCAGGCGGCGCCCGTGATCGCCGATGCAGGACTGGCTGCTGTCGTCGATGCGCCCGCCGATGATCGTCACTTCAATTTGCTTAAACTCCGACAGGAACAGGGCGATATGCAGGTCGCTGGTGATCACCCGCAGCGGCAGATGGGTAATTTGCCGGGCCAGTTCAATCATGGTGGTCCCGGCATCGAGGACAATGGCGTCCCCGGCCTTGACCAACGCCGCCGCCGCGCTGGCGATGGCGTATTTTTCCTGCTGGCTACGCTGGGATTTCTCCTGCGTGGTCGGTTGTGCTGGAATAAACCGGTTGAGGGTCACGCCGCCGTGCGTTCGGCTGATCACCCCTTCCTGATCGAGCTTAATCAGGTCGCGGCGAATGGTCGCGGGCGAGGCGTCGGTCACCGCCACCAACTGGTCCACTGTCACCAGATTATGGCTCTTGAGATAATCCATAATCTGCTCTAACCGGTTATATCCCTTCATGTTATTCCTGTGCGATTTGCATGGCGAGCTCAATAGAGGTAGTCATGCTGTCAGACTTAGCTTTACCTGTCCAGGCAATATCAAACGCCGTGCCGTGGTCGGCGGAAGTGCGAATAAACGGCAGTCCGGCGGTAATATTCACCCCATCATAAAACCCAAGCAATTTTAGCGGAATATGTCCCTGATCGTGATACATCGCCACGACCATATCAAACAGGCCTTCGTGGCACTGCATAAACACCGTATCCGGCGGGCACGGTCCGGTGACGTTAAGACCTTTGGCTTTCATCGCTTCTACCGCCGGCCCGACGATACGGATCTCTTCATCGCCAAACAGGCCGTTTTCACCGGCGTGAGGATTAACCCCGGCGACGGCAATACGCGGCTGGCTATAACCCACCCGGCGCAGGAAGCTATCGGCAATACCAATCACCGTCTCCACCCGCGGCTGGTTCAGGTTATCGAGGAAGTTACGCAGCGCCACGTGGGTGGAGATATGGATAACCTTGAGCTTATCGGTATACAGCACCATCGCGAAATCTTTGGTCTGCGTCAGATGGGCGAGCATTTCGGTATGCCCCGGGAAGTTGTGCCCGGCCAGATGCAGCGCTTCTTTATTTAACGGCGCGGTGGCGAGCGCGAACACCTCTCCGGCCATCGCCAGGTCGGTCGCCCGCTTGATGCAGCGGTATGCTAAATCCCCCGCCTGTGCCTGTACTTCGCCCGGGCGCAGCCCCTGCGGATCGGCCAGCGGTTCGTCGATCACGTTAATCGTGCCCGCGCTGAACTGCGCCTGCCCCGGGTTCTCAATGATTCGCAGTTCGGCGCGCGGGGTGATCCCCAGCGCCAGGATCCGCCGCAGCGTCTGCGCGCAGCCCACCACGACTACCGGCGCGCCGTTGAGTTTCCCCTCAACCAGCGATTTAATAATAATTTCCGGGCCAATGCCTGCCGGATCTCCCATCGTTACCGCTATGATGTTAGTCACTCATTTTCTCCTCAATAAAGTTCACGACCTCCAGCAGGGTGGTTTCCGTTCCGAATCCGCCTGCCTTGGTCATTACCGGCCGCTGCCAGCTACTACCCAGAAAATTGCCGTACGGCACGCATTGCGCCACCCGGCCTGTAATATGAAATCCGCTGGCGCCCAGCGCCTGCGCCACGGCGATAGCCACGTCGCCGCCGGATAAATAGAGCGCCCCCGGCTGGCTTTGCGCGATGGCCAGCTCGCTCACGCGCGCCAGATACGCGCAGATCCGCTCGCCAAGCGCGGTTCGATCGACCCCGTGCTGCCGGCACAGGGCTTCAATACCCTTTCGCGCCTCGCTATCGGGACGCGTGGTGACGACGCAATGATTATTTTCACTCAATACCGCGGCGATGCATCGGGCGTCAGCGTTGGCATCGCCGCCAAACGCCCTCGCGACATCAATTTCTACGCGAACAACGCGCGAATGCGCCTCAAGCCGGGCGACCTGCTGTTGCGCAATCTCGCTCATTGAACCGACAATCGCCAGCAGCGGTCCGCGCGGTACGGCGGCCAGCCGACGCGCCAGGGCGTCACATAGCCCCGCAGCCCCCACCAGCAGCACCCGCTGCTCGCACACAGCGACCGTGGCGATAATGGCGTCCAGCTGCTGGTTTTCTTCGGCATCCACGATCAGCACCCGCGGCGTCTCAACCGTTTGTTCCAGCTCTGCCGCCAGCCCGGCGACCGTTGTCCCGTGGCACAGCACATCGCTTTGTTGAGCGACCACGACGGCGATATCCGCGCTGCTGACCGGCGTTTTCGGGTCGGTCGCGAACTCGGTTTCATTCACCGGCACGCCGTGCACATAGCACAGGCCCCGGCGCGTCACCCGGCCTGCTGCCGGAAAGGCGGGCGCCAGAACCGCTACGGCGCAGTTCAGCGCGCGCATCGTTGCTTCCAGCTCGGCGCCGAGATTGCCACGCAGCGTGGAGTCGATTTTTTTCACCGTCCAGCGCGGCTGAAAACGCGGCAACACCGCCTGTAAAAGATGCGTGATGCGCCGTGCCGCCTCTGCGGCGGGCTGCGCGCGGCTGTCGCTATTGAGGATCAGCGCCTGCGCCTCCCCCTGATAGCTGGCGGTAAACGCCACTTCCGCCCGCATCCCCGTCTCCGCCAGGCTGACTCCCGCGTCATTTGCGCCGGTAAAGTCATCAGCCAGAACCAGCACCTTGTTATCGCCGCTGCCCATCGTTTTCCCTTTTCAAGCTGTTCGACATTGATAATGATTATATTCAATCACAATTGATTAAATGTGAGCAAGCTCAAGTTATTAAATCTCGCTATAAATTATAACTTCATCCCACAATGTGAGTGGCACGCAGAAAAGATGATTAAATTTAATCATTCATTACAGAGGAGAAAAAAGTGGCAACCATTAACAGCACTCTGATTAGCGGCGCGGGCGCCTTTACCGCCCTGCTGCCGCTGCTAGCGGGCAAAAGGCGCATTTTGCTGGTCACCGACGCCAACGTGGGCAAACTCGATGCCGCGCAGCAGATCCGCGCGCTTCTGGAAGATGAGGGGCGTCAGCTGCAGGTGATGGATTCCGTACCGGCTGAGCCGAGCCAGCATGATATGGCGCAAATTCTGCGCCTCGTCAGCGCTAACCAAGCGGAGCTTATTGTCGGGATCGGCGGCGGTAGCGTTCTGGATGTGACCAAGCTGCTCTCCGTTCTGCTGCATCCCCGCTCGCCGGGGCTGGATGCGCTGCTGGCCGGCGAAAAGCCGCAGCAAAAGGTGACCTCGTTATTAATTCCCGCCACCGCCGGCACCGGTTCCGAAGCCACGCCGAACGCGATCCTGGCGATCCCGGAACAGAATACGAAGGTGGGGATTATCTCCCCGGTTCTGCTGCCGGACTACGTTGCCCTGCTGCCGGAATTGACCACCAGCATGCCCGCGCACATCGCCTCCTCTACCGGCATCGACGCGCTGTGCCACCTGATTGAGTGCTTTACTTCGACCGTTGCCAATCCGGTTAGCGATAACGCGGCGCTGATTGGCCTGCGCAAGCTGGTGCGCAACATCGAGCTGTCGGTGAGCGAGCCGCACAATCTGGCGGCGAAGCTGGAGATGCTGTGGGCCTCTTATTATGGCGGAGTGGCCATTAACCATGCGGGCACTCATCTGGTTCATGCCCTTTCCTATCCGTTAGGCGGCAAATATCACCTGCCGCACGGCGTGGCTAACGCCATCCTGCTGGCGCCTTGTATGAAGGTGGTGCGCCCGCACGCGGTGGCGAAATTCGCGCAAGTATGGGATTTGATCCCTGACGCCGATCTGACGCTTAGCGAAGAACAAAAATCTCATGCGCTGGTCGCCTGGCTGGCCGCGCTGGTGAAACGCCTGCAGCTGCCCGACAACCTCGCCGAGCTGGGCGTGCCGCAGGAGAGTATCGGCGAACTGAGCGAAGCGGCGCTGAACGTCAAACGTTTACTGAATAATGCGCCATGCAGCGTTAACCAGGAGCAGGTTGAGGCGGTTTACCGCACCCTGTTCCCAGCACAATAACACCAGGGAAGAGATGAAATGAGCAATTCAATTACCGGCGTTCTGACCGCCATCGTCACGCCTTTTACCGCCGAGGGAGCCGTAAATATTCCGGCGCTGAAGCAGCAGGTGCAGCGCCAGCTCGCCGCGGGCAACGGTATTTTCTGCGGCGGGACCAACGGCGAGTTTTTTGTGCTCAATGAAGCGGAAAAAGTCGCTGTCGCTAAAGCCTGCGTGGAAGAAGTCGCCGGTCGCGCGCCGGTGGTGGCGCATATCGGTGAAGTGTCGACTCGCGAAACGATCCGCCTGGGTAAACAGATCGAACAACTGGGCGTTGACGCGGTCTCGGTCATCACCCCCTGGTTTGTGCCGCTAAAACAGGATGAGCTGATCGCCCACTATACCGCCATTGCTGACGCCCTGAGCGTACCGGTATTTCTCTACAACATCCCGGCGCGCACCGGCAACACCATTGAACCGCAAACCGCGCGCGCGCTGGCGCAGCATCCGAACATTATCGGCGTCAAAGACAGCGCCGGCAGCTACGAAAGCCTGAAGGGTTTCCTCGATGCGGTCCGGGATATCGCCGATTTTGACGTGCTGAACGGCCCTGATTCGCTGATACACCAGGGTTTTGTTGATGGCTGCTCCGCCTGTATTTCCGGGCTGGCCAACGTCGCGCCAAAAGAGATCAACGCCATCTGGGCAAATTTTAAAGCGGGCAATGTTGAGGGCTCCCGCCAGGCTCAGGAGAGCGTCACCGGCCTGCGCACCGATCTTTATAAAGTTGCGTTCTCGCCGGCGGCGGTAAAAAAGGCGATGCAGCTAATGGGCCACGATGTTGGCGACAGCCGCTATGCGGTGAGCTTCACCTCGGCGCAGTGCGAGGAAATTAATCATATTATTGCCAAATATATTTCCTGAAGATAGCGGAAATATTTAATTAAATTCCCGGCGCTGGTTTAAACAAAAATCAGTGCCGGCAATATTTAATGTTTTGTATATAACGTCTTACGTAGCGTAAGGGATGTTTCAATGTTTATATGGATGCTTGATCCTGAAATATGGTTGACGCTGGTAACGCTCACCTTTCTGGAGATTATTCTCGGGGTCGATAATATTATCTTTCTCTCGCTGGTGGTGGCCAAGCTCCCGCCGCATCAGCAAAATGTTGCGCGTAAGTTGGGATTAAGCGGCGCCATGGTTATGCGCGTGCTATTGCTGGTATCTATTGCCTGGCTGGCGCATATAACGTTGCCGCTGTTTACTATTGCGCATTTTGTCGTATCGGTGCGCACCATCATTTTATTTGTTGGTGGTTGTTTCCTTATTTACAAGTCACTGCAGGAGATACGCGGTGAACTCCAGCTGGCAGAAGAGTCGCACGGCGGCGGCCAGCGTCAGCTTTCGCTGGCCGGGGCCATCATCCAGATTATGTTGCTGGATATCGTCTTCAGCCTTGATTCTGTTATTACCGCAGTCGGTTTGTCGCAACATATTTTCATTATGATTACGGCAGTCATTATCGCTGTTGGCATTATGATGTTCGCGGCAAAAACCATCGGCGATTTTGTCAATAACACGCCAACGATGAAAATGCTCGCTTTAACTTTCCTGCTATTAGTCGGGTTATTACTGGTGGCCGACAGCCTGGAAATACATATTGCGAAAGGTTATCTCTATTTTGCCATTTTCTTTTCGCTGGCGGTAGAAACGCTCAATATTATTCGCAGCAGAAAAATCATTAAAGTTTCACAACAGCAAGACGCTTACGCCTCATTACCGATCAATAAATAGAACCCTACTGAAATAACGGAGAGTGAATATGTCTGTAACCGCAGTTCGTGACGGAATTATATCTCAGCACCCGCGGGATGAGCGCGTGGAAACCGCCATGCTCCCCTCATCTTGCCCGCAAAATCACGCGGCGAACCTGCTGCCGCTGCCGGACGGCTCGCTGATGTGCGTGTGGTTCGGCGGCACCCAGGAAGGCGTGGCCGATATCTCCGTTTGGGGATCGCGCCTGCTGCCCGGGAGTCGCCAGTGGAGCGAGGCGGTCAAATTGTCCAACGACGCCAGCCGCTCCGAGCAAAACCCGGTGCTGTTTCTGGCGCCGGATAATGTGCTGTGGCTGCTGTGGACCGCGCAGATCTCCGGCAACCAGGATACCGCCATCGTGCGCTATCGCCAGTCAACGGATCTGGGCCAGACCTGGGGCGACATTGCTACCCTGCTCGATAAACCGGGTACCTTTATTCGCCAACCGGTGACCGTTCTGGACAACGGCAACTGGCTGCTGCCGGTCTTCTACTGCCGCACGCAGCCGGGCGAAAAGTGGGTCGGCAACGACGATATCAGCGCCGTCAAAATCTCCGCCGATAAGGGCAAAACCTGGCGCGACGTTGAAGTACCGCAAAGCCTCGGCTGCGTGCATATGAATATCACCGCCCAGCGGCTGCGGCACGCTGGTCGCGCTGTTCCGCAGCCGCTGGGCCGACAACATCTACTACAGCCAGTCCGTAGATAACGGCGAAAGCTGGTCAGTGCCGGAACCGACCGAGCTGCCCAATAACAACTCATCCATTCAGGTCACCACCCTCGCCAGCGGCGAACTGGCGCTGGTATTTAACCACATGAGCGCCGCCGGCGCGCTGGAACGCCGCGCGTCGCTTTATGATGAAATCGACGATGGCGATAACAGCCGTAAAGAGCCGGAAGTCACCAGCGGCCGCTCGGCGTTCTGGGGCGCGCCGCGCGCGCCGATGACCGTAGCCATCTCTGCGGATGGCGGCAAAACCTGGCCGTGGCAGCGCAATCTCGACGAAGGCGATGGCTACTGCATGACCAACAACTCGCTGGATAAGCGCAACCGCGAATTCTCCTATCCGAGCATCAAACAAGGGGCGGACGGCACGCTGCATATTGCCTACACCTGGTTCCGTCAGGCGATTAAATACGTGCATATCACGCCCGAATGGGTGAAGGAGTCCGCGCGATGATCGTCGGCAACCTTAACGCTCTGCCGCTGGCAGGGCTTCCCCCAGCGCTGCGGCAAATTCTCGCCCTTCCGCAGGCCACGCTAGCGGCGCTAAGCGCCAGGCAGGACGGGCGCTGGCAGCCGGAGGGCTGCCGCTGGTTTTGCAATATTGGCGAAGCGCATACCCAGCCGACCGCCCAGCGCCACGCCGAATATCACCAGCAGTGGGCCGATATTCAGGTGATGCTGGCGGGCTGCGAGGTGATTAACGCCGGTATGCTCTGCGTCGCGCAGGATGACGATGAAGAGCGCAAGCCGGATCTGTTTATCGCCCGCGATTGCCGACTGCCGGTGGCCATCACCCTGCATGCCGGTGATTTTGCGATATTTCTGCCCGGCGAACCCCACCAGGCGCTGTGCGCGGTAGACGCGCCGGCAACGGTACGCAAAGCCGTATTTAAAGTGCCGGGCGACATGCTGGAAGGGTAAATAAGAAGGAGCAATAACAATGACAATGGAAATGATTCTGGCGCTGGGCATTCTGGTGCTAATGATAGTTCTTATTATGTCAGACAAAATGGCCTTTGGCGCACCGCCGCTGCTCGCCTGTCTGCTATTGGTTGTGACAGGGCTCGCCAACGTTCAACAGGCTTTCGCCGGGTTTGTCAACTCCAGCGTCATCATGATCGCCGGGTTTATGGTGGTGATGGCGGCGCTGCAGAAAACGCGGCTGATAGGCAACGTCAAGTCCGCGATGGTGAGTCTGGTGAACAGAGGCAGCTACAAAAGCTATGCTTTGCTGCTGTTGATTGTGATGCTCGGCGCCAGCCTGGCGGGTACCGGTTCAACCGGCTACTACGTGCTGATTCTGTCGCTGGTTTCGACCATTCCCTACAGCAAGAAGCTGCCGACCTCAAAGCTGATGATGCCGCTGGGATTCGCCACCAACCATCCGCTGTTGCCGGTTAACGTCGCGCTGCTGTTCGGCGTCACCGCAACGGTGCTGCAAACCGCCGGTTTCAACGAAGAAATTTCGATGGTGAAATTTGCGCTGGTCAATCTGGTGATGTCGCTGGCGTTTTTGGCCTGGTGCCTGATTTCGTATCGCTTTTTACCCGATCACCCGATCGCCGACGCCTCCGAGGAAGCAATGGCGGTACGCGAAGAGGAAACCGTCACTCTGCCCGCGTGGAAAGAGTACTGCACCGTCGGGGCGTTCGCCGTCAGCGTGGTCGGCATGATGCTGATGAATCAGTTAGGCAATATCGCCTATGTGGTACCGGGTCTTGCCGCCGCGTTCGTCATGATGATTAATGTCGTCGACTTCAAAGAGGTGCGCGATCATATGGGCGCGCCGGTTATCCTGATGATGGCCGGGGTTATCGGCGTCGCCGACGCGCTGGCGGGCACCGGGTTTACGGCAATGGTGGGCGATGCGGTTGCGGGCGTGCTCGGCTCCAGCGTCTCGCCGTTCGTGTTTATTTTTATCTTTGCGCTACTGACCAGTACCTGCGCCACCTTTACCGGCTCGAACATGGGTTCGGTCTATATCTTCGCGCCGATTGCGATCGCCGCCTGCACCAGCCTCGGCCTTAACCCAACCGCGGCCGCTATTGCCGTAGTGATTTCAGGCTGGAACGGCGGCTATATGCCAATTGACGGCATGCCGGCAATGATTCTGGGAATGGGTAAATATAAACTGCCGGAATTCTGGCTATTCTCGGTACCGATGTACTTAATTCGTATTCTGGCATTGTGCGTCGGCGCGATCGTTATATTCCCAATGTAATTAACGGATAAGCCCCATCGTCGTTTTACCCGCTCGTGGCGCTGGCTTTTCGTCGCGTACGCAGGATACTTCCGCCTGGTCACCCACTCAGGCTCGGGATCGGCTGGCCTGTCGCCGATCCCGTCTTATTATTACGGCCTGGTTAGCGCAGCGTGATGACGCCGTTTAAATAGGTCACCGCCTGGCCGCTCATCAAGACTCTTTCTCCCTTCAGCTGGCAGCGAATATCGCCGCCGCGCGCGGAAACCTGACGCGCCAGCAGCTGGGTTTTGCCCAGCTTCGCGCTCCAGTAAGGGATCAGCATGGTATGCGCCGAACCGGTTACCGGATCTTCCCACACCGCTTCGCCGGGGGAGAAAAAGCGACTGACGAAGTCATATTCGCCGCTGCCTGCCGCAGTCACGGTCACTTTATGTTCGCCGGGCGTCATCGCCGCAATATTGGGCCGCAGGGCTTCGACCTGGTCACGAGAGGCGAGTTCGATAATCCACGCGCGCCCCTTGCGGGCGTGGAGGTAGCTGTCGATCCCCAGCGCGGAGAGCATCACCGCAGGCGGTTCGCGCTCTTCGCTTTCACCCGCAGGAAAATCCAGGGTCAGCCAGTCGCCTTCACGGCTTACGGTCAGCCGACCGGAAGCGGTCGCGAAGTGAATCACCGCATCCGGAAAATCCAGGTGATGAAAAATCACGTGCGCGCTGGCAAGCGTGGCGTGGCCGCAGAGATTGACCTCGTTACGGGTGGTAAACCAGCGCAGCGCAAAACCATCGCTCTCAGGGACCACAAACGCGGTTTCCGACTGGTTGTGCTGTTGGGCCATTTTGAGCAGCAGCTCATCCGGCAGCCACTCCCTGAGCAGACATACCGCCGCCGGATTACCGGCAAAAGGCTGCTCGCTGAAAGCCGCCACCAGATAGACAGGAGCGTCAGTCACCGGGTCTCCTTAGCGTAATGTTATGGTGCCGATGAGGTAGGTCGTTGCCTGACCGCCGATCAGGACCCGATCGCCCCGCCATTGACAGCGCAGGTCGCCGCCGCGGGCCGCCCCCTGCCGCGCCTGCATCTCCGTTTTGCCGAGCTTCTCACCCCAGTAGGGAATCAGCATGCTGTGCGCGGACCCGGTGACCGGGTCTTCCGCCACCGACTCGCCCGGACAGAAGAAACGGCTAACAAAGTCATACTCTTCATCCGCGGCGCTGACACAGATCATTTTGCCGAGGCGCTGGAGCATAGGCATGTCCGGACGCACAGCCTCCACCTGCTGGCGGTCGGCTAAAATCACCAGATAATCGCGCGCCACGCGAACGTCCACCGCGTCGCTCAGCCCGAGCCCCGCCAAAAGTTCAGTTGGCGGCTGTTCAACGACCGTCGTCGCCCAGGCCGGGAAATCCAGCGTCAGCCAGTCGCCGCTGCGCGTTACGCGAAGCTCGCCGACAAAGCGGGTGCTAAACACGATTGTCGACGAGGGGTGGTCGAAATATTCAAAAATGACGTGCGAGGCCGCCAGGGTCGCGTGGCCGCAAAGGTTGATTTCGTCCAGCGTCGTAAACCAACGTAGCTCATACCCCTCATCCGTACGGACGAAAAACGCCGTCTCCGACTGATTATGCTGCTGGGCCATTTTCAGCAGCGTTTCGTCCGGCAGCCATTCGGTGAGCGGGCAAACCGCCGCCGCGTTACCGCCAAAGTTGCGATCGCTGAAGGCATCAACCAGATAAAAGCTAATTTCCTGCATTTTTCTGTCCCTCTGTTTTTTTTACTTATCGATAACATGACATAAACGCGAGAAATCCACACGTTTAATAGAAAAATTAATCTGTTAGTCGCAGAAACCTCCCCTCAACAAAAATGAGATACAGATCACAAAATGATTGTATTTTCAGCAGCAATCGTTTTAAGATCGTCCCACTTCTTTCCTCTTTGTAACCAGCCCTGAACTTATGATGACAAATACGGTTTCACGCAAGGTCGCGTGGCTTCGCGTAGTCACGCTTGCGATTGCGGCATTTATCTTTAATACCACCGAATTTGCGCCCGTGGGCCTGCTGTCGGACATCGCCGACAGCTTTGGCATGGAAACGGCGCAGGTAGGGATCATGCTGACGATCTACGCCTGGGTTGTCGCCCTGATGTCGCTGCCCTTTATGCTGCTGACCAGTAAGATGGAGCGCCGTCGCCTGCTGGTTGGCCTGTTTATCCTGTTTATCGCCAGCCACGTGCTGTCGTTCCTGGCCTGGAACTTTAACGTGCTGGTGATCAGCCGTATCGGTATCGCTTTTGCCCACGCGGTGTTCTGGTCGATTACTTCAGCGCTGGCGATTCGTATGGCGCCTGCCGGTAAACGGGCGCAGGCGCTGAGCCTGATTGCCACCGGTACCGCGCTGGCGATGGTCTTCGGCATCCCAATCGGCCGTATCGTCGGGCAGTATTTTGGCTGGCGCACCACCTTCCTGGTCATCGGCCTGGGTGCGCTGGTCACCATGGTTTGCCTGATCAAGCTGCTGCCTAAGCTACCGAGCGAACACTCAGGATCGCTGAAAAGCCTGCCGGTGCTGTTCCGCCGCCCTGCGCTGCTGAGCATCTATTTGCTGACGGTCATCGTGGTGACCGCGCACTATACCGCCTACAGCTATATTGAACCGTTCGTTCAGACGGTGGCCGGGCTGAGCGGCAACTTCGCCACTCTGCTGCTGCTGACCCTGGGCGGCGCGGGGATCGTCGGCAGCATCCTGTTTGGTAAACTCGGCAACCTGCACGCTTCAGGGTTGATTAACGCCGCGATCGGCCTGCTGCTGGTGTGTTTGCTGCTGCTGCTGCCCGCTTCGCACAACGCTAATCACCTGATGCTGCTGAGCGTCTTCTGGGGCGTGGCGATCATGATTATCGGGCTCGGTATGCAGGTGAAAGTGCTGGCGCTGGCGCCGGACGCCACCGACGTGGCGATGTCGTTGTTCTCGGGGATATTTAATATCGGCATCGGCGCGGGCGCGCTGGTCGGCAGCCAGGTCAGCAGCCATCTGTCGATGGCGTCTATTGGCTACGTCGGCGCGATCCCTGCCGTCGTCGCGTTAATCTGGGCGGTGATGATTTTCCGCCGCTGGCCGGTGTCGCTGGAAGACCACCAGCCGCATCACTCCTGATAGTTCGGCGTAAAAAAAGCCTGCCGGTTGCAAAATCGGCAGGCTTTTTTATTTTTCTGGCGACGCAAAGTCGTCAGGCGTGATAAGTCGAAATAATCTCCAGCACGCCGTTGATAATAAACTGCACGCCCATACAGACCAGCAGGAAGCCCATCAGGCGCGAAATCGCCTCAATGCCGCCCTTCCCGACCAGACGCATAATCGCGCCGGAACTGCGCAGGCAGCCCCAGAGGATAATCCCGACCAGGGCAAAAGTAATCGGCGGCGCCACCAGCACCACCCACTCCGGGAAGCTGGCGCCGTGCTTTACCGTCGACGCCGAGCTGATGATCATCGCGATAGTCCCTGGCCCGGCGGTGCTCGGCATCGCCAGCGGAACGAACGCGATATTGGCGGTCGGTTCATCCTCAAGCTCTTCCGATTTCAGCTTGGCTTCCATCGAATCGTGGGCTTTTTGCTGCGGAAACAGCATGCGGAAGCCGATAAAGGCGACAATCAGGCCGCCGGCAATACGCAGACCGGGAATCGATATGCCGAAGGTGTTCATCACCACCTGGCCGGCATACCAGGCGACCATCAGGATGGCGAACACATAAACCGAGGCCATCAGCGACTGACGGTTACGCTCGGCGTTGTTCATATTCCCGGCCAGGCCCAGGAACAGCGCCACGGTAGTCAGCGGGTTCGCCAGCGGTAGAATCACTACCAGCCCCAGGCCTATCGCTTTAAAAAGATCCATCATAGAGAATTAAGGTCCTGTAAATATTTGGATTAGCAAAAAATGACGCGCGCTGAGTATATCGTTTGCGGCCAGATTGTACCCGTTCTCCGCAGTACGCATTCATCATTCAGTCAAATCATAAGACAACAACGCGAAATAGAGTGACCTGCATCACATCATTTCGTTTTAGCAAATCGTGGCATCGGGCAATTCATCAGGTTGACTTATATTTGCCTAGGCAATAATATCTCCCGCAACTAAGTCATTGCCTGGGCAACCATTGTGAAAAGTACAAGCGACCTGTTTAACGAAATGATCCCCCTTGGTCGCTTGATCCAGATGGTTAACCAGAAAAAAGATCGCCTGCTCAACGACTATCTCTCGCCGATGGATATTACTTCCACCCAGTTCCGGGTGCTCTGTTCCATTCGTTGCGAAGTGTGTATTACCCCCGTTGAGCTGAAAACCGTGCTTTCGGTCGATCCAGGCGCGATGACGCGCATGCTCGACCGCCTGGTCTGTAAAGGCTGGATTGAACGGTTACCCAACCCGACTGACAAGCGCGGGGTGCTGGTGCAGTTGACACCAGACGGCGCAGCCCTTTGTGAGCAATGTCATCAGGTTGTGGGTCAGAAATTGCACCAGGAACTAACAAAAAATCTGTCGACGGATGAAGTGGCCACTCTTGAGTGTTTACTCAAAAAAGTTCTGTCGTAATAAGAAGAGGTAAGATGATGTCCAGACGCAATAACGACGCCATCACTATCCATAGTATTTTGTCGTGGATCGAGGATAACCTGGAATCGCCCCTGTCGCTGGAGAAGGTTTCAGAGCGCTCAGGTTACTCCAAGTGGCACCTGCAAAGAATGTTTAAGAAAGAGACCGGTCACTCGCTGGGACAGTACATCCGCAGCCGTAAGCTGACCGAGATCGCGCAGAAGCTGAAGCAGAGCAACGAGCCTATCTTATACCTGGCCGAGCGCTACGGTTTTGAATCGCAGCAAACGCTGACGCGAACTTTCAAAAACTATTTCGATGTTCCGCCGCACCAGTACCGTATTACCAACGTACCGGGCGAGTCGCGCTACCTGCTCCCACTAAACAACTGTTGTTAACCGCCTGCAAAAAGACGTATTGAGGAAATCATGAAACTATTCGCTTCCGCCGCCATCGTGCTATTGGCGCTGGCCTCAGGCCAAAGTTACGCGGAGCAAACCAGCACTCCTGTTCGTCACAACAACCGGGATGCGATGATTATTCCTTCCGAACATAATGATTCGCCTTTTGATTTCAATCACATGGCTTCGGGCAGTGATAAATCAGATGAACTGGGCGTACCGTATTACAACCAGCAAGGCCTGTAAAATCCCTTTAGCCCCGTTACCGGGGCTTTTTTTACCCCCGCGCCGCGCCCGGACGCGCGATCCGCAGGCCAAACACGTTGATATACAGCCCGGCCAGAATCAGTACCGCCCCCAGCAGCTGCAGGCTATTCAGCGTCTCGCCGAGCAATAAGGCGGCGCTGGCCATCCCGACCACCGGCACCAGCAGCGACAGCGGCGCCACGCGCCAGGTTTCATAGCGGCCGAGCAGCGCTCCCCAGATCCCGTAGCCGACAATCGTGGCGATAAACGCCAGATACAGCAGCGACAGAATCGTCAGCAGGTCGATATCCAGCAGACTTGCCGCCATGACCTGCGGACCGTCGAGGATCCACGACGCCAGCATAAACGGCAGCACCGGGATCAGCGCGCTCCATACCACCAAAGACATAATTGGCGGCCGGCTCGCATGCGACATAATTTTCTTGTTGAAGATATTGCCGCAGGCCCAGCTCAGCGCCGCGGCCAGCGTTAGCATAAAGCCCACCAGCGGCACGTGCTGGCCGCCGAGGCTGGCTTCGACCAGCACCAGCACGCCGAAAATCGCCAGCGCGATCCCCGCCAGCTGTTTCCCCTGCAAACGTTCGCCGAAAATAAACGCCCCGAGAATGATGGTGAAAAAGGCCTGGGCCTGCAGCACCAGCGATGCCAGCCCGGCTGGCATGCCGAGACTAATCGCGCAGAACAGAAACGCAAACTGACCGAAGCTAATCGTCAGGCCGTAGCCCAGCAGCAGGGTTAGCGGAATTTTTGGCCGCGCGACGAAGAACAGCGCCGGGAAAGCCACCAGCAAAAAGCGCAGCCCGGCAAGCATCAGCGGCGGCATATTATGCAGCCCCATCTTGATCACCACGAAATTCAGCCCCCATACCACCACCACCAGCAATGCCAGCAGCCCGTCTTTACGCGTCATACCCGCCTCGGTTGTTATTGGAATTTTTGTGAACAAAATCAAAGTAACGAATAATTCGCCCGCCGCATAGATCATTATTTTCGGTAGGGCGCTGGCGTGCTTTTCATTACCGATGGGAACTATACAAGCCTCGGTTAGCATGCTATTTGTGATCGTGACAACAAAAATAACATCACATCAGGCAAGGAAAAAATGATACCGACACTCAGGCGCTCAACCGCAGCGCTGCTGGCTTCGTCGTTGCTGTTAACCATTGGCCGTGGCGCAACGTTGCCTTTTATGACGATCTACCTCACCCGTCAATATCAGCTGGAGGTGGATAAAATCGGCTATGCGCTGTCGAGTGCGCTGATCGTTGGGGTGCTGTTCAGCATGGGTTTTGGCATTCTCGCCGATAAGTTCGATAAAAAGCGCTATATGACCCTGGCCGTGCTGGCGTTTATTGGCGGTTTTATCGCGATTCCGCTGGTTAACAGCGTCGCGCTGGTGGTCTTTTTCTTCGCGCTGATTAACTGCGCCTACTCCGTATTCTCAACCGTGCTGAAAGCGTGGTTCGCCGACGTACTCTCGCCGGAGAAGAAAGCGCAAATATTTTCCCTCAACTACACCTTCCTCAATATTGGCTGGACCGTCGGGCCGCCGATCGGCACCCTGCTGGTGATGCACAGCATTAACCTGCCGTTCTGGCTGGCCGCCGGCTGCGCCGCCCTACCGCTGGTATTTATTCAGCTGTTTGTTCAGCGCACCAGCGCCGCGGTTGCTCAGGATAACGCGGTCCAGTGGTCGCCGTCGGTGCTGCTGCGCGATCGCGCTCTGCTATGGTTTACCCTCTCCGGCCTGCTGGCCTCTTTTGTCGGCGGTTCGTTCGCCTCCTGTATTTCCCAGTATGTGCTGGTGGTTGCCGATAGCGACTTTGCCGAAAAAGTGGTTGCCGTGGTGCTGCCGGTCAACGCCGCCGTGGTGGTGGCGCTGCAGTATGCCGTCGGCCGTCGCCTGACCGCTCGCAATATTCGCCCGCTGATGACCTTTGGGACGGTCTGTTTTGTGATCGGACTGGGCGGTTTTGTCATTTCCGATAATAGCCTGCTGCTGTGGGGCGCCTCCGCCGCCATTTTTACCCTCGGGGAGGTTATCTACGCGCCGGGTGAATATATGCTGATCGATAACATTGCGCCGCCGGGCATGAAAGCCAGCTACTTTTCCGCCCAGTCGCTGGGCTGGCTGGGAGCGGCCTTTAACCCGATGTTAACCGGGACGATTTTGACTCATTTACCGCACTGGTCGCTGTTTGCAATATTGATGCTGGCTATTATCGCCGCATGGCTGATGATTTTCCGTGGGATGAACGTTCGTCCGTGGAACGGCAACGCGGTCGCCAGCGCCTGAGGTCAGGCGCCGTGCGGCTGTCAGGTTGCTGTCGCGTCCCTGTCGGGTTCCGATCGTGGTGCCCGACAGCCCGCTCGATAATACTCCATCTCAGGTTTTCACCCGGAGATAGAAACAATGAACAACAGCAATCAGGTTAAACAATTACGTTTGCAGCGCGCCTGGTCACAGGAGCAGCTTGCCGAACTGGCCGGCCTGAGCGTGCGCACCATTCAGCGCATCGAGAACGGCGACCGCCCCGGCCTTGAGACGCTCAGCGCGCTTGCGGCGGTGTTTGAAGTCAACGTCGCCGAGATTAGCGGCGAGTCGCCGGAGGGTCATGAGGAGTCGCTGGATTTGCGCATTGAGGAAGCTAAAGCCCGCATCGAACGCGAGAGCCGTTTTTTCCGTTCTCTGACGGTAGCCGTAGTCGTGTGCGTTCTGCTGGCGCTGCTGAACTGGCTGACTGGCGCAGACAGCTACTGGTCCGCATGGGTGGCCATCATCTGGGGGACGCTGCTGGCGGTTAAAGGGTTGCGCCTGTTTGTTTTTGGCGAATGGATCAACAGCTGGCGTCAGGCGCGTCTGCAGCGGCTGCTGCGCAAATAGCCCTCTGAGCGTTTTTCCCGGGGGCGGCGCTTAACGCGCCTTGCCCGCAGACTGCTGGGGACCCGTAGCCCGGATAAGGCGCCAGCCGCCATCCGGGAAGGGTTAAATGGTGACCATCCCGCGGACCCCTTCGGCTTCCATATCGCCGCCGTTGCCCTGTTGAATAATCGCGCCGCGCGACATCACCAGATAGCGATCCGCTAAACCAGCGGCGAAATCATAGAACTGCTCCACCAGCAGAATCGCCATATCCCCGCGGTTCGCCAGCTGGCGAATAACCTCGCCAATCTCCTTAATCACCGACGGCTGAATACCCTCCGTCGGTTCATCAAGAATCAACAGCTGCGGACGGCTGGCCAGCGCCCGGCCAATCGCCAGCTGCTGCTGCTGGCCGCCGGAGAGGTCGCCCCCGCGCCGCTGCTTCATGGTTTTGAGCACCGGAAACAGCTGATAAATCTCTTCCGGCACCGCGCGCGCGTCGCGGGCGGGAAAGCGGGACAGCCCCATCAGCAGATTCTCCTCGACCGTCAGGCGCGGAAAAATCTCCCGCCCCTGGGGCACGTAGGCGATTCCTGACTGTACCCGCTGGTGCGGTTTACGGTGGGTGATATTCTTCTCCTGCCACAGCACCTCCCCGCTGCGCGCCGGGATCAGCCCCATCAGACACTTCAGCAAAGTGGTTTTCCCCACCCCGTTGCGCCCGAGCAGACAGGTGATCTCGCCCTGGCGGGCGGCAAAATCCACCCCGCGCAGAATGTGGCTGCCGCCATAGTATTGGTGTAGTTGATTAACCTGTAGCATCCGCGCTCCTTAGCGTCCGAGATAAACTTCAATCACCTGTTCGTTGGCCTGCACTTCCCGCAGCGATCCTTCCGCCAGCACCTGCCCCTGATGCAGCACCGTCACCCGGTCGGCGATAGTCTCGACAAAGCCCATATCATGCTCAACCACCATCAGCGAATGCTGCCCGGCCAGGGTGCGGAACAGCTCGGCGGTATATTCTGTCTCCGCATCGGTCATCCCGGCGGCGGGTTCGTCCAGCAGCAGCAGATGCGGCTCCTGCACCAGCAGCATGCCGATTTCAAGGAACTGCTTTTGCCCGTGCGACAACAAGCCCGCCGGTCGATAGCGTTCGCCCTCCAGCCGCAGCAGGCGCAGGGTTTCGCTGATTCGGTCAGCCTGCTCGCTGTTCAGACGCGCCCGCAGGCTGGCCCACACCGACTTATCGCCTTTCATTGCCAGTTCGAGATTCTCTGCCACCGTCAGCGCCTCAAAAACCGTCGGTTTCTGAAACTTGCGCCCGATGCCCTGGCGTGCGATCGCGATGGGATCGAGGGTCGTTAAGTCCACCGACTGATCGTAAAGCGCCCTGCCGCTCTGCGGCCGGGTTTTACCGGTGATTACGTCCATCAGAGTAGTTTTCCCGGCGCCGTTCGGCCCGATCACGCAGCGTAGCTCGCCGACGCCAATCTGCAGCGACAGGTTGGTCAGCGCCTGAAAACCGTCAAAGTTGACGTTAATCTCTTCCAGCTGCAGCACCGGATCGGTCTGCTCGCGAAAACGGTCCGTCGGAAGCTGGCGGGTGAAGAGCTCCTCATCCGGTTGCATCAGCGATCTCCTCTACGCAGCAGGCCAATGACCCCACGCGGTAAAAATAGCGTCACGATAATAAAAATCAGCCCGAGAAAGAGCTGCCAGTACTCCGGCATCGCCACGGTAAAGTAGCTTTTCGCGCCGTTGACCAGACCTGCGCCGAGCACCGGACCGATTAAGGTTCCGCGCCCGCCGAGCGCCACCCAGATTGCCGCTTCAATAGAGTTAGTCGGCGACATTTCGCTGGGGTTGATGATCCCGACCTGCGGCACGTACAGCGCCCCCGCCAGGCCGCACAGTACGGCTGAAAGCGTCCATACCAGCAGCTTAAAGCCGCGCGGATCGTAACCGCAGAACATCAGGCGGTTTTCCGCATCCCGCACCGCCGTCAGCACGCGGCCAAATTTACTCTGCGCCAGCAGATAGCCAATCCACAGGGTGAGCAGCAGCAGCAACACCGTCGCCATAAACAGCGTCGCCCGGGTGCTGATGGCGGTGACGGAGAAACCGAGCAGCGTGGTAAAGCCGGTAAAACCGTTGTTCCCGCCAAAGCCGGTTTCGTTACGGAAAAACAGCAGCATCCCGGCGTAGGTCAGCGCCTGGGTCATGATCGAAAAATAGACGCCTTTGATTTTTGAGCGAAAGGCAAACCAGCCGAACACCAGGGCCAACAGACCGGGCACCAGCACCACCAGCAGCATGGCCCAGGCGAAATGCTGGGTGCCCCACCAGAACCACGGCAGTTCGCTCCACGATAAAAACGACATAAAGGCCGGTAATCCGTCGCCCGCCGCCTGGCGCATCAGGTACATGCCCATGGCGTAGCCGCCGAGGGCAAAAAAGATCCCGTGGCCGAGCGAGAGCATCCCGGCATAGCCCCAGACCAAATCCAGCGCCACGGCGACAATGGCGTAGCAGAGGATCTTGCCGGTCAGCGTCAGCAGCCAGGTGGAGACCGCCAGCGGATGCGTGGCCGGCAGCAGCGCCAGAAACGGCATACTCAACAGCCCCAGCAGCAGCACGACGCCGAGCCAGCGTAGCGGGCGCGGCGCTTTACGCGCCAGCGTTAAGGTAATAGGTTGGCTCATCAGTCAATAACCCTCCCTTTGAGGGCGAACAGTCCCTGGGGACGTTTCTGGATAAACAGGATAATCAAGACCAGGATCAGGATTTTGCCCAGCACTGCCCCCATCTGCGGTTCAAGGATTTTGTTAAAGATGCCAAGACCGAACGCCGCCGCCACGCTGCCGGCCAGCTGCCCAACGCCGCCGAGCACCACCACGAGGAAGGAGTCGATAATATAGCCCTGGCCCAGCTCCGGCCCGACGTTGCCGAGCTGCGACAGCGCGACGCCGCCCAGCCCGGCAATCCCCGAGCCGAGGCCAAACGCCAGCATATCGACGCGCCCGGTCGGCACGCCGCAGCAGGCCGCCATCGCGCGGTTTTGCGTCACCGCCCGCACGTTCATCCCCAGCCGGGTCTTGTTCAGCGTCAGCCAGGTGAAGAGCAGCACCAGTAGCACAAAGGCCAGCACCGCCAGACGGTTCCACGGCAGGATGAGATTCGGCAGAACCTGCACGCCGCCGGAGAGCCACGCCGGATTGGCGACTTCAACGTTCTGCGCGCCGAACAGCATTCGCACCAGTTGGATGAGCATCAGGCTGATGCCCCACGTGGCGAGTAGCGTCTCCAGCGGGCGCCCGTAGAGATGGCGGATCACGGTGCGTTCCAGCGCCATACCAATACCGCCGGTGATCAGGAATGCCACCGGCAGCGCAATCAGCGGATAGAAGGCCAGCCACTGCGGAGCCAGCTGCGCCAGCGCCTGCTGCACCAGCCAGCAGCTGTAGGCGCCAATCATCAGCATCTCACCGTGGGCCATATTGATCACCCCCAGCAGACCGTAGGTGATGGCCAGGCCGAGCGCAGCGAGCAGCAGGACCGAGCCGAGGGACAGGCCCATAAAAGCCTGGCCGAGAAGATCGCCCAACAGCAGGCGATGCTGGATTTTGCTCAGGCTCTCCTGGGCCGCCGCGCGAATCGCCGGGTCTGGCTCATGTTGCGCATCGGTATACGGCGTCAACAGCGCCTGGGTTTCCGGGTCGCCGGAGTGGCCGAGCAGCGCGATGGCCGCCAGCCTCTGCGCGGGCTGCGGGCTGGCAAGCTGTAAACGGGCCAGCGCAATTTCCAGCTGCGATTTCACCGCGCCGTCGCTTTCCGCCGTCAGACGCTGCTGAAGAAGACCCGCCATCTCGGGCGTCGCTTCGCGCTGAAGGGTTTTCACCGCCGCCGCCCTTTCAGTGACGTTGTCACTTACCAGTAAATGCGACGCCAGCGCGCCTGCCGCCAGGTTACGCAGGCGGTTGGTCAGGCGTACCGGTTTTGTCGCCCCCTCGGGCGCCGCAACCGCGCCCAGCGCCAGCAGCGTTTCCCCCTGCTTGCTGAACGCATGACCGCCGCTGTCCGATTGTAATGTTTCGCTCTTCAGCGCCCGCAGCAGCGGTAAACGCGAGGCTTCGGGCGCGGCGGCCCACCGTTCAAGCAGCTGAGCCTGCTGGCTGCGATTGGCCGCCACAAAATCGTCGGCGTCCGCTGCCTGCGCCCGCCACGGTAGCAATACCATGAGCAGCGCGAAGTAACACATGAGGCGCAATGCGTTCATGGTCGTTCTCCTTTTCGGGGAAATCCGGGCTTTGGGCCCGGAGGACTGAGTCAATCACCCCGGCGCAGCGCCGGGGTCTGGCGCTTAGTTGCTGGCGGTTTTCACCGGGTGATCCGGCTTTTTGTCATTACCGGCAATCCACGGGCTCCACGGCTGGGCGCGTACCGGTTCTTCGGTCTGCCAGACCACGTTAAACTGGCCGTTGCTTTCGATTTCGCCGATCATCACCGGTTTATGCAGATGGTGGTTGGTGGCATCCATGGTCAGGGTAAAGCCTGACGGCGCCTTAAAGGTTTGCCCGGCCATCGCTTCGCGCACTTTGTCCACATCGGTGGTGCCCGCTTTGGTCACCGCCTGCGCCCACATGTGCAGGCCAACCCACGTCGCTTCCATCGGATCATTGGTTACGACGGTATCGGCGTTCGGCAGCTTGTGGGCTTTGGCGTACGCGCGATAATCGGCGACAAACTGTTTGTTGGTTGGGTTATCAACGGATTCAAAGTAGTTCCACGCCGCGAGGTTGCCCACCAGCGGTTTGGTATCAATGCCGCGTAGCTCCTCCTCGCCCACGGAAAAAGCCACCACCGGCACGTCTGTCGCTTTCAGGCCCTGGTTGGCCAGCTCTTTATAGAACGGGACGTTGGAATCGCCGTTGATGGTAGAAACCACCGCCGTTTTGCCGCCGGCGGAAAATTTCTTGATGTTGGCGACGATAGTCTGATAGTCGCTGTAGCCGAACGGGGTATAGACTTCTTCGATATCTTTATCCTGAATCCCTTTGGCATGCAGGAAAGCGCGGAGAATTTTGTTGGTGGTGCGCGGATAGACGTAGTCGGTACCCAGCAGGAAGAAGCGTTTCGCCCCACCGCCGTCTTCGCTCAGCAGGTATTCCACCGCCGGAATTGCCTGCTGGTTTGGCGCCGCGCCGGTGTAGAACACGTTCGGCGACATCTCTTCGCCTTCGTACTGTACCGGGTAGAAGAGCAGACCGTTCAGCTCTTCAAACACCGGCAGAACCGATTTACGCGATACGGAGGTCCAGCAGCCGAACACCGCCGCCACCTTATCCTGGGTCAGCAGCTGCCGCGCTTTTTCGGCGAACAGCGGCCAGTTTGACGCCGGGTCCACCACGACAGGTTCCAGTTTTTTACCCAGCACGCCGCCTTTGGCGTTGATGTCGTCGATAGCCATCAGGGCAACATCTTTCAGCGGGGTTTCAGAAATCGCCATCGTCCCGGAAAGCGAGTGCATAATGCCGACTTTAATGGTGTCGGCGGCATAAACCTGCAGGGAGAAGCCCATGCTGATAACAGAGGCGGAGAGAGCAAAAGCTTTTAATAATGTACGACGCTGCATGTGTGTCACTCCTGAATAGCGCAAAGACAAAAAATGAATTAACGACTAACCGGAAGTGATAAGGCAAAAACAATGCCAGGTTGCGAAATAGCCTGAAAGCGCGGCGGAATATGGGGGAAATAAAAGGGAGTGCGCCGCGTTGCCTTAAAATAGTGCAACGCTGCGCTATGAAGAGATTACCAGACCTGTGCGGCGATGCCGGTAACCAGGCGGACTTTGTCCCACTGCTGGGCTTCCGTCAGGGAATTCCCCTCTTCGGTGGAGGCAAAGCCGCACTGCGGGCTGAGGCAGATCTGCGCCAGCGGGACGTACTGCGCCGCTTCCCGCAGGCGAGCCTTCACGCCTTCCGGGTTTTCCAGCTCGCCGTTTTTAGTGGTGATCAGCCCCAGCACCACCTGCTGATGGCCGGGACGAATATAGCGCAGCGGCGCGAAGTCGCCGGAGCGGTCGTTATCATATTCGAGGAAAAACGCGTCGATGTTAACGCCGCCGAACAGCACTTCGGCTACCGGCTCGTAGCCGCCCTCGGAGATCCAGGTCGAGCGGAAGTTACCGCGACACACGTGCAGGCCAACGGTCAGATCCTCCGGCTTCCCTTCCAGTGCCTTATTCAGGACGCGGGCATAAATGCGCGCCAGTTCATCCGGATCTTCGCCGCGATCGCGAACCTGCTGACGCTGTTCATCAGAGCACAGGTAGGCCCAGACGGTGTCATCGAGCTGTAAATAGCGGCAGCCCGCATCGTAGAAGGCGCGAATGGCGTCGCGCCAGGTGGTCGCCAGGTCATCGAAATAGTCGGCGAGGTCCGGATATACCGTCGCGTCGATATCTTTGCGCCCGCCGCGGAAGTGAAGCACGCTCGGGCTGGGAATGGTCATTTTCGGCTGCGCGCTGCCGCTGACGCTCTTCAGATAGCGAAAATCTTCCAGCATCGGGTGATCGCCGAAGGCCAGTTTACCGGTGACGCGAACCCCGTGCGCTTTGGTCTGTACCCCGTTGAACTGGATACCTTTTTCTGAATCGTAGCGCTCAACGCCCTGTAAACCGTCAAAGAAATCAAAGTGCCACCACGCGCGGCGAAACTCACCGTCGGTCACCACGTGCAGCCCGCACTCGCACTGCTGCTGCACCAGATGGCGAATCGCCTCATTTTCTATCTGCCGCAGCTGCTGCGCGTCAATAGCGCCTGCGGCCAGCTGCTGGCGGGCCTGTTTGATGGCGTCCGGACGTAAAAAGCTGCCGACGATATCTGCGCGGAACGGGGCCTGATGACGTTGCATGGTGTCTCCTTAGCGGCGGGCAAGGTTAGTTGCCCACCGTGATAGTTCATTATTTGAATTTTTAGACTTCTGGATGGCTATATGTCCAGATACTGGCATGCTGAGGATTCATCGGCAAACGACAATATTTCATGGCACATGAAATAAATTCATTTTGCGAAGGGCAAGCCTTCATCTTCCCAGCCGGTCAGGCCACCGAGCATCATTTTGACCGGACGCCCCAGTAGCGCCAGCTTCATGGCGGCGACGTCCGCCCCGTTGCAGTGCGGCCCGGCGCAGTAGACCACAAACAGCGTCTCCTGAGGCCATTGCGCCATTCTGGCTTCATCAATCTGCCGGTGCGGTAAATGCAGAGCACCCGGGAGGTGGCGACGGGCAAAGGTTTCCTCACTGCCGACGACATGTAGCAGAACAAAATCCACATCTCCTTCGCGCATCGCGCTGTAGACATCGGCGCAGTCGGTCTCGAGGCTTAGCTTATGACGAAACCAGGCGGCAGCGTCGGTAGAACTGGCGGGGGCAATCGCGGTTACAACACTCATGGCATCTTCTCCTTGTCTGTGATACCACTACTTTAATTAACCGCCTGCGCGACATCTGCCGAGAACCATGACTGAAAACGCTGAAATCATGACAATTCCATCCGTGACGTTGTCACATCATCGGGTTGTTGCTCTGGCCTACGATGGCCTGTGTACCTTTGAATTTGGCGTCGCCGTCGAGATCTTTGGCCTGCCGCGCCCTGAGATGGGCGAGCGCTGGTATCGTTTTGCCGTGGCCGCCGTCGACGAAGGCGAGCTGCGGGCGACCGGCGGGATTCGGCTGATGACCGACGGCGGCATGGCGCTGTTAGGCGAAGCGGACACCATCGTGGTGCCGGGCTGGCGCGGTATCGACTCCCCCGTGCCGCCGCGGCTGTGCGAAGCGCTGGTCGCCGCCCATGCGCGAGGCTGCCGGATCATTTCTATCTGTTCCGGGGTTTTCGTTCTGGCCGCCGCCGGGTTGCTGAACGGCCGCCAGGCGACCACCCACTGGCGCTATACCGACCAGCTGCGGGCGCGGTTTCCGCAGATTGAAGTGGTCGATGACGTGCTGTACGTCGGCGCAGAAGGCGTAATGACCTCGGCAGGCAGCGCCGCGGGTATCGATTTATGTTTGCACCTGGTGCGCGAGGACTTTGGCCTCGACGCGGCGAATCTTGTCGCCCGACGCCTGGTGGTTTCCCCCCATCGCGACGGCGGGCAGGCGCAGCAGATTGTTCGCCCGGTGGCTAAAGCGCGGGAGAGTCTGCGGCTGGGGCAATTATTTGATTTTCTACATCAGAATCTCGCCGCTAGCCACACCGTGGCATCTCTGGCGGCAAGAGCCGGCATGGGCCCCAGGACGTTTTTGCGCCGTTTCGAAGACGCCACCGGCAAAACCCCTGCCCGCTGGCTGCTTGACGAGCGCCTGCAGCGCGCCACGCAGCATTTAACCCACAGCCGGCTGAGCGTTGAACAGATTGCCGAGCTTTGCGGTTTTTCTAACGCCAGCACCCTGCGCCACCACTTTCGCCAGCAGTTTGGTCTTAGCCCGTTGCAGTATCGAAAAAGGGAGCAAACTGACCGGACAGACTAGTGCCAACGCGTTGATGTAGACCAAAAGCTTTAAACCGCTTATTAATTCCACCATTAGGCTGAATGTCGCCGCAGATGTGGTGTTCCTTTACAGCGCTTAAATTAGCCTACGGAAAGGGTCGTTGTAATAGAAATAAACCGCCCGGGTGAACTGACCCCATAATATTGGGCGGTTTTTATGAATAGCCAGATGGTAATTATTTAATCGCATCCGGGTCTTCAGGATCTACCGGATCGTTTACGTCCGGACTTTCAGGTAAATCTTCGTCAGGTAAAGGGTCTGTACCCGGGAGCGGTTCAGTAATATCAGGACGTACTACCATAATGCCTCCTTAAACAACTTATGTAAGAATTATTTACTTTTGTTCGGTTTCTGGCTGCCTTTATCATCTTTAGGCATTTTTTGAGGCTGTTTAGGCTGATCTTTCTCTGAATTTACAGTTGAAGATTTCATGGGCAACTCCATTAGGATATGCAGCGTTGTGCTACTCGTTAACTATAGAGCATAATTATTTTTAATTGCGGCCTTACTCAATAAATCATTGTTCAACACCGTAATTTTTAATATCAGCATTGATATCGTTAAAGATTATTTATAAAGTATTTTTTTACCGCTTATGCTTGTTAATTATTAATTTACAGCTGTTCGGTGTGGTTTCGCCAACGCCACAACCTGCGCCAGCAGTATGCGCTTAGCCCATCGCAGTAGCTAAAAAGTGTGCAGCCTGACGGAAATTCGGCTTTTTCGCCTGTAAAATAGTCACTTCCGGCAATTTGTTAAGCATTTGTTTAGATTGCGCAGGTTAAGATATATTCAACAACCGTAAACCTGTTGAATGAGGACAACTTAGCGCATAGCAAAACTAATGGAGGTTAATCATGCTGGGAAATATGCATGTATTTATGGCGGTTCTGGGAACCATCGTGTTCTTTGGATTTCTTGCCGCGTATTTAAGCCACAAATGGGATAACTGATGAACGACGATAATCCTCACCCGTAAACGCCCCCTGCTGCCGATGCTCCAGGGGGCGTTCCTTTTTTGGCTAGCGTCGTTATTTCTCTACGAAACTCATATCCGTCGTTTTCCTGTAGACCCTGACTCAAGACGATCTTTCCATCAGCGCTGGGTACTAACTTAATTGTTATCATTACGGTATATATGAATCCTATTTTATTTCTGGCCCATCCCACTCAAGTTTATGCCGCATTTCTTCCGGAACAAGAGAGAAGAGCATTGAAAGTCGTTGCAACTGCTCGTTATAAAGTACGCTCTTTTTCACATCACACATTTCATAGTAGTTCTTCGCCCCCCAATTTAAAAAATCAATGTCCATATCATTAAAATACTCATTCTTAAGTAAAAAAGAAAACTTATGAATAAGCTGGGCCTCATAATATATTGATTTATCTAAACATTTTAATAACCCACTCTTGGTTGCAACACGATTTATTTGTTGTATAGAACTCTGGTAAATCTCAAGGTATACGTCTTTTTTTTCCATATTTCCTATGCCTTCATACTTGAATTACACTCTAATTTCTTCACCCCTGAGAGCCTAAACAATCTTTAGCATTAAACACTTAAAACGTCTAGCAGCAAGGGCCATTCCATTCAAGCAACCCTTTCATTTCTTCGGGAACCATAGCAAATAACAAAGAAATCCTTTTCACCTGAGAAGGATAAAGAATACTCTTATTTTTGTCACAGTTTTCATAATACCATCTAGCCCGGGAATTTAAAAAACTTATATCATTTTTAGTAAAACTTTTATACTTGAGCAATAAGTGAAATTGGCAAACAAGTTCTGACTCATAATAGGTAGACCTGTCTTTAAGCCTGGCTAGAGGGTTATGCGTTGCTATATTCCTTATATGAGGCAACGACCAAAAAAGCATATCTAAATAGACTTCACTTTTATCCATTTTGCTCTCCACCTCTCCATGGCCTCCTCGGAGGCCATGGAGAAAAAATTATTTTCTCATCGGAATCCGGAACTTACTACCTGAATAATTAGCATCATAATTCCAGCGACCATTTTTTATCAGACCTTCTATATATTTTGTACTCCCTGTCTCATTATATAGCTCAATTGCCGCTACCATGCGATGGTTTCCCTCTGACACATAATATATCCCTTTTGAATCTCTAAACCCAGCAACGATAAATTCGTCTTTATCAAATTTAAATGTCCCATCTTTCATCAATTTTTTGTAATAATCAACCTTTGCTGGTTGCCCTAAACCAACTTGTGTACTTTTTATGTACGCGGGAACACCTTTTTGTGACAGAATGCCGACTTCAGTAAGATATTTCCCGATAGCGGGGGCTACAACCTTACCAACGCCCCAACCTGCGGCCCACATCGCAGCATCAGCCAGAGCATCCTTACCCCATAACTTTAATCCGCAACCCGTGCCAGCAGTCCATCCGCAGGTATCGAATCGGTCATATGCATTTTCCCCCATCTGCTGATACTGTCCGGCGATGTCAAATCCAATCTGGATCCCCAGCTCTCTGTAACCACTTGCGCCAGCTATTCCGGCCAGCATTTCATTAATACAGTCACCATTACCAGCAGCCCTGCAGCTTTCAAACTGTTTCTCATTTTTGGCTGACAATTGTGCCATTTCCTTGCGCACGCCAGCTTCACAACCGCCGCTCCCTTTACAGTCAGCCAGCTTTTTCGCCATCCTTGCAGGCTCATCGTGCATCAAAAAATTATATCGCAGGACGCTTTCTGCGGCATTAGCCCCACTATTGGCGCCGCCGGATGAGTTTGTTACAGCAGCCCCTGTGATTGCTCCAATAATCCTACCGGCAGACTGAATCTGATTATTCCGCGTAGCGGGTTCAACGAATATTTCACCGAGGGTAATTGCTGCCAGCTCCGCCGCTAACGCTCCGGCAGCGGCCCCTTTCCCGTCACCACGACCAATTTCAGCGCTGATACCGGCAACCACCGCATGACTCAGCGACTTGCCCGGTATACCCAGAACCTCGCCGTTATCGCCAATCAGCCCGGCCCCTTCGGCATTAATCTGGTTGCCAATATTCGCCAGCAGGGCATTAGTCAGGTTATCCTTAAAACTGCCGCCATTGATGGCGGTGTTCAGGCCTGAGCTGATAACCGACTGGCCGGCCACGCGCTGGACGATTTTTCCCCATCCCTCGTTTTTGACCAGCGCCGGTAACCGGGCCTTGTCGGGCGGAACATCAATATTCATGACCTTATCAAAGCCCGCCAGCGCGCCCCCGATAACCATAGAGGTGGCCAGCGATTTGACCGAACTGCTGCTTCCCAGCGCCGACAGCGTTTTTGACAGATTTCCCTGATTTTCCACCAGTGCCACGGCGGCCTGTGCAGCCAGCGAAGACATCCCGGCTGTAACCGCGCCGGTCGTTACTGCGCCACCACCCACGGTGGAAGTTACTGAAGATGCAACTGTCGCCGCCAGTGAACTGCCTGCGGTGGCCGCAGCTGCTGCGATAGCGATTACTGCCGCCACTGCCGGATTCAGGCTCTGACTTTTATAATTCCAGCTGTCGTAAGCATCCTTAACCGTATTCCACTGAACATCGCTGCGTGAATTCAGTCCCTTCAGCCACTCTGTACCGGGTAACGCCGCCAGAGCAGTAATCGCGCCCTGCAAAGCCTGACCATTTTTCGCTTTGATATCTGCACTGATACCGCTGGCCGCGTTGACCGTCAATTTTCCGCCAGCATGAACAGACGGAAGCACCCATTTTCCTTCGCTGTAGCCTTTATTTGCCTGTTTGATATAGAAGCCTTTCGAGGTGCTGACAGTCTGCTCGAAAGTGGTGTTTTTCACGGCCAAGAAATTAACTTTGCCGTTGGTACTGGTCAGCGTGGCGTTCTTTTTTGCCTCGATTTTACTGGCTTCATAGGTACTGTCATCGCGACTCAGCAGGCTGAGATTGCCTCCCGCAATAAACTCCGTCACCCGGTTGGTGGTGGTATGTTTCGTTTGTTTGACGGTGGTTTTTTTACCCCACCACTTTCTCTTCGTAGTTTGACGTTCGTAATGACTGAACTCTTCCATCGCCTGGGCATAGAGCCAGCCACCTTTTGCTGCAACATCCATCGCCCCCTTTGCCAGTAAACGCGATGCCTGAAAAAGAATGCTGCCACCCGAGATAACCGTCAGTGCTCCACCTGAATTCAGCGTGACGCCTGTCTGGCTAACGCTTTCCGTCCAGCTGTTCCTGGACTCACGGTATACCGTCCCCCGGGCGGACTGAAACTGCATATTCCCGCCGGATGTCAGCGTGATGTTACCGTCAGAGGTCAGCGTACTGCCGTCAGCCCGGATACCTCCGTTTGCCGCCAGAGTCAGGCTTTTCGCACCGTGCAGGCGGGTCAGTACGTTGAGTTCATCCCTGTTATTGTCATTACTACTGTCCGTTACGCCATATCCGTATGCGCCCAGCCAGAGAAGTTTCCCTGCCTGCAGCGTCGCGGTTTTCCCGGCGACAATATGAGCGCCCTGCACGCCGATATCTGCCGCTGAGCTGATGAGCAGATTACTTCCTGCTTTCAGGTTGCTGCGTAATTCAGGTATCCGGCTGTCCGGAAAAAACTCACTGTAGAGGTCACTCAGGCTCCGCATGTTCAGGTCAGTATTGGCAGCCGATGAGAGGCTGATATTCCCGCCGGCTTCGAGCCCTGCACCATACAGAGACAGCCGCCGGCCGCTCAGGGTGATATCACCCGAAGCACGCAGCGGCTCTCCCGGTAACATCCGGTTAAACAGCTCCTGCTTGCGGGCGTAGGTCAGGACTGCACCAGGTCGCCCGTGCCACAGCATGGCGTCATTTTTATCAAACGTGATATCCCCATTGGCAACCAGAGAAATATTCTGGCTCAGGACAGGAAAACGCGTGTTCCTGAGCAGAATATTACCACCTGCGGTGAGTGATAAATCACGTGAAGCCTCCAGGCTTCCCAGCCAGCGTAGCCCGTCAGAATGGAAAAAGTTGGGCCACTCGCTGGTATGAGAGGTGACATCACCGCCGCGACTGACCAGGGTAATGTTCTGTCCTTTGAGCTCACTCTGCCAGGACTCAACACTTACGCCCGCCAGAACCGAGATATCCTTTCCGGCCGTCATCAGCGCCAGCGCCATTTTTGTGCCACGGTCTGACTGTAAGGTAATATCCCCTGAGGCCTTCATCACATCGGTGGTAACAATGCTTCCGGCGCGCAGCAGGATATTTCTGGCTGTCATCGTGTCCGGTCGGGCCATCACTTCCGAATACTGAACGTTCGTGACGTAGGGCTCTTTACTCTCAATACGTTCAGAAAAATCCGCCACCAGATTACCGCCGGCAGAAATTATTGCTGGAGAGATCGTCGGATTTTTCCAGCTATTGATCTCGCCTGTTTTCTGGAACGTATAAGTTCTATTTTGTTTCCCGGCAATAGTTAACTGACTTTCAGGAACCGCAGGTGACGCAGTATTAGATGGACGATACGCCGTATTATAGGAGGACCAGGTATCCCTGGTACCGGTGATTCCACTGATATGATTAAACGTTTTTCCAGTGAGAATCAGATCTTGATTTGCTTTTATAAGACTTTCGTTATTAGTCAGATGAGTGGTATTGAGATAAGCATTTCTGCCAGCCTGAATGGAGGCTGCGGACGATGTAGCGGTTCGCCGATATTCTTTTCTGGCGGTATTGACCAGGTTCGACTGGTTAAAATTAGCAGTACCAAACCATTTGCCGCCTAATGTCGCATCCCAGTAAATCACATCAGCCAGGGTAATGTTTCCTGAAGCATGCCTGATAGCACTGATAGTACGGTATTGTGGAAGATTAACAAATGCTGTTGAATTGGGACTGATATCTTTCCATTCGTAAGTCAGTACATCACGAATGTTATTTAGCGTTTCTGAACGTATTATCAGGTCGCCCGTATTGGTCTGAATGCGAGCCGACCGATTCTCCACAAGTGTGGCTTTGTTACCCTGGGCATCCTTCTGTACCCACAGATTTTTATGGCTGTGTAATGACGCACCGTTACCCGTATTGCGTACCGTCGACGCAAATACCCGCATATCCCCGTGGGCTGTGGTGCTGCTGCGGTTATCCACTGTGGTCGCCGCCAGCGTCAGATCACGCTCTGCACGCACGCTGCTGCCGGCTAGCGTAACGATTTCCCGGCCGCTGATATTCAGGTCTGTCTGAGCTTTGACATTACTGAGGGTGATTTTCCCGGCCGTCGTCAGGGAAATATCCCGCTGAGTTGAGGTCACATTGCTCAGGTTGACGCCGACCCCGGCTTCAGTGGCGACCAGGCGGATTTTACCGGCATACATGCCGCCAAGCGCCTTTGTATCGACAGCAAGCTGAGGCTTTGCACCCTCACCAGCAATGGGTTTTACCGTGCCGTCCTTAAAGCTGACCCGGTTCGCGCCCTGAGTCAAGGTGAGGGTTTTCGCGTTAATTTTGCCGTTCAGTTCAGTGGCCCGGCTGATGACATCAACATATTCAGCACCGGCCCCATCCAGGCCGTTACCGCCGATAATCACCGCACCTTTTTTGACTTCAAGGGCATCGAGCGCCCCTTGTTTATCAAACTGCGGTTTGCCCGTCGTCAGAGTGACTGACGGGGTATTGATGAAACCACATCCGTCACAGGTGATGCCATTCGGGTTGGCAATCATCACGCCGGCTTTATTGCCGAAGACTTCCAGCCTGCCTTTCAGTTCAGAACGGTTGCCGCTGGTCACCTCGTTAATAATCAGTTCGGCCGGTTTACCTTTGAGTCTGGCATTGCCGTTGTCGATGGTGACGCCGAGCTGTGTTTTCCCGCCCTGCGTGGCGTTATTCAGCACCGCGCCCGGCATTCCCACGTTAAAATCCTGGTAGGTGTTGTGCGATATACCGGCCGCGTTGGGCGTGGCGATATTCACCACCGGGACATTACCGGGTTTCATCGCGACCTGAGTGTTGCCATTCGCGGCAGTGATACCCGTGGCAATGGCGGGATGCAGAGGCTGAACGGCGGTGAGGTATATCAGCAGCCAGCTGGCCCCACGGGCCAACGGATGTGCGAGTTTATCCATGTCAGAACATCCTGTATTAAGGAGCCGTCATAGCCCCTGCTGTGTGCCGGCAGTTAAAGTGAAACGGTGGCCTGCCAGTAAACCACGTGTTTATCCGGAGAGAGTCTGTCAGGGTACGACAGCGGCACCCCCAGCGTCAGGGACTGGCTGAACCAGCGGCCAGCCAGCTCCAGTCCGACGGAAGCCCCTGTCAGCGTTCCGCCGTCGGTTATCCCTTCCTGGCGCATGACATGCCCGGTATCCAGTGCACCCGTTGCTGAGAATGCCCCCACGCCCGGCACCGTCATCCATTGCCATGTCAGTTCATTGCGCCAGTAGCTGCCGCGGTTACCGCTGAGATACTGCTCTTTAAACCCCCTGACCGAATACTGCCCTCCGACGGACAGTTGCTCACTGGCGTAGAGTCTGTCAGGCGTGGTCTGCCCCCAGGCTGAGGTCAGCCAGTACACAGAGGATGTCATGGGGTAAAACCAGCTTGCGCTAACGCTGAAGCGCCGGAATTCGCTGCGGGGCAGGCCGGGATGCGCCGGGTCATCACGTGTCGCGCCGGCGAACGGGACGCCGTGAGAAAGGGACGGACCCAGCGTGAGATAGCCTCCACCGATACTCCGGCTGTAGCTCAGTCCGGCAGTCACGCTGCTGAGCGTCGGGCTGCTGACGTCAAGACGTACGCCGCCCAGCCGGTTTTCGGTTTTCCGGCGGGATAAGGCGACATCCAGCGCCAGACGTTGCTTACCGTCACGCAGTAGCGTCCGGCTGGCGGCCAGCCGCTGTGACTGCACGGTGCCTTCATAGCGCCAGCGCTGCGGGGCTCCACTAACAGAAAGCGTCTGATAAAAATCGGACCACGCATATTGCGCGCTGAACAACCAGTACCCGTAAGGAACCGAAACGCCGGCCTGAATATTACGGCTGCGTCGGTCATGGTGAAACTCACTGTCCCTGCCTGCGGCCAGCGTCCACTGGTCCGCCAGGCTCAGCGGATTGTCTGCTGTCAGACGGGCATTCAGCTGTCCGCTGCCGGTACTTTTCTGGCCGCTGTTATCTGCGCCCACATCAAGACTGACGGGAAAACGCTGGCTGACCGGTACCAGCGTTACCCGGGAAAAACCTTCCCGGCTCCCCGGCAGAATATCTACGGTCAGTGGACGTGAGTTCAGGCGGTTAAGCTGCTCCAGACCCTGTTCAGCGTCACGGAGATTGAGTACCCGGCCCTCCGTCCGGGGAAAAGCCATCCTGATGGCATTTTCCTCATGCCCCTCCAGCGTGACGGCTTCCACCTTCCCTTCTGTGACGGCAATGACCAGCGTTCCTCCGGAAATATCCTGTTCCGGTAGCCAGGCGCGTGAAGTGATGAATCCCCGGGAAAGGTAGTCCTGGGTGACATCCCGCACCCGCTCCCGGATATCCGGGAGCGTCATACAGCCCTGTAACGGGATGGTCGTCAGTTTTCGCACGGCAGAGCGCGGGAGCACTGTGACGTTCTCCAGCCGGATATACCGGAGCTGAAAACACTGACCGTCTGGTTCTGAAGGGGGTGCTTCCGGGAGAGAGGGCGCGGATGTGGAATGGCGGAGCATATCGCGCTGCTGTTGCGTCTGTTCCAGCAATGCCTTTTGTTGTTGCTCAATGGCATTCTGGTCCGCAGGACTCAGGGGCGCTGCCGGGAGGGCTGTTGCAGTGAGGCTGCCCAGCAGAATCCCATACCTGGGAAATGACACACACGACATCAAAAACTCCGTTTTCTGAAATGTTGTGAAATCAAATGTAATGATTTGTAATCTGATGTCCATTTGATTTTCACATTTATTCGATATTTGCGCCGAAAATTCAGCCTCCATGATGTGAAATTAACCTTCACCTTAAATACAAAGTATTGCTCGATAGATCTTATGCATGCGACAAGCAGCGGATTTTTCACGCTGCCAGGGCACATGGTTGGGTTATCTTTATTTGTTGATAGCGAGTTTGAATGAAAAAACGAGGTGACAAAAAGCAGCCGTATTGCATTCGCAGGAAAAACGACAGGCTGATTCAAAGGAATGACATAATTTCTACTGCAGGGTGCTACCTGTCAGGATGAGAAGATTTCCCTCTGCATATGTTGCTGATATGATGGTTTAATGTAAAACGGAGGCGATATATGGGTGCGGATCAGGTAGTTACGTTATTTAAGTATAAGCAATGGATAGACGCAGAAACGTTACAAGCAATAAAACGTGTTGATACCTCGGTTTATGCCCATAAACACCATCTTATGCTCAGGCTCATGAATCATATTTATGTGGTGGATATGATTTTCAGGGCTAATATTAGCGGGAAAAAACACGGTTACACAGCGCTTAATACGCCAGAGACACCGTCTGCTGATGAACTTTTGTCAAAGATGACCGAATGTACAGACTGGAATATTCAATATGTGAGCACCATGAGCGCCGTTGATTTTTCGCATAGTATAGAATTCCGCTTTGTCGATGGCGGGAAGGGTGAAATGAAAGCACTGGATATGCTCAATCATGTACTTTTTCATGGTACGTATCATCGCGGCGCTGTCGGTTGGTTGCTTTCTGAATGTGGCGTGACCCCGCCTAAGGATGTATTAACCGTGTTTCTCAGAGATCATAATCACTAGCAGCAGGCAGTAAGGACCATCTGGATTTGATATCCAAATGGTCCTTTCGGAGCCAACGATCGTGTCCGCATCGGCTAATGCCGATCGCAGGCTGGTTCTTGATAAGCTATGTTATGCTTTAAAAACACGGACAAGGAACGGCACATGCACATCAATACCAAAATGAGGATTGCGGCCCTTTTATACCTTATGGCCGCGTACGCCGTTGCCCTGCCGGCGCTTGCGCTGTTTACAGATCTGGTGATAAACGGTGGCATTATTGATATGTGGAAAAGCGCGTATTCATTTGTCGACCTGCTTGTCCGGCGTAAAACGCTTTATCTGCAGTTTGCCGGGCTGGGCGCTATTCTGGGCTTTATCTACTGGCTGTTTTTCTTTAGAAAATACCGCCATTACGATCCACTGGATAAATATTTTAAGTAACTAGCGACGCTGCGTATGAGTATTTCCCTGCCGATAACCGCTCCGTGAGATATTAAAGCAGAGCCAGCAGCAGCGCCGCTGCCGCTGTTGCATTCGCTGGACATCTGCCAGCAACGGCGATGCTTTCCTGCCCTTTGCCAGCGGGCTATTTTCCCTGGAGCTCCCTGCGGATAATCTCCGCCCCGGCGCTTAACGCCTGCAGTTTACCTGCAGCAACCCGGCGAGATAACGGCGCCATGCCGCAGTTGGTTGACGGATAGAGTTTATCAGCTTCCACAAACTGGAGCGCTTTGCGTAAAGTCGCGGCCACCTCTTCCGGTGTTTCAATGGTATTGGTTGCCACATCTATGGCTCCAACCATGACTTTTTTACCGCGAATCAGCTCGAGCAGATCCATAGGCACCCGCGAGTTATGGCACTCCAGTGAGATAATATCGATGTTGGATGTTTGCAGCTTAGGGAACGCTTCTTCATATTGGCGCCACTCGGTTCCCAACGTTTTTTTCCAGTCGGTATTGGCCTTGATGCCGTATCCATAGCAGATATGGACCGCGGTTTCGCATTTAAGCCCTTCGATCGCTCTTTCTAACGCCGCGATGCCCCAATCATTGACCTCATCAAAAAACACATTAAAGGCTGGCTCATCAAACTGAATAATGTCGACACCGGCGGCCTCCAGCTCTTTGGCTTCCTGGTTAAGTATCTTCGCAAATTCCCAGGCCAGTTTTTCGCGGCTTTTATAATGAGCGTCATAAAGCGTATCAATCATGGTCATGGGACCCGGCAGCGCCCATTTAATCGGTTGTTTGGTCAGCTGACGCAAAAAACGCGCATCTTCAACGAATACCGGTTTTTGTCGCTCAACGGCCCCTACCACGGTTGGTACGCTCGCGTCGTAGCGATTGCGGATTTTAACGACTTCGCGTTTTTCAAAATCAACGCCGCTGAGATGCTCGATAAACGTGGTGACAAAATGCTGACGCGTTTGCTCGCCATCGCTGACGATATCGATACCGGCGCGCAGTTGGTCGAATAAGGACAAACTCAGCGCATCTTTTTTGCCGTCGATTAATTCCTGATCGTGTAATTTCCAGGCAGACCACAGTTTCTCCGGCTCAGCAAGCCAGGAGGGTTTCGGTAAGCTGCCAGCCGTTGAAGTTGGTAATAATTTTTTCATTATCGATAACCTTATCTATGCGATGTCTTAAAGAGCGTAATGAGCAGACCATTGCTGCAGAATATTTTTATACGGTTTAATAAAATGCTCTTCGGTATACTTCCCCTGCTCTACCGCCAGCTGGCTGCGCTCTTCACGGTCGTAAACAATTTTTGTTAACGAATGGTCCTGATGATGCAGATCGGGCTGGTAGCAGAGTCCTGCAGCAGAGTTCGCATTGTAAATCTCCGGGCGGTATATCTTCTGGAAAGTCTCCATCGTGCTGATGGTGCTAATCAGCTCAAGACTCGTATAATCGCTCAGCAAATCCCCCGAAAAATAAAATGCCAGAGGCGCGACGCTGTTTTTCGGCATAAAATAACGAACCTGCAGGCCCATTTTGCCAAAATATTGCTCAGTCAACGATGAGGCGGTAGGCCGGTATTCGAGGCCCAACACCGGGTGTTGATTTCCGGTCTGGTGATAGGTGTCTTTGCTGGAGACGCTAAGGCAGATGACCGGTGTTTTTTTGAAATTGGCCTTGTACTGCGCTGAATTGACGAAATCTTTAAATATATTGCCGTGTAAATCGCCAAACCCCTCGGGAATGCTAAAACCTGCTCGCCCTTTATTATGTTCTAACAACACTACGCTAAAGTCGTAATCGCGAACGTACGAGGAGAAATTATTGCCGACAATACCGTCAATGCGTTTATCCGTCTTTTTGTCAATAATGCCGGTTTGCAATATTTCAATCACCGGAAAAGTATCGCCGGTGGCGTTGATCTTCATTTCGGCTGAAATAATTTCCAGCTCAACCGCGTAGCGATCGCCTTTGGGATTATCCCAATGCGCCAGGTTGTTGAAACGGTTGTTTATCATGGCTAACGTGTTGCGCAGATTCTCCCGGCGATTTTCCCCTCTGGCTAAATTAGCAAAGTTGGTTGTAATACGCGTATTTTCAGAGGGGTTATAGTTTTCATCAAACAAAGTGCGTTTAATAGTATAGGTAAATTGTTGATTCATCGCAGATGTGCATCCTAAGTTCTGAGAGAAAAACCGCAGTCCTTTCTGATGGTTGCAGGCTGGCGCACGCTTCCATAAGCGGTCTTCATCTTCATATTATCTATATCGAATACAGCATGTTATGCCAGAGTCATTAGATGAGTAAAAGCGAGTTAATTTCATTACAACATGAGCCATATTCATGGTCGGGCGTCAGACCATGCCGCAGCTTGATGGACAGAGATAGCCGCTCTTGCAAACGCGTTTATCCTCCCGGCCAAACATCCTAAAATTTTCCGCTTCGCCCGCTACGCGTTGATGCTGAACCAAGAAACATCAGAGGTCGGCCGGGCTTAACACAACTTCAAGTCTGCCGTCTTTCTTGTCAACAACCGCTCTCTTCATGCTCTCTTGCGCGCTGTCGGGCGCGATCGCTGGAGGAAAAATGGAAGAGGGAGCGGCGCGTTTTCATGCTTTATTTTGGTGATGTCTAAAACCTGACTATCGCTACTGATATTTTTTCTGGCATATTTATGTTCTATGGTTATTTCGGACTGTCAACGTCGAATATAGCCATCAACAACCCGCTCTAATTGATTGATTTGAGGGATACAATGAATAATGTCATTCTCAGCATAATTGCTAAAATTTCTGCCATGGATGCCGAAAGTAAGCAGCTTGCTGCCCAGGTCGAGGCGCAGTCTTTGCTCATTAGCGCTCTGATGCTTGCTATTGGCAAGGAAGGCGGCGTCGCGGAATTAGTTAGCAGCGTAACGAAAGCGATAAATTCAGTACTGGAATCATCTGAAGACGTTCTGAAGACGGACGCAGAACTGCTTCTGACCAAGTTTCAGGAACAAATAGCGCTCACGCAGTTGATAAACACCCACGAAGATGAAATCAGTCATGACGGGCTCGATGATTAACAAAGGTCAGTTTGTTATAGATTGAGAATAGGCATAGCTTGCAGTTAGGCATGAGCTTACCGGCCATCATCAACGCTTGGCCGGTTCAGCAAATACCGTTCAGCTTCAGAAAACAGGGATGATCCAGGTTGAATACTCCATTTCTACTCGCCTGCGCTGCTGCTGGAGGCAAACCGCTCAGTATATTAAGGCATATCAGACTTCACTTTTTTTCACAGGCCAGCGTATGTCACCGACGCCGTTGACTTTCGGCATGGCAAATAAAAAGCCCTGGAAACGTTTGATACCCGCAGATTCGAGCCAGCACCACTCCTCTATCCGCTCTATGCCTTCAGCAACCACGGCAATCTCAAGTTCACGGCAGCAGTTGATGATCGATCTTACCACCGCCTGTTTAGGGCCGCTCTGATGGATGTCGGTAATAATCTCGCGATCGATTTTAACTTTATCAGGCTGAATTTTTGTCAACAACGAGAGTCCAGCATAACCGGCGCCAAAATCATCAATTGCCAGCCCCATACCAGAGACGCGCAGTTTTTTTATCGCGCTGCTGAACTGGCTAAAACCGGAGATCATTTCATCTTCCGTCACCTCCACGATCACCTGTTCGGGTACCAGCCCCTGTTTTTTTATTTCCTGCAACAGGTATTCAATGGCGTCAGGAATAACAACCAGCGACATCGGAAGGATATTAATGGATATTTTATGGTCGCCAATATTGATTTCTTTCGCCAGGGCAAAGGCAACTGATTTCGCTTTGAGATCAACTTCATAACGTTGCTCTTGCGGAATCGAGGCAAAGAAATTAGCAGGGCTGCCGCCCTCTTTATCACGAATAAGCGCTTCAAGCGAAGTGATATTCCCGGCCAACGGTTCGATAATGGGCTGGAAAGCAAACTGACAGCATTGACCGGCAAAAAACGATTCTTGCGGCACATGAAATGTATGTTTACGCGAATGAAGCGACCATTTGTCAGGCCGTAAAAAGGGTGACGGCGCGGCAACGCTTTTTTGACTGATAAAAGTATGGATAAATTTATAAACGCGCTCTTCGGTGGAAAGATAACCTTTCAGCTGGCTAAGCTGACGCACCTTTCTCAGGACGTCAGCGGTTTGCAGTTTATTCAGGTCAAAAAACATCATCCCTACGTTTTCAAAGCGCCGGCGCGGCGCGTAATCACGCATCAGCTCGACAACCTGAGAGTGGCGTTCGTCTTGCTTGATCTTGCTGAATAGCTGCTCAAGCACGCACTCATCGCCCTCAAGTATCTGAAGGTAAACATTATCTTTTAAAAGAAGTATGCCCGTAATCCCGCGTGCTGCGTTCTCAGCATTCGCTTTTTCAACCAGCAGTATGAGATCGGTTTCTTGTGTTAAATGCATCTGACTTCTGTAAATCAGAGTGGTCAGCATAATCCCATCCAGATGTTTGCCAGGAGAATGAGACTGTGTAACACAGTTTACCCTTTTAACCCAGGCTATCTGTCATCATTAACTGGGCCGGCTATAGCCGACTCAGGTTTGGTATATGCATTTTTTTAAGCGGTATTTGCTAGCCAACAAATCCCTGTTCCCGCATACGCGCTATCGTCTCTTCGCTGGCGCAAACCATGCCCGTCGCCAGCATTTCAAAACCGAAACGGCGATAGAAATCTATTTTATCCACCACCGAGTAGATAAAGGTTTTGCCGTACGGCCGCAGCTCATCGCTGACCGCCCGCATCAGTTGCTGGCCGTATCCCTTACCCTGGCAGCGCGGGTGCACCGCGACATCCGCCAGATAGCTGCACCAGGTCAGGTCGCTAATTGCCCGGGCAACGGCAATGAGCTGACCGTTTTCATAGCCGAACCAGCAAAAGGTACTATGGCGAAACGCGCGTTCAACCAGCGCAACGTCCCGCTGATTAAGCCCTGCGGCGGCGATGGTCTCCGCCACCGTCAGCCAGTCAACCGAGTCAACGTGCTCTTTTCCTTTTAATATCATCATGACCTTGCCTTTACTCGCCGCTATTGGCTTTCAGCATAGCCGAGTGGTGCTAAAAGAAGAGCATTCTGTCGCTTCATGCGCTACAGCATTTTATGCTGGGGCAGAAACTATAGCCCCGGGAAACTTTTTGACACGCGGGCGACAAAACAGCGTATTTATGCTTTACCCAGCCGATTTAACGCGCAACCAGCAGAATTAAATAAAATAACGTCATTTCCCGTTGGCAAAAAAAGGCCAAAAAAAACCGCCATGTGACTGGCGGTGAATAAATGCTTGCATGGATAGATTGTGTTTTGCATTTTTACGTTCAGGGGATAAATCCCCTGAGTACGTTTGTTGAATAAGCTATCACACGCAACATCAATGAAAGCTAAACGGCCCGTTGCTTACAGCTTTTCCACCAGCGCTTTGAGCTGCGCAATGAGCTCGCCTTTCTCCCTCTCCTCATCTCCCGCATAGGGCCAGGTGGAATGACGGATAATCAGGTGCGTCGGCAGCAGCTCGCGAATTTTTATCTGCGGAGCGGCCATGAGCTGGATGAGCAGCTCTACCGCCCGCTTCCCGAGAACATTAAAATCCTGGGCGACGGTGGTCAGCGGCGGCTGGAAATAGAGGCTATCCGCCGTGTCGTCATAGCCGGTGACCGAGATAGCCTGGCTGCCGGTGCGGTTAAGCTGCGCCAGCGCGCTCAGTACACCAAGCGCCATCTGATCGTTAGCCACCACGATGGCGCTGATGCGCGGATGGTGATGCAGCAGCTCAAAAGTTTTGTGCCAGCCACTGGCGGCACTCCAGTCGCCAAATACCGTCACCGCATTACTGACCCCCAGCCGGTGCAGCGCCTCGCGCCAGCTGCTCAGGCGCATGCGCGCGGAGATCGAGCTTTCCGGCCCGGCGAGCAGGCCGAACTCGCAGTGCCCGGCGTCCCAGAGATGACGCACGCAGGCGCCGCAGCCGTCGCGGTGATCGAAACGCACGCTGCAAACGTCGGCCTCCGGCGAGACGTCAAGAAACAGACAGGCAATATCGGGATTCTCCGCCACCAGCCGCTCCGCGAGACTGCTTTCCAGCGGCAGGCTGATAATCGCGCCGCGAATATGCTGGGCGCGAAACTCATTGAGCCTGGCCTGCAGCGACGGATAATCGATCTGCACCGGCATCGCAATGGAAACTTCAAGCTGATGCAAACCCGCGTAGCTTTTCACCGCCGCGGCGATTTGCGAAGGCGCGTGCAGCGTTAGCGAGGCGGTAATCAGCCCAATCGACGGCGCGGATTTACCCGCCAGCAGCTGCGCAGAACGGTTCGGCACATAGCGCAGCGCCTGCATCGCGCGGATCACTTTATCGCGGGTTTTTTCAGACACCACGTCCGGATTATTCAGCACCCGGGAGACCGTCTGCTGGGATACCCCGGCCTCGCGGGCCACATCTTCTAGCGTTGCCGATCGACGCTGCATAGCGCGCTCCTTCCCTATTTTGAACCCTCAATGTCGCCCGCTAACATTTTATGTTTAAAGGACGACAAAAATCAGCCCTTTTCCCAGCTTTTCGTGATCGCCGGTGGGTTTCATTTTCGCCATTATTGCGGCCCTGACGAAAATAACTGATAACAAATTTACATTGTCTAGCGAATGACATTTTTCTCACTTATCCGTCAGGTATGCGTATGCAACAACACGACTCAATCTCCGCCGCAGGAGCGACATTTCATCAGGTTCTCGTCCGCGAAGACTGGCAAAACCAGACCATTACCCATCTCAACCGTTTACCGGCCCACCCGACGTTCGCCAGCTGGCGCGATCCCGACGCGGCGCGGGAAAACCGGCCTTCGGCGTCTCGTCGCCGGCTTGACGGCCAGTGGCAGTTTTCCCTGGCCCGCAGCCCGTTTGCGGTGGATGCCCGCTGGCTGGAAGACGATCTGCCGGACAGCCGCAGTACGCCGGTGCCATCAAACTGGCAGATGGAAGGCTACGACGCCCCAATCTACACCAACGTTCGCTATCCAATCGATACTACGCCGCCGCGCGTGCCTGAGGAGAACCCGACCGGCTGCTACTCGCTGACGTTCAGCGTTGATGAGGACTGGCAGGCCAACGGCCAGACGCAGATAATCTTCGACGGCGTTAATTCAGCTTTTCATCTGTGGTGCAACGGTGAATGGGTCGGCTACTCGCAGGACAGTCGCCTGCCCGCGGCCTTCGATCTCTCGCCATTCCTTCAGCCCGGCGATAACCGCATCTGCGTCATGGTGATGCGCTGGAGCGCGGGAACCTGGCTTGAAGATCAGGACATGTGGCGCATGAGCGGGATCTTTCGCTCGGTCTGGCTGCTGAACAAACCGACCCTGCACCTCAGCGACGTTCAGCTCACGCCGCAGCTCGATGCGCTTTACCGCGATGCCGAACTGCTGGTGAACGTAAGCGTTGCCGCGCCGGTCGCGCAGTTGGAAGAGCTGACGGTGAAGGTTGAGCTGTGGGATGAGGATCGTCTGGTCGCCAGCCACCGCCAGCCGCCGGGTTCGCCGATTATCGATGAGCGCGGCAACTATGCCGAACGCGCGGCGATTCGTCTGCCGGTAGAAAAACCGGCGCTGTGGAGCGCGGAAACGCCAAACTGCTATCGGGCAGTCGTCTCCCTGTGGCGCGGCGATGAAACGATCGAGGCGGAAGCCTGGGATATCGGCTTTCGCCGCGTTGAAATCAAAAACGGCCTGCTGCTGCTGAACGGCAAACCGCTGCTGATCCGCGGCGTCAACCGCCACGAGCATCACCACCAGCGCGGCCAGGTGGTGACCGAAGAGGACATGGTGCAGGATATTCTGCTGATGAAGCAGAACAACTTCAACGCCGTGCGCTGCTCGCACTATCCAAACGCTCCGCGCTGGTATGAGCTGTGCAACCGCTATGGCCTGTACGTCGTTGACGAAGCCAATATTGAAACCCACGGCATGGTGCCGATGAATCGTCTTTCCGACGATCCGGCCTGGCTCCCGGCCTTCAGCGCCCGCGTCAGCCGCATGCTGCAAAGCAACCGCAACCACCCGTCGATTATTATCTGGTCGCTGGGAAATGAATCCGGCGGCGGCGGCAACCATGAAGCGATGTATCACTGGCTGAAGCGCAACGACCCCTCCCGCCCGGTGCAGTACGAAGGCGGCGGCGCCGACAGCACCACCACCGATATTATCTGCCCGATGTACGCCCGCGTTGAACGCGACCAGCTGATTCCGACGGTGCCAAAATGGGGGATCAAAAAGTGGATCAGTCTGCCGGGCGAGCAGCGACCGCTGATCCTCTGCGAATACGCCCACGCGATGGGCAACAGCCTCGGCAACTTTGCCGATTACTGGCAGGCCTTTCGCGACTATCCGCGCCTGCAGGGCGGGTTTATCTGGGACTGGGCGGATCAGGCCATCAGCAAAACCTTCGACGACGGCAGCGTTGGCTATGCCTACGGCGGTGATTTTGGCGATAAACCGAACGATCGCCAGTTCTGTATGAACGGACTGGTTTTCCCCGACCGTCGCCCGCACCCTTCATTAATTGAGGCCAAACACGCGCAGCAGTACTTCCAGTTTGCCCTGCTCGCGCAATCCCCGCTGCGGATCGGCGTCAGCAGCGAATATCTGTTCCGCGCCACCGATAACGAAGAGCTGCGCTGGCAGGTTCAGGCCGCCGGAGAAACCTTTGCCGAGGGGCAAGTGAAGCTTGAGCTTAGCCCTGAAGGCCAGAGCGAGCTGACGCTGTGCGAGGCGCTGGCGCTGCCCGCCGGCGCCGAAGAGATATGGCTAACGCTGGAGGTCGTCCAGCCGCAGGCCACCGCCTGGTCCGACGCCGGGCATCGCGTCGCCTGGCAGCAGTTCCCGATCGCCGCCCCGCTGGCGCTGCGTCGCCCTGCCCCTACCGGCACGGCGCCAGCGCTGGACGGCAGCGACGCCGCCTGGACGGTGCGCAGCGGCGCGCAGCAGTGGACGGTCGACCGGGAAAGCGGCCTGTTAACCCGCTGGCAGGTGGACGGCGTGGAACAGCTGCTGACGCCGCTGCGCGATCAGTTTGTGCGCGCGCCGCTGGATAACGATATTGGCGTCAGTGAAGTGGAGCGTATCGACCCCAACGCCTGGGTCGAACGCTGGAAAAGCGCCGGGCTGTACGGCCTCAGGGCCCGCTGCGTAGCGTGCGACGCGCAGCGTCTGGCCCATGAAGTGGTTATCGATAGCCGCTGGCACTATCTGCGCGGCGACGAAGTGGTGATTGTCAGCCACTGGCGGATGACGTTTGATAGCGAAGGCAAGCTGCATCTGGCGGTCGATGGCGAACGCGCCGGCACCCTGCCGCCGCTGCCGCGCATCGGGCTGACGTTCCAGGTTCCCGACCAGCAGCAGCCGGTCAGCTGGCTGGGCTACGGCCCGCACGAGAACTATCCGGACCGCCGCACCAGCGCCTGTTTCTCCCGCTGGCAGCTGCCGCTGGAAGAGATGACCACCCCTTACATTTTCCCGACGGAAAACGGCCTGCGCTGCGATAGCAAGGCGCTGGACTGGGGGCGCTGGCACGTAGGGGGCGATTTCCACTTCTCCGTCCAGCCCTATAGCACCGCGCAGTTAATGGAGACCGACCACTGGCACCGGATGAAGCCAGAAAAAGGCGTCTGGATTGCGCTCGATGCTCAACACATGGGCATCGGCGGCGACGACTCCTGGACACCCAGCGTGCTGCAACAGTGGCTGCTGCTTGAAAGACAATGGCAGTATCAGTTAACGATTCACTTCCAATAATAATCGGGGGCGAAAGCCCCCAACCTGACAGGCATAATAATATGGAATATTCACAATGAAACTCTCTGAACTCGCGCCACGAGAACGGCATAACTTTATTTATTTCATGCTGTTCTTTTTCTTTTACTATTTCATTATGTCAGCCTACTTTCCTTTTTTTCCGGTGTGGCTGGCGGAAGTTAACCATTTAACCAAAACCGAGACGGGGATCGTCTTCTCCTCCATTTCGCTATTCGCCATCATTTTCCAGCCGGTATTTGGCCTGATTTCCGATAAGCTCGGCCTGCGCAAGCATCTGCTGTGGACGATTACGATTTTATTAATCCTGTTTGCCCCCTTCTTTATTTTTGTTTTCTCGCCATTGCTGCAGATGAATATCATCGCGGGCGCGCTGGTGGGCGGAGTATATCTGGGGATCGTTTTCTCCAGCGGCTCCGGGGCGGTAGAAGCCTATATTGAACGCGTCAGCCGCGCCAACCGTTTTGAATACGGTAAAGTGCGCGTCTCAGGCTGCGTCGGCTGGGCGCTGTGCGCCTCCATCACCGGTATTTTGTTTAGTATCGACCCCAATATTACCTTCTGGATCGCCTCCGGTTTCGCGCTGATCCTCGGCGTGCTGTTGTGGGTCTCAAAACCGGAGAGCAGCAATAGCGCTGAGGTTATTGACGCCCTGGGCGCCAACCGTCAGGCCTTCTCAATGCGTACCGCCGCCGAGCTTTTGCGGATGCCGCGCTTCTGGGGCTTTATTATATACGTGGTTGGCGTCGCCAGCGTCTATGACGTTTTCGACCAGCAGTTCGCCAACTTTTTTAAAGGCTTCTTCTCCAGCCCACAGCGCGGCACCGAAGTCTTTGGCTTCGTGACCACCGGTGGGGAATTACTCAATGCGCTGATCATGTTCTGCGCGCCGGCGATTATTAACCGAATTGGCGCCAAGAATGCCCTGTTAATTGCCGGGTTGATTATGTCAGTGCGAATTTTAGGCTCGTCTTTCGCCACCTCGGCGGTGGAAGTCATTATATTAAAAATGCTGCATATGTTTGAGATCCCGTTCCTGCTGGTCGGCACCTTTAAATATATCTCCTCGGCATTTAACCCAAAACTCTCGGCGACGCTGTTCCTGATCGGCTTTAATTTATCGAAGCAGCTTTCAGGCGTGGTGCTCTCGGCGTGGGTAGGACGGATGTATGACACCGTCGGCTTCCATCAGGCTTATCTGATCCTGGGCTGTATCACCCTGAGCTTTACCGTTATTTCGCTGTTTACCCTGAAAGGCAGCAAAACGCTGCTGCCGGCCACGGCATAACACCAGGCCGCCGGAAAGCCTCCGGCGGCGATTCGTTTCCGGGCCGGATTAGGCCCGTGCCGCTAGTCGGCGATCCGCGTTTCCCCGTCGCGATTTTCCAGCCCGTAAAGTCGTGCTTGCGCCATGGACGAAATTAGCTCCGCCAGCTCGGCGGAGTGGCTGGTCAACCAGATTTGGCTATAGCGCGAAGCTTCGACAATGAGCCGGGCCAGCGCGGGAAACATCTGGCGATGCAGGCTGTTTTCCGGCTCGTTAATGGCCAGAAATGCCGGAGGACGCGGGCTCAACAACGCCACCGCCAGGCACAGGAAGCGCAGGGTGCCGTCGGACATCTCCGCCGCCAGTAAAGGCCGCCAGACGCCGTTGCGGCGCATCTTTACCGAGAAACGCGAGTTTTCGTTTTCACAGTAGAAGGTACACTCCGGAAAGGCTTCGCCGAGGATCTCATGCAGCAGCTCTTCGGCGCCGATTTCCACGATGGTCTGAAAGGCGGCGGCGAGGTTGTGTCCATCGCTGTCGAGCACCGGCGAGCGATAGCCGACCGTCGGATGGCGCAGCGGCGAGAGCCTGCCGATATTGAATTCGTGATAAAAGCGCCAGCGGCGCATGGTTTCCCTGACCCGCGAGACTTCCGGAAAGCGATGCGGCTCGCCCAACTGGCCAAAAATCGATTCGTTCTCGTAAATCGCGTCGGTAAAGGTGCTGCGCTCCCCGTTGACGTCGACCAGGAACGCGGCCTGATTTTTACGCTCCAGCACGCGCGATGACGGGCGTCGGGAAAATCCCGCCAGCCAGATCGACTCCTCTTTAACGATCGGATCCAGCTGAAACTGGGTGGGATAAGGCAGTTTTTCCGGAAAACCCACCTGCAGCTGGTAGTCAAACTCATCGGTCAGACAGCCAATCTGCAACCGTCGCGGAAAGCGGTCGGTCGGCGCGCTCGGCCCGGACCACATGATATTTTCCAGACCGCCCTCATCGCTGATATAGCCGGAGAACTTCCCGTCGGCGCAGGCGGTTAACAGGTAGATGGCTTTGTAGATATTGGATTTACCGCAGCCGTTGGGGCCAAAGACGATATTCAGCGCCCCGAGTTCCAGCTCAATATCCCTGACCGATCTGAAATTTTTTATCCGGATATGGTTAATCATAGATTCCCGAAACTGAGAAAAGCGTTTTGCGCTACGGTGTCGGAGGCACAAGAAAAACGAAATATGACCCGACCGGACGACGGATCGCCACCCGGCACAGGCTCAACTGAAGAATTTTTTCATACCGCGGGTTAACGCCACGCGTTTGAGTTTGTCCGTATCCTCATGGCTCTCGTTGAAAACGCCAAAGAAATAGCATTCATCATCAATGGTTTGCGACACGATCCTGTAGCTCAGCGGCTGGCCGGATTTCGCACCGTACTGCGCAGGGGTCACGGAAACCTCCGTCGCGTTATCGGCAACGCTAACCATCAGGCCGTCGCCCTTCCCTCCAACCAGCATCACCTTAATTAACGGGTGCACCATGTCCCTCCCGGGTTGAGGTCAATGATTAATTGTCGATGGCCTTGGGCTGGCAGTTGGCCGTTGAGCCGCTGTGGCCGGACTTGTCTTTAGCAGAGACCGGCTGAGCGCCCTCTTTGCCCACAACGGGCGGTAACGGCACACCGTCTTTGTCCACCGCAGGCGGCGCCGTCCGGCAGGTCGCCGTTTTGCTGGCATCTGCGGCCCACGCAGGCGTTTGCAGACTCAGGATCGCCAGGGGAGCAAGCCATATCGTGTTCTTCAGTACATTCTTATAGTTCATACCGGCCTTGAGTTAAAAAATTTCTTTCTTATGCTGCGCTAAGCGCTGATTATTAGTAGCAAAAGCTGACAAATGATGAAGGAAAAAAGAGGAATTGTGAATATCAATAGTTCTTATTTATGAATCGCCACCTTTCCCGCAACGGCGTTTGCGGATCTTATCGCCAGGAATTAACTTAATCAATTGAAATAATGGGGCTGCTACTCATTCTGGCCAGGTTTTTGCGCAATCAACTTAGCGCTTCTGAGGTCGAAACAGCAGCCTGGTTTATATCCCAAACGTTGTAGAAAATTCCTGGAGTGGGCTATACCGCAGGCTGAGCATTGGTACTTCGCCTGTCAGCCACTAGACTTAAATAAGTCAAACGAAAGGAGACTCCCATGTCATCACAAGATTATGAAAACGACGCGCAGAATCTGGCCGACAAAGTCGGTAATAAAGTGAATGAATTTGCCGGGGAAGCCCAGCAGCAATTTGGTGATGCGGTTGATTCGCCGAAACATCAGCTAAAAGGCGCGGCCCGGAAATACGCCGCTCAGGCTTCGGATGCCGTTTCAGAGGTCTCTGAGCGCGTCAGGGAAAATCCCCTAACCGGGCTGCTGGCGGCCGGCGCCATCGGGCTGGTGATTGGCTTGCTGGCGGGAAGGAAATAACCTATAAGGCCCTTTGGGCCTTAATTTTTGAACCTCAAGCACACCCTTATGCATAAGCCAACTCAAATCGCCACAACGTCAGCAACCTCAAACTGAAAAACGTACGGGTCGGAGAGCAGCTGATACCGCTCATCATCCGCATAGGTTACCGCCACGTGATAGTCTTCACCGGCAAAGGCGATGACGGCATCCAGATTATTCCAGTACGTGGCCAGAAAAAAATGTTCCCACTCCCCCTGCGTTTCCCGCCTGACAAACGCCCCCGCGTTGCCGGTGATGTCCCGAGAATGTTGCACGCCTGTCGCCTGCAGATGAAGCGCAAACGCATCGCCAAACGCCACGGGAACACAGCCGTGCCAGGTTCTGACAATCATCACCAATCTCCATAATCAATTACGCAAAGTGCATTTATAGCAAATAAATAGCAAAAAAAGAGAATTTTTATGCGCTTCATAACAAGCAAACCATACCGCATGGTACATACCCGACATTTGCAGGTATAATCTCACTCATTATTCAGCGGATTCAGATACCAAGATGACAAAACTCACCTTACAAGAGCAGATGCTAAAAGCCGGACTCGTGACCAGCAAAAAAATGGCCAAAGTTCAGAGAACGGCGAAAAAATCCCGCGTTCAGGCCCGTGAAGCCAGAGAGGCGGTGGAAGAGAATAAAAAAGCGCAGCTTGAGCGAGATAAGCAGCTTAGCGAGCAACAAAAGCAGGCCGCGCTATCGAAAGAGTATAAAGCGCAGGTTAAGCAGCTTATTGAAATGAATAAAATCGATATATCCAAAGGCAATATTGATTTTAACTTCACGGATAACAACTTTATTAAAAAAATCGCCGTGGATAAACTGACCCAGGCGCAGCTGATTAGCGGCCGTCTCGCCATTGCCCGTCTGGCTGGTGATAATGACGGTGAGAGCCAATACGCGATTATCCCGGCGAGCGTAGCGGATAAAATCGCCCAGCGCGACGCCAGCAGCATTGTTTTAAACAGCGCGCTGAGTGCGGAAGAGCAGGACGAAGACGATCCGTATGCTGATTTTAAAGTTCCCGATGATTTGATGTGGTAAGCAACGCGGGCCTCCGCAGACCGGAGATTCAGGCGTAGTCTATGCGGGCATTGTGCTTTACGCTGCCCGCGGCAAAAATTGAGTAGATAAACGATTAACCAGGCGGTAACGGCGATGAACGGAACGATCACAACATGGTTTAAAGATAAAGGTTTTGGATTTATCAAAGATGAAAACGGCGATAATCGCTATTTTCATGTGATTAAAGTTGCCAACCCTGAACTGATTAAAAAAGATGCGGCTGTCACGTTCGAACCCACCACGAATAACAAGGGTTTGTCAGCTTACGCGGTGAAAGTCCTGCCGGAAAGCAAATATATCTATATTGCAGGCGAGCGGATTAAGCTTACGTCGATCAAATCTTTCCTGGTATACAGCGAGGAAGAGCCCGCCGATGCCCGCATTGATAAAGAGAATGCGGTACTCTCCGTGGGCCTGTTGATGGGAAATATCAGGCCAAAATCCGCCGCGAAGCCCGGCGAAATGCGCTCGGTGAAAAAGCTGGCTATCACCACCTTCCAGGGGAGCACCCTCATTTTCTCGGAAGATGAGATTGATATTGAGGCCACGGTAAAATTGCTTAAAGTGTAACAACATACAGTGAACCAAACCGGGCTCCGCGCCCGGTTTGAGACTTATGACCCACCCGTTTTCAACATCTGCCCCATATCTCCGCCGGGCGGTGGCTAACCGGTAGCGCCGAAACCCAGGAGGCGAAATTAATTGCAGCGCTGAGCTAAACGCAATATTTATATACGCTCCTGCGCGCGATCGCTCTATCTCCGTAAATTAAATTCCTCAGAATAAGCTAATTCGCATCATGTGTTAAAACCAGGGTTATTATACAGCACAAAGTGAACAGCATTTAGATTCGCATCATTTATCCTCGTAGCCAAAAACAAATTTGGTGATGTTGATGACTATATTTAAAAGCTTACTCTCCTTTCTTGGTGCGGCTTGCGCCAGCGCATTTGTGGTACTTAGCCTGTGGGTCGATATATACTTTTGGGATTATAATATTTCGGAACTATCACTGACCGAAATTGTACAGGAGTCCGTTTTAACAGCCATCGTATTTATTCATTTCCTGCTTGCCTGGCGGTATAAAGCTATGCGCTACTGTAATATTCTGGTTGGCGGTTTTTTCCTTGCCATGCTAATTCGCGAACTGGACGCCCTTTTTGATCTCATTGCTCACGGTAGCTGGGTATGGTTTGCGCTGATTGCAGCTCTTTTAGCCTTAATTCATCCAGTTATTCATTATCGTCAGACCCTGCACCAGCTAGCACAATATACTCGTACCCCCTGGTACGGCCTATTAATCAGCGGCCTGTTGGCTATTCTGGTCTTCTCCCGACTCTTCGGCATGCAAGCCTTATGGCTGGCCATTCTCGATGGCGGTTACGTCCGGGTGGTAAAAAACGTCGTAGAGGAAGGCTGCGAATCATTCGGTTATATGCTTTGTCTCACCGCCTCGATTGGCTATTTTTGCACTTTTCGCGAAACGTTAGCGCAGAAATCATATTGAACCATCCGCTCTTAACGGCTGTCCCGCAAAACAGAGGTTTTGCCGAGTTGAGGGGGCGAACGCTTCCCAACTCCAGGTTCCTTCTGCCAATCTTGATGGCAGGCGTAACGCCTTGATGTCATAAGTAAGGTAAGTCCTAAATATTCTCAGCACTTAACTGTTTAATGGTTTTGCCCGCAGCGCGAGGATAAAATTTCGCTGCTATGGTACTGCCTCCATAGCAAATTGCTCACCTGCAGCTCTTGCATACGGTTCGCAGGTGAGCAACCTCACCCGCAGTGAAAAATGCAAATGCGTGCCGGGCATGCCCGGGCACTCCTGCAGAGTAACCTCGCAAATCCTGACGAATCTGAGCATTCCTTTTCGGGAAAAAAGACAAAAAAACCGGGCGCTGTGCCCGGTGTTATTCTACTCGTCAAAACGCTCGACTAACTCAGCCCGCGGTTTTCCAGCATCGGCTCAATCTGCGGATCGTGTCCGCGCCACTGGCGATAAAGTTCAGCTAAATCAGTGCTATTGCCGCGAGACAAAATCGCTTCGCGGAAACGCTGGCCGTTTTCACGGCTTAAACCGCCCTGCTCAACGAACCACTGGAAGCCGTCGTCCGCCAGCATCTGCGTCCACAGATAAGCGTAATAGCCCGCGGCGTATCCGCCGCCGAAAATATGCGAGAAGTAGCTGCTGCGATAGCGTGGCGGCACCGCGGCAAGATCCATACTCTCCGCGTGCAGGGCCGCGGCTTCAAACGCATCCACGTCCTCGGGTAGCTTATCCACCGTCACGCTGTGCCAGCGCATATCCAGCAGCGCCGCCGCGAGCAGTTCGCTCATATCGTAGCCTTTATTAAACTTCGCCGCGCGGAACATGCTGTCGCGCAGCGCTTCCGGCATAGCTTCCCCGGTTTGATGATGCCGCGCATAGTGGGCAAACACCTGCGGCTCGCTGGCCCAATGTTCATAAATTTGCGAAGGAAACTCCACAAAATCGCGCGGGGTATTGGTTCCTGACAGGCTGGCATACTTCTGGCTGGCAAACAGGCCGTGCAGGGTATGACCAAATTCGTGGAATAAAGTGATGACCTCATCCCAGGAAAGCAGCGCGCTGTGTCCGGCTTTGGGTTTCTGATAGTTACAGACGTTGTAGATAACCGGATGCTGCGCTCGCAGGGTCGATTGTTCGACAAACACGCCCATCCATGCCCCGCCGCTTTTACTATCCCGCGAGAAGTAGTCGCCGTAGAACAGCGCGATCCCCTCGCCGTTAGCGTCGATAATTTCCCATACCTGTACGTCAGGGTGATAAACCGGAATATCGAATCGTTCGATAAAGCGAATACCGAACAACTGTGTCGCCGTCCAGAACACGCCATCGCGCAGGACGCGGTCGAGGGCAAAATAGGGTTTTAACTGCGCTTCATCGATGGCAAATTTCGCCCTGCGCACCTGCTCGGCGTAATAGAGCCAGTCCCAGGCCGCCGCGCGGAAATCGCCCCCTTCATTATCAATAACCTGCTGGATATCCGCCAGCTCCTGCTCGGCCCGCGCCCTTGCCGCCGGGGCGATTCGTCGCATAAAGGCAAACGCCTCCCCCGGCGCTCCCGCCATCTGATCGGCCATTGACCAACTGGCAAAGTCGTCCGCGCCCAGCAGCTGCGCTTTACGCGCGCGAATTTCCGCCAGCCGCAGCACCAGCTCGCGGGTATCATTCGCATCGCCCTTCTGATTGCGCGTCCAACCGGCCGCAAACAAGTTCTCTCGCGTCTGCCTCTCCTGCAGCGAGAGCAGCGCGGGCTGCTGGGTGGTATTGAGTAAAGGCAGCAGCCAGCGACCGCTTAATCCCTTATCCTGCGCGGCCTCTGCCGCTGCGCTTATCTCCTCGTCGCTAAGTCCCGCGAGCTGATGGACATCCTCCACCACCAGACCGCCAGATTTTACCGCCGCCAGCAAGCGCTGCTGAAACTGGCTTTGCAACGCTGCCGCTTCGGTATTCAGCGCGCGAAGCGCCGCTTTTTGCTCATCCTCAAGCATCGCGCCCGCAAGGGTAAAACGTTGCCAGGTCACCTCCAGCAAACGCCGGGATTCGCTATCCAGAGAGAGCGAATCCCGCTGCTCCCACACTCGCTTCACCCGCTGAAAAAGCGCATCGTTAAGCCAGATATCATTCGCCAGTTCCGCCAGCTCGGCGGAAAACTGCTCATCAAGCGCCTGAATGGTCGGGTTGGTCTCCGCTCCCGCCATCGCGAAAAAGACGTTCGTCACCCGCGCCAGCAGCTGGCCGCTCTGCTCCAGGGCCTCCAGCGTGTTGGCAAAATCAGCCGGCTGGGGGTGATTAACGATGGCGGCAATCTCCGCGCGCTGGCGGCGAACGCCCTCGTCGAAGGCCGGACGGTAATGACTCACGTCAATCACATCGAAACGCGGCGCCTGATAAGGCAGCAGGCTGACGCTGAAAAAAGGATTGTTCTCCGACATCTTCATCTCCTGAATACGATTATTCTGTAAGATTAGGCAACTCATTGATTGACCGCAATGATTACTCTGTTAACCGCCGCGATCGGCCTCCTTTGCCCGATGATTTCCATTACCCGCCACCGGGATCGCGTGCTATGGTATGAAGACACAAAAAGCGTTGAGGAACAGTAAGATGATTATTCTGGTTACCGGAGCAACAGCGGGTTTTGGGGAAAGTATTACTCGCCGTTTTATCGCTAACGGTCACAAAGTGATTGCCACCGGGCGCCGCGAAGAGCGCCTGAAAACGTTGAAAGATGAGCTGGGCGACAACCTTTATACCGCCCAACTGGACGTACGCAATCGCGCAGCCATTGAAGAGACGATCGCCGGGCTGCCCGCCGAGTGGCAGGCGATTGATATTCTGGTCAATAACGCCGGACTGGCGCTGGGTCTTGAGCCCGCGCATAAAGCCAGCCTTGAAGACTGGGAAGACATGATTGATACCAATAATAAAGGGCTGGTTTATATGACCCGCGCCGTCCTGCCGGGGATGGTTGAACGTAACCGCGGCCATATTATCAATATTGGTTCGGTCGCCGGCGCCTGGCCTTATGCCGGCGGTAACGTCTACGGTGCGACCAAAGCTTTTGTGCGCCAGTTCAGCCTCAATCTTCGTACCGACCTTCACGGCACCGCCCTTCGCGTGACCGATATTGAACCCGGCCTGGTTGGCGGCACCGAATTCTCCAACGTGCGCTTTAAAGGCGATGACGCTAAAGCCGAGAAAGCTTACGAAAATACCCAGGCCCTGACGCCGGAGGACGTGACAGAAGCGGTCTGGTGGGTCGCGACCCTGCCAAAACACGTCAACATCAACACCCTGGAACTCATGCCGGTCAGCCAAACTTTTGCCGGGCTGAACGTTCACCGCCAGGGCTAAGCTCTGTGACCCGGCCAGCAGGCCGGGTCTGGGCTGAAAGAGAAAAAACACGTAAAATAGCGCAAATACCTCATAAAAAAGTAATTATCCATGGCCGCAGAAGCACAACTGAATCCGACACAGCCCGTCAATCAGCAAATTTATCGTATCCTTCGTCGGGATATCGTCCATTGTCTGATCCCACCAGGCACCCCGCTTTCGGAGAAGGAAGTCTCCGTGCGCTTTGATGTTTCTCGTCAACCGGTTCGCGAAGCCTTTATTAAACTGGCCGAGAACGGTTTGATCCAGATCCGCCCGCAGCGCGGGAGCTACGTGAATAAGATCTCTCTCTCGCAGGTGCGCAACGGCTGTTTTATCCGCCAGGCCATCGAATGCGCCGTGGTGCGGCGCGCCGCCGGGATGGTGAACGATGAACAGCTCTACCAGCTTGAGCAAAATCTAAATCAGCAGCGTACGGCGGTCGAACGCCAGCAGTTAACCGATTTTTTCCAGCTGGATGACGAATTTCACCAGAAGCTCTCGCAAATCGCCGACTGCCAGTTAGCCTGGGATACCGTCGAAAATATTAAAGCTACCATCGACCGGGTGCGCTATATGAGCCTCGATCATGTGACTCCTCCCGATATGATGCTGCGTCAGCATTACGATATTTTCCAGCCGCTGGTCGCCCGTGACCCGGACGCGGTGGAAAAAGCGATGAGCTTACATCTGCAAGAAATTAGCGAATCCGTGCTGCTGGTACGTCAGGAAAATAGCGACTGGTTTAGCGAGGAATAAAATGCGTCGCGGCAGAATATACGGTCTGCCGCTCTGGGTTTATTATGCGGACTATCTGACCACCAGAACCGGTATTTTGGCGTGACGTAAAATCGACTCCGCGTTTGAACCAAGAAGATGAGTTGATATACCCGGTTTACGGGAACCAATAACAATAACGTCAAATTCCTCATTGCTGCTCATGGCCAGGATTTCATCGCGCACGTTGCCAAAGACCACTCTGGAATGAATCCGCCCGGCGGGTATCGAGAACAGACGGGATAGGGTCTTCATCTTTTTCTCTGACTCTTCGCGCATATAGGCTTCAAACTTACGGATATCGGCGGCAAAACCGCGTAAAATCGAGCTGCTGCTGTTCGGCAGAACGTTGAGCAGCGTAATTTCCCCTTCATCCGCTGATGCTAAAAACTCGGCATGGCGAACCGCCTTATCGCTTAAATCCATTTCAAAAACGTCTACGGGTAGCAAAATTTTTTTGTACATAGTCCGTTCTCCTTTTTTTTCTGAGGAAACTTAGTAAGTTAACTCATCATGCCATATTTACTGCAGCAGGAGAACGAATAATCACTCAGATAAATATTTAATTGATTAAAATAAATTCCACTTATTTATACTTAACTGTTGTTAGATAAAGTTATGTATATTCAACGATCTGGATCAAAGTTTATTCCAGACGGGAAATATTTTCAGGCGGGAAAAGCGCCCACTGATAAAGCGCGATGGCAGTGCCGCCGGGAGCGGCGGCACGCGGGCGAAATAGATTAATTTGCCTGAGCCCAGGCCGCTACGGTAGCTTTTGCGCCGTGCGCTTGCAGCGATAAATAAGCGCGAACCACCGCGTTGACGAAACGGCTCTCCTTGGGCAGGCTCAAACCAAAAATAGCCTCAATACCCAGCAGCGCCCGTACGCGTTCTTCGCCGTCTTCGCTGTTCTGAACGGTTTGCGTAATCACCGGCAGCATAGGATCGGAGATTTCAATCGCCTGCCCCTGGTCATCCACCCCGCTCACATAGCGCATCCAGCCCGCGACGCCCATCGCCAGCAGAGGAAAGTCGCCGCCATCCGCCAGGTGCCAGCGAATCGAATCCAGCATCCGCTGCGGCAGTTTCTGACTGCCGTCCATGGCGATCTGCCAGGTACGATGTTTGAGCGCCGGATTGCTATAGCGCTCGATCAGAAGCCCGGCATAGCGTGCCAAATCCACACCCTTCACGCTCAGCGTCGGCGCCTGTTCAGCCAGCATCAGCGTATGCGCGGCGCGGCGATAGTTTTCGTCCTGCATGCAGTCATTAATATGCTGATAGCCAGCCAGATACCCCAGATAAGCCAGAAAAGAGTGGCTGCCGTTAAGCATGCGCAGCTTCATCTCTTCAAACGGCAGCACGTCCGACACCAGCTCGGCGCCGGCTTTTTCCCACTGCGGACGCCCGGCGACAAAGTTATCTTCGATGACCCACTGGCGAAACGGCTCGCAGGCGACTGCTGCCGGGTCACGCACGCCGGTGAGCTGTGCAATTTTATCCAGCGTATCGGCAGTCACTGCCGGAACGATACGGTCAACCATAGTCGAGGGGAACGTGACGTTGCGCGTAATCCATTCGGCCAAATCAGCATCAACGGCGCGAGCATAGGCGCAGATGACATTACGCATGACGTGGCCATTTTCCGGCATATTGTCGCAGGACATTACGCTGAAGGCCGGCAGCCCTGCCGCTTTGCGTCGAGCCAGGGCTTCGACTACGACGCCGGGCGCGGATTTCGGTTGCCGGGGATTTTGTAAATCGGCCGCAATCAGCGGGTGATCCAACTGCAGCTCACCGCTGGCCGGAGAGTGGCAGTAGCCTTTTTCGGTAATGGTCAATGACACAATCGCGACCTGCGGCTCGCACATTTTTGCCAGCACGCTCTCCAGACCATCGACCTGGGCGTGCATCGCCTGCTTGACCACGCCAACCACGCGGGCGGTCCAGGCATCCGCTGACATTTCAGCGACGGTATAAAGTAAATCCTGCTTCTGGAGATCGGCGATCTGCTGCTCGCCGCCGATCAGGTTCACTTCGGTATAGCCCCAGTCGCTGCCGTGTTCTGTCGCCAGAATATCGGCGTATACGGCCTGGTGAGCGCGGTGAAATGCGCCAAAGCCCAAATGAACGATACGCGGAATAAGGCGGTTGCGATCGTATGCCGGCAGCGTGGCGTTAGCTGTTAAAAGCATATTTTCCATGATGGCTCTCATAGTTATGATTTCTGATTTCCCACGGAGGGGGTGGATATAAACCATCTCACGCAATTGGTATGACATCTTTGATATTCATCAACTACCATACAAGAAGCTGGATGGCTAGATTTTCGCAATAACCGCTGGCAAAAGAGGTAAAACTGCCGGGCTAAAAGCCCGGCAGTTTCCTGTTTACGGCTATCATCTTAGGGTGCGGACTTGATGCGTTTTAAATATATTGCCCGCTGCGGACACTTTTAGGCTTTGGCGCGCAGTCTGCGGCATCATTCAGCAGGCTCAGATCGCGGTCGCGGACTTCAGGCATCAGGATCGCGGAAATTAAGCCAATAATGGAATAGCACACCAGCATAATCACAATCGGCATCCAGGAACCGGTCATATTACAGAAAATACCGGCCAGCACCGGGCCAAATCCTACGGCGACGAGGCCACCCGCCTCTTTTGAAATTGCCATGCGGGTAAAGCGGTTACGCGAACCGAACATTTCCGCCATGGTGATATTTTCCAGCGCAAACAGCCCTAACACCGCAATATTATGAATGACGATCAATGACGCCATAATAGTGCTCGCGCTGTAGCTCTTATCCACAATAATCGACAGCATTGGCCAGGCCAGAATAATGGCTGAAATATTGACGATAATATACGGTATGCGACGCCCCACCTTATCTGACAGCCATCCGAGGAATGGAATGGTAATAAAGCCAATAACAGAGCTGATCATTAACGCATCGGTAGGAATTGCCTTATCAAACAGTAAGGTTTGCACCAGATAGCCCGCGAGGAACGTTTGCAATAACCCTGAATTTCCGGCCTGTCCGAAGCGCAGACCCGTCGCCAGCCAGAAGGATTTACTTTTTAGCATGGCGCTAAAGGTCCCTTCCTGCGTTGCCATCTCATTCTGTAGGCCGCTGTCTTCGCTAACCTGCTCAAAGACCGGGCTCTCTTTCAGATTAAGACGCAGCCAGATGGCAAAAATCATCACCACTGCGCTGGCCAGGAACGGGATTCGCCATCCCCACGCGACGAGCTGCTCGCGATCGAGCACGAAGAACATGACCGCCCAGATAGCCGTGGCGCTTAAGGTGCCGCAGTTGGTGCCCATCGCCACCAGCGAAGAGATAATCCCGCGCTTACCTTTCGGCGCATATTCCGCCAGCATGGTACCGGCGCCTGATATTTCTGCGCCTGCGCCAAGCCCCTGAATAATACGTAAGGTTACAAGCAACACCGGCGCTAAAATACCGACCTGAGCATAGGTTGGCAGTACGCCAATGAGGGTCGTACAGATCCCCATCATGGTGATGGTAATAAACAGGACCTTTTTGCGCCCAATACTGTCGCCCATTTTACCAAAAATAAAGGCGCCGACGATTCGCGCGATATATCCCGCGCCGTAGGTTCCCATTGCCAGAATCAAGGCCATCGCGGCGGATTGTTCCGGGAAAAATATTTCATGGAAAACCAGCGCCGCCCCGAGGGAATAGAGCTGGAAATCCATAAACTCCAGTGCAGTGCCTAACCAACCAGATACGGCTGCACGAATGAGATCGGAAGTGGTTCTCTCATTTTTTACGGTAGTCATAATGATTATCTCTAATTGTAGAATACAGAGTCCGCACCTGTTGTTATTAGCTGAAGGTTAATAAAACCTTACAGCACCGTTTCCTGTCATTTTCAAAAAGCTCCAGCGCATCGATAACCTGTTGATACGCAAATTGGTGAGTAATCAACTCCTCCGGATTAATTAAACCTTGTTCCAGCCACTTGATGACGACCGGGAATTTATTGGCGTTAAGACGCGAGGAGAAAATAGAAAGCTCTTTACCGGTAATCCCCTGCTGCGCAACCTGGGAAGGTTCCGTGGAGAATCCCATCAATACAATTCTCGCTGCCGGGGAGGCCAGGTTGACCGCCTCCTGGAGAATAGCGGGATGACAGGCGGCATCGATAATCAGCGTCGGCAGTATCCCCTTCGCCTTCAGCGTTTCCGCCAGAGGCTCATCGCTGTTGTTAATCACCCAGTCCGCGCCGTTACGCTGCGCCATCTGCAGGCGTTCATCAATGCGATCGACAACGATAACCTGCTTAACGCGATACACCCGCTTCAGCACCTGAATCGTCGTCAGGCCCATCGGCCCGGCGCCGTAGACCAGCGCGATATCCTGGTCGGTAGGCGAAACGTGCCCGGTCACGTTAGCCGCGATGGTAAAGGGCTCAATCATCACCGCGTGGCTGTCCGAAACGTTGTCCGGAACCTGCCAGGCATTTTTCGCCGGCACCACCGCGTACTCGCTGAAGCCGCCGTCGCGATGCACACCGAGCACCACCAGCGAGGTACAGACGTTCGGCTTGCCCACCGAGCAAGGGTAGCAATGACCGCAGCTAATGACCGGATCAACGCTAACCCGCTGGCCGACGGCTTTGTCGGTCACCCCTTCACCGATGGCGTCAATGACGCCAAAAAATTCATGGCCAATGACGCGCGGGTATTTGGCAAACGGATTGTGCCCGCGATAAATATGGCTATCGGAACCGCATATTCCCGCCAGCTTAATTTTTACCCGCACTTCGCCCGCGGCAGGCTGCGGGATCGGCCGCTCTTCAATCACCAGTTCATTGGGCTGACGAATCACAATACTTTTCATTTTGGCTTCCTTTTTTACCAGTTCCACAGCGTACCGTCTTCCAGACGCGCGACCGGCAAATAAGCCGGTTCATAGGGATATTTCGCGGCCAGTTTTTCATCAAACTCGATGCCCAGCCCCGGCTTTTCCCCCGGATGCATATAGCCGTTATCAAACGTCCAGCTGTGCGGGAAGACTTCCAGCATCTGTTCGGAATAGCCCATATATTCCTGGACGCCAAAATTCGGCACCCACAGGTCGAAATGCAGCGCGGCCGCCATGCAGACTGGAGACAGATCGGACGGCCCGTGCGAGCCGGTGCGTACCTGATAAAGCGAGGCAAAATCGGCGATCCGACGCATCCCCGTAATCCCGCCCGCGTGGGTAATGGTGGTGCGGATATAGTCGATCAGCTGCTCTTCAATCAGCTGTTTACAGTCCCAAATGCTGTTGAAGACTTCGCCGACGGCAATCGGCGTGACGGTATGCTGGCGAATTAACCGGAAGCACTCCTGATTCTCCGCCGGGGTCGGATCCTCCATCCAGAACAGGCGGTAATCTTCGATACTCTTGCCAAAACGCGCCGCTTCAATCGGCGTCAGGCGGTGATGCATGTCATGCAGCAGATGCTCGTTAAAGCCAAATTTTTCGCGTACGGCGGCAAACAGCTGTGGCGTAAAATCGAGATACTTCTCGGTAGACCACAGCTGCTCTTCCGGCCATTGACCTTTGGTTGCCGGTTCGTAGGCCTGGCCCTTACCTTTCGCCATCCCGTAGGTGGTCTTCATCCCCGGCACGCCGCACTGCACGCGAATCGCTTTAAACCCCATCTCTTTATGGCGAGCGTAGTCGTCCAGGACTTCATCGATGGAGTGACCCGTGGTGTGGCAGTAAACCATCACCCCTTCCCGCGAAGCCCCGCCCAGCAGTTGGTATAGCGGCATGCCTGCGGCTTTCGCCTTAATATCCCAGAGCGCCATATCGATGGCGGAAATCGCCGACATCGTGACCGGACCACGACGCCAGTAGGCGCCCTTGTAGAAAAACTGCCAGATATCCTCAATGCGATGCGCATCGCGACCAATCAGTTGCGGACAGAGGTGATCCCGCAGATAGGATGCGACGGACAGCTCGCGACCATTTAGCGTCGCGTCACCCAGACCGACAATACCGTCATCGGTGGTGACTTTAAGGGTGACGAAGTTGCGCCCCGGACAGGTGACGAAAACTTCAGCGGCAACGATCTTCATTTCTCATTCCTTACTTCTATGCGGTTAGTGGGTAAAATTAAACCATCAGACCCACTACCATACAAGTATAACGATCGAAAAAGACGCCACAGATCACACTATCTCGCCGGACAGAAAGGAGGAATAAACAGAGAACGTGAACGCGAATGCCTTACCGCACAGGGGTGTGCTGGCGCCGCCTATCCCGACGCCATGCAGTAAAAAAGGTCTATGCGCGTCCCCAGCCGGCTACGATAATCAGCATGCCGCACAGCGCAACCAGCGCGCCGGCCCAATCATAGTGGCTGAGTTTGACGCCATCGATAAAGCGCAGCCACAGCAGCGCGGTGCAGACATATACCCCACCGTAAGCGGCATACACCCGTCCGCTTGCCTCCGGGTGCAGGCTCAGTAGCCAGACAAAAAGCGCCAGCGCAGCGGCGGCCGGAATCAATAGTAACGGCGTGGCCCCGCGTTTTAACCATAGCCAGGGAAGATAGCAGCCAATGATTTCGCACAGCGCGGTGGCAAAGAAAAGCAGCGTCGTTTTTAACATATAAAGCGTCGTGAGTTGAGCAAGCGTTAACGCATTCTACGCAATAATGGCCGTCGTTTACTCCGTTTTGTCGGGTATGCCGTCGAAAGGAGATGTAGTAAACTTAGTCCGAGGGAATCACTTAAAGGAAATCGTGATGAACACAACACTGAATAAACGCGGGTGCCTGACCGCTCTGCTGGCGCTGAGCGCGATGGTCTTTACCGCCTCGTCATTAGCCAAAACCGACAAGCTGGTGATTGAGTCCGGCGACAGCGCCCAGAGCCGCCAGCAGGCCGCAATGGAAAAAGAGCAGTGGAACGACACCCGCTCTTTACGCCAGAAGGTCAACACCCGTGCTGAAAAAGAGTGGGATAAAGCCGACGTGGCTTTTGACGCCCAGGATAACTGCCAGAAGAGCGCGAACGTCAACGCCTACTGGGAACCTAACACCCTGCGCTGCCTTGACCGCCGCACCGGACGCACCATTACCCCGTAATGTATGGCGCCCGCGGGCGCCACAACCTATAAAGCTCCGCAATCACTCACAGGTATTTCCATGACTGACGCATCTCACGTCAAACTCCGTCCGCTCGAGCGCGAAGACCTGCGCTTTGTCCACCAGCTCGACAACAATGCCAGCGTTATGCGTTACTGGTTTGAAGAACCCTATGAAGCCTTTGTCGAACTGTCCGACCTGTACGACAAACACATTCACGATCAGAGCGAACGCCGCTTTGTCATTGAATGCGCTGGTGAAAAGGCCGGACTGGTGGAACTGGTTGAAATCAACCATGTGCACCGCCGCGCCGAGTTCCAGATTATTATCTCGCCTGATTATCAGGGAAAAGGCCTGGCCACCCGCGCCGCAAAGCTGGCGATGGACTACGGTTTTATGGTGCTCAACCTGTATAAGCTGTACCTCATCGTCGATAAAGAAAATGAAAAAGCGATCCACATCTACCGCAAGCTCGGCTTTATGGTAGAAGGCGAGCTGATTCATGAATTCTTTATTAACGGCGAATACCGCAATACCATCCGTATGTGCCTGTTTCAGCACCAATACCTGGCCGAGCATAAAACGCCGGGCCAGACGCTGCTGAAACCTACGGCTCAATAATATTCAATGGTGCTTTTGATGGTGTAGTGCCGGGTTAGCGAAGGCTGCACGCTGTCGTCAACCACCTGAAGCTCACAGCTTACCGGGTTGTCGTGGCGGTCGTAATCGCAGGTCTGGCTGACGTTGCCCAGCGTGCGGTCATTGAAGGTGCTCACTGCGGTGTAGTCCATTTTTTTGCGCGGATCGGATGATGGCGTTGAGGCCACCGTAAAGCGTTCCCCTTTGGCGGTCGTCGTTTTGCCCAGCGGGTAGCCTTCTCTGTCGTAGCGGTATGTCGCGGTGCTTTCTTTACCGCGAGCGGTGACGACGAACCCGTGCTCATCGGTTTCCCACGACACGCCCGCCGAGGGCATTTCCGCCAGCTGGCATTTGCCCTGCACACGCAGGCGCTTTTCGTGGCTTTGCGCATCCAGGTAGTAGTTCGCGTCCAGCACCAGCGCCGCGCCGGTTTTGTTCTCCAGATCCTCAAACGCCAGCAGGTCGAAGCACCCTTCACTGGACAAACGCCCTTTGACCCACTTCACCACCTGGTCATGTTCGTCATACAGCGTCTGGCTAAACGCTTTTACCGGCCCGCGCAGCGGATCGAACTCAAATTCGTTAGAAAAGCTGGCCATTTCCGGGGTGAAGGCCTGCGGCGCGCCCTTTTCATCACAGGCGCTAAGCGCCCCAACTGCCAACAGCAGCAAAAACCGTTTTTTCACGCGCGATTCCTTTTGTGCATAGTGCAATCATATTAGCAAATACAATTGTTTACACCACTTCTGCTATGCTTAACTTTGGATAACGTTAATAAGGAGTTTATGATGAAACTATCACCCTGGCTATGTACGGCTCTGCTACTGGGTTCGACAGCTGCTTTCGCGGCGCCGGATTCCTGCGAGCGGGTAAAAAGCGATATTCAGCAGAAAATCATCAACAACGGCGTCCCGGAATCGGGCTTCAGCCTGACCATTGTCCCGAACGACCAGCCCGATCAGCCCGGCGCGCAGGTTGTCGGCCACTGCGCCAACGACACCTTTAAAATCATCTACACCCGCGACAGCGGCGCGCAGTAACCTCGCCGCATGACTGGAGAAGTCTTATCCCTCGGTTGACCAGGGATAAGATCTCTCTACTCCATTTTAAGTATGATCCCTCACTCTCCACGCCGACCTTACGCAGGCGTTGGCATTACGCCATTATAACAAAATCATGGAGTGAGCTATGTCTAACCAGGAACATACCGGCGGCCTTAGCCGTCGAACGCTAATTAAATCATCCGCCCTCGGCTCGCTGGCTCTCGCGGCCGGCGGTTTATCCCTGCCTTTCAGCCTGCGCCGCGCCGCCGCCGCTGTACAAGAAGCGACCCACGGCGAGGAACGGATCGTCTGGGGCGCCTGTTCGGTCAACTGCGGCAGTCGCTGCGCGCTGCGTTCACACGTTCGCGATGACGAAGTGGTCTGGGTCGAAACCGACAATACCGGCACGGACAGCTATGGCGATCACCAGGTGCGCGCCTGCCTGCGCGGGCGTTCTATTCGTCGTCGTATTAACCACCCCGACCGCCTCAACTACCCGATGAAACGCGTCGGCAAACGCGGGGAAGGCAAGTTCGAACGTATCAGCTGGGACGAGGCGCTGGACGCCATCGCCGCCAGCCTGAAAAACGTGGTGGCAAAATACGGCAACGAAGCGGTCTACATTAACTACTCTTCCGGGATTGTCGGCGGCAATATCACCCGCTCCTCCCCTTACGCCTCGCTGGTGGCGCGTCTGATGAACTGCTACGGCGGTTTTTTAAGCCACTACGGTACCTATAGTACGGCGCAGATTTCCTGCGCGATGCCCTATACCTACGGCAGCAATGACGGCAACAGCACCTCCGATATTGAAAACAGCAAACTGGTGGTGATGTTCGGCAATAACCCGGCGGAAACGCGCATGAGCGGCGGCGGGATCTCCTACTATCTCGAACAGGCGCGCGAGCGCTCTAATGCGCGGATGATCGTTATCGATCCGCGCTATACCGACACCGCCGCCGGGCGCGAGGACGAATGGATCCCGATTCGTCCGGGTACGGATGCGGCGCTGGTGGCCGGTATCGCCTGGGTTTTGATCGACGAAAACCTGGTCGACCAGCCGTTCCTTGATACCTACTGCGTCGGCTACGACGAGAAAACGCTGCCGGAAGGGGCCCCGGCCAACGGACACTACAAAGCGTATATTCTCGGCCAGGGCGACGACGCTACCGCCAAAACGCCCCAGTGGGCGTCACGCATCACCGGCATTCCGGCGGATCGCATCATTAAGCTTGCGCGCGAAATTGGCGCCGCAAAACCGGCCTACATCTGCCAGGGGTGGGGACCGCAGCGTCAGGCTAATGGCGAACTGACCTCCCGGGCGATCGCCATGCTGCCTATTTTGACCGGTAACGTGGGGATTAACGGCGGCAACAGCGGTGCGCGCGAGTCAACTTACACCATTACCATCGAACGCATGCCGCTGCCGGAAAACCCGGTGAAAACGCAGATCTCCTGCTTCAGCTGGACCGACGCCATCGATCGCGGCGCAGAAATGACCGCGACCCGCGACGGCGTGCGCGGCAAAGAGAAGCTGGACGTGCCGATTAAATTCATCTGGAACTACGCCGGCAACACCATCATCAACCAGCACTCTGATATCAATAAAACCCACGATATCCTGCAGGATGAAAGCAAGTGCGAAACGATCGTGGTTATCGACAACTTTATGACCTCATCGGCCAAATACGCCGATATTCTGCTGCCGGACCTGATGACCGTCGAGCAGGAAGATATTATTCCCAACGACTACGCCGGCAATATGGGCTATCTCATCTTTATTCAGCCGGTCACCTCCGCTAAATTTGAGCGCAAGCCGATCTATTGGATCCTCAGCGAAGTCGCAAAGCGCCTTGGCGATGATATCCACCAGAAGTTTACCGAAGGCCGTACCCAGGAGCAGTGGCTGCAGCATCTGTACGCGAAAATGCTGGCGAAAGACCCGGCGCTACCGAGCTACGACGAACTGAAAAAGATGGGGATTTATAAGCGTAAAGACCCCAACGGCCACTTTGTCGCCTATCGCGACTTCCGCAAAGACCCTGTCGCCAACCCGCTAAAAACCCCATCGGGTAAAATCGAGATCTACTCCAGCCGTCTGGCGGATATCGCCGGCAAATGGCAGTTGGAAAAGGACGAAACCATCAGTCCATTACCGGTATACGCGTCGACTTTCGAAGGCTGGGACGACCCGCTGCGCGAGAAATTCCCGCTGCAAATGTTCGGCTTCCACTATAAGGCGCGCACCCACTCCAGCTAAGGCAACATCGATGTGTTACAGGCCGCCTGCCGCCAGGAGGTATGGCTTAACCCGCTGGATGCCGAGAAGCGCGGGATTAAAAATGGCGATATGGTGCGCGTATTCAACGCCCGCGGCGAACTGCGCATTCCGGCTAAGGTGACCCCGCGCATCATGCCCGGCGTATCGGCGATGGGCCAGGGCGCCTGGCATGACGCCAATATGAACGGCGATCGCATCGATCGCGGCTCCTGTATCAATACTCTCACGACGCATCGTCCTTCGCCGCTGGCGAAAGGCAATCCCCAGCACACCAATCTGGTCGAAATCGAGAAGGTTTAAGGAGTAAACCATGAGCGCTCAGTATGGATTTTTTATCGATTCCGCCCGCTGCACCGGCTGTAAGACCTGCGAGCTGGCCTGTAAGGATTATAAAAACTTAACGCCTGACGTCAGCTTTCGCCGCATTTACGAATATGCGGGCGGCGACTGGCAGGAAGATAACGGCGTGTGGAATCAAAACGTTTTCGCCTATTACCTTTCCATTGCCTGCAACCACTGCGAAGACCCGGCCTGTACTAAAGTGTGCCCCAGCGGCGCCATGCATAAGCGCGATGATGGCTTTGTGGTGGTGAACGAAGAGGTATGCATCGGCTGTCGCTACTGCCATATGGCCTGCCCGTACGGCGCGCCGCAGTACAACGCGGCGAAAGGCCACATGACCAAATGCGACGGCTGCTACGACCGGGTTGCTGACGGTAAAAAACCGATTTGCGTCGAATCCTGTCCGCTGCGGGCGCTCGACTTTGGCCCCATCGAAGAGCTGCGCGAAAAGCACGGCCAGCTTGCCGCCGTCGCGCCGCTGCCGTCCGCGCACTTCACAAAGCCGAGCATTGTGATTAAACCTAACGCCAACAGCCGTCCGACGGGTGATACCACCGGCTATCTGGCCAACCCGAAGGAGGTGTAACGTGGGAAATGGATGGCATGAATGGCCGCTGGTGCTGTTTACGGTGCTGGGGCAAAGCGTTGCAGGGGCGATTATCGTCAGCGGGCTGGGCTGGCTTTCGCTGAATAACAACTCCGAAGCCCGCCAGCGCCTGGTGCGCGGCATGTTTTTTATCTGGCTGGTGATGGGGATTGGCTTTCTGGCGTCAATCATCCACCTCGGCTCGCCGCTGCGGGCGTTTAACTCGCTTAACCGGGTAGGCGCATCGGCGTTAAGTAACGAAATTGCCAGCGGCGCGCTGTTTTTCGCCGTGGGGGGTTTCTGGTGGCTGCTGACGATACTCGGTAAAATGCCGAATATGCTGGCCAAAGCCTGGCTCCTGCTCACCATGCTGCTCGGCTGCCTGTTCGTCCTTGAGATGACCCTGGTCTATCAAATTGATACCGTGCCGACCTGGTATAATGCCTACACCACCGCCGCCTTCTTTCTGACGATGGTGCTGTGCGGGCCGCTTTTCGCCGCCCTGCTGCTGCGGGTAGCCAACGTGCCTTTTAACGGCACCGTCTTCGCGTCGATGAGCGTCCTTGCGCTGCTGGCAAGCCTGGCGGTGGTCATTTTGCAGAACAGCGAACTGGCGGAGATCCGCAGCTCCGTGCAGCAGGCCAGCGCCCTGCTGCCAAACTACGGCTGGCTACAAATCCTGCGTTTAGTATTTTTGACGCTGGGCCTTGGCTGCTGGATCTGCCCGCTGGCAAGAAAGAAAAACCCGCGCATCGCCAGCCTGCTGCTCGGACTGATCCTGGTATTACTCGGCGAGTTTATCGGTCGCGGCCTGTTTTATGGCCTACATATGACCGTCGGTACGGCGATTGCTGGTTAATCAACGGGTGCCGCGGCACCCTCTGCTGTTAAGGAATAGGTATGATGCAAGCGCAAGACCGCGACGCCGTCGCACTCAGCGCCCGTACGCTGGGCGCGCTGTTTTCTTTTGCTCCGGATAGCGAGCAGGTGGCTCCGCTAATCGCGGCCCTGCGCGACGGCAGCTGGCAGAGTCAGTGGCCCTGGCCGGTCGCGGACGGCCTGGCGGCACAGTTCGCTATCGCAAGCGATGAACCGCTGGCGGAAGCCTGGCAGCGGCTGTTTATCGGCCCGTGGGCGCTGCCCGCGCCGCCGTGGGGCTCCGTCTGGCTGGACAAAGAAAGCGTGCTGTTCGGCGACTCGACGCTGGCGCTGCGCGAGTGGATGCGGGCAACCGGCATCAGCCTGTCTGAGCGCCGAGCCGAGCCGGAAGACCACTTCGGGACGCTGCTGCTGCTGGCGGCCTGGCTTTGTGAATCCGCTCAGGATGAGGCATTTAACCAGCTGCTGGCCTGGCATCTTCTCCCGTGGTCGGGGCGCTTTCTGAGCGTGTTTATCGCCGGGGCGGAAAATCCTTTTTATCAGGCTCTGGGCCAGCTGGCGCAAGAGACGCTGGCGCGCTGGCAGGCGCAGCTCCCCTGCGCGGTCGCCGATAAACCGCTCTACCGTTAACCCCTGACGCTATGCCCGCCCGGCGGGCATAGCCTATCGGTGACAACGTCACTTTCTGCCGTTTTCGCACTTATCGCTTTTGCGTCTATGCTTATACCCGGTAAAAATAAGCCATGTCCCCCGCTAATCGTATTCGCTGATGCATCGTCTTCACGCTTATCCTGATATTCAGGTTATGTTTCGCCGCCTGCTGATTGCCATGCTGGTCGGCGTCTTCGCCGCGCTCGCGGTTGCCCTGTTTCGCCACGCGATGGCCGGTCTGGAAAGCCTGTTTCTGAGCAATGACAGCGGAAGCCTGGTCAACGCCGCCGAGTCGATGGCCGGATGGCGTCGGTTATTGACGCCCGCGCTCGGCGGTTTTGCGGCTGGCGCCCTGCTCTGGCTCTGGCAGCGGCGCACCAGTGCAGGACCCCATGCGCCAACCGACTATATGGAAGCCCTCGAGACCGGCGACGGCGTGTTTGATACGCCCGCCAGCCTGGTAAAATCGCTGGCTTCCCTGCTGGTGGTGACCACCGGCAGCGCCATAGGCCGCGAGGGAGCGATGATCCTGCTGGCCGCGCTGGCCGCGTCGCTGTTCGCCCGCTGCTTTACGCCCAAAGACGAGTGGAAGCTGTGGGTAGCCTGCGGCGCCGCCGCCGGGATGGCCAGCGCCTACCACGCTCCGCTGGCCGGAAGCCTGTTTATCGCCGAGATCTTATTCGGCACCCTGATGCTGGCGTCGCTAGGCCCGGTCGTGATTGCCGCGGTGGTCGCCCTGCTGCTGACCAATCTGCTGAACGGCGGTTCGGCCCCGCTGTATCACGTTGAATTGCACGAAACCCTGCGCGCGACGCACTATGCGCTGATGCTGGCGACGGCTCTGCTGGCCGGGCTTTGCGGGCCGCTGTTTATCTGGCTGATGGGCTATAGCCATGGCTGCTTTGTCCGGCTGCGCCTGTCGCCCCCCTGGCAGCTGGCGCTCGGCGGTCTCATTGTCGGTCTGCTGTCGCTGATCGCGCCAGCCGTCTGGGGGAATGGCTATAGCGTTGTCCAGAGCTATCTCCTGTCGCCGCCGCTGTTCAGCGCAATACTTACGGTGTTTGTCTGCAAGCTGCTTGCGGTACTCGCCAGCAGCGGCTCCGGGGCGCCGGGCGGCGTATTTACGCCAACGCTATTTATTGGGCTGGGGATCGGTATGCTGTTCGCCAGCCTGACCGGGCTGTGGCTGCCTGATGGCCAGGCGATCGCAATAGTGATTGGCTTAACCGGTATGGCGGCGTTTCTGGCGGCCACCACCCATGCGCCGATTATGTCAACGCTGATGATTTGTGAAATGACCGGACAGTACGTTTTACTGCCCGGTTTACTGATTGCCAGCGTGCTGGCATCGGTGCTATCGCGGACGCTACGCCGAGATTCTATCTACCGCCATCATCTCGCCGAGCATCGATAAGTCGATATACTGGCTTAGTTCGCGCTGTTCCGCGCGCGGCAAGTAAGGCAGTTCACCGATAAGCGGGGCCGGCAGCTTTTTGCTCAGCACGTCGATGATTTCAGCATAATGCGCCAGGCCCGGATTAATGCGGTTGGCCACCCAGCCGATAAGCGGCAGGCCGTCGTTAGCAATCGCCTGCGCGGTCAACAGGGCGTGGTTGATACAGCCTTCCTGAATCCCCACCACCATGAGCACCGGCAGCTGTTCCTGCACTACCCATTCCGAAAGCGGACGCAGGTCGTTCATCAGGCTGCGCCAGCCGCCGGTACCTTCAACCACTACATGCTCAACCTGGCCGCTGAGGCGCTGGAGGCCATCCGACAGCAGGCCGTAGTTGATCGGGCAACTGTGCGCCACGCTGCTTTCATCTTCGCTTAACGCGATGGGATTGACAGCTTCATACGGTAACACCAGCGATGACACGCTCTGTAAGACCAGCGCATCTTTGTTCCGCAGTCCGTCCGGCGTCTCTTTACTGCCCTTCGCCACAGGCTTGTATCCGGCGACGCTTTTGCCGCAGGCAGCCAGTGCCTGCAACAGCGCACGGGAAACCACCGTCTTGCCGACGGCAGTGTCAGTACCTGTTATGAAGAAACGCTTAAACATCACTAACCCCACAGTTATGTTGATGAAATATACGGGAGAGAAATAATCAACTGTGGAAAAAGTCTACGCGATGCCGCCGGAAGCCAGCTTGAGATAGCGCAATTTTTGGTGTGAATATGAAAAAATGTTAACCCTGTAACAGTCGTATCAGCAACGATCCGTTATAGAGGGCATCCTTAACCAGGGCCGCGCCAGCCATCGTTCCCCGGTTAGAAAACTGGGTGCTTTCCACGGCAATATGTCGGCTATAGGCTGGTAACGATTGTTGTCGAATACAATCAGATATTGCCGGAAACAGAATATCCGCGGCCAGGTTGAAGGGGGAGCCGATAAGAATTTTTTGCGGGTTAAAAAGGTTAACCATAATCGCCAGAATCCGCCCGACGTGGTTCCCGACGCCGCTGATAATGTCCCGCGCCAGCAAATCCCCCTGCAGCGCGGCCTGACATAGCCATTCAACGCTCAGCGGCTGCTGGTGCAGCATCGAGCTCATCGACTTCGCCATGCGGATCTGCGCCAGCTCCAGCACGCTCTCCACGCTGGCGATCGTTTCCAGACAGCCATGGTTGCCGCAATAGCAGCGTTTCCCATACGGGTCGACCTGGGTGTGGCCGATCTCGACCAGGCTACTGCTGCCCGCGTGCAATAGACGGCCGTCGGTGATCACCCCCGCGCCGACGTTATGGTCTATCACCACCTGAATGACATCCCGCGCGCCTCTCGAGGCGCCAAACAGCGATTCGGCCATGGTCCAGGCGCTGATATCGTGCTGAATATAGACCGATACGCCGGTATGGTTGGCTAAGATCTCGCCCAGCGGCATATCCTTAACGTCTTCATAAAAAGGCATCCGGTGGATGATACCGTGCTCGGTGTCGATGATCCCCGGCATGGTGACGGCGATGGCGGTTAATCGCTCCAGCTTCTTTTGGTGACGAATAAAGAACTGGTCAACATGATCGAGTAGCCGGGTCGCAAAGGGCTGAACGTGCTGTAACGCCAGTTCAAGCTGCTCTTCCACCACCAGCGCGCTGCTTAAATCCCGCAGCGCGAGGTGGAGCTCGCCGCGGCTGATGCGGATAGAGAGATAGTGCCAGGCTTCTGTTTCCACCATTAGGCCAACGGCAGGCCTTCCCCGGCTACCCGGCTCCTGGATTTCCGTCTCCTGGACCAGATGCGCTTCCAGCATTTCACGGACGATCTTGGTGATGCTGGCAGGCGCCAGCTGCGCGAAGCGCGAGAGGTCGATGCGCGACACCGGGCCAAGCTGATCAATGAGGCGATAAACCGCGCCCGCGTTGGTCTGCTTAATTTGATCGATATGGCCTGGCTGACTGTCCGCTACCACCGTTGACTCCCTTTATTTTCGCGCTTCGAAATAAACTGACGGCTATGGTGAAGCACTTCAACGGTAATCGTCAAATTTTTGCTTAGCCTTGTGATTTACCGCACATTTTTAGCCGTTATTTGTCCTAAATAACTCACGTGGCGCTGGCAAGCAGCGATTCGCGAAAACGCCGGGCCGCCTGCCCCTGTTCACGATGTTTCGACCACACCAGCCACATTTCCGATACCGCATCCTGCTCTTCGATGGGCAGCCAGCACATTTCCGATAGCTGAACCCGTCTGAACGACGCCGGCAAAATCGACACCCCAAGCCCGGCGGCAACCAGGCCGATAATCGTCATCGCTTCCCCCACTTCCTGGGCGATCGTTGGCGTCAGATCGTAGCGGCGCAGCAGGCCGAGAATATCGTCATACAGCCCGGTACCGACATGGGGATCGAAAAACACGAACGGCTCCCGCGCCAGTTCCCGCAGGCTGACGCGCGGCTGGCTCGCCAGCGGATGATCGCGCGGCACCATCGCCAGCAGCGGTTCGCGCAGCACTCTTTCCCAGACAAGGGTTTCCGGCAGTTGGGTATTACGCATCAGCCCCAGATCCAGCGCCCCCTCGTTCAGCGGCACAATCTGCTCGCGCGTGTTGGTTTCCCGCGTCTGAATATGCACATCGGGATAGCGGCGTCGGAAGGTCGATAGCGTGTCCGATACCGCCTTAATAAAGGGGGCCGAGGAGGTAAAACCAATGCGCAGTTCGCCGGTTTCGCCGTGATGAAGACGGGCTGCCCGCGCGGCGGCATCGTCCACCTGGGAGAGGATCTGCCGGCTATCGGCGAGAAACTGCCTCCCGGCTTCCGTCAGGCTGACGCTGCGGTTCGTCCGGGCAAACAGACGTGCGCCAATTTGCTGCTCAAGGATTTGAATCTGCTGGCTAAGCGGCGGCTGAGAGATATTTAACCGCGCCGCCGCGTGGCCAAAATGGAGCTCTTCCGCCACGGCAATAAAATAGCGCAGATGACGTAGTTCAATATTCATATCTAAAACGTCTTATTTGAGATTATTAATATATTAGACAGAATATTTACATTTTCCTACTCTGAATAAGTGGCCATTGTGGTCGCTCAACTCTCTGTTTATCACCAAGGATTTTTCCGTGAGTCGTACAACTACCGCTGACACCGTCCCGGCAAACGACGTCAGCGACATTATCGCTCCTCAGCCAAACCAGTTTATCAAACGCGGTACCCCGCAATTTATTCGCGTCACCCTCGCCCTCTTTTCCGCCGGACTGGCGACCTTTGCGCTGCTCTATTGTGTTCAGCCGATTCTGCCGGTGCTCTCCAGCGAATTCGGCGTCTCGCCGGCCAGCAGCAGTATCTCGCTGTCGATTTCCACGGCGATGCTGGCGGTCGGCCTGCTGTTTACCGGTCCGCTATCCGACGCCATCGGCCGCAAACAGGTGATGGTGACCGCGCTGGTGCTGGCTTCCTGCTGCTCCCTGCTGTCGACGATGATGTCCAGCTGGCATGGGATCCTGATTATGCGCGCCCTGATCGGCCTGTCGTTGAGCGGCGTGGCGGCGGTCGGCATGACCTATCTGAGCGAAGAGATCCACCCCAGCGTCGTGGCGTTCTCAATGGGGCTGTATATCAGCGGAAACTCGATTGGCGGCATGAGCGGCCGTCTGCTGACCGGGGTATTCACCGATTTCTTCGGCTGGCGTATCGCGCTGGCGGTCATTAGCGGCTTCGCCCTCGCAGCCGCGCTGATGTTCTGGCGCATCCTGCCGGCGTCGCGCCACTTCCGTCCAACGTCGCTGCGGCCAAAATCGCTGCTGATCAACTTCCGCCTGCACTGGCGCGATCGCGGACTGCCGCTGCTGTTTCTTGAAGGTTTCTTATTAATGGGGGCATTCGTAACGCTGTTTAACTATATCGGCTATCGTCTGATGCTCTCACCGTGGTCGCTCAGCCAGGCGGTGGTTGGCCTGCTGTCGGTGGCCTATTTGACCGGAACCTGGAGTTCGCCGAAAGCCGGGGCGATGACCGTTCGCTACGGTCGCGGCCCGGTACTGCTGTTCTCCACGGCGGTAATGCTTGGCGGCCTGCTGCTGACCCTGTTCTCGTCGCTATGGCTAATTTTTATCGGCATGCTGCTGTTCTCCGCGGGCTTCTTCGCGGCACACTCGGTAGCCAGCAGTTGGATCGGCCCGCGCGCCCGTCGCGCCCGCGGTCAGGCGTCATCGCTCTATTTGTTTAGCTACTATCTGGGTTCCAGCATGGCGGGGACGTTAGGCGGCGTGTTCTGGCATCACTACGGTTGGAACGGCGTCGGCGGGTTTATCGCGCTGATGCTGCTGGCGGCGCTGCTCACCGGCGCGTGTTTGCATAAACGGCTGAAATAACGCGGGTTAACGTGGCCTGTCGCGGGCCACGCTATTCACCACATCCCCAGTACCGACGACATTCCTAACACCTCTCTAACGGCATCGATAGAAAGCAGAGCAATAAACAGCCAGGTAAACGGATTCATAATTCACCTCGCATAGGCGGGCTGTGCCTGCATTAAGTTTAGCCGCGGTTCAGAGAAAGCGTCTGTTACTTTACGCACATCCGGATTATTTCGAGCCAAACATAAAATACGCAATCGATTAATCCCTACATTATGCTAATGGCCGGCGAGCCGATGCGGGCGGCGATGTCCGATTGCCTCAGGAGATTTGTGGCGGAACGCCCCGCATCCCTCGACCCCATCGGCGTATCACGATAGTGTAGAGGCCAACGAAAACCTCTTTTGTTCACTTGCCACCGTCAGAGTGTAAACATGACCGAAAACAAAAATTATCATCAGCTTACCCGCACCTTTCAGCGACTCTCCCGCTTCTCGCATCTCTCGGCCATCGCCGGCTGGGATATGTTCGCCATGATGCCGCCCGGCGGCAGCGCGGCCCGCGGCGCAGCGCTCGCCGAGCTCGGCGTTTTGCAGCATCAGATCCTCACCGACAAGAAAGTGGGTGAATGGCTACAGAACGCGCTTCAGGAAGAGCTAAATGATGTGGAACAGGCAAACCTGCGCGAAATGACTCGCCAGTACCAACAGGCGGCGCTGCTGCCGGAAAGCCTGGTGGAAGCGAAATCGCTGGCGGGTAGCCGCTGCGAGCATGCCTGGCGCAGCCAGCGTCCGGCGAACGACTGGCAGGGTTTTGCCGAGAACCTGCGTGAAGTCGTCAAACTGAGCCGCGAGGAGGCGCAGATTCGCGCGGCGGCGAAAGGCGGCTCCCGCTATGACGCTCTGCTGGATATTTTTGAACCGGATATGACCAGCGCCCGTCTGGACGTGCTGTTCGCGGACCTGAAATCCTGGCTTCCTTCGCTGCTGGAAAAAGCGGTTGAGAAGCAGGCACAGACGCCGCTCATCGAACCTCAGGGGCCGTTTCCGATTACCGACCAGCGCGAGCTGGGACTGGAAGCGATGCGCGTGCTGGGATTTGATTTTGACGGCGGACGCCTGGATATCAGCGCCCACCCGTTCTGCGGCGGCGTCCCCGAGGATGTGCGTATCACCACGCGCTACAACGAAAACGACCTGCTCAGCGCGCTGTTTGGCGTGATTCACGAAACCGGCCACGCGCGCTATGAACAAAATCTGCCGCGTAACTGGCTCGATCAGCCCATTGCCCTCGCCCGTTCTACGGCGATCCATGAGTCGCAAAGCCTGTTTTTCGAGATGCAGCTTGGCCGCAGCGACGCCTTTCTGCAGCGCCTGCTGCCAACGGTACGCCAGTACTTTGGCGAACAGCCGGCCTTTAGCCGCGAAAACTTCATCGCCTGGAATCAGCGCGTCAAGCCGGGCTTTATCCGCGTCGACGCGGATGAGGTGAGCTATCCGGCACACGTCATTCTGCGCTATGAAATTGAACGCGCGCTGATTGATGGCGACATCGAGGTCGATGATATTCCGGCGCTGTGGGACGAAAAAATGCAGCACTGGCTGGGACTTTCCACCACCGGCAACTACCGCGACGGCTGCATGCAGGATATCCACTGGACCGACGGCGGTTTTGGCTATTTCCCTTCCTATACGCTTGGCGCGATGTACGCCGCTCAGCTGATGGCTTCCGCCAGACGGGCGCTACCGCAGCTGGAAAGCGATATCGCCAACGGTAACTTCAGCGCCCTGTTTGACTGGCTGCGGCAAAATATCTGGCAGCACGGTAGCCGTTTTACCACCTCGCAGCTGATTCAGCATGCTACCGGAGAAGACCTTAACAGCGCCTATTTCCGCCAGCACCTTACCTCGCGTTATCTGTAAATCACCGGCGTCGGGCCCCGCTCCCGACGCCGTGTTCCACCTTGGCCGCAGCACGTTGTACATACGGTTACACGCCGATACCAAACACTCACGGAAACCTCGATAAGACAAGCATATAGTTCTTTCAACGGCCCCGCAGTGGGGTTGAAACAAGAAACCTTTTCGAGGATATCAGAATGAAAAAAGTATTAGCTCTGGTCGTTGCCGCTGCTATGGGTCTGTCTTCTGTTGCTTTCGCTGCCGATGCTGCCACCACCACAACTCCGGCGCCGGCTGCTGCAACTCACAGCACCACCGCTAAAGCGACCCACCATAAGAAACACCATACCGCCGCTGCCAAACCGGCTGCTGAGCAGAAAGCGCAGGCGGCTAAAAAGCACAAAAAAGCCGCAGCTAAACCTGCTGTAACCCAGAAAGCCCAGGCCGCTAAAAAGCACAAAAAAGCGGAAGCTAAACCGGCTGCCGCCCAGAAAGCCCAGGCCGCTAAGAAACACAAAAAAGCCGCTGCTAAACCTGTAGCTCAGAAAGCGCAGGCAGCTAAAAAACACCACAAAACCACTAAACATCATACCGCTAAACCAGCTGCACAACCGGCTGCTTAATCTCCCGGGTTAAGTTGTGTGATACGATATCGGCGCTGTCTTCAGCGCCGTTTTTTTCTGGAGAGCACCATGCTGCGGCGCTATCGTTTTGAGCTCATCCTGATCCTGCTGATTATCTGCGCGCTGGTCGCCAGCCGTTTTTTCCTTTACTAAAGATGTAGCTGCCACACGTTATATCCCAACCCATAGATCGCCAGAAGTAGCAGAAAAAGCGCCGAGACCCTCGTCAAGCGTTTGGCGCAACGCGCCGTTAACCAACGACGAACCGCCAGAATGTAAAGCGAAAGCACGCTCAGATCGATCGGCACCCACACCGCCGTCAATACCCCCAGACTGCAGCCGAAACTGTTGGTGAGATGAATAAACTGCGGAAAAAAACGGCAAAAAAGAGAATATCTTTGGGATTGCCTAATCTGCCCGCGATCCGCGCGGGACTGCTGGCCTTGCCCTTCTCTACCACGATAGCCACCGGCGAAGGCTACTATTTTGTCTGGCCGAAAAATACGCTCAGCCCGCAGCCGATCGCCCTATTGCAGCGTTTTTTAAACCAGCATATTCCCGGTCCGCTCTCCGCTGACGTTATCCGCCAGGGCGCGGCCCCGGATTACAGTACGTGAACCGCCGTCACCAGCAGATAGCCCGTGGTGCCCCAAATCATTGCTGACACCAGCGAAACGTAAACTAATGCGCGAATACCTTGCTTAGACATAAATCCTCCCGTATATCGGGTGTTTGATATTGCAGATATCATCGCCGGGATAACATCTCTGTTTGCTCAACAAGGTGGTAGCAATAACAACGTTTACGGTGAGAAAATGTTTCGCTTTGAAAGTAATTGATAAACAGGTAAAGAAGTCCGTTTATCCTGCAAAGAAATCTCTTTTTTCCCGCAATATTGGCGCTGTTTAGTCATTAGGGACTTGAGAAAAAGCTGAAGCGGGAATCATTTTATCGCTACCCGCTGGTTGTACGTTCGGATACACGATTTCTGTTGCTTCCGTTGCCCTTTTCTGCGGAAATAACGCCGCAGGAAAATGGTGTTAACATATTGAATTCACACCATTCATCCGTAAGCGACTGGCGATTTTAGCTGATTCCGCCCGCCGTCTGGCTTAATTAAAATTATTCTTAACTTTCATAAACTTAAATCTGCTGCTACTTTCAATAGACATAATTATCTCCCCAGAGAGTGATATGCGTAGAGACGTCCTGTTATTACTGTGTTCCATTTCCCTGTTTCCAGCGCTGGTCCAGGCCGATGATGATGGCATGAGTGCAAAAGATATTAAGACGCTGTTTTTTGGTCATGACGACCGAAAACCGGTCAGCAACCCCACGGACGATCCCTGGGATGCGATTGGGCAACTGGAAACCGCCAGCGGTAATCTCTGTACCGCGACGCTGATCGCCCCCAACCTGGCGCTCACCGCCGGTCACTGCCTGCTGACGCCGCCCAAAGGCAAGCCGGATAAACCCGTCGCGCTGCGCTTTATCTCGCGCAAAGGTGGCTGGGTGTACGAAATTCACGGTATTGAAGGCCGCGTGGACCCTTCGCTGGGCAAACGGCTTAAGGCCGACGGCGATGGCTGGATAGTTCCCAGCGCCGCGGCGCCGTGGGATTTTGGCCTGATCGTGCTGCGCTACGCCCCTTCCGGTATTACGCCGGTGCCGATTTTTAGCGGCAGCAAAGCCGATCTGACCGCGGCGCTCAAGACCGCAGAACGAAAAGTGACTCAGTCAGGCTATCCGGAAGATCATCTGGATAATCTCTACACCCACGAAGATTGCGTGGTCACCGGCTGGGCGCAAACATCGGTGCTCTCCCATCAATGCGATACGCTACCCGGCGATAGCGGCTCGCCGCTGCTGCTGAAAACCGACGACGGCTGGCAGGTGATCGCGGTACAGAGTTCGGCGCCGGGGGCAAAAGATCGCTGGCGGGCGGACAACCGCGCCATCTCGGTGACCGGCTTTCGCGATAAGCTTGAGGCGCTGGCCGCCCAGTAAGCGGTCAGCCTTGCTGCTGGCGCAGCTGCAATAACGATGCGACGGGCATCGGCTCGCTGAAGAAGAAGCCCTGCAATTTGTCGCATCCCGCCCGTCGCAGCAGCGCCAGCTGTTGCTGATTTTCAACGCCTTCCGCCACAACCGTAATCCCCAACGCCCCGGCAATGCGCACGGTACCGCGCACCAGCTCCGCCGCCTGGGTATCCACATCCACCAGCCCGGCCAGTGATTTATCGATTTTGAGACTGTCGAAGCTAAAGCTGCGTAAATAGCCGATGCTGGAGTAGCCGGTGCCAAAATCATCGAGCGCCACCGCGATCCCCAGCGACCTTAAATTTTCAATCGCCGCCCGCGCACGCTCGGGATTCTCCAGAACGTAGCTCTCCGTAACCTCAAGCTGTAACCGACGGGCCGGGAAATGGCAGCGGCCCAGCACCTGCACCACCCGCGACTCAAACTCCGGGTCGCGGAACTGCGCCGGAGAGATATTCACCGACAGCAGCAAATCGTCTAAAGGCTGCAGCTCGCTACAGGCGCGTTGCAGAACAAACTGACCAAGCGCGTAGATCAAACCGCTACTTTCGGCAATACCGATAAACGTGTCCGGCGGCAGCGCCCCCTGCGGACGTCGCGGCCAGCGCAGCAGCGCTTCCACGCCCTCCATAACCAGCGTATCGGCGTTGACTATCGGCTGGTACCAGACATCAAACTCTTCGTTCTCCAGCCCCTGGCGGATGCCGTTTTCGATATTCAGCTGATACTGCCGCGCGTCGCTGAGCGCTTCGTCATACCAGGTGGTGCGCCCTTTACCGGTTTTTTTCGAGTGGTACATGGCAATATCGGCGCGGCGAAAAAGCTCGGTGCTGGAACAGCTCGCCGGGACGCCGCTGGCGATGCCGATGCTGGCGCTGATATAAATTTTTCGTTCGTTGAGGATAACGGGGGCTTTTAACAGTTCCAGCACCGCCCAGGCAAAGGCCAACGCCTGATTTACCGCCTGTTCGCCGCTTACGGTCATCGCAAACTCGTCGCCGCCCATTCGCGCCAGCATCCCTTCGGGAGGCACGCGCTGCCGAAGCTCTTTAGCAATATGAATAATCAACGCATCGCCTACATCGTGGCCGTAGTTATCGTTAACATCCTTAAAGCCGTCGAGATCGATAAACACCACGCTTTGCGTCTGGTACTGCGCGTTTTCGCATACCTGATTAAGACGTTCGATCAGCGCCCGCCGGTTTGGCAAGCGGCTCAGCCAGTCGGTCATGGCAATATTGCGCGCCAGCTTTTCGCCGCGCGCCAGCTTGTAAAGCCCGAGGCAGCTGAAGAGAATAAACAGCAGGATCAGCCCCGCTGCCACGACGGCGATCAGCCGAATATTGTTTGATGCCGCCCGCGCGGCTTCAGCGCCGGGAAGTCCCGGCTGCCAGCTCAGATAGCCAACGATTTCCCCGGACTGGGTGCGGAGCGGGATACTGTATTCGCCGCCGCCTGGCGTGACGTGGAGGTTGCGGATCTGAAACGTATCGCCCAGCCGCTCAAGCATTTGCGGGTTAATATGACGGCTGATCACCAGATAGCGACGCGTATCATCATAAACCTGCAGCCGTCCTGTCGTCGGGCGAATCAGGCCAATGGCAATAAAGGCGATACCGGCGCGGGTTCGGGTGATGCCGGCATAAGCGCTTTTGCCGCTGCGTAGGGCGGCGGCATGCTGCGAGATGAGCGAATGAAAACCGTTGCCGAGAAATTGGGTATCCTGTTCGGTAAAGCTCTCACTGCGAAACGATCCCCACAGCACGCGATAGTGCTGGTCGAGCACGAAAGTGCCGTCATAAAGGTTATTGATCTTAAAGCCGGAGCCCCAGGAGTTATAGAGCCATTGCGGATCGAGCCGGTCGGTATAGGTCTGATGCACCGCATCGTCCCAGATAGCGTTATCCATCACCAGCGACAGCACGCGATTCACCGAGGTTTGCACCGCGCCATCCACCGATAGCACGGAACGATGCTTATCAATTTCGTTTGCTTTCAGGCCGATCAGGTGCTGGCTGAGGTAGAGGAGCGAAATAATGGACACGATTAAGCCAATCCCGGCGAGGACAATCATGATGGAAAGCGTTCTGGCGGAGGGAATATTGCGCCAGCCTGGCAAATGGATCATGTTCTGCCCTCATGTCGGCCGGTAGCGAAATACGCCGAACTGGCTCTTTTTTAAGAGTAATACAGAGAGCAGAATTTGCCGCCCGCATCCACAGGCGGCATCATATCAGGCGAGTTTAATTAACACCATGCCGACCACCAGCAGGAGCAGGCCGGCCCAGCCTTTATGATTCAGACGCTGGCCAAACAGCACCCAGCCGGCGGCAATGGTCGCCGCGATGCCGAAACCGCCCCACAGCGCATAGGCCACCGACAGGTCAATCCCTTTGACCGCCTGCGAAAGCGCGCTGAAGGCGCCAAGAACCGCCGCCAGCGACATAAGGCCAAAGAACTTACGTCGAAAACCGTCGGAAAACTTAAGAAAAACGTTGGCCATAATTTCCAGCGCGATAGCCAGCGCCAGCCAGGCGGCATGGACCCACTCAAACTGTTGCATGAGTTTTCTCCTTGCCCGGTTTCACCGTTTTCTGCGTTCCCGATTTAATCAATACAATCCCGGCGACCAGGGTGACCAGACCGGCAATTTTTATCGTCGACAGCGTTTCATCAAACAGCAGAACGCTGAAAATCGTGATCAGTAAAATGCCGATCCCTTCCCATAGGGCATAGGCCACGCCGAGGGCGATTTTTTTCACGGCGAAAGCCAGGAAAATATAGGAAAGCGCAATCATCACCAGCATTAAAATAAAACCAGTGTGGCCGCCGCTTACGCTTGCCCATTTCATCGACAAAGTGCCGGTAATTTCAGCAACGATTGCTAAAGCTAATAAAATCCAATAAAACATGATCCCTTCTCCTGCTTGAGAATATAATCCATTACGGCTTACAGCGAAGTAAACCGGAAAAATTCTGACGTTATTTTAGCCGTGCGCAGCGCGCCAGCTCAGGCAGAGAGAAGAAGACTAAAGCGCCGAGCGCCAGTGCTGCTCGCCGAGGAAGCGGGAGTTGGAGTGGGAGACTGCAGGGTGAAGCGAAATATACATCCTGAACTGATTGTCCATAAAATTACAATTATCCGCGGTATTGCTTCTCATCATTTGCGGATGAAAATTGTCCTCTGTAGTTATACACACGCAGATTTGTACCATAACACTACATTTAACTCAAAGACTTTGCAGTTCTTTACCTCTGCTATTTGATTTGGATTAGTTTTTTCCGATAGCAAACGCCATTATGATATCGTTCCAGTCATTATTTATTAATGGGTCGGTTTTTTTCATTTTAACTGAGGCGACGCGTTGAGACGCCGACTTTGCCAACGTCTACAATGACTCCTATTAGACCCCATTTTTTCTCGCGCAGGGAGCGGTATGGCCAAACCCATCATCACGCTTAACGGCTTAAAAATAGTCATCATGCTCGGCATGCTGGTTATCATCCTTACAGGCATCCGCTTCGCGGCGGATATTATCGTGCCTTTTGTGCTGGCGATCTTTCTGGCGGTGGTGATTAACCCGCTGGTTCAGCTGATGGTGCGCTGCCGGGTGCCGCGGGTACTGGCGATTTCGCTACTGGTCGGGGTGATTGTCCTGCTGGCCGTGGTGCTGCTGGCCTCGCTCGGCACCTCGCTTAACGAGCTTGCGCGCACCCTGCCGCAGTATCGCAACTATCTCTATGAACCGATGCAGACCGTCGCGCCGTGGCTGCAGCGCTTCGGCTTTACCGTGTCGGTGGTGGAACTGAATAAATATATAGACCCCAACGCGGTGATGACCCTGGTAACCGGGCTGCTTACCCAGCTTTCCAACGCGATGTCCTCTATCTTCCTGCTGCTGCTGACGGTGGTGTTTATGCTGCTGGAAGTACCGCAGCTTCCCGCGAAGCTGCAGCAGCTGATGTCGCGGCCGGTGGAGGGAATGGGCGCGATTCAGCGCGCGCTGGATAGCGTCTCTCACTATCTGGTGCTCAAAACCGCCATCAGCCTGGTGACCGGGCTGGTGGTCTGGGGAATGCTGGTGCTGCTGGACGTCCGATTTGCCTTTATGTGGGGACTGCTGGCTTTTGCGCTCAACTACATTCCCAATATCGGTTCGGTTCTCGCGGCCATCCCGCCGATTTTGCAGGTGCTGGTATTTGGCGGTCTGTACGAAGCGCTGGTGGTGCTGGCGGGCTATCTGGCGATAAACCTGGTGTTCGGCAATATCCTTGAACCGCGCATTATGGGCCGCGGGCTGGGGCTATCGACGCTGGTGGTCTTCCTGTCATTGATTTTCTGGGGCTGGCTGCTGGGGCCGGTGGGGATGCTGCTCTCGGTACCGCTGACGATTATTGTCAAAATCGCCCTCGAACAGACGGTGGCCGGGCAAAGCATCGCCTTCCTGCTGAGTGATTTAAGTAAAAACTAACGAGATTGCTCGCAGTTCCCCCGGAGGCGATGCTGGCGCATCTGTCCCGGCTACCGGCCCGCAGACGACCTTTAACCTGTAGCCCGGCTAAACGCAGTGCGAGCCGGGAAGCCGCGTCAATGCCTCAACCCGGTACGTCCCCCACTCGTAGACCAATCATTCGCAATCATTATTGATCGTCATCACATCTCTGCCCCGCCAATCATTACTCTTACGCTAACGATTCGCCATCGGCCTTAATTGATGCCCGCCACCTCGGGACGCACACTTACTCCCACACCAGGGCAATCAAAACGATTTGTCGAATCAGGAGGTTAATAATGAATGCCGAACAAACGACGGGGCGAGTCTGGAACCGTCGCCGTACGGAAAAACAGCGGCGACTGGCCGAGGCGAAAATCTCGGGCAAAGTGATCCCCACTGACCAGCTGGTTGCCGTACTGGAACATCTGCTGGCCCCCGGCGACCGGGTGGTACTGGAAGGCAACAACCAGAAACAGGCAGATTTCCTCTCACGGATGCTGGCGGAGGTTAACCCGCAAAAAATTCACGACCTGCATATGATTATGCCGAGCGTCGGGCGCAGCGAGCACCTGGATCTTTTCGAAAAAGGCATCGCCCGCAAGCTCGATTTCTCCTTCTCCGGCACCCAAAGTCTGCGCATTTCGCAGCTGCTGGAAGATGGCCTGCTGGAAATCGGCGCGATTCACACCTATATCGAGCTTTACTCTCGTCTGTACGTCGACCTGTCGCCGAACGTCGCGCTGATCGCCGGTTATAAAGCCGACCGCAAGGGCAACCTCTACACCGGGCCGAGCACCGAAGACACTCCGGCGCTGGTGGAAGCCGCCGCGTTCCACGACGGCATCGTCATTGCGCAGGTCAACGAACTGGTTGATGACGAGTGCGATCTGCCGCGCGTGGATATCCCCGGTTCGTGGATTGACTATATCGTTGTCGCCGATAAACCGTTTTTTATCGAGCCGCTGTTTACTCGCGACCCGCGCCTGATTAAGCAGGAACATATCCTGATGGCGATGATGGCGATTAAAGGCATCTACGCCGAGCATCAGGTGCAATCCCTCAACCACGGGATCGGCTTTAACACCGCCGCCATCGAACTGCTGCTACCGACCTACGGCGAACAGCTCGGCCTGAAGGGCAAAATCTGTAAACACTGGACGCTAAACCCGCATCCGACCCTTATTCCGGCCATTGAAAGCGGTTGGGTCGAGAGCGTGCACTGCTTCGGCGGCGAACTGGGGATGGAAGAGTACATTCGCGCGCGCCCGGATATCTTCTTTACCGGCGCCGACGGCTCCATGCGTTCCAACCGCGCGTTCTGCCAGCTGGCGGGGCAGTATGCGGTGGATATGTTTATCGGCTCAACCCTCCAGGTGGATGGCTATGCCAACTCCTCTACCGTCACCCGTGGTCGTCTTTCCGGCTTCGGCGGCGCGCCGAATATGGGCCACGACCCGCACGGTCGCCGCCACGCCACCCCGGCATGGCTCAACATGATTACCGAACCGGACCCGATGCAGCGCGGTAAAAAGCTGGTCGTGCAGATGGTGGAAACCTTCCAGGCGGGCGTGAAGCCGACCTTCGTGGAAAAACTCGACGCCGTTGAGGTGGCCAAAACCTCCGGCATGCCGCTGGCGCCGGTAATGATTTACGGCGATGACGTCACCCACGTGCTGACCGAAGAAGGTATCGCTTACCTCTACCGCGCGGAAAGTCTCGAAGAGCGCCGGGCAATGGTCGCAGCGGTAGCGGGGATCACCGACATCGGCCTCGGCGTGGACGCCAAACGCGTGGCCGAACTGCGCCAAAGCGGCAAAGTCGTCTATCCGGAAGATATCGGTATCCGCCGCAGCGACGCCACCCGCTCCCTGCTCGCCGCCGGCAGCGTAGCCGACCTGGTTGAGTGGTCCGACGGGCTTTACAACCCACCGGCAAAATTCCGGAGCTGGTAATGAAAAAACTCTCTCCCCAAATTGCCGAAACCCGCGCCCGCTGGCTGGCCCAGACCGCCAGCGCCTGCCTGGTTGACGAAGCGCGACTCAGCCCCAAACCGGGTCTGGTCGACAGTCGCGGCAACGGCGCGCATCAGGACCTGAACCTGGCGCTGATGGAGCGCTCCGCCCGTAGCCTGCAGCCAACGTTTCATGCGCTGGCACAGCAGAGCTGGCGGCGGCCAGCGGACATCGCCCTGCGCGAAACCGTCGGCCGTCTGGGCCGCGAAGGCGAAGCGCAGATGATGCAGGCGACCTCGGGGGTCAATACCCACCGCGGCGCTATCTGGGCGCTGGGCCTGCTGGTGAGCGCGACGGCGATGCTAGGGGGAGAAAGTCATGCACAGAAGATTACGGAAACCGCCGCCGCCCTCGCCCGTCTGCCGGACGCCGGCGCGCCGAAGACCTTTAGTAAAGGCCTGCGCGCCAGCCGCCGCTGGCAGGTTCCGGGCGCGCGGGAAGAAGCGCAGCGCGCTTTTCCGCACATCACCACCCTGGCGCTGCCGCAGCTTTTGCGCAGCCGGGCCGCGGGGGCCAGCGAGGAGCAGGCCCGTCTTGACGCGCTGATGGCGATTATGACCTCGCTTAGCGATACCTGCGTGCTCTCCCGCGCCGGAATGGCGGGTCTTGAGGCAATGCAGCAAGGCGCAGGCGAGGTGCTGGCCGCCGGAGGATGCGCGACCGCTCAGGGTCGGGCCGCGCTGGCGCGCCTTGATGCGCAGATGCTGGCGCAGAACGCCTCGCCGGGTGGCGCGGCGGACCTGCTTGCCGCCACCCTGTTTCTCGACCGGGTTTCCGCTTAACGCATTCAGAGGATGTTATGGAACAGATTAAATTGTCATTCCCTGCCAACCGCGCCCTCAGCGGCAAAGCGCTGGCAGGCGTAGTAGGCTCCGGCGATATGGAAGTGCTCTATACCGCCGGGCAGAGCAATACGCTCAATGTGGAGATCACCACCTCCGTGGACAACAGCCAGGCGCGCTGGAGCGCGCTGTTCGAACGGCTGAGCCTGATTAACGGTCTGCCCGGCGGAGATCTGGTGATCCACGACTTTGGCGCCACCCCCGGCGTCGCGCGGATCCGCATTGAACAGGTATTTGAGGAGGTGGCTCATGCGTAACGATCGCAGCTTTATTGAACTCCGCGCCCGCGAACGCGCCCGTTTCCTGCTGGATGACGGCAGCTATCGCGAACTGCTGGACCCGTTCGAAGGCATCATGTCGCCGTGGCTGGGCGCGCAGGGCATCGTCCCGCAGTCTGACGACGGCATGGTGGTTGCGAAAGGCACCATTAACGGCCAGCCGGCGGTGGTTATCGCCATCGAAGGCACCTTCCAGGGCGGCAGCATGGGCGAAGTCTCCGGCGCGAAAATGGCCGCCGCCCTTGAGCTGGCGGCGGAAGATAACCGCAACGGTATTCCTACCCAGGCGGTGCTGTGCCTGGAAACCGGCGGCGTGCGCCTGCAGGAGGCCAACCTGGGGCTTGCCGCCATCGCCGATATTCATGCCGCGATTGTCGACCTGCGCCGTTATACCCCGGTGGTCGGCATTGTCGCCGGTACCGTTGGCTGCTTCGGCGGGATGTCCATCGCCGCGGCGCTGTGCAGTTACCTGATTGTCACCCGCGAAGCGCGATTGGGGCTCAACGGACCGCAGGTTATCGAACAGGAGGCGGGGATTGAAGAGTACGACTCCCGCGACCGTCCGTTTATCTGGAGCATGACCGGCGGCGAAATTCGCTACGCCAACGGCCTGGTGGATGCCCTGGTCGGCGACGGCGTTAACGCGGTGAAAGCCGCAATGAACGAGGCGATAGCCAAAGGCGTTCCCGCCCGGCATCGCAGCGACAAATATGAGGATTTCCTGACCCGTTTGACCCACTTCGATACCCGCCAGCAGGCGGACACCGCGCAGATCAAACGGCTATTCGCCCGGGAGGAGAAATAATGAGCCAGTTCACTCATCGCGCCGCTCTATGGCTAAACCAGCTGGCGCCGAACGCCCCACTAATGACCGGTCTGTGCCCCTCGGTGCAGGTTGCCGACGCCGATTTTAACGGGGAAACCGCGCGCTTTATCGCCGTGGTGCCGGATGCTAACAACCATTACCCGCGCGCCGCCAACGGCGAAGTCGGCCTGCTTGAAGGCTGGACGCTGGCGAAAGTGGTCAACGAAACCATCGACGCCGATGCGGATAAAACGGTAAAGCGCCCGATTATTGCGGTCATTGATGTACCCAGCCAGGCCTACGGCCGTCGTGAAGAAGCCTTTGGTATTCATCAGGCGCTGGCCGGCGCGGCGGGCGCGTATGCGAAGGCGCGTCTTGCCGGGCATCCGGTGATTGGCCTGATTGTCGGCAAAGCGATGTCCGGGGCGTTTCTGGCCCACGGCTACCAGGCCAATCGCCTGATCGCCTTTAACGACGCCGGCGTACTGGTGCACGCCATGGGCAAAGAATCCGCCGCGCGTATCACGCTACGTAGCGTTGAGGCGCTGGAGAAACTGGCGGCCACCATTCCGCCGATGGCCTATGACGTCAGCAACTACGCGACGCTCGGCCTGCTCTCCGCCCTGCTGGATATCAGCAATCCTGACGCGCCGGACGCCCGCGATCTGACGCTGGTCACCGACACCTTGCGCGACGCCATCGCTGACGCCCGCCGGGATGCCTCGCTGAAGTGCCGCCTTGGCGCGGCGAACCGCCGTAGTTCCCAACAGGTGCGCGATCGCATGCGCGCCAGCTGGTAGTCAGTCCCTAAGTAGAAGAAAACCTGCCGGAAGCGGCCGCCTGAGGCACCGATAGCGTGCCTCAGGAAGAGACCGCTTTTAGAAATTATAACAATCGCGCCAGTACTCTATTTTATTAACAGGTGATTTATGACTTATGTGATTATTCATGCCCTCGCGCCGATTTTTGTCATTATGCTGCTGGGCTTCTGGGCCGGTAAGGCCAAAATGGTCGACAACAAAAACGTCTCGTTACTCAACATTTTCGTAATGGATTTCGCCCTGCCCGCGACGCTGTTTAGCGCCACGGTGCAAACGCCGTGGAGCGGTATTGTCGCGCAATCGCCGCTGGTGCTGGTGCTCACCGGAGCGATGTGGATTACCTATGCGGCCATCTACTTCCTCGCCACCCGCGTCTTCAAGCGCTCGCCGCAGGATGCCGCCGTGCTAACCCTGACCGTCGCGCTGCCGAACTACGCCGCCCTTGGCCTGCCGATTCTGGGCAGCGTGCTCGGCGAAGGCGCGTCAACCTCCCTCTCCGTGGCCGTTTCCATCGCCTGCGGCTCGGTACTGATGACGCCGTTCTGCCTGCTGATTCTGGAGCGTGAAAAAGCGCTCGCCGCCGGAGAGAACAGCGGTTCGACGCTGGCGATGCTGCCGGTACTGATGTGGCGTTCGGTGAAAAAACCGATTGTCTGGGGTCCGCTGCTGGGGGTTGTGCTCTCGGCGATCGGTATCAAAATGCCGGATCTGCTGCTGGCCGCTATCAAGCCGCTGGGCCTGGCGGCGACCGCCGCGGCGCTGTTCCTCACCGGGGTAATCCTGTCAGCGCGCAAGCTGCAGCTCAATACGCTGATTGCCACCTCTACCGTGGTTAAACTGCTGGTGCAGCCGTTTATCGCCTGGGGTCTGGTGATGCTGCTGGGGCTGCACGGTTCAATCGCCATTACCGCGATTCTGATGATTGCCCTCGCGGCCGGTTTCTTCGGCGTGGTCTTCGGCAACCGCTTTGGCGTGCAGTCGCCGGATGCGGAAGCGGTGCTGCTGTTAAGCTCGGTTCTGTGTATCCTGTCGCTGCCGCTGTTTATCACTTTAACGTCAGGGATCTAACGATGTCATTAACGCCGCGTCCTCACGATTTAATCTGGTTGAATAATGCCGCCGCGCTGGAGGCGATTGAGGAGCCCTGGGTCGCACAGCACTGGCGTATTAGCCTGCCGGTGGTGGTACGACGCGACGTTGACGCCGACGCCCGCGTTCCGGTGGGCGTACGGGGTATGAAACGCGAGCAGCGGGCCGCAGGCTGGGTACAGAGGGAAAATATCGTCCGTACCGTCAGCCCGGAAGCCCTCGCCGACCGCCAGCTGCTCCTGCGCTCGCCGTTTGTCTCTCAGCCGCCGGTTCAGGCGGCGATATCACTGACCTTACATCCCTGGCCGTGGCGCTGGGGCATTACCGGCGGTACCGGCTACGCGCTGGCCACCGAAATTCCCGTGCTGCACGCCGCCAGCGATCTCGATCTGCTGATCCGCGCGCCGCTGCCGCTTCCCCGCGAGGCGCTGCTCGCCTGGCAGTCCCGCGTCGCGCAGCTGCCGTGCCGGGCGGATACCCAGGTCGAAACGCCCGTCGGGGCGTTTGCGCTAAATGAGTGGCTGCGCGATGGCCGCGTCCTGCTGAAAACGTCCCGCGGCGCGCGCCTGACCGCGTCGCCGTGGAACAGGGAGGAAGCATGAAAATTCTCTTTACCTTTCCCGGTCAGGGAAACCAGCGGCCGGATATGCTGGCCGACCTTCCCGACCGCCAGAATATTCTCGCCGAAGCGCGGACCGTGCTCGGCGAAGAAGTAGACCATTTAGATAGCGCCGCCGCGTTAAAACACACGCGCGCGGTGCAGCTGTGCCTGCTGATCGCAGGCGTCGCCTGGGCGCGAGAACTGCGGCGTCACGGAGTGAATCCGGACATGGTCAGCGGCCTGTCGATTGGGGCTTTCCCGGCGGCGGTGATTGCCGATGCGCTGGCGTTTAGCGACGCCCTGCGGCTGGTGGCGTTACGCGGCGATTTAATGGAGCAGGCTTATCCCCACGGCTACGGGCTCACCGCCATTATGGGCCTGACGCTCGACCGCGTGGAACAGCTGATTGCCGACTGCGACCTCTATATCGCCAACCTTAACGCTGAAACGCAGATTGTGATTGCCGGCCGCGACGACGAGATGGCGCGCGTGGCCCAGCTGGCGCTGGCGGCTGGGGCCAGTAAAGCTCAGCGGCTGGCGGTTAGCGTCCCTTCCCACTGCGCGCTGCTGAATGAACCGGCGGCTAAGCTGGCAAAAGCCTTCTCTGACGTCACGCTGCAACGACCGCGCTGCGCGTATCTGAGCGGCTCCACGGCGCGCGTGTTATGGGACCCGTTGCGAATAGCCGACGATCTGGCGCTGAATATGGCGCGAACCGTGCGCTGGCAGGAGGCCACGATCGCCGCCGATGAACGGGACGCGCGGCTGGCGATCGAGATGCCCCCCGGCGGCGTGCTGACCTGCCTCACCCGCCAGGCGGGCTGGCAGGGAGAGTGCATTTCGCTGGAGCGCAGCGGTATCGACGTCGCCCGTCACCTTGCGAACCGGCTTAACGGCTGAGGCTGCGGGCGTACATCCGCCCTTCAGCCGCCAGCGCCAGCAGGTCGGCGTCGCGCTCGCGATGGTGCGAGTAGACAATGGAGATCAGCTGGCGCATCTGATACGGCTCCGCCAGCTTCAGCAGCTGAACATCGTTTTCATAGACCTTTTTCATGCGGCCCGGCAGCAGGGCAAAGCCTACCCCCGCCTGCACCAGGCTAATCATCGAAAAGATATCATTCACTCGGGTGACGATTTCAGGCTCAAATCCGGCCACCTGAAAAGCGTCCTGAAATCCGGCATAGGTGGCGAAACCTTCCGCCAGCGAAACGAACTTACGCCGGGCGTAATCGCGTAGCTCGGCGGGGGCGGTGGTATCGAGCTGCTCCGTTGCCGGAGCGGCGAGGAAGATATCATCCTCAAACAGCGGGACCACATCAAACGCCGAATTATTGAATTCACCTTCATTGGTGGCGATCAGGATCGCATCGAGCGCGTCATCTTCGAGCATATCCAGCAACATCTGATTGGAGCCCATGGTGAGATCCAGCTCCAGTTCCGGACGACGCAGCTTCATGCCCATAATAATGCGCGGCACGGTTTCAAGGGTCAGCGAGTACAGCGTACCGATCCGCAGCCGCCCCTGCCCGACGCCGGCTACTTTGCGCGTCGCCTCCAGCCCGCGGGTCATCAGGCTCATCACATCCTGGCAGTACTCCAGCAGCGTCCACGCCGCCGGCAGCGGCAGCAGATTGCGCCCTTTATGAATAAACAGCGGACAGCCGACGCCCTCTTCCAGGGTATGCAGCGCCCGGTGAACGCTGACGCCGCTCAGCTGCATAGCTTCAGCGGTTCTGGCGATATTGCCCTTAGCCATAAACATCATAAATACCGACAGCTTGCGGAAGGTGATGTCCTGATTAATGTCGTCTTTCATTGCCCTGCGCTCCGCATTTCGGTCTTCACCTGCATTTTCTTTCGTAATTTCAAGACAGTATAACCGCAATTAACGAATGAAGGATTAGCCGGAAGGGGGATATCAGCGCGAGGGGAGGGATAATGACAATGTATCGTTTTCGCCGGGACGGCGAAGGGAGGCCCGTGGGCCCGGTGAGGCATCAGCCGCCACCGGGCAATGTCAACGGCGCGGGCTTACAGCGCCATATCGTGCTGCGGCGACGTTTCCGCCTTCGGCTCTGCCGGTTTGGCGGTCATCACCGGCGCGGTGGCGTTCATCTCAATTACCGGCGGTTTGGTCAGCTGCAGCGCGGCCGCGGTGTCATCCCAAACCTGCTGGGTCAGCGCGACGTTGCCGTTCAGCTTCTGACCGTAGCTCGGTACGATATCGTGAATACGGCGCTGCCATTCCGCCGAATTAAACTGCTCAGGGAACATCTGCTTAATCACGTTCAGGGTAATCGGCGCGGCGGTAGAAGCCCCCGGCGAAGCGCCCAGCAGCGCGGAGATGGTTTTCTGCTCGTCGACCACCACTTCGGTGCCCAGCTTCAGCACGCCGCCCTTCTCTGCGTCTTTTTTGATGATCTGTACGCGCTGACCGGCCTGAATCAGCTTCCAGTCCTCTTTACGCGCGCTTGGGTAATACTCTTTCAGCGCCGCAAAACGATCGTCGTCGCTCAGCATCACCTGGCTGATGAGGTATTTCACCAGATCGAAGTTGTCCAGACCCACGTGGGTCATCGGCAGCACGTTATCGGTGGTGGTGGTGCTCAGCAGGTCGAGGAACGAACCGTTTTTCAGGAATTTGGTCGAGAAAGTGGCGAATGGCCCAAACAGCACCACGCGCTTGCCGTCGAGGAAACGGGCATCAAGGTGCGGAACCGACATCGGCGGCGCGCCCACCGAGGCCTGACCGTAAACTTTTTGCTGGTGCGCTTTGGTCACCGCCGGGTTTTCGGTCATCAGGAAGGAACCGCCTACCGGGAAGCCGGCGTAATTATCCGCTTCCGGAATACCCGTTTTTTGCAGTAATTTCAGCGCGCCGCCGCCGGCGCCGATAAATACGTATTTCGCATCGATCGCCTGCTCCTCGCCGCTATTCACGTTTTTAATCGTGACGTGCCAGGAATTATCGGCGTTGCGTTTAAAATCGGTGACTTCTGAAGAAGTTTGCAGCGTGAAGTTGTTATTTTTCTTCAGGCTACCGATCAGCTGGCGGGTTATTTCCCCATAGTTAACGTCGGTACCCACCGGAGTCCAGGTCGCCGCAACGCGCTGCTGCGGATCGCGCCCTTCCATCACCAGCGGCGCCCACTCTTTTATTTGCGCGTGGTCGGTAGAGAATTTCATCCCCTGGAATAACGTAGTCTGCTGCAGCGCAGCGTAGCGTTTTTGCAGATAATCGACGTTATCTCCCCAGACGAAACTCATGTGCGGGGTGGAGTTAATAAAGGAGTGCGGATCGTGCAAAATGCCGCGTTTGACCTGCGCCGTCCAGAACTGGCGGGAGATCATAAACTGTTCGTTAATATCCAGCGCTTTGCTGACGTCGATGGTGCCGTCCGGGCGTTCCGGCGTATAGTTCAGCTCCATATTCGCCGAGTGTCCGGTACCGGCGTTGTTCCAGCCGTTAGAGGACTCCAGGGCGACGCCATCCAGCTTCTCAACCATGACCTGCTTCCAGTCCGGCTGGAGTTCATGCAGCCAGGTCCCCAGCGACGCGCTCATAATGCCGCCGCCAATCAGCAGGAAATCGGTTTTTTTCGAGGTATCGTCATTTGCGAAAGTCGCCGTACTGACGAACATCGCTAATGCGGTCATAGATATAATCGTATTTTTAATTGCAGGCATAATAGAAATATCACATAGCACAAGTGTAATAAGAGCGGACATATTAACGCACTTTTACTTTATTTTAAAATATCATTTACACTTTCGCACACATAGCTAATTACCATTAACCTGGTTTTTTAACTTAAAAAAGTAAAAACAACGCCGACATGGAGAATAGGGAAAGCAATAGCGATTTACCCGCGCAGGAATAAAAAAATAAAAGGATAAAAGGTGGGGAATAACGCCAGCGCTATAGGCGAATTAAATTATCACCCGGCGCGAATACGCGCCGGGTGCGTTCATTCAGGCGACCGTCTGCGCCGCGCGCAGCGCAATCCGCAGATGGTCGTTATGCTCTGCCAGCAGCTCGCGCGCCTGCCAGGCATCCAGCCCGCTGAGTAACATGAATATCGCCGTCCGGCAGTGCTGATTGCAGCTGGCCAGCGCGGCTTTGGCCTCGCTGCGCGAGCACGCCGTCGCCGCCATCACGATGGCTATCTGCCGCTCGGCCTCGTGCGGGGTACTGGCCTGCAGATCGACCCGCAGATTTTGATATACCCGTCCCGCGCGAATCGCCAGCCCGGTGGTCAGCATGTTAAGGATCTGCCGCTGCGCGATTTGCGCTTTCGGATTACCAAAGCCCGCCACCGCCTCCGGCCCGGTTTGCGGGGCGATGATGATATCCGCCAGCTGCGCGGCTTCGCTCGCGGCCTGCTGCGTCACAACCGCAATCGGCGCGCCCAGCGACCAGGCGTGGCGCATCGCGCCCCAGACCCATGGCGTTTTACCGCTGACCGTCAGCGCCAGCAGCATATCCTTGTTGCTGAACTGCAGCGCCTGAAGTTCAAAAGCCCCAAGGTTGTAGTTATTCGCCGCGGCGTCCCGCTCCTGGCGGGCGGCGGTCGGCCCGCCGGCAATCAGCCCGACCAGCGAATGTTTTCCCTCCGGGGTAAATTCACTCACCGCCTGCACGGCGGCATGGCCCGATGCCCCGGCCCCCACAATCACCAGCCGCCCTCCCCGGCTGAGCGTCGCCGTCGCGTTATCAATCAGGCGCGCGATCGCCGGCAAACAGGCCTCAATGGCATCGGCAATCCGCTTATCATCCTTGTGCAGCAGCGTCAGCATATCGAGGGTGGCAAGACTATCAATATGGGTGGTTTCAGGGTGGCGTCGTTCCATCATTGAAGCGGTTGGCTTACTGCTCATAAAAACCTCCATTTAAACGCGAAAGAACCTTCTGGGACGAAAGCGCAGGCCTGAGGCAAACCCTTTCATTGACCATGGCTATTAATGGCAGTGTAAAGCTTAAGCGACGCGCTTTACCGCCACCGAAGTCACAGTTTTCGCCCCCCTGAAGCCATTCAGCTGCCGATTGGTCGTTATCCAACCACAGGCGCGACGAGGTTAAGCTAAGACGTCAAGGATGAATTAGCGCAGGGTCAGCCCGCCATCAACGGCGTACTGGCCTCCGCTGACGAATGACGCCGCGTCGGAAAGCAGAAACAGCGCCACTTCAGCCGCTTCAGCCGCCGTCCCCTGACGGTGAAGCGCCAGGCGACTGACCACCGAGGCTTCAAACTCGCGGCGCGCCTCATCGCGCATAAAATGACGAAAATCGGTATCAATCGGACCGGGAACCAGGGCGTTGACGCGGATATTTTTTTCCCCTAACGCCGATGCCCAGCAGCGGGTTAATGAAATCAGCGCCCCTTTTGTCGCCGAATAGAGGCTCGCCGCCGCGGCCCCCTCATAAGCGGAAGTGGATGCCGTCACCACCACCGAGGCCCCCGGATTAAGCTTCCCGGCGAGCGCCGCCATCTGAAGAACCGGCCCGCGCACGTTGGTCGCCATCATGTGATCAAAGGCCGCGGCATCAATCTGCGATAGCTCCCCAACGGCGGCATATCCAGCATTGAGCCACAGACCATCAAGCCCGCCGGAGGCGTGAATTTCCTCGGCCAGCGCCGCGCCGGTCAGGGGATCGCTGGCATCGTTGTCGATGACCCTGGCCCGATCCGAGAGCTGTCGGCGTAGCAGCGCCAGCCGCCGGGGATCGCGCCCGGTAGCAATCACCCAACCGCCTTCGCGATCGATACGCTGTGCTCCGGCAAGCCCGATCCCGCTGGTCGCGCCGGTGATAAGAACTCTTTTTGCGCTAAATCTCGCCATCGTCGTTTCCCCTGTCCGTTAAATGATATTCATCAGGATGGTAACCAGCGGGGGACTATTTGATAATATGCCTATTATCAACAAGACTGTTTGGGGAAATCGCCATAATGCGGGGAAGTGATTTTGCGGAATTAAAAGCCTTCGCGATGGTCGTTGAGCAAGGCAGCTTTACCCGGGCGGCGGCGCACCTCGGCGTTACGACCTCCACCTTAAGCGCAACCATCCGCCGACTTGAGGAGCGCATCGGCGTACGTTTATTACACCGAACCACGCGCAGCGTCGCGCCGAGCGAGGCCGGTAAACGCATGATGCAGCGGCTGGCCCCTGCGCTGGCGGCACTGGAAGACGCGGTGACCGATGCCCAGACGGCCAGCGCGCCTGCGGGCCGCCTGCGCCTCAATGTTTCGCGCATCGCCGCGATTCATTATCTGGCGCCGGTACTGGGGGGCTTTATGCAGCGCTACCCCAAAATTGAGCTGGATATCGTCACTGATGACGCTTTGGTCGATATCGTTTCGGCAGGTTTCGATGCCGGAATTCGTCTCGGTGAAAAGCTCCATCAGGATATGGTTGCCGTCAGGCTGAGCGGTGACCTCGAAATGAAAGTCGTCGCCTCGCCGCGCTACCTGGCGCAGGCGCCGCAGCTTCATAAACCGCAGGATTTGCTGCAGCATCCCTGCCTGACCTATCGAAGGCCAAGCGACGCCAGCGTGTATCGCTGGGAGTTTCAGCGCGACGGCGAAAGCTGCGAGATTGCGGTCAAAGGCCCCATCGTGGTCGATGAGCCGGCCATGCTGACGCCATTGGCGCTCGCAGGCGCAGGCGTTGCGTATCAGTTTGCCCATCAGGTTGATCCCTGGCTGGCGACGGGCCAGCTGGTTCAGCGATTAAAAGAGTGGACCCCGGCTTTCCCCGGTTTTTACGTTTACTACCCCAGCCGTAGGCAAATGGCATCGCCGCTGCGGGCGTTTATCGACTATCTGCTGGCCGTCGGCGGCAGATAGCGACCGCCTGCTTGGCGGTCAGGCTGATTTTGCTTTTATTACACGGCTTTATGAAAGGTGCTGGTTCAGCGATAATACCTGTCTAAACGTTTTGTCCTGGGGTGGGTATGAATGAATTCGCGCAGCCGGCATCGCCCGCGCGTAAACGCGCAATGAGTATGAAGCTGAGCACCGCCGTGACCTTAATGATCGGCAGCGTCATCGGTTCAGTACTGATTCTGGTCTATGCCCTGTGGTTTATGCAGATTAGCGGCGCAACCCGCGACGGCGTCAAAGATACGGCGCTGGCGGTGGCGCGGACGCTGGCCGACGCCCCGGAAGTCAAGCGCGGCCTGACGCTGCCGCCGGAGAGCGGTATTATCCAGCCGCTGGCGCTGGCCGTCGCCAGACGCAATGGCCTGCTGTTTGCCGTCGTCACCAATATGGACGGTATTCGCTACTCGCATCCCAATAGCCAGATTATCGGCAAACCCTTTATCGGCGAGGACATCCGGCCCACGCTGGCGGGCAAGGAGAACGTCGCCGTCAACCACGGCGTGCTGGCTCCGGCGCTGCGGGTCTTCACCCCGGTGTTTGACGACAGCCGCCGGCAAATCGGCGTGGTGGCGATTGGCATTTCGCTGAGCAAAGTGGATACACAGATCGCCGCCAGCCGCTGGGACGTGATCCTGACCGTGCTGTTCAGCGCGGTTGTGTGCGCCGTCGGCACCTGGAGCCTGGTCCGCGGCCTGAAGCGTGTTCTGCTGGGCCTCGAGCCGCAGGAGATCTCAACGCAGTTCCAGCAGCGCCAGGCGATGCTGCACTCTTTAAAAGAGGGCGTGGTGGCGGTGGACGCCGACGGCCAGGTGACGCTGATTAACCCCGCCGCGCGCGATATCCTGTTCAGCGGCCCCGATAGCGACATCGCGCAAACGCCGCTGCTGGCGGATTTGCAGGAGGTTCTGCAAACCGGCGAGCCGATTTACGATCGCGAGCTGGGGTGCAACGGTCTGCTGCTGATCAGCAACACGGTTCCCGTTCGCGACGAGGATGACGTGGTCGGCGCGATCAGCACCTTTCGTGACAAAACCGAAGTTAGCCAGCTGCTGCAGCGGCTCGACGGGATGGTGAACTATGTCGATGCCCTGCGCACCACGTCGCATGAATTTATGAATAAGCTGCACGTGATTCTCGGCCTGTTGAATATGAAAAGCTACGACAAGCTGGAGGAGTACGTGCTGCAGACCGCCCACACCTATCAGGCAGATATCGGCGAAATCCAGCACCGGATTAAATCACCGGTGGTGGCCGGCTTTTTGATCGGCAAAATTCAGCGCGCTAAGGAGCGGGGTTTTACCCTCACCCTCGCCGAAGAGAGCCTTGTGCCCGACTGCCCGAATGAAAAACAGATCACCGTGCTGGTCACGGTGCTGGGCAATTTAATCGAGAACGCGCTGGATGCCATGAGCGGCCAGGCCGAAGGCGAGGTCAGCCTGCTGCTGCACTATCAGAACGGCTGGCTAAGCGGCGAAGTCAGCGATGATGGTCCCGGTATCCCGGAAGCCTTTATCGATGATATTTTTAATAAGGGCTTCTCGACTAAAGGCGAAAACCGCGGCGTCGGGCTGTTTCTCGCCAGCCAGCAGCTTCGCGAACTCGGCGGATCGCTGGCCGTAGAATCCGAACCCGGCGTGTTTACCCAATTTTTCGTTCATCTCCCGTGGGACAGTAAAAGGAAAAGTGCGTGATAAATGTATTAATTGTTGACGATGATGCCATGGTTGCCGAACTGAACCGCCTGTACGTGGGGCGAGTCAGCGGCTTCCGCTGCAGCGGCACGGCGTCGACGCTGAGTAAAGCCAGGGAGATGGTTAACGACAAGGATCTGGAGATCGATCTGGTGCTGCTGGATGTCTACATGCAGCAGGATAGCGGTCTCGATCTGCTGCCCGCCATTCGCGCTTCCGGGCGGGCTATCGACGTGATAATGATTACCTCTGCCGCCGACGCCGCGACGGTTCAGGCTTCCATGCGCTACGGCGTGGTGGACTATCTGATCAAACCCTTCCAGTTTCCGCGTTTTGAAGAGGCGCTGACCGCCTGGCGCGAAAAACGCAAGCTGATGACCGGTCAACCCTATTATGAACAAGCGGACGTCGACCGGCTGCTCCACGGCGGCGTGCCGGAAGCCGCCGATTCGCGCAAGTTACCAAAAGGCCTGACGCCGCAGACGCTGCGTACCCTCTGTCAGTGGATTGATGCCCATCCGGATGTGGAGTTCTCCACCGACGAGCTGGCGGCAGCGGTAAATATATCCCGGGTATCATGCCGTAAATACCTGATTTGGCTGGCGCAAATTAACATTCTTTATACCAGCATTCACTATGGCGCCACCGGACGCCCGGTGTATCGCTACCACCTGATAGCCGAGCAGTACGGCCTGCTTAAGCAGTACAGCCAGTAAGCCGGTAGCCGTCATCCAGCAGTTGAAAGCGGAAACGGCGCTGTGAAGAGAGGATAACGTCGCGGTTTTTGGTGACGAAAATCGCTTCGATATCCTCGCGCTGGCGCAGCGCCGCGCATCCCTTCTCTACGCCGAGGCCGTAGATCAGGGTGGTCCAGATATCGCCGTCCAGCGAGTCGGCGGAAATAATCGTTACGCTTTCCAGCTCGTTATCCAGCGGGTAGCCGCTGCGCGGGTCGAGAATATGGTGCCAGCGTTTGCCGTCCTGCTCGAAGTAGCGTTCGTAAATGCCCGAGGTCACCACCGATTGCCCCGCCACCGCAATGCTGCCAATCAGCGCATCCGCCGCCGAGTACGGTTTTTTCAACCCGATAGACCATTCGCCCAGCGTGTGGACGTTGCCGCCGAGATTAATCAGCGCGGCGCTCACGCCCTGTTGCCGCAAATAATCGCGCACCCGGTCAGCGATATAGCCTTTCGCGATGGCCCCCAGGTCAATCTCCATTCCCGCGCGGGCAAGATAGACGCTGCCGGCGGCGTCATCGAGGATCACATCCTGCGGACGCGTTAACGTCAGGCGAGCGGCAATGTCCTGTGCGGCGGGCACGCTCTGCCCCTGGAAGCCGATGCGCCACAGCTTCACCAGCGGACCGATCGCCAGGTTAAAGGCGCTGTCCCGTACCATGCTAGCGGCTTTGGCGCATTTAATCAGCGCATACACCGGGCGGCTCACCGTCACCGGATGCCGCCCGGCGGCATGGTTGATATCCATCACCTGGGACTGCGCGCGGTTAACGGTGAAAAGATCTTCATAGCCTTTAATCAGCTGAAAGACGCGGGAGGCGAGCGGTTCATCGTGAACGTAGAGCTTGAGGAGAATGGGCGACCCCATCAGTACGGCGGAGTAGCTGTAGACGCGGTTGTCGGACATATCGCCCTCCTCAGAGAGATAAGAAGCCGGGCCGTCAATTTGCCAGCCCGGCGGGGGTCGCTGACGCTTAACTTCTGGCGCGTTTCGCCGCCTGATGGCCCGCGAGGGTCCCGAAGATAATGATATCGGCCACCGCGTTGCCGCCGATGCGGTTACCGCCGTGAATGCCGCCCACCACTTCGCCCGCGGCAAAAGCGCCCGCAATCACCTGATGACCGGCGTTTAGCACCGCGGTATCGGTGTTAACGGTCACGCCGCCCATCGTGTGGTGAACCCCCGGGGCGATACGAATCGCGTGGTAAGGGCCTTCATTGATCGGCGCGCGCAGCGCGGTGGTACGGCCAAAGTCATCGTCATGCTGTTTTTCAACGAAGCCGTTGTAGCGCTCCAGCGTATTGAGAAAAGCATGGTAATCCATCCCCAGTTTCTCCGCCAGCTGGCGCGGCGAGCTGGCGCTGGTGACGAAACCTTTGGCGATGTACTCGTCGGCGGCTTTGTTTTTCGCCCGCACGTGCTCGTCAAAGACGATATACGCGAAGTGTTCAGGCAGCGCGATAATCGCGGCGGAGACCTTATCGCGGGTCTCCATTTCGTTGAAGAAGCGGTTGCCCTGCGGGTTCACCAGAATCGCCCCGCCGCCGCGAATCGATTCGGAAATCAGATACGAGGTTTGCTGCTCGACGGTCGGGTGGATCTGGATTTCGCCCATATCCACGGTGCCCGCGCCGATGCGTTCAAGCAGCGCGATACCGCCGCCGGTGGCCCCTTTATGGTTGGTGGTCACAAAACCCGCCAGATCCGGGCGGTATTTCACCACCATCGCGCTGTTAGCGCTGAAGCCGCCGGTGGCCACCACAATGCTCTTCGTCTGTACCACAACCGATTCGTTTTCATCGGTGAGCAGGCGCACGCCGCTGACCTCATCGCCGCTCATCAGGATCTCTTCCACCGACGTATCCAGCAGGACATCGATACCGCGTTTGGTGATATTACGCACCAGGCCGCTGATCAGGTAGCCGCCGACCGCCGACCCGTCACGCGGACGGTGGGTACGGTCGATGCTCATCCCGCCGGTGGTGGTGATATCGTTAAGCATAATGCCGCGACGCGCCAGCCACTCAATGGCTTCCGGCGCATTCTCCACGAAGCGGCGCAGCAGCTGCGGGTCGTTTTTGTTTTTGCCGCCTTTCAGCGTTTCCTGGTAGAACAGCTCTTTGCTGTCCTCGATGCCTTTTACGCGCTGGAAGCGGGTTTCTGCGGCATTCATCCCGGCAGAGGCTTTGATGGTGTTGCCGCCGATGGTCGGCATTTTTTCAACGATCAGAACGCTCGCGCCTTCATCGTGCGCCTGGATCGCCGCCGCCAAACCGGCTCCGCCGCTGCCGACCACCACCACATCGTAGCTTTTCGGCGCCGCATCGCCCGCGCCCTCTTCGGCGGCCAGCGCTTTACTGGACTTCAGCATCGCTTTGGAAACCGCCTTTTTCACCGCTTCGCTCTGGCTGGTCGCGCCGGAAATCGCATCCACGTGCGGGGTGTTGGCGCTGAGGATCCGCTCGCGGATCTCTTCAAAGCTGGTGGTGAACTCGATGGTCTGTACCGGGCTCGCCGCCAGGGCGATATCGGCGATGCGGTCGTTTTCCAGGCTGACGTTGATCACCAGTTCGTTGGCGTCGTCCTGAACGGTTTCGACGAACATCCCCGGTTTGAATTTGGCGTCGCCCATGCTCATATCGCGGATCATCGCCTCCACCAGCGAGAAGCGCCACAGCGGTTCCGGAATGTTCAGCGCTTCGCGCTGGGTGCTGTCAATAAATAGTTCCAGCTCTTCGCCGGCGGCAATGCGCGCGGTCCAGTCAGGATACGCGATACAGGCGCGGCCCACCGCCATCAGGTCGTAGCCGTGATCCAGCCCCTGCCCGGCATCGGCCGCGTTAACCACGCCGCCCACGCCCATCACCGGCACCTGCGCCAGGGTTTCAGAGCGCATGGCGCAGTATTTTTCAATCAGCGGCGTGGGATCGCTGGTATCCACGATAGAGGGGCGCAGCGTGGCGCCAACCGAGAAGTGGAGATAGTCCACGCCGCGGGCGGCCAGTTTTTCCAGCAGGTACATGGTGTCAGCAAAACGGATGCCGGGGACTTCCATCTCTTCCGGGGAGAAACGGTAGCCGATAATAAAGGCGTCGTCGGCGTACTGGCGGGCCATTTTGTGGGTGATGTCGAGCACCGCCAGCGGGAACCTGGCGCGATTATCGCGGCTGCCGCCCCACTCGTCGTCGCGCTGGTTAGAGTTTGGTGAATAAAACTGCTGGATCAGATAGGTGTTCGCGCCGTGAATTTCGACGCCGTCAAAACCGGCCTGAATGGCGCGGCGTACGCCTTCGCCAAACTTCGCGATCATACCTTCAACTTCTTCCCCGCTCAGAGCACGCGGCGTGGCTGCGCCATCGCGCGGCGCGGCAATTGCGCTCGGGGCGACCGGCTGGCGTCCGCCGATAAGCTGCGGGTCGACCATCCGGCCGCCGTGGTAGATCTGCAGAATCGCTTTTGAGCCTTCGGCCTTGATCGCCGCGGCGATTTTCGCCAGACCGGCCACTTTCTCATCATTATCGATACCGATAGCGCCGGGGAACGCCAGACCGTAATCATCGATAAAGCAGCATTCAACGATAATGGCGCCGATGCTGCCGGCGCGAGCGCGGTAGTACTCCACCAGTTCACTGGTCACGGTACCGTCAAAATAACCGGTGCAGGTGGTCATCGGCGCCATCAACAGGCGGTTTTTTAGCTCGGTGCCGTTCGGTAAAGTAAAAGGGTGTAAAATTCGTTGGTTACTGGTCATCATGACGCTCCAGATTTTAAATATTGAAAATTCAGAATTGGGTGACGGAATTATTTATACTTGTATTTAGCAATCCCTTAAGTCATGCCAATAATATAACGCTATTTTTAGTTACCAAAGTAATTACGTTAGTTAAAAAACTATTTAATACCAGCAATAACATCACTACCTCCTTTGTATTATTAATTAAAAATATTTTATTCACACAACAGAGATAAACGATAACAAATCGGAAACCATTGTTAACACATCCAGTTCAAGCAAAAGAAAATAAAAATATTACAATTCAAACAGATAAAATTAAAACTCATTATGCAAATCAATTAAAATTTAACATTTAGTCATATTCCCCACAAATTAACACCTCACTAAACAGGGTTATCCGCAATAATAAAAAAGTGTCTGACAACCCGCTTTTCTTGATCTCAATCAATTGCAACGGCGCATGAAAGCGCAATATATAAATAACCAAATATTTTAATTTAGCGCTCAGTAAACTGCGTTAAATAACGGTCAGCGCAATAACCACAACCGACAATTAATAATTAAAGAAACTTTCGAAACTAAAGAAATCGGACGGTTAACCGGTGACAAAACCTTATTTTTAACTACTTGCAGATACTCATTATGAAAGAGAAAAAGACAACCATACCGCCTGCCGGTGCAGCAAAAAATGCTGCTTATAAACGTCTGCTGATGATGGCGATGCCCATTATCGTTGCCGTTTTACTCTTATTCGTCCCGGTGCCTGAAGGGCTCCCCCCTTACGCCTGGCACTACTTTGCCATTTTCGTCGGCGTGATCGTCGGTCTGATCTTCGAACCGCTGCCCGGCGCGGTGATTGGTATTACCGGCGTCGTGGTCATCGCCCTGTGCAGCCAATGGCTACTCTTTAGCCCTGAACAGTTGGCCGCGCCGAACTTTAAGCTTGCCGGCGCCTCCTTCAAATGGGCGGTGAGCGGTTTCGGTAACTCCACCGTATGGCTTATCTTCGGTGCTTTCATGTTTGCCGCCGGCTACGATAAAACCCAGTTTGGCCGCCGTCTGGCGCTGATTCTGGTGAAATATCTCGGCCGCCGCAGCCTGACGCTGGGCTACGCCATTACCTTCGCCGACCTGCTGCTGGCGCCGTTCACGCCGTCCAATACCGCGCGCAGCGGCGGGACCATCTACCCGATTATCGCTAACCTGCCGCCGCTGTACGGCTCTAAACCTAACGACCCAAGCGCGCACCGCATCGGCTCCTACCTGATGTGGGTGGCGATCACCGCCGCCTGTATCACCAGTTCGATGTTTCTCTCTGCGCTCGCGCCGAACCTGCTGGCGCTGGCGCTGGTGAAAAGCATCGTCGGCATTAATATCTCCTGGGGCACCTGGTTTATCGCCTTCCTGCCGCTGGGTATCCTGCTGATTCTGACGATGCCGCTGCTGGCCTACTGGTTCTACCCGCCGGAAGTAAAGGTCAACGATGAAGTGCCGCTGTGGGCCGCCCGCGAGCTGGAAAAACTGGGCCGCCTGTCGCGCAATGAAATCCTGCTGCTGGTCTTCGTCTGCTTCGCGCTGATGATGTGGATCTTCGCCGCCGAATGGATTGAACCAGCGCTGGCCGCCCTGCTGGTTATCGTGCTGATGCTGTGGACCGGCGTGCTCTCGTGGAACGATATCACCAGCAACAAAGCGGCGTGGAATACCTTTGCCTGGTTCGCCACTCTGGTGGCGCTGGCCGACGGCCTCTCCTCCACCGGTTTTATCGCCTGGCTGGGTAAAGAGGGCGGCGCGCTGATGAGCGGCATCTCCCCGGGCGTTGCGACCGTCGTCCTGCTGCTGGCGTTCTACCTGCTGCACTATCTGTTTGCCAGCACCACCGCGCACACCACCGCACTGCTGCCGGCGATGCTGACTATCGCCTCCACCATTCCGGGGATGAATATGCAGGTCTTCGTGCTGCTGATGGTGACTTCGCTCGGCGTGATGGGGATCATCACCCCTTACGGCACCGGCCCCAGCCCAATTTACTACGGCAGCGGCTATCTGCCGACCAAAGACTACTGGCGTCTCGGCACGATTTTCGGCGCCATCTTCCTGGCCGCCCTGCTGCTGATTGGCTATCCGTGGATGTCCATGATGTTCTGATTCATAACCGTCGGGCTGAACCCCGGCGGTTTTACTCTTAGGGAGCAAAGCAATGTCGACTAAACCGTTTGTCTATCAGGAAGCGTTTCCGCTGGCAAAAGATAAGACTGAATACTATCTGCTAAGCAAAGAGCACGTCTCCATCGCCGAATTCGAAGGCCAGGAGATCCTCAAAGTAGACCCTCAGGCCCTTACCCTGCTGGCGCAGCAGGCTTTCCACGATGCGGCGTTTATGCTGCGCGTGTCCCACCAGAAACAGGTCGCGCAGATCCTTCTCGACCCTGAAGCCAGTGATAACGATAAGTATGTGGCGCTGCAGTTCCTGCGCAACTCTGACATCGCCGCCAAAGGCGTGCTGCCCACCTGCCAGGATACCGGCACGGCGATTATTATGGGCAAGAAAGGCCAGCGCGTGTGGACCGGCGGCGGCGATGAAGCGGCCCTCGCCCGCGGCGTCTATAACACCTATACCGAGGATAACCTGCGCTATTCGCAGAACGCCGCGCTGGATATGTACAAAGAGGTCAACACCGGCACTAACCTCCCTGCGCAGATCGACCTCTACAGCGTCGACGGCGACGAATATAAATTCCTCTGTATGGCCAAGGGCGGCGGCTCGGCCAACAAAACCTATCTGTATCAGGAAACCAAAGCGTTAATTACGCCGGCGAAGCTGAAAAACTACCTTGTCGAGAAGATGCGTAGCCTGGGAACCGCCGCCTGCCCGCCGTACCATATCGCCTTTGTGATTGGCGGTACCTCGGCAGAAGCGACGCTAAAAACGGTTAAGCTGGCCTCTACCCACTATTACGACGAACTGCCGACCGAAGGTAACGAGCACGGTCAGGCCTTCCGCGATATTCAGCTGGAGCAGGAACTGCTGGCGGAGGCGCAAAACCTCGGTCTTGGGGCGCAGTTCGGCGGCAAATACTTCGCGCACGATATCCGCGTCATCCGCCTGCCGCGCCACGGCGCGTCGTGCCCGGTGGGCATGGGCGTCTCCTGCTCGGCGGATCGCAATATCAAAGCCAAAATCAACCGCCACGGTATCTGGATTGAGAAACTGGAGAGCAACCCGGGACAGTATATCCCTGAACACCTGCGCCAGCAGGGTGAAGGCAGGGTCGTCAGCATCAATCTTAATCAGCCGATGAGCGAGATTCTGGCCCAGCTTTCCGCCCACCCGGTCTCGACGCGTCTGACCCTCAACGGCACCATTATTGTGGCCCGCGATATCGCCCATGCGAAGCTGAAGGAACTTATCGATAACGGTGAGGAACTGCCGCAGTACGTCAAAGATCACCCGATCTACTACGCGGGTCCGGCGAAAACCCCGGAAGGCTATGCGTCCGGCTCCCTTGGCCCCACCACCGCTGGCCGCATGGACTCTTACGTCGATTTGCTGCAATCCCACGGCGCAAGCATGGTGATGCTGGCCAAAGGCAACCGTAGCCAGCAGGTCACCGACGCCTGCCATAAGCACGGCGGTTTTTACCTCGGCAGCATCGGCGGCCCGGCGGCGGTGCTGGCGCAGCAGAGCATCAAGAGCCTGGAGTGCGTGGCCTATCCTGAACTGGGGATGGAAGCCATCTGGAAAATCGAAGTGGAAAACTTCCCGGCGTTTATCCTCGTGGATGACAAAGGCAATGACTTCTTCCAACAGATCCAGAATAAGCAGTGCGCGGGCTGTTCACAGCAAAGAGGGTGATATTAACCGCCCCTGGCGGCGGGTCACTGTCGAAGGCCGTCGCATGACGGCCTGAGATGAGCGACAAACCTGCCGGGTGGCGGCTAAACAGCATCCATCTCATCAAATACCTGCTGCGCCAGGTGCATCGTGGCGTTGGCGGCGGGCAGGCCGCAGTAGAGCGCGGAGTGCATAATCAGCTCTTTTAGCTCATCGCGGGTGACGCCGTTGTTAAACGCCGCGCGCAGGTGCATTTTTAGCTCAGCTTCGCGGTTCAGGGCGATCAGCATGGCGATGGTGATCATGCTGCGAGTATGGTGATCGAGCCCCGGCCGGGTCCAGGTCTCTCCCCAGGCGTAGCGGGTAATGAAATCCTGGAACTCTTCATTCAGCGGCGTCAGCTTTTGCAGCGTCTTATCGACATGGGCATCGCCGAGCACCTTGCGCCGTACCTCCATTCCCCGCTGATAACGCTGCTTATCGTCCATGCTTTTCCCCCTGAACAAAACCCAGTAGCGCCGAGCTAAACGCTTTCGGCGCTTCGATATTCGATAGATGCGATGCCGCCAGTACAACCACTTCAGAGACCGGGATCTGCTGATGCAGAAAATCGGCATCCGCCACCGTTGTGACAGGGTCACTTTCCCCGGCGACAATCAGCACCGGAATCGGGATCTGCGCGACTTCTGCGCGCAGATCGGCGGCGGCCAGCGCTTCACAGCAGGCCGCATAGCCTTCCGCATCGATATGGGTCAACTGGTGACAGAGCGCGGCCACCACTTCCGGCGTCTTCTGACGAAACGCGTGGGTAAACCAGCGATCCGCCGCGCCTGCGGCCACCACTTCCATACCTTCCTGACGCACCGCGCGGGCGCGCGACAGCCAGCTTGCCTGGTCGCCAATACGCGCGGCGGTGTTGGCGACGACCAGCCCGTAAAAACGTTCCGGAGCAAAGCGTCCCAGCCACAGACCGGTCAGACCGCCCATGGAAATTCCGCAAAACCAGGCTTTGGCAATATTAAGATGATCGAGCAGCGCAACCACATCTTCGCCGAGCTGCGCCAGCGTCACTTTACCGTTTTTACGCGTGGCGCCATGACCGTGGGTATCGTAGCGCAGCACGCGAAAATGCTGCGTCAACGCCTCAAGCTGCGGTTGCCACATCGCCCGGGTGGTGCCCAGCGAGTTGGAGAGCACGATGACCGGCGCGTCTTGCGGCCCATCAATCTGATAATCAACATTCATGAAGTTGTTCCTTATAGCGCGCCACAACCTGGCACACGAAGAGTGCCGAGCTGCCGGTCGCCGTCGTCGGATCCAGCAGTTGGGTTAAGCGGTCGGCGGAGAGATGTTCGCTGACCTGCGGATCGTTTTCCAGTACGCTCTGCAGCGAACATGACGTATCCAGCGCCTGACGACACAGCGCCTCAATGCGGTGATGAGCATCGGCTTTGCCGACAAACTCCGCCAGCGCCAGGGTCACGGCCTCCGCCATAATCAGGCCATGGGTGATCTCAAGGTCGGCGCGCATTTTAGGCGGGAAGACCTGCATATCGCGCACCAGCGCTTCGCTCTGCGCCAGCGCGCCGCCGACGAGGGTCATCAGCTCCGGCAGCGTTTCCCACTCCGCCTGCCAGCCGCCCAGCGCCCGCTCATGCTGCTGGATCTGCCCGGTATATAGCGTCGCCACCAGCCCCGGCGTACGCTGGGCGGCGGTCAAAATAGCGGCGCAGGCGATGGGATTGCGTTTGTGCGGCATGGTGGACGACCCGCCGCGCCCTTCAGCGACCGGCTCCGCCACTTCCGCCACTTCGGTTTGCATCAGCAGCGAAAAATCATTGGCGAATTTACCCAGCGTGCCGCAGACTCCCGCGTACCACGCTCCCACCTCCAGCAGCCGGTCACGCTGACTGTGCCAGGGTGTGTCCGGCAGCTGCAGGTCGAGGGTTTTCGCCAGCGCGATGGCGACCTGCGGCGCCTGGGTTTTAAGGGAGTCCAGGGTACCCGCCGCGCCGCCAAACTGCAGGGCCAGCACCCGCGAGCGCATCTCCCGCAGGCGCGTCTGCCAGCGCAGCAGCGCATCCAGCGTCCCGGCAAGCTTAAGGCCAAAGGTCACCGGTAGCGCGTGCTGCATCCAGGTCCGGCCCGGCATCACCGTATCCTGATATCGCTGTGCCTGGCTGGCCAACGCGTCGAGCAGACTCTGCAGCAGGGACTCCGTTTCCGCCAGCGCCCCGCGCAGCTGCAGGATAAAGCCGGTATCGATAGCGTCCTGGCTGGTCGCCCCCCAGTGAAGGTAGCGCGCCGCCGCTTCATCCCGTTCCCTGACCCGCGCGGTCAGCTGTTTAACCAGCGGGATCGCCAGATTTCCCGCGCTGGCGGCGGCCTGCCCCAGCGCGGCAAAATCGATGTTTTCGTGCCGGCAAGTCTCAAGAATCGGGGTCAGGGCCGCCTGCGGCACCAGGCCGCATTCGACCTGGGCGCGCGCCAGCGCGGCTTCAAAATCCAGCATCCCCTGCACCCGCTGCGCATCGCTGAACCAGGCGGTCAGCGGACTGGTGCGCATCATCGGGGTCAACAAACTCATTGTGGCTCCTTAAACGCGTTCAATAATCAGCGCGATCCCCTGACCGACGCCGATACACATGGTGCACAGCGCATAGCGCCCGCCGGTACGGCGCAGCTGATACGCTGCGGTCATTGCCAGACGACCGCCGGAAGCCCCCAGCGGATGCCCGAGGGCAATCGCGCCGCCGTTAGGGTTGACGTACGCCGCATCGTCGGGCAGGCCCAGATCGCGCGTCACCGCCAGCGCCTGAGCGGCAAAGGCTTCATTCAGTTCAATGACATCCATCTGCCCAAGCGTTAGCCCGGTTTGCGCCAGCACCTTACGTACCGCCGGCGCCGGGCCAAATCCCATAATTCGCGGCGCAACGCCTGCCGTCGCGACGCCCACTACGCGCGCCAGCGGCTGTAAATCATTGGCGGCCAGCGCCTGCTCGCTGGCGAGCAGCAGCGCACAGGCGCCGTCGTTAACCCCGGAGGCGTTACCCGCCGTCACCGTACCGTCGGGGCGAACCACGCCGCGAAGCCTGGCCAGCGCTTCCGCCGTGGTGCTGCGCGGATGCTCATCGCGGCTAAAGAGCAGCGGTTCGCCCTTGCGCTGCGGCACCGAGACGGCGATCAGCTCGTCGGCAAAACGCCCCGCCTCCTGCGCCGCCGCCGTACGCTGCTGGCTACGCAGCGCAAACGCATCCTGATCCGTCCGCGAAATGGCGAAATCGTCCGCCACGTTTTCCGCCGTTTCCGGCATCGAATCCACGCCGTACAGCGCTTTCATCTGCGGGTTAATGAAGCGCCAGCCGATGGTGGTATCTTCCATCCGCATCGTGCGGCTAAAGGCGCTTTCGGCCTTGCCCATCACAAATGGCGCCCGCGACATGCTCTCCACGCCGCCGGCGATCATCAGTTGAGTTTCGCCGCTTTTAATCGCGCGCGCTGCGATGCCGATCGCATCAAGGCTGGAACCGCACAGGCGGTTAACGGTACTGCCCGGTACGCTTTCCGGCAGTCCGGCCAGCAGCAGCGCCATACGCGCGACGTTGCGGTTATCTTCCCCCGCCTGGTTGGCGCAGCCGTAAATCACATCATCAATACGCGCCGGATCGAGTCCAGGGTTGCGTTCCAGCAGCGCTTTCAGCGGCAGCGCCGCCAGATCGTCGGCGCGCAGGGTGGCCAGGGTACCGCCAAAGCGGCCGAACGGCGTGCGCACCGCATCACAGATAAATGCCTGATTCATCATAGGTTCCTTACGCGCTTTCCGCCAGTTGTGCAAAAGTCAGCGCCACCGGAGTGATGCGCTGCAGTTCCTCAAAAGAGAGGCCGTTGAAGATTTCCCGCACCACCGGGCCGCTTTCGCTGATATCGATGACCGCCAGGTCGGTGTAAATCCGGCTGACGCAGCCAACGCCGGTCAGCGGATAGGTGCAGTGCTCTACCAGCTTGCATTCCCCGTCGCGGGTCAGGTGATCCATCATCACGAAGACCTGACGAGCGCCAATGGCCAGATCCATCGCCCCGCCAACCGCCGGAATCGCGTCGGGCGCGCCGGTGCTCCAGTTCGCCAGATCGCCGCTGGCGGAAACCTGATAGGCGCCGAGCACGCAGATATCGAGATGGCCGCCGCGCATCATGGCGAAGGAGTCGCCGTGGTGGAAATAGCAGCCGCCCTGCAGCAGAGTCACATACTCTTTTCCGGCGTTAATCAGCTCCGGGTCCTCTTCGCCAGGCCGTGGCTTTGGCCCCATTCCCAGCAGGCCGTTTTCGCTGTGCAGGAAGATTTCTTTATCGGCAGGAAGGTAGTTGGCGATACGGGTGGGTAAGCCGATCCCCAGGTTGACGTAAGCGCCTTCGGGAATATCGCGGGCTACGCGCTGGGCCATCTCATCGCGAGTCAGTTTTTGCATAATGGGGTCCTCAGGCGCTTTTAGCGGCAATCAGGTTTTCCAGGGAGAAGACGCGCTGAACAAAAATGCCCGGGGTAATGATGCTCTCCGGGTCAAGGCTACCGAGGGGCACCAGCTGCGAGACTTCCACGATAGTGGTTTTCGCGGCGGTCGCCATAATCGGGCCGAAGTTGCGCGCCGCCTTGCGGTATACCAGGTTTCCCCAGCGGTCGCCCTGGTGGGCTTTGATCAACGCGAAGTCAGCCTTGATGGGATATTCGAGCACATAGTGACGCCCGTCGATCTCGCGAGTCTCTTTCCCTTCCGCCAGCGGCGTACCGTAGCCGGTTGGAGTGAAAACCGCGCCGAGGCCAGCCCCTGCCGCCTGAATACGCGCGGCGAGGTTGCCCTGCGGAACCAGCTCCAGCTCGACTTTGCCGCGGCGATAGAGATCGTCGAAAATCTGCGAGTCGACCTGACGCGGGAACGAGCAGATCATTTTGCGCACCCGCCCGGCCTTCAGCAGCGCCGCCAGGCCAACTTCGCCGTTGCCCGCATTATTGTTGATAATGGTTAAATCGCGGGCCCCCTGTTCTATCAGGGCATCTATCAGGTACGTCGGCTGCCCGGCGGGGCCAAAACCGCCAATCATTATGGTCGCTCCGTCGTGGATCCCAGCGATGGCATCACGTAGCGTCGACACGCTTTTATCAATCATCAGGTCGCTCCTGTATGTGCGGTAATCGCACTTTTATTCGTTGTTCGCACAAAATGTGACCTGCTTAACGATGTCGGTCAAGGGCGATAATCGAAATATGGTGCGATAATCGAACATCGTGTATGTTTAGCGAAAGAATGTGATCGGCGGCAAATATGGAGAAGAGCATGGAGAAACATCCAGACGATTTACTGACGGGCGATAGCGATCCGTTTAAGGGCGATCCGAACTTTATGGCTTCGCTGGCGCGCGGGCTGGAGGTGATCCAGGCGTTTACGCCGCAGCGCCCGCTGCTCTCTATTTCGCAAATCAGCCAAAAGACCGGCATTCCGCGCGCGGCGGTGCGCCGCTGCCTGTATACGCTGAGCAAACTGGGCTTTGTGTACGCCGAAGATGGTAAAAATTTCCAGCTGCGGCCGAAAATTCTGGCGCTGGGCCACGCGTGGCTGGCCTCCACGCCGCTGGCGCGCTCGGCGCAGCCGGTGCTGAAGCATTTAAGCGAAATGCTCAATGAGTCTTGCTCAATCGCCACTCTCGACGGCGACGATATTCTTTATATCGCTCGCGCATCCAGCTCGCGCATTATGACCATCGATCTCGATATCGGCAGCCGTCTGCCCGCCTGGGCGACCTCGATGGGGCGCGTACTGCTGAGCTATCAGCCGGAGGAGAAGCTGAACGATATGCTGGGCCGGGTCACCATGATTCGCTATACCCCGCAAACCGTCGATTCCGTCGCGAAGCTGCGCGCCGAGCTTAAACGCGTCCATCAGCAGGGGTACGCGCTTAACGATCAGGAGCTGGAGATGGGGCTGCGCTCGCTGGCGGTGCCGCTGTTTAATCCCCAGGGGCAGATTCAGGCGGCGCTTAACGTCGGCGTGCATGCCGGACAGGTTTCCGCGCAAGAGATGCTGGCGCGGGTGTTACCCGAGCTACAAAAAGCAGCCCGGGAACTGACGCTGCTGATGCGCTAGCGGCTATGTTTAGCGTGGCGCTCCCAGTTTTCCTGCTTAGCCTCCGCCGATTTACGCAGCGCCACGTAGCAGGCGCCGCTGCCGCCGTGGTGCGGTAACGCTGCGCAGAACGCCTGGACTTCCGGGAGTTCCACCAGCCAGCGCGCCAGGTAGCTGCGAATAATATTGGCGTGGGCGTTATCGTCGCGCCCTTTGCCATGAACGATCAGCACATTGCGCAGCCCCTCCTTTCGCGCCTGAACCACAAAAGCAAACAGCATTTGTCGGCACTTTTCGACCGGCTGGCGCAGCAGATTGAGGCTTGCCTGCTGGCCGTACTTGCCGCGCCGGAGTTTCTCCAGCACGCCGCTTTGCAGGCCTTCGCGCTTGAATTCCAGGGCGGTTGCCAGCGGCACGATATCGAGATAGCCGGTGGTCAGGAAGTTATCAAGCTGCAGGGTGTCAACCCGCTGCACGGCGCGGGTCTTGCGCTCGGGATGCCAGTGAACGTCGTTATGACGTTTCAGAGGCTGAACGTCCTCCATGGCGCCAAGAAATAGGGATTTGTCGTCAAGGTTCATGCGCGCTCCTCCAGCTACAACCGGGAAGTTACTATAGCCGCCTCGCGCTTACCCCTCAACGCGTTTAACACCTTCCGCCGGTAAATCGGGCGTCGACGCGATCAGGGAAACAGTTGACGGCTTTGACGACGAAACAGCGTGATTAATGACGCCGTTAAGGGCGTCTGCCGCGTATCGCGGCGCTGAATCAGATAATAGGTGGCTTTGGGTAACGCTTCGCGAATGGGGATCATCACCAGCTTATCCGCCATCATCGGGTCATTGCCAAGTTCGACCGGCAAAATGCTGAGAAAATCACTTTTCACCACCAGGCTAATACACGAAGAGAAGGTCTCGCAAACGATATCCACCTTTGGCGCCAGTCCGGCCTGGTTAAACATCTCCTGCAGCTGTTTGAAGTAGCTGCCGCGCGGCGTCGGCATCGTCCAGTGGCGATCGAGCAATGCCGTCAGTGAAGTGGCTTTTGCCGCCGGGTGACCGGAGCGGGCGAATACCGCGAAGGGTTTCTCAAATAGCTTTTCAAAACTGAATTCATGATCGTACGGGCCGGGATAGTAAGTATTGATGGTGAAATCCAGCTCACCCTGGCGCAGTTCATTAATCATCGCCAGCAGTTGTCCTTCCATAATCCGCACCTTCACCAGCGGATGCTGCTGGTGAAAGCGGCAAATGACCGACGGCATCAGCGAGCGCGCTACGCTGGCGCCAAGACCGATATTAATCTGCCCCGCCTGCTCGCCCTGACGCTGCAGCAATTCATCCTGCGCCGCCCGCAGCTCTTCGAGGATCAGGCTCGCATGTTGATAAAAGCTTTCGCCGTTTTCAGTCAGCGCCACCCCCTGGCTACGGCGCACAAACAGCTGCGCGGAGAGGCCCTCTTCCAGCTCTTTGATCGCTTTGGTCAACGCCGGCTGCGAAATCGCCAACGCCCGGCTGGCGCCACGAATGCTCCCTTCACGCGCAACCTCAACGAAGGCGCGAATGTGATGAAATTTGATCTGAAATGACATATCGCAAGTGATAACCAGTGTTTATCAGACAGAAGAAAATGACATCTACTGTAATCGATCGTGCTGTGGCAGGTTAAGGATGAGAGCGCATGAAATACGGCAGTGATAAGTAAAAGCTATCACTTCGTGAACACCATCACAGTTTTTGATTATGACAGGAAAGGTTATGCCGCAACTTTATGATTTCATCAACCAGCTGGCGCCAAAAATGACCGAATGGCGTCGCGATTTTCACCTGCATGCGGAATCCGGCTGGCTGGAGTTCCGCACCGCCAGCAAGGTGGCGGAGATACTTGACGATCTGGGTTATCAACTGGCGCTGGGTCGCGACGTTATCGATGCCGATAGCCGTATGGGCCTGCCTGATGAAGAGACCCTGGCGCAGGCGTTCCAGCGCGCCCGCGCGCAGGGTGCGCCGGAGCGCTGGCTGCCGGCGTTTGAAGGGGGCTTCGCCGGGGTAGTGGCGACGCTTGACAGCGGGCGGCCGGGGCCGACGCTGGCGTTTCGCGTCGATATGGATGCGCTCGATCTCAACGAGCAGCATGACGATAGCCACCGTCCGCATCGCGATCGTTTTGCCTCCTGTAACGAAGGCATGATGCATGCCTGCGGCCACGACGGTCATACCGCAATCGGCCTGGGGCTGGCGCACGTGCTCAAGGAATATGCCGCGCAGCTCAACGGGACGATCAAGCTGATTTTCCAGCCGGCTGAAGAAGGTACCCGCGGCGCGCGCGCCATGGTGGCTGCGGGCGTACTTGATGACGTGGACTACTTCACCGCCATTCATATCGGTACCGGCGTCCCTGCCAGCACCGTCGTTTGCGGTGGCGATAACTTTATGGCCACCACCAAATTCGATGTGCAGTTCAGCGGCGTCGCCGCCCACGCTGGCGGTAAACCTGAAGATGGACGTAATGCGCTGCTGGCAGCGGCCCAGGCCGCCCTTGCCCTGCATGCCATCGCGCCGCACAGCGCCGGGGCGTCAAGGATTAACGTCGGGGTCATGCAGGCCGGTACCGGGCGTAACGTGGTTCCCTCTTCCGCGCTATTAAAAGTCGAAACCCGGGGCGAAACCGACGCTATTAACCAGTACGTCTTTGAGCGGGCCAAACAGGCGATCGCCGGCGCGGCGACGATGTATGAAGCCAGCTACCAGCTGCACCTGATGGGCGCAGCCACCTCCAGCGCCCCGTCGCCGGCGTGGGTGGACTATCTGCGCCAGCAGACGGCCCAGGTCCCCGGCGTTAAACAGGCCGTCGATCGTATCGCTGCCCCGGCGGGCTCCGAGGATGCCACCCTGATGATGGCCCGGGTCCAGGAACGCGGCGGTCTCGCTTCATACATGATTTTCGGCACCGAACTGAGCGCCGGCCACCACAACGAAAAATTCGATTTCGACGAAAGCGTGATGACCCAGGCCGTCGCCACGTTAGCGCGCATCGCCCTGAACTTTCCCTGGCAGCGAGGTGTGTAATGGAACAGGTTTATCAATTTGTCGATGACGTTATTGAGGGGCGGCGCAACGATTTTTGCGCCATTGCCGATGATATCTGGGATCATCCGGAAACCCGCTTCCAGGAGTTCTGGTCCGCCGCGCGTTTGGCCGATGCGCTGGAAGCGGAAGGTTTTCAATTGACACGCAATGCCGGCGGGATCCCCAACGCCTTTATCGCCAGCTTCGGCGCAGGCCAGCCGGTGATTGCCCTGCTCGGCGAATTTGACGCCCTGGCGGGGCTCAGCCAACAGGCTCACTGCGCAGCGCCCGCGTCTCCAACGCCGGGGGAAAACGGCCACGGGTGCGGGCATAATCTGCTCGGTACGGCGGCGTTCGCCGCCGCGGTCGCCGCCAGGAACTGGCTGCAGCAGCACGGCGGCACCGGCACCCTGCGCTTCTACGGTTGTCCCGGTGAGGAAGGCGGCTCCGGCAAGACCTTTATGGTTCGCGAGGGATTATTCGACGACGTCGATGCCGCCCTGACCTGGCACCCGGAAGCCTGGGCCGGGATGTTCAGCACCAGCACCCTTGCCAACATTCAGGCGGCATGGCGGTTTACCGGCACCGCGGCGCACGCGGCGAACTCGCCGCATTTGGGCCGCAGCGCGCTGGATGCCGTGACGCTGATGACCACCGGCAGCAACTTCCTTAACGAACATATTATCGAAAAGGCGCGGGTGCACTACGCCATCACCGATACCGGCGGCGTCTCTCCTAACGTTGTCCAGGCGCAGGCGGAAGTGCTGTATCTCATTCGCGCCCCGGAAATGGTCGACGCCCAGCAAATCTTTGCCCGGATCGAAAAAATCGCCCAGGGCGCCGCGTTGATGACCGAGACCAGCGTTAGCTGCCGCTTCGAAAAGGCCTGTTCCAGCTATCTCCCCAACCGCACGCTGGAAGCGGCGATGTATCAGGCGGTATGCCATTACGGCACGCCGCACTGGAGCGAGGAAGAGCGCGCTTTCGCCGCCGAAATTCGCGCCACCCTGAGCGCGAACGATATCAATAACAGCCTGAAAAACATTTCCGGCACCGGTGACGAAGAAGGGAAAGCGTTCGCCCGCCGCCACCGCGAGACGATCCTGATCGATGAAGTGGCGCCCTGGTCGGCTACCGATAACATCCTTGCGGGCTCTACCGACGTCGGCGACGTAAGCTGGAAAGCTCCCGTAGCCCAATGCTTCAGCCCCTGCTTTGCCGTCGGGACGCCGCTGCATAGCTGGCAACTGGTGAGCCAGGGCAGAACCTCCATCGCTCACAAAGGGATGCTTCTGGCCGGGAAAATACTGGCGGCAACGGCCATTCGTTTGTTCAGCGACAGACCGTTACTGACAGCCAGCCGGCGGGAACTGGCGCAGGTCTTAGCCGAAAGGCCCTACCGGTGCCCCATCCCGCAGGACGTCAAGCCTTCGATTTTAAAATAATAAAAGCCCTTTGGACGGAGTACAGCAACGCGGTCATCGCCAAAAAACAATGGCTGACACGCCCAGGGGTCAAGAGACAACCAACACAACAACGACAACTGAGGAACGCCCATGAGTATGTCATCCATACCCTCGCCTTCCCCCTGCGGTAAGCTCTATGGCTGGGTTGAAAAAATAGGTAACAAGGTCCCGCATCCGTTTTTACTGTTTATCTACCTGATTGTGGCGTTGATGGTCGCCACCGCCATCCTGTCGGCGCTGAACGTTGGCGTACAGAACCCCACCGACGGCTCGCGAGTGGTGGTGAAAAATTTGCTTAGCGTCGAAGGGTTGCACTGGTTTTTGCCGAACGTCATTAAGAACTTCAGCGGTTTCGCGCCGCTGGGGGCCATTCTGGCGCTGGTGCTGGGGGCCGGATTTGCGGAACGCGTGGGCCTGCTGCCTTCGCTGATGGTGAAAATGTCATCGCACGTTAGCGCCCGTTACGCCAGCTATATGGTGCTGTTTATCGCCTTCTTCAGCCACATCTCCTCCGATGCCGCGCTGGTGATTATGCCGCCGCTGGGCGCCCTGATGTTTCTCGCCGTCGGCCGTCACCCGGTGGCCGGGCTGCTGGCGGCCATCGCCGGCGTCGGCTGCGGCTTCACGGCCAATCTGCTCATCGTCACCACCGATGTCCTGCTCTCCGGCATCAGCACCGAAGCAGCCAAAACCCTTGACGCCTCGCTCCACGTCAGCGTGATTGATAACTGGTATTTTATGGCAACCTCGGTGATCGTTCTCACGCTGGTTGGCGGATTGATTACCGATAAACTGGTGGAACCGCGATTAGGTCAGTGGCAAGGCGGCAGCGATGAAACGCTGCAGACGTTGACGGCTGAACAGCGCTTCGGCCTGCGCGTGGCCGGTGTGGCCGCGCTGTTATTCGTGGCGGTTATCGCGCTGATGGTCATACCGGAAAACGGTATCCTGCGCGATCCCATCAAGCATACCGTGATGCCTTCGCCGTTTATAAAAGGGATCGTCCCGCTCATTATCTTTTTCTTCTTTGTCGTTTCACTGGCTTACGGCATTGCCACCGGCAAAATTCGCCGTCAGGCCGATCTACCGCAGCTGATGATTGAGCCGATGAAGGAGATGGCAGGCTTTATCGTGATGGTCTTCCCGCTGGCCCAGTTCGTCGCCATGTTTAACTGGAGCAACATGGGGAAATTTATGGCCGTCGGCTTGACGGATCTGCTGGAGAGCGCGGGAATGAACGGCGTACCGGCGTTTGTCGGCCTCGCGCTGCTATCCGCCTTTTTGTGCATGTTTATCGCCAGCGGCTCGGCAATCTGGTCGATTCTGGCGCCGATTTTCGTGCCGATGTTTATGCTGCTGGGCTTTCACCCGGCATTTGCGCAGATTCTGTTCCGTATCGCCGATTCATCGGTGCTGCCGCTGGCGCCGGTATCGCCGTTTGTGCCGCTGTTTCTCGGCTTCTTACAGCGCTACCGGCCCGAGGCTAAACTGGGAACCTACTACTCGCTGGTCTTGCCTTATCCGTTAATATTCCTGGCCGTCTGGCTACTGTTGCTGGTGGGCTGGTATCTGGTGGGGCTGCCTATCGGGCCGGGTATTTATCCACGATTACCATAATGTCGCCACCGGCCATGGAAGGCCATGAAACCGTTAACGCCATGTCGTTCGGTTACTGATCTTTTTATACAACCCTTCAATCGCCAAAGAGACCAGATGAATCACTAAGCCGCTGATAATCACGATTACAACGCCAGTCATCATATATTGCATATCACCACCTTTGTTGGTAAGAACCCGCACAGCAACGCCGGGAAATCATTGACTCAAGAAAAGCCAGTCTGTTTATCTGCGGCGTCGGATGCTTACCGCTGAATTCGCCGCCGGTTGAAGGTAGCAAAATCGCTTTGCCGCCGCGCCTGCGAGTGAATACAAAAATAAACATCGCTACCCCACTCCATAATTAATAGTCCATGCTGGCCCGGTTTGTTGACCTTTTCGGGGTATAGTTTGCTAACCTCGCGTCGTGGTATGGTGATGCCCTGCCAATATAACCGCGATGAAGGATTACCGATGCTGACGCTGTTGCAGGATAAAATTGACACCCCGCTGGGGCCGCTGTGGGTAATTTGTGATGAGCAGTTCAACCTGCGGGCCGTTGAGTGGGATCAGCACCGCGACCGCATGGAGCAACTGCTGGATATCCATTATCGGGGTGAAGGCTACGAACGCGTTGATTCAAGTAACCCGGGAGGGCTGAGCAGTAAGCTCAGCGATTACTTCGCCGGGGATCTCGCCATTATCGACACCTTACCAACCGCCACCGGCGGCACGCCGTTTCAGCGGCAGGTCTGGCAAGCGCTGCGCACCATCCCCTGCGGCCAGGTCATGCACTACGGTCAGCTCGCGGAGACGCTGGGGCGACCGGGCGCCGCGCGCGCCGTGGGTGCCGCCAACGGTTCAAATCCGGTCAGTATTGTGGTCCCCTGCCATCGCGTGATCGGGCGTAACGGTACCATGACCGGTTATGCCGGCGGCGTGCAGCGTAAAGAGTGGCTGTTGCGCCACGAAGGCTATCTGCTCCTTTGACTGTAAGTGCCTTTTTTGGAATCTTCCGGTAATTTTACAATCATTTCTCGCCAGATAAACCTATTATAATCAATTGGATAAATCAGGTAACTGATTTACCCTTTTAATATTACGTGTTTCAGGGGTTCGAGACTTACCTGCTCACCAAAAAGATGTTAAAATTGACCAATATCAATTAAAGCCTGAGCAGACTTATGATCCCGGAAAAGCGAATTATACGACGCATTCAGTCTGGCGGTTGTGCAATCCATTGCCAGGATTGCAGCATTAGCCAGCTTTGCATCCCTTTTACTCTGAACGAGCATGAGCTTGATCAGCTTGATAACATTATCGAGCGGAAAAAGCCTATCCAGAAAGGACAAACCTTGTTCAAAGCCGGTGATGAGCTGAAATCGCTGTATGCAATTCGTTCTGGCACCATTAAAAGCTACACCATCACCGAACAGGGCGATGAGCAAATCACCGGTTTTCATCTGGCGGGCGATCTGGTCGGCTTTGACGCCATCGGCACCGGCCACCACCCAAGCTTTGCCCAGGCGCTGGAAACCTCAATGGTCTGCGAGATTCCTTTTGAAACGTTGGACGATCTCTCCGGTAAGATGCCGAATCTGCGTCAGCAGATGATGCGTCTGATGAGCGGCGAGATTAAAGGCGATCAGGATATGATCCTGCTGCTTTCCAAAAAGAACGCAGAGGAGCGCCTGGCGGCCTTTATCTACAACCTGTCCCGCCGTTTTGCGCAGCGCGGCTTCTCTCCGCGTGAGTTCCGCCTCACCATGACCCGTGGCGATATCGGCAACTATCTGGGCCTGACGGTGGAAACCATCAGCCGCCTGCTGGGGCGTTTCCAGAAAAGCGGTATGCTGGCGGTTAAAGGTAAATATATCACCATTGAAAACAGCGACCTGCTGGCGCAGCTTGCTGGCCAGGCCCGCAACGTCGCCTGATAGTCCCTCTGTATCCGGCCGGATCGCGAATTTTTTTCTAATTTGTTGATCTGGCCAGGCTCCTCCCCTGTTTCATTTCATCCATATAGGTTATCTTTTTAAGGACAAACTGTAGTTACAGTTGTAAGGAGACCCTGTATGGCGAAGTATCAGAACATGCTGGTAGTAATCGACCCCAATCAGGACGACCAGCCTGCATTGCGGCGCGCGGTGTATCTGCACCAACGGATTGGTGGACGCATCAAAGCCTTTTTGCCGATCTATGATTTTTCTTATGAAATGACCACCCTGCTGTCTCCTGACGAACGCACGGCCATGCGCCAGGGCGTCATCGGCCAGCGTACCGCCTGGATCCGCGAGCAGGCAAAATTTTATATTGAATCCGGCGTGCCCATTGATATCAAAGTGGTGTGGCACAATCGTCCCTTCGAAGCCATTATCCAGGAAATCATTAGCGACAAGCATGATTTAGTGCTGAAAATGGCGCACCAGCACGACAAGCTGGAAGCGGTGATTTTCACCCCAACGGACTGGCACCTGCTGCGCAAATGCCCGTGCCCGGTATGGATGGTCAAAGATCAGCCGTGGCCGGAAGGGGGTAAAGCGCTGGTGGCGGTCAATCTCGCCAGCGAAGAGAACTACCACAACGCGCTCAATGAAAAGCTGGTACGCGAAGCGATTGAGCTGGCGGAACAGGTTAACCATACCGAGGTCCATCTGGTGGGCGCCTATCCCGTCACGCCCATCAATATCGCGATTGAGCTCCCTGATTTTGACCCCAGCGTTTATAACGACGCCATTCGCGGTCAGCATTTGCTGGCCATGAAAGCGCTGCGGCAGAAATTCGGCATCGATGAAGGCCGCACCCACGTTGAAAAAGGTCTTCCTGAAGAGGTGATCCCCGATCTGTCTGAACATCTGCAGGCGGGCATCGTGGTGCTGGGCACCGTGGGTCGTACCGGCCTATCGGCGGCCTTCCTCGGCAATACCGCCGAGCAGGTGATTGACCACCTGCGCTGCGACCTGCTGGCGCTGAAGCCGGATCAATACCAGACGCCGGTTGAGCTGGACGACGAAGAAGACGATTAGTCACTCGCCTTCAGTAAGAGTAAAAAACTTCATCCCCCGCCCGCGCGGGGGATTTTTTTGCATTTTATAAACAAAATAAAGGGCCGCCCGGCCCTTATCTTCTATCGCTTTATCGGTAACGAAAACGTTAGTGGATACCTAAACGCCAGGCGTGATCGATCTCTTCTTTCAGCTCCATGGACGAAAGCGCCATTAAGTCAGCAAACTCAAGTTCCAGTAGTTTCAGCTTTTTCAGATACTGCGCGGGGGTTAAAGCAGCGGGGTCACGGCGCAGAAATTCGATGGCCAGTTGCGTGGGGGTTAACTCGGTATCCATAATATCCTCAGTTTGAGTGAAAAACAGGCCTATTATAACACTCTCGCCTGATTATTTTATGAGCAAATAATCACTTGATAACCTATATAAAAAAGCCGTCTCACAGGAGACGGCTTAAGAAGCACAGGTTTTAAAAGACCAGGCTCTACAGTGCTTTCAGAATCGCATCGACGCTGGCTTTGGCATCGCCAAACAGCATGTGGGTGTTCTCTTTAAAGAACAGCGGGTTCTGTACGCCGGCGTAGCCAGTGTTCATCGAACGCTTAAATACAATCACATTCTGCGCTTTCCACACTTCCAGCACCGGCATACCGGCGATCGGGCTGCCCGGATCGTCCTGCGCGGCCGGGTTAACGGTGTCGTTAGCGCCGATCACCAGCACGGTGTCGGTATCGGAGAAATCATCGTTGATCTCATCCATCTCCAGCACGATGTCATACGGGACTTTCGCTTCCGCCAGCAGTACGTTCATATGGCCCGGCAGACGCCCGGCAACCGGGTGAATACCGAAACGCACTTTGATTCCGCGCGCGCGCAGTCGCTCGGTGATTTCCGCGACCGGATACTGGGCCTGCGCCACCGCCATGCCGTAGCCCGGGGTGATGATCACCGACTGCGAACCTTTCAGCATCTCTGCGGTTTCTTCGGCGCTGATTTCACGGTGCTCGCCCACTTCTTCATCCGCCGTGGAGGCCGTGCCGTCAGAACCAAAGCCACCGGCAATCACGCTGAAGAACGAACGGTTCATCGCCTTACACATGATGTACGACAGAATCGCACCGGAAGAACCTACCAGCGCGCCAGTTACGATAAGCAGGTCGTTGCTGAGCATAAAGCCCGCTGCTGCCGCCGCCCAACCGGAGTAGGAGTTCAGCATTGACACCACGACCGGCATATCCGCGCCGCCGATGGAGGCCACCAGGTGCCAGCCAAACGCCAGGGCGATAACGGTCATCACCAGCAGGCACAGTACCTGCATGCCGATGCTGTCGGTACGTACGAAAACGATCAGCAGCAGGAAAGAAACCACCAGCGCCGCCAGGTTCAGCTTATGACGGTTCGGCAGCATCAGCGGTTTTGAAGACATCTTGCCGCACAGTTTGCCAAACGCCACGACGGAGCCGGTGAAGGTCACCGCACCGATGAAGATGCCGAGGAACACTTCGGTCAGATGAATATTGACCAGAATCTGTTCCATCCCTGTTTCATGCTGCAGATAGCTGTTAAAGCCTACCAGCACCGCCGCCAGGCCCACGAAGCTGTGCAGAATCGCCACCAGCTCCGGCATTTCGGTCATTTCAACTTTCTTCGCCAGACGAATACCGATAGCGCCGCCGATAACCATCGCCAGCAGGATCCACGCGACGTTGCTGCTGTCCGGCCCCAGAATGGTCGCCACCAGGGCAATCGCCATCCCGGCAATACCGTAGTAGTTGCCCTGTTGCGAGGTTTCGTGTTTGGAAAGCCCCGCCAGGCTAAAAATAAATAGAATCGCGGCAACAATGTATGCAGCTGTAACTAATCCACCAGACATTTGTTACCCCTTATCCTTTGCGGAACATTTTCAGCATGCGCTGAGTGACGGTGAAACCACCAAAAATATTAATGCTGGCGATCAGCACCGCGATAAAGCTCAGAAAGCTGACCCAGCCGCCGTGGCCTATCTGTAACAACGCCCCGACCACAATAATGCCGGAAATGGCGTTAGTGACCGACATCAGCGGCGTATGCAGCGCGTGGGATACGTTCCAGACGACGTAGTAACCGACCACGCAGGAGAGCGCAAAGACGGTAAAGTGGCCGAGGAACTCTTTTGGCGCCACGCTGGCCAGCCAGCCAAACAGAATAATCGCCAGCGCCATCAGCGCATACTTGCGCAGCGGCGAGCTCGGTTTCGCCTCTGCTTTTGGCGCTTCAACCTTTTTCGCTGCCGCCTGCGGCTGAGCAGATACCTGAATGGGTGGCGCGGGCCAGGTGATTTCACCCTCGCGAACCACGGTAACGCCGCGGATAACGACATCATCAAAATCGATAACGACATTGCCGTCTTTCTCTTTGCACAGCAGCTTGAGCAGGTTGACCAGATTGGTACCGTACAGCTGCGAAGACTGCGTTGGCAGACGGCCAGGGAGATCGGTATAACCGATAATCTTCACGCCGTTGGCGGTGGTGACTACCTGACCCGGCACGGTGTATTCACAGTTGCCGCCGTTTTGCGACGCCAGATCAACCACCACGCTGCCGGGCTTCATGGAGTCGACCATTTCGCGGGTAATCAGCTTCGGCGCCGGTTTACCCGGAATCAGCGCGGTGGTGACGATGATGTCGACATCTTTCGCCTGGGCGGCAAAGAGCGCCATCTCGGCTTTAATAAAGGCTTCAGACATGACTTTGGCATAGCCGTCGCCGCTGCCCGCTTCCTCTTTAAAATCCAGCTCAAGGAACTCGGCGCCCATACTCTGCACCTGTTCTTTCACTTCCGGACGGGTATCAAACGCGCGGACGATTGCCCCGAGGCTATTGGCCGCGCCGATGGCCGCCAGACCAGCAACCCCGGCGCCGATCACCATCACCTTCGCGGGCGGTACCTTACCTGCCGCGGTGATCTGCCCGGTGAAGAAACGGCCAAACTCGTGGGCGGCTTCCACGATCGCGCGGTAGCCGGCGATGTTAGCCATTGAACTTAACGCATCCAGCGACTGCGCGCGCGAAATACGCGGCACCGAATCCATCGCCATCACGTTGATGTTGCGCGCCGCCAGTTTTTCCATCAGCTGCGGGTTTTGCGCCGGCCAGATAAAGCTGATAAGCGTCGTGCCGGGATTAAGCAGCAGGATTTCATCGTCATCGGGCGCGTTCACTTTCAGAATGACGTCAGACTGCCATACGTCATCACCGCTCACGATCTCCGCTCCAGCCTGAACGAAGGCTTCATCGTCGAAACTGGCCAACTTACCGGCACCGCTTTCTACCGCGACGCTGAACCCAAGCTTTAGCAGCTGCTCCACCGTTTTCGGCGTGGCGGCGGCCCGGGTTTCCTGGGCGAGTCTCTCTTTTGGTACACCAATACGCATAGTTTTCCCTTCCATCGGTTTTTGATGATGGTTTACTTTTCTTACAAGCGACCGTCGCAAAGGCGGATGAACGCGCCCCCCAACATATGTCTGAAAAAATAAAACAGTAACAAACTTTTTATAACCTACTGAAAATACCGATTGTGATCTACAGCAATAAAACAGAAATTTTGATTTTATTGGTAAAACGCCCGGCTTACCGTGTCAGGCAGCAATATTTACCTTATTTTTATGCCAGCGCCTGATAATCCGCTTGGCAGAAGGGTTAATTCACCATTTATCGCCGTCTGGATCAGCGTGTTAACATTATGTTAACTTATGAAAGTGATATCGATTATCGATTTTGCTGGTCAAGCGGCTGTTTTTTCAACATATCGAAAAATGTTATATTTCTGCAGTATACGTTTAGAGCGGCAAGTGAAAATTGACGCAGACAGTCACTCACGATAAATGCAATAATCAAATGTTTTCAGTCAACAACAATACCCGTACATGGTTTGCGCAAGGCAAAGGATTATTTTTATGAAGCTTAAGAACTCACTCCTGGCGTCTGCTCTTCTGGCTACCACCGCGTTGTCTGCCCATGCAGCGACCGAGCTGACTCCGGAGCAGGCGGCAGCGCTGAAGCCCTACGATCGCGTTGTGGTGACCGGTCGTTTTAACGCCATTGGCGATGCGGTGCAGGCAGTTTCCCGTAAAGCGGACAAAGAAGGCGCAGCTTCCTTTTATGTTGTCGACACCTCCGATTTTGGCAGCGGCGGCAACCTGCGCGTAACGGCCGATTTTTATAAAGAAAATGCCCCGCAGGCCGACGCGCCAAAAAACCGCATTATCAACGGCATAATGGAATTACCGAAGGATCAGGCCGTTGAGCTGGAGCCGTTTGATACCGTCACCGTACAGGGCTTCTACCGCAGCCAGCCGGAAGTCAACGACGCCATTACCAAAGCCGCGAAAGCCAAGGGCGCAGCCTCTTTCTTTATCGTACGCCAGGTTGATGCCAACCAGGGCGGCAACCAGCGCATCACCGCCTATATCTACAAAGCGGATGCCAAAAAACGCGTTCTGCAAAGCCCGGATGCGATCCCGGCAGATTCAGAAGCCGGTCGCGCAGCGCTGGCCGAAGGCGGAGAGGCTGCTAAGAAAGTTGAAATTCCTGGCGTGGCAACGACCGCAGCGGTCGGTTCCGGCACCGGCGTAGGCCGTTTCTTTGAAACGCAATCGTCTAAAGGCGGGCGTTACACCGTCACGCTGCCGGACGGCACCAGGGTCGAGGAAGTGAATAAAATCACCGCCGCGCAGATGGTTCCTTACGACAGCATCAAGTTCACCGGTAACTACGGTAACATGACGGAAATCTCCTACCAGACGGCTAAGCGCGCCGCGAAGAAAGGCGCGAAGTACTACCACATTACCCGTCAGTGGCAGGAACGAGGCGGCAACATCACCATCAGCGCCGACCTGTATAAATAACGGTAGCTGAGCTGAACAAAAAGGCGGCGATTAGTCGCCTTTTTTCTTTTTTTCATTTCTCTCCATTGCATGCATACAAAACACTCCGTAAAATCCCGCGCCTTAGCGCAATCCTCCATTTTTATGCGATTTCGCCAAATAAATATTCTTAGCTTGATGATTATCACCTCGGGAATGCAATGGAAAAGAAACTGGGCCTTAGCGCCCTGACCGCGCTGGTACTTAGCTCGATGCTGGGGGCGGGTGTATTCAGTCTGCCGCAGAACATGGCAGCCGTTGCCAGCCCTTCCGCGCTGCTTATCGGCTGGGGCATCACCGGCGTGGGGATCCTGTTCCTCGCCTTTGCCATGCTGCTGCTCACGCGGATTCGCCCCGACCTCGACGGCGGTATTTTCACCTACGCCCGGGAAGGTTTCGGCGAGCTGATTGGCTTCTGCTCCGCCTGGGGCTACTGGCTGTGCGCGGTTGTCGCCAACGTCTCCTACCTGGTTATCGTCTTCTCGGCGCTCAGCTTCTTTACCGATACGCCCGAACTGCGCCTGTTCGGCGATGGCAATACCTGGCAATCCATCATCGGCGCCTCGGTCCTGCTGTGGATTGTTCATTTCCTGGTTCTGCGCGGCGTTCAAACGGCGGCCGGTATCAACCTGGCCGCGACGCTGGCCAAGCTGCTGCCTCTCGGGGCGTTTATCGCGCTGGCCGCTATGGCGTTTCGTATGGAGACATTTCGCCTCGATTTTAGCGGCCTGGCGCTGGGCGTACCGGTATGGGAGCAGGTGAAAAACACCATGCTGATCACCCTGTGGGTGTTTATCGGCGTCGAAGGCGCGGTCGTGGTTTCCGCCCGCGCGCGTAATAAACAGGATGTCGGGCGCGCGACGCTGCTGGCGGTACTCTCCGCGCTGGCGGTCTATTTGCTGGTGACGCTTCTCTCGTTAGGCGTTGTGCCGCGTAGCGAACTGGCGGAAATCCGCAACCCGTCAATGGCCGGCCTGATGGTCAACATGATGGGCTCCTGGGGCGAAATTGTGATCGCCGCCGGGCTGATTATCTCCGTCTGCGGCGCGTATCTGAGCTGGACGATTATGGCGGCGGAGGTGCCCTATCTGGCAGCGACGCATAAAGCATTCCCGCGCCTGTTTGCCCGAACCAATAAAAACAACGCGCCGTCGTCTTCGCTGTGGCTCACCAATATCAGCGTACAGGCTTCGCTGGTGTTGATTTGGCTTACCGGCTCAGATTACAGCACGCTGCTAACCATCGCCTCAGAGATGATCCTGGTCCCCTACTTTCTCGTCGGCGCCTTTCTGCTGAAGATTGCCCGGCGCCCGCTGCACAAGGCGGTCGGTGTCGGCGCCTGCATTTATGGCTTATGGTTATTATATGCGTCCGGCCCTGTGCATTTATTGTTGTCGGTGATACTTTACGCTCCGGGTCTTCTGGTTTTCCTGTATGCCCGTCGTACACACCAGCACGATCGCCCGCTCAAACGCCGTGACCTGGCATTAATTGGTTTTTTGCTGGTTGCCGCCGTACCGGCAACGTGGATGTTGGTAGGGTAAGCGGTTACCCTGCCGCTGAACTCAAAGGAGATCTCCATGGCTGACATCCAGCCTCGCCCGATCCTGATTACCGGCGGGGGCCGTCGCATCGGCCTCGCCCTGGCCCGCCATTTTGTGGCCTGCCAGCAGCCCGTTATCATCAGCTATCGCACCTGGTATCCGGCCATCGACGCGCTGCGTGAAGCGGGAGCCGTTTGCCTGCACGCGGATTTCAGCACGGATGAAAGCATTCTGGCGTTCGCCGCAGAGGTGGAAGCGCACGCCAGCGGCGGTCTGCGCGCCATCATTCATAACGCCAGCGGCTGGATGGCGGAAAAGCCCGGGATCCCGTTAACCACGGTGCTCGCCAGCATGATGCAAATTCACGTCAACGCCCCCTACCTGCTCAACCATGCCCTGGAGAGCCTGCTGCGCGGCCACGGTCATGCCGCCAGTGATATTATCCATATCACCGACTACGTCGTGGAGCGCGGCAGCGACAAACATATCGCCTACGCCGCCAGCAAAGCGGCGCTGGATAATATGAGCCGCTCGTTCGCCCGCAAGCTGGCGCCGGAAATTAAGGTTAACGCCATCGCCCCCTCGCTGATTTTATTTAATGAAGGGGATGACGCGGAGTACCGCAGGCAGGCGCTCGATAAATCGCTGATGAAAATCGCCCCAGGCGAAAAAGAGATCATTGACCTGACTGAATACCTGTTCAGCAGTAGCTACGTGACCGGGCGCTCATTTGCCGTCGACGGCGGCCGCCATCTGCGCTAGTGGAAACGGCTCCAGCCAATAATGAGTAGCCACGCGCATAAGCTCCAGCACACCACTGCGCCTGCCAGGGCAAACGGCAGGCGCATAACGCCGGTGAAATACCATAGCGAAAGCAAGTAGATAAAGTACGGAATGATAGACCACATCCCAAAGACGATGGTGGTGCGTAGCGCTTCGATACCCCGCTCGCTGGCGACGATGTAGTGCGCAATCAGGGCGAAAGTGGGAAAAAGCGGAATTAACCCGGCGATATAGTAATTTTTCGTTTTGGACAGCACGCCGATCAGGACGACAACCAGTGCCCCGAGCAGCGCTTTTATCAACAGCCCCATTCCTTTTTGCCTTAACATTTAAACAACATGTATTCGCAGCATAACGGAAGCGCGGGAATTTATAAATGCGCAAAAGCGGCGAGCAGACTGAACAGGCGAAAGACCTATTTGACTACTCCATAACGGTGGTTATGGCAGGTGATGATATCCCCTGACAAAGACCGTGCTATTTGAAATCAATTAACCCTATTTTGAACATCTTTTGCACAAACGCATTTGTTTTTACTGCGAAAAGCATCTGCATGCTCTAATTACCTGGTTATACGTATAACATTTTTTATATCGTTATTTTTGACGTTATCACCACAGTATATTTTTCCTGCACATCACCTTTAAGGGTTTACACATATTTTAAAGCGCAACATGAACGCCTGAATGATATTTAGCAGATGTTAACTCAATAATCTCATCAGTTTACTCGCACCATTAATCCGCAGTAAGTGATGCAAATCAATACTGATAAAATAGCCTGACAACGGTTAATTGATATAGGCGGTTTTTAGCATAACTGATGACTTTAAATCTATTCTTTCTGCACTCATTCGCAATAAGCGCGCGTAGACACTTTTTAGAAAAACAGCAGAATAAAGTCCGTTATATTGATTTATATCAAAATAAAACCGATTTCATAAAGAAGCATACTTTGCCATTAATGACATGCAGCGTAGTAGATATGATCGTAATTATATGATTTTACGATCTTTCGATCTAATCTTGATATCCAGCGCGGAATTTTATTCTATTTACAACCAACAATGCAGCTTATTAGTTCATCTCCGGTCGGTTTTTCGAATCTTTTACTTGTTGCTATTATCAATATCAGTATTAGACACTCATGTAAGTGCAATTATCCCATATTAAACTAAGTCAGCGTCAGCTAAAGGAACCTCCATGTTTGGACCCGCTTCAGGCACAATAAAAAGCCCCTTAAACCTTATCAAACTATATACATCAACGCGAAAATGCTCATAAATTACTGGAGCGCATTAAGCATGCAGTGGAATATTGAAAATAGCCTTGTATGTCCTGTAACCGGAACAGGATTTTCAGTTGCGGCAAGTGCTAAAAATCTCAAATTAATCATATGGTATAATGGTGATTATTTTTTGAACACTGGTTCGGTTATTAACATCACTCAAAATGAAGTGCTCATTAACGGCGAGCCCGGCGATTTACAGGTTATTCACGCTTTCCCCTATACGGAAATCCTGTGGTCAACGTTTGCCCGGTATATCGATTGTCCGGGCAATGAGGATCCTATGTTGCTCATCTGCCATCGAAGAAGTCTCTGCAAATTCGCCTTGTGCCCCTACGGTGCGAGGCAAAAGAGGCCAGAATAAGGCTCTCTCCTGGCTCAAGCTCAGCCTATTTCTCTACGGGCAGAGGCTGTTCTGACAGACGCTGCCCACCTTTGCCGCACCCCGTGAGCATAATACGCAGAGCTTTCATCATTAACGCAATCATTGTCTGGTCACGTGAAAGCATAGCTCTGAACCACAAGTCCGGGAAGCATAGCGAATTTCGTCACCAATACATAGCTCATATTAATGCCCGAATGGTTTACAATGGCGATAGCGATGAATGGGCTGCTGACCTTATGATGCCTCATGCGCCGTCTCAGCCGCGATTCTGGCAAAGCGATTCAAACGATGATAGATGAGTACAAGCATACACAATATGAATAAAATTGTTTTCGTTGAGGACGATGCCGAGGTCGGCGCACTGATTGCCGCCTACCTTGGCAAACACGATATGGACGTGGTGGTAGAACCGCGCGGCGACCGGGCGGAAGAGGTTATCGCGCGCGAAAAGCCCGATCTGGTGCTGCTGGATATCATGCTGCCGGGTAAAGACGGTATGACGCTGTGCCGCGATTTGCGCGGCCAATGGCAGGGCCCCATCGTCCTGCTCACTTCGCTGGACAGCGATATGAACCATATTCTCTCTCTCGAAATGGGCGCCAGCGATTATATCCTGAAAACCACGCCGCCCGCGGTGCTGTTAGCCCGCCTGCGCCTGCATTTGCGTCAGCACGTCGCCGTGCCGGAAGGTAGCGTCCCCTCCTCCCTCACCCCGCATAAAGCCATCACCTTTGGCTCCCTGAGCATCGATCCGGTCAATCGCCAGGTCATGCTCAGCGGCGAAAGCGTCGCGTTATCCACCGCGGATTTCGATCTGCTGTGGGAGCTGGCGACGCACGCCGGACAAATTATGGATCGCGACGCGTTATTAAAAAACCTGCGCGGCGTCAGCTACGATGGTATGGACCGCAGCGTCGACGTTGCCATTTCGCGGCTGCGCAAAAAGCTTCTCGACAATGCGACCGAGCCCTATCGCATCAAAACGGTACGCAATAAAGGCTATCTGTTCGCCCCCCACGCCTGGGACAATTAATTCACGGGTCAGCTGTGAGTGCAGGTTAAGTCGCCACAGTCACTGCACCCTCCTGTTAATGATTAACTATTCTTAAAACAAGCGTTGCGCTTAATGCAAAACTGGCGAATCCGGAACCGATCGGCGCAAAACATTCTAATGTGGTGGTAACCATGGCGATTGTGCCACTATCGATACCCGCCGCGAGTATAGAGCTTCACACCATGAGTGGGTTGGGATGACCGAAATATCTACTGTACGGGGGTATTTAAATGTTGAGCGATCTCAGCAACGATGAAAGTAAAAGACGCGCGGCGATTGACCTGTTAAAAAATCCCGACGAGGGACGGGACGAAGCATTAAAGAAGTATACGCATCTGGTCTGCCAGTTGCTGAAAATGCCGATGAGTTTTGTCTCGGTGCTGGATGATGAAAAGCAATATATCAAATCCGCTCAGAATATCGCCGCCACGGAAACCCGCCTGGGCGACGCATTTTGCGAACAGACCTTGAAACAGGGTAAAACGTTCATTTGTCGTGATACGCATCAGCACCCGGTTTTTCAGCGCGATCGCGCCGTCAGAGAAGCGCCGTTCATTCGTTTTTATGCGGGATGCCCGCTGACAACCCGGGATGGGGTGGCCGTGGGTACCTTGAGTATCCTTGATACGCAACCCAGGGAACTTTCCGACGAGCAGGTCGCTATCTTTAACACGCTGGCCGAGCTGGTATCGGACTTCTTAGCCTCCTGGCACTCGGTAGGCTATACCGACGTCGTCACGCTATTACCCAATCGTCAGCGCCTGCTGAAGGACATTGAGGTGTCGGCGGTGAGCGCTTTCCGGCTGGTCATCATTGACTGCATTGATATGCCCTTTGCCTACGAGATGGCCCGCTCATTGGGGATGATTGCCGTAGAAAACTTACTTCGCGACATGACCGCTCAGCTGCAGGCACGTCTGCCTCTCGCGGGCCAGCTTTACGCCGTGGCGGTCGGACGATTTGCTTTTTTAACGCCTGAGCCAACGGCTCTGTCGCTGGAAAACATTGCACAAAACCTTCAGGGAACCCAGGCCAGGATTGGCCCGGAAGTTCCCCTGGATTTGGATATTCACATGGGTGACTCCGGGCTGTGCGACAGCACCCTGACGCCGAATGAAATTCTGCGTCGTGCGGTGAGCGCCTTGCATGAGGCGATAAGCCAGGGGCACCGTTTTACCACCTATAATGACGCCCTGGATACCCGCAAAAAGAGGGATTTCAGCCTGCTGACCGAACTCAGACAAACGCTGCAGGGAAACCAGGGCTTATATCTGGTCTATCAGCCGAAAATCTCGCTGGCGACCGGGCGCGTGACGGGTGCTGAAGCGCTGGTCAGATGGAAGCATCCGACAAACGGCGAAATCCTGCCCGGCGAATTTATCCCGCTGGTCGAAAAGACCAGCCTGATGCGTGAGCTCACGGCCTGGGTTATCGATCGCACTATCGCGCAGCTGAGCGAGTGGCGGGACCAGGGACTGACTCTGCCGGTGTCAATTAATCTGGCCGCCAGTGATTTTTCTCGGCCCGATTTCGCTGAGGAGCTCGAACAGAAACTGCGGAATGCGTCTCTTGAGCCGGCGCTGCTGGGGTTGGAATGTCTGGAAACCGAGAAGATGCTTGAAAGTCCGGCCGCGCTTAACGGGTTGAACATGCTTAAAAAACGTGGATTTAAAATTTCTCTGGATGACTTTGGTTCGGGATACAGCAACATTAATTACCTGCGGCAAATGCCCCTGGACATCATCAAACTCGACCGGTCTATTGTGAGTCATATTGTCGACGAAAAAGCCAGCCGCATTATTGTGCGTAACGTTATCAAGCTTCTCAAGCAGCTCGATTACATCGTCCTGGCCGAAGGCGTCGAGGATCGCAAAACGGTCGAGATCTTGCGAAGCCTCGGCTGCGATGAGGTTCAGGGCTATTTCTATGCCAGGCCAATGGTTTCTGCAGATTTTGCAGCATGGTCCCGCGCCAGAAACGCAGCGACGGAAAGGAACCCCCTGTAGGGCATCGCCGTTTTCGTAGCAAATGATCGGACGCATCGGCGGGTACGCAAGGTTCTTGCTGACCAAAATGCCCCACGTTCAGTCGCGCTAACCGTACCAGCCAGCTGGTTTCTAGCCGAAATTGCCATATAACCTCCAGCAGAGATGAGAAAAGGTGTTATATCAAGTTGAACCCTCCTCACCTATAACTACTTTCTTATAATGGTTTTTTGACAAGCTTACGCGACGGCGTCAGCACTCGCTTGCTATGGGCTCCTCGAGTGTGCGCAATCAAGATTGCCGGGTGTGTCGACTGCCCGCCGCATAACTTATGCAGAGCGGATGTTGTCAGCCGGTGCGAACCCTGCTTTCATAGCGAATCCAGCGGCGGATGAAAATGCAGAAAGGGGTTTTCACGAAGTTTCTGCCGGGGAAAATGCCCTCATGATGCCTGTGAGGGTATGAGAAAGGCATTTAACCTTTTTTAAGTGAGATTTAATGAAAAAGCTGTTTGTGCAGTTTTACCTGCTGCTGTTCGTCTGCTTCCTGGTGATGACCATGATGGTTGGCCTGGTGTACAAATTCACCGCCGAACGCGCCGGGCGTCAGTCTCTGGACGATTTAATGAAAAGCTCGCTCTATCTGATGCGCAGCGAGCTGCGGGAGATCCCGCCGCGCGACTGGAGCAAAACGCTTAAAGAGCTGGATCTCAATCTCTCTTTCGATTTGCATATCGAACCCATCAGCAAATTCAAGCTGTCGGAGAACTCGATGCAGCATCTGCGCGCCGGGGATATCGTCGCTCTCGACGATCAGTACACCTTTATCCAGCGCATCCCGCGCAGCCACTACGTGCTTTCCGTCGGCCCGGTGCCCTATCTCTATTTTTTGCACGAGATGCGCCTGCTCGATCTGGCCCTGATGGCTTTTATCGCCATCTCGCTGGCCTTCCCGGTATTTATCTGGATGCGTCCGCACTGGCAGGACATGCTGCGTATTGAGACCGCCGCCCAGCGCTTCGGCGACGGACATCTTAGCGAACGCATTCATTTCGACAGCATGTCCAGCTTCGAACGGCTGGGCGTGGCGTTTAATCAGATGGCCGATAATATCAACGCGCTTATCGCCAGCAAAAAACAGCTGATCGATGGTATCGCCCATGAGCTGCGAACCCCGCTGGTGCGTCTGCGCTATCGTCTCGAGATGAGCGAGAACCTCACCGAAGCCGAATCTCTGGCGTTGAACCGCGACATCGGCCAGCTGGAAGCGCTGATTGAAGAGCTGCTGACCTACGCGCGGCTTGACCGTCCGCAGAACGAACTGAAGTTGACGACCCCCGATTTCCCGGCGTGGATCCGCGATCATGTGGAAGATATTCAAACGGTTAATCCCCAGCGCGAGGTCGCGCCAGGCGACATTTTGGCCGGCAATTACGGCGCGCTGGATATGCGCCTGATGGAACGGGTGCTGGATAATCTGGTGAACAACGCCCTGCGCTACAGCAATCGGCGAATTCAGGTCGGCCTGACGCTGCAGGGTTCGCGGGCGACGCTGCGGGTCGAAGATGATGGTCCCGGTATCGCGCCTGCTGAGCGCGAGAGAGTTTTCGAGCCTTTCGTACGCCTCGACCCCAGCCGCGATCGCGCCACCGGCGGCTGTGGCCTCGGTTTAGCTATCGTTCACAGTATCGCCCAGGCTATGGCCGGGGAAGTCCATTGCGAAGAGAGCGCGCTGGGCGGAGCCTGTTTTTGCTTTAGCTGGCCGGTGTATCATCAGTTGCCGAGTTTTACCTCCGCCTGATGAGCCTTTGCGCAGATGCTGAGGTCTGCTATAGTTAAAAAAACGTCAAGCATGTTGTAACTAAGGTGGAAAATATGGCCAGCTATGACCTCGTTGAACGTCTGAACGGCACCTTTCGCCAGCTCGAGCGCGAACTGCAAGAGCTGAAACAGTCCCTGAGCCAATGCCGCCTGCTGGCCGCCCGCGTCTTTGAGCTGCCGCCGGTAAGCAAGGATGCGGAACACCAGCCGCTCGACAGCATCAATGTGGTTCAGCATACCGGCAAAACCGCGCTGGAGATGGCGCTCAGGCACTACAGCCATCTGTTTATCCAGCAGCAGTCGGAAACCCGCAGCAGTAAGGCCGCCGTGCGCTTGCCCGGCGCGATTTGCCTGCAAACTGACGCCAACCAACAGGCTGAGCTGGCAGGCAAAATCGCCCATATCAACGCCCTCAAAGCAACCTTTGAGAAGATTATTACCGTCGATTCCGGCCTGCCTGCCGCCGCGCGGTTTGAGTGGGTCCATCGCCACCTGCCGGGGCTTATCACGCTTAGCGCCTACCGTACCCTGACCCCGCTGCTCGATCCGAGCACCATTCGCTTTGGCTGGGCCAATAAGCACGTGATTAAAAACCTCACCCGTGACCGGGTGCTGATGCAGCTGGAAAAAAGCCTGCAGTCGCCGCGGGCGGTGCCGCCGTGGACGCGCGAGCAGTGGCAAAGCAAGCTGGAGCGAGAGTATCAGGATATTGCCGCCCTGCCGCAGCGGGCAAAGCTGAAGATAAAGCGGCCGGTGAAGGTGCAGCCCATCGCCCGGGTCTGGTACAGCGGCGAACAAAAACAGGTGCAATACGCCTGTCCGGGACCGATGATTGCGCTGATATCCGGCACGAAGGGGGTCAGCGTGCCGGACCTCGGTGAGTTACTGAACTATGACGCCGAGAACGTACAGTATCGCTATAAACCGCAGGCGCAGTCGCTCAGGCTTCTGATCCCGCGGCTGCACCTGTGGCTGGCTAGCGAGTAGGCAGACTGCCCACCATCTCTTGCGGGCGAACCCACCGGTCAAACTCGTCCTCCGTCAGGTAGCCGAGCGCCAGCGCGGATGCCTTCAGGGTCAACCCCTCTTTGTGCGCCTTTTTGGCAATTTCCGCCGCTTTGTCATAGCCAATATGGGTGTTCAGCGCGGTGACCAGCATCAGCGACTCATTGAGCAGCTGGCTGATGCGTTCACGATTCGGTTCAATCCCCGCCGCGCAGTGCTCGTTAAAGCTCTCCATCCCATCCGCCAGCAGCCGCACCGATTGCAGGAAGTTGTGGATCACCAGCGGGCGGTAGACGTTGAGCTCAAAGTTGCCCGATGCGCCGCCAATATTTACCGCGACATCGTTACCCATCACCTGGCAGCACAGCATAGTCAGGGCTTCGCACTGGGTCGGGTTGACTTTGCCGGGCATAATCGACGATCCCGGTTCATTTTCCGGGATCGCAATTTCGCCAATCCCGCAGCGCGGGCCGGAAGCCAGCCAGCGTACATCGTTGGCGATTTTCATCAGCGAGGCGGCCAGGCCTTTCAGCGCCCCGTGGGCGTGCACCAGGGCATCCACGGTCGCCAGCGCTTCAAATTTATTCGGCGCGGTGACAAACGGCTGGCCGCTTAAGGCCGCGAGCTCGGCGGCGACGCGTACCGCGTATTGCGGATGAGTGTTGAGCCCGGTTCCCACCGCCGTCCCGCCCAGCGCCAGCTCCGCCAGATGCGGCAGGCTATGGTCGATATGTTTTAAATTATGCTCCAGCATCGCTACCCAGCCGGAGATCTCCTGGCCGAGGGTCAGCGGCGTGGCGTCCTGCAGGTGGGTGCGGCCGATTTTGACGATGTCGCTGAAGGCAACGGCTTTATCGTTCAGGGTCTGCTTTAGCACGTTGAGCTGCGGAATCAGCTTCTCCCGCAGGGCAATTATCGCCGCCACGTGCATCGCCGTCGGGAAAACGTCGTTAGAGCTCTGGCTCTTGTTGACATCATCGTTCGGGTGCACCTTACGCTCCATCCCGCGCGCCCCGCCCAGCAGCTCACTCGCGCGGTTGGCCAGCACCTCATTCATATTCATATTGCTTTGCGTGCCGGAGCCGGTTTGCCAGATAGCCAGCGGAAAGGCGTCCGGATGTTGGCCTGCCAGCACTTCATCCGCGGCCTGAATAATCGCCTGCGCTTTCTCCGCGGCCAGCAGGCCGAGATCGTTATTCACCTTCGCCGCCGCGCGCTTGGTCAGCGCCAGCGCGTGGATAAGCTCGACCGGCATTTTTTCCGTCGAAATGCGGAAATGTTCCAGCGAGCGCTGGGTTTGCGCGCCCCATAGCTTGTCAGCAGGCACGTCGATGGCGCCCATTGAGTCTTTTTCACTGCGATACGTTGTCATGACTGTCTCCTTGGATTCAAAGTGCGAAATCGCGACAAAGCTCACCTGCTTAAAGCGTAAAGTATGGGTCAGATTTATATGTTGTTTTAGTCGTTCGTGCCGCTAAGCGGCATAAAAAAACCGCCCCGAAGGGCGGCTGGGATTATTTCACGCAGCGGGCGCACTGCGAGCTTTGGATTTGCTGGAAGAAATCGTTGCCCTTGTCATCCACGAGGATAAACGCCGGGAAGTCTTCCACTTCGATTTTCCAGATAGCTTCCATCCCCAGCTCCGGATACGCCACGCACTCCAGGCTACGGATACTCTGCTGCGCCAGTACCGCCGCCGGACCGCCGATGCTGCCGAGGTAGAAACCGCCGTGCTTATGGCAGGCGTCGGTGACCTGCTGGCTGCGGTTGCCTTTGGCCAGCATCACCATGCTTGCGCCGTGGGATTGCAGTAAATCGACGTAGGAGTCCATACGGCCAGCGGTGGTGGGACCAAGAGAGCCGGAAGCGTAACCGTCAGGCGTTTTCGCCGGACCCGCGTAGTAGATCGGGTGATCTTTGACGTACTGCGGCAGTTCTTCACCGCTATCGATAAGCTCTTTCAGCTTCGCGTGAGCAATATCGCGGGCCACGATAATCGTACCGCTCAGCGATAGACGCGTTGACACCGGGTACTGCGACAGCAGCGCCAGAATATCGCTCATCGGCTGGTTGAGGTTGACCTTGACCGCCTCGCCCTCACCGGCCTGACGCAGATGTTCGGGAATATACTTGCCCGGGTTGCTCTCCAGTTTCTCCAGCCAGATCCCTTCGCGGTTGATTTTGGCTTTGATATTACGATCCGCCGAGCAGGAGACGCCCATGCCCACCGGGCACGACGCGCCGTGGCGCGGCAGGCGGATAACGCGGATATCGTGGGCGAAGTATTTGCCGCCGAACTGCGCCCCAAGACCGAGGTTTTGCGCCTCCACCAGCAGTTCCTGCTCCAGCTGAATATCGCGAAAGGCCTGGCCGTGCTCGTTGCCTTCGGTCGGCAGGCCGTCGTAATACTTGGTTGAGGCCAGCTTAACGGTTTTCAGGGTGGACTCCGCCGAAGTGCCGCCAATGACGAACGCAATATGGTACGGCGGGCAGGCGGCGGTTCCCAGGGTGCGCATCTTCTCGACGAGGTAGTTTTTCAGCTTCGCCGGCGTAATTAATGCTTTGGTTTCCTGGTACAGATAGGTTTTATTCGCCGAGCCGCCGCCCTTGGCGATGCAGAGAAATTTGTACTCCTCGCCGTCGGTAGCGTAGAGGTCGATTTGCGCAGGCAGGTTAGTGCCGGTGTTGACCTCTTTATACATATCCAGCGGCGCGTTCTGCGAATAGCGCAGGTTATCCTGGATATAGGTGTTATAAACGCCCTGCGCCAGCGCGGCTTCATCGCCGCCGCCGGTCCACACGCGCTGGCCTTTCTTGCCGGTAATAATCGCCGTGCCGGTATCCTGGCAGGTCGGCAGCACGCCTTTAGCGGCAATATCCGAGTTACGCAGGAACTGTAGCGCCACGTACTTATCGTTTTCGCTGGCTTCCGGGTCGTTGAGAATATCGGCGACCTGCTGCTGATGCGCCGGGCGAAGCATAAAGGAGGCGTCGTGGAAAGCGTGTTGTGCCAGTAAAGTTAGCGCCTGAGGTTCAACTTTCAGCACTTCCTGGCCGGCGAATTCGGCGACGGAGACGTAATCACTGCTGAGGAGGTAATACTCGGTATCGTCCTTTTTCAGTGGAAAAGGATCCTGATATACAAACGGTTTATTCGACATTGTGCTCTCACTTACTGCTTAGCTGATTATATTTCAGGCAGACACTCCATTTGCCCGTGGAAAAGCGAGTCGATCGATTTTACACAATTTTTTAACAAAAACTGAGACAAGGACGACTTTTTCTTCGCGCCGGTTGCTTATCGGTCGATTGCTGGTTTAATAGTGCCATGACTATTAAGTGGAAACAGGGATTGAGAATGCAAAAGCTCATTAACTCAGTGCAAAACTACGCCTGGGGAAGCCATACCGCCTTAACCGAACTTTATGGGATTGCTAATCCGAACAACCTGCCGATGGCGGAGCTGTGGATGGGCGCGCATCCGAAGAGCAGCTCGCAGATTCTGGACAATAGCGGAACTCCGCGTTCTCTGCGCGACGCGATCGACAGCGATAAAGCGACCCTGCTTGGCGAGAAAGTCGCCGGGCGTTTCGGCGAACTGCCGTTCCTGTTCAAAGTCCTGTGCGCCGCGCAGCCGCTCTCTATCCAGGTGCACCCGAACAAGCAGGCCTCGGAAATCGGTTTTGCCAAAGAGAACGCCGCCGGGATCCCGCTTGATGCCGCCGAACGTAACTATAAAGATCCGAACCACAAGCCTGAGCTGGTTTTCGCCTTAACGCCGTTCCTCGCCATGAACGCCTTCCGTGAGTTTTCCGATATCGTCAATCTGCTGCAGCCGGTCGCCGATGCCCATCCGGCAATTGCGCAATTCCTCGCGCAGCCGAACGGCGAGCATCTGAGCCAGCTGTTTGCCAGCCTGCTGAATATGAAGGGCGAAGAAAGAGCGCACGCCCTGCGCGTGCTGCAGGCGGCGCTGGACAGCGAGCAGGGTGAGCCCTGGCAGACTATCCGCCTGATCGCCGAGTTCTACCCGGACGATAGCGGACTCTTCTCTCCGCTGCTGCTCAACGTGGTCAAACTGAATCCCGGCGAGGCGATGTTCCTGTTTGCGGAAACGCCGCACGCCTACCTGCAGGGCGTGGCGCTGGAGGTGATGGCCAACTCGGACAACGTGCTCCGCGCGGGTCTGACGCCGAAGTACATCGATATTCCGGAACTGGTGGCGAACGTCAAATTTACGCCCAAACCCGCGGGCGAGCTGCTGACCCAGCCGGTCAGCCGCGGCGCGGAGCTGGACTTCCCGATCCCGGTTGATGATTTTGCCTTCTCTCTGCACGACCTGTCGGCGCAGGCGTCAACCATCGCCCAGGATAGCGCGGCGATCCTGTTCTGCGTCGAGGGCGAAGCGGTCATCACCAAAGACAAGCACAGCCTGACGCTGAAGCCGGGTGAATCCGCGTTTATCGGCTGTAATGAATCTCCGGTGCAGGTCAGCGGCTATGGCCGCGTCGCGCGCGTGTTTAATAAGCTCCAGTAAGTTACTGAACTTTTTAGCCACAGTTGCTAGACTTTCACCCATCATGACAACACAACCAGGCGGCCCGATCCGCCTGGTTTCATTTATGGACAAATGCTATGAAAAAATCGCTGGTCGCAGCAGGAGTTATCATCGCGCTGGGCGTCGTCTGGTCTGGCGGCGCGTGGTACACAGGGAAGCAGCTGGAAAGCCGCATTGCCGATATGGTGCAGCAGGCTAATGCGCAGCTGCAAAGCAGCGCGCCGCAGGCTGGCGTAGAGCTGACGTATCAGAACTACCAGCGCGGTCTGTTCAGCAGCCATTTACAGCTGGTGCTGAAGCCCATTGCCGGCAAAGAGCCCCGCTGGCTCGCCGCCGGGCAATCGCTGGTGTTTGATGAAGTCGTCGATCACGGTCCTTTCCCGCTGGCTTCGCTGAAATCCTTTAACCTCGCTCCGGCGATGGCGTCCGTCAAAACCACGCTGACCAATAACGACGCCAGCAAGGCGTTGTTCGACATCGCTAAAGGCGAAACGCCGTTCACCATTGATACCCGTATCGCTTATAGCGGCGACAACCAATCCGCTATCGTGCTCAACCCGCTTGATTACGCGAAAGGCGATGAGAAAGTGACGTTTAGCGGCGGGCAGTTCCAGCTGAATGCCGACCGCGAGGGGAAAACCCTCAGCCTGAGCGGCGAAGCCGGTAGCGGGCAGATTAACGCCGTCAACGAGTACAACCAGAAAGTTCAGCTCACCTTTAACAATCTGAAAACCGATGGCTCCACCGAAATGGCCAGCTTCAACGAACGTATCGGTAAACAGGCTATCTCGCTGGACAAACTGGCGATTGGCGTGGAAGGCAAAGAGCTGGCGCTGTTCGAAGGGATGAAAATTGACGGTAACTCCTCGCTGACTGCCGACGGTAAAGGCATTAACAGCCAGCTGGACTACACCGTCAACAGCCTGAAGCTGCAAAATCAGGATATCGGTAGCGGCCGGCTGACCCTGAAACTGGATAACATTGACGGCGCAGCCTTCCATCAGTTCAGTCAAAAATACAACGCCGAAGCGCAGGCGCTGATGGCGGATCCGCAGCTGGCGCAGAATCCTGAGCTCTATCAGCAGGCGCTGACGCAGACCTTCTTTAGCGCGCTGCCGATGATGCTGAAAGGCAGCCCGTCCCTGACCATTTCGCCGCTGAGCTGGCGCAATGCGAAAGGCGAAACCACCCTTAACCTGTCGATTCTGCTGAAAGACCCGTCGCTGACCACTACCCCGCCGCAGACGCTGGCGGATGAAGTGGATCGTAGCGTTAAATCTCTCGACGGCAAGCTGGTGATCCCGGTCGATATGGCGACGGCGTTTATGACCCAGATTGCCGGGCTGGAAGGTTATCAGCCCGCCGACGCCGCTAAGCTTGCGGATCAGCAGGTGAAAGGCCTGGCGGCGATGGGCCAGATGTTCCGCATCACGACCATGGAAGATAACGCGATCACCTCAAGCCTGCAGTACGCTGACGGCCAGGTCACGCTGAACGGGCAGAAAATGCCGCTGGATGAGTTTGCCGGAATGTTCGGTTTAGCGCTTCCCGCCGTCGCTGAACCCGCAGCGCCGCAGGAAACTCAGCCGCAAGATGACGCGCCGCAAGACGTAGTTCCACCCGCAGCGCCGCAGCAGTAAACGACAAATAGCCCCTTACCAGGGGCTATTTTCGGGTAATCAGTCGGGGAGAAATGATCTGGTTTCTCGCCGCGCCCTGGCCCTCTTCCATTCGGCGTAAAATGCACTCCGCCAGGCTTTGCCCCAGCTCCCGGGCGGGTGTCGTCACCCAGGTCAGCGGCAGGTCGTCCAGCGCATCCTCGGGCAGTTCCGCAAATGCCGCCAGCGCTATCCGCTGTTCAAAATAGCTTTCGACGCCAGCTTCGCCGCTCTGCCGCCCGGCGCGCATCAGCCCAAACCACGCCCCGGTGGCGATCACGCTGTTGTAGCACAGCACGGCGCTAATCGTCGGGTTTTGCCGCAGCAGCGCCGCCATCGCCTCCGCCGCCTGCTTCTGGCTCGACTCGCATTCGAGCACCCACTCGCTATGAAACGGCAGGCCATACTTCAGTAAGGTGGCGCAGTAGCCGCCCACCCGTTCGGCGCGCGTCAGGGACGAGCTCTGCCCTCCCAGCCAGGCAATGCGCTGATGGCCGCGGCGGATCAGGTGTTCGGTGACAATCTGCGCCGCCTGCATATTATCCGGGCGGATCAGGTCAACATCGTCGAGATAGCTGGCGCGGGAAGCAAACACCAGCGGCATCCCGGCCTGCGCCGCGCGATCGCGCAGCTCCGCTCCCTGGTCGATCGCTCCGGCAATCACTACGCCGTCGACCCCTTGCGCCACCAGGGTATCAAAACGCTGAAGCATTTTTTCACCGCTGTGTCCCCCCTGAGTGAGGAACACCATTCGCCCCTGCGACTCAAGCGCGTCGGTCAATCCGGCGGTCATCTCGGCGTAGAAAGGCTTCGATAGGTCGCTGACGATCAGACCGATCACCCCGCTCTGCCCGCCGCGCAGAGACGCCGCCTGACGGTTACGCACGAAGCCCAGTTGCTCAATAGCATGATTGACGCGCTCGCCGGTGGCCGAGGAAATACGCCCCTTGCCGCTCAGTACCAGCGATACCGTACTGACCGATACCCCCGCCGCCTGGGCGACATCATTAATGGTGATTTTTTTCGCGATAGCCATAACTGCAGGCTGGCTCCCTTTGGCTGTCGATAAAACGTTTTATCAAGATACTCTCTTTATAAACGTTATTATCGCCGGAATATGTGATTTTTATCGCACTAAAATTAGGTAAAACGTTTTATCTTTCCGTTGCGCTTCATCCTACCGCTAACTTTAAGAACCAGGATTCATGTTATGACGGCGAAAACAGCAAGCAAAATTACCTTATGGGAGTTTTTCCAGCAGTTAGGGAAAACCTTCATGTTACCCGTGGCGTTGCTCTCCTTTTGCGGGATCATGCTGGGGATCGGCAGCTCTCTGAGCAGCCATGATGTCCTGACGCTCCTGCCGTGGCTGGACGTGCCGCTGCTGCAGGCCGTTTTCATCTGGATGGGCAAAGTCGGCTCTTTTGCCTTCAGCTTTCTGCCGGTGATGTTTTGTATCGCCATTCCGCTGGGCCTGGCCCGGGAAAACAAGGGCGTCGCCGCGTTTGCCGGTTTTGTCGGCTACGCCGTGATGAATCTGGCGGTTAACTTCTGGCTGACGGCCAAAGGCATTCTGCCGACCACCGATGCCGCCGTCCTCAAAGCGAATAACATTCAGAATATTATCGGTATTCAGTCTATCGATACCGGGATCCTTGGCGCGGTGATCGCCGGGATCATCGTCTGGATGCTGCATGAGCGTTTTCACAATATCCGCCTGCCCGACGCGCTGGCCTTTTTTGGCGGCACCCGCTTTGTTCCAATTATTACTACCGTGGTTCTCGGCCTGGTCGGTCTGGTGATCCCGTTGATCTGGCCTGTTTTCGCCATGGGAATTAATGCCCTCGGCCAGGTCATCAATAGCGCCGGGGATTTCGGACCGATGATCTTCGGCACCGGAGAACGCCTGCTGCTGCCGTTCGGCCTGCACCATATTTTGGTGGCGCTGATCCGCTTTACCGAGGCGGGCGGCACCATGGACGTTTGCGGCCATAGCGTTAGCGGCGCGCTGACGATTTTCCAGGCCCAGCTCAGCTGTCCGACCACCCACGGCTTCTCCGAAAGCGCGACCCGTTTCCTTTCGCAGGGGAAAATGCCGGCATTTCTCGGCGGCCTGCCGGGCGCGGCGCTGGCGATGTACCACTGCGCGCGTCCGGAAAACCGGCATAAAATTAAGGGACTGCTGATTTCCGGCGTTATCGCCTGCGTGGTGGGCGGTACCACGGAACCGCTGGAGTTCTTGTTCCTGTTCGTCGCACCGGTGCTGTACGTTATCCACGCGCTGCTGACCGGGCTGGGCTTCACCATGATGGCTATCCTCGGCGTGACTATCGGCAACACCGACGGCAACGTTATCGACTTTGTGGTGTTCGGCATTCTGCACGGTCTGTCCACCAAGTGGTATCTGGTGCCGGTGGTCGCGGCTATCTGGTTCGCGGTTTACTACGGCATCTTCCGTTTCGCTATCACCCGTTTTAACCTGAAAACCCCGGGACGCGATATTGAAACTAATAGCGCTTTCGAAAAGGCCGTCACCGGCGTGATCGGAAAATCAGGCTATAACGTTCCGGCGATTCTGGCCGCGCTCGGCGGCGCCGAAAATATCGTTTCGCTCGATAACTGCATCACCCGCCTGCGTCTGCCGGTTAACGACATGAGCAAAGTCGACAGCGCCGCGCTGAAAGCGAATCGCGCCATCGGCGTGGTGCAGCTCAACCAGCACAACCTGCAGGTGGTGATTGGCCCGCAGGTGCAGTCGGTAAAAGATGAAATGACTGTCCTGATGAATACCGTCGAGGCATAAGCTCCGCCCCCTCCCTACGGGAGGGGGTTCATAATGAAGGAAGTGCAGATGTTTGATTTTTCAACGCCGGTCGACCGTCATGGCACCTGGTGTACCCAGTGGGATTACGTCGCCGACCGCTTTGGCGCAGCCGACCTGCTGCCGTTTACTATCTCCGATATGGATTTCGCCACCGCCCCCTGCATTCTTGATGCCGTCAGCAAACGCCTGGCACACGGCGTTTTTGGCTATAGCCGCTGGAAAAACGACGAGTTCCTCGGCGCGGTGAGCCACTGGTTCGCCAGCCGTTTTCATAGCTCAATCGATCGCGAAGCGCTGGTGTACGGCCCGTCGGTTATCTATATGGTCGCGGAGATGATTCGCCAGTGGTCGGCAGTGGGAGACGGCATTGTGGTCCACGCTCCGGCCTATGACGCCTTTTATAAAACTATCGAAGGCAATCAGCGGCGCGTCGCCCCCGTCCCGCTCACCCTCGACAGCGGCCAGTGGCGCTGCGATATGGCGCAGCTGGAGCAGGCGCTGGCCGAGCCGCGCAATACCGTTTTGCTGCTATGCAGTCCGCATAACCCCACCGGCAAGGTCTGGACCCGTGAAGAGCTGGAAACCATGGCGCGGCTGTGCGAAAAACACGGCGTGAAGGCGATCAGCGACGAGATCCATATGGATATGGCGTGGGATGGGCATCAGCACATCCCGTGGTGCGAGGTGGCGCGCAGCCCCTGGGCGCTCTTTACCTCCGGTTCAAAAAGCTTCAACATTCCGGCGTTTACCGGCGCATACGGGCTGATTGACGACGCCGCCGCGCGCGAAAGCTATCTGCACGCTCTGAAGAGTCGCGATGGCCTCTCTTCCCCTTCCGTGCCGGCGCTGGTGGCGCATATCGCCGCCTATCGCGAGGGGGCGGCCTGGCTGGATGCCCTGCGCGGCTATCTGCAGGAGAATATGCGCTACATCGCCGATGAGCTGAACCAGGCGTTTCCCGAGCTTAACTGGCAGCCGCCGCAGGCGACTTACCTGGCGTGGATTGATCTGCGGCCACTGGCGATTGACGATCGCGCCCTGCAAAAAGCGCTCATCGAGGAGCAAAAGATCGCCATTATGCCCGGCGATACCTACGGCGAAGCGGGTAAAGGCTTTGTCCGCCTGAACGCCGGCTGTCCGCGCGAGAAGCTGGAAAAAGGCGTACAGGGGTTAATCGCCGCGTTGCGCCGATCGCCAACGCGCTAGCGGCCTGTCCGCTAGCTCAGAGGTCAATATCGCCGCCGGTTTTTCGCGGCTAAAAAATTAAGCCGGAAATATCATCATCCCGCGCTATTTTTCCGCGCCGCCGGAGTACACGATCTATTTAGCACACGGCGGCGCGGCATCGCGGGATTATTTACCGCCGCTGCCTTCGCTTAATTGCCCACTCCCCGCTCGCTCATCCATCCTCCGGGCATAATTAGCCAATATTTTGACGAGACTCAAAAAAAACCGTTTCGCAAAGGTGTATTTAAATGCCGTTTTTAATTCCCGTCAAAGCATTCATCAGGAGGAAAAAAATGAACACCTACGATCGTAACCGTAACGCTATCTCTACCGGCAGCATGGTTATGGTGGCCGACAGCGGCGCGACGGGCGTCATCAAAGCCATCCACGCCGAGGGTAAAACGGCGGAGCAGATCCGTCGCGCCGATTGCGTGGAAATAGACGGCCATCAGGGATTATATTGCCCGTTGAATCTTATTCGCCTGGGCTTTAACTAATCGCCAAAACCGTCACCGGGAGCTGACCGCGGATCGGCGGGCGTGAAAGGCCACTCTGGTGTGGCCTTTTGTATTCTCTTTATCGGTCAATTTGATCCCATCGAGCGTTTTCAGCGAATAAGCCGCGTATTATCGCTGCTCTTTAACCCGCTACGGGTAATATACCTTCTGAGTTCAGAGGCATCTTCATGACATGGCAACAGTTCAAACAGGCGTGGCTGATTAAATTCTGGTCGCCGGTACCCGCCGTTATCGCCGCGGGTATTCTCTCAACCTACTACTTCGGTATTACCGGCACTTTCTGGGCCGTCACCGGCGAATTCACCCGCTGGGGCGGGCAATTACTGCAGCTCGTCGGCGTGCACAGCGAAGAGTGGGGCTACTATAAACTCATTCATCTCGAGGGCACCCCGCTCACCCGTATCGACGGCATGATGATCATCGGCATGTTCGGCGGCTGTTTCGCCGCCGCGCTGTGGGCGAATAACGTGAAGCTGCGCTTCCCTCGCAGCCGGATCCGCATTCTGCAGGCCGTCGCCGGGGGAATTATTGCTGGTTTCGGTGCGCGCCTGGCGATGGGCTGCAATCTGGCCGCGTTCTTTACCGGTATCCCGCAGTTTTCTCTGCACGCCTGGTTCTTCGCCATCGCTACTGCTATCGGCACCTGGTTCGGCGCGCGCTTTACCTTACTGCCCATCTTTCGTATTCCGGTAAAAATGCAGAAAGTGTCGCAGGCGTCGCCGCTGACGCAAAAACCTGACCAGGCGCGGCGCCGGTTCCGTCTCGGGATGGTGGTCTTTTTCGCCATGATCGCCTGGGGCCTGCTCACCGCGGCGAACCAGCCGAAGCTCGGCCTGGCGCTGCTGTTTGGCGTGGGGTTTGGCCTGCTTATCGAACGGGCGCAGATCTGCTTTACCTCCGCCTTTCGCGATATGTGGATAACCGGACGCACCAATATGGCGAAGGCGATTATCTTCGGTATGGCCGCCAGCGCCATTGGCATCTTCAGCTACGTGCAGCTGGGTATGGAGCCGAAAATCATGTGGGCGGGCCCTAACGCGGTTATCGGCGGCCTGCTGTTTGGCTTTGGCATCGTCCTGGCGGGCGGCTGCGAAACCGGCTGGATGTACCGCGCGGTGGAGGGTCAGGTGCACTACTGGTGGGTCGGGCTGGGCAACGTGATCGGTTCAACGATCCTCGCATACTACTGGGACGGGCTCTCCCCGGCGCTGGCCACAAGCTGGGATAAAATCAACCTGCTGGCGACCTTCGGGCCATTCGGCGGCCTGCTGGCGACCTATCTCCTGCTGCTGCTCGCGCTGGTTCTGGTGATCGGCTGGGAAAAACGTTTCTTCCGCCGTCAATCTCTCGCCGCCTCGACCGTTAAGGAAAGCGCATGAAAACTTTCGTTCCCGATTATCGCCTCGATATGGTTGGCGAACCCTGCCCCTATCCGGCCATCGCCACGCTGGAAGCCATGCCTTCGCTGAAGAAAGGCGAGATACTTGAAGTGGTCAGCGACTGTCCGCAGTCGATTAACAATATCCCGCTGGATGCCAAAAACCACGGCTACACCGTGCTCGACATTCAGCAGGATGGGCCAACCATCCGCTATTTGATTCAAAAGTAGCCAGAAAAAAGCCGGTAGTGGGTCGCTACCGGCTGCAATGATCGTGACTGCACGCGATCAGAGTTGGCCGAGCGTCTCTACCAGCCCTTCACCGCATCGCCTTTGTATAGCCGTTCAGCCGCCGCGGCGACCTCATCGCTCTGGTAGGCCTTCACCAGGTTTTTCACCTTCTCGCTGTCTTTGTTTTCGATACGGCTGGCAAAGATATTAACGTAAGGCGAATCTTTGCTTTCCACAAACAGGCCGTTGCGCGACGGCGACAGCCCAACCTGGCTGGAGAAAGTGGTATTGATGATCGCCATGGTTATCTGCTGGTCGTCCAGCGCGCGGGTCAGCTGCGGCGCTTCAATTTCGACGATTTTTAGCTTTTTCGGATTGTTGATAATATCCAGCGAAGTGGGCAGCAGACCCACGCCGTCCTTCAGCGTAATCAGCCCCTGTTTTTGTAACAACAGCAGAGAACGACCGAGGTTAGTTGGATCGTTGGGGACCGCCACCTGCGCGCCATCGGGCAGCTGAGCGACCGATGTGATTTTCTTTGAATAGGCCGCTATCGGATAAACGAAAGTGGTGCCAACCTGAACCAGCTTATAGCCGCGCTCCTGAATCTGTTTGTCCAGATAGGGCCTGTGCTGGAAAGCATTGGCATCCAGATCGCCGTTATTCAGCGCCTCGTTAGGCAGAACGAAATCATTAAACGTCACCACCTCTACGTCGAGGTTGTATTTCTCTTTCGCCACTTTTTGCGCCACCGCCCACACTTCCTGATCGACGCCCGCGCTAATGCCCACCTTGATGTGGTTGGGGTCCTCGCCAGGTTTGCAGGCGGCCAGCAGCAGTGAACTTGCGACAACCAGCGGTACCGCGATTTTTTTTAACGTGAAAACCATATTCCCAGGGTCCTTTTAAAAATTGCCTGCCATTCATTGCAGGAAAACCAGCGCCTGAGACTATAGAAAATCTCACGGGCGAAATTAAATACTGATTGACTATGATTAATAGCGTTTTGCTATGAGCGATTTGGTCATTCCTCTATTTGACAGGGTAATCCTCCCTCCTCTCAACGTTTTCCCCTGGATTGTTCGGTATTTTTCTCCCCTTTAAACCATTTATCGTTCTGATGTACAATGACGCGCACTTTAACTAAAAAAAGAGTGCGACCATGATTGATTTAACTTTGCCATTAACCGACATCCATCGCCACCTCGATGGCAATATCCGGGCCCAAACTATTCTCGATCTTGGCCGTCAGTTTAATCTCGCACTCCCGGCAGACACCCTCGATACTTTACGTCCTCACGTGCAGGTCACCAGCAATGAGCCCGACCTGGTCAGCTTCCTCGCTAAGCTCGACTGGGGGGTAAAAGTGCTGGCCTCGCTGGAGGCCTGCCGCCGCGTCGCCTATGAAAACCTCGAAGATGCCGCGCGCAACGGCCTGCACTACGTCGAACTGCGTTTCTCTCCACGCTATATGGCGATGACTCACCAGCTGCCCGTTGCCGGCGTTGTCGAGGCGGTGATCGCCGGAGTGAAAGAAGGCAGCCGCGACTTTAACGTCGAAGCCCGCCTGATCGGCATCCTGAGCCGCACCTTCGGCGAGGCGGCCTGTGAGGAAGAGCTTGAGGCTCTGCTCGCCCACCGCGACGGCATCACCGCCCTCGACCTCGCCGGGGATGAGCTGGGCTTCCCGGGAAACCTGTTTATGGATCACTTCCGCCGCGCGCGCGATGCCGGCTGGCGCATCACCGTTCATGCGGGCGAAGCCGCTGGCCCGGAAAGCATCTGGCAGGCGATTCGCGAACTGGGTGCCGAGCGTATCGGCCACGGCGTGAAGGCGGTGCAGGATCCGGCGCTGATGGATTATCTCGCCGCGCAGCGAATCGGTATTGAGTCCTGTCTGACATCCAATATTCAGACCAGTACCGTGCCATCCCTGGCCGAGCATCCGTTGAAAACGTTCCTCGAACACGGCGTGCTGGCCTGTATCAACACCGACGACCCCGCCGTTCAGGGCGTCGATATTATCCACGAATACACCTTCGCCGCCCCGGCTGCCGGCTTAAGCCGGGAGCAAATTCGCCAGGCGCAGAAAAATGGTCTGGAGCTCGCCTTTTTAAGCGCCCAGGAGAAAGCGGCGCTGATTCAGCGCGTACAGCAGGCTTGATGTTTACCCCCGCGGCAACGCGGGGTTCTGCTACCGCCTCGTTTCGTCAGGGCGATCTAATTCAGAGACAGCGTCGCCCGATGCCTGGCCGACTCCAGCCCCAGCTCAATCAGTTCCATTATCTGAATCGCCTGGCTTGCCGGGACCGGATTAACGCCGACCCCGTTAAGCGCATCGCGAATGGCGGCATAATAGGCCGGATAGTTGCCCGGTAGCGTCAGCCACGACGCTTCGGTTATTTCCTCGCCTTCGGCCCGCGTCAGCAGCCCGTCGCGCATATCGTATCCCCAGTCCTCCTGCGGCAGGCGCTCGCCGCTTTTCAGCCGTTCTTCCTGCGGATCAAGGCCGTATTTCACGTAGCTTCCGCGCGAGCCGTGGATGATAAAGCGCGCCGTTTCCGCGGCGGCCACCAGGGTTCCGTGTAATACCACCCGGCGCTGCGGCCAGGTTAATACCGCGTGAAAATAGTCAGTGGACTGCGAGCCCGGACGTAATTGCGCCAGATCGACCTGCATGCTAACTGGAAGTCCGAAGAGATTTACCACCTGGTCCAGCAGATGCGGGGCAAGATCGTACCAGATGCCGCTGCCCGGCCCGCCCTGCTCGCGCCAGCGTTGCCGCACCTGCGGTCGATAGCGGTCGAAATGTGACTCAAAATAGACCACTTCTCCCAGCAGCCCTTCATTAATCAACGATTTCACCGTCAGAAAATCGCTGTCCCAGCGGCGGTTGTGAAACACCGAAAGCAAGCGCCCCTCGCTTTTGGCAATCGCTTCAAGCTCGCGCGCCTGCGCCAGCGTCACGGTAAAAGGTTTATCCACCACCACATGCTTGCCCGCTTCCAGCGCGGCTTTGGCCAGCGGAAAATGGGTGTCGTTTGGGGTGGGGATCGCCACCAGGTCGATATTGGGATCGCTAAAGAGCGCTTGCGGCGCGGCCACCACCTGCACCGCAGGCCAGTCGGCCAGCACTTTCTTTTCATCGCTGCTCGACACCGCCGCCAGCGTCATCCCCGGCGTACCGCTGATGAGCGGCGCATGAAAGGTTTTGCTCGCATAGCCGTAACCGATTAATCCTACCCGGATAGCGTCACTCATTTTTCTGCCCTCTTAACGAGAAGATGGTGGCCGCGTTGATGCCGCGGCTTGCTCACTCTTTTAACCCGCAATGTTGCTCAGCTTTACGCCATTTGCGTCGCTAAGATCATGTAACACTTGCGTTACTTCAGTCGTTGAGTACCATTTCAGTCTGGTTTCACAATTTGCAGTAGTGTTATGGAAAACGTTTTTAACCGTATTGTAGAACTTATTGGCTGGATTGTTTTGGGCGTTTCGGCCCTGCTTTTAGTTATCGCTCATCATATTGATAACTACCAGTCCCCGCCTTCCGTTGATGTTGTTCAGACGAAGCCGCTGTCGAAATAAACAGTGACCCGCTTCGCAACTATGCAACCGGTTTCAGAAACCGGTTGCATAGTTGCACACGCATTGATTACACTCTCTTTATCAATCGATAAGGAGTTTTTTCATGTCCGGATTTCCGCAACACTTTTTATGGGGCGCCGCTACCGCAGCCTGGCAGGTTGAAGGCGGACACGATGCCGACGGCAAAGGCCCTTCTATCTGGGATACTTATTCCCATCTTCCTGGCACTACCTATCAGGGGACGACCGGTGACGTCGCCGTTGACCACTACCATCGTTTTCGCGAAGACGTGGCGCTGATGGCGGAAATGGGTTTGCAAAGCTATCGCTTCTCTATTTCCTGGCCCCGCCTGTTGCCCACCGGCCGCGGCGAGGTGAATGAAGCAGGGGTGCAATTCTACAGCGACCTGATTGACGAGCTGCTGGCGCATAACATTGAACCGATGATCACCCTGTACCACTGGGATCTCCCCCAGGCGCTACAGGATGAAGGCGGCTGGGAGGCGCGCAGTACGGCGCAAGCCTTCGCTGAGTACGCGCGTCTTTGCTATCAACGCTTTGGCTCTCGCGTCAAACTGTGGGCCACCTTTAACGAGACGATCGTTTTTATTGGCCACGGTTATATTAACGGCATTCATCCCCCTGCGGTGCGGGACCCGGCGCGGGCCATTCAGGCCTGCCACCACGTCTTTATCGCCCATGCGCTGGCGGTTAAAGCGTTTCGTGAAATGGGCGTCGCGGGAGAGATAGGGTTTGTCAACGTGCTGCAGCCGCACACTGCATTAACCGACAGCGAAGCAGATAAGCAAGCGACGGAGATGGCGGACGCTATCCATACCCACTGGCTCTACGATCCGGTATTAAAAGGCGGCTATCCTGCGGAGCTGCTGCAGAAAACTCAGGCGCTGTGGGGCGTTCCGGCCTTTGAACCGGGTGACGATGCGCTGCTGCGTGACAACCGCTGTGATTTTATCGGCCTGAACTACTACCGTCGTGAAACCGTGTCGGCGCAGCCTCCTGAAGTCGCGACCGGCGGCGAGCCGGGAGTTGACGGACTCTTCTACTTCGTGCGCAACCCGCAAAGCACCTATACCGAATGGGGCTGGGAAATTTGGCCTCAGGGCTTAACCGACGGGATCATGATGATTAAAGCGCGCTACGGTGATATTCCGATCTATATCACCGAAAACGGGCTGGGGGCGGTAGACCCGATTATCAATGGCGAAATCGTCGACGACCCGCGAATTGACTACCTCAGCAGCCATATCACGGCGCTGGAAAAAGCGCTGGAGCTGGGTGCCGACGTGCGCGGTTACTACCCCTGGTCCTTTATTGATCTGCTGAGCTGGCTGAACGGTTATAAAAAACAGTACGGGTTCGTTTATGTCGATCACCAGCAAAATCTGGCGCGTAAACGGAAAAAGAGCTTTTTCTGGTATCAAAACGTTATTGCCAGCCGAGGCGAACAGCGTTAATCTTCTCTCCCAGGCGCCTTCCGGCGCCTGATTTAGTTCTGGAATACTCCTAAATTTCTTTTTACCAGGCCGGAAACATCGTCTGTTCTTGTCACAGGTATTTACAACCGAAATAACTCCATACAGTTTATCTTAAAAAGGAACTGCCGGTTGAGAACAGGCTTACTCAATATGGGTATATTCAACTTAATTTATTCCGATTATAAAATGGATACGCAAAATGACCGTTCAGGACTACTTATTAAAATTTCGTAAAATCAGTTCGCTGGAAAGTCTGGAAAAACTTTTTGATCACCTTAACTATTCTCTGACCGATAACGAAGAGATCGTCAACATGTATCGCGCGGCCGACCATCGCCGGGCGGAGCTGGTTTCCGGCGGCAAATTGTTCAACATCGGCGAAGTGCCCAAGTCCGTGTGGCGCTACGTGCAATAAAGACTGTCATCATTCACGCCAGTTGCTTATACTTCCGCCCTGCTTTTATTTATAACTGGCGTTGAATTTGGGAGTAATAATGTCCTCTGACTCTGTGGAACGTATTGGCGGATGGCTTTTGGCGCCGCTGGCATGGCTCCTGGTGGCCCTGCTTAGCGCCTCATTGTCGCTGCTGTTTTTTGCTAAGGCTTTGATGTCTTCCCAGACTTATACATTGCTGGGCAATATGAGTGCCGAACATCTCGCCCTGTGGATTGCTTCCTTAGCTTTTGCTATCGCCATGTGGTACTACACGCTGTGGTTGACCATCGCCTTTTTTAAGCGGCGGAAAGGGGTACCGAAACACTACATCATCTGGCTGCTGATCACGCTGCTGTTGGCGGTGAAAGCCTTTGCCTTTTCCCCGATTTCTGACGCGCTCGCGCTGCGCCAGCTGCTTTTCCCTCTTCTCGCCGCTGCGCTGCTTGCACCCTATTTCAGGCGTTCTGCTCGGGTTAAACGGACCTTTGTGAATCCGTAATAACCACACAGTTAACCTGTTGTCGCCGGTATCGATTTATTCGATAATAGACGGCTTTTTCTATTTCAGGTCGAATGATGGCTGATTATTTACTGCTCTTTGTTGGCACTGTTCTTGTTAACAACTTCGTGCTGGTGAAGTTTCTAGGACTGTGCCCGTTTATGGGGGTTTCCAAAAAGTTGGAAGCCGCTATGGGGATGGGGCTCGCCACCACCTTCGTGATGACGCTGGCCTCTATTTGCGCCTGGCTAATTGATACCTGGATCCTTATCCCACTGGATCTGGTCTATTTGCGCACGCTGGCCTTTATCCTGGTCATCGCCGTGGTGGTGCAGTTTACCGAGATGGTCGTGCGTAAAACCAGCCCGGCGCTGTATCGCCTGCTGGGGATTTTCCTGCCGCTGATCACCACCAACTGCGCGGTGCTCGGCGTGGCGCTGCTAAACATTAACCTTGGGCATAATTTCCTGCAATCGGCGCTGTACGGTTTTGCCGCCGCGGTCGGTTTTTCGCTGGTGATGGTGCTTTTCGCTTCTATTCGCGAGCGCCTGGTGGTCGCGGATGTGCCGGCGCCGTTTCGCGGTAACGCCATTGCGCTGGTCACCGCAGGTTTAATGTCTCTTGCCTTTATGGGCTTTAGTGGTTTGGTGAAGTTGTAATGAACGCTGTCTGGATAGCCGTGGTCGCCATTAGCCTGCTGGGGCTGATTTTCGGCTTAATTCTGGGGTACGCCTCCCGCCGCTTTGCGGTAGAAGATGACCCGGTGGTGGAAAAAATAGATGCCCTGCTTCCGCAGAGTCAGTGCGGCCAGTGCGGCTACCCCGGCTGTCGCCCCTACGCGGAAGCGGTCGGGACCCAGGGTGAGAAAATCAACTGCTGCGCCCCCGGCGGCGAAGCGGTAATGCTTAAAATCGCCGAGCTGTTGAACGTCGATCCGCAGCCGACAGACGGCGACGCGCAAGAAGCCGAACCTGCACGAATGCTGGCGACGATCGACGAAGCGAACTGCATCGGCTGCACAAAATGCATCCAGGCCTGCCCGGTCGACGCCATCATCGGCGCCACCCGCGCCATGCATACGGTGATGAGCGATCTCTGTACCGGCTGTAATCTCTGCGTCGCGCCTTGTCCAACGCAATGTATTGAACTGCGCCCGGTGGCGGCGACGACAGAAACCTGGAAATGGGATCTTCAGACCATCCCGGTACGCATTATTCCCGTGGAACAACATGTTTAAGTTATTTTCCGCTTTTCGCAAAGATAAAGTCTGGGACTTCAACGGCGGCATCCATCCGCCAGAGATGAAAATCCAGTCCAACGGTACCCCGCTGCGTCAGGTGTCGCTGCCGCAGCGTTTCGTCATCCCGCTAAAGCAGCATATCGGCGCGGAAGGTGAGCTGTGCGTGCAGCCGGGCGATCGCGTCCTGCGCGGCCAGCCGTTGACGCGCGGCTGGGGCCGAATGTTGCCGGTGCATGCCCCAACATCCGGGATCGTGGCGGCCATCGCCCCCCACTCTACCGCCCACCCTTCCGCGCTGGCGGAAATGAGCGTCATTATTGATGCCGATGGCGAAGACCGCTGGATTGAGCGCGATGGCTGGTACGATTATCAGAATAAATCCCGCGAAGCGCTGATTGAGCGTATTCACCAGTTTGGCGTGGCCGGACTGGGCGGCGCGGGTTTCCCGACCGGCGCCAAGCTGCGCGGCGGCGGCGACAAAATCGACACACTCATTATCAACGCCGCCGAGTGCGAGCCCTACATCACCGCCGATGACCGTCTGATGCAGGATTGCGCGGCGCAGATCGTTGAGGGTATTCGTATCCTTGCCCATATTCTGCAGCCGGGTCAGGTCCTGATCGGCATCGAGGATAATAAACCGCAGGCGATTTCGATGCTGCGCGCGGTATTAGCCGACACGCACGGTATTTCCCTGCGAGTGATCCCCACCAAATATCCCTCCGGCGGCGCGAAACAGCTCACGCAGATCCTCACCGGCAAGCAGGTGCCTCACGGCGGACGCTCCTCTGACATCGGCGTGCTGATGCAGAACGTCGGCACCGCCTATGCGGTGAAACGCGCGGTAATCGACGGCGAGCCGCTGACGGAGCGCGTCGTCACCCTGACCGGCGAAGCGGTCTCGCGTCCGGGTAACGTCTGGGCGCGCCTCGGCACCCCGGTCAGCCATTTGCTAAAGGATGCCGGTTTCTGCCCGAGCGCTGACCCGATGGTGATTATGGGCGGCCCGTTGATGGGCTTCACCCTGCCGTGGCTCGACGTGCCGGTCGTGAAAATTACCAACTGCCTGCTGGCGCCGTCGGCGAGCGAAATGGGCGAGCCGGAAGAGGAAAAAGGCTGCATCCGCTGCAGCGCCTGTGCGGACGCCTGCCCGGCCGATCTTCTGCCGCAGCAGCTTTATTGGTTCAGCAAAGGCCAGCAGCACGACAAAGCCACCAGCCATAATCTCGCAGATTGCATCGAGTGCGGCGCCTGCGCCTGGGTTTGCCCAAGCAATATTCCGCTGGTGCAGTACTTCCGCCAGGAGAAAGCCGAGATCTCCGCGATCGAGCAAGAAGAGAAACGCGCCGCGGAGGCCAAAGTTCGCTTTGAGGCGCGTCAGGCTCGCCTGGAGCGCGATAAAGCGGCGCGTCTGGAACGTCATAAGCAGGCCGCGGTCCAGCCTGCGGCGAAAGATCAGGACGCCATTAACGCCGCCCTTGCCCGGGTGCGTGAAAAACAGCGTGACGCGGCGCAGCCGATTATCGTGCTCTCCGGCGCCAAACCGGATAACAGCGAAGCCATTGCCGCCCGCGAAGCCCGCAAGGCCGAGGCGCGGGCGCGCAAAGCCGAACAGCAGACGGCTCCGGCGGTAGATGCCGCGGCCGATCCGCGCAAAGCCGCCGTTGAAGCCGCGATCGCCCGAGCGAAAGCGCGTAAAGCTGAACAGCAGACGGCTCCCGCGGTAGATGCCGCCGCCGGACAACCGGCAGCCGCCGATCCGCGCAAAGCCGCCGTTGAGGCCGCTATCGCCCGAGCGAAAGCGCGCAAAGCCGAACAGCAGACGGCTCCCGCGGTAGATGCCGCCGCCGAACAACCGGCAGCCGCCGATCCGCGCAGGGCCGCCGTTGAGGCCGCTATCGCCCGAGCGAAAGCGCGCAAAGCAGAACAACAGCAACAAGCAGTTCCCCCGTCGGCAGCCAATGACGACGCCCGCAAAGCGGCAGTCGCTGAAGCAATCGCCCGCGTTCAGGCCCGGAAAGCATCCCGGCAGGCAGTTAACGAGGATTAAATGGTTTTCAGAATCGCAAGTTCCCCTTATACCCACAATCAGCGCCAGACTTCGCGGATTATGCTGCTGGTGCTGCTCGCCGCGGTACCCGGCATCGTGGTGCAGACCTGGTTTTTCGGCTGGGGTACCGTGTTGCAGATTATCCTTGCCGCCCTCACAGCGTGGGGGGCCGAAGCGGCCATCCTTAGACTGCGCAAACAAAATATTCCCGCGATCCTCGCCGATAACTCAGCGCTGCTCACCGGCCTGCTGCTGGCCGTCAGTATCCCGCCTTTCGCCCCGTGGTGGATGGTCGTGTTGGGCACTGCGTTTGCGGTGATTATCGCCAAACAGCTGTACGGTGGACTGGGTCACAATCCTTTTAACCCGGCAATGATTGGCTACGTGGTGCTACTGATCTCTTTCCCGGTGCAGATGACCTCCTGGCTTCCGCCCCATGAAATAGCCGCCCATGTTCCAGGTTTTAGCGACGCGCTGCGGATGATTTTCACCGGCCATACGGCGACCGGTGGGGACATGAATAGCCTGCGAATTGGCATTGACGGTATCAGTCAGGCCACGCCGCTGGATACCTTTAAAACGTCGCTTCACGCCGGCCATCCGGTTAGCGAGATCCTGCAGTATCCAATCTACGGCGGCGAGCTCGCCGGTCTCGGCTGGCAGTGGGTGAACGTGGCCTGGCTCGCGGGCGGTCTGTTCCTGCTGTGGCAGAAGGCTATCCGCTGGCATATTCCGCTGAGCTTCCTGCTGAGCCTCGCCGTTTGCGCCACCCTGGGATGGCTGTTCTCCCCGGAAAGCCTCGCCTCGCCGCAGATGCATCTGCTTTCCGGCGCCACCATGCTCGGCGCCTTCTTTATCCTGACGGACCCGGTGACCGCCTCCACCACCAATCGCGGACGCCTGATCTTCGGCGCGCTGGCGGGATTACTGGTATGGTTGATTCGCAGCTTTGGCGGCTACCCGGATGGCGTGGCCTTTGCCGTCCTGCTGGCCAATATCACCGTTCCGTTGATCGATTACTACACGCGCCCGCGCGCGTACGGCCACCGCTGAGGACCCGAACATGTTACAAAGCATGCGCAAACACGGTATCACGCTGGCACTCTTCGCCGCAGGTTCTACCGGGCTGACGGCGGCGATTAACGAGCTGACCAAAAGTACCATTGAAGACCAGGCCGCCCAGCAGCAAAAAGCCCTATTCGACCAGGTGATGCCAGCCGCTCTCTACAATAACGATTTGCTGAAAAGCTGTTATCAGGTTAGCGCGCCGGAGCTGGGCAAGGGCCAGCACAAGGTATGGATCGCGCAGGACGGCGAGAAGCCGGTTGCTGCGGTGATGGAAGCCACCGCGCCGGACGGCTATTCCGGCGCCATTCAGCTGCTGGTAGCCGCCGATTTTAAAGGCACCGTGCTGGGTACCCGCGTTACCGAACATCATGAGACGCCGGGCCTGGGCGACAAAATCGAGCTCCGAATTTCCGACTGGATCACCCTCTTTGCCGGTAAAACGATCCATGGGCAAAACGACAGCCACTGGGCCGTGAAAAAAGACGGCGGCGATTTCGACCAGTTTACCGGGGCCACCATTACCCCTCGCGCGGTGGTCAACGCCGTCAAACGCGCGGGCCTGTACGCCCAAACGCTGCCCGCGCAGATTTCCGCATTCACTCCCTGTGGAGACTAGACCATGAGCGAAGTTAAAGACGTTATTGTTCAGGGGTTGTGGAAAAACAACTCCGCGCTGGTTCAGCTGCTGGGGATGTGTCCCCTGCTCGCCGTGACTTCTACTGCCACCAACGCTCTCGGTCTTGGGCTGGCGACGACGCTGGTTTTGACCCTGACGAACCTGACCATTTCCAGCCTGCGTCGCTGGACGCCGGCGGAAATCCGTATCCCGATTTACGTGATGATCATCGCGTCGGTAGTGAGCGTCGTGCAGATGCTGATTAACGCCTACGCGTTCGGCCTTTATCAGTCTCTGGGGATTTTTATCCCGCTGATCGTCACCAACTGTATCGTGGTTGGCCGCGCGGAAGCCTTTGCGGCGAAAAAAGGCCCGGCGCTCTCGGCGCTGGATGGATTCTCCATCGGGATGGGGGCGACATGCGCAATGTTTGTGCTCGGTTCGATGCGCGAAATCCTCGGCAACGGCACCCTGTTTGACGGTGCCGATAGCCTGCTCGGCGGCTGGGCTAAAGTTCTGCGCATTGAAGTATTCCATACCGATACGCCGTTCCTGCTGGCGATGCTGCCACCGGGCGCATTTATTGGCCTCGGCATGATGTTGGCGGTAAAATACCTCATCGATGAACGTAGCAAACAGCGCAAAGCCAAAGCGGCGCAAGCCGATCTCATTGCGCCGTCTGATGTGACGGGAAAAGCATAGGATGAATAAGAGTAAACGCCTGGAGATCCTCACCAGGCTCAGGGATAACGACCCGCACCCCACCACGGAGCTGCATTTTAACTCGCCGTTTGAACTGCTGATCGCCGTTCTGCTCTCGGCGCAGGCCACCGACGTCAGCGTCAACAAAGCCACGGCAAAACTCTATCCGGTCGCCAATACGCCAGCAGCCATGCTGGCGCTGGGCGTTGAGGGCGTGAAGGCGTATATCAAAACCATCGGTCTGTTTAACAGTAAAGCCGAAAACGTTATCAAGACCTGCCGGATCCTGCTTGAACAGCACAATGGCGAAGTTCCGGAAGATCGGGCGGCCCTTGAGGCGCTTCCCGGCGTGGGACGCAAAACGGCAAACGTGGTGCTGAATACCGCCTTCGGCTGGCCAACAATCGCCGTCGATACGCATATCTTCCGCGTTTGTAATCGAACACAATTTGCGCCCGGTAAAAACGTGGAACAGGTGGAAGAAAAGCTGTTAAAGGTGGTTCCGGCGGAATTTAAAGTCGACTGCCATCACTGGTTAATCCTGCATGGTCGTTATACGTGTATTGCCCGTAAACCGCGCTGCGGCTCCTGCCTGATAGAAGATCTTTGCGAGTATAAAGAGAAGGTCTATTCCTGACGACGCGCAGAGTCATTATCCTCCCAAAGAGATGACTCTGCCTCCCCCGGCTTTATCGACATTCACGCCATGGTTTTGCCCCGGCTGCGGGTGATTATGCGGTTATATAATCATCATCCAGGGTATTCATTTTTTTTAGAGTCAAAATTTCTATACATTTGTGATCAGGATCACCTGGTCATTTTGTTGTTGGTTAATTGTTAACGTAATTGTACCTAAACCTGCTGATTCAAATACCCTCAACTTAAATACCAACACAATAACCCATCAATTTTTAGGATTATGGGCTATATCACTGGATGCAAGCGCAGTCAGCAGAACATATCGCCATTATACGAAAAATTTTCCATTGCGGCAGATAAAAACGCTCCTATTCACCAAAGCTTGAAATTTAACTCTGAATAACATTTGTGTATGCGGTGTATTATTCCGCACAAAATATGTGTAACAGATTATTGCAAAGCTATTGCCTGAAGGGACAGGATAGTGAACATTACCTGCCGTTTTCCCTCCAGAATAACTATAAAGGCGGCGGTCTGAGAAGATTGCGCCCCGAGCACCCCCCGTTAATATGGGATGTAAAAAAAGAGGTATTTGTGTCGACTGCAAACAATAAACCAACAGAAAGCGTCAGCTTGAACGCTTTCAAACAACCACGATCGTTCTATCTCATCTTCTCGATTGAGCTATGGGAGCGTTTTGGTTTCTACGGCCTGCAAGGGATCATGGCCGTTTACCTGGTTAAACAGCTGGGTATGTCAGAAGCGGATTCTATCACCCTGTTCTCCTCCTTTAGCGCCCTGGTCTACGGCCTGGTGGCGATTGGCGGCTGGCTGGGCGACAAGGTGCTGGGCACCAAGCGCGTCATTATGCTCGGTGCCATTGTTCTGGCCATCGGCTATGGCCTGGTAGCGTGGTCCGGGCACGATGCGGGCATCGTCTATATAGGTATGGCGACGATTGCCGTCGGTAACGGCCTGTTTAAGGCTAACCCCTCTTCCCTGCTCTCAACCTGCTATGAAAAGAACGACCCGCGTCTGGACGGTGCATTTACCATGTACTATATGTCCATCAACATCGGTTCCTTCTTCTCTATGCTGGCCACGCCGTGGCTGGCGGCGAAGTTCGGCTGGAGCGTCGCTTTCGCCCTGAGCTTTGTCGGCCTGGTGATCACCATTGTCAACTTCACTTTCTGCCAGCGCTGGGTTAAACAGTACGGCTCGAAGCCTGACTTCGCCCCGCTGCAGGTAGGCAAGCTGCTGGCGACAATCGTTGGCGTGGTGGTTCTCATCGCGATTGCAACCTGGCTGCTGCACAACCAGGGTGTTGCACGTATGGCGCTGGGCGTGGTTGCGCTGGGTATTATCGTTATCTTCGCTAAAGAAGCCTTCGCGATGCAGGGCGCCGCGCGGCGCAAAATGATCGTCGCGTTCATCCTGATGCTGCAGGCGATTATCTTCTTTGTTCTGTACAGCCAGATGCCGACCTCCCTTAACTTCTTTGCGATTCGCAACGTTGAACACTCTCTGCTTGGCATCGCTTTCGAGCCTGAGCAGTACCAGGCGCTGAACCCATTCTGGATCATTATCGGTAGCCCGATTCTGGCCGCTATCTACAACAAAATGGGCGATACCCTGCCGATGCCGATGAAGTTTGCTATTGGTATGGTCCTCTGTTCCGGCGCCTTCCTCGTACTGCCGCTGGGCGCTAAGTTTGCCAGCGACGCGGGTATCGTGAACGTCAGTTGGCTGGTTATCAGCTACGGCCTGCAAAGTATCGGTGAACTGATGATCTCCGGCCTGGGTCTGGCGATGGTTGCGCAACTGGTTCCTCAGCGCCTGATGGGCTTCATCATGGGCAGCTGGTTCCTGACTACCGCTGGCGCCAACCTAATCGGCGGCTACGTCGCGAACATGATGGCGGTGCCGGATAACGTGACTGACCCGCTGATGTCGCTGGAAGTTTACGGTCGCGTATTCCTGCATATTGGTGTCGCCACCGGCATTATCGCCATCCTGATGCTGCTGACGGCGCCTAAGCTGAACCGCATGACCCAGGACGATGATAAAACGGCAAAAGCCCGCGATACCGCTACGGCCTAAGCTCCCCGGGAAAACCCATAAATTTAAACCGCTAACGCGCTGTTAGCGGTTTTTTTTTGCCCCTGGGCGGACTAACATACAGAAAACCGCAGCCACGAGGAGTTACCGATGAAACTGTTCTACAAATCCGGCGCTTGTTCTCTTGCTTCGCATATCGCGCTACGCGAGAGCGGCCTGGACTTCACCCTGCAGGGCGTTGACGTGATGAAAAAACGTCTCGAAAACGGGGATGATTATCTGCTGGTAAACCCGAAAGGTCAGGTGCCGGCGCTGCTGCTGGACGATGATGTGCTGCTGACGGAAGGCGTGGCCATTATGCAATATATCGCCGATCGCGTGCCGGATCGCCAGCTGCTGGCACCGGTGGGAAGCATCGCGCGCTATCAGACGCTGGAGTGGCTAAACTACGTGGCGACGGAACTGCATAAAGGTTTTACCCCGCTGTTTCGTCCGGATACGCCGGAGGATTACAAACCTGTCGCTCGCGCGCTGCTGGACAAAAAAATGCAGTACGTTAACGAATGCCTGGAAGATAAAGAGTGGATTAACGGGCACCGTTTCACTATCGCCGATGGCTACCTGTTCACCGTGCTGCGCTGGGCGTACGCCGTGAAGCTGGATATGGCAGGCTATAGCAATATTGCGGTCTGGATGAAGCGCGTTGCCGCGCGGCCTGCCGTAGCCGCCGCCCTCGAGGCTGAAGGGCTGAAGTAACGCCGATCCTTGCCCGACGCAGGTCGGGCAAGTTGTTCTCACGCCTCTTAAAGCTGCGTGGCGCTGAAGTAGTGCTCCGGCTGGGCAATACGCTCCTGAGCCGCCACAACCTGTAGCTCATACTCCTGCATATTTTTGGTCGCCAGCATGATTTCATACACCGCGGCGGTGACGTGCTCCAGCGCATCGCGCAAACTCGCGCCCTGCAGCAGCTTAACCAGCAGCAGCCCGCTGGTGACATCGCCGACGCCCACCGGCTGGCGCATGCCAAAATCCACCAGCGGACGGCTGATGTGCCAGGCCTCTTGCCCGGTGACCAGCAGCATTTCAAAACGATCCATGCTCAGCCCGGCGCGTGAGAGATGCTTCACCAGCACCACTTCCGGCCCCTGAGCAATCAGCTCGCGGGCGGCCAAAACCGCTTCGTTAACGTTTGCCACCGGGTGCCCGCAGAGGATCTCCAGCTCAACCAGGTTTGGCGCAATAATATCGCTCGCCGGCAGCGCATAGCGCACGTGAAACTCCGCGACGCCAGGCGCCACGATGCAGCCCTTTTCAGGATGCCCCATCACCGGGTCACAGAAATATTTCGCGGCCGGATTGGCGCTTTTCACCTGACGCACGATGCCAAGAATATGTTCGCCCTGCTCCGCCGACCCCAGGTATCCGCTTAATACCGCGTCGCAGCGCTGCAGCTGGTTAATGTCGGCAATCCCCTGCACAATCTCCGTTAAATGCGCCGGCGGCATGACGCAGCCGGTCCACTTTCCGTATTGGGTATGGTTGGAGAATTGTACGGTGTTAAGCGGCCAGACGTTGGCGCCAAGGCGGCGCATCGGAAATTCAGCGGCGCTGTTGCCCGCATGGCCAAACACAACGTGGGACTGGATGGCGAGGATATTCTTCATCTTGATTACCTGAGAGCAAAAAATAAGGGGCGCGGTTTCCCACGCCCCTGCCTTTACGCAATTACTTCCAGCAGACCAGACAGTAATTTTTCTTACCGCGGCGCAGTAAGGTGTAGCGCCCGAAGAGGCGGTCGCCATCGACAAACACATATTCCGGGTCGGACTGTTTTTCGCCGTTAATGGTCACCGCGTTGGAGGCGATGGTTTTACGCGCCTGGCCGCGGGACGGCTGCAGCTCAGAATCCACCAGCGCCTGCATCAGATCGGCACCCTTTTCCATTTCGATCATCGGCACGCCATCCTGCGCCAGCTGCTCGAAATCGGCTTCGCTCAGATCGCTCAGGTTACCGTTGAACAGGCTCTCGGTAATGCGTTTTGCCGCCACCAGTCCTTCTTCGCCGTGCACCAGACGGGTCACCTGCTCGGCCAGCACATACTGGGCGCGCGGCGCTTTACCGCTGTGTTTGTCTTCTTCTTCCAGGGCGTTGATTTCAGCCATGTCCATAAAGGTGAAGAACTTCAGGAAGCGATAAACGTCAGCATCCGCGGTGTTGATCCAGAACTGGTAGAACTTGTACGGGCTGGTTTTCTTCGGATCCAGCCACACCGCGCCGCCTTCAGTTTTACCAAATTTGGTGCCGTCGGCTTTGGTGATCAGCGGTACGGTCAGGCCAAAGACCTGGTTCTGGTGCAAACGACGGGTCAGGTCGATACCGGAGGTAATGTTGCCCCACTGGTCAGAACCGCCGATTTGCAGTGCCACGCCGTGCAGCTTGTTCAGGCAGGCAAAGTCGTAACCCTGCAGCAGGTTGTAGGAGAACTCGGTAAAAGAGATGCCCTGGTCGTCGCGGTTGAGACGCTGCTTCACCGCTTCTTTGTTGATCATCTGGTTTACAGAGAAGTGCTTGCCGATATCACGCAGGAAGGTCAGCACGTTCATGCTGCCAAACCAGTCGTAGTTATTCGCGGCAATGGCCGAGTTATCCCCGCAATCAAAGTCGAGGAAAGGCGCGACCTGTTTGCGGATTTTATCCACCCACTCCTGCACGGTATCTTCAGTGTTCAGTTTACGCTCAGCGGCTTTAAAGCTCGGGTCGCCAATCAGCCCCGTCGCGCCGCCCACCAGCGCAACCGGCTTGTGGCCAGCCTGCTGGAAGCGTTTCAGGCATAACAATGGAACAAGATGCCCCAAGTGCAAGCTGTCGGCGGTAGGGTCGAAGCCGCAATAGAGCGCGATCGGGCCTTGCGCCAGTCGCTCTGCTAACGCTTCCTCGTCCGTCACCTGGGCTACCAGCCCCCGCTCCTGCAATTGTTTAATCAAGTTACTGCTTGCCATCAAATTCTCCATCTATAAACGACTGCACCTCTGCCGGTACACGACTTTTCGCCAGACGCGAAAAAAAACATCTACGCAAAATTATTCAAGCTGCATCGCGGCGGCAAGCATGTAAAAGCCCAAGGAACTTACTCAGGTAAGCGACAGAGCCAGACAGGCGCGGCTAACAAAGATGCAGCTTGAAAAATGAAGCGTATAGAATAAAGCGCCGGGCCACGATGCACCAGCGCTTAACACAACATTTTTGCGTGCTTTATGGCGCCAGTCGGTCGATTTGCCAGCCGCCGTTTTGCCGCTGGTAGAGAAAACGATCGTGCAGACGATGCTCGCCGCCCTGCCAGAACTCCATCTGCTCGATGCTGACTCGGAATCCGCCCCAGAAGCTCGGCAGAGGAACTTCGCCCTGCTGGAACTTTTGCTTAAGCTCGAGGAACTTACTCTCAAGGATGCCGCGCGCCGAGATACGGCTGGACTGCTGCGACACCCAGGCGCCAATCTGGCTATCGCGCGGACGGCTGTGGAAATATTTAACCACTTCCAGCGTTGAAAGGCGTTCTGCTTTGCCGATAACCATCACCTGGCGCTCCAGCATATGCCATGGGAACAGCAGGCTGATGCGGGGATTTTTTTCAATCTGGTGGGCTTTGCGGCTGCCAAGGTTGGTGTAAAACACCAAGCCTTTTTCATCATAGTGCTTAAGCAAAACGATGCGCTGGTAAGGCTGGGCGTTTTCATCAACGGTGGCGACCACCATCGCCGTTGGATCGGCGAGCTTCGCATCGCAGGCCTGACGCAGCCAGCGTTCAAATAGCGCCAGAGGTTCGGCGGGAAGGTCGTGGCGACGCAGGCCGCCACGGGTGTACTCGCGGCGCAGGTGCGCGATTTGCTGCAATTCGTCGTTATCAGACATGGCAATTGAGACAATAATCAAAGGGTAGCGTCATTGTGCGCCCCCATGACCGAAATCTCAACGTTTGGCGGTTTGCAGCTGACAGTTTTCCAGCACGATACGGTCGCGTTTATAGACCGTCGCGTTATCACCCTTCGACCAGAAGACGTAAACGCCGTCGGTATAGCGCGCTCCGGATGCGGATAACCCCTGCTGCAAGTTGAGCTGCTGGTTATCGTAGATAAAGCTGACCTGCTGGCGAGTATGATTAAGATGGACGGTCAACGGCTTCTGGTCGCACTGGTACTCCAGAGTGTCCGTATTCATCCGCTCGACAAACTGATTGTAGTAGCTACAGCCCGCGAGCATAAAAGGTACCGCAAGAATAAGTATTTTTTTCATTAATTTGCCTTCGACTTTCCCGGTCCGGGAAGGCATAACGCCCTCCCTCAACGCTGTCCAGTCTACGAAGAAACCGGCGCGGGTGATTTCAGTTAACTCTGATTTTGCGGCGGATTTGCCGGGAAAATCGCGCCAAGCACGGAAGCCTGCGACGCGCCGGTTACCGAAGGGAGATTACCGGGTAATCCGGCAAGCGTCCGCCACGCCAGCCATGCGAAAGCCAGCGCCTCCATATCATCACCGCTGATCCCCGCCTCATCGGTGGTCGACACTTCCGTTCCCGGCAGCAGCGCCGCCAGACGCGCCATCAGCAGCGGATTACGCGCGCCGCCGCCGCAGACCAGCAGACGTTCGCATCCCCCGCTGAGCAGCACCTGTTCACTGATGCTGACGGCGGTCAGCTCCGCCAGGGTGGTCTGCACGTCCTGGGCGCGAAGCCCCGGATAACGCGCCAGATGCTGCGATAGCCAGCCGTAGTTAAAGTATTCGCGACCGGTACTCTTCGGCGCCGGTAGCGCAAACCACGGATCGCTTAGCATATCCTGCAGCAGCGGCAGCACCACTTTACCCTCGCTGGCCCACTGCGCGTCTTTATCGTAGGGTTTACCACACTGTCGCCAGATCCACGCGTCCATCAGCATGTTGCCAGGCCCGGTGTCGTAGCCGCGCACCGGTACCCCCGGCGCCAGCAGGGAGAGGTTGGCGATACCGCCAATATTAAGAACCATTCGACGCTCTACCGGATGCGCCAGCAGCGCGTGGTGGAACGCCGGAACCAGCGGCGCGCCCTGCCCGCCGAGCGCCATATCGCGACGACGAAAGTCGCCGACGACCGTCACGCCGGTACGCGCGGCAATCTGGTTATTGTCGCCAATCTGTAGGGTATGCGGCGCGTCGCCCGTAGGCTCATGCCAGACCGTTTGGCCATGGCAGCCGATGGCGATAATGTCAGCCGCCTGTAACTTTTCCTGCGTCATCAACGCCTGAACCGCATCGGCAAACAGCCGTCCCAGACGCGTATCAAGCCGCCCCAGCTGCGATAGCGTAAGCTGCTGGCCCTGACAGATGGCCAGAATGTCTTCTTTAATAGCTATGGGGATGGGATAGGTCAGGCTGGCCTGCTGGGCGACCATATTTTCATTAATTGCTGCGAGGACAACATCAACACCATCAAGGCTGGTGCCGGACATTACGCCGATAAAGCGGCCTGATTTCATACGCTTTCCTTCATTCCATGACTCTCGTATATCCCCACACTCCACCATAAACGAGGGGGCAATGCTATGCTGCTATAATACTTTTTAACAATACAAGCAGCGCTGTCGTTCGTAGGGTAAAGAACTTGTGTTTAGTTTAGGTTGAGACGACTCTGATTATTATTTTTTGTATAGTCACTGCATCTGCTATGCCAGCAGACGCTTAAATGCCATATAATTGGCTACAAGGAAGTTCAACAGAACGCTTCTTGGTGAACAGGAGATTCATAAATGATTTTACGTGTTTTGGCTGTCTCGATGATTGGTTTTACGCTTGCAGGCTGCGTCAGCAGCAGCGGTCTGTCCGGCGATGTTTACTCCGCATCCGAAGCCAAACAGGTCCAGAGCGTGACCTACGGCACTATTGTCCATACCCGCGCGGTGCAGATTCAGGGCGGAGATGACAGCAATGCTATCGGCGCCATCGGCGGCGCGGTTCTCGGCGGCTTCCTGGGTAACACCATTGGCGGCGGCACGGGCCGCTCACTGGCAACGGCGGCAGGCGCTGTCGCCGGCGGCGTAGCCGGTCAGGGCGTACAGGGTGCGATGAACAAAACCCAGGGCGTTGAGCTGGAAATCCGCAAAGATGACGGTAACACCATCATGGTGGTGCAGAAGCAAGGCAGCACGCCGTTCTCGGTTGGCCAGCGCGTGGCCATTGCCGGCAGCGGCAGCCAGGTTACGGTATCCCCACGCTAAACCTTATCCCTGCGGCCCTGACGGGCCGCTTATTTATATAAAAGATGTATCATTTACCAACATAAATAAACGATATAAATATATTTATATTTTCCTGCCGCACCTCAACTCTTTGCGCCCGCGCAATATCCCCCCTGCTGCCATCAAGTAATCTTCAATGAGTACTATTTAAATCATTTACGACAACCTCGTCGTTTATCCTCGCATTTTTCAGGGATGTTGACTATGCGCGCTAATATAAAAAGCTTATCCCAACGGATATTTCTTTACGCTGCCGTGTGTATCCTTGCGATTACCACGCTTAATTACCTCAGTGACTCGTTAATTCATCGTATACCTACAACATCATCCATGCTTTTTCCTGTACTGACGATTTCGCTGATGACTTTTCATATTATGATTGCCTGTTTTATGGGAATGAAATATCTGTGCGATAAAAAACGGCTGTACCTGGTTCCGATTACCTTCGCCTTTGCCTGCTCGGCCATGCTGATGCTGGGAACGATAGGCAGCTATCCCGACTGGTTGATTTGCGGACAGGGTCGCGCCATTAACCAAAATGACGCGCTGATTTTTTATTTTTTCCGCAACGTGATGATGGCCATTTTATTTATAACATCGATTGTTTTATACCGTTTTCGCAACATCACCCTCAGCTCAGGTAAAATTCACCCAACGGTACTGACAGGTTGCTTTGTTTTTATTGCCGCAGTGCTTATATTATCGTGGATTCATTCCAGCAACTCCCCGCTGTTGAGTATTGAATTCCTTGACAATCTGACCTACACTTTTACGCCGCTGTGGCATAATCGTATTGGTTGGTTATTAATTGTCATATGGTCAGTAACGCTGATTTTACTGATTAGCCTGACTCAATTGCGTAATATATTCTGGTACAGCGGGGCCTTTTTTTGTACCGCCTATATATTTACATTAATGGTTCTACTCTCAACGGCAGGTGATAGCAGTCACGCCTGGAACCAGGCCCGATTCTTTGAAACGCTTAGCACCCTGTTTCTGATTTTAGTCCTGCTGTGCGATGTTTTTATGCTCTATCGCGAATCGAACGAAAGATACGTCCGCTCTTACCAGAACTCGATTCGCGATCCCCTGACCCGGCTGTATAACCGCAGCTATTTTTATGACACCCTGAATCAACGATTGCCGAAGGTTTCCGCTTCACAACCGCTATCGGTGATCGTCTGCGACCTCGATCGCTTCAAGCGCATCAACGACACCTACGGTCACGTGCAGGGCGATAAGGTGATCCAATTTGCTGCCAGCGTGTTGCAGAACAACGTGCGCCAGGACGACGCCGCCGCGCGTATCGGCGGGGAAGAGTTTGCCCTGCTGCTGGTCAATATCGGCGCGAAGGAAGCGCTGGCTGTCGCCGAACGCATCCGCCTCTCCGTCAGCGAGAAGCAGGAAGGATTACCCGAAAGAATGACTATCAGCATGGGGGTTTTCACGACGCAGGATACGCGTGTTTCGGCAGAAGAGTGCGTTAAGCGCGCGGATACCGCGATGTACGAGGCGAAAAACAGCGGTCGTAACCGCGTTGTGGTCTGGCATGAATAGATAAAAAAGAGGCCTTGAGTTTCTTCAAGGCCCCGTTAAGGTCAATCTTTTGCCTGGAGATCGAGGATGTTGTGTTCAAGTTTACGAATTAAATTAAGCAACGTTTCCACTTCTTCTCTGGAAACGCCTGCCAGAATCTCATCACGCGTTTTGCCAATAACCTCTTCCATTTCATTGATCAGAGGCTCGGCCTTTTCCGTAAGCTTGATACGTTTTGCCCGCCGATCGTTTGCACAGGTCTGGCGAGAAATAAGCCCTTTCTCCTCCAGCTGGTCGAGCGTGCGAACCAGCGACGGCTGCTCAATACCAATGGCTTTCGCCAGCTGAATCTGCGACTGTTCAGGCGGCAGCTGGTGAATGTTATGCAGCGTGACCCAGTGCGTCTGCGTTAACTCCAGAGGTTTCAGGCGATGGTCGATTAGCGCGCGCCAGACGCGTACCAAACGTGCCAGATCAGAACCAAGTGGCGATTCCAATTTCATCTCCTTATAATTAGCTTGCTAAGTTATTATACTGATTTTAGAATAGTGTGCAGCATTTAAATTACCAAAACAAATGAATTACCTGATTCACTAGAATCAGAACAATGATTTACAATGTGAATAATCGCATCACCTGAACATTCTTCCTGCAACGGCAAAGGATTTTTGCTTGTGAAACTGAGTCTTAACACTGCCGGATTGTCGCTCCAGGACCTGGTGTTCGGCGCTTCTGTCTATTTCCCTCCTGTCTTTAAAGCGGTTCTGCTGGGCTTTTTTATCTGGCTGATTGTCCATCGCCAGCTGCGGGACTGGATGTACGCAGGCGAGATCTGGCATCCCCTGTTAATGGACCTCTCCTTCTTTGCGCTCTCCGTCTGTCTGGCGCTGGTTTTACTGACTATCTGGTAATGTTCATTCCATGAAGAAACTAAAATACTTATCCACGCTGCTGGTCGCCGCGCTGGCCATTATTGCCGCCTGGCTGGTCTGGAATTACTACACGCAATCCCCGTGGACCCGCGACGGCAAGGTGCGCGCCGAACAGGTTGGCGTTACGCCGCAGGTTTCCGGCAGCATCCTGCAGCTAAACGTGCGCGATAACCAGCTGGTGAAGGCCGGAGAGGTGCTGTTCAGAATCGACGACACGCCGTATAAAATTGCCCTGCTCAACGCCCGCGCGCAGCTCGCTAAAGCCAAAGCAGAAGTCGCCCGCGCGCAGGCGGAACAGAAAAAAGCCGCCAGCGATGCTAACCGCCGGCGTCATCTTTCCCAGAATTTCATCTCAGCAGAAGATTTAGAAAACGCCAATACCGCGCTGAATACCGCGACGACCAACCTCGAAGCCGCTAAGGCGGTGGTTGGCGTGGCGCAGGCCACGCTCGATCATGCCCAATGGCAGCTCACGCAGACGGAAATCAAAGCGCCGGTTGACGGCTGGGTCACCAATCTCTCGACCCGCGTTGGCGACTACGCCGCCGTTGGCCACCCGGTTTTCGCCCTCGTCGACAGCCACTCCTTCTACGTGGTGGGTTATTTTGAAGAAACGAAACTGCGTCATATTCGTCCCGGCGATAGCGCGCAGATTATTCTTTATAGCAGCAAGCAAAAGTTACAGGGTCACGTTGGCAGCATCGGACGCGCGATAGTCGACCAGAGCGTGGAGAGCAGCGGCGGGCTAGTGGCGAATATTAAACCGAATATTCCCTGGGTCCGCCTTGCTCAGCGCGTCCCGGTACGCATTGAGTTTGACCATCTGCCGCCGGATACCACCCTGGTCTCCGGTACCACCTGTACCGTTGCCATCGGCGCGCAGTAATGAAGCTGCAGGCCCTGTCGTGGCGCGCGCTCCCGTGGATTAAGGCCAGCCGTCCGCAGTGGCGCTATGCCCTGCGCAACGGGATTGCCATGTGCCTGGCGCTGAGCGTCGCCTACTGGCTGAATCTTGACGAACCCTACTGGGCAATGACCTCCGCCGCGGTGGTCAGCTTTCCCACCGTCGGCGGCGTGATCAGCAAAAGCTTCGGGCGTATTGCCGGCAGCCTGCTCGGCGCCTGCGCGGCGCTGCTGCTGGCCGGGCACACGCTCAACGATCCGTGGCTGTTTCTCTTCAGCATTTCAGCGTGGATAGCCCTCTGTACCTGGGCCTGCGCGATGTTCACCAATAACGTCGCCTACGCTTTCCAGCTCGCAGGCTATACCTGCGCGATCATCGCTTTTCCGGTTATCAATATCACTGACGCCAACGAACTGTGGACTATCGCCCAGTCGCGCGTCTGCGAGGTTATCGTCGGTATTTTGTGCGGCGGGCTGATGATGATGATTTTACCGAGCACGTCCGATGGCGCTACGCTGCTGACGGCGCTGAAAAACATGCACGCGCGCCTGCTGGAACACGCCAGCCTGCTGTGGGTGCCGGAAACCACCGATGCGATCCGCACCGCGCACGAGAGCGTGATTGGGCAAATCCTGACCATGAATTTGCTGCGTATCCAGGCCTTCTGGAGCCACTATCGCTTTCGTCGGCAAAACCCGCTGCTGAACTATCTGCTGCATCAGCAGCTGCGAATGACCAGCGTGATTTCGAGCCTGCGGCGGATGCTGCTCAACTGGCCCACCGCGCCCGCCCGCACCCGCGAGATTCTGGAGTCACTGCTTAACGAATTAGCGCATACAAACGCCGATGCCTTGAGCGTCGCCCGCATCATCGCCCCGCTGGCGCCGCCCGCGGACGCTGATTACCGGCATATCGCCTTCTGGAAGCGTCTGCGCTACTTTTGTCGTCTCTACCTGGTGAGCAGCCGCTGGCTCACGCGCATCGAAAACGCCACCGCGGTGACTAAATTTAACGTGCCTTCCGCGCCAGCGCTGGCCCGCCATACCGACCAGGCCGAAGCCTTGTGGAACGGCGTTCGCACTTTCTGCGCGCTGGTAATGGTCGGCGCATGGGGAATTAGCACCCAGTGGCAGGCCTGCGCCGCTGCCCTGACCCTGGCGGCTATCTGCTGCGTCCTCTATTCGGTCTCTCCTTCGCCGTTTAAGTCCTTAACGCTGTTGATGCGCACCCTGATCCTGCTTTCGCTCTTTAGCTTTGTTGTGAAGTTTGGCCTGATGGTGCAGATCACCGATTTATGGCAGTTTCTGCTGTTCCTGTTTCCGCTGCTGACGACCATGCAGCTGCTGAAGCTACAGATGCCTAAGCTCGCCGGACTATGGGGTCAGCTGATTGTCTTTATGGGGTCGTTTATTTCGGTCACCAACCCGCCGGTCTACGACTACGCGTCGTTTCTTAACGATAATCTGGGGAAAATCATTGGCGTAGGCCTCGCCTGGCTGGCGTTCGCCATTATCAGCCCGGGTTCGGACGCGCGTAAAAGCCGCCGCCATATCCGTGCGTTACGGCGTCACTTTGTTGACCAGCTCAGCCGCCGCCCGCAGCACAGCGAGCACGAATTTGAATCGCTGGTTTACCACCATATTAGCCAGCTCAGCAATAGCCAGGATGCGCTGGCGCGCCGCTGGCTGCTGCGCTGGGGCGTGGTGTTGCTCAACTGTTCCCACGTGGTGTGGCAGCTGCGCGAGTGGGAAACCCGTTCCGACCCGCTATCGCAGGTGCGTGATTTATGTATCAGCCTGCTGCGGGATGTAATGAGCGAGCGCGGGGTACAGCAGCGTCCGCTCGCCTCTACGCTCCAGGAACTGCAGCGCATCTGCGACGCGCTTAATCACCACCACCAGCCGGCGGCCAAAGAGCTGGCGGCGGTTATCTGGCGGCTGTGGTGCGCGCTGTCGCAGCTGGAGCAGGCGCCGATTGCCGGAACCCTGACGGAAAGAACTACTTAATCACGCCGCAGGCAAACCGCTCGCCGCCGCCGCCAAGGGGCTGCGGGCTATCGGACATATTGTCGCCCCCCACGTGAATCATCAGCGCCTTGCCTTTCACCTCATCCAGCGTTTTTAAACGCGGTGCCACTACCGGCTGGGTGGCTTTACCGTCGTTGTTGACCACCAGGAATGGCAGATCGCCGAGATGCCCGGCGCCGTCAGGACCTTCATGCTTTCCGGTTTTTTGCGGATCGTAGTGCCCGCCGGCTGCGCCAGCGGCGACGGCTTTGCCCTCTTTAATCGCGGGCTGGCAGCTGCCGTTGGCGTGGATATGGAAGCCGTGCTCGCCGGGAGGCAGCGCCTTCAGGTCTGGCGTAAACTCCAGACCTTTCTCGGTTTCGCTGATTTTAACGCTACCGATAGCCTGACCGACGCTCTGGCTGGTAACAAGATTGATATCGACGCTTTCACTGGCCGCCTGCGCGCCTGCGCACGCGGCCAGGGTAAGTATGGCGAGAATACATCGTTGCATAACACCTCCTTAATGGCTCTATCGCTACTAAGTGTAGGCCATTGCTGAGGTGTCGGTGTCTACGGAACGTCGTAGCCTAACGCCGCTTTACGAATGCGGAACCACTGCTGGCGGCTCATGTTTAGCTTTTCAGCAACCACCGCGGAGCGCACGCGCTCGATTTTGCCTGAGCCGATGATCGGCAACGGCTGCGATGGCAGACGCAGGATCCAGGCGTACACCACCTGCTCAATGCTCTCCGCATTTAGCTCCTGAGCAACGCGCGCCAGCTCATCGCGCAGCGACTGGAAGCTGTCATCGTTAAATAAACGTCCGCCGCCGAGGCAGGACCAGGCCATCGGCCGGATACGCAGCTGCTGAAGCTGATCCAGCGTACCGTCCAGCAGCAGCGGCTGATGGACCGGGGAAATTTCCACCTGGTTGGTCGCGAGCGTAAACGGCAGGCGCGACTGCAGCAGGGTAAACTGGGCGGGAGTAAAGTTAGATACGCCGAAGTGGCGAACTTTGCCGCTATGGTGGAGGGCAAGGAACGCCTCCGCGACTTCATCCGCATCCATCAGCGGGTCCGGACGATGGATTAGCAGCAGATCAAGATGGTCGGTTGCCAGATTACGCAGCGACTGTTCGGCGCTGAGAACGATATGGTCGCGGTCGGTAATATAGTGGCCGATGGTGTTTTCCGCCCGCGCTTTAGTGGCTATCCCGCATTTGGTGACGATTTCCATCCGGCTGCGCAGATGCGGAGCCAGCTTTAGCGCTTCGCCAAATGCCGCCTCACAGCGATAGTCGCCGTAAATATCGGCGTGATCGATAGTGGTGACGCCCAGATCCAGGTGTTGCTCAACAAAGCTCACCAGCGCTTTCGCGGACATATTCCAGTCCATCAAACGCCAGTAGCCCATCACAAAACGAGAAAATTCCGGCCCCTGCGGAGCCATAGCAATACGCTGAACCATAACAGCTTCCTCAACAAAAATGTGCCCTGAGTATACGCAATTTTATGCTTAAAACAGTGAGGGTTGCTGCGGTTCTTCCGCACTATCCTGCTTAGCCGCGCGTAATTTGCGCAGCAGCCGCTGGCGACACAGACGCAGAACCTCCTGCTTTTGCGCATCGTTCATTTTCTGCCAGTTGAAACGCTCGTCGCGGCTGCGCATGCACCCCCGGCAGTAGCCACGTTCATCAGACTGACAAATCCCCCGGCACGGACTTTGCACCGGGAAGAACTCCAGTTGTTCAGCCACTTCGCCTCTCCTGCCGCTCATCTCTTTCTTTATTGAAGACGTTTCATTCGCCGTACGCAAATTTTGTTCATCGCCCTCTGCGCCAGGCGGCATTTTTAATTATGACTTGCATTAGACCAATCGGTCTATTACAGTGAGCGCTATGAACAAGCACAGTGAATGCAACACCCGCGAACATATCCTGGTCACCGGCGAGCAGCTCTGCATGCATCGGGGATTTACCGGCATGGGGCTGAGTGAACTGCTGAAAACAGCGGAAGTGCCGAAAGGCTCTTTCTATCACTATTTTCGCTCAAAAGAAGCCTTTGGCGTTGCGCTGCTCGAGCATCATTACGCCGGATACCTTCAGCGCCTGGTGGAGCATTTTGACCACGGTCAGGGAAACTACCGCGATCGCCTTTTGGCCTATTATCAGCATACGCTGACGCAATTTTGCCAGCAGGGCATTATTAGCGGCTGTCTGACGGTGAAGCTGTCGGCGGAGGTCTGCGATCTGTCGGAAGATATGCGCGCCGCGATGGATAAAGGCGCCAGCCAAATCATTATCCTGCTGGGCGATGCGCTGGAGAAAGGCCGTCAGGAAGGCAGCCTTGAGTTTGACGGCGACGCGTTCACCCTTTCCCAGGTGCTCTACTCCCTGTGGCTGGGGGCGAATCTGCAGGCCAAGATTACGCGTAGCGCGACGCCGCTGGAAAGCGCCCTTGCCCACGCTAAAAATATTATTGCTGCGCCTGGCGTTTAACAGGCGTTTTTATTTCATCAGTTTCAAGACGACCGGTCTACTCAGGAGTCATTATGTCAGAATCAAAGTTGTTTACCCCGTTGAAAGTAGGTGCGGTAACCGCGCCCAACCGCGTATTTATGGCTCCGCTGACGCGTCTGCGCAGCATTGAACCGGGCGATATCCCTACCCCGCTAATGGGTGAATACTACCGTCAGCGCGCCAGCTCCGGCCTGATTATTTCCGAAGCCACCCAGATCTCCGCTCAGGCTAAAGGCTACGCGGGCGCGCCTGGTCTGCACAGCCCGGAACAGATTGCCGCGTGGAAAAAAATCACCGCCGGCGTACACGCCGAAAACGGGCGTATTGCCGTTCAACTGTGGCACACCGGGCGCATTTCGCACAGCAGCATCCAGCCTGGCGGCGCCGCCCCGGTGGCGCCGTCGGCCATTAGCGCGGGTACCCGTACCTCGCTGCGCGATGAAAACGGCCATGCTATTCGCGTCGACACCTCGATGCCGCGCGCGCTCAACACCGATGAGATCCCGGGGATCGTTGATGATTTCCGTCAGGCGGTAGGCAACGCCCGCGATGCCGGTTTTGATCTTGTCGAACTGCACTCCGCGCACGGCTACCTGCTGCACCAGTTCCTTTCCCCCTCTTCCAACCACCGTACTGACCAGTACGGCGGCAGCGTGGAAAACCGCGCGCGCCTGGTGCTGGAAGTGGTTGATGCGGCAAGTAAAGAGTGGAGCGCCGACCGTATCGGTATTCGCGTTTCGCCTATTGGCAGCTTCCAGAACGTCGATAACGGTGCGAATGAAGAGGCCGACGCGCTCTATCTGATCGAAGAGCTGGCCAAACGCGGCATCGCTTACCTGCACATGTCCGAGCCGGACTGGGCCGGCGGCCAGCCGTACAGCGATGAGTTCCGTCAGAAAGTGCGCGACCGTTTCCCCGGCGCCATTATCGGCGCTGGCGCCTACACGGTCGAAAAGGCAAACGATCTGATCGGTAAAGGCCTGATCGATGCCGTGGCCTTCGGCCGCGACTACATTGCCAACCCGGATCTGGTCGCGCGCCTGCAGAAAAAGGCCGCTCTGAATCCACAGCGTCCAGAAAGCTTCTACGGCGGCGGCGCGGAAGGCTATACCGATTACCCGACCCTGTAATCCCTCCATTGATAGCGGCGGGTTATCGCCGCTATACTCAACGCTCTGCTGTATCAACATAAACTGCATAGGGGACATTATGCGCTTACTTCACACCATGCTGCGCGTTGGCGACCTGCAACGTTCGATTGAGTTTTACACCAACGTGCTGGGCATGAAACTGCTGCGCACCAGCGAAAACACGGAGTATAAGTACTCGCTGGCATTCGTGGGTTACGGCGAAGAGAGCGATACCGCCGTGATTGAGCTGACCTACAACTGGGGCGTTGATAAGTACGATCTCGGCAGCGCTTATGGCCATATCGCACTGAGCGTTGAAAACGCGGCGGAAGCCTGCGAGCGTATTCGCCAGAACGGCGGCAACGTGACGCGTGAAGCCGGTCCGGTGAAAGGCGGTACCACCGTTATCGCCTTCGTCGAAGATCCGGATGGTTATAAAATCGAACTGATCGAAGAGAAAGACGCCGGTAAAGGCCTCGGCAATTAATCTGCTCGGGCACCCGCGGTGCCCGCTGTTTTATCCCCCTGCCTGCTGCAAGGCGCGGCAAAATTTGCCATAATGCGCGCTACTTTTTTCCAGCTAAGAGAATCTGATGTCCGAGAACGTTCAACTTAATGGTCTGTGCGACCGTTTTCGCGGTTTTTATCCTGTGGTAATCGATGTTGAAACCGCCGGATTTAATGCCAAAACCGACGCCCTGCTGGAGATCGCCGCTATTACGTTGAAAATGGATGAAGAAGGCTGGCTGATGCCGGACGAAACGCTGCATTTTCATGTTAAACCTTTTGAGGGCGCCAACCTGCAGCCCGAAGCCCTGGCTTTTAACGGTATTAACCCCCACGACCCCGAACGCGGCGCGGTGAGCGAATACGATGCGCTGCACGCGATTTTCAAAATGGTCCGTAAAGGGATGAAAGAGAGCGACTGCAGCCGCGCGATCATGGTTGCGCATAACGCCACGTTCGATCACAGCTTTACCATGGCGGCGGCAGAGCGCGCAGGGCTGAAACGTAATCCGTTCCACCCGTTCGTCACCTTTGATACCGCGGCCCTGAGCGGCCTGGCGCTGGGGCAAACGGTGCTGTCGAAAGCCTGTATTGCCGCAGGGATGGCGTTTGATGGTACCCAGGCGCACTCCGCGCTATACGATACCGAACAAACCGCCCAGCTGTTCTGCGAAATCGTCAACCGCTGGAAGCGTCTCGGCGGCTGGCCATTACCGGTGGCCGAAGAATAAACGATAAAAAAAGCGACTTCATCGGAAGTCGCTTTTTTAATAGCAGCAGAATTACTCCGCTTTCGGCTCGTCAGTTTTATACTTAGCGGCCGTTTCTTTGATCAGCTGCTGCAGTTCGCCGCGCTGATACATTTCAATCACGATGTCGCAGCCGCCGACCAGTTCGCCGTCTACCCACAGCTGCGGGAAGGTTGGCCAGTTAGCGTATTTCGGCAGCTCTGCGCGGATGTCCGGGTTTTGCAGGATATCGACGTAGGCAAAACGTTCGCCACAGGCGGAGAGCGCCTGAACGGCCTGCGCGGAGAAACCGCAGCTTGGCAGTTTCGGTGATCCTTTCATGTACAGCAGGATCGGGTTTTCAGCGATTTGATGTTGGATTTTTTCTAAAGTCGTGCTCATTGTCGTGCTTCCTCAAACTTCTCTACGGCAGTAATTTGTCATTGTAGCGCCCTGAACGCAGGACCGATAATAACATTTTTTTCACTTGCCACATTTTATCTTCTGTCGGCCAAAGTTGCCTCAAAAATATCATTTTATTGCTATACGCGGCAACGCGTTGCGCGTTTTTCATGCGTCAGGGGTGCTGACGGAAGCATTTTTTTGCAAATGTTAACCAAACGAGACTTTAGATACAAAAGAGTAGTAACTCTCCACGATTTTATGCTTTAGAATCGATGCGGTTTGTCATTCATCGTCAGGCATCTGTATATGTCTGTAATTTAATCAGGGGAGTGCTCAGTGGCGCGTCTTAACAAAATCGCGATTTCGCTCTGTGCATTACTTTTCACATCTATTTCACTTACGCCGCTGGCGCATGCTTCCGGGCATACGCACGCTTCGGCCGCGCCTAAAGCGCATCCGGCCAAGGGCACGACCGCGGAGCGTAAGAAAAAAGCAGTCAATTCCAAAAGTAAAACCGCCGCCAAAACCCCCAGCAAGAAAACGTCGACCGCCAGCCGCAGCAAATCAACCGCGTCACGCCAGACCGCCAGCGTCACAAAAAAATGCGTCCTGCGCAAAGGCTATAAAAAACTGTGCGCCAGCTCGACAAGGTCAATAGCGGAAAGCAAGATGGCAACGGCGAGCGTGCAGAAAAAATGCGTGGTGCGTAAAGGCTATAAAACCCGCTGCAAACCCATCGCCGATGAGCCGCAGTTGACTATCGCCGATGCGCATAAGGCGCGGGTACAAAAAGCGCAAAGCACCGCGATGTCAAAGCTGATGGATCAGATTGGTAAGCCCTATCGCTGGGGCGGTACTTCCCCGCGCACCGGGTTTGATTGTAGCGGCCTGGTCTATTACGCCTATAAAGATCTGGTTAAAATCCATATTCCACGCACCGCCAATGAGATGTATCACCTGCGCGACGCCCGTCCGGTGGATCGCGGCGAGCTGCAGAGCGGGGATCTCGTCTTTTTCCGCACCCGCGGGCGCGGGACTGCCGATCACGTCGGCGTTTACGTTGGCAACGGCAAATTTATCCAGTCTCCGCGCACCGGCCGCGATATTCAGATCACCTCATTAAGCGACGATTACTGGGTACGCCACTACGTCGGCGCGCGTCGCGTTATGACGCCGAAAACCATTCGCTAAATATGCCTTGCCGCTTGGGCGGCAGGGTAACTCTCTCTTTTGCCACATCTTTTAATTTGCTACTATTACCCTGCGTAATACATGGTTATTGCGCGTACAAACTATAAAAAGGAGAGTAGCAATGTCGTTCGAATTACCTGCATTACCATATGCAAAAGACGCCCTGGCGCCGCACATTTCCGCGGAAACCCTGGAATACCACTACGGTAAACACCACCAGGCCTACGTCACCAACCTGAATAACCTGATCAAAGGCACCGCGTTTGAAGGGAAAACCCTGGAAGAGATCGTGCGTTCTTCCGATGGCGGCGTCTTCAACAACGCCGCGCAGGTCTGGAATCACACCTTCTACTGGAACTGCCTCGCGCCAAACGCCGGCGGCGAGCCGCAAGGCGAACTGGCGGCCGCTATCGCTAAATCCTTCGGCAGCTTCGCTGATTTCAAAGCCAAATTCACCGACGCGGCGGCAAAAAACTTCGGCGCAGGCTGGACCTGGCTGGTGAAAAACGCCGACGGTAGCCTGGCCATTGTCTCCACCAGCAACGCGGGTACGCCGCTGACCAGCGACGCGACTCCGCTGCTGACCGTGGATGTCTGGGAACACGCTTATTACATCGACTACCGTAACGCCCGTCCGAACTATCTGGAACACTTCTGGGCGCTGGTAAACTGGAAGTTTGTTGCCGCTAACCTGGCAGCATAAAAGCAAACCGCAGATGCCTTTCGGCTTCTGCGGTTATTCTCTCACAGCACGCGATCTTAACGGTTGGCGAACGCCTCTTCCGGCTGCGCCCGCCCGCTGAACAGCACCAACAGCAGCGCAACGCCCGCGATAATCGCCCCCATCACCGGGACAAACGCATAGCCGAGGCCGCCGCTAATGACTGCGCCTCCCGCTGCCGCTCCCAGCGCGTTTCCAAGGTTGAAAGCCCCGATATTGACCGACGACGACAGCCCCGGCGCTTCGTGGGCCACGCGCATCACCCGCATCTGCAAAGGCGGCACCACCGCAAAGGTCGCCGCGCCCCAGACCACCATGCTGATTGCCGCGCCCACCTGCGATTGCGCCAGCAGCGGGATCGCCAGCATGATAACCATCAGCAGCAGCAGAAAGCCCTTCAGCGTCCCGGAAACGGAGCGGTCAGCAAATTTACCGCCAAGATAGTTGCCCAGCGAAAAGCCCACGCCGATCAGCACCAGCATCGCGGTGACAAACAGCGGAGAGGCGTTGGTAATGGTATGCAGAACCGGGGAAATATAGGTATAGAGCGTAAACATCGCCCCTGCCCGCAGCACGGTAGTCAGCAGCGCCGACAGCACCTGCGGGCGCATCAGCACCGAAAGCTCCTGCTTCACATTTGGGCGCTCGCCGGCGCTGCCCTTCGGTAAGGAAAACCACAGGCCGATTATCGCCACCACGCCCAGCCCCGCCGTTGCAAGGAACGACATTCGCCAGCCGATGGTTTCACCCAGCCAGGTTGCTGCGGGTACGCCGCCGATGTTGGCGATCGTCAGCCCCATAAACATCGTCGCCACCGCGCTGGCCTGCTTATGTTTTGGCACCACGCTTGCCGCCACCACCGAGCCCAGGCCAAAGAAAGCGCCATGGTTAAGGCTGGTAATGATCCGCGACAGCAGCAGCGTGGTGTAATCCGGCGCAATGGAAGAGAGCACGTTGCCGAGGGTAAAAATCGCCATCAGAAAGATCAGCGCGTTTCTGCGCGCGCGGTGGGAGAGCAGCAGCGTCATCAGCGGCGCGCCAACCATTACGCCGATGGCATAGGCGCTAATCAGCATTCCCGCCGCCGGAATCGAAACGTCAACGCCTTTAGCGATAACCGGTAATAGCCCCATCGGGGAGAACTCGGTCGTGCCGATGCCAAAGGCACCGATCGCCAGCGCGAGCAGGGGAAAGTTGATTTTCATGCAGGGACTCCATCAGGCCGCCTTCCGCGACGGCATCTCATCAGAAGTCAAAAGCATGACATCAATCACAGAAAAACAAAAGTAAACGAAATGGCAAAAGATTTTTGCGAAAATGATAATAATAGGTGGTGTAAAAGGGAGAGCGGCCCCTCCCTTATCGCAGAACTAGTGCAGTACTGCGGTCAAACCTGCGGCAACAATCAAACCCAAAACAATAATCGTTGTTGTCAGCGAAAACTTTAAATTTGTATCCATCAATTTTTCCCCCTGATTATCCCCACATGAAAAGTGAGCTTGCTCATTTTTACACAGAATAGCGTAAAAATCTTCCGAGATTTAGAGTGATGCACATTTTTGCTCTTCCCCTTTGCCCCAAGATCGGACAAAATCCCACGCTAATTTGAAAGCGTATCGGCCATTGACCCCTTCCTGTCGTTCTGTGTCGTTTTCCCGACGTGATGCCATGCTCAATTTTGGCGTCAGGGTGTGTACAGGCAAACGTTTACGTACCGATAAACAGACGATCAGGTCAAGGTCTGGAGTGAGAAGTAATGGCAACTATTAAAGATGTAGCGAAGCGCGCAAACGTTTCCACTACAACAGTGTCACATGTGATTAACAAAACCCGTTTTGTTGCGGAAGAGACGCGCAATGCGGTATGGGCAGCAATAAAAGAGCTGCATTACTCCCCCAGCGCCGTTGCCCGCAGCCTGAAGGTCAATCACACCAAGTCGATTGGTCTGCTGGCGACCAGCAGCGAAGCGGCCTATTTCGCTGAGATTATCGAAGCCGTTGAGAAAAGCTGTTTCCAGAAGGGCTACACCCTGATCCTCGGCAACGCGTGGAACGACCCGGAGAAACAGCGCGCCTATTTGTCAATGATGGCGCAGAAACGCGTCGACGGCCTGCTGGTGATGTGTTCCGAGTATCCGGAATCGGTGTTAAGCATGCTGGAAGAGTATCGCCATATCCCGATGGTGGTGATGGACTGGGGCGAGGCAAAAGCCGACTTTACCGATTCGGTCGTCGATAACGCCTTCGAGGGCGGCTATATCGCCGGACGCTACCTGGTTGAACGCGGCCATCGCGACATCGGCGTGATCCCCGGCCCGCTGGAGCGTAACACCGGCGCAGGCCGGCTGGCGGGTTTTATGAAAGCGATGGAAGAGGCGCAGATTAACGTCCCGGAGAACTGGATTGTACAGGGTGATTTCGAGCCGGAATCCGGCTACCGCGCCATGCAGCAAATTCTCGCCCAGCACCCTCGCCCAACGGCCATCTTCTGCGGCGGGGATATTATGGCGATGGGCGCCATCTGCGCGGCGGATGAAATGGGCCTGCGCGTGCCGCAGGATATTTCGCTGATCGGTTATGATAACGTGCGCAACGCCCGCTACTTTAGCCCGGCGCTGACCACCATTCATCAGCCTAAGGACTCTCTTGGCGAAGCGGCCTTTAATATGCTGCTGGACCGTATCGTTAATAAGCGTGAAGTCTCGCAGTCGATTGAAGTCCATCCGCGCCTGGTCGAGCGCCGTTCCGTGGCCGATGGTCCGTTTGTCGATTATCGCCGTTAGCCCTGCTTGCGGCGTCGGTTATTCCGGCGCCCGCAGCCACTCCCGGTTTAGCGTTTCGCTATCGCCAAGATAATCCAGTAACCAGAGCAGCGCCGGTGAAGCGTCGCTTTGCTGCCACGTCAGGCAGCATGCGGCATCCGGGAAGGGGTTCTCCAGCTCCAGCGCCGTCCATTCGCCGCTATCCAGCCACGGACGCGCTAAATGCCCGGGCACCATACCGACGCACAGTCCGGCGGAGAGGCAGGTTTCAGAAGCATCCCAGTCCGGCACGACTACCCTCTTCTGGTTATCGAGCAGCCACGTGGTCCGCTTCGGCAGCGAGCGTGACGTATCCTCTCTGACCAGCGACGGCCAGTTGCGCAACACGTCATCGCTCAAAGGCCCCGCCATTTTTGCCAGCGGATGGTGGCTCGCAACGACGCAGTCCCAGCTCAGCATCCCCATATCGCGGAAGGCGTAGCGTCCCCCTACCGGAATGGAGCGCGTCGCGCCGATGGCTAATTCCACGCGACCGTCGGCGAGCGCATCCCAGACGCCGTTGAACACCTCCTGAAAGACGATCAGCTCGACGTCATCAAAATGGCGATAAAAATCAACGATCATCTGCCGCATACGCGTGGGTTTAACGATGTTATCAACCGCGATGGAGAGCTGCCCGCGCCAGCCGTTGGCGATCTGCTGGCACTGCTGGCGGGTGATCTGCATTTTTTTGATAACAGATCGCCCTTCCTGTAAAAACCAGACGCCGGCCGGCGTTAATTCCACATCCCGATGGCGGCGTTCGAACAGCGGTACCGCCAGCCACTCCTCCAGCTGACGTACGGTATAGCTGACGGCCGAGGGTACGCGGTGCAGTTCCTGGGCGGCGGCGCTAAAGCTGCCGTTTCGGGCGACAGCATCGACAACTTCAAGCGAGTATTCAGACCACATTTTCTGCCTGCAAAATTTTTGAACTCATCTGACAAATATTAGCGTTTCACAAGCCTTAATGCACTCCCTACACTCTGCGCCATCGTACCTGCACAATAAAAAGAGAATATTATGCAACAACCTGGGAAAGGATTTTTAGTCTGGCTGGCTGGCCTCAGCGTACTGGGCTTTCTGGCCACCGATATGTATCTTCCGGCTTTCGCCGCCATGCAACAGGATCTGAATACTTCCGCCGCCTCAGTCAGCGCCAGCCTGAGCCTGTTCCTGGCGGGCTTTGCGCTTGGGCAGCTCTTCTGGGGCCCCATTTCCGATCGCTATGGCCGTAAGCCGGTGCTGCTGAGCGGTCTGGCTATCTTTGCTGTCGGCTGCCTGGGGATGCTGTGGGTGCGCGATGCCGGCCTGATGCTGGCGCTGCGCTTTATCCAGGCTCTGGGGGTTTGCGCCGCCGCGGTGACCTGGCAGGCAATGGTAACCGATTATTACCCTGCGCAAAGAACCAACCGTATTTTCGCCGCCATTATGCCGCTGGTTGGTTTGTCGCCGGCGCTGGCGCCGCTGCTTGGCAGCTGGCTGCTGGTCCACTTCGAATGGCAGGCCATTTTTGCCGTTCTGTTCGCCATTACCCTGCTGCTGATGCTGCCGGCCCTGCGCCTGAAGCCAGCGAATAAACCGATCGTCAGCGTCCAGCAGAAGCTCACCTTCCTCGCCCTGCTGCGCTCGCGGGAATATAGCGGTAACGTGCTGATCTACGCCGCCTGTTCCGCCAGCTTTTTCGCCTGGCTCACGGGCTCGCCGTTTATCCTCCATGACATGGGCTACGGTCCGACCGTTATTGGCCTGAGCTATGTTCCGCAGACTATCGCGTTTCTGGTGGGCGGTTATGGTTGCCGCGCGGCGCTACAAAAATGGCAGGGGCAGCAAATTCTTCCCTGGCTGCTGGCGATTTTCGCCGTCAGCGTCGCCGCCACCTGGCTGGCTGGCCTGCAGGAGAACGCGACGCTTGTTGGGTTGATGATTCCGTTCTGCGCCATGGCGGTGGTGAACGGCGGTATTTATCCTATCGTCGTCGCGCAGGCCCTGAAGCCATTCCCGCAGGCGACCGGCCGTGCCGCGGCGCTGCAAAACACTCTGCAGCTTGGCCTCTGTTTCCTGACCAGCCTGCTGGTCTCCACGCTGATTGCCACGCCGCTGCAAACGACCACCAGCGTGATGCTGGTTTCCATCGTGCTGGCCGGCATAGGCTACCGCATGCAGTATAAAGCCGCGCATCCGGCAACAGAATCGTCACATGCGTAAGCTATTCTACTGATAGTTATAGAATCCAGTAATTAGCTTGCTAAGATATTTTTGTTGAAAGCGTGTTTTTAGCGGCCTATACTGGATCCGGCATCACATAAATAGAAAGATTAATTGATTTAACGGGAGCAGGATGCATCCCGTTTCACCATGGAAGGCCTTTCGGCAAGGGTTACCTCCCTTCCTCTGTTCTACGTCGGATAGCAGCCTCACGGATTAACCGTGAGATTTCTCACAAAGCCAAAAAAGCGTCTACGCTGTTTTAAGGTTCTGATCACTTGGGCGTGATGGAGAAGCTATGAGTTCATCGTGTATAGAAGAAGTAGTCAGTGTACCAAATGATGATTGGTACCGAATTGCAGCTGAATTATTAGGCCGTGCGGGCATCGAAATTAATGGTCCTGCGCCCTCCGATCTACGGATTAAAAACCCGCTCTTTTTTAAGCGCGTTTTGCAGGAGGGGTCGCTGGGGCTCGGCGAAAGCTATATGGACGGCTGGTGGGATTGTGAACGGCTGGATATTTTTTTCCATAAAGTTTTACGCGCCGGACTGGAAAATCAGCTTCCCCATCATTTCAAAGATACCTTGCGTATCGCCAGCGCACGCTTATTCAATCTGCAAAGTAAAAAACGGTCCTGGATTGTCGGCAAAGAGCATTATGATTTAGGCAACGATCTGTTCAGCCGCATGCTCGACCCTTATATGCAGTATTCCTGCGCGTACTGGAAAGACGCGGAAACTCTCGATGACGCGCAACAGGCTAAACTGGATCTGATCTGCCGTAAACTTGAGCTTGAGCCCGGTATGCGGGTGCTGGATATCGGCTGCGGCTGGGGCGGGCTGGCTTACTACATGGCCAAAAATTACCAGGTCAGCGTGGTGGGCGTTACCATCTCGGCAGAGCAGCAGAAAATGGCGCAGGAGCGCTGCGCGGACCTCGACGTTACCATCCTCCTCCAGGACTATCGCGACCTGCACGAAAGCTTTGATCGTATTGTTTCAGTCGGCATGTTCGAACACGTCGGGCCTAAAAATTACGCCACCTATTTTGATGTGGTCGATCGTAATCTGAAGCCCGACGGTCGTTTCCTGCTCCACACCATCGGCTCGAAAAAAACCGACCATAGCGTTGATCCCTGGATCAACAAATATATCTTCCCTAACGGCTGTCTGCCGTCGGTACGCCATATTGCCGAAGCCAGCGAATCGCATTTTGTTATGGAAGACTGGCATAATTTCGGCGCCGACTACGACACGACGCTTATGGCCTGGTATGAACGCTTTCTTAATAGCTGGCCGGATATTGCCGACAACTATTCAGAACGCTTTAAACGCATGTTCAGCTATTACCTGAATGCCTGTGCCGGCGCTTTCCGCGCGCGCGATATCCAACTGTGGCAGGTGGTTTTTTCTCGCGGGGCCGAACACGGCCTGCGCGTGGCCCGCTAAAAATATCCCCCGCTTCGGCGGGGGGATTTTATTATTCGGCCGTCGTTTTCAGCGCCGCTTCTGCTTCTTTCGCCGCCAGCACGCGCTCAACGGTATCGATGACCGCCTGCGTCTGCGGATCGATTTCAATATTCACCCGATCGCCCAGCTTTTTCACCCCAAGCGTGGTGCGCTGCAGCGTTTCCGGAATTAAATGCACGCAGAACCGAGTTGGCGTCACTTCACCGACGGTGAGGCTAATCCCATCTACGCCGATATATCCTTTATAGAGGATATATTTCATCAACGTCGGGTCCTGAACCTTAAACCAAATCTGGCGATTATTTTCCGAGGTCAGAATTTTCACCACCTCCGCGGTGGTCATAATATGACCTGACATCAGGTGGCCGCCAATTTCATCGCTGAATTTGGCCGCGCGCTCAACGTTGACGCTGTCGCCCTCGCGGATCGCGCCCAGATTGGTTATCCGCAAGGTCTCTTTCATCAGATCAAAACTCACTCGCGGGCCATTGATATCCGTGACCGTCAAGCAGCAGCCGTTGTGCGCTACCGAAGCGCCCGTTTCGAGCCCCGCGAGCATATGCTCAGGCAGCTCCACAACGTGGGTGCGAAAGTTGGGTTTTTCATCAATAGCCACCACTTTGGCGGTCCCCTGCACAATACCGGTAAACATATTTTGCTCCTGTATAAATTCGTGACGGTATCAATACCGTTTTAGGCTATGACGAACAATAACAGCTGGCAAAACAGGTTGCCAGCGCACAACGTGCAGAGGAATTTTTTCACTGGCTAAATGGCTAATCCTCGCTACAATAGTCTGGCAAATCCCTCTGCTTTTTCTTCTTGCTGCCCTCGATGGCGGCTTTTTTAGTCCCCCAATAACAACAATATATAGGTGTTCACGTGCAGAAGTATTTTATTGAAGCGCGTCAGTTATTAGCACTGGCTATACCCGTTATTCTTGCCCAGGTCGCCCAAACCGCCATGGGCTTTGTCGATACCGTGATGGCGGGCGGCTATAGCGCCACCGACATGGCGGCCGTTGCCATCGGCACCTCCATCTGGCTACCGGCGATCCTCTTTGGCCACGGCCTGCTGCTGGCCCTGACGCCCGTTATTGCCCAGCTGAATGGTTCTGGTCGCCGCGAGCGTATCGCCCATCAGGTGCGCCAGGGATTCTGGCTGGCCGGCTTCGTCTCCATCCTGGTAATGGTCGTGCTGTGGAACGCCGGTTACATTATCAGCTCAATGCATAACATCGACCCGGCGATGGCTGACAAAGCGGTCGGCTACCTGCGCGCGCTGCTGTGGGGGGCGCCCGGCTATCTGTTCTTTCAGGTTGCCCGTAACCAGTGTGAAGGGCTGGCGAAAACCAAGCCGGGAATGGTCATGGGATTTATCGGCCTGCTGGTCAACATTCCGGTGAACTACATTTTTATCTACGGTCACTTCGGTATGCCGGAACTCGGCGGGATTGGCTGCGGTGTGGCGACGGCATCGGTTTACTGGGTGATGTTTTTCAGCATGCTGTTCTGGGTGCGCCGCGCGCGTTCAATGCGCGATATTCATCTCCAGGAGCGCTTCAGCAAACCGGATTTCGCCGTCATCCAGCGTTTGGTACAGCTGGGCCTGCCGATTGCGCTGGCGCTGTTTTTCGAAGTCACGCTGTTTGCCGTCGTCGCGCTGCTGGTCTCGCCGTTGGGGATCGTTGACGTGGCCGGGCATCAGATTGCCCTTAACTTCAGCTCGCTGATGTTCGTGCTGCCGCTCTCGCTGGCGGCCGCGGTGACCATTCGCGTCGGCTTCCGTCTCGGGCAGGGGTCAACGCTGGAGGCGCAGACCTCGGCCAGAACCGGCGTCGGCGTTGGGGTGTGCATGGCCGTTTTCACAGCGGTGTTCACCATTCTGATGCGTAAGCAAATCGCCCTGCTGTATAACGACAATCCCGAGGTCGTGGCCCTGGCGTCCCAGCTAATGCTGCTCGCGGCCATCTACCAGATTTCCGACTCCGTTCAGGTGATCGGCAGCGGGATCCTGCGCGGCTATAAAGACACGCGTTCCATCTTCTTTATTACCTTTACCGCCTACTGGGTATTGGGTCTGCCGAGCGGCTACCTGCTGGCCCTGACCGATCTGGTCGTGCCGCGCATGGGCCCCGCCGGTTTCTGGTGCGGGTTTATTATTGGTCTCACCTCCGCCGCCGTGATGATGATGCTGCGTATGCGTTTCCTGCAGCGTCAGCCTTCCAGCATCATTTTACAGCGCGCGGCGCGCTAGCCCGCGGCGAAACCAACGGCGCTGATTCAGCGCCGTTATCGCTTGTTGATGAAGAAATATTCTTTTGCATCAGTAAAATATCAGCAATATGGATAAAACTTCTGCGATCGCGAGAAAACTGGAAGAAAAGTGACGTTTGCCTCTTGCCACAACCCCTCCCTCCCGCTAATATGCGTCCCCGTTGCCGCTGCAACATTGCGTTCATAGCTCAGTTGGTTAGAGCACCACCTTGACATGGTGGGGGTCGTTGGTTCGAGTCCAATTGAACGCACCATAATGCGTTTATAGCTCAGTTGGTTAGAGCACCACCTTGACATGGTGGGGGTCGTTGGTTCGAGTCCAATTAAACGCACCATAATGCGTCCGTAGCTCAGTTGGTTAGAGCACCACCTTGACATGGTGGGGGTCGGTGGTTCGAGTCCACTCGGACGCACCATTTCACAGCCTCGTGATCTGGTGCCTGTTTTATCTCCCGCATTGAAATATCCGAAAATCACCCTTTCTCTGTAAATTCACTATTTTCTGATTTTTCTCAACTCGTCTGCTAATAACGTTCAGTATCCGCTAAGTTATTCTTCGCAGTTATGTAAAGTGACGTAAAGCCCTGCGCCGGGCCTGCCCTGCATTTATTAACGTAGCGGCCACGGATATATTCCCTCGCGGATAAAAATCTTTCGTTAGATCATAACCCGTTATGCTGATATTCATTAAAAACAAGCGAAACGGTAACCGCTGCATGATTCAGAATATTTCAAAAAAATATCACCAGTAACCGGTTTGACTGTTCGGAAATAACAGCTAAATTTAATTCCTGAACGACAACGGATACGTATCTAAATCGTATCTTCCTGACATAAACTCAATAGAGGTATGAAAATATGGCAGAACATCGTGGTGGTTCCGGTAATTTCGCTGAAGACCGTGATAAAGCATCTGAAGCTGGACGTAAAGGCGGTCAGCACAGCGGTGGGAACTTTAAAAACGATCCGCAACGTGCATCTGAAGCCGGTAAAAAAGGCGGACAAAATAGTCATGGTGGCGGACGTAAATCTGATAATTCCTGATTATTAATCGCCTCGTTCTCTTGTAAATAAAAGAGTATCCTGCGGGTCTGCGGACTCGCAGTTATTCTCCTGTGTAAAAGGTATTTCCATATGAATATGAAGAGCATAGAAGACGTATTTATTCATCTTTTATCGGATACTTACAGCGCTGAAAAACAATTAACCCGCGGACTGGCTAAATTGGCCAGAGCAGCGTCAAGCGAACAGCTCAGCGCCGCGTTCAAGGCCCACCTTGAAGAGACCCAGGGGCAGATTGAGCGTATCGATCAAATTGTCGAGCAAGAACCTGCCATCAAAATTAAACGTATGAAATGCGTGGCGATGGAGGGACTTATTGAAGAAGCTAACGAAGTGATTGAGAGCACAGAGAAAAATGAAGTGCGGGATGCTGCGTTAATTGCCGCTGCGCAAAAGGTTGAACATTATGAAATTGCCAGCTACGGCACTCTCGCCACCTTAGCACAACAGCTGGGTTATAAAAAAGCGGTTAAGCTTTTAGCGGAAACGTTAGAAGAAGAAAAATCAACCGATCTTAAATTAACTGACCTGGCGGTCGGCAATATTAATAAAGACGCACAAAATAAATAGCCAGATAATAATCCGATATTAAGGAGTTGATTATGAATCACCTTGAACATTATCACGACTGGCTACGCGATGCGCATGCAATGGAAAAGCAAGCAGAATCCATGCTGGAATCCATGGCGGGCCGCATCGATAACTACCCGGACCTGCGCAGCAGAATTGAACAGCACGTAACTGAAACCAAACGCCAAATTACCGTGCTGGAGGAGATTCTCGACCGTAATAATATATCGCGTTCGGTACTGAAGGATTCAATGAGCAAAATGGCCGCCTTCGGGCAATCCATTGGCGGCATGTTCCCTTCCGATGAAATTGTTAAAGGGTCAATTAGCGGTTATGTCTTTGAGCAGTTTGAAATCGCTTGTTATACCTCCCTGCTTGCCGCTGCGAATAAAGCTGGCGACGTCGCATCGATCCCGGCCATCGAATCAATTCTGGCAGAGGAGCGGGCAATGGCCGACTGGCTGCTGAAGCATATTCCGCAAACGACGGAGGAGTTCCTTCTGCGATCTGAAGCCGAAGGCGTTGAAGCTAAAAAATAAGCAATAAGGATAAGAGCCTATGTTCCGACACGTTAAGCAACTTCAGTATACCGTAAGGGTCGCGGAGCCAAATCCGGGACTGGCGAACCTCCTTCTGGAACAATTCGGCGGCCCTCAGGGTGAGCTGGCCGCCGCATGCCGCTATTTTACTCAGGGTCTGAGCGATGACGATCCGGGTCGTAAAGATATGCTGATGGACATTGCTACCGAGGAGTTGAGCCACCTTGAAATTATCGGCTCGCTGGTTGGCATGCTCAATAAAGGGGCGAAGGGTGCCCTTGCGGAGGGAACCGAAAACGAAGCCGACCTGTACCGTTCGCTCACCGCCAACGGTAACGACAGCCATATTACCTCTTTGTTATATGGTGGAGGTACGCCGCTGACCAACTCCGCCGGAGTACCCTGGACCGCCGCCTACATTGACACCATTGGTGAGCCCACCGCGGATTTACGCTCCAATGTGGCGGCGGAGGCGCGAGCCAAAATCATCTATGAGCGCCTGATCAACGTCACTGATGACCCCGGAGTTAAGGATGCGCTGGCCTTTTTGATGACCCGGGAAGCCGCCCACCAGCTCTCTTTTGAAAAAGCGCTTCAGTCCATCAGAAACAACTATCCGCCCGGTAAATTACCGCCACTCCCCGAATACGCCAGCACCTACTACAATATGTCGGAGGGCGATGACATACGCGGTAGCTGGAATAGCGATCGGCACTTCGACTATGTCGCGGATCCGCAGCCTGCAGTAGACGGCGGAGACGGGAGCGTCAGCGTCAGGTTAACAGCCGAGCAGAAGGCTCTGGTTAAAGCCATGGCGGAACGGACCGAATCCGACCCCGAGGGCGATCCTCTTACCGGCGCTGAGCTCGGCGAAGGTAAGAAAAAGCCTTAATCATCAGCACCTGTTGTTAATCACTCCCCCCTGCTCGGTTCGGGGGGTTGTTATGTGATGGGGTCCGGATCATGTTTGAACTCGACGCGTTTAATCTGGCACGGCTGCAGTTCGCATTTACCGTCTCTTTTCATATTCTTTTCCCGGCAATTACCATTGGGCTTGCCAGCTATCTGGTGGTGCTGGAGGGGATGTGGCTGCGGACAAAAGACGACGTCTGGCGCTCGCTGTATAATTTCTGGCTGAAAATTTTTGCCGTTAATTTCGGCATGGGCGTGGTTTCAGGCCTGGTGATGGCCTATCAGTTCGGTACCAACTGGAGCGGTTTCTCTCAGTTTGCCGGGAGTATTACCGGTCCCCTGCTGCTTTACGAAGTCCTCACCGCGTTTTTCCTCGAAGCGGGCTTCCTGGGCGTCATGCTTTTTGGCTGGAACAAAGTCCCCCCAGGACTGCATTTTTTCACCACCTGCATGGTGGCGCTGGGCACGCTGATGTCAACTTTCTGGATCCTCGCGTCCAATAGCTGGATGCAGACGCCGCAGGGTTTTACCATTGAAAACGGTCACATTATTCCCCAGGACTGGCTGGCGATTATCTTCAACCCCTCTTTCCCGTATCGCCTGTCGCACATGGCGATCGCCGCTTTTCTCAGCAGCGCGATGTTTGTCGGCGCCTCCGCCGCCTGGCATCTTCTTCGCGGCAATGATACGCCGGCGATACGCAAAATGTTCTCAATGGCGATGTGGATGGCTCTGCTGGTCGCGCCGATCCAGGCGATGGTTGGCGATATGCACGGCCTTAATACGCTTCAGCATCAGCCGGCAAAAATCGCCGCCATTGAAGGCCACTGGGAAAATAAACCCGGCGAAGCCACCCCGCTGCTGCTGTTTGGCGTGCCGGACATGGCGGAAGAGCGCACCAAATACGGTCTGGAAATCCCGGCGCTTGGCAGCCTGATCCTCACCCATAGCCTGAATAAACAGGTCCCTGCCCTGAAAGATTTCCCGAAAGAGGATCGGCCAAACTCCCTTATCGTCTTCTGGTCGTTTCGCATCATGGTGGGTATGGGCGTGCTGATGATTGCCCTCGGCGTCTGGAGCCTCTGGCTGCGCTATCGGCAGCGTCTTTTCCACTCTCGCGCCTTCCAGTGGTGCGCCCTGGCGATGGGGCCGGCAGGACTGCTGGCGCTGTTGGCCGGCTGGATCACGACCGAAGCGGGCCGCCAGCCCTGGGTTATCTATGGTTTTTTACGCACCCGGGACGCGGTCTCCCTGCATAGCACAGCGCAAATGATCGTCAGCCTGCTGGTCTTTATCGCGGTGTACTGTTCGGTCTTCGGCGTCGGTTATTACTATATTATCCGGCTGATTAAAAAAGGGCCGCAGCCCGTCAGCGAATTAACGTCGTCAACCTCCGGCACGCCGGCGCGCCCCCTTTCCGCCGCAGAAGCCGTGCCTGAAGAGGAGAAAAGCTAATGGGCATCGATATTCCCGTGATCTGGTTTGTCATCATTGTGTTTGCCACCCTGATGTATATCGTGATGGACGGCTTCGATCTGGGCATCGGTATGGTCTTCAGCTTTGTCCCCAACGCCAATGAGCGTGACGTGATGATGAACAGCGTCGCCCCGGTGTGGGACGGCAATGAGACCTGGCTGGTGCTGGGCGGCGCGGGGCTATTCGGCGCCTTTCCGCTGGCCTACGCCGTGATCGCCGACGCGCTGACGATTCCCCTTACTGCCATGCTAATTGGTCTGATCTTTCGCGGCGTGGCCTTTGAGTTTCGTTTTAAGGCCACCCCCTCCCACCAAAAGTTCTGGGATTACTCGTTTGTCGGCGGATCGTTGTTGGCCACCTTTAGCCAGGGGATCGTCGTGGGCGCGGTCATCAGCGGCTTTGACGTTGCCGACCGCAGGTTCATCGGCTCCGCGCTGGACTGGTTGACGCCCTTCAGCCTGTTCTGCGGCTTAGGGCTGGTGGTGGCTTATACGCTGCTTGGCACGACCTGGCTGATTATGAAAAGCGAAGGCGCGCTGCAGCAGCGTATGCGCGAGCTGACCCGCCGTACGCTGCTGGCGCTGCTGGCGGTCATCGCCGTGGTCAGCGTCTGGACGCCGCTGGGCTGGCATTCCGTTGCTGAACGCTGGTTTACCCTGCCCAATTTTTACTGGTTTGTGCCGGTCCCCATTCTGGTTCTCGTCTTTAGCCTGTGGATCTGGCGCCTGAGCGCTAACCCCAACAGCCATGCCCGTCCTTTCCTCCTGACGCTTGGGCTCATTTTTCTCGGCTTCAGCGGTCTGGGCATCAGTTTGTGGCCCACTATCATTCCACCGCATATCACGCTGTGGGAGGCTTCCGCGCCGCCAGCCAGCCAGCTCTTTATGCTGGTAGGCACCCTGCTCATCATTCCGGTGATTTTGGTATACACCGCATGGAGCTACTACGTATTCCGCGGCAAAGTTTCCGGAAATGAAGGCTATCACTGAGGTACGCTATGGCTGACTGGCATACACGGGCCATTATCTACCAGATTGATTCCGCCCTCTTTTATGATTTCAACGGCGATGGCTGCGGCGACATCGCCGGGATTACGGCCAAGCTGCGCTATATTCGCCGAATGGGCGCGACGGTAATCTGGATAACCCCCTTCTACCTGACGCCATTTCTGGACGAAGGTTACGATGTCAGCGACCACCTGCAGGTCGATCCGCGATTTGGTCAACTGGCGGATATCATCGCCTTTATCGAGCAGGCCCGCGAATTAGGGATGCAGGTCATTATTGAACTGCTGATTCAGCACACCTCCGACGCTCATCCGTGGTTTCAACGGGCGCGCCGCAGCCGCAGCTCGCCGTTTCGCGACTATTATCTATGGGCGGATAGCGATGATGACGATACGCCGCCGATGTTTCCCGGCGTCGAGGAGAGCATCTGGACGTGGGATGAAGAAGCCGGGCAATATTTTCGCCATATGTTTTATCGTCACGAACCCGATCTCAACCTGGCCTCGCCTGCCGTTATTAAAGAGGTCGAAAATATCATTATCTTTTGGCTGAAGCTGGGGGTTTCCGGCTTTCGTCTGGATGCCGCTGCGCATCTCACAAAGCAGGCCGGACGCGGCGAGGAGAAACGGGGGCTGTGGATCCTGGAACATCTGCGCCGGCTTGTCGAGCGGCATAACCCGCAGGCCATTCTGCTGGGCGAAGTTGACGTTGACGTCGAGCAGTACCGCGACTATTTCGGTGATAATAACCGGCTTAACATGGTGCTTAACTTCTGGTTGAACAAATACTTTTACGTCAGTCTCGCCAGCCAGAACGCGCGCCCGCTGATTAACGCAATAAAGAAAACCATCGTCCCTCCCGACGCCTGCTGCTTCGCTAACTGGTTGCGTAATCATGATGAGCTGGATCTGGAGGGTATCGGCAACAAGAACAAGCAGACCGTGCTGGAGGCCTTCGCGCCGGATGAAAAGATGAACGTTTATCAGCGCGGCATTCGCCGTCGGCTCGCGCCAATGCTAAACGGCAATCGGCAGCGGCTGGCGTTCTGTCACGCCGTGCTGTTTTCGCTGCCCGGCGTACCGATTATGCGTTATGGCGATGAAATCGGCATGGGTGACGATCTGGCGCTCGAAGAGCGGTACGCGGTACGTACGCCGATGCAGTGGGCCGGTTCAGCCGGCGGCGGCTTCTCCGCAGCCGACCCCGATACCTTTGTTGCCCCCATGATTGACCGGGGGCCGTTTCGCTATCAGAAAGTCAACGTGGCTGATTCACTGCTGCACCGCCATTCCCTCCTGCATCGCATAATGGATATCGCCAATACGCGTTCCGAGTTCCCGGAAATCGCCGTTGCCCCTTTTCGTATCATTAGCACCGATCGGCAGGCGATTCTGGCGATTTGCTACGATAACCATGAGCGTAGCGTCATCACCTTTCTTAATTTCAGTGAAAAAGCGCTGCGCTTTACCGCGAAAGGGATCGACGAGGCGGTCTGGACGCCCTGCCTGGCCGACAAAACCTACGCTGACGCGCTTATCCCCGGTAAGCGCGTTGAGCTGGAGATTAGCGCGTATGGTTACCGCTGGTTCTGGACCAATAGCAGCGCGCTGCGTTAGCGGTGTTTGCGCGAGGTCAACCATCTTGCCAGGAGCAATCCGGCCACCGCCGCGCCGCCCAGCAGCGTTTTTCCCGGCACACCGGAGGTAATGGCGGTGGCGCGATATTTTGCCTCGGAGGAGAAACGCCCGTGGGTTTTATGTAATCCCCTGACCGGTTGTTCGAGGTAGTCCTGACGGTCATCAGCGTTCAAATGGCGTGTCATTTGCCCTTCCCATGCTTTTTTGACCATCAGCCGGTCAAGCAAGCCGGGGAAAAGAAATTGCCCCACAATGGACTGGATCGTGCTGCTCCCCACCCAAAGTTCACGTACGGGCCTGCGCGCGACGTTGAAAATAGCCTGCGCGGCCACTTCCGGCTGAAATACCGGCGGCACCGGGCGCATCGCCCAGGCGAACTTATTGCGCGCCCACTCAAACTGCGGCGTATTCAGCCCCGGCATCTGCACCATAGCAATGCTCACGCCGCTATTTTCATGCATTAGTTCAGTGCGAACCGCATCGGTAAAGCCGCGAATCGCAGCCTTCGCCCCGCAGTAGGCGGATTGTAGCGGAATTGAGCGATAGGCCAGCGCGGAGCCGACCTGGATAATCACCCCGCGATCGCGGGGCGTCATAAGCTCCAGCGCGGCGCGAGTCCCGTTGACGTAGCCCAGATAGGTGACCTCCGTGACCCGCAAAAATTCGTCGTGCGTCATCGCCCGGAAAGGTGCCAGCACCGCGCACATCGCGTTATTGACCCACACGTCGATCGCCCCGAGCCGATTTTCAATTTCGCCGGCGGCCGCCAGCAGCGCATCGGCATGAGCCACATCGGCCTCGACGGTATGAACCCGAACGCCATAGCGAAGGAGCTCCCGTTTCGTCGCTTCCAGGCTGTGATCATCGCGGGCAATAATGCCGACGTCATAGCCTGCCTGCGCAAAGCGCAGGGCCGTTGCTTTGCCGACTCCCGCAGTACCGCCAGTGATCGCCATGACTGCCATACAAACCTCCGCAATAAGGGTGTGTTATGCGCTCTGCCAGCCGGGCAGCTTTTCCATCAGCATCGCCAGCGAATAGCGCACGGCTTTTTCCACCACGTCCTGGCACTCGCCGGAAAACAGCGTCTTATGCGCGTCGATTTCGCCGCGAAAGTTCCATGCGAACCACACGGTGCCCGCAGGCGTCCCGTCATCGCCGCCGTCAGGTCCCGCGTATCCGCTAATAGCAATGCTGATATCCGCCCCGGAACGCGCCAGCGCTCCCGTCGACATCTCTTCAACGGTCTGACGGCTGACGGCGCTATATTTTTCCAGCGTCGATGCGTTGACGCCGAGAAGTTTTTGCTTCGCCCGATCGCTAAAGGTGATTAAGCCAATATCGTAAAATGCGGCCGTATCCGCTTCCGCGCACAGCGCTGCCGCCAGGCTACCGCCGGTGCAAGACTCCGCGGTGGTTAAGCGTAAACGACGGTCAATCAGCGCGCTGGCGACCTGTTTGGTCAGCTCGCCGGTGGTTTTCGCCTGGTTATAAGGGTTATTTGACATAAAAAGACCTTTTTAACTCTCAGCAGGAATAATAGAAATGTGGCCATTCCGTTCCAGTATGGCATATTTGATTTTACTTAATTCCGTAATCCCCTGATTCTGCCGGGCGGCGACCAAAATATCATCGCAGGAGACGTCCACTTTTTTCAGCTTATCGATTAACGGAACGCCATTTTCGACCAATATAACCGGGCAACCATCGAGCGCTGATTCCGCGCCCGCCGTATATTTTTTCATTAATCCGAAAAGCATATCCACCACGACCAGCGTCATTATCGTCAGCATCGCACCGGTCACCGAAAAATCGTTTCCCAGCAGCGCCTGCTGGGTGGCCTCGCTGATAATAAGCAACAGAATCAGGTCAAAGCTGGTCATTTGTAATAGCGCCCGGCGGCCGGCGATTTTAAATACCACCAGCAAAATTAAATAAATCGCTAACGCTCGCAAGACCATCTCCATCGCGTCCTCCTAAGGGTAAATAAATTGCCAGAAGCGGATTTCGGGTTCGCCGTTTAGCTGTAAAGAGTGGTTCGATTTTCCCGGACTGGTCGGCGTAACGTAAAGCCATATAGAAAAATTATTCATGCTTTTCAAATCGTTATATACCAAAAACAGCCGATCGTTCTGGCTGTACATCCGATCCGGCCGGGGCCAGATGCTGCCTGGTTCAAAGGAAGAGGTAAAATCACCGCCGAGGCTGAAAATATATTTATCGGCGACGCGGGGCCGGGCGGTAATTTTTAGCCTGAACTCGGTTTGTAAACGGCCAAAGCGCTCATAGGTCACCGTTAAATTACCCGGCGCGTTTGTTTTTTCAGCCGTACTGAAATAGCCACCTGAAAAAATCCCCAACAGTGCCGCCAGAATTATCCCTAATAATATCCCGAGGCCATATTTGCGGGCAGCACATTCAAAATTAAGAAAAAATTCACTTTCTTTTATCCCGGGCAACCTCTCTTTTTCACTCGCCATTCTTCACCTCGCCGTTGCGCTTATTATCGGGGCGCCAGTTTAAGGAATAGCAAGCCCGCTTAATATGTCAAGTTCGTCACGGTAAACCCGGATTAATAGCAAATGGTACAGCCCGCTTGTTATTCATGGTTCGTCACTTGGCCTCCATGGTTGCAACCGGAGGGGGTATATATCAGGTGAATACAAAACCCGGTGGTGCCATCCGGTTTCACTGGGACGAGCAACCCTCTGAATCCTGGCGGGAAAAATCCCCATTCGCTATGTGTTATCAACATTATCCAGCCCATTAAGTCGATAAGATTGCTGCAGAGCATGACGGATTTCTTTGAGCGCCCGAAAATCCGCTTTTTTGCCACCTGGATGCGCTGGGACCACGCGCTGGATAACTACTGCGCAACGGACACCTTCGGCAGCGCCGGATACCATAGCGCGGGTACGCTATTCTTCGGCGCCCAGCTCGAAACCTGGTTCTGAAAACCGCGCCTCGTCGGCTAATGACAAGGAAGAGGCGCGCCAGCGATTGGCCCTCTTCCTTATTTTGAACCACAATTATCCTGCCAGATTTCCGTTACCCGGAAATGATCTATCGTGGAGCTTTTCAACTGGCGGAAGGCCACCGACAACAAATGTGATAACAACAACGGCGGGTCAGTGATATGAAGAAAATTGCCATTATCGGCGCCGGTCCAACCGGGATTTATACCCTGTTTTCACTCCTTAAACGCGGTGAACCGCTGGACGTGTCCATTTACGAACAGGCTGAGGAAGCGGGCGTGGGCATGCCCTATAGCGATGAAGAAAACTCGCGCATGATGCTGGCCAATATCGCCAGTATTGAAATCCCGCCTCTGCAGAGCACCTATCTCGACTGGCTGAAGGCCCAGAGCCGGACGCACCTTGCGCGCTATGGCGTCGATTATGAGGCGTTGCACGATCGCCAGTTTTTGCCGCGCATCCTGCTGGGCGAATACTTTCGCGACCAGTTCCTTGGCCTGGTCGTCGAGGCCAGGGAACAGGGCTTTCACATCCAGGTCAATGAGTCCTGCCGGGTCAGCGACCTGCAGGCGACCACAGAAGGGGTCAGACTGTGGGTCGAGGATGGGCCGGTCGCCGAAGCCTTCGACCTCGCGGTGATTGCCACCGGCCACGTCTGGCCCGATGAAGAAGAGTCGACCCGCACCTGGTTTCCCAGCCCGTGGTCTGGCCTTATGGAAGCCAGCATTCCCCCCTGCCGGGTGGGGATTATGGGCACCTCGCTCAGCGGGATTGACGCCGCGATGGCCGTCGCCGTCCAGCACGGCTGGTTTATCGGGTCCGACGATGACGCCCTCGCCTTCAGGCTGGACGAGGCAAGCGAGGCGCTAAGCATCGTGCTGATGTCGCGCTCCGGCATTCTGCCGGAAGCGGATTTTTACTGCCCCATTCCCTGGGAGCCGCTGAACATCGTCAGCGAAAGCGCGATGGAACACGCCATCGCCGCGGGCAGCGACGGTCTGCTCGATCGCGTCTTTGAGCTGGTAGCGCAGGAAATCGCGCTTGCCGACCCCCTATGGAGCGAAAATATCGCCCTTCACAGCCTGAATGCCGACAGCTTTAGCGAGGCGTGGTTCGCAAAGCGCCAGCAGCACAACCCGTTCAACTGGGCGCAGGCAAACCTTGAGGAAGTCGAACGCAACAAACGCGCGCGATACACGGTTCCCTGGCGCTACGCGATCCTGCGGCTGCATGAAGCCGTGCAGGCGATGGTCCCTCATCTTAATGACCATGACCGGGAGCGTTTCAAAAATGGCCTTGCGCGGGTCTTTATCGACTGCTATGCCGCCATTCCTTCGGAGTCTATTCGCCGGCTGCTGGCGCTGCGCGAAGCGGGCGTCATCAGTATTCTCGCCTTAGGGCATGGCTATGAGATGGCGGTTGAGGAGGAAAAAACGGTGATTACCAGCGAACAAAATCGCTATACGTTTGATGTGTTTATTGATGCCAGAGGGCAAAAAGCGCTGAAAAATAAAGACCTGCCCTTTCCGCACTTAAGGGAGCAACTGCTGGCGACCGGCGAAGATATTCCGGAAGTCGGAGACGATTATACGTTACTGGAGCCCTCCGAGGTGCGCGGACGCATCGCCTTTGCCGCCATCCCCTGGCTGATGCACGACCAGCCTTTTGTGCAGGGGATCACCGCCTGCGCGGAAATCGGCGCGGCGATAGCGAAGGCCATATCCGCGCCGGCGAGCCGCTCCCGCCGCCGCTTGTCGCCAATCGATCTTTAACCCGGGCCGCCCTCGCGGGCGGCCGTTCTAGCGCTTTCCGGGCTGCGGGTGCCAGGGATCTTTTTTATGATCTTCGCTGTCATCTCTTTTTCTTGGCACTTCACCCTGTTCGCGCGGATCCTCTTTCGACGGATGACGGCCCCGCTTATCCGGGTCGGCTGGATTTTTTACGGACATGCATTTCTCCTGGCTACGCGATTATTTCTGGATCCGGTCCACCCGCACCACCGGCGGCGTCATTTTTTTATCGAGGCTGCCGTTGATGCTGATCATCTGATCGGGTTTCACTTCGCGGCCATCAAAAACCGCGGCGGGAATAATCAGCGCAATGGTGTCGGTTTTATCGCGAAAGCTGTAGCGATCGTCGCCGTGCTGCTCGATAAGATTGCCGCGTAATGAGATGGTTGCCCCGTCGTGCATATCCAGCGCCTGGCGCACGGTCATGATCCGGCCATCTTCAGTCCCGCGATAGCCGTCATCAATTTTATGCGGCGGCGGCGGTGCGGCATCTTTTTTAAATCCGCCTTCATCTGCGGCATACACGCCTTGCGCCATCAGCGAACAGAAAATAACAGCCAGTAATTTTTTCATCAGCACTACCTCCAGCGTATTGTTCTTTTGTCTTAATAAGTCTGGTTGCTGCTGTTCATTTTCACAAGCCGGACATGTTATGAATCATCCGAGAAATATTTTTGACGCCTTCTCAAAGCGCGTAAATATAAGCGAGGCGGAGCAATATATCTGCGCTAAATATACCGTCAGGCTTATCATAGAATAATCCTAAAATGGCCAACGCTGCCGTCGCTTCACATTTTAAAAAGTTTCCTGGCAATCAGTAAATTACCGTTCGGAGATGAATAAAAGCGCAACAATTATAAAAGCGAAGCCGTTCAAATATTCCCCGATATTCCACGGCAGGCTGACCAGGCAACTACGCTTACTCTTTTAACACGAGGAGGTCAGTATGAGCGATTACGCTAATAATACCGCGAAGTATCCCCGTCCCCCGTTTGTTGACCAGCCGCAATCGCCGCCGGGTCTTGCCGAAGAGATGAAGCCGCAGCCGGACCACGGCGAACTGAGCTATGTCGGTTCCGGTCGGCTCGCTGGTAAACGCGCCCTGATTACCGGCGGCGATTCAGGGATTGGCCGTGCGGTCGCGATCGCCTTCGCCCGAGAGGGCGCCGATGTGGCGATCAACTATCTGCCGGAAGAGGAATCCGATGCGCAAACCGTGATTGCCCTCATTGAGGCCGAAGGACGTCAGGCCGTCGCGATTCCGGGAGATGTGCGCGACGAGTCCTTCTGCGAAACCCTGGTCGAACAGGCCGCCAGCGAACTCGGCGGGCTGGATATTCTGGTCAATAACGCCGGACGCCAGCAATATTGCGAATCGCTGGAAGAATTAACCACCGCCGACTTTGACGCCACCTTCAAAACCAACGTTTATGCGGCCTTCTGGATCACTAAAGCCGCCCTGCGTCACCTTAAAGAACACAGCGCGATCATTAATACTTCATCAGTCCAGGCCTTTAAGCCAAGCCCCATCCTGCTGGACTATGCGCAAACCAAAGCGTGCCTGGTGGCGTTCACCAAGTCGCTGGCCAAACAGCTGGGGCCGAAGGGCATTCGGGTCAACGCCGTCGCCCCCGGCCCCTACTGGACAGTGCTGCAGTCAAGCGGCGGCCAGCCGGATGAGAAAGTTCGTCAGTTCGGCGCCGATACGCCGCTGGGCCGCCCCGGCCAACCGGTAGAGATTGCGCCGCTGTACGTAACCCTGGCTTCCGACGCCTGCTCCTTCACCTCCGGCCAGGTGTGGTGCTCCGACGGCGGTGACGGCGTGGTATAAGCCGCAGGCGGCGCGCCCTCAGCGGTGCGCCGTCGTATTCAGGCAGGCGAGATACTTCTGCGCTGAATCTAAAACGATCTGCCGGGCATTTTTCGTGACGTTCTGCTCCTCGAAGGCGCCGTACAGCGCCTCAAAGGGCGTATCGCCCAGACGCTCAACGATCTTCTCAACGCTGGCTGCCGCCAGCGGCAGCAAATTGGGATAGCTCCACATAAACGAAACGGCGTGCGCCCCCGGCGTCACCTGGATAATATCGCCCGCCAGCATGATGCCGTCATCTTTTGCCCAGTGCAGAACGGTCCCACCGGCGAAATGCCCGCCCAACCGCAGCAGCCGCACCGCAGGGAGGATCTCCAGCGCATCCCCTTCCCACAGCGTGATTGCCGGGCTATCGCGCATAATCCATTCGCGATCGCTGGCATGAAGGTAGATTCGCGCATCGAAGGCTTCCGCCCACGTCTGCATCGTGGTGTAGTAATGAGGATGAGAAATGGCGATCGCTTTTATCCCGCCCAGCGCGGCTATCAGCGTTTTTGTCGCCGCGTCCAGATTGGCGATGCAGTCCCACAGAATATTCCCCTGCGGGGTGAGCAGCAGAAACGCGCGCTGGTCGATGGCAAATTTCGGTACCGTCTTGATGCTCAACAGCTCGCCGCAATGCTGCTGCCACTTATTCACATGGGTGCGAACCAGAGTCTCTAATTCAATCCATGCCTGGCCGCTGGCCGGGACGTACTGACGTTCATCCTCACAGATACGGCACCGGCTCAGGGTGTTGTCGCCGTCGTCGTAAGAAGTGCCGCAGGTCGCGCACAGCTTGATCATGACTTCCCCTTAAAAAAAACAGACTACGCAGGAGTAATGAGTATGGCAGATAAGGCGGGAACGAGGGCTTCCGTGCCCTGCGGGAGGTTTATTCGAAATAGACGTCAGGGTTTTCCGACAGCGACACGAAGGTTTTGCTGTTTTTATCCAGCGCGCGAATATCGCCGCTTTCAATATCGTAGAACCAGCCGTGCAGACGCAGCGTGCTATCGCGCAGGCCGACGGCAACCGACGGGTGGGTTTTGATATTGTTCAACTGGGCGATGACGTTTTCCTGCACCATTGCGTTGACTTTATCGGTCTCGTTGGCCCAGGTTTTCTTCTCCACGACCGCTTTCGCCGCGTCGGAGTAGCGCAGCCAGTGGGAGACGGCAGGCATCGGGTCCAGGCACTGGCAGGTGGCGATGGCTTTCATCGCGCCGCAGTTGGAGTGGCCGCAAATGACGATATCGGTCACGCCCAGGGCAACGACGGCGTACTCGATAGTTGCGGAAACCCCGCCCGGCTCAGGACCGAAAGAGGGCACGATATTCCCGGCGTTACGGATCACAAACAGTTGCCCCGGCTCCTGCTGGGTCACCAGCTCCGGCACCAGGCGGCTATCTGAACAAGAGATAAACAGCGCTTTAGGATTCTGGCTGGAGGCCAGGCTGCGGAAGAGCTCTTTACGTTGCGGGAAGATCTCTTTCTGGAAGTTGAGGAAGCCCTCAATGATATGTTGCATAGCAGTGTCTCTTTTCTCTGTTTTAATGACGATATGACAAAGATCACATTTAGTCAGTTTATCACCGACGCGCGAAATGGGAATCGTTATTCGAACGGGCGATTAAACGTCCCCCCGTAAAGTTGGGTGACAGCGGGGTAAAGATTGTTTATTTTTTGAGAGCGAAATCCATCATGAGCCGGAGCCAGATACGACTTTAGCGCTCAACGTCAACCAGGAGCGTTTATGTTCTTATCCAGCCTGATGGCCCTTGCCGCCGTCCTCATTATGGGCGTGATTAGCCCCGGTCCGAGCTTTATTTACGTTGCCCGCAACGCCGTTGCGCGCTCAAGAACGCACGGTCTGGTCACCGCGCTGGGCACCGGCGCGGGCGCCGCCATCTTTTCGATTATGGCCATGCTGGGGTTACAAAAAGTTCTGACGGCGGTGCCGGAAATGTTTATTGGCCTGAAGGTCGCGGGCGGCCTCTATCTGCTATGGCTGGGGTATAAAATCTACCGCGGCGCGGCGCAGCCGATGGATTTTGCGGCAGGCGGCATGGCGGCGGAACATTCGCTGCTGAAGACCTTCCGCGATGGCCTGTATACCCAGCTCAGCAACCCAAAAACGGCGCTGGTGTTCGCCTCTATTTTTACCGCCCTGCTGCCGGAACGCATCCCGCTGGCCTTTTACTATATCGTGCCGCTGATGAGCTTTGTGATCGACGTCAGCTGGTATTCGCTGGTGGCCCTGGTGCTCTCTTCCGCCAGGCCGCGCGGCGTCTACCTGCGCATGAAGCGTAAGATCGATATCGTCACCGCCACGGTGCTGGGCGCCCTCGGCCTGCGCCTGATTGCCACGTCGCTGTCGAAGTAAGCCTCCGCGCTAAACGGTATAAATACGGATATCGTGTTCGCTGAACGCGTCGCGATATTCGCGACTGATGTTCTCCTCGACCACCAGCACGTCAATGGCGCTGCTTTCGACCACCACAAAGCGCGCCACCGCCGGGATCTTATCGGAGGTGAGGCCGACGATGATTTCGCTGCACTGCTTTATCACCGCTTTTTTAAATTCGCAATCGGCGTAGTCGAAGCCCGTCAGGCCGGACTCGGGCGCCATAGCGCAGCCGCCGATAAAGCCCTGATCGAACAGCATGCCCTGAATCTGCGCCACGGCAGAGGCGCCCACGCAGCCGCCGCTGGCCCGCTGGATCTGACCGCCAAGCATCACCACATCGTACAGCGGTTTCTTGAGCAGGACGGCAGCGATCTCGGGAGAATTGGTGACCACCGTTAGCGCCAGCTCCGCCGGCAGCGCTTCCGCCATCGCCAGGTTGGTGGTGCCGGTATCGATAAAAATGCAGCCGCCGGGTTTCACCAGCTTTGCGCACTTCTGCGCGATTCTGCTTTTTGTCGCCGTATTTTTCTCTTTGCGCTCGCTATAATCACCCGCCTCCGGCAGGGTCATCACCGCGCCGCCGTAAACCTTTTTACAGTACCCTTCCCGGCTAAGCTCATGTAAATCACGGCGAATAGTATGCTCGGAGACGTTAAGGCGGTCGGCAAGCTCGGCGCAAACCACTCTGCCGTTCTCCTGCAGGATCTGGCAAATAAGCGCTTGTCGTTGTTTGGGGAAAGCAGCATAATCGAGCACAAATAACTCCTGATTAAATCTTCATCGAGCAACAAAGTGCATGATCGTGCATTACAGCCCTGACTGTCAACTCACCCTATCAAGAGGTTTGCTATGAAAATTGCCCACATCGCCCTATGGACCCGCCAGCTTGAGCAACAGGCCCGTTTTTGGGTGTCGTTCTTCGACGGCGAGATCAATGAGAAGTACTGCAGCCAAACCAACCCCGGTTTTGAGTCCTTTTTTGTCAAGATTGGCGACAACATTGCTATTGAGCTGATGACCAAGCCGGGACTGGTCGCACTGACGGCGGATAATAACCATACCGGCTGGGTGCATCTGGCGATAAGCGTTGGCGGCGCGGAAAATGTCGACAGGCTGGCGAAACGCGCCGACGCCCAGGGAATACTGGTTTCCCCGCCGCGAACCACCGGTGACGGCTACTACGAAGCGGTGATCAAAGACCCCGATGGCAACCTGATTGAAATCGTCGCATAGTGAAGGAAAGTCAGCCAACAGGAGAGGCCCGTGGCCAACTATCGCATAATCGACAAACAACGCTGGCCGCGAAAAGATCATTTTGATTTTTATCGCGGTTTTGCCAACCCCAGCTTTAATCTCTGCGTTCCCGTCGAGGCGCAGCGGCTATACGAATGCGCGAAAGATCGCAGCGTCTCTTTTTTCCAGCTGGCGCTCTACGGGCTGGTGCGCGCGGCAAACGACGTGCCGCAGCTTAAGCAGCGGCTGCTGGACGACGAGATTATCGAATATGACCAATTGGCGGTGATGACGCCGGTAATGACCGCGCAGGAAGGTTTTCGCCAGGTCTGGTGCGATAACGCCGCCGATTTTGCCGCCTTTAGCGCTGCCGCTACGCCGAAGATTGACGCGGCGAAACGGACCGCGCCGGCGCCGCTTATCGTCAACGGCGAGAACTTCTTCTGCGCCAGCTGCCTGCCGTGGCTGCATTTCAGCGCCATGACTCACGCCGAGTACTACATTGGCGCGGCGGTGCCCGCCCTCACCTGGGGCAAGCTGAAAAACGGCATTATCCCGGTTGCGGGCAGATTCAATCACGCCTTCGTCGACGGCCTGCACGCCAGTCGTTTTTTCGCCCGCGTCGAAGAGGGGTTTGCCGAACCGGATATCCTCTGGCATTCGCGCTAGACAAACCGGTTACACCAGCACGGCATCACTTCCTCTTTCATCCACATCCTGCCCCGGTCTTCCGGGGCGATATGCGCTCCCTCTGATTTCCACACTGTTGCAAATCCAACACCCTGGTGAATTCAGGTTGCAATTGCAGCAGTGCATAAGCCCAGAAAAAAATCCATCTCATTGATTATTAATCTTTTAAATCTCAATAACGTTCTGGCATAGCCTTTGCTTTAGCTGTCATATAACCCACAGGAATTATTAAGTATTTACTTAGCTATTTTTAGCATATGCCGTTTGTTTAACCATGAGAAGTGACTATGTCCGACGATAAACCAATCATTCACTACACCCGAGAGCTTCCAAAGGCGCACGTTATTCGCAGCGATGACGAAGCTATCGCTATCGCCCATGAGATTGCCGCGGTGCTGCAGCCCGACGCTGCACAACGCGATCGCAGCGGCATCGTACCGGCGGAAATTATCGACACCTATTCCAACAGCGGCCTGTGGGGTATCACCGTCCCGCGACAATGGGGCGGTGCCGAGGTATCCGCCGCCACGCTGGCCCAGGTGATAGCGATTATTTCCGCCGCTGACCCGTCGCTGGGGCAAATTCCCCAGAACCATTACTGTCTTCTCGAGGATATCCGCCTCCAGGGAAGCGAAGAGCAGCAGGCATTTTTCTTCGATCAGGTGCTGCAAGGCTATCGCTTTGCCAATGCCCTTTCTGAAACCGGCGGCAAGACGGTACTCGATATCCGCACTCGCCTGGAGGCCAGCGAACGCGGTCTGCGCATTACCGGTCGAAAAGGCTACTGCACCGGTTCGCTCTACGCCCACTGGGTCGGCATTCTGGCGCTCGATGCAGAGAATAACGCGCAGCTGGCGTTTGTGCCGCGCGAATCGGCTGGGCTGACGGTCATCGACGACTGGGCCTGCCTCGGCCAGCGCACCACCGCCAGCGGAACGGTCCTGGCGGAGAATCTTGTCGTCGAGCCTTTCCACCTGTTCCCGACGTGGAAATCCTACGCGACGCCAACCCTTGCCGGGCCGTTTGCCCAGCTCACCACCGCCGCTATCGACCTGGGAATTGCCCGCGCGGCGCTTAACGACACGGTGAACTTTGTCAGCCAGTTCGCCCGCCCGTGGATCGATGCCGGCGTGGAGCGGGCCAGCGAAGACCCGCTGACTATCTACCATATTGGCCAGCTTGACAGCCGGCTGGCCGCCGCCGATGCGCTGCTGGATCGGGCCGGTAAAGTGCTCGATCGCTATAAATACGAACTGAGCGAGGATAACGTTGCTCAGGCGTCTATCGCCGTGGCGCGCGCCAAGGTCTTTACCACCGAAGCGGCGCTGGAAGCCGCCAGCCGCCTGTTTGAGCTTAGCGGCACCCGCTCAACCAGCATCGCCCTCAATCTCGATCGCCACTGGCGCAACGGCCGCGTCCACACCCTGCACGATCCGGTGCGCTGGAAATATCAGCTGCTGGGCAACTGGGTGCTGAACGGCATTCCTCCACAACGCCATGACTGGAACTGAGATGAACGGCGCGCTGGCTTTTTTCGCTGCTATCGACTGGGGCGACGTGGCGCAGGCCAGCCTCGATACCTTGACCATGCTGGGCTGGTCGCTGGGCTTTACCGTGCTGATTGGCCTACCGCTGGGAATTGTGCTCTATCTCAGCGGCCAGCCTCGCCTGCTCCATGCTCCGCGCCTCTATCGCCTGCTGTCGCTGGGGGTCAACGTTCTGCGCTCGCTGCCCTTCATCATTTTATTGATTGTGATGATCCCGGTGACGACGCTGATTACCGGCACCTCGCTGGGCGTTGAAGGCACCATTCCGCCGCTGGTTGTCGGCTGCGCGCCCTTCTTTGCCCGGCTGGTTGAGACCGCGCTGCGCGAGGTGGAGCACGGTCTGGTGGAGGCCAGCTGGTCGATGGGCGGCAACACCTGGCAGCTAATCTGGCACACCTTGCTGCCGGAGTCGCGCGCCGGGCTTATTGCCGCCGTGACCGTGACGGCGATTTTACTGGTCGATTATACCTCCATGGCGGGGGTCATCGGCGGCGGCGGGCTGGGTGACCTGGCCATCCGCTTTGGCTATCAGCGCTTCCAGACGGACGTGATGGTAATAACCGTTCTGCTGCTGATTGCTCTGGTGCAGATAGTACAGATGAGCGGCGATCGTCTGGTGAAGGCGATGAGCCGCAAATAACAATAGCTTCAGGAATAAGACAATGAAAAAAACAACACTCGCAGCCGGGCTCCTGGCCCTCTTCGCTTTATCCGCCAGCGCCAACGAGACGCTGACCGTGGGCGCAACGCCGGTCCCCCATGCCGAAATTCTGGAGTTCGTTAAGCCCGAGCTGGCGAAACAGGGGGTCGATTTGAAAATTAAAGTCTTCAACGACTTTATCCAGCCCAACCAGCAGCTGGCGGAGAAAAATCTGGACGCCAACTACTACCAGTACCGCCCTTTCCTCGATAACTACAACCAGACCCGCCACACCCATCTGCTGCCGGTGGTCGGCGTGCATATTGAACCGTTTGGCGCTTATTCGAGCAAATATAAAACTATCAAAGAGGTACCGGATGGCGCCACCGTTGCCATCCCGAACGATCCGGTGAATACCGGGCGCGCGCTGGTGATGCTCAGCAATGCCGGGTTGATTACCCTGAAAAATCCGCGCGATCCGCAGTCGGCGACCAAAGATATCACCGCCAATCCGCACCGTTTTAAAATTCGCGAGCTGGAAGGCGCGATGCTGGCGCGGGCGGTGAATCAGGTCGATCTGGCATTTATCTTCGCCAACTATGCGCTGGAGGCTGGAATTGATACCGATAAGGCGCTGCTGGTGGAAAAAGGTAGCGATCTGTACGTCGAGTATCTGGTGGCGCGTCCCGACAACATCAACGATCCCGGCATTCAGAAGCTGGCGAAAGCCCTGAACTCAGACCGCGTGCGCAGCTTCATTCTCACCCGCTATAAAGGCAAAATCCTGCCCGGTTTTTAATCGCCGGATGTTCATCGGCAGCCTGCGGGCTGCCGCTTAATTTCGTTAACAGAGCCGCCATCGTGACGCAAAAACCCAACCCCACAACGCATATTCAGTTGAGCCAGATAAGTAAAGCCTACCCCAACGGCGTGCAGGCGCTGCGGGATATTAATCTGCAGATAGCTCAGGGAGAAATCTTCGGCATTATTGGCCGCAGCGGCGCCGGAAAATCAACCCTGCTGCGCCTGTTCAACCGTCTGGAAAACGCCGACAGCGGTGAGATTACCATTCACGGCGAACATACGCGGCACTACTCCCGCAGCCAGCTGCGCGACCTGCGCCGGCGGGTCGCGATGATCTTTCAGCACTTTAATTTAATGGCGACCAAAACGGTGGCGCAGAACGTTGAGCTGCCGCTGAAAATGGCCGGCGTACCGCGCGCGGAAAGGCAGAAACGGGTTGATGAGATCCTGGCGCTGGTCGGCCTCAGCGCCCTGCGCGACAGCTGGCCGGCCAAGCTTTCCGGCGGCCAGAAGCAACGTACCGGTATCGCCCGCGCGCTGGTCACGCAGCCGGAGATCCTGCTGTGCGACGAAGCCACATCGGCCCTCGACCCGGAAAATACCCATGCGGTGCTGAAACTGCTTAAAGAGATCAACCAGCGCCTTGGTTTGACCATCGTGCTGATCACCCATGAGATGGACGTTATTCGCACCCTCTGCGACCGGGTCGCGGTGCTTGAGCACGGAGAAATTATCGAACAGGGCGAAGTGTGGCGAGTATTTGGTCATCCCGGACATGCTGTCACGCGAAGCCTGCTCGGCACGCTCCATCATGACCGCGCGGAAGAACGACTCTCGCTGAGCGAAAACCAGCAGTTGGTCACGCTGCATTTTGACGGCAGCAGCGGGCAGGAACCGGATTTACAGCGCATCGCCGCGCTGCTGGGCGCCGATGCCCGCCTGTTATACGGCAGCTGCGAGCAGATTCAGGGACGGGTGATTGGGCAGCTGCGGATACGCCTGGCGAAGCCGCTGGCAAATCCTCATTTACAGCAGCATGCCGGCTGGGTGGCGGACCGCTTAACCCTTTCCGGCGATACGGCAGCAGAGAATGCTGGCGCTTAGCACAAAAATGGCAGATTAATGCCAAATTATGGCTAATGCTAAATTGCTATAAGCCATAGCCTTTCGTTGTTAGACAGGGCGCGGTGCGCCTCTTATCTTTCGTCATGATTTGTAAATACTCTACGCAATCAATTGATGAGGGAGCACTTTTGTCCAGACTACTGCACGGGTTAAAAACCAAACAAACGCGGTTCGCGCTTGCTCTGAAGATAGCGTTGCTCGGCGGCGCGGTGGCATTTTCTTCTGTCGCCATCGCCGACGACATTTTAAAAGAAGGGATCACCCCGGCCAGCGATGCCAGCCAGATCCCCGCGGCCGCGAAGCTGCGCAAAGATACCGTCGTGGCCGGCATCTCCGAGCCGCAGGGTATTTTTAACCCCTACTTCTTCGTCAACGGCTGGGATGAGAACGTCACCAACGTCATTTTCTCGCGCCTGATCGACTGGGACAGCCACGGCAAGCTGGTGCCGGGCCTCGCCGAAAGCTGGACGGTCAGTCCGGATAACAAGGTCTACACCATCAAGCTGCGTCCCAATCTGACCTTTAGCGACGGTTCGCCGCTGACCGCCGAGGATGTCGCCTTTACCCTCACCGTGCTGCTGGACCCGAAATACGATGGCGATACCGATATTACGCTCGCCAATATCGCCGGCGGCGCGGACTACAAGGCGGGCAAAGCCGATAGCGTCAGCGGCCTGAAAGTGGTTGACCCCTTAACGCTCCAGGTAACCACCACCCAACCGGGCGCGACGACGCTGGCAAAAATTGGCGGCCCGGTCCTCTCCAAAGCCTATTACGGCAAAGGCTACCAGCGCGGCAATCTCGATTATCTGCGCACCCTGCACGGCAAACCGCTGGGCAACGGTCCTTACGTTTACGACAAATACATCCCCGGCCAAGAGATTCGTTTCCACGCTAACAGCCATTTTTATCGCAGAACCCCGCCGACTCCGCGCTTTATCTATCGCGTGACCAACCCGTCGACCAATTTCCAGCTCTTCCAGACGGGCGAAACCGACTACGACGCCTTTACCTCGCGTCCTGACGATATCGAACAGCTAAAAATGCTCGGCTTTGCCAATATCAACCTCTACGGCTCCAGCGACTACAGCCAGGTGGAATTTAACGTCCGCCGCCCGGCCTTACAGGACGTCAAGGTACGCCAGGCGCTGATTTACGGCCTTGACCGCCAGAAGCTGATCGATGTGGTCTACCAGGGCTACGGTAAAGTGGCGATTGAGCCTATCGCGCCGATCTCCTGGGCTTACAACGCCGACGGGGTTAACCCGTATCACTACGACCCGGCGCAGGCGAAAAAGCTGCTTGACGAAGCCGGCTGGAAACCGGGCGCGGACGGTATCCGCGTTAAAGAGGGCAAACGCCTCGAGTTAACCCTGCTGGTCAGCAAAAAAGTGCTCAACGATGCGCTAATCCCCATCGCCAAAGAGAACTGGCAGCAGATTGGCGTGCTGTTAAAACCGCAGGTGGTCGATTTCAACGCCCTGATGGCGCAGCGTAAATCGGGTAATTACGACCTGGCGTCGTTCAGCACCAGCACCCTTAACGACCCGCACGATGGCGTCTGGGATTTTTACAGCGCGGAAGCGAAAGAGTCCGGCTATAACAATCCGCAGGTTGATAAGCTGATAACCGAAGGCAACTCGGTGCTCGATGTGGAAAAACGTAAGCCTATCTACCACCAGCTGTATCAGGTGCTGGCGCAGGACCCGCCGGTGATCCTTCTCGGCTACCGCGAAATTCTCTCGGCGAGCAGCGCCCGGGTTAGCGGCTTCAAACCGGATATCTACAACGGCCTGACCGGCAGCCTGCCGGATGTCAAAATCGTTAAGTAATCCTGAGCCGCCGGGCCTCCCGGCGGCTGACGTGAGAATGTCATGAGAAATTTCATCCTGAGACGGCTGCTGCAAACGCTGCCGATGCTGCTGCTGGCCTCCTTTATCATTTTTATGCTGTTTGCCAAAACACCGGGCGATTTTATCGATGGCAATATCACCCTTACCGCCGCTCGCGCCGCCGAACTGAAAGCCATTTACGGCCTGGATCAGCCGCTGCTCACCCGCTATCTCCATTGGCTCGGCCAACTGCTGCGCGGCGATCTGGGGTTCTCGCTGCAGTACCAGATCCCGGTCAGTCAGTTGCTCAACCAGTACATCTGGAACTCCTTCCTGCTGGCCAGCGTGGCGCTAGTGTTCTACTGGGGAATTGGCCTGACGGTGGGCGTGATCTCGGCGCTGAAGCCCAATTCTGCGTTCGATCATCTGGTGAGCGTCGCGGTTTTCGCCGCCATGTCGTTCCCGACCTTTTTCCTCTGCCTGCTGCTGATCAAATGGTTCGCCGTCGATCTGCACTGGCTGCCGGTGGGCGGCATGACCAATACCGGCAGCGACGACAGCGGCTGGGAGTATGTGCTGCAGGTCGCCGCCCATCTTGCGCTGCCGGTACTGGCGCTGGTGATGCTTCAGGCGGGCAGCCTGACCCGCTATTTTCGCGCCAGCATGCTCGAGGTGGTGAAAATGGATTTTATCCGCACCGCCCGCGCCAAAGGGCTGCGTGAACGCACGGTTATCCTCAAGCACGCCCTGCGTAACGCCCTGCTGCCGATCATCACCCTGCTCGGCTTCGAGCTTCCGGGACTGTTCTCCGGGGCGATCATCACCGAAAAAGTGTTTAACTGGCCGGGAGCCGGGCATATTCACATCGATTCGCTGGCCGCCCGCGACTACCCGGTATTAATGGGCTTCACCCTGTTTCTGGCGGTGCTCACCATTCTTGGCAACCTGATTGCCGATGTGCTCTACGCGTGGGCCGACCCGCGCATTCGCGTGAGGTCATGATGCTTAGCTCTCTGTTCTCTTCCAACCGACGCCTGCGCAAGGCGGAAATCCCGGCGCTGGCCCAGGTGACCCCATCCCCCTGGCGTCAGGCCTGGCGGGCGCTGCGCCGCAACCGGCTGGCGATGCTGTGCCTGCTGCTGCTGACGGTTATGGCCCTCTGGTGCGTCCTGGGACCACTGTGGTCGCCGTGGCAAGACGACGCCACCGACGCCCTGATGAACAACAAGCCGCCCGGCGCGGCGCACTGGCTGGGCACCGACTTTCTCGGTCGCGATATCTATACCCGCCTGCTGCTGGCCGGGCGCATTTCACTGATTATTGGCCTGCTGACCATGCTGCTGTCGGTGGCCCTTGGCTATCTGCTCGGCGCGCTGTCGGGCTACGCCGGCGGCCTGACCGATAAACTCATCATGCGTTTTGCCGACCTGGTGATGACCATCCCCGGCCTGCCGCTGCTGATTGTCGCGGGCGCGATGCTCTCCGAACTCGATTTCTCGCCGGACTCACGCATCTATATGGTGGTGATTATGCTGAGCCTGCTGGAGTGGCCGAAGCTGGCGCGGCTGGTGCGCGGACAGTGCCTCTCCCTGCGCGAGCGCGACTTTATGCTGGCGACCCAGATACTGGGGCTGTCGGCGCGACGCCGCCTGTTTGGTCATCTGCTGCCGAATACGGTACCGATTCTGGTGGTGATGGCGACCATGGCGGTGGCTAACGCCATCCTCAGCGAGTCGGCGCTTAGCTACCTCGGGCTTGGCGTTGTGCCGCCGACGCCATCGTGGGGAAATATGATGGACGCCGCCAACAGCCTGATCGACTTTCAGCGCCGTCCCTGGCTGTGGATGCCGCCAGGGATCGCCATTTTTATCACCGTTATTGCCATCAACGTGCTGGGCGACGGCCTGCGCGACGCGATGGATCCCAAAATGAAACAGAGGCTGAAATGAGTCGCGCATTAATTACCTTTAATCAGCTTTCGGTCTCGTTTGCCGCCGACAAAAGCCGGGTACGCGCGGTGCAGGAGGTGTCGTTCACTATCCGCGCCGGGCAGACCGTTGGCGTGGTTGGCGAATCCGGCTGCGGTAAAAGCGTCACCGCCCTGTCGTTAATGGGCCTGCTGCTGCCGCAGGCGGCGCGCATTGACGGCGGGGAGATCCTTTTCGCGGGTCAGGATCTGCTGCGGCTGAAAAACGCCCATATGGCCGATCTCCGCGGCAATCAGCTGGCGATGATTTTTCAGGAACCGATGAGCGCCCTTAATCCGGTACTCACCGTCGGCGAGCAGCTGTGCGAGCCGCTTATTCGCCACCGCGGCGAGTCGCCGAAGCTCGCATGGCAGCACGCTATCCAGCTTCTGGCTGATGTCGGACTGGCGCGCGCGGATAGCCTGATGGCCAGCTATCCGCATCAGCTCTCCGGCGGCATGCTGCAGCGGGTGATGATCGCCATGGCGCTGAGCTGCCAGCCGAAGCTGCTGATTGCCGATGAGCCGACGACCGCGCTGGACGTCACCGTGCAGGCGCAGATCCTGCGACTGCTGCGCGACCAGGCGCGGGCCAACCGGATGGCGATGATGCTGATTACTCACGATCTCGGGGTTATCGCGCAGATGGCCGAACACGTGGTGGTGATGTACGCCGGGCGGATCGTCGAGCAGGGCGCGACTGCCGACATTCTGCGCAACCCCCAGCATCCCTATACCCAGGGGCTGATTGCCTCGCGCCCTGTGCCGGGGGAGCGGCGGCGACGCCTCTACTCAATCCCCGGTCAGGTACCGGATCTCGCCGCCCTGCCCGTCGGGTGCGCCTTCGCCGAACGCTGCGCCAACGCGACCGTACGCTGCCGCCAGGGCGTTCCGCCGCTGGTGGGTCAAACCCAACAGGCGGCCTGCTTTTACAGTGAACTCGCGGAGTCCGTGGTATGAGTCATGAATACATAATTGAAGTGGATGGGCTGAAAAAGCACTTCCCGCTGCGCGATGGGCTATTCGGTCAACAGACCGGCGAACTGCGGGCGGTGGATGGCGTGAGCTTTAAGATTCGCCGGGGAACGATTTTTGGCCTGGTGGGCGAATCCGGCAGCGGGAAAACGACCGTTGGCCGTACGCTGCTGGGGCTGTATGAGAAGACCGCCGGTAGCGTCAAGTTTCGCGGTCAGGAGCTTTCGGAACTGTCACCGCGGGTAATGCGCGTGCTGCGCCCGAAAATCCAGCTGGTGTTTCAGGATCCCTACAGTTCGTTAAACCCGCGCATACGCATCGGTGACGCCATCGGTGAAGCGATGCTGGAGCACAAGCTGTGTCGCCGGGAGGAGCTGTATGACAAAACCATTGACGTCATGCGCATCTGCGGTCTTGCGCCGCAGCACTACCACCGCTTTCCGCACGAGTTTTCCGGCGGCCAGCGCCAGCGCATCGGCATTGCCCGGGCGCTGATCTTAAACCCGGATTTTATTATTGCCGATGAGCCCATTTCGGCCCTCGATGTATCGATTCAGGCGCAGATTATTAATCTGTTTTCCGATCTGCGCGACGACCACGGGGTGACGTTTTTGTTTATCTCCCACGACCTCGGCGTGGTAGAGCATCTGTGCGATGACGTGGCGGTGATGTACCTCGGCCAGCTGGTGGAGACCGCCGGTCGCGATGCGCTATTCAGCCGACCTTTGCATCCGTATACGCAGGCGCTGCTGGCAGCGGTCCCGACCCTCGACCCGGACAGCGAGCCGCTGGCGGTGGTGCAAGGTGAAATACCCGATCCGTCGAGGCCGCCCGCCGGCTGCCGCTTTTCCTCCCGCTGTCCGCAGGCCAGCGACCGCTGCCGGCGCGAGATCCCGCTATTAAGGGAGGTCGCCGACGGCCACCGCGTCGCCTGCCATGCGGTTTAGCGTCGGCCAGGCTTCAGACCATAAAAAAGCCGCCCACAAGGGGCGGCTGCTTCGTAAGTGCAAATCGGGGTTAATTACTCCTCCAGCGCGAAGGCGATAATATCATCGCCCACGTCCGGCGAGTGGCTGGCGCCCCCGGCGGAGATCACCACGTACTCTTTACCGGTTTTCGGTGATTTATAGATCAGCGGCGCCGCCACGGCGCCTACCGGTAGACGGGCGCGCCACAGCTCTTTACCTGTGGCGGAATCCAGCGCGCGCAGGTAGTTATCCTGGGTTCCGGCGAAGAACACCAGGCCGGATGCGGTTGACGTCGGGCCGCCCAGCGTCGGCATCCCCAGCGGGATATGCATATGCGTTTTCAGCCCCAGCGGCCCGGTATCCTCCACCGATCCCATCGGTACCTGCCACATCAGCTGACGGGTATTGAGATCGATGGCGCTCATGGTGCCAAACGGCGGGGTATTACAGGGGACGCCCAGCGCCGACTGCAAAATATCGATCCGCACGCCGCCGTATGGCCCGGCGATTTGCGGACGCACGGTCCCCATAAAGCCCGGCACCTCGTCGGTGGAGACTTTATATTTCGCCATGTCCTCTTTACGCACCAGCGACATTCTCAGCGGCATACGCATATCGTTGACGAACAGCGTTCCTGTACGCTCATCGATAGTGATGCCGCCCCAGTTCATGCCGCCCAGCAGGCTCGGCCATTCGATATACGGCTTCTCTGACGGCGGCGTGTACATCCCCAGATACGTCGATTCTTTGAAATCGATACGGCACATCAGCTGATCGAACGGCGTCACGCCCCACATGGATTTCTCGGTGAGCGGCTCGACGCCCAGCTGCGGCATACCGGTGGAGAACGGCTGGGTGGCGGAGAGGTGTTCGCCTTCCGCGCCGTCGTGGGCGACGGGCCGTTCTTCTACCCGGGTCACCGGCTTACCGGTGCGCCGGTCAAGCACGTAGATTTGCCCGGTTTTGGTAGTCTGGATCAGGACCGGAACCTCTTCGCCCCGCTCATTTTTCATATGGAACAGCACCGGCTGCGACGGCAGGTCGTAATCCCAGATATCATGATGCACGGTCTGGAAGACCCACTTCGTCTCGCCGGTGCTGGCGTCCACCGCCACCACGGAAGAACCGTATTTCTCTTTGGCCGCGTTGCGATCGCCGCCCCAGTAGTCCGGCGGACCGTTACCGGTCGGCAGATAAATCAGGTTCAGCTCTTTATCAAAGCCCGGCACCGTCCAGACGTTCGGCGTTTCAAGGGTGTAGACGCGGCCTTTTACCGGGTCGGTAACGTTTTCTGGCTGGCCGACGTCCCACGCCCACACCACGTTTCCGTTTCGTACGTCAAACGCCCGTACCACGCCGGAAGGTTCGCCGTGCACGATATCGCGCACCCAGCCGCCGAGAACCGCAATATGCCCCATAATCACCGGCGTCGAGGTCGGGTGGTATCGCTTGCTGTTTTCGGTATTGTCCATCCCCTGCTTCAGATCGACGCTACCGTGATCGCCGAAGTCGTCGCACGGTTCGCCGGTTTTGGCGTTCAGGGCGATCAACCGGGCGTCGACGGTCGACACCAGAATACGCTGCGGGCACTGCAGCAGCGCCGGGCTGGCCTTCTCTTCCGCGCTCAGCGAATCATCGCTTTGTACATCGTAATAGCCAACGCCGCGGCAGGTGACGTGTTCGGCGGTACCTGCGTGCGGGTCAAAACGCCAGCGCGCTTTACCGGTATCCGCATCCAGCGCGGTGACAACGTTCAGCGGCGTACAGGAGTAGAGCGTGTCGCCAATTTGTAGCGGGGTATTTTCATCGACGCCAATGCCGGCGCCGGTAAGACGGCGGCCGGTGTGGTACGTCCAGGCGACTTTCAGATTTTTGACGTTTTGCGGGGTAATCTCATCGTACGGCGCAAAACGGGTGCCGGAGGCATCGCGACCGAAAAACGCCCAGTTATCGCTTTTCGACGCGAGGGTCGGCGTTGCGTCGCCGCTCGCGTTGACTACGCCGTTATGAATGGCGCCGTGCGGGTAAAACGCCGATACCAGGGTCGCCAGCAGCACGAGGAAAATCGCCGAGGCGCTCCAGTTGGCGTAGCGCCGCCGCGCAGGCCGCATCGGCAGCGTCGCCGCCAGCCACAGGGCCAGCATCAGCATCAGCGCGGGAACCACCAGCCGCGGGATCAGGCCCCAGTAGCTGAACTGCACTTCATACAGCGCCCAGCAAAGGGTCAACAGGAAAGTCAGAATGGCAAAAGGCAGGACATAGCGGCTGCGGATGAGATAACCGACGGCGATGAGCAGATAAGCGAGACCGGCTAACAGGTACCAGGCGCTGCCGCCGAGAGAGAGGAGTTTGCCCCCCCAGAGAGTGAAAAAGAGTCCAATGCCAAAGCTGAGTAATACAAAAAGTAATCGGTAAACGGTGAAGAAAACCCCTCTCCCGCTACCTTGTCGTTCGTCCATAGTTCATTCCATACGACTTCAGTCGAAAAAACCATAACATCTAATATAAATAGCGCCTTATCGAATAGATAAGAGCACAGACCGCATATCATGTTGGTTGGACGCTCCCGGACAGAGCGAAGAACGTAAGGAATTATATTCATTTGTAAAAATAATGTAAAATTATCACGCATGAAATGTTTAAATTTTTTTAATTTATAAAAGTAAATTGCGCGGATACCAGGCTATAACGACTGCCGCAGGGCCGCGTGGCGCCCGACGTTCAGCCTCCCTGGCGCCGGAGATATCAGCCGTGCCTGCGATGGCGAGCGAGTAAAACCCAGCTAACCCAGCCTCCATCGCAAAACGATCTCTCGCTGAATACCGAAACCCTGAACGATGGCGCTGGTGAAAACCCGCCTCCGGAAACGGGGACTGTTGAATCAGCGCAACAGCAACGGCTCGCGGTGCCGTACGGCGCAACGGTTATTTAAAACGCCGAATGGCGATTCGCTGACTGGATGCATCAATATTCAGAGGCAGCATGTCTTTAAATCGCAACAACGACGGACGCGTCAGTAATGCTGAAACGGATCCTTTCATTTTTGGCAAGAATAGCCAGCTGCGTTTTTATCGTCATATTATCTGCGCCCCCAGGAGATCTCTACAATTGGCCTTATCTCTCTTAACTATGCCCATTGCTTTAAGGTTTCTCAGCTTTCCTGTTATGAAATTATTGTCCATCAGCGCAGGTTTACCCCGATATTGCCGGTGGGCAGCCCCCGCCCGCCGGCAAATACGCAGCGAGGGTAATTAGCCGTTACGCTTGACGCAAATATCGCGTAGCGCGGCGGCAAGATCCAGCTGTGCCAGCTCTTTCAAGCCTTCTCGCTTGATAAACTGGCTGCGGTGCTTGCTTTTAACCTCTTCCAGGCTTTTCTTTATCTCGCTCGGCGGTAATTTATACCAGCCGCGACGATGCTTCTCGCCGCCAATTTCCAGCCAAAGCTCAGAATAACTGGTTTTTACTCTCTCACTTTTAACATGATAATGGCTGTCAATCGCATAGATCTCCTTGATATTGAAATGCGACAAAAAGCCGTACAGCAGCGTGATAATTAAGTTTTTAGGGCGGATGCCGTAAAGCTCTTTGGTCAGCGCCTTCACTTCTTCATTATCAATGTCTTTCCCCCCCTGGATCCCGCCAATCCACGCCTGACCATCTGCGGTACAGGAAAAACAGATACTGTAGACGCGCCTATCGCCGAGGAACATTAACAGCATCAGCTCCCCCTCCTCCTGAAAAGGCGATGCCAGAAGCTTCACATCAATACAGGTACCGTTTTTCAGCGGAATAGCGATTAATGAACGACCGAACGCCGCCATATCGTACAGCTGCGGCAACGCCTCGGGACGGAAGGTTTTCTCTATAAAATTCAATGAGCCATGAGCAATATTGAGTTTCGCTCTTTTTGACATTTTTTTATTTAAATAGGCTTTGAAGGGTTTATCTTCAAAGTTAACCAGCCCCTCGGTTGCGCCGGTTAATTTCGCGCAAGCGTAGTTTTCACATAATGTCTGATATTCCTTATATTTCCCTCCGATTAGCGATATCTCGCGGCATTTACGCAATGCCTTTTTATAGTTGAGTTTAACGTGACAAATAAATTTATTATTTTTCCGCCATTCTTTGATAGCGGCTACTGCGGTTGTCGAAGCCATTGACCATAATCCATAGATACATCCATAAGCCCGCCAATATTAGCATAGTTTATACAAGTCAATGTTTAACTTACCGGTCGTTGTCGATTCGTTTAATAAATAATTTGCTCAGCGCTAAAATAAGCGCCGCCAGATTCTGAAATAGTCTTTCAACTATTATTATTGGTAGGTTGCCGGCTATTTCCTGCTTTAACAGAACCTACCCGCACTTACCGCTCTGTGCTGCCGGCGCGCGCGCCGGGTGCATCCCCCAGCCGTTTTGCCTATACTTGCTCACGGTCAAAACTGAACTTAAGTGGGTAACGCATGGAAATTGATCTCGATAACCTGGTCTTTAGCGGACTGGAAGAAGCGCAAGAGCGCAACGCTGAACGTCTTGAAGATGCCGATAAAAAAGCGCAGGCCATTGTTGCCGATGATGACTGCGGCGACGCCTGTAAGATCTAACCGCTAAACCGGCAATCCTGCCGGTTTTTTTGCCCGCCTCGCCGCCCCCCGTCGGCCTTAAAAGCGTCTTCAGCGCGTCTTTCAAAGAAAATTTTTCTCCGGATACGCCATTTTACAAATTTAACCTGCAACTTTTTTCTCTGCCGGGTGCGGTAATATTCTGACTATCGTCCCTGTCGGCCATACTGCCCTCCCTCGGCCCACAGGCGTAAATCCACGTCGGGAAAGGACGCCTTCGCTCGACGGACATTTTTCTGTACCGACCCAGAGGCTCAGTCATGTCATACCGGGAAAATCATGCTCAATGGAACGCCTTTATTCACGCCCTGAAACAGGAAGTCAAACCCGCGCTGGGCTGTACCGAACCGGTCTCCGTCGCCCTCGCCTGCGCCGTGGCCGCGCGGCAGCTCTCCGGCGCGGTGGTGCGTATTGAAGCGGCGGTTTCGCCGAATTTAATGAAAAACGGCATGGGCGTGACTATCCCGGGGACGGGAATGACCGGCCTGCCTATCGCCGCGGCCCTCGGCGCCATCGCCGGCGATCCGCAGGCGAAGCTCGAGGTGCTGAAGAGAGCCACCCGGCGGGAAATGGAAGCCGCCAGGGCGCTGCTTGAGGCCGGCGCCGTGCGCGTGGTACTGCAGGAGCCCTGCGATGAGATTCTGTACGTTCGCGCTAAGGTCTACGCGGGGGATGAGCACGCGACGGTGACCATCATCGGCGACCACACCAACGTCGTGGCCATTGAAAAAATGGGCCACTCCCTGTCTATCAAGCACGAAAGCGCGGCCAGCGATCGTGGCGTCGACCCGCTGACGCTGGTTGCCCGCAGCTCACTGCGCGATATCTATGATTTCGTTTGCGAGGTTCCGCCGCACGAGATCGCGTTTATTCTCGAGGCGGGCGCGATGAACGACGCCCTGTCAAAGAAGGGCCTGGTTAAGGAGTGGGGTTTGCATATCGGCCCGACGCTGAAGCGCCAGGTCGACAACGGGCTGGTTTCCGACGATATGTTTACCGAGATCCTCTACCGCACCAGCGCCGCGTCGGATGCCCGGATGGGCGGCGCATCGCTACCGGCGATGACTAACTCCGGTTCCGGCAACCAGGGCATTACGGCGACCATGCCGGTGGTGGTGGCCGCCGAACGTCTTAACGCCAGCCGGCAGCAGCTGGCCCGCGCGCTGGCGCTCTCGCACCTGGTCGCCATCTATATCCATTGTAAACTCCCGCGCCTGTCGGCCCTGTGCGCCACCACCACCGCCGGGATGGGCGCGGCGGCGGGGATTATCTGGTTAATGAACGGCAGCTTTGACACCATCGCCATGGCGATCAACAACATGATCGGCGACGTCAGCGGCATCATTTGCGATGGCGCTTCCGGCAGCTGCGCCATGAAGGTCTCCACCAGCATCTCTTCCGCCTGGAAAGCGATTCTGCTGGCGCTGGATAACTCCGTCGTTTCCGGCAACGACGGCATCGTCGATCGCGATGTGGAAAACTCGATTGCTAATCTTTGCGCCATTGCCGGGCGGGCCATGCAGCACACCGACCGGCAAATCATCGAAATTATGGCGCACAAGCGTTATCAGGCGGTAAGCGCCGGGAACGAAGCATAACGCGGGGTGAAATATTCTACACTGGCGTTATTTACCGCGGCGCATTTTTTGGAGCAATAACTTTAGGCGTAACCCGTTCTTAACCCTATGAATTAAAGAGTAAAACCGACGATTAAATAAACCATGAGCGCCAGGCTCCCCGTCACCAGGGCATAGGGCATTTGGGTACGAATATGCTCAATATGGTCGCAGTTGGTCGCCATCGAGGCGACGATAGCATCGCTGGAGATCGGGGACGTCATATCGCCAAAAATTGAGCCGGAAATCGCGGCGCCAATCATAAAGTGCGGATCGATGCCTAATGAGACCCCCAGCTGAACGCCGATCGGGATCATAATGGCGAAGGTTCCCCATGAGGTGCCCGTCGCCAGCGACATGACCGCAGCAATCAGAAAGATAAAGCCGATCGAGAATCCGGAGGGGATCACGCCGGAGGTAATGGAAGCGATATACTGCCCGGTATTCAGTTCCGCTGAAATATGCCCCATCAGGAAAGCCAGGATCATGATTGAGCTAATTTTCACCATGCTGGCGTAGCCGATATACAGCTCTTTGAAAAAGTTCTCAACGTTCAGAATACCGCGCGCGCGGAACCAGATAAAAGAGACGACGGTACCAAACATGACGCCGGAGTAGACCGACATCGAACCGCTGCCTTTGGAGAACTGTCCATCGCCGGTGATATATAGCACCACCGGAACCATTAAGACGGTGGAAAGAATCGGAATAAAGAAGTTGAGCAGCGAGTGACAGGCCGGGTGATCGATAACCGGGTCCGCTTCGTCTGCCCCCTGCTCTTGCTCGATTTCCATCAGCGCGGTTTCAAACTTTAGCTCCGCCTTTTTCATCGGCCCCCAGCTGCAGCCGGAGAGAATATAAAACAGCACCGAGGCTAATGAAAACCAGGCCATCGTGTTCCAGATCATCGAGCTTGCCAGGACTTCAAAAGGCTCGCCGGTCAGGTAACCCTGCGCAATCTGCACCCCGATAACGCCCATCATCGCCGCCCCCCAGCCGTTGATCATCACCGACGAGCAGACCGATACGCAGGAGGTCTGGATAATATAGGACATCTTTTCCGGCGAGACTTTATAGCGCCGGGCCAGGTTTTTTGTCGAAGCGCCGGCGATCAGCTGGTTTATCGAGCTCTCGATAAAAATCAACGAGGTCACCAGCATCGCCAGCAGCTGTACCGATTTTTTATTGGTGACAAAATCGTTTTTTTCCGAGAGAAACTGCACCAGTTTACGCACCCCGCCGGTCACCACGATCAGCCGCATAATGCCGCCGATCATCACCATAAACACAATCGTTCGCGCGTTACCGGCGGAGGCGAAGGTTTCGATAATCCCGTTCAGGGTGCCGCCAATCCCCTGAATAATACTGTGGTTAATCACCGCGTAGCCGACAAAAATACCGGTCAGCAGCGAGAGGATCACCTGGCGGGTCAGGATCGCCAGAATAATCGTGACCAGCGGGGTAATAATCGTCCAGATACCGTAGTCATGCATGATGATTATCCTGTGTGATGTCCATAGCGGCGAAAGCGCTCTCCAGGTCTTGCAGCAAATCATCGATATGTTCGATGCCGACGGAGAAACGCAGCGTCGTGTCGTAAACCCCGATGGCTTCCCGCTCCTCTTTTGACATCGCCCCGTGGGACATGGAAGCCGAATGGTTGATCATGCTCTCCACTCCGCCCAGCGATTCCGCCAGCACAAAATAGTGCAGACCGCCAATAAAGCGTTTCAGGCTCTGGATATCTCCCTTCAGCGTCGCGGTCACCACCGCGCCGCCCGAACGCATTTGCTGCCTGCAAAGCTGATGCTGCGGGTGCGACGGCAGGCCCGGGTAGTAGACGCTGGCTATCGCCGGATGATTTTCCAGATATTGCGCTACCCGTAGCGCATTGCCGCACTGACGCGCCATGCGCAGATCCAGCGTTTTCATGCCGCGCAGGGCAAGATAGGCATCGAATGGCGAAGCAATAGAGCCGAGTGTGGTTTTAATGAAATCAAGACGGGACGCCAGCGCTTCATTATTAGTGATCACCGCGCCGCCAATTAAATCTGAATGCCCGCCGACATATTTACTGGTAGAGAGCATGACCATATCCGCACCCATTTCAAGCGGCTTATGGTTCCAGGCGCTGGCAAAGGTATTATCGACGCAGGTAGTAATAGCGCGTTCTTTGGCAATACGACAAACCTTCGCAATATCGACCAGTTCCAGTAAGGGATTCGTCGGCGTTTCAATCCAGATTAACGCCGTATTTTCCTGAATAGTGTTTATCAGGCATTGCTCATCATTCAGATCGATATAAGAAATCGTGACGCCGGTGGTATGCGTTTTTAATTTTTCAAACAGCCGCCAGGTTCCGCCGTAGACGCCTTTCATCGCGATAATATGGGCGTCTTTGGGTAAGAGCTCCATAACGATATTGGTCGCCGCCATTCCCGAGGCGGTGGCGGTGGCGTAAATGCCGCCTTCCAGTTCGGCGAGAGCCGATTCATAAGCTTTACGCGTTGGATTAGAGACCCGGGAATAACAAAAATCGCCACCTTCATACAGATTAGGTTGAATAAATGAGCTGGCCGTGACGATCGGGGTAAATATAGCATGGGTTACCGGATCGGATTGATTTCCAGCATGAACCGCCAGGGTAGCAATATCTTTAGTTCTGGTTTTCATAGGGTACACTCAAATTATTATCAGATATAAAATGTCATGAACTCTTATTGTCATGGTCAGCGCAGCTGGCAAATAAAACAACCGCCAAAACTCCGTTTAATAGCCTAAAAAATATGACTAGCGCATCATTAACAGCGTGATTTGCGTTGCCCGACTACCGTTAAAATATATATCAGGCGGGAAAGAAAATTTTGCCTATTTTCCCTCTAATCAGGGAAAAATGGAGAAAAACGTTCTCTGGCAACCAAAGTTCGTATCTTTTAATGCATTGATATAAAACGATTTAATTTTAGAGAGTGATGGTAATCACAAAAAATAGGGGAAAATTCCTCTCTTGCGCGCATGGCCAGGCCTGGGTTTGCGCGCTCTTCCGCTCGTCACCCGCGCCGCTGGCTGTACAGAATGAGTTAGAGCTATTTGCCGCGAAATGCTGTATGGTCATACACTCTTAAATCAGGAAATATCATATGTCAGAACGCAAAGACGCTAAAACTCGCCGTAATTATCTCGTTAAATGCTCCTGCCCTAACTGCTCTCAGGACTCAGAACACAGCTTCAGCCGAGTCCAAAAAGGTGCGCAACTCATTTGCCCCTACTGCCATAAACTCTTTCAGTCCTCATCACGATCCGCTGCATAATTATTCCCTTGCCAGATGCCGATTGCCGCGCGTGATTGCGCAATAATCAGCCAGCGCCGAACTCATTTGGCAAAAAAAGCCCGCCTGCGCGGGTTTTATTTTGATTTGAATAGACTTCCCGCGCGCTTACGGTATAGTCGTGCCGGTTTTCATATTTAAAAGGTATTTATTTGTTCCAAAAAATGACAGGTATTGTCAAAGCGTTTGATAATAAAACAGGCAAAGGCCTGATAATCCCCTCCGATGGTCGTAAAGACGTTCAGGTTCATATTTCCGCATTATCGCCCGGCGAACCAACCACAATCAGCCCCGGAATCCGCGTCGAATTTCGTCGAGTCAACGGACTGCGAGGCCCAACCGCCGCCAACGTCTACCTTTCTTAAACAGTTTTAAAAAGCGTTAAATATTTCCTGTCGTCGTCACCCCACCGGTTAAAACATGGCCAAAAAACGCTTCACCGTGCGCGAGCGCTCGTAGCGCCGCCAGGCGATAGCGATATCGGTTTTCAGCGGCGTCCCCATCAGCGGATGATAGCTCACGTTGGGCAGCGTAATGCAGGTCATCGACTGCGGCACCAGCGCAAAGCCGAATCCGGCCTCCACCATGCTCAATGACGATGAAATTTGCGATGACTGATAGGCGCTTTGCATATCAATACCGGCGCGCAGATAGCTGTTATACACCAGTTCGTAGAGTCCGGGAGCCACTTCACGCGGGAAAAGAATCGGCGCCACGTCCGTCAACTGCTCCAGCGTCAGCTCGCGGTGGGACGATAGCGGGTGCGAACGCGCCAGGGCAATCACCATCGGTTCTTGATCGATAATCCGCAGATTGAACGCTTTACTGCTCTCACAGGGCAGGCGCACAAAAGCAATATCCAGCTCCGCTTCGCCAAGCGCCCCCATCAGCGTTGCCATATTGCCCTCGACCTGATGTAACGTCACCCCCGGGTAACTTTGCTGAAATTGCTGTAACAGGCTAAAGATTTGCGGATGAAAAGCGTCGGAGCTGGTAATGCCCAGCGAGAGGCGACCGTTCAGCCCGCGGGCAATTCCCTTGGTTTTTTCCAGCGCCGCGTCGCTTAACGCCAGAATCTGGCAGGCATCCTCATAGAACGACTCCCCCGCTTCCGTCAGCTCGACGCCCCGCGTTAAACGGCGGAAAAGCGGTGTGCCAATTTCTCTTTCAAGCCTTTGAATTTGCTGGCTTAGCGGGGGCTGGGAGATGCCAAGTTCTTTTGCCGCTTTAGTGAAGTGCCGCGCCTCGGCGACGGCGACGAAGTAGCGCAGATAACGAAGTTCCATATCGAAAACGTCTCAAACAATCATAGATTCTATATTGGAACTGTGAGCTGAATCGGGTCAACATTTATTTAACCTTTCTGATATTCGTTGAACGAGGAAGTGGGCAATGAACCATTCTGCTGAATGCTCTTGTGAAGAGAGCCTGTGTGAAACTCTACGAGGATTTTCCGCGCAACATCCCGATAGCGTCATCTACCAGACCTCTCTGATGAGCGCGCTGCTTAGCGGCGTTTATGAAGGTAATACGACCATCGCCGATTTGCTCACCCACGGTGATTTCGGCCTCGGGACCTTTAATGAACTGGACGGCGAGCTGATCGCGTTTAGCAGCGAAGTTTACCAGCTGCGCGCCGACGGCAGCGCCCGCAAAGCCCGTATGGAACAGCGTACGCCGTTCGCGGTGATGACCTGGTTTCAGCCGCAGTATCGCAAAACGTTCGATAAACCGGTCAGCCGCGAACAGCTGCACGACATCATCGACCAGCAAATCCCGTCGGACAATCTGTTCTGCGCCCTGCGTATTAACGGCCATTTTCGCCACGCCCATACCCGCACGGTACCGCGCCAGACGCCGCCCTACCGGGCGATGACCGACGTACTCGACGACCAGCCGGTTTTTCGCTTCAACCAGCGCGAGGGGGTCCTGGTTGGGTTCAGAACGCCGCAGCATATGCAGGGCATTAACGTGGCCGGCTACCACGAACACTTCATCACCGATGACCGCCAGGGCGGCGGCCATCTGCTCGATTATCAGCTCGACCACGGCGTGCTGACCTTTGGCGAGATCCACAAATTGATGATTGACCTTCCTGCCGATAGCGCCTTCCTGCAGGCGGATCTGCATCCAGACAATCTTGATGCCGCCATTCGCTCAGTCGAAAACTAAGGAGATTCTCGTGGATAATCAACATCAACCGCGCCAGTGGGCGCACGGCGCCGACCTCATCGTCAGCCAGCTTGAGGCCCAGGGAGTACGCCAGGTGTTCGGCATTCCGGGGGCCAAAATCGATAAAGTCTTCGATTCGCTGCTCGACTCCTCCATTCGCATTATCCCAGTGCGCCACGAAGCCAACGCCGCCTTTATGGCCGCCGCGGTTGGCCGCATCACCGGCAAAGCGGGCGTCGCGCTGGTCACGTCCGGACCGGGCTGCTCTAACCTGATTACCGGGATGGCAACGGCCAATAGCGAGGGCGACCCGGTGGTGGCGCTAGGCGGCGCGGTAAAACGCGCCGATAAGGCCAAACAGGTGCACCAGAGTATGGATACGGTGGCGATGTTTAGCCCGGTGACCAAATACTCGGTGGAAGTCACCGCGCCGGAAGCGCTGGCGGAGGTTGTCTCCAACGCGTTTCGCGCAGCCGAGCAGGGACGCCCCGGCAGCGCCTTCGTCAGCCTGCCGCAGGACGTGGTCGACGGGCCGGTCCACGCCAGGGTTCTGCCCGCCGGCGATGCGCCGCAGACCGGCGCGGCGCCGGACGAAGCCATTGCGCGAGTCGCGAAGATGATTGCCGGCGCCAAAAATCCGATATTTCTGCTCGGCCTGATGGCCAGCCAGACGGAAAACAGCGCGGCGCTGCGCGAATTACTGAAAAAAAGCCATATCCCGGTAACCAGTACCTATCAGGCCGCCGGCGCGGTCAATCAGGACCACTTTACCCGCTTCGCCGGGCGGGTTGGGCTGTTCAACAACCAGGCAGGGGATCGACTCCTGCATCTCGCCGACCTGGTCATCTGCATCGGCTATAGTCCGGTGGAGTACGAGCCGGCCATGTGGAATAACGGTAACGCCACGCTGGTGCATATCGACGTGCTGCCCGCTTACGAAGAGCGTAACTATACCCCGGACGTCGAGCTGGTCGGCAATATCGCCGCCACCCTGAACAAACTGTCTCAGCGCATCGACCACCAGCTGGTGCTGTCGCCGCAGGCCGCCGAGATCCTGGTCGACCGCCAGCATCAGCGGGAGCTCCTCAACCGCCGCGGCGCGCAGCTGAACCAGTTCGCGCTGCATCCGCTGCGCATCGTTCGCGCCATGCAGGACATCGTCAATAGCGATGTCACCCTGACCGTCGATATGGGGAGCTTTCATATCTGGATCGCCCGCTATCTCTACAGCTTCCGCGCCCGTCAGGTGATGATTTCCAACGGTCAACAGACCATGGGGGTGGCGCTGCCGTGGGCGATTGGCGCCTGGCTGGTCAATCCGCAGCGCAAAGTGGTTTCCGTTTCCGGCGACGGCGGTTTCCTGCAGTCCAGCATGGAGCTGGAGACCGCCGTACGGCTGAAAGCGAACGTCCTGCATATCATCTGGGTCGATAACGGCTACAACATGGTGGCGATTCAGGAGGAGAAAAAATACCAGCGGCTCTCCGGCGTTGAGTTCGGCCCGGTGGATTTTAAAGTCTATGCCGAAGCCTTCGGCGCCAAAGGGTTTGCGGTAGAGAGCGCCGAAGCCCTTGAGCCGACGCTGCGGGCGGCGATGGACGTTGACGGCCCCGCCGTCGTGGCCATCCCCGTGGATTACCGCGATAACCCGCTGCTGATGGGCCAGCTCCATCTCAGTCAAATACTTTGAGTCACTACAGAAGGAATCTATCAATGAAAAAAGTCGCACTCGTCACCGGCGCGGGCCAGGGTATCGGTAAAGCTATCGCCCTTCGCCTGGTGAAAGATGGTTTTGCCGTGGCTATCGCCGATTATAACGACGCCACCGCACAGGCGGTCGCTGATGAAATTAACCGCAGCGGCGGCCGGGCGCTGGCGGTGAAGGTGGATGTGTCTCAACGCGATCAGGTTTTTGCCGCCGTCGAACAGGCGCGCAAGGGCCTCGGCGGTTTTGACGTGATCGTCAACAACGCCGGGGTTGCGCCCTCCACGCCAATCGAGGAGATTCGCGAGGACGTGATCGATAAAGTCTACAATATCAACGTCAAAGGCGTTATCTGGGGCATCCAGGCCGCGGTCGAGGCGTTTAAACAAGAGGGCCACGGCGGCAAAATCATCAACGCCTGCTCCCAGGCGGGCCATGTAGGTAACCCGGAGCTGGCGGTCTATAGCTCCAGTAAGTTTGCCGTGCGCGGCCTGACGCAAACCGCCGCCCGCGATCTGGCGCATCTGGGAATTACCGTTAACGGCTACTGCCCGGGGATCGTCAAAACCCCAATGTGGGCGGAGATTGACCGCCAGGTTTCCGAAGCGGCGGGTAAACCGCTGGGCTACGGAACCCAGGAGTTCGCCAAACGCATTACCCTTGGACGGCTATCCGAGCCGGAAGACGTCGCGGCCTGCGTCTCTTATCTCGCCGGTCCAGACTCCAACTATATGACCGGCCAATCGCTGCTGATCGATGGCGGCATGGTATTTAACTAATAATAAATAAGCTCTGACATGGTTTGCCCCGGCTTCACCGCCGGGGCTTTTTTTATCTCAACCTTTCGGGAAGATCCACAGGTCGCTGACGGGCAACGCCAGATGGCAACGCTCGGCATCGCGCAGCGCGCTGCCGTAGGCGCGTATGGCGAAATCATCGCCTTCGGTGCGAAACAGATACTCCCAGCGGTCGCCGAGGTACATGCTGGTCAACAGCGGCAACGCCAGCATGTTCTCTTCAGGCGCCGAAGCGATGCGCAGGCGCTCAACGCGGATCACCGCCGTCGCCTCTTCCCCCACGCTGACCCCTTCCCCCGCCATTCCCCAGAGCGCCCAGCTGGCTCCCTCAATGCGCGCCCGACCGTTCTCCAGCGCGCTGACGGTGCCATGCAGGCGATTATTACTGCCCATAAACTCGGCGGCAAACAGCGTTTTCGGGCTGCCGTACATCTCCTGCGGGGTGCCCTGCTGCTCGATCACGCCGTTATTAAGCAGCAGAATGCGATCGGAAATCGCCATCGCCTCATTCTGATCGTGCGTGACCATCAGCGCCGACAGTCCCAGCTTGACGATCAGCTCGCGCAAAAAGACCCGCGCTTCTTCCCGCAGCTTGGCGTCCAGATTCGACAGCGGTTCATCCAGCAGGATCACCGGCGGGTTGTAAACCAGTGCCCTGCCGATGGCCACGCGCTGCTGCTGTCCTCCGGAGAGCTGATGCGGATGGCGATTGCCAAGATGCCCCAGCCCCAGCTGTTCAAGTACGGTCTGGACCCGCTGCTTGATCTCCGCGGCGGCAACCTTACGCAGCTTCAGCGGGTAAGCGACGTTTTCAAACACTGTTTTATGCGGCCACAGCGCGTAGGACTGAAACACCAGCCCCAGGTTGCGCTCCTCGGCCGGAATTTCGCTACGCGGGTTGCCGTCATAGACGCGGGATTTTCCAATGGTGATAATGCCGCCGGTCGGCTTCTCCAGCCCGGCGACCGCCCGCAGCAGCGTGGTTTTTCCGCTGCCCGATGGCCCTAGCAGCGACACCACCTCTCCCCGCTTCAGTTCCATGGACACGCCCTTAAGCACCGGATTATCGCCGTAGGTCAGATGCAGGTTTTCTACCGATAATTCAATCATGTAATTTCACTCCAAAGCGCAGCGCGATACCCAGCCCCACGACCACCAGCAGGATATTGATGAAGGAGAGCGCGGCGACAATATCGATAGCCCCCGCCGCCCACAGCGAGACCAGCATCGAACCGATCGTTTCGGTTCCGGGCGAAAGCAGATAAACCCCGGTTGAGTATTCGCGCTCGAAGATAAGAAACATCAGCAGCCATGAGCCGATTAAGCCGTAGCGCGACAGCGGCACCGTGACGTGACGGGTAATCTGCCCGCGCGATGCGCCGGTACTGCGCGCGGCCTCTTCCAGCTCCGGCGCCACCTGCAGCAGCGTCGAGGAGATCAGCCGCAGGCCGTAGGCCATCCACACCACGGTATAAGCCAGCCAGACGCTAAAAATAGTATTACGCAGCGCGCGCAGCTGAACGATCAGGTGCTCGCGCAGCCAGTCCGCCACCGGCAGCGCCGAGAGCCAGCCGTTTTTCAGCGACTGATCGAGCCACATCGGCAGAAACAGAAACACCCACAGAAACGCCAGCCCGGCCAGCAGCCCCGGCACGGCGCGCGGTACCAGCACGCTGTAGTCAAGAAAGCGCGTGACGTTATCCGGTTTACGGTGCATGGCGATGCCCACGAACAGATAGCAGACCACCGCCAGCGCGCCGCCGAACACGCCAATCGCCATGGAGTTAACGATGGCGCGCAGCAGGTTCGGCTGCTGCCAGATGCTACGGAACGTCGCCAGCGAGAGCTCATCCCATAGCGAAACGCCTACGCCCCAGTTTGAAATAAAGGCCCGCAGCGCCACGCCGAGCAGCGGCACGCCGATAGTGACCGTCAGCCAGGCCACCACCACAATCCCGGCGACCCAGCGCCATTTCCCCAGCGGCAGCGCGCGGGCCTGGGACGCTTTCCCCTTCATGGTGACAAAGCGGTTGGCAGTGCGCATCAGGCGGCGCTGGAGCATTACCAGCGGAATGGTGATGCAGATCAGCACCACCGCTACCGCCGCCATCAGGTGATAGGAAGGGGTGCCGAGCTTGTTGGTCAGCTTATAAAGATAGGTCGCCAGCACCATGTTGCCCTCCGGGTCCCCCAGCACCAACATCAGGCCAAACACTTCCAGACCAAGGAAAAACAGCAGCACGCAGGCGTAGAGTATCGACGGTCGCACCATGGGCAAGCTCACCGCCGTCATCACCTGCAGCGGCGATGCGCCCACCGTGCGCGCGGCCTCCTCCACGTCCGACCCGACGCTGCGCAGGGCGGATGAGATATAGAGATAGGCATGCGGAACGTGCGTCAGTCCGGCAATCACCACGATGCTGAACATTGAGTAAATATTCCACGGTACGAAACCGATCAGCTGTTCCGCCCATTGCGAAAAGAAACCTACCGGTCCGGCCGCCACCACGTAACCAAAGCCCAGCACCATCGGCGAAACGAAAATCGGCACCAGAATCAGCGGCTCAATAAACCGCCGCCCGGGTAAATCGGTGCGCACCATTAAAAAAGCGAGGATCCCGCCGAGGGGGATGGCGATCGCCACCAGACCGAAGGCGAGAATAAAACCGGATTTTAGCGCCAGATAAAAATCCGGGTCGCTAAAGATAAACGCGAAGGCTTCGAGGCTGAACAACTTCGAGCGGGCAAAAAAAGGCGCCGAGAGAAAGCTCTGCACCACGATAAACAACAGCGGGACATAAATCGCCAGCGCCGTCATCACGACGATGATACCGCGCGGCAAACCCTGCCATTTTCGACGTAAGACATTCATAAGCGATCCCTTTAAATCTGGCGGGCATTAAGCGGGCTGCGCATCCGGAAAAGAGGCGCAGCGCCGGGGGGTTATTTCGCCGCGGCGGTACGCCACTGTTTGATAAATTCCAGACGTTGCTTCGGCTCAAGATACGCCAGCAGCGTTTCATCGACCGGAATCGGCTTCAGCGCGCTGCCAAGCATTTTGGTCATGCCGTCAATATCATTTTTACCTTCGATATCATTGCGCAGGGAGGGAATATCGGCCTGGTTCGCGAGGATGCTTTGCCCCTTTTCCGACAGCACGTAGTCAAACCACAGCTTCGCCGCATTAAGATGCTCGGCTTCTGCGGTAATAAAGGAGACCCGGGAGAGCACCAGCACGTAATCTTTCGGATATGAGATGCCAAGCGAAGGGTCGGTTTTCGCCCGCGCTTCCGCGTAGGAACCGAGAATATTGTAGCCAATCAGGTTTTCACCGGAGGAGACGCGCTCCATCATCGTACCGGTGGATGATTGCACCGTCAGGCCGCCTTTCGCAATGCCCGCCAGATCGTTAAAGTAGTTAGCATCGGCTTTGCTGTCCTGCACCGCCAGCATAAAACCCAGCCCTGATTTTTCAATATCGTACGTGGTGACCTTGCCTTTGAATTTATCGGCCTGAGCGGAGATAAGCTTCGCCAGCGCGGTATGCGAGTCCGGAACATCACCCTGCGGGATCAGCCGTTTATTATAGATAAAGACCACCGGCTCGTAGGTCGTGCCGTAAGCTTTTTGTTGCCAGACCGCCCATTTTGGCAGCTTATCCCGCTCCGGCGAGGCGTACTCTTCGGCGTATTCGGTGGCAAGCTTCAGCGCCGTATCCATGGAAGAGCTCCAGACCACATCGCCGCTGCCGCCGCCCGCCGCCTGTTCGCTGATATAACGGTTGTACAATTCGGTACTGTTCATATCGTTATATTCAACTTTAATGCCGGGATATTGCGCCTCAAAGCCTTTAATTAACGGGCCTGCGGCCTTGGTATCGGTCGTTGAATAGATAACCACTTTGCCTTCTTTAATCCCGGCATCCACCACTTTTTGATAATCCGCCGGGTAGCCCTCAGGGACTGTGGCAAGAACCTGACCGGAGAATATTGCCGTCAGTGAAATCATTAACCCACTAATTTTCATATACATAAAATCAACCTTTAGGTATCAATTATTAAACGTAATTTTAACATATAGCGGGACGCCAGAGCCTTGCAACGCCGGATTTTGTTTTTTTACGGCTTTTGTGACGCTGGCGTAATTTAAAGGAAGATTCGCGGGATAAAGCGAAAGCGATTAACGCTCTGCGGCGGGAATATTAAGAAAACATTAAGTTTTTTTGCATATATGGCTCGCCGAATTTTGGCTTTGATTAACTAGAATAATAAAAGTGACGCTCCGTTTTACCTGCAAAGAAAGGTATAACGCGTCTCACTCTGCCGCTAACACAGGGGCTTGACCGCCATGGCGTGGTTTATATATCACCAGCTTCAAGGATTTGTCTCCATCCTCTCCGCAGCAATAACCGCCAGCGAAAAGCCTTTAATACAAAAGTCAAAACCTTGATCTTCGCCGTTGCTCAGCGCAGCATGGAAATGCAAACACGCTAAAACAATAATCCGCAACCCATTCACAGGAGAGAATCAGTGCAAACAGGACATCGCTTCCAGGCCACGGATCTGCATCAATTTGTTAAAACCCTTTTCACCCATATGGGAAGCTCCCCCACCGAAGCGTCGCTTATCGCCGACCACCTTATTGCCGCCAACCTGGCCGGGCACGATTCCCACGGCGTCGGTATGATCCCAAGCTACGTACGCTCCCACGCGCAGGGCTATCTCCAGCTCAACCGCCACGCCAGCGTGATGAAGGACGCGGGCGCGGTGGTCACGCTGGACGGCAACGGCGGATTCGGCCAGGTGGTGGCCCATGAAGCCATGCAGATCGGTATTGAGAAGGCAAAACAGCACGGTTTGGCCGCCGTGGCGCTGCGCAACGCGCACCATATTGGCCGCATCGGCTACTGGGCGGAACAGTGCGCGGCCGCCGGAATGATCTCTATCCATTTCGTTAACGTCGTTGGCAACGTGATGGTCGCCCCGTTCCGTGGGAAAGACAGCCGCTTCGGCACCAACCCGCTGTGCGTGGTGTTCCCGCGCGTCGGCCATCCGCCGCTGCTGCTGGATTACGCCACCAGCGCCATCGCCTTCGGTAAAACCCGCGTTGCCTGGCATAAAGGGGTTCCGGTACCGGCAGGGTCGCTGATCGACGCTCGCGGCGTCCCCACCACCGACCCGGCGGTGATGCAGACCTCGCCGCTGGGGGCGCTGCTGACCTTTGCCGAACATAAAGGCTACGCGCTGGCGACGCTGTGCGAAGCGATCGGCGGCGCGGTATCCGGCGGCAAAACCTCGCATCAGGAGACGCTGCAGGGCAGCGTGGACGCCATCTTCAACTGCATGACCACCATTATTCTCAGCCCAGAAGCGTTCGATGCGCCGGATATGCAGCGCGAGACCGAAGCGTTTATCGACTGGTGTAAACAGTCGCCGCACGAGCCGGACGCGCCCATTCTGGCGCCGGGGGAGTGGGAAGAGGCGAACCGTCGGCAGCGTCTGGCGCAGGGCATTCCGCTGGACGCCGGAAGCTGGCAGGCGATTTGCGCCGCCGCCGAGGAGGTAGGAGTACCCGCCGATACCCTCGCGCAGCTACGCCAGAAGCTAGCCTGATTGTCCCTTGATGACGCCCGAGCGGGCGTCATGTCATCGTCATTAGTGTCGACATCGCCGCCGCCCCGCCTGCACCTCCCGATTATTCTAAATGAATTCAATAAGTTAAAATTTGGCACATCCTATGCATAACGCTCCCGTCATCTGCCGGTACGCTGGCGCATGACGCCCTGACAAGGGCGGGCCGGGCCCGGCCTGTCCATTGTTGTTTATTCTCTGTTAACAGGTCTGTTACTGATGAAAAAAATCACGAGCGTTTGCCCTTATTGCGGGGCCGGTTGCAAACTTAAGCTGGTCGTCGAAAACAATAAGATTATCCGAGCCGAAGCCGCTGATGGCGTTACCAACCAAAATCAGCTGTGCCTGAAAGGCTATTACGGCTGGGATTTTCTCAACGACACCCAGTTGCTGACGCCGCGTCTGCAGCAGCCGATGATTCGCTACCAGAAAGGCGGCAAGTTCACCCCGGTAAGCTGGGATGAAGCCATCCGCTATACGGCGAAAAAACTGCGTGAAATAAAGGAGAAGCATGGCCCGCGCGCCATTATGACGACCGGTTCATCGCGCGGTACCGGCAATGAAACCAACTACGTGATGCAGAAGTTCGCCCGCGGGGTGCTCAACACCAATAACGTCGACTGCTGCGCCCGCGTCTGCCACGGCCCGTCGGTCGCCGGCCTGCAGCTGGCGCTCGGCAACGGCGCGATGAGCAACTCGATTAGCGATATTGAGAACTCAAAATGCCTGCTGGTCTTTGGCTATAACTGCGCCGACTCCCACCCAATCGTCGCCCGCCGGGTGATTAAGGCCCGCGAAAACGGGGCAAAAATCATCGTCTGCGACCCGCGTCGTATCGAAACCGCCCGCATCGCCGATCGCCATCTGCAGCTCAATAACGGCAGCAACATGGCGCTGGTCAACGCCTTCGCTCACGTCCTGCTGGAAGAAGATCTGTATAACCACGACTACGTCGACCGCTTTACCGAGGGGCTGGATGCCTATCGTGAGATGGTGAAAGACTATTCCCCTGAAGCCGTCGAAGGCATCGTCGGCGTCCCGGCCGCTGAAATTCGCCAGGCGATGCGCATGTTTGCCGCCGCGCCTTCCGCCACCATTATGTGGGGCATGGGCGTCACCCAGTTCGGCCAGGCGGTGGACGTTGTCAGAGGGCTGGCGAGCCTCGCGCTGTTAACCGGCAACCTCGGACGCGCCAACGTCGGCGTGGGGCCGGTACGCGGGCAAAACAACGTCCAGGGCGCCTGTGATATGGGCGTCCTGCCGAATATGTTCCCCGGCTACCAGGACGTCACCGACGCCGGCGTTCGCGCCAAATTCGCCAACGCCTGGGGGATTGATCCGGCGAGCATGGACGACCAGGTCGGTACCCGGATCACAGAAGTGCCGCACAAAGCGCTGACCGGCGAGATCAAAGCCTACTACATCATGGGTGAAGATCCGCTACAAACCGAAGCCGATTTGGGTCTGGTGCGTAAAGGGATTGAGGCGCTCGATTTTGTGGTGGTGCAGGATATCTTTATGACCAAAACCGCCGAAATCGCCGATGTGCTGCTGCCCGCCACCTCCTGGGGGGAACACGGCGGCGTCTTTACCTGCGCCGACCGCGGCTTCCAGCGCTTTGAGCAGGCGATTATCGCCACCGGTAACGTTAAGCGCGACTGGGAAATCATCAGCCTGCTGGCCAGCGAAATGGGCTATCCGATGCATTACGATAATAACCAGCAGATCTGGGACGAAATGCGCGAACTCTGCCCGCTGTTCTACGGCGTCACTTACGAGAAAATGGGCGATATGAACCACGTCCAGTGGCCGTGCCCGACGCTGGATCATCCCGGTACTCCGTGGCTGTATAAAGATAACCTCTTCGATACGCCGACCGGTAAAGGTCAGCTGTTCGCCGCCCCGTGGCGGGCGCCTGCCGAGACGCCGGATGAAGCGTATCCGCTGGTGCTGTGTACCGTGCGCGAAGTCGGCCACTACTCGTGTCGTTCGATGACCGGCAACTGCGCGGCTCTGCAGTCGCTTGCCGATGAGCCAGGACGGGTGCAAATCAACCGCGCCGACGCGCAGCGCCTCGGGATCGCCGACCAGCAGCTGGTGTGGGTCAGCTCGCGGCGCGGCAAGGTGATTACCCGCGCCGACATCAGCGATCGCATTAATGAAGGCGCGGTGTACATGACCTATCAGTGGTGGGTTGGCGCCTGTAATGAGCTGACGCAGGATAATCTCGACCCAATCTCGAAAACGCCGGAAACCAAATACTGCGCGGTGAAGGTGGAGGCTATCGCGGATCAGCGCTGGGCCGAACAGTATGCCTGGACAAGCTATAGCGAGATGAAAGCCCGCCTGAAAGCGGCGGTGAACGTGTAAAACAACGCAGGGAGATGCGCGCGTCTCCCTGCATAGCCACTTTTGTTCCCGGGGACGGCGCTCAACGCGCCTTGCCCGGGCTACAGGTTCAGTGCCGTCTGCGGAGCGGTAGCCCGGACAGGTGCGCAGCGCCGCCTCCGGGATCGCCCTCTTACGCCAGCAGTTTCTCCACCAGCGCCGTCCACAGCGCCACGCCGTGAGGGAGCAGCTCATCGTTAAAATCATAGCCGGCGTTATGCAACGGCTTTGACGCCGTCTCGCCATCGGCGCCAATCCAAAAATAGGCGCCAGGACAAGCCTCCAGCATGCAGGCAAAATCTTCCGAGGCCATGGAGGGGTTCCCGTTCCAGCTCACCGCCGACTCCCCCAGCAGCGCGGTCGCTACCTCGCGCACCTTTTGCGCTTCGGCCGGATGGTTAGTGGTCACCGGATAACCGGGATACCAGGCGATTGCGCCTTCCACCTCTGACACCTGCGGCTGGGCGGCGACATAGCTCTCAATCAGCCCCCTGACCCGCGCGCGCACCTGGTTGTCCAGGCAGCGGAAGGTCCCGCGCAGCACCACTTTATCCGGCAGCACGTTGATCGCCTCTCCGCCGGCAATCTGGGTAATGCTCACCACCGTCGACTCCTGCGGCGACAGGCGGCGCGAAGGAATGGTTTGCAGCGCCATAATCAGCTGCGCCGCGGCGACAATCGGGTCCGCTCCGCGCTCCGGCATCGCCGCATGGCAGCTTTTGCCGGTCAGGGTAATTTCAAACGCGTCGAGAGAGGCCATCATCGCCCCGCTGCCGATCGCCACCTGGCCCAGCGGCATACCCGGCCAGTTGTGCAGCGCGTAAATGGCATCCATCGGGAAGCGCTCAAACAGCCCCTCCTCTACCATTTTCCGCGCGCCGCCCAGGTTCTCCTCGGCGGGCTGGAAAACAAAGTGCACGGTACCGCGAAAGCGGCGGGTCTGCGCCAGATGCGCCGCTGTCGCCAGCAGAATCGCGCTATGACCATCATGGCCGCAGGCGTGCATCACGCCAGGATTGCGCGATTTATAGCCGACATCGCTCTGCTCGGCGATCGGCAGCGCGTCCATATCGGCCCGCAGGCCAATCACCGGACCGGGGCCGTTCTCCAGGGTCGCGACCACGCCGGTACCCGCCAGCCCGCGATGCACCTGGAGGCCAAACGACGCGAGCAGTTCAGCCACCCGACGCGAGGTTTGCTGTTCCTGATACCCCAGCTCAGGGCAAGCATGAAAATCACGTCGCCAGCGAATGGCCTCGGCGATCAGTGAAGAGGATACTGCCATGTCATACTCCTTTCCTGCACAGCATCAGCGCTGAACGAGTGTGTTATTCAATAAATTGGGGCTACAGGTAGTCCGCCAGCCTATTGGTTATATCCTTTCGCCTGCTCGCTGACAACTTCCGCCAAACCCTGCGCCGGCGCGCCTTTACGCGGCCCCCTCGCCAGCGCCGTCCTTTTTTGTAGTGATATCAACGGTGACATAAGGCGTGCGATTAATTATTATGCAGCTATACTGGCGTTTTACCGAATAATTCACTCTTCATACCTCCTTAACCGGAAATAAAATGTTCAACCCAGAGCAGAATCGCCTTGCCCCCACGCTGGCGATGATCATGGCGGCTTCATTAGTGGGATTTATCACCGGATACACGGTGCCCTTAATCAGTCTGGAGCTGGCGCAGCAGCAGATTGATACCGTTTACGTCGGCCTGCTGGCCGCGCTACCGCCAGCGGGGATGATGATCTCCTCCTTCCTCTCACCCGCGCTGTGCCGGCGCTTTGAGATGGGGCTTCTGCTCTCCGTCAGCCTGGTGGCGCTGGCGGCGGCAACCATCGCCTCCTGCCTGTCGTTTGATATGGTTCATCTCCTGCTGCCGCGGCTGGTTACCGGCCTGGCGTCGGGGGTGATTATCGTCATTGGCGAAAGCTGGATCACCGGCGGCGCGGCGGGGAAAAACCGGGCAACCCTGACCGGCATTTATGCCTCCGCCTTTACCGGCTGTCAGCTGGCGGGGCCGCTGCTGATCTCCGCCGGAGAAGCGTATCAATCATGGACGCTGCTGCTCGTCGGACTGGTGACCCTCGCCTGCCTGCTGATGCTCCGCCATCTGCCCTCCGGCAGCCGCGAACGGCTGGCGGAACGCGCCAGCTGGCGCAGCCTCGGCGCTTTTTTGCCGGTACTGGCTTCCGGCGTATTCTGTTTTGCCTTTTTTGATGCCAGCATTCTGGCGCTGCTGCCGTTGTACGGTATGGATAAAGGGCTAAGTGAAGTCACGGCGGTGCTGCTGGTGACGGTGGTATTGACCGGCGACGCCGTATTCCAGGCGCCGCTGGGCTGGATTGCCGACCGCTTCGGCATCCGCCGCGTACATCTGACCTGTGCGGTGGTCTTCTGCCTCGCCCTGCTGGCCCTGCCGTTTCTGCTGGCGTCGCATATCCAGCTGATTGTCGGCTGCCTGCTTCTCGGCGCCGCGGCGGGGGCGCTCTATACCCTGTCGCTGGTCCGCGCCGGGAAAACCTTCTCCGGGCAGAAGCTGATTATGATCAACGCCCTGCTGGGATTCTTTTGGTCCGCGGGCAGCGTGGCCGGGCCGGTAGTCAGCGGATTGTTAATCAGCGTCGCGGGCTATGATGGTCTGCTGATGACGCTGTTTGTCAGCGGCGCGCTGTTCCTGCTGATCCAGTGCCTGGGTAAAAGCGAAAAAGCGCTGCTGGCGGACGAACGCGAGCGCGAAGAAGAGATGGATGATATTAGCGAGGCGGCGCAGTAGCGCTTAAGGGCAGTCACGGTTCGACAAAACGAAAGCGCCCTCATCGCCCGCGCAAGATCTTCTCCCCGGCGGCGCAGCCGCGCGCCGGGGTCGTTATCGATTACAGCACTTTACTTAAAAACGCGGCGGTGCGCGGGTTAGTCGGCGCGCTAAAGATCTGCGCCGGTTTGCCCTCTTCCTGAATGATGCCCTGGTCGATAAAGATAACCCGGTCGGCCACTTCGCGGGCAAAGCCCATTTCGTGGGTCACGATAACCATGGTCATCCCTTCGCTGGCGAGGTTTTTCATCACCTCCAGCACGTCGCCCACCAGCTCAGGATCGAGCGCCGAGGTGGGCTCATCGAACAGCATAATCGACGGCTTCATCGCCAGCGCGCGGGCGATGGCCACCCGCTGCTGCTGCCCTCCGGAGAGGCTGGAGGGCCAGGCGTCGCGCTTGTCGCTCAGCCCGACCTTCGCCAGCAGCTCTTCCGCCAGACGCACCGCCTCCGCGCGCGCCATGCCGCGCAGGTTCATCGGGGCCATAATCAGGTTTTCCAGCACCGTTTTGTGCGGGAACAGATTAAAACGCTGAAACACCATGCCGACGCTTTCCCGCATCTTATTCAGATCGGTCGCGCGATCGTGGGCGGCAAAGCCGTTCACCTCCACCTCGCCTTCGCTGACGGTTTCCAGCGCGTTCATGCAGCGCAGGAAGGTGCTTTTCCCGGAGCCGGACGGGCCGATAATACAGACCACTTCCTGCGGTTTGATATCGCAGCTGATGCCGCGCAGAACGTGGCTATCGCCGAAGCGCTTGTGCAGATTGTTAATGTGAATCACTTTTGCCAAACCTCTTTTCCAGACGGTTAACCAGCTGCGCCAGCAGGAAAGTAATGACCCAGTAAACCAGGGAGATGGTCAGGTAGGGTTCCCAGTAGGTGGCGTAGGCGCCGGAAACGGTGCGCGCGGCGTAGGCCAGGTCCGCCAGACCGATGGCCGACGCCAGCGAGGAGTCCTTGACGATGGCGATGGCGTTGTTGCCCAGCGGCGGCAGAATGCGGCGAAACGCCTGCGGCAAAATCACCTGACGCATGGTTTTCCACCACGGCATTCCCAGCGCCCGGGAGGCTTCCATCTGCCCCTTATCGATCGACTGGATCCCGGCGCGGAATATTTCGGAGACGTAGGCCCCGGCGTTCAGCGTAATCGCCACGATACAGGAGAGAAACGCGCCATAGTTCGAGCGCAGCTCGCGGGCGAAATCGGCGCTCATCATGCCGCTGGTCACCAGCAGACCGTCGCGCGGGTTGATAAACAGCGGCACCAGCGCGAAGTGCACCACCATAATTTGCACGAACAGCGGCGTGCCGCGAAACGCGCTGACGTAAAAACGCACCGGAAACTGCACCAGATAACGCAGAACGTATTTCCATACCCCGTGCTCGGCTTTCGCCATCCGCCCCAGCCCGAGAGTCAGCCCCCACAGGGTGCCAAGGATCACGCAGATAATGGTACATTTAATGGTCATCAGGGCACCGTCCATAAACAGCGGACCGTACTCCTCAATGATCTCCCAACGGAATCCCGTCATAACCCTTCCCTAAAAAATACGGCTATCGCCAGAGTCGATAGCCGTGATGAAAACAAATATGCGAATTATTGCGCTGGCAGCGTCGGGACGTTGTCGTCGAACCAGGTTTTATAGATTTTGGCGTAGGTGCCGTCAGCGATGATTTTCTGTAAACCGGCGTTGATTTTCGCCTGCAGCTCGCTGTTGCCTTTCGCCACCGCGATACCGAAATACTGGCGCTCAAATTTGGCATCCGGCACCAGCTTGAACTGCTTCTCCGGGTGCTGCTTGATGTAGTATTTCACCACGCCGACGTCGCCAACCGCCGCGCTGACGCCGTCTTCAAACAGCTCCTGCAGCATCAGCGGGGTATTATCAAAACGCTTGATCGAGGTGCTGTTCTTGCCCAGCACGTCGGAGACCACGATATCGCCGGTGCTGGAGTTCACCACCCCGACTTTCTCACTTTTCAGCGCCTCAAGGGAGGTGACTTTTGAATCCGCCGGCACGACGATGGACTGCTCGGCCGGGAAATAAGGGGCGGAGAAATCCACCATCTGCTTACGCTTATCGGTGATGGTGATCCCGGAGATAATAATGTCGCGATCGCCGGTGCTCAGGGTGGCGAAGATCCCTTCCCACGGCGTATTGACCAGTTTGATATCAAAGCCTTCCGCTTTGGCGATCGCTTTAATGATATCGATATCAAAACCTTCCAGCTGTTTCTGGCTGTTCTCAAACTCAAACGGGCGATAGGTTCCGCCGGAGCCCACCACGTATGTTTGCTGAGCCGCGTGGGCGGTGCCGATCATCGCCGCGACCAGGCAGCATGCTTTCATCCAGTTCTTAACCATGACAACTCCGTTTTATGCATTAATTTTGCATAAAAATACACAGAGTCAGCATGGCATGCAACCGGAAACCTTGCCGAGAGTAAATTATCTGCCGTTTAGCTTCGTTTACCGCCGGATTTCCCGATGGCCCGATGCAATTCATTGATCCGCTTCATCGATTTCACCGTCTTCTGCGGCGCGGTGGAGGCCACCGACAGCACGATCATCTCCAGGCATACCAGCACCGTCCCGTGCAGCGGCACCCGCCCGTTATCGCCGCCGCGCGGCACCTCAATCACCACCTGCGCCTGCTGGCTAAAGCGGGAGTCCAGCGCCTGAGTCAGCAAGATCGTCGGGATCCCCAGGCGCCGGGCCTCGCGCAGGGTAGTCATCCCCTCCCGGTGCGGCGACTTTTGCCCCATCATAATCAGCACATCGCCGCGCTGCAGGCCGATCAGCTGCTCGGCGAGGCTAAAGCCGGTGCGGTTCATCACGTACGAAGGCAGGCCGATGCGGCTCAGTAGCCTGGCGGTATATTCCGCCAGTATGCCCGAGGCGCCGATCCCGAAAATGCCCACCTGGCGCGCGCCGGTCAGCAGCGCCACCGCCTGAGCCACCGCCGCGCGGTTGTCAGGTCGCGACAGCACTTCGCAGGCCCGCTGATGCCCCTCAAGGACAAAATCAATGCTCGAATGGACATCGCTGGAGAGCGCGCTCACCGTTGAAATCATCTTTTCCGACGAGGTCGCCGATGGGCCAAACCAGCGTTCCATGGTCTGCTTCAGTTCCCGCAGTCCGGCGAAGCCGAGCGCCTGGATGGCGCGTACCACCGTGGCGTCCGAGGTGTTGGTCGCGCTCGCGATTTCCATGGCCGTGCGCTCCAGCACCGCTTCCCGGTTATCGTTGATATAGCTCGCCACCGCCAGCAGACGCGGCGAAAGCTGATGCGCGCGGGCGCGAAAACGTTCGCCGAACAGGTCAACCCGCCCCTTCTCTCTCTTAACCGCCATTTTCATTTCAGCCCCTCGGGTAGAGGACGCCCGGCGATGTGCGACTGCACCTGGGCGACCATCAGCGACAGCGCGGCGTAGGAGTTAGAGATAACCTCCTCGCGCGGCAGCAGAATATAGCGCCCGGTACGGCAGGCGCGCATAAAGTCGCACCAGCCCGGCATCACGCCCTCCATCGCCCGCAGCTCATCCTGCGGCTTACCGCCGGTATCGGAGCGCCAGGTGGCAAACACAAAATCGGCATCCAGCTCCGGTAGCTGCTCGGCGCTGACGTCAATGCGCTGGCCCTCGGGGATGTTGTCAATCAGCGGCGGGAAGCGGAATCCGGCATCGCGCAGCACGCGGCCCAGCGCATGATAGGAGTGATGCACGGTCACCTTGCCGTTGTTGGCCTGAATCACCGAGACAACGATGTTTTGCGTATCCACCATCGCCTTTAGCTGGGCTATCTGCGCCTGATAGCGGCGTTCGAGGATTAAGAGCCGCGGCTGGGTACCGGTGAGCTGCGCCAGCTTGCGGTAGATGCGCGGCGCGCTGCCCTGCAAATGGTCGATGCTGACCGTTGGCGCAATCTTCTCCAGCTGCTCCACCGAGACGTGGCGGCTCGGTTCGGTAATAATCAGGTCCGGTTTCGCGGCGGCCACCGCTTCGAGGTCGATATCCGCCGTGCCGATAAACTGAATCGCGCTGTTATCGAAATCAATCCCGGTCAGCTGTGCGCTGGAGCGTAAAAAGTGGCTGCCGTCCGGACGGGTCCTCCCGTGGCTGGCGACCGGCGGGACGCCAAGCTCAATCAGGGGAATGGTGATATCCAGATCGTGCATCGACACAATGCGCTGCGGGTGCAGCGGAACGGTCACCGCGCGACCTAAGTCGTCGGTGAAGGTTTGCGTATCGGCGGCCGAGGCGACGCCCGCCAACAGCACCAGCAGAGAAACGAACCAACGCATAGCGATCCTTTTTGATTTACAGGGCGTCACGGCGACGCCAGAGCAGAACGATAAAAAACGGACAGCCGACCAGAGCAATCACGATCCCCGCAGGGATCTGCAGCGGCGCGAACGCCAGTCGGCCAATGGTATCGGTGGCTAACACCAGCAGCGCGCCGATCAACGCGCTGCCGCAGAGCAGCGCCACCTGGCCGCCGCGCAGCAGAAAACGCGCCATATGCGGCGCCATCAGGCCAACGAAGCCAAGGCTACCAACGCAGGAGACGCTGGCGGAGGTGAGCAGCACCGGCGCGAAAAAGCGCAGCAGGGTGAGCTGCTGCAGACGTACCCCGAGGCCGATGGCCGTGCGGTCGCCGAGCAGCGCCGCATCGGCGGCCCTGGCGGTCAAAAAAAGGATCATCGCCCCGGGTAGCGCCCAGCAGAAAGCGACGGCCAACAGCGGCCAGGTCGCCGCGTGCAGGCTGCCCGCCAGCCAGATCATCGCCGTCTGTACATCGCGCACGTCGGCGGTGGTCATAAAAATGCCGACCGCCGCCGCCAGCGTCCAGGAGACGCCGATGCCGATGAGAATAAAGCGCGGGCGCGAACAGTCGCGGGCCAGCGCCAGAACCAGCAGCGCCACCAGCACGCCGCCGAGCATCCCCGCCAGCGGCCGCCAGATGACGCCCACCGCCGGAAAGAACAGCACCAGCGCCAGAACCACAATGCTGGCCCCCTCCTTCACCCCGATAAGCCCGGGGTCCGCCAGACCGTTGCGGGTAATGCTCTGCATCGCCGCGCCGGCCAGGCCGAGCATCGCCCCGCACAGCAGCGCCATCAACAGCCTCGGCAGGCGGATATCAAACAGGATAAAACGCGGCTGTTCGGCGACGTTTTCCGCGCCCAGCAGCGCGCGAAACAGGGTACCGGAAGGCATCGGGAAACTGCCGCGGGTCAGGCCAAACAGCGCCAGCAGCAGGATAAAGAGCAGCATGCCGGCAGCGATTTTTAACGCCGCGGGCCGCAGCAAAAAATGCCGGCCGCCGCAGGCAAGCGGCTGAAAACCGGCGCGACGGGCGGCGCTTTTCATTTAAAAAACCTCGCGGCGATAAAAATAAATACCGGCGCCCCCACCAGCGCGGTCATCGCGCCGGTTGCCAGCTCCTGGGGTGCGACCAGGGTACGCGCGGCGATATCCGCCAGCAGCAGCACCAGGGCGCCAACCGGGGCGGCCAGCGGCAGCGCCAGGCGAATATCTTCGCTAATCAGCCGACGCACCGCGTGGGGGACCACCAGCCCGACAAAGCCGATCGGTCCGGCTACCGCCACCGCGGAGCCGCACAATAGCGCAATGGCGGCCAGCCCCAGCAGGCGGGTCTGAACAATCTTCACCCCCAGCCCCAGCGCGACCTTATCGCCCAGCGCCAGCACGTTCAGACGCGGCGCGATGGCCAGCGCGACCGTCACTCCCGCCAGCGCCGGGAGCAGCGCCGCGCGCAGCGTTTGCCAGTTCAGTCCGGCAAGATCGCCCGCCAGCCAGGTACGCATCGCCAGTAGCGTTTGTTCATCGAGGATCAGAATCGCCGCCGTGACCGCCGAGGCAAACGCCGACAGCGCTACCCCACAGAGGGTAATGCGTAGCGGCGTCACGCCACCGCGCCCGGATGACGACAGCAGCATCACGCCGCCAAACAGCAGCGCCGCGCCGCAGGCGGCGGTGAGCGGTCTGGCTAACGCCACGCCGCCGAGGCTGATTCCGAGCGCCGACGTCGCCACCACCGCCAGCGAAGCGCCAGCGTTAAGGCCGAGAATATGTGGCTCGCCCAGCGGATTGCGGATCACGGTTTGCAGCAGCAGCCCCGCCACGCCGAGCGCCGCGCCGGTGAGCAGCGCCGCCGCGAGACGTACCAGGCGTAAATCAACGATAATGCGGTGGTCAAAGTTGCGCGGATCGTAGTGAAACAGCGCCTGAAGCACCGTTTGCGGCGCAATCCAGCGCGCGCCGAGCCCGAGATGTACCAGCGAGCCGCCCAGCAGCAGTAAACTCAGCAGTACCAGCGCCAGCCGGGGCCGGGATTGTCGGCGCGGCAGCAGTAGCGCGGAGGCGCTCATAACGCCTTCTCCTCACGGGCGCGGAACGGCATAAAAAAGGGCTTGCCGGTCTGCGGGTTGAGCGACATCTGCACGTCCACGTCAAAAACGGTTTTGATCAGCTCCGGCGTGCAGATCTCCTGTTCATTAATCACCCCGGCGATCTGCCCTTTTTTAAGAAACACCAGCAGGTCGGCGTAGTTCACCGCGAAGTTCAGGTCGTGCAGGACGGTGACCACCGTGCGGCCGTGATCGCGGGTTAAGGTTTGCAGCAGTTCGAGAATGTCGACCTGATAGCGCAGGTCGAGCCAGGTAGTGGGTTCATCCAGCAGAATTGTCGCCGTTTGCTGAGCGAGGGCCATCGCGATCCAGCAGCGCTGACGCTGGCCGCCGGAGAGGCTATCAACCGCTAAATGGGCAAATTCGGCGGTGCCGGTGAGCATTAGCGCCTCTTCGACCGCCCGTTCATCGGCCTCGGACCATTGACGCATCAGACCCTGCCAGGGGTAGCGCCCGCGGGAAACCAGTTCAAACACCGTCAACCCTTCCGGCGTTAGCGGCGATTGCGGCAGAATCCCCAGCCGCCGGGAGACCTCACGGGTCGGCATCTGATGAATCACCTCGCCGTCCAGACGTACGCAGCCGCCCAGCGGCTTGAGCATCCGGGCGATGGTCGACAGCAGCGTCGATTTCCCCGAGCCGTTGGCGCCGGCCAGTACCGTCATTTTCCCGTGGGGGATGGTCAGATGAATATTATCGACAATTAGCGTCTGGCCATATCCGGCCGACAGGGAATCGAGGACGATCCCCTGCTCTGCAGGCAACACCCGCTGTGGCATAACTCGCTCCCGCGCCGCAACGGCGTGGCGCCAGGCCCGCTCGTTCCGCACTCAAACAAAAATAAATCTCATTCTCTTTTGATCATGCGGCGGATGAATGTAGTAGTCAATACCCCGCGACCGCATCGATAACGGCGGTCTACTACCGACAACCGCACCTCCAGAAAATGAATTAATAACCAATAAAAACAATAAATTAATTTATATCCACTCTGCTTATTCAGCGCTGATTGCGTGATTATTTACGTCGGCACTTTTTTATCTTACATAACGTTTACTACTACATTCCTTCGTGATTGAATGATTCTCAATTACATATCTGCACGCCTTCTGGCGTTAATAACAGATAGCTTTCTTTTTCAGGGCAATGATTTTATTGGCTTTACCTCTGCGCAAAGGCGAGGTTCGTTCACGAGACACAAAAATGATTCCATTAAATGTCCCTTTTTCGGCATTAAAAGGGCGTGCGCTTTTTTCACTGATTTTTTTCACCTCACCGGGATTAGTGGCCGCGGAAAATAGCGCCACTCAGACAAAAAAAACGACTGACGAAACGATGACGGTCGTCGCCGACGGTTCACGGCAGAGCGCTACCAACGGTTATCAGCCGGTCAATACCTCGACCGCCACGCTGACCACCATGCCGATGCTGGATATTCCGCAGGTGGTCAACACCGTCAGCGAGCAGGTGCTCGAGGATCAGCATGCGACGAACCTCGACGAAGCGCTGTATAACGTCGCCAACGTGGTACAAACCAATACCCTCGGCGGGACCCAGGACGCCTTTAGCCGCCGCGGCTTCGGCGCCAACCGCGACGGCTCGATCATGACCAACGGCCTGCGCACCGTGCTGCCGCGCAGCTTTACCGCTGCCACCGAACGCGTTGAAGTGCTCAAAGGCCCGGCCTCAACGCTGTACGGCATTCTCGACCCCGGCGGATTAATCAACGTCGTCACCAAACGCCCGGAGCGCAGCTTCGGCGGCTCCGTCTCCGCCACCTCCACCAGCTTTGGCGGCGGTAGCGGGCAGTTCGACGTCACCGGCCCCATCGACGGGACGCCGCTGGCGTATCGGGTGATTGGCGAATATCAGCATGAAGATTACTGGCGGAATTTCGGCAAACAGAAGACCAGCTTTATCAACCCTTCCCTGACCTGGTTCGGCGAGCGGGCAACGGTGAACGTCTCCTATTCGCACCGTAACTACAGTACCCCATTCGATCGCGGCACCATCTTCGATCTGAACACCGGTCATGCGGTGAATGTCGATCGCAAAACGCGTTTTGATGAACCGTTTAATATTACCGACGGTTATTCCGACCTCGCGCAGCTGAATGCCGAATACCGGCTCAGCGACGCCTGGACCGCCCGCTTCGACTACAGCTACAGCCAGGATCATTACAACGACGATCAGGCCCGGGTAATGGCCTACGATTCGGCGACCGGCAACCTGACCCGCCGCGTCGACGCCACCCACGGTTCAACCCAGAAAATGCACGCTACGCGGGCGGATTTACAGGGTAACGTGGTCATTGGCGGCTTCTACAACGAGATCCTCACCGGCCTGGCCTACGAGAACTACGATCTGCTGCGTACCGATATGATCCGCTGTAAGAACGTCAAGGGATTTAATATCTATAACCCGGTCTACGGTACGCTCGACAAATGCTCCAGCGTTTCGGCATCCGATAGCGATCAGCGTACTCAGCAGGAGAGCTATGCGGGCTACGTCCAGGACGCGCTCTATCTTAGCGATAAGTGGATCGCCATTGCCGGGGTGCGCTATCAGTATTACACCCAGTACGCCGGGAAAGGCCGCCCGTTTAACGTCAATACCGACAGCAGCGACCAGAAATGGACGCCGAAAGCGGGCCTGGTGTATAAGCTGACGCCGTCCGTCTCGCTGTTTGGTAACGTGGCGCAGTCGTTTATGCCGCAGTCCTCCATCGCCAGCTATATCGGCAATCTGCCGCCGGAAGAGTCAACCTCTTACGAGCTGGGCGCGAAGTTCGAGCTCTTCAACGGCGTTACCGCCAATATCGCGCTGTTTGATATTGATAAGCGCAACGTCCTCTATACCGAATCGGTGGGCGATGAAACCGTAGCGAAAACCGCCGGTAAGGTGCGCTCCCGCGGCGTCGAAGTGGACGTGGCCGGATCGTTGACCGATAACCTGAGCGTCATCGCCAGCTACGGCTATACCGATGCGAAAGTCACCGACGATCCGGATTACAAGGGCAAACCGCTGCCGAACGTGCCGAAACACACCGGCTCTCTGTTCCTGAGCTACGACATTCATAACGTCTACGACAGCAATACCCTGACGGTGGGCGGCGGTGGTCGCGCGGTAAGCAAACGTTCCGGTACCAACGGCGCGGATTATTATCTGCAGGGCTATGCGGTGGCGGATGTATTTGCGGCCTATAAGATGAAGCTGCAATATCCGGTGACGCTACAGGTTAACGTGAAGAATCTGTTTGATAAGACCTATTACACCTCCTCCATCGGCACCAACAACCTCGGTAACCAGATCGGCGACCCGCGGGAAGTGCAGTTTACGCTGAAGATGGATTTTTAAGCCTTATCCCTGTCCCGGATCGCGGCGCGCTGCGCCTTATCCGGGCTACAGCCCCCTCACTCCTTGTCATCCGGGCAAGAATCAGCGCGCTCCCTGTAGCCCGGGCAAGGCGCGGCCCTACCGCGCCGCCCCCGGGAATATCTCGGCGCTCCGTCAAACGCAGGCCGTCCAGCAGCCCCCGGTTAGCGCGTTGCTTTACCAATCCTCTTCCTGTCCCAGAATGCGCAAAATATCCTGCCGATGCTGCACCAGCAGCGGATTGTCGCGATGGCGGGGAAACGCCAGCGGAAGCGCAAATTCGGCGATAATCCGCCCCGGACGCGGCGACATGACCAGCACCCGCTCGCAGAGCAGCAGCGCCTCTTCAATATCGTGGGTGACCAGCAGGCTGGTATAGCCCTGCTGCTGCCACAGGGCGATCAGCTCCCGCTGCATGCTGATGCGGGTAAGCGAATCCAGCTTGCCCAGCGGCTCATCGAGCAGCAGCAGGCGCGGTTCGTTCAGCAGCGCGCGCGCCAGCGCCGCACGCTGCGCCATGCCGCCGGAGAGCTGGCGCGGCCACGCCTCGCTAAACCCCTGCAGCCCGATGCGTGAAATCAGCGCGTCGGCCTTGGGCTCAAGCCCCTTTTTCCCCTGCGCCTGCGGCCCCAGCAGCACGTTTTGCCGCACCGTCAGCCACGGATAAAGGGTCGGATCCTGAAACACCAGTATCCGTTCGGGCCCCGGTCCGCCCATCGCCGCCTCATCAATCTGAATTTGTCCGGCCTGCTGCGGCTCCAGTCCCGCCAGCAGCCGCAGCAGTGTGGATTTACCGCATCCCGAGGGGCCGAGCAGCGCGACGCTCTCTCCGGGCCGCAGCTGCAGGCTAATATTCTCCAGCACCGGCACCATCTGTTTGCCAAGGCTAAAAGCATGATGCAGGTGGCTTATCGACACCGCCGCTCCGGCCGAAACCGCCTGAGGTCTTGCGTTCGCGGTTACCATTGCATGCCTCCCCGCTGCCAGCTCAGCAGCCGGTCGCGGACCATAAACAGTCCGCTAATCAGGCCGGAGCAGAGCAGCGCCATCACCAGCAGCGCCGCGTACATATTGGGGTAGGCGGCCCAGCCCTGCGCCCACTGCAGATAAAAGCCAATACCCGATTTCACCCCGACCATTTCGGCGACGATCAGCACCGAAAACGATGCGCCCAGCCCCATAAACAGGCCGACAAAGACGTTCGGCAGCGCGGCGGGGATCGCCACGCGCAGGATCAGGAAGCGCTGGCTGGCGCCCAGGGTCCGCGCGACGTCATACCATGCCTTATCGATGCCGATCACTCCGGACCAGGTCAGCACGGTCACCGGGAACCAGGTGCTGAGCGCGATCAGGAACATGCTGGCGCCGAAGCTGGAAGGGAAAATAAACAGGCACAGCGGCAGCAGCGCGGTGGACGGCACCGGCCCCAGCAGACGCAACACCGGATGCACCCAGTAGCCGATCCGCTGGGACCAGCCGATCGCCAGCCCGCTGATAAAGCCGCAGCTGGTGCCCAGAAGCACCCCGAGCCCGAGCAGCCCCAGCGAATGCAGAAGGCTATCGAGCAGGCGCGGCCAGTCATCGTGCAGTACCTCAATCAGCGCCTGCGGCGGTGCGAAAAACGGCACCGGCAGAAAGGCCGTCTTTGCCGTCAGCCCCTCCCACAGCGCAAAGAGTACCGGCAGCAGCGCCAGCCACTTTCCGGCATGCTGCAGGCGAGCCCCGCGCTGCCGCCAGTAGCGGTAGCTCAGCGCCAGCAGCAAGAGCCCGCCGCCGAGGGTGAACTGCGCCAGCGCCCACCCTTCGCTAAACGGCCAGCGCCGCCCGGCATCGGGCCAGGCCAGCGTAAACAGGCCCCCCAGCAGCCATAGCGCGGCGGCAAGCAGGCCTTCCGTCCACAGCGGCCTGCCGCTTGTCGTACGCGCCAGCGCCCGTTCAGGCGAAAACGTTGACATAAATGCTCTCCGCAAACTGATGGGGATCGGTGCCCGGCTTAATGACCTGCACCCGCTGAAGATCCACGGCGTACTGGGTCAGCTCTTTGACAAACGCCTCGCCCACCGCGTGATGGCCGTGCCCCTGGCCGTGGAGAATGCCGCTGACCTCCGCCTCATTGGTATTCAGCGCATGGGCGAGGAAAGATTGCGCCACGCTTTCCGGGTGCGCGGCGGCATAGCTGTGCGCCTCAAGAATCGCCTGAGTGAGCGCGGCGGCGGCCGGTTTATGATCGCGGGCCAGGCTACCGCTGACGCCCAGTACGCAGCAGCTCAGGTTGGCGTAATCGCCGGTCATATTGCTGGCGATAAGCTGATACTTGCCGGTTGCCAGCAGGCGATAGCTAAAGGGCTCGCTGCCGCTGATGGCGGCGATTTCGCGTTTATCCAGCGCCACGCTGAGCAGATCCGCCGGATAGACTTTCCACTGCACATCGCTTATCGGGTCGATGCCGTGGCGCTTGAGCAAGATGGCGAAGAAGTTTTTATCTGGCCCGGCCATATCGGTGACGCCGATGGTTTGCCCTTTCAGGCTCTCCAGGCCGCCGAACGGCGAGTTTTTCGCCGTCAGCAGATTCAGGCAGCCGCCGTGGGTTCCGGCGGTGAGCTTCACGTCGAAGCCCTGCTCCAGCGCCTTCAGCCAGCGCAGCGCCATCCCGACGCCGGCGTCGGCCTTGCCGGTGGCAATCGCCTCCAGCAGCACGTCCGTCGAGTTGCCGAAGTTAACGAACTCCACGTCGAGATTGTATTTACTGAAGATCTTCTGCTGCTCGGCGACGGCAACCGGCGCCAGGCACACCGCGCTTTTGTTGATCGCCAGCTTGATTTTATACGGCTGCGCCAGGCGCAGCGCCGGGTGTTCATCCCCGCTCGCCATGGCCGCCATATCGTGAGCCCAAAGCGGCAGGGATGCTCCCGCCAGCGCGAGACCGCCGGTCAAGCGTAAGAAACGACGTCGGGAAAAAGCGGCTTTCATCATGGCGCCACCTCCGCATGGGCCTGGGCGGCGGGCACGCTAAAGCCGTTATCAAAGGTCGGCGTCACGTCCAGCTTTGCGCGGATGAGTCCGTTGGCGAGGTAAAAATTCGCCGTCGACTGCTGCTGAGCGACCGTCTGCGCGTCCAGAGGCTGCCACTGCGACTGGCGATTGGCAAACTGCGCGCGGGCGATATCCGCCGGGAAACGAATAATCTCCCCCAGCGTTTTACCGTAGCTATCAAGGTTGGCGTAGGCCCAGCGCTCGGCGCCGGCCAGGCGGGTAAGGTAATCCTGCAGCGCCGCGCGTTTTTGCGGGTCTTTCAGGGCATCATCGGTTGCCGCCAGGAAGGTGTTGCCCGGCAGTAGCCCTTTACCGCTGACCAGAATCTTTCCTTCCGCGGTCTTCACCAGCTGCGTGGTATAGGGCTCCCAGGTCGCCCAGGCGTCCACCGAACCGTTGAGCAGCGCCACTTTGGCGTCCACCGGGCCGAGAAACACCCACTGCACCTCTTTCGGCGAAATTCCCGCCTGCTCCAGCGCTTTCAGCGCCACAAAGTGGCCAATCGATCCTTTACCGGTAGCGATGCGTTTGCCTTTTAAATCCGCGGCGCTCTTCAATGCGCTGTCGGGCGAGACCAGCACCGCGGTGCCGGCCGGGTTGCTTTTATCGACGGCGATGGCTTTGACCGGCGCGCCGTTAGCCAGCGCGAACAGTAGCGGCGCATCGCCGATAATCCCCGCATCCACCGCCCCGGCGTTAAGCGCTTCCGCCAGCGGCGCGGCGGCCGGAAACTCGGCCCATTTAATCTCGTAGGGGAGATCCCGCAGGGCGTTGGCGGCCTCCAGCTGCGAGCGCATGCCGCCCTTTTGATCGGCGATTCGCAGGGTGATTCGCTCCTGGGCCGCCGTATAGCCGCTCAGCGCCAGCAGCATCAGCGCCCCGGCTACACGGGTAAAATGAAGTTTGCGCATATGAATTATCCTTATTTTTGAAAAGCGTATTTGCCTGCCGCCAGCCAAGCGCTGTCGTTCTGCGGGGTATGTACCCGCCCGCACAGGACGTTGCGATAGTGGCGTTCCAGAGGATTTTGCCGGCTCAGGCCATGGTTGCCGGTCAGCTCCAGCGCCAGGTTTGCCGCCTGAATGGCGTTATCGGTAATGGTGACTTTCGCCAGATTGGCCTCAATGGCGGAAAAGCCCAGCTGCGCGGCCTTTTCCAGCAGGCTGCGGTTGACCAGCAGCCATCCGTCCATCTGGCCAACTTTTTCCTGCACCCGCGGCAAGCTGGAAAGCGGTTGCCCAAGGCTGCCCGGAATACGCGTACCCAGCCACGTCACCAGCCAGTCGCGGGCCGCGCGCGCCACGCTGTCGTAGATCGCCGCCAGCAGCGCCGTATGGCGATTGGCAAACAGACGAAACTGCTCGGCGTCCGGCGCGGGAGGCGCATCGGCCGCCCACACATCCACCGCGTACTCATCGGCCACCCGCACATTGTTGAGCACCACTTCGTGGCTGCCGGTTGCCCGCATTCCGGCGTGATCCCAGCTTTTCACCACGCAGACGCCCTCGCTGTCGGCTGGAACCAGCCAGGTGCCGACCAGTGGACGAGCGTCGTCGCTGCGTCCCCAGACGGCCAGCCAGCTCAGCCCCTCAATGCCGGTGGTATAGATTTTGTGACCGTTAATTTGCCAGCCCCCGGTGCGGCGGGTCGCCACGGTTTGCGGCAGGCCGCCGCGCGCCGGTGAGCCGAGCTCCGGCTCCACCCGCAGGCTGTTGATCAGCCCGCCCCGCTCGACGGCATCGTGAAAAACCCGCTGACGCAGCGGCTCGGCCCAGCCAACGTTTTCCACCAGTCGCAGATGATGCAGATACTGCATGCAAACAATGAGTGCGGTCGCCGGTTCGCCCCAGGCGATGGCGGCGACCGCCTGCTGAAGTTCGGCTAAACCGGCCCCCGCTCCGCCGTACTGCTGCGGCACGGCGAGGCACAAAAAGCCGCGCTGGCGCAGATGCGCGATATTGTGGCGGGGAAAGTCGCCGCTGGCGTCAAGGCTGGCCGCCTGCTCCGCCATCAGCTGGCGGATCTCCGTCAGCCGCCGCGTCCAGTCATCGGTGGCTTGCCCGGTCACGATGCGCGCTCCGCGACGGCGCGCAGGGCGGCTTTTTCGCGGGTTATCGGCAGCAGGGCCTTACCGTACTCCTGAGCATCGTTGAGCGGATCGAACCCACGGATCAGGAAGTTGCGCACGCCGAGGTCGTAGTAGTCGAGCAGCGCGTCGGCGACCTGTTCCGGGGTGCCCACCAGCGCGGTGGAGTTATGGCCGCCGCCCACCAGCTGCGCGATCCCGGTCCACAGGCGTTTATCCACCACCTTGCCCTGCGCCGCCGTGGCCCGCAGACGCTGCGCCCCGACGCTGTCGGGCTTGGCTTTGAAACCGCCCCCGCTCTGCGCCGCCCGCTCGGTGGCGACGTGCAGGATATGCTCGGCTTTCTCCCAGGCCTCGGCTTCGCTGGCGGCGATAATCGGCCGGAACGAGACGCTAAAGCCGATTTCACGCTGATGTTTCGCCGCCTCGGCCCGCACGCGCTGGATGGTTTCCGCGGTTTGCGCCAGCGACTCCCCCCACAGGGCGAAAACGTTGGCATGTTTACCGGCCACGGCGATGGCCGCTTCCGAGGAACCGCCGAAGTAGAGGGGAATATGCGGCTTTTGCAGCGGGCGAATCGCCGACCACGCCTGTTCAGCCTGATAAAAATCGTTGGCGATATCCACCGGCTGTTCGGCGGTCCACACCTTGCGGACGGTTTCAAGGAAGGCATCGGTTCGCGCGTAGCGCTGGTCGTGATCGAGATAATCGCCGTCGCGGCGCTGCTCGGCGTCATTGCCGCCGCTGATGATATGTACCGCCAGGCGGCCGCCCAGCAGATGTTCAAGGGTGGCGAACTTACGCGCGGCGAGGGTCGGCGAGACAAAACCGGGACGATGAGCCAGCAGGAAGCCGATATGCTGCGTCGACAGCCCCGCCAGCGCGGTCACCAGAAAGCCGTCGGGTTGATCGGACCAGTGGCCCACCAGCAGGCGGTCAAACCCGGCAGCCTCGTGGGTTTGCGCGAAACGCACGATGTAATCACGGTCAAAAATCGGGCCGACCGGGGCGATGGTTTCCGACGACAGGCGGTGGCCGATCATGCCGAGAAACTGAATGCTCATGCAGAACTCCTTGTAGCAGGATAATGAGTGGACCGCCGCGGCGGCGCGTTTTCATTACCCTATACACGGGCCCTTAATGAACAAAATGCATTTTTGTCATATCTTAATATGCGAGATAAGCATTAATAAAAATTGTATTTAGGTTTCAGTCAGATACGTTTAGCTGCTGAACGACTTTGCCGGCGAAAAAAGTCAGCGGCTGGCTCAGATTAGCCAGATTCTGCGCGTGAACCAACCACAGATGCACCGCGGGCTGGAAGTCAGCGAGGGTCAGCACGGCGACGTCATCGCGCCACGGGCTGGCGGCCAGCGCGGCGCGCGGCACCAGGCCAAGCCCCAGCCCCTGCGCCACGAGGCTGATTTGCAGCTGGGCGCCCGCGGTCTCGACATTCAGCGCTAAGCGCAGCCCCTGGGACTGCAGCTCGCGGATCAGCCCCGCCCGCAGGCCGCAGCCGTCGGGATTGAGCACCCAGCCTTTTTCCGCGCAGTCGCGCAGCGCCCCGGCGTGCAGGCGCCAGCTTTTTGCCGCTATCACCACGATATCCAGCGGGCACAGCAGCCGTCCGCCGTAGCCTTCGGCAAAGCGTTGCTGCTCAGGCCCCATCGCCAGCACCCCGTCCAGCTCGACGCTCTCGAGGCGCTTTTGCAGCAGACCGCTCCAGCCGCAGGTTACCTGAGGTTGGAGGGCGGGAAACTGCTGGCGCAGCGCGGTCAGCGCCGGCTGCAGGGCTATTTCCGCCACGCTCTGCGGCACGCCGAGACGCAGAATACCGTGCGGCTCCGCTTCGGGGTCGAGCAGGCCGTACAGCTTTTTGGTCTCCCGCTTGATGCTCAAACACTGCTCGTAAACCCGGTGCCCGGCGGCGGTCAGGGTGAGCGGCCGGGTCTGACGCTCCAGCAGCGTCACGTCGAGGGTGTGTTCCAGACGCTGCAGACGACGGGTAATCGCCGATTGGGTAATACCAAGATATTCCGCGGCCTGGTTAAGCGAGGAAAACTGCACGGTGGCCAGCAGTGCGTCGATGTCGTCAATGCGCATAGCGTCCTTAATGTGATTTTTGCATATTAATATATGCGGAAATTGCATTTTAATTATATTAACGCCTTTGCTAGCGTAAAGACCAGTCCCGACAACAGGAAGCGACCATGACCGCACCGCGAGTGGAAAAATTACGCCAGTTTATTCAAGACCTTGATGCCCTGCATCGCGAGTTTGCCGACGAGACGGCCCTGCTCGACGCCGTAGCTCTGCGCCTGGCCGCGCTGGTGAAAAAAGATGACTGGCTGCCGGAAGAGTACACCCTGCCGCATCCCCATCACTATCAGCAGTACCTGCTGCATGTTGACTCCGGACAGCGTTTCTCCATCGTCAGCTTCGTCTGGGGACCGGGGCAATCGACGCCGATTCACGACCATCGGGTGTGGGGCGCCATCGGCATGCTGCGCGGCGCGGAGGAGAATCAGCGCTACCGCCTGGACGAGCGCGGCCTGCCGGTGGTTAGCGGCGTTGCCGAACGCCTCTCCCCCGGCGAAGTGGAAAAAGTCTCTTCCCGCGACGGCGATATTCACCGGGTGAGCAACGCCCTGGCGGACCGGGTCTCGATCAGTATCCACGTTTACGGCGGCAATATCGGCGGCGTCAGGCGCGCGGTTTATACCCCGGAAGGCCTCGTCAAACCTTTTGTCTCCGGTTACTCCAACCGCCACTTACCCAATATCTGGGATCTCTCAAAGGATAATTAATATGCCCACCTGTTCTTATCGTCCGGCCGCGCAGCTGCGCCAGGCGCTGCTTGACGGCGCGGAGCTGGCGCTGATCGATGTTCGCGAAGAGGCCGACTTTGCCCGCAGCCATCCGCTGTTTGCCGCCAATCTGCCGCTCAGCAAGCTGGAGCTGGACATTTTTCGGCGCGTACCGCGCCTGACGACGCCGATTACCGTCTATGACGGCGGCGAAGGCCTGGCGGAGCGGGCCGTTGAACGCCTGCAGAGCTGGGGCTACGAAGATGTCGCCCTGCTGGAAGGCGGCCTGTCGGGCTGGCAGCGCAGCGGCGGGGAACTGTTTCAGGACGTCAATTCGCCGAGCAAAGCGTTCGGCGAGCTGGTGGAGAGCGAGCGGCATACCCCTTCGCTGAGCGCCGGGGAAGTGAAAGCGCTGCTCGATAGCTCACAGGAGGTGGTGGTGGTCGATGCGCGCCGTTTCGATGAGTATCAAACCATGAATATTCCCGGCAGCATCAGCGTGCCCGGCGGGGAGTTGGCGCTGCGCATTGAGGGGCTGGTTCCATCATCGCAGGCGACGGTGATCGTCAACTGCGCCGGGCGCACGCGCAGCATTATCGGCACGCAGTCGCTGCGCAATGCCGGTTTGCCCAATCCGGTCTATGCGCTACGCAATGGCACCATCGGCTGGACCTTAGCCGGGTTTGACCTTGAGCGCGGCCAGCAGCGGCGCTACGACGCCGATTTTCGCGCCTCAGCCGAACGCGCGGCGACGGTGAGACAGGTAGCGGAGCGCGCCGGAGTCGCCTTTATCGGTAGCCCCACCCTCCAGCGCTGGCTGCGGCAGCCCGCACGCACCACCTATCTGTTCGACGTCCGGAGTCCGGAAGAGTACGACGCGGGCCATCTGCCGCAGAGCGTCAGCGCGCCCGGCGGGCAGCTGGTGCAGGAGACCGACCATTTCGCCAGCGTGCGCGGGGCGCGTATTGTGCTGGTTGCCGATGACGAGATTCGCGCGCCGATAACGGCGTCCTGGCTGGCGCAGATGGGCTGGGAGGTGGCGGTCTTGCGCGATGCGCGCGCGGAAGATTTTAGCGAGCGCGGAACCCCAGCGGGCCGCGTACCGCCGGGTTCGCAGGTGGAGGAGATCTCTGCGCCGCAGCTGGCGCAACAGCTGCGAGAACCGGGGACCGTAGTGCTAGATTTCACCACCAGCGCCAACTATGTCGCCCGGCACATTCCCGGCGCTTACTGGCTAATACGTTCGCAGCTGCGCCAGGCGCTGGAGGTTATCCCTTCCGCCGAACGTTACGTTGTCACCTGCGGCAGCAGCCTGCTGGCCCGCTACGCGGCGCCTGAGGTGGCGGCGTTAACCGGTAAACCGGTGCGGCTGCTGAGCGGCGGCACCCTGGCGTGGATTGACGCCGGGCTGGCGCTGGAGCACGGCGAGACGCATCTGGCGACGCCGCGCAGCGATCGCTATCAACGCCCGTATGAAGGCACCGATAACTCCCCCGCGGCAATGCAGGCCTACCTCGACTGGGAGTTCGGCCTGGTTGAACAGCTCAAGCGCGATGGCACGCACGGGTTTACGGTGTTGTAAATTCCCCCGCTCGCGCTGCGCTTAGCGGGGCTACGGGTCCACCGACATCTGCGATCCGGTCGCCTGGGCAGGTACACAGCATCGCCACCGGGAAATACCCTCACTCCCGGGGGCGGCGCAAAGCGCCTACCCGGGCTACAAGCCCACCGCCATCTACGATCCGCTAGCCCGGGCAAGTTGCGGCGTTATCGCTGACCGCCAGGTTTCCGGGGCGGTATCAATAATGCCCCAGCGCTCTTGACGCTTGTCGCCGTCCATTACCTTTGCCGTAGGCGCAAAAACCGTATTCCGTTAGCGGGAGGCCGAACCGCGATGGTCGCCCGCACGTAGTTTGAGACCCGCCGGGAACGCTTGCAGCGGATGCTGTTCCACTTTGCTTGTCTGATAGTAGGTTTCGCCTGTCCAGCCGGCAGCTTCAGCGACGACGCCCAGTAGGCGGAGCTATCGGCTTTGTTATCGCTGGTGGTTTCCGGGAGGTCTGATAGCCAACGACCGCCGATGTTACACATCATCAAACATCATTTCGTCTCATCAGGCTCGCGCATGATCCATGAATACTGAAATGACTTCGGCGCCGGAAAATGCGTACGCCGGCGAAACGACCCCAGCAGTTGGGGCGTACAGTAGGTACAGCTCCCCAGCCACTCCATATTTTCATCCGGCACGCCCGCCCCGCGCAGCAGGAGACGCGCAAAGGCCCGCAGATCGAACCAAAAATTGTCGTCACCGCTCGCTTTCGCCTGTTGTCCCACGGACGCCGCCTGCTGGGGCAGGAAAAGCTGTTGCCGATGGCGTTTCGCCAGTTCGCCGGCGGGCATCGCCAGCAGCGCCGGGTAGAAGTCGCCGGTGACTTCATAGCAGCAGGCATGAATATGCGGCCCGCTCACCACCACCAGATCTTGCGGGTCGACGTGATAACGCTGAAACAGCGCAAGGCTATTTTCGATAATCCCGCTGGCCGCGCCGCGCCAGCCTGCGTGCACGCTGCAGACATAGCGCCCGTCGCGCGACGCCATCAGCAGCGGCAGGCAGTCGGCGGTCACCACGCCCACCTTCTGCCCGCTGACGGCGGTAAACATCGCATCGGCGTGGGGTCGCTCCACCTGCGGCGCGCGATACTCATGCACGATATTGCCGTGAACCAGTTTAACCGGCGCCATTTCGCTATAGGGAAAGGCGGCGGTTTCATGCATGTCGAGGAAGGCGTAGCGGATGCCGGGGATATCGCTTAATAAACGGGAGGTAAAAGACATGATGCCCGGAAGAATCAGTGGATGATGATTTAACGTATGCCAAAGTGGAGAGATGCGCAAGGCGGCTCCCCGGCTCGCGCTACGCGTAGCCGGGCTACAACTTGCCTCCATCCCCAGCGGGGTGAACATTCAGTGCCGGGACATCATTGCCCCGGCTAAGCGAAAATGCTCAGGCCAGCGCGGCGCGCTTTTGGCGGTTCATCAGCCAGAACACCGCCACGCCTGCCAGCAAAATGCCGGGCGCGGAAGCTGCCATCACGCCAACCGTGCCGGTGCCCAACGCCAGCATTTTGCCCGCCAGCAGCGGGCCGCTCATCGCGCCGAGACGACCGATCGCCACCGCCGTCCCCACGCCGGTGGCGCGAATTTCGGTGCGATAGAACAGCGGAGCCAGCGCGTAAAGCACGCTCTGCCCGCCGGTGGCAAACAGCCCGGCGACGAAGCCGGAAAAGAGCATCGCGGCGAGCGAGGTCGCGGTGCCCAGCGCCAGCAGCGACGCCAGCATACCGCTGTAGATCAGCAGCGACATCCATAGCGGGCTGAGTTTATCCATCAGCGCCCCCAGCAGCAGCGTGCCGCAGGCGGCACCAAACTGCAGGACAAACATCACCCCCGCCGCCTCGCTGGCGCTGAATCCCTGGCCGACTAACAGCATCGGCAGCCAGTTGATCAGCATATAGACCACCAGCAGCGTGAAGAAGTAGCACAGCCACAGCAGCAGCGTGGCGGTAGCGTTGCCCGGCGCGAGAAGCGCGCGTAGCGGCACGCCCTGCGCGCTGCGCTGAAAAACCGGCGATTCAGGCAGCCAGCGCAGCAGCAACGGCACCAGCAGCAGCGGAACGATACCGCCGACCCAGAATACCGTTTGCCAGGCGGCGGCGAGGCCGAAAAAGCCCAGCGCCGCCGCCAGCGCCGCGCCAATGGGCACGCCGCAGTACATCAGGCTGACCGCCCTGCCGCGAAAGCGTGGACCAGCGGCCTCGGAGGTGAGCGCAATCAGATTCGGCAGCGCCGCGCCCAGCCCGACGCCGGTCAGCAGTCGCGCCAGCAGCAGCGTCGGATAGTTCCACGCCAGCGCGGTGGCGATCGAGAACAGGCCGAAGAGCAGCACCGAGCCCAGCAGAATACGCTTGCGGCCGTAGCGATCCGCCAGCATGCCGCCCGCCAGCGCGCCGGGCAGCAGGCCGAGGATCCCGGCGCTGAAAATCCAGCCCATCTGCATTTTATCCAGCGCGAACGCCTGCGCCATGCCCACGGCGGCAATCCCCGCCGCCTGCAGATCCAGCCCTTCCATCAGGGCCACCATAAAACAGAGCCCGACGGTTACCATCAGGCGCGAATTGCTTGCAGTCGTTGTTTGGGTCATAGGGTACCTTTGCGATATCCGGACAAGCGGAGCAGGTGCATGGCGGCTGATACGTTGCCAGCCGCGCGTTGCTTTTATTTTTTACGCTTAAGCAGATCCAGCGCGACGTCGACGATCATATCTTCCTGACCGCCCACCATCCGCCGCTTGCCGAGTTCGACGAGAATATCCACCGCGCTCAGGCCGTAGCGCCCGGCGGCCGCTTCGCTGTGGCGCAGAAAGCTGGAGTAAACCCCGGCGTAGCCCAGCGCCAGGGTTTCGCGGTCAACCCGCACCGGGCGATCCTGCAGCGGGCGCACCAGCTCATCGGCGGCGTTCATCAGCGCATACAGATCGGTACCGTGATTCCAGCCGAGCTTGTCGGCGGCGGCGATAAACACCTCCAGCGGCGCGTTGCCCGCCCCGGCCCCCATTCCCGCCAGGCTGGCGTCGATACGGTCGCAGCCCTCTTCCACCGCGGCGATCGAGTTGGCGACGCCGAGGCTCAGATTATGGTGCGCGTGCATCCCGGTGGCGGTTTCCGGCTTCAGCACCGCCTTGAGGGCGCGAAAGCGATCGCGGATATCGCGCATATTCATCGCCCCCCCGGAATCGACCACGTAGATACAGGTCGCGCCGTAGGACTCCATCTTCAGCGCCTGCTGCGCCAGCTGCTCCGGGGCGGTCATATGGCTCATCATCAGAAAGCCGACGGTGTCCATGCCCAGCTCGCGGGCGAAGGCGATATGCTGCGCCGAGACATCCGCCTCGGTGCAGTGGGTCGCCACCCGCACCACCCGCGCCCCGGCCTGATAGGCGTTTTTCAGATCGTGCAACGTGCCAATGCCGGGCAACAATAAGGTGGCGATTTTCGCCTGGCTGACCGACTCCGCCGCCGCTTCAATCCACTCCAGGTCGCTGTGCGCGCCGAAGCCGTAGTTAAAGCTGGAGCCCTGCAGCCCGTCGCCGTGGGCCACTTCTATCGAATCAACGCCCGCGCTGTCCAGCGCGCGGGCAATCTGGCGCACATTGTCGAGCGAGTACTGATGGCGAATCGCGTGCATTCCGTCGCGTAGGGTCACGTCCGAGATATAGAGTTTTTTACCGTTCATGCTGCTTCTCCCGCCGCGTCGTTCATCGCCTGGGCCATTTTCTCCGCCGTCGCCAGCGCCGCCGACGTCATAATATCGAGGTTGCCCGCGTAGGCTGGCAGATAGTGCGCCGCCCCTTCGACCTCAAGGTAAACCGCCGTTTTCAGGCCGGAGAAGCGGCCGACGCCCGGCAGGTTTACCGGTTTATCTTCCGGGATCACCTCAAACTGCACCTGCTGCTTCAGGCGATACCCCGGCACATAAGCCTGCACCGCCGCCGCCATCTCGGCGATCGAAGCGGCAATGTCCTGCTGTGATGCCGCTTCGCTCAGAACATAAACGGTATCGCGCATCATCAGCGGCGGTTCCGCCGGGTTCAGCACGATAATCGCTTTGCCTTTCGCCGCCCCGCCGACTTTCTCGATGGCCTGCGAGGTGGTCTCGGTGAACTCATCTATATTGGCGCGCGTCCCCGGCCCGGCGGATTTGCTGGCAATCGAGGCGATGATCTCCGCATAGTGCACTTTTGCCACCCGGGAGACCGCCGCCACCATCGGGATCGTCGCCTGGCCGCCGCAGGTGACCATATTGACGTTACCCTCCGCAAGGTTGGCCTCGAGGTTGACCACCGGCACACAGTACGGGCCGATGGCCGCCGGGGTCAGGTCGATCACGCGGATCCCCGGTTTAGCTTCGCGCAGCGCGGCGTCGTTTTTCACATGCGCCCCGGCGCTGGTGGCATCAAAAACAAAATCGATATCGGCGAATTCGGCCATCTGCATCAGGCCGCCCACCCCCTGGTGCGTGGTGGCGACGCCCATGCGCCGGGCGCGGGCCAGGCCGTCGGATTCCGGGTCGATGCCGACCATTACCGCCATTTCCAGATGCTGCCCGTGGCGCAGAATTTTGATCATTAAATCGGTGCCGATATTACCGGAGCCGATAATGGCGACTTTACGTTTACTCATCACTCTCTTCCTCTTTGGCGACAAAGGTCGCCGCCACTGAACCTAAACCGTCGATATGGGCGGCAAAGCGATCGCCGGCGTTAATCGCCACCATCGGGCCTAATGCCCCGGTGAGCACGATATCGCCCGCCCGCAGCGGCTCGCCGAGGCTGGCCATTTTGCGCGCCAGCCACACCGCCGCGTTCAGCGGATGACCGAGACATTCGCTGCCCCGCCCGCTGGAGACCTCTTCCTCGTTACGGGTCATGCGCATCGCGCAGTTTTTCAGGTCCAGCCCGTCCGGGCGCCGCGCCGGGCTGCCCAGCACGTAAACGCCGCAGGAGGCGTTATCGGCGACCGTATCGACGAAGCCAATCGACCAGTCGCGAATACGGCTGCCGACCACTTCCAGCGCCGGCAGTACCCAGTCGATGGCGGCGTACAGCTCATCAAAGGTGGTATCGGCATGCGGCAGATCCCGCTTCAGCAGCAGGGCGATTTCGGCCTCCACCTTCGGCTGCAGCACCCGGGAGAACGGGACCTCGGCGTTATCGCCGTAGCACATATCGGCAAACAGGGTGCCGAAGTCCGGCTGGTCAACGCCCAGCTGTTGCTGCACTTTCGGGTGGGTCAGTCCCACCTTGCGCCCCACCACCCGGCGGCCGTTTGCCACGTGGTGCTGCACGTTCATCCGCTGGATGGCGTAGGCCGCTTCCGCGTTGTCAACGCCGAGCGTATCGCGCAGCGGTTCAATGGCCTGGCCGCGCGTTTCGGCATCGCGCAGCCGCTGCGCCAGTTGTTCAAGAGATAAAGTTGTCATCAGGATTCCTCAGGGACGCGCCAGAAAATCGAGCACCAGCTGGTTAAAGCTCTCCGCGTGCTCCCACTGGGCCCAGTAGCCGCAGTCGCGATAGATATGCAGCTCGGAACCGTTAATGCCCGCCAGCAGGCGCAGCCCGGCGTCCATCGGTACAAAGCGATCGTTACGCCCCCAGACGATCAGGGTCTGCGCGCGGATTTCGCCGAGATGCGGGCTAAAATCCGGGAACTGCTTCGGGTTGGCTTCCAGGCTTTTGACGAAGTTATCCAGATGCTCCCGGCGCGACAGCATATTGTTGAGGCGCGCTGCAAACAGCGCGTCGGTCAAATCGCGGGTATCGAAGACAAAGATGTTCATCATCTTTTTCAGGTTTTCGATGGTCGGCTCACGGTACAGGCCGTTCAGCAGCTTGATGCCTTCCGTCGGCATCGGCGTAAACAGGCTCATGCCGCCGGTTCCGCCGCCCATCAGCACCAGTTTGCCGACGCGCTCCGGCCAGGTCAGGGTGAAAGCCACCGCGCTGTGGCCGCCCATCGAGTTGCCCAGCAGATGTACTTTGCTGATATCCAGCTGGTCGACGACGCTTTTCAGCACCCGGGCATTCAGGTCGGAACGCGAGCCGCTATTGACGATTGAATCGCTTTTTCCCCAGCCGGGGCAGTCCAGCAAAATGACCCGGTAGCCCGCCTCCACCAGCGGGTCGATATTGCGGCTAAAGTTGGCCCAGCCGGTGGCGCCAGGACCTGAACCGTGCAGCAGGACCACGGTTTCATCCCCCTGCCCGCAGTCGTTAAAATGGATGCGTAATGTCTCTCCGTTCTCCTCAACGTTGAGGAAACGGCTGGTGGCGGCTTCGGTTTGCGGTTGGTAGCTCATCATCTTCTCCCGTTAATTCAGTTCTGCGCGGCGGCGCTCAGCGAGCCAAACCCGGCAATCCACTCGGGGATTGGTCGGTAATAGCGGCCTTCGCAGCGCCAGCGGCCAAATGCGGATAGCGCGGCAAAAGCGGCCACCCAGGTTTTAATTTCGTGCGTTGATTTCCCGGCCATCGCCGACAGCTCTTCGTTACTGATGGCGTCCAGCTCCGTCAGCCGCCCCTGCTCCAGCAGGCTCATAAAGCGGTTATCCCAGACAGGGTTGAGCGGATAGAGCGAGTGCTGGTCCTCGATAAACCGTTTCGCCGCGCTAATCACCCGCTGCTGGCGCAGTTCACGCTCGTCCGGCGGCAGCTGCCTGCCGCTGCCCAGCAGCCGGTCGCGCATAGGGGCATCGGCCTTCGCCAGCTCCGGTACCGGCGGCTGATGCGACAGGCCGCCGGAGCCGAGAATTAATACCCGCTTATTGAGGGTGGTCAGAAAGCGGCCGATGGCTTCGCCCAGCATGCGGGTGCGCTGAAAGCCCGGCAGCGGCGAGGCGACGCCGTTGATAAACACCGGCAGAACCGGCAGCCTGTCGAGCCCGCCGAGCAGGAACTCCAGCGGCTGCGCAAAGCCGTGGTCCACCTGCATGCAGTAGGAAACCGCCAGATCGATACCGTCCTTGATCACCGCGTGGGCGCAGGCCTCCGCCAGCGCCGTCGGCACCGGCAAAACGCCGCTGGCGCTGCTGAAGTCGCCGATAGAGGTCGCCCCGATGCCTAAACAAAACGGCGGCATCACATCGTAGAAAAAGCCGTTGTAGTGATCGGGTGCAAACAGCACCACCAGCTCCGGGTCGAAGGCGGCAATGCGCGCCCGCGCGTCGGCGATGGTGCCGTTCACTTCGTCCAGCACCGCCTGTTCCGGGTCAACGTAGCCCACCAGCGGGGTATGCGAGAGGCAATGAAGATACGCGTTCATATCAGGCCACCTGTTCAATCGTCGTTGCCGCCTGCGCGGAGACCGCCAGCCGCATCTTGCTTGCCAGCGCGTCGAGCTTTTTGCTCAGGGTTTGCGGGATGGCCACGGTGGCGACAAAGCGGTCCGGACGCACCACGGCGATGGCGGTATCGTGCTGCGCGAACCAGCTTTTCAGGCGGTTTTGCGTATCGCCAAGGCGGATGACGCCGGGTACGTTGTCCTGATCGCAATGAATCTGCACCTCCGGCACCACCTGGATAAACCGCACGCCGACGGCGCGCCAGCGAGCTATCTGCTCGTCGTTAAGCCCCCATAGCGGGTTGCAGCCCCAGGCGATGATGGCAAAGTTCGCGCCAATCACCTCATCCAGCAGCGTCACCTGACCGTCCTCCAGCGTGACCTTCGGCTGGATAAACATTTTGCCTACCGGGGACGTTTTGCCTTCGCCTTCCACCAGCAGCGCGCCTTCGCGATACTGCGGCATCGGCTTGAAGCGCATTTCAAGGAAGTAGCGTTTGACCGGCGGCAGATAGTTGAGCAGCCACGAAATGCCGTCGCGCACCGCGCCGTGCCAGCGTTTCGGCGGCGCCAGCACGTTGCCGGCGGTCACCGACAGGTCGATCATCGCTTTGGCGTGATCGCGCCGCTCCTGCTGGTAGCTGTCGAGCAGCGCTTCGCCAGCTTTGCCGTTCACCACCAGCGCCAGCTTCCACGCCAGGTTAAAGGCGTCGCGCATGCCGCTGTTATAGCCCTGCCCCTGCCAGACCGGCATGATGTGCGCGGCGTCGCCCGCCAGCAGCACGCGATCGACGCGAAAGCGTTCGGCGATACGCGCGTTATGGGTGTAGACGCGCTGGCGGATCGGTTCGACGTTGTCCGGGTCCGGCAGCACCTTGCTCAGCAGCTGGCGCATGTTGTGCGGCTCGCTGAGCTGGGCCTCGGTTTCGCCGGGCATCACTATAAATTCAAAGCGCCGTACCCCGTGCGGCAGCGCGGCTGACACGTACGGGCGCACCGGATCGCAGCACAGATAGACGTGCGGTGTCGCCAGCGGGTCGTTGGCGATATCGATAACAATCCACTGATTCGGCGCGGTTTTCCCTTCGAAGGGGATATTGAGCGTGCGGCGAATCAGGCTCGCTCCACCGTCGCAGGCCACCAGCCAGTCGGCGCGTACGGTTTCATGTTCGCCAGCGCTGCCTTTGAGATTTAACGTGACGTTGTCACCATTCTGGCTAAAAGCCTCCACTTCACGGGAAAACAGGCAACGCACGTTGGGGAAGCGGCTCAGGCCTGCGTACAGCACCCCATCAACCTGCGGCTGAATAAACGCGTTACGCCGCGACCAGCCAAACTCGTCGGTCATCGGTTGAATATCGGCAAAGCAGCGCCCTTTCGGCGTCATGAAGCGCATCGCGTGCCACGGCGTGGTATGCGGCAGCACCTTGTCCACCAGCCCCACCGCCTGCATTGCCCGCAGCGACTCATCGTCAATACCGATGGCGCGGGGATAGTCGATCAGCGACTCGAGCTTCTCAATCAGCAGGACGCTCACGCCCATTTGCCCGAGGTAGTTGGCGATCGCCAGGCCCACCGGACCGGCGCCGACAATCGCAACCTGGGCGGTGTGCTGTACGGCCGGTTGAATATCAGGATTAGATGTTGTCATTTTCAAAACCTCACGCTTCGGACGCATTACCAACATTGCAGAAAAATCAACGCGGTAATTTGTTAGCTAAATGTGAATTTATTTTTATAGTGAGGTCAGTATAGGGGCGGTGATTTGCGCTACAATCAAAACATCACCTAACGTGCACCAAGTGCACATCATTGTTTAATTTGATGTTTATTGAGGCAGTATGGACCAAGATGCGTCGGCGGATTACAAAACGGTACGCGGTTTAAGCCGCGGCTTATTGTTATTAAATTTGTTAAATAAATTCGACGGAGGCGCGACGGTTGGCACCCTGGCCGAGTTTAGCGGCCTGCACCGCACCACCGTCAGGCGGCTACTGGAAACGCTACAGGATGAGGGATATGTGCGCCGCAGCCGCTCCGATGACAGCTTCCGGTTGACGATTAAAGTGCGTCAGTTAAGTGAGGGATTTCGTGACGAACATTGGATTTCTGCCCTCGCCACGCCGCTGCTTGGCGAGCTGTTGCGGGAGGTTTTATGGCCTACCGATATCACGACTCTCGACGTCGATGCGATGGTCGTGCGCGAAACCACCCACCGCTTCAGCCGCCTCTCCTTCCACCGGGCGATGGTCGGCCGCCGCCTGCCGCTGCTGCTGACCGCCTCCGGATTAACCTGGCTGGCCTTCGCCCCGGAGCATGAACGAAGCCCGATCGTTGAGATGCTGGCCGCCCGGCCGGAAGCGGAGTATCAGCTGGCGCGCGAGCCGGAGAAGCTGGCCGCCATCCTCGAACGCACCCGGCAAAACGGCTACGGTGAAAACTTTCGCGGCTGGCAGCAGGAGGAGAAAATCGCCTCCATTGCCGTCCCCATTCGCCGCCAGCTGCGGGTTATCGGCTGCCTGAACCTGGTGTATATGGCCCAGGCCATGACTATCGACCAGGCGGCGCAAAAGTACCTCGCCTCGTTGCAAAAGGTCGCCGGTCAGATTGAGGAACGGATGTCCGATGAAGAGGTTTTTTACGGATAGGCTGGTTCTGAAAGGAACCCAGGCCTGGCAGATATCTCCGGCAGGCCTGGCGCAGTTCCGGCTTCAGTAGCGAATTTCCGCCAGCTCGCGCAGCTGTTCCGGCGTCGCCACCGGCAGATTGAAGAAACGAAGGTAAGCGGGGATCATCTCAAACAGCATGTCGGTGCCGCGCTGTATGGGGCAGCCCGCCGCCCGCGCCGCCTGCAGTAACGGGGTGAACTCCTGGGCCATGACCACTTCGCCGACAAAGGTGCCCGGCGTCAGGCGCTGCGGATCTAACGGCAGCGGATCGCCCTCTTTCATCCCCAGCGGCGTTGCGTTGACCACCAGATCGTGCCCCTGCGGATCGCGCCGCATCAGCGTAATATCCAGCCGAGGATAGTGCTGAAGCAGACGCCCGGCCAGCGCTTCAGCCGTCTGCGAACGGACGTCGTACAACGTCAGCGCGCTGACGCCCGCCGCCGCCAGCGAAGCGGCAATAGCCGAGCCAACGCCGCCGCTGCCCACCACCAGCGCCCGCGCCCCTCGCGTCTGGAAACCTTTACGTTTAATACCGAGGACAAAGCCTTCGCCGTCAAACATATCGCCGCTCAGCGTACCGTCGGCTTCGGCACGAATCGCGTTGCACGCCCCCGCTATCGCCGCCGTCGGGCTCAGACGCTGCACCAGCCCGCAGGTGGCGATTTTGTGCGGCATGGTGACCAGCGCGCCAATAATATTGGTCATCTTAAACAGCATCGGCACAAAGGCGGCATAATCCTCAGGCTTCACGCCCATCGGCACCACTTTGGCGTCAACCTGCTGATGAACCAGCCACGGGTTGTAAATCATCGGCGCTTTAAACTTCGCGGTCGGGTAGCCAAGATGCGCTATCAGCCGCGTATTTCCACTAATCACCATTTGCTGCTCCTTTTGCTACTGCGCTACTGCGCTACTGCGAAAGTTCGATACGTTTAACATCGCCGAGAATAAACAGATAGGCCGCTACGCCCAGCAGCGCGGCGCCGCCGATATAAATCAGCGCGTAAAAGAAGTTGCCGGAGGCCGCAACGATAAAACCGATAATCAGCGGCGTCAGGATCCCGGCAAGGTTAGCGCAGAAGTTAAACAGGCCGCCGGTCAGTCCGCCAAGGCCCTTCGGCGCGATATCGGAGATTAACGTCCAGCCCAGTCCAACCATCCCCTGACCAAAGAAGGCGAACGACATCACCAGGATCACCGCCAGATCGCTGGTCAGCCAGTTGGCGGCGATAATGGTGCTCGCCATCAGCAGACCGGCGATAATCGGCAGCTTACGCCCGAGGTTTGCCGAGCCGGTGGCCTTCAGCAGCTTATCCGAGACCCAGCCGCCGAACATGACGCCGCCCGCCGCCGCGAGAAACGGCATGATGGCGAAGAAGCCGACTTTGATCCACGGCATATGGCGCTCGGTGGCCAGATAGGTCGGGAACCAGGTGAGGAAGAAGACCAGCACCGTATTACCGGCGAACTGCCCGATGCTGGCGCCGAGAATCTGCCGTTTAGCCAGCAGCTGGCGAACCAGCGGCCAGCTAAAGGCGGTATGCTGCTCCGCGCCGGTGGACATTCCGCCACCGTTGATAATGTGCTCGCGCTCCAGCTGATTGAGATGTTTATCCTCATGCGGCTCGCGGTAGCAGCGCCACCACACCAGCGCAAACAACACCCCGGCGGCGCCGACGCTAATAAACAGCGCTCGCCAGCCGAAGCTGCCCATTATCCAGAACAGCAGCGGCGCAAAGCAGGCCAGCCCGAGATATTCGCCGACGGTATAGACCGCCGTCGCCTTGGCGCGCTCCTGCTGCGGAAACCAGGCGCTCACTACCCGGCTGTTTACCGGGAAACAGGGTGCTTCGCTGACGCCGAGGCCAAAGCGGCACAGCAGCAGACTTTTCAGGCCAACCGCCATGCCGTGGAACAGGGTGAATAGCGACCACAGGGTCAGCGCCAGAAAATAGGTGACTTTATTACCAAAGCGGTCAAGGAAGATGCCGCCGGGGATCTGCGCCAGCGCGTAGGTCCAGGCGAAGGCGGAGAATACGATGCCCATCATCGCGGCATCAATCCCCAGCTCTGCGGTCAGCTGCGGCGCGGCGATACCCAGCACCGTGCGGTCGAGATAGTTGATCATGGTGCCGACCGCCAGCAGCGCAAGGATACCGATACGCCGCCGGGAAGGCCGCGCGCCGGACGCGGAGGCCGCCGTCGTCTGATTATGGCTATAAGAGTTCATAGTCGTTTCCTGTCATAGGGTACAGCCGGATGTTGTTATTGTGTTTGCGACGTTGGGTTGTGAACCATCTGCTACATTACTAGGTGTACTGCATTGCTGACAAGCGTACAGCTGCATTTACAGCACCATAAAGTGCGTAACCGTTGCGCCGCTCGGTCAATTCAAAGAAAAAGCGTCCGGCAGAAAATGGGCGGGTATAAAGATGCAGGAACTCCCCGCCGTCTCCATCGCAGTCATAAAGAATCTGATGATTCTTCAAAAGGTTAACCTGAGCGTCTTCGCCAAAACGGGCCAGCAGATCGTCATAATAGTTCGCCGGGATGGGCAGCGCCTCGACCGCAATCTGCGGCAGGCTGGCGAGCGTGGCGGGTAAATCGCGGCAGGCAAACGCCGCGTGCTGTAAACCGGCGCCCTGATAACAGGCGACCGAACGGGCAATTTGCGTGGCGCGGCTTTGCGAAATATTGAGCGCGAGGCGAATGTCGCCCTGCGGACTGCGTACCGCCAGGCTGCGCACCAGCCCGTACGGATCGGGTAGCGTTTGTTCATGCTCGAGGATAAAGCCGAAAACGCTGCGGAAAAAAATGATCCAGTTATCGCGGCTGTCCGCTTCCATGCCGAGAGCCAGATGATCGATACCCTGATAATCGTCGCGCGGCGTGAGGTTCGCGCGCAGATGAAAATCGCGGGTATAGATGTCATCCCCCACCTCAATCAGATAAATAAGGCTGCCGTCCGGCGCGCAAACCGCCGGGATCGGGCTTTCATTCGGCCCGGCATCGCCCTGCCAGGTGGCGTAGCCGTATGCGCGGGCGCGTTCCACGATCGCCGCGCTCTGACTGACGCGCAGCGCCATGGCGCAGAGGGAAACCCCGTGACGCTGGTGAAAATGGTCGGCCCAGCTGTGCGGCTGGGCGTTGACTACCACCCGCGCCCCGCCGTTGCGCCAGAGGGAGACCCGTTTTGAGCGATGGCTCCCCTCCTCGGCAAAGCCGAGCTGCGCCAGCCTTTGTCCGAGCTCGCCCGCCTGCGCCGGCGCGGCGGCAAACTCGATAAACTCCAGCCCGGCGTAGAGGGGCAGTTCAACGGGAGCAAAAAGCGGCGCCCGGCTTTCCGGTAGCCGCTGACGGACCTGCTCTTCCAGCCACAGCAGCGAGCGATAGCCATCTTTCGCCGTCGCGCCGTTGGGCGACGCCCGGAAGCTGTCGTTGAAAATTTCCAGCGACCAGGGACCGCGATAGCCGCAGCGGGTAAGATCGCAGGCAAAATCCACCAGCGGCAGCTGCCCCTGAGCGGGAAAGCAGCGGAAGTGCCGGCTCCACTCCAGAATATCCATTTTCATCAGCGGCGCATCGGCCATCTGCACAAAGGTGATTTTCTCCGGCGGTACTTCCCCTAGCCGCTGCAGCGTGTCGCCGCGCGCCAGCACGTGGAAGCTATCGAGCACAATGCCCAGCGCCGGACTGTTGACGCTTTTGACCCGTGACCAGGCCTGATGCCAACGGTTGACGTGGGTGCCCCAGGCCAGCGCCTCGTAGCCGATGCGGATTTGTTCCTGCTCCGCCAGTTCAGCCAGGGCGCGCAAATCCGCGATCTGCAGCTCGACGTCGGCGGAACAGTCCGGCTGAACGTTGCTGCACAGCAGCATAGTGTCGCAGCCCAACTCATGCATAAGCGCAAATTTGCGCCTGGCGCGTTCCATATTGGCGGCGAACTGGCTGCGGCTGGCGCCTTCAAAATCACGAAACGGTTGAAAAAGCGTGATTTTTAGCCCTAAATCTGCCGCCAGGTGGCGGATATCAGCCGGGGTACCGGTATAATAGAGCAGATCGTTTTCGAAGATTTCGACGCCCTGATAGCCTGCCGCCGCGATGGCATGGAGCTTTTCGGGTAAGGTACCGGAGATCGAGACGGTGGCGATGGAGCGCAACATAGTGTCCTCGGGTCATTGGCTGAGGTAATGACCTGAATATGTATCATTTGGTTCAATCGCGCCATGATTGGTTGCTAAATTGTGATCAATATGTGTATTTTTTGCATCTCAAGAAAAGGAGCCGTTATGTCCGTCGTTGCTCATGATGAAGCGCAGTCTCTGAAAGAGCGGATCTTCGCCGCCGCCATTACCGTTTTCGCCGAGCATGGACTGTCGGGGGCGCGGATGGAGCAAATCGCCACCGAAGCGCAGACCACCAAACGCATGGTGGTCTATTACTTCAAGACCAAAGAGCAGCTTTATCAGGCCGTGCTGCAGCACGTCTACGCAAGGATCCGCGAAACCGAGCAGCAGCTTGGGCTGGAAAACGTGCCGCCGGTCGAGGCGCTGGTGCAGCTGGTGAAGTGGAGCGTGCGCTATCACGCCACCCACGCCGACTATATGCGGGTCATCTGTATGGAAAACATGCAGCGCGGGAAGTGGCTGAAAAGCTCGGGCCAGCTGAAACCGCTAAACCGCACCGCCCTGTCGATTCTGGAAGATATTCTTCAGCGCGGTCAGCGACAAGGCGTGTTTCAGGCGGGGCTGGAAGCGCGCGATGTGCATCGATTGATCAGCAGCTTTAGCTTCTATCAGGTGTCGAACTTTTATACCTTTAGCAGCCTGTACCTGGACGATCCGATGCCGGCGATCGATGATGAGGCCATGGTCGCCCACCACTGCGATATTGCGGTAAAAGCGGTGATCCGCTTCGTGATTTCCTGAAGCGCGCGGGTAGTGCCCGGAGGCGTCTAGCTTCCGGAAAGCGCGTGGACCACCTTCTCCATCGCTTCCTGCGTCAGGGCGGAACGTTTGACCTTTGGGTTCGCGAGGGCGGTACGCACCACGCCGGCGATAACGATATGCTTCGGCTCCTGGCCCAGGTCGCGCATCTCCAGCACGACTTTACCGACCACCCGGCACATTTCCTGATACAACGCCTCATCTTTGGCTGTGTTTCCCATCGTATTCCGCTCTCAAATTTTCATTATCAATCAAATCATTATTGATATATTTCCCGCTTAAAGCAAACCAGCGCGCCGTTTTCGCCTCAGAGACCGCTTTTCCCGGCCAAACTTGTGAATAAACCCGCGTTTCCACCCTCTTTATCTTGTCAGGTGATGAAAAAATGTGTTGCGCATAAGCATAGGATTAGTTTGCATTTTGTTAAGTATGTAACTATAGAAATGAAACATGGTTTTCATTTTCTTTTTTGGATTGGGCAACGTATAATGCCCAACAAATTCTTATTGAATGGTTTCAGCGCATTGGATTGCATGACTAAACGCATAACACGTTGCCTCTTTTCATGGGCTGAACCGCCAGCACACATTCTTCTGCACGCTCTTTTGTTGTCACCTATCCTTAGAGCGTGGCATAGCAACTTTCGTAATACAGGTTTAACTCTGCGGCAGTGCGCCCACGGAGTCAGATTCCCCATCCCTATCCTTCACAACTTAAAGATTAAACTGTCATGAAAAAGACCAAAATTGTTTGCACCATCGGTCCGAAAACCGAATCCGAAGAGATGTTGACCAAAATGCTGGACGCGGGCATGAACGTTATGCGTCTGAACTTCTCTCACGGTGACTATGCGGAACACGGTCAGCGCATCCAGAATCTGCGCAATGTGATGAGTAAAACCGGTAAGAAAGCGGCAATCCTGCTGGACACCAAAGGTCCGGAAATCCGTACCATTAAGCTGGAAGGCGGCAACGACGTCTCCCTGAAAGCAGGCCAGACCTTCACCTTCACCACCGATAAATCCGTTGTCGGTAATAACGAAATCGTTGCGGTGACCTATGAAGGCTTCACCAGCGACCTGAGCGTTGGCAACACGGTACTGGTTGACGATGGTCTGATCGGTATGGAAGTGACCGCTATCGAAGGCAACAAAGTTGTTTGTAAAGTGCTGAACAACGGCGACCTCGGCGAGAACAAAGGCGTTAACCTGCCGGGCGTATCTATCGCGCTGCCGGCGCTGGCTGAAAAAGACAAACAGGACCTGATCTTCGGTTGCGAACAGGGCGTTGACTTTGTTGCGGCATCCTTTATCCGTAAGCGTTCTGACGTTGTTGAAATCCGTGAGCACCTGAAAGCCCACGGCGGCGAGAAGATCCAGATCATCTCCAAAATCGAAAACCAGGAAGGCCTGAACAACTTCGACGAAATCCTCGAAGCCTCTGACGGCATCATGGTAGCCCGTGGCGACCTGGGCGTTGAAATCCCGGTTGAAGAAGTTATCTTCGCGCAGAAGATGATGATCGAGAAATGTATCCGCGCGCGTAAAGTCGTTATCACCGCGACCCAGATGCTGGATTCCATGATCAAAAACCCGCGTCCGACCCGTGCGGAAGCAGGCGACGTGGCCAACGCCATCCTCGACGGCACCGACGCAGTTATGCTGTCCGGCGAATCCGCGAAAGGTAAATACCCGCTGGAAGCGGTCACCATCATGGCGACCATCTGCGAACGTACCGACCGCGTCATGACCAGCCGTCTTGAGTACAACAACGACAACCGTAAGCTGCGCATCACCGAAGCGGTGTGCCGCGGTGCGGTAGAAACGGCTGAAAAACTGGAAGCGCCGCTGATCGTTGTGGCAACCCAGGGCGGTAAATCCGCGCGCGCCGTACGTAAATACTTCCCGGATGCCACTATCCTGGCGCTGACCACCAACGAAACCACCGCGCGTCAGCTGGTGCTGAGCAAAGGCGTTGTGGCACAGCTGGTTGAAGATATCTCCTCTACCGATGCGTTCTACATCCAGGGTAAAGAACTGGCGCTGCAGAGCGGTCTGGCGCGTAAAGGCGACGTGGTTGTTATGGTTTCCGGCGCGTTAGTCCCGAGCGGAACCACCAATACCGCTTCCGTGCACGTGCTGTAATAATTTACAGGTTAATTAGTATTTCCTTTAAAAGCGCCTCTCGGGGCGCTTTTTTTTATTCCGGCACTAGCCGCTATTAATAAAAATGCAAATCGGAATTTACTATTTAACGCGAGATTATCTAAGATGAATCCGATGGAAGCGCGCTGTTTTCACTCGCCTTTTTAAAGTTACGTGATGATTTCGATGCTTCTTTGAGCGAACGATCAAAAATAAGCGTATTCAGGTAAAAAAATATTCTCATCACAAAAAAGTTTGTGTAATACTTGTAACGCTACATGGAGATTAACTCAATCTAGAGGGTATTAATAATGAATCGTACTAAACTGGTACTGGGCGCGGTAATCCTGGGTTCTACTCTGCTGGCTGGTTGCTCCAGCAATGCTAAAATCGATCAGCTGTCTTCTGACGTTCAGACTCTGAACGCTAAAGTTGACCAGCTGAGCAACGACGTGAACGCAATGCGTTCCGACGTTCAGGCTGCTAAAGATGACGCAGCTCGCGCTAACCAGCGTCTGGACAACGCAGCTACTAAATACCGTAAGTAATAGTATCTGTGTAATAAAAATGGCGCACATTGTGCGCCATTTTTTTTGTCTTCCGCATCCCCGCCTACTGCACGCTTTTCGCTTCATCCAGCGGCGTATTCTGTACCGACAGGCCCGACGCGGCGCTTTCACCCGCGGAGATCGCCACCGGATAGCCTGCTCGTCTGGTCAGCGCGCGTTTAAGCTGCGCCTCGTCAACCGCTTTATCCCCCGCAAACTGATGAAACTCCGCCGGAAGCGTATAGGCCATGGTCTGCGCGTTGCTGCTCTCATCCGGCGTCAGCGGGCGATGAACTTCAACATAGCGCTTACCGTCCGGCTCCACGGCGAATTTGACCGGCTGGTTGATTATCCGCACCGGGGTGCCGCTTTTCACCTGATTGAATAACGCCTGGATGTCCGCCGCGTTCATGCGCATGCAGCCGGAGCTTACGCGCAGACCGACGCTGTCCGGCGCGCTGGTGCCATGAATAAGATATTCACCGTTGCCGTACGCCAGACGCAGCGCATAGCGACCTAGCGGGTTATTCGGCCCTGCGGGCACCACCGGCGGCAGTTTAATCCCCTTCTCCAGCGAGCGGGCGCGGATGCCCGCCGTCGGCGTCCAGGTGGGGTTCGGGATTTTCTGCCCGATACGGGTGGTCATCTCCGGCGTCTCCAGCCCCTGCTGACCAATCCCCAGGGGATAAACCTGCACCTGATTCATTCCCGGCGGGAAGTAGTAGAGGCGCAGTTCCGCCAGGTTGACGACGATGCCCTCACGCGGCACGTCCGGTAGCAGCATCTGCGAGGGTATCAGCACCTGTGTACCCGGTTTAGGCTGCACCGGCGCAATGGTATCGTTCGCTTCGAGGATCAGCATCGCCGCCGTATCAAAACGACGGGCAATCGCCTGCAGGTTGCGGTCGCCCTCCTGTACCGTCCAGAACTGGTTTTCACCAATCAGACGACTATTGGCAGGAGGAAGGGGGTAATCAACGGCCCAGGCTGCGTGTGACGCGCTGAGGGCGCTCAGAAGAGCCAGGGTGATAAGAGAAGCGCGTTTCATACTGAGATTCCTTCTTTCGCTGATAAAACGCCAGGCCTGTTATGCACGACGGGAGGCTAGCCTCCCGTCGTGCATAACAGAATGAAATCTACTGTTTTATTCTAGCTAAGATTTGCAGCTTTCGCGCGAATTGCGCGGATCATGGCTTCCAGTCCTTGCGAGCGCGAGGGGGTAAGATGCTGCGTCAAGGCCATTTTTTCAAACCACGGGCGCACGTCAAAAGCGGTGATATCCTTAGCCGTCATCTGGTCATAAAGGATAAATACCACCGCGATAAGTCCTTTCACGATGGCCGCGTCGCTGTCGCCGCGAAGCGCAATAGCCCCACCCGGCTCCTGCGCCATCACGATCCACACCTGACTCTGGCAGCCCTGAATGATGTTCTGCGCTCTGTGTTCCTCCGGGCTCAGCGGCGCCAGGCGCTGTCCCAGTTCAATAATATAGAGATATTTCTCTTCCCAGTTCGCGCAACGGCTAAAGTTGCGCAGCAGTTTGTCTCTGTCCGGTAACGCCGCCATAGTCACTTCCTTTAGCTTAATAATTTGTGGATCCGCTGCAGGCCCGCTACCAGCCGGTCCACCTCTTCCGTGGTATTGTACATCGCCAGCGATGCCCGGCACATGGCAGGGACGCCGTAGAACGCCATGAGCGGCATGGCGCAGTGGTACCCGGTCCGCACCGCGATGCCGTAGTTATCCAGGAAGCTGCCGACATCGTAGGCATGATGTTTGCCGAGATTAAAGGCAATCACTCCCAGGCGATTTGGCGGGCCGTACAGGGTTAAATCCGCCACGCTCTCCAGCGCCTGCAGCGCGTAGCGCATCAGAGTTTGTTCATATTCCGCGATTTGCGTCAGCCCCAGCGCGCTGACGTAATCCAGCGCCGCGCCCAGTCCAATGATGCCGCCGGTATTCGGCGTTCCCGCCTCGAAGCGCCACGGCGCTTTTGCCCAGGTGGTGCCTTCCGTCAGGCTGACGGTGGCGATCATCGATCCGCCCCCTTCCCACGGCGGCATCGCCTGCAAAATGTCCTGTTTGACGTAGAGTACGCCGATCCCGGTGGGGCCATACAGCTTGTGCGCGGAGAAGGCGTAAAAATCGCAGTCCAGCGCCTGAACATCAACCGGATGGTGCATGACCGCCTGCGCGCCGTCCACCAGCACCTTCGCGCCATGCTGATGGGCTAAAGCGGCCAGGGCGGCGATCGGGTTTTCGGTTCCCAGCACGTTAGACACCTGGGTGATGGCCAGCAGGCGGGTGCGATCGTCAAACAGGCCGGGGATCGCATCCAGCTGCAGGGTACCGTCCTGATTCAGCGGGATCACCCTCAGCTGCGCGCCTACTCTGGCGCACAGCATCTGCCATGGCACAATATTAGCGTGATGTTCCATCGCGCTGACGATGATATTGTCGCCGGCGCCGACGTTGGCGTTCCCCCAGCTGTTGGCCACGAGGTTAATGCCTTCCGTGGTGCCGCGAACAAACACTACCTCTTCCGCCGAGCTGGCGTTGAGGAACGTCGCCGCCTGCTGGCGCACCTGCTCCATTCGCGCCGTGGCTTCCGCGCTGAGCGTATGAATGCCGCGATGCACCGCCGCATAGCCGTGGCGGTAAAATCCCGCCTCGGCGTTAATCACCGCTTCCGGCTTCTGCGCGCTGGCGGCGCTATCGAGATAGGCTAGCGGCTGGCCGTTCACCTCGCGGTGGAGTAGCGGAAAATCCGCGCGCACGCGTTGCACAGAAAATGTCATAGGTTACCTCCCGGCAGACGCTGGCCGATACGCGCCAGTATCTGCTGCCTGAGCGCCTCATCATCGATCGCTTCGGTGAGCTCGGCGGCAAAGGCGTAAAGAATCATCTGCTGCGCCGCCTGCTGCGTAATGCCGCGCGAGCGCAGATAAAACAGCTGTTCATCATCAATGCGCCCAATGGTCGCGCCGTGGCTGCACTTCACGTCATCAGCGTAAATCTCCAGCTGCGGTTTGGTATCCACTTCCGATAAGCGGCCGAGCAGCAGGTTGTTGTTGGTCATCTGGCCATCGGTTTTGATCGCATGCGGCGCGACGTTAATCAGGCCGTTAAACACCGCCCGCCCTTTGTCGTTGACGATGGTTTTATGCAGCTGGCGGCTGTTGCAGTATCCGACTTTATGATCGAGCCAGGTGCGGCTGTCGCAGACTTCGCCGTTGACCGGCATCGCCAGCGAGTTAATCCGCAGGTTGCTGTTTTCTCCGTTCAGCCGCGTGCTGGTGTGGTGGCGGAGCACCGCGCTCCCGAGGAGAAAACTGCTGCTGAAGGCGGAGCTGTCGCGCCCGAGCGCCAGGTCGTTGTGGGCAAAGTGGTAGCTTTGCGCATTCTCAAACGCCAGCTTGATATGCTGCAGGTGGGCGTTATCCGCCACGGTCATCGTCAGCCTTGCGCCGGTAAAGTGGCGCTGGTCGTTGAGGCTCAGATAGTGTTCGATGATGGTCGCCTGCGCGCCGCTCTCCAGCTCCAGATGATGGCGATAGTGGGCGGTATTCATTTCATCGCTCGCCAGCCCGCGCGTCAGGTGCATAATCAGCAGCGGTTTTTGCGGGCGCTGGTTGCGCCTGACCCGGATGTGGGTGACGGTGGTTGCCAGGCTTTCGGTCAAATGCAGAAAGACTTCGGGCTGAACGGCGTCAGGCAGATGCTGACGCTCGTTATCCACCTGCACTTCATAGCCGCTGGCGGCCAGATCGTCGCTCAGGCTGTCGCTAAACTGACCGTCGACAAACACCAGGCGCCATGCCTCCACCGTTAGCGCCTGCGCGTCTCGCTGGGCCGCCGTCAGCGCCTGCGGCTGAGCGGCGACAAAGGTCTGATTCAGTAACGCGTCCAGCGGCGTATATTTCCAGTTTTCATGTTTACGCGTCGGCAGGCCCAGCCGCAGCAGCTGTTGCAGATGCTGATGCGCCTGCGGGCTGCGCTGCCCGCTTTGCGACTCAAACAGATGGTGCCACTGCTGCAGCGCGTTACTGCTGTTCGGTAAGCCAGCCATAGCCCTGCTCCTCCAGTTGTTTGACCAGAGTAAAGTCGCCGGATTTGACGATCCGCCCCTGGTACAGCACGTGGACGTAATCCGGCTTGATATAGTCGAGAATGCGCTGATAGTGGGTGACGATAATAAACGCGCGCTTGCCGTCGCGCAGGGCGTTAACGCCGTCAGAGACAATCTTCAGCGCGTCGATATCCAGCCCGGAGTCGGACTCGTCGAGGATGCACAGCTCCGGTTCCAGTACCGCCATCTGCAGGATATCGTTGCGCTTTTTCTCGCCGCCGGAGAAGCCGACGTTAACCGAACGGGTCAGCAGATCCTCGGGCATTTTCAGCAGCTTAATTTTCTCTTCCATCAGGTCCTGGAAGTCAAAGCGGTCAAGCTGCTCCTGGCCGCGGTAGCGGCGCACGGCGTTGAGCGCGGTTTGCAGGAAAAACTGATTGCTGACGCCGGGAATTTCCACCGGATACTGGAAGGCCATAAAGATGCCTTCGCCGGCGCGATCCTCCGGGGCGAGCTCCAGCAGATCTTTGCCTTTAAACGCCACGCTACCGCCGGTCACTTCATAGTCTTCGCGTCCGGCCAGGGTGGCGGAGAGCGTACTTTTCCCGGAGCCGTTCGGCCCCATAATGGCGTGCACTTCGCCGGGGCGAACGTCCAGATTAAGTCCGCGCAGGATCTCTTTGTCTTCGACGGCGACCTGCAAATTTTTAATACTTAACATCTTATTTCCTTTGTTATCAGCCGACGCTGTGTTCAAGACTAATCGCCAGTAATTTCTGCGCTTCTACGGCAAACTCCAGCGGCAGCTCTGAGAAAACGTCCTTACAGAAACCGTTGACGATCATCGAAATCGCATCATCCTCGCTGATGCCGCGCTGCAGGCAGTAAAACAGCTGATCTTCGCCGATCCGCGACGTGGTCGCTTCATGCTCCAGATGCGCGCTGTTGTTCCGGCATTCCACGTAAGGGAAGGTATGCGCCCCGCTGTCCGGACCAATCAGCATCGAATCACACTGGGTGAAGTTGCGCGCGTTGGTTGCGGTGGGCATGATTTTGACCAGCCCGCGATAGCTGTTCTGGCTGTGGCCGGCAGAAATCCCCTTCGAGATAATCGTCGAGCGGGTGTTTTTACCGATATGGATCATCTTGGTCCCCGTATCCGCCTGCTGATGGCCGCTGGTCAGCGCCACCGAGAAGAACTCGCCGATGGAGTTATCCCCGCGCAGAATACAGCTTGGATATTTCCAGGTGATCGCCGAGCCGGTTTCCGACTGGGTCCACGACATTTTGCTGTTCTCGCCCTCGCACAGCGCGCGCTTGGTGACGAAGTTAAGGATCCCGCCGGTGTTGTTGTCGCCGGGGAACCAGTTTTGCACCGTGGAGTACTTCACCTCGGCGTCCTTATGAATGATCACTTCAACCACCGCCGCGTGCAGCTGGTAGCTATCGCGTACCGGCGCCGAGCAGCCTTCAATGTAGCTTACATAGCTGCCTTCGTCGGCGACCAGAATGGTGCGCTCGAACTGGCCGGTTTTTTCCGCGTTGATGCGGAAATAGGTCGACAGCTCCATCGGGCAGCGTACGCCTTTAGGAACATAGATAAAGGTCCCGTCGGAGGCCACCGCCGCGTTGAGTGCGGCAAAGAAGTTGTCGTTGCCCGGCACCACGGTGCCGAGGTATTTCTGCACCAGTTCCGGGTGATCGTGGATCGCCTCGCCGAACGAACAGAAGATAATCCCCTGCTCCGCCAACTTTTCGCGATAGGTGGTAGCGACGGAAACCGAGTCAAAAATGGCATCGACCGCCACTTCCCGCCCCTCGCGCACCGGCACGCCGAGGAGATTGAACGCCTCTTCAACTTCATTGGTCAAAAACGCGCTGGAGCCCGTCTGCTGCAAAGCGCCAGGCTCAGAGGCGCAGCCGTCATCGCAGTTGCCGCAGGAGGGCGCCGAGTAATAGCTGTAATCCTGATAGTTCAGTTTGTCGTAGTGCGCCTTCAGCCAGTGCGGCTCTTCCATCGCCTGCCAGGCCTTAAACGCGTTCAGACGAAACTCCAGCATCCATTCCGGCTCATTGCGGCGCGCGGAAATCGCCCGAACCACCTCTTCGTTTATGCCTTTCGCCAGCTCATCGGTCTGCAGCTGCGTGAAAAAGCCTTCTTTATAGTTGAGTGGCCCGCCGCTCCAGGTTTTGACATCGTCGGTTGCTTCAGTATTACGAGACATAGTTACTCCGCCTGAACGCCAAAACTTTCGCCGCAGCCGCATTCGTGCTGGGCTTTTGGATTATGGAATTTGAAGATTTGATTTAAGCCTTCGCGAACGTAATCGAGTTCGGTGCCATCAATAAACGGCATGGCCTGCAGCGGCGCCCATAGCTTCGCGCCGTCGCGCTCAAAGAGCAGGTCGTCTTTCGCCGGTTCAGCGATTAATTCGAGAACGTAGCCAAAACCGGCGCAGCCGCTGGTTTTAACCCCCAGGCGCAGCCCCTGCATATCAGGCTGTTTGCGGACCAGATCGCGAATATGGGCGGCGGCGGCTGGAGTCATGACCAGCCCACGCCAGCTAAAATCTTCGGGATTGAAAGTTCCTGCATGTGAATTCATCGCTCTACCTCATAGGTTGACGCCATCGGGACATACCGCTATGTTAGTGATAATGATTATCACTTCAACCCATCCGAAGAAGGGGTATTCCCCCATCAGGCTCTTTTTATAAGCATAGACCCTGACAGGAGAGATATCGGAGATGGAATAAATTGTTCAATACTTTGATTAATAATGTATTTTATGGGGTGGAAGGCAGAAGTTGCTGGAAAATTAAAATATGCATCGAAAATACCTATTTTTGAGATAGATGATTTGCCTTGCATACAACCCGCCGTGGAAGGCAACAGACTTACCGTCGCCTATTACGGGTAGAAAAGTGGGAGCTTTACCGGCTATGAGGCCGAAAAGGCCTGACTAACGGCGGGAATAGAACGACGCAGCGTCACGACGATTCCATAAAAAAATACGTAACCGGCGTCGCGCTGACACGGTTGCCGGTTTAATTGTACTGTAGCGTCATGACCACAACGGCACTCACGCTGCCGGGCGTCGCGCCCCCTGACATCGATTTAACCGAGGCCTGCATGGCCAGGGTGGCGGTTCTGTCTGCCGCGATGTTGCGCATAATACTGGAACCCGTCCCCTTTAGCGCGCCGCTGCCCGCTTCGCTCATCGCGATCGCCACGTTTGTTGCGGTACCGCTATTCATATAATAGTCAGGGCCGGCAACCGGATCCGGGTTTCCGGTGAAGGAGGTCGTTACGCTGCGCGTTCCCGCCGGGCAGTTGGTAAACAGCAAATTAAAGGCCACCGGGTCGGAGGATGACCCTGGCGTAACCATATTTGTTGCCTGAATATCGCCAAGATTGACATTGAGGTTGCTATTTCCGCCATTAAATATACAGGGCGAGGCAACAATATTTCCCGTTACGCCTACGCTCACGCTGTCGGCAGAAAACGCTTTCCAGCACAGAAAAGCCAGAAGAAGCATTTTTTTGTGGAGTATTTTCATTTTTTCACCTGTTACTGGTACGTCAAATTCAGCGTGGCGGTCGCGTTTGCCGAGCCTGACTCAACGGACGTTAAGGTCTGGTAATAACGGGCCGTCAACGGCAGCGTTTCCTGGCCGCCCGCAGAGCGTTTTAAGAACAGCGGGCTATTGATAGCCAACGGAGCGCCGTTATATAAAAGCTGGACTCCCACGCCTTTTGCCGTCCCGGCGCTGCCCTGCCCCGTTAATGCCATGACGCTGGTATCGGCAACGTCCGGATGCTGTACGCCGCTCAGCGATACATTAATATTGGTTCCGGCGCTGCAGCTTAATCCCAGATTCTGCGTATTCTGCGCGCCCGCAGGCGTGGTGCCGACGGCCGAGCCGAACGTTGCCGCTGAAATATCGCCAATCGGGAAGGTCAGTTGAGACGTCGTGATATTGCAGGCCAGCGCGTTAATGGTCCCATCGGTGAGGTTGGTGGTCAGGCCGTCACGGTAGACGCCGTCGCTGCCCTGTAGCGTCACCACGCCGATCGTTCCCGGCGTTAATGCGCCCGACGACACCTGGCCGGTGACCACCAGCTCAATTTTACCGCCCCACCACTCCACGTAGGAGGACTGCGCTTCATAAGAAAAGGTATTACTCGGGTTTTCAAAGTAATTCCCGGAAGAGAAGCGAATACCAATCCCCGCGACATTGGTGGCGTAAACATGATTACCGTAGCTACTCGGCGTCGCGCTAAGGTAGCGCATGCTAAACCCAAGCATTAATGGGTTGGTGCATCCGGTTAAATAAGAGCTGGTTATCGTCGCGTTACGAGAAAAAATAACCGTTCCGACCGGCGCATCACGCTGTACGGTAAGGGTTCCCACAGACAGCGTGGAGAGCTGCGGGATAATTGTCGTGCAGGTTCCGGCACGCGCGCTATTCCATCCGGCCATTAAGCCGAGCAAAATAACAGAATAAATCAATCTCATTTTTAACGTTCCTGATGACAACTGGCGCTAACTTCGGTTATTCCAGCGTAGGTTGATTGTTTCGGCAGGCTGAAATCAGCACGGCACTGTTGGCTGGACTGGCGGCCCCATGTTGCGACTATCGCCCCCTGTTCGGGCATTCCGCTTAAAAAAACCTGGCCGCGATCGCCGACGATAAAGCTGCTTTGATTACCATCAGCAAGCGTCACCACGGCGCCAAACGGCACAAAGTGGTTATTGTCCGTTAAGGTCATGAGTACCCGGCGCCCCACTTTTGCAAGGTAATCGACCCTCACCACCGCGCCTCGCGTCGGCGTGACCGTATCGGTGTTGATCTCCAGCTCGACATCATCAGGCATACTTTGCGGGTCGAGCGTCAGGTCGTTTTTCCGATAGACGGAAATATTGCTGACCACCGTATATCCCCGGTAGTCGGTGCGCGCGCCGGGTTGATTGCGAATATTCACGCCGTACGCGCCGGGAGCTTTGATTAAGACGTTGGTTTCACCGAGCGGTTGAGAAAGCGTGATGCCGTCGGCGTGGGCGATAACGCCGCCCTGCAGACCATAATTAAGCCGCTCGCTATTTCTGTCGTAGCTATAGCCCGCCGTCACTTCGCCGTACGTGGCTTTATAGTCACCGTTCATATTGCCGATGTAACCCACGCCATTCGTACCGTAACCCTGCTGTACGTTCCAGTTCAGCGAGTTGTTTTCCAGCGCGACGCCGTTGATGCCGATGTTGTGCGTCGTTCCGTTATTCTTGCTGGCGTTCATGCCATAGCTGGCCCACGTTTGCGGGAGGAATTTCTCCAGCGGTACGCTGACGTTAAACGCCAACTGCTGGTCATGGTCGCTGTTTCGCCCGCGCCCGCCGTCGTATGACGCAGCGCTGCCATTTCTGCTGTATGTCCAGGTCAGGCCGTAGCTAATATTGCGCCAGTAGTTGTTGTATCCGACGCTCCAGGAAGCCATCGACCTGGCGGAATTCCAGTAGTCTTCCCGCGCCGCGCTGAGGGTAAGCGACCCCAGCTCACGACTCAGCGTCTGGCTCATCGTCAGCTCCGCGCGGTTGCGCCTGCGCTCCTGCAGCGCGCTGCTGTCGCCATATGAATCGAGGACTTCCTGCATCCCGTAATAGCCGCTGGTCGAATAGCGGTAGCCCGCAATGGAAAAGTGGGTCCCGGTCCCGGCGAAGTTTTTGCTATAACGCGCTCGCCAGGATTGGCCCTGTGATTTTTCCTTTTTATCCGGCGTTGACCAGCCCTGAGTAACGTCGGCGGAGATAGCGCCTAACGCTCCCATATTTTTGCCCACGCCAAAGGCAAGCGACTGGTATTTGCTTGACTCTTGCAGGCCGCCATAGAGGGTAATGCCGTGCTGCAGACCATAAATTGCGGTGGCTTGCCCGAAAGGGGTCTTATCCACGCTGCTGTTATAGGAGCGATATTGCCCGCCGGTGATGGCGTATTTTAAGCGCCCTTCCCGTTGCAATACCGGCAGCGAGGCGTAGGGCAGCGTGAAGTGCTGTTCGCTGCCATCGGCTTCTTTAATCGTCACGTCGAGGTCGCCCGCGCCGCCGGTGGGATACATATCCCTAATCTCAAACGCCCCCGGCGCAACGTAGCTTTGGTAGATCTGATAGCCGTTCTGGCGCACCACGACCTGCGCATTGGTTCGAGCAATACCGCGCACCACGGGCGCATAGCCCTTAAGAGAATCCGGTAACATATCGTCATCTGACGCCAGCTGGCCGCCGCGAAACGGCATACTGTCAAACACATCGGCAGGCGCGGAGCTGTCCCCGACGGTAAGCTGGCCTTTCAGCGGAATAATGGCGCGCTGTGCGTAGGTATACACGGTATCCCATTTATCCTGGCCGGAGGATTCCCGTGACCAGGTGGTGTAGTTGCGAAAACGCCACGGCCCGATATTGATACCCGGACGCAGGTTCGCATACTGGCTGTCGCTGCTGGCGCCTTGACCCGTTTTCGCCCAATTGTTTGCTCCGCTCAGGCTGTAATTGAGCATGGCCGCAGTAATCCCCTCATCCCACATTTCCGGCGGCACATAGCCCCTTGCCGGCAGGTCGATCGCCGCCTGGGGAATGCTGATGACCAGCCGCTGGGCGCCAAACTGAAAATCGGCGCTGGCCTGCGGAATCGCCTGGAGATTGGCGCAATCACTTTCTTCTACCGCCAACTGGGGAAAAAGATCGGTTTTCACGCCCCACTGTTTTAAGAGTTCAATGCTCAAACAGGGCTGTAATGCTTCACTACCGTCAGCGGTCTTTGCCATCGCAAATGGAATATCCCGGGTATCCATTAGCTGGTCATCAAGAATAATATCCACGTGGTATGTTCCCGGCGCCTGGGAGCCAGACTCGAAAGCCGATAAATCCGCTTTGCCCACCCCGGGGTTATCCAGTTCTACCAGCGCCGTATTAAACGAATCACTGGCATACAGCCCCTGTGAAATACCGGTAAACGCGAAGGCGATAAGCGTCGCCAGACGCGCAGGTCGCAATTTATTATTTTTTATTGACATCGCTATTAACCTATTTAACGCAGGACGGGCCATGTGTTCAGGGGTTACAAATTGGCTTGATGTGATGCTCCGGGGCTACCATAGTCATTAATGATTTTAAATGTCAGGGCATTACCGGCGGCCCCCTCCGGCAATGGGAACCGGGCTGTCGAAGCAGGCAAAACATACGACACCTGCGCCAGCGCTTTCCCGCCCACGCTAATTTCATTGAAGTTAATGACGTAAGGCGTTGGGTTATTCACCTGAAGTTCATCGCCGCTTCTTTGCCAGGTGAGCTTATTCGCCTGTTCTTCCGGCGTTGACCCACGAAGAGTGACGGGTCGGTAAATCAGTTTGATCCGCGTTTTCACGGCAATTTGCAGGGAGTTCATCTGCTTTGATGCCGAGGGAATTGCTTTAATATTCACCCAGAACAAGCTTTCTTGCGTTTGAGGCAGTGAACCTGTCGCGACAATTCGTTCAATATTTTTTTGTCCGCTATCCAGACGGTACAGCGGAGGCGTAATAATAAAAGGCGTTTTACCAGACCCCCCGTCTCGCTCATCTATCCATGATTGAATTAAATAAGGCGTCGTGTCAGGATTATTAACGCTGATGGAGGATTCTTTTTTCGCACCATCGAAAATGATCCGCGTGCCGCCAATAATAACTCCGGCGATAGCGCTCGCCTGCATCAGCGTTAATATTGTCATCGCCAGGCCAAATGTTCTGATAAAACGCATTGTATACCTCTTAAAACAAAGGGGCCGGGCCGGCCCCCTACTGATTACTGCAAAAAACTTAGTTATAAACTACGGAGAAGTTAGCGACCGAGTTAGCTGGACCGGCGACCACCGCCGCATTAGTCGATTGATACTGAGCATAAAAATTCAGCGTATTATCAGCGGTGCTGCTGAGAGTATAAGAATAACCGTTGCTGCCGTGCAGAGGCAGGTCGGCTTTATCCGCCGTCATTAGGTTAATTGCGACGCCGGTGGCAGCGCCAGGAACCGACGAATCAATTGCCAGCAGGCTGGAATTGCTTAAATCGGGGGTTCCATCGAAGCGCACTTTGGCATTGATAACAGTTGCCGGACAGTTTTTCAAAATAATATCGAATTTCGTCGCGGCGGTTCTGGAACCGGCTGCCGGGAATTCAGTTTTATAATAATCGCCCAACACCACGACCTGATTTTTAGACGCGACATCGACGTCGCAGGCGGCATCCAAAATATTGCCATTAAAATTAACGGTACCCGCTGCTGCGAAAGCATGACTCATAGATAATGCAGAACCTGCTGCAAGCATAGCAATAACAATTGTCTTTTTCATAACGCCATATCCTGTTTTACTTTATTGACATTCAGGCAAAATACTTAATGTCCGCATCTTGCCATTGCTTTAATATATTGCCGGGAACCAGTGGTATATCACTCACCACTGAAACGCTTTATTCAAACCGGATTACCCCTGCCGACGAGACAAAATTTATACAACTATTTTTCAGCACACAATCTATTTCGCGGTCTACCCGTAGACTCAAAGTTAACAAAAATAAAACAATTAAATTAAGGAACTCCTTAATCAAACGTCTCCCAGTCTATTTTTGGACCAAAACACAAAAACAATTAAATCAATTAGTTAAGAGAAAATTCATGATCGGTCTATTAATAGACCTGACGTAAACATTCCCTGAAATGATGTTTTTTAAGATAATTCCCAACATCGATCAAAAAACGATCGCATAAGTTAGTGAGGTATCTTATGAATACGCGAATTATTCCTGAACTCTGCAATGAGCCTGCTGAGGTTCTGAGTATAAAACCCTTTAAGCACATTGAAAGGTTAATCGATAATATTCTGCCGCATGCCGAGAGGCGAATTGTATCAAAAGGCGATATCGTCCATTATTACGATAATGAAGTTCGGCAGTGTTTTTTACTTATCCACGGCAGCGTTGCTTTGCATCGTCGTGGCGATGGTATTGTTTTAAACTCCGAGTCATCGCCCTTTCTTCTCGGCGTATGTAGCCAGTTTTCCTCCGAACGCCTGTATGTCAGAGTTCTGGAAACATCGGAAATCGCGGCCGTTTCGCTGGACTGTTTTAATCGCGTGGTGGCGCAGCAAAATCTATGGGAGCATTTTTCAAAGCTGCTGATCTATACCGCATCACGGGTCTATGAACATTGCGCCCAGATATCGCAAATGTCGGCCTACGATATCATCCGCTTTCAACTTGTTGAATTAATGCAAGAGCCCGAAGCTATCAGGAAAAATACCACCGCGGCGGCCTATATCAAAAGCCGAACCTATCTTTCCCGCAGCGGCGTGATGCGCATTCTGGCGGAGCTAAGAACGGGTAAATACATAACGATGGAACGCGGCGTACTGATCGACATCCACCACCTACCGCGGAAATACTGATTGTGCCATTAACTGCGGGGGTGGCAAGAGATAAGCGCAAGGTTATAATAAGTCCGATCCTCTTCAGGAATTTCTGACTATGTCATCGGCAAAGCAAGCATTTCGCGGCTCACCTTACGCACAGGAGTTTATTTCTCATTTACAGCCATACTGCACTCCGTACAGTACAGGGCGTGGTGAGCGATTTGACCTTCAGGTGAAGGGGCAAGGGATGTGTTATCTCATTCTTGAAGGGACAATAGCGTTATACCGCAGAAGTGACGATATGATGCTTTCCACTTCGCGCAGCCCCGCGATTTTCGGCCTCGCTAACCTGACGGACATTTACTTCAATGATTATTTTAAAACCGTCACGCCGTGCCTGATTGGCGTTCTTACCACCGATCGCGTCGAGGAAATTATTAAAGAGAAGGCGCTATGGGGATTACTTTCTAAACAGCTGATGTTTGTCTATAACCGCCTCTATCACAACGTCATGCCCCAGGGGGCGCCAACGGCCTACGAGATGATTCGCCAGCAGTTGCTCAGGCTAATGGAGGAAGAAGCGGATTATCGGCACAGCGTGACGGCTGAACGTTATATCCGGGAGAAAACCCAGCTTTCCCGTAGCGGCGTTATGCGCATTCTGGCCGATCTAAAAACCGGCGGCTTCATCGAAATGGAAGAGGGAAAACTGATAAAAATCAACAAGCTTCCTGCTAAGTACTGATTAACAGGATTGAGCGTGCGCTCTTCTCTCAATCCGGTCGCCAGCCCAATGCATTCATGAAACGAATTCTATTCGTTTTCATTATAAGTATTGCCGTTTCACAAAAATAAAGATTTATTCACTACTGGCTGGCTCATGTAGAATGCGCTGCTAAATTTCCTTCATCTTTTAACGCAATGTCGCAACGGCGACCGTTCGGGAACCTGTGTAGTACTGAATTATGGAAATAGAAACAGATGTCATGTCGATGTGTATGGTCGTATTGTTAATTATTAGCGTTTTGCTCGATTAACCTCTTCCCTCGAAAAAACCGTGAGCCTCGCCGTCGCCGGACAGATCTTTATATTGATGAAGGAACAGGCCCCGGCCGACGTCGTACCGGGCCGGTGAGCGCATATTGGGTCAAGGATTCAGAGAGGCGATATTGCCCGGACAGGCATTGGCAGGATATTAAAAAAGGCTGCCGACAATGGCGGCAGCCTCTTCACTTTATGGCATAGCTGATACGGAGCGCGAATTAGCTCCTGATCTTTCTGTAGATAAACAGGACCACCAGCGCGCCAATCACCGCCACGACAAAACTGCCGAAATTAAAACCATCTACACGGCCAAAGCCGAAGAAAGTACTAATCCAACCCCCGACAACTGCACCGATGACACCGAGAATTACGGTAACGATAAATCCGCCGCCGTCTTTCCCCGGCATAATCCACTTGGCTAAAATACCGGCAATAAGGCCAAAAATGATCCATGAAATGATACCCATAGCTAACTCCATCCTCTCGTTACTTGTAAATCTCTGGTATATAAAAGATTAGCATAATTATTAGTGATGTTTGAGAAATTTATATTTGATATTTATATACTTGCCACCGGAGAGATAATGGTCTACGCCCTGCGAGCGTGGCGGCCAAATAAGCAGCACGCGTAGGCATCGCGCCGCGGGCTATTAAACTTGCGCGGAACGGAGATATACTAGGAATTTTCGTATGAATAGTTGAAGTGGCAACGCAATGAGGCTTAGTAAAAACGCCCGGGCGTTTCGATGATAGTTGTTCCGGGGATACAAAAGCTGTAAGGGGGGGAATCCCCCCTGGTTAACTTAGATCACGGCGGTGGTTAGCCGTGACGAACAGCAAAGGCGCCCCTGTTGATCAGAGATTTCGATTTGCCACACCTGGTGACGGGCGCCAACGTGCAGCGCCCGGCACACGCCGCGAACCCTGCCGCTGCGCACCGAACGAATGTGGTTGGCGTTCACCTCCAGCCCCACCACCTTCTGCTCGCCTTCGCTGCACAGATAGCCCGCGACCGAACCTAACGTTTCCGCTAAAACCACCGACGCGCCGCCGTGCAGCAAGCCAAACGGCTGATGGGTGCGGCTATCTACCGGCATGGTGGCAATGATGGCGTCGTCGGTTATCGCCTCGAAGCGGATATCCAGCAGACCGACCATGTTCCCCTCGCCCATCGCGTTCAGCTGTTCCAGGGTGCTGTGACGTTTCCAAATCATCCCATAATCTCCAGTAGCGCCTGCAGCGGGTGGCGTACGCCGCTGCCTTCAATACGCTTCACCTGGCTACGACAGGAGTAGCCGGTGACCAGGCAGCGATTGCGCGGCAACCGCTCCATCGCCTGCTGCCACGAGAGCGCGTAGATCGCCAGCGAGTTGGCGTGGTTCTTCACTTCATGACCGTAGGTACCTGCCATGCCGCAGCAGCCCACGCTAACGTTTTCCAGCTTCGCGCCAAAGCGGGCGAAGATATCCGCCCACTGCCGGGTGGACGCGGGAAGCGCCGTCACCTCGGTACAGTGGCCAAACAGATACCACGACTCGCCGCCTTTATCCTGGGCCGCGGTTTCCGACAGCGCCTGAGGCAGCCACTCGTGCACCAGCATGACGCGGAAATCGCCGCGCTTGTCGCCGAGGACCTGGTTATATTCATCGCGGTAGCAGAGCACCAGCGCCGGATCGACCCCCACCATCGGCATGCCGAGCTCGGCCACCCGGTTAAGGAAATCGGCGGTTTTCTGCGCGGTGCGCGCGAATCGCGTCAGGAAGCCCTTAATATGCTGCGCCTTACCGTTTGGCGAAAACGGCAGCAATACCGGCTGGTAGCCCACCTTCTCAACCAGGCGAACAAAATCGGCGACCACCTGCGCATCGTAGTAGCTGGTAAACGGATCCTGAACTACCAGCACCATTTTCGCTTTCTGCTCTGCGCTCAGTTCTTCCAACTGCTCCAGCGTGGTATTCGCCGAACGGTGGCCAACCATCTGCTGCTTCAGCGACGGCACGGAGAGCAGCGGGAGATCGACCATACCGATATGCTTTTCCGACAGCTTGCGCATCCACGGCTGGTTAATAAAGAAGTTAAAGGTCTTCGGCGCATGCGCCATCAGCGGCGCGTAGGATTCAACCGTCGCCACCAGATGGTCGCGGACCGGGCGCAAATAGCGGCTGTGGTAAAGCTGGAGGAAACGCGAACGAAACTCCGGGACGTCAATTTTAATCGGGCATTGGGTCGAGCAGGCTTTACAGGCCAAACAGCCGGACATCGCCTCCTTAACCTCATGAGAGAAATCGTACTCTCCCTTCCGCGCGTGCCAGCTATTGCGGGTACGTTCCACCAGGGTACGCAGGCTGGCGCGCTTTTCCGGCAGGTCTTTTTCCAGCTGATTGGGGTCGATACCGCGGTCCGCCAGCAGCCGCAGCCATTCGCGCACCAGCGTAGCCCGGCCTTTCGGCGAGTGGATACGGTGATTGCTGACCTTCATCGACGGACACATCGGGCTTTTGGCATCAAAGTTGAAGCACAGGCCGTTGCCGTTACACTCCATCGCCCCGCGCCATGAGCTGCGCACAGCGATGGGAATCTGCCGATCGAATGTGCCGCGCTTAACCGCATCCACCTTCATCATCGGCGCGTCAACGCCTTCAGGCGGGCAGATTTTACCCGGGTTAAGGCGGTTATCCGGGTCAAAGGCGGCTTTAATCTTGCGCAACTCGCCAAATAACGCTTCGCCAAAGAACGCCGGACTATATTCGGCGCGGAAGCCTTTCCCGTGTTCCCCCCACAGCAGGCCGCCATACTTAGCGGTTAACGCTACGACGTCATCGGAGATCCGCTTCATCAGCATCTCCTGCTGAGGATCGCACATATCCAGCGCCGGACGCACGTGCAGCACGCCGGCATCCACATGGCCAAACATGCCGTAGCTCAGCCCGTGGCCGTCGAGCAGCGCGCGAAATTCCGCAATATAGTCGGCCAGATGCTCCGGCGGCACGCAGGTATCTTCGGCGAACGGTATCGGCTTGGCGGCCCCTTTGGCATTACCCAGCAGGCCGACCGCTTTTTTACGCATCGCGTAGATGCGCTCCACGCCGTCGAGATCGTGACAAACCTGCCAGCCGATGACGCCCGCTTCGTTGCGCGATATCAACTCATCCAGACGCTGGCACAGCGCCGTCACCTGGCTATCAATCAGCTCGACGTCGTCACCGGCGAATTCGACGATATTCAGCCCCAGCATCTCTTTATCCGCCACGTCGGTAATGAGCTCGCTGACCGAATGCCAGACGATATCTTCGCGCGCCAGATTAAGCACTTTCGAGTCGACGGTTTCGACCGAGAGCGCCCTGGCTTCAACCATAAACGGCGCGTTACGCAGCGCGGAGTTAAAGGAGTCGTACTTCACGTTGACCAGTCGACGCACTTTCGGCAAACGGGTGATATCCAGCCGCGCTTCGGTGATAAACGCCAGCGTCCCTTCGGAACCGGTCAGAATGCGGGTGAGATCGAATTCGCTCATCTCGTCATTAAAGACGTGGCGCAGATCGTAGCCCGTGAGGAAGCGGTTGAGTTTGGGAAATTTATCGATAACCAGCTGGCGCTGCGCTTTGCAGCGCTGATAGACAGTGCGGTAAATACGCCCGATAGCCGACTGCTGAGCGCTTAGCGTTTCCGCCAACGCTACCGGAATCGGCTGGGTATCAAGAATGTCGCCGCCGATCAGCACCGAGCGCACCCCCAGCACGTGGTCGGACGTTTTGCCGTAGACCAGCGAGCCCTGCCCGGAAGCATCGGTGTTGATCATCCCGCCAAGCGTGGCGCGGTTGCTGGTCGACAGCTCCGGCGCGAAAAAGTAACCGTATGGCTTAAGGAATTTATTAAGCTGGTCTTTAATGACCCCGGCTTCCACCCGCACCCACCCTTCTTCCGGGTTGATTTCTATAATGCGGTTCATATAGCGGGACATATCGACGATGATCCCGGCGTTCAGCGCCTGACCGTTGGTGCCGGTACCGCCCCCGCGCGGGGTAAAGATCAGTGATTTAAAACGTTCTTCCGCCGCCAGCCTGGCCAGCAGAGCCACGTCCGCCGTGGAACGAGGGAATATAATCGCATCCGGCAACAGTTGATATACACTGTTATCAGTCGCCATCGTTAGCCTGTCGGCATAGCTGGTGGCGGTATCCCCGGTAAAACCTTGTTGCTCCAGTACCTGCAAAAAATTCAGCACCAGTTGAACGACACCTGGCGCTTGAGAAATCTGTGGGATCATGACGCTCGACCCTGCCTGACTATGTTGTGTTGTAAGTGATTAAACGTTTGCGTAGTGCCCTCAACTTTTTATCACATTTTTTTCATATGCGCCCGCCAGAATTAAGGGCAAAATCAGGCGCGCGAACATATTGATATTATTATCAGTACATGGAATTACGCTGCGTCAGCCTTTTGACGCGACTGCAAAGGTAAAACTTCACTATGATTAACCCCAATCAGCCCCGGGACATACCGCAAGTTCTGCTGTCGGTGCTGTTTTTGTCCCTGATTATTATTTCCTGTCTGTGGGTCGTGCAGCCTTTTATCCTGTCTTTCGCCTGGGCCGGTACCGTGGTTATCGCCACTTGGCCGGTACTTTTGCGCCTGCAGCGCCTGCTGTTCGGCAAGCGCGCCCTGGCGGTGCTGGTGATGACGCTACTGCTCTTTTTACTGTTCGTTATCCCCATTGCGCTGCTGGTCAACAGCCTGGTCGATAACAGCACGCCATTAATAAAAGTGATTACCAGCGGCAACTTTACGCCGCCGGACCTGGCGTGGCTAAATAGCGTTCCGCTAATCGGCGATAAGCTGTATACCGGCTGGCATAACTTACTGGAGATGGGGGGAACGGCGATTATGGTCAAAATTCGCCCCTATCTTGGCACCACCACCACGTGGTTTGTCGGCCAGGCGGCGCATATTGGCAAGCTGCTGGTCTATTGCGGACTGATGCTGCTGTTCAGCGCCCTGCTGTACTGGCGCGGCGAACAGGTCGCCTATGGCTTCCGTCATTTTGCCACCCGCCTGGCGTCCAAACGCGGCGACGCGGCGGTGATCCTCGCCGGACAGGCGATTCGCGCCGTAGCGCTGGGGGTGGTCGTTACCGCGCTGGCCCAGGCGGTGCTTGGCGGTATTGGCCTTGCGGTCAGCGGCGTGCCCTACGCCGCGCTGCTCACCGTGGTGATGATCTTCACCTGCCTCGTACAGCTGGGACCCCTGCTGGTCCTGGTACCGTCAATTATCTGGCTGTACTGGAGCGGCGATACCACCTGGGGCACCGTGCTGCTGGTCTGGAGCTGCGTCGTCGGCACCATGGATAACTTTATTCGTCCGCTGCTGATTCGCATGGGCGCCGACCTGCCGATGATTCTGATTCTTTCCGGCGTTATCGGCGGCCTGGTGGCGTTCGGCATGATAGGACTGTTTATAGGTCCGGTACTGCTGGCGGTCTCCTGGCGGCTGTACGATGCGTGGGTTAACGAAGCGCCGCCGCCGCCAAAAGACCCCGATCTGGTGCTTGAAGAACTGAGCGAGCTGAATACGCGAGCCTCGCAGGGTAAGTAAGCGAAAAGGCGGGGAAACCCGCCTTTCCCCATTACGCCCGTGATAACCATCGAGCGGGACAATCTAAAATATTAAGAAATACTAATCTATCTCTCACCGCATCCCGCATTCCTCTGCCTGCTAACCCTATTTGCTGCACAGATTCTTTACCTTAATTTAACTATTGAGAGGAATCCGATCGACGCAAAAAGCCTCAGTGCCTAGTATTAGCTCACGGTTATAAATCAACATATTGATTTATAAGCATGGAAATCCCCTGAGTGAAACAACGAATTGCTGTGTGTAGTCTTTGCCCATCTCCCACGATGGGCTTTTTTTTGTCCGTTTTCTGCTCCCCCCCAAAAAAAATCCCCGCCACTGCTGACGGGGATGGTCTTTTTAGCGAGAATCCGGCGCGAACTTACTTATTCAATTCCGCCAGGCCGAGCCAGGTTTGCACGACCGTATCCGGGTTCAGAGACAGGCTATCGATCCCCTCTTCCATCAGCCAGGCGGCAAAATCTTCGTGGTCGGACGGACCCTGCCCGCAGATACCGACATATTTGCCCTGTTTCTTCGCCGCGCGAATGGCCATCGACAGCAGCGCTTTCACCGCGTCGTTACGCTCATCGAACAGTTCGGAGACCACGCCGGAGTCACGGTCCAGGCCCAGCGCCAGCTGCGTCATATCGTTAGATCCGATAGAGAAGCCGTCGAAGTATTCGAGGAACTGTTCAGCCAGCAGCGCATTCGATGGGATTTCACACATCATAATCAGCTTCAGGCCGTTTTCGCCGCGCTTGAGGCCCTGGCGTTCCAGCTCTTCAACTACCGCTTTTGCCTGCGCGACGGTGCGGACAAACGGCACCATGATTTCGACGTTGGTCAGCCCCATGTCGTTACGCACCCGTTTAACCGCTTCACATTCCAACGCGAAGCAGTCGCGGAAGCTTTCGGACACATAGCGGCCGGCCCCGCGGAAGCCCAGCATCGGGTTCTCCTCTTCCGGCTCATAACGTTCGCCGCCGACCAGATTGGCGTATTCGTTAGATTTAAAGTCGGAAAGACGCACAATCACTCGTTTCGGGAAGAATGCCGCGCCCAGCGTCGAGATCCCTTCCGTCAGGCGACCGACGTAAAACTCTCTCGGCGAGTCGTAGCCTTTCATCAGCTCGCGGATTTCGTTCTGCAAACCCGGCTCCTGATCGTCAAACTCCAGCAACGCGCGCGGGTGGACGCCGATCATACGGTTGATGATGAACTCCAGTCGCGCCAGGCCTACGCCTTCGTTCGGCAGGCAGGCAAAGTCAAAGGCGCGGTCCGGGTTGCCGACGTTCATCATGATCTTCAGCGGCAGATCCGGCATCGTGCCAACGCTGGAGCTCTTCACGCTGAAGTCGAGGATTTCGGCATACACGTAGCCGGTATCACCTTCCGCGCAGGAGACGGTCACGTTCTGGTTTTCCTGGATGCGATCGGTGGCGTTGCCGCAGCCAACCACCGCCGGGATCCCCAGCTCACGCGCGATAATCGCCGCATGACAGGTACGCCCGCCGCGGTTGGTGACGATCGCCGCCGCTTTTTTCATGATCGGTTCCCAGTCCGGGTCGGTCATGTCGGTCACCAGCACGTCGCCGGGCTCGATGCGGTTCATTTCGCTGATATCGTGAATGACCTTTACCGGACCCGCGCCGATGCGATGGCCGATAGCGCGCCCTTCCGAAATAATCTGTCCTTGCGCATGGAGGGTATAACGCTCCATGACCTGGCCGCGCGAACGGACGGTTTCTGGACGGGCCTGCACGATAAATAGCTTACCGGTATGACCATCCTTCGCCCACTCGATATCCATTGGGCGGTTGTAGTGTTTTTCGATTTGTAGCGCCTGCTGCGCCAGCTCCTGCACTTCCGCATCGGTCAACGAGAAAACGTCGCGCTGCGCCTGCGGCACGTCTTCGATACGCACCTGCTTGCCGTGCTCCTGGGTAGGGGCGTAAACCATGCGGATCTTTTTCGACCCCATGGTGCGGCGGACGATGGCCGGACGGCCCGCTTCCAGCGTCGGTTTATGGACGTAGAACTCATCGGGGTTGACCGCCCCCTGCACCACCATTTCGCCGAGTCCCCAGGCGGAGGTGATAAACACCACCTGGTCAAAACCGGATTCGGTATCGATGGAGAACATCACGCCGGACGAGGCCAGATCGGAACGGACCATCCTCTGCACCCCGGCGGAAAGCGCCACCCCGCGATGATCGTACCCCTGATGCACGCGGTAGGAAATGGCGCGATCGTTAAACAGCGAAGCAAACACGTGCTTCACCGCGACGAGCACGGCGTCAAAGCCCTGCACGTTAAGGAATGTCTCTTGCTGACCGGCGAAGGAAGCGTCCGGCATATCTTCCGCCGTCGCCGAGGAGCGCACGGCAAAAGAGGCCTCAGCGTCATCGGCGGAGAGCTGGGTATAGGCATCACGAATCGCATTTTCCAGTTCGCTCTGGAACGGCGTATCGATGATCCACTGACGGATCTGTGCGCCCGCTTTCGCTAATGCGGAAACGTCGTCAATGTCGGTTTCATCCAGCAGTTCATAAATGCGCTGGTTAACACCGCTTTGGTCCAAAAACTGATTAAAGGCATCAGCGGTGGTGGCAAACCCGTTCGGTACGGAAACGCCCATACCCGACAGATTTGTAATCATTTCACCAAGGGAGGCATTTTTGCCCCCAACCCTGTCTACATCATTCATGCCGAGTTGGTTATACCAAAGCACCAGCGGTGACGAGCCATTGTTGGACATCGAGACAATCCTTTTGTGATTTAATACCAGTGATAAATAATTCACGATCGACTACGAGATTTATCCTGACATATTTATCCAGCTGAAAGAAACGGTGAATCGTTCAAGCAAATTATTTTTTCGTTTTTAGGATTCTTTGCCAGATATAGCTAAGCTAATGATTCTTCAGAAATCTGATGAAATTTGATACAAAAGATACGCGGTTGCGAAAAATGAACTCACCTTTTCATTAAAAATAAAAATAGCGTTTCATTTTTTAAATATGAGACAAAGCCTGGAGCGTTATGCTTAAATTTAATATCAGCTTTCAGACAATTAAACTCATTATACCGGATGGTCAAAATGGAAAGTGCTGTAGATCGCCACGTCTTTTATATTTCCGACGGTACCGCTATTACGGCGGAAGTTCTGGGTCATGCGGTCATGTCGCAATTCCCGGTCGCCACCAGCAGCGTAACCCTGCCGTTTGTCGAAAATATCAGCCGCGCGCGCGCCGTGAAGGAGCAAATTGACGCGATTTTCCAGCAGACCGGCATTCGACCGCTGGTGTTCTACTCCATCGTGCTGCCGGAAATCCGCGACATCATCATACAAAGCGAAGGCTTTTGTCAGGATATCGTTCAGGCGCTGGTGGCCCCCCTGCAGCAGGAATTGCGCCTTGACCCGACGCCCATCGCTCACCGAACCCACGGCCTGACGCCGGGCAACCTCAACAAATACGACGCGCGCATCGCCGCTATCGATTATACCCTTGCCCACGATGACGGCATTTCGCTGCGCAACCTCGACCAGGCCCAGGTGATCCTCCTCGGCGTTTCGCGCTGCGGGAAAACCCCTACCAGCCTGTACCTGGCGATGCAGTACGGTATCCGCGCCGCCAACTACCCGTTTATCGCCGATGATATGGACAATCTGATTCTTCCGGCCTCCCTCAAGCCGCTACAGCACAAGCTCTTCGGCTTAACGATCAATCCAGAGCGCCTGGCGGCCATCCGCGAAGAGCGACGCGAAAACAGCCGCTATGCTTCTATGCGTCAGTGCCGGATGGAAGTGACCGAAGTCGAAGCGCTTTACCGCAAAAACAAGATACCTTGCCTGAACAGTACCAACTATTCCGTGGAAGAGATCGCCACCAAAATCATGGATATTATGGGGTTAAGCCGCAGAATGTACTAACACACTAGTACATTATTAAAAATTTGTTTATGCTATCACCCGTGGCCTATACAGGATCATGCCCTGCTCTTGCAATAAGCGGGGATTGGTTTATCGTGATGCGCATCACTTCCCGGCATTTTCGCCGCGGAAGAAACAGATTTTTGAGACCCCAATGAATAAAACAGACGAATTGCGTACCGCGCGCATTGAAAGCCTGGTAACGCCCGCGGAACTGGCGCAACGGCATCCTGTGTCTGCCGAAGTAGCAGCTCACGTCTCCGCTTCGCGCCGCCGCATTGAGAGAATCCTCAACGGTGAGGACCGTCGCCTGCTGGTGGTGATCGGTCCGTGCTCCATCCACGACATTGATGCGGCGATGGAGTATGCGCGCCGCCTGCAGGGCATGCGCGAACGTTACCAGCCGCAGCTGGAAATCGTGATGCGCACCTATTTTGAGAAGCCGCGCACGGTGGTCGGCTGGAAGGGGCTGATCTCCGACCCCGACCTCAACGGCAGCTATCGGGTGAATCACGGCCTCGAGCTGGCGCGTAGCCTGCTGCTGCAGGTCAATGAACTGGGCGTACCGACCGCCACCGAGTTTCTCGATATGGTGACCGGGCAGTTTATTGCCGACTTGATAAGCTGGGGCGCTATCGGCGCGCGTACGACCGAGAGCCAAATCCACCGCGAAATGGCCTCGGCGCTCTCTTGCCCGGTGGGCTTTAAGAACGGTACCGATGGCAATACCCGTATCGCCGTAGACGCTATCCGCGCTTCCCGCGCCAGCCATATGTTCCTGTCGCCGGATAAGCAGGGGCAAATGACGATCTATCAGACCAGCGGTAATCCGTACGGCCATATCATTATGCGCGGCGGCAAAAAACCAAATTACCACGCTGCCGATATCGCCGCAGCCGGTCAAGCGCTGGCTGAGTTCGACCTGCCGGAACAGCTGGTGGTGGATTTTAGCCACGGCAATTGCCAGAAACAGCACCGCCGTCAGCTGGAGGTGTGCGCCGATATCTGCCAGCAGATCCGCGCCGGCTCGACCGCTATCGCCGGGATCATGGCCGAGAGTTTCCTTCAGGAAGGCACGCAGAAGGTGGTCGCAGGCCAGCCGCTGGCCTGGGGGCAGTCGATTACCGATCCCTGCCTGAGCTGGGACGATAGCGAACGGCTGCTGGATGAATTAGCCGCCGCAACCGCCACTCGCCTGTAGTTCCCCCTCCCCCCCGTCTCCGCGGCGGGGTTATTTCCCGCCCTCGTCCGCTCGTTCACCGGCTAAATCGGCTATTTCGATAAATAATGCTTGCCGTGAAAAACAACATTATTGATAATGATTATCATTGTTACCTTGATTTTTATTTTTAGTGCTATGACGCGTATGGATAACACTGCCACAGCAGAAAAAACTAAAGACAATGCCCCGTACCCTGTTCCGACGGACAGAGAGATAAGCAGCCGCACATTATTAGGCAGCGAGGGACGGGTAGTGATTGAACACGGCGGTCAGCGCTACCTGCTGCGCCAGACTCATTCAGGTAAGCTGATCCTGACCAAATAATTATCCCCGCCGATTAAGGCAGGGATAATAACGACTAGCTGGAACAGCTCACCTCAAGACGCCTTCCCCAGTCAGGAGGACGATTGACATAATCATCCGTCCTGTCGATAAAAGGCTGGGATAGCGCATTATGCAGACGTTCCAGCTCGCTCATATCTCCCTGCTCCGCCAGTTCAATTGCCCGCTGCGCCAGCCAGTTGCGCAGCACCAGCGCCGGATTCACGCTGCGCATCCGCGCCTGCCTTTGCGCATCGTCAACCTGTTCATCACGCAGGCGCGCGCGATAATCGGCAAACCAGCTATCGAAGGTCTCGCGGTCGATAAACTCATCGCGTAGCGGCGAAGCGGCGCTCTCTTGCTCGCTGGCGCTGAGCATTCGGAAGGTCCGCGTATAGTCGCTGCCTTCGCGCGCCATTAAGGCAAACAGACCGTCCAGCAGCTCGTTATCCCCTTTTTGCTGGGTAAACAGGCCAAGCTTGTCGCGCATGCGGCGGCCATATGCCGTGAGCAGCGCGTGCTGGTAACTATCCAGCGCGCCGTTCAATAACTCCGCGCTGATAAACGGCGACAGCGTCTGCGCCAGCCGTTGCAGATTCCATAGCCCTACCGCCGGCTGATTATCAAAGCTATAGCGCCCCTGATAATCGGAATGGTTACAGATAAATCCCGGCTGGAAATCGTCAAGGAAACCGTATGGACCGTAGTCCATCGTCAGGCCGAGGATCGACATGTTATCGGTATTCATTACCCCGTGCGCAAAGCCGACCGTTTGCCAGCTGGCAATCATTTCAGCCGTTCGGGCGACCACGTCGCTGAACCAGGCAATGTATTTATCCGCTTCATTTTGCAGATACGGCCAGTGGTGACGGATCACGTAATCCGCCAGCTGCTGCACTTTGAGCGGCTCGCGGCGGTAGTAGAAGTGCTCAAAATGGCCAAACCGTACGTGGCTTTCCGCCAGCCGCATCAGCATCGCCCCGCGTTCAACGGTTTCACGGTATACCGGGGTGTCGCTGGCCACTATCGCCAGCGCGCGAGTGGTGGGAATGCCCAGCGCATGCATTGCTTCCGAGGCCAGCCCCTCGCGGATCGTTGAGCGCAGCACCGCCCGTCCGTCCCCCATCCGTGAATAGGGAGTGAGCCCGGCGCCTTTCAGGTGCCAGTCAAAGCGACGACCGTCCGCGAGCTGCTGTTCGCCGAGCAGAATGCCGCGCCCGTCGCCGAGCTGCCCGGCCCAGGAGCCAAACTGGTGGCCGCTGTAGACCTGCGCCAGCGGCGACATTCCCGGCAGTAGCGTTTCGCCGCCCCATACGCCAGCGCCCTTCTCCGGGCTAAATAGCGACTCGGCGACGCCCAGCGATCGCGCCAGCGGCGCGTTGTGCCAGACAAGCCGCGCATTCTCCAGCGGCGTGGGGGCTAAAGCAGTGTAAAAATCCGGCAGTTCATCACGCCAGTGGGTAGTAAAAGACAGGGTCATGGTTCCTCCTGCCTTCAGTGTAGTGCTTTCAACAAATTATTAACACGGGGCGAGTACGGGGTTATTGCCATAATAAGCCGCACGGGGATTGTGCGCGCTTCTGCCATTGCCCGGTGGCGGCTGACGTTAGATCCTTCGCGCCTGCCAGAATTTTTTATGCCAGTAGACATTATCCAGCGATGAGCGCGTCACGCCCTGGCTGGTGGAGGCGTGGATAAACTGGTTGTCCGTGTCGTAAATACCGACGTGCAGACCGCTCTCTCCGGAGCCGGTCTTGAAAAAGACCAGATCGCCGGGCAGCAGTTCGCTCTTATCAATTTTGGTGCCGATCTCCGCCTGCTCGCGTGTCTCACGCGGTAGCTGCAGCGCGAACTTATCGCGAAAGGTCATTAACACAAACCCGGAGCAATCAACGCCGCGCGGCGACATGCCGCCGTAGCGATAAGGCGCTCCCCGCCAGTTCCTTAACTGCTCATTCAGGTTGGCCACAACGGTAATCGAATCAGCCAGCCGTGGATTTGGCGGCGGCGCCCGGTGACTGCTACAACCCGCCAGAAATAACGCAACACACAAAACGAGCCAGAAACGCATCTCAGACGAATCCTCTGTTCCTTATCCTGTTAGCAGAATAATTTAGCTTGTTTATCAATTCGCTGGCAAGCTGACTGCGTGCTACTGTGACGGAACGAGCATAAGATGACCAGCCACCTCGACTCTCTGGAAGTCCATGGCGTAGGCGGCGGTTAAGTTTTCTTCGTTAAGGACTTCAGCGGTACTACCGCAGGCGATGGTTTTCCCCCGGCAGATAAGCCAGGCGCGATGGGCATGCCGGAGGGTATGATTAAGGTCGTGGCTGCTCATCACAATAGCAACCCCGGATGCGCAGAGCTCATTTAATACGCGATCGAGCGCGGACTGCTGCGCCACGTCCAGGCTGTTCATTGGTTCATCCAGCAAGAGCAATTGCCCGACCGGATTAGCCTGCCGATGAATCTGCAGTATTACCGCCGCCAGCCGCACGCGCTGCCACTCCCCACCAGAGATGTGATTCACCTGGCGCCCAAGCTTATCGCCTAAGCCCAGTTTCTCCGCGATAGCCGTCAGCAGGGCGTTTTGCGCGTCGTTATGCAGATGCAGCGACAGATAATGCCAGACCGGCATCGCGAAAGGCGGCATCTGGTGTTGGCTTAAATAGGCCCGATGACGCGCCAGCTCCTGAGCAGGCCAATCCTTCAGAGGGCGTTCATTCAGTTTGACCCGCCCCGGTCCGGTAGAAAGTCCCGCCATACGCGCCAGCAGCGTGCTTTTCCCCGCGCCGTTTGGCCCCACCAGATGAATAATCTCTCCCGGCCGGATATCCGCTGAAAACGGCGCCAGCCGCCCCGCCTCTTCTACGTCCTGTAGCTGCATCAAAAACGGCATTATTTCGCTAAAGCTCCTTTAATGGCGGCCACCAGTTGGGGGTCATCCGGCGTCATATCCGGTGAGAAACGACCGATAACCTGTCCGTCCCGGCCAATGAGGAATTTTTCAAAGTTCCATAGAATATCATCGACATACAGCGGCGCCCTGCCTTTACTGGCCATGCGCTCATAAAAACCGCTGCCTTCCGGCGCGACGGCCTGCGGGGCGGCATCAACCAGCTTCTGATATAGAGGCGCGCGATGCTCGCCGTTGACGTCAATTTTGCTGAACATCGGGAAAGTGACGCCGTAGGTGGTGCTACAGAAGGTTTTAATCTCTTCTTCGCTGCCCGGCTCCTGCCCCAGGAACTGGTTGCACGGGAAGCCCAGCACGCTAAAACCTTCGCTTTCGAACGCTTTTTGCAGCGCTTCCAGCTGCTCATACTGCGGCGTCAGGCCGCATTTTGAAGCAACGTTAACGATCAGCAGCACTTTGCCCGCCCATGGGGCAAGCGTTGTGGTTTCACCATCGATGGTGGTGACTTCAGTATTGAGAATATCGTGTTGCATAGCCTTCCCTCAGTGAATAAACCGGTTTCTGCTTCAGGTGATCCCTATCTACTGTAGCGGATTCAGACCGGGTCATTCTACTTTGAATCCCCCGGGAGTGTCTCTTGATGTAACAGGCCACACAACATGAATTCATCTCAACACCGGGAGCGCGCAATTCAGTGTACAGTGATGAATGGATGTAATAGCATTTCGTTAATTGTTAATTTAAGAGAGTTTTATTGATGAAGAAGATGTTTAGCACGGTGTTAATTGCGGCCTCCGTCGCGCTGCTGGCGGCCTGCTCACCGGATGAAGATAATAAGATCAAAGTCGCCATTAATACCGGGCCGGATGAGGCTATCTGGAAAGTCGTAGAACAGGTGGCCAAAGAGAAATATAACCTCGACGTGGAGGTTATCTCATTTAATGATTACGTACTGCCGAACGAAGCGCTGAACAATAAAGACGTCGATGCTAACGCCTTCCAGACGCTGCCTTACCTTGAGGCGCAATCAAAAGAGCGCGGCTATAAGTTTGCGATTGTCGGTAAAACCTTCGTTTTCCCGATCGCCGCCTACTCGAAGAAAATCAAAAATATCAGCGAACTGCCTGACGGCGCGACGATTTCCATTTCTAACGAAACCACAACCCTGGGTCGCAGCCTGCTGCTGCTGCAGGCGCAAGGTTTAATCAAGCTAAAAGAAGGGACAGGCTATCTGCCTACAACGCTGGATATTATCGACAATCCTAAACAGCTAAAAATCGTCGAAGTCGACACGCCGCAGCTGACCCGTACCCTTGACGACCCGAATGTCGCCCTGTCGATTATTAACACCAACTTCTCTGCCCAGGCCGGCCTGTCGGCCGCCCGCGATGGTTTATTTATGGAAGGTCCGGACTCGCCGTACGTCAACGCCATCGTTTCACGCGAAGAGAATAAAGACAGCAAAAAGGTTCAGGAGCTGAAAGAGGCCTTCCAGACTCAAGCGGTTGCCGACAAGGCAGCGGAAGTCTACAAAGGCGATGCGATTAAGGGCTGGTAATTAGCCACCGCTTACGGCCGCCCGTCACTGCGGGCGGCCTGATTTTAATAATAACCAGATGAACACCGGCGCACCCAGGGTGGCGGTGACCACGCCAATCGGCAATTCCGCCGCCGAGAGCGCCAGACGCGCGACGATATCCGCCCCCAGCAGAGCGCTGGCTCCCGCTAACAGACAGGCCGGAAGCAGCGCGCGGTGATCGCTCAAACCACATAGCCGCAAAATATGCGGAATAACCAGACCGATAAAGCCAATCGCTCCCGCCAGCGCCACGCTGACGCCCACCAGCCAACCGGTAGCGACCACCAGCACTTTACGCCATAGCCATAGCGGCAACCCCAGCTGACGTGCGGAAACCTCCCCCAGCGCTAACAGATTGAGCGGCTGCGATTGCAGACACACCCAGGCCAGCACCGGCAGCAGCGCCAGCATCAGCCACAGCTGCTGCCAGTCCACGCCGCCAAAGCCGCCCATCATCCAGTACATCAGTTGGCGGAGATCGAAAGAGGTGGAGAAATAGACCGCCCAGGTCATCAGGGCGCTACAAATGATGCCGAGCGCGACCCCCGCCAGCAGCAGGCGACTGGTTGAGAGATGCCGCCGGGCAAAACGCAGTAAAATAAAGGTAATAACCAGCGCGCCAGCAATCGCGCATAGCCCGAGCGCCCAGCCTGGAAGCATGCCTTTTCCCAGCAAGACGGCAGCTATCAGGCCAACCCCAGCCCCGTTTGATACCCCTAGCAGCCCAGGCTCCGCCAGCGGATTTTCAAACAGCGCCTGCATAATCGCCCCGGACAGCGCCAGCGCGGCCCCCACCAGCAGGACGGCCAGGGTGCGCGGCAGACGAATCTGCCAGATAAACAGCTCACCTTTGGCGCTAAACCATTCGCCGGGGCCAATCCACTGGTCGCCGGCGCACAGGCTGATGGTCGACGTGACCAGCAGCAGCAACGTTAATACCGCAAGCCAGCGCCGGTTCCGGCGCCGTTGAATTTGAGCAAAGGTCAGCATAGATTTCTGAATCGAGAAAAAGGATGTGATTGATTTTACGGTATTCGGCCAGGAAAAGAAAAAAGGCCGCATAGCGGCCTTTTTAGTTAGTTCAGATTACTTATCTCTGGGTGACGCATTTTCGACACGGCTTTTTAGCTTCTGGCCAGGTCTGAAAGTCACCACTCGCCGGGCTGTAATAGGGATATCCTCTCCCGTTTTCGGGTTACGGCCCGGGCGTTGGTTCTTATCTCGCAAATCGAAATTGCCGAACCCGGAGAGTTTTACCTGCTCTCCGTTTTCCAGAGCGCGACGGACCTCTTCGAAAAATAACTCTACCAGCTCTTTGGCATCCCGCTTGCTAAGCCCAAGCTTATCAAACAGATATTCTGACATTTCAGCTTTTGTAAGCGCCATAGGTTCAATCCCTCAATGATGCCTGGAATCGCTCTTTCAATGCCTCTACACATTTGGCGACGGTAGCGGCAATCTCCTCTTCTTCGAGTGTACGGCTGGTATCCTGGAGGATAAGGCTGATAGCGAGGCTCTTGAAACCCTCTGCTACGCCCTTGCCGCGGTACACGTCAAATAAGTTTACGCCAACTACCTGATTTACGCCAACTTTCTTACACTCGGCTAAAACATCGGCAGCGGGAACGTTTTCTGCCACAACGACGGCGATGTCGCGACGGTTCGCCGGGAAGCGAGAAACTTCACGCGCCTGAGGCACCACGCGGTCTGCAAGCTTGCTCCACTCCAGTTCAAAGACCAACGTGCGACCGTTCAGATCCAGCTTACGTTCCAGCTCAGGATGAACAACCCCAATAAAACCAATACGTTCACCTTTCAGATAAATCGCCGCCGACTGACCCGGATGAAGCGCATTATTGGCTTCGATGCGGAATTCGATGTCGGACAGCTTGCCGGTGAGGTCGAGGACCGACTCCAGATCGCCTTTTAAATCATAGAAATCGACGGTTTCTTTTGCCAGGTTCCAGTGTTCTTCATAACGGTTACCGCAAATCACGCCGGCCAGCATCACATCCTGACGAATGCCCAGCGGAGCCTGAGTATCAGGAACAAAGCGTAAACCGCTCTCAAAGATGCGTACGCGGCTCTGCTGACGGTTCTGGTTGTAGACCACCGTCCCTAACAGGCCGGTCCACAATGACAGGCGCATCGCCGACATTTCGCTGGAGATCGGGCTCGGCAGAATCAGCGCTTCTTCGCCGGGGTGGATCCACTGCTGTACTTTCGGATCAACGAAGCTGTAGGTAATCACTTCCTGATAGCCTTTGTCGTTGAGCAGCGTTTTCACGCGCTTAAGCGACAGATCCGCTTCGCGGTGGGTGCCCATGATCAGGCCCGCTTGCACCGGTTCGTCAGGAATATTGTTATAACCATAGACGCGGGCGACTTCTTCGACCAGGTCCTCTTCGATGGCAATATCGAAACGCCAGCTCGGCGCGACGGCTTGCCACTCGTCCTGGCCTTCGGTGACGTCACAGCCCAGACGACGCAGAATATCGCTAACCTGCGCATCCTCAACGTGGTGACCAATCAGACGATCCAACTTGCTGCGGCGAAGCTGGATGGTCGCAGGCTTCGGCAGGGTCGCTTCGTTGGTGACGTCAATGATCGGGCCAGCTTCGCCGCCGCAAATATCCATCAGCAGGCGGGTCGCACGCTCCATCGCCTGATACTGCAACGCGGAGTCCACGCCGCGCTCGTAGCGGTGGGAAGCATCGGTATGCAGGCCATGACGGCGGGCGCGCCCGGTAATGGACAGCGGGCTGAAGAACGCGCATTCCAGCAGAACGTTTTGCGTTTCATCGTTTACGCCGGAGTGCTCGCCGCCGAAAATCCCCCCCATGGCCAGAGCTTTCTGATGGTCAGCAATCACCAGAGTATCGGTGTCCAGCTTAGCCTCGGAGCCGTCCAGCAGGACCAGGCTTTCTCCTTCATGCGCCATACGCACGACAATTCCGCCTTCAATGCGGTCTTTATCGAAGGCGTGCATCGGCTGGCCCAGCTCGAGCAGGACGTAGTTGGTCACGTCAACCACCGCATCGATGGAGCGAATACCGCAGCGGCGCAGCTTCTCTTTCATCCATAATGGGGTCGGCGCTTTGACATTAATGCCTTTTACCACGCGCCCCAGATAGCGCGGACACGCTTCCGGCGCATCGACCTGGATTGGCAGAACGTCATTGACGGTGGCGGCTACCGGGGGCATTTCCGGGACATTCAACGGCGCCTTGTTGAGCACGGCGACATCACGGGCCACGCCGATAATACCGAGACAGTCGGCACGGTTCGGCGTGACGCTGATTTCGATAGTGTTATCGTCGAGCTTCAGATATTCACGGATATCGGTACCCAACGGCGCATCGGCGGGCAGTTCAATAATGCCGCTGTGATCGTCGGAAATACCCAGTTCGGAGAAGGAGCACAGCATGCCTTCCGACGGCTCACCGCGCAGCTTTGCCGCTTTAATTTTAAAATCGCCCGGCAGGACGGCGCCGATGGTCGCCACGGCAACCTTCAGGCCCTGACGGCAGTTCGGCGCGCCGCAGACGATATCCAGCAGACGTTCGCCGCCGACGTTGATTTTTGTCACGCGCAGTTTGTCGGCATTAGGGTGCTGAGCGCACTCGACCACTTCGCCAACAACAACGCCGTTGAAGCTGCCCGCGACCGGCTCAACGCCGTCAACCTCAAGCCCGGCCATCGTTATCTGGTCCGACAGCGCTTCGCTATCGATAGCTGGGTTAACCCACTCGCGTAACCACAGTTCACTGAATTTCATTGTTCTGTCCTGCCCTTATTTAAACTGTTTGAGGAAACGCAGATCGTTTTCGAAGAACGCGCGTAAGTCGGTCACGCCGTAGCGCAGCATGGTCAGACGCTCCATGCCCATGCCGAAGGCAAAGCCGGAATAGATTTCCGGATCGATACCCACGTTGCGCAGTACGTTTGGATGCACCATACCGCAGCCGAGCACTTCCAGCCATTTGCCGTTTTTGCCCATGACGTCAACTTCCGCAGAGGGCTCGGTGAACGGGAAATAGGACGGACGAAAACGAATCTGCAGATCATCTTCAAAGAAGTTACGCAGGAAATCGTGCAGCGTTCCCTTCAGATTGGTAAAGCTGATGTTGGTATCAACGATCAGGCCTTCCATCTGATGGAACATTGGGGTGTGGGTCTGATCGTAGTCGTTACGATACACGCGGCCTGGCGCAATAATGCGGATCGGCGGCTGCTGGTTAGCCATGGTACGGATCTGCACACCTGAAGTTTGCGTACGCAGGAGGCGCGTCGCATCGAACCAGAAAGTGTCGTGGTCAGCGCGTGCCGGATGGTGGCCAGGGATATTCAGCGCATCGAAGTTGTGGTAGTCATCTTCGATTTCCGGGCCGGTCGCGACGGTAAAGCCGAGCTCACCGAAGAAACTTTCGATACGGTCGATAGTACGGGTCACCGGATGCAGGCCACCATTCTCGATACGACGTCCCGGCAGAGAGACATCAATGGTTTCCGAGGCCAGGCGCGCGTTAAGCGCTGCGCTTTCGAGCTCGGTCTTACGCGCGTTAAGCGCCTGCTGGACCTGCTCTTTGGCTTCGTTGATAACCGCGCCGGCTGCCGGGCGCTCTTCAGCAGGCAGCTCGCGCAGGGTCGTCATCTGAAGGGTCAGAAGCCCTTTTTTACCCAGGTATTCCACGCGGACGTTGTCCAGCGCAGCAACATCTGATGCCTCGTTAATGGCTGCCTTCGCACTGGCAACCAGCTCTGCGAGATGTGACATGGTTTTCCTCATTATGTCGGTGCAGACACCGGTTATGGTTATTATTTTGCTCTCACTATTTCGAGCCGCAGACCGTAGGTACTCCTTCAGTTGACCGAATGATTCAGGTCAACCCACGCGTCTGGAGCTTGAAATAGAACGAGCCAGTTCAGATACAAAAAAAGCCTCCACAGGGGGAGGCTTTTTGGCGCTGTTTTCCGTTTCTTCTTTCACGCGCTAGCCTCCTGAGTTCAGGTGCTAAAGTAAAAAAAGAAGCGGAAAATAGCAGCATTCATGCTTGCATTACCTTGTCTGGTAAAAAACGTAAGACCGATATTGAAATGCTTACGCGGATAAAAGTCAATGTATTGATAGCCTTGAAACGAAAAGAGGGAGACAAGCTCCCTCTTTCAACTGGCTTATGCCAGAGCTGCTTTCGCTTTTTCGACCAGCGCGGTGAACGCTAATTTGTCGAATACTGCGATGTCAGCCAGGATCTTACGGTCGATTTCAACAGAGGCTTTTTTCAGGCCGTTGATGAATTTGCTGTAAGAAATACCGTTCTGACGTGCTGCTGCGTTGATACGCGCAATCCACAGTTGACGGAACTGACGCTTTTTCTGACGACGGTCACGATAAGCGTACTGACCAGCTTTGATAACAGCCTGGAAGGCAACTCGGTATACGCGAGAACGCGCACCGTAGTAGCCTTTAGCTTGTTTCAAAATTTTCTTGTGACGTGCACGGGCAACTACACCACGTTTTACGCGAGCCATATGTGCTCTCCTGTATCTATTCTAATTAAAAAGTTAAAAGGGTTAACGACTTATGCGTACGGCAGGCACGCGATGACCAGGCCCAGATCGCCTTTGGAAACCATGGCTTTCGGACGCAGGTGACGTTTACGCTTAGTAGCTTTTTTGGTCAGAATGTGACGCAGGTTAGCGTGCTTGTGCTTAAAACCACCTTTACCGGTTTTTTTGAAGCGCTTAGCAGCACCGCGTACGGTCTTAATTTTTGGCATTTTAATAACTTCCACTTCGCATTGTTAATAAACGAAACATAGGCGAACAACAGCTGCGGAACCTAAAGGCTCCACAGACATTGCTACTTGAAGGCCTTACTGTTTCTTCTTAGGAGCGAGCACCATGATCATCTGGCGGCCTTCGATCTTCGTTGGGAAGGATTCGACTACTGCCAGTTCACTCAGATCGTCACGGACGCGGGTAAGCACTTCCATCCCGATCTGCTGGTGAGCCATCTCACGGCCGCGGAAACGCAGCGTGATCTTAGCTTTATCACCCTCTTCCAGAAAGCGAACCAGGCTGCGGAGTTTTACCTGGTAGTCGCCATCATCGGTGCCAGGTCGGAATTTGATTTCCTTGACCTGAATAACTTTTTGCTTTTTCTTCTGTTCCTTAGAAGACTTGCTCTTTTCATAAAGGAACTTGCCGTAGTCCATGATACGACAAACTGGCGGTTCGGCGTTAGGGCTGATTTCAACTAAATCTACTCCAGCTTCTTCAGCTTTTTCGATAGCTTCTCTCAGACTCACAATACCCAAAGCTTCGCCTTCCAGACCTGTTAAGCGAACTTCCAGGGCGCGAATCTCGCCATTGATACGATTCGGACGTGCCGTTTGAACTCGTTTTCCGCCTTTAATACCTTATTCCTCCAGTTGTTTTAGACTGCGGCTGCGAATCTCTTGTTGCAGCTTCTCGATAACTTCATTTACGTCCAGGCTGCCCAAGTCTTTGCCACGACGGGTACGCACGGCAACTTTGCCAGCTTCTACCTCTTTGTCGCCACAGACCAACATGTAAGGGACACGACGTAAAGTGTGCTCGCGGATTTTAAAGCCTATCTTCTCATTTCTCAAGTCTGCTTTTACGCGAATGCCCGCATTTTGTAGTTTACGCGTCAATTCGTTAACGTATTCAGCCTGAGAATCAGTAATATTCATGATCACAACCTGCACCGGCGCAAGCCAGCTTGGGAAGAAGCCGGCAAACTCTTCGGTCAGGATGCCAATAAAGCGCTCCAGCGAACCAAGAATCGCACGGTGAATCATTACCGGTACCTGTCGTTCGTTATTTTCGCCAACATAGGAGGCGCTTAAACGCTGCGGCAGGGAGAAGTCCAGCTGTACAGTACCGCACTGCCATGCACGATCGAGGCAGTCATACAGGGTAAATTCAATTTTCGGACCGTAGAAGGCGCCTTCACCCAGTTGATATTCAAACGGGATATTGTTCTCTTCCAGCGCCACCGCCAGATCCGCTTCAGCACGATCCCATGTCTCATCACTACCGATGCGTTTTTCCGGGCGAGTTGACAGCTTGACGACGATTTTCTCGAAGCCGAAGGTGCTGTACATATCGTAGACCATACGAATACAGGCGTTAACTTCATCACGAACCTGATCTTCAGTACAGAAAATATGGGCATCGTCCTGAGTAAACCCGCGTACGCGCATCAGGCCATGCAGCGCGCCTGACGGCTCATTGCGATGGCAGCTACCGAATTCAGCCATACGTAATGGCAGATCGCGGTAGGATTTCAGGCCCTGGTTGAAGATCTGCACGTGACCCGGGCAGTTCATCGGCTTGATGCAGTATTCACGGTTCTCGGAAGAAGTGGTAAACATCGCATCTTTATAGTTGTCCCAGTGGCCGGTTTTTTCCCACAGCACACGGTCCATCATAAACGGGCCTTTAACTTCCTGATACTGGTACTCTTTCAGCTTAGAACGCACAAAAGTTTCCAGTTCGCGGAAGATAGTCCATCCGTCATTATGCCAGAACACCATACCCGGCGCCTCTTCCTGCATATGATACAGGTCGAGCTGCTTACCGATTTTACGGTGATCGCGCTTAGCGGCTTCTTCCAGGCGCTGCAGATAGGCATTCAGCGCTTTTTTATCTGCCCAGGCGGTACCGTAGATGCGCTGCAGCATTTTATTGTTGCTATCGCCGCGCCAGTAGGCGCCAGCGGTCTTCATCAGTTTGAAGTGATGGCAGAAACGCATATTCGGCACATGCGGCCCACGGCACATGTCGACATATTCTTCGTGATGATACAAGCCAGGCTTGTCATCATGAGCAATGTTTTCATCAAGAATAGAGACTTTATAGCTCTCGCCACGCTTCACAAAGGTTTCACGCGCTTCGTGCCAGCTGACTTTCTTCTTAATAACGTCGTAGTTTTTCTCGGCGAGCTCATGCATACGTTTTTCGAGCGCGTCGATATCTTCCTGGGTCAGGGTATGGTCCAGATCGACATCGTAGTAGAAACCATTGTCGACAACCGGGCCGATCGCCATTTTGGTATTTGGCCACAGCTGTTTAATCGCATGCCCCAAAAGGTGCGCACAGGAGTGACGAATAATCTCAAGACCATCTTCATCTTTCGCGGTGATGATAGAGAGCGTTGCGTCGTTTTCAATTAAGTCACAGGCGTCAACCAGCTCGCCGTTGACACGACCAGCGATAGTGGCTTTCGCCAGACCGGGGCCAATATCCAGAGCGACGTCCATCGGGCTCACAGCGTGATCAAAATGGCGTTGGCTGCCATCAGGAAGCGTAATTACAGGCATTTCATGTCCTTATTTGCAGTGGTGCCCCGCACGAAAGAGCACATACAAAACAATATAATCATAATTATCAACAAGTTCAGACCCAGTTCCCGCTTCACTCTGCGAAAATATGTGCACGCTCGTTCACCGACACGTCCCCACCTGCAGCCGCCTGTTGATAACACCGAGGGTTAGTTTACACATCATTAGTGCGTGATAAAAGTCACATAAGACTAAATGGTTATTGTTGATGGAAAAAAAAGGGGGCGGCGTAACAAACGCTGCATAATTGCTTCAGCGATAGATCGGAAGAAACGACGACAGCGCGATATGACGCATATAGAATATTTATGATTTCACATAAATTATGACGATTTAACACCAAACGCTGAAAGCGAAACCGGTACAGCATTACCCGGTTTACTGCTTGACGAAATAATAAAAGAGAAGTTATGAATGGTGTTTAAATATCAGGACCATTCGCCGGCGACAAGTTTATGAACATCAAACGCGTCGTTCATTGACTGTCCGGTTGATTGTGAGCCCGGAGCAATGTTGGAGCCCGCTTCGACATCGGTCGCTTTGGCAATGCCCACTGGCGTACGATCGTGATTACCCGGCTGCGGTGCGGGAGCGGCGGCAAATGCGCCAAAAGACAGCGTGCACAGCATCACGGCCGCGAGTGCGATTTTGCTATTTCTCATGATAGTCATTCTCTTATTTGTTGCAGATAATAGAACGGATTCGTTATCTCCGCCTGTGTTGAACAGTATAGATCCAGATCACATTTTTGTCCGACCCAATATTTATCTTTTCGTGTCAAATTGACTGCATATTTGTCAGCAAAATAGCAATTATGAGGAAATTATGGAGACCATTTCTTTTTATAAAAAACAAAACAAGAGACCAAAAATAATAATGCCACTTATTGCTAAATTTAAAACAATCAGGCCGGAATATCCGGCCTGAAAATATTACATTTTATAACCGAGCGATAGCGTGGTGCGGCGATCGGTATGTTCCGGCGCCGATGACGGCGGTTCAGAGTTCCACGTCAGGTTATAGGCTACTTTGAGGGCAAAGTGCGCGTTAATCGCAACGTTTAACGCACTTTCAGAGTTCAGCGTCGTATCTTCAGCGCCGAATACCGAGACGCCTTGGGTAAATTTGGCGTTATCGGTCATCTGCCAGGCGTAGGTACCGGAAGCATAGCCCAACGGCTGAGTATCATTATCACCATCGGTATACTCGTCATAGCGTACGCCAGGACCAAATTCAAAACGCAGGCTGTGTACCGGGCCGTTCATGATCTGACGACCATAACCCGCGGTGAACACATCACGCTGCTGATAACCATTGTAACGATCCGTCAGCCAGCTCGCCTGACCAAAAAGATAATTCTGGTCGGTCAGGTTATAACGGCTACGTCCGCCCACCGCGTACTTTTCCGAAGAGCGCTGATCGTTTGACGACGTATTGCTGGCATTTCCCCACAGCGACCATGCGGTGGTATCGCCATACCAGGTCAACGTGGAGTCGGCGGTCATTGAGGAACTTTTCGTATTGCCGGACTGCGCCAGATAACCGGCGTTAACAGTACCTTCGAAAGGTTTTTTTGCAGAAGAAGGGTCATCCATGACAGTAAAAACGGAATCATCGGCCATTGCGCACGCAGACGCAAAGAGCCCTCCCGCCAGCATCACCGCTGCGGGTACTGTCTTCAAAAGCTTCATTTAATTTTAAGTCCGTACAACCTATAAGGAGACCAGGAGGGTCCCGGGAGCTTTCGCGAGGATCGCTAATAGCCGGTCCTAAGAAAGGGAGTAAATTATAAAAAAGCACGATTAACTTAGCAATCAATTACTCTTTCGTTTTTTGTATAAGACGCTTCGCAAAACAATTTTTATTTCATAAAGATAAAATGGGGTACCGGGGCATAAGCTAGTCGTCGCTTCCCCTTACCTCCTTTAAGTGCCATGCTTAAAATCAGAGCAGCTAAATTCGTATTATGGAGGAAACCGGATGACCAAAATCTATACGCTCACGTTAGCCCCCTCGCTCGACAGCGCCACGCAAACCCCGCAAATTTACCCGGAAGGCAAGCTACGCTGTAGCGCCCCCGTATTTGAACCCGGAGGCGGCGGTATTAACGTGGCGCGAGCCATCACTTTTCTTGGCGGCAGCGCCACGGCTATCTTTCCCGTCGGCGGCGCAACGGGTGAACACCTGACAGCGCTGCTGACTGATGAACACGTTCCCGTCGATACGGTAGAGACTCACGACTGGACGCGGCAGAATCTTCACGTTCATGTGAACGCCAGCGGCGAGCAATATCGTTTCGTGATGCCTGGCGCCGCATTAACTGCGGATGAGCTCCGCCTCATTGAGGAAAAAGTTCTCACTATCGCCCCCGGCTCGCTGCTGGTAATTAGCGGCAGTCTGCCGCCGGGCATCAGCGTCGAAAACCTGACGCAGCTGGTGAAAAACGCGCAGCGGCATGGATTGCGCTGTATTGTTGATAGTTCCGGCGATGCTCTCGCCGCAGCGCTTGATGTCGGCAATATTGAACTGGTTAAACCGAACCAGAAAGAGCTGAGCGCGCTGGTCCAGCGGGATCTGAGCCAGCCGGATGATGTGCGGCTCGCCGCGCAAGAGTTAATTCGTTCCGGCAAAGTCCAGCGCGTCGTCGTCTCCCTGGGAGCACAGGGAGCGCTTGGTGTTGACGCCGATGGTAGCGTTCAGGTCGTACCGCCGCCGATGAAAAGCCAGAGTACCGTCGGCGCCGGTGACAGCATGGTTGGCGCGATGACCTTAAGGCTGGCGGAAAATGCCTCGCTTGAAGATATGGTTCGCTTTGGCGTCGCGGCGGGTAGCGCGGCCACCATCAATCAGGGCACCCGCCTTTGCTCGCAGGAAAATACGCAAAAAATCTACGATTATCTGCGCGGTTTATAATCTCCTTCTCTCCCTCTGGCAAAACGGAGGGAGTCGCCAAATCAGCATGATGGTCTATGCTAAAAATGCCATGGATAACAACGGGGTGAAAAATGAGTAGCGAAATTACCGCCTGGGTCGTCACGGTTCGTTTCCACGAAGAGACGTTAACGGAAATTAACGAACTCAGTAATCATCTCACTCGCGCCGGGTTTACCCTTGTCTTAAACGATGATGAAGGGAACGTCCACGAGCTCGGCACCAATACCTTCGGCCTGCTTTCCATGCAGAATGCCGATGAAGTTAAAGCGTTAAGCGCGGGTTTGGCCGAAACCGCGCTGGGAAGAGCCGTTGACGTCACCGTGTCAACATTCAGCGAGTGGATAAAAGCTCAATAAGTGCGATTGACGCAACGGAAAACGTTCAGTTGTGCGTCAGTTCGAATTTTACGCCGGGGTTATGCGCTAACCTTATGAAATGTTGGAAGACATGGGGAGAGACGGCATGTGGCAAGCTATCAGCAATTTGTTAAGCGATTTGCATACCGAAGCAGCTGAAATCGAACTGCGAAACGAACTACCCGGTGGAGAGATCCACGCCGCCTGGCATTTACGCTTTGGCGGACGCGATTACTTCGTAAAATGCGACGAACGTGAGCTTTTACCCATCTTCACGGCCGAGGCAGACCAGCTTGAGCTGCTGTCGCGAAGTAAAACCGTGAACGTACCGCAGGTTTTTGCCGTAGGCAGCGATCGTGATTATAGTTTTCTGGTCATGGAATATCTCCCCCCTCGCCCGCTGGATGCGCACAACGCTTTCCTGTTAGGCCAGCAAATCGCCCATTTGCATCAATGGAGCGATCAGCCGCAGTTTGGTCTGGATTTTGACAATGACCTTTCCACGACTCCCCAGCCGAACGCCTGGCAGCGTCGCTGGTCCACGTTCTTTGCCGAACAGCGCATCGGCTGGCAGCTCGAGCTCGCCGCCGAGAAAGGCCTGCATTTTGGCGATATCGATAGCCTTGTTGGTATTATTCAGCAGCGGTTGAGCAATCATCAGCCGCAGCCGTCGCTGCTCCACGGTGATTTATGGTCCGGTAACTGCGCGCTTGGGCCAAACGGACCCTATATTTTCGACCCCGCTTGCTACTGGGGCGATCGCGAATGCGATCTGGCGATGCTCCCGCTGCATCCGGAACAGCCGCCGCAAATCTATGATGGCTATCAATCCGTTTCGCCGCTACCGTCCGGGTTTCTTGAGCGGCAACCCATCTACCAGCTCTATACGCTGCTGAATCGCGCAATTCTGTTTGGCGGACAACATCTGGTGACGGCGCAGAAAGCGCTTGATGACGTGTTCATGGATAAGGCCCCGTAAGGGGCCTTGCTTATGCGGATTAGCTGATTTGTACGCCTTTCAGGCGGAACTGAATGGTCATGGTAATGCCGGTTCCTGGTTTACCCGGTTCATAGCGCCATTTACGTAAAGCGTTTTTCACTTCACGCTCAAACATATTGGCCGGCTGGGCAGAGAGGATCTGCACGTTATCCACGCGCCCTTCCGCCGTGACGTCGAACTTAACCCGAACATTCCCTTCAATGCGCAGCGCCTGCGCACGAGCAGGATAGCTCGGTTCTCCACGGCTTAACGCCCGCGGTCCGGTCGGCGCCGTGACGGTCGGTTTAGCGTTCGCGGTTGAGGTGCTCGGCGCGGTGCGCGCTGGCGCCGTATTTGTATTTTCAAACGGCGAGGCCGGGCGCGTTTCCGCCGGTTTGACATCACGCTTCGGTTGCTCAACCTTTTTTTCCGGCTTCGGTTTAGGCTTTGGCTTCGGTTTAGGTTTCGGTTTATGGATAACGACCGGCACCTCTTTTGGCGGTTCAGGAATCACTTCCGGTTCCGGCTCTGGTTCCGGTTCAACGATGGGTTCAACGACCGGCTGAGCCGCCTGAGGCGGTTCCAGATCTGCCGGGGCCACCATAGTAATCTCAATGGGCTGTGAGGGTGACGGCCGTTCAATAACCTGATGTACCGAAGTATAGAGCAGCGCCGCGACAACACCGCCGTGGATAACCACAGACAGTAGCGTGGGCCACGGAAAGCGGCGAGGTAAATCAAAGGTCATTGCGCTCATAGTCGTTTCTGTTGAAAAATGATGCCCCGATTTTAAATGCAAATAGCAATCATATTCAACTAGGGTTGTTGGCTTGTATCAAAATTTGCCCTGATTTATGACAAAAAGCCGCCGGGACGTGGCATTCTGGGGATCGTGAGCATCTTTGCATTGCAGTCAACGACGGTTTCACTTAACGTGATTCGCCAATTTATTGATAAGGAGCCATGCCGTGCTTTACGTTATCTACGCTGAAGATATCGCCGACTCTCTGGAAAAACGGACGTCGGTACGTCCCGCCCACCTGGCGCGTTTGCAATTATTACATGATGAAGGTCGTTTACTGACCGCCGGCCCAATGCCCGCAGTCGACAGTAATGAACCCGGCGCGGCGGGCTTCACCGGCTCAACGGTGATTGCGGAATTTGAATCACTGGAAGCGGCGCAATCATGGGCCAATGACGATCCGTATATCGCCGCAGGGGTTTATCAGAAAGTATCTGTAAAACCGTATAAAAAAGTATTCTAAAGAACCAAATGTTGGCAAAAAACAGAGGCACCGCGAGCGGTGCCTTTTGTTTCGACTCTCAAAACTCAGAGAAGGTGAACAGCAGAGAGTGTCGTTGCCGCTTAACCAGCTCTTTTCTGATGGCGAGGATGCGCATATTACGACGCGACTGGCCTTCCAGCCAGCGTGCTTTACGGCGGCTCACCTGCCGAAGCATGCGCCAGCGCCCTACTTCCGTTCTACTACGCTTCATTACAACTACTCTACGAGTGAAAACAGCCTGCATTATAGACCGATGAATCTGGCTAACCAACGCTTTCGCTGCGTTTTTATTTGCCAGATGGATGTTGATGCGTAAACTCATGGCATCAAGTCATTCAAAAGGATTTTTCATCTATGACAACCTTTTACACGGTGGTGAACTGGCTGGTTATACTTGGTTACTGGCTACTTATCGCCGGTGTAACATTACGGATATTAATGAAAAGACGCGCGGTCCCGTCAGCGATGGCCTGGCTGCTTGTCATTTATATTCTTCCGCTGGTGGGAATTATCGCCTATCTCTCGTTTGGCGAACTGCATCTGGGTAAACGCCGCGCCGAGCGCGCGCGGGCCATGTGGCCCTCGACGGCCAAGTGGTTAAAAGATCTCAAAGCCTGCAAGCATATCTTTGCCGATGATAATAGCCCGGTCGCCGAATCGTTGTTCAAACTCTGCGAACGCCGTCAGGGAATTGGTGGCGTCAAAGGAAACCAGCTCCAGCTGCTCACCGAGTCCGATGACGTCATGCAAGCGCTCATCCGCGATATCCAGCTCGCCCGGCACAATATTGAGATGGTGTTCTATATCTGGCAGCCTGGCGGCATGGCCGACCAGGTCGCCGAATCATTAATGGCGGCGGCCAGACGCGGTGTACATTGCCGGCTGATGCTCGACTCCGCCGGGAGCGTGGCCTTTTTCCGCAGCCCCTGGGCCGCGATGATGCGTAATGCCGGCATTGAAGTCGTCGAAGCGCTGAAGGTCAACCTGATGCGCGTCTTCCTGCGCCGTATGGACCTGCGTCAGCACCGTAAAATGGTCATGATCGATAACTATATTGCCTATACTGGCAGTATGAATCTGGTTGATCCGCGTTTCTTTAAGCAGGACTCCGGCGTTGGCCAGTGGATCGATCTGATGGCGCGAATGGAAGGGCCTGTAGCGACAGCCATGGGCATTGTCTACTCCTGCGACTGGGAGATTGAAACCGGTAAACGTATTTTACCGCCGCCGCCGGACGCGAACATTATGCCGTTCGAAGAGGCCAGCGGGCACACGATTCACACTATCGCCTCGGGCCCGGGCTTTCCGGAAGATTTGATCCATCAGGCTCTGCTCACTGCCGCCTACGCGGCCAAAGAGCATTTGATCATGACGACTCCCTACTTTGTGCCCAGTGACGATCTTCTGCATGCCATCTGCACCGCCGCCCAGCGCGGCGTCGATGTCAGCATCATCCTGCCGCGCAAGAACGACTCGCTGCTGGTGGGCTGGGCCAGCCGCGCCTTCTTTACCGAACTGCTGGCTGCCGGGGTGAAGATCTACCAGTTTGAAGGCGGCCTGCTGCATACCAAGAGCGTGCTGGTTGACGGCGAGCTCAGCCTGGTGGGCACCGTTAACCTCGACATGCGCAGCCTGTGGTTGAACTTCGAGATTACGCTGGTGATTGACGATGCCGGATTTGGCAGCGATCTGGCCGCGGTGCAGGATGATTATATCTCCCGCTCGCGCCTGCTGGACGCCAGGCTATGGTTAAAACGTCCGCTGTGGCAGCGGATCGCCGAGCGACTGTTTTACTTCTTCAGTCCGTTGCTGTAAAACGTGCCAATCAGATGTTTAATGGGTAGCAATCATGGATATGGATTTAAACAATCGCCTGACCGAAGATGAAACGCTTGAACAGGCTTACGACATTTTCCTCGAGCTGGCCGTCGACAACCTCGACCCGGCGGATGTCATTCTGTTCAATCTGCAGTTTGAAGAACGCGGCGGCGCTGAGCTCTTTGACCCGGCGCCTGACTGGGAAGAGCACGTCGATTTTGACCTCAACCCTGACTTCTTCGCGGAAGTGGTCATTGGCCTGGCCGATGAAGATGGCGGCGAGATTAACGATATTTTTGCGCGCGTGCTGCTGTGCCGTGAAAAAGACCACAAGCTCTGTCATATCCTGTGGCGCGAATAAAATCTTTCTTAAGTAAATAACGATACAGAATAAGCCTGCCGGGTTTAACCAGAGCAGGCTTTTTTATTTATTCGGGTAGTTTACTGCCGCAGGCGTTGCAGTAGCGGGCGTCTTTTTCATGATTTGCATGCTGACAATTCGAACATATGCGCTGAGTACGGCGATTCTGAAAGGTCGTGGTCATATGGGTGGTAATTAAGCCGGTGGGAATCGCAATAATTGAGTAGCCGATTAAGATAAGGATGGAGGCCAGAATTCGCCCGAGCGGCGTATGCGGCGTGATGTCGCCATATCCCACCGTGGTTATCGTCACAATCGCCCAGTAAACCGACGCATTCAGCGTAGTAAACCCATATCGCGGCCCCTCAACCAGATACATCAGGGCGCCAAAAATCACCATCACGATGGCAATAAAAGAGTAGAACAGGATCAACTGGTGGCGAGCGCTGACGATGGCGGTCCAGAAAATATTCAGCGACGGCATAAAACGCAGCAGTTTAAGAATACGCAGAGCGCGAATCGCGCGCATGGCCCGCCAGGCGAACACGTACTCAATACTGATCTCAGGCCATAGCCACATTACGTAGAGCGGTAAGATAGTGGCAAGATCAATAATTCCCCAAAAGCTGAAAATATACTTTAGCGGATTCGGCCAACTGATAATGCGCAGAATATACTCGCAGGTAAAAACCGCGGTGACAATAAGCTCAAGCCAGACAAAGACATGCCATTCATCTACCGTCAGATGATATTGCGTTCCCAATCCGGACTCGATAAATATCACCAGCACGCTAAGCAGCGCAAAGAGGCCGCAGAATCCCTCAAAATGCCGGCCGGAGCGACGGTTTTGATCGAAGAGTAAATGATACAGCCGCAGACGAGCGGCATGAATATGAAAAGCCACGTTAACCTCGCTAAAAAAAGGGCTGACCTGCGTCAGCCCCAGAGATTATAACGGGTCTACCTTCAGGCAGGAAACCGCGTGTCGGAAACTGCCCTCCAGCACCGGTCGCGTCTTAGCGCACTCCGGCCCGGCAATCGGGCACCGCGTGCGAAATACGCATCCCGACGGCGGGTTAATCGGCGATGGCAATTCCCCCTCCAGCAGTTGGATAGTTTTATTCTTCTCTTTATCGGGGTCCGGCACCGGCACCGCCGACATCAGCGCTTTGGTATAAGGATGCAGCGGATTATGGTACACCTCATCGTAGGTGCCCAGTTCCACGGCATGCCCGAGATACATCACCAGTACGCGGTCAGAAATGTGCTTCACCACCGCCAGATCGTGGGCGATAAAAATCAGCGATAGTCCCATTTCACGCTGCAGCTGCTGCAGCAGATTCACTACCTGCGCCTGAATCGACACATCCAGCGCCGAAACCGGCTCATCGCAAATAATGAGCTTCGGCTCAAGAATGAGCGCACGGGCAATACCGATGCGCTGACACTGGCCGCCGGAGAACTCATGCGGGTAGCGGTTAATCAGGTTCGGCAGCAGCCCCACTTTCATCATCATCGCCTTAACGCGATCGCGAACTTCCTGACGCGGCATTTTCGGATGATAGGTACGCAGCGGCTCGGCGATAATTTCCCCGATAGTCATGCGCGGGTTTAGCGACGCCAGCGGATCCTGAAAGATCATCTGAATATCGCTGCGCACGTCGCGCCATTCGTCGGCCTTCATTCCCAGCAAATCTTTACCTAGCCAGGCGACTTTACCGTCGGTGGCTTTGACCAGACCAATGATCGCGCGCGCGAAGGTCGATTTTCCGCATCCGGACTCGCCGACCACGCCCAGGGTTTCACCTTCATACAGACGCAGCGTTACGCCATCCACCGCTTTCAGCGTTTTCGACGACTGCCAGAACCACTGTTTACCGTCTTTAATATCAAAGTGCACTTTCAGATCGGCGATTTCGAGCAGGACTTTTCTTTGTTCCGTTACGGCGTTCATAGCAAATCCCCCACCGGTTGAAAGCAGGCGCGCAGGCGGCCCGGTGCAAACTCCTCCAGAGGCGGAGCGCTATTGCAAATTTCCATCGCATGCGGACAGCGCGGCTGGAACGGACAGCCCTTCGGCAGCCGCAGCAGGTTCGGCGGATTGCCCGGAATCGTTAACAGAGCATCGCCTTCCGCATCCAGCCGCGGCACCGCATTGAGCAGACCGATAGAATAAGGGTGCGATGGTTGATAAAAGACGTCGCGCGCTTGACCATATTCCATCGTACGCCCGGCGTACATTACCAGCACCTTATCGCAGATCCCGGCGACGACGCCGAGATCGTGGGTAATCATAATGATCGCCGTATTGAACTCGCGCTTGAGCTCATTAAGCAGCGTCATGATTTGCGCCTGTACGGTCACGTCCAGCGCCGTTGTCGGCTCATCGGCAATCAGCAGCTTAGGCCGGCACAGCAACGCCATCGCAATCATCACGCGCTGGCGCATGCCGCCGGAAAATTCGTGCGGATACATTTTCATCCGTTTACGCGCTTCGGGCATTTTGACCGCGTCCAGCATTTTCACCGACTCTTCAAAGGCTTCGGCTTTGCTCAACGCTTTATGCAGCATCAGGACTTCCATCAGCTGCTCCCCTACCCGCATATACGGATTCAGCGAGGTCATCGGGTCCTGAAAAATCATTGAGATCTGCTCGGCGCGCAGCTTATTCAGTTCGCGCTCCGGAAGGTTGAGGATCTGCTTGCCGTTAAAGGTCGCAGAACCGCCGATGCGACCGTTCGCCGCCAGCAGGCCCATCAGCGCAAATGCGGTCTGCGACTTACCGGAACCAGACTCGCCCACGATGCCTAAGGTTTCCCCGGCCCGCAGATTAAAATTGAGATCGTTGACCGCGGTCACATCGCCATCGGGAGTACCAAAGGTGACGCGGAGATCTTTCACATCCAGAAGCAGTCCGGATTGTTGTGCTGCCTGCGGCGCTTTCGCCGTTTCCATCGTACTCATGTCGGCGCTCCTTAGCGGTCTTTCGGGTCGAGGGCATCACGCAGGCCATCGCCGATAAAGTTAAAACAAAACAGCGTTACCACCAGGAAACCGGCAGGAAACAGCAGTAGCCACGGCGAAACTTCCATCGAGTTGGCGCCATCGCTGAGCAGCGCGCCCCAGCTGCTTAACGGCTCCTGGGTACCCAGGCCGAGGAAGCTCAGGAAGGATTCGAACAAAATCATGCTCGGCACCAGCAGTGAGGCATACACCACGACCACGCCAAGCACGTTAGGCACGATATGGCGGATAACGATATTGCCCGTTGAAACGCCGCCAACCTGCGCAGCTTCAATAAACTCTTTACGCTTCAGGCTCAGGGTCTGGCCGCGAACGATACGCGCCATATCCAGCCAGGAGACCATCCCGATGGCAACGAAAATCAGCAGGATATTCTGACCAAAAAAGGTCACCAGCAGGATGACGAAGAACATAAACGGGAAGGAGTTGAGGATTTCCAGCAGACGCATCATTACCGAATCCACTTTGCCGCCAAGATAGCCGGAAAGCGACCCGTAAAGCGTTCCCAGAATCACCGCCACCAGCGCAGCGGCTACGCCGACCATTAATGAGATACGCCCGCCAATCGCCACCCGCACCAGCAGGTCGCGGCCGGAAGAGTCGGTACCAAAGTAGTGCCCGGACTCCATATCGGGCGCGCTGGACATCATGCCCCAATCGGTATCGTAATAGGAAAACTGCGATACCATCGGCGCGATGGTGACAAACAGCGCAATAATCACCAGCACAATCAGGCTGGCGACGGCAGCGCGGTTATGCATAAAGCGGCGGCGAGCGTCCTGCCAGAGGCTGCGTCCCTCGACTTCCAGCTTTTCACTGAAGTTTTCCAGCGCCTCGTTGTTTTTCTTACTTAACATCATGGCGAACCCCAGCGTTAGTAACGGATCTTCGGATCGATAACGGCGTACAGCACGTCAACAATCGCGTTAAACAGAATGGTCAATGCGCCCACCAGAATGGTCAGACTAAGGACCAGCGAGTAGTCGCGGTTCAGCGCGCCGTTGACGAACAGTTGACCGATTCCCGGCAGGCCATAGATGGTTTCGATAACCATTGAGCCGGTAATAATGCCGACAAAGGCGGGCCCCATATAGGAGAGCACCGGCAGCAGCGCGGGCTTTAATGCGTGGCGCAGAATAATGCGCCGCATCGGTAAGCCTTTTGCCCGGGCGGTGCGAATGAAGTTAGAGTGGAGAACTTCGATCATAGAGCCACGGGTAATACGCGCGATGCTGGCGATATAGGCCAACGACAGGGCGACCATCGGCAAAATCATATATTGCAGCGCCCCGCCGTTCCATCCGCCGCCCGGCAGCCAGTGCAGGGTGATAGCAAATATCATGACCAGTAACGGCGCGACCACGAAACTCGGTATCACCACCCCGGTCATTGCCACCCCCATCACGGCAAAATCCCATTTTGTATTTTGCTTCAAAGCCGCAATCACCCCGGCGCTCACGCCAAGCACAACCGCCAGAAAAAACGCGGCGAAGCCTAATTTGGCTGACACCGGGAAGCTGGAAGCGACCAGATCGTTAACCGAGTAATCTTTATATTTAAAGGAAGGACCGAAATCACCGTGCGCCAGCTGCTTCAGGTAATTGAAGTACTGGGTCATGATGGGGTCGTTTAAATGGTATTTTGCTTCAATATTCGCCATGACTTCCGGCGGCAGCGTACGTTCACCGGTAAAAGGGCTTCCCGGTGCAAGACGCATCATGAAGAAAGAGATAGTAATAAGAATAAATAGCGTCGGAATCGCTTCCAGACAGCGACGAAAGATGAATTTTAACATTGCCCGTACCTTCTGGCCTGTGCCTTTAATAGTGCGATGAAATAAGACACCGTGAGGCAAGCGTTAACGCCTGCCCCACGTATTGCCATTAGTGCTTCACAATGTACATATTTCTTGTATAGGTATTATCCAGCGGGTCTTTGCCGGTATAGCCACCTACCCACGGTTTAACCAAACGGGCGTTGACATAATAGAAGACCGGTACGATGACGGAGTCTTTATCCAGCTGCTGCTCAGATTGCGCATAGAGGTCCGCGCGTTTCCCTTCGTCGCTGGTTTTCAGCGTTTCAGCGATAATCTTGTCGAAAGCCGGGCTCTTATAATGTGATGTGTTGTTTGAGCTGTCGCTCAGCATCGTATTGAGGAAGGAGGTCGGTTCGTTATAGTCCGCACACCAGCCGGCGCGCGCAATATCAAAGGTGCCCTGATGGCGGTTATCAAGGAAGGTTTTCCATTCCTGGTTTTCCAGCTTCACGTTTACGCCGAGGTTTTTCTTCCAGATGGACGCCACCGCGATAGCCAGTTTTTTGTGCAAATCGGAAGTGTTATACAGCAGATTGAAGGTCAGCGGCTTATCAGCGCTATAGCCCGCTTCGGCCAGCAATTTTTTCGCTTCTTCGTTACGTTTTTCCTGCGACCACTTGAACCACTCGGGCTCAATAAGCTTCATGCCATCGGTATAAGGCGGCGTGTAGCTATAGGCTGGCAGGTCGCCCTGGTTCTTCACTTTATTGACAATAATGTCGCGATCCAGCGCCATCTTCAGAGCCGTACGCACGCGAACGTCGGTAAACGGGGCTTTCTGGTTATTGATTTCGTAATAATAAGTACACAGATACGGATCGACGTGAACTTCCTTCGGGATCTCTTTTTTCAGTTTCTGGAACAGCTCGATCGGCATGTTGTTATAGGTCATATCGATTTCACCGCTGCGGTAGCGGTTAACGTCGGTGACTTCTGAAGAAATCGGCAGGAAGGTGACCTGATTAATCACGGTTTTGGCGTTATCCCAGTAGTTGGTATTACGCTCCAGAACAATGCGTTCGTTAACAACCCAATCTTTTAATTTATACGCGCCATTGCTGACGATATTGGCCGGCTGGGTCCATTTGTCACCGAATTTCTCAATGGCGGATTTAGGTACCGGCGAAACGGATGGGTGAACGAGCAGTTTGTAGAAGTACGGCACCGGTTCGCTAAGGGTCACTTCAAAGGTATGATCGTCAAGCGCTTTTACGCCCAGATCGGTCGCTGGTTTTTTCCCGGCGATAATGTCGTCAATATTGGCTAAATGACCATACTGCAGATAGCTTGCATAAGGAGAAGCGGTTTTCGGATCCGCCAGGCGCTGCCAGCTATAAACGAAATCTTGTGCCGTAACCGGCGTGCCGTCGGACCACTTTGCATCTTTACGTAGATGGAAGGTCCAGACTTTAAAATCTTTGTTGTCCCATTTTTCCGCAACGCCCGCGACCGGATGACCGTCGAGGTCGCTTACCAGCAGCCCTTCAAACAAATCGCGGTTAATATTGGACTCCGGCACGCCTTCAATTTTATGCGGATCGAGGGACTGAACTTCGGAGCCGTTGTTACGTACCAGCGTTTGTTTGTCCGCCAGCTGTACCCCTGCCGGTACATCTGCCGCAACGGCGGCGTTGATGGTCATTAACGCAGAGAGTACTCCTGCGGCTACCAGGCTTTTTTTCGTGATGATGGTCATGTGTTTGTTACTCCAATCATTATAATTACTGGTTATTTAACCAGCCTGTTTTCTCTTTTCTGGATTCTGAACAGTGCAGGAGTTTATGCTGCTGTCAGAGAGTACTGCTTGCTATCACCGACTTATTTATTACGGCCGCTCAAACGGCAGCCTTGACGTCGATTCTTACCCCCCTGTCCGGAGGCAATTTTAGTCCCGAGGGGCTATATAATAAAAATTCTCATTTGCGTAGGTATTCCGCCAAAGATCACGCCGGAAAGTACCAAAACGCTTTATTGTCCGCCAATGCAATTTGCAAATATGTTACCGAATTCTCTTTTGTGGCCCGCAGGCGGCGGAGTTTTATTCCCTTATTCGCACGGCCAAGTTTATTAATCTTATTACTATCAAAGGATTGTGATAAATCCCTCACGCTATGCGTCATCCCGCGCCGAACAGCTGCTTTTTTGTACGAAAATTTAACAATCGCTTATTATTTAGCACATTCATCTGCTTCATAGGGGAAATTACTAATATCATTTCGATTATCAGACGGCAAGCACCAGAGAATGATGTGAAGAAAATAACAGTAATTAATGTGGGTAAAAAGCCGCGATGGTGACGAGGGGAATGGGTAAATTCTTGATAATAAACAGTAATGACAAAGCATTAGAAAAGCGTATTGCAGGGCGGAAAATCACTTTTTTTAATATGTTTTGCCGATAATGAGCAAACGCGGAACAGATTGTCCCGCGAGTCGGACGCTGGTTAATTCACGAGGCCAGGAAAGAGCGCCTTAATCCCGGTAACGATGAACTCGATCCCAAGCGCCATCAGCAACAGCCCCATGATACGGGTAATCACGTTAATGCCGGTTTGGCCAAGCAGGCGAACCAGCCAGGGGGCCATACGGAAAATCCCCCAGCAGCACAGCGCAAAAAGAGCAATCGCCACTGAAAATCCGACAAAATGGGCGACGCTATGGTAGCGGGTTCCCCAGACAATGGTTGAGCTGATGGCGCCGGGTCCCGCCATCAGAGGCAGCGCCAGCGGAACAACGCCAATACTTTCGCGAATGGCCGTTTCTGATTTTTCTTGCTTGTTCTGTTTGTCCTCCCCAAGCTTGCCGCTGATCATCGACATGGCGATGGTGACGACCAGAATTCCGCCAGCAATACGGAATGAATCGATGGAAATCCCGAAGACCTGCAGAATCGCGTCGCCTAAAAATAGCGATGTGAGCAGGATAATGGCCACCGACAGGTTGGCTGTCAGGTTGGTTTTGTTACGCACCGCCGCCGTCTGGTAGCTGGTCATGCTAATAAAGACCGGGATAATGCCTACCGGGTTGACCAGCGCAAATAATCCAATAAAAAATTTAAAGTAAGCTGAAAAATCAAACATCGACTGAATCACAGGGCGCTCCGCAGCATCATTAAAAATGGCTGTTGATAGTTACCAGCATAAAATATCCGCGAGAAGATACGCTGTTTGATGGCATAATTCATCTCTGCTGACGCATAAGCTCATAATTACGCTCGGATGTTACTTATTTGTTTCCGCAATGCTATTTAATCCTTTAATTAGCATACCTAATCATTACACTTGATCAAACAGGTCAAAAAACGACCTGCTGAAAGGTATCAGCTTGGCTGATTATTGATTTAGATCACATAAATTGTACCCAGAAGTGAGTAACCTTGTTTACATCCAGCGAGGAGGCAAAACAGCGGTACCTGAAAGAATAAAGCAAAGCTTTTTTAGTCAATCGGTGAAGTCAGAAGCACAAAATTCTTTACGTTAACATTTACATGCAAGCCGTTAACACAATGTCTATACTGTCGAATCGAGCTACTGATTGACTAAAAAAGTTTAACATTATCAGGAGAGCATTATGGCTGTTACTAATGTCGCTGAACTTAACGCACTCGTAGAGCGCGTAAAAAAAGCCCAGCGTGAATATGCCAGTTTCACTCAAGAACAAGTCGACAAAATCTTCCGCGCCGCCGCTCTGGCCGCTGCTGATGCTCGAATCCCTCTCGCGAAGATGGCCGTTGCCGAATCCGGCATGGGTATCGTCGAAGATAAAGTGATCAAAAACCACTTTGCTTCTGAATACATCTATAACGCCTATAAAGATGAAAAGACCTGCGGTGTCCTGTCTGAAGATGACACCTTCGGTACGATCACCATCGCTGAACCGATTGGTATTATCTGCGGTATCGTCCCAACCACTAACCCGACTTCAACTGCGATCTTTAAATCTCTGATCAGCCTGAAGACGCGTAACGCCATCATCTTCTCTCCGCATCCGCGTGCTAAAGATGCAACCAATAAAGCTGCTGACATCGTCCTGCAGGCTGCGATCGCTGCCGGCGCGCCGAAAGATCTGATTGGTTGGATTGACCAGCCTTCCGTAGAACTGTCGAACGCGCTGATGCACCACCCGGATATCAACCTGATCCTCGCGACCGGCGGTCCAGGCATGGTTAAAGCGGCGTACAGCTCCGGTAAACCTGCCATCGGCGTTGGCGCGGGTAACACCCCGGTTGTCATCGACGAAACGGCTGATATCAAGCGTGCTGTCGCTTCCGTACTGATGTCAAAAACCTTCGATAACGGCGTTATTTGTGCTTCTGAGCAGTCCGTTGTGGTTGTTGATTCTGTATACGATGCCGTTCGCGAACGTTTCTCCAGCCACGGCGGCTATCTGCTGCAGGGCCAGGAACTGAAGGCTGTGCAGAACATCATCCTGAAAAACGGCGCGCTGAACGCCGCGATCGTTGGTCAACCAGCGTATAAAATCGCTGAGCTGGCTGGCTTCACCGTCCCTGTTTCCACCAAAATTCTGATTGGTGAAGTTACCGACGTTGATGAAAGCGAACCGTTTGCCCACGAAAAACTGTCTCCGACACTGGCGATGTATCGTGCGAAGAATTTCGAAGACGCAGTTGATAAAGCTGAAAAACTGGTAGCAATGGGCGGCATCGGCCACACCTCCTGCCTGTATACCGACCAGGACAACCAGCCAGAACGCGTTGCTTACTTCGGCCAGTTGATGAAAACCGCGCGTATCCTGATCAACACCCCGGCTTCTCAGGGTGGTATCGGTGACCTGTATAACTTCAAACTCGCACCTTCCCTGACTCTGGGTTGTGGTTCATGGGGTGGTAACTCCATCTCGGAAAACGTTGGTCCTAAGCACCTGATCAACAAGAAAACCGTTGCTAAGCGAGCTGAAAACATGTTGTGGCACAAACTTCCGAAATCTATCTACTTCCGTCGTGGCTCACTGCCAATCGCGCTGGATGAAGTGATTACTGATGGTCACAAACGCGCGCTGATCGTGACCGACCGCTTCCTGTTCAACAACGGCTATGCAGACCAGATCACTTCTGTGCTGAAAGCCGCTGGCGTAGAAACGGAAGTTTTCTTTGAAGTTGAAGCTGACCCGACCCTGACCATCGTACGTAAAGGCGCTGAGCTGGCCAACTCCTTCAAACCAGACGTGATTATCGCGCTGGGCGGCGGCTCCCCGATGGATGCTGCGAAAATTATGTGGGTCATGTACGAACATCCGGAAACCCACTTCGAAGAACTGGCGCTGCGCTTTATGGATATCCGTAAACGTATCTACAAGTTCCCGAAAATGGGCGTCAAAGCGAAGATGGTGGCGATCACCACGACTTCCGGCACCGGTTCTGAAGTTACGCCGTTCGCCGTGGTTACCGATGACGCAACCGGTCAGAAATATCCGCTGGCAGACTATGCGCTGACTCCGGACATGGCGATTGTTGACGCCAACCTGGTTATGGAAATGCCGAAGTCACTGTGTGCTTTCGGTGGTCTGGATGCCGTGACGCATGCCCTGGAAGCTTACGTTTCCGTACTGGCTTCCGAGTTCTCTGACGGTCAGGCTCTGCAGGCGCTTAAGCTGCTGAAAGAAAACCTGCCGGCGTCCTACCATGAAGGGTCTAAAAACCCGGTAGCGCGTGAGCGTGTACACAGTGCTGCGACCATCGCCGGTATCGCGTTTGCGAACGCCTTCCTGGGCGTATGTCACTCAATGGCGCACAAACTGGGCTCTCAGTTCCACATTCCTCACGGTCTGGCGAACGCCCTGTTGATCAGCAACGTGATTCGTTATAACGCTAACGACAACCCGACCAAACAGACGGCCTTCAGCCAGTACGACCGTCCGCAGGCTCGTCGTCGCTACGCTGAAATCGCTGACCATCTGGGTCTGACTGCTCCGGGTGACCGCACCGCAGCGAAAATCGAAAAACTGCTTGGCTGGTTGGACGAAATTAAAGCTGAACTGGGTATTCCTAAGTCTATCCGCGAAGCTGGCGTGCAGGAAGCTGACTTCCTGGCCCACGTTGATAAGCTGTCTGAAGACGCTTTTGACGACCAGTGCACCGGCGCAAACCCGCGCTACCCGCTGATCGCCGAGCTGAAACAGATTCTGCTGGATACCTTCTACGGACGTAACTACGTTGAAGGCGGTGTGGAAGAGAAAAAAGAAGCCGCACCGGCTAAAGCAGAGAAGAAAGCGAAAAAATCCGCTTAATCCAACAGCTGTAAAGTCAGTGACGCGAAGCCCCATCTTTTGATGGGGCTTTTTTTATCCGCCGTTCAGCAGCCGACAAATCGCCTCAGACAGACGAAACGTATAATCCAGGCGCTAAGCTTAGCGATGGAAAAAAAGGCGCTGTAAAAGCGCCTGAGAGGGTTTGGCGGGGAGGGTTAGCAAATGTGCTGTTTGTTCTGTACAGCGGTCAGAGAACCTTCGCTCAGCGCCTCTTTATAATGCTTACGGCATACCGAGACATAACGTTCATTACCGCCAATCACGACCTGTTCCCCTTCATTGTACGGGCGCCCTTCCTGATCGAGGCGCAAAACCATACTCGCCTTACGACCGCAGAAACAGATAGTTTTTAATTCAACCAGCTTATCGGACCACGCCAGCAAATATTGGCTGCCCGTAAAAAGTTCGCCGCGAAAATCTGTTCGCAACCCATAACACAACACCGGAATATCAAGCTGGTCCACCACCTCAGACAGGTCGCGTACCTGCTCACGGGTCAGGAACTGGCTCTCATCAACTAATACGCAGTGAATCGGCTGACGCTTATGTTCTGCCGCAATGTCTGCAAATAACGCCGTCTGAGTATTATACAACCGCGCGGGCGATGAGAGGCCAATCCTTGAACTCACTTTCCCCGAACCAAAGCGGTCATCAATCTCCGCGGTATAAACCAGCGTGCGCATCCCTCGCTCCTGGTAATTGTATGAAGACTGCAACAGAGCGGTAGACTTGCCTGCATTCATTGCTGAATAGTAGAAATAAAGTTGTGCCATCGGCCGCGTAACCCCAATCAATGTGTTTTTTCGCCGTAAAATTGTATCATATATTCACCTACTATCAGCCCTCTCCGTGTGGGTATTGACGGTAATGTTCACGGTGTGGATACCCGAAAGATTAAGCCTCTTAATTGAATGGTAATGCCTGCTATTGGTGCGACCCAAGCGGCCACGCTGACGTCACTATTGCCCTTTTGTGCTTATCGAGCATTTTCTGATAGCTATAACCGCTGTGGACAAGTGTTTTATATTAAACATCATCGCCGCTGCTGCGCTAATACCCACAAAGATATTTATCCATACACAGTATAATTTTCCCCACCGCGCGTCGGAAAAAGCATACTATCTCAGGGTTTTAGCTAATGCCTTCCGCCATCCTATAAGCAAAAAAGATGTGAACCCGCACATAAAATTTAAGTTAAATGAATTAATTCCCGAGACAAATAACAAGTTATTTTGACTTCCTTACATTCTCCCCTATTGCACATCTGAATTTATCGCTCTATTATTAGTCCAACAAACCACCCCACAATATAAGTTTGAGATTACTACAATGAGCGAAGCACTTAAAATTTTGAACAACATCCGTACTCTTCGTGCGCAGGCAAGAGAATGCACCCTTGAAACGCTCGAAGAAATGCTGGAAAAATTAGAAGTTGTCGTTAACGAACGTCGTGAAGAAGAAAGCGCTGCGGCTGCGGAAATTGAAGAACGCACTCGTAAACTGCAGCAATACCGTGAAATGCTGATTGCAGACGGTATTGATCCTAATGAACTGCTGAGCACCATGGCTGCAGTTAAAGCAGGAACGAAAACCAAGCGCGCTGCACGTCCGGCTAAATACAGCTACGTTGACGAGAATGGCGAAACTAAAACCTGGACTGGTCAGGGTCGTACTCCGGCAGTGATCAAGAAAGCGATGGATGAGCAAGGTAAATCCCTGGACGATTTCCTGCTGTAATAAGCTATCGTATCCGTTTAAAAATCCCGCTTCGGCGGGATTTTTTTTATCCGTTATTCGGGACCGGTCCCGGTCGGGCATAAAAAAACCGGGAAACGAATTTCGATCCCGGTTTCGCATTCTGTCACGAACGATTACTTCGCTACGGCTTTTTCCAGCCAGGCTTTAAATTCTTCGCCCAGCGACTTGTGGCGTACGCCATATTCAACAAAAGCCTGCATATAGCCCAGTTTATTACCGCAGTCGTGGCTCTTGCCTTTCATATGATAGGCTTCTACCGTTTCTTTTTCGATCAGCATATCGATGGCATCGGTCAGCTGAATCTCATCCCCGGCTCCCGGAGGCGTTTTTGCCAGAAGCGGCCAAATATCCGCGCTCAGCACGTAGCGGCCGACAACCGCCAGATTAGATGGCGCCACGTCCGCTTTCGGTTTCTCAACGACACCAACCATCGGCACGCTCTCACCAGGCTGCAGGGCCAGGCCTTTGCAATCGACAACGCCGTACGCGGTGACGTCAGCAACCGGTTCAACCATGATCTGGCTTGCGCCGGTCTCATCAAAACGAGCCATCATTTCGGCCAGGTTGTCGCGAGACAGATCGGATTCATATTCATCAAGAATAACGTCCGGTAAAATGACCGCGACCGGCTCATCACCCACAACCGGGTGCGCGCAAAGCACAGCGTGCCCCAAACCTTTAGCCAGCCCCTGACGCACTTGCATAATAGTTACGTGCGGCGGACAAATAGATTGTACTTCCTCCAGCAGCTGGCGTTTTACGCGTTTTTCCAGCATCGCTTCCAGTTCAAAACTGGTATCGAAATGGTTTTCGATAGAGTTTTTCGAAGAGTGCGTAACCAGAACAATTTCAGTAATCCCGGCGGCAATACATTCGTTAACAACATATTGAATTAATGGCTTATCTACCAGCGGCAGCATTTCTTTCGGAATAGCCTTAGTAGCGGGCAACATCCTGGTGCCTAATCCCGCAACCGGGATGACAGCTTTTCTTACTTTTGAATTAAGCGCAGCCATTGAAATCTCCTGGACTGTTCGTTTTTTAAACTTCTCGTTAATAATATGGTATCGAGTATATCAGCCTGATCAGACAAACCTGTTCCGAAAAGGATTAGATATCTTCGAATTAGGAATTTTACGCATTAAACCCGGCGATAGTACCACCACAAAAGATCGCGTGGTAATCCCGCGAGCCTAAAAATAAGTACAATTGTTCACTCCGTAGTCAACATCAGGCGTAAACGTCCGCCAGCCCCCCAAATTTGGCACTGCCATGATGCACAGCGTTGACTAATTTGGTTAAGATATGCATTACCTAATGTCCCCAACGGAACGCCATTACTAATCTGAATTTGGTGCTCCCCCGTATTCAGCGTGCCATTCAAACCCGCAGAGACTAAAATTAAATTTTTCAAGCCACTGTGGTAATACCCTACCAATAATGGAAATTGCCCCGGTAAATTAGCCTGCCGCAGCAATTGGTTAACCTGTTTTAACAGGCTGCCCATCTCTGGTAAACGCTGACCCTGATGGGCAAGCTGTTCCTGCAGCAACCCATTGAACAGCGCGCGCAGCAATAAGGCTGCCAGGACCCCATTATCACCTGCTCGTGTGACATCCAGACAATAAAACGCCAGATCGTTTTCTGATAGCGGCGCAATATCCAGCACTAATCCAGGCTTATCGGCGGAGACAAGCTGCCGATAGTGAATCCGGCAACGTGACATTTCCTGTTGCACCGGCGGCTGGAGCTCCTGTAGCAGCCTTGACGCCGCGGTAGGATCGCTCACCAGCGCATCCCAGTCCTCAAACAGGCGCTCTTCTTCTTCAACACGTGAATTAAACATATTGGGATAGAGGCAGGCATAAACGGTTTCTCTCAGGCGATCGAAATCTTTTACCGGTTTGAGCAGAATATCCTGAACGCCCAGGCGCAACGCTTTGGCGATGTCCGCCATGTTTTCCGTCGCTGAAATCATCAGAATCGGCAACTGCTCGCCCTGGTTACGCACATGCTCTACCAGCTGCAGACCGTTCATTCGCGGCATTGAAATATCGCAAATCATCAAATCGGGTTTGGACTCGGCCATTTTTTGCAGCGCATCCACACCATCTTCCGCCTGGACGATGGTCGCGCCAAGTGAAGCCAACCAAGTGTGCATAAGAGAGCGGAAAACGGGTTCGTCTTCAACTATCAGAATCTGTTTTCCCGCCAATGGCTGCGTCATGATCTCTCCCCTGACTGACGATAATTTAATAGTGGCATGATATTCACACTACCGCCTGTCAGAATTTACTTAAGTATGCATCAAATGCGCTACACGGAGGTACGCACTAAAGGTAATAGTTCATCCATTTTCTTTTCCACTGCCAGATGCCCGGCGGCGATAGCTTCGCCAGCCCGATGGAAATCAAGCGTGGAGATTTGCGGGCAAAAGGGCCGAATCAGAATATCAGGCGGGTCGCCCGCCATGCGGTTTCTCTTGAGGCGATTCTCCAGAACCTGAATAGACGTCGACATGATTTCCATCGCCGTTGGCGCTCTCGTCACCCGTCGCGAAGTCATACGCGCCAGGCGAGAACGCAACCGTGAATGCCACGAGAAATCTTCTTCGCTCTCCGGATGCGGCACCTCCATGGATAACAAATCCTGCTGCATCAGATGCGCATCGTGCTGCAAATCAACGGCAATGACAATATCTGCGCCCATTGCCCGAGCCAGCGATACCGGCACCGGATTCACCACCGCGCCATCCACCAGCCAGTAGCCATTATGCATCACCGGCGCCATCAGGCCAGGCATGCTACAGGACGCACGGATCGCCAGATGCAGATCCCCTTCCGTAAACCACAGTTCGCGACCGGTGCTTAAATTCGTGGTGACCGCCGCAAACCGGCGCTCGCAGCGCTCAATCTCGCTGACGGGCATGAGTTTACGGTATTGGCTAAATACGCGCTCGCCCCGCAGCAGGCCGCCCCGCTGCCAGGAAAGATCCATTAATTTCAGGACATCCCAGTTGCTAAAGGAGCAGACCCATTTCTCCAGCGCCGGAAGTCGGTTGCAGGCGTACGCCGCCCCTACCAGTGAGCCAATTGAGCACCCTGCGATAACATCAATGTCGATACCCGTCCGCCGTAACGCATTAATCACGCCGATATGCGACCATCCCCGAGCGGCGCCAGCCCCTAGCGCCAGTCCAATTTTAAGCTTTCTCATTAGTGCCGAAACATATCCTTCCACTCCGGGCATGGCATCATCGCCATACCTCAGTTAACATAATGCGCTTTGGCGGCATAGCGCCGTCTCTCTTTTACCCATGGAGGCCGTTTTGTCGCCATTATGCCCCTGTGGCAGCGCTCTGGAGTATAGCTCATGTTGTCAGCGTTATCTGGCTGGCGCGCAGCTGGCGCCCGATCCGTCACAGCTGATGCGCTCCCGCTATAGCGCGTTTGTAATGAAAGACGCCGACTATCTGATTAAAACCTGGCATCCCTCCTGCCAGGCGCAGCAGTTTCGCGCTGACCTTGAAAACGGTTTTACCCGCACGCAGTGGCATGGTCTCACCGTCTTTGCCGCCGATAAAGGCAAGAGCCCCGATGAGGGCTTCGTCAGCTTTATCGCTCGTTACGCTGACGATAACCGCTCCGGGGCCATTATTGAACGATCCCGATTCTTAAAAGAAAACGGACAGTGGTATTATATTGACGGCACGCGACCGCTAATCGGTCGTAACGATCCCTGCCCTTGCGGTTCAGGTAAAAAATTTAAAAAATGCTGCGGCCAGTAAGCCAGCAGCAGGAATAGCAAACACTACAGGATTTTCCCCGCGATGCATTCACTACAACGTAAAGTACTACGCACCATTTGCCCTGATCAGAAAGGCCTCATCGCGCGTATCACGAATATCTGCTACAAGCACGAACTTAACATCGTGCAGAACAATGAGTTCGTTGACCACCGGACCGGCCGCTTCTTTATGCGTACCGAGCTCGAGGGTATTTTCAATGATTCCATTCTCCTGGCTGACCTCGACAGCGCGCTGCCGGAAGGTTCAATTCGTGAGCTCAACCCGGCAGGACGCCGTCGGGTCGTCATTCTGGTCACCAAAGAAGCGCACTGCCTCGGCGATCTGCTGATGAAAGCCAACTATGGCGGGCTGGACGTAGAAATCGCCGCCGTCATCGGCAATCACGAAACTCTGCGCTCGCTGGTAGAACGCTTTGATATTCCCTTCCAGCTGGTGAGCCATGAGGGGTTAACCCGCGAAGAGCATGATAAAAAGATGGGCGACGCTATCGCCGCGCTTGAACCAGATTACGTCGTGCTGGCGAAATACATGCGGGTATTGACCCCCGAGTTTGTCTCTCGCTTCCCGAATAAAATTATTAATATCCACCACTCATTCTTGCCTGCTTTTATCGGCGCGCGTCCGTATCACCAGGCCTATGACCGCGGGGTGAAGATCATCGGCGCCACCGCACACTACGTGAACGATAATCTGGATGAAGGTCCAATCATTATGCAGGATGTCATTCACGTCGATCATACCTACACTGCGGAAGATATGATGCGCGCTGGACGCGACGTCGAGAAAAACGTTCTGAGCCGCGCGCTGTATCAGGTTCTTGCTCAGCGGGTATTTGTTTACGGTAACCGGACGATTATTCTTTAATCGATAATGAAATTAGCTGGTTAGCTTTGCGTCTTTACGCATAAAAATCAGGCAACCAGTTTATTTTTATCAAAGGAATACTTTACAGTGGCGCGTCATTTGATATGATGCGCCCCGCTTACCGATAAGGAAGCAGGCCTGTATTAAGCATTACCCCGTGGTGGGGTTCCCGAGCGGCCAAAGGGAGCAGACTGTAAATCTGCCGTCATCGACTTCGAAGGTTCGAATCCTTCCCCCACCACCATCTCTCAGCTTGACCTCAAAATTTGAATTACCCCTGGTGGGGTTCCCGAGCGGCCAAAGGGAGCAGACTGTAAATCTGCCGTCATCGACTTCGAAGGTTCGAATCCTTCCCCCACCACCATCACTTGCATATCGTTTTAAATTCACACTTCGCTCAGCGCCCCGTATTCATCCCATGTGGGAAGGATGAGAAGCTTCGACTAAGGTTCGATTCGAGCGAAGCGAGAAAGCGTTGCCGCAGGCAACGACCCGAAGGGCGAGGCGCAGCGCGACGAGTAATCCTTCCCCCACCACCATCATTTCTTCTGTAGCTTAATTATCCCTGAAAAATACATTGCCACCCGTTATGTCGTTGCCTTGTCGTAGGCCGGGTAAGACTCTGCCGTCACCCGGCGACGCACGGCTACATCGGCGGCAGCCGGCGCTTGACCGGCGAACTCTTCACGATAGAGGTATTGCACTGGGCATGCTCCGCCAGGCCATCGAGCAGCGTATCCAACTGCTCTATCGACCGCACCACCAGCCTGATGACAAAGCAATCCTCGCCGGTCACTTTGTCGCTTTCAATGCACTCCGGCATCGCCTGAATGTACTTATCCACTTTATGTAACAACCCAGGCAATGGGCGAACCCGCACCAGCGCCTGCAGCGTATAGCCTAACGCCGCAAGATTCACCCGCGCGCCGTAACCCTGAATCACCCCGCGCTCCTCAAGCCTTTTCAGACGCTCCGCCGTGCTGGGCGAGGTCAGGCCAATATGACCGCTCAGCACCTTCAGCGAGACGCGCGCATCCTCCACCAGACAGGCTAAAATTTGTCGGTCGATATCATCAATAAGGTTATCCATCATTTTCACCTAATTTTAAAAAGCCATTTACGTTTTCAACCTTATATCACCCCTGTAAAAGCCGACAGCAATTTTCAACAATAGCGTCATTAATCAGGAGGTGGATGATGCGTGATTTACATAAAGGCGTCTGGCAAATGAGCCTGGCGATGTTAATTTCCGGATCGATTGGCGCGTTTGTTTTACTTTCCGGCCTGCCGGTGACCGAAGTCGTATTCTGGCGCTGTCTTATCGGGGCTATTGCACTGTTTATTTTTATTCGGATGAGTCGAAAACCGTTTAGCCCACTCACCCGCATTACGCTGCTGCTGGCTATTCTCGGCGGCGTGGCCTTAGTGGTGAACTGGCTCCTGCTCTTCGCCGCCTATGAACGGATCTCTATTGGTCTTTCTACCGTGGTGTATAACACCCAGCCGTTTATGCTGGTATTGATGGGGATGCTTTTCGGTGAGCGCGTCAGCCTGGTGAAATGGGGGTGGCTGTTCCTCGCCTTTGGCGGCGTGGTCATTTTGCTCTCCACGGAGTTAACCGGCGCTCGTGGCGCCGACTGGCTCGCCGGTATCGGCCTCGCGCTGGGCGCGGCCTTCTTCTACGCGCTCACGGCAATAATTACCCGCAAGCTCAAATCCCTCGCGCCGCAGCATATCGCCTTTATTCAGGTGCTCACCGGCGTGGTAATGCTTTTACCGCTGGCGCATATGCCGTCGCTCACGCCTCCTTTCCCATGGGTGATGCTATTAACGCTGGGGATCGTGCATACCGGCGTAATGTATCAACTGCTGTACAGCGCGATACAGAAGCTTCCCACCCCTATTATCGGCTCGCTGTCATTTATCTATCCCGTCGTGGCGATCGTTGTCGATAACCGGGTATTTGGCCATTCGCTAAACCTGATCCAGTTGTTCGGCGGCGCGCTGATCCTGTTGGCTGCGGCAGGCAACAATCTTGGCTGGGGCGAAAAAAAACCCCGCCAAGGCGGGGTTGGTATCAAAACAGCGAATTAGCGACGGGCGCGAACAATCTGGTATTTGCGCGTCAGGTACTCGACCGGCGCGCTCCAGATATGCACCAGACGGGAGAACGGGAACAGCACAAACAGCGTCATGCCCAGAACCAGGTGCACGCGGAAAATAAACGCCACGCCGTCCAGATGCTGTGAAGCGCCGCCGTGGAAGGTCACCACCGACTGCGCCCAGCCCACCAGCTTCATCATTTCGCTACCGTCCATATGCTGAGCGGAGAATGGAATAGTCAGCAGGCCTAGCGCGCACTGCACCATCAGCAGGGAGAGGATCAGAATATCCGCTCCGGTAGTGGTGGCGCGAACGCGCGGGCTCAGCAGACGACGCTTGAGCAGCAGCAGGCCGCCCACCAGCGTCATCACGCCGCAGGCGCCGCCCGCAATCATCGCCATCTTCTGCTTCACGTCGATCGGCAGGAAGGATTCGTACATCCAGTGCGGCGTCAGCATACCGAGAAAGTGGCCGGCAAAGATCCCGAGAATCCCGATATGAAACAGGTTCGAAGCCAGATTCATCCCTTTACGGTCCAGCATCTGGCTGGAGGCCGCGCGCCAGGTGTACTGCCCATAGTCGTAGCGCAGCCAGCTGCCGACGAGGAACACCGTCCCGGCGATGTACGGATAAATGTCAAAGAAGAACATATTCAGGAAGTGCATTATTGCTGTCCTCCGTTAGAGATATTCAAATATTGCGGGGCAACGGCTCCGGCAAAACGACGCTGGTGAGCGGCGATCTCCGAATCATCGCAGCCCCGATCGGCAAAGAATTTCACCTGTTCTTCTTCCCAGACGGCGTCCAGCGCCTGCGGCGTATCGTCGCGGGCTTCATCGGCGATTTTTTCCGCCACTTTCCGGCTATCGACCTGCGCGTTCGCCAGCTTGAGCAGCAGCTCAAACAGCGCCGCGTAGCCGCTTTCGCGTTGTTGTAAGCGAGCGCTAAGCAGGCCGAGTATCGGCGCGATATCCTGCAATCCGCCGCGCGCTTCCGCTTCCGGCAGCTGCGCCAGATACTCCAGATACAGCGGGAGATGATCCGGCAGTTCGCGGCTGTCCAGCTGCAGACCGTGGCGCTCGTACTGCGCCATCAGGTCTACCATCGCCTGGCCGCGATCGCGGGATTCGCCGTGCACGTGCTCAAACAGCAGCAGCGAGGTCGCACGGCCGCGATCGAACAGTTCGCTGTAGCGAGACTGCGCGTCCAGCACGTCCTGGGCGGTCAGGTCGCGCAGGAAAACGCTCAGCTTATGGGCATCCTCCGGCGCCAGTTTTTCCGAAGCGGCGATAGCGTCAAACAGCTCCTGCTGATGCTGCCATAAGGCAGCGTCAGGGTACTCGAGAAGACGCGACACAATGACGAGTTCAATCATGGGTGCGGCTCCGTTTTGCTGGTGACGTCGATAGCATCGATACGGCGGCTGTTGAACAGATTGAATTGGCTGTCAGAACCGTGGCAGCCGTCGCCGAAGGTAAAACCGCAACCGCTTTTCTCCGGGAAGGCGTCGCGGGCCTGCTCGCGGTGGCTGCTCGGCACCACGAAACGGTCTTCGTAGTTGGCGATCGCCAGATAGCGATACATCTCCTGCGCCTGGGCTTCAGTCAGTCCAACCTCTTCCAGCGCCCGGGTATCCACGACGCCGTCCACCGTTTCCGCGCGCTTGAAGTGACGCATCGCCAGCATGCGCTTCAGCGCCAGCAGCACCGGCTGGGTATCGCCAGCGGTCAGCAGGTTGGCCAGATACTGCACCGGAATACGCAGACTTTCTACGTCTGGCAGAATGCCGTTGCTGCCCAGTTCACCCGCATCGGCGGCTGACTGAATCGGCGACAGAGGCGGCACGTACCAGACCATCGGCAGCGTGCGATATTCCGGATGCAGCGGCAGCGCCAGCTTCCAGTCCATCGCCATTTTGTAGACCGGCGACTGCTGGGCGGCCTCGATAACGCCCTGCGGCACGCCGTCTTTCAGCGCCTGCTCAATCACTTTCGGGTCGTTCGGGTTGAGGAACACGTCCAGCTGACGCTGATACAGGTCTTTCTCATTCTCCGCGCTGGCGGCATTTTCAATGGCGTCCGCGTCATACAGCAGCACGCCGAGGTAGCGAATACGCCCCACGCAGGTTTCCGAGCAGACGGTCGGCATCCCGGATTCGATACGCGGGTAGCAGAAGATGCACTTCTCGGATTTGCCGCTCTTCCAGTTGAAGTAGATTTTCTTGTACGGACAGCCGGTGATGCACATACGCCAGCCGCGGCACTTGTCCTGGTCGATCAGCACGATGCCGTCTTCTTCACGTTTATAGATGGCGCCGCTCGGGCAGGTCGCGACGCACGCCGGGTTCAGGCAGTGTTCGCAAAGGCGCGGCAGATACATCATAAAGGTGTTTTCGAACTGGCCGTACATCGCCTTCTGCATGTTCTCGAAGTTCTGGTCTTTGGCGCGTTTCTCGAACTCGCCGCCCAGAATCTCTTCCCAGTTCGGGCCGTTGGTGATTTTATCCATCCGCTGGCCGGTGATCAGCGAGCGCGGACGGGCGATCGGCTGATGTTTGCCCTCCGGCGCGTTGTGCAGGTTCTGGTAGTCGTAGTCAAACGGCTCGTAGTAATCGTCGATGCCCGGCAGATGCGGGTTAGCAAAGATTTTACCTAGCAGCATCGCGCGGTTGCCCATGCGCGGCTGCAGCTTGCCGTTGATCTTACGGATCCAGCCGCCCTTCCACTTTTCCTGATTCTCCCAGTCGTTCGGGAAACCGACGCCCGGTTTACTTTCAACGTTGTTAAACCACGCGTACTCCATCCCCTCGCGGCTGGTCCAGACGTTTTTACAGGTGACCGAGCAGGTATGACAGCCGATGCACTTATCGAGATTCAGCACCATGCCGACTTGTGAACGAATTTTCATTTTACGCTCTCCTGTACCTGGTCGTTACCTTCGCCATCTAACCAGTTAATATTCTTCATCTTACGTACCACCACGAACTCATCGCGGTTAGACCCTACCGTGCCGTAGTAGTTAAAGCCGTAGGCCAACTGGGCATAGCCGCCGATCATATGGGTCGGCTTCGGCGTAATACGGGTCACGGAGTTATGAATCCCGCCGCGCTGCTCGGTTACCTCTGAACCCGGCAGGTTTACGATACGTTCCTGGGCGTGATACATCATGGTCATCCCGGCCGGAACGCGCTGGCTGACCACCGCGCGGGCGGTCAGCGCGCCGTTGCTGTTGAACACTTCAATCCAGTCGTTATCCTCAATCCCCAGATCTTTGGCATCCGCCTCGCTCATCCACACAATCGGGCCGCCGCGGGACAGCGTCAGCATCAGCAGGTTGTCGCTGTAGGTGGAGTGGATCCCCCACTTCTGGTGCGGCGTCAGGAAGTTCAGCGCTTTTTCCGGGTTGCCGTTGGATTTCTTACCCATCACCGCTTTCACCGAACGGGTGTCGATTGGCGGACGATAGACCAGCAGGCTTTCGCCGAAGTCGCGCATCCACTGGTGATCCTGATACAGCTGCTGGCGGCCGGAAAGCGTGCGCCACGGGATCAGCTCATGAACGTTGGTGTAGCCGGCGTTATAGGAAACGTGCTCGTCTTCAAGCCCTGACCAGGTCGGGCTGGAGATAATTTTGCGCGGCTGGGCCTGAATATCGCGGAAGCGAATTTTCTCTTCCTCTTTATTCTTCGCCAGATGCGTATGGTCGCGACCGGTAAACTCGCTGAGCGCCGCCCAGGCTTTCACCGCCACGTGACCGTTGGTTTCCGGCGCCAGGGTCAGCACCATCTCCGCCGCGTCAATTGCTGTGTTAAGCATCGGCTGACCTTTGGCCGGACCGTCCGCTTTGGTGTAGTTGAGCTTACGCAGCAGATCCATCTCGCTCTGGGTATTCCAGGCGATGCCTTTACCGCCGTTGCCGATTTTCTCCATCAGCGGGCCGATAGAGGTGAAGCGTTCGTAAGTCGCCGGATAATCGCGTTCAACGGTCATGATATGCGGCGCGGTGACGCCTGGAATCAGGTCGCATTCACCTTTTTTCCAGTCCTTAACGTCCAGCGGCTGCGCCAGTTCGGCGGCGGAGTCGTGCTGGATGGGCAGCGTCACTACGTCGGTCTCTTTGCCCAGGTGTCCTACGCAAACTTCAGAGAATTTCTTCGCGATGTCCTTGTAGATATCCCAGTCGCTCTTCGATTCCCAGGCCGGATCGACGGCGGCAGACAGCGGATGAATAAACGGATGCATATCCGAGGTATTCATGTCGTCTTTTTCATACCAGGTGGCGGTCGGCAGCACGATGTCAGAGTAGAGGCAGGTGCTCGACAAACGGAAGTCCAGCGTCACCACCAGATCCAGCTTGCCGTCGAGACCGTTGTCTTTCCACTCCACCTCTTCCGGCTTCACGCCGCCCTGCTTGCCAAGATCTTTGCCCTGAATACCGTTTTCCGTACCCAGCAGATACTTCAGCATGTACTCGTGGCCCTTACCGGAAGAGCCCAGCAGGTTGGAACGCCAGATGAACAGGTTGCGCGGATGGTTCTTACCGTTTTCCGGCTGCTCAGCGGCAAAGCGAATGGAGCCCTCTTTCAGGGATTTGACGGTGTAGTCGACCGGCGTCATGCCCGCTTTTTTCGCCTCTTGCGCAATGCGCAGCGGGTTGGTGCCCAGCTGCGGCGCCGACGGCAGCCAGCCCATACGTTCAGCGCGCACGTTGAAGTCAATCAGGTGGCCGCTGTAGCGGGATTTATCCGCTAACGGCGACAGCAGCTCCTGCGCGGTGACGGTTTCATAGCGCCACTGGCTGGAGTGGTTATAAAAGTACGACGTGCTGTTCATATGACGCGCCGGACGCTGCCAGTCGAGGGCAAACGCCAGCGGCTGCCAGCCGGTCTGCGGACGCAGTTTTTCCTGGCCCACGTAGTGCGCCCAGCCGCCGCCGCTCTGCCCGACGCAGCCGCAGAAGATCAGCATATTGATAAGGCCGCGATAGTTCATATCGAGGTGGAACCAGTGGTTCAGACCGGCGCCGACGATGATCATCGAACGGCCGTGGGTCTTATCGGCGTTATCGGCGAACTCGCGCGCGGTACGGATAATATGCGCCCGGGAAACGCCGGTGATTTTCTCCGCCCATGCCGGGGTATACGCTTTCACGTCATCATAGCTGCTGGCGCAGTTTTCATCGCCCAGACCGCGATCCAGACCGTAGTTGGCCATGGTCAGATCGTACACGGTGGCGACCAGCACGCTAGAGCCGTCGGCTTTCTGCAGGCGTTTGACCGGCAGTTTGTGCAGCAGCACGTTTTCCAGCTCGACTTTATTAAAGTGCTCGGTACCTTCGCCGCCAAAATAGGGGAAGCCGACGTTGGCGATATCGTCATGGCTACCCAGCAGGCTCAGGCGCAGCTCGACATCTTCGCCGGTTTTACCGTCGCGCTGTTCAAGGTTCCATTTGCCTTTATCGCCCCAGCGGAAGCCGATAGAACCGTTCGGTACGGTGATTTCGCCCTTCTCATCAAAAGCGACGGTTTTCCATTCCGGATTCTTTTCCTGACCTAGCGCATCGACCAGATCCGCCGCGCGCAGCATACGGCCCGCCGCGTAATAGCCATCGCGCTCTTCGAGCATCACCAGCATCGGCATATCGGTGTAGCGACGCACGTAATCGGTGAAATACTGGCTCGGTTTATCGAGATGGAACTCGCGCAGCATCACGTGGCCCATCGCCAGCGCCATCGCCGCATCCGTACCCTGCTTCGGCGCCAGCCACAGATCGCAAAGCTTGGCGATTTCGGCGTAGTCAGGGGTGATAGCAACGGTTTTGGTGCCCTTATAGCGCACTTCGGTAAAGAAGTGGGCATCCGGGGTACGGGTCTGCGGAACGTTGGAACCCCAGGCGATGATGTAGCTGGAGTTATACCAGTCGGCCGATTCCGGCACGTCGGTTTGCTCGCCCCAGGTCTGCGGAGAGGCAGGCGGCAGGTCGCAGTACCAGTCGTAGAAGCTCAGGCAGGTGCCGCCGATCAGCGACAGATAGCGCGCGCCGGAGGCATAGGAGACCATCGACATCGCCGGGATGGGCGAGAAGCCGGCTACGCGGTCCGGGCCGTAGGTTTTGACGGTATAGACGTTAGAGGCGGCAATCAGCTCGTTCACCTCTTGCCAGGATGAACGCACGAAACCGCCGCGACCACGCGCTTGCTTGAAGCTTTTCGCTTTGTCGGCGTCTTCAATAATCGAGGCCCATGCGTCAACCGGATCGCTGTGCTGCGCCTTCGCTTCACGCCACATCTTCATCAGGCGTTTGCGCATCAGCGGATACTTCAGGCGGTTGGCGCTGTAGAGGTACCAGGAGTAGCTGGCGCCGCGCGGGCAGCCGCGCGGCTCGTGGTTTGGCATATCCGGACGGGTGCGCGGATAGTCAGTCTGCTGGGTTTCCCAGGTGACGAGACCATTTTTGACATAAATCTTCCAGCTGCACGAGCCGGTGCAGTTGACGCCGTGGGTGGAGCGCACAACTTTATCGTGCTGCCAACGTTGACGGTATCCATCCTCCCAGTCCCGGTTGGTTTTTAGAAGCTGGCCGTGCCCATCGGCAAAGGTTTCACCCTTCTGTTTGAAGTAGCGAAACCGGTCCAGGAATTTACTCATCGGGTTTCTCCTGTGTGGAGCCTGACGGCTCTCTGATAAATCGACATTGCTGGATTTGCAGCGAAGGTAACGCTATGAAAGAGGGCGAGAATTGATAACGATCAAGAGCATAGGGCTTATAAAAGCGAGGTAAAACGCGAATTACCACCAAAGTAGTATTTATTTCTATTTATTATTTTATTGATAAATAAAGATATTTAATGAAAAAGCCTGCAGAAACCCGGGGTTTGTTATTCCCCACGGTATTAAGGGGTAGGCGCGCCTGAAGTCATTTTTTTTGTGACTTCAGGCGGCTTTTAATATCCCCAAAACCACTAGTATGTTGTAACTAAGTAATAACCAATAAAAAGGGCGCAAATATCGTTGCGCCCTTTGCAGAAATTCAAAAAGAAATATTATTTCTGCTTACGTCCGTAGACCGCCCAGGTAATCACCACGCAGGCGATATAGAACACCAGGAATACCTTCATGGCGCCGGCCGGCGAACCGGTCAGATCCAGCGAAATACCAAACGCCTTGGGAATAAAGAACCCGCCAATCGCGCCAATCGCCGAAATAAAGCCCAGCGCCGCCGCCGTATCGGTCGCCGCTTCACGCATGGCCTGCGCTTCGCTGCCGCCCTGGGCCTTAACGCGATCCATGGTCATTTTGCGGAAAATAACCGAGATCATCTGGAAGGTCGACGCGCTGCCCAGACCGGCGGTCAGGAACAGCACCATAAATACCGCGAAGAAGGCGATAAAGTTACCGCCCTCGCCGTGGGTCGGCAGCGTCAGGAACAGCAGGCCGCAGAAGATAGCCATCACCACGAAGTTCACCAGCGTCACGCGCGTCCCGCCGAGGCGGTCGGAGATCGCCCCGCCGGTTGAGCGCGCCAGGGCGCCGATAAACGGCCCGAAGAAGGCATAGTGCAGAATCTGCACATCCGGAAACTGGGTCTTCGACAGCATGGCGAAGCCCGCAGAGAAGCCTATAAACGATCCGAAGGTGGCAAGGTAGAGCAGCGCCATAATCCACAGATGCGCGCGCTTCAGTACCGGTAGCTGCTCTCTCAGCGAGGCCTTCGACGCCGACAGGTCGTTCATAAAGAACCACGCCGCCAGGGTGAAGATAATCAGGAACGGCACCCAGATCCACGCCGCGTTTTCCAGATACAGCATGGAGCCATCCGGCTGCTCGCTGCCGGTTCCGCCAAAGACGGCGAAAATAGACAGCGATACCACCAGAGGGGCAACCAGCTGCATTACGCTGACGCCCATATTCCCGAGGCCGCCGTTGATGCCCAGCGCGCCGCCCTGCTTCTGTTTCGGAAAGAAGAAGCTGATGTTAGCCATACTGGAAGCAAAGTTCGCCCCCGCAAAGCCGCACAGCAGAGAAATAATCACGAAAACGCTGAAGGGCGTAGCGGTATCCTGCACCGCGAAGCCTAACCAGACGCAGGGGACGATCATGATCCCGGTGCTGAACGCGGTCCAGCGACGGCCGCCGAACAGCGGCACCATAAACGCGTACGGCACGCGCAGCAGCGCGCCGGACAGCGCCGGAAGCGCGGTCAGCATAAACAACTGGTCGGTGGTAAACTGAAAGCCGACTTTATTCAGGTTGACGGCAACGGCGCTGAACAACATCCAGACGCAGAATGCCAGCAAAAGACATGGAACGGAGATCCACAGATTGCGGCTGGCGACGCGATGACCGCGCTGCTGCCAGAATTCAGGATCTTCGGGACGCCAGTCGCTAATGACTGAGCGGGTAGTCTTCTCCGGGATTGAAGAGTGACTCATAGACACCTCTGATAATTCGTATTAACCCTGGCTACCTTATGGGTTACAGGCGGCGGTAAGTTGATATAAATCAAAGGAAAAGTGGGCGCCGATTTGGCGAAAAAAAACGCATCACCCGAAGTGAGTAGCTATTTCTGCGGAAAAAAGTGTGGTTTTTCACGCCAGTGCTGGAATTCCCCGAACACCTGCCACCAGCCCACCCCGCCCTGACAATTAAGGGGTAATCCTTTAGGGGTATGGGTATACTCCGGGGGATGGCCGAGAATAAGCGCCACTCCCGGATAATTTACCGGTCAGGAGCCCCGTACCCCATGTTGAAACGTCTTTTTACGCCGCTGACGCTGGTGAATCAACTCGCGCTGATCGTTCTGCTGGCTACCCTCATCGGCGTCGCCGGAATGGCGATCTCTTCTCGCCTGGTGCACGGCGTCCAGGGCAGCGCGCACGCCATTAATAAAGCCGGTTCGCTGCGCATGCAGAGCTATCGCCTGCTGGCGGCAGTACCGCTGGGCGAAAACGATGAAAAGCTGCTGGATGAAATGACGGCAACCGTCTTTAGCCCGGAACTGCAGTACGCCGCGCGCCATGACGATCAGCAGCGGCAGCTCCAGGCGCTGCAGCACTACTGGCAGCTGGAGCTGGCGCCGGGCATGCGCAAAGCGCAAAATCAGGCCTCGGTGGCGACCGATGTCGCCGGGTTTGTCGACCGTATAGACCAGCTGGTTACCGCCTTCGATCACACCACCGAAGAGCGGATTAAACACGTTGTCTGGATCCAGCGCATCATGGCTGTGGGAATGGCGCTGCTGCTGGTGTTCACCATCGTCTGGCTGCGCGCGCGCCTGTTGCGCCCGTGGAAACAGCTGCTGGGTATGGCTCGCGCGGTGAGCCGACGCGATTTTACCCAGCGCGCGCAGATTAGCGGACGCAACGAGATGGCGACGCTCGGCATGGCGCTGAACAATATGTCTGAAGAGCTGGCGGAGAGCTATTCGGTGCTGGAACGCCGGGTGCAGGAAAAAACCGCGGGCCTGGAGCAGAAAAACGAGATCCTCGCCTTCCTGTGGCAGGCCAACCGCCGTCTGCACTCGAACGCGCCGCTCTGCGAGCGCATTTCTCCGGTTCTGAACGGGTTGCAGGGGTTAACCCTGCTGCGCGATATTGAAGTTCGCGTTTACGACCTCGAAGATGAAGACAATCATCAGGAGTTTTCCTGCCACTCCGATATTCAGTGCGACGACAGAGGCTGCTACCTCTGCCCGCGCGACCTGCCACCGCTGCCAGATACCGGCACCACCTTAAAATGGCGGCTGTCGGACGCCCATAATCAGTACGGTATTTTGCTGGCCACCCTGCCCACCGGTCGCCATCTGAGCCACGATCAGCAGCAGCTGGTGGATACGCTGGTTGAACAACTCACCGGCACCCTCGCCCTCGATCGGCATCAGGAGCGCCAGCAGCAGCTTATCGTCATGGAGGAGCGCGCCACCATCGCCCGCGAACTCCACGACTCCATCGCCCAGTCGCTCTCCTGTATGAAAATGCAGGTCAGCTGCCTGCAGATGCAGGGCGACGATCTGCCGGCAGCGAGCCGCCAGCTGCTGGGGCAAATTCGTAATGAACTCAATACCTCCTGGGCCCAGCTGCGCGAACTGCTGACGACCTTCCGGCTACAGCTCACCGAACCGGGGCTGCGCCCGGCGCTGGAGGCCAGCTGCCAGGAATACAGCGCCCACTTCGGTTTTGCGGTGCGCCTGGATTACCAGCTGCCGCCGCGTTTTGTGCCGTCGCACCAGGCCATTCATCTGCTGCAAATCGCCCGCGAGGCGCTAAGCAACGCGCTGAAGCACGCTAGCGCCACGGAGGTCAGCGTCAGCGTGACGTTGCGGGAGAATCAGGTCCGCCTGGTGGTCGCCGATAACGGCCGCGGCGTGCCGGACCACGCGGAACGCAGCAACCATTACGGCTTGATTATCATGCGCGATCGCGCGCAGAGCCTGCGCGGGGACTGCCAGGTCCGGCGGCGGGAAACCGGCGGAACCGAAGTGGTGGTTACTTTTATCCCTGAAAAATCGTTTTCAATTCAATAAGGAGAACTCCATGAGTCAACAGGAACGGGCAACCATCCTTCTCATCGACGACCATCCCATGCTGCGCACCGGCGTCAAACAGCTGATCAGCATGGCGCCGGATATCCAGGTGATCGGCGAAGCCAGCAACGGCGAGCAGGGTATTGCGATGGCGGAAGCCTTAGATCCGGATTTAATTCTGCTGGATCTCAATATGCCGGGCATGAACGGTCTGGAAACCCTCGACAGGCTGCGCGAGAAGTCGCTTTCCGGCCGCGTGGTGGTATTTAGCGTCTCTAATCATGAAGAAGATGTGGTGACCGCCCTGAAACGCGGCGCCGACGGCTATCTGCTGAAGGATATGGAACCGGAAGATCTCCTGAAAGCGCTGCAGCAGGCGGCGGCGGGCGAAATGGTGCTCAGCGAAGCGTTAACCCCGGTGCTGGCGGCCAGCCTGCGCGCCAATCGCGCCACCTCAGACCGCGACATCAGCCAACTGACCCCGCGCGAGCGCGATATTCTCAAGCTGATTGCCCAGGGCCTGCCGAATAAAATGATCGCCCGCCGTCTGGATATCACCGAAAGCACCGTCAAAGTGCACGTTAAGCATATGCTCAAGAAAATGAAGCTAAAATCGCGCGTGGAAGCGGCGGTTTGGGTCCATCAGGAACGCGTATTCTAGGGCTGTTGCGGCCACGAAACGCCCTCGGCCGGTACGTGTACCAACGGCTCCGTCAGCGCCAGTGCGATCTCATTGGATGAGACGCGCTGACCCGTTTTATCCTCCACCACCAGCGAAAGATGCCAGCGGTTGCTCGCCCCGGCTTCGCTGCTCCAGCGCGGCATAATCACGGTCCAGCCGTCCGTACTGTTGGCCTCAATCGGCGAGGTCAGGCTTAGCGCCTGGGTATCCCCCTGCCAGCTCAGCGACTTAATGCCGTGCAGGCTACGAATCTGTAGTTTCAGCTGCACCGTCTCCCCCGGCTGAAGATCCCAGGGCGGCGTCGCCAGATAAACCGACAGCGTTTTGCGCTGGCGATATTCAACGACCGGCAGGTTATCGCGTTCCGGGCTGTCGTAGCGGCTGCCGCGAAGCGATCGGCTAACGGCGACTTCATCGGCCGCCAGCTGCTGCTTCAGCGGGACGCCGAAGCGATAGTTCAGCTTCAGCCCGACATCATTTTGGCTGACGCCGCTCTCGCCCTGCTTATGCTTAGCCGTCACCGTCACCAGCGGAACGGGAGTGTAATTCAGCCCCACCGACACCGCGACCGGGTTGTGGTAGCCGGTACCCGAATGGAACAGATCGACGCTATCGCCAAAATACTGCTCCACGCTGACGCTGGTATTAATGTGCTGATAAAACGGCAGCCGCGCCTTGGCGGTCACATCGTAGCCGCTCGCCATACGCTGCTGCTGGGTCAGGCTACTCCCCTGCTGCCAGCCGCCGAGCGGCTGGTAGTAGTTCGCCGACAGGCGCAGCGACTCGCCCCAGGCTTCGGCCCCGACGCTGCCGCGCGCCATGCGATCGTCCAGGGCTTTATCGTAGAAAGAGTTGTAGCCCAGCAGCCAGGAGCCCATCCGCCAGCGCTGGCCGAGACCAATATTGCCGACCAGACCCGTATCACGCTGGGTGACCGAGTACTGATTCCAGGTAAGGTAGTCGCCGTTATCCTGCAACGGGACAAACCAGCTCCCCTTACTGCCGGTAAAATTGCCCTCTTTGTCGACCAGCAGATCGACGTTGGCGTTGCCCCACGGCGAAAGCCAGTTCTCCAACTGGTGGCTGACCTCGTTCCCCAGCTTACCGATGGCAAATACTCGCGCCTGTTCGCTGGTTGTCAGCCCGTTATCGCTCATACTGGCTTCGCCAAATTTTTTCGCCATCTCGGCAAAGTGCTTTGCGTCGTCATCCACCTGCGGCGCGAGGCCGAGGTCGGGTAAGGTCTCAGGCCCCTTAGAGAACGCCTGGTTATCCTGCAGCGCGCGGGCGGGCATGCCTGTCAGCAGCAGGAGAAGCGGTAAAAGCGGGGTTACGCGGAACGGCAGAGAGCTCAAATCGGTTACGTCTACTCACGAAGTGGTGGCGGCAAAACATGAGTTTATCGTTTTTTGCGCTCCCCCGCAGCCCTGCGGACGATTCCAGGAATATGCTGAATCTCAGGCCTGCGCCAGCTTCGCCGCCAGCAGCGCTTTCAGCTCCGGGATGCAGGAGCCGCAGTTGGTGCCGCATTTCAGTTTTCCCCCCAGCGCGCCGGGCGTACGGCAGCCGCCGACAATGGCTTCGCCTATCGCCCGTTCGCCCACGCTAAAGCAGCTGCAGATAATACGCCCGCGCGGCATCTCAACGCCGCCTTTTCTGCCGCTCAATAACGCGTGGCGCCGGGCGGCGTTCTGCGGCGGAACGCGAAACGCGGCGTGAATCCAGTCGGCATCGATAGCCGGCTCGCTGGCGTCGCTCCACCAGCCGAGCATCAGCTCTCCCGCCCGCCACGCCAGCAGGTTCCAGACCTTGCCGCCCTCGGCTACCTGCATCTGCCATCCCTGCCGCTGGCACCACTCCACCAGCCAGTCGCGGGAGCGGGTATCCCCCGCCAGCGAAAGATGGATAATGCCCTGCGCCGCCCGCCGCCGCCAGTGTAGCGAAGCGGGCAGCGGAACCGGCTGGCGCGAAAAAAGCTCGCCTTTCCACGCAGGAAGCCAGGTGGCTATCGCCACCGCCGTCTGTTTACTTTCCGGCTGCCCGGAGTGCGGGTCGGTGACCGCAGCCAGCAGGTTGTTCACCCGTCCCTGACGAGCAAACTGATTATTCCAGTGCATCGGCACAAACAGCGACCCGGGCCGTTGCCCGTCGCCGATCGTCACTTTTGCGACCATCACCCCATTCGGTGAGCGGACCCGCGCCAGTTCACCTTCCAGCAGGTGATAACGCTGCGCGTCCGCCGGCGCGACCTCCACCACCGGCTCGTTAATATGCTGCATCAGACGCGGCACCGCGCCGGTGCGGGTCATGGTGTGCCATTGATCGCGGATCCGCCCGCTGTTGAGGATCAGCGGATAGAACGCATCGGTGGTCGCCCGGGTAGGTTGCGGCGCGACCGGCACCATCCGCAGTTTACCGTCGCGATGCCAGCCCTTATGCACACTCCAGGCTGCTTCGCTGCGGCTCACCGGCCAGCGCACCGGTTCCAGCGCATCCCACGCTTCGCGGCTGAGATCCGCCAGTCCGCCGATATCAAACGCCCGCTGGCCATCGTTTTCATATCCTGAAAGCGCGGCGTGTTCGCTGAACACCTCGTGCGGATGCTGCCAGGCAAAGGCGGAGCCGAAGCCCAGCGCCTCGGCCACGCGGGCGACGATCCACCAGTCGGCCCTGGCCTCTCCCGGCGGCGGCATGAAAGCGCGCTGGCGGGAGATCCGCCGTTCGGAGTTGGTCACCGTGCCGCTCTTCTCTCCCCACGCCAGCGCGGGAAAACGGATATGGGCGAAGCGTCCGGTATCGGTATCAGCGACGATGTCGGAGACGATGACCAGCGGACACCGCGCCAGCGCTTCGCTTACCGCGTGGCTGTCCGGCAGCGACACCACCGGATTGGTGCCCATAATCCATACCGCTTTTACCTCGCCGCGGCCAATGGCGGCGAACAGCTCCACCGCCGTCAGCCCCGGCGTTTGCGCCAGACGTTCGCTGCCCCAGAATCGCGCCAGGCGCCGTAAATCGTCGGGGTCAAAGTTCATATGCGCCGCCAGCATGGTCGCCAGGCCGCCCACCTCGCGCCCGCCCATGGCGTTAGGTTGACCGGTCAGCGAAAACGGCCCGCAGCCCGGACGCCCGTATTTACCGCAGGCCAGGTGTACGTTGATGATAGCGTTGCATTTATCGCTGCCGCTGGCGGATTGGTTGATTCCCATGGTATAGAGCGTGATGGCGCGCGGGGCGGCGATAAATTCGCGGTAGAAATCGGCAATCTGCTGGCGCGGCAGGCCGCAGAACTGCGCCACTTTGTCGAGGTCCCAGTCCTGGGCGATGATCAGCGCCCGCTGCGCATCGTTAAAATCGTCGCTGATGGCGCCGCTGGCGGCAATGGCGTTCAGCAGGCCGACAAACAGCCCGCCGTCGCTGCCGGGGGCCAGCGCCAGATGCCGGTCGGCGATATCGCAGGTGGCGGTCCGACGCGGATCAATGACCACTACCCGCATCTGAGGATTGTCGCGCTTCGCCTGCGCCAGCCGCTGATAAAGCACCGGATGCGCCCAGGCGGCGTTCGACCCGACCAGCACCACCAGATCGCTGTTTTCCACGTCCTCATAGCTGCACGTTACCACGTCCGCGCCCAGCGCCCGTTTGTAGCCGGTGACCGCTGAAGACATGCACAGCCGCGAATTGGTATCGATATTCGCCGCGCCGATAAACCCCTTCATCAGCTTATTCGCCGCATAATAGTCCTCGGTGAGCAGCTGGCCGGAGGCGTAAAACGCCACCGCCTGCGGCCCGTGCCGATCGATAATCTCCCGTAGGCGCGAACCTGCCGCCGCCAGCGCCTGCGGCCAGGTCGCGCGTTCGCCGTCGACTTCCGGGAATAACATTCGTCCCTCCAGGCCGACGGTTTCGCCCAGCGCCGCTCCTTTAACGCACAGGCGGCCAAAGTTTGCCGGGTGCTGCTCATCGCCGCGCACGCTCACCTGACCGTGAGGCGCCCTACTGGCGATAACCCCGCAGCCAACCCCGCAATAGGGGCACGTGGTTCTGGTTTCCGTCATCAGGAGGCCTCCGCGCGCGCCAGCAGCTGCTGGTTGCCAACCCACACCTTGCCGTTCTCCACTTTGACCGGCCAGGCGCGCACCGCCTGTTCGCCGCCGTCGCACTGGCGGCCATCGCGCAGGCGGATTCGCTGCTTATACAGAGGCGAAATCACGATCGGTTCGCCGCCCGCATCGCCAAGCAGACCGCGCGACAGAACGTTGGCCTCGCTGCCCGGTTCGAGGTTATCGAGGGCATACACCTGGTCGCCAAAGCGGAACAGTGCAATCTGCCGCTCGCCGAGCCGCGCGCCAATCCCCGCCTGCTGCGGAATGGCGTCGAGATCGCAAATGGCCTGCCACGGGCGCGACGGCAGCGCCGGTTCGCCCTGCGCCGCGAAGGGTACCAGCTGCGGCTGGCCGCGCAGGGTTTGCCGCTGTACGGTTTCGTCCGGCTCATCGCTGTTCACGTAGGAGCGGAACAGCGCCAGCCGCTGCGGATCGTTAAGGGTGGTTTGCCATTCGCACTGGTAGCTCTCGACCACCCGCGCCATCTCCTGCTCCAGCTCTTCGCCGATGCCGAGGCTGTCTTCGAGGATCACCTCGCGCAGATAGTCGACCCCGCCCTCAAGGTTATCCATCCAGGTACTGGTGCGCTGCAGGCGATCGGCGGTACGAATATAGAACATCAGCAGCCGGTCAATACTGCGGATAAGCGTGGCTTCATCAAGATCGCTGGCGAACAGGTCGGCATGGCGCGGCTTCATGCCGCCGTTGCCGCAAACGTACAGGTTCCACCCCTTCTCCGTGGCGATAACCCCAATATCTTTCCCCTGGGCTTCCGCGCATTCGCGGGTACAGCCGGAGACGGCCATTTTAATTTTGTGCGGCGCGCGCAGCCCCTTGTAGCGATGTTCGAGGGTGACCGCCAGGCCGGTGGAGTCCTGGACGCCGTAGCGGCACCAGGTCGAACCGACGCAGGATTTCACCGTCCGCAGGGATTTGCCGTAGGCGTGGCCGGTTTCGAATCCCGCCTCGGCCAGCTCGCGCCAGATTGCCGGGAGCTGCTCCAGGCGCGCGCCGAACAGGTCGATACGCTGGCCGCCGGTCACTTTACTGTACAGTTGATAGCGTTTGGCGATCTGGCCGATCGCAATCAGACCGTCCGGCGTCACCTCTCCCGCCGCCATGCGCGGCACCACCGAATAGGTGCCGTCTTTCTGAATATTGGCGAAGTAGCGATCGTTGGTGTCCTGAAGCGGCAGATGCGCCGGCTTCAGCAGATATTCATTCCAGCAGGAGGCCAGTACCGAGGCGACCAGAGGTTTACAGACCTCGCAGCCGTGGCCCTGTCCATAACGGGCAATCAGCTGTTCGAAGGTGCGGATATGGTTGACGCGAACCAGGTGATAGATCTCCTGGCGCGACCACGGAAAGTGCTCGCAGATATCCTTTTTAACTTCGACGCCCTGCTCGGCAAGCTGGTACTCCATCACCTGTTTCACCAGCGCGCTACAGCCGCCGCAGCCGGTCGCCGCTTTGGTGCGGCTTTTTATCGCCGCCATGTCGCCCGCGCCGGCGCTCACCGCCTGGCAGATATCGCCTTTGCTGACGTTGTGACAGGAGCAAATCTGCGCGCCGTCCGGCAGCGCCGCGACCCCGAGCGCCTTCGGCGCGCTGCCCTCCAGCGCCGGAAGGATCAGGCTTTCCGGGTGTTTGGGTAAAGCCATCCCGTTAAGCATCATCTGTAGCAGCGTGGCGTAGTCGCCGGCATCCCCGACCAGCACCCCGCCGAGCAGGTTTTTGCCATCCGCGCTGACCACGATTTTTTTGTAGATCTGCTGCGGCCCGTGCGTCCACTGATAGCTCTGACAGCCCGGGGTACGCCCCTGGGCGTCGCCGAACGAGGCGACATCAACGCCCAGCAGCTTCAGCTTAGTGCTCATATCCGCGCCGCTAAAGCTGCCCGCCTCGCCCGCCTCGCCCGCCTCGCCCGCCTCGCCCGCCAGAGTAGCCGCTGCGGCGCGCGCCATCTGATAGCCTGGCGCCACCAGGCCATAAATTTTGTTCTCCCACAGGGCGCATTCGCCGATCGCCAGCACGTCCGGGTCGGAGGTACGGCACTGGTTGTCGATGCAGATCCCGCCGCGTTCACCTACGCTCAGTCCGCCGCTGCGCGCCAGCGCGTCCTGCGGGCGAATACCGGCGGAGAACACCAGCATATCGGTCGCCAGCGAGCTGCCGTCGGCGAAGTTCAGCTGCAGCCCCTGCTCATTGCGAACAATTTCCGTCGTCGCCTTGCTGGTGTGCACTCCGACGCCCAGCTCGCTGATTTTTTCCCGCAGCATCGCCGCGCCGCCGTTGTCCAGCTGCACCGCCATCAGGTTCGGCGCAAACTCGACAACGTGAGTTTCCAGCCCCAGTTGCTTCAACGCGTTGGCCGCTTCCAGCCCGAGCAGGCCGCCGCCGATCACCACGCCCCGTCGGGCGGTTGCGGCGCGGGCGGCAATCTGGTCGAGGTCGTCCAGCGTACGGTAAACAAAACAGCCCTCAAGATTATGGCCCGGCACCGGCGGAACAAACGGGTAAGAGCCCGTCGCCAGCACCAGCTTATCCCAGTGGGTTTCGTGACCGAAGGCATCGCGCACCACCCGCGCTTCGCGGTCGATGCTGGCGACCGATTCGCTCAGGCGCAGCTCAATACCGTGCTGAGTGAAAAAATCCCCTTCCACTAGCGACAGCGATTCCGCGCTGCGTCCGGCGAAATATTCCGTCAGATGCACCCGGTCATAGGCGGCATAGCGCTCCTCGCAGAACACCACAATCCGATACTGTTGATGAAGGTCACGGCTGACGCATTGCTCAAGAAAATGGTGGCCGACCATACCGTGTCCGACCAGCACTAATACAGGTTTTGTCATCGTAGTTTGTCCCACAGCGCGCGGCTGCATCGTTGAAGAGGGGTCGAAAAGCCACTCTGCCGGCGCGGGCGCTGACGCCCCCAGCAGAGCGGTGAGGGGCGCGGCGCTGCTGCAATCCCCGAGCAGCAGTACGCCGCGCAGCTTACCATCGCGCAGCAGCAGGCGACGGTAGTGGCGGTCCAGCGGATCCCAACTGGTATAAACGTCATCCTGCTCATCGGCCCGCAGCTCGCCGGCGCTGAACAGTTCAATGCCGGTGACCTTCAGGCGGGTGCCGCTATCCTGCCAGCGGAAATCCTCGCCAGGGATAGCGCACAGGCGGTCCGCCAGCACCTCCGCCTGGCGCAGGCACGGCGCCACCAGCCCCCAGGTCTGACCGTCGATTTCGCAGCATTCGCCGAGGGCGCTGACTCCCGGCTGCGCGGTTGCCAGCCGGCGGTCGACGAGAATTCCGCGACCGCACGCCAGCCCGCTGCGCTCGGCCAGCCGTTTGTTCGGCTGTACGCCGGTCGCCAGTACTACCCGCGAGGCGGCAAACGCGCGGCCGTCCTCCAGCAGCACCTGATGTTCATCAATGGCGGCGATACGGCTCTCCATCACGCAGCCGATCCCGCGCTCGGCGAGCAGCATTTGCAGCTGTTTGCCGGCAAAGGCATCGGTCTGCTGCTCCATCAGCCAGCTTCCGCGGTGCAGTAAAGTGACACTGTCACCATGACGACGTAGCGCCGCGGCGGCCTCCACGCCGAGTACGCCGCCGCCGATGACCACCGCCGGGCCGTCGATGGCCAGAATGCCTTCGACGTCCGCCAGGGTGCGGAAAGCAAAAACATGCGGCAGCGTGATGCCCGGCAGCGGCGGTAGAAACGGCAGCGACCCCGTGGCGAACACCAGTTCGTCCCAGCCAAGTTCGCCTGCGGTGGTCTGCAGCGTACGGGCCGCCATATTCACCGCGGTAACCGTTTCACCGGCGCGTACCGTGACGTTATGTTGCGAATACCACTCTGCGGGCAGCAGTCGCGTCGCGCCTGCGGTTTTCTCCGCGCCAAGCACCGGCGACAGCTGAATGCGGTTATAGGCCTGGCGCGGTTCATCGCCGATAATGGTGATGCTAAACCGCCGCGCATCCCGCTCCACCAGCGCCTGCGCCAGGCGCGTGGCCGCCATACCGTTGCCGATAATCACCAGTTGCCGCGTCATCGCCGCCCCCTATGCCGCTTTCGGCTGTTTTTCATAGAGGAAGTGCAGGATCTGCTGGCGCAGATGGTGATAGCGGCTGTCGTCCGCCAGCTGCACGCGATTGCGCGGTCGTGGCAGATTGACGTCGAGGATCTCCCCGACCGTCGCCGCCGGTCCGTTGGTCATCATCAGCACCCGGTCGGAAAGCAGCACCGCCTCATCCACATCATGGGTAATCATGACGATGGTGGTATTCAGCGACTGCTGGATCTGCATCACCGCGTCCTGTAAATGCGCCCGGGTCAGGGCATCAAGGGCGCCAAAGGGTTCATCCAGCAGCAGCACTTTCGGTTTCATCGCCAGCGCCCTGGCAATGCCAACGCGCTGCTTCATCCCACCGGAGATCTCCCCCGGACGCTTGTGCAGGGCGTGGCCCATCTGTACCCGCTCGAGGTTGTGCTCAATCCACTCTTTGCGCTCGCCTTTGCTCATGCTGCGACGAAAGACCTGGTCCACCGCCAGCGCCACGTTGTCAAAGCAGGTCAGCCACGGCAGCAGGGAGTGGTTCTGAAACACCACCGCGCGTTCCGGCCCCGGCCCGGCGATTTCGCGGTTGTCGCACAGCAGGCCGCCCTCCGTCGGCAGGGCTATCCCGGCTATCAGATTCAGCAGGGTTGATTTACCGCAGCCGGAGTGGCCGATCAGGCTGATGGTTTCCCCTTCGTAGATGTCGAAGGAGACGTTCTGCAATGCGAGGAATTCGCCGCTGGCGGTGCTAAAACGCTGGCTGACGCCCTGGACCTGAATTAATGGTTTCATCTGCGACTCCTTATTTTTCCTGCCAGCTAAAACGGCGGGCGAGCAGCATCAGCCCCTGTTCCAGCAGCAGACCGACCACGCCGATAATGACGATGGCGATGATGATGTTTTCGACGTTGAGGTTGTTCCACTCGTTCCAGATCCAGAAGCCGATCCCTAAGCCGCCGGTGAGCATTTCGGCGGCGACAATCACCAGCCAGGCGATACCGATGGAGAGACGAACCCCGGTCAGCACCGCCGGCAATACCGCCGGAAAGAGGATCTTGCGCATCACCGTCCATTCGGAAAGCTGCAGCACCCGGGCGACGTTGAGGTAATCCTCAGGAATGCGCCGCACGCCCTCGGCGGTGTTAATCACCATCGGCCAGATCGAGCAGATAAAAATGGTCCAGCTGGAGGCCGGTTCCGCTTTCTGGAACAGCAGCAGGCCAATAGGCAGCCAGGCCAGCGGGCTCACCGGGCGCAGCAGCGCAATCAGCGGGTTAAACATCCGCGCGAAAAACAGCGAGCGGCCAATCAGGAAGCCAAGCGGAATTCCCGCCAGCGCGGCGAGGCCAAACCCCACCGCCACCCGCTGCAATGACGCCAGCACGTTCCAGCCGATGCCCATGTCGTTCGGTCCGTCCTGATAAAACGGGTCGGCGAAAAGGGTCAGCGCCGAATCCAGCGTGGAGAGCGGCGTCGGGAAACCTTTGCTGTTCATCGCCGCCAGCTGCCAGCCCAGCAGCAGCAATCCCAGCCCGAGCAGCGGCGGCAGAAGACGTTGGGTAACATCGCGCAGCCAGCGGCTGAGCGGAGGCGTGGTTTTGCGCACCTGCAGCGGCGGCAGGGTAATAATTTCGCCGGGCGCTTTATCGGCGCTGGCCGGCGGTTGCGGTTTATATGCGTGTTTCATCTCATGCCCCCTTACGTTGAATCGCGAAACTGCGGGCGTAGCCTTCCGGATCGACCCCATTCCAGACCTTGCCATCGATCAGCGTACTGCTGCGCATCGCCTGCGTCGGCGCGCTGATGCCGCCGACCGCCTGGGCGGCCTCTTTCCAGACGTCAATCCGGTTAATGCGCTGGGCCACCGCCAGATAATCCGGCGCCGACTTCAGCAATCCCCAACGGCGGAACTGGGTCAAAAACCACATGCCGTCCGAGAGCCACGGAAAACTCACTTCCCCCTGTTCGTAGAAGCGCATCGGATGCGCGTCCTGCCAGCGGCGGCCGATACCGTTGTCGTATTCGCCGAGCATGCGCCCGGTGAGGTACTGCTCTTTGGTGTTCAGCCACGCGCGTCTGGCAAGGAGGCGCGCCGTTTCGCGGGTGTTGTCGGCGGAGGCTTCAATCCAGCGCTGGGCCTCCATCAGCGCCGCTACCAGCGCGCGCGCGGTGTTGGGATGACGCGTAACCCATTCGCTGCGGGTGCCGAGAATTTTTTCCGGGTGTTCCGGCCAGATATCCTGAGAAGTGGCGGCGGTGAAGCCGATACGATCGTTAATGGCGCGCGCGTTCCACGGCTCGCCGACGCAAAAGCCGCTCATGTTGCCGATGCGCATGTTCATCACCATCTGCGGCGGCGGCACGACGACGGTGCGAATATCGGCGAATGGGTTAATTCCGCCGCTCGCCAGCCAGTAGTAAAGCCACATCGCGTGGGTACCGGTGGGAAAGGTGTGGGCGAAGGTGTAGCTGCCCGGCGCGTGCTGGCCGATCCGTTTTTTCAGCCCGCTCAGGTCGGTGACGCCCTGTTCCTGCAGCTCGCTGGAGAGCGTAATCGCCTGGCCGTTGCGGTTAAGGGTCATCAGGTTGGCCATCGCCTGCGGTTTACTGGCGATCCCCAGCTCCAGGCCGTAGAGCATGCCGTACAAAATGTGCGCGGCGTCGAGCTCTCCGGCAACCAGCTTGTCGCGCACCGCGGCCCAGCTGGCCTCTTTGCTCGGCACGAGGGTGATACCGTACTTTTTATCGAACCCCTTCAGGGAGGCAATGGCTAAGGGAGCGCAGTCGGTTAGCGGAATAAACCCCACCCGCACGGTGGTCTGTTCCGGTTTATCCGACCCAGCCGCCCACGCCGCCTGCATTATGCCGGGGAGCAGCATCGCGCCGCCCAGCGCCGCCCCCGTCTGTAATAAACGTCGCCGTGAAATCGAAAACTTATCGCCCATAACCGCTCCAGAAACGCGCAAAAAAAAAGCGCCCGGCGGTGCTTACGCACCGCTGGACGCCTTTATCCCTGGACATACGCGCCGCCATTGGCGCGCTGCCCAAAACCTTTTATTCACTCATTTTATCTAATGCAAAGCTAATGCCAGTTTTGCCGAAGGCCATTTCACGCGCTTTGGCTCACTACCCGGGCGCGTTTAAAGCGAAAAATGCACCGTCGGCTGGCAATAAATGCCCGCTGATTGTGCATCTACTCCTTTGGGGTTACGCGCCATAGCGCCTTTACCGTCAGCAGCGCGCGGGCTATCTCAACCATGCGCTGATTCTTGTCCATCGCCATTTTACGCAGCGCCTGCCAGGCCTGCTCCTCCTGCATTCCCTGGTAGGTCATCAGCACGCTTTTGGCCTTTTCAATCAGCTTGCGCTCTTCAAGCGCATCTTTTAATGACGCAAGCTGGCCGGAGAGCTGCTGTAGCTCATGGGCCTGCTGGCGCACCAGCGGCAACAGCTGCTTATCCAGCCGCAGGGCTATACTGTCCTCCTGCCAGTCAGCGGGCGGTAGCTGAGCCTCCGGCTCTTCGCCCTCGAGCAGCGCGTCCGCAGCGTTAAGCAGGTCAACGATCAGCAGCTCTTCCACGCCGCGCAGCTGTTCGAGGCGCTGAGTCTGAGCGCAAAACCAGCGCAGCGCCGTTTCTCCCTCGTCCGCCGGCGGCTGACGGGTGCAGGCAACCCGTCGTAGCTGTTCAATCTCCAGGCTGGCCTGGCACTGTTCAGCGAACAGGGCGGTTTGCGGCGGTTGGGCCAGGGCCTGAAAACTGTCGAAACAGGGCTGCTGGCCGTCGATGCGGTCCACCAGCTGCTGACGCAGCTCATCGCTGAACTGCCCGCGGGCAAAGCCCAGCGCGCCCAGCGCGCGCTCCTGTCCGGCCAGCTCTTTTCCCTGCATAAAGCTGTAAAGCGCAACCATGCGGCCGGCGATTTGCGGATCGTCGATGCTGTCGTTGAGCTGCGGTACGATATTCAACAAGTGGCGGATAATGCGGCTAAACTGCCCGGTGGCCTCTTCGGCGGCAATCTCCCGGTCGCGCACGCGTTTACGCAGCGCCGCAAGCTGGGGCAGATACCACACCGCGCAGGCAATGCGCCAGCATAGCGCGCTACTGGCGGCGTCGCGCGCGGGCTCCAGTGCCGCATAAAACCGCGTGAGCTGCTCATCGACCAGCGCCGCGCCCGCCCGGCACTCCGCCGCATACAGTCTGCCGCCCGAGCACAGCCAGATATTTGACGCGCCGCGCTCGCACTGCAGCATATGTACCAACGCGCTTATCTGGCCTGCCAGCGTCCCCTGCTGCGCCAGTTGGTGCAGCTGCTGCTTCTGTAAGCGACGCGCGCGCGCAAACCAGTCGACCACCTCAGGCGTATTGCCCGCCATATTATTCATACCCCTCTCCCGGCTTAACGCTTTATACTTCAGCCAAGCAATAACCGTGCCTTATAGAAGGAGTCCTTATGCAACGTATTGTGATTATCGCGAACGGTGCCGCCTACGGCAGTGAATCCCTGTTTAATAGCCTGCGTCTGGCGATCGCCCTGCGCGAGCAGCAGTCAGACCTCGAACTGAAGCTGTTTTTAATGTCCGATGCGGTGACCGCCGGCCTGCGCGGCCAGAAGCCTGCGGAAGGCTACAACATTCAGCAGATGCTGGAGATCCTCACCGCGCAAAACGTGCCGGTGAAGCTGTGTAAAACCTGCGCCGATGGCCGGGGGATCGGCGCGCTGCCGCTGATTGACGGCGTGGAGATTGGTACCCTCGTCGAGCTGGCGCAGTGGACGCTGGCGGCGGATAAAGTTCTGTCCTTCTAAATATCTCCCGTTCAACGGGATTAAATATCAAGCTGGCGGCGTTTGGTGACCGAAAACAATGCCAGCTGAAAGCTTTCAGGAACAACGTCATTTTTGTTTAATCTTTATTCTTTTTTTTGATCAAAATCAGCATCTGCCTCCCTCCCCTTTGGTGTTATGCACAGAGCAAAGTGTGAACAATATCACGCGGGTTAATGGGCTGGCAGGATGCTGTAGACAGAAACGGGGTTAAGATTAAATGGCAATGGTAAAAGCAAGTTTAACGTTGTTTGGCGGTGATACGTTGGTGGTGCGTTGTTCCGAACGCTGCCATATTCACCTGATGAGCGCCAAAGTGCCTGGCGATAGTCATGCGGATATTCTGAGCGTACAGGACAGAGATAGCGCGTATCTGACCGTGCCTTACAGCGGCACCTGGAACGTTCTTATCGACAGCCACAGCCAGTCGCTGGAGCATTCAATAAGCTACGTTCCCGCCTGATAGCAAACGCCCGGGGAAACCCGGGCGATGTACTCTTAAGCCAGCCCGGGCTGGCTACTTTCCCCCAGCAGATGACGCACCTTGCCGACTAAATCGTCGAGGCAGGCATCGTGCATACCGAGCTTCCGCAGCTCCTGATCGAGCGAGAACAGATACTGAGCGTTGGTGCCAAGCGGCCCGCTGGCGCGCGCTATCAGCGGCGCAATGACCTGCGCGCTGGTGTCCGCCTCGAACAGCGGATGACGCGGATCCATAATAAAAACTAATGCGTTGACGGTGCGGCCATCGTCCAGATCCAGCTTGCACCAGGTCGGCAGGTAGCAGCCGGTGATCATCTCCCGCTTCCACAGCAGGGTCAGCTCTTCTTCCAGGGTTTCATCAGGCAGACGATAGGCGACGCCGGTGGTACGCCCGCCCTCTTTTAACGCCAGCATACGGCCAGGCTGAGTTGCGCTACCTCGCCCGGCGGTGAGCCGCAGGCAAAACGCGCGGTGCCAGCCCGGTAGGGTACCGGTACAGGATTCACGATACTCCAGCGCCGGGTTCCACATCAGCGAACCGTAGCCAAAGATCCACACCGAGCCATCGTCCGGACGACAGGCCAGGGTCGCCGCTAAAGAGGCTGCCCGCTGCTCTGCCGACCAAAGAAGCGATTCCTCAATAGCGCCAAACGCTGTTTTACAATCCGCATTCAGTAAGAAATCACGCGTTAACACTTTCTACTACCTCCGCCACTGCCCGCTTCCCGGCGATGATCTGGTGCCATCCGTGAAGTATTGCCGAATTATTATCCAGCTTTATTTGACAATAAGCAATGAACGAGCCGCGGGCAAGGGCTCAGGCAGCACATGTCGTAGCAAAAGCGATTACTTCTTCTTATGCCACTTATCATCATCGCCTTTTTGGTACTCATTTTTCACCGCCGCCCAGGCGACTTTGTGCGCGGTCTCTTCACGGCTGGCGTCGTCGCGTCGGTCTTCTTTATGCTTATACTGTTCCCAGGCGCTATTAAAGGCTTCTTTGTAAATCTCCTGAGCATGCGCGGGCAGAACGTGCTGAACGCTGTCGGGCAATTCACTTTTGTTGCTATAGGGCATGGCAACCTCCGGTTTAAGGGTGAATAGTGAGTCTGGTAGAGGATCAACCGGCTGGCAAGGCGAGAGATAAATGAGAAAGATGTTTTAGTAATTATCTGAATAATAAATATAAAAAAATAGTAACCGCAGTTTATGGCAATCTACCACTTTTACAGAGTCAGAGTGGTAAATTTAAGTAAAAAAACAAAATAGTCCCCGCAATGTCTGTTATTTTATTAACTTACAATATCTATAATTATAACACCTGCATACCTGGAGATAATTCATGACCGATGCACATGAGGCGGTGAAGACCCGCCACAAGGAGACCTCCCTCGCCTTTCCGGTTCTGGCGCTGGCGGTGCTGTTTTTCTGGGGAAGCAGCCAGTCACTGCCAGTGGTCGTTGCCATTAATATCCTGGCGCTGGTCGGGATTCTGAGCAGCGCGTTCAGCGTTGTTCGCCACGCCGACGTTCTGGCGCACCGCCTTGGCGAACCCTATGGTTCATTAATTTTAAGCCTTTCAGTGGTTATTCTCGAAGTCAGCCTGATTTCCGCATTAATGGCCACCGGCGATGCCGCGCCGACCCTAATGCGCGATACGCTTTATTCAATCATCATGATTGTCACCGGCGGGCTGGTGGGTTTTTCTTTACTGCTGGGCGGGCGCAAATTCGCCACCCAGTATATGAATCTGTTCGGCCTTAAACAGTACCTGATCGCCCTTTTTCCGCTGGCGATTATCGTCTTGGTCTTCCCGATGGCGCTGCCCGGGGCTAACTTCACCACCGGCCAGGCGCTGCTGGTTGCGCTGATTTCCGCCGCCATGTACGGCGTATTCCTGCTGATTCAAACGAAAACGCACCAGAGCCTGTTTGTTTACGAGCATGAAGATGATGGCGACGACGATGACCCGCACCACGGCAAACCGTCGGCGCATAGCAGCAAGTGGCACACCGCCTGGCTGCTGGTACACCTGGTTGCGGTGATCGCCGTAACCAAAATGAACGCCAATCCGCTTGAGACGTTGCTGACCAGCATGAACGCCCCCGTGGCCTTTACCGGCTTCCTGGTCGCGCTGCTGATCCTCTCTCCGGAAGGCCTTGGCGCGCTGAAAGCGGTGCTGAACAATCAGGTCCAGCGGGCGATGAACCTGTTCTTCGGCTCCGTGCTGGCCACCATTTCTCTGACGGTGCCGGTGGTAACGCTTATCGCCTTCCTCACCGGTAACGAACTACGCTTTGGCCTTGGGGCACCGGAAATGGTGGTGATGGTTGCCTCCCTGCTGCTGTGCCAGATTTCGTTCTCTACCGGACGCACCAACGTGCTGAACGGCGCGGCGCACCTGGCGCTGTTCGCCGCCTACCTGATGACCATTTTTGCCTGAGCCTCCCCCGGCGGCCTCTACCTCTGCCGGGGAGATAAAAAAAGCCTGCCGGTTTTGCAACGGGCAGGCTTTTGTCATTTCAGGCGCGATTACTTGCTGGTATCCAGCTCATCGAAGCCTTTAACCAGATCGTCGATGGCTTTCATCTGCTTGAGGAACGGCTCCAGTTTATCCAGCGGCAGCGCGGATGGACCGTCGCATTTCGCATGTTCCGGATCCGGGTGCGCTTCAATAAACAGGCCCGCGATGCCTACCGCCATCCCGGCGCGCGCCAGTTCGGCAACCTGCGCGCGGCGTCCGCCGGACGCGGCGCCAAACGGGTCGCGGCACTGCAGAGCGTGGGTAACGTCGAAGATAACCGGTGAGTTATTGGAGGCTTTTTTCATCACCCCGAAGCCCAGCATGTCGACCACCAGGTTGTCGTAGCCGAAGTTCGCGCCGCGATCGCAAAGAATGACTTTGTCATTGCCGCCTTCGATGAACTTATCGACGATATTGCCCATCTGGCCCGGGCTCACAAACTGCGGTTTTTTCACGTTGATCACCGCGCCGGTTTTCGCCATCGCTTCAACCAGGTCGGTCTGGCGGGCGAGGAACGCTGGCAGTTGAATAACGTCAACCACATCAGCCACCGGCTGAGCCTGGCTGGCTTCGTGAACGTCGGTGATGATTTTCACGCCGAACGTCTGCTTCAGCTCCTGGAAAATCTTCATCCCTTCTTCCAGCCCCGGCCCGCGATAGGAGTGGATGGAAGAACGGTTAGCTTTATCAAAAGAGGCTTTAAACACATAAGGAATGCCCAGCTTCTGCGTGACGGTCACGTAGTGTTCGCATATACGCATCGCCAGATCGCGGGATTCCAGCACGTTCATGCCACCAAACAGCACGAATGGCAGGTCGTTTGCTACGTTGATATCACCAATGCTAACCACTTTTTGTTTCATAAGTTCGCCTTATCAGGGTGTAACCGGAATGGTTTCAGACTAATGCAATGTAATTTGTTTATGCGAAATGGTGTTGATCTGCGCGCGGATCATCTCGCTGATGGGATCCTCCGGGCACTGTTCAACGAAGTAACTGAGGTCCTGCAGCGCCACGTGATCGCAATCGAGCTGGGCGTATATCAGCCCGCGATCGCGAATTTCGTACGGATCTTCCGGGTTGAACTGCAGCAGCGCCTCGCTGGTGCGTAACGCCAGCTCCATCTGCCGCTCTTCCATCAGCGCCGATTTGAGCGTGTCGAGCAGCTTGCGGATCACTTCCGCGTTATCGGCTTCGTCGAGATCTTCGTTAAACAGCTCGGCGACCGGGCTAATATTGCCCTTCAGCCACACTTCCAGCGTATGCTCGTTCAGCGTTTCGCCGTTAAACGGATTAATGAGCCACATCTCTTCGCTCTCTTGCGGATCGGCGCGCAGCAGCATCTGGGTCGGGAAAATAACCGGTACCACCGGCAGCGCCAGACGCTGTGCGATCCACAGCAGGATTGCGCCTAACGACACCGCGCTGCCCTGGCGGTTGTTGAGAACCTTATCAAGCCAGAGCACATCGGACAGACGGTAAACGCCGCGCGAATCGCTGAAGCCCCAGTCGTGATAGAACAGCTCCAGCAGACGCTCTATCTGGCGCTCCTGGTCCCAGGAAGAGGCAATCTCCTCCTGCGCCAGGGCCAGCAGCCGCTCCAGCTCATCCTGCACATAGTGCGTCGGAAAATCGTCGCGGATTAATTCAGAAATGAGGACCATGCCGTCACATAACGGCGCTTTATTAAATTCGAAATCAGCTAACGACCTCATGCCTTACCCCAATAACGGTATTCTTGTGATGGCGAGTTGAATAATGATAAACAACACCACCAGGGCCAGCAGAAAGGCGACAAACCGGCTCTGCTGACTGCGCGAGCGACGACGGCCCAGCGCGATAAATCCCAATGCGATATAAATGATAACGCCAAACAGCTTCTCAGTCAGCCATGTACCCTCTTCGGTAAACGGCAGATAGTGCGTTATTGCCATTAATCCAGCGCCGCTGAGAAACAGCAGCGTATCGCTACAGTGCGGCGCAATGCGGACCCAGCGCTGGTCGAGCAGGCGGTTCCCGCTCCAGCGCCACCAGTAGCGCAGCACGAACAGGCTGACCGAGACCACCACGCAGGCGATATGCAAATACAGTACCGCGTTAAACAGATTCATACCTCTCCCTGATAATGCCCGAGCGTCAGGCGCTCGTTGTCTCCATAATCGCGGCAGGTGGCAATATTGCCATAACCCGCCTCGCGAAAGAGTTCCCGCACCGCCTGGCCCTGCGTCCAGCCGTGTTCCAGCAACATCACGCCACCGGCAGCCAGATAGCGGCGGCCTTCGCGGATGATATGCGCCAGATCGGCCAGACCGCCATCGGCGGCGACCAGCGCCGTTTTCGGCTCAAAGCGGACATCGCCCTGCGCCAGATGCGGGTCGGTTTCGTCGATATAGGGCGGATTGCTGACGATGATGTCGAACTGCTGTCCGGCGAGCGCGCTAAACCAGTCGCTTTGCAGTACGCTGACGTTAGGGATCGCGAGATGCTCAACGTTACGCGCGGCCAGCGCGACCGCATCGGGCATCACATCGACGGCGGTGACGCGGCAGTCCGGGCGTTCGCTGGCCAGCGCCAGGGCGATCGCGCCGGTGCCGGTGCCGAGATCGAGAATGCGACACGGCTCATCGGATAAGCACGCCAGCGCCTGTTCAACCAGGCACTCGGTATCCGGACGCGGGATCAGCGTCGCGGGAGAGACGAACAGCGGCAGCGACCAGAATTCGCGCTGGCCCACCAGGTGAGCCACCGGTTCGCCCCGGGCGCGACGGCTCAGCAGCGTTTCCAGCTCGGCGGCCTGCGCCGCGGTCAGCGCCGTTTCGCCAAAGGCGAGGATATAGGTCCGCGCCCTGCCGGTCACGTGGCCCAGCAGGATTTCGGCATCCCGGCGCGGGCTTTCACTTTGGCTCAGGCGGGCGATGGCCTGGGTCAGCCACTGCTGAAAAGTCATCATTCCTGCTCGGAAAGGGCGGCCAGCTGATCGGCCTGATATTCCTGAACGATCGGCTCAATCAGCATATCCAGTTTGCCTTCCATCGCTTCGTCCAGACGATAAAGCGTCAGGTTGATGCGATGATCGGTCACGCGGCCCTGCGGATAGTTATAGGTGCGGTTGCGATCGCTGCGATCGCCGCTACCCAGCAGATTACGACGCTCGGAGGCTTCCGCCTGCTGGCGCCGGGACACTTCCGCGGCGCGGATGCGCGCGCCAAGCACCGACAACGCTTTCGCTTTGTTTTTGTGCTGGGAGCGTTCGTCCTGACACTCGACGACGATACCGGTCGGCAAGTGGGTAATACGGATCGCCGAATCGGTGGTGTTGACGTGCTGACCGCCCGCACCGGAGGAGCGGAAGGTATCGATGCGCAGATCGCTCGGACTGATATCCGGCATTTCGGCTTCCGGCAGCTCCGGCATCACCGCCACGGTGCAGGCGGAGGTATGGATACGCCCCTGGGATTCGGTGGCCGGTACGCGCTGCACGCGATGGCCGCCGGATTCGAACTTCAGTCGCCCATAGACGCCGTCGCCGCTGATTTTGGCGATCACTTCTTTAAAGCCGCCGTGTTCGCCTTCGTTGGCGCTCATGATTTCCACGCGCCAGCGGCGTGATTCCGCGTAACGGCTGTACATACGGAACAGATCGCCCGCGAACAGCGCCGCTTCATCGCCGCCGGTGCCGGCGCGAACTTCAACAAACGCGTTACGCTCGTCGTCCGGGTCTTTGGGCAACAGCAGAACCTGCAGCTGCTGCTCCATCTGTTCGCCCTTCTCTTTCGCTTCGCGCAGCTCTTCCTGCGCCATTTCGCGCATTTCCGGGTCATCGAGCATCAACTGCGCGGCTTCGATATCATCCTGCAGCTGGCGCCAGTCGGTGTAGCAGCGGGCGACGTCGCTCAGCTGCGCGTATTCGCGGGATAACGCACGAAACTTATCCTGATCGGCGATGGTCGCGGCATCGCCGAGTAGCGCCTGAACTTCCTCATGGCGTTCGTAAAGGGCTTCCAGTTTGGCAACAATAGAAGGCTTCATAGGCGTGAATTCACCCTGTCCTAAAAAAAGAGAGAAAGGTGCGCTATTCCAGCCCGAGGCTGTTGCGCAGAATATGCAGGCGTTCATCATCCCCGTCACGGGCGGCCTGCTGAAGAGATTTGGTTGGCGAGTGGATCAGGCGGTTAGTCAGCTTGCGTGCCAGATCCTGCATGATTTCCTGCGCATCGCCGCCCTGATTGAGCGCCGCCAGCGCTTTAGCCGTCAGCTCCTCGCGGACCTGATCGGCCTGGGAGCGATATTCGCGGATAGTCTCGCTGGCGCTCTGGGCGCGCAGCCAGGCCATAAATTCGCTGGCTTCCTGCTCAACAATGGTTTCCGCCTGCACCGCCGCGGCTTTACGCTGCGCCAGGTTGTGCTGAATGATGTTTTGCAGATCGTCCACGCTGTAGAGATAGGCGTTCGCCAGTTTGCCAACCTCCGGTTCGACATCGCGCGGAACGGCGATATCGACCAGCAGCATCGGCTGGTTGCGGCGCGCCTTCAGCGCGCGCTCCACCATCCCTTTACCAATAATCGGCAGCGGGCTGGCGGTAGAACTAATAATGATATCCGCTTCTTTAAGCCGCTCATCGATGTCGCTCAGGGCGATCACCTCCGCGCCGACTTCATCGGCCAACGCCTGAGCGCGCTCGCGGGTGCGGTTGGCAATCACCATTTTGCGCACCTTATGCTCGCGCAGATGGCGGGCCACCAGCTCAATGGTTTCACCGGCGCCGACCAGCAGCACGGTAACGCTGGAGAGCGATTCAAAGATTTGTCGCGCCAGAGTACAGGCGGCAAACGCCACGGAGACCGCGCTGGCGCCGATATCGGTTTCGGTACGCACGCGTTTGGCCACCGAGAACGACTTCTGGAACATGCGCTCCAGCTCGCTGACGTTCAGATGTCCGCGACTGGAATCAGCAAAGGCTTTTTTCACCTGCCCGAGGATCTGCGGCTCGCCCAGCACCAGCGAATCAAGACCGCTGGCGACGCGCATCAGATGGCTGACCGCATCGTTGTCCTGATGCCAGTAGAGGCTTTTGCGCAGGTCGTCTTCATTTAAGCCGTGGTAATCGCACAGCCAGCGGATAAGAACTTCCTGAAGGTTATCCTGCTCTTCGACGCTGAGGTAGAGTTCCGTGCGGTTACAGGTCGACAGCACCACCCCGCCCTGCACCATTGGCTGGGCCAGCAAGCTCTCCAGCGCCTGGTCGAGCGTATCCGGCGAAAACGTTACGCGTTCTCGCAGCGCTACAGGAGCTGTTTTGTGGTTAATGCCAAGAGCTAAAAGCGTCATTGTGAGGGAGTAGTACCAGCGTTGCTAAGGTTAGTCTGCAGGCATCATACAGGATGCGCGTAATCAATAAAAGAGAGGCTCCCCTTTTGGAGTAATAGCTAATCTGTAATAGCCATTAACGGTAATTTTTTGATTTCAGACAACTTGAACGTAGACGCTACCGCCCGGCAACGCTAGCATTAATGGTTATTATTGTAACCCGCTACACAAATCGGCCAGCTGTTACTCTCATTTGCCGCATTTCACTGTAGACATCAAGGATTTGTCATCATTATGAATCGACTGTTCCGCCTGTTGCCGCTGGCAAGCCTCGTTCTGACCGCCTGTGCGATTAATGCTCCGAAAGGGCCGGGTAAAAGCCCGGATTCACCGCAGTGGCGTCAGCACCAGCAAGATGTCCGCAATCTTAATCAGTTCCAGACGCGCGGCGCTTTCGCTTATCTCTCGGATGAGCAAAAGGTGTATGCCCGCTTCTTCTGGCAGCAAACCGGCCAGGACCGCTATCGCCTGCTGCTGACTAACCCGCTCGGCAGCACCGAGCTGTCGTTAACCGCCCAGCCAGGCAACGTGCAGCTGATTGACAATAAAGGACAAACCTACACGGCGACCGATGCCGAAGAGATGATTGGCCGCCTGACCGGCATGCCGATTCCGCTCAATAGCCTGCGCCAGTGGATTATTGGCCTGCCTGGCGACGCCACCGACTACTCGCTTGATGACCAGTACCGCCTGCGCGAACTGAACTACACGCAAAACGGCAAGACCTGGCACGTCACCTGGGGCGGCTACACCTCCGACACCAAACCGTCGCTGCCGGCCAATATGGAGCTTAACGACGGCAGCCAGCGCATCAAGCTGAAAATGGATAACTGGATTGTGAAATGATGACCCGCTGGCCCTCTCCCGCAAAGCTGAACCTGTTTTTGTACATTACCGGGCGGCGCGCCGACGGTTACCACACGCTGCAAACGCTGTTTCAGTTTCTGGATTATGGCGACACGCTGACGATTGAGCCGCGCGACGACGGCCAGCTGCGTCTGCTGACGCCGGTTGACGGCGTGCCGGATGAAGAGAACCTGATCATCCGCGCGGCCAGGCTATTAATGCAGGCCGCAGCGCAGGCCGGGACGCTTCCTGCGGGCAGCGGCGCCGATATCAGCATCAACAAAGTGCTGCCGATGGGCGGCGGCCTCGGCGGCGGCTCGTCCAACGCCGCGACCGTTCTGGTGGCGCTGAACCATTTATGGGGCTGTAATCTCTCGGAAGATGAGCTGGCGGCTTTGGGTCTGCAGCTGGGCGCCGACGTGCCGGTGTTCGTTCGCGGCCATGCGGCCTTTGCCGAAGGCATCGGGGAAATTCTGACCCCGGTCGAACCGGAGGAAAAATGGTATCTGGTGGCGCATCCGGGGGTCAGCATTCCAACGCCGATCATTTTTCGCGATCCGCAACTGCCGCGCGATACCCCGGCCAGGTCAATTAATACGTTATTAAAATGTAAATTCGGCAATGATTGCGAGGTTATCGCAAGAAAACGTTTTCGTGAGGTTGATGCGGCGCTTTCCTGGCTGTTAGAATATGCGCCGTCGCGCCTGACTGGCACCGGTGCATGTGTATTTGCTGAATTTGACACTGAATCCGCCGCTCGTCAGGTGCTTGAAAAAGCCCCGGCATGGCTGCATGGCTTCGTGGCGCGAGGTGTTAACATCTCTCCGCTCAAGCAGGCGCTGCGCTAAGTTCTGCTAAATTATAGCAAATTTGGCGAAAACGCCGGGGAAACTGAGTTACGGTGACAACGTCACCCTGTTCCAGACGTTGCATCGGGCTCTTTAATACACCGCCTGGATGAAATCGTGCCCACCCGCACAGTTTTTGGCCCATTTCATCCACCACTGGACGCATGCCTGAGGTTCTTCTCGTGCCTGATATGAAGCTTTTTGCTGGTAACGCCACCCCGGAACTAGCACAACGTATTGCCAACCGCCTGTACACTTCTCTTGGCGACGCCGCCGTAGGTCGTTTTAGCGACGGTGAAGTCAGCGTACAAATCAATGAAAACGTACGCGGTGGTGATATTTTCATCATCCAGTCCACTTGTGCTCCCACCAACGACAACCTGATGGAACTGGTTGTTATGGTTGATGCTCTGCGTCGTGCTTCGGCAGGTCGTATCACCGCTGTTATCCCTTACTTCGGTTATGCTCGCCAGGACCGTCGTGTTCGTTCTGCTCGTGTGCCTATCACCGCGAAAGTGGTTGCTGACTTCCTGTCCAGCGTCGGCGTCGACCGCGTTCTGACCGTTGACCTACACGCAGAACAAATTCAGGGCTTCTTTGACGTTCCGGTTGATAACGTATTCGGCAGCCCGATCCTGCTGGAAGACATGCTGCAGCTGAACCTGGACAACCCTATCGTGGTTTCTCCGGACATCGGCGGCGTGGTTCGCGCTCGCGCTATCGCCAAGCTGCTGAACGATACCGATATGGCTATCATCGACAAACGCCGTCCGCGCGCTAACGTTTCCCAGGTGATGCACATCATCGGCGACGTCGCCGGCCGCGACTGCGTAATGGTTGACGATATGATCGATACCGGCGGCACCCTGTGTAAAGCGGCTGAAGCGCTGAAAGAGCGCGGCGCTAAACGCGTCTTCGCTTACGCAACGCACCCGATCTTCTCCGGCAATGCTATCCAGAACATCAAAAACTCAGTGATTGACGAATTCGTCGTCTGCGATACCATTCCGCTGACGCCGGAAATCAAAGCGCTGGAAAAAGTCCGTACCCTGACGCTGTCTGGTATGCTGGCCGAAGCGATTCGTCGTATCAGCAACGAAGAATCTATCTCTGCTATGTTCGAACATTAATCGAGCCCGGCACAAAAACCCGCTGCGGCGGGTTTTTTTGTCTCTGAACCTTTTATTCTTCCACAAAATCATTCGGCATGCGTCAAGGCGGCAAGTGAATGAATCTCCGGCAGCGTACAGGCAGTACGGGATCGGGGTAAATGAACGCAGCCAACACAGAGGCATCCCGAAGGATGACGTGGAAATGACCGATGCCTCCTTCACCTGCCATTTAGTTGACAGATGATGCGCTCATGGATGAAACATTATTGTGAATAGATTATTTTCCTCACATGTGATGCCTTTCCGCGCCCTCATCGACGCTTGTTGGAAAGAAAAATATACCGCTTCGCGGTTTACTCGTGATGTGATTGCCGGGATTACCGTCGGGATTATCGCTATCCCGCTGGCGATGGCGCTGGCTATTGGCAGCGGGGTGGCGCCGCAGTACGGTCTCTATACCTCCGCGGTGGCGGGGATCGTCATTGCGTTAGCCGGCGGCTCGCGCTTTAGCGTTTCCGGGCCTACCGCCGCTTTCGTGGTGATCCTCTACCCGGTCTCGCAGCAGTTCGGGCTTGCCGGACTGCTGGTCGCAACCTTGATGTCGGGGATCTTCCTGATTCTTTTCGGCCTGGCGCGCTTTGGCCGCCTGATTGAGTATATTCCGCTATCGGTCACCCTCGGCTTCACCTCCGGGATCGGTATCACCATCGGTACCATGCAAATTAAAGATTTTCTCGGTCTGCAGATGGCGCACGTGCCTGAACATTATCTGCAGAAAGTCGGCGCGCTGGCGATGGCGCTGCCGACCATTAATCCCGGCGATGCCGCCATCGGCGTTGTCACGCTGGGCACGCTGATTATCTGGCCGCGTCTGGGGATTCGTCTGCCGGGCCACCTGCCGGCCCTGCTGGCGGGCTGCGCGGTGATGGGCGTGGTCAATCTGCTTGGCGGGCACGTTGCCACCATTGGCTCTCAGTTCCACTATATTCTCGCCGACGGCAGCCAGGGCAACGGTATTCCGCAGCTGCTGCCGCAGCTGGTGCTGCCGTGGGATATGCCGGGTTCAGACTTCACCCTCAGCTGGTCCTCGCTGCAGGCGCTGCTGCCGGCGGCGTTTTCCATGGCCATGCTCGGGGCGATTGAGTCCCTGCTGTGCGCCGTGGTGCTGGACGGCATGACCGGCACCAAACACAAGGCCAACAGCGAGTTGATTGGCCAGGGGCTCGGCAATATCGTGGCGCCGTTCTTCGGCGGCATTACCGCCACCGCCGCCATCGCCCGCTCGGCGGCCAACGTCCGCGCCGGGGCGACCTCGCCGGTTTCCGCCGTGATCCACGCGCTGCTGGTGATCATGGCGCTGCTGGTGCTTGCCCCTCTGCTCTCCTGGTTGCCGCTTTCCGCGATGGCGGCGCTGCTGCTGATGGTGGCATGGAATATGAGCGAAGCGCACAAGGTCGTTAACCTGCTGCGCTATGCGCCAAAAGACGACATTATCGTTATGCTGATGTGCATGTCGCTGACCGTACTGTTTGATATGGTCATCGCGATTAGCGTCGGCATCGTGCTGGCCTCCCTGTTGTTTATGCGCCGGATCGCGCGGATGACCCGCCTGGCGCCGGTCAACGTTGAGGTTCCGGATGATGTGCTGGTGCTGCGCGTCATAGGTCCGCTGTTTTTCGCCGCCGCGGAAGGATTATTTACCGATCTGGAAACGCGGGTCGCAGGCAAGCGTATCGTGGTGCTGAAATGGGATGCGGTGCCGGTGCTGGATGCCGGCGGACTGGATGCCTTCCAGCGTTTCGTGAAGAAGCTGCCGGAAGGCTGTGAGCTGCGCGTGTCGAACCTGGAATTTCAGCCGCTGCGCACCCTGGCGCGGGCAGGCGTTAAACCGATTCCGGGCCGCCTGAGCTTCTACCCGGACCGCAACGCCGCGCTGGCGGATATTTAATTACCCGGCGGCAGGCCCTGACGCCTGCCGCATCATCACGCCAATCGCCTGTTGAAGCCAGCCAAGCACCTCCGCCGTCATCCAGGTTCCCTTCATCAAATGCGGCTCCCGCGCCATGGCATAACGAAACTTCTGCTGCGTGTGGGGATCCGTTCCCGCATAAGACTGGAACAGCGCCAGCCAGCGCTGCGCCAGCTGCTGCCCCTCCGCCGATGCCGGGTCCCGCTTTTCACGACAGGCCCGATGCAGGTCGGCCACCAGCGCCGGCCACTCCATCAGGCGATCGAAATAGTGCTGCCGCGTAAACGCCAGCTCTTCGGCATTCAGATAGCGCGCCCAGATGGCCAGCTTGCTTTCCGCAAAGGCGCGGGTAATAAAATCAATCGTCTCCGGGGTCACCCCGGTTTGCTCGCGCATCTGCGGCTCGGCGGCGTGCATGTCATTCAGCCGGGTCAGAAACTCAGGCCTTCCGGCGGTATCCTGCTCCAGCTGCTCCATCCAGCGGGTTGCCAGCGCCATTGACTGCGGCGCGTCTGCCGGACAGCATTGGCGCATGAGCTGCTGCGCTTCGTTAACCAGCTCCAGCCAGATCTGATTGCGCTGCTCATCCTGCTCCGCGAACGGCAGCACCTGTAACTCCTGTTGACTAAACCAGCGATCGTACATTTTCATTAACTCCAGCGTTTGTAGCCAGGACTCCAGGTCGGGTTCGCCTCCGCTGTCCAGCTCTTCGCGCAGCAGCGCCAGGCGCTGGCGCAGCGTTGAGAGGGTTTGTAGCTGACGGTCGAGGGTGGTTATCTGCTTAACCAGCAGATCGGACAGCGAGAAAGCGTCCCGGTCGAGATAGTCCTTGATAGTGGCGAGTTCCAGCCCGGCCTGCGCCAGCGCTTTGATCATATGCAGCCGCTTAACGGCCGCCAGATTATATAACCGGTAACCCGCCGCGCTTCTGGCCGAAGGCGTTAGCAATCCCGTTTGTTCATAGTGATGTAGCGTACGGACGGTTATTCCAGCGCGTTTCGCCAGTTCTCCCACCTGAATTAACATGGTTGCTCCTTTCATCGGCCAGTGGCGCCACTCTGCAGCCTGACGTTACGTCAGGGTCAAGCGCTCAGTACCGGAATTGTATTAGGCAGACTGTGCCGATGAAAGATGAAGAGAGATAAGGAGGATTTGAGACAACAACAAGCGGGCAGCCTGAACGGACGACGTTAAAACGCACCAGCCGTTCACAACGGCTGGTGGTATGGAATTCACTCAACTGTGGCGATGCTGATCGCGGCGGCAGCGTTTGTCGTAGTGGCGAACCCACCAGTATCTGTCGCTAACCTGTTCATGACCGCCGACGCGAGCGCCAGCCAGCCACAGTACCGCGCCGACAAAGATACTCAGGATCGCGCCGTGTGCGAAAAACTGCGGCAGGTCAAGCTGCGGAAGCTGGTTTAAAATAGAGTAACCAACGCCGACAACCATGACGACCAACCCCAACCCCATCAGCACATTACCGAGTAACGAAGCGTTTCTGCGTTTCATATGTCACCTCCGGAACCTTGGGTTGCATGGGAATATCCCCAAATCTTATAGGTGTAGTATAGACAATGAGCAATATACCGATTGCGTGAAGGATCACAGAAGCGAACTTCTTGCCCACAAAAGTTTACAAATAACCCACTGAACAACATCAAATTCTAATTATTCAAACCCGTTATTACCTCTGTCAGCCGCGCTTCGCTGGCAGAACTTTGTCAACCGCGCGCGCAGACAGTACACTACGCGCCAGAGAACGACCCAAGCAGGATAAAAAAGTGAGCATAAAATTGATTGTCGGCCTGGCGAACCCCGGCGCTGAATACGCAGCGACCCGACATAACGCCGGCGCCTGGTACGTGGATTTACTGGCGGAACGCCACCGCGCGCCGCTGCGCGAGGAGAGTAAATTCTTCGGCTACACCTCGCGGATTAACCTTGCCGGCGAAGATGTCCGCCTGCTGGTGCCGACCACCTTTATGAACCTGAGCGGCAAAGCCGTCGGCGCGATGGCGACCTTCTTTCGCATTAACCCGGACGAAATCCTCGTCGCCCACGATGAGCTCGATTTACCGCCAGGCGTGGCTAAGTTCAAGCTGGGCGGCGGTCATGGCGGCCATAATGGCCTGAAAGACATCATCAGCAAGCTGGGCAATAACCCGAACTTTCACCGCTTACGCGTGGGAATCGGCCATCCGGGCGATAAAAATAAAGTTGTCGGTTTTGTGTTGGGCAAACCGCCCGCCAGCGAACAGAAGTTGATTGATGAGGCCGTTGACGAAGCGGCACGCTGCACCGAGGTGTGGCTGAAGGATGGCCTGACCAAAGCGACCAACCGTTTACACGCTTTTAAAGCGCAATAACCGGTCGGCGTGCGGAATTTTTGTCACGCACCGTGTATAATAGGCGAAGCTATTTACTTTTCTGCAATCTGTTCGCTGTAACAGGTTGATTATCCAAAGATTAAGGTGATTTAAATCATGGGATTCAAATGCGGTATCGTCGGTTTGCCCAACGTCGGCAAATCCACCCTGTTCAATGCGCTCACCAAAGCGGGTATTGAAGCGGCCAACTTCCCCTTCTGTACCATTGAGCCGAACACCGGTGTCGTGCCGATGCCCGATCCGCGTCTGGACAAACTGGCTGAAATCGTCAAACCGCAGCGCATTCTGCCGACCACGATGGAATTCGTCGATATCGCGGGCCTGGTAAAAGGCGCGTCGAAAGGTGAAGGTCTGGGCAACCAGTTTCTGACCAACATCCGCGAAACCGAAGCTATCGGCCACGTCGTGCGCTGTTTCGAAAACGACAACATCATCCACGTTAACAATAAAGTGGATCCGGCTGACGATATCGAGGTTATCAACACCGAGCTGGCGCTCTCCGACCTGGATACCTGCGAGCGCGCTATCCACCGCGTGCAGAAGAAAGCCAAAGGCGGCGATAAAGACGCGAAAGCCGAGCTGGCGGCGCTGGAAAAATGCCTGCCGCAGCTGGAAAACGCCGGTATGCTGCGTGCGCTGAAAAACCTGACCGAAGAAGACAAAGCGGCGATTAAATACCTGAGCTTCCTGACCCTGAAGCCGACCATGTATATCGCCAACGTCAACGAAGACGGCTTTGAGAACAACCCCTATCTCGATAAAGTCCGCGAAATCGCCGCCGCCGAAGGTTCGGTGGTCGTCGCCGTTTGCGCCGCCGTTGAGTCCGATATCGCCGAGCTGGACGATGCCGACCGCGATGAGTTTATGGCCGAGCTGGGTCTGGAAGAGCCGGGCCTGAACCGCGTTATTCGCGCCGGTTACGAGCTGCTGAACCTGCAGACCTACTTCACCGCAGGGGTGAAGGAAGTCCGCGCATGGACCATCCCGGTCGGCGCCACTGCCCCGCAGGCCGCGGGTAAAATCCACACCGACTTTGAAAAAGGCTTTATCCGCGCGCAGACCATCGCCTATGAAGACTTTATTACCTATAAAGGGGAACAGGGCGCCAAAGAAGCCGGGAAAATGCGCGCCGAAGGTAAAGACTACATCGTGAAAGATGGCGATGTGATGAACTTCCTGTTCAACGTCTAAGCTTTTCTTCGCAGTAACATCATCCATAAAATCCACGCGCTCGCGTGGATTTTTTTATTGCCCGCCATTGCCGTCAGTTCTGGCCCGCCGCCAGCGAATATTTCTTTATTTTGCGATACAGCGTGGCGATACCAATCCCCAGCTCGTCCGCCGCCTGTTTTTTATTACTGTAGCGCGAGAGCGCATCGCGGATCATCTGCCGCTCCATCTCTTCCAGCGCCGTCACGTTCTCCTCCTGAGCGAGGGTCGCTGCCGCGGAAGCAGAAGACGGCGGCTGACTCGCCAGCTCGCTGCTGCTCAGCAGATTGGGCGGCAGCAGCGACATATCGATGATTTCTCCCGACGGCACCACGTTGACCAGGTACTCCATCAGGTTGCTGAGTTCGCGAATATTGCCCGGCCAGCGGTAGCGTTTAAGGAAATCGATCACATCCTGCGCCACGCCGGGGTAAACGAGGTTGAGCCGGCCGGTATGCAGATGCAGGAAATAGTGAATCAGCAGCTCGATATCCTCCTGCCGTTCGCGCAGCGGCGGCAGGCGCAGCGGGATCACGTTCAGACGGTAATAGAGGTCCTCGCGAAACTTTCCTTCCGCGATGTACAGTTCAAGATTTTGATTGGTCGCGGAAATAATACGAATATCGACCTGAACCGGGTGGCTGGCACCCACCGGCTGAATCTCCCGCGATTCGATGGCCCGCAGCAGCTTGGCCTGTAGCGTAAGCGGCATATCACCAATCTCGTCAAGAAACAGCGTCCCGCTATTCGCCGCCTGAATCAGGCCAGTCTTACCGTTTGCCGATGCGCCGGTAAACGCCCCCTTCACGTAGCCAAACAGTTCGCTTTCTAACAGCTGCTCGGGTATCGCGGCGCAGTTAATCGCGATGAAGGGCTTTGCGTGGCGGTCGCTGAGCTTGTGGATTGCGCGGGCGACAACCTCCTTGCCGGTGCCGCTCTCGCCGGCAATCATCACGCTGGAAGGGCTCGGCGCCACGCGGCTGATCAGCTTTTTAAGCTGCCGCATGGGCCGACACTCTCCGACCATCGCCTCAATCTGCGGCCCTTCCTGCCCGCTGCTAAAATCGGCGGACGAGTGCGACTGATGGAACGCCATTAAAAATAGCCATTGATCCTGCACCGCGTGCAGTTGGCCGATAATGAGCTCCTTGCGATCGTCAAAGGAGATAATGTGCTGCATATGTCCGTGCTTGAAATTATCTTCGAAGGTCAACGGCTGAAACTGGATTGCCTTACCAATAACCTGTCCCTGCGTCACGCTCATTATTTTCAGCGCGGCCTGATTGGCAAATTTGACTATTTGATCGTTACCCACCACCAGCACGCCCTGATCCATATTTTCAATCATGGTTAAAAATATTTTATGGATATTGTCGCCGACCGCTCGTTCCTGTAAAAATCGGGAAACGAATATGGTTGATACATGGCGAACATAATCAGAAAACTCCTGGATATTCGCATTAATACGCTCCTGCTGCTCGCGCGTCAGCGCGACAAGGCTAATAACGCCGACGCAGCGGTCGTGATACATCACCGGGGTGCCAAGAAAGGCTTTCTCTTCACATTTATCTTTATTGTTACAGCCTTTGCAAAGGGGGTCGAAGCGGGAATGAGTGACGACTTTTTCGGTCTGTGTTTCAATAATGTAGCGAAGAAGCCGCGAGTTTGAATTTAATTTATAGCCAATCTGCTTACTATAAGCCCCGGTTCCGGCTACCCGGTATAATTCGTTATCGACAATTTCGACTTCCAGCTGGAGGACGCTGGAAAGCATCCGTGCAAACTTCTGAATTGTAGGCTGAATTTGCATTAAAATGGAGGGTGTTTTGGACGGTATCATGTATATCGGCCTTCTCATTATTGCGCACCTGAAGAGCGTCGAGCGCGGTGGCTTTATTTATGTTCTGCAGATGATATCACTCCCTTTGCCAGGGAGCATTGATATAGATAGGGCTAATCTCGGCACCTTATCTTAAATATGCAATAGGAATCACAGTTTCTTATCATTATGATAAATTTATGGCGACTTTTATCATATTGGTGCGATGCGCAGATGATAATCCCATTATTCCTGACGCCAGCAATTGCCCATTACGCTGAAATTTATGGCGGGAGTAAAAACGTCCCCTCTCCCCGTCGCCAAATACTATCCTGAATTCGTGACAGACTTAGCATAATCCTAACCGTTCAATCCTGTCCGCCGCCTCTCCTCGAGAATTTGGCACGCTTATTGTTAGTGATAATACAGCGCTGGCAGTCGCTAATTCGGCAACTCTGTATATCCGACCGCACAGCAATCATTAAGCCGTCATTTACGACCAGGATTGAAACATGAAAACTGTTAACGAACTGATTAAGGATATCAATCAACTTAACTCGCATCTCAGTGAGAAAGACTTTCTGCTGACCTGGGAACAAACGCCGGATGAGCTGAAACAGGTGCTGGATGTCGCCGCCGCGCTGAAAACGCTGCGCGCTGAAAATATCGCCACCAAAGTGTTTAACAGCGGCCTGGGCATTTCCGTGTTTCGCGATAACTCAACCCGCACCCGCTTCTCCTATGCTTCCGCGCTCAACCTGTTAGGTCTGGCCCAGCAGGATCTGGATGAGGGAAAATCGCAGATTGCCCACGGCGAAACGGTGCGTGAAACCGCCAACATGATCTCCTTCTGCGCCGACGCCATCGGCATCCGTGATGACATGTTCCTTGGCGCGGGCAACGCCTATATGCGCGAAGTCGGCGAGGCGCTGGATGACGGCCACAAGCAGGGCGTGCTGCCGCAGCGTCCGGCGCTGATCAATTTACAGTGCGATATCGACCACCCAACGCAGTCCATGGCGGACCTCGCCTGGCTGCGCGAGCACTTCGGCTCGCTGGAGAACCTGAAAGGCAAGAAGATCGCCATGACCTGGGCCTATTCGCCGAGTTACGGGAAACCGCTTTCGGTACCGCAGGGCATTATCGGCCTGATGACCCGCTTCGGTATGGAGGTCACCCTCGCCCACCCGGAAGGCTATGACCTGATCCCGGACGTTATCGAAGTGGCGAAAAACAACGCACAGGCCTCCGGCGGCAGCTTCCGCCAGGTCAACAGCATGGAGGAAGCCTTTAAAGACGCCGATATCGTCTATCCGAAATCCTGGGCGCCGTACAAAGTGATGGAAAAACGCACCGAACTGCTGCGCGCTAACGACCACGAAGGGCTGAAGGCGCTGGAGAAAGCCTGCCTGGAACAGAACGCCGGGCATAAAGACTGGCACTGTACGGAAGAGATGATGAAGCATACCCGCGACGGCGAAGCGCTGTACATGCACTGCCTGCCGGCGGATATCACCGGCGTCTCCTGCGAGGCGGGCGAAGTCACCGAAGGGGTCTTCGAGAAGTACCGGATCCCGACCTACAAAGAGGCAAGCTGGAAGCCGTACATCATCGCCGCGATGATCGTCTGCCGCAAATACGCGAACCCGGGCAAGGTGCTGGAGCAGCTGCTCAAGGACGCGCAGAAACGCATCAAATAATCCCCCGGCTGGCCCACGGGCCAGCCCCACGACTGTCGAACTTCAAAGGATAAGGATCGAGTATGTCTGCTTTCTCATTGAAAATGGATATTGCCGAAAACCGTTTTTTTAACGCGGAGACTTCACCGCTGTTTTCACGCCAGCAGGCGCAGCAGGCTCGCCGCTTTCATCAAAAGATTACCGGCTATAAGCCCACGCCGCTGGTGGCGCTGAACGAACTTTCCGCCCTGTTTGGCGTGCAAAAAATCCTCGTCAAAGACGAATCCCGGCGCTTTGGCCTCAACGCCTTCAAAATGCTCGGCGGCTCTTACGCCATCGCCCGGCTGCTATGTGAAAAATACGATTTAGATATCAACGACCTCTCCTTCGAAACGCTTAAATCCAGCATCAAAGAGAAGATGACTTTCGCCACCACCACCGACGGCAACCACGGCCGCGGCGTGGCGTGGGCGGCCCGCCAGTTAGGCCAGAACGCGGTCATCTATATGCCGAAAGGCTCCGCGCAGGAGCGGGTTGACGCCATTCTGCGCCTCGGCGCGGAATGCATCGTCACCGACATGAACTACGACGACACCGTCCGCTTTACCATGCAGACCGCGCAGAATAACGGCTGGGAGGTGGTGCAGGACACTGCCTGGGAAGGCTACACAAAAATTCCGACCTGGATTATGCAGGGCTACGCCACCCTCGCCGATGAAGCGGTAGAACAGCTCTCCTCAATGGGTATCGCCCGCCCTACGCACGTGCTCCTGCAGGGCGGCGTGGGCGCGATGGCCGGCGGCGTGCTGGGCTATCTTGCCGACGTCTACGGCGCAAAGCATCTCCATTCCATTATCGTCGAGCCGGAGCTGGCCGACTGTCTCTACCGCTCTGCGCTGAAGGGCCAGATGGTCAACGTCAGCGGCGATATGGCGACCATTATGGCCGGCCTTGCCTGCGGTGAGCCCAACCCGCTGGGCTGGGAAGTGCTGCGCAACTGCGCCACGCAGTTTGTCTCCTGCCAGGACGCCGTCGCCGCCCTCGGCATGCGAGTGCTGGGAAACCCGACGGGCCAGGATCCGCGCATTATTTCCGGCGAATCCGGCGCTGTCGGTCTCGGCCTGCTGGCGGCGATTCATTTCCATCCGCAGCGCGACGCGCTGATGCACAAGCTCAAGCTGGACAGCCGCTCTGTGGTGCTGGTGATTAGCACCGAAGGCGACACCGACGTTAAGCACTATCGCGAAGTCGTCTGGGAAGGCAGGCATCCGGCGGCGCAGTAGCCGACTTGGCAAAATTCCTCCCGCCGTGCGGGAAGCTCGTATTCAGAACTGGAGAACATCGTTATGGCTAAGCAAATTCCGTTCAACGCAATCCTGGAAAAATCAAAACAGTACGAAAAAGAGATGACCCGTTTCCTGCGCGATATGATCGCTATCCCCAGCGAAAGCAGCGATGAGAAGCGCGTGGTGCACCGCATTAAAGAAGAGATGGAAAAAGTCGGCTTCGATAAAGTTGAAATCGATCCGATGGGCAACGTGCTGGGCTACATCGGCCACGGCCCGCGTCTGCTGGCGATGGACGCGCACATTGATACCGTCGGTATTGGCAATATCAAAAACTGGAACTTCGACCCGTACGAAGGTATGGAAACCGATGAGCTGATCGGCGGACGCGGCGCGTCTGACCAGGAGGGCGGAATGGCCTCCATGGTATACGCCGGTAAAATTATTAAAGATCTGGGCCTGGAAGATGAGTATACCCTGCTGGTCACCGGTACCGTTCAGGAAGAGGATTGCGACGGCCTGTGCTGGCAGTACATCATCGAACAATCCGGCATACGTCCTGAATTTGTGGTCAGCACCGAGCCCACCGACTGCCAGATTTACCGCGGGCAGCGCGGGCGTATGGAGATCCGCGTGGAGGTTCAGGGCGTCAGCTGCCACGGCTCCGCCCCGGAGCGCGGCGATAACGCCATCTTCAAAATGGCGCCGATCCTGACCGAGCTGGAGCAGCTTTCGCAGAAGCTGGGCTATGACGAATTCCTCGGCAAAGGCACCCTGACCGTTTCCGAGATTTTCTTCACCTCGCCGAGCCGCTGCGCGGTGGCGGATAGCTGCGCCGTCTCCATCGACCGCCGGCTGACCTGGGGCGAAACCTGGGAAGGCGCGCTGGATGAAATCCGCGCGCTGCCGGCGGTGAAAAAAGCCGCCGCGGTGGTCTCGATGTACAACTACGAGCGTCCCTCCTGGACCGGCCTGGTCTACCCGACCGAATGCTACTTCCCGACCTGGAAAGTGGAAGAGAACCACTTCACCGTCCGCGCCCTGAGCAACGCCTATGAAGGGCTGTTCGGCAAAGCGCCGGTGGTGGATAAGTGGACCTTCTCCACCAACGGCGTCTCCATTATGGGCCGCCACGGCATTCCGGTTATCGGCTTTGGGCCAGGGAAAGAGCCGGAAGCCCATGCGCCAAATGAGAAAACCTGGAAATCGCATCTGGTGACCTGCGCCGCGATGTATGCCGCCATCCCGCTGAGCTGGCTGGCCACGGAGTAATCGTTCGTCCTGTCTGCCGCCGCGTCCTGCGGCGGCATATTGAGGTTTCTATGCGCGTACTGATTAAAAATGGCCTCGTCGTCAACGCCGACGGCCAGGTGAAGCAGGACCTGCTTATCGAAGATGGCCTCGTCAAGCGCCTTGCCGATTCAATTGAGGCCGAACAACCCTGCGAAGTGATTGACGCCGAGGGCTGCTACGTGATGCCCGGCGGCGTCGACGTTCATACCCATTTCAATATTGACGTGGGTCTCGCCCGCAGCTGCGATGATTTCTTTACCGGCACCCGGGCCGCGGCCTGCGGCGGTACCACTACCATTGTTGATCATATGGGCTTCGGGCCCGTCGGCTGCCATCTACGCCACCAGTTCGAAGTCTATCGCGGCTACGCCGCCTATAAAGCCGTTATCGACTACAGTTTTCACGGCGTTATCCAGCACGTTAACCACGGCATTCTCGACGAGATTCCGATGATGGTGGATAGCGGCATCAGCAGCTTTAAGCTCTATCTGACCTACCAGTACAAACTCAACGATGATGAGATATTGCAGGCGATGCGCCACCTCCAGCGCGCCGGCGCGCTGACTACCGTGCATCCCGAAAACGATGCCGCCATCGCCCAGCGCCGTGCTGAATTTATCAACGCCGGTAAAACCGCGCCGCGCTATCACGCCCTGAGCCGCCCGCTGGAGTGCGAGGCGGAAGCTATCGCCCGAACCATCAACCTTGCGCAGCTGGCGGGTAACGCGCCGCTGTATATCGTGCATCTTTCCAACGCCCTGGGTCTGGAATATCTACGCCTGGCCAGAAGACGCCGCCAGCCGGTGTGGGTGGAGACCTGTCCGCAGTATCTGCTGCTGGACGAGCGCTGCTACGAGCGCGAAGACGCGCTTAACTATCTGCTCAGCCCTCCTCTGCGCAACGCCAGCAACAACGATGCGCTATGGAGTGGTATCAGCAATGGCGACATTGACACGGTCGCCACCGACCACTGCGCGTTCTCAGCACAGCAGCGCAGGCAGATCTCCGGCGGCGACTTTAGCCGCTGCCCGAACGGTCTGCCGGGAGTGGAAAACCGCCTGCTGCTGCTGTTCTCGCATGGGGTCATGACCGGGCGCATCACCCCCGAGCGCTTTGTGGCGCTCACCAGCGCCAATCCGGCGAAGCTGTTTGGCCTGTGGCCGCAGAAGGGCTTGCTGGCGCCCGGCGCCGATGGCGACGTGGTGATCATCGACCCCAAACGCACCACCACCATTCGCCACGACATGCTGCACGACAACGCTGACTATTCACCCTATGAGGGCTTTATCTGCCAGGGCGCGATTCGCCAGACGCTCTCCCACGGCAGGGTGATTTTTGATAACGGCACCTTTAGCGGCACCGCCGGGCAGGGCCGTTTTTTACGCCGACAACCCTTTTCCACCGCTCACCTGGCCGTCAGCGGAACAGAAACGTAATGAGAGGATGCTATGAGTAAAAAAATTGTTCTCGCTCTCGGCGGGAATGCGCTGGGCGACGATCTCGCCGGACAGATGCAGGCCGTACGGCACACCGCGCGGACGATCGTCGATCTTATCGCCCTTGGTCATCAGGTGGTGGTGACTCACGGTAACGGCCCGCAGGTGGGCATGATCAACCAGGCCTTTGAAGCCGCGGCCAAGACCGAGGCCCACACGCCCATGCTGCCGATGTCGGTCTGCGTAGCGTTGAGCCAGGGCTACATCGGCTACGACCTGCAGAACGCGATTCGCGAAGAGCTGCTGTCGCGCCAGCTGGATATTCCAGTGGCGACCCTGATAACCCAGGTGGAAGTGGACGCTAACGATGAAGCTTTTCTTAATCCGACCAAGCCCATCGGCTCGTTCTTCAGCAAAGAAGAGGCCGAAAAGCTGAGCCAAAACGGCTACATCATGAAAGAGGACGCCGGGCGCGGCTACCGTCGCGTCGTGGCATCGCCTAAGCCGGTCGATATTATCGAGAAACAAACGGTAAAAGCGCTGATGGATGACTGCCACGTGGTGATCACCGTCGGCGGCGGCGGCATTCCAGTGATTCGCGAGGGTAACCATCTGCGCGGCGCCAGCGCGGTCATCGACAAGGACTGGGCCAGCGCGAAGCTGGCGGAGACGATCGACGCCGACCTGCTGATCATTCTCACCGCCGTGGAAAAGGTGGCGATCAACTTCGGTAAACCTGGCGAACAGTGGCTGGATAACCTCTCCCTGCGCGATGCCGAACGTTTTATCGCAGAGGGACACTTTGCCAAAGGCTCGATGCTGCCGAAAGTGGAAGCCGCCGCCGCCTTCGCCCGCTCCCGGCCGGGACGCCAGGCGCTGATCACCATGTTAAGCAAAGCCAAAGAGGGTATCGAAGGGAAAACCGGCACCATCATTAGCCAGTAAGCCACGCGTTGCCGGGCGCCTCCCGGCAACATTTCCCCTGGCAGGACCTCAGATTTCCACCGCCTCCACGGCATATTCCTGCTGGCCCGCCTGTTTCACCTGGTTCATCAGCCCCCCCGGCGCGCCGTTTTTCACCTGCAGGATCTCCGCCAGCACGCTGATGGCGATCTCGTTTGGCGTCTCGGCGCCGATGTCGTAGCCAATCGGCGCCCGCAGGCGGCTGATATCCGCCTCCGGCACGCCGTTCTCCCGCAGCTGGCGTACAAAGGCCTGCACTTTCCGCCGACTGGCCAGCAGCCCCAGCCAGGCGACCGGCTGGGTTATCAGCCTGTCCAGCGCCTCCCAATCCTGGTTGTTGGTGGCAATCAGCACGAAATCCTGCGGCCGTACCGCCATCGCCTCCACCACGTCCGTGAAGCTGGCGGCGTGCGCCAGCCGCGCCGAAGCGGGGAAAGCGTCGGGACAGAGGCTTGCGGCATAGGTATCGCCGACGCAGATATCAAAATCCAGCAGCGCCGCGGCGTGGGCAACCGCGCGGTTAACGTGCCCGGCGCCGACCAGCAGCAGGCGCGGGCGCAGGCCGTGAACGCTGATGTATACCGACATCGCGCCGCCGCAGTCGGAGCCCACGGCGTCGCTGCCGGTGCGCGCCATACGGCCGTGAAACATTCGCGATTCCCGCTCGCGCAGCGCCGCCTGCGCCGCATCGATAACTTTACGCTCTACCATCCCGCCGCCAATGGTCCCCACAATCGAACCGTCCTCTCGGATCAGCATCTGAGCGGCGTGTCGGGGGGTGGAGCCCCGGCTTTCAACAATCTGCGCGAGGGCAAAGGGGCGGTTCTGTTCTTCAAGCCGTGCTGCTTCTGCGAAAATATTCATACCAACCTCAAAGGCAATTTCTTTTACGGTTTTGGGGATTGTCTGCGATATTGCCCGGCTTCTCAGTTTGAGAGCTCACCCTCCGTTGAAAATACCGTCGCAGCGACCGATTATGGCTATGCAATATTTATACTGCCCCGCCGTTTTTTATCGCGAATTGTGAATCAGGTCATTTTTTTAGCCCTGGCGACGTTGAAATTAGGCTATCGCGCCGATTATTCCGTCAACCGCCGAGCCAAATTTCCGCCGCCCGCTGAAAACGCCGCCGGGCGGCCCGGGTAAATTATCATTCTGATATTTGCGATCTGATTTTGAGAAATCTCACCCGCTCAAAAAACGTATTGATTTGAGTTCTCATTCCCCAACGATGAAATTATTCACGCCGCGGCGTTGAGTTTCGACCTGGTTCACAAATTAATTATTCCGCCGCCGCGGTTTGAATAACTGGTGTGATTGTTGCTCCTCTTCCGTTATCCGTCGGGATGATGACCACCGGCAATGTCGATCTTACAATGATATCTAAGGAGTGGGTTATGGGAGATATAATGCGTCCCGTGCCGTTTGAGGAGCTATTAACGCGCATTTTCGATGAGTATCAGAGTCAGCGATCTATTTTTGGCATTCCTGAACAGCAGTTTTATTCGCCGCAGGCGCAGCGTTCGATCGGCGTATTCGGCGAAAGCTGCGCCACGCCTCTCGGCCCGGCTGCCGGGCCGCACACCCAGCTGGCACAGAACATTATTACCGCCTGGCTAACCGGCGGGCGGTTTATAGAGCTGAAAACCGTTCAGATCCTTGACCGCCTGGAGCTGGAAAAGCCCTGTATCGATGCGGAAGATGAGTGCTTCAATACCGAATGGTCCACTGAATTTACCCTGAAAAAAGCCTGGGATGAGTACCTGAAAGCCTGGTTCGCCCTGCATCTGCTGGAGCAGGTCTTTCCGCTGGCGACGAACAAAGAGAGCAAGTCGTTTATTTTCAATATGAGCGTCGGCTACAACCTTGACGGTATTAAGCAGCCGCCGATGCAGGAATTTATCGACAACATGATGGACGCCTCCGCGCATCCTAAATTCGCCCAGTACCGCGACACGCTGAACCGCTGGCTGCAAAATAAACCCTTTATTGACAGCCTGCCAACATGCGCGCGCAAAGACGGGCTGGACAACCTGGCGCAGCGCGTACCGGCCAGGCTGGTCCAGGGCGTCACCCTCTCGACGATGCACGGCTGCCCGCCGGATGAGATCGAAGCCATCTGCCGCTATATGCTGACCGAGAAAAATCTCAATACCTTTGTGAAGCTCAATCCGACCCTGCTCGGCTATCCGCGCGTGCGCCAGATCCTCGACGCCTGCGGCTTCGGCTATATCGGCCTTAGCGAAGCGTCGTTTGACCACGACCTTAAGATCGACCGGGCGCTGGAGATGCTGACGCGCCTGATGGCGCTGGCGAAGGAGCGCAGCCTCGGCTTTGGCGTCAAGCTGACCAACACCCTCGGCACCGTCAACAACAAGGGGGCGCTGCCCGGGGATGAAATGTATATGTCCGGGCGCGCGCTGTTCCCGCTCTCTATCAACGTGGCCGCCCTGCTCTCGCGGGCGTTTGACGGCAAGCTGCCGATCTCCTACTCCGGCGGCGCCAGCCAGCTCAACATTCGCGAGATTTTCGACACCGGTATTCGCCCTATCACCATGGCCACCGACCTGCTGAAGCCGGGAGGATATCTGCGCCTGAGCGAGTGCATGCGCGAGCTGGAGAAAGCCGACGGCTGGAACATGACGCAGATCGATGTCGAGCGCCTCAACGCGCTGGCGGAAAAAGCGGTGAGCATGGACTACACCCAGAAACAGTGGAAGCCGGAAGAGCGCATTGATACCGGCGAGCCGCTGCCGCTGCTGGACTGCTACGTCGCCCCCTGCGTGACGGCCTGCGCCATCAAGCAGGATATTCCGGAGTATATCCGCCTGCTGGGCGAGCATCGCTACGCCGACGCGCTGGAGCTGATCTATCAGCGCAACGCTTTACCGGCCATCACTGGCCATATCTGCGATCACCAGTGCCAGTACAACTGTACGCGGCTGGATTACGACAGCGCGCTCAACATCCGCGAACTGAAAAAAGTGGCGCTGGAGAAAGGCTGGGACGCGTACCGTAGCCGCTGGCATAAGCCCGCGGGATCCGGCTCCCGGCACCCGGTAGCGGTGATCGGCGCAGGCCCTGCCGGTCTCGCCGCCGGCTACTTCCTCGCCCGCGCCGGGCATCCGGTCACGGTTTTTGAACGTGAAGCCAACGCCGGGGGCGTGGTACAGAATATCATTCCGCAGTTCCGCATTCCCGGGGAACTTATCCAGCACGATATTGATTTTGTCGTCGCCCACGGCGTCAAAATTGAATACGGTTGCGATCCGCATCTGAGCGTGGAAAAGCTGCAGGCGAAAGGTTTTCGTTACGTGCTGGTCGGCACCGGTACCGATAAAAACAGCGGCGTGAAGCTGGGCGGCGACAACCAGAACGTGCATAAGTCGCTGCAGTTCCTGCGCCAGTTTAACCGCGGCGCCGAGCTGAATCTGGGCAAACATGTGGCCGTGGTCGGCGCCGGCAATACCGCGATGGACTGCGCCCGCGCGGCGCTGCGCGTACCGGGCGTGCAGAGCGCGACCATCGTCTATCGCCGTTCTCAGCAGGAGATGCCCGCCTGGCGCGAAGAGTACGATGAGGCGCTGCTCGACGGCGTCGGCTTCGAGTGGCTATGTAACCCGGAACAGTTTAACGCCGACGGAACGCTCGTCGTACGCGTCATGAAGCTGGGCGAGCCGGATGAGAAAGGCCGCCGCCGTCCGGTAGAAACCGATGAACTTCGCACGCTGAAAGTCGACTCCCTGATTACCGCCATCGGCGAGCAGCAGGACGGCGAAGCGCTGTCGGCAATGGGGATCCCGCTCGACCCGCAGGGCTGGCCGGTGGTCAACGCCGATGGCGAGACCAGCAAGCCGAACGTCTTCCTGATCGGCGACGTTCAGCGCGGCCCCTCATCTATCGTCTCCGCTATCGGCAACGCGCGACGGGCCACGGACGTGATTCTGGCCCGGGAAAATATCGCCAGCCGCTACGGAAACAAAGTCTGGAACAATGTCGATCCGGCGAAGGTGTACCAGCGCAAAGGCGCCATCGCCGTCACCCTGGTGGATAAAAACCAGCGCGAGGCTTTTGTCGAGCAGGAAGCCAGCCGCTGCCTGGAGTGTAACTACGTGTGCAGCAAGTGCGTCGACGTCTGTCCGAACCGCGCCAATATTTCCGTGGCCGTCCCGGGCTTCCAGAATCGCTTCCAGACCCTGCATCTGGACGCTTATTGCAACGAATGCGGCAACTGCGCTCAGTTCTGCCCGTGGCAGGGAAAACCGTATAAAGACAAAATCACCGTGTTCAGCCTGGAGCAGGATTTTGTCAACAGCACCAATCCGGGCTTCTTCGTCGCGGGCGCCAGCGTCAAAGTGCGTCAGGACGACCAGACGTGGCAGCTGGAAATAAACGACCGCGGCCAGTTTAACGAGGTACCGGCCCAGTTGGATGCCATGTGCCGCATCATAAGCCATATTCATCAGCACCAAAGCTATCTTCTGGGAGGCGTTGAAGTATGAGTATCCTGATCCTGAAAAATGCCACCGCCGCGCAGATCTATCCGGCGAAAGTGTGGGAGAACGTCGATATCGCCATTGAGAATGATAAAATTCTCGCTGTCGGCCCCGGCCTGTGCCAGCGCTATCCGCAGGCGCAGGTGAAAGAGATGCGCGGGCAACTGGTGATGCCCGGCATGGTCTGCTCGCACAATCACTTTTATTCCGGCCTTTCCCGGGGGATTCAGGCCAATATCGCCCCCAGTCCGGACTTTATCTCCACGCTGAAAAACCTGTGGTGGCGCCTTGACCGGGCGCTGGATGAAGAGTCGCTCTACTACAGCGGGCTGATCTGCGCTATGGAGGCCGTACGTAGCGGCTGCACGGCGGTTATCGATCACCATGCGTCGCCCCACTATATCACGGGCTCCCTGAGCCAGTTGCGCAACGCCTTCCTCAAAATCGGGCTGCGCGGGATGACCTGCTTCGAAACCACCGACCGCAACTTTGGCAGCCGCGAGCTGCGCGACAGCGTTGAGGAGAACATTCGTTTCGCCAGAGAGATCGACGCCGCCCGCGAGAAGGGAGACCAGCCTTATCTGGTCGAGGCCCATATCGGCGCCCATGCGCCGTTCACCGTGCCGGATGAAGGTCTGGCGATGCTGGGCGAAGCGCTAAAAGCCACCGGCCGCGGCCTGCATATCCACGCGGCGGAAGACCGCTACGATGTCTCTCACAGCCATCACCTTTACGGCAAGGATCTGCTGGCGCGGCTGGCGGAGTTCGGCCTTATCAACAGTAAAACGCTGATTGCTCACGGTCTGTACATCTCCGATGCTGACGTGGAGCTGCTCAATGCGCAGGACGGTTTCCTGGTGCACAACGCGCGCTCCAATATGAACAACCACGTCGGCTACAACCACCGCCTGCCGCAGATCCGCAATCTGGCGCTCGGTACCGACGGCATCGGTTCCGATATGTTCGAGGAGATGAAGTTTGCCTTCTTTAAACACCGCGACGCCGGCGGGCCGCTGTGGCCGGACAGCTTCGCGAAGGCGCTGAGCAACGGCAATGAACTGTTGAATCGCAACTTCAACGCCCGCTTTGGCCGCCTTGAGGCGGGCTATAAAGCGGACCTCACCCTTTGCGACTATATGGCGCCGACGCCGCTTATCGCGGAAAACATCGCCGGGCATATCGCCTTCGGCCTGGGGTCAAACAGCGTGCGCAGCGTCATGGTGAACGGCGTGATGATCTACGAGGATCGCCAGTTCAGCTTCGACTGCGAGCCGATATTCCGCGAAGCGCAGAAAGTGGCGAAAAAAATGTGGGCGCGAATGGACGCGCTCCCCGCGTAGCCCGCGTAGCCCGCGTAAAAACGCTAAACCGGCCTGGCAAGCCGGTTTTTTTTGCTGACAGAACGCGGGCGTGTGAAATTGCCCGGGGGCTTCCGCGCCGCCGGGCGCAACGTTTACAGCGACAGCAGCGCGGCGGTGGCGATATTGCGCTGCTTTTGCAGCGCGCTGAGCTGCTCTTCGGTCATGATACTCAGCGCCGCCGTCGGGCAGACGTCAACGCAGGCGGGGCCGCGCTCCCGGGCGCCGCAAAGATCGCACTTAACGATAACCGGCGTCAGGCCGGCCGCCACCTCGATGGCAATCGCCCCAAACGGGCAGGCGATCGCGCAGCTCTGGCAGCCAATGCAGCGCCCGCCTTCGGCTTCCACCTTCTCCGCCCCCATGCTCAGCGCCCCGGTCGGGCAGGCGCCCACGCAGGGCGCATTCTCGCACTGATGACACATCACCGGTACGCTAAGATCGTCGAGGCGCATCACCTTCAGGCGGGGGTGAAACTCCGCCCCCGGCGCCACGTGTTCCAGCGCACAGGCTACCTCACAGGTCCGGCAGCCGATGCAGGCCTGCGAACTGGCAACGATAAAACGGGTCATATCTCCTCCCGGGCCGTGAATTGCGCCAACATCTCGCTGGCCGCCTGCCGCCCGGCGACTATGGCGGTGACCACCAGGTCCGCGCCGGTCACGGCGTCGCCGCCGGCAAAGATTTTGTCATGGCTGGTTTGCGTCGTTCCGCGCCCTTTGCCGCCGGTGACTATCTGCCCCCAGCGGTCCAGCTTAATGCCGTGGCCGCGCAGCCACGGCATCTCGTGAGCCTGAAAGCCAAACGCCATAATGAGCACATCGGCTTTAAGTTCAAACCCGGAGTCCGGGATCGGCTGCGGCCGGCGGCGGCCGTCCGGGCCCGGATCGCCCATCTTCGTGCGGATCATCTCCACCGCGCAGACCTGCCCCTTACGGTTGAGCTGAATGCGCTGCGGCTGCACGTTAAACTCAAATTTCACCCCCTCTTCCCGCGCGTTCACCACCTCTTTTTTCGACCCGGGCATGCTTAGCTCATCGCGACGGTAGGCGCAGGTTACGCTCTCGGCCCCGCGACGAACGGCGGTGCGCAGGCAGTCCATCGCCGTATCGCCTCCGCCAAGCACCACCACGCGTTTCCCCTTGATGTCGGTCAGCGGATACTCGGCGCTCTCTTCGAGCCCCATCACCTCGCGGGTGCTGGCAATCAGAAACGGCAGCGCCTGAATCACGCCGGGGGCGTTCTCTCCCTCCAGACCGGCGGCCATCAGACCGTAGGTGCCCACGCCGAGGAAAACGGCGTCATAGTTTTTCAGCAGATCGGCAAAAGCCACGTCGCGTCCCACCTCCTGGTTGAGATGAAAATTGACGCCCATGGCGCTAAAAACGTCGCGCCGCCTCTCAAGCACGTTTTTATCCAGCTTGAACGGCGGAATACCGAAGGTCAGCAGGCCGCCGATTTCCGGATGGCGATCGAAGACGTCAACGTGCACGCCCGCGCGCACCAGAATATCGGCGCAGCCCAGTCCGGCGGGCCCGGCGCCAATCACCGCCACCCGCTCCGGGCGCGGGGCCACGTTGTCGATGGTCGGTCGCCAGCCCATCGCCAGCGCGGTATCGGTGATATAGCGCTCAAGATTGCCAATGGCGACCGAGCCGCCCTCGTTCTTTAAGGTGCAGGCCCCTTCGCACAGCCTGTCCTGCGGACAGACGCGGCCGCAAATCTCCGGCAGGGAACTGCTTTGATGGCACAGTTCCGCCGCCTCGATAATCTTGCCTTCGTTCACCAGGCGGATGAAATCGGGAATGTGGTTATGCAGCGGACAGGTCCAGTTGCACCACGCCTTCTGTGCGCAGTAGAGGCAGCGTTCGCTCTCATATTCCGCATCGCGCTCGCTCAGCGGCTGATAGATTTCGCCGAAATGCCGCAGGCGGTCATCGGCGGGCACTTTTTTCGCCCCAACGCGCGGAGGTTTATTGAGTATCGCGTTACGTCTCGCACCGCGAACGCTCTCCAGCGGTCTTTCCAGCGCGGAGCGGATCTGCCGCGCGGTGCGCAGCTGGTTAACGGCGGCTTCATCCATCAGGCGCAGCGCCTGGGTTGGACAGCTGGCTACGCAGGCCTGCTGGCCGGACGGGTGCTGACGGCAAAGATCGCACTTCTGCGCCAGCTGCGGCGCGTCGTCATCGTTGGCCACCATCTCAATGGCGCCAAAAGGACAGGCGATGACGCAGTTTTTACAGCCGATGCACAGCGCCTCGGTAAACTGAACGCTGTCGTTAGCCACGCTCAGCGCCTGAGTCGGGCACGAGCCGACGCAGGGGGCGTCGTTGCAGTGGCGGCAGGTCGTCGCGCTGCTGGCCTTGCGGTTGAAGAACACGCGGATGCGCGGAAGAAAGTCGCTGCGCTGCTGGGGCCAGCAGTCCTGGCGATGAGAGGTGACGCAGGCCACTTCACAGGCGTGGCAGCCAATACAGTTTGCAGAATCGGCAACGATAAATTTATTCATTTGCTTCCCTTTATTATTCCAGGACTCACCGGGGAGCAATGCAATAATCAGACGCTTTTTTAAAAGCGATTAATATGCAGCTCATTTTTGCGAGCAGCCTCAAAAAAACGGCTTTATTCCCGCTTAGCGACTCGATAAATATCCCCTGCCGCGGAGCGATGATGTTTTCCTTCACCCGGGTTTAATCATGTTGATAATTCACCGTATCGATCGCGATACCAAAATGAGATTCTGCCTATCTCAATGTGATAGCGCGCGTTTATTTATCGCGGGGCGTCTTGCAGGAAATTTCAGACTGGAAGATATTCCGCCCTTTTCGCGTGAGTTATTTCACACAATTCCCCATCAATTCCCTCAGCGCTTATTTTTGGCACAGCTTACGCATATCCCTCATTGTGCGCGCAACACGCTGATGAACGTATCGGCTCAGGGAGGCAGCGGCCTTCGAATCGTAACTTCAACTTTGTCCTCGCTTATACAGAGTGAAGTCGTACAGGAGATAACAACTTCATGAAAGATATCGCCAATTCCGCCTCACGAAACGGGAGCTCGACCGCGCCGGTCGATGAAGTTTTACCCGTTACGCAAATGATTCTTTATGGGCTACAGCACGTGCTGGTGATGTACGCCGGCGCCGTCGCGGTTCCGCTGGTGGTGGGCAACGCGGTAGGGCTCCCGCCGGAACACATTATTTTACTCATCAGCGCCGACCTGTTTATCTGCGGCGCGGCCACCATCGTGCAGTCGCTGGGGGTCGGTAAGTGGCTCGGCTGTCGGCTGCCGCTTATCCAGGGCTGCACCTTCGCGGCGCTAATCCCGATGGTGCTGATCGGTAAGGAGTACGGGATCGGCGGTATTTCCGGGGCGGTGATCGTGTCCGGTATATTCATCCTCTGCTGCGCGCCGTGGATTAGTAAGCTCATCCGCTTCTTTCCCAAGGTGGTGATGGGCAGCATCGTCACGCTTATCGGCATGTCAATTATGCCGGTCGCAGGCGGATGGATTGGCGGCGGCAGCAGCGAAATGAGCGGCTTTGGCGCCCCCTTCTCGCTGCTGATGGCGGCGATTACGCTGGTGATTATTCTCAATATTTACACCTTTGCCTCCGGCGTCGTGAAAAACACGTCGGTGCTGATCGGTCTTATCATCGGCACCGTACTCTGGAGCTGCTTTAAGCCTCTCGACTTTAGCCTCGTCCACGCCACCCCCTGGCTCCATCTACCGACCCTGATGCCCTTCGCCAAACCTGAGTTTCACATTATTCCCGTCGCCCTGCTGTCGATGGTGATGGTGGTGGTAATGGTGGAAACCATGTCCTCGATGATGGCGACCGGGGATATCGTCGGGAAAAAGGTGGACGCGAAGATGCTGCGCAACGGCCTTAACACCTGCGGTATCGCGACCACTATTTGCGGCTTCTTCAATCTGTTTCCCTACGCCGCGTTCGCGCAGAACGTCGGCCTGATCGGTTTAACCGGGGTGCGCAGCCGTTTTGTGGTGTCGGTCTCCGGCATCATTCTGATTCTGATGGGCGTGTTCTCAAGGATGGCGGCGCTGGTGGTGCTGATACCGAAACCGATCCTCGGCGGCGCGGGCATCGTCATGTTCGGTATGGTGGCGGTGGCCGGTATTCGTACCCTGGGGCAGGTCAACTACCGCAACAATAATAACGGTATGGTGGTGGCATTAACGCTCGGCCTCGGCATGATGCCGGTGCTGGTGCCCAACTTATTCACCCAGTTTCCGCCGATGGTTCAGCTGTTTCTGCACAGCGGGATTACGATCGGTACCCTGACGGCTATCGTCGCCAACCTCACCCTCAACGGCAGCGTACCTTTGCGCGTTAACCACGAAACGCCGGTCCCCGATCCGGCCCCGCCAAGCTCGGCGGCGCGCAACATGGCCGTCAGAACCGTCAGAATGTGGCTCCTGCTGCGCAAAGTTCAAAAGGAGAGACAGCCGGAAGAAGCCCAGGAGGGGTAATGATGCTCACCAGACTCCTGTTCGCATTGCTAACCCTGCTGCTGCTGGCGATCCCCGTCGTGCAGCAGGGGATCGCCCAGGGCCTGAACGGCCGCTTTAGTTTTGCCCTGCTGTTCTAAGGTTAAGGACCCTTGCTATGAAGAGAATAACGACCGTCTGCCCCTACTGCGCCTCCGGCTGCAAAATGCAGCTCACGGTAGAGGAGGGAAATATTACCCGCGCCGACGCCGCGATGGGAAAAAACAATCAGGGTACGCTGTGCCTGAAGGGCTACTACGGCTGGGATTTTATTAACGATACCCAGATCCTCACGCCGCGCCTGAAAACCCCGATGATCCGCCGCCAACGCGGCGGCAGGCTAGAATCCGTCTCCTGGCATGAGGCGCTCGATTACGTCGCCACCCGTCTGAGCGCCATTAAAGAGAAGTATGGGCCGGACGCGATTCAGACCACCGGATCTTCGCGCGCCACCGGCAATGAAACCAACTACATCATGCAAAAATTCGCGCGCGCCGTTATTGGTACCAATAACGTCGACTGCTGCGCTCGCGTCTGACACGGCCCTTCGGTTGCAGGTCTGCACCAGTCGGTCGGCAACGGCGCGATGAGTAATGCCATCACCGAGATCGATAATACCGATCTGGTGTTTATTTTCGGCTATAACCCGGCGGATTCGCACCCTATCGTGGCGAATCATATCCTCAACGCCAAACGCAACGGGGCGAAAATTATCGTCTGCGATCCGCGTAAAATCGAAACCGCGCGCATTGCCGATCTGCACCTTGCCCTGAAAAACGGCTCCAATATTGCGCTGCTCAACGCCATCGGGCACGTCATTATCGAAGAGGATCTGTACGATAAATCCTTCGTCGCCGGGCGTTCCGAAGGCTTCGACGCGTATCGCAACATCGTCGAAAGCTATACGCCGGAATCGGTGGAAGCCATCACCGGCATCAGCGCCAGGCAGATTCGCGAATGCGCGCGGCTGTACGCCACCGCCGGAAACGCCATGATTCTATGGGGAATGGGGGTGACCCAGTTCTGGCAGGGCGTCGAAACGGTGCGCTCCCTGACTAGCCTCGCGATCCTCACCGGCAACCTGGGGAAACCGCACGTCGGCGTTAACCCGGTACGCGGCCAGAACAACGTCCAGGGGGCCTGCGACATGGGCGCGCTGCCGGACACCTTTCCGGGCTATCAGTATGTGAAATTCCCGGAAAACCGGGAGAAGTTCGCCAACGCCTGGGGCGTCGAGAGCCTGCCGGAGAACCCCGGCTACCGCATCAGCGAGCTGCCGCACCGCGTGGCGCGCGGTGAAGTGCGGGCGGCGTATATCATGGGGGAAGATCCGCTGCAGACCGACGCCGAGCTTTCCGCCGTGCGTCAGGCCTTCGAGGATTTGGAACTGGTTATCGTCCAGGATATTTTCATGACCAAAACCGCCGCGGCGGCCGATGTGATTCTGCCCTCGACATCGTGGGGCGAGCATGAGGGCGTCTATACCGCTGCGGACCGCGGCTTCCAGCGTTTTTTCAAGGCGGTAGAGCCGAAGTGGGATCTGAAGACCGACTGGCAGATCATCGGCGAGATCGCCACCCGCATGGGTTATCCGATGAAGTACGACAACACGCAGCAGATCTGGGATGAGCTCCGCCAGCTGTGCCCCAACTTTTTCGGCGCGACCTACGAGAAGATGGGAGAGCTGGGCTACGTGCAGTGGCCGTGCCGCGACGAGTCGGAGGCGGACCAGGGCACTTCGTATCTGTTTGCGGAGCGCTTCTCAACGCCGAACGGGCTGGCGCAGTTCTTCACCTGTGAATGGCAGGCGCCGATCGATAAGCTGAGCGACGAGTATCCGCTGGTGCTCTCCACGGTGCGCGAAGTGGGCCACTACTCCTGCCGCTCGATGACCGGCAACTGCGCGGCGCTGGCCAAACTGGCGGACGAACCGGGATACATCCAGATCAACACCGCCGACGCCAAACGGCTCGGCATTGAGGACGAAGAACTGGTGTGGGTTAACTCGCGCAAAGGCAAGGTGATTTCACGGGCGAAGGTCAGCGACAGGCCGAATAAAGGGGCGGTCTATATGACCTACCAGTGGTGGATCGGCGCCTGCAACGAGCTGGTCACCGAGAATCTCAGCCCGATAACTAAAACCCCGGAGTATAAGTACTGCGCGGTTAACGTTGAGCGCATTGCCGATCGCCAAGCCGCCGAACGGTACGTTATTGATCAATACAACCAGCTGAAAACCCGTCTGCGCGACAGCGCCGCGGGGTAAAAAATATCGCCCCGCGGTGCGCACCCCAGGGCGATAGTGTCTCTTCTCATTCCCTTCGCCAACGCTAACCGACAGCGGCCTGATCCTTACGGCAGCGACGCGCGACCTCAAGATACTGCTGCGGAGTATCAACGTCCCAGTGAATCCCCTGACTCGCCACGGGAATAACGCGCACCGCCATCTGACCGATAACGTCTCGTAGGGTGGCCCCTTGCGGGGCGCGATGAATCAGCGAGATTGCCCGCTGCGGCAGAAGAACCGGGTGGCCTTTACCGCGCTCGTAGGCGGGAATAAGACAGCTCTCGGCGTCGGGGTTGTCCCACAGCCGGCGGTAGACGCCCGGCGTCACCTCCGGCATATCGCCCAGCGCCAGAAAGAACCGGGAGTCGCGAATATGGCTGACCCCGCACTGCACAGAAGAGAACATGCCGTCCTGATATTGCGGGTTAAAGACTACCTCAACGCCCGGATGATCCTGATAGCACGCGGCCAATTCATCACCGCGAAACCCCGTCACCAGCACCACCCGATCGCAGAACGCCAGGGCGCTGGCCAGGGCGCTATCCAGAATCGTTCCTTTGCCCCACGGCAGCATCATTTTCCACTTGCCCATCCGGCTTGAGAGCCCGGCGGCCAGCATAATGCACTGCTTATCGACTTTTTTGCTCATTGTCATCCTCCTCCTGCAGCCGAAAAAGCGCCGCCGTCGACTGGCGACGGCGGCGCTTGCGGCGATCAGGATTTCAGCACCGCTTTAATCGAGGTGATGATCGGCTGATATCCCGTACAGCGGCAGATATTGCCCTCCAGCGCCTCTTTCAGCTCATCGTCGCTGGGGTTCGGGTTGGTATCCAGCAGCGCCTTGGCGCTCATCAACACGCCGGGCGTGCAGAAGCCGCACTGAACGCCGCCGTGACGAATAAAGGCGTTCTGCAGTTTTTTACCGACCGGATCGTGGTGCAACGCTTCGACGGTGGTGACCTCCGCCCCGTTGCACTGGGCGGCCAGCAGCAGGCAGGAGCAGACAGATTTGCCGTCCATAATCACGGTGCAGGCGCCGCACTCCCCCACCGAGCAGCCCTCTTTGGTGCCGGTTAGCTTCAGCTCCTCACGGAGAAAATCGATCAGGCGGACATTGTCTTTCACATCGCGGGCAATGCGGATGCCATTCACTTTTAGCTCAATATGATTCATGTTCATGGCTCCTTATTTTTTCTGCTCTGTCATGACTTCCTGCAGCATCTGCCGGAACATATCGATAAATACCGGGACCTTATAAGGCGCTGACCAGCGTCCCCCGATGGCTTTCTCTACCCTGGCGTGAAGCACGCCGGCCGCGTAGTCAATGGTGGCGGCGTCCAGCGTCCGGCCGATGAGCGCCTGCTCAACCTCAAGCAGCCGCTGCGGTTTGGCCAGCAGCGCGCCATCCACCAGACGGCACAGGCGAACCACGCCCTTATCGACCATGAACTGCCCGGTCAAGCTCTGGCGCGTAATGTTCAACGCATTGCGCCGGCCAAGCTGCAGATAGCGATTGATCAGCGGCTGCTGGGTCGGCGCCGGCAGGATAAAGCGGATAACCAGCTCATCGGGCTCAAGAAGGGTGCGATAGCCGCCGATGACAAATTCGCTGACCGGCATCCGGCGCGTCCCACGCGCGCTGCGCAGCTCCACCTCCGCCTCGTAAATAATCAGCGGCGGCATAGAATCCGCGCACGGAGCGGCGTTGACGATGTTGCCGCCGATAGTCGCCCGATTGCGCAGCTGCAGGGAGCCGACGGTTTTACAGGCGGTAACCAGCAGCGGATAGCGCTGCTGAATCAACGGATGCTTAACCAGATCGGTAAAGCAGACGCCGGAGCCAATCGAGACGCCACCCTCAACGTCAAAAATCTCCTTCAGCTCCGCCAGCCCGGCGATATTGACAAGCGGCACCTCGCCGGACAGCATCCGGGCCTGCACCAGCACATCGGTACCGCCGGCGATGGGCATCGCCCCCTTCCCGGCCATCAGCGTCAGGGCCTGCTTCAGGGTTTGCGGGACGCTCAGCGACAGGGTATTGAGGCGATGAACCTGTTTCTTATCGCCAGACTCCAGCATCTGCTCGCTCTGGCGCTCCGGCTTTTTGAGGTTGTAACCCAGGCGAACCTGCTCGAGGGTCAGCGGCAGGGTCCGGTTAGGCCGCCCGATGGCGAAGCTCACCGCATTGTTGAGGGCCGCAGCGCCGAGCTCCAGTACCGGTTCGCCGATAACTTTCGCCCCCATCGGCCCCGCTTTATCGTAGTTTTCCACCGCAATGATATCGATGTGCGGCATATCCTTGATGGTCGGCAGCAGATAGGTATCAAAGTTTTCCGATTTCACCACCCCGTGCTCGGTGTTGAAATCCTCCAGCATGCCGTAACCGATCATCCCCTGCAGCACGCCGCCGTAAACCTGGCCGCTAAAACCAACCGGGTTAATGACTTTACCGACATCGTGGGTGGCGACGACGTTATTGACGGTGATTTTGCCGGTGCGCATATCCACCGCCACGTCGGCCAGCTGGCAGCCGTACACCCAGGTGAAATAGGGGCTGCCGCAGCCCTTCTCTTCATCCCAGTGAATATTCGGCGCCACGTGCCAGCCGTAGGCGGAGAGGTTGGCCCCGGTAGCCCGGGTCATATCGCACACCTGCTGGAAGCTGAGGCTCAGCTCCGGGCGGCGGCGGTTAAACACCTTGCCGTTTTGCCAGGCGATATCGTCGATGCTCTGCGCTTTCAGCGTTTCCCTGACGGCCTCCGCCATGCGTTGTTTAATTTTGTTCGCCGCGCTCAGAATCGCCTGTCCGCCCATCAGAGTACCGCGCGAAGCGACCGTTGAGCCGCCGTCGGCGATCATCGCCGTGGCCGGTTCGCTGAACATCACCCGCTCGAGCCCAATCCCAAAGGCTTCCGCCGCCAGCAGCGACATGGTGGTCTGCAGCCCCTGTCCGTTCTCCGATACCGAGGTGGAGATGTTGACGCTGGCGTCGGCATTCACCTGAATCAGCGCCGAGGACGCATCCAGACCCTCGGCCCCCAGAGAGCAGCCGCGATGGCTCAGCGCGAAGCCAATCCCGTAGCGGATCGGTCCGCCTTCCGCGTTAAGCTTTTTGTAGTGCTCGCGTTTGGCCTCGTATTCCGCCTTGAGCAGCGTTTTCTCCAGCACCTCCTGCGCGGAGACGGTATGCTCGCTGAAGACCTGCCCGGCCATGCTGGTGTCGCCCTGCTTAAGTATGTTGCGCAGACGGAATTCGACGGGCGACAGGCCCAGTTCGCCCGCCACGTCATCCATCAGCGATTCGTTGGCGAAAATGACCTGCGGCGCGCCGTAGCCGCGGTAGGCCGAGGTGTAGTTGTTGTTGGTGTAAACGCCCACCAGATCGACGCGCACGTTAGGAATATTGTAGGGGCCCGCCGCCTGCACGGAACTGCGCCAGGTGACAAACACCGTCTGGCCGCAGTAGCTGCCGCCATCGGCGATAATGTCGATTTTAATCGCCTGAATACGCGCATCGTCGTCCACGCCAATGCGGTATTTCATCTTATAGGGGTGGCGCTTGTAGCTTTCGCGCATCGACTGTTCGCGGTTATAGGAGATCTTTACCGGCCGCCCGGTCAGGTGCACCAGCAGCGCCGCCCGGCAGGAGACGTTATCAATAATGTCATCCTTGCCGCCGAAAGAGCCGCCCAGCACGGAGCGCTTAATGTTCACCTTCGCCTGGGGCAGGTCAAGATATTTGGCAATCACCGCCCGGGTGCGGTGAGCGTTTTGAATCGACCCCTCGATGGTCATGATCTGTTCATTATTATCCAGATAGGCGGTAATCGATTCCGGCTCAATATAGCCGTGCTCCTGGAAACCCACCTCATACTCGCGTTCGAAAATATGGCTGGAGGCGGCGAATCCGGCGTCGATATCGCCCTTCGCCGTATGGTGGCGGTTAATGATGTTGCTATCGAGTTCGCTGTGAATAAGGCGCGCCCCGGGCTTCATCGCCTCTTCCGGGGAGGTAATTGGCTCCCACGGGGTGTAGGTGATTTTGATTTTATCGACCGCGATGCAGGCTGCCTCGTAGGTTTCCGCCGCCACCACGGCAACCACGTCGCCGCGATAGGCGATCTCCTTGTCGATAATCGGCGGATGATCGGGAACGATCGCCCCCAGCTTGCGCTGGCCGGGAATATCGTTCCAGGTGGCAATACGCACGACGCCGGGCACTTTTTCCGCCTCCGACAGGTCGAGCGCGTCGATGCGCCCGGCAGGTATATCCACGTAGCGACAGACGCCATACAGCATATTGTTCATAATAATGTCATCGCCGTAGACCGCTTTACCCGTCACCTTGGCGAGCCCATCGACGCGGGGCACCTCACTGCCAACCAGCAATGTATCCATATTTTTCAGTCTCCACTCACAAAGAAAGATAACGGAATAAAGCAATGGCTATGCCACCTATAAATAAAGGGTTATTTCAGGCTGAGTTATGTGAGGCGCCTCTAAAAATAGCGGCAGGTTAAACCAGAAAAAGCGGATGATATCGTCGGGAGGATTATCAAAAAGAGAGCGTGCGTATCACAATGATAATTGGCGCTTCTCAATGGTATTTCTCAGAGAGGGCCCGCCGCCAGGTATTGACCATAAGTATCATTACCCTCCATCAACCGGCGTCAAAAAGCGCGCTGACGGCGCGTTCCGTTCAACTTTTCCCTTACCGCTGCCCCCTTAAAATTTCGAATAAAAAATAAAATAAATTCAATAATGAAATTTAAATTCCATAACCAGGTGTGTTAACAAATGTGATATATATCATAATTTTAACAATTCACTTCCCTGAGGTCGCTGTGAAAGGGGATAATCAATCATAAGAATTACTTTATATATCAGTTAATTATAAAAAAAGCCTTTATAGACACATAGATGTTACAGATAAGCCACAACGACAAAGCGAAATAAAACTTTCAAAATGTGATCTGTTTGCACTTTTGTTTCAGTTACAGCGGTAATAATACCCTCTCACTAAACGCACCCTGACCACCTTGATGGTGCAGCAGAAATCCAAACCCCGGAGGATGCAATGAAGGAAGTGAGATCAGGAGTTATCAGAACCGTTTATGTTGGCCCTTGCCATACCATCCGTTCATACCACAACGCTGCCCGGGACATGTTGAACCTCACCCATCCCGGAGGACAAAACCCCGCGTATACCGATGATTCATCATTCATCAAAAAGAAACCTCTTTGACCGGTTTTATTTAGCGCGCTGCAATCGCGCTGGATAGGAGCACTCAGGGCAAAAAACCATTTTATGTCAGCCAGGCTTCATAAAGCGAAAAGACAGAGCGTGGTTGGGATGGGATGACACATTTTTATCTCGTGCCGTTAATCAAAACAAAAGGTATAAAAATGTCTCTTATTATGAATCTGAACCTACAGCAGAGAAAGCGACTACACCAAATAACCTTAGTAGCGACATTCGGTGGCCTGTTATTCGGTTATGACACCGGCGTTATTAATGGCGCATTTTCCTCACTGAAACAATATATGGCCTTGACCCCGACCACAGAAGGTCTGGTCATGAGCGTGTTGCTGATCGGCGCCGCGCTAGGTAGCGTTTTCGGCGGAAAATTCGCGGATTTCTTTGGCAGAAGAAAGTACCTGCTCTTTTTATCCTTCATCTTTTTCATCGGCGCCTTAATGTCCGCGCTGGCGCCGGACATTACCGTACTGCTTATTTCACGTTTCATCCTCGGCTATGCCGTCGGCGGAGCCTCGGTCACCGCGCCCACCTTTATTTCTGAAGTGGCGCCCACCGAAATGCGCGGTAAGCTGACCGGCTTAAACGAAGTCGCCATTGTTATCGGGCAGCTCGCCGCCTTTGCTATCAACGCCATTATTGGCATTCTCTGGGGCCATCTACCGGACGTCTGGCGCTATATGCTGATGGTGCAGACGATCCCCGCCATCTGCCTGTTTATCGGTATGCTGCGGTCGCCGGAAAGCCCGCGCTGGCTAATCAGTAAAAACCGTCATGAAGAAGCGCTGGAAATATTAAAACAAATCCGCCCGCTTGAACGTGCAACCAAAGAGTTCAACGATATCACCACCTTGATTAAGGCCGAGGCGGACAAAAAGCTGCATTCCCAGAACGCCTTTATCACCATTCTTCAGACGCCGTGGATTTTCAAACTCCTGCTGGTCGGCGTGATTTGGGCGGCGCTGCAGCAAACCACCGGGGTCAACGTCATCATGTACTATGGTACTGAGATCCTCAGCAGCGCCGGCTTCTCAGAAAGAACCTCCCTCATCTGCAACGTACTCAATGGCGTGTTCTCCGTCGGCGGCATGCTCTTTGGCGTGCTATTCCTCGTTGACCGTTTTAAACGTAAAACCATCATTATTTATGGTTTCGCGCTGATGGCCACCCTGCACCTTATCATTGCCGGCGTAGACTACACGCTGGTCGGTGACATCAAAGCAACGGCAATCTGGCTGCTCGGCGCGATGTTCGTTGGCGTTATGCAGGGAACCATGGGCTTTATCACCTGGGTGGTGCTGGCGGAGCTTTTCCCGCTGAAGTTTCGCGGACTGTCGATGGGCATATCGGTATTTTTCATGTGGGTGATGAACGCCATCGTCAGCTATCTGTTCCCATTATTGCAGGCCAAGCTCGGTTTAGGTCCGGTATTCCTGATTTTTGCCGCGATCAACTACCTGGCGATTGTCTTTGTGATAACGGCGCTGCCAGAAACATCGAATAAATCGCTGGAGCAGCTGGAAGAGGAGCTGTCGGCAAATAAATCTACTGCAGGATTCAATACGGCCACCAAGGAAAGCGGATTATGATCGATACTATTACGCAGGATAATCTCCATCTGTCGTGCCGGGCGAAAAATAAAGCGGAAGTGCTGGCCATGATTGGCGCGGACTTCAGGTCCAGAGGGTACGTCAGCGAAGATTGCGTGGCGTTTCTTGCCGAAAGAGAGCGCCAGGTCTCCACCTTTTTGGGTAACGGCATTACGCTGCCGCATCTGCCTAAATCAGCCACCAGCATCATTGTCAAAACGGGGGTGGAGATTTATCAGTTCCCTGACGGCGTGATCTGGGACAGAAATAACGTCATGTTTATTGCCATTGGCGTGATCGCCAAAGAGAGTGAGCATATTGATGTGCTGAGAGAGGTGGCGTCGATCTTTAGCGACGAAGTCATCGCCAGAGCGCTGTCGTTGATTGCCAATAAAGAGGATTTTTTAAGGATCCTCCAGCAGAATCACTAAGCACGGCCATCGCCTGATAAAAGCCTGCTTACGCGCAGGCTTTTTGCTTATTCAGGATAGACGTCGCGCTTAGCTGCCTTTGTAGGTGGAGTAGCCGTACTGGCTGAGCAGCAGCGGAATATGCAGCTTTTCATTGGTACGCGTCACGGTAAACAGTACCGGGATCTCCGGGAATAACGTCGCCAGCTTCTGTTTGCTGAAATCATCGCCGGTTTTAAAGGTCACTTTATAAACCCCCGGCTGCATATCCCCTTCTGCTGGATACAGCGATTTAATACGCCCATCGTTATCCGTGACGCCGCTCGCGAGCGCCGTCCATTTATCCGCCTGCTGTTTTTCAAGGGTAACGGTCACACCCGACGAAGGCAGCCCCGTCTGCTGATTGAGGATATGCACGCTGAGCGTCCCGACGGGGGCGCTAAACGCGGCTGGAGCGACAGAGATTGCAGATAACAGAATCAAACTGGATAATTTTTTCACGATCTTTTCCCGTTGTGAATAATAACGTTCAAACGTTAGCACCTGGGCCGCTAAAATATATTCAACTTTTTGTGATAATCGCCTTAACGAAAGCAGGACGAGGAAAATAGCGAGCACATTCGAAGTTATAGAATTATCTGAATATAATGTGCATCCCTGGGGCGTGAATAAAGGCCCGCTCGCTTGCGCTATACTTATTTTCTCCGCGTTCACAAAAGGACTTCACATGAAGATTTGGCCTGTTCTGACGGGTGTTGCTATCGCATTAACGCTCGTCGCCTGTAAATCCCCTACGCCGCCCAAGGGCGTCCAGCCGATAAATAACTTTGACGCAAGCCGTTATCTGGGGAAATGGTATGAGGTGGCCCGGCTCGAAAACCGCTTTGAACGCGGTCTGGAGCGGGTTACCGCGACCTACGGTCAACGGAAAGACGGCGGTATCAGCGTTCTCAACCGCGGTTACGATCCGCGGAAACAGAAATGGAGCGAGAGCGAAGGTAAAGCGTATTTCACCGGCGCGCCGACCACCGCCGCGCTGAAAGTCTCCTTTTTTGGCCCGTTTTACGGCGGCTACAACGTGATTGCGCTGGATAGCCAGTATCAATATGCGCTGGTCAGCGGCCCCGATCGCGGCTATTTATGGATCCTGTCGCGCACGCCGACCATCCCGGAATCCGTGAGGCAGGAGTATCTCGGCATTGCGCGGGAGCTCGGTTTCCCGGTCGAAAAGCTCGTCTGGGTGAATCATCGATAGCGCCGGGGATAGTTCGCGGGCCTCTTTTACCAACATTATCTTCAGCCAACCTGAGGTCTGAAGATAATGTCGTAAAAGGGGGTGATAATGACAGAGTTATTGCTGGGGAGCCGCAGCCGCATCGTCAGCGCTTTTCGCGGGAGCGATACTCTCTTTAATCTCTTTGGTTTTATTCGCGGCATCGCTGGCAAGGTTATTCGCGTCAACAATCGCGTTGTCTTTAATTTTTCCCGCTTCCTGGACAATTTGATCGCTTTTCTGTCGGGCATCCTGCTTAACGGCATCGGCCTGAGCTTGCGCCTGCTGGGCAATAGCTTCCGCTTTTTTATCCGCTTCCGCCTTGATGCTGGAGGCCTGGCTGCTGAGGCTGTTGGCCTCGTCCGCCGCCTGTTTTTTTATCGCGTCGATGTGTTTATCGGCTTGATCCTTAATTGCCTCGGCTTTATCGGACGCCGCCTCTTTAATTTGTTGCGCATTGTCTTTAGCTTTATCCAGATTGGCATCCACTTTTGATGAATCATCACAGCCGGCAAGAAATAAGCATACGGCAGAAGCGATCAGCGTTTTACTCCAGAGTTTCATAGTCATTCCTTTATTTATCCATATCCCCGTAGCGGGAAGAGCATTGCAGCAGGGTTACCAGGATAATTCTCATGACAATTGTGCCATGAAGTTATTTAGCCCCAATACTTAACCCCGCATCCCTTTATTTATAATCGCTAACCAGGCAGAGTCAAGTTCCTGGCCCAGGAACGCTGCGGATATAAAAAAACCCGGGCGGGTGCCCGGGCTTGTCGCTGAAAAAATAGCTTATGCCGTGACGGCGGATTTGGCCAGCGTCGGGCCGGCTAGCGCCAGCCGGGCCCCGGCGTCGGTATCGCTGTATTGCTTAAAGTTATCCATAAACAGCTGCGCCAGACTCTCGGCCTTCTCCTGCCATTTATCGGCAGAAGGCCAGCCGCTACGCGGGTCAAGCAGCGCGCTGTCGACGCCGGGCACGCTTTGCGGGATAGCGAGACCGAACACCGGCACGGTTTCTTCACGCAGCTCGCCGGTGGTACCGTTTAAAATCGCGCTGATGATATTGCGCGTATCGCGCAGCGAAAGGCGCTTACCTTCGCCGTTCCAGCCGGTATTAACCAGCCAGGCCTCGGCGCCGGCCTCCGCCATTTTGGCCGCCAGAACGCTGGCGTACTGCGTCGGGTGCAGCAGCAGGAACGCCGCGCCGTAGCAGGCGGAAAACGTCGGCGTCGGTTGAGTAATGCCGCGCTCGGTGCCGGCCAGCTTCGAGGTGAAACCGGACAGGAAGTGATACTGCATCTGCTCGGTCGTCAGGCGGGATACCGGCGGCAGCACGCCAAACGCATCGGCGGCGAGGAAAATCACCTTCGACGGATGGCCCGCGCGCGACACCGGTTTCACGATGTTTTCAATATGCGATAACGGATAAGAGACGCGGGTATTTTCAGTCTTACTGCCGTCGGCGTAATCCACGCTGCCATCGGCTCTGACCACCACGTTTTCCAGCAGCGCGTTACGGCGAATCGCGCGATAGATTTCCGGCTCGGCCTGCGGGTCAAGATTAATGGTCTTGGCATAGCAGCCGCCTTCGAAGTTGAACACGCCGTCATCATCCCAGCCGTGCTCGTCATCGCCGATCAGCTGACGCAGTGGATCGGTGGAAAGCGTGGTCTTACCGGTGCCGGAAAGGCCGAAGAACAGCGCCACGTCGCCCGCTTCGCCGCGGTTCGCCGAGCAGTGCATCGAGGCAATTCCCTGCTGCGGGAGCAGATAGTTCATCACCGAGAAGAGGCCTTTCTTCATCTCGCCGCCGTACCAGGTGCCGCCGATCAGCTGAATTTTTTCGCTGAGGTTAAACGCGACAAAGTTCTCGGAGTTAAGCCCCTGCTCTTGCCATTTATCGTTGGTGCAGCCCGCGCCGTTGAGGACAACGAAGTCCGGCGTAAATTCCGCCAGTTCCTCGGCGCTCGGCGCAATAAACATGTTTTTCACAAAGTGCGCCTGCCAGGCCACCTCGGTGACAAAGCGGACGCCGAGGCGCGTCGCCGGGCTGGCGCCGCACCAGGCATCAACAACATACAGTTTCTTGCCGCTCAGCTGCCCGGCGACCAGCGCCTTCAGGTCAGCCCAGATTTCGCTGCTCAGCGGCTTATTATCGTTGCGGCCCAGGCCGGAATCGCCCCACCAGACGGTGTCACGCGTCAGCTCGTCCCTGACGATATATTTGTCGCGCGGCGAGCGCCCGGTAAAGATCCCGGTATCCACGGCAACCGCCCCGGACTCGGTCATGACGCCGCGCGCCGCGCCGGTTAATTCCGGGCTGGTTTCATGCGCAATCAGCAAGTCGTAATCGGGGTTATAAAACAGCTCGCTGCTCTCCTGAATACCGAGCGAAAGAAGAGCGTCTTTTACTGATTCAATACGTGACATGGCACTCCTGACAAACTATTGGCTGGATAAGATGCTATTAGGCTATTTCAACCTGTCAGTGAAACGGATGGATTTATTTTAATAAAAAACCATCGGGTAATTAAATAAACAGGATGAGCAGACCAGAGCCGGCGATTTAAAATCGTGCTCGTGTAGGGTTTCGCCTGTACTTTAGACATATCGCTTACACGAATAAGTCATAAGCTAACTCTGCAAAAAATGTTAACACCTGTAGATAATTATGTTAATTGCATAGTTTCTATGCGTTATGCTAAAATTGCATAGCTATTATTGCAGGGGTGGGGAAAGAGTCTGTGCTGGCGAATCTGGAAGTAAAATGGCTTTACGATGTGATTGCCCTTGAGGAGTCCAGAAGCTTTACGCTGGCGGCAAAAAGCCGGAATATCTCACAATCCTCGTTCAGCCGCCGGATTCAGGCGCTTGAGGCCTCGCTGGGCTTCAGCATCTTCGACCGCTCGGCGAACCCGCTCCAGCTCACCAACCGCGGAAAGATTTTTATCGGCTATGCGCGTAATATGCTCGACGATATGGACTTCCAGATCAGCCGAATTAAAGGGCTGAACAACACGACTCAGAAAATAAGAATCGACGCGGCGCCTTCGCTTTCCGTTTTATTGCTCCCCGAAATTATCGCCGGTTATACCGACAGAAAGAATAAAACTTTTCATGTTGAATCGATTAACGTCAACGACGCCGTGTTCAATCTGAAAGAAGGCAAGAGTGATTTTATCCTGTCGTTTTATAATGAAGAGCTGATGAACTATCCGTTTATCAATCACAAAATATTCGACTCGGCGCTGCATCTCGTCTCCCCCTGCGATAAACACGGTAGGCCGCTTTTTAATTTGCACCGCGGGGTGCTGCCGCTGATGAAATACGCCAACGACAGCTATATGGGTCGCCAGGTGAACCAGGTTATCGACCGCAAGCCGGAGATTACCTTCTCGTTAACCTTCGTATCTTCCATGAGCGAGCTATTAAAACGCATGATCCTCAACGGCGACGGGGTGGGTTGGCTGCCGCAGTACTCGATCAAGCGCGAGCTTGAAGAAGGCCGCCTGGCGATTATGGATGCGAGCCTGTCGCTGCCCATCGGCGCCTACATCTATCGCTCCGGCGCGCGGCTTAATCAGTCCGCCGAGCGTTTCTGGCAGCATATTAAGTCGACGAGCGCCGTGAGCGCATAATTCGCCTGGCGGCGGAAAATTCGCTATCATCCGCATCCACTCCTTATTCGCGCAGCCTGATGTCTACGATTATCGATACCTTTATCGCCCCGCCGTGCCACGCTGAAATTGACATACTCTATCAGGATGAGCATCTGCTGCTGATCGATAAACCCGCAGGCTTGCTCAGTCTGTCAGGGAAAAATCCGCGCAATCTCGACTCGGTACATTATCGGCTGGTACAGCAGTTTCCCGGCTGCGCTCTGGCGCATCGTCTTGATTTCGGCACCTCCGGGCTGATGGTGATTGCGCGCAACAAGGTCATCAACGCCGCCCTCTGCCAGCAGTTCAGCCAGCGTGCGGTGAGCAAAGTCTACAGCGCGCTGCTGTGCGGGCATCTGGCGGACGATGAAGGTACCATTGACGCCCCGATAGCCAAAGATCCGGCGCTGTTTCCGCTGATGACGATTTGCCCGCGCCGCGGCAAGCCAGCCCGTTCCGGCTATCGGGTGGTTGAGCGCCTGCGTTATCAAGATAGCGTGCCGGTGACGCGGGTCCAGCTGACGCCGGAAACCGGCCGCACCCACCAGCTGCGTATTCACTGCCAGCAGCTTGGTCACCCTATTCTGGGCTGCGACCTGTACGGCGGTCTGCTACTTCCGGGAACAAAACAGGCGCCGCGCCTGATGCTGCACGCCAGCGAACTGCATTTCATGCATCCGGTTAGCGGAGAGCGGATCGATGCGATAAGTCCCTGCGGGTTTTAACTCGCCCCACTCGCCAGCCCCTTTACCGAATCTCTCCCGCACGCTGATTGACGTCGACGCTTTAATTCGAATCGCGGCATTGCAAATGCAAATATCATATTTGCTCGTTAATCACCGCCTCTGTAGCTTGTGCTCTATTCATGCTTTTCATGAAAGAACATTCAGGGCGCAACGGCTTTATGATTAAACTCGATAATATTCGCAAGACCTACCCCGGCAGCGCGCATGCGGCTATTCGCGACCTTAGTCTGGTGATTAATAGCGGCGAACTGTGCACTTTCGTTGGCCCCAGCGGATGCGGAAAAACAACCATACTGCGGATGATTAATCAGCTGGATGTTCCTGATGCCGGTGACGTATACGTTCAGGGCGTTAAGCTTGCCGCTGCCGATATTATTCAGGTGCGCCGCCAAATTGGCTTTGTCATGCAAAGCGCCGCCCTCTTTCCACATCGTACGGTCGCGCAAAATATAGCCACGGTTCCGCGCCTTCTCGGCTGGAGCAAAAAGCATATCCAGGCGCGCATCGACGAATTAGTGGATTTGATGTCTCTCGACCGCAACGTCCTGCCCCGCTATCCGCACCAGCTTTCCGGCGGCCAGCAGGGGCGCGTGGCGATCGCCAGAGCGCTGGCCGCCGATCCGCCGGTTCTCCTGATGGACGAACCTTTTGCCGCTATCGACCCGGTCGTTCGCGAGCGCCTGCAGGACGAGCTGCTGTTGCTGCAACAGCGCCTGCGCAAAACGATCGTCCTGGTGACCCATGATATCAATGAAGCTATCCGCCTTGGCGATAGAATCGCTATCTTCCAGGAGGGCGGCGAGCTGGCGCAGTTCGCTACGCCTGACCATATTTTGTCGCATCCGGCCAGCGACTTTGTGCGCCGCTTTATCGGCCCCGAACCGAATCTGCAACGGCTGGGGAGAATTCAGGTCGGACAGCTCCCGCGCCATGACGTGCCGCTTATTGATGAGAGCCTCTCCCCCATCGCCAGCCCGCATCCGCCGGTCGCCAGTCCGCTGCGCCTGGTGCTGGACAAAAAACGGCGTCCGCTAAACTGGTTCGATCCGGTTAAGCGCCGGACGCTGCCGGTCGACGCGCCGCTGGCGGCCATCAACACGCTGCGCTTTGCCTACAGCGCGCTGCTGGATGCCCCCGGCGGCGTAGTGGTTCATGTCGATGCCGACGGTGAATATCAGGGCAGCATCTCCCACGCTCTGCTGCAGAACGTGCTGGAAGGCCACGTGGATCTTCGCCGCTATGATTGACTGGCTGTGGATCCTCGACAACAAAATCATGATCGGTGAACTGCTCTGGCAGCATGTACAGCTGGTGATCGTTTCGCTGTTTTTCGGCACCCTCTTCACCGGCGTATTGATTAGCCTGACGCTGCGCTGGCCCGCGACCGCCCAGCCGCTGATCTACCTGTGCGGGATCCTGTTCACTATCCCGTCTCTGGCGCTGTTTATTCTCTTACTGCCGTTTACCGGACTGTCGCTGATGACCTCAATTATTGGCCTGACGCTCTACTCGCTGCTGATCCTGCTGCGCAACGTTATCGCCGGAATAGAGAAACTCCCGGCGACGGTGCTGGAGTCGGCGCGCGCGCTGGGCTATACCCGCTGGTTTCGTTTTGTCGATATAGAGCTGCATCTGCTGCTGCCCTCGCTGTTCGCCGGGTTACGCATCGCTTCGGTGACGCTGGTCGGACTGGTGACGGTCACCGCCTTAATTGGCCAGGGCGGTCTCGGGCAGCTTCTGTTAGCCGGGTTTAACCAGAACTTTGTCACGCCTATCGCGGTCAGCCTGGCGCTCAGCGTTGTGCTATCTCTGCTGTTGGATTCGCTGATTGCCCGCGTCGGCTATTGGCTAACGCCGTGGGCCCGCTAATGGATATCCTGCAAGCAACGTTTCACTGGTTATTACAACCGCAGCACTGGACAGGCGATGCGGGAATATTACTTCGCCTACGTGAACATCTTTATTATGTGCTGATCAGCATAGTCGTTGCCTCGGCGATTGCGCTGCCGCTGGGGATTATTCTCGGCTACTGGCGCAAGGGCGCGTTTGTGATTATTAATCTGTTTAATATTGGTCGCGCCATTCCCTCTTTAGGTTTAATCCTTTTATGCATTATTGTGTTTGGCTTTAATGATATTCCGGTATTTACCGCGCTGGTGGCGATGTCGATTCCGCCGATCCTCACCAACGCCTGGGTTGGCATTTATCATGCCGACCGTCAGCTGTGCGATGCGGCAAAAGCGCTGGGCATGACGCCGCTCCAGAGCCTGTGGCAGCTGCGGATACCGCTTGCCGCGCCGCTGATACTCGCCGGCCTGCGGACCGCGCTGGTACAGCTGATCGCGACCGCCGTCGTCGCCGCCTACGCCGGCCTTGGCGGCCTCGGGCGCTTTCTGATCGACGGACTTGGCCAGCGCGATATTCCCCAGGTTATTGCCGGTTCGCTAGTGGTATCGCTGCTGGCCATCGGCTGCGAACTGCTTTTTTCATTACTCTCCCGGCGCATCGTCCCGGCGCCGGTCGCGCAAATAAATTAATTCCCCAACAACAAAAAACCACCTGCAGGTAAAGAGGTATTATGAAGCAGCTATTTGGCATTTCCGCGCATCGTCGCCGCTTGCGTCTTTCGGTATTCACCGCGGGATTATTAAGCTTAAGTTTTAACGCCCTGGCGCAGGACGTCACCATTGGCGGAGCGAATTTCACCGAAAGTTCAATCCTTGCCAATATTTACGCCAGCGCACTAAAGAAAAACGATATTGCGGTGAAAACCCGCCTTAATCTCGGCAATCGCGAGATTATTATTCCGGCGCTGCAGAGCGGCGAAATTGATATTGTTCCGGAATATCTCGGTGCCCTGCTGAACTATTATGACGGCAAAACGCTGGCCACCAGCCAGAGCGACGTTAGCGCTGAGTTAGCCAAAGCGCTGCCGGCGGACTTTACGCTGCTCACCCCCTCCCCGGCCTCGTCCATTACCGCCTGGGCCGTGCGCGCGGAAACGGCAAAAAAATATCACCTCAGCAAGCTTTCCGACCTGCAGCCCGTGGCCCATCAGCTGACTATCGGCGGCCCGCCGGAATTCCCGGTACGCGCCCTGGGCCTGCCGGGCCTTAAGCGCGTCTACGGGCTTGAATTTAAGGCGGTGAAATCTCTGGATATGGGCGGTCCGCTGACCCGTCTGGCGCTTAACTCCGGCAAAATCGACGTCGCCACGGTCGTCTCCACTCAGGGCAACCTCGCAAAAGAGGATTGGGTAGTCCTGGAGGATGATAAGCATGAACAGCCAAGCCAGAACGTGGTGCCGCTGGTGCGCAAAGCCAGCCTGACGCCGAAAATCAGCGAAGTACTCAATGAGGTCTCCGGCAAGCTGAACAACGCCGCGCTGATCGAACTTAACCAGCAGGTAGATCTGCAGCATAAAGATCCGGCAGCGGTGGCCGAACAGTGGGTCAAAACGCACCTCAACGGCAACTGATCGCCGCCATGCCAGGGAAGGCATCACCTCCAAATGAGCCGAGAAAATGCCAAATAATCCTATGATCCTGAACCTTTTCTTCTTCAATCCCCAGGGTGACTACCGCTTTTCCTGGCGTCACCCGCAGGCGCCGGAGAAGGAAATTTTCAGCCTCAAGTACTATGTCGATCTGGCCCGTAAAGCGGAGGCCGCGACGCTCGACGCCATTTTTGTCGCCGACCATATCGCTATCTGGGACACGGTGCCCAGCGGCTTAACCCATTACGCCAACGCCCGGCTGGAGCCCATCACTCTTCTCTCGGCGCTGGCGGCGGTAACGGAACATATCGGCCTGATGGGCACGGCGTCCACCTCTTATAACGAGCCCTATAATCTCGCCCGCTATTTCGCCTCCCTCGATTTTCTCAGCAACGGGCGGGCCAGCTGGAATATCGTGACCTCATGGCTGGAGGAGGAAGCGGCCAACTTCGGCCTTGACCACCTGCCGCAGCACGGCAGGCGCTACCAGCGCGCCGGTGAGTTTATTGATGTGGTCACTCAGCTGTGGGACTCGTGGGAAGACGGCGCGGTGCGCTATGACAAAGCCAGCGGGCTGTTTGCCGATTCCAGCAAGGTGCATCATCTTGATTTCGCGGGCGAGTTCTTCCGCGTGCGCGGGCCGCTGAACGTCCCTCGCCCGCCGCAGGGGCATCCGGTCCTGGTGCAGGCCGGCTCGTCTGAGGCGGGTAAAAATCTCGCCGCCGCCTGGTCAGATATGCATTTTGTGTTTATCAAATCTATCGCTGAGGGGCTGACCTACCGCGAAGAGATGAACCAGCGTTTGCGCAGCCACGGCCGCGATCCGGCGCATTTCAAAATCATCGCCGGCGTGTTACCGGTGGTGGTGCACTCAAACGCGGAAAAGGAGGAACGCCAGCGGCTTAACGAGCAGCTAATGAGCGACCAGATGGCCATCGACCTGCTCTCTTCCTATCTGCGCATGGATTTATCCGCTTATCCCGTCGACCAACCGCTGCCGCCGCTGCCGGAGGAAGAGACCTTTGATGGGATCCGCACCGCCCTCAGGCTGATTCGTGATTACGATCCGCGATTGACGATCCTGGCGTTGGGCAAGCTGCTGTTGCAAAGCTCCGATAGCTGGCTGCTAATCGGCAGCGCCGAGGAGATCGCCAGCGCGCTGACGGAAACCTGGCGCGCCGGCGCCGCCGACGGTTATAACCTGATGTTCCCGCTGCTGCCGGGGGACTTCGACCGCTTCGTTGAGCAGGTGGTGCCGATTCTGCAGCGCAGCGGCGCGATGCGGGATCGCTATCCGACCGGCACGCTGCGCGAGAAGCTGGGCCTGCCGGTCGTTGAAAACCGCTTCGCCCGCCGGGATGGCAAATCGCAGGCGTCATAGCGCGGCTTCTGCTTATTTCCCCGGTGGCGGCTGGTGCCTTACCGGGGCTACGGGTTCGCAGCCGTCTGAGGGCCGGTAGCCCGGATAAATGCGCAAGCATCGCCTCCGGGAAATTCAGCCACTCTGCGCTCTGCTCCCGGGGGCGGCGCTCAACGCGCCTTGCCCGGGCTACGGGTTCACAATCGCCCGCGGATCGGTAGCCCGGACAGATGCGCAAGCATCGCCTCCGGGAAATTCAGCCACTCTGCGCTCTGCTCCCGGGGGCGGCGCTCAACGCGCCTTGCCCGGGAAAATTGCCGCCTACAGCCGCACGACGCCTCTGGCCGCCGCCTCATCACGCCACGCCAGCAGCGGCTGATAGTCCGCGCGCCGCATATCGCTGTAGCCGCAGATAAACAGCGCTTCGCAAAGCGGCCGGTAGCGTTCATCGCTCACCAACTGCTGCAATGCCTCTCTCAGCAGCCCCAGCGTCGCCGCGGACGTCGTCGCCGACGTAATCAGCGGCAGACCCGGGGCGAGCGGGCTATGTGCAATCACCACCAGCCCCGCCAGCGCCTCCGGCTGATGGCGCTGCAGCAGCGCCCAGCTCACGCAATCAATGGCGGCGATATCCGCTGTCCCCTGCTGAAGTTCACGCAGCGACTGACGATGGCTGCCGCTAAACGCTACCGCCGAGAAGAAACGCCCATCGCGCGACAGCGGCGCGACCATTTTTAACAGCACGTTATAGCCGGACTGGGAATCCGGCGAATTGCACGCGACCCGACGCCCGCGAAAATCCGCCAGCGTCTGCCGGCTCTCCGTCTCACGCACCACCAGCAGGCTGCGGTAGTTCCGCCCTTCGCACCCCGGCGCCGAATAGTGAAAACAGCCCACCGTTTGCGCTGCCGGCAGCCGCGTCATCAGCGGATAACCGCAGGTCTGGCTCAGCAGCAGCGCCGGATGGCGCCAGTGGATCAGCAGATCCTCAGGTACCTGATATGATAGCGTATCCTCATCCACCACGCCACGGGCCGCCAGCAGCTGCCGCACCGCCCGCCAGAGCGCCTGAGTATCCTCGTCATTCACCGCGTACATCGGAAACGCCAGCCTTTCACTCATGGTCTTTATCCGCCTTACCCTGCTGGTTGAACCCGGGATGAGCATTCACCGCCACCGATCTGGCAAAAAAATGCCGTAGCCATTCACCGTAACCGCGCACCACAAACCCGGCGTTGCGCCGCTGGTAGTCCGCCTGATTAAACAGATAGATTTTTCGCAGCCCGTACCACGGCACGCCCGGCAAATCGTGATGCACTGAATGGTAGTTGAGATTGAGAAACAGCACCCGCCAGACCAGCCCCGCTTCGTTAATCACCGAACGGGCCAGCGGATCGTCCGCGGCGCGGTGTTCAAGGAAAGAGCGCACTTTGGTCAACGCCAGCGCCGGGTAGCTGATAGCCAGCACGAAATAAAGCGGCGAAAAGCCGAGGTGATTCATCCACGCGAACAGCGCCGCCAGCAGCAGGCCGTGAACCAGCCACATCGCTATCACGTTCACCCGCCGGTGACGAAATGCCGCCAGCGCGCTGGCGAGCGTCTGGGCAATATCCAGCAGCGGCGCCACCAGCAGCCTGCCGAGAAACGTATTGCGCAGATGAATAAGGCTGCGCTGCCAGGGGGCAAAACGTCGCCAGCTCTGCGGCGTAAAATAGTAGGATTCCGGATCGTCAACGGGCTGCGTCAGCAGCTGATGATTATGATGCGCCAGGTGCGAGTCGCGATACAGCCCGTAGGGATACCAGACCGCCAGCGGCAGCGTCCCCAGCAGCTGATTAAACCATGGCCGCGACGTGGGGTGACCGTGAATAAGCTCATGCTGCAATGACATATACCAGGCGGTGAACCAGATGAGCAGCAGCGTGGCGGGGAAAATCCCCAGCTCGCGCCACCAGGCCAGCGAGGCAAACCAGCCGCCGTAGACGGCAACGATCAGCAGCCAGGTGGGCAGCTCGCTGCGCCACAACCAGCTACGGGAAAACTGATGAATCCGCTCACGCTGCTGCGGATGCAGATAGACCGACCTGCTTTTTGCCATTCCTGCCGCTACCTTTTCGCGTTATCTTTTGTCCCCCGAAGATGTGAGATAACGCGTTAAATAACAAAGAAGTTAAATCACTTAGCTTTGCCAGAAAATGACCTTACCCTCTGTCGAACACGGTGATATAGCGCCACCCGGCAAAAATGCTCACGCCTGCGCAAACCAGCAGCGACGCTCCCAGCGATTGCCCCCACCCGGCCGCCAGCAGACCGGCGCCAATCAGCACATAATAAAACAGGCCGAAAAAGGCGCCGGCGGTGCCCCGACAGTCGCCGTAGGCGCTCAGCGCCGACCCCAGCACCAGCGGGATCGCCATGGCCCAGGCAAGGGTGACCAGCGCCACCGGCGCCACAAACCAGATCGATTCCCGCAGCACGTACACCGCGACGCCGCCGACGAAGTGCAGAATGCAGGCGATGGCGAGTATCCGCCCCAGCGGGACATGCTGACGCAGCAGCACGCGGTTAAGCAGCGCGCCGAGCAGCGAACCGGCGGCAAGCGCCATGCCGCTGTAGCCAAAGGTCAGGGTATCAAGATCGAATCGGGCGAACAGAAAGGGGGCCAGGCTGTAGTAGCTGAACAGGCTGACGTTAAATGCCGCCACCAGTATTGCCGCCAGCGCAATATATTTATCCCCCGCCATCCGCCGCAGCACGCAAAGAAACGGCTCCCCAGCGCGATTTTGCGGACGCGTTTCCGGCATCAGCCGCAGGCAGCCCAGCAGGAGCGAGGCGGCCAGAAGCGCCAGCGCGCTGAAGACGCCGCGCATCCCCCAGATGGCGGTCAGTCCGCCGCCGATATAGACCCCGACGGCCGGACTCACCGCCAGCGCCAGGCCGATAAACGAAAAAATCCCCGCCAGCTGCCGCCCGCTATAGCAGTCCCGCAGGACCGTCTGCGTCACTACGGAGCCGGTTGCCGCGCCAATAGCCGTCACTATCCGCGCCGCCAACAGCAGCGAAAAATCCGCGGCCCACAGCGCCATCAGACATCCCATCGCATAAACGCCCAGTCCGGCCAGCAGAGCCGGACGCCGACCGTAGCGATCGCTGAATCCGCCCCACAGCAGTACGCCGACGGCAAAACCGATAAAGTAGACGGAGAGGGTTTGCGCCGCCTGCGGCGCGCTCACGGAAAATTGGGCGCTGATATCGGTCAGCGCCGGGCTATAAATCGTTTCCGCTATTTGCGGAAACATCAGTAGCGCGGTCACCAGCACCCGCGCGGCACGTCCCAACATATCCACCTCCTGATAAACAAGAGGCGCTATTGTAGGCAGGCCGTTTTTCGAACATTATAAACATAATGACTTTAAATATCGGAAATCAGACATTATGGCCTGGCTTGACGCTGATGCGGCATTCGATCCGGATACCTTAAAAACTCACCTGATTGGCGTGCAGTCGGCGTTAGGGGATCACGATTCCGGTAGCCACCAGCATAAGATGGCGCAGATTCTGTTTACCCGTCAGGGATGCGTCCGTTTGACTCTTAACGATGGCGCCCTGCTGTGCCTGCTTCCGCCGGGGCGCGCGGCCTGGATCCCCGCCGAAGTCCGCCATCGCGCGGAGATGAAAAACATTGTCGACTATCGTTCCGTCTGGTTTCAGCCGCAGCGTTACCCTCAGTTGCCAACGCAGTCGGCGATACTCAACGTGGTGCCGCTGCTGCGCGAGCTATTAGAACGCATCAGCGCCAGCCCCTGGGATACCGACTGGGAAGCCGAACCGGCGCGGCATCTTGCCACCCTGTGCCAGGCGGAAATTCGCCTCGCGGCCCGGGAGCCGATGATGCTCGCGCTGCCGCAGGATAAACGGCTGGCGATGGTTTGCGGCGACGCGCTGCCGCCGGCGCTTGGGGCGCTCGCTGCCCGCTGCGGCGCCAGCGAAAAAACCATCAGCCGCCTGTTCCGCCGCGATACCGGGATGACCTACCAGCAGTGGCGACAACAGTGGCGATTAATGAAAGCGGTCGAGATGCTGGCAACCGGGGAGCGCATCACCGATACGGCACAGGCGCTCGACTTCGCCAGCGATAGCGCTTTTATCTACTTTTTCCGCACCATGACCGGCATGACCCCGGGGCGTTATTTTTCCGCCTGATTCTGGCCGCCCGGCGTAAACGGCGGCAGCTTGAGAAAGGTGCTTTGCAGCCCCTCGGACCACGCTTTGCGAATGGTATTGAAATAGGGATCGCTTTCGGTGATCCGATGCTGTTCGGCGCTGCTCAGGCTCCCGCTGCGGTACAGCAGCGTGTCCAGCGGCAGCCCCACCGAAAGATTACTGCGCAGGGTGGAGTCGATCGAGATCAGCGCGCAGCACATCGCCTGCTCCAGCGGAGTATCGATGGTCAACACCCGGTCGATGATCGGCTTGCCGTATTTGCTCTCGCCAATCTGGAAATAGGGCGTGTCGCGCGTGGCTTCGATAAAGTTGCCTTCCGGGTAGATATGAAACAGCCGGTGCGTTTCCCCGGCGATCTGCCCGCCGAGCAGCAGGTTGCAGTTGAAGTTGGTATTGCCGCAGTTCTGCTGATTGCTGCTGTCGCGCTGAATCACCTCCTGCAAGGTTTTACCGATCAGCATCGCCGCGTCGTATAACGAGGTCACCTGCATCAGATTGGGCTCCTGCTGGGTACGAATGCGGCCGCTGAGCAGGCTAATCACGCTTTGCGTGGTGGCCAGGTTGCCCGCCGACTGCAGCACCATGACCCGTTCGCCATCCTGATGGAAAACGTGCAGTTTTTTAAACGTTGCAATATGGTCTACTCCCGCGTTGGTGCGGGAGTCTGAGGCAAATACCAGTCCATCTGACAAACACATGGCCACACAGTAGGTCATCGTTTTTCGTTCCTGCCGTTATTGCTGCTGCGCCTGCTGCGAATGTTCGCGCACTTCAGCGTTAGTTAACATGATTTCTCCCCCGCCGCCGAGGCGGGTGCCGCGAACCGGGCACGCATCAAGATAGTCCAGCCCGGTCGCCAGCCGCAAATGTTGATTGAGGCTGCGCGTGTTATTGGTGATATCAAACGACTGCCAGCGCTCGTTGAGCCACACTTCGGCCCACGCGTGCATGGCGACGTGCTCGGCATTATCGCTGTAGACGTAGCCGCTGACGTAGCGCGCCGGGATCTCCAGCGCCCGGCAGCAGGCGAGAAACACGTGGGTGTGATCCTGGCAAACGCCCTTCGCGCGCGCAAAGGCATCGGCGGCGGAATCCTGCACCTGCGTGGCGCCCGGCGAATAGGGCATTCTCAGCAGTAGTTCGCCCATTAACTGGTTCAGGCTCTCTTCCTGCGCCTCGGGCTGATACCAGCGCTGGGCGAATTCGCGGATCGGGCCGTCAGCGCGCGTAAGCGGCGTACAGCGCAAGAAAACCAGCGGCGACAGCAGCTCCTGCGGCTCCGCGCCGATATCGTCCCCCTCTTCCGCAATATCGACGATCCCGCTGGCGCGAATGGTTATCTCTTTATGCGGATTATCCAGCGTCAGCACGTGCAGCACGTTGCCCCACGCGTCGGTGGTGGCGACGGCGGAACCGTCCGGCAAGGTCAATGACCAGGCGGTGATCTTCTGGCGACCGGTGCTGCGCGGCGTCAGGCGCAGATACTGGGTCGAAAACTTCACTTCTTCATCGTAGCCGTAGCGGGTCAGGTGATCGATAACCAGTTTCATAACGCCTCCAGATAGGTTTGTCTGATGCTGTCAGAAAGCGCGTTAATCCGCGCCAGCAGTGCATTAAGGGTGATCTGTAAATCGGCCTGCGCCAGATCGTCGCGGGTGCTGAAACGCAGGTCGACGTTCAGCTGGTGCGCCAGGCGCAGCGGCAGGTGCGAGCGATCGTTGGCAATCTGCTCCAGCTGCCCGACGAGGTCGGAGATGCTCGCTCTTAGCGATCTCGGTACATCGTCGCGCAGGATCAGCAGTTCCATTACCGTCTCGCGGCTTACCGGCTGGCGGTAGATGCTGTTATAGGCCTCGCGGGCGCTGACCGCGTTGAGCAGCGTATCCAGCCGATAGTACTCGCGTACCGGGTCGGGATCGCTGGTCAACTGCTGATCCTTAATCAACAGCAGCTGCGCGGTGGCGGACGCCCGTTCGATCAGCGTCCCGATGCCGATAAAGCTCAGGGCGTCATTGCGCAACAGCGTGCCGAGAATTGCCCCGCGAAACAGATGCACCCGCTCTTTGACCCATTCAAAAAAAGCGTCATTGCCCAGCTCGCCGATCCCCTGCTGGCGCAGTTTTCGCAGCTCAATGCGCGTGGCGTTGATGCTTTCCCACACCTCCGCCGACAGGCTGCCGCGCACCGCGTGGGCGTTGTTCCACGCCATCTCGACGCAGCTGAAAATGCTGTACGGGTTGTTGCCGTCGAGGGCGAAAAAATTGAGCAGATTGCTCATGGTGAAACGCGCGTGGCGCGCCTGAAACAGCTCATGGGTCAGCGACAGATTGAGCGGCAAGGCTAGATCCCGCGACTGCTGGCTATGGCGGGGGATCATCGACAGCTTCCAGGTTACGTCCAGCACCCGGGCATAGCTTTCCGCGCGCTCAAGGTAGCGCGCCATCCAGAAGAGTTCACTCGCTGTGCGGCTTAACATGATTCATCATCCTCCATCACCCAGGTATCCTTGGTGCCGCCGCCCTGCGACGAGTTCACCACCAGCGAGCCTTCGGTTAGCGCCACCCGGGTCAGGCCGCCGGGAACCAGGCGGATCTCCTGGCCGGAGAGCACGAAGGGACGTAAATCGATATGGCGCGGCGCTAGCCCCTCGTCAATAAAGGTTGGGCAGGTCGACAGCGCCAGGGTGTCCTGGGCGATATAGTTGGCCGGATTCGCCAGCAGGCGCTGGCGGAACGCTTCGCGCTCCTCTTTAGTCGAGCGCGGACCGACCAGCATGCCGTAGCCGCCCGCGCCGTGAACCTCCTTCACCACCATCAGTTCAAGATTGCTCAGCACGTAGCTGAGATCCTCCGCTTTACGGCACTGCCAGGTGGGGATATTGCTCAGGATCGGCTGCTCGCCCAGATAGAAGCGGATCATCTCCGGCACGAAGGGGTAGATCGATTTATCGTCGGCGACGCCGGTGCCGATGGCGTTCGCCAGCACCACGCCCCCGGCGCGATACACCGACAGCAGCCCCGGAACGCCCAGCATCGAGTCGGCGTGGAAGGCCAGCGGGTCAAGATACGCGTCGTCGATACGCCGGTAAATGACGTCCACCCGCCGCGGCCCCTCGGTGGTACGCATGTACACCGCCCCGGTTTTAATAAACAGATCCGCGCTTTCCACCAGCTCAACGCCCATCTGCTGGGCCAAAAAGCTGTGTTCAAAATAGGCGCTGTTAAACCGTCCGGGCGTCATCACCACCACGCACGGATCGTCCACCGGCGAGCTTTCACGCAGCGTTTGCAGCAGATAGCTGGGGTAGCGTTCGACCGGCGCAATGTGGTGCTGTTCGAACATTTCAGGATACAGCCGCATCATCATTTTGCGGTTTTCCAGCATATAAGAGACGCCGGAAGGCGTGCGCAGATTATCCTCCAGCACGTAATACTGGCCGTCGCTGTTGCGCACCATATCGACCCCGGTGATATGTGCATAGGTGTTATTGGGTAAATTTATCCCCTGCATACAGGGCTGATACTGTTCGTTCGCCAGCACCTGCTCGGCCGGGATCAGCCCGGCGCGGAGGATGTTTTGATCGTGGTAAATATCGTAAAGGAAAGCGTTGAGCGCTTTCACCCGCTGGCGGATGCCGCGGTCAATCCGCTGCCACTCGCCGGCGGGAATAATGCGCGGCACGCTGTCAAATGGGATCAGTCGTTCGGTGCCCTCATCCTCACCGTAAACGTTAAAGGTGATGCCGATACGGTGAAAGAGCAGCTCCGCCTGCGCTTTTTTCTGCCGGATAGAGAATTGATCGGTACTGCGAAACCATTGCCACCAGGCGTTATAGTGCTGACGCTGCTCTCCCTGTGCGGTAAGCATCTCATCATAATAATGCCCGTCAGGAAGCGTTATTTTTATCATGGCCGTCTCCTCCGGTTGTACTCACTTTGAGGTAATCCCGGTAAGAGATAAGCATTAATTATGCCAGGTAGCGCAGCGCGGCTGCTGGGGGTAACGTTATCGCGCCGCCGCGCCCAATTGAATAAAAAACAACCAGACGCTTTGCTTATTTATGGTTTGTTGGACGCCCGAAATGCACCAATATGGGGCGTCCGTTTCCGCTTTGCCGCCTGCGCCCGTCCCACATCGCCGAGGGTACCCAACCCGTCGGGCCATTCGGTAAAAGGCGCTCCTCTGGCCAAACATCAGCAGCGGTCAGTCGTTAACGTGCCTTAGCTCCAGCCAGTCCACCACCAGACCCGGTTTGATAAAATCAAAGCCCACCCGATATTTCCCCGGCTGCAGCTCGATCCGGCACAGCTTCTGCACGCTCTCCCGGCCAAGAGTGCCGTTGGTCTGGATGGTCGCCACGAACTGGTCATTGAGCAGCAGATTGCAGGCGGTTTGCGCCAGCGGCGCGCCGTTGGCGTGTACATTGACCAGAACATCGTAGCGCGCGGCCTGCTCAACGCTCAGCACCAGCTCCTCGTCGCAGCGCAGACGCGATTGCTCGGCGATTTTTATCGCTCCCTCGCAGTCCGCGGCGCAGCCCGGTTCCGCCGCCAGACGGACGATATCCGCCCGCGGTTTCTCCCCGCGCTTAAACACCTGGGTCTGCAGCATAAAATGGAGGATGTTTGCCGCGCTACGCTGCAGTTCGCCGAGCGTCAGTTCACCTTTCGCCAGCGCCGCAAGGGTATTATCCCCGGCCGCGTTAATCTCCGCGCCGTTATTGTTGACCACCATATAGAGATCGTTCTGCGCGCGGATCATCGCCGCGGTGTTGTGGGTGCTCGCCGCGCCGCCATCGATGGGGTCGTTCATCGTAGCCCACCAGTCGGTCATGACGATCCCGCGAAAGCCCCACTCCTCGCGCAGTACGGTGGTGGTGAGATCGTAGTTGGATGCGGCATGGTAGCCGTTGAGCGGGTTATAGGCGGTCATCACCGCGCTGGCGCCGCCGGTTTTCACCGCGTATTCGAAACCTTTCAGATAGATTTCGCGCAGCGCGCGCTCCGACACCACCGAGTCCGCCCTGGCTCTGGCGAATTCCTGATTATTACAGGCGAAGTGCTTGAGGGTCGCTATCCCGCCGCCGCTGCGAATGCCGCGAACCACCGCCGCCGCCATCATTCCGCTAAGCAGCGGGTCTTCGGAAAAGTATTCGAAATTACGCCCGTTGAGCGGATGGCGCTGGATGTTCATCCCCGGCCCCAGCAGCAGGTCAATACCGTTGCGCAGCAGCTCTTTTCCCTCCATCACGTATAAGCGCTCAACGAGGATCGGATCCCAGCTGGAGGCCAGCAGCGTCCCGCTGGGGAGCAGTGTGGCCTTCGCGCCGTTATCCATACGGATGCCGGAAGGCCCATCGGCGGTGGATGCCAGCGGGATCCCTTTTTCCAGCAGGCTATCGGCCACTCCGCCAAAGGCCGACGCGACGCCGGGGGTGACTTTATGGCTGCACATGCCTTCTCCGCGCACCAGGCAGGCCAGTTCCTCCACCGACAGCTGGGCAATAAAGGCGTTCATCGTGGCGCGCCCTTCAGCAACGTCGCTGAGGGTAAGCCCCTGGTTGCCGGTAAGGGTAATCGTCTCCGGCAGGCGCGCCTCAATCCTCGAGCGCAGATTAATCTCCCGGCGCGGCACGTCTTCCCATTCGATCTGATAGCGGCCATCGTCGCCGTCGGCAACCGGTTTAATACGGACAAAAGGCACCGTCGGGGCCAGTATCTGCTGGTGACGGGACAGGACCCGCAGCGTCTTCTGCGAATACCCCGCCTCTCCGTCAACCGGTAACGGCTGCAGATCGCGTACGCTGTTGCCGATCAGCACACGGTAAAGACCGGGTTCCATCACGTAGCAATGTGGGTGACCTGTCGCCCCGCTATCGTCCAAAGACGCAAAACGCTCCAGCGGGATCGATAGCGTTAAGGTTTCGCTTTCACCCGGCTGCAGCAGGTGGGTTTTAGCGAAGGCCATCAGCGCCCGGGCCGGTTTGCCGAGGGATCCCTGCGGTGCCTGGAGGTAGATTTGCACCACTTCTTTGCCGGCAAAGCGGTCGCCGCGGTTAGTCACGGTAACGGTCGCCTTGATCTGGTCGCCGAAGGCCTGCGCCCGCGCCGATGACAGGGTGAAGCGGGTGTATGAGAGACCAAACCCGAAAGGAAACTGCAGGCGCTGGGGACAAAAGGTTTCGAAGTAGCGATAGCCGACGTAAATATCTTCCTGATAAAGGTTTTGCGCTTGTGCTCCCCAGCAGGGCGATGCCGGATGGTCATCCAGAGAGGCGACGATGCTGCCTACCAGCTTACCGGAGGGCGTTACATCGCCGTACAGCAGCGACGCCGCCGCCCGGGCGCCGTCGGCGCCCCCGTGCCAGACGTACAGCAGCGCACGAACGCGTTTACGCAGCAGAGGATCGTCAGCCCACGAGAGATCGATAAGCCCGGCGGTATTCAGCACCACCGTCACGTCATCAAACTCGCGGCAGACCTGGCGCAGCAGAGTTATCTCGTCGGCGGTTAGCCGATAGCCGCCTTCTACATCGCCGTTGTCCTGGTCCTCCCCCGCGGTACGGCCAAGCACAATCACCGCCAGGCTGGAGACGGCGCGCGCCTGGCGAATCTGCTGGTCGCTAAGCGGCATCTCGTGCTGATGCCAGGGCTCGGCGGCCCAGGCTCCTCCGCCGTTGTCAAAGGGATGCTGCGCAATCCAGCGTTCATAGAGCCCGGCCAGTTGCTCATTCAGCCTCTCCCCGTTTCGCGCGCGCATCGCCTGCAGCAAGGTTGTCCGGCTCACCACGTTAACCGCCCCGCCTGACCCGGTGCCGCTGCAATAGTAGTCAATCTGCGTACGGCCAAACAACGAAACCGGCTGCCCGGGATCGAGCGGCAGCATTTGGCGATCGTTTCTCAGCAGCACCGCGCCTTCGGCGGCAGCGGCGGCGGCAAATTCGGCAAACCCTTCCAGCGGGGTCCCCGCTTTACTGTCAAACATGGCGTTGTCCTGTTAACTCATGCCTCCGCGGGAGGCTTAATCACATAATGAACAGAGCCCGCACGATGCGGGCTCTGCATTGATCAGAAGAAATATTTGAAGCGTAGACGACCGCCATAGCGGGAGTCTTGCTGGCCGTCGCCGCTGGTCGGGTTGGATTCAATCCACGAGGCGTAGGCGCCAAGATAGATGTTGAAGTTCTTCATATTCATGACGTTCGGGAACAGGTAAGACGCATGAATCGTGTGGATATCGTATTTGCCCGGATCGGCAATCCAGCAGCTATCGTCGCAGTTAGCGACAAAATTAGCAGTGTTAAAGCGGTCGATCTTGTTATGCGCGTAAATATAGCCAAGCTCGAAGCCGCGCCACAGGGAGTTCACCCCCGCGGTGAAGTCGGTTTCATCCTCGGCGTCCATCCAGGCGAGGTTAAGATTGGTCACCACGCCATCCAGCGGATCGGTTTTTTGCCCGTTCCACGTCATCGTATAGCCATAGCCGGTACGGCTGGACTGATCGACCCAGCGCCCTTTCGCATCGTGATAGCCATAGGCGTTATTGACCACGTTGCTTTCCATCGCGATGGCGGTGGAGAAGCGCCCGCTGTTCCACGCGACGACCGGGCGCAAATAGGCCACATTTTTCTCATTTTCCAGGTCAGTCCCGTGATACTGCTTATCCTGGAACAGCGTGCTGCCGTCTTCGAGCAGGGTATTGAGTTCGAAATACCAGTTATCAAAGGTTTTGCTGACCAGGAAGTTGCCGCCGCTGCTGCTACGGCCGCGCCCTTCCTTCATCATGTAGATATAGCCGTAGCCGTCGCTGTAAAGATCGTTGGCGGTGTTGCCGGAGTATTCCACGAACGTATCCTGGTTCAGCGGGAACATATCGTAAGCCTCAAAGCGCCCAACCTTCACCTTCCAGTCTTTTTCCTGACCAAAGAAGAACACCGCATCATCAAGGTTCATTTTGCCGTTCAGGTCCGCCAGCGGCTGGACGGAAAAACCGGCGAAATTGCCGTTATCCATTTTGCGCATGCCGTCAAAACCTAACAGCAGTCGGCCGTTAATATCCCAGCGTTCGTTATTGCCCGGCGCCCAGTCTTTATTCGCCGTGGTTTTTACCGAGGTCAGGCTGCCGCTGCTGCTGGCGCCGTCAATGTTGAATTCGACATCGCCATAAAACTTGATATCGCCGTAGCCGGAGAGCGTCAGTTTCGTCGGCTCAGCGCCCGGTGCGACAGGCTCCGCGGACTGCACCTTCACCGTTGGCGCGCTTTTCGCCGCGACGGCCTGCTGCCGGGTTAACGTCTGGATCTTCGCTTCCGCATCGGCCGCCCGTTGCTCAGCGTTCATTAAACGCTGTTCCAGCTGGGCTAACCGTTTTTCAATATCCGCAGATTGATTATTTGTCGCGGCCAAAAGACCAGAGGAGAATACGCCACTAATAACCAGAGCTATATATTTCACTTTCATTATTAACGTCCCTAATTACATTATTATTTGTTTCATCCAGGTTTTCACCGGGGCTATTCAGGGAAATAACCTGCATAGCCCTTTTAATACAGCGTTGAATTATCAGGATTCGGCGAAGGTTCCGTGGTTCAAGTCATCGACGATGCCGTTCATTCTATTTTCCGTTAAGCCATAAAATTTAATAGAGATAGCGGTAAGAACATAAAAAATGGAAGGAACTAACGTGAACAGCAGCACCACGCCCTGGACGGCTGAAGCCGGCTGCACCGCGGTGTTAGCGGCGTAATGGTAATAGGCCAGCACCCAGCCAAGAATCGCCCCGCCGACCGCCACGCCCAGCTTAATGACAAAGATATTTGCCGCGACGTTCATACCGGTTATACGCCGCTGGGTTTTCCATTCGCCATAGTTATTGACGTCGGTAATCATCGACCACTGCAGCGCGCCGTTGCCGCCCTGAATGATGGAAATCAGAATATGCACGCCGAGTACCGCAATCCAGTATTGCACCGGCAGCATAAAGCATACGACGCCCAGCGCAGCGGTGAGCAGATTAATCCAGAACGAAAATCTGACCTTACAGAAACGGGTGCCGAATGGTTTGGCCAGTACCGACCCCAGCATTGAGGCAAACATGCCGCCGAGCATGAATATCGTAATAACGTCCGAGCCTTTATTCAGCACGTTATTCACGTAATACACCACCGCACCGCCGCGAATAACCACGGCAACCAGCATCATAAAGTTGTAAACGGAAAGAATACGCCACTGATCGTTACGAAAAAGAATTTTCACATCGCGAGCAATATTCAGGTTCTCTTCTTTGATCGGCTGCACGCGTTCTTTGGTGGTGGCAAAGCAGATAACAAACATCAGGCAGCCAATCACGCCGAATAACGCCATGGAGACCTGAATACCGGTAGCGCGGTCGCCAGGATAGAGAAAATCAGCCAGCGGCAAAATAAACGCGGTACCGAGCGCGCCGCCAATCGGAGTGATGGCAAAACGCCAGGATTGCAGGGAGAGGCTCTCGCGCGGATCGGAGGTCAGGGCCGCCCCCAGCGAGCAATAAGGAATATTAATCGCCGTATACATCAACGTCATGAATATATAAGCCGCAACGGCGTAGACAATTTTCCCCGAATCGGAAAAGGACGGAATGGAATACACCAGCACGCAGCTCACCGCAAAGGGTACGCAGATCGCCAGCAGCCACGGACGGAAGCGGCCCCAGCGGGTAGAGGTGGCATCAGCAATCGCCCCCATGATCGGATCGGTAATCGCATCCAGCAGACGAACCAGCAAAAACATCGTCCCCATCACGGCGGGCGGCAGGCCATAAATATCGGTATAAAAGTAAGCGAGGATTGCCACGGACGAGTCAAACACGATGTGACTTGCCGCGTCCCCGAGGCTATAGCCTACTTTTTCTCTGACTGAAATTTTGTCGCCAGCGGACATACATCACTCCTTTATGCAAAATGAAACCGGTTTCGGTAATGTCTGCATTTTTTACTTATCCGCTATGCTGGCGCCATTATGTTTTTTTATTAATTATTTATGTTTTTTAATTTATGTGATCCTGTCAGCTTTCAGCCGTATTAATCCGAGACTTTTTGCATGACAGATCACAGCTTTTAATCCTTTGCGTATTTTTTAATACGCGATAAGCGAAAACAGCACCCGCATATATAAATAGCAGCTAGTTTTCTATTTTCTTACCTGAGGCTCGTACGGCGTTTTTAATTTATACAAAAACATTCACACTAGAAATATAAATAGCCTGGTTTTATATAATTAAGATTATAATATTGTACTGTTCAGGAGATGGCCGGCCGGGGGTCTTCTGAGGCAGGTAATTTCTCTGTTTTGCTGCAAAATGTTAGCTTCGACACGCGCAGCGGCGGATATTCGTCTAAGGTTTTCTGATGGCCGAATGCAGTGGCACATAGTCTGCAATGATAAGGAGAACAACCTATGACGAGTCCCGTTTCCCGTCGCCCCGCCACCCTGCCCTATGCTCTTCGTCTCGCGCTCGGGGGCGCGTTTATCGCCGTGGCGACGCTGACGGCTCAGGCTGAAGAAACCCGCCCAATCCCGCAATCACCCGATATTCTGCTCGGTCCGCTATTTAACGATGTGCAAAGCGCAAAACTTTTTTCCGACCAGAAAACGTTTGCCGACGCCATCCCGAACGGCGACCCGCTGATGATCCTGGCCGATTATCGTATGCAGAAAAGTCAAACCAGTTTTGATTTGCGGCACTTCGTCGAGCTCAACTTTACCCTGCCTCGCGAAAACGACCAGTACGTTCCGCCAAAAGGACAAACGCTGCGCCAGCATATCAACGGTTTATGGCCGGTGCTGACCCGCAGCACCGTCGAGGTGGAAAAGTGGGATTCACTGTTGCCGCTGCCAAAACCCTACGTGGTGCCCGGCGGACGCTTTCGTGAAGTCTATTACTGGGATAGCTACTTCACAATGCTAGGACTCGCGGAGAGCGGCCACTGGGATAAAATTGAAGATATGGTGACCAACTTTGCCGCAGAAATCGACGCCTGGGGGCATATTCCCAACGGCAACCGTACCTACTATCTGAGCCGCTCGCAGCCGCCGTTCTTCCCATTTATGGTCGAACTGCTGGCCACGCACGATGGCGATGAGGCGCTCAAAAAATGGCTGCCGCAGATGGAGAAAGAGTACCAGTACTGGATGGATGGCGCCGAAGCGCTTGAGCCCGGCGGCGCCAGTAAGCGCGTGGTGCGTATGGCCGATGGCTCGCTGCTGAACCGCTACTGGGACGATAACGACACGCCGCGTCCGGAATCCTGGCTGGACGATGTCACCACCGCCAAAAACAATCCCAACCGCCCGGCCACTGAAATCTACCGCGATCTGCGCTCCGCCGCGGCATCCGGCTGGGACTTCAGCTCCCGCTGGATGGATAACCCGCAGCAGCTCGGCACCATCCGCACCACCTCGATTGTTCCGGTCGACCTCAACTCGCTGATGTTCCACATGGAAAAAGCCATCGCCCGCGCCAGTAAAGCCGCTGGCGATAGCGCGAAAGCCGCGCAGTATGACGCGTTGGCCAACGCCCGACAGAAAGCGCTGGAGAAATACCTGTGGAACGATAAAGAGGGCTGGTACGCCGATTACGATCTGAAAAGTCATAAGGTGCGCAATCAGCTGACCGCCGCGGCGCTGTTCCCGCTGTACGTCAACGCCGCCTCCAGCGAGCGCGCCGCTAAAGTCGCCGCCGCGACCGAAGCGCGCCTGCTCAAACCGGGGGGCCTGACCACCACGACCGTCAATAGCGGCCAGCAGTGGGATGCGCCAAACGGCTGGGCGCCGCTGCAGTGGGTCGCCGCGGAAGGCCTGCAAAAATATGGTCAACAGAAAATAGCGATGGAGGTGAGCTGGCGTTTCCTCAGCAATGTTCAGCATACCTACAACAGCGAACAGAAGCTGGTGGAAAAATATGACGTCAGCTCGACGGGAACCGGTGGCGGCGGCGGCGAGTATCCGTTACAGGACGGATTTGGCTGGACTAACGGGGTCACCCTGAAGATGCTGGACCTGGTGTGTCCGAAAGAGAAACCCTGTGATTCGGTTCCGGCCACCCGCCCGGCGGCGAATGACGATACCAGTAAGGCGACAGATAACGCGGCTCAACCCGCGGCCAATAATTCTATTGCGCCAGGGGATAAAAAAGTCGCGCAGTAAACCTTCGCGCGGCGGGTCTCCGCCGCGCATCTTTCTTCACCTTATACGTGTAGGCTGATGGCTCCTCGGTAAAAGTTGCCAGGCGAGAGCCCCCCTACATCGCGTCCAGCGCTTTTTGCAGCTTCCAGATATAGCGCGGCGCCTGCGGAGCCGGGTGTTTCTTCACTACATGCTCAAAGAAATCATCGGCGTCCATATCGTTAATCTCCTCGATCGCATCCTGGCGATTGGACGAGAACGTCCGCAGCAGCGCGCCTGCGCCGTTAGCATAGGAGACCACCACCGCGTAGCGCATCACCTGCGGGTCTTTAATTCCCGCCAGCGGACCGTTTTCGAGAATGCTTAAATAAGCGGCCCCCATGGATATATTACGCTCGGGATTTTTCAGCTCGCTCACCGAAGGATCTCCGCTCCAGCCCATCCGCCGGTAAACATCGCGACCGGAGGTCGAGGGTTTCAGCTGCATCAGGCCAACCGCGCCGGATTTGCTGACCACCGTCGGGTTGCCGCCGGATTCAATGGCGATGATCGCGGTAATCAGCTGCGGGTCAACGCCCCATGCCGCACCGGCTTTTTCGCTGATTGGCATCCACTGCATCGCCCGCTTAACCGGGACTTCCGGATTCCACGGCGGGTTACGATAATCGTGTTTTGAACTACAACCGGCCAACAATACACATAAAAAAACACACCATCTCAATTTCACACATCTATCCTTATTGGCTGAAGTTTGCCGCACGGAGATGACAATAAACGCTCCAGGCGGCATGATAACCCTTTCATTCTTAGCAAGGAATTGTCATGTCTCAGTTTTATCTCATCGCCCCTTCCGGTTACTGCATCAACCAGGAGGCGGCGTACCGCGGCGTACAGCGTCTGCAGGAGGCCGGGCATCAGGTCGCGCACCAGCAGGTCATTCCCCGCCGGGCGCTGCGGTTTGCCGGAACTGAGAATGAACGCCTTGGCGACATCAACCAGCTCGCCGCCCTCGACGGCAAAAACCGTATCGTGCTGGCGGTACGCGGCGGCTACGGCGCGACTCGCCTACTGCCGCACATTGACTGGCAGGCGCTGATCGCCCGCCAGCAGCAGGATCCGCTGCTTATTTGCGGCCACAGCGATTTCACCGCCGTTCAGATGGGCCTGCTGGCAAAGGGTAGCATAATCACTTTTAGCGGACCGATGCTGGCGGGAAACTTCGGCGCGGAAACGCTGAACGAATTTACTGAACACCATTTCTGGCAGGCGCTGCGCGACCCGGCGTTTACCCTCGAATGGCACGGCGAAGGCCCGGACTGCCGCGCCGACGGCACGCTGTGGGGCGGCAACCTGGCGATGCTGACCTCGCTTATCGGCACCCCGTGGATGCCGCAGATTAGCGACGGAATTCTGGTGGTGGAAGATATTAACGAACACCCGTTCCGCGTTGAACGAATGCTATTGCAGCTGCTTAACAGCGGTATTCTGGCGCGCCAGCGGGCAATTATCCTCGGCAGTTTTACCGGCGCAAACGCCAACGACTACGATGCCGGTTACGATCTGCCGATGGTATACGACTACCTTCGCCAGCAGCTTAACATTCCGGTCATCAGCGGTCTGGATTTTGGTCACGAACAGCGCACGGTCACCCTGCCGTTTGGCGCCAGAGCATTGCTGGTCAACAACGCGTCCATCACCACGTTAAGCATCAGCGGCCACCCGGTTCTGGCAGAATAAAAATTCCTCTAACGCATATCCCGATCGGCGTCAGATTGTTAAAATGGTGTAGTTTTTAATTTATCTTCACGCCGGTAAGGAGTACGTCAACATTGGACGCCGCTGCGGTCATCAGTCTGTTTATCCTGGGTTCTGTTTTAGTAACCTGTAGTATTTTATTAAGTTCCTTTTCCTCACGCCTCGGCATCCCGATCCTGGTTATCTTCCTCGCCATTGGGATGCTGGCGGGGATTGACGGTATCGGCGGCATTCCGTTTGACAATTACCCTTTCGCCTACATGGTGAGCAACCTGGCGCTGGCGGTTATCCTGCTTGACGGCGGGATGCGCACTCAGGCCAGCTCCTTTCGCGTGGCGCTGTGGCCCGCGCTGTCGCTCGCCACGGTCGGGGTGCTGATCACCTCGGCCCTGACCGGACTGATGGCGGCCTGGCTGTTTCATCTCAACCTGATTGAAGGGCTGCTGATCGGCGCTATCGTCGGCTCGACTGATGCCGCGGCGGTGTTCTCTCTGCTCGGCGGTAAAGGACTGAATGAACGCGTCGGCTCGACGCTGGAAATTGAATCCGGCAGCAACGACCCGATGGCGGTGTTCCTGACCATCACCCTTATCGAGATGATTCAGCAACATGAGACCGGCCTGAGCTGGATGTTTGCGGTGCATATCGTGCAGCAATTCGGCCTGGGTATCGCTATCGGTCTCGGCGGCGGCTATCTGCTGCTGCAGATGATTAATCGCATTGTGCTGCCGGCCGGGCTTTACCCGCTGCTGGCGCTGAGCGGCGGGATCATGATTTTTGCCGCGACCACTTCGCTGGACGGCAGCGGCATCCTCGCGGTCTACCTGTGCGGTTTCCTGCTCGGCAACCGGCCGATTCGCAACCGCCACGGTATTCTGCAAAACTTCGACGGCCTGGCGTGGCTGGCGCAGATCGCCATGTTCCTGGTGCTCGGCCTGCTGGTCACGCCGTCAGACCTGTGGCCTATCGCTATCCCGGCGCTCATTCTGTCGATGTGGATGATCTTTATCGCCCGTCCGCTGTCGGTATTTGCCGGTCTGCTGCCGTTTCGCGGCTTTAACCTGCGCGAACGGATATTTATCAGTTGGGTTGGCCTGCGCGGCGCGGTACCGATTATTCTCGCCGTATTTCCGATGATGGCCGGTCTGGACAATGCGCGGTTGTTCTTTAACGTGGCCTTCTTCGTGGTGCTGGTGTCGCTGCTGTTGCAGGGAACGTCGCTCTCCTGGGCGGCGAAGAAAGCCAAAGTGGTGGTGCCGCCGATCGGATCGCCCATCTCCCGCGTCGGGCTGGATATTCACCCGGAAAACCCGTGGGAGCAGTTCGTTTACCAGCTTAGCGCCGAAAAATGGTGCGTCGGCGCGGCGCTGCGCGACCTGCATATGCCGCCGGAAACGCGGATTGCCGCGCTGTTTCGCGACAACGTTCTGCTGCACCCTACCGGCAGCACCCGACTGCTGGAGGGCGATATTCTCTGCGTTATCGGCCGCGAGCGCGATTTACCCGCGCTGGGTAAACTGTTCAGCCAGTCGCCGCCGGTCGCGCTCGATCAGCGCTTCTTTGGTGATTTTATCCTCGACGCCAATGCCAAGTTCGCCGACGTCGCGCAGATTTACGGCATCGATGGCGGTGAGGAGTTCCGCGATCGCCAGCAGTCGCTGGGTGATGTCGTGCAGCAGCTGTTGGGCGCCGCGCCGGTCGTCGGCGACCAGGTGGAATTTGCCGGCATGGTGTGGACGGTGGCGGAAAAAGAAGAGGATCATGTCCTGAGGGTGGGCGTACGTATGGCGGGAGATGAGGCGGAGTAACCCGCCTCACGACAAGTTACACCGTCACAACCGGTACGCGCGGCGCCAGCGCGCACATTAACTCATACCCGACGGTGCCGCAGGCGGATGCGACATCGTCGATTTTAATCTCTTTGCCCCACAGCTCGACCGGCGCGCCGATCCCTGCCTGCGGGCAGGGAGTCAAATCCACCGCCAGCATATCCATCGAGATGCGCCCTACCGTCGCGGTGCGAACGCCGTCAACCAGCACCGGCGTACCGCTCGGCGCCAGACGCGGGTAACCATCGGCGTAGCCGCAGGCAACGATGCCGATGCGCCGCTCCTCCGCCGTACGCCAGGTCGCGCCGTAGCCGACCGCTTCCCCGGCTTTCAGGTTCTGCACGGCAATAATTTCGCTGCTTAACGTCATCACCGGTTTCAGTCCGGTGTTGGCCACATCCTGCCACAGGCCGGAAGGCGAAGCGCCGTACAGCACGATCCCCGGCCTCACCCAGTTAAAATGCGACTCCGGATGCCACAGGGTGGCCGCCGAATTCGCCAGCGAGCGCGGGCAATCCAGCCCTTCCGCCGCCTGCTCAATACGCCGCATCGGCTCCACGATGCCGTCCGGGTTTTCCGCTTCGGCAAAATGCGACATTAACGTCATTTCACTGACGTTATGCAGCGATCGCAGCTGCTGCCAGACGATGTGCAGACGATCCGGCATAAAACCCAGCCGATTCATCCCGCTATTCACCTTGACGTAGATATCGAGCGGCGCGTGCAGCTTCGCCTGCTGGAGCGCCTTGATTTGCCAGTTACTGTGCACGCTGGTGGTCAAACGGTACTTATCAAACAGGGCCAGCTCATCGGCGTGGAAAAAGCCTTCCAGCATCAGTATCGGCCCTTTCCAGCCCAGCTCGCGCAGCAGGATCGCCTCTTCAAGATTGAGCATCGCGAAACCGTCCGCGGCGCTAAGCGCGTTCCAGACTCTCGCCAGGCCGTGGCCATAAGCATTGGCTTTGACCACCGCCCACAGGCGCGAAGCGGGCGCCGCGCGGCGAACAATTTGTTGATTCTGGCGTAAGGCTGACATATCAATGCTGGCCTTTACAGGACGAGACATGAAAGCTCCTTGTTAATTGTGAACGCCATGCAGATGCTGAGCGCGGGCCGGCGTAAAGCCGCGACCGTAGCGGGCGACGGCAAGATCGTCATACGGGATCGCCGGCGTGCGTCCGGAGATCAGGTCGCTAATCAGCTGCCCTGAACCGCAGGCCATGGTCCATCCCAGCGTACCGTGGCCGGTATTCAGCCACAGATTTTTATACGCCGTACGCCCCACCACCGGCGTACCGTCCGGGGTCATTGGGCGCAGTCCGGTCCAGAAGGTCGCCTGTTCAACGTGGCCGCCGCGCGGGAACAGATCGCGCACCACCATCTCCAGGGTTTCACGCCGCGGCTGCAGCAGTTCTTTATTAAAACCGACAATTTCCGCCATTCCGCCAACGCGAATCCGACGCTCAAAGCGGGTGATGGCGATTTTGTACGTTTCATCAAGGATAGTCGATACCGGCGCGCCGTCCTCTTCCGCGATCGGAATGGTCAGCGAATAGCCTTTCAGAGGGTAGACCGGAATGTCCACCAGCCCTTTCAGCATGGCCGTCGAATAGGAACCGAATGCCATCACGTACGCGTCCGCTTTAATGATTTCAGCGCCGCACTTCACGCCGGAGATGAGATCCCCTTCATAGAGCAGTTCATCGACGGGGGTATTAAAACGGAAGGTTACGCCCGCCTGTTCCGCCATGCGGGCCAGACGGGTGGTGAAGAGCTGACAGTCGCCGGTTTCATCATTGGGTAAACGTAAACCGCCCGTCAGCTTGTGGCTCACTTCAGCCAGCGCCGGTTCAACTTCCAGCAGGCGATTCGCCTCCAGCAGTTGGTAAGGCACGCCCGCCTCCTGCAGCACCGCGATATCGCGGGTGGCGTTTTCGAACTGCTTGTCGGTGCGGAAAAGCTGCAGCGTGCCGCCCTGCCGACCTTCATATTGGATACCGGTACTCTCGCGCAGCGCCTTCAGGCAGTCGCGGCTGTACTCCGCCAGGCGCACCATGCGTCCTTTATTTTCCATATAGTGGCGAGTGTCGCAGTTGCGCAGCATCTGCCACATCCATTTCAGCTGGAACGGGGTGCCATCCAGCCCGATGGCCAGCGGCGCGTGGCGCTGGAACATCCACTTAATCGCCTTCAAGGGTACGCCCGGCGCCGCCCACGGCGCGGCATAGCCGGGAGAGATCTGCCCGGCGTTAGCGGCGCTGGTCTCTTCGGCCGGCCCCGGCTGACGATCGATAACCGTCACTTCATGTCCTGCCTGGCTTAAGTACCAGGCGCTAGCGACTCCTACTACCCCACTTCCCAGTATGACGACGCGCATAGCGGCTCCGTAATCGTTAAAGAACAATCATCTGATTACAAATTGATAACTCAGATGAAAATATTATTCAACATACGCTTTATTTATGGTGACTTATCTCACAGGGTTCTGCGCCAGCGCAGCCCCCGTCGGTTTACCATCTCCTGCTGCGCCTCATTTTTCTACAGAATAAAATTCTGTTTAAATCGTGGAATATCGCGTTTCAGATGGTGAAATCGCGAAGAAAAGAAAATGCGGATGGACGCAGTTTGCGACGCCGTGTTCTATGCTTGTTAAGAGGTTTTCCGTACAGAGAGAACCATCAACAACGAGGGCGCGCTAATGGCTACGATTGATTCCATGAACAAGGACACAACCCGTTTAAGCGATGGACCCGACTGGACTTTTGAGCTGCTGGAGACCTATCTGGCAGAAGTCGACCGGGTGGCGAAGCTGTATCGTCTTGACACCTATCCGCACCAAATCGAAGTCATTACATCCGAACAGATGATGGATGCCTACTCCAGCGTCGGGATGCCGATTAACTATCCGCACTGGTCGTTCGGTAAAAAATTCATTGAGACCGAACAGGCCTATAAGCACGGTCAACAGGGGCTGGCTTATGAAATCGTCATTAACTCCAACCCCTGTATCGCCTATTTGATGGAAGAGAACACCATCACCATGCAGGCGCTGGTCATGGCGCACGCCTGCTACGGGCATAACTCGTTTTTCAAAAATAACTACCTCTTTCGCAGCTGGACCGACGCCAGTTCAATCATCGACTATCTCATCTTCGCGCGGAAATACATCACCGAATGTGAAGAGCGCTATGGCGTAGATGAAGTCGAGAAGCTGCTCGACTCCTGCCACGCCTTGATGAACTACGGCGTTGACCGCTATAAACGTCCGCAGAAAATCTCCCTGCAGGAGGAGAAGGCGCGGCAAAAAAGCCGGGAAGAGTATCTCCAGAGTCAGGTGAATATGCTGTGGCGCACCCTGCCGAAGCGCGAAGAGGAAAAGACGATTGAAGCGGCGCGCCGCTATCCTTCAGAGCCGCAGGAAAATCTGCTCTATTTTATGGAGAAAAACGCGCCGCTGCTGGAACCCTGGCAGCGTGAAATCCTGCGTATCGTGCGCAAGGTCAGCCAGTATTTTTATCCGCAGAAGCAGACTCAGGTCATGAACGAAGGCTGGGCGACCTTCTGGCATTACACCATCCTTAATCATCTTTATGACGAAGGAAAAGTGACCGAGCGCTTTATGCTGGAGTTTCTGCACAGCCACACCAACGTGGTGTTCCAGCCGCCCTATAACAGCCAGTGGTACAGCGGCATTAACCCCTACGCGCTGGGTTTCGCCATGTTCCAGGATATTAAACGTATTTGTCAGTCGCCGACGGAAGAGGATAGATACTGGTTCCCGGATATTGCCGGTTCAGACTGGCTCGAAACGCTGCACTTCGCGATGCGCGACTTCAAAGATGAGAGCTTTATCAGCCAGTTCCTGTCGCCGAAAATCATGCGCGATTTCCGCTTCTTTACCGTGCTCGATGACGATCACAATAACTATCTGGAAATATCCGCTATTCATAATGAAGAAGGATATCGTGAGATTCGTTCGAAGCTTTCAGCGCAGTACAACCTGAGCAACCTCGAGCCGAATATTCAGGTATGGAACGTTGACCTGCGCGGCGACCGCTCGCTCACCCTGCGCTACGTTCCGCATAACCGTGTGCCGCTGGATAAAGGCCGTCGCGAGGTGCTTAAGCACGTCCACCGCCTGTGGGGGTTTGACGTTCTTCTTGAGCAGCAAAACGCCGATGGTAGCGTTGAGCTGCTGGAACGTACGCCGCCGCGGCCCAATCCGCTATAGCGCGTGAAAAGCAAAACGCCCGGTGATAGCACCGGGCGTTTTTTATTCGTTGGCGGGGTCTAGCGCATATTAATCGCCAGGTCACCCGGCAAATTCTTCTGCATACGGTGCCAAATCTCACCGCTGTCATGCCCGTAGCGGCGCACGATTTCATAAACCTGTTCATGAAGCTTTTCTTCACATACCTTCGCCAGCTGGTGATAGAAGCCGAGCGCCAGGCTACGCGCTTCCGGGTTGGCAAAATAGTGACGGCCAATCCGGGTGTATAAGCCTTTCATTCCATTGAGGATCAGGCCGTAGATGGGATTACCTGAAGCAAAGGCCAGACCGCGGAAAATGTTATAATCGAGTTCGGCAAAAGCGTCGGCGTGGTCTTCAATTTCACGCGCGCTCGCCAGAACTTCCAGCGCCTTGTCAGGATGCTGGCGGAAAGCGGTACGGATAAAAATCGTCGAAATATTGGTACGTACGGACAGCAGATTATCAATCAGCTGCGGTACGCTGTCATGATCGAGACGCGCCAGGGTTTCGAGAATATTCAGGCCTGAAGTTTCCCAGAAGTTGTTCACCTTGGTAGGCTTACCGTGCTGAATGGTTAACCAGCCATCGCGCGCCAGACGCTGCAACACTTCACGTAAGGTTGTACGGGTAACACCAATCAGTTCAGAAAGTTCACGTTCAGCGGGAAGAATTGAACCAGGAGGAAAGCGGTTATTCCAGATACTTTCAATGATGTACTCTTCAGCGAAACCCGCAGGGCTTTGCGCCTTAATGACCATAATAAGATTTCCATTACACAGCGTTGCTATTCGACTCATCATACCAGAGCGGCCAAAAGGCAGATAGCGCCAGAAAGTAATTAAAAAGGGATCGCCGTTTCATTTTCAACTTTTCATTTCACACTTTCTGTTGCTAAAGAATGTGATGCGAAGAAAGTTGCGCCCCATTTTGCGCAACTGGTAATCTTGCGTATAGTTACGCATAAAATCATGTTTCAGAATTTGGCGGAGAAAGGATGTCTGTCGTGGAAATGTCGTATGGCCGCGCCCTGTGGCGCAACTTTCTTGGTCAGTCCCCGGACTGGTACAAACTCACTCTCATCATTTTCTTAATCGTTAATCCGCTGGTATTTTATCTTCATCCGTTTATTGCCGGGTGGCTGCTGGTTATCGAATTTATTTTCACCCTGGCGATGGCGCTCAAATGTTATCCGCTGCTGCCGGGCGGTCTGCTGGCGATCGAAGCGGTGTTTATCGGGATGACCACGCCCGGGCATATCCGGGCGGAAGTTGCCGCTAACCTTGAAGTCCTGCTGCTGCTGATGTTTATGGTGGCGGGGATCTATTTCATGAAGCAGCTGCTGCTGTTCATCTTCACCCGTTTGCTGCTCGGCATCCGCAGCAAGATGCTGCTGTCGCTGGCGTTTTGCGTCGCTTCCGCCTTTCTTTCCGCATTTCTTGACGCGCTGACCGTTGTCGCGGTCGTGATTAGCGTCGCCGTGGGTTTCTACGGTATTTATCACAAAGTCGCTTCGGCGCGGCCGGACGATGACGATATGCTCGACGACAGCCATATCGAGCAGCACTATCGCGATGTCCTGGAGCAGTTTCGCGGCTTCCTGCGCAGCCTGATGATGCACGCCGGGGTCGGCACCGCGCTCGGCGGCGTGATGACGATGGTTGGCGAACCGCAGAACCTGATTATCGCCAAAGCCGCGGGCTGGCACTTCGGCGAATTCTTCATGCGCATGCTGCCGGTAAGCTTGCCGGTGCTGGTCTGCGGCCTGCTCACCTGCCTGCTGCTGGAGAAATTCCGCCTGTTTGGCTACGGCGAACCGCTGCCGCCAACCGTGCGTAAAGTGCTGCAGGATTTTGACGATCGTAGCCGTCAGAGCCGCAGCCGACAGGATCGCCTGCGTCTTATCGCCCAGGGGATTATCGGCGTTTGGCTAATCATCGCCCTGGCGCTGCACCTTGCGGAAGTCGGTCTGATTGGCCTGTCGGTCATCATTCTGGCGACCACGTTTTCCGGGGTCACCGATGAACACGCCATCGGCAAAGCGTTTACCGAAGCGCTGCCGTTTACCGCGCTGCTGACGGTCTTTTTCGCCGTTGTGGCGGTGATTATCGATCAGCACCTGTTTGCGCCGGTGATCGAATTCGTTCTCCAGGCCTCGCCGCACGCCCAGCTGTCGCTGTTTTACCTGTTTAACGGCCTGCTGTCGTCGATTTCGGATAACGTCTTCGTCGGCACCGTCTATATCAACGAGGTTAAGTCCGCTCTGGAGCAGGGAACCATCAGTTTGCCGCAGTTCGAGCTGCTGGCGGTGGCGATCAATACCGGCACCAACTTGCCATCGGTCGCCACGCCGAACGGCCAGGCCGCGTTTCTGTTCCTGCTGACTTCCGCGCTGGCTCCGCTGATTCGCCTCTCCTATGGCCGGATGGTGTGGATGGCGCTGCCGTATACCCTCGTCCTGACCCTCGTCGGCCTGGCCTGCGTCGAGTTTACCCTGATGCCGGCTACCCAGTGGATGCTGGAGCACGGTTGGCTGGTGACGCCGCAGCTGCTGAAATAAAATCATCCATGCCCGGCTCAAAACGCCGGGCATTCCATATTCGTTTACGTAATATTTTCAGACTAGCTGCTGGCGTCGCTACGGTTTTCGTTTACACTGCCATGATTTAGCATGTTCCAGGGAAATGATTATGTTGCGATATTTAAACCAGTGCTCAAGGGGACGCGGTGCCTGGCTCCTGATGGCGCTAACCGCGTTTATTCTTGAATTGGTGGCGTTATGGTTCCAGCACGTGATGCTGCTGCAGCCGTGCGTACTGTGTATTTACGAGCGCTGCGCGCTATTTGGCGTGATGGGCGCCGGTATCGTCGGCGCCATTGCGCCAAAAACCCCTCTGCGCTATGTCGCGATTGTGATTTGGCTCTACAGCGCCCTACGCGGGCTGCAGCTGTCATGGGAACACACCATGATTCAGCTTCACCCTTCCCCTTTCCAGACCTGCGATTTTGCCGCTCGTTTCCCAACGTGGCTGCCGCTGGATAAATGGCTGCCTCAGGTGTTTGTCGCTACCGGTGACTGCTCCGTACGCCAGTGGGAATTCCTGACGCTGGAAATGCCGCAGTGGCTGGTTGGCATCTTCGCCGCCTATCTGGTGGTCGGTGTACTGGTGCTTATCGCTCAGCCGTTTAAACCTAAAAAGCGCGATCTGTTTGGTCGCTAAGAACCATTGCTGATAATGCGCTCCTCCGGGAGCGTTTTTTTTGCCTGCGCGTTGACGTTGTCGCCATAAAGATGCATATTAAATGCATCTTATAAATGTTAACTGAGGAGCACATGATGTCTCATTTGCGTATTCCCGCTAGCTGGAAGGTAAAACGCTCCACCCCATTCTTTACCAAACAGAACGTCCCTGCCGCTCTACTGACGCACCACAACACCGCTGCGGGTGTTTTCGGCCAGCTTTGCGTGATGGAAGGCACGGTAACCTACTATGGTTTCGCCGATGAACAGGCGACAGAACCTGAGGCAAAGGTTGTTATCAACGCCGGGCAGTTCGCGACCAGCCCGCCGCAGTACTGGCACCGCATTGAGCTCAGCGACGACGCGCAGTTCAATATTAACTTTTGGGTTGCGGACGACGCCGACGGTGAAAGCGGGCTGTTCCACGCGAAGAAAAGCTAACTGAGCGCCTACTGCGCCCAGTCTGGTTTATTCAGGATATGATCCTGCCAGTCAACCACGGTGGCTTCTTTCACCGCAATATGGCGAACCGAGATGCGTTCGCCATGCATCGCCGCCTTCGAACCGGTTAACAGCGGATGCCAGTGCGGCAGCGGCTGGCCTTCCGCCAGCAGACGATAGGCGCAGGTCGGCGGCAGCCATTCAAACGTAGGCAGATTGTCGCGGGTTAGCTTAATGCAGTCCGGCTCATATTCGAAGCGGCGCTCATAGTTACGGCACTGGCAGGTTTTGATATTGAGCTGACGGCAGGCGACGTTGGTAAAATAGATTTCGTCGGTATCCTCATCCATCAGCTTATGCAGGCAGCACTGTCCACAGCCGTCGCAAAGTGATTCCCACTCCGCATCGCTCATTTCATCCAGTGTTTTTTGTTGCCAGAAAGGTTGTTCGCTCATTGGGATGTCCGTCATTGCAATTCAGGGTGCACCTTATAACCAGTCTGGCACGCCGTTGCAAGTTTTGCCGCCCGGCGATGGCGGCAAGAGGTCGTTACAGCACGCGGGTGGTCAGCGATAAGCCGTTAAACCCCACTTCCAGCTCGTCGCCGCTGGCGAGCGGCCCCACGCCTTCCGGGGTACCGGTCAGCACCACGTCACCGGCTTTCAGGGTGAAGAAGCGCGACATATAGGCGATCAGCGGCACAATTTTATGGATCATGTCGGCCGTGGTGCCCTGCTGGCGCACTTCGCCGTTCACCTTCAGGCTCAGCGGCGTATTCTGCGCGTCGCCGTGAAATTCGGCGGCGGGAATAAACCCGGAAATCGGACAGGCGTTATCAAAGCCTTTCGCCTTTTCCCACGGCTGACCGGCCTTTTTCAGTTTACCCTGCAGATCGCGCAGAGTGAGGTCCAGCGCCACGCCATAGCCGGCGATGGCTTTAAGCACGTGATCTTCGGTCGCCTGACGCAGCGTGCCGCCAATCAGCACCGCCAGCTCAACTTCATGGTGCACCGAACCCAGGCCCTCAGGCAGCACCAACGGCTGGCGGATGTCGCATAGCGCCGTCTCAGGTTTAATAAACAGCACCGGCTCTTCCGGCGTCGCACTGCCCATCTCCTTAATGTGTTTTGCATAGTTGCTGCCCACGCAAACCACTTTGCTTACCGGATAATCCAGTAGCGCACCCTGCCAGTTATGATGTTGGTACATTTTTTACCTCTGTGGGTTAATCAGATTTATTCCCCTGTTCCGCCAGGTGTTTCTTGAGTAAATTTTCAGACGGCGGAGGGAGTTGAAGGTAATAGCCCTGATCGGCCAGCGCCTGCTTCACTTTATCCAAATCGGCGTGAATGAGTTTTTTTCGTCCATCAAGCGGCAGAATCATTGCCAGTTTAGGCGTACCGAAGCTATACATTAATTCATCAGGAACGCGGGAGAAATCGTCCTTTTTTTCGACATATAAATAGGTTTGCTCACGTTTAGTACTTCGATAGATCACACAAAACATAGTTTTACTCGGAATTAGACCTGCGGTCACTTGCCTCTATATATGAGTGACTATAACATGCCTTTTAGTCTTCGGAATATCACCGCACTTCAGCGAGTGATAAACAGCAAATTGAGTAAGGCCAGGATGTCAAATACGCCAATCGAACTTAAGGGCAGTAGCTTCACCTTATCTGTGGTTCATTTGCACGATGCAAATCCCGAGGTTATTCGTCAGGCGTTAGAAGACAAAATCGCCCAGGCTCCCGCCTTTTTACGTCATGCCCCCGTGGTGGTGAATATCAGCAGCATTGAAGATGACGTCGACTGGCGCCCTCTCCATGAAGCTATTGCGGCCACCGGACTGCGTATTATGGGCGTAAGCGGATGTAAACTTCCTCGGCTGAAAACCGAAATTGACCGCGCCGGGATCCCGTTATTAACCGAAGGGAAAGAAAAAACCACCCGTCAGGCTCCGCCAGAACCCGTCGCGCCGCCGCCAGTTGTTAATCAGATCACAAAAACGCGTTTGATTGATCAGCCGGTACGTTCCGGTCAGCGTATTTATGCGCCACACTGTGATCTAATTGTTACAAACCATGTGAGTGCCGGGGCTGAACTTATTGCCGATGGTAACATCCATGTATATGGCATGATGCGGGGACGTGCGCTTGCCGGCGCTGGCGGCGACAGAGACGCCCAAATATTTTGTACCAACCTCTCGGCGGAACTGGTTTCCATCGCCGGGGAATACTGGCTGAGTGATAACATTCCGGCCGAATTTTATGGCAAAGCGGCGCGTCTACGTTTAGACGACAGCGCTTTGACGATTCAATCGTTGAATTAATCCCTTTTTAACAAGGAATTTCTATGGCACGCATTATTGTTGTGACTTCGGGTAAAGGAGGCGTTGGCAAGACCACCTCCAGCGCGGCCATCGCTACTGGTTTGGCCCAGAAGGGAAAGAAAACGGTCGTTATCGACTTCGACATCGGCCTGCGTAACCTTGACCTGATCATGGGCTGTGAACGCCGGGTCGTTTATGACTTCGTCAACGTCATCCAGGGCGATGCCACGCTGAACCAGGCGCTTATCAAAGACAAGCGCACGGAGAACCTCTATATCCTCCCGGCCTCCCAGACGCGTGACAAAGACGCCCTGACCCGCGAAGGCGTAGACAAAGTTCTCGAAGAACTGAAAAAGATGGATTTTGATTTTATCGTCTGTGACTCCCCTGCAGGCATCGAAACCGGTGCGCTGATGGCGTTATACTTCGCTGATGAAGCCATCATCACCACTAACCCGGAAGTCTCCTCCGTTCGCGACTCCGACCGTATCCTCGGCATCCTGGCCTCTAAATCCCGCCGTGCGGAAAAAGGTGAAGATCCGATTAAAGAGCATCTGCTGCTGACCCGCTATAACCCAGGCCGCGTCAACAAAGGCGACATGCTGAGCATGGAAGACGTGCTGGAAATTCTGCGCATCAATCTGGTGGGCGTGATTCCGGAAGATCAGTCCGTGCTGCGCGCGTCTAACCAGGGCGAACCGGTTATTCTGGATGATACCTCGGACGCGGGCAAAGCCTATGCCGATACCGTTGAACGTCTGCTCGGAGAAGAACGTCCTTTCCGCTTCGTAGAAGAAGAGAAGAAAGGTTTCCTCAAACGCCTGTTCGGAGGATAAATTATGGCATTACTCGACTTTTTTCTCTCGCGGAAAAAGAACACGGCCAACATTGCGAAAGAGCGCCTGCAAATCATCGTCGCGGAGCGCCGTCGCGGCGACGCGGAGCCGCACTATCTTCCGCAGCTGCGTAAAGACATTCTTGAAGTGATTTGCAAATATGTGCAAATCGACCCGGAAATGGTCAGCGTGCAGCTTGAGCAGAGAGACGGTGATATTTCGATTCTGGAGCTGAACGTGACCCTGCCGGAAACTGAAGAGTCGAAATCCTGAGCCTGAAGGTATAAAAAAAACCGGCGTCGCGATGCGAAGCCGGTTTTTGTTACTTTGCAGACCAAACGTTAGCGCGGGTATTCGCTTAATAGCGCATTCAGGCGATCGGCCATCAATGCGCCTCGCCAGCCGGATACCAGCTCAGGCTGCCCGTTGCCGCTTTTTAATCCCCAGTGCCAGTTCAGCAGCTGGTTAATCTGCCTTCTTGAGGCCAGCAGCTCGGCGCTGACGCCTTTCTCGGCGCTCACGGTCTGCACAAGCGCTTTAATATCTTTAAACAGCTTGCGGTAGCCCGGCATATCGATCAGATTCTGCAGCGGCTCAGGCAGCGCCTCTTCCGGCAGCGCCTGCGCTTTCTCGACGAGGCCGATCAGCGTCTTGCCGTGGAAACGAATTTCGCTGCCCGACAGTCCCAGGCTATCAAGTTCACCCAGGCTGGTGGGCATATAGCGCGCCACGTTCCACAAATGTTCTTCGCGAATGACAAAGTTGACGGCCAGGTCGCGCTCGCGCGCTTTACGCAAACGCCAGTCCGCCAGCAGCTGCAGGCAGCCCAGTTGGCGAGTGCGCAGCTGCCAGGCGTTACCGATATCGCGCCACGCCTCGGCAGGATCCTGCACCTCCTGGCGGCGCTGCTGCATCAGCTGACACTCATCCAGCGCAGCGGAGAGCCAGCCTGCGCTGTCGGTTTCAGCCATCAGCTTTCCGGCAATCGGCAGCAGGTACCAGACATCGGCGGCGGCATAAATGCACTGGCGTTCGGTTAGCGGACGCGCCAGCCAGTCGGTACGGGATTCACTTTTATCCAGCGCCACGCCGGTAAACTCTTCCACCATCGACGCAAAGCCCCAGGACATCGGGCGACCGCAAAAGGCGGCCAGAATTTGCGTATCGATCAGCGGCTGCGGCATCAGATGAAAGGCATTAAGGAATACTTCCAGATCCTCGCTACCGGCGTGCAGAAATTTGGTCACGTCTTTATTCAGCAGCAGTTCGCGCATCGGTTGCCAGTCGGTGATGACCAGCGGGTCGATCAGCGAAACCTGGTTGCCGTCGAACAGCTGGAGCAAACCGAGCTGCGGGTAGTAGGTGCGAGTACGGACAAACTCCGTATCCAGCGCAATGGCGGAAACCGCGCTTGCCGCGTCACAGACGGCGCGCAGGCCATCGTTGGTGGTGATCATCTGATAGTTCAAATCATACTCTCTTAACTTGCGCCCATAAAAAACGCCGGCTTAGCCGGCGTCTGGCGATTCACTCTTAGCTCAGGCTTTATTGTCTACTTTAGCGCGGGCTTCGTCACGCAGTTCTCGACGTAAAATTTTCCCAACGTTGGATTTCGGCAGCTCATCGCGAAACTCAACGTGCTTCGGAACCTTGTAGCCGGTTAGCTGGCGACGGCAAAAGGTAATCAGCATCTCTTCCGTCAGCGTCGGGTCTTTCTTGACCACGAAAATTTTCACCGCTTCACCGCTGCTGCCGGACGGCACGCCGACCGCGGCCACTTCCTGAACCCCGGCGTGCTGCATCACCACATCTTCGATTTCATTCGGATAGACGTTGAAGCCCGAGACAAGAATCATATCTTTTTTGCGGTCGACGATGCGCAGGAAACCCTCTTCATCCATCACCGCGATGTCGCCAGTATGCAGCCAACCGTCCTTAATAATTTCCGCGGTGGCATCAGGACGCTGCCAGTATCCCAGCATCACCTGCGGCCCTTTCACGCACAGCTCCCCCGGCTCCCCCGGCGGTACTTCATTATCGTCGTCATCCACCAGCTTCGCTTCGGTGGAGGGCACCGGCAGGCCGATGCTGCCGCTATGATAATCAATATCGTGCGGGTTGACGCTCACCAGCGGCGCGCACTCGGTCAGGCCATAGCCTTCCAGCAGATACTGCCCGGTCAGCTTAACCCAGCGTTCGGCCACCACCTGCTGCACCGGCATGCCGCCGCCGGCGGAGAGATGCAGGGAGGAGAAGTCGAGCTGCTGAAACTCTTTGTTATTGAGCAGCGCGTTAAACAGGGTGTTGACCCCGGTCATCGCGGTGAAGGGATATTTCGCCAGCTCTTTGACCAGGCCTGGAATATCGCGCGGGTTGGTGATCAGCAGATTCTGCCCGCCCAGCTCGATAAACAGCAGGCAGTTCATGGTCAGCGCAAAAATGTGGTACAGCGGGAGCGCGGTAACGACCAACTCTTTGCCGCGATGCAGCAGCGGCCCGTAGGTGCCGTTGACCTGCTCAAGGTTCGCCAGCATATTGCGATGCGTCAGCATCGCTCCCTTCGCCACGCCGGTTGTTCCGCCGGTGTACTGGAGAAAAGCGAGATCCTGAGGGACGATTTCCGGCTTGATGTACTGCATACGGTAGCCATGCTGCAGCGCGCTGCGAAACGAGATGGCGTCCGGCAGATGGTATTTTGGCACCAGCCGTTTGATGTACTTCACCACAAAGTTAACCACGGTGCCTTTCGCCGGGGAAAGCTGATCGCCCATACGGGTTAAAATCACGTGCTTAACCTGGGTTTTATCAACCACCTTTTCCAGGGTATGCGCGAAGTTGGAGACAATCACGATGGCGGCGGCGCCGCTGTCGTTGAGCTGGTGCTCCAGCTCGCGCGGGGTGTAGAGCGGATTGACGTTCACCACGATCATCCCCGCGCGCAGGATACCAAACAGCGCTACCGGATATTGCAGCAGATTCGGCATCATCAGGGCGACGCGGTCGCCTTTTTGCAGACCCAAACCTTCCTGAAGGTAAGCGGCAAACGCCCGGCTGCGCTCCTCCAGCTTACGGTAGGTCATCACCTCGCCCATATTGATAAATGCCGGTTGGTCGGCATAGCGGCGGACGGCATGTTCAAACAGTTCAACCAGGGATTGATAGCGGTCAGGGTTTATCTCCGCAGGAACGTCCGCGGGATAACGGTTTAGCCAAACCTTTTTCACTGCATCACCTCTGAAATAGTTATTCGTCGTCATCACAGCCCCTGATCAACAAACATTCCGTTAACATTATATTAACTCAGCGTACCAGTTTATTAATTAGGCGTTGTACAGGTTGCGAAGCGCGTCACTATTTATTTTTCTTATTTGACTGAAAACGAAGAAACAGCGGACCAGCCGCTGTTTCTTTTTGCTTACAATAGCTACAAAATCATTCAGTTACGACGTTTCTAACTTCGGCAGGGCCCGGGTTATACCAGCCCCAGCCGCCGTAACCGTAGCCCCACGGGCGCGGGCCGAACATCCACGGGTCCATCATTGGCTGCGGGGGCATCACTACCTGCTGCACAACGTTCCAGCGCTTGTAGCCGATGGCATTCATCAACATGAATTTATACGGCGTATTCCCCACTTTGCCGTCGACGACGCCGACGATCGGGCCAACCACGGTGACCAGCTGCCCGCGAAAATCCACCGGGTCGATAAAGCCGTTTACGTCGGCAAAAATCCGCCCGCGCGACGGTTCGCCCAGCGCCGGACGCGCGGCGCCGTCGAGCGGAACGGTGGCAATTTCCAGGCGGGTTTTACCCTGCTGGTTCTGTACGCTAACCACCTTGCCGCCAAAACGCGCTTCCTGACCGACATACAGCTGCGGCGCGTTCATTACCCGGACTAGATCCTGCTGCGGCGTCGGGGTGGTGCCCTTTATGGCATCCGGCACCGAAGCGCACCCGCTCAGCGCAGCAACGACTGCCGCCGCGACTAACCAACGCACTACCCTTTTTTGACCCGCCATGACGCGACTCCTTCCTTCTTCTCAGACATATAGTTACTGAGATTCACTCGCGGCCAGGAAGTTTCTTCCACGCCACTTCATTACGTAAATAAACCGGTTCAGCGTGTTCGACGGCCACGGTTTTTCCCGCCGTCAGCAGATAGCAGGCCAGCGGCAGCATATCCTGCGCTTCAGGCAGCTGAATGTCGCCATCGACGAGCGTTAAACCACAGCCGTTAGCCAGATCGGGCCACGCCTGCCAGCCGGTGCCAACGGTGGCCCACTCGCCTTCCAGCCGCTGAAGCCGCTCGCGAACCGCTTCCGGCTTCAGCACCGCCTCGCTCTCTTCGCCGTGCCAGACGCCCTGCTCATCGCGCTGATATTCCGCCCAGTAGACTTCGCCCATTCTGGCGTCGATGGCCGCCAGAACGCGGGTTGCGCCGGTTTTACGCCACGCGCCCTGCGCCATAGTCGCCAGCGTAGAAACGCCGATCATCGGCAGCCCGGCGCCTAACGCCAGTCCCTGGGCGATACCGATACCGATACGCACGCCGGTGAAGCTGCCCGGCCCACGGCCAAAGGCCAGCGCATCCAGCCCGGTCAGCGAAGCGCCGCTTTCGTTGAGGACCTCCTGCACCAGGGGGAGAATTCGTTGCGTATGTTCACGGGGGCAGATTTCGAAATGAGCACTAAGGGCGCCATCATTCAACAGCGCCGCAGAGCAGGCCTCAGTGGCGGTATCGATAGCTAAAATTCGCATGGGTTGTCGCGCTCTCGCTATAGCAGATTGACAAAATGGCGCGCAGTTTATCACGTTTTGCGCCAGATTACCTCGCTGGCGGCACCGCAAGGAAACGCACCGCCCGGCGGATATCGCGGGTTCGCGGCGCGGGCGGCAGACTGGCGAGGAACACCGCGCCATAGGGACGCATCACCAGCCGGTTGTCGCAGATAACCAGCACCCCGCGATCGTCGATATCGCGGATCAGGCGTCCAACCCCCTGCTTTAACGTAATCACCGCATCAGGCAGTTGTACCTCATCGAAAGGATCGCCGCCGCGCAGACGGCAATCTTCCATTCGCGCTTTAAGTAGCGGATCGTCAGGAGAAGTGAACGGCAGTTTGTCGATAATCACCAGCGAGAGCGCATCGCCGCGCACGTCCACCCCTTCCCAGAAGCTGCTGGTCGCCACCAGCAGCGCATTCCCGGCGCTGACGAACTGCTGCAATAGCTGGCCTTTGCTGGTTTCCCCCTGCAACAGAACCGGCAGGGTCATGGTGGCGCGGAACTGTTCCGCCAGATCGCGCATCATGGCGTGCGAGGTACACAGCATAAAGCAGCGGCCGTCGTTGGCTTCAATCAGCGGTTTAAGCATTGCCGCCAGTTGTCGCGCCGCGCCGGGCTGGTTCGGTAAGGGTAAATTACGCGGTACGCACAGCAGCGCCTGATGGGCGTAATCAAAGGGGCTGGGCAGCAGCAGCGTTTGCGCTTCGCCAATGCCCAGCCGATCGGTGAAATGGTGTAAGTCATCATTGACCGATAGCGTCGCCGACGTAAAGATCCAGCTACCCGGCTTTTGTTCCATCACTTCTTTAAACTTATCCGCCACCGTCAGCGGCGTCAGCGCCAGGGTGAAATGGCGGGAGGTACACTCATACCAGTAGCTAAAGCCCGGCTGACTGGTCTCTTTCAATCGCTTCAGGCGGCCACGGTAAAGAGTTGCCCGCTCGAAGGCGGCGTCAAGCAGCGCCGAACGCCCCAGCGACAGTTTTGCTACGTCGTAACAGAGTTCAAGGGCATCATCGAGCAGCAAAAGCGCGCGCTGAATGTTGTTGTCCGCCAGTAGTTCACGCAGGTTGCCGCGATAGCCCGGCTCCCCTAACTGCAGGCGAAAATCCTGCGCGCTCTGGGCCAGGCGGTCGGCGCACTTCTGCAACTGCTGGGTATCCTTCAGTTCGGTGCGATAAGCAATGGTGATATCTTTCGCCAGGTCCAGCAACTGGCGGCTGGAGAGCGACTGGCCGAAGTACTGGCTGGCGATGTCCGGTAGCTGGTGCGCTTCATCGAAGATCATCACTTCCGCTTCAGGGATCAGTTCGCCAAAGCCGCTCTCTTTCACCACCATATCGGCAAGGAACAGGTGGTGGTTAACAACCACCACATCGGCATCCATCGCCTTTTTCCGCGCCTTCACCACAAAACAGTCTTTATATAACGGGCAGTCGCTGCCGAGGCAGTTGTCGTTGGTGCTGGTGACCAGCGGCCAGGCCTGGGAATCTTCGGCGACGCTAACGCAGGTGCTGATATCGCCATCGACGGTTTGATTAGACCATGAACGCAGCAGAATAACGTCGCTGAGGGTTTGTACCGGCAGGTCTCCCCCGGCAAGGGCCTGCTGCTCCAGACGCTCAAGGCACAGGTAGTTCGACCGCCCTTTCAGCAGGGCCAGCTTACCGGTGTACTTCAGCGCTTTGGCGACGGTAGGCAAATCGCGACTGTAGAGCTGATCCTGTAGCGCTTTCGAGCCGGTGGAGATAATGACTTTTTTGTTGGCGCGCAGCGCAGGCGCCAGATAAGCGTAGGTTTTCCCGGTCCCGGTACCCGCTTCAACCACCAGCGGACGGGTTTCTTCAATCGCGCTGGCGACGGCGAAAGCCATCTGGCGCTGCGGCTCGCGTGGTTTAAATCCCGCAATCGCGCTGGCCAGCTGGCCGTCTGCTGCAAAATCGTCGATCACATTACCCCCTGGTTATTTGGACAGTGATTATGTCAGGGTGGAGGGGTTTTCGCCAGTGCGGGTAGTGACGCAGGTGCAACATTGTGGCAGTCTTGCCGCAGCTTAATGAACCGGAACAAAGAGGAAATAAACATGACCATTACGCGTATTGATGCCGAAGCCCGCTGGTCTGATGTGGTGATTCACAACCAGACGCTGTACTACACCGGCGTGCCGTCCAACCTGGATGCCGACGCCTGCGCGCAAACCGCCGATACCCTGGCGCAGATTGACGCGGTGCTGGAGAAACAGGGCAGCAGCAAGTCGCGTATTCTGGATGCGACGATTTTCCTTGCCGACGGCGCAGATTTTGCAGCGATGAACCAGGCCTGGGATGCATGGGTCGTCGCCGGTCATGCCCCGGTACGCTGTACGGTACAGGCGAAGCTGATGAATCCGAAATACAAAGTCGAGATTAAAATCATCGCCGCAGTGTAAGACAGCCGTGGCCCCGTAGCCCGGGCAAGCGTAGCGCCGCCCGGGAAGACAAAGCCTCAATCCCGGCGCATTCCCCGGATAGCGGCGTAAACGCCTTATCCGGACTACATATCAGCCAGGCCGGCCAGGCGCAACGCCGTCGGGAGGCAAGAAGCATTGTTGTATCAGCCCGGGCACCACATGAGCTGTTCCTTCAGCTGCAGCGTCTCCTGCGGCACGCATTTCAGCGCTTCACGATAGCTGCCGGCTTGTTTTGCATACCCCCGCACGGACTGCAGCAGCACGCGCAGCGCGCTATCCCACACAATCCCCTGCAGGTCGCTATAGGGCCAGAGATCCGGTTCCCGAATAAACGGCACCAGGTAATCAATTCCCTGCTTCACGCCTCGCCCATCGCGGATGGCGTTCCAGCGGTCAAACTCGACGTGCTCGGCATAGCGGTTGAGCAGCAGATGCGCTTCCAGGTTAAACAGCGAGTAGTGGAAAGGGATGGTACGTTCGAGCTCCATGGTCTGCTTGCCATCCTGGTCAATCTGCGCCGCCATCCGCTGGGTGATCCCCTGCTCGATGATCCGCGCCGCCAGCCCTTTATCGCCATAGAACAGCGCGTTAACCGTCCGCTGGGCGTCGTACCAGGTGCCGTGGTTGTTGTGCCAGACGTACTCTGAGTGGCCAATTTCGCTGTAGTACATCCAGTGGTTAAAATCGCGGAACCACTGGTGCAGGCCGATAATATCGTCGGTATCCAGCACGTTCGCCGCACTCACCAAGCCGATGGTATCCACCACCATCCACATTAAGCGGGTGTCAATCAGCCCTGTGCCGCGGCCGGAAACAATCCCCGGGATCGCCTGGCCATAGTTCAGATGCGGATTCATTCGCGTGTCGGCATCGAGGAACCAGCAGCGGATCTGCACGGCCGCCGCCTGCGCGTACTGGCGCTGGCCGGTGAAGTACCACGCCAGTCCCAGGGTCAGACAGCGTTCGCACATGCGGATAATGCGCGAGGTGTCGGTATCGTTATTTTCACACTGCGGGTTGATATGCCCATCGCGGCGAATGTAGGGCAGCCCGTTGGGACGCCGCGGGTTTGGCCACCAGTAGGTCCCCAGACTGTAGTAATCGTGCGCATCGCCGCTCGCCGGGCGCAGTTTTTTGTGCACCACGCTTTCCGGCGCTTCGCGGCGCAGAATGTCGGCCTCCGACACCAGCTTGCTCAGCGCCAGCTGCAGCGGCGAGAACGGCTGTTTTAAGCCCGCCCGGGCGTTTTCCAGGCAGGTTTCATCAAGGGTGTACAGCTTCATCGCCACCTTAAACTTCCTCCCGGCACGCTATGCGTTGACCGCTTTGCGCATCAAAGAGGTGCACGCCCGAGAGTTTCGGCTGTAGCCAGATCTTATCCCCCTCTTTTACTGCCAGACGCTGTTTGAACACCGATGTAAACGCCCCGCCGCCGGTATCGCAGAAGAGCTGCATATCCGAGCCGGTGTTCTCCACCGCCGTCACCTTCGCCGCCAGCGCATCGTCGCGCGCTTCATGGACCACGTTGACCTGCTCGGGGCGAATGGCGTACACCACCTGCTGGCCGTCGGTCACCCGTAATCCCGCGGGCAACGCCAGCAGCGAGCCATCTTTCAGACGCAGGCTGGTCGCGTTGCCGTTCAGCACAACCTCGCCGGGAAGCTGGTTAATTTCCGGCGAACCGATAAATCCGGCCACGAACAGATTCGCCGGCCGGTCGTACAGCTCCAGCGGGGTACCCGCCTGTTCAATTCGCCCATCGCGCAGGACGACGATCATCTGTCCCATGGTCATGGCCTCAATCTGATCGTGGGTGACGTATACCGAGGTGGTTTTCAGCCGACGATGCAGTTCGCGGATCTCGCCGCGCACCTGGGTTCGCAGCTTGGCGTCAAGGTTGGAGAGCGGTTCATCGAATAAGAACACTTGCGGCTTACGCACGATCGCCCGCCCCATCGCCACGCGCTGGCGCTGGCCGCCGGAGAGATCTTTGGGCAGGCGTTCCAGCAGCGGCTCCAACCCCAGTAGCGCCGCCGCTTCATTGACCTTCTGATTGATCTCCGCTTTCGGCAGTTTAGCCATCTTTAGGGCAAAGCCCATATTTTCACGCACCGTCATCTGCGGGTAGAGCGCGTAGCTCTGGAACACCATCGCGATATCGCGCAGCTTCGGTTCTACCTCGGTGACGTTGCGTTCGTTGATATGCACCTCGCCACCGGAAATCTCCTCCAGCCCGGCAATCATGCGCAGCAGCGTGGACTTGCCGCAGCCGCTGGGCCCCACAAGGACGCAGAATTCTCCGTCCGGGATAGTCAACGACACGTCTTTAATCACGTGCGCGTCACCATACGATTTACGCACGCTATTCAGTACAACAGATCCCATTGATAACTCCTTATCCTTTGACCGCGCCGGACATAATCCCGCGATTGAAATGTTTTTGCAGACCCAGGTAGACGATGATGCTGGGCAGCATCGCCAGCAGCGTTATGGCGATAAAAATGTTCGGCGTGATGCTCTCATCGGTACGCAGCGTGCCGAGGATCACCGGAATGGTATTCAGGCTGTCCTGGTTGACCACGATCAGCGGCAGCAGGTACTGGTCCCAAATCATAATAAAGCCGAAGGTCACCACCGTGCCGAGCGCCGGTTTCACCAGCGGCAGGATGACGTGGAAGAAAATCTGCCACTCGTTAGCGCCATCAATCCGCGCCGCCTCCTCCAGCTCTTTCGGAATCGCCGACATAAATTCAGTCAGGACAAAGATAGAGAACGCCCAGCCGACAACCGGTAAAATCATCCCGAGGTAGCTGTTGTAGAGCGAGGCATCGATAAACGGCAGTCGCCAGTTAATAATCATGTACAGCGGAATGGCGATGACCTCTTCCGGCAGCATCATGGTGGACAAAATCACCAGGCTCACCAGCGCCACGCCGCGAAACTTCTTCCGCGCCAGCGCATAGGCCGCCAGCGCGCTGACCGACACCTGCAGAACGGTGCCGAAGAACACCACCAGAATGGAGTTCAGCAGATACTGCCAGACGCCAATATCCATCCACGCAAAGATGAAGTTTTCAAATGAGAACTGATTCGGCCAGGCCAACAGTTCGCCCGGTTTCACCGGCGCACCGCTGAATGCCGTGGCGACGATGCCCCAGAACGGACCGACAAAGACAATCAGCAGCAGCGCGTAGATGCACCAGCGTCCTGCTGTATCCCAACGTTTACTTAACATCGCGGCTCCTTAGTAACGGGCGATACGTTTTTTCAGCGTCAGATGACAAATGGTTAACAAAACCGTGAAGGTGAACAGCAGAAACGACACAGCCGAAGCGTAGCCATAGTCAAACTGCTCAAAACCCAATTTATAGATGTGGGTCATGACCATTTCCGTGGCGTTAGACGGCCCCCCGCCGGTGGTGGCATACACCTCGGCAAACACGCGAAAACCACGAATGAAGGAGAGCATCAGCACCACCGAGAGCGCCGGGATCATGCCGGGCAGCGTGACGTAGCGCAGGCGGTTCCACCAGCTGGCGCCGTCAACGTTCGCCGCATCGTATAAATCGCGGCTGATCCCCGCCAGGCCGGCAATAAAAATCACCATGTTGTAAGGCACCGCCTTCCAGATATGCAGCAGCATGATGACCCCCAGCGCCTGATCGGAGCTGGCAAGAAAGCCCTGGTCGGCGACGCCAAACCAGCTCAGGATGTGGTTAACCACGCCGTTGGGCGTTGGGTTGAATAAAATTCGCCACATTTCGGCGACGATCGCCGCGCTGGTGACCGCGGGTAAAAAGATGGCGGTGCGAATAAAACGCAGATGGCGCGCCGGACCTTCCAGCAGCATGGCGAGAAAGAAGGCCAGGATAGCCGCGGCGAACATCGTTACCACCACGTACAGCAGCGTGTTCACTACCGCCGCGTGCAACTCGGCGTCGGCAAAAGCGCGGGTGAAGTTATCCAACCCTACCCACTCGTTGGGCTGATTAAAGTTGACCTTGTAAAAGCTCATCACCAGACCCTGAATCATGGGGATAAACTTAAACCAGCTGAAAATAATTAGCGCAGGCGCTAAAAACAGCCACGGGATCAGCGCCCGCTTACGCTTTGCGCTCAGCCATCCGGCCGAGTCAGGCGAAGCGGCCTGCTTTATCGGCGAGGACTTCGTCTCATGCAGCGTCATAACCTATGTCCTCAGTTAGCCAGCACATTTTGTTTTTTCAGCTCAGCGTTCACCTTGCCGTCGAGCGTCTTCAGCTCGCCGGGAATATCGCTGCTGCAGTCGGCAAAAATGCGGTTAAAGCCTTCGGCTGCCACCTGACGCACCGGCGTCCAGTTGGGAATTTGCGGCACGTAGCGCCCCTGTTCATTGTAAAGTCGGGCGAAAGTCTCCCAGCGCGCGTCCTGATAAACGGCTTTGACGTCGACGTTCTTATTCACCGGCAGGCGCACCACCGGTATATGCTGGCTGCCTTTACCCATGCCGATTTCCTGACCTTCCGGGGAGATCATAAATTCGATAAATTGACGCGCCGCCTCTTTCTGCACACTGCTCTTCATCATAAAGACCGTGGTGCCCTCGGCGAGGGTGGCCTCACCTTTAGGCCCCACCGCCGGAATCACTTCAAAGTTGTCTTTACCCGGGTCTTTATCGAACAGCGCGATATGGTACGGGCCGCTGAAGAACATGCCGCTTTGCCCGGAGCGGAAGGAGGGAATAACGTCGGCGGTGGTGGCGTTAATCGCCCCCGGCTGCGTGACTTTGTCGCACATCATGGCGCGCATAAAGGTCATCGCCTGAGCCACTTCCGGCGTATTGAGCGAAGCGCTGAATTTTCCGCTCTCTTCTTTAACGAAATCGCCGCCCGCCTGCCAGATAAAGCTACTCATAAACCAGCTGGCGTAGCCGCGCGTCGTGGAGGCGGGAACGATAAATCCGTAGGTATCATTTTTGCCGTTGCCATCGGGATCCTGGATGGTGAAGGCTTTTGCCAGGGCCTGAATATCATCCCAGCTCTTCGGCTGCGGCAGCCCCAGTTTTTCCCGCCAGTCTTTGCGCACAAACAGGGCGAAAGTTTGCGCGGAGGTCGGTACGCCATAGTATTTACCGTCGATATAGCGGGTGCTCTTCCATGCCGTCTGGAATAGCTGGTCGCCGCCCGCGATCGCCTGCGGGTCAATTTCTTCGGCAATACCCAACTGGATAAACTGCCCCAGCGACGCCGCATCGTTAAAAATCAGATCGGGTAAGGCGTTGCCCGCCGTGGCGCGCGCCAGCCGCTGTTCAAAGTCGGTGGTGGCGTTGAAATACTCAATTTTGATACCGGTTTTTTCTTCAAACTTTTCCGCCTCTTGTTTGTAGATATTCTTCGAGTCATTGCTGGCGCGGATCCAGACGTTGAGGGTAGTCGCGGCGTAGCTTTGGCTAACGCCGAGCCCGAGCGCGGTAAGAAGTAACAATGAACGTAATTTATTGGCAGACATGATGGCATATCCTTTATTGTAGGGCACCAAGGTAATTAAATTCTCAATTAATACATAAAAAGAAATGTGAATATCGCTCAGGCGTTAATACAGCTGACGCAAGAAATATTTCCATTCATTAGATAGAAATGTATTTCCCAATACAACCATGCAAAAAAAGAAATTGCGTTTCAAAAACCAGAAAATTGAGATAGATCACACCAAAAAGTGACAAGAAAAGTGACGAAAAACAAATAACATTTAAAATCAATATATTATAAATTTACTAATTTTGTTAAAAGATTCAAAAAATAGAGAAAAACGGCAAAATACGTGATGTACACTGCATTAATAGCGTCATTATTTATCCAGGCCGTTAAACTTGAAGGACGTCACAAAAAAAATCACTTTGTCTTTTACACTGCTCGCCATCGAATATTTAAATATATTGTTTTTAATTACACCGCCTGTTTTTCGCGTCCTTTAAATACGCGTCAGGTATAATTCTGTTGTTATCTTTTCTCATATTTGCAGAAGGGTTATCACGATGAACTCAATACCTCGCCGAGGTTTGTTATGCATTGCGCTGTTTTGTTCCGGCCTGAGCGCCGCCTCGTATGCCGCTGAGCCGTACACGCTAGACGGAAAGGATTTAGCCTTTAGCCGCCAGCAGATCGCCGCGAAAGATCCGCTATTTGTTCAGGCGCAAGCGGCGCTGCTAAAGAAAGCCGATCTGGCGCTCAATCATCCGCTGTTCTCGGTGATGGATAAAACGTTGGTCGCCGCCAGCGGCAATAAGCACGACTACTACAGCTTTCCGCCTTACTGGTGGCCAAACCCTGATACCCAGGACGGGCTTCCCTATATCCGCAAAGATGGGCAAACCAACCCTGACGCCAATAGTGACGCCACCGATAAAAACCGGCTGGTGAAAATGAGTAACGACGTGTCAACGCTGGCGCTGGCGTGGTACTTCTCTCACGACGATCGCTACGCGCAAAAAGCGGCTGCGCAGTTAAAGACCTGGTTCCTCGATCCCAAAACGCGAATGACCCCCAACCTGCAGCATGCCCAGGCCATTCCCGGCATTAATACCGGACGCGGTATCGGCATTATTGATAGCCGCGCGCTGGTTGATGTCGTTGACGCGATCGCCCTGCTGCAATCCTCAGCTGCGCTGAGCGATAACGACGTTAGCGCATTAAGGCAGTGGTTTGGCGACTATTACCACTGGATGACCACCAGCCAGAACGGCTTTGAAGAAGAGAACTGGCATAACAATCACGGCAGCTATTTTGATATGCAGGCCGCCGCCTTCGCGCTGTTCAGCGGTAAAATCGACGAGGCGAAAAAGCGCCTGTACATCACCCAGCTGCGGCGTATTGCGGGACAATTTGATATTGAAGGCCGCCAGATGGCCGAGCTGGAGCGCACGCGTCCGTGGCACTACAGCAATTTCAACCTCGAAGCCTACAACCGCCTCGGGCGACTGGGCGAGAAGGCGGGCGTCGATATCTGGAACTTCACCCTCGACGACCATAGCCTGCGCAAAGGCTATCAGTACATCGCCGGGTTTATTAACAGCGATACGCCATGGCCCTGGAAAGATATCGATAAAATGGATGACAAGAAAGCGCTGCGCAATATCGCCACCGCCGCACACGCCTGGCCGGAAGATCCGCTGTTCAGTGACAAAGCGCAGTGGCTGCGGGCGAAATATCCCGACGATATCACGACGCTTATCGCCCCGCTTTCCGCATCGTCAGAGGTCAGGGATAACCGCTAATGAAACAATTTTCTGGGCTCTGGCCCGACATTGTCGGACGCGCAGCCGCGAATAGCGGACTGCTTGAACGGCTAGTGAAGGATGCGCAGCCGGTACTTCAGGCAGCGGTTCGCATTCCGCAGTCAGGCATCGCCAGCTGGAATCTCTATTACTTTTGTCCGCGCCACGGCGTACGCCTGACGTGGCGGGCGGATACGCCCTACCAGCATGCCTGCCCGGTCGATGGGGAAATATTTAGCGGCGAACCGTGGGACGGCGCCTGGTGGCGCGAGATGAATGGCCGAAACGCCAGCGCCTGTCAGCAGCTTGGCCTGCTATGGCGGCTGACCGGCGAAACGGCGTATCGCGATAAAGTTCGCACGCTGCTGATGGGTTACGCGGATGTCTATCCCGGCTATGCGATTCACGGCGATATTCCCAACAACGGGCCGGGAAAGATGAACGCCCAGACGCTGTGCGAAGCCAACTGCATTCTGGAAATGGCGCTGGGTTATGACTTTATTCGCGACAGCCTGCCCCCCGGCGAGCAGCGGCACATCAGTGAAAACCTGCTGCGCTGTGCGGCCACGTTTTTGCGCGACCATCGTAGTCCGCAGATTCACAACCATGAAGTCAAAATCAGCGCGGCGCTTGGCGTACTGGGTTTCGTCCTCGAAGATGAAGCGCTGCTGGAGTTTGCTGTTAACCAGCCGTACGGCCTGCGCTGGCAGCTGGAAAACGGCCTGCTGGCAGAAGGGCTTTGGTTTGAAGGTTCGATTCACTATCACTATTACGCGCTGCAGGGCTTTTTCGCCTTCGAGAAGCTGGCGCGCGGCACCCGCTGGAGCCTGCTGGACGGCCCCTGGTATCAGGCGATGCTGAAGTTCCCGCTGGCGCTGCTGCTGCCGGACGGCACTTTCCCCCGCCTTAATGACTGCCTCGCCGGGCAGGAAAAGCTCCATCACCGGGATCTGTACGAGTTCGCCTGGTTTATCTGGCGTGACCCGCAGTACGCCGCGGTCCTGCAGTTTACCGAAACGGCGCCCGATGAGCGTGAAACCCTGCTATGGCGCGAACGGTCTCTGCCGGAATCCCCCCTGGCGCTCATCCCGCAGCAGTCGCTGTTTGCGCCGGGCGCGGGTCTGACGCTATGGCGACGGCCGCAGCAGGCGCTGCTGATTAAGCACAGTCCCTGGGGCGGCGAACACGACCATTACGACCGGCTGGGGCTGATGCTCTGGCATCGCGACGGCTGGCTGCTCACGGATATGGGCACCACCGGCTACGGCGCGAAAATGCACTACGACTACTACAAAAACAGCGCCACCCACAATACGCTTTGCGTTAATCAGAGCAACCAGCCTCCGGCCAATCCGCAGGTGCTGGGCCGGCATATGGATGACGACTTTCTGTGGCTGGATAGCGAGGTTGATTGGGGCAAACCGCCGCCGGAGCTCAACAGCCATAGCCGCGTCGAATGGGACGCTACGGCCTGGCGGGACGTGCGCTTCCGCCGTCGCCTGCTGTGGCTTGAAGATGTGCTGATCGATCTGTCCTCCGTGGAGAACCCGCATCGCCAGCAGCTCGACTGGACGCTGCATCTGGCGGCACAGGCGCTGGACCAGAGCGGCACGGCCCGGCCCTTTTCGCTCAGCGGCCCGCTGCGGCGAATGACCGAAGCAACCGTGACGCCGCTGAACGGCTGTCAGCCGCGCCACTTTGCGCGCGGCGGCGATACCGTTGCGCTCTGGCTGTCCGGTGATGGTGAACTCTGGCAAGGGCTGGCGCCCGATAACCCGGCGATTCGCAATCTTAGCTATCTGGTCATACGCAATCACCTGCCGCAGGCGCGTTTTGTGTGTCTGTGGGATCTGGCAAACAGCGCGCCGCTGACGGAAGTGAACGTGCACCATACGCCAGTCGGTACGCAAATTACCTTCTGGCGCGGCGATCGCGTGACGCACGTGACGTTGTACGACGAGCCAGGGAAACGACCTGATGCGATCCTTCCGCTCGCGGAAAGCGGCGTCTCACCTCAGTACGCAGAGTAATTTACTCGTCTTCATCCTCAAAGCGCGCCACAATCCGATCTCCGGTATGCGAGGCGCGCAGTTCATCCGCCACCAAAGCGATGGCCTGGCCGCTGCTCATGCCCTGCGACATCAGCTCCTGAATTCGTTCCACTGCTTTTTGCTGTTGCTCGTGGCTCAGCGAAGGTAAACCTGCAAACATCACTTACTCCTGCTACATTGTGGGGCGTAATTATTTCACGCCGTCCTCTCGTATACCAGCGGGCGGTCACGATCAGGATTAAAGAAGACCATGTTGTCCCCCGCTATGCTTTCCCTGCCCTGGCGTCCGGATGCCGCTGAAGACTATTTTAGCCCATTAAGTTCACAGCCCTGGGCGATGCTGCTGCACTCGGGTTTTGCCGAACATCCGCATAATCGTTTTGACATTGTTGTCGCCCAGCCGCGCGCAACGCTGGTGACTCGCGGCAATATGACCGTCATAAACGATGGGGAAACCGTCTCAACCTCTGCCGCCGATCCGCTCACTCTCGTGCATCAACAGCTGGCGCGCTTTAACCTGCAGCCGCAGGCTCATCCGCAGCTGCCGTTTCTCGGCGGGGCGCTGGGGCTGTTCGGCTACGATCTGGGTCGTCGCTTTGAAAATCTGCCGGCGCAGGCCGAGGCGGATATCGATCTGCCGGATATGGCGGTAGGCATTTATGATTGGGCGTTAATCGTCGATCATCAGCGCCGGGAAGTGTCGTTATTCAGCTATGGCGATCCGCAGGCGCGGCTGGCGTGGCTGGAAGCGCAGGCCGAGCCTGCCGCGGCCCCCTTTGCCCTCACCTCAGGGTGGCGCTCAAATATGAGCCGCGCGGAGTATGGCGAAAAGTTTCGCCAGGTTCAGGCTTATCTGCACAGCGGCGACTGCTATCAGGTTAACCTGGCGCAGCGGTTTACGGCGAGCTATCGCGGGGATGAGTGGCTAGCCTTCCGTCAGCTAAACCGTGTTAATCGCGCGCCGTTCAGCGCCTTTATTCGCCTCCAGGAGGGCGCCATATTAAGCCTGTCGCCCGAGCGTTTTATTCAGCTCCGGCAAGGCGAAATTCAGACCCGGCCCATCAAGGGGACGTTGCCCAGGCTGGCCGATCCTGAGCAGGACGCGCTGCAGGCGCAAAAGCTGGCGAACTCAGCAAAAGACCGCGCCGAAAACCTGATGATCGTCGATTTAATGCGTAACGATATTGGCCGGGTTGCTGTCCCCGGTAGCGTTCGCGTTCCTGAGCTGTTTGTGGTGGAGCCCTTCCCCGCCGTGCATCATCTGGTGAGCACCGTGACCGCCAGACTGCCCGCGCATCTGCACGCCGCCGACCTGCTGCGCGCGGCCTTTCCCGGCGGCTCAATCACCGGCGCGCCGAAGGTCAGAGCGATGGAGATCATCGATGAACTGGAGCCGCAGCGGCGCAACGCGTGGTGCGGCAGCATCGGATATCTCAGCTTCTGCGGCAATATGGATACCAGCATTACCATCCGTACGCTGACGGCCTGCCGGGGGCGGATCTACTGCTCCGCCGGCGGCGGAATTGTGGCCGATAGCGAAGAGGCGGCGGAATATCAGGAAACTTTTGATAAAGTTAATCGTATCCTGCATCAACTGGAGAGCTAGCACATGGCGGACAGCGCCCTCGAACTTGACGATTTCCTTTCGCGTTTTCAGCTTCTGCGCCCGCAGCCGACGCGCCACGCGCTCAACCAGCGTCAGGCTGCGGTGCTGGTACCGATTGTGCGCCGCCCGCAGCCGGGGCTGCTGCTGACCCAGCGTTCGCCGCTGATGCGCAAGCACGCGGGCCAGGTCGCCTTCCCCGGCGGCGCGGTGGATAACAGCGATGCGACCCTGATCGCCGCCGCGCTGCGCGAGGCCCACGAAGAGGTGGCGATCCCGCCGGAGTCGGTCGAGGTGATCGGCGTTCTGCCGCCGGTCGATAGCGTAACCGGTTTTCAGGTCACCCCGGTGGTGGGCATTATTCCGCCTGACCTGCACTATCACGCCAGCCAGGATGAAGTCGCCGCGGTCTTCGAAATGCCGCTGGCCGAAGCGCTGCGCCTGGGGCGCTATCACCCGCTGGATATCCATCGCCGCGGCAATTCGCATCGCGTCTGGCTATCCTGGTATCAGCATTATTTTGTCTGGGGAATGACCGCCGGCATTATCCGTGAACTGGCGCTACAGATAGGCTCCCGCCCTTAGCTATACTAAAACTGAGACGGCGTTCTCAGCATTAGTAAATCCATGGTTACTCATTAGTTTAATTCATGTGAATACTTAAGCTGATGGCCCGGTTCCCTCTTACACTATGCGCAGTTATTACATCGTTGCCGCACCCGCGGCAACCCTGTCAGGAGTGTTAGCGTGATTAGTATATTCGACATGTTTAAGGTGGGGATCGGTCCCTCATCTTCCCATACTGTAGGCCCGATGAAGGCCGGTAAACAGTTCGTCGATGACCTGGTCGAAAAGGGATTGCTTAATGAAGTGACTCGCCTGGCGGTCGACGTCTACGGCTCACTGTCATTAACCGGCAAAGGCCACCACACGGATATCGCCATTATTATGGGTCTGGCGGGCAATCAGCCCGATACGGTCGATATCGACGCGATTCCGGCGTTTATCCGCGACGTTGAAGAGCGCGGACGCCTGCTGCTGGCCCAGGGGCAGCATGAAGTCGACTTCCCGAAAAATGACGGCATGCGTTTTCGTAGCGACAACCTGCCGCTGCATGAAAACGGCATGACCATTCACGCCTGGTCTGGCGAGAAAGAGATCTACAGTAAAACGTATTATTCCATCGGCGGCGGTTTTATCGTCGATGAAGAACATTTCGGCAAAGAGAGCGCCAGCGAACTCGCCGTTCCGTATCCGTTTAAATCCGCTCAGGAGATGCTGGGCTACTGCAAACAGACCGGCATGTCGCTCTCCGGCATGGTGATGCAGAATGAGCTGGCGCTGCACAGCAAAAAAGAGATTGAAGACTATTTCGCCAATATCTGGCAGACCATGCGCGCCTGTATCGATCGCGGGATGAATACCGAAGGCGTCCTGCCCGGTCCGCTGCGCGTTCCTCGTCGCGCCTCGGCGCTGCGACGGATGCTGGTTGCCAGCGATAAGCTCTCTAACGACCCGATGAACGTGGTGGACTGGGTCAATATGTTTGCGCTGGCGGTCAACGAAGAAAACGCCGCCGGTGGCCGGGTGGTAACGGCCCCGACCAACGGCGCCTGCGGCATCGTTCCGGCGGTGCTGGCCTACTATGACCACTTTATCGAGCCCGTCAGTCCGGATATCTATATTCGTTATTTCCTGGCGTCAGGGGCTATCGGCACGCTGTACAAAATGAACGCCTCCATTTCCGGCGCGGAAGTGGGCTGTCAGGGCGAAGTGGGCGTGGCCTGCTCGATGGCGGCCGCGGGCCTGGCTGAAATCCTTGGCGCCAGCCCGGAGCAGGTCTGCGTGGCGGCGGAAATCGGCATGGAACATAACCTGGGACTGACCTGCGACCCGGTGGCAGGACAGGTACAGGTTCCGTGCATTGAACGCAACGCGATTGCCTCCGTCAAAGCGATTAACGCCAGCCGGATGGCAATGCGCCGCACCAGCGAGCCGCGCGTCTCGCTGGATAAGGTCATTGAGACCATGTATGAAACCGGTAAAGACATGAACGCCAAATACCGGGAAACGTCGCGCGGCGGCCTGGCTATCAAAGTTCAGTGCGACTAATCATTGCTCAACAGAATGCGCCCAAGGGCGCATTCTTCTTTTTCCGCTCTATATTATTATCTGCGCCCACTACACTTGCTCTATAACGGCTGTTACTCTCATTAACACTTTTAGCCGACAGGGCGTCGCGCATGCAGACTGCACAAAAAGTCATCACAACCTATCGCCGGAAACGCATTCTGGTTTGCCTGCTGGTCGCGCTACTGACGCTGACAACAACCTTAGTAATACGATTTATTTCACAGCGTAGCTTAAATCAGCAACGCGTCCAGATGAGCACCAACAAGATGGTGGCCGCTATGGATAATATTCTGCGGCCTCTGGCGGCCCAGCACGTCGCGCTACTGCATCTTGTCAATAAGCCCTGTCAGGACGTGCACCTCACGTTACGTAAGCTGGCGGCGTCGCTGCAAACGGTGCGCTCCATCGCGCTGGTCCAGTCGAACCTGCTGTACTGCTCGAGCATTTTTGGCCAACGCAACATTCCGATACACCAGCTACAGCCGGCATTACCCACCCATCACCCCCTACTCACCTTCAGCTACGACGCCTCGCTGCTCAAAGGAACGCCGGTGCTTATCCAGTGGTATCCCGCTTCGCTTAGCGGCGCCGACGGCGTGCTGCTGGTGATCAATATCGAGCTGCTGGGCGAGTTAATTTTCAACGCAAAATCAGCGCTAATCAGCGGAATTGGCCTTAACGTCGGCGAAAGAAGCTTTATTAGCGGTTCGGGGCTGAGTAAACAGGAAGCCCTGCCGGGCGAGCAAATCATCTACCGCCAGCCGTCGACCGAGTTCCCCTTTACCATTAGCGTCAGCGGGCCAGGAGCCTCGGCGGTCGCCCTTAACGAACTGCCGGCCGAGCTTCCGCTGGCGCTGGTAATCAGCCTGTTAATGACCGGCATCGCCTGGCTGGCGACCGCCGGAAGAATGAGCTTTTCCCGCGAAATTAATCTCGGTATTGCCGCGCACGAGTTCGCCCTCTGGTGCCAGCCCCTGCAGAACTTGCGCACTCGGCAGTGCTGCGGCGTTGAGATACTACTGCGCTGGAATAACCCGCGCAGAGGCGAAATCTCGCCGGACGTGTTTATTCCGATAGCCGAAGGATATAACCTGATCGTCCCCCTCACCCGCTATGTGATCTCCCAGACGGCCCACAAATTAGCCTGCTTTCCGCAGGACAAACATTTTCACATCAGCATTAACGTCGCCGCCCGCCATTTCGCCAACGGCGAGCTGCTGCGCGATCTGCATCACTACTGGTTTAGCGCCCATCCCATTCAGCAGCTGGTCGTTGAGCTCACCGAGCGTGACGTCCTGCAGGATGGCGACCACCATATGGCCGAGCATCTTCATTTCAAAGGGGTCCAGCTGGCTATCGATGATTTCGGCACCGGCAACAGCTCCCTTTCGTGGCTGGAAAAGCTGCGCCCTGATGTCCTGAAAATTGATAAATCGTTTACCAGCGCCATTGGGATTGATAGCGTTAACGCGACGGTGACCGATATGATCATTGCTCTCGCCCATCGGCTGAAAATTGTGACGGTCGCGGAAGGCGTCGAGACCCAGGATCAGGAAGCGTACCTGCGCGGCAACGGCGTCGATTTATTGCAGGGGTTTTATTACGCCCGGCCAATGCCGGTAGAGGACTTTCCGCAGTGGCTGGCGGCGGAAAAGCGTCGGGAAATGAACGCCTAAAAATGCCCGCCTGCCTGAGGCCGACGGGCATCAACGTTACTCTTCTTCGTCGTTGTACTGACGCAGCTTGACGACCCGCACCAGGTCGACGCGATAGTCGTTGGCTTCAATGATGGTGAACTGCAGAGGCGACAGCTCAAGCACGTCGCCAGGGCGCGGAATATGGCCGTTGACGGCAATCACCAGGCCGGCAACGGTGGCGATATCTTCATCCTCATCGACCAGATCGTCTACGCCCAACGCCTGCTGCAACGCATGCACGTCGGTTGAACCTTTCACCAGCCAGCCGTCGCCATCGATGACAATTTCCGGCGTTTCGTCAGCGTCCGGGAACTCACCGGCAATCGCCTCCAGTACGTCCAGCGGCGTAACCAGCCCCTGTACGACGCCAAACTCGTTAGTCACGATGACAAAGCTACCGCGGGCGCGGCGCAGCACGCCGAGCAGGTTGATCGGGTCCAGCGTTTCCGGGACCACAATCGCCGGAGAGGCGGAAGCCAGCGAGGCCACGTTGTCACCCGCTTCCAGCGCCACCAGCATCTCTTTCGCCCGCACGATACCGATGATTTCATCCAGCTCGCCGCGACAGACCGGGAACAGGCTGTGCGGGGAAGAGAGCAGCTGGCGGCGAATTTCATCTTCGCTTTGCTCGGCGTTCACCCAGCTAATTTCCCCGCGCGGGGTCATAATACTGCGCAACGAACGCTGGGCCAGGGTCAGTACGCCATTAATCATATAGCGCTCTTCTTCCGCAAACGCGCCTTCCGGTATCGGCACCACGGACGAGCTGTCGCTATCGTGCGCCGGAGCGCTCTGCTTACGCCCGCCCATCAGGCGCAGGATCGCATCGGCAGTACGCGCGCGCAGAGGCAGGGTCGATTGATGGCGAATAAAGTTACGGCGCGCAATCTGGTTAAAGAACTCGATGGTTATCGAGAAGCCAATCGCGGCGTACAGGTAACCTTTCGGTATATGGAAACCAAACCCTTCCGCCACCAGGCTCAGGCCGATCATCAGCAGGAAGCTCAGGCAGAGCACCACCACCGTCGGATGCTGGTTGACGAAATTAGTCAACGGCTTCGAAGCCAGCAGCATCACCGCCATCGCAATCACCACCGCCGCCATCATCACCGGCAGGTGGTTAACCATTCCGACCGCAGTAATCACGGCATCCAGCGAGAACACGGCGTCAAGTACGACGATTTGCAGTACCACCACCCAGAAACTGGCATATCCTTTACCATGACCGGAGTCATGCTGGCGGTTCTCCAGCCGTTCATGCAGTTCGGTGGTCGCCTTAAACAACAAGAATATCCCGCCGAGCAGCATAATAAGATCGCGTCCGGAGAACGAAAAATCGGCAACGCTGAAAAGCGGTTTCGTCAGGGTCACCATCCACGAAATGACCGACAGCAGCCCCAGACGCATAAACAGCGCCAGCGAAAGGCCGATCAGGCGCGCCTTATCGCGCTGCTTAGGCGGCAGCTTGTCGGCAAGGATGGCGATAAACACCAGGTTGTCGATACCCAGTACGATTTCAAGGACGACAAGCGTCAGCAAACCGGCCCAAATAGAGGGATCCATTAAGAATTCCATGAGCAGCTCCAGTTAACGACAGGCATAGTCATCGCTGTGTCATGCACAGACGAGACACTTGTTGCTGGTGAAAAGACGTAGCAGGTGACGGCGGCACGCGCGTGCCGGAAGGTGAAATGACGTCGGTGACGGTCCATATAGCGGGCTATGCCCTATACTCCTGAGTAATTAAACGGAACGTAAACATAGCAAAATATAGAGCAATATTGGAAAAAATTTACCTGTCTTTGCAATAGCTAAGACTATTTTTTGCGCTGCAAAATAATTACCAACCGATGCAAAATTAGCGGAGCTTCATCACATTAATTATTTTTTCACTGTCTAAAATAATTCGCTGTAGTAATTACTTTATATCTTACACCCTTACTGAATCGATTTTGTTCGCAAGAGTGATTCAGGATGTATCACAACAGATGATGCATTCACGATTATAAAGGAGGTAGCAAGTGACGATTGCTATTGTAATAGGCACACATGGTTGGGCTGCAGAACAGCTGTTAAAAACGGCAGAAATGCTGCTGGGCGAACAGGAAAACGTTGGCTGGATCGATTTCGTTCCTGGCGAAAACGCAGAAACGTTGATTGAGAAGTACAACGCCCAGTTGGCAAAGCTGGATACGGCTAAAGGCGTGTTATTTCTCGTCGATACATGGGGAGGCAGCCCGTTTAACGCGGCCAGCCGCATTGTCGTCGATAAAGAACATTATGAAGTCATCGCGGGCGTCAATATCCCGATGCTGGTCGAAACGCTGATGGCGCGCGACGACAACCCCTCGTTTGATGAACTGGTCGCCCTGGCGGTGGAAACCGGTCGTGAAGGCGTGAAAGCACTGAAAGCGAAGCCGGTGGAAAAGGCCGCCCCTGCTCCGGTTCAGGCTGCAGCGCCGAAAGCGGCAGCGCCATTGAAGCCAATGGGTCCAAACGACTACATGGTTATTGGGCTGGCGCGTATCGATGACCGTTTAATCCACGGCCAGGTCGCCACTCGCTGGACCAAAGAAACTAACGTTTCGCGCATTATCGTCGTCAGCGACGAAGTGGCGGCGGATACCGTACGTAAAACGCTGCTGACCCAGGTTGCTCCTCCGGGCGTTACCGCCCACGTAGTAGACGTGGCGAAGATGATTCGCGTCTATAACAACCCCAAATACGCAGGCGAGCGCATTATGCTGCTGTTCACTAACCCAACGGACGTTGAACGTGTTGTTGAAGGCGGTGTGAAAATCACCAGCGTCAACATCGGCGGCATGGCTTTCCGTCAGGGCAAAACGCAGGTGAATAACGCCATTTCGGTCGATGAAAAAGATATTGAAGCGTTCAAGAAGCTGAACGCCCGCGGTATCGAACTGGAAGCCCGCAAAGTTTCCACCGACCAGAAACTGAAAATGATGGATCTGATCGGCAAGGTGAAATAAGCCTCTCTGCGGATCGCAACTCAATTTTCAACTTAAGACTTAATCAACAGGAGAAGTACAATGGAGATTACCCTTCTTCAGATTGTGCTGGTGTTCATCGTCGCGTGTATTGCGGGTATGGAGTCGGTACTTGATGAATTTCAGTTCCACCGTCCTCTGGTGGCCTGTACACTGATTGGCGCCGTTCTCGGGGATATGAAAACCGGTATTATCATCGGTGGTACCCTGGAAATGATCGCCCTCGGGTGGATGAACATCGGCGCCGCCGTTGCGCCTGATGCTGCGCTTGCATCCATCATCTCAACCGTTCTGGTTATCGCGGGCCACCAAAGCATCGGTGCCGGTATCGCGCTGGCAATTCCGCTGGCGGCAGCGGGCCAGGTGCTGACCATTATCGTCCGTACCATTACCGTTGCCTTCCAGCACGCTGCGGATAAAGCGGCGGAAAATGGTAACCTGACGGCCATCTCCTGGCTGCACGTTTCGTCGCTGTTCCTGCAGGCGATGCGTATCGCTATTCCTGCGGTTATCGTGGCGATTTCCGTCGGTACCAGCGAAGTACAGGGTCTGCTGAACGCCATTCCTGAAGTGGTTACCGGCGGTCTGAACATCGCGGGCGGCATGATCGTGGTAGTGGGTTACGCGATGGTCATTAATATGATGCGCGCCGGCTACCTGATGCCGTTCTTCTACCTGGGCTTTGTTACCGCCGCGTTCACCGATTTCAACCTGGTTGCTCTGGGTGTGATTGGTACGGTAATGGCTGTCCTCTACATTCAGCTGAGCCCGAAATATAACCGCGTCGCGGGTGCGCCTGCGCAGGCTGCTGGTAATAACGATCTCGACAACGAACTGGACTAACAGGTGAGCGAAATGGTTGATATGACTAAAAATACCACCGAGAAAAAACTCACTCAGAGTGATATTCGTGGCGTGTTCATTCGTTCTAACCTGTTCCAGGGTTCATGGAACTTCGAACGTATGCAGGCGCTGGGCTTCTGCTTCTCCATGGTACCGGCTATTCGTCGCCTGTATCCGGAGAACAACGATGCGCGCAAACAGGCGATTAAGCGTCACCTTGAGTTCTTTAACACCCATCCCTACGTTGCGGCGCCGGTACTTGGCGTAACGCTGGCGATGGAAGAACAGCGTGCTAACGGCGCAGAAATCGACGATGGCGCCATCAACGGTATCAAAGTTGGCCTGATGGGCCCGCTGGCCGGCGTGGGCGACCCGATCTTCTGGGGTACCGTTCGTCCGGTATTCGCCGCGCTGGGCGCAGGTATCGCCATGAGCGGCAGCCTGCTCGGCCCTCTGCTGTTCTTTATCCTGTTTAACGCGGTGCGTCTGCTGACCCGTTATTACGGCGTTGCTTACGGTTACCGTAAAGGTATCGACATCGTTAAAGATATGGGCGGCGGCTTCCTGCAGAAACTGACCGAGGGGGCGTCAATTCTCGGCCTGTTTGTCATGGGGGCGCTGGTTAACAAGTGGACGCACGTGAACATCCCGCTGGTGGTTTCCACCATCACCGGTCAGGATGGCCAGACTCGCGTCACCACCGTGCAGACGATCCTTGACCAGCTGATGCCGGGCCTGGTGCCGCTGCTGCTGACCTTCGCCTGTATGTGGCTGCTGCGTAAGAAAGTTAACGCCCTGTGGATCATCGTGGGCTTCTTCGTCATCGGTATCGCCGGTTACGCTGTCGGACTGCTGGGCCAGTAATCAACACGTTGTGCGCCGGGGGCTTGCCCCCGGCTTTTTTATTTGGAGGATGGATGACAATCACGGACCTGGTGTTAATCCTGTTTATTCTCGTTTTGCTCGCGTTTGCGGTTTACGACCAGTTCATCATGCCGCGCCGTAATGGCCCCGTTTTGCTGGCTATCCCCCTGCTCCGCCGCAACCGCGTCGATGGCATTATCTTCGTCGGCCTCATTGCTATCCTGATTTATAACAATATTGCTAACCACGGCGAACTTATCACCACTTGGTTATTATCTGCCCTGGCCTTAATGGGGTTATATCTGTTCTGGATCCGCTCTCCCAAAATCATCTTCAAGCAGCAGGGCTTTTTTTTCGCCAATATCTGGATCGAATATCAGCGCATTAAAGAGATGAATTTATCGGAAGATGGCGTACTGGTTATGCAATTAGAACAACGGCGCCTGCTTATTCGCGTACGAAATATCGACGATCTGGAAAAGATATACAAACTTCTCGTTTCCACTCAATAGATTAAGAATATAGCCTACGCTATATTTACCCTTTCCCCCCGCGCCGGGAATATAGCCGCGGCTATATTCCCGGCGTTAACTTCAGCGATATTTATTAACTAATCATTTACCTACAGATTGAAATGAAAATCGTTATCATTTGGTTGGGAAAATAACCGATTTCTGTTATTGTTTTATATTCTAAAATTATGTTAAGGTTGCGCCCGTCGTTGGGGAGTAGCCAATTTTCTGCCTGGCAGAAAATGTCCGTGTCAACATACTCGTTGCAAAACGTGGCACGTGCGGGTTGAAGCAGAACGTATTCAATCAGGCGAGACCATAGACGCATCACTGCTGTACGCGGCGCTTTATCATCAGGCGAGCTGCGTATTTTTACTGGGGGCAGCGATGTGTCATATGGATTATCCCCGGTCAGGACGCTCTCATGAATGTATCTGCTACAATTCTTCTTGCCTTCGGCATGTCCATGGACGCCTTCGCGGCCTCTATTGGAAAAGGCGCGACCCTCCATAAACCTAAATTTTCTGAAGCCCTGCGGACGGGTCTGATCTTTGGCGCTATCGAAACGCTCACCCCGCTTGTCGGCTGGGGTTTGGGGATGCTCGCCAGCCAGTTCGTCCTCGAATGGAACCACTGGATTGCCTTTGTGCTGCTGGTTTTTCTCGGCGGTCGAATGGTTATCGAAGGGTTACGCGGCGGCGATAGCGATGAGTGCGAAGCTCCGCGCCGTCACGGTTTCTGGCTACTGGTCACCACCGCTTTCGCCACCAGCCTGGATGCGATGGCCGTCGGCGTTGGCCTGGCGTTTTTGCAGGTCAATATTATCGCCACCGCGCTGGCTATCGGCTGCGCCACGTTGATGATGTCGACGCTGGGCATAATGGTAGGACGTTTTATCGGCCCGCTGCTCGGCAAACGGGCGGAAATCCTTGGCGGTATCGTGCTGATCGGCATTGGCGCCCAGATCCTCTGGAGCCATTTCGCAGGCTAATCCTCAGGCATCGCGCTGCCAGCAGTGAATAGCAAAATCGGTCTGGCAGTCAAACAGCGCCTGCTGGCGCAGCGCCTCCCTCACCGGCGGCTTCGCCCGCCACGCAAACGGCGTCATTTGCAGTAAAGCTTCCGCCTCGCTGCCGTTAAGCTGCATCGGATAGGCCAGCTGCTGCTGGTGACGTAAGGTAAATCCTGCCATCTCTTCCCTGCTCTGCGCGTGCAAACGCACGTCGTCGTAGATCAACCCTTTCAGCTCCATCAGGTGGCGAGGTCCCGGCGTCGCGGTGATAACCCAGCCGCCGGGCCTGACAACGCGCGCCAGCTCAAGGGCATTGCAGGGAGCATAAATACGTACTATCGCGTCCAGGCTCGCATTCTCAAACGGCAAACGCTGGCTGGAAGCGACGCAAAAGCTGACCTGCGGATAACGTTTCGCCGCCGCGCGGATAGCCGATTTCGACACATCCAGGCCCCAGCTATGGGCCGCAATGGCGGCAAAAGCGTGCGTGTAGTAGCCTTCCCCGCAGCCAATATCCAGTAAATCCGTCGGCGCGAAGGTTTGCAGATAAGCGCAGATAGCGTCGCGAAGCGGCTGATAGTGCCCCGCGTCGAGGAACGCGCGCCGGGCCTGCATCATTTCAGCGCTGTCGCCCGGATCGCGGGAGCGCTTAAACTGCACCGGCAGCAAATTGACGTACCCTTCCTTCGCCAGATCGAACTGATGCCGCTGCGGGCAGATATAGCTATTATCGCGGCGCTCAAGCGGCGCGTGGCAAAGTGGGCAACTGTAAGACATGACAACTCCGGTGTGCTGAAAGGGCGAAAGTGTAGCGCTATTCGCCCCTCCAGGCCACCGTTACAGCGCAGGCGACGGGGCTCCGTCGCGATGCATCACGATAAGATTTTCCGCCCCCTGCGGCATCCCATCGGGCATAACGTTCTCCAGGCGCAGCACATCCCCCATAATCTGGCTGAATACCGGCGCCGAAACCGCCCCGCCGTAATACGAACCGTTGCTGGGATCGTTCATCACGACCACCAGCGCGAATTTCGGGTTACTGGCGGGCGCAACGCCGGCGGTATAGGCAACGTACTTATCGATATATTTACCATCCGGCCCGATTTTTTTGGCGGTACCGGTTTTTACCGCTACCCGATAGTCGCGTACCGCCGCTTTGGTCCCGCCGCCGCCCGGTAAGGCGACGCTCTCCATCATATGTTCGACTTCATGCACGATTCGCTCCGGCATCACCCGGGTACCCATCACCGGCGGATCAATACGGGTTATCGATAGCGGACGCTCAATACCGTAGCTGCCAATAGTGGCATACACGTGCGCCAGCTGGAGCGGCGTGACCATCAGACCATAGCCGAAGGCGAATGTCGCCCGGTCCAGCTGCCCCCAATAGCGGCGCTGCGGCATCAGCCCGGCGCTCTCGCCGGTCAAACCCAGGCCGGTAGAGTCGCCAAAACCGAACGCTTTATAGGTATCGATAAGATGCTGAATCGGCATCGCCAGCGACAAATGCGAAACCCCGGTATCGCTGGATTTTTGCAGAATACCGGTGAGGGAGAGTTCAGGATAGTAACCCACGTCGCGAATACGATGACCATCGAGGACAAACGGATGAGTATCCACCACGCTATCTGGCTGAACAATACCCTGCTGGAGCGCGGTCATCAGCACCAGCGGTTTAACCGTCGACCCCGGCTCGAAAGTATCGCTGATGGCGCGATTGCGAAAATCATCCAGCTTCGCATCATCGCGATTGTTCGGGTTGAAGTCCGGGTAGCTGGCCATCGACAGAATCTCCCCGGTATCGATTTTAATTAATACCGCCGCCCCTGAATCCGCTTTGTTCCAGCGCACGGCGTTATCCAGCGCGTCCTCGGTCACCGTTTGCAGACGTTCATCGATACTGAGCTGCAAATTGTGGGCCGGAACCGCCGGGACTTCGGTGATATTTTCGATGACGTTGCCGTGCCGGTCTTTACGCACCAGACGACGACCGGGCTGACCGGTCAACTGGGCGTTAAAGCTTTTCTCTACGCCTTCGATACCCTGGTTATCAATATTGGTAAAACCCAGCAGATTAGCGGCAACGTGCCCCGCCGGATAAAAGCGGCGCGACTCATCGCGCAGATTGATCCCCGGCAGGTGAAGCTTATCAATCCACTCCGCCTGCTCCGGATTGATCTGGCGCGCCAGGTAGAGAAACCGCGCGTGAGGATGCGCTTCGACGCGGTGGGCCAGCTCGCTAAGGTTGAGATGTAAAGCTTGCGCCATTGCCTGCCAGCGCGGACCGTAGCCGACGCCCCCCTTTTCGAGCGTGGTTTGCGGATCGACCCAGACGGCGCTCACCGGCACGCTGACCGCCAGCGGTCGGCCCTCGCGGTCGCTAATCATGCCGCGCTGCACATCAATAGGCTCCTCGCGCAGCGATCGCATGTCCTCTTGTTTAACCAGATTGTCAGGGGAGACAATTTGTAGCCAGCCGACCCGGACCAACAGCAGTCCCATACAGCAAAGAATCGCCACGCACAACAACCCAAACCTTAGCGGGGTAAAGTTGGCGGCTGACTTAAGTTTGTTCTTTTGCACCTTAGCTCCATCATTATTTTGCAAGCATCTGATTTAACAGAAATAGACAAAACAGATTGCTAAACAGTGCTAATAACGATGTTGATTTGCAACAAAGCGCAACGGAGGGTGGTAAATGGACATGTTTTGCAATAAATGCTAAAAAGCCCCGCAGTTGCGAGGCTTTCTTACAAGATTCAGTGGTCTTAAATCAGATAGCAGTTACGTTAACTGCAGCTGGACCTTTCTGGCCGTCCTGAATTTCGAACTCAACGTTCTGGCCTTCAGCCAGAGTTTTGAAACCGTTACCCTGGATAGCGGAGAAGTGTACAAACACATCTTTGCTGCCATCAGCCGGAGTAATGAAGCCAAAACCTTTAGACTCGTTGAACCACTTAACTTGACCTTTAATCTTTGCCATTTGCAAAATTCCTTAGACTGTTTTCTTCGCCCGTGGGGCGCTTACATAGATAAAACTGACACATGACTGCATGAGGCACTAATATAAGGTTCGGCAGAGAAGCGGTATTCAACGACAACGTGTTTACTCAGGACTTCTTTACTGAAAATGCCACACATAAACAGAACTGTACCTCGTTTAACCCGAAACGTGTTATCACATACTACGTAAATAATGGCAAGCCATTTTTAGACGGGTCTCGATCGCTCGCACAGATTATAAGGGAATCATTTGATCGCCTGCACATTTATGCGACTTTGCTCGCTCCGACTTATCCTTATCGCGTCCTGCTTGCGCCCCCGGGATATCCTCTCTTGCGGCCACTTATCCGTCGTAGCTCAACGACTTCAGAGCCCCCGTCCCCGGCTGCAGTGAAACCGCCAATTTTAGGGGGAGACAAAAGTCACTGCATAAAGATGCATATAAAAGCTCATAACGATAGATGAAAAATTGCTTTAACGCAGTCATTTCATAATATCGAAACGCGTAAATTGAAGAGCTTAAAATATTGTCTATACTAATATTCCACGACAATAATGAAGAGCTGATGACAGCGAAGTCCGACTATTCTTTTATTTGATTAATTAAACAAAGCAATATAAGACGGAGTGGGAAAGCCGCTTCCGCTGGCCCGTGCGTGCGAAAAAAAGCTGAAGAGGTTTTATAGATAAGAATAAGTTATACAACCGGGTGAGATACAGGCGCACACCGCAAACGTGCGCACCTGTCGGTCGGATCAGCGCTCTGCAACAAGACGGATGAAATCGTCGTCGCCTTTTCCCTTTTCGGCTACTGAAGGTTCAGCGGCGATCTCCTTCTCAGGCGCATTGGCCTCACAGAGACGGCGCAGCAGCGCGTTTTGCCGCTTTTGCTGATCCAGCAGCGCCTGCAGCAGCGCTATCTGCTCATTGGCGCGCGAACTGGCACGATTAACAAAAAACCATAACAACAGGCCGACAAGCAGCAGCACAACAGAAAGCGCCACGGATGCCAGGCTTACAATCCCAGGATTTAGTAACTCACTCATTTCACCACCTCAAAGAGAAGGCGCTCATTCTACCACCCGCGCAGCAGAAGAAAATCAATCATATTAAAAATGTCTTACCAGGGAATAAATTTATTGATAGTGCAGATGCCGCTGAAGAACTGTACATCCTGATCGCACATTACGTTAAGCATCTGAGTCCATAGCAGTAAGCAACCTGCAATGATGACTGTCAGCAAAACCCACCGTAATTTTTTCACTCCACACTCCGCATCAGTATCAGATGTCGCCAGGATAACATGACCTTCTTAAACCGCGGCTAACTGTAATACGAAAGGCAAGTTTAGGAATCATAGACTTGTTTCAACTGGTGTTCATGCCAGAATGGACGCAAGGATAATACAAATAATGAGGCAACAATGCGATTGATCATTCGTACCATTGTGGTGCTGGCTATCTTGTGGATTGGCGTGTTATTAAGCGGTTACGGCGTATTAATGGGCAGCAGTGAGAACGCCGGGGGGCTGGGATTGCAGTGTAAATATCTCACGGCTCGCGGCATCAGTACCGCACAGTATGTTCATTCCAGCAGCGGTATTATCGGCATCACCGATTGCCCTATTCTGCGTAAAAGCGCCACGGTGGTTGATAACGGCTAGTCGCGAGCGGGCTACAGATTCTGTAGCCCGATTCACGCACCAATCAGAACGGATAATCGTTATAGCCCATCTGTTCGGAAATTTTACGCGCCGCCGTATGCAGCATCGCGACATACTCGTTCAGGCGCTCTTCCGAGAAACGCAGCGTCGGGAAAGAGATACTCAGACCGGCGATAACCACGCCGAAGCGGTCGAAAACCGGCACCCCGATGCAGCGCAGCCCTTCTTCCTGCTCTTCGTTATCTTCGCCATATCCCTGCTCGCGGACCTTATCCAGAACCGCCAGCAGCTCTTCGGTGCTGGTGATGGTCCGATCGGTGCTGCGTTTGTACTCCACGCCTTCCAGAATCTGCTCAACCTCGGAACGATCGCGCCAGGCCAGCAGCACTTTACCGATCGCGGTGCTGTACAGCGGGTTACGACGCCCAATGCGCGAGTACATGCGCAAATTGTACATTGAGTCGATTTTGTGGATGTAAACGATGCTGTCTTCATCCAGGGCGCCCAGGTGGACGGTCTCTTTCGTCAGGCGTGAAAGCTCGCGCATCTGAATATCAGCGCTACGTACCAAATCAACGTTCTGCAAAGCCCGCGCGCCAAGTTCAAAGAGTTTCAGGGTCAGAGAATATTTCTCGGATTCGCCTTCCTGAGCCACGTACCCCAGCGATTTCATGGTCTGCAAAAAGCGATAAACGGTGCTTTTTGACATCATGACGCGCTGGGACAGTTCGGTAATGCCAATTTCACGCTCTTCGCCAAGCGCCTGCAGGATGCCAAAAACCTTCAATACCGAAGAGACAGAATCTGGCTGTTTATCCAAATCTGCAACTGCCATTTATCACCTCATCGCAACTGTTTTATAAAAATTAGAACCGGTTTTTATTATAAATTCGCATCCCGCGAGCCGCAATCGTTCTTCTGCCTATTCGTTACAAATCTGCGACATGCCGCTGAATAATCAATGCTAAAATTATTACCCAGTTAATAGTCCCCGATAAGATACAGACCTCACATGGATAAAAAACTCTCCGATGGGCTGCCTTTACCGCAGCGTTACGGTGCCATTCTGACCATTGTATTAGGCCTGGCGATGGCGGTGCTGGATGGCGCGATCGCCAACGTCGCCCTGCCGACCATCGCCAGCGATTTAAACGCGTCCCCGGCATCCTCTATCTGGATAGTGAATGCCTACCAAATCGCCATTGTTATCGCGCTGCTGCCGCTCTCTTTCCTCGGCGATATGGTCGGCTATCGGCGTATTTATAAAATCGGCCTGGCGCTTTTTACCTTCACGTCGCTGGCCTGCGCCCTCTCCACAAGCCTGGAAATGCTGACCCTGGCGCGCGTGGCGCAGGGCCTCGGCGGCGCGGCGCTGATGAGCGTTAACACCGCCCTTATTCGCCTGATTTATCCCCAGCGTTTTCTCGGCCGCGGAATGGGGATCAACTCTTTCGTGGTGGCGGTCTCCTCCGCGGCGGGACCGACCATCGCCGCCGCGATTCTCTCGATGGCTTCATGGCAATGGCTGTTTTTGATTAACGTTCCGCTGGGCATTATTTCCCTGCTCCTCGCGATTCGCTATCTGCCCGCCAACGCGGGCCGCAGCAAGGTCACCCGCTTCGACCTGCCGAGCGCGATCATGAATGCCCTCACCTTTGGTTTACTGATTACCGCGCTCGGCGGTTTCGCCCAGGGCCAGTCCGGCGAACTGGTTGCGGCGGAGATCGTTGCCATGCTGGTCGTCGGATTCTTTTTTGTCCGCCGTCAGCTCAGGATGCCGGTCCCCCTGCTGCCGATTGACCTGCTGCGTATCCCGCTATTCTCTCTGTCAATTTGTACCTCGATATGCTCCTTCTGCGCCCAGATGCTGGCCATGGTTTCACTGCCGTTCTTCCTGCAGTCAATGATGGGACGCAGCGAGGTGGAAACCGGTCTGCTGCTGACGCCGTGGCCGCTGGCCACCATGGTGATGGCGCCGCTGGCAGGCTATTTGATTGAGAAAGTTCACGCCGGGCTGCTGGGCGCGATTGGCCTTCTCGTCATGGCCTGCGGCCTGTTCGGCCTGGCTTTACTGCCCTCCGCCCCCACGGATCTGGATATTATCTGGCGCATGGCGCTCTGCGGCGCGGGCTTTGGTCTGTTCCAGTCGCCCAACAATCACACCATCGTCTCTTCAGCGCCGGCTCATCGTAGCGGCGGCGCAAGCGGCATGCTGGGGACCGCGCGCCTGCTTGGGCAGAGTACCGGCGCCGCGCTGGTGGCGCTGCTGTTTAATCTGTCAGGAAATAGTGGAACCCACACCGCTCTTATGCTGGCCGGGATCCTTGCCGTTGTCGCCGCGGCCGTCAGCGGGCTGCGCGTCACGCAGCCGCGCGCCAGGCTGTAGCCCTTAATCGACATAAAAAAATCCGCAGCCCGAAGGTTGCGGATTTTTGTTTTATTACAGCCGGGAACAGAGCGTTACTTCAGATATTCGCCGCTGCGCAGGGCTTCAATACGCTTATCCAGAGGCGGGTGAGTCATAAACAGCTCGCTCATGGATTTCGCTTTACCGTTAATGCAGAACGCCATCATGCTGCTGGCTTCCTGCGGCTCATAGCTGGTTTTCAGGCGCTGCAGCGCGGCGATCATTTTCTCACGCCCGACCAGTTTTGCTGAACCGGCGTCGGCATGGAACTCGCGGTAGCGGGAGAACCACATGGTGATGATGCTCGCCAGAATACCAAATACCAGCTCCAGCACCGTAGCGACCGCAAAATAGATCAGCGGGTTGCCGTTGCTGTTTTCACCTTCATCCCGGTTGCCGCCGAGAAAGCCCGCCGCAATCTGCGCGATAACGCGCGAGATAAAGATAACGAAGGTGTTCACCACCCCCTGAATCAACGTCATGGTAACCATGTCACCGTTGGCAATGTGGCTAATCTCATGCGCAATGACCGCTTCCGCTTCATCACGGCTCATGTTCTGCAGCAGCCCGGTGCTGACGGCCACCAGCGACGCGTCGCGGCGCGCGCCGGTCGCAAAGGCGTTAATATCCGGCGCATGGTAGATAGCCACCTGCGGCATACCAATGCCCGCCTGCCGCGCCTGCTGCGCGACGGTATTCATTAGCCAGCGCTCGGTTTCATTACGCGGCTGCTCAATGACTTCCCCACCCACCGATTTCAGCGCCATCCATTTCGACATCAGCAGCGAAACGATTGAACCGCCGAAACCAAACAACAGCGCCATGATCAGCAGCCCGGTCATGCTGCTTGACTGAATTCCCGTCAGGCTTAGCACCAGCCCGAACACCACCATCACTGCCAGGTTGGTCAGCAGGAAAAGCGCGATTCGCATCATAATTTTCTTTTAACCTCGATTTAACAAAACGCACTATGCGATTACCCACATGGTATGGGTAGGACGCCAATTTTCAACCATCAGGCCCCGCTAAGTCACGAGAAAGACACAACTTTACATTTTGTAGCATATTGCTGACGCTGGGCAAAAGCGTTGACATTTTGTTGAATTCAGGCCGTCAGAGTTGGCAAGGACGGAAAAGAAAACGGGCACAAATTATTGTGCCCGTTGGGGATTTATTTACTGGCCGGGGGCTCTACCGCGGGCCGATCCTTTTCCTCATGGGCCAGGTCGAGCGCAATGTGAACCGTTTCATCAAGATACGGATCGGGCTCCTGGTAATCCTTCGGCAGATCTTCCAGCTTCTTCAGTAACGGCTTGCCTTCGCGTTTCAGGCGATCGTTAACGCGGGCCAGACGAATCGCATCATCTTCTTCGTTCTCCTTTTCACGCTGCGCGTAGTTCAGGGAGACGATGTTGCGTTTGTCTTTCATCGCGTTATAGCGAGCAATGTCCTTCATGATGTACTGGAATTCAGGATCTTTAGCGATACGCGCATCGTGACGTTTGAGCAGCTCCGGCCCAAACGGCGTCAGGTCACCGTATTTCACGTAGGTTGCCGCATTGACGCTGTCCCACGGTAGCGCGTTATCTTCATACTGCTCACCGGTTTCACGCTCTTCCGTTCCGGTCGGCATCATGATGTCCGGCGTCACACCCTTACGCTGAGTACTACCGCCGTTGATGCGATAGAATTTCTGAATGGTGTACTGTACGGAGCCCAGCGCCGGCCAGTCAGGACGCAGCATCTGATCGTAGATACGGTTCAGCGAACGGTACTGCTGGACGGTCCCCTTGCCAAAGGTCGGCTCCCCGACGATCAGCGCACGACCGTAGTCCTGCATCGCGGCGGCGAAAATTTCAGAAGCCGAGGCGCTGAAACGGTCGACCAGCACCACCAGCGGGCCTTTGTAGTACACCACGCCGTCGGTATCGCTGTCTTCGCGCACTTTACCGTTGTTATCGCGCACCTGAACAACCGGACCGGATGGAATAAACAGACCAGAAAGCGAAACCGCTTCGGTCAGCGCTCCGCCGCCGTTGCTGCGCAGGTCGATAACGATGCTGCTGACGTTCTGTTTCTCCAGCTTCTGCAGCTGAACCTTCACGTCATCCGTCAGGCCAACATAGAAACCCGGGATATCCAGCACGCCAACTTTTTCTTTGCCGACGGTTTTGACGGTCATTTTAACCGCGCGGTCTTCAAGACGGATGCGTTCGCGCGTGAGGGTAACAATCCGCGTTTTCGCGCCTTTACCCGCAGGCAGGATCTCCAGGCGAACCTTGCTGCCCTTTGGACCTTTGATTAACGCGACCACGTCATCAAGACGCCAGCCGATCACATCAACCATGCCTTTACCCGGCTGGCCGACGCCAACGATACGGTCACCCACGCTGATGGCTTTACTCTTCGCCGCAGGACCGCCGGCCACCAGCGAATTGATCACCGTGTAGTCGTCATCCATCTGCAATACCGCGCCGATACCTTCGAGAGACAGGCTCATTTCGGTATTGAACTGCTCGGTATTGCGCGGTGAGAGATAGTTGGTATGCGGGTCGATTTCACGCGCAAAGGCGGTCATCGCCAGTGAGAAAACATCTTCGCTGTTGGTTTGCGCCAGACGGCGAATGGCAAACTTGTAGCGGCGGGTTAAGGTTTCGCGAATCTCTTTATCATCTTTGCCCGCCAGCTTCAGGCTGAGCTGATCGAACTTCACCTTGGCATCCCACAGCGCATTCAGCTCGGCTTCATCTTTCGGCCAGGGCGACTTGCTGCGGTCAAGGTTGAAGTTATCATTGCCTGCAAAGTCCATCGGACGTTCCAGCACTTTCAATGCATATTGATAACGCTCGAAACGACGTTTCTGCGCCAGGTTATACAGGTCGTAAAAAACGTCCAGCTTCCCGCTGCGCAGCTCATCGCCGATTTGATTCTTTTTCGCGGCAAACTGCGCCACGTCGCTGGCCAACAGCACGTTATGGCTGTAATCCAGCAGGTTCAGATAACGATCGAAAATTTTTGCCGAAAAGGCATTGTCGAGATCGAACTGACGGTAGTGGGAACGGGTAAAGCGCGATGTCACGCGCTCGCTCACCGTTGCGTGCTGCGGCTCTTCTTTCAGCACGGGGATTTGATCAATCCGGGTTATATCGTCCACGGCGAACGACTGGCCTGCGATTACCAGCAGGCCCGCCAACGCGGTGAGCTTAAAGAATTTGTTCATGCCTGGCCCGGCCTCCGTTTCAGAACACCAGGTGTTCTGCGCGTACAATCATTGACATACCAGAAGTCAGCTGTACACGAACGCCATCTTTGGTGATTTCCAGGACGGTGGCGTCCATTGCATTATTACCTGCTTTCACCTTCAGTGCCTGGCCAACGGTCAATACAGACACATCTGATACAGAGGTATGACGCTCTTCGCGCGGCGCTTTAGCTGCTGGTGCCGGGCGCGGTTTACGCTGCTCAGCGCCTTCTTTACGACGCGCCTGAGCCTGAGGACGAGGTTTACGCTCGCGACGAGCCCCCTCTTCCGGCTGGCCAGCGGCGGCGGCGGCTTCGCGTTTTTTCGCTTGCTGCGCTTCACGCTGCGCCTGGACGCGGGCTTTTGCTTCTTCAAGCTGCTGGCGGGCGTGAGCGACATGCTGCTCTTCCAGTTCGCCGCACGGGTTGCCGTCGAGGTCAACGCGGACTGCGCCAGGCTTAACGCCGTACAGGTAGCGCCAGCTCGAAGTATAAAGACGCAGTGCAGCGCGAAGTTGGGTTTTGCTGAGATTCATCTCTCCGCCAACGCGCTCAACGAGATCCTGAAAAATACCGACTTTCAGGGGGCGAGCTTCGCCTTCAGCGCTAAAACACTGAGGGAAGCGTTCGGCCAGAAACGCAATGACTTCTTTACTGCTATTCAACTTAGGTTGATTTTCCATGAAATTTCCTGATTACAACGGACGTAGCCAACAAGCCGCAGGCATGAACAGGCGTCATTATAATGACGTCATCGGTAAATGCTACGTTATCCGTTGATTATCCTGCGACGCGGGTGAATATTTTTTGATAATCAGTCGCAGAAATGAGTTTTTCCAGATGCGCGACCAGTTCTGCCAGCCCCTGCTCATCTTCAGCGGTGAAGCGGGAATGGGCCGTGCTATCGATATCCAGCACGCCGATAGTCCGATCGTTCACCCGTAACGGGAAGACAATTTCCGAATTACTGGCGGCGTCGCAGGCGATGTGACCATCAAACGCGTGAACGTCTTCTACCCGCTGCACGCGATTCTGCGCAACGGCAGCGCCGCATACGCCGCGCCCTACCGGAATCCGCACGCAGGCCAGCTTGCCCTGGAACGGGCCAAGGACCAGCGTATCGCCTTCCAGGAGATAAAAACCGGCCCAGTTCACTTCAGCCAGCCGCTCGAACAGCAGCGCGCTGGTATTTGAAATCATGGCCAGAAAACTGGTTTCGCCTGCCATTAACGCCTGAAAATCGCGGTTCAGATCCGCGTAGAATTCTTGTTTGTTCATTATTTATTCGCTTAGTTGTCTTACTACCTTACACTTACAGCCTAATAAAATAAGCTTTAAATGCATTCATGCTCAAGATGAATTCATTCCTGAGTTAAGATAGAGAGATACACTCATTTCTGTAAGCTATAAATGCCACTAAAAACACCCAGGATTACGCCAGCAAAAAAAATGATCGTCTACTCGGTCAGCGCGCCTGTTGCGCACGCTCACTATCAGCGCTGCCCGCAGTGCGATCTGCTGTTTCGTTTACCGGTCCTCAAAAAGAATCAAAGCGCCTGGTGTCCTCGCTGCAACGCCAAAGTGCGCGATGGCCGCGACTGGTCGCTTACCCGGCTGGGCAGCATGGCGATCGCGATGCTGCTGCTGATGCCTTTTGCCTGGAGCGAACCGCTTCTGCGCTTACATCTCTTAGGCGTGCGCATCGACGCTAACGTCCTTCAGGGCATCTGGCAAATGACCGGCCAGGGCGATCCGCTCACGGCGGCGATGGTGCTGTTTTGCGCGGTCGTCGCGCCGGTGCTGCTGGTCGTCTCAATCGCCTACCTGTGGCTGGGTAACGTGCTGGGCATGAATCTGCGCCCGATACTGCTGATGCTGGAGCGGCTCAAAGAGTGGGTGATGCTGGATATTTACCTGGTCGGTATCGGCGTCGCCTCAATCAAAGTACAAGATTACGCCTTTCTGCAGCCCGGCATCGGGCTTATCGCCTATATCGCGCTCACCCTGCTCAGCATCCTGACGCTTATTCATATGAACGTTGAGGAGCTGTGGGAGCGTTTTTATCCCCAGCGCCCGGCGCTGCGGCCGGACAATAATCTCCAGGTTTGTCTCGGCTGTCACTATACCGGACATCGTGATTCCCGCGGGCGCTGCCGCCGCTGTCACACGCCCCTGCGCCACAGGCGCCGCCAAAGCCTGCAAAAGAGCTGGGCCGCGCTGATCGCGTCGATGGTTTTCCTGCTGCCTGCCAACCTGCTGCCGATCTCGATTATCTACGTCAACGGCGCGCGCCAGGACGACACCATTCTTTCCGGCATTATGTCGCTGGCCAGCAGCAACGTGGCCATCGCCGGAGTGGTGTTCATCGCCAGTATTCTGGTCCCATTCACCAAAGTTATTGTATTGTTTACCCTGCTGGTCAGCATACAATTCAAGTGTGAACAGGGGTTACGTACCCGCATCCTGCTGCTGCGGCTGATTACCTGGATCGGCCGCTGGTCTATGTTGGATCTTTTTGTCATCGCATTAACCATGTCGCTGATCAACCGCGATCAGCTCCTCGCGTTTACGATGGGGCCCGCCGCGGTCTATTTTGGCGCCGCGGTAATATTAACTATCCTTGCTGTTGAATGGCTGGACAGCCGCTTACTTTGGGACGCAAATGAGTCAGGAAACGCCCGCTTCGCCGACTGAAGCCAAAATTAAAACTAAACGCCGCATTTCGCCCTTCTGGCTGCTGCCGGTCATTGCGCTACTGATTGCCGGTTGGCTGATATGGACCAGCTATCAGGATCGCGGTACGACGATCGTTATCGACTTCCAGTCGGCCAACGGTATCGTTCCTGGGCGCACGCCTATCCGCTATCAGGGGGTAGAAGTCGGTACGGTCGAGAATATCTCGCTGAGTAAAGATCTGAGTAAAATTGAGGTTTCAGCCAGCGTCAAAGGCGATATGAAAGATGCGCTGCGCAAGGAGACGCAGTTCTGGCTGGTGACGCCGAAAGCTTCTCTTGCCGGCGTGTCGGGCCTCGATGCGCTGGTTGGCGGCAACTATATCGGCATGATGCCCGGTCAGGGCGAGCCTGAGGATCACTTTGTCGCTCTCGACACCCAGCCGAAGTATCACATCAATAACGGCGAGCTGATGATTCATCTCAAGTCAGCGGATTTGGGCTCGTTAACCAGCGGCTCGCTGGTCTATTTCCGCAAAATTCCGGTCGGCCGGGTGTATGACTACGCTATTAACCCGAACAATCAGGGCGTCACGATTGACGTACTGATCGAGCGCCGTTTCACGAACCTGGTGAAAAAAGAGAGCCGTTTCTGGAACGTCTCCGGCGTGAAAGCAGATGTCAGCCTGAGCGGCGCGAAGGTCCAGCTGGATAGCCTCTCGGCGCTGGTGAACGGCGCCATCGCCTTTGATTCCCCCGATGACTCTGCGCAGGCTCAGCAGAACACGGATTATCATTTATATGAAGACCTGGCGCACAGCCAGCGTGGGGTGGTGGTCAAACTGGATCTTCCCGACGGCGCGGGCTTAAAAGCCGGCTCTACGCCGCTGATGTACCAGGGTCTCGAGGTTGGCCAGCTCAGCAAGATGAATCTCAATTCCGACGGGAAAGTGACCGGCGAAATGACCGTCGATCCGAGCGTCGTCAGCCTGCTGCGCGAGAAGACGCTGATTCAGATGAAGAAGCCGAAAATCTCTCTGGATAACCCCAGCGTCAGCGCCCTGCTGACTGGCACTACCTTTGAACTGGTCCCCGGTGAAGGTGAGCCGCGTAACCAGTTTGCGGTACTGCCTGCCGATAAATCCATTCTGGAAGAACCGGATGTCGCGACCGTCACGCTCACCGCGCCGGAGAGCTACGGTATCGACGCCGGGCAGCCGCTGATTTTGCATGGCGTCCAGATTGGTCAGGTTCTGGAGCGCAAGCTGAACGCCGATGGCGTCACGTTCCAGGTGGCGATTATGCCGGAGTACCGTTCACTGGTTCGCGGCGATAGCAAATTCGTGGTCAACAGCCGGATTGACGTCAAAGTCGGCATTGACGGCGTGCAGTTCCTCGGCGCCAGCGCCAGCGAATGGGTCAACGGCGGGATCCGCGTTATTCCGGGCGACAAGGGTGCGATGCAAAGCCGCTATCCGCTGTATGCAAACCAGGAAAAGGCGCTGGAAAACAGCATGAGCGATCTGCCAACCACCACGCTTACGCTCTCAGCTGAGACGCTGCCGGACGTGCAGGCCGGCTCCGTGGTGCTGTACCGTAAATTTGCGGTCGGGGAGATCATTACCGTTCAGCCGCGCAAAAACGCCTTTGAGATCAATATCCATATCAAGCCGGAGTATCGCCATCTGCTGACCAGCAACAGCGTGTTCTGGGCCGAAGGCGGCGCCAAAGTGCAGCTTAACGGCAGCGGTCTGACGGTGCAGGCTTCCCCGCTCTCCCGCGCGCTGAAGGGCGCGATTAGCTTTGATAACCTCAGCGGCGCCAGCGCCAGCGCGCGGATCGATAACAAACGGGTGCTGTATGCGTCGGAAACCGCCGCTCGCGCGGTGGGTGGGCAGATAACCCTGCACGCCTTCGACGCCGGTAAAATCGCCGAAGGGATGCCGATTCGCTATCTGGGGATCGATATTGGTCAGATCCAGTCGCTGAATTTAATTACCGCGAAAAACGAAGTGCAGGCGAAAGCGGTGCTCTACCCGGAATACGTCAACACCTTTGCCCGCGCCGGAACGCGTTTCTCGGTGATTACGCCGCAGATTTCCGCGGCGGGCGTTGAACATCTGGATACCCTTTTCCAGGCCTATATCAACGTCGAGCCTGGCCGCGGTTCACCGCGTCGTGATTTCGAAATTCAGGAAACCACGATCAGTGATTCACGCTATATCGACGGCCTGAGCATTATCGTCGAAGTACCGGAAGCGGGTTCGCTGGGTATCGGCACGCCGGTACTGTTCCGCGGGCTCGAAGTGGGCACGGTGACCGGCCTGATGCTCGGTTCGATGTCGGATCGCGTGATGGTACAGCTGCGAATCAGCAAGCGTTATCAGTATCTGGTGCGCAACAACTCGGTGTTCTGGCTGGCTTCCGGCTATAGCCTCGACTTTGGCCTGATTGGCGGGGTGGTGAAAACCGGTACCTTTAATCAGTTCATTCGCGGCGGTATCGCGTTTGCCACGCCTCCGGGTACGCCGCTGGCGCCGAAAGCGCAGGATGGCAAACACTTCCTGCTGCTGGAGAGCGAACCGAAAGAGTGGCGCGAATGGGGCACCGCCCTGCCGCGCTAAGCATAACAGGCTCCGGTGTCCGCCGCCGGAGCCTTTATGGTAAACTACGCCCCCTTTTTTCCTTGTGGTGCGCTCCCCGTGGCTCAAAACGCTGTCTATCTTCCTGAAGAATTCCTCGCTCAAATGCGTGCGGCCATGCCGACGCATCTCTCTTTTGACGACTTTATCGCCGCCTGCCAGCGCCCGCTGCGGCGGAGCATTCGCGTCAATACGCTGAAAATCACGGTGGCTGATTTTTTGCAACTGGTAGCCCCCTATCGCTGGCAGCTCACGCCGGTTCCGTGGTGCGAAGAGGGTTTCTGGATCGAGCGTGAAGACGAAGACGACCTGCCGCTGGGCAGCACGGCCGAGCATCTTAGCGGGCTGTTTTATATCCAGGAAGCCAGCTCCATGCTGCCGGTCGCCGCGCTGTTTGCCGATGGTGAAACGCCGCAGCGGGTGATGGATGTCGCCGCCGCGCCGGGCTCTAAAACCACGCAAATCGCCGCGCGCATGGGCAATGAAGGCGGCATTCTGGCCAATGAGTATTCCGCCAGCCGGGTTAAAGTCCTGCACGCCAACATCAGCCGCTGCGGAATTAGCAACGTAGCGCTGACCCATTTCGATGGTCGGGTATTCGGCGCCGCGCTGCCGGAATGCTTTGACGCGATCCTGCTCGACGCCCCCTGCTCCGGCGAAGGGGTAGTACGTAAAGACCCCGATGCGCTGAAAAACTGGTCACCGGAAAGCAACGCGGAGATCGCGCTAACCCAGCGTGAACTTATCGACAGCGCGTTTCACGCCCTTCGCCCCGGCGGGACGCTGGTTTACTCCACCTGCACCCTGAACCGGCAAGAAAACGAAGAGGTGGTCAACGGGCTGCTAGCGCGCTATCCGCAGGCGGTGCAAGTTCTGCCGCTCGGCTCGCTGTTCCCCCAGGCCAGCGAAGCGCTGACCGACGAGGGTTTCCTGCACGTCTTTCCGCAGATTTTTGACTGCGAAGGGTTCTTCGTCGCCCGCTTACGCAAAACCGCCGCCATCGAGCCGCTCCCGGCGCCGGGCTATAAAGTCGGGAAATTCCCCTTCACGCCGCTTAAAACCCGCGAATCCGCCGCCGTTATTGCCGCCGCCGCCGCCGTCGGTCTGCAGTGGAGCGCCGAGCATACGCTCTGGCAGCGTGATAAAGAAATCTGGCTCTTCCCGCAGGCGCTCGAAGCGCTGTTCGGTAAAGTGCGCTTTTCCCGCATCGGGATCCGGCTCGCCGAAACCCACAACAAAGGCTACCGCTGGCAGCACGAAGCGGTGATTGCGCTTGCCGCGCCGGCCGCGCCCTTTGCGCTAACTCAGGCCGAAGCGGAAGAGTGGTACCGCGGTCGCGACGTCTATCCGGAAACGCTCCCGGAGAAGGATGATGCGATTGTCACCTATCAGGGCGCGCCGCTCGGGCTGGCGAAAAAAGTCGGGTCGCGTTTAAAAAACAGCTATCCCCGCGAACTGGTGCGCGACGGTAAGCTTTTTAGCAAAAAAGCGTGATGGCGCCTCGAAAAACAGCACTTTTTCACTGGCGCTTTACGCCCGTTTGTCTACGCTGAAAAATGTCGGCCTCAACTGGTCGTACCACAAATTAGCAGACAAACGGGGTGAATTTATGAGTAAAACCAGCGTACGTATCGGCGCGTTTGAAATAGACGACGCCGAACTGCACGGCGAACAGCAGGGAGAGCGAACGTTAAGCATTCCCTGCAAATCCGATCCGGATTTATGCATGCAGCTTGATGCATGGGACGCGGACACCAGCGTGCCCGCCATACTTGATGGTGAACATTCCGTCCTCTACCGTAAGCACTACGATCGCCAGTCCGATGCCTGGATCATGCGCCTCGCCTGATTCAAATGAACCCGTCGCCTGAGACGGGTTATTTATTTCCCCGCTTTTCCGACATCTCCTACACTTAACAATATGTTTTTAAGGATATGAGGCCAGGATGTTTGCCTTAGTACTGTTTATTTGTTACCTGGACGGCGGCTGTGAAGATATCGTTGTTGATGTTTACGATAACGAGCGGCAGTGCATAACCGCCATGGACGATCAGCGGATACGCCACGGTGGCTGCTTTCCGGTAGAAGATTTTATCGACAGTTTCTGGCTCCCCGCCCGAGAATACAGCGATTTTTAGCCCGCCAGCTGTAGCGCCACCAGGGTTAGCTCTCCACCAAATACGGCCCCTGTATCGATATAATGCTGGTTATCGCTGTCGTAGCGCCGTTGGAGCGGCGTATGGCCGAACCAGAAATGATCGGCGCCGGCAATCGCGCCGTGTCGCCCGGCGAAATGGTCGGTAAGCCGCTGCCGACGCCACAACACCTGATGCTCATCGACGGCGCGCTGCCAGCGATATACCGCGGCGGGGTAATCAGCATGGGCAATCACGTGCACCTGCCCACCGCCGTGGAGTTCGATAATCAGCGGTAGGTCGCGGCAGGAGGCGATAAGCTCCGCAAGTCGCCGCCTCTGGTTCTGCGGAGATTGCGTATACCAGCCGCCTCCGTTCATCTCCCAGAGCCGCATGTCGCCGCCCGCAAGCGCCTCCAGCGCCATCTGCTCATGGTTTCCACGCACCGCGCAAACCCAGCGATAGCGCAGTAAATCCAGGCATTGCGCGCTTTGTGGCCCACGATCGATCAGATCGCCCACCGAGAGAAGCAGGTCCTGATAAGGGTCAAACCTGCGCTCGCGAAGGGCCGCCATCAGACGTGCGAAACAGCCGTGCAGGTCGCCCACCAGCCAGATATTACGCCAGGCGGAACCGTTAATGCACTGATACATATTATGTCCTCCTGGCATAATTATAGGAAAAATCCGTCACTTCAACGCCCGTAATATTGGCACCTCAATCGACTTTAAACGAAAGGCAAATATAGTCCGGCGAGGCATTAAGCTCCCCGAGATATATCCATAGAATAGAGGCTAAATAACTCCGAGGTATTCATCGTGACGGATAACAGCCTGCATTCAGCCAGCGTAGTTGAACGACGCCCAAATCTTATTGCCGATCTGGTGATGGGTCGGCTAACCCCTGCCCCCATCTGGCAACAACGCCATTACCGGCTTAAGTTTTTGCTGCGCACGGCATTATTTTATGCGCCAACGCGCAGCATGCTGGAGAGCCTGGCGGCGCGTGCGGACTTCAATCAGCTGCTGGCCGCTCAGGTGACGCTGCCGGGCAAAGTTCATCGCCAGTATTTGACCCGCGGATTAAACGCCAGCCAGCGCGCGCAGGCCATTATCAGCCACTACCAGTTTGTCGATTCCCTGGGAGGCTCGCGCCTTGCGGGTGCCATGACCGCCGCGAAAGAGACGCCGCTGCTTGAGCTAACGGGCAAAGACGACAGCCGGTTTACGCTCTCCGCCTCCTCGGCGGGTAAAGCCGAACGCGAGGGCGAGACGACGCTATGGCTGCGCGATAGCGATGAGACCGTGCTGGCCAGCGCGACCTTTAGCGTCACCCGCCAGCAGGAGCAATGGCAGCTGACCATCGGCGGTCTGCAGGGGCCGCGCAGCAATATCCCGCATGACGTAATTAAGCTGGCGACGCGCGCCTGTTACGGCCTGTTCCCAAAACGCCTGCTGCTGGAGTTTATCTGGTTGATGGCGGCGCGCTGCCACGTTCATCATATTTACGGGGTCAGCGATAACGGTCACGTCTTCCGCGCGCTGCGCTATCGGCTGAGTAAAGGGCGTCATTTTCACGCCAGCTACGATGAGTTCTGGCAATCTATCGATGGCGTCGCCGACGGCGACTGGCGCTGGCGCTTACCGCTGCAGCTGGAAAGAAAGACGCTTGAGAGCATCGCCAGCAAGAAGCGCGCTGAATATCGTCGCCGCTTTCAACTGCTGGATGATATGGCCGCTCAGATGGCGATACTCATGGATTAGATCTCCAGCCGTTTCATCAACGCCGTTTGCATGTTCTACGGCGCTTTAGTTACTATCATAACTTCGTTGTATTCCTTACGGACGGCTAGTGAAGTTATGAGCAAAACTGAAATACTCCTGCTGGCTATCCTGCTGATTATTTTGGCCGCTGCTTTGTGGTTTATTTTTAGCGGGCAAATATGGTTCCTGGTGAGCTTTCTGGAAACATGGCTGTATCCCTCCTTCGTCGCGCCGGAATAAATTCTTACCGATTATTTTTATCCCGTAAGTTACGGTCTTCCTTTCATCCGGAAATAACCCGTCAAGCGCTCAGAAAAATAACCGCTAAAAAAGTTAACGCCGTTTCTTGTCTATTATTTCATTTGTCATACAAATGTGTATACTGGGTCTCTTCCGATGTTGGCCCGTACATTTCACCTGCACTATGGGCCTGATTTCGTGCAGGTGTTTTCTCCTCTCCCTCACTGAACGGCGCCCAGTGTCTACGCCCGGCTTTTTGTCCAGATTTTTTGTTGCAAAGTTTGCGCCAGATTGTGATTTAAAAAAAATCACCTTATTTTTACGCCCCCTTGAAAACACAAATAAAAAACATAACACCAACAATTAATTAATATAAAGCATTTAGCTCTATACAAATAATAATAACACAGTATAACAAACTAATAAAAAACACATTATCAGCAATTAATACAAAATTACACATATTCCGCAGGAGTAGTTATACGTTAACCAACAAAACCGCGGCAGTTACCCGGTGACCAACACCTATCACTATATTGTTGTTTTTCTTCAGCGGCTTTCCACTAAGAGGTTCTCTATGAACGTCAAAACCATCTCGCGCAGTGTGCTGGGCGGCTTACTGAGCGCCATCGTTATTAGTCAACCGGCTTTCGCAGCGGGAACCTTAAGCGGCCAGATTGGCGTCCAGGTGACGCTCGGCAGCGGATGCAGCGTATCGAACGTCCGCAATGGCGAGAATAACCGCTGGGGCAACATTAATTTCGGCGCCTATGGCGATCTCGCCAACTCCATTGATGCGGAAGTCACCGGCAGCGGCGGCGGAAGCGCGCTAACCGTGACCTGCACCGAGGACCTCGACTCGACCCTGACGCTTGACGGCGGCCAGTTTGGCGATGCAGCGCTGCGCTATATGAAAAACGCCGGCGGTACCCAGCAGATTGCCTATCGGCTCTATTCAGATGCCGCCCGCAGTAATGAAATTTTGCCCGGCGGCACGATACCTATCGTTGGCACCGGCAATCCTCAGGCTATTCCTGTTTTTGCCCGCATCCGCCCCGAAGACCAGAGCGTCAATGCGCCGACGGCCGATGTGTATGACGACATCGTCACCGCGACGTTAACCTGGTAATCGCATAAGGAAAATGGGCGTCATGCTTCGACCCGAGTGGCTTACATTAATTCTGCTTTTTACCTCAGGCACCCATGCCGCCGTTGTCCAGAAGACGTTTAAAGTCTCCGCGCAGATCGCCGCAGGCTGCGCGCTTGGCGCCGGAGACGGCTCCCAAACAACAGATTTCGGCACTCTGAGTTTTGGCACCCTGTCATCGCTATACAGCAACGTTGATGTCGCCAGTACCTCTGGCGCAGGCTCAATCATCGTCACCTGCACGCCCGGCACCGCTATTTCAATCGCCCTCGACTATGGCGTCAACGGCGGCTCAGCCAGCCAGCGCTACATGTCGAACGGCAACAACAACACCCTGGCGTATCAGCTTTATCAGGACGCCAACCACGCTAACGTTTGGGGCAACAGTACGCAAGCCTTGAGCGTCGCATCATTTCCGAGCACCACGCAAACCTACACGGTTTATGGCCGCCTTTTTGCCACGAATGGCTTCCCGGCGGTGGGCTCCTATACCGACACGGTCACCGTCACGCTGACCTATTAGATAATTCACAGGTTAACTATGATTCGCTGTAGATTTGCGCCGTTTATATTCGCTTTATCTCTTCCCTCATCGGTTCTGGCCGCAAGCTCCGTCCTGGTATGGCCGATCTTTCAAACTATCGAAAGCCATGAGAAAGGTTCTGAACTGTGGCTGGAGAATCGCGGCAGTTCGCCGGTTAATTTGCAGCTGCGCGTTTTTGCCTGGGATCAAAAAGCGTCAGCGGACGTCTACGCCGACCAGCGCGATGTTGTCGCCAGCCCCCCTTTTACCACGGTAGCGCCGGGGCAGCGCCAGCTGGTGCGGCTCATGCGCGTCGCCCCCATCGCCAACGGCAAAGAGCAGTCCTACCGCATTGTTATCGATGAGATCCCAGCCGCGCAGCCGGTAGCACAGACGGAACAGAACTCTGCAGGGCTGAAAATGCGCATGCGCTATGTCCTGCCGCTGTTTACCTATGGGCAAGGCCTCGCGCCGCTAAAGAACGCGGGTTCAGTCGAATCGGTAAGGACGACGCTGCGTTGGTCGCTCGCGCAGCAAAATAACCGCCAGACGCTGTGCATCGAGAATAGAGGCAGTCAACACGCCAGGCTCAGTACGGTTTACTGGGCGAACGCGAGCGGCAAAGGCCAAATTTCCCAGGCTAATGGCCTTCTCGGCTACGTTCTGGCGCAGAAAAAGGCCTGTTTCCCGAGCGGCGGAAAGTCTTCCGTGCCATCAGGCATGCATCTGTTCGCGAAATTAACGGATAACGGTCAGGCGGTGGAAATTCCGGCGAATCGTTGAAAATGAGAGACCTGAAAAGGACGGCGTCCGGAGGGCTGCTGGCGATGGCGTCGGTGACGGCCTGCGCCGCGACCTATGATTCACTGCCCGCCCCCGCGGCATCCTACGGCGAAAAGCAGGAGTATGAGCTGTACCTCAGCTTATCGGTCAACGGCAATATCCTTGCCAACGCCGTTCCGGTAAAGGTCAACGCTGGTCACTACTGGGTCGCGGCCAGCGTTCTAAGGCAAGCGCATATTCCTCTGCAAACCCACGATGCGCTGGTGGATGTCACGACGCTCCCCTCGGTTAAGGTGGAATACGACCAGCCGGGGCAAGTGCTTAAGCTTCAGGTTCCGGACCAGTGGCTCCCCGAACAGCGCATCGGGGAGACCATGGGACAACAATACCAGGCCGCGATCGGCAGTCCGGGGATTTTATTTAACTACGACGCTTACAGCCTCTTTTCATCCGGCGGCACGCAAACCACCAGCACCTTCACCGAAACGCGTCTTTTTGGTCCGCCGGGCGTCCTTTCCAATAACGCCGCGATCCGGCAAAACTGGTCTGCAACGGGCTATCAACAGCAGGGCTATATGCGCTACGACACCCTGTGGAAATACAGCGATAGCGAGCAGATGATAAGCTACCAGGCCGGCGACGTGGTCAGTAACGCCCTGACCTGGAGCAGTTCCGTGCGCATGGGGGGGCTACGCATAAGCCGCAACTTCAGCGTTCGCCCGGATCTGGTGACATATCCGCTGCTTAACTTATCCGGCAGCGCGGCGGTCCCTTCAAGCGTCGACCTGTTTATTAACGGTTATAAAACCAGCTCGTCGCAGGTTAATGGCGGCCCCTATACGCTGACCAACGTGCCGTGGATCAGCGGCGCCGGCGAAGCGACGGTAGTGACCACCGACGCCCTTGGCCGCCAGGTCTCCACCAGCGTTCCTTTTTATGTCTCCAATACCCTCCTGCGGGAAGGCCTGAGCGATTTTGATTTCACCCTTGGCGCCCTGCGCAACAACTACGGCATCAAGAATGCCGATTATGGCGCCGGCGCGGTGAGCGCGATTTATCGCTATGGATTAACCCACTGGCTTACGCTCTCGGCGCATACCGAAGACCGTCAGGGATTAACCAATGCCGGGCTAGGCGGCGATATTGGGGTAGGAAATCTGGGTACCCTCAGCCTGTCGGGCAGCGCCAGCCGCGGCGAAGGAGACGGAAACCAGTTCACCTCGGGTTACTCCTACTACGGCAACAGCTGGGGAGTGAACTATCAGCATATCCGCCGCAGCGCCAGCTACGACAACCTCAGCACCTATGGCTCTAGCGCCACGCTCAGCCGCCAGTCAGACCAGGCCACGCTGAGCCTGAGTCCGTGGGGAAGCGCCCTCGGTTCTTTTAGCATTGGCTACTTTGATATCCAGGCAGAGGATCGTTCGCGCACCCGTCTGCTGAACCTCTCCTGGAGCCGTAGCCTGTGGCTTAGCAGCAGCCTCAACCTGAGCGTAAACCGCGATCTGCAAGAAGGTAGTTACTCCAGCATGCTGCAGATCATCATCCCTTTCGATTCGCAAAGCTCTATGCAGTTAAGCGGCCAGCGCGCCAGCTCCGGTCAATGGGGCGAAAATATCAGCCTCAACCGCTCCGCCCCGGCAGAAGGCGGGCTTGGCTGGAACCTCGCCCATTCGGTGGGCGGCGATAATTATAGCCAGGCGGATCTCACCTGGATCAACCGCGTGTCAACGTTGAGCGGAGGCTACTACGGCTCGCGCAACGATCGTCACAGCTGGTTTGAAGCCACGGGATCGGTGGTGCTGATGGATAACAGTCTGTTCTTCGCCCGGCAGATTAACGACGCGTTTATCGTTGTCTCCACCGGTAACTACCCGAATATTGCGGTGAACTATGAAAACCGCAAAGTCGGCGTGACGGATAAAAACGGCCATTTGCTGATCCCATGGGCGACGGCGTGGTATCCGGGAAAAATCACCCTCGATACGCTGCCATTGCCAACGGACACCGAAGCGCTGACGGTGGAGAAGCGCATCGCCGTGCGTGAAGGCAGCGGCGCGCTGGTTGAATTCCCGGTTAACCGCGTGCGTTCGGCAACCATTGTCTTCGTCGATGCTCAGGGACAGCCGCTACCGGTCGGTACGCCCGTCGAGGAAGTGAACAGCAAACAGCGCGGTCTGGTGGGCTACGACGGCGTCGCCTGGTTCTCGCATCTCACGCGCGACAATGAAGTCATAGTCAACGCCGGGGCGTTTCCATGCCGCGTGCGCTTTGCGCTCCCGGAAACAACGCCGGTTCCGCAACGGATAGGTCCGGTTAGCTGTCATCCATAACAGTGGAGATCAAGTTGAAAAGTATCCTCCCGATCTGCGCGCTGCTCTTTCTCCTTGGGCTAACAAGCAACGCGCTGGCCGCCTGCAGCATCAAAACCAGCGCGCCGGTTATCGGACCGGTGGATTCCTTTGCCCTCAACAGCGCGCCTCAGGGCGTGATGGCTGGCGCAGGGTTTTACTGTACCCCGGAACTGGTGGCGCTGAACTCAACCAACACATTAAGCGCCACCCTGTCATCGGCCAACAAGAGCAACGGCGTTCCGCGGTTGCTTAATGGCGCGGGCGACGCCATCCCTTACAGCGTCTGTTCTGACGCTTCGTGCTCGCCGGCCTATCAGGACGGCGGCGTAATTAGCTGGTCCAGAACAACGCTGCTCGAACTGCTGGGTTTATTTAACTCAAGCGACGGCACCATGCCGCTCTACTTCAGAACCACCCCGGGAGCCAACGTCCCCGCCGGTACCTATAGCGATGTGTTAACCATCACCTGGGTGTACCGGTTCTGCTACGTCGGGCTCGACCTACTGGGCATTAAGATATGTATTCCGAATAACGGCACCCTGACCTCAACAGTCAATGTGTCGGTGAAGGTGACCAATGTTTGCTATATCGACAGCGCGCCGGACGTCGAATTTGCCTCTGCCGCCCTTCCGTCCGGTTTTAGCAACTACAGCGGCCAGCTTGCCATCCGCTGCACGAAAAACGCGGCCTATACCGTCAACCTCGCCAGCACCAACGCCAGCGTCGGCGACTGGCGGCAGATGAGCCAGCCTATCGCGAACCAGGCTACCGCCTGGCTGCAGTATCAGTTTTACCAGCCCAACGGCAGCGCATGGACGGAAAATAACAATCTCAGCGTGACCGGCTCCGGCGCCGCGCAGCCCGCAAACTATATCCTAAAGATAAACCCGACCCAGAGTAACCAGCCTGCCGGAACCTATACCGATACCGTACTGGTGACCGTTAGCTACTAAAACGTTAGCAGACGATTTTTTGTAAAAGAAATGTTTAGGAAATTATTGTTGTGGTATAAGAAAAAAGCCCCGAAAAAAGCGAGTGGGGTTTTGCAAGGGAATCTGCGATTTGTGAAAAATAGATAAAAAGAGACCGAACACGATTCCTGTATTCGGTCCAGGGAAATGGCTCTTGGGAGAGAGCCGTGCGCTAAAAGTTGGCATTAATGCAGGCTAAGTCGCCTTGCCTTATAAGAATAGTTTACCGTGTCAGGTTTTCCAGTCCGTGACAAAAGTGGACGAATAATTCGTATCAAAATTGCTGATGCCAACAAAAAACCGCCACGCCCGATATCGGGGGATGGCGGTTTTTTTCATGTAAATACAGCGGGATGCAGGCAGCGATCAGCAGAGCTTCTGCGCGCGCTCAATAAAGGGTGCCAGGCTCATTTTTTGTCCCGGCTGCTGCGGATCGTCAATCTGGATCACGGAAATCGGCTGCGCGTTAGTTTTACCGTCTTTCATCTGCTGCTCGGCGATGTCGTTTAGCGGGTACTGCACCAGCGTGCTGGGATTGATGGCGAACAGCGCATTGCCCGGACGGCAGGTCAGCATCACCTCTTCACGGTTAAACGCCCAGCTCTCCTTACCCACCTCAAAGCGGCTGACGGTAATCACCTGCGGCGCCGCCAGCGCAGCGCCAGAACTTGCCAATAACAACATTGTCAGAACGATTTTTTTCATGATTTAACCAGTTTATTCAGAAAGGTTCCCAGGTGGCAAACAGGCTGACGGCAAACAGCGCCAGCGCCCCCAGCGCAATCTCTATCTGCGTGGTGCGCACGATGAGCTGCTCCGCTCGCGTTCCGCCTGCCGACATGCGTGGCACCAGAACATACCGGTTCACCAGCGCAATTGCCACCATTGCCGCCACCAGCGCACATTTGAACAACAGCATACGCCCCCAGGGCGAGGCGCTAATCAACCCGCCCTGGATCAGCAGCGCATTTACCGCGCCGCTGGCGATGGCGCCGGCAACCGCCAGATGCCCGTAGCGCGAAAACCGCATCATGGTGCATATGGCGGCCTGCCGCCAGCGGCCGTGCGCCAGGCGAAGGCAGTAGATAAACGGCAGCAGACCGCCAAACCAGTTGGCCACGCAAAACAGATGCAGCGCATGATTGGTCCGCTGCACTATCCCCAGCCAGCCATCGTTCATCGCGGCATGTCCGACGCCCGCCAGCAGCAGCAACTGGGCGCAAAACAGCACCAGCAGTAAACGTCCCGGGCGTCGGGGCTTCAGCCAGACCACCGCCAACGCCACAAAGGCGAGTAAAATTTGCCATACCCACACGCCGCCAAACTGCGTCCCGGCCACCGCCTGCCAGATGGCCGGCTGCCAGACATCAGGCCAGCCGTTACCCATCAGGCCGCCCTGCGCCATCAGCATCAGCAGCGCCGACAGCGCGCTAGCCAACAGTAAATGGCGCATTAGCGGATAAAAGCGCTGCATCATCAGACGGCGCAAGGCCGCTGGCGCCCACCACGCGCCGTAAAGCAGGCAGCCGAAAGCGACCATCAGCGTGATGAAATGGATAAAGCGCAGGCTGACATAGACGGCACTGAGCATCGGCTTACTTCACGGTAAAGGTGTATTGTCCTTTCGTCTTATGGCCATCTACGGAGACCACGTGCCAGTCAACGGTATATGCGCCCGGCGTCAACGCCTGCTCGACGGGTACCGTGAGCTGGGCCTTATTGTTGTCGCTGCGGACGGGTTTGCCGAGGGGGATCGCTTTCTGCTGCGGCCCGGTGAGAGTGACGCCGCTAAACTGCGTTTCGATGCCTTCGGAGAAGCTCAGGGTCAGCGCCGGTAGTGACGCGTCCACCTCACTACCGGCGGCCGGCAGCGGTTGTTGCAAATGGGCGTGGGCAAATGCGCCTGCGGAGGTCAGGCAACCGGCGAGAAACAGAGACAGACGCAGGGCGCGTCCGGCGATGATTGGCATAGTTGTCATTCCTTTTTGTTATGTATGTAGCACAGAGAATAACCCTGTATAATGGCGCAGTCGAGCTAAGCGTCTGAGACTTGCCTTTTTGCCGCGTGCTTAGTACTTTTTGCGGCATTATCAGAGGAGAAACCGATGGAAAAGAACCTGGCTAAATTATCCCAGGAGGAGATGGACAAAGTGAACGTCGATCTCGCTGCGGCGGGGGTCGCCTTTAAAGAGCGCTACAATATGCCGGTGGTCGCCGATCTTGTCGAAAGAGAGCAGCCCGAACACCTGCGCGGCTGGTTTCGCGAGCGTCTGATTGCCCATCGGCTGGCCTCCGTTTCGCTCTCTCGCCTGCCCTATGAACCGAAACAGAAATAATTCCCGTCCTCTGCGGACATCCGAGTTGGCAAGACCTGCGCATTGCATTACGCTGGTTTCTTTGGCCTGGAGCGAGCCATGCTGCGCGTAATCGATACAGAAACCTGCGGATTGCAGGGAGGCATTGTTGAAATCGCCTCGGTAGATATCATCGACGGACAAATTACCAATCCCATGAGCCACCTGGTTCGCCCCGATCGTCCTATCAGCCCGCAGGCGATGGCGATTCACCGTATCACCGAAGAGATGGTCGCCGATAAGCCGTGGATCGAGGAGATTGTGCCGCTGTATATGGGCAGCCCGTGGTATGTCGCCCATAACGCCAGCTTTGACCGCCGGGTGTTGCCGGAAATGCAGGGCGAGTGGATCTGCACGATGAAGCTGGCGCGCCGCCTGTGGCCAGGCATCAAGTACAGCAATATGGGGCTGTATAAATCGCGCAAGCTCAGCGTCGCGACGCCACCGGGACTGCATCATCACCGGGCGCTTTATGATTGCTATATCACCGCCGCCCTGCTGCTCGATATCATCAACACCTCCGGCTGGACGCCTGAAGAGATGGCGACCATTACCGGCCGCCCGGCGCTGCTCTCCACCTTTACCTTCGGCAAATATCGCGGTAAGCCGGTCTCGGAAGTGGCGGAAAACGATCCTGGCTATTTGCGCTGGCTGTTCAATAACCTGGATCGCATGAGCCCCGAGCTGCGCCTGACGCTGAAGCACTATCTCGGGGAGTAATCGGCGCTATACCTCCGCCTGGCCCGGCAGCGTCCCCTGCGCCAGGCCAATCAGAAACGCGAACTCCAGCGCCACGCCCTCATAGCTTTTAAAACGGCCGGATTTACCGCCGTGGCCGGAATCCATATCGGTACACAACAGCAGCAGGTTATCGTCGGTTTTCAGCGCGCGCAGTTTCGCCACCCATTTTGCCGGCTCCCAGTATTGTACCTGCGAATCATGCAGGCCCGTGGTGACCAGCAGATGCGGATACGTCTGTGCCTGAACGCCGTCGTACGGGCTGTAGCTTTTCATATAGCGATAGTATTCTTCATCCTGGGGATTCCCCCACTCTTCAAACTCGCCGGTGGTCAGCGGGATCGACTCATCGAGCATCGTCGTAAGAACATCCACAAAGGGAACCTGGGCCACCACGCCGTGGAAAAGCTCCGGCCGCTGGTTTACCGCCACGCCCATCAGCATACCGCCAGCGCTGCCGCCCATGCCGTAGCAAAACCGCGGATCGCCGTAGCCCTGCGCCAGCAGCGCATCGCAGACGTCGAGATAATCGTTGAAGGTATTTTTCTTGCATAAAAACTTGCCGTCTTCGTACCACTGCTGGCCCAGCTCGCCGCCGCCGCGAATATGGGCGATAGCGAACACAAAGCCGCGGTCGAGCAGGCTCAGGCGGCTGGCGCTGAAATCCGCGTCCATGCTGGCGCCATAGGAGCCGTAGCCGTACACCAGCAGCGGACTGGCGCCCTTGCGGAAATATTCATCACGGTAGACCAACGAGACCGGGACCTCCACGCCGTCGCGGGCGATGATCCACAGGTGCTCGCTGCGGTAGTGGCTGGCATCAAATCCTTTGACTTCCTGTTGTTTCAGCACCCGCCGCTCGCCGGTATTCATATCCAGCTCGAACAGCGTATCCGGGGTTGTCATGGAGGAGTAGCCGTAGCGCAGGCGCGAGGTTTCCGGCTCCGGGTTATAGGCAAGCCAGGTCACATAGGCCGGATCGTCAAAGGCAATGCCCTGGGACTCTCTTGTCTTACGGTTGATCTGGCGCAGGCTGGTTAGCCCGCGCTGGCGCTCTTCCACCACCAGCCAATCGGTAAACAGGGTAAAACCTTCCAGCATCACTTCGTGACGCGGCGCGATCAGGGTCTCCCACTGCTGCTCATCGCGCAGGGTGCTGCGATAAAGACCGAAGTTCTTGCCTTCGCGATTGGAGCGCAGATAAAAAGCGTGCTGATAGTGATCGAGGCTATATTCATGATCTTTACGCCGCGGTAGAAAACAGACCGGCTCGGCGTCGGTCATTTCCGCATTGAGCAGCAGCACTTCGCTGGTGGTCGCGCTGGCCAGATAAATCACCACAAACTGCTGGGAAGTCGTCTTGTGCACGCTGACGTAAAAAGTAACGTCCTGCTCTTCATACACCAGAACATCCGCACTGGCCGGCGTCCCCAGACGGTGGCGCCAGACCTGATACGGTAGCAGCGTGGTGGGATGTTTACGCACGTACCACAGGGTCTGCGAATCATTACTCCAGGCAAAATCAGGCGACACGTTCTCCAGCACTTCCGCAAATTGCCGATCGTCGTTTAAGGGAAAGAAGCGCAAGCTATACTGCCGCCGGGAGAGATAGTCTTCCGCCACCGCCATCAGGCTATTGTCGGGCGAAACGCCTAATCCGCCGAGGGTATAGAATTCGCTACCGGCCGCACGCTGGTTGCCGTCAAGCAGGACGTCCCATTCATCCCACTCCTCTTTGACTACCGGCTGGCGTTGATAAATCGCGTACTCGCAGCCCGGTTCATAGACCTGACGGTAGCGATAGCCATTTTTGCTGTAGGGGGCCGACACTTCGCGCTGTGGAATACGGTCGATAATCTCCTTAAGCACCCTATCCTGCAGGCTACTTTGCGAAGACATCACTTTTTTGCCGTACTCATTTTCCTGGCGCAGATAATCAAGCACTTCCGGCTGCGAGCGATCGTCGTCGCGTAGCCAGTAGTAATTATCGATTCGCGTGTCGCCATGTAAGGTCATGGCATGGGGGATCCGTTTCGCTTTTGGTGGCATCTGCTTATTCTTCTGCGGCTTGTATTGGGTAGTAAAATTTTCAGGCTGCCTCAAAGCAGCCTGAAGGGTAACGTGACTACACAATATATAAGGGTGGCAAAAGTCGCCAGCGATGCAAGCGAAACGTACGGATTTAAGCCGTTATGGCCTGTTTTTGCGCCTGTATATCCCGTTCTATCTCTTCGCGCACGTCCTGCGGTAGCTTTAGCGCTTCACCGAGGGCATTGAGGTAGCTGCGTTCCATAAAGTGGTCAATATCGATGACCGCGCAGCTAATATAGTAAACTTCAAGCGCCTCTTGCTCGCTGCTGATGCCGTGGGCCAGGCTCTGCGGGTCAAGGGGCTGCGCCAGCGCCCGGTCAATTAACACCCGGCCCTGGACGTCGACGTTTGCCGCGCGCAGCTGCTCTTCAATATTTGCCCGCTCGCGGTCGTCGATATGTCCATCGCTTTTGGCGGCGAAGACCAGCGCCATAATCAGCCGTTCGCTGCGGGCGTCGAGTTCGGCCGGTGCAGGAGATGGCGCCTGTGCGGGCGCGACATCAGCCGATGTCTGCTGCGCGCTGGCGCGCATCTTCTGCTGATATTTATTCCACAACACGCTGCCCGCAACCGCGCCGCCGCCCACCAGCAGCGCGCCGGTGCCGTATTTGGCCAACAGCTTGCGCGATGATTTACTGGCAACCAGCAGACCTGCCAGCCCGCCGAGCGCGCCCGGCAGGAGTAAATTTTTGCCGCTTGGTTGATCGTCAGATGAAGAAGACCGCCCCTGCTGACCCAGCAGAGACTGTAGTTGATTAAGCCAGTTAGCCATACATTTCCTCGTTGCGCGATAAGCGATACCACCAGCCTAAACGACGCGACGTCAGGAAACGTTATCGGCAGCTAAAGATGAGCAAATGTCGCGCCGGGAAGCGCGGGAGCCTGCCGCCAGAAGCGCTGGCGGCAGCAGCGTAACTCAGGCCGCTTTCGCTTTGCGCGGCTTCGCCGGCGCCGGGGCTTCAGATTCGACGACGTCGTCGGTCTTGTCGCCCTCTTCTGCTGCTTCTGCGCGATCGGCTGGCGCCTCGGCGGCGCCGTCGGCTTCCGGCAGCTTACCGGAGCGCAGAATATGGTTGAGGGTATCTTTGCGTTCGGCCAGCCACATCGCCATGCTATCGCGCTGCTCTTCGTCAAGCGTTAGCGGGCATTCAACCAGCCAGTCGTTCAGTACTTCCGCCAGATCGAGCATTTTGTCATAAGCATCGGCCTCTTTTTTGCTGGCAAAAGACATTTTTTCCTCACCTTCACGAATCACTACATATTTAATTTCAACCGCCATGATGCAGCCTCTCAATACTGTATTTTTATACAGTATATCAAATTTTCCCGCCGAACTCAAATGACGCGCATAAAGACATGCGCAAACGTTTTCGTTTATAATGCGGCGCATGTTTTTTTACTGCGGAAGAGAGTTATGACTGTATTAGGTACGGCGCTGCGCCCTGCGGCAACAAAGGTAATGCTGTTGGGTTCCGGCGAACTGGGTAAAGAAGTGGCCATCGAATGCCAGCGCCTGGGAATTGAGACCATCGCCGTCGATCGTTACCCTGACGCCCCGGCCATGCAGGTCGCACACCGTTCGCACGTCATCAATATGCTGCACGGCGAAGCGCTGCAGGCGCTGATTGAACAGGAAAAACCTGACTTTATCGTGCCGGAAATCGAGGCTATCGCCACCGACACCCTGGTCGCGCTGGAGCAGACCGGGCAGAAAGTCGTCCCCACCGCCCGTGCGGCAAAGCTCACCATGAATCGCGAAGGGATCCGTCGCCTGGCCGCTGAAGAGCTGAAGCTGCCCACCTCCGCCTACCGTTTTGCCGACAGCGAACCCGCCTTCCGCGAAGCCGTCGCCGAGATTGGCCTGCCGTGCATCGTCAAGCCGGTAATGAGCTCATCGGGTAAAGGCCAGAGCTTTATTCGTTCCAGCGAGCAGCTGGCTGACGCCTGGCAGTATGCGCAGCAGGGCGGCCGCGCCGGAGCCGGACGCGTTATCGTTGAAGGCGTGGTGAACTTTGATTTCGAGATTACCCTTCTCACCGTCAGCGCCGCGGACGGCGTACACTTCTGCGCGCCGGTCGGTCACCGTCAGGAGGATGGCGACTATCGTGAATCCTGGCAGCCGCAGCAGATGAGCGCGCTGGCGCTGGAACGCGCGCAGGAAATCGCCCGTCAAGTGGTGCTGGCGCTGGGCGGCTACGGCCTGTTCGGCGTCGAACTGTTCGTCTGCGGCGACGAGGTGATTTTTAGCGAAGTCTCGCCGCGCCCGCACGACACCGGTATGGTCACGCTGATTTCGCAGGATTTATCGGAGTTCGCCCTGCACGTTCGCGCCTTCCTCGGGCTGCCGATTGGCGCGATTCGCCAGTACGGCCCGGCGGCCTCTGCGGTGATCCTGCCGCAGCTGACCAGCCAGAACGTCACCTTCAGCAATATTCAGGCCGCGGTCGGCGCGGGGCTGCAGTTACGTTTGTTCGGTAAACCGGAAATCGACGGTTCGCGTCGGCTGGGCGTGACGCTGGCGATCGCCGATAACGTTGAGGAAGCGGTGACGCGCGCCAAAGCGGCGGCTTCGGCAGTCATTGTTGCGGGATAAAAAAAAGCCCGGTCGCGGACCGGGCCTCTGGTGAGCGCGCGAAAATTACTTCGCGCCTTCTACCGCTTCACGAGCCAGTTTGGTGATACGGTCGTAATCACCGGCTTCCAGCGCATCCGCCGGAACCAACCAGGAGCCGCCGATGCACAGCACGCTGTTCAGCGCCAGATAATCACGATAGTTCGCCGGAGAGATGCCGCCAGTCGGGCAGAAGCGAATATGCGCGAACGGGCCGCCAATCGCCTGCAGCGCTTTCACGCCGCCGTTAGCTTCCGCCGGGAAAAATTTGAACTCTTTCAGACCATACTGCATACCCAGCATCAGCTCGGATACGGTGCTGATCCCCGGGATCAGCGGGATGGTGCCTTCGCCGGTCGCCGCTTTCAGCAGGGATTCGGTCAGGCCCGGGCTGATAGCAAACTGCGCGCCCGCTTCGGTCACTTCTTTCAGCTGCTCAACGTTGGTGACGGTACCGGCACCGACAATCGCTTCCGGGACCTCTTTGGCGATCGCGCGGATAGCGTCCATCGCGCACTCGGTACGCAGAGTCACTTCCAGTACGCGTACGCCGCCTGCAACCAGCGCTTTCGCCATTGGCACAGCGTGTTCCAGCTTTTTCACCACGATCACCGGTACAACCGGGCCGGAGGTGAGGATTGCTTCTGCAGTTGTTTTCCAGTTTTTCATCAGATTTTCTCTCGCCAGATCTACAAATCGAATCGTCTTAAAATGTGATGCAGGTTGCGCCCTGTTCTGCTCCGGAGAGTTTCTCACGCAGCGCACCGAACATTTCCCGGCCGGTTCCCACGCGCGAACCGCTCAGGTCAGGAATATGCGGCTGACGCGCGGCCAGCTCGGCGTCATCGACCCGCAGCGTCAGCTCGCCCGTCTGGCCGTTGACGCGAATAATGTCGCCATCGCGTACCTTCGCCAGCAGACCACCATCGTACGCTTCGGGCGTCACGTGGATAGCCGACGGCACTTTGCCTGATGCGCCGGAGAGTCGACCATCGGTCACCAGCGCAATTTTGAAACGGCGGTCCAATAATACACCAAGTGGCGGCATAAGTTTATGTAATTCTGGCATGCCGTTCGCTTTTGGTCCCTGATGACGGACCACAACCACGCAATCTTTGTCGAGCAGTCCCGCCTCAAAGGCGGGCAGCACGTCATGTTGGCTCTCGAAAACCACCGCCGGCGCTTCAATAATCTGGTTCTCAACCGGCACGGCGGAGGTTTTCATCACCGCGCGGCCGAGATTGCCGCTCAGCACTTTGGTGCCGCCGTGGCGAGAGAACGGCTTGTCAAAGGTGGCGATAACCGCTTCATCAAGCGGAGCGGTCGCCCCTTCGCGCCAGTCAAGTTCACCGTTATTAAGCCAGGGCTCCATGGTGTAGCGAGAGAGGCCGAAACCGGCAACGGTATGGACATCTTCATGCAGCAGGCCGCCTTTCAGCAGCTCGCGCACCAGCACCGGCACGCCGCCCGCCGCCTGGAAGTGGTTAATATCCGCCGGGCCGTTCGGGTAGAGGCGCGCCAGCAGCGGCACCACGTCTGAGAGATCGGAGAAATCATCCCAGTTAATGATAATCCCTGCCGCCCGCGCCATCGCCACCAGGTGCATGGTATGGTTGGTGGAGCCGCCGGTTGCCAGCAGCGCGACAATCCCGTTGACCACCACTTTTTCATCAAACATTTTGCCCAGCGGCATCCACTCGTTACCGTTGCCGGTCAGGCGGGTCACCTGACGTGCGGCGGCGGCGGTCAGCGCTTCGCGCAGCGGCGCATCCGGATGCACGAATGACGAGCCGGGCAGCTGCATCCCCATAAACTCAACCACCATCTGGTTGGTATTGGCGGTACCGTAGAAGGTACAGGTGCCAGGCGCATGGTAAGACGCGGCCTCAGACTCCAGCAGCGCCATACGATCCACTTTGCCTTCCGCATAGAGCTGACGAATGCGCACTTTTTCTTTATTCGCCAGGCCGCTGGCCATCGGCCCGGAAGGAATAAAGATCGACGGCAGATGGCCGAACGATAGCGCAGCCATCGCCAGGCCGGGGACGATTTTATCGCAGACGCCAAGGTAGAGCGCCCCGTCAAACATATTGTGCGACAGGCCAATCGCGGCGGACATGGCAATCACTTCGCGACTCAGCAGCGATAGCTCCATCCCATCCTGCCCCTGCGTCACGCCATCGCACATCGCCGGAACGCCGCCGGCGACCTGGCCTACCGCGTTGGCGGAGTGCAGCGCTTTGCGGATAATGTCCGGATAGCGCTCATAGGGCTGGTGAGCGGAGAGCATATCGTTGTAGGAGGTAATGATGGCGATGTTATTGCGCAGCATGCTTTTCAGCGAGGCTTTGTCATCCGCCTGGCAGGCGGCAAAGCCGTGGGCCAGGTTACCGCACGCCAGCTGGGCGCGATGAACGGTATCGGTTTTGGCCTGGTTAATCCGGGCGAGGTAGGCTTCGCGGGTATCGCGCGAGCGTTCGATGATGCGATTTGTTACCCGTAACATTTCTGAATTCATAAAGGCTCCTCAAATTTTATCTGTCCGGCCGCAGCGCTTTAACGATACTTTTCGGTGCTTAAGGCACCTGTACTGGGGCTCAGGGGCAAAATATCTGTAGGCAGTGTAATAAAAAAAGCCCCGGGGGTGAATCCTCCGGGGCTTAAAAGATTAAAAATTACACGACTTGCTGCGTCAGATCATGTTACCGGTAAAATAACCCTGACGGAGGAGTTGGCGATTACTCAAACTCGTTCCACGAACGACCATCGCGGGTGATCATCGCCACGGAGGCAACTGGCCCCCAGGTGCCCGCCTGGTAAGGTTTCGGCGAATCGCGATCGGCGGCCCAGGCTTCCGTGATGGAGTCGACCCACTTCCACGCCTCCTCCACTTCGTCGCGACGCACGAACAGCGCCTGGATACCGCGCATCGTTTCCAGCAGCAGACGCTCGTAGGCATCCGCCAGATGGGTTTGATTAAAGGTTTCCGAGTAGCTCAGGTCCAGCTTGGTGATCTGCAGGTTATGCTTGTGGTCTAGTCCCGGGACTTTGTTCAGCACCTGGATATCCACCCCTTCATCCGGCTGCAGACGAATGGTCAGCTTATTCTGCGGCAGCTCTTGCCAGGTCTCTTTGAACAGGTTCAGTTCCGGCGTCTTAAAGTAAACCACGACTTCGGAACATTTGGTCGGCAGTCGCTTACCGGTACGCAGGTAGAACGGTACGCCCGCCCAGCGCCAGTTGTCGATATCTACGCGGATGGCCACGAAGGTTTCAGTATGGCTGGACTTGTTGGCACCCTCTTCTTCGAGGTAGCCCGGCACTTTTTTACCCTGCGCGAAGCCGGCGGTGTACTGGCCGCGCACCGTTTTTTCACGCACGTTGGTGCGGTCAATGCGGCGCAGCGATTTCAGCACCTTCACTTTTTCATCGCGGATGCTATCGGCAGTCAAATCAGACGGCGGAGACATGGCGATCATGCACAGAATTTGCAGCAGGTGGTTCTGGATCATGTCGCGCATCTGCCCGGCCTGGTCGAAGTAGCCCCAGCGGCCCTCAATGCCCACCTCTTCCGCCACGGTGATCTCAACGTGATCGATGGTGCGGCTGTCCCAGTTATTGACGAACAGGGAGTTGGCAAAGCGCAGCGCCAGCAGGTTCAGCACCGTCTCTTTACCCAGATAGTGGTCGATGCGGTAGACCTGGCACTCTTCAAAGAACTCACCTACCCGATCGTTGATCTCGCGGGAGGTTTCCAGGGAAGTCCCCAGCGGTTTTTCCATCACCACGCGCGCCGGTTTCGCGTTCAGCTTCGCTTCGCCCAGACCTTTGCAAATCGCGCCAAAGGTGCTTGGCGGCATGGCGAAATAGTTAATAGTCACCCGCTCTTTCTGATCGAGCATTTTGCCCAGGCGGGTAAACGCTTTGGTATCGTTGACATCAAGGTTACAGAAATCCAGACGCCCGCTCAGGGTCTCCCACAAACCTTCATCGATTTTTTCCTTCATGAAGGTTTCCATCGCTTCACGCACAACTTTGGTGTAAGCGTCTTTATCCCAGTCGGCACGGCCGACGCCGATGATGCGGGTGTCAGGATGGATCTGACCAGCTTTTTCGAGCTGATACAGGGAAGGCAGCAATTTACGTCGCGCCAGGTCACCCTTCGCGCCGAAAATGACCAGATCGCATGCCTGGGCCGTTTGCGTTACCGCCATGTCATTCTCCTTAGTTGATAGACTGGTGCTTGTGCCAGGCTATATTTGTAATTTTCTTTCACTGCATCGTACTGTGTTTACGAATTTCCCGAAACCCTCAGCGCCGGTTCCCGCTGCTAAATCGCACAGGGTGGAAAACAGGCGCTGAGATTTTGGGCATGCGGCTAATATTGTTCGTTGTTTCGACCGATTCTCAGTTAGTAAAATACGACTCTGATCATGTAATGAAAAAAAACAACATATTTTAAGGTCATTCCTCACCGTTTCCGACAACGGAGGGGTATATTCTTGCTAAAACGCCTGATGATTTCACCCATTAATGAAATCGCTTCCATTGATGAGCGCCCGATTACCCATGAACATGCTGGAAAAAATCCAGTCCCGGCTGGAACACCTTAGCAAATCTGAACGCAAAGTGGCGGAAGTCATCCTTGCAACCCCCGCACAGGCCATCCATTCAAGTATTGCCGCCCTGGCGCTGGAAGCCGGCGTCAGCGAGCCCACGGTTAACCGTTTCTGCCGCAGTCTGGAAACCCGCGGTTTCCCGGATTTTAAACTGCATCTGGCCCAAAGCCTGGCGCACGGTACCCTCTATGTTAACCGCAACGTCGATGAAGACGACAGCGTCGAGTCCTATACGGGAAAGATATTTGAATCCGCCATGGCCAGTTTAGATCAGGTCCATCATTCTCTCGATATGTCGGCGATTAATCGGGCGGTTGACCTGCTCACGCAGGCGAAGAAAATCGCCTTTTTTGGCCTGGGCTCTTCGGCCGCTGTCGCCCACGACGCAATGAACAAGTTTTTCCGCTTTAATGTACCGGTGATCTATTCCGACGACATCGTCCTGCAACGCATGAGCTGTATGAACTGTAATGACGATGACGTAGTGGTGATCATCTCGCACACCGGCAGGACCAAAAGCCTGGTGGAGCTGGCGCAGCTGGCCCGTGAAAACGATGCGATGGTGATCGCCATTACCTCCCCCGGTACGCCGCTTTCCCGTGAGGCAACGCTGGCTATTACCCTGGATGTGCCGGAAGATACCGATATCTATATGCCGATGGTTTCCCGCTTAGCGCAGCTGACGGTGATTGACGTACTGGCGACCGGCTTCACCCTGCGGCGGGGCGCAAAATTCAGAGATAACTTGAAGAGGGTCAAGGAAGCGCTCAAGGAATCGCGGTTTGATAAAGAGCTCAGCGTACACAGCAATAACCAATAAAAGTAGAAACAAAGCACTATCCTATTACACCGTCGGTATCGTTCCGGTATAGCGACTTTGCTCATCGGCGCTACCGAATCCATGTTCACGCAACACCAAAGATGTTTCAGTCAACGGAGTATTACATGTCCAGAAGGCTTCGCAGAACCAAAATCGTCACTACCTTAGGCCCGGCTACCGACCGCGATAACAACCTTGAGAAGGTTATTGCCGCAGGCGCTAACGTGGTGCGTATGAACTTCTCTCATGGCACCGCGGAAGATCATCAGATTCGCGCGGATAAAGTCCGTGAGATTGCGGCAAAACTGGGCCGTCATGTCGCGATTCTCGGTGACCTACAGGGGCCGAAAATCCGCGTCTCCACCTTCAAAGAAGGGAAAATTTTCCTCAATATCGGTGACAAATTCCTCCTCGACGCGAACCTGGGTAAAGGCGAAGGCGACAAAGAGAAAGTCGGCATCGACTATAAAGGACTCCCGGCTGACGTGGTTCCGGGCGATATCCTGCTGCTGGACGATGGCCGCGTGCAGCTGAAGGTCCTCGAAGTTCAGGGCATGAAGGTGTTCACCGAAGTCACCGTCGGCGGACCGTTGTCCAACAATAAAGGTATCAACAAACTCGGCGGCGGCCTCTCTGCAGAAGCGCTGACGGAAAAAGACAAAGCGGACATCGTCACCGCCGCCAAAATTGGCGTCGACTATCTGGCCGTCTCCTTCCCGCGCTGCGGCGAAGACCTGAACTACGCCCGTCGCCTGGCGCGCGATGCCGGCTGCGATGCCAAAATCGTCGCCAAGGTCGAGCGTGCCGAGGCGGTATGCGATCAGGACGCGATGGATGATGTGATCCTCGCCTCCGACGTTGTTATGGTGGCCCGCGGCGACCTCGGCGTAGAAATCGGCGATCCGGAGCTGGTCGGCATCCAGAAGGCGCTGATCCGCCGCGCCCGTCAGCTGAACCGCTCGGTCATCACCGCGACGCAGATGATGGAGTCGATGATCACCAACCCGATGCCAACCCGCGCTGAAGTCATGGACGTGGCGAACGCCGTGCTGGATGGAACCGACGCCGTGATGCTGTCGGCCGAAACCGCCGCTGGTCAGTATCCGTCTGAAACCGTTGCCGCGATGGCGCGCGTCTGCCTCGGTGCGGAAAAAATCCCTAGCCTAAACGTCTCCAAGCACCGTCTGGACATTCAGTTCGATAACGTGGAAGAAGCCATTGCCATGTCGGCCATGTACGCGGCGAACCACCTCAAGGGCGTCACCGCGATCATTACCATGACCGAATCCGGCCGCACCGCGCTGATGACTTCGCGCATCAGCTCCGGCCTGCCGATTTTCGCCTTGTCTCGCCACGAGCGCACGCTGAACCTGACTGCGCTGTATCGCGGCGTGACGCCGGTTCATTTCGATAGCGTCAATGATGGCGTAGCCGCTGCGCACGACGCGGTAACGCTGCTGCGTGACAAAGGCTATCTGGTGACCGGCGACCTGGTTATCGTCACTCAGGGCGATGTCATGAGCACCATCGGTAGCACCAACACCACCCGTATTCTGACCGTCGAGTAATTTTCTCCGCCATAAAAAAACCTGCCGGCAAATGCTGGCAGGTTTTTTTTCGCCGCTGACACCGATTATTTCTTTCGCGGGTACAGCTCTTTACGCTTATACGGCTCGATTTCACCCGGCTTGCGCGTTTTCAGCAATTTGAGGATCCAGGTGTACTGCTCGGTATGCGGCTTCACGAACACTTCCACTTCTTCGTTCATCCGCCGGGCGATAGTGGTATCGTCCGCCTCCAGCAGATCGTCCATCGGCGGGCGCACCAGCACCGTCAGACGATGCGTTTCGCCATCATAGACCGGGAACAGCGGTACGACGCGGGCACGGCACACTTTCATTAAACGGCCGATCGCCGGCAGCGTCGCTTTATAGGTGGCGAAGAAATCAACGAATTCGCTATGCTCGGCGCCGTGATCCTGATCCGGCAGATAGTAGCCCCAGTAGCCCTGACGCACCGACTGAATAAACGGTTTGATCCCGTCGTTGCGCGCGTGCATACGTCCGCCGAAACGTCGGCGGACGGTATTCCAGACGTAATCAAAGACCGGGTTGCCCTGATTATGGAACATCGCCGCCATTTTTTGCCCGCCGGACGCCATCAGCATCGCCGGAATGTCCACTCCCCAGGCATGAGGAACCAGAAAGATCACTTTCTCGTTGTTCCTCTGCATCTCATCGATGATCTCTTTGCCCTGCCAGTCGACGCGGGAAAGAATGCGCTGCGGGTCGCGCAGGCCTAGTTCCGCCATCATGACCATCGCCTGCGGCGCGGAAGCGTACATGGCATCAATAATGTCTTCTCGTTCCTGCTCACTCTTTTCCGGGAAACAGTACAGCAGGTTAATCTGCGCGCGACGGCGCGAACTCTTTGCCAGGCGGCCCACAAAACGCCCCAGTTTGCCGAGAATAGGATCGCGGAAAGACGCTGGCGTCAGAGCGATACCGGCGAAGGCAAAAACCCCTAACCACGCGCCCCAGTAGCGCGGCAATAAAAAGGATTTTTCAAATTTTGGAATAAATTCAATATTATTTTTTTTCGTTTCCATGCCCAATCCGCAGACGTTCCGCTCAATAAAGATAATGAGTTAGTTTAGCGATACGTTGAGTAACGTACAAAAGAAAAAGCCGGCGCACAGCTGGCGCCGGCTTTAACTGACGGAAGGTTAGTCAAACCGCAGCTGCGGAATAACCTGTTTTGCCTGCGCCAGATAATCGGTACGGTCGGAACCGCTGAGCCCTTCCGTACGCGGCAGTTTCGCCGTCAGCGGGTTGACCGCCTGCTGGTTAATCCACACTTCATAATGCAGATGCGGGCCGGTAGAGCGGCCGGTGTTGCCCGACAGCGCAATGCGATCGCCGCGTTTGACCTTCTGCCCGGGTTTGACCAGCAGCTTACGCAGGTGCATATAGCGGGTGGTATAGGTGCGGCCATGGCGGACGGCGACGTAATAACCGGCCGCACCGCTACGTTTAGCCACCACCACTTCGCCATCCCCTACCGACAGCACCGGCGTGCCCTGCGGCATCGCAAAATCGACGCCGCGATGCGGGGCGACGCGGCCGGTCACCGGGTTCAGACGACGCGGGTTAAAGTTCGAAGAGACGCGGAACTGACGTGCGGTCGGGAAGCGCAGGAAACCCTTCGCCAGGCCGGTACCGTTGCGATCGTAGAATTTGCCATCCTCGGCGCGGATCGCGTAGTAGTCTTTGCCATCCGAGCGCAGGCGAACGCCAAGCAGCTGGCTTTGCTCGCGCTTACCGTCGAGCATTTCACGCGACATCAGTACGGAAAACTCATCGCCTTTTTTCAGCTTACGGAAGTCCATCTGCCACTGCATAGCTTTGATTACCGCGCTGATTTCGGTACTGGTCAGGCCGGCGTCCCGAGCGCTGGCGACGAAGCTGCCGCCCACGGTACCTTTCAGTACGCTGTTGACCCAGTCGCCTTTTTGCAGCTCGCTGCTCATTTTGAAACCGTTAGCAACCCGGTCATAGGTACGGGTTTCGCGGCGTGACATCTCCCAGGTCAGGCTTTGCAAATCGCCATCCGCCGTCAGCGTCCAGGAGAGCTGTTGGCCTATTTTCAGATTACGCAGCTCTTTATCTACCGAAGAGAGCCGGGCGATATCGCCCATATCAATACCGTACTGATTAAGAATGCTGCTAAGCGTATCGCCGGTCGAGACCACATATTCATGGCCGCCGGAATCGCTGTCCGCTTTATCATCCAGCTCATCCTGAGGGATGGCCTCCTCTTCCTGAGGCGCCTGATCGATAGGTTCCGAGGCTTCTGGCAGCAGAGAACGAATTTCGCTTTGTTCCAGCTCGATGGTTCTGGAGATGGGGGCCGTTTCGGGATGGTGGTAGATGTAGGGTCGCCAGACGGCGACCGCTAAGGTAAGAACGCTAAGCGACCCCAGCATAACGCGGTGAGGTCGTGGCAGATTGTTAAATGCCTGAGTGACAGCGCGGGCTATCTGTTGCACGTATTCACTTCCTCGTTATTCTCCTTTCAGGCAGCTTGAATACTGATTCGCCATCTGGCTCAGGAATTGCGGATAACTCTCTTTACCCAGCTTAATTCCGATTCCAAGTGGATCCAGGGTTCCCATGCGCACGGACGTTCCCCTGGCAACAGCTTCTATAACCGCTGGCCTGAACTGTGGCTCAGCAAAAACGCAAGTTGCTTTTTGCTCAACCAGCTGTGTTCTGATTTCGTGTAAACGCTGCGCACCAGGCTGGATTTCAGGGTTGACAGTAAAATGACCTAAAGAGGTCAAACCGTAGTGTTTTTCAAAGTAGCCGTAGGCGTCATGAAAAACGAAATATCCCTTCCCTTTCAGCGGTGCCAGCTCGGTCCCAACCTGCTTGTCGGTTGCGGCTAATTTTGCCTCAAAATCCTTCAGGTTGGCGTCAAGTTTGGCTCGACTCTGCGGCATAAGTTCCAATAATTTATCGTGGATTGCAACCGCCGAAAGGCGCGCTATCTCTGGGGAAAGCCATAGATGCATGTTATAGATGCCGTGATGGTGATCGTCGTCACTATTTTCCCCGGCGCCATGATCGTGACCGTGGTGGTCATCGTCGTCGTCGGTGCCTTTCATGAGTAACGGTTTCACGCCGTCAAGCTCGGCAATCGTCACCTTTTTGTTCGGCGCAATGCTTTGCGTTGACTTATCCATAAACGCCTCCATCTCCGGACCAATCCAGACGACTAAGTCTGCGTTCTGTAAGCGTTTTGCATCCGACGGGCGCAGTGAATAATCGTGCTCCGACGCCCCGTCTGGCAGCAGTACCTGGGTCTCCGTTACCCCATCAGCAATAGCTGATGCGATAAAGCCAAGCGGTTTAAGGGAGGTGACAACCGCGGCGCTTGCCAGCGGTGCATGTGCGAACAAAAAAGCGGCGCTAAGTCCAGCGCAAAGAAGCGTATTTTTATGTAACATAATGCGTCTAATCATCGTAATGAATGAGAAAGATGTGATATTATAACATTCACTAGCTTGTGCAACCTCTAATTTGATATGACAAATCTTGTAACGCTGGAAAACGTCGCGGTCGTGTATGGCCAAAGGCGCGTGCTGTCTGACATTTCGCTAACGCTAAAGCCGGGCAAAATTTTAACCCTACTGGGCCCCAACGGCGCCGGTAAATCAACCCTTGTCAGAGTCGTTCTTGGGCTGGTAGCACCTACGGAAGGGGTTATCAAACGCGAGGGACATCTGCGGATCGGCTATGTCCCGCAAAAGCTGCACCTTGATGCCACGATGCCGCTGACCGTAAGCCGCTTTATGCTTTTACGTCCGGGAACCCACAAGCGCGATATTTTACCGGCGCTGAAGCGCGTACAGGCCGGACATCTGATCGACGCCCCCATGCAGAAGCTTTCCGGCGGCGAGACCCAGCGGGTACTTCTGGCGCGGGCGCTGCTCAATCAGCCGCAGCTGCTGGTGCTCGACGAGCCAACGCAGGGCGTTGACGTCAACGGCCAGGTGGCGCTTTACGATCTGATTAACCAGCTGCGCCAGGAGCTTAATTGCGCCGTGCTGATGGTTTCTCATGACCTGCACCTGGTGATGGCCAAAACCGACGAAGTGCTGTGTCTCAATCAGCATATTTGCTGCTCTGGCGCGCCGGAAGTGGTTTCTATGCATCCGGAATTTATCTCGATGTTCGGCCAGCGCGGCGCGGAACAACTGGGTATTTATCGCCATCATCATAATCACCGCCACGACCTGCAGGGGCGGATTGTACTGCGTCGGGGAAATGACCGTTAATGATTGAATTACTGCTCCCCGGCTGGCTGGCCGGAATGATGCTCGCCTGTGCGGCGGGTCCGCTGGGATCGTTTGTCGTCTGGCGGCGCATGTCCTACTTCGGCGATACCCTCGCCCATGCTTCTCTGCTCGGCGTCGCTTTTGGTTTACTGCTCAACGTTAATCCGTTTTATGCGGTCATCGCGGTGACGCTGCTGCTGGCGGGCGGGCTGGTATGGCTGGAAAAACGTCCCCATCTGGCGGTAGATACGCTACTCGGCATCATGGCCCACAGCGCGCTGTCTCTGGGCCTGGTGGTGGTCAGCCTGATGTCAAACGTGCGCGTCGACCTGATGGCCTATCTGTTTGGCGATCTGCTGGCGGTGACGCCGGAAGATTTGATATCTATCGCTATTGGCGTGGTTATCGTGCTGGCGATCCTGCTCTGGCAGTGGCGCAACCTGCTGTCGATGACCATCAGTCCGGATCTGGCGTTTGTTGACGGCGTTAAGCTCCAGCGGGTGAAACTTCTTCTGATGCTGGTCACCGCGCTGACCATCGGCGTGGCGATGAAGTTCGTCGGGGCGCTGATCATTACGTCTTTGCTGATTATTCCCGCCGCAACGGCGCGTCGCTTTGCCCGTACGCCTGAACAAATGGCGGGTATTGCGGTAGGAATGGGGATGATTGCCGTCACCGGCGGACTGACCTTTTCAGCGTTTTACGACACGCCCGCCGGGCCTTCCGTGGTGCTGTGCGCCGCGCTGCTGTTTATCATCAGCATGAGCAAGAAGCCGGCCGCCTGACGCTTATGCGCCCGCGTCAGCCACCGTCAAAACTCGGCAGATTGCGATGGGATCGCCGCCGTCTGCGGACGTTGTAGCCCGGCGAAGGCGTTCACGCCGCAAGCCGGGACATCAACCACTCAGCTATTTTCCCGGCTTGTGCTCCGCTTGGCCGGGCTACCGGCCCCTGCGGTCTGCTGTTTTATCGCCGGACAACGATTAAGGCATTTCCGGCGGCGTAATGCCGAAGTGGGTCCAGGCCCGCACCGTCGCCATTCGCCCGCGCGGGGTACGCTGTAAAAAGCCCTGCTGGATCAGATACGGCTCAAGCACATCTTCAATCGTTTCCCGCTCTTCGCCGATGGCCGCCGCCAGGTTATCCAGCCCGACCGGCCCGCCAAAGAATTTATCGATGACCGCCAGCAGCAGCTTACGGTCCATATAATCAAAGCCTTCCGCATCCACGTTGAGCATATCCAGCGCCTGAGCGGCAATATCCTCAGAGATACGCCCGTCGTAGCGAACCTCGGCAAAATCGCGCACCCGGCGCAACAGGCGGTTGGCGATTCGCGGCGTGCCGCGCGCGCGACGCGCGACCTCCAGAGCCCCCTCTTCGCTCATCTCCAGCCCCATATAGCGGGCGCTGCGGCTGACAATATGCTGCAGGTCCGGGATCTGATAGAACTCCAGGCGCTGAACGATGCCAAAACGGTCGCGCAGCGGCGAAGTCAATGAACCTGCGCGAGTCGTCGCGCCAATCAGGGTAAACGGCGGCAGATCGATTTTTATCGAACGCGCCGCGGGCCCTTCGCCAATCATGATATCCAGCTGATAATCTTCCATTGCCGGATAGAGAACTTCTTCAACAACCGGTGACAGACGGTGGATCTCGTCGATAAACAGAACGTCGTGGGGTTCAAGATTGGTCAACATCGCCGCCAGATCGCCCGCCTTTTCCAGCACCGGGCCGGAGGTGGTGCGCAGGTTCACGCCCATCTCGTTGGCGACGATGTTTGCCAGGGTGGTTTTCCCCAGCCCCGGCGGGCCAAAAATCAGCAGGTGATCGAGCGCGTCGCCGCGCAGCTTCGCCGCCTGGATAAAAATTTCCATCTGCGAACGGACGTGCGGCTGGCCCACGTACTCTTGCAGCAATTTAGGGCGAATGGCGCGATCGGCTGCCTCTTCAAAACCGCTGCTGTCCGCCGATACCAGCCTGTCTGCTTCAATCATCCCTTACCTCACAACGCGGCGCGGAGCGCTTCGCGAATTAGCGTTTCACTGTTGGCATCCGGGCGCACGATTTTGCTGACCATCCGGCTGGCCTCCTGAGGTTTATAGCCCAGCGCCACCAGCGCGGCAACCGCTTCCTGTTCTGCATCATCATCAGAAGGACCGGCTGGAGACGTCAGCACCAGATCCGCCGCCGGCGTAAACAGATCGCCGTGCAGCCCTTTAAAGCGGTCTTTCATTTCGACAATCAGGCGTTCCGCGGTTTTCTTGCCGATTCCCGGCAGCTTCACCAGCGCCGCCAGCTCCTCACGCTCAACGGCATTCACAAATTGCTGCGCCGACATGCCGGAAAGGATCGCCAGCGCCAGCTTCGGACCGACGCCGTTGGTTTTAATCAGCTCTTTAAACAGCGTGCGCTCCTGCTTGTTGTTAAAGCCATACAGCAGCTGAGCGTCTTCGCGGACGATAAAGTGGGTAAAAATGATCGCCTCTTTGCCCACGTCCGGCAGCTCGTAGAAACAGGTCATCGGCAGATGAACCTCATAGCCTACGCCTCCCGTTTCGAGTAAAACCAGCGGGGGTTGTTTTTCGAGAATGATGCCTCTGAGTCTGCCTATCACGTGGAGCTCCTGGATTAAGGGCTGAAAGTCTAATGCGGTATCATAAAAAAAGGCTGGATAGATATCCAGCCTGATTTCAGGTTATCGTAAGCGTCCACGCGCCAGATTCAGGCGGCTTTCGCTGATCTGGGCGGCGTTCTGGCTGACGTGGCAGTGGGTGATGGCGATGGCTAAAGCATCCGCCGCATCCGCCTGCGGGTTGGCCGGCAGCTTGAGCAAGGTGCGCACCATATGCTGCACCTGGCTCTTTTCCGCGCTGCCGATGCCGACAACGGTCTGCTTTACCTGCCTGGCGGCGTACTCAAAGACCGGCAGGTCCTGATTCGTCGCCGCGACAATCGCCACGCCGCGCGCCTGGCCGAGCTTCAGCGCCGAGTCGGCGTTCTTGGCCATAAACACTTGTTCGATGGCGAAATAATCCGGCTGGAACTGGGTAATAATTTCCGTGACGCCCGCATAGATGAGCTTCAGGCGAGACGGTAAATCATCCACTTTCGTGCGAATACAGCCGCTGCCCAGATAGCTGAGCTGGCGTCCAACCTGGCGGATGACGCCATAACCAGTGACGCGCGACCCCGGGTCAATGCCGAGAATAATGGCCATCACGCGCCTCCGGTTAGTGGTTTAACGGTCGGCAACATTAGAGCGTTGCGGCGACCTCATCAGAGATCTCGCCGTTGTGATAAACTTCCTGCACGTCGTCGCAATCTTCCAGCATATCGATCAGACGCAGCAGTTTCGGCGCAGTTTCCGCGTCCATGTCCGCTTTGGTAGACGGGATCATCGAGACTTCAGCGGCGTCCGCTTTCAGGCCGGCGGCTTCCAGCGCATCGCGTACCGCGCCCATCTCTTCCCACGCGGTATAAACGTCAATCGCGCCGTCGTCATAGGTCACAACGTCTTCCGCGCCCGCTTCCAGCGCCGCTTCCATGATCGCATCTTCGTCGCCTTTCTCGAAGGAGATAACGCCTTTTTTGCTGAACAGGTAGGAAACGGAACCGTCGGTCCCCAGGTTACCGCCGGTTTTGGTGAAGGCATGACGGACTTCCGCAACGGTACGGTTACGGTTGTCGGACAGACATTCAACCATCACCGCCGTGCCGCCAGGGCCGTAACCTTCATAGATGATGGTTTCCATGTTCGCATCATCATCGCCGCCCACGCCGCGGGCAATAGCGCGGTTCAGGGTGTCGCGGGTCATGTTGTTGCTCAGCGCTTTGTCGATTGCCGCGCGCAGACGCGGGTTAGATCCCGCATCGCCGCCGCCCAGACGCGCGGCGGTGACCAGCTCGCGAATAATTTTCGTAAAGATCTTACCGCGCTTGGCATCCTGTGCCGCTTTGCGGTGCTTGGTGTTGGCCCATTTACTATGACCTGCCATAAAAAACTCTCCAAAAAAGCGCGCCCTTTCAGGCGGCGTTAATTACAAATTCTTCAATCGCCTGCCGGTTGCTCCAGGACTTGGTCAACGTGGCGGCTTCCGCCGCATCAACCCAGCGATAGTCCAGATGTTCCGTAAAGACAATCTGGCGTTCATGGGGGAGCGCAAGACGGAACCAAAATTCCGTATTACGCTCAACGCCCGGCGCATAGCGATGACGTAAATGAGAAAATATCTCGAACTCTACCGTGCGCTGACAGTCAACTAACGCCAGCTGCTCGCTGGCGACATCAATGGCGACTTCTTCCATAACTTCACGCGCGGCAGCCTGCGGTGCGGTCTCTCCCTCCTCCAGGCTGCCGGTAACCGACTGCCAGAACGCGGGATCGTCGCGCCGCTGTAACATCAGCACCCGCTTCGTATCTTTGGCGTAAATCACCACCAGCACGGAAACGGGGAGCTTGAATGACATCTTACTTATTCTCCAGAGACTCTTTTGCCTCTTTCGCCACCACCTGAATACCCAGCTCGCTCAGCGATGCCGGGTTAGCGAAGCTTGGCGCTTCGGTCATCAGGCAAGCGGCGGCGGTGGTTTTCGGGAAGGCGATAACGTCACGGATATTATCGGTACCGGTCAGCAGCATGGTCAAACGGTCAAGACCGAAAGCCAGGCCCGCGTGCGGCGGAGTACCGTATTTCAGCGCGTCCAGCAGGAAGCCAAACTTCTCGCGCTGCTCTTGCTCGTTAATGCCGAGAATGCCGAACACGGTTTGCTGCATTTCACCGCTGTGAATACGTACCGAACCGCCGCCGACTTCATAGCCATTGATGACCATATCGTAGGCGTTGGCCACCGCATCTTCCGGCGCGGCCTTCAGCTCGGCGGCGGACATATCTTTCGGCGAGGTGAACGGATGGTGCATCGCGGTCAGGCCGCCTTCACCGTCGTCTTCAAACATCGGGAAGTCGATAACCCACAGCGGCGCCCATTTGTTTTCGTCGGTCAGGTTCAGGTCTTTGCCCAGCTTCAGACGCAGCGCGCCGAGCGCGTCGGCGACAACCTTTTTGTTATCCGCGCCGAAGAAGATCATGTCGCCATCCTGCGCGCCGGTGCGCTCAAGGATCGCTTCAACGATGTCGGCGTTAAGGAATTTAGCTACCGGGCTGTTGATGCCTTCAAGGCCTTTCGCCCGCTCGGTGACTTTAATATAGGCCAGGCCTTTTGCGCCGTAGATCTGGACAAACTTACCGTACTCGTCGATTTGCTTACGGGTCAGCGCAGCGCCGCCCGGTACGCGCAGCGCGGCTACGCGGCCTTTGGCGTCGTTAGCCGGACCTGCGAAGACGGCGAATTCCACCGCTTTGACCAGATCGGCAACGTCCACCAGCTCCATCGGGTTACGCAGGTCTGGTTTATCGGAACCGTAGCGGCGCTCGGCTTCGGCGAAGGTCATGATCGGGAAATCGCCCAGATCCACGCCTTTCACTTCCTGCCACAGATTACGCACCAGCGCTTCCATCACTTCACGCACCTGCTCGGCGGTCATAAAGGAGGTCTCGACGTCGATCTGGGTGAATTCCGGCTGGCGGTCGGCGCGCAGGTCTTCGTCGCGGAAACATTTAACAATCTGATAGTAGCGGTCAAAACCGGACATCATCAGCAGCTGTTTGAACAGCTGGGGAGACTGCGGCAGCGCGTAGAATTTGCCTTTATGCACACGAGAAGGCACCAGATAGTCGCGCGCGCCTTCCGGGGTAGCTTTGGTCAGCATCGGCGTTTCGATATCGAGGAAGCCGTGGTCGTCCATAAAACGGCGGACGAGGCTGGTAATCTTCGCACGGGTTTTCAGGCGCTGCGCCATTTCCGGACGACGCAGGTCCAGGTAGCGGTATTTCAGACGCGCTTCTTCGGTGTTGACGTGGTTGGAGTCCAGCGGCAGCGCTTCCGCGCGGTTGATAATGGTCAGGTCGGATGCCAGCACTTCGATGGCGCCGGTGGCCATATCGCTATTCACGTTTTTTTCGTCACGCGCACGCACGGTGCCGGTGACCTGGATGCAGAACTCATTACGCAGTTCAGAGGCCAGCTTTAATGCGTCGGCGCGATCCGGATCGAAAAACACCTGCACGATGCCTTCGCGGTCACGCATATCGATAAAGATAAGGCTACCAAGATCACGACGACGGTTGACCCAACCACACAGAGTCACTTGCTGCCCTACGTGGGACAGACGAAGCTGCCCGCAATATTCTGTACGCATGAGATATCCCTTAACTTAGCCGCAGGCGGATTGTTGCCTGCCTTGCAGGCGACGAGGTCGCAGCTTTAGCTGATGTCACAACTGAATGAAAAAAGGCGGCTATTATACTGGAAATTATGCCGCACGATAAGTCCGGCGCAGCGCGCTGCGTTGCTTTGCTGCACGCTTATTGCTTGTACTCACAAAAATTAACAAAATTTGTTACCCTCGGGCGAGATCGGCAACGGTATTGTAGCGGCCTGACAACAAAAGAAGATACGGGGATATCATGTTAGAACTCAATGCAAAAAAGACCGCGCTGGTCGTTATTGACCTGCAGGAAGGCATTTTACCGTTTGCCGGCGGCCCGCATCGCGCTGACGAAGTGGTTGAGCGCGTCGCGAGTCTGGCGAAAAAGTGCCGCCAGCAGGGTTCCCCGGTGGTCATGGTTCGCGTTGGCTGGTCGGCGGATTTCGCGGAAGCGCTGAAGCAGCCGGTCGATGCTCAGGCAGGCGCGCCAACGCTACCGGAAAACTGGTGGGCCTATCCGCTCGCGCTGGAAAAACAGGCGAACGATATCGAAGTCACCAAACGCCAGTGGGGGGCCTTTTACGGCACCGACCTGGAGCTGCAGCTTCGCCGTCGCGGTATCGATACGATTATCCTGTGCGGTATCTCCACGAATATCGGCGTCGAATCTACGGCGCGCAACGCCTGGGAGCTGGGTTTTAACCTCATTCTTGTCGAAGACGCCTGCAGCGCGGCGACGGCGGAACAGCATCTTAGCAGCATGACGCATATCTTCCCGCGGATTGCCCGCGTGCGTAGTACCGAGGAGGTGCTTGCCGCATTATGATTTATATAGGGCTTCCCCAGTGGGCGCACCCGAAGTGGGTGCGGCTGGGTATCACCAGCCTTGAAGAGTATGCCCGCCACTTCAACTGCGTGACGCGGTAAATTTAAAAATCGACAAATATCGTCCAGGAGCGCCATTTTTAATGGCTGGAGATAGCGATTAACGTGCGTTGTTTGCAATATTTAGCGACTTTTGCTGATTTCTCATGCCCCATCTATGCCCCATTAAGCCAATTCCTCGATAATAACGATCCCATTCTGACCATCTGCACCAGGATTCACCGGCCTTGAAGGACCATTGGAACATCCAGACGCCCCGCCGCCATATCCACCGCCATTGTTAGCCGGATTGTTTATGGCCGGAATCGAGCCCCCTACGCCAAGTTGACTATTTGCTCCGCGCGAAGCGATTGCATATTCAGTTGAAATAGCTGATTGTAAATTGCCGGGATTGTTCGCGTAAACCTGGGTTCAAGCGACGGTACAAATCTCATCGGCGGTCTGCCTTTCGTAACTCCAGAGATGTTCGGCTCCAGCCGGGGTGATATAACCCACGATGAAGCTCTCCGGCTCGCAATGGCTGCGGCAGCCGTACACCCGACGAGAACGCTATGGATGCCTGCTGATTATGAATTTTTTGACACACATATTCCGCCGGCAGGATTAACAATAATCATTGATGGCGTTACGAAGCATAATCCTGTCGGTGATTTCACCTGGTCTGAAAGTAATCGTCGTTCACCTTATTCTTTCCTCCTTGTGACAGAAAAAGATGTAAATATTAAAGGCTCAGGAAGAATTGAAAATAAATATGAGGCTGTTTCTGTAGATGCCGGCGGAGACAACTTCAAATTTGAAGGGGTGACTATCTCCAATCCTGACCGTTCGAAATCGGTTGGGCTATCAATTTACAACGTATTTAACGTCAGTGTGTTGAATTGCCTCATTGCAAATAACGGCAGCAAAGGAACATATGTAAATAGCTCTAGCACGGGGATTACCGGCCGCTACGGGAATGGTATTGATGCAGGAAGCATTTGGGGAATGAATAACACCGGACTCTCGCTGATTGATAACGGAGCAAATGGTTTCTGGTGCTATGGGGTAGGCGACTTAAGTTTTGTAAATTGTTGGTGCCTCACCAATGGTGCCTCTGGATTCCAGTACGGACCGCATCCTGATTATGATGGATTAACCCTTTCAAATAGCCGATTTCGTGCAAATGCTGCCGATGGTGTTGATATTAACTATACGGGGTCGTCGCCGGTTGCAATAAAAGCGACGATTACCGGTATTACCTGTAGGCTGAATGGGTTTTATAACTCAGACACATCTAAACCCACAGCTGACGGGTCTGGCGTTACTCTGCGTAATGTTACTAACTACGTCCTTGCAGACTTTATCTCTCACGATAACAATGGTGTTGGGGTTTACTGCACGTATGCGGCAGATGCCAATATTCATGATGGCGTCATTATAAACAGGCTGACAATGTCATCAGGAATGTATCAGGGCTTCGCCTCAACTGACGTCAGTATCCATAACATGAGGATAATGACCAAAGGAACCTGCTATCAGGAAGGCGGCTCTATGCCGGTGACCCGACCAGCATTCCATGATAACAAGCTGTTTAGCTCTCAGGCGCAAACCATTTCGATACCGGGCAATACACAGACGGACAGAACCTGGCACCACAACCATCACGTAACCCCTAATGTCATCAACTTCTGGTTCTCTGTTCAGGGTGACACCGTGCGCTATACGGGCAGTGCTGGCAGGGCTGTTTACATTAACAGCAACTACGGCAAATTTCGCGACATTACCGTTAACGGCGCAACGTCAGACGACCTGGTTTATGTTGATGGCGGTCTTAAAAACATTTTCTCCGGATTTTCGGCCAATAATACCGGAACAGGCAGGGCCGTATATACCAACAATAGTGCACGCCTCAAGTTCGCTGATTCATTTATCCAGTGCGCTGCGGGTACGGCTTTATTCTGCTATGCCGGTACTACCGTTGATCTGGACAGCTGCGATGTTATCGGTGCCACCGCGATAAGTGCGCCACTGCCAGCATCCGGAAGTGCTGCGGAGATCAAGAAAAGTGGGACGAACTTTATAAGCGGCACGGTAAGTACAGCCACCCCGGTTAAACAAGTCACGTATTCTTAAGGTGGAAACTATGGCATTTAAAATGACGAAAGAGGTTCAGGCGAGTCTGGTATCAAATGGCGTTGTGATTGGATCTCAGGCCCAGAGCGCGGAGCTCATCATGACTGTTACCAGCGTTTCGGTTTACCCGGATGGAGCAGGAACGGCATACCTGGAAACCACAGTGAATGGGGCATCTAACGGCGATGTGCGCTCATTCCCGATAACCTGGCTGAATGGAGATATCTTCAGCCAGGCGCAAGCACAAATCATGGGGCTGGATGAGTTTTCCGGGGCGGTAGTGGTTTGAGTATTCCCGCCAGTAATGGCGGGTTCCTTCCTCAGGAAAGTGATTCTTTTAATGCCGCTTCCGCTTCATCAATCGGGTTGCCTGTTCCTGAATAAGTGAAGTCAAACATTCCGTGTCCAGCCGTTCCACCTTCCGGGGTAATGGAATAGTTGACCGTGCCGAACGTACCCGATAACGATTCCAGCGAGGTGACGCTGACAGTAATAGTGATATCTTCCTGTTCAGGCGCCAGGGTCGCATTACACAGTGACGGGCACTGTTTCAGCACGGTAACTGATTTAACCAGGGTAAATGCCATCTGTAACCTCACATAATTTCGATTTCAATTGAGTAACCACTGACCTTCGCGGTATTGCTGGCGGTAGCCAGCCTGAAATACATCAGGCCCACAGTGGATAAGGTGAAAAATAATTTTCTCGACGTGTAGCTGACTACTGCGGTTTCAGAGGTATTTGCATCGGCTACCTTCACCATGTTCTCTGTCCCGTTTATCCGTAGGTATACATCCTCTGATGAGGAGTAGTTCGTCAGCACCACTTTAATGCTGACAATTGCGAACGGGCTTTCAGAAATATAATAATGCGGCGGGAACTGGCCGCCCGATGCAACGGCCAGATTTGACCCGTATTGTAAAATACGGTTGCCGAAAATATTCAGGGTGGAGCCTTTAGTTGCCGAGGAAAATATAGACGACAGCTTATCATGCCGCGCACCCTGCACATTAATGGCCGCATTTGCCCCCTGATTAAAACGCATCCAGCGGCACGTATACGGGTTATCCGTTGATGGTGAAGTCTGGTTATCAATCCACCACTCCTTAATAGCTGAAACATCCGTATAAACAGAGTTAGTAAAACAGCCCGCCGCCACTTTACCCGCCGCCAGATTGCTGATGAACCGGTTATTTGAAGAGCCGTCAACAATCGCTGACGATGAGCGCTCGACATTCAGGCCAAAGCCGTAAGGTGTCATTCCGAGGCTGGTTGTTGACACATAAACGTTATCGCAATGCTCCACGTCAGCCGCCAGGGCAGCAGTCAGCGTATTCAGGTACAGACCGCCAGACTGTGCCTGGTAATCGGTTCTCGTCGGGTCCTGTACTGATGACGCTACGGTATACGTTACGCCGCGTATCTGAATCTGATAACCGGCGCGAACGGAGTTGATGCTGTAAAACGCCATTCTGTCCGCAGTAATATCAAGCACCGCGTTGTACTGGTCATCGATGATAAACGCGGGAACCTCGTTAACCGTAAGTGTGTTTCTGAGCGTAAGGACATTCTTTGATGCATTGACCTGCACACCGCGCATTGAGTCCACGATCGAGTTATCACTGATGACGATATTTTTTCCGGTATATTTAATGGCAAATACACCAGTCTGGCACCCATAGCATTTGTTACTGTAAATAAGGGCATCGTTATGGTTCCCTACCACAGTAAGCCCAAATTTTGCCCCCCGAATCTCGTTATTGTAAGCCTGATTTCCATAGGTAACTGAGTCGGCTTTAGAATCAAATGTTTCAAATTCGACACCGTACAGACCCACGTCATTTAAAGTATTGTTGTAAACTTTGCTATAGCTTGAGCAGGCAAATGCGTTAATTCCGCTCTGGCGGGACACTCGTGATATCACATTGTTGTGGATATCTGCATAGTCAGAGTAAAGACCAAAAATACCCCACCCGCCAAAACCGTCACCTTTACAGTTCCGAATTGTCATGTAGGTACAATGCTCATACCTGACCATGCAATCACCCCATTCTTTAGAGTCGGGGCGTTGCAAATGAGCGCCGTCAATGAATAGCCCATCTACAATAATTTTGTGACAGTTAAAAAAAGACAAAATACCAAGGTTTCCAGAACCATATTCAAAATCAGAATCAGCGCCCCAAACCCATGACTCCCTGCGTTCGTAACCAGAGATTGCACCGTAATCACTATGAAATGTTAGCGCATTTTTACCCTTTATTGTAACAGGGCCAGATATCTGGTGATGCCCAATTATATATAAATGTGTTCCATCAGGTGCATTATTAAATAATGCACTTAATCTGCTTGTCGCGTCTGACCCATCAAACGGGATAATTCCCGCGTCGTAATTCGTCAGGGTATTATTAACAATCTGACGCACCCAGCCATTAAAGACCGTTACTCCGTCATTCTCGTCGCCCCGTGCATCATCGTAGACAAATTGTCCGCCCCCCTCACTGCCGCCTTCATGGTAGCTCCTGACCAGCACACGGTCTCCGTGGCTACCGGATGTCGCTGCGAGCGATGCGACACTGGAAAATTGTCCAATCAGTTTAAAGCCTTCGCCTGAACCCAGGTTTTGGCGAAGCGTGTCACCATCCATCAGAACAAAGTGAGTAACGTCGTTCGCAAAGCTGGCTGCATCGGTTCCGGTGGTCGTAAAGCCGACATCAGTAGCAGCATTCAGGCAGTAATACTGATTGTTATAACGGATGTACTGGTTACGGGCACTGAACTGAAAGGGACCATCTTCGTAGTCGCCGAGGAAAACGTAACCGAATGAAAGGAGGAACTGCTGAAACTGGTTAGCTCTGTCCTGCTGCGCAGCATTGAACTGATTATTCCTTCCTGTATTCGTCAGGCGTTTCACACCAAGGCGATCTGTATAGAATTCGCCGGTACCGGTTACCTCTTCATCAAGCTTCGCGCCTGCAAATACCGCATTGCGGATATCGGTACTTGGCACCGGAACCTGCGTCGGAGTTGGGAGTGGAACTTCTGCCATTGTGCATGTCGCCCTATATAAAAGGCGCACGAATCCCTCAGAATTGAATCTAATGGTGTGCGCGAAGGTTGGTAATTACTACTGTGTGTTACGGATAAATCGAGTCTGAATACTCAGTGAGTGAGAGGGTTTGAGTATCGTCACCGTTGGGTTTGGCACTATCGACGCGCCAGATTGTCGAGTTAAGTTCCGAGTCGGTAGCGATGAAATACCGGCTAGGGTTTTGCACCGTGCTGCGGTCATAAATGTTCAGATCGAAGGTATCAGCTGCGGCCTGGAATGCCTTGGCTTTGCCGTTTACCGGATAAGCCCGCCAGCGCCCGCGGTAATTTCCGAGGCTGTCGGTCATCACCACCCACAGATCGCCGAAAGAAAAGTCGATACGCTCTGATGTCGAGAACACATCCCCGGCGCGCCCGGTGATGTATCCGGTCTGCTGCGCGTTGTCGTACATATCAGGACACTGAACAACCGTACCGCGCACCACCTGGGTTTCTTCCAGCACTTTCACCGTCATGATCAGGCGCGAGTAAAGGAGCTTTCTCGCTTCGAGCAACGCCCGGTCATTAGCCTGAGTGGAGTTGCGGCAGCCGTCCAGGCTGATCTGCATCGCGTTAACCGTCGCGTCCTCAACCTCAGTGATACCGCCGCTGTCGATCTGCAGGTAGATGTACGCCTTCTTGTTCGTCAGCGGGTCGACGTAGTCCAGAGCCACGCCGTCATAACCACCTGGGAGAGACATTTGCCAGGCGACTTTGTACTCGTCCCAGAACATGTTTGAGCGCGCAAATACCGCATCGGGATTTGTCACTTTCTCATCACGCCAGAACGTCAGCACATCGCCGATGTTATTGCCGTCAACGCGGGCCACATTGGCGATCGTCGCTATGCGCTCACCCAGCGGTTGCGTCTCATCCGAGAAGGTGTAATCGAAATACCCAAGCTGATCATCCGGCAGTGAGTCAGCAATGGCATACAGAGCGACGACGTCAATACTGGCAACGTCCTGTTTACCGACAACCACCCATTCGTGAAGGATAGCGTCGGCAAACGACCGACTTGGCCGCAACGTATAATCAACCTCACCTGTTGTCCGGTCGTAGCTGATGGTATGCCGCTGTGCCAGCATGTTGTACTTCTGCTCGCGGTTTGAGTTGCTGTCGTTCGGCCCCTTAATCGTGATACGGGCAATCGTGTCTTCCGGATAAACGACGTTTTCCCGTACGTTCACCGCGTGGATCGCCATCAGCGTCACGACGTTGGCATCGTTGCTGTTGTCGAGTCGCTCGATTGTCACCGCATAACGCCCCGCCCCGGCAGCCGGAGTGAATTTATGCGTCGTACGAAAATATCTGGTCGTCACCTGGAAATCATTGTCGAAGAAATAATCGTACTGTTCAGACGTCCCAGGCACCTGATTGTTGTCGTCATCGACCATCCAGAATTTAATCCGGTACTGCGTTGTGCCGGCCGTAGCACCGAGCTGAACCAGCACATGTACCCATACCTGCGTCGAGACGATCGGCGACACTGACGGCCCGATAACAAGTGGGGTCTGGTCGTTCAGTGTGAGCAGAGTCGCGTTGATAACCGCATTGCCTGGCAGAGACGTAATCTCTCCGGAGAGCTCGCCAATATAGAACGTCGTGTACGACAGCGTATCGTCGCCGATAAAGCTCTCCGAGGAGATGATATTCCCGGCGCCAGTGACGTTCCGTGTGACGCTTGTGCCGCCATCGTTCCAGGTGGCATTGATGACGAATGACACGGGATGAGGTACCGCCAGCGCAGCAAAATAGCTGAAGTTGTCATCGTTCGACAGCACAACAGCCTTTAGCTGATTACTCTCGATCGCCACTGATGTCGGCGCCGTCGTGGTAGCGGTTTGGGCCGGGAAGTCCTGGCTTTCGTTCAGGCCGGGGACTGTCTCGTTATCGACGTCATCGAACTGGTACCCCACCTCAATCGTGCCGATCACGTCACCCGGGTTATAAATCGCAGAACTGGCTCCCGCCAGGCTGCCGAGGTTCGATTCCGAGTAGCGGATCGAGGAAATGGTGTACCGGCCGTAACCGACTTCAAACCACTCCGTGAGTTGCTTGTTATTGTCGACGAACTCAAACAGTGCTTCCTGAATCAGGTCAGGAAAAACGCGGCACTGGCCGTAAATGTTCGGGCGCCCCTTGTAGAGTCGCGCGCGGTTCGTCTGGCCGGTTAGGTCATTATTTGGGGATTCGCCAGTCGCCACCGATACCGAAGCGCTCGGCTTGTTTGACAGGCCGAACACCTTCAGCGCGCCGGACAGGATTTTCGAGACCGGGCGCAATATTGTTGTGACCAGTTTTCCGACACCACCCTCTGGCTGATCGAATACCGATACAACATCACCGGCACTCAGTGGCCGACTGATATCGTAGTCGTCCGGCAGAGCGCGGCCATTCAGTTTAACGACCACATCTCGGTGCAACTGAAGAGAATCCAGGAGGCTCATCAAAGTGGTGCCGGCATCTACCGTTCCCCGCTGCAGCGGCGCGCCGGGAAGCCTCTGTAACTCATATCGAACCATGCACCATGTACTCCACTTTGCTGTAAACCTTAAGAAGTGCCAGCGGGCTGTCGCAGCGTACGAAACCAAATTCGCCGCGGGCGTGCAGGCATTTCACCGGGCTGATCATTACCCCGATGTGCGCCGGCACGTCGCCGCGGTAAAAAACTGCTATGCATCCAGTGGTCGCCACCGGCACGCGCCGCCAGTGTGCGTGCTCCTGTTCGTAGCAGGTGATGAACTCCGCGCCAGATTCGTACCCGGCGATATGGTGCAGCTCCAGACCTAGCACATGCCGGTAATAGAGAACCACCAGGCCCCAGCAGTCCATCTGCTCAAAACTGCAGGCGCGGTTAGCCCAGGGCTTGCCGTTAACAAGCCTGATAAAGTCGCTCTGTGTCATACGGTGATTAGCCCGGGATAGTCTTTCGTTGTGTAAATGATGGAGTTGGCCAGCGTCAGCGGATTAGTCTTGCCGGCGGTCACGGTGACGTTGCTGGCATCGGCTGAAATGTCGTTCACGTAAAGCGTCCAGTCTTTCAGGGATGATGCATCACCGATCGCATTCCACTGCTGATACAGGCATTTTATCGGCGTCATTCGCGCCGCCCCGCGCCAGCTTTTCAGTGTCTGCCTCACGTGCTCCGTCGCGGCGACAAAGGTGATTGTCATGGATATAACTGCCGTTCCGTCCTGCGCCGGCTCGGTCACGCTGAACCGCGCAGGCTCGAACGAGTTGCCGCCAAACGTCGCCGGGCGGAACAGATTATTTACTACCCGGTAATAACCGAAAGCCGGATGGTAAAACTCCACCGTCTGTTTGATGTCGCTCGCCGGCCGGCGCTCCTTCCACTCTCTCAATGTCGGCATTAGTCAGCCCTCGGCATTACTTCGGTTATCAGGTAATCCAGCCAGTATCCGTAGCCAGGCTGGGCCTCAACAATCCAGTCGTCGTAGTCCTCAGTAATGTCCTCGATACCGTTGCTGATGACCGTTGCGCTCCAGGTGACAATGTTGCCGTTCTTGCTGGTCTGCACCGGCATATCGACGAAATGCAGCGTCTGTTGCTGCACGCCCTGTGTGTCGCCCAGGTCGATCGGCATCTGGAACCAGTTGCGCCCGCGGTCGCAATAGGTCGGCGAACGGAGCCAGGATTTAAACCTCTCGGCCTGGGCCAGCGTGAATATCCACTGCAGCGTCCAGGTTGCTTTCAAGTCCGTGGTGATCGGCGTGATTATCAGGGGGCCGACTGCCGTCTGCGTCGTCTGCCAGGCTGTATCCTGCGTCATGTTCTGATCTGCGCGCTGAGGAAGCGGCAGCATATCCGGGTATGAAACTGTTGCCACGTTTCCTCCGGGCATAAAAAAAGCCGCGGCTGCGGCACTGATCGAATATCAGGATGTTGCTAAATGTGTACCACTGTTACTGTGTGTTTTTCACACAGAGAAAGGATGGGGTATATGTCAGAGAAATTCAGAGTCAAACTCTCCTGCCCTGATTGCGGCAGTGAGCAATTCATATTTAGCGCCGAACCGCACACCATAGACAATGTCGAGTCCTGTGCATCCTGCGGAAGGGCTATCAGCAAAAACGATGTCTTTCGCCACGGCAAGGATTTCCTCGTAGATACGCTCAGGGACAGACTGAAGGGAACCAAATTTAAGCTCAAGTAAGGAGATTAGGCTATCAAGTTGCGATTGAGCCTCGCTGGTGTCGACCGATATGGATGCCAGCATTTTTTTATCTTCCATTTATCTACTCCAATAAAAAACCCGCCGGAGCGGGTTTGGTTTAGTTATTCAATTGCCTGCGGAGACTTAGGAGTATCTTCGATTATAATGTCGAATTTTTTGATATCCCCATCCTGAGGCGTAATCTTAAATTCAGAGTTAGCCGGGATGATCTCCTCCACAACACTCCCGTTAACCATTTCCAGACGGAATTTTACCGGTCTGTTTTGGCGGAAAATGGTAGTCTTGCCTATCTCCATACCCCTACTAAAACTTTCTCCAGGCCCATAGATATTATCTTTCCCCATCAAAACGCTCCATTTGCTTTACGAGATAACCCAAGCGTCGATTGTAGCGTGCTGATGTAAGGCCCATTGCGTTCCGCATCAGAAATCAGGAATTCCAGCACATAATTACCGTCATTCTGAGTGGCCCCCATGTATTGCGGCTCAGCATTGGACGCTTGATTGTTGATGACTACCTGAACATTCAACCCGCCGCCGCCCTGCATATCCTTATTGCTGATGACCTTCCCGTTATCGCCGGGGATCATGTACTGCTTGCCGGTGCTGGCCTGGTAAATCTCTGGCTTACCTTTCTCGCCGACCTGATACAGGCCACCGGCTGATACCGGTCCGCCATTGTACCGCGCTCCCGCTATTGAAAGGGCCTGCGCCATGCCAACTGTTGAAGCTATTCCCGCCTGTGCCGGCACTGCATTCGCGCCAGCAGTTGCAAGAGATGTCATTGCGGCTGCAGGGGCCATGGAAGCGGCGATTAGCTGCCCTTGCGCAATAGCCATTCCAGAAGCGGCGGTCATGCCAGCCTGACCCATAATTACAGACTTCAACCACTCAACCCCCATCTGAACAAAGGAGTTGATGACGCTGTTAAGTACCGTCGAGCCTAGCGACCGCATAGCTTCGCTGACAGACATGCTGCCAGTGATTATGCCAGTGAGGGCGTTGGAGGCGTTTCCAGCAAATGAATCAAACGCCGCGGCAGCTACTTCATATCCTGCATTTTGTTGTCGCCATATCTCCCACTGCGCCGCTATGCGCTGTTGCTCGTACTGAGTGTTAGCGGCATTCATCAGCTCAAGTCCGCGCTGAGTAATCTGCCCCTTCTGCGATTCAAACTGCTGGATTAGAGCCAACTCCTGCGCGTGCTGGTTAGCCAGCTGTTGGATAGGGTCAATCTGCCCCCGAGCTTCCTGCATGGGGCTTACAGTTTGCTGAGCGCGTATCTTAGCCAGATTAACCTGGTGCTGAGCCTCCAGTTGCTCACTGGTCTGATTGTACTGCTGCTGAGTGATTTTTTTGGCGGCCAGTGCAGTTTGCAGATCTTTAACATCCTGCTGGTAAGACGCATTCTCTCTGGCTTCAGGGAGCAGTTTTTCTGCCGCAGCCTGGGCTTTGAGGGCATTAGCCGTATCCCATATTTCTCCACGGTATTTACCGGCAAGAGCAATTTGCTCTTGGGTGGCTCCCTTACCTAGTGATTGCTGAGCCTGTAATACTGCCTGCTCCCGGCTTAACTCCTGCGTTGAGCCAGCAGCGAGCTCTGATTGCTGGCGCAGATTTTCAAGTTTTTGGTTTACCGATTCCTGCTGGTTAGCAAGTTTCTTAGCCTCAGATTCCGCTTCCTTGGTGGCCTTTTTGTTATTTTGCTGCGCTTGTTGAGCATCGAATTCAGCTGCTGCTCTGTCACGAGCAAGGTTAACATCCGCCTCTGATCCACCGAGTTTCCTAATGTCCTGCTCAGCCCTTAATTGCGCTCGCTTCCTGTCATTAAGCTCGCTCTGAAGTGTTACCTGATCCTGTAGCTTATCCAGATACTCCTGAACATCTTTCGGGCGTTCAACCATGAGGCTGCTGGAGTTGAATTTGTCTTTTGCCTTGGCCGCAAAATTAATCATATCTCCCAACTTGCTCATCATGCCGGCAGCAATTCCCGCTTCCTGCCCATCCCTGCGCAGCAAATCGATACCTTGCTTCATCGTTCCGTTTAGCGTAGCGCGGCCAATGTTAATGGCGTTTTGGGTCTGACTCAGTCTGTTCTGGGCCTTCTCCAGCTCAAGGGTAGCTATAGCTAGGTTATCCTGTGCGCCGCTAAGCGCCTCGGCAGCCTGCCGCCCTCTCATTGTATTCGTACCCCAGTTTGCAATTTCTCGCTGCTGTCGCTGGACAGCCGATGTCGCGTCATTGAATTCCTTTTGTGCGTCTGATACCGCGTCACTTAATTCAGGCAGGCTTTGGCTTAGCTTTCCTATCGTTGCCGCCAGCTCTGTATGCGACATCGTCTGGAATTTTGAGCTCAGATCGTTAACGCTATCTGCAAGGGCATTAGCGTCACTCCTGGCCTCTTTTGCGCGCTGTGAAAAGTAAAGGATTGCACTAGCAGCAAGCATTGCCGCTCCGGCAGGCCCACCAATTAACCCGAGAGCCCTGCTAGCCAGGCTGGCACCAGATGAGAGAGCCATTTGAGCAGCCCTGTTTGCCGCCAGTGCTCGATTATAATTATCAACCGCACCGGCAGCCGCAACCCTGGCAACGGACAAGCGCTGTTCAGCTGCCGCAGCGTTGGTTTCGCTGATAGCAGTAAGGCGCATCATTTCTGCGAGCCTTATCTCATCTAAGGCCCGTTGTTTTGCGACCGCTGCAGCCCTGAGGTCTGCCGCTGCTTTATTCGCGGAAGCCTGAGCTGCTAATGATTCTTCTGCTGAAAGCGTGCGTGATGCGGCAGCTGCTTTGATTTTAGCCGCAGTGGCCATAGTTAAGGCACCGACATACCGACTCCCAAGAATAGCCGCGACACCAGTCAGCAACGCGCTCAGTCCGCCAATATTTTCACTGATGGTGACGACTGCATCACTGAAAATTGCCGCGCCTGTTTTAACCGTAGAATTTTCACCGAAGAACTTAGTAATGTTATTGCCAGCAACCTGAAGAGCCTGGCTGATAGTCGTAGTGGTGTTGGCAAATTCAGCACCGATTACACTCCCCTGGGAAAGCAGGCCGTTAACCACAACATCTGTCGTTAGCTTGCCCTGTGCCGCCATGTTGCGCATCTGGCCGATGCTGACCCCCATAGAGTCAGCAAGAGCTACGATAAGGCGGTTACCCTGCTCGTTTACAGAGTTGAATTCCTCACCGCGCAACGCGCCAGAGGCCAAGCCCTGAGATAGCTGAATAATGGCATTTTCAGCCTCTTGTGCCGTTGCGCCCGAAACCACAAATCCCTGATTGATAATCGTGGTTAATTTTGCCAGATCTCCAGCGCTGGTTCCGTATTGCCTGGTGGCTCTCTCTAAACGTGCATATAGGGATGCAGTAGCATCCAAGCTGCTGCGAGTCTGCTGCGTGATGTTGAAAACGCGTTCAGTTACATCAGCAAGTTGTTCAGACGGGCGAAGGGAGTTAGATAATTTGTTATTAACCGTGGCCCATGCATCAGCATATTCAGCCACTTGCTGGACAGAAAGAGCTGCTGTCAGTGCAACCGCAACGCGGGACAAGCTCGACATTGAGCGCTCTGTGGTATCAATTGAGCGTGATGTTTTATCAAAGCCACGCTCCATTAGATCAAGGCGCTGATTGACGCGCTGCTGCGAAGTCAGCAGACCGCGTACATCCATCTCAATGTCGTAATAAATGCCGCCAGCGTTCTCTGCCATTTACTTTTCTCCGGGCAATAAAAAACCCCGCCGAAGCGAGGTTTTGTGGTTGAGTTTTGTTATATTAGCCCAGCTTTTCTTCGGGCCTCTTCGAGATACTCATCATCTGTTTTTTCGGGACCTAGGTCTAAAGGCTGCTGCCTTTGCCACTCTTTTAATTTACCGCTAAGTGCATAAATGATTTTGTCGAAGTTTTTCTGATGCCTGTGTGCACCTGTCACGTTAACGCCTAACTTCAGGGCGGAGTCTATACCGACGACGCATGAGTTTTCGCCGTCGGAATTCACCACAATAGACACATTTTCACCCCATGAGAAAAGTGAAATTCCAGCACTTACGGAAACTCGGCGAAGTGTGTCATCCTTCTGTTTAATCGTCATCCCGACTTCTGGAATAGCCTCTAAAAGTTTTTCAAAGGCAACGTCAGCCGGAAATGGAAAAATTTGCTGCGTAGATTGACTGGCAAAGCTCATATCCCTATCCCCTCGGTAAATGATGCGGCAATCGTAGCAGAGGGGAAGCGATACGACAAAACCCGCAGTTAAGCGGGTAGAAAAACATTAGGTCTTAACCTTCTTTTCTCGGAGGAGTTCGGCGGCCTATTACAAAGACTGTTGCAAGCCCAATAAGATCAAGCCCAATTAAAGTGCCAGCAAAAATGGTATTACCACGATAAGCAAAAACAGAGGCGATCCCAAGTATCACCAGTGTTATCGCAAAGCCCATCCACTGACCTCTTTGGTCCCGACTTATGGTGCCCCTGATGGCCATATCCTGAGTGCTATGTCTGAATTTCTGCTCATTCTCCGCCATAGCAAAGAGTCGTTCCGCCCCGCCGGGGAGGATCTCATCATAGCTCTGCATCACTTCGGGAGGAGGAAGAGGTCCGGAGTAATGAGTTTCATGCCTGACCATAGCCTGAAACTTCCCGCTACCAAGCAAGACGTCGATGATTTCTGGATTTGCCTCCAGTTCCTTCTCTATCTTGCCGGCCTTTGCGACAACATTGTTATTGCTTTGCGGCTTCGGCTTTTGCTGCATTTGCTAATGTAATTGCGCGTCCAAAATCTCCACCAATGCGTCTGAAATCACTACGCAATGGATCGGTGCCAATGGCTCTTTTGGCGATTTTGACGTAATCGGTTGACGGAGCGATATCAAGAATGCTTCCGGCAGCGCGTAAGTAGCGGCGTACTGTTGCTTTCATGCTTCCTCCGATAGTTGAATGGGATATAAATGAATACCTGTTTCAACCGAGTATACAACCGAGGTTGTGGAGGATCAACGCGATGTTGCTTTATTGCAACTAAGCCTGTTTCTGGCGCTTTGCACCGTGCCACTCATGAAGCACCTTACCGTCATTTGACATGAGGGTTGCAACGTCTGATTCGTCAAGAAAAAGGAAGCCTTCTAGATCACTGTGATGCGATGGTTTCCAGTGTGACGTCCGCCATGATATCGCTGGTTGTTCGCCCTCATAGCGACCAGACCTTACCCCGTATGAAGCTTCTACAACCTCGATTGTGGACTGAGTCATGCCGCCATGCATCGTCCGGCCTGAATTCAAGGTGATATGAAGGTACATATTCATCTCCAGATGAAAGCCCACCTGAGTGAGCTATTCCAAATTTATGCGATACCTGGCAAATACAACTGCACTTCATCGGCAGCACGATCGCGCGCAGCATGGAGCAATTGCTTACGTCCGCCGACTCCCCATTTCGCCATCTGGCTAGCACACTGGCTAATCGCTTTGGTTTCAGTGTTGATGATATGGTCGATTTTGTTCAGCCGTGACATAGCGTCAATGCCATGACGGATTAGCATCTGGAATGTCTCGTATACCTTTATCTCGAATAAGGGGTTAAGCCACGCAGCATAACGAATGGCAATTAATTCGAGCCCCCATGACCCCTGAAGCGGTCCACCTTTGATGGTTAACACCGATGCGATTTTCTTCGCATCGCTCAGGGCCTGCACAAACCGCCTTACTTGCTTTGTTTTAAGGAATTCACCGGGTCGCTGTGATTCGGTGGCTTTGCCTTCCGCCACAGCCGCAGCATGTAGATCGTTCAGGTTGTAGCGACCTGCGCCATCTACGCGAACGGAGACGCCGTTCACTGATACAGTTGGATATTTCATATCGGTTTACCTTTGAGTGATGAACCTTGTCGCACAGGAAACCGGCCCACAGAAGGGCACCGACAGCCAGCCGGCATCCTCAAGGGTCATCCTGAAAGGTTCTGTGTTAAACGCGCGTGCGAGGCGCGTCAGAAGTGATTCGGCATTAGCCGTTCACGAACAAACGGATATAAAAAAGCCCCGCGGATGCGAGGCTGATATTCGGTTAGTGCTGAGGTTAATTCTTCGTGGGGGTTGTCCTGGAGCGCTCCTGCTCCATCATCGCCTGCCAGCGGCGATCGTCTTCGTCCATGACCGTGTTGTATTCTTCGCGCGTGAAGCCGTTCTGATTTGGGTATTTGGCGTTAATCATCATGGCGAACTCTGTCATCGTGAGGTTCTCTGCCTCTTCCCGGCTTATGCCGAAATGGTTGCGTGCTGCCATGATGTAATCGGCGGCGCGAAACTCTGAGGTGGTCTCGTTCGTTTCGTAGCGCTGCAGTTTGCGTACCTTCGCTTTTCCTACGATGCCGTGCATCATCAGGTTTTGCGCGACGATGACCATGCTCTCCGGCGGCATGCTGCCAGGGCGCCAGACAAAGCCACGCTTACGGGTCTTTCCCGGCTTCATCCAACCAACCAGAGCGCCGATATCATCGTCACAACATGCTGTCAGTACCGTGTGAGCAGCCATGATCGCTTTGCGTGACAGGAGCCCGCTTTGCATAAACCGCAGGACGCAATCAGGAATTCGGCTGTACTCATCGCGGATATAGGCCTCAGATACGCGCCGCACGAATGGCGTCGCCTCATCATTGCACAGGTCATAGAACGCCTGAACAATCTCCTCCGGCTCTCCAATGCGTGCCATGTTGCGAAACGACGGCCGGAAAAAGAATTCCCGATCACCGGTACCGATAACGCATTCGCCTAATTCTTTAATCGGGGTCATAGTCGCTCCATAAACAGTATCAAGGGCGCAGAACGCCCTTTGTACTATTCACGAAATAGCCTGGTGGTTAACTGATAGTGACCACGCACGCAACTGACGTGATTTTCACAGGAGTTGATGCAGAATCGGTGACTTCGCAGGTATAAACCCCGGCATCACCGGTAACAGCGCTGGCTTTGTTGAAGGTCGCCGTTGTTTGTCCGCTGACGACAGAGCCGTCTTTCTTCCACACATAGGTGTAAGGCGAGGTGCCGCCATCGACCGCTACCGACATATTAAGGGCTGAGCCAGCGGCCACTGTCTTGGTTGCTGTCAGGTTCGTGGTGAATGCCAGCGCTGGGCCAGCTACTTCAAACACGACAGTGTCAGCGTCGTAGACTTTCCATTCCCCGGAGAAGGTGGAAATGTCAGAGGTACCGAAATCACCAGACCATGAGGTTGTGTTGAAATACCCCATGATGTAGGTGCCGGCGTCTTCACCAGTAAAGTCAAAGCGGACCCACAGCGTCGGCTGACGACCGGCCTGAACTTCATCGAAAATATATTTCGAGATAGCAATGGCGCCGATTTCAGTCGTTTTATCCTGCTTACGGAATTCGCCTTCACCGGAGATGGTGAAATCCATGTTGTTGACCAGGTTCTCAACCAGACCCTTCGTATCGTCGGCCTCAGAGGTGACGGTATTCATGGAGTAGTCGAAACCTTTGGTGGTTAGCGCGCCCAGACGTTTCCATTCGGAAAGGGCCGGAACGGTATCAGCACAGCCCATAGCCATGCGTAGCACGGCCACCTTACCAATCAGCTTGCCGGTATCATTAGCACAGCCTTGCATGTGTACCTCTCAAATAAAAAAGGCCGCCAGATGGCAGCCTGATGGGTGATTGTGGTGGTTTATGCCGCCCTGGTTTCAATATCTTCGGTGTTTCTCGACAACTCCCGGCGAATTTCTGACGTGCTTTTATCACCATCCCATTTCGAGAGGTGTTCGTCGTGAGCAATGAGCCCAGCTGTCTTTGCAGCAAGACTTTCGCGGGGATTAGCGAGGACATCCGCATACTGGTAATGTTTTCTCAGCACTTCCTGAGCATAGGAAGCATCGAAGGGGTAAATCATGGTTACTCCCCGTATGTGCAGGATACGAGCAGCCTGGTAACTAACCGGCCCTCTTCGGTGGGGATCGGCGCCGGGACATTACCGACAAGCCGCAGCGCGCCAACGCAATCATCGGCGCCGGATTGCGCGCTGATATACTCGACAATGGCGTTTACCGCGGCGTCCGCAGCATCGGGATTCGCCTTCGAGGAGATCACATCAACCATCACATACCAGTCGCCGCCGAGGTCAAAAGTGATATCGGTACCGCCGGAAGGCCTGAACACGATGAACTGGTCCGTGTCTTTCCCGGTATCGCGCCATTGCCGCCATTGCACCTTAAACCCCGCGGTAAGCCCTTCAGCCACAAACAGGTCTTTGAGGCGCATATACATAGCCGGGGTCATAGCGAAAGCTCCTTTTTAACCGCGGCATCTATCTGGCTGCGGGTATCCTCGAATCCCTTCGTTAAGAACTCTTTCCGCGCCGATGCGCGCCTGAAGGTCTGCTTCACCTCCGGGTCGTGTACGAACACGGCATAGTTAGCCGAATATCCTGCGCGACCCGTTATAAGAACACCGTTGGTAATAATTTCACGGAACTGGCTATTTATCAGAGTAGATGTGTCTATTGCAGTGTAAATGGCAGCCTGTGCGCTACCAATAAGCAGAGCTGACTGCAGCGCGCGCACCACTTTGCGTCCCTGCACGTCCTTAATGATGCGGTCGAGATTGGCCTTCGCCTGGCGGATGCCGCGAACTTTAGCGCCCATGCTTATACTCCCGTGATTATTGCGAAATCGTCAGCCAGTCGCTCAAACGTGTCAGCGAACCGGACAATCTGCCGTATCTCATCGGCCTCGTCCGGCGGCGCAGCAGCTGCAGACGCACCAATCAGGATATAGTCACCCTCCCGCGCCGTAGCATGCTCAGTCCATATCGTGTTTTTAACCACGAGCTCCCGGCCAAGGTCACCGATTTTTGCAGAGAGTCCTCCCTGGTAGTCGCAGAGTATAGCGATAGGCGCTTCCCACCCATACGGCTGACCTCCGCCGTCGGTATCGCTACCGTCGGCATCGCGTATGCGCCGCCAGATTGTCGCCGTCGCGGTGTATGACCAATTAGCTACCGATGACATCAGTCATCCCTCCATCGCAGCACAGCGGCACCTTTGGCGCGTATGCGGTCGCAGTTGATGAACCACTCACCGCCGCTTTTTACGTACGCCGTCGTTTGCTGGCCGGTATCGGTGATCACCCATACCCGGGTAAACGTCCGCGGCAGTCGTTGCTGAACAGGAACCCACGCCATTAGCAGCCCCCGACCACCATGAACAGCCCCACACTGTTGCCGGCGCTGATCGGGAGTTCACTGGTGCAGCCGCTGGTATCCAGTTTCGCCAGCGAGTCACGCAGCCAGGTAATGCCGTCGTCTCCATAGTCGAACGAGCGCGACGCCCCCGATGGCGCCCCCTGCGATTTTATTCGCCGGGCACCGGAAGACGTCGCCATGAGCGCAGCGGCATACATCAGGATAAGTTTTGCCGTGCATTCGTCGTATCCCGCACCATCGAGGCACGGGATAATCTTGTTCACCACGCAGAGAATCGGATCGAGCAACGCTCCGGGGATGGCGTAACCCAATTCACCGAGGAACGCCTGCACGTCTGCCGCCGTGATTGGGTCAGCCATGGTTATTTCGCCTTCTTCGATTTAGCGGCAGATTCATCCTGCTGCTCTGCCTGCTCTGCCTGCTCTGCCTGCTCTGCCTGCTCTGCAGCATCATCAACAGGCGTAGCCACTTCCAGCACCTGATCTTCATCACTAATGATTTCAACCAGACCAGCGACCGCCCAACGTTTAGCGACATCACCGCTTACCGAAACCTGCGCGCCAACCTCCAGCTTCTGGAGATTGGCACCGGAAAGCAGGTTGTCTCGAATCACTTTTACCAGTGCCATAAATGCCCCTTAGCTGTGCGCGTAGATAACGGATTTGCGATTGTTGATGTCGGTCTTAACCATCAGGCCCATCGCGCCCCAGGTACGCCAGACGTAATCGCTGTTGTAGAACTGACGAGGGTCCGCAACGGTACCCACGGCCTGACCTACAATCGGAGCGATAACGCCGGCGGTAAGCGGGACAATCAGGATCTGGTTACCAGTCAGCTGTGCATCTTCTTTGATGGCAGCAATACCGGAGAGCTTCAACAGCTCCAGCAGAATGGTGTCTGACTGGTAGTTATCGCTGAAGTAGCGTTCCAGATTAGTGATGATCTGCCCGGAAACGTACCAGGTCTGCTGCGCATACTGCAGGTTGGTCAGCTTCATCACGTCACGCAGCGCGATGGCCGCGTTGCGAATTTGCTCCGCCGTTGCGCTGGCGCTGGTGAAGTCGATATTTAGGCCGGAGGCACTGAGATCGACAACCTGTACGCGCTCATCGGCTTTAACGCCCTTCCAGGTCTTGCCATCAAAGGCGATATAGTTGCCAGCGGAATCGCGGAAGCCGTTGAAAACGTAATCCACGTACTGACGACGAACATCATCAACAGAGCCGCGCTGAGCGTCGGCCAGAGAAGCCAGAGCGGAGCCTTTGTTGAAAATCGGATCACGCCACTGGAATTTGAAGCCAGAATCGTGGATAGGAACCATCGTACCGTCGAAGGTGTACGCGCGCGCATCCAGCGCCGCACCAATCTGGCCGGACATAGAGGTGTGCGCCCAGCCGCGGCCGCCGGTGCGAGCATACTCATACACTGACTCTTCAAGACGGACAGAGCGGGACAGCGGGATGAGATCGTTAAGCAGAGTAAACTCAGTGGCGGGCTCAAACTCAGCCAATACGGTCTGGTCGTAAGCGCGATACAGGCGACGGATGTCGTCGACGGCATTCGTCGCGTCCAGTGCGGGTGTGTTTGCCGCATCACCACGCCAGCGGGTGCGGGATACGAAATCAGCTACTGCCTGAGCACTCATGTTGCGAGCCAGTTGCAGCTCATTGAACTGCGCCTGGTTCGCTTCGAGATTGCCCGTCTCAGTCGCGCGTCGGGTGGAAAATACAAACATTCAGTCTCTCCTTACTTGAACACGACGCGAACCAGATCGCCTGCTGCGGCGGTCAGGGACTTGTCTTCTTCGACATAGGCAAAGATGGTTTCATCTGCTGCCAGTGCTTTGATGCGGCCATTAGCCACAGAAACCGGCTGACCCTTGGTGTAAGTACCAGCGGCAGCACGAACGTTGAGGAAAACGCCCGGCGTTGGCTGGATGTTTACCACCCAGTCACCGATCGCATAGGCATCGTCAACCGTTTTGCAGCGCAAATAGTCGTAGTTAGCAACGTAAAGAATCGCGTCTTCAGCGCCATCAACAGACGGTGTAGGCTTGGCTGCACTGAAAAAGATAACGGTACCCGGCAGAAACGCTGCGGCCGCAGAACCTTCACGATTAAGTTGCGGGTTGGGGAAAATCCCGCCCGCGTGAATTACGTGTTTCCCGTCTTTAGCCATTTTTTACTCCGGCATTTCGCTGAAAGAATCGTTGTTGTTGACCGGACGGAATGCACCATTCAGGCCGGTAGAGGTCTGGCACTGAGCAAACAGGCCATCAAGGGCGGCGCCGTCAAGCGCATTCACCGCCAGGTCATCCAGCCCGAATTTCGCTTTTACGGCAGCGCGTTTTTCGCCTTTCTCTTTGTCAGAGTTCACGGCAAGGCCTGACTTAACGGCCGCCAAATCATCAGCAAATGGCTTAAACCATGCCGGCGCTTCTTCGCTGTTGCTGGCCTGCTCTTTTTTCTTAGGCTTGCCGGTGGCGGGGTCGATTTCGTCCTCGCCTTCTTTCTTGGCTGCCGTCTTCTCTGCCGCTAACTGGTTGTAAGCATCCATCAGCTCGGCATCGGACTTGCCTTCAGTCGGCTTACCAGCGGCCTGCAGCGCATTGATAATCAGTTCTTTCATCGGATCGTTCTCTCCGTTGGTTTTAATCTCGTACTCAATGGGTTTGCGCACGACTTCGAGTGGTTCGCCGACGAACACGGCTTTGCCGTCGTCATCGATGAGGTACTTCTGTTTGAAATATTTGGCTTCATCGCGGTAGATGAAATTGTCCGGCCAGACGGATTCGGGCCAGAGCCACTTATCATCAGCCCGCCCTTCGTGGAGCTTGTCGCTGATGGCACGCTGGATATCGTCGAAAGAGAAATTCGAGGCGTTGGTAAAGAAGAACTTCGTTTTGTTGAGCAGCCCCTCGCGGGTGCAGTCCGCGGCGTCAGAGAGCAGAGCAACTTCAATCTCTACCTCTTCGCCTTCGGAGTTCACGAAAATGCCTACGCCCTCAGATGGCGTTCCCGCGCCAGGTTCATCGAGCAGCACCGCAACATGGTCAAACATCATGTTGGTGGCGATCTCGTTGTACTTTTTGCCCTTCGACTCGCCATTGGCGGCGATACCGGAATAAAGCAGTCCGGTGGAGATGTGGATAGGTTCAGAGTTAGTGCCGGCGATCATCTCATCCAGGCGGTTAATCAGGCGCTTGCCCTTCTCACTGGATTCGGCGTACTGGCGGTCGATATACATATCGCCGCTGACTTTTCCGTCTTTGTGGCTGACGTTCTGGAGCCATGCGCCGACGTGGTAGTTATTTACCGCCCGGACGTCACGCGCAGACACATGCTTACCGTCCACTTTCGGGTGTCCCAGCGGCATCGGGTTACGCTCCAGCGTGTTGTAGGCCTTTTCGATTTCTGCTGCCGGGTACAACTTCCGGTTCATCACGATATCGTCCACGACAGGCGTGATGCCGCGAACCACGATATGTGGCTTGCCGTCGATGGTTTCAGTGGTGATGTTTGAAGCGGAGTTGACGACGGTCAGCACGTTAACGCGGTTGCGTTTCATGCTGGGTCCTCGTTATGAAATTTTCTTGTGGCTATGCCGGTTGGCGGTATGGATAGCGCGACTCTTTTCTTCGTTGAAGACTTCCACCTCAATAGTGGCGCGGGTAATTTCCCCACATTCGGAGTGCGCGATAACCGAAATGAGGCCGTTAATCGGCCTGCCGTCCATTGTGCAAACACCGATACTTCCGTTTTTCTCAAACAGCCTTAAGCCGTTATCTAAGTCTGGCGCCTTATTTATCATGCAATTTCCCTCTATGCTGCCTTGGCCCATTGTTTGCGTTCCGCCGCCAACTTCTCGGCCAGCCCTTTGTTGAATATGCTGCCGTCGTCATTGAGAAGCACCGGAATCTGGCTGCAATAGCAGTTGTACCGGTTGCCGTTCTCGGCGTAGAAGTCCCGCACCTGCTCGGTGGTGTACACCTTGCCGTGACGGCTGGCGTGCCAGGTTCGCGTCGTCGGTTTGAGCGCTGACAGCCACAGCAGGCCGGTCTTCAGCCCGAGCCTGTCAGCAGCCCAGTCCGTTTCGTTCCATTGCGCCTGACGCAGCGCGCCGACCTGCTCAGTCTGAGCGATGGTCTTGGCCTTCGACATCGACACATCAAGACGCTTACTGACGATGCTGGCGGTCTCGCGGGGGTTTATGCCGCGGCCTATTGCGTCGGCAATGACGTTAGCGAGATCGGCCCGCACGGCGTCGCTTATCCCCTTCCAGTCGCTGTACGTGCTGATGTAAGCAGCAGCGATCTGATTCTGATACGCTGGACTTGAAAGCAACTGCTGCAGCGTCGTCTGGCTGGCGTATACCGGCGACTGTACAGACAAATTCGTGAAGGCCTGCTGCGTTCCTCGTTCATACTCTGCGGCGACATAATCCAGTGCCCAGAGGTTCTGGCTGCCACCGTCCAGCAGGGCATCGTCCAGAATCGTTTGCACAATCTGGAGAAGGTCGGCTAACTGCGCCGCCGTCATATCATAAATGTAGGCGCCGGCATTAACCTGGTAGAGCGAAGGCTCAGCACCTTCGTTATTGCACATCAGCCATGACCGCTCGCCGTTAACTTCCCGCTGACGGCCAGTCAGCCGCTGGTCAAACAGCACTTTCAAACGACGTTTAATATCCAGATACCGGCCTTCGATATCCTGAAACATCTTGCTAACCGGCCTGGCTGATTGCGTGGGGTCGACCTTGCTACGGGGGATTATCGGTGTGCCGACTTTACTCTTTTGCTCCTGGGTCATCGGAAAGAGGATCATCGGTAGTTACCTTTTTATTTGGGTCAGGCGTCTTAACATCCTCACGCGGCTCAAGCTCCCCTGCTTCCCTGACCTCATTCTCATCAACAGCAGGCGTGCCGTACGCTTGCTGGGTATCCTTCGCGACCGAAGCCATTTCCTTCATGTTGGCAATCTTCTCTTTCTCGCTTGGAGCGAGCAGATCAGACCAGGTTAACGTGATTTCGCCAGCTTTAGGTGGTTCGATAACTTCCACGGTCCATAGACGTTCGATTACAGCGGTTACACGGCCAGTCTGGAATCCAGCACGACGTCCATTACAACGCTTAGCAAAGTCGTTCTTATCTTGATCGGAGGCCAGACGGCCCGTTTGCTGACCAAACTGGATGGTGAATGGTATCTGAACTGAAGATGAGAACTGGTTAGCAGACACTGTCCACGTTGGACTCGGATCGGCAGCAGCGACAGAAAGGACTTTTGCCTCCCCATCTTGGGTTACCAGAGCTGAGTCTGTACCAGAATTTAACTTTTGTATTGCAGCATTCAGCGCTTCAGCAAGTCCAGAATATCCAGCCTTCTTGGCCTCTTCGACGATGGTCTTGAGATTGGTGTCTTTTGACATGTTAATACCGAGCTGCCTGCTGGCATTCTTCAGAAAGCCCTCTGCGCTACCTCCGGAGGTCTTTGCCATATCAAGCAGGTCGTTGTAACCAGCTCGCAGGAAAGGAATGCCCGCCAGCGAAGTCTCGTCTTCTGACCCCTCGCAAAACATGATGATGCGCTCAGGGTGGATCTTAATCGACCGCATCGGACCGGAAATGTTTCCGTTATCGCCGACCTGCTGTTCCTGGAAATAGTAGAACTTCGGCATGCCGTAGTCTGGAGACTTTTGGTCCTGCTCAAGATCACCGGGTTTAACCTGCGCTTCCCATGCGGGGATCATCTTGACCAGGCCGCGCTCGCGAGAATTTCGCATCACGCTGCGATCGACAGGCTCCCACCACTCCTTGCTGTCTGCAAACTGGAGGATAAGTGCTGAGTAATGCCCGACCAGGTTGCGCCGATCTGCATCCTTCACTTTCGCCCAATGCTTCTTCATGAGCTTGGTGACTTTCTTTTCCCACGGCGTCGACTTCTTCGACTTCTTCGTCTCATCGCCGTCGACGATCACCGGGGTATCAGTCCAGCATGCATCGAGCAACTTATGCACCGCGCCGAACGCCGCGCCGTTACGCTCATACATGTTGTAGAAGTGGTCAAAGTCGAGTCGCTCTGGGTAGCCGAATTCGCACCAAAGGTGGTGACGCTTCGTGTTACCGGATTTACCGATCCCTGATGCATATAGCTGGCGCGCACGGCCAACCTCGTTAAGGCTGTTCACAATGAGCCCAGCGAGGACTTGCATTTCTGTAGTGTTACTCACTGAGTTGTCCTTATGTGAAGAAGATTGCGCCCACCTGTTTGTGGTTGTTCTTCGCTACCGCAAAGTAGCGGAAGCCATCAGCGCCGTGTGATGTGAAGTCATGAAGCGGTTTATCTTTCCAGCAGCCGCGCTTGTCGTCCCACTCCTTGCGATAGCCCTCAAGGTGAGATATGCCCTCAGCGCATTTCTCTTCATCGAACACACAGGATGGGAGGATTTCACGCACCGACTCAATGCCGGTATCGACACCAGTTTTCGGCACAACGTTGAATGTCATCGAGTACACCTGACCGTCGATTTCATAGCCTTCCTGCGCAAGCTCTTTGCGCGATTTGGCGTCAGCGCCGAACTCGCGGTTCTCGATGTCGTGCGGCCCCCAGTGCTCGCCGTACTCATAGCCTCGGTCTTTCAGCACCTTCATGTAGTGCCTCAGCCCCTCGCCGGAGTTTTCGTAGTAGTCGATGATGTGGAACTCATTGCCTACCTCGCGAACGAACCAGATCGCCGTTGAGTCCCCCACACCAATATCCCAGAACGTGTGAACCGGTAGATGTGAGTTATCCGGGATTTGGCCGATCCGCTTGTTGGTGTAGAGCCAGCGGAATTGTTTGGCGTAGTACGCGCCCTCGACCGACTGCTGGAACGCCTCGGCCGGAATGGTCGGGTATTCGCGCTTCATGTCGTCGCCGAGCGTCTTCTCTTTGGCGTAATACCACGCCTTTTGCCGTTCGTTAACGACTACGCCGTGTTTCGCCTCCATCTCGGCGAAGTATTCAACTAAGCGCTGAGGTAGCGGCTCTACCGGTTCAATTGCGTACTGCGGATTCTTCCACCATGAGAAGAAGAAAAACTTCCAGTCCAACGCAGATAACGGTTTGCCCTGCAGCAGGGCTTTCTCTGCAGTCTGGCAGTAATCGAAGAAGTAACCCGCCCGGCCCTCTGCGGTGCTCTCGATAGTTGCGAAACAACCTGTCGATACCGCCTCAAACGCACCAGTGACGATTTCCCGGGCTTTATCTGGATACTTGGCGCATATCTTCCCGAACTCGGAAACATGCAGGTAACGCAGCGTGCCGCCACGAAATGAGGTGCTGACGTAGAGTGATCCGCCCTTCTTAAAGACCAGCTCACCGGCTGAGTCGTTACTCGCCGGGTTGGCTGCCTTTATCTCGGCCGGCAGCTTGTCGTAGGCATATTTCACCTTTTCGCGGAACAGGCGCTTTGCGTCGTTCAGCGTGTGGGCGATCAGCGCGCACTTTGCCGACTCGAACAGAGCAGCGTCGAGCTGGATAATGCACACCTCAGTCGTGAAACCGAGCTGACGAGCTTTCAAGATGATGTTGCGGGTGTGAATCCCCTCGAAGTATTCCCGCTGCTCCGGCGTCATCCGGAAGCGCGTGGGCTTTCCCTCTTTGTCGGTGATCCAGTAAAGGTTATTCAGCCGCCAGTCTTTATCGCCCAGCAGCTTGAGGTGCTCAGGTTTCATTACGCCCCCTGAGACAAGGAATCCATCAGGTCAGAGAGTTGTTTAACCGAATTGTCGCCTTCCGGCCCGTCGATGTCATAAGCCTGGCGCTCGAGTCCTATCAGGTTCTTCAGCGCGTCGCTCAATGCCTTCACTGATTTCACTCTCTCCGGCATGCTGATCACCTTGTGGTAAATCTCGTTCAGCTTGTCTTGCCCTTTATCGTCAGGGTCATACATCAGCTCTCCGAGCTTCTCCAGAGAGGCAATGTCGGCGCACTCAGCACCCAGCTCATCAAACAGGGCATTGGTTATCTGTCGGGCTCGCTTAATATCGCCGCGGTGCTCCATGCGTACCGTCGCAATCACCTCGGCTGTAGCCTCGATCAGTACGCGTTCCGATAAGGTCGCTTCAGCGCGTACCTGTTTGCGTACCTCTGCTTTGCGTACCAAATCGTCAGCGCGCTCTTTTACCTTCGCTGCGAGGTCACGAGACCAGTCGTCACGCTTGGCGCGCTTACGGATAGCGCCTTCGCTAATGCCGTGTTGCGCTGCAATTTCACGGAGGGACATCATCCCGGCCCGGTACGCCGTCTCGATGGCCTCCCAGTCGGGTTTGCTCATTCTCCAGTCCTTATATTGTTTCGCAACATTGCCACTTCTTCTCAGAGTTGCTCAGTCACTTCTCGTCTTTGCGAGCCGTCAAGATGTGGATCACCTCTTTGGTCGACACCAGATCTATGCTTCTTGTCGGGTAAGCATTATCGAGCCACTTCTGGAAGTAGCTCTGTAATGGCTACGCCTGCAGGCCGGAGGTTACCTTCTCGTATTCATCACGCCCTACAGAGATAATGAAGCGAGAAAACAACGCGCAGAGCGCATAGGAAACAGCAGTAAATACCCAGCCGGAATATGCCAGGAGTATCACTATTGCGATAAGACGTAACCATCCCACTATTTTGCTTAACACCCCCGAGCGCTTGAATACCACCCTGAGGTTTTCGATAGCCGCATTCTTCTTTTGCGGGCTATCTTCCCGCTTGATTAAGAAAGCAGCAAACGTAACGATAACGGACATGAACACCATCAGGATGATTATCATCCAGTAAGCCACTGCTGAGATTCTTGATAACGCCTCGCTGCCTGTCCACGCCGCGTACACAAGCAAGGCAAGCAGAGACCAGGATATAGCGTTACTGATAAAACCATTTAAAAAACTCTTCATAGCGTTTCCTTTTAGGAGTGAGCCTGTCGTACAGGAACGCCGCCCGAGAGAGGTCGCCACCTTTAACGGCGTTCCTCAGGCTCACGACTGAAAGACTCTCGATGGTTTGCGTGTACGATACGCATTAAAAAGCCCCGCTATTGCGAGGCTCGTTTCTTCTCTGCTTGCCTGATGTCAGCCTTATCACGGTTGCACTGCCCCAGCGCTGAAAGAAGGCTGACGTTTAAATCAAGGCTCTGGCCCCACGTCAGGTTGTCAGGGATTTCCGGTTGCGGGGTGTCAGCCGTCAGGCTGGCTGGTAACGGGACCACCGGCACTTTGACGTAGACCGTTCGCGTATTGTTGCAACCGCTTAATTGCGCCAGCAGGCACAGGCCGATTAGCGCAATCATCATTCGCAATAGCCACTTTGATGTCTGCCGAGGCTCCCGATGCGCCCAGTGCGATCTGCTCTTTTGCATGCTGATTGGCCTCTGCCATGGAATTGAAAATTGACATAGTGGTAAGGACGTTTGAGGTAATAGCCTGAGCGGCGTTTACCTGCTGCTCTGCTGTTTCGGCTCGGGTTTCCTGCTGTTTGGCGGCATTGTGATAATGCATTGCCAGCCACCCGAGACAGACAATGATGCAGATAATTACCGAGGCGATAATTGCGGTTAAGCGGCTCATTGGTCCAACCCCCAGCACGTCAATGCGCTTTCCTGGTCACGCCGCTCAACCTGACCGTAACAGCCATTCTTTTGGCCTTTGGTCAGCCGGCAATCGCGGCCACCGTCTTTAATCCACCAACGGATCGCTTCACACGCGCCTTTGCGGTCACCGGCATTGATTCGTTTGTAGAACGTAGAGGGGAAGCATTTACCAGGTCCGATGTTGTACGGACAGAATGACGCGATACCGACTTTTTGCGGTGCCGTTAGAGGAACCTTGATATTCCGGTCTACCCAAGCCAGCGCCTTGTCGCGCTCGATGGCGTTCACCTGGTCACATTTGGCCTGCGTTAACTTCATGCCCTGCGTTACAGGCTTGCCATCAACCCGGGTTGCTCCCCGGCATATCGTCCAGACGCCAGAACCATCACGGTAAGCCGTCAGGCTGTTACCCTCTTTCTCATTCAGGAACTGATCCATAAGAACGGGAGCTGATGCGCCGGCGGCGATAAGCGCCAGCATGGCCGCGCTGAGTTTTGTTTTCAGGTTAGCCATCGCTATTCATCCTGCGGTGGCGGGCCACCATAACCACGATCGAGGGACTGCTGATACATCTTTGTCCAGCGGCGCTTAAAGTAGAGATTGGTCAGGTAAGTCGCTACACCGATTATCACGCCACTGGCCAAGGCAATAAAATTCCAGTCAAGACCATGAAACCAGTCATAGGTCCTTGCCAGCCCTGTGCATATCAGTCCACCTGACGTGCAGTACGAGGCCGCAGAAAAGATTTTGTCAGGCATTTTCATAGTCTCCACCTCCGATAATGTTCGGGGTGCTATCTGTAGTCAGTAAAAGGGTCAGGCCCGTCAGGCTGGATTTAACAACGAAGCGTGTCGATGATGATTCCTGCGGGACCTGATAATAAAAAAGCCATGCAAATGCATGGCCTTGTGATTTGAATCCGTTATTTACAAAATGTATTCGAGACAGTATCTTTCGACTTCCGGACAAAAAAACATATACCGGGACAAAATCTAAATGTAACTGCCTTGCCTGCATGAAACCATGCGGGCTTTTTTTTTGCCCAAAGAAAAAGCCCACCGAAGTGGGCCTTACAGCTATCATCATTTTTTATTAGGTGTGGTGCCGGGTGCCTCCCGGTAAGTCGCCGCCAGTCCACAGACGACTCGCAATGCGCAAAAAAACATATCAGACTGGCAATGCCCCTCCGCATAGGGGGATTCACCACACCATAAATTTAACATCTGATGAAACTCGTTTCAATGCTCTACGACGATGTGACAGGGGTACTGATGCAATGCATCTCGCGAATACCCCTGTCGTGTCGCCGGAAAGCAAAAAGCCCAAGGCGTTAACCTCGGGCTTGAATTCTTTGTGTGTCGACAATCGAAGCTATGGCGACGATATCAGATTTACATGAAATATATGCCTTTCAGTTCGGTTTTGCAAGACTTACATCTAAATTTGTCGCCTTTTGTTGTGAACGTGATCGCGTTACCGATATGAGAGCGTCGCTATCAAGCTTCACAAAACTGCTGCGCAGCGCCAGCCAATGAGGGAGGTAGGTTTCTGTCCATGTGGACTTTGCTACACCAACCAGCTCCGCCAGCGACTGGTATTCATACGTCTCCCGCCCTGCCAGCTCGGCTTTGACATCCTGCGCGGCCAGCCAGATAAGTTGACGAAGGCGATCGACAGTCTTCTTCGCAATGCGTATGCCGGCCAGCTTCTCGCTGAACTGCTCCCACGCCCACCGGGTGATCGTCTCCTGGTGCTCCCAGCGGATATTGTCGCTGTAGTTCCAGAGCAGCCAGGCTTTCTGATGCTCTTCCAGCGACAGCAACGCGCGGCGCCATGATGCCGTTGAATATTCGACAGGCAGCACCAGGGCGATTGCTGACCCTTTGGCGCGCGACTGCTTCCCGGGCACCGGCGGATTACTCGGCCGAACCATTCTACCTGTCGCCGGATCGACAACCTTCATCCGTTTACTGCTACGCGCTGTCGCCTCAAACATCGCGTTTTCCGCAAAGGCTACCAGTTGCCCTTTCGTCGCACCGCTCAGATCGGCGGTGGCCACTATCAGCTGCTGGCGAACATACTGGAGGTATTGAGTGTTAATCATGCTGTCTCTCCCAGGGTCTGATAGATGCGAACGAAATTTCTCAGTATGCGGTAGTCAACCAGTACGGTGCCGCGGTGCCGGCAGAGGCGGAGCTTTTGCCGGCGGTCGCGGATGCGTTCGATAACGTCACGGCTCATGCGGACTCCGCTTTCTTAGGTCCGCGATATTCGCCGTATTGCGGTGTTCTGGATCTTGGTCTGGTATGCCGATGGGTAACTTTTGGAGAAAACAAAGCCTCTTCAACGCTCATGCCATTTTTCAGCCGATGCTTGATGGCAGTAACTGATATCAAAACCCGGGGGTCTCTGGCCCATTCGGTAGGGGTTTTCGTTTCGCCATTGAAGGTAATTGCCATACGAGATTTTTTTGTATGCTCAGGAATGTGTACGCGAGAGCGCATCACATTGCATGCACGGCAAAGCACCCTCAAATTTGAGTCAGAGTTGTTATCGACAACTTCATCGATGTGATCGATGTGCGCAGTCTTCCAAGTCACTTCCTTGCCACATATCTCACACGGAGGGAGAGTGTCGCCATATCGGTCATAAATAACTTTTCGATGCTCGTACACAAATCCATTTGCCATGACTAAGGGATGATCTGGACAATTAATCATCTGATAACCTTTGGAGTTTTTAGTCCTATCCTTTCTCTTTCCACGCTTCGTCAACTCATAGGTTCCGTAGCGCATCATTCGGAAATAGTGCTTTTGACAAACGCCTTTACCTGGATAATGTTTACACTCGCTATCACAACCCTCTACCTTACATTTCATGCTGCCTCCTGATGGCGGGCGCGGCGCTTCTCCAGCGCGCGGGCTCTGCGGGTGAATATGGATTTGATGCGCTGCAGGTAGGGAATGTCGAACCGTCGCGGCACGTTATCAGCCTCAAGGCGCTCAACGCGATCCAGGCCAATGCGTTCAATCAGGTGAATGCGGTATTCAACGGCGTTGCCGCTCAACTGCCGATTGCAGCGGGTGCATGCGGAATGGACATTGAACACGTTGAATTTCAGGTGCGACGCCGCGCCACGGGAACGGTAATGACTGGCGTCAATAGCGCTGCCGGTCAGGTAGTTGCTCTTGCCGATAAGCGGGCTTCCGCAGCTGACGCAGGGCTTACCTTCATCACGAATGCGAATGTACCGGTTAAAGGCTGACTGAGCCTCTTTATCCCATTGAGCCTTTGTCTTGAATGACTCACGCTTAGCGCGGCGACGCTGGCGCCCCTCCTTCTCGGATTCGCGCTGGTGCTTCACCGCTCTGGCCTTCGCTGCTTCCCGGGCTTTTGCTGTCTGTTTTTTGCCGATCGCGCTGGCGCAGTCAAAACTGCATACCACCTGCCCTTCCCGGGAAGGATGGAACCATTCGCGGCAGTGGGTGCATTTACGGCGTGCTGGTTTAAGCATGTGGCCTCCTTGCTCTCAGGCGGAGCCACTTCTTATCGACCAGGCGAGCGGTGTAGTCTTTCATGGTCGGGATGTCGGAAGGCTTAACTTCGACCTTGCGCTTGCGGCGCGCCGGCACGCGGAAAATACCGCGCTCCATTACTTTGGCGAGAAGACATTGCATAGCCATCACCCCGCAAAGCTCAGCAGCTGACTGGCGGCTTTTTCAGCCTCAGCTGGCGAGTGGAACTTGCGACGCAGAATGTAGTTCCAGAGCACATTCAGCACTGATTTGTAGACGCCGTTAAACTGGCTGTCGTCCATGCTGGCGAAGGAGATCGACTTTGCGACACGACGACGGCTACCGTCAGGCATCTGGTATTCGTCATAAAAGCCAGCCTGAATGGTTGCCCACTCGCGGAATGATTCGAAGTGTTTCAGCAGCGCCATATCGCGGGAACGGGAGATACCGACAGAGGAGAGATACATCTCCGCGGCATTCTGGAGCGCAGCGCGCTGATCGAAGTCGGATGAGAGGAAGTCGATAAACCCGGATATGAGGATGCGCTCTGCGGGCTCAATGAGACCACCTGAAGGCGTCCAGTAGTGATACCCGAGAGTCAGAAGTTTGAAGAACTTCTTGTGGAATGCGTAATTCCGGGGCTTGCGGAACTCACCGCAAAGCAGTTGCCCTACGGGGATAAGTTGCAGGTATTCGCTGGTTCCCGGTTCTGCGGGAATCAGTACGTTTTGATAACTCTTCTCAAATTGCAGTGTTTGCGCCATGTGTCCCCACTTGGCGCCGGATAATCGTGTCAGTTGCTCAGGCTGACGAGGTGATTATCGCCCTTCCCGGGGATAAAAGCAAAATGAGCATATACGATCAAACCCCTCCGGAGAGGGGTTTGATTTCAACTGGAGGCTTTGCGTTCTGCGGGGGATTTAGGCATCGCCAGTTCCCCGCGTCGGTGCAGTGTCGATAGCCAGCAAATGTGGCGATTCCAGATAGCGAATCATCGTTTCTGCAACCTGCTGGCGAGCCTTTAAATCCTGAAGCACTATTAGCAAGACTGGCGAAAGAGACTTTCTATCGACGTTATATCCATAACGCTGCAGGGTGCCAATGAGGTCTGCAAGTATCTGGCTATCTGTAAGCTCATGACTCACTCTTCACCTCCTGCGGGGCAGCTGGCAGCGGCATCCAGTGGGTTACCAGCCAGTTAAATTCATTGCTCCATTCCCCACCCTGATACGTGGCTATTGCCAGGTGGTCACAATACCCATCTATCCTTGAAGCGTTTGCCCATACCAAATAGTGGCCTTCGGCTTCCGGCATCCGCTCGCTTACCGGAATCCATCCACCTGTAACGCTATCGACGCTCTGTAGCGAGTTGAGAGCGGGGGTATCATGCGGAGCGGCTGCGATCATGGCGTCGTAGATATCAAGCGCTATGCCACCACAGCAGTTCGCCTGCATGGCTATGGCCTCTCCAATTTCATCAGTCATCTCCTTCGGCACCATCACGTAACCATCCGGAATTACCGGAGAGTTGCCTGCCAGTCGGCGCAAAACGGTCTTAACAGCCTCAATACGGTCATCATCGCAACTTTCCAGTGTATCGATGCGGTCGAGCATGTTGATGGCGTTATCGATATCAGGGATGCCACTCCATGCTTGTTTGGTATCCTCATTGGTGAGGGTACCAGCCTGGAGCATGGCGGCGCGGCAGACTTCAGGGGGAGTGAACCCGATAACCTGATCCCCTTCAACAACCAGGCGAATCAACATAGCCAGATTATCAATGAGCTCGGCTTCGACGCTCGCCCACTCTTCGCGCCCTTCGTGGTAATGAATTACCGCTTTGATAACTTCACCGCTTTCTTCTGCGACTTTGTTCAGCACGTAGTTTGGTTGCGGGTATTTGCGCATTGCTTTATCCGCCCGTAAGCGTGCAGCGGAGACAAGCGATCCGAAGTAATCGTCCGGCGCTGGCTGCGCGTGGCGATAGAGCGGGACTTCGTTAATCCCCATGCCTTTTGTCCACATGCATGCCATATCATTGACGAAATTCAATTCTTCTTCGTCGGTGTACGCCACCGGCTCGCTGTCCATTGCGGCCAGCGCCATGCGGGCTACTCGCTTGAGAATCTCTACATCGGCGAGCCCCAATGTGTAGCCGGCTTTTAAATCAAAGACAGCCTGAACATTCTCTTCTCTGGTTAATTTGCTGGTCATTGGTTGGCTCCTTCTGCCTGATACTTTTCGAACCAGAACACTACCGGCGCGTTAGTTGGTTGAACTAGGCCGAATGATTCAGCTGTGCGGTAGCTTCTCGATGCCCGGCGAGTCACCTCAACCTGCGTTGCAATGCGATTGCGAAAATCCTCAACCGTGCTGCACATTTTGAACAGGTTGCAGGGTATGCATGCCGGAACCATGTTGCTGACCGTGTCGTTTTCTGGTCTGTCCATTGCGTAGCCGTTACTGATATTTCTTCGCACCGCTTCGACGTGGTCAGCGTGCCATTTATCGCTTAGCTCACAGCCACAGTAAGCGCAGCGGCCGCCAAATTTCATGCGCAGCTCTGCGCGCTGTTTTTTGGTCAGTGCCATCTACTCAGCCTCCCACTTGATGCCAGCGGCTGGGCTATAAGCAGCCATACTCTGTTCATAGCCTTTTTGGTCATCTGTCTGCCCGAGACTAAATCCGTGCTGCAAACCGCTACGAAACGCACTGTCCTGTAATTTGTCAGCAGAGCCTAGTCGGGACTCCAGATCGGCGACGCGCTTCTCTGCGGCAGAAATAATCCCATCCAGCCTACGGTTTCGACTTTTAAGTGTTTTTTCGGTCTGATGCGCCCTCTCCAGCGCCTCTACCAGCTCCATGGTCTCCGCTGGGGAAAGATGCTCACCACACTCAGCGTTGATTCTGGCTCTCTGCGCCATTTCGGTGATATCAGTTGTCATGCTGCACGCTCCAGACCGATTAGCTCGGCAATCTGCGCCAGCGTGTCCTGGCTTTCGCCAACCGGATTATCCATCCAGTCAAACGAAACTAAACTTCCACCTTCAATTACGCCGATGTTGAAATCGTCGCTATCCACAGTCCGAAAACCATGCGAAATAGCATCTTTACGGGTTTCGTAATGAATCAGGTCAGATGAATATTCGATACCGTGACCACCTTCGTTACACCAGGCGTGCCGGATAATTACGACGTATGACTTGCTCATTTGGCCCCCTCGCGCAGCTGCTGGGCGAAGTCGTCAGCAGCAATTGCAACCCCTTTTGCTAAAGCGTCAAAAAACTGATCATCACCAGGAATTCGAAGTTTTGCCGCGAACTCCTCCACCCCATCAGCCTTAATCCCGGCTACGATGCGATCGGAGGCGGGAGTTTTGATGCGGATGCTTTCACGGAGGATGAAGTAAGAGTTGAGCATCCCAGTCTCTGGCATTTCCTCCGCATTAAATGCATCGATCGCAGCGTCCATTGCTGGTCCAAGAGGTTGAGGGTGAGCAGTACGAATGACGCATAACTCCGCCACGATTTGGTTTATTGCCTCCACCAGATCGGATGGGGAAACATCGTCTGCATCTGGCTTAAAGCCGAGAGCAGAGCGCACAGCGCGAGATTCAGCCATCCTCTGGTCGGCATGACCTGCAGACATCGAATATCGTGCATTCTCCGCAGCCAGCTGCACATGTGCTTTCGCCAGCTTCAGGAACTTCTGCTCTCTGATCGACAGCTCGCCAGCCGACTCCAGCGACTGAATTAGCTCGTTTACTGCCTGTGGTGTGATAGTCATGCTGATGTTCTCCCGTAAACAGCCAGTACCCGCTTCATCGCCGGGCTTTGCCGACACTCGTTGAAAATCTGGTTCGTGCTCTTTCTGCCTGAAATTTCTTCTTCAGTGGCCAGTCGGTAGTAAACCGTCCGCCATACCCGAGCTTCAGCGACCAGAACACCCTGCTTTGCAAGGATATTTGCAGCCTGGTTGATGCAGGTATGCGTCATTCCGGAAGCCGCGGCGACATCTGGAGAGCTGCAGGTTTTATGCGTTTTCAGGTAGTTAATAATTGCGTCTTTGCCTGTCATCAAAATCCACCCCGCTTGGTTGGTTTTTGCTCTTTATCGCGACGGCGCTGACTGGCAGCTTCCTGATCGCAGTCGTAAATCGCTCCGTGGCGCTGCTCGCAATAGACAACACCAGTCTCACCATGCCGGTTAAGGCGCAGGAGGAGCTCTGTGTCGCTCTGGTTTGCGTTCTCGTCGTAGGCGCCCTCCCTGTATATGGCCAGCCAGTAATCGCAGTCCTGTTCAATCTGCCCGGTGTCCCTGGAGTCGCTCGGCAAGGGGCGCTTATTGGTTCGCTTCTCAAGCTCACGGTTAAGCTGAGTCAGGAGAACCACGACGCAATCCAGCTCCTTCGCCAGGGTCTTGAGGCCTTTGGTGATCAGCCCGTACGCCAGGTCATTTCGCTCTGCCTTATCGGCAGTCATCAGCGTCAGGTAGTCAACGAGGATCATTCCGACCTTGCCGCGTTCGCGCTTGATGCGACGTGACTCAGCCATGACGTGCGCCAGTGAAATACCGGGAGTGTCGTCAATCAGGAGGTTGTTGGTATCAATCAGGGCACCCATAACGCCAGTAGCTTTTTTCAGGTCACCATTCCAGTCTCCCTGATACCCGTAGTCGTCCTTCGTCATGTCCGGGTAAAACAGGTTTGGAGAGATCCGCCCTTTCTGCGCAGTGATTTTCTCCACCATCTGCCCCTCCGGCATTTCCAGGGAAAACATAAGGGCAGGCTCGTTCTCGACCGTCGCGCAGTTGATCCCCATCTGGGTGTAGAGCGTGGTTTTACCCATCTTCGGGCGAGCGCCGATAACGAACAGGCTGCCACGCACAATGCGTTTCACACCGAGAAGCTCATCCAGAGAGCGGATCCCGGTCGACAACCCGCGGGAACGACCATCCGGCTTGAGCCTTTCGTCGAATTCTGCTGACCAGTCAGTGACAGCGTCATAGAACGTGCGCAGCCCTGTCCGCCGGCCGGTTTTTACGTGCTCGGTTATCTCGGTAAACAACCCCTGAATAGCGTCAAATTTCTGCTCTGCCGTCATGCCGTTGCGGGCATAAAGCAATTCGATCGCCTTCGTTGTTTTCTCGATACCGTAGCGTTCCATCGCGGTCTCACGGACACGCATTGCATAGGCCACGATGTTCGCCGCGCTTGGTGTGTTCTTCGACATTTCAGCCAGGTATGCAAAGCCCCCAACGGTCTCTGTCAGCCCCTTGCTTTCCAGAGCATCAAACAGGGTCAGCAGATCAACCGGCTTATGGTCGCGGTACATCTGGCGCATTTCAGCGAAAATGACCTGGTGCTGACGCGAGTAGAAAGATTCCGGCTTGAGGATCGAAAGCACCTTCTGAGTACGCTCGCTGCTGTCGTCGTCCAGCAGGAGTCCGCCCAGTACGCTCTGCTCTGCTTCAATGCTGTGCGGAGGTGTCATGAAATCAGAGGTCATCACAGGCCCCCTCGCGCGTTTTGGCGTAGACATCGACGTTCAGGAAGTATTCCAGCGACTTGCGGCGCCAAGTTTTCCCGGTGCGCTGATCAGGGCGATTCTCAAGCATCCACCGGCAGTTACTGGCGATGTAGCTCAGGTAAGACTCCCAGTCGGCCAGGGTAAAGCTATGGCCATCAAGCTGACGTGTAATTTTGTTGGCCTTCTGCCAGAACGAACGGATCAGGTTACGGCGCTTATCAGTGAGGATCCTGATGCCTTGTGCTTCTGGCAGAACCCGGTGGTAAACCTCAACAACCTGCTCACAGCTGAGAGACGGTTTTTTCGGTTCTGATTTTTGCGATGCTGATGCACTCTCTTCTACGTCAGTAGAAGAGATATTATTTAATATATTGTTTGTGGCACTCTGTTGGCATTCTGTTGGCACAACCTCACTTGTACGCAGCGTGGTTACTGGGTTTGCGTTGGCACTCTGTTGGCATTCTGTTGGCACAAAAAACTGCTGATAATCGTCATATTTGGTGACGGTTAATAGGGTGAATTTCTTGTTTGCCAGTGTGGTGATCATGCCCATTTTGGCGAATTTGTTCAGAAGATATTTCACCCGGTCAGGTGTTATCCCTGTGTCTTTCGATAAGGTATGGCGCCCGGTAATCACCTGACCACGACCAACTGGATATTCACCAAACTCAGTGGTGACCATGCCTTCCGCTGCGTTCACTTCCATGATGAGATGGATCCACAAATGGACGGCTTCACTGTCGCTCTTGTAGAACGGCAGCTCTCTTACTTTGCGGTGCAGGAATACCAACCCCTGCCCTGATGGCTGAGGTTTCTCCATGGGCTTCTGAGACCCTCTAAAATCGGATATGCGGAGAACGTTACTCACGGCCTTCCTCCTTCCGTTTCAGCTCTTCCAGAATGGCGCGCATCTTTTCAGCCACCACTGGATTTACCGAGCGGACAAAACGGTCACGAGTAACATTTTTGTGTGTTTGTGCCTGGTAAAATCTGTTGCTCTTAGGCATAATTACTCCTGTGAATTGATCCAGTTAATTCGCGTAGAAAGCCGTTAGTGCTCGAACACTGCGGCTTTCGCCTTTTTTGCCGTTCATTAGTCCCATCCCAGCGGCCCCGGCCGACAACGCTCTGCCCTTAGCCCAATATCTGCCAGCGTCTCTACTGACTGCAGGTAGTGCCGAGAAACCACTACTGCTTCAGGCGGGACTACTTGCAGGCCCAACACTGAGAGCTCTTTTGCTATGTCAGCAAAATGCCCCTCCCCTTTTCTGCGGCTGACAGTTGACTCACTGATACCCAAAAATTCCGCGTAGACCTTTTGGCCGATTGATGAAAGTCGGTTGAGTAAAATCCCTTCAAGCTCAATCGGGTTGAGGATTGGCGGTTCTAAGTTGCGAGCTATTCCGCTTTGCATTCGTGATACTCCCTCTGGTGTTGTTTGTAATAACCGCCGGTCAGGCGGCTTTAGGCTTGCTGACTTCACGGATTTGATCGGCGGTGAACTGCCCTTCAGATGCAAGGGCAATCCGTTCCGCGTAATTGGTCTCGTCGGTGTAGTCAGTTCTTGGAAGAGTGCCGCTGGCGATCCATTTGTAGATTGCGCGCGGAGATCGGCCGCATGCCTTTGCCACAACCGGCACACGAATCTTCTTGATGATTTCGGCAAGACTGTTAGGTGCCATGTTTAACCCTCAATAATGAACTGTAGGTACATATTATGTCGGAACTGATAGTTCACGCAAGAGATATTATGATTGAACAAATGGTTCACGAAGAAAAAGCGCGAAAAGAATTCTCCCAAAGGCTTGCGCTGGCCTGCGATAAAGCTGGGTTTGCGCCGCATGGCCGCCAGGCGGAGATTGCCAAGAGAATGAAATTGACCCCGAAAGCCGTTAGCAAATGGTTCAACGGGGAGTCGATCCCAAGGCGCGGAACACTACAAATGCTAGCGTCACTTATTGGCACGTCGGCTTCTTATCTTCTTGGTGATGCAACAAATGACGGAATCGAAACCGGTCATTTTTCTCACCAGCCTGATGTCTTCAGATTGGACGTACTGGATCTTGCTGTAAGCGCTGGCCCAGGAGTGATAAATCAGGAGTTCGTAGAAATACTGCACTCCGTTGAGTATGCGCAGGCAGAAGCCCGCCACATGTTCGACGGGCGCAAGGCTGAGAACATCCGGATCATCAACGTCCGGGGCGACAGCATGTCTGGGACGATTGAGCCGGGTGATCTGCTGTTCGTCGACATCAGCGTTAAGAGCTTCGACGGCGACGGGATATACGCCTTCCTGTACGACGACACTGCTCACGTCAAGCGCCTGCAGAAGATGAAGGACAAGCTGCTGGTTATCTCAGATAACAAGAGCTATGCAGCCTGGGACCCGATCGAAAAAGACGAGATGAACCGGGTGTTCGTGTTCGGCAAGGTGATCGGCAGCATGCCGCAGACGTACAGGAAGCATGGGTAAATGAGGGATTGATTATGAAAATCGGGATAGTTTTCCCTGTGGTCGTATTCATCGTCGCAGTAGCATTTATGGCCTGGTTTGTCTTTGGTGGCTATGTGACGCCTGGTGAATGAAAACGTGTTTGTTGATCGTCGGCGTGTTGCAGACGTACAGGAAGCATGGGTAGCTAGGCCGGAGGAATTATGCAAGTTAACCTAGAAAGAATATCGTTTATAACTCCTTTTTCAGATAGTGAGGACCAGACACAGCCAAAGCTTAATTTTGAGTGCGTGAACTTCCCCACTCAGTTTTCGATAAATTTCCGGGTGGGAATGGTAGGTTTGAAGCCAAATACTCGCTATCAACTCGGACTGTTTGTTATACCAGCTCATTTATTTATTAAAGAGGGGCAGGAGTTTCAACTTCCTGACGGCACTCAGGAATCTGTTTCTGTTAACATTGATACTAAAGACAGCAACATGGTGACGGGTGCCAGTGGACAGGTTGTCATTACTCTAAACGAAATGCGCCTCCCTGGTAAGGGGCTGTATAGTGTGACTGGCGTCTTACACGCCAACGATTCGACAAAAACCGTGCTCCATAAAAACGAGTCATTTTTCACTGTTGATAAATTATGAGTGACGATAAAGAATCAAAAAATCAAGAGAATCAAAGCGCGAGACCAAATAGCCTAAGGAGGCTGAAAGTTATTGGTGGCTCGGATTTCGATGCTGAATTTGATAATTCCTCAGAGAAGGTGCAAGATCACTTCATAACGTCGCATACTCCGGAGCGAGAAGTGGATAGGATTAGCAGAGAAGAACTTGAAGCAAGGCTGTCCGCCAATAAAGCGGAAATGGAATCAATAGCCTCTTCAATTCGAGCAGACATGGCCTTGGCCAGAGAAAACACCAATGTCCAGTTCGCAAATCTCTCCTCCGCAATTAACTCTATCTCTTCAAAAATTGACGGTAAAATGGATAGTGTAGATGGAGAAATGAAAGCAATAACTGGTAAGTTTGATGGCATCCAGGGCCAGATAACTGGCCTGAACACAGCCATTAGCGGAATCCAGTCAGGTATATCTACGCGACTGGCAATTTTTAGCGTAATTATCGCTGTGATTGTCGCCTTGCCTGGGATTATCTCCTCATTTAAGGACTCCCCAGCTAAGCCTGATGATAATCCCTCACCCTTGATTATTCAGATGCCAGCGCAGCAACAAAATCAACAACCCGCACCCCAAAACCAACAGAAAGCATCGCCAAATCAGCATAAGTAGCCCGGCCTCCGCGCCGGGTTACTTTTTATTAGCTTTGATCTATGATGGTGGCTCTAAACATAGATAGATTTCCACCTTCTTATCCCCCCTCCCGAAAGAGGGGATTTTTTTAGGCTACTCCTTCCCAAAAGATATCAAGCGCTTTATAGCCTCCAGCTTTCCGGTCTGTCTGCGCATCTCCAGCAATCTCAGCGCCTCGAACGCCTCCATTCCTACCAACTTATGCTCTGCAAGCATCTCCATATCCTGCATCAGTAACTCGACTTCTTCCTTTGTGATTGGCGGTCTCATGCGGCCTCCTGCTTTTTTTGAATATATTACCCTACTCTTTCCGCAGCATCAGCACATCCAGTGCCAGCTCCACAGCCAAACAACCCCTACCAAAAACAAAACATAAAATAAATATACTTTAAGTTCATTGACTTACATTGGAATGAACTATTACCAAATCAAAAATGTACTTTTGGTACTTTACTTTGATGAACCATTAGTACATTATCATCTCATACAAACAACACCGGCAACGCCGGGTAATCGTAACAACGCTCCGTTAGCCCCGATAAGGCAAAGGTGAAGAGATGACATCAGTAAGATTGACGAATGCTTTACGCGAACAAATCGCTAAAAACGCGCTGGCAAAATCAGGGGTTATCACCGCTATTGAATCCCTTGACCTTAAGCGCCAGGAAGTTGCAAGAGATGCTCGCATCGCTGCTTTTGGTGGCAAAGAAAAGGCCGACAAGGTCGATAAGCAATATGAAAAGCTTGAGAAATTAGAGGCAGAGCTTCGCAGTGCTGGCGCTTCGCTTCACATTTCCGGCAATCCGCAAAGCTCAATCAACATTGCAATTTCCGGTCGTCGTCTTGGCTGGTGCTCATACGGAAGAACCAGCGAAGGAAAAGAAATTTTTCTGGTTACTCCAAACCGTGATCTGTGTCTCTTTGGTGCCGAGCATGAAATTACCAAGCGGTTTGATTCAATTATCGACGAAGAGCAAAAGCTCAATTCCAGAAAAAAAGAAATTGAGGCGACTGTTTGGGCTGCTCTGAAATCCGTTACTACCCTGAGTCGCCTTGTAGAAGTATGGCCTGAAAGCAAAGAGCTTATACCTGAAAACGTTGACAGCGCCAAAGCTGCCCTTCCTGCGCTGAAGGTTGAGGACCTCAACCGGTTAATTGGTCTTCCAACTGAATCGGTAGAAGGCTAGCTCTTCTCTTCATGTGTTAAGGAGTGGCAAATGATCCGCGAACAAGACAAACGTGCATGGCGTAATTTTTGGTTAAAGGTCGTTCCGTTTTTGGTTGCAGTCCTTTTTTTTAGCTTCGCATGCTGGGGTGTCGTATGAGCAAACAAGGCATTCGTTCACTGATTTACTGCCTGCTGGTCTGCGGCGTTATCTGGACAGCGTTGATTATCAAAATTCTGCACGCTGCGGAGGTGTTCAATGGCTAACTCAATTCCTAACAGCGGACGCGCCGTGATGATGCGTAACGCTAAAACTGGCGCCACCTGGAAGGTTTCACGTGACTACCTGAAGGACACCTTCTGGTTCGAGCCGCAGGGTAACTTGCGCCATATCCGCCAGTGCTTTGAAGCGCGTGAGCTGCTGCCAAATCTGGTACCCGCCGGGACGCATTAACCGCGCATATCAGCGCACGAATTTAATTAAGCCATTAGGCAGCCATTACGGTGCCGGGATTCTTACAACCTTTTTAAGGAGTAAACCATGCAACCTTTACCGCGTTTAACTTCTGATCGTCTTGCCTCCTTGCCTGCCGGCACACGCCTGAAAATGGGTGGCCACATCGTGAAACTGGTAGGACGCGGGTCATTTACTAATGCAGCCGGCATCACCCAGAACATGGTCGATTACGTCGATTCCCGCGGCGTGCCGGGCAGTTTTGAGGAAAAGATTTTTCTCTCCACTGCAACCGAGCATCTCAACGCAGTTCAGTGCGAACACTGCTTCGCTCTGCGCCATCCGAAGGACTGCGTTGTCCGCTCCATCACGAACTATATGACTACCCGTCAGGCGCATTTCTGCGACGACAAGGGATGTGCCGAGAAATATTTCATTAAACACCCGGGGCGCCAGAAATCTGGACGGAGAACGAAATGGTAAGTCAGAACGCAATGCTGGCGCTGGCCATGGTGATTCTCGCCTATGACCTGCAGCCAGTAGACCTCGAAAGCGCCGCTAAACAGCTGGCTGAATTTGATGCAGTCAACGACGCACACACGGAGACAAAAGAATGTTGAGAGTTATCGACACAGAAACGACCAGTCTGGAAGGAAGTGTACTGGAGATTGCCAGCGTGGATATCGTCGACGGCGTTATTTGCAACCCGATGAGCGACTTTGTTAAGCCCACTGAGGCGATAAGCTTCGAGGCTATGGCTATCCACCACATCACTGAAGATATGGTCGCTGACGCCCCTCTGATTAGCGAAGTTATCGGCCGTTACCTGGGCGCTGATGCGTATGTTGCTCACAACGCAAAATTCGATAAGTCCAAGTTACCTCAGATTGACGCCCCCTGGATCTGCACGCTGAAGTTGGCTCGCATCCAGTATCCGGAATTTGAGAGCCACGGTAACCAGTACATGCGTTATCGGCTGGGCCTTAAGCCTGAGTTGCCTGAAGGTCTTTATGCACACCGCGCGCTGTATGACTGCTATGTCACCGCCGAACTGCTGCTGTATATGGGCCGCCTGGCTAAGTGGACGATGGGAGAAATGCGCACCATCTCAAACAGCCCGTCACTGATGAAGGCGATCCGCTTCGGTAAGCACAAAGGACTGTCCTTCGAAGAGATAGCCAAAGTTGACCCTGGATATCTCCGTTGGTTGTCCAGTAACAGTGATGACGAAGACATCCTTTTCACCATCAAGCACTGGCTGAAAGGAGCCTGATATGGGAACGCCTGTACTCATCCTGGGTGATAGCGGCGCCGGCAAGTCATACAGCCTGCGCAACTTCACACCTGACGAAGTGATTTTACTGCAATGCATTCCGAAGATGCTGCCATTCCGCGCTACCGGCTGGAAGCTCAACGGGAAAGAGCTGCCGGATGGCTCTGTGCAGCGTGGAAACATCATCCGGTTTGACGCCTGGGATGCGGTGCTGGACTCCATCAACCGCATGGTGCTTTCGAAAACAAGACGCGTACTGGTTATCGACGATTTCCAGGTCGTCATGCAGCACGAAAACATGATGCGCGCATACCAGACCGGGTATCAGAAGTTTACGGAAATGGCCGATCACGTGTGGCAAATCATTATGGCCGCTACACGGCTGCCGGACGACTTCAGGGTTTACTTCCTGGCCCATACCGAAGAGTCGGATGGGAAAATCAGGATGAAAACCACCGGCAAGATGTTGAACGAAAAGCTTACGCCCGAGGGCTATTTCTCCATCGTTCTCCGGGCCATCAAAAAAGACGGAAAGCACGTTTTTTTGATTAAGGGCGATGACAACGACACCGCAAAAGCGCCGCCGGATTTGTTCCCGGGGCTCACTGAAATGGATAACGACCTTAAAGCAGTTGACGTCGCTATCACCGAATTTATGACCGAATTATAAGGATCACAACTATGAACCAGCCAATGTCTTTTGTATGGAATACCGAAGCCGCCAGCCTGGCGAAGAAAGCAGGCGCCACTGGCGGAATTAGCGAAACTGGTGCTTATGAGGGATTCATTACCTCAGCCATTTATACCTTCGGGAAGGATGGCAGTCAGTCACAGGCGCTTGAGCTAAGCCTTGATAGTGACGGTGCCAAAGCCAACTACCTGCGCATCAACTACATCGGGAAAGATGGACAGCAAACTTTTGGCATGGGGCTGATCTCTGCCCTCCTCTGGGCTGCCCAGGTTAAAAGTGCTCAGCCAGAACAGGTACAAACCGAAAATGGTGCTGAGTGGCATTGCCCGGCACTTGTCGGCAAGAAAGTAGGACTGTTCCTGCAGAAGGTCCTGTACACCAAAGGTGATGGAGCCGACGGCTATAAATTCGAAGTCCGCCACATTTTCCAGCCGGGTTCGCGTCGCACTTATGCAGAATACAGCGAAAACGAAGCGGCAACCGCTATCGCCGCCTTGGAAAAGTCGATGAAAGATAAAGACGATCGCGTTCAGAGTAATGCTCAGTTTTCCGGTGGCGGTCGCCAGCAGGCTGGCGCTAACCCTTATGCGCAAAACCCTAATGCAGTACCTCATTCCCGGCTGCAGCAAGCTGCCAGTCAGCACGCTCAGAACATCCAGAATCCGCCGGACTTCGACGACGACATTCCCTTTTGACGGGGTAGAGCATGAAACACGCTCAGGACGATATCAGGGTTGGCGCGGTGCGCCTTCCCTTTTTGAAAGAAGTGAAGGGCTGGCTTATGCCATGGGGTGAAGTGATCAGCAACCCTTTAAAGGCTCAGCGGATGGCTGAAGAGCTCGATACGAATGAAGAGCTGGACACGAAAAGAGGTGCGCAATGAATCGATACTCCCTGATTTACGCCGATCCGCCCTGGGCTTATGGGAACACAATCAGCAACGGTGCCGCTGTGGACCACTATTCGACAATGCGACTCATCGACCTGAAGCGTCTGCCTGTGTGGGAACTGGCTGCCGAAAACGCGGTGCTGGCGATGTGGTACACCGGCACCCACAACCAAGAGGCGATCGAGCTGGCCGAGGCCTGGGGCTTTACGGTGCGCACTATGAAGGGCTTTACCTGGGTGAAGCTGAACCAGCTGGCCGAGCTGCGCATTAACAAGGCACTGGAAGAGGGTGACGTCGCCGACTTTTACGACTTCCTCGACCTGCTGAATGCCGAGACGCGCATGAACGGCGGCAACCACACCCGCGCCAACACCGAAGATGTGTTGATCGCCACCCGCGGCGCCGGGCTGGAGCGCAAGCACGCCGGTATTAAGCAGGTGGTCTACAGCCCTCTCGGCGCGCACAGCGAGAAACCGTGGGAAGTTCGCCACCGTCTGGAGCTGCTCTACGGCGACGTGCCTCGGATTGAGTTGTTCAGTCGGAGCGCTGCGCCAGGCTGGAGTCATTGGGGCAACCAGTGCGCCACCGCTTCCGTTGAATTGATCCCCGGCTGCGCCATCGACGTTGTGAAGACGGAGGCTGCATGACGCCAGAAGAAAAAGAAAACGCTCTCCGCGCCCAGGCTCGTCGCTGCGCAGAAGAGCTAACCAAAGCGATGAGCGTAAAGCCTAAACCGAAGTGGAACGCTGTATGCCCCCCCATCCTTCGCAAGCACTACGAGAAGGTCCGGCCGATGGGTGTCAGCCTGGTGAAATTTGTCAGTGTTATTGGCCGCATGAATGGGCGGTATGGAGTGGAATCATGAAAGAACGTGGAATGATTTTTAACGGGGAAATGGTGCGAGCAATTCTCGACGGACGGAAGACGCAGACACGGCGGACAGTGAAACCGCAGCCTGATGAAGACGGTCTGGCAAAAGTAACTAACGGACCCTGGGTTGATACCAGCGAACGGAATTACCGTTGCCCATTCGGTGATGTAGGCGATCGCATCTGGGTACGCGAGGCTTATCGTTTCCCGGCATCGTTAGACGATGTTAGCCCAACTGGTGTTGGTGAAATGGCTGTGGCAACAGGATACAGAAAACCATGGGCGCCGACCTTCTACGAGTTCACAGGCACTTTCAGTGATGGATGGACAGGATTCGAAACCCCTCCAAAAGTTTCTGGCGCCGGAAAGCTTCGCCCATCCATCCACATGCCGCGCTGGGCCAGCCGCATTCTGCTGGAAATCACCGACGTGCGCGTGGAGAGGTTGAACGCTATTAGCCCGGAAGATGCAGAGTCAGAGGGGCTGGAGTGCACCAACTTTACAGGTTTCGGCGACGAACCTGGATTACCTAGCTATCCAGAGCCGGATGTTTATTTCGACCCACTGAAGAAACAGTGGAAGGAATATCCGCCTGAAGCATTCGCGGGGCTATGGGAATCCATCTACGGCGAAGGAAGTTGGCAGGCCAATCCCTGGGTTTGGGTCATTTCGTTCAAGCGCGTTGAAGGCGGTGCAGCATGAAGATTAAAACGGAAGATTTAGTAGGCATCCAGCTTGATTATGCGGCAGCACTAGCAACCGGTCAGAAGGTAGATTTTGAAGCTGATACCGGGTGTCTTTGGTTTGAAGAGCGCGATGTGTGGTTCACTTGGAGCCCTTCAACTGAATGGGCTCAAAGCGGCCCTATGATGGAGAGCTTTTCAATCAGTTGTTACCAGTCAGCAGACCCGGCAACAGGAAAAGCTTATCACTGGGTTGGAGTTAATGAGCTTATAGCACCAGGACGTCGCCGCGGGCTCATTGCAGACAACCCACGCGTAGCTGTGTGCCGCGCCGTCGTCTTCGCAAAGTTTGGCGATGAAATTGAGCTGCCTGATGAACTGGAAGGTGCAGCATGAGCGCAGAAATCATTGATCAGGCCAACGAGCTGGCACAGCGCCGGCTTGAGCTGACCATCCAGAACATGCGGATCAACCATAACGCTGTTTCGGCTACTCACTGCTGCGATTGCGGGGAAGAGATACCCGAGCGGCGCCGGGAACTGGTGGCGGGCTGTCAGCGCTGCGCTGATTGTCAGAAAGGGTTTGAAGAACGTGGTAAGCACCTGAGGTGATTTATGTGGGTAATGATGAAACTTAGACGCACCGGGCAAGAGGTGTACTTCCAGTATTACGACAGCAAGGAAGCGGCTGAAATAGCGATGAATGTTATGAACTCCGTCGCCAGCAGCTGGGAATTCTATATCAAATAAATAGTGCTCCAGAGGTGATGCATGCAGACAATAATCCAGATCGAGCCAAACGAATGGGTTTCAGAGGACTTGTTGATGGCGGTCACAGGGATGAAGCGCGGAACCATTACACGGGCCCGAAAATCATCATGGCTGCTTGGGAGGGAGTATAAGCACGTTTCCCCTGAAGGCGAGCCAAAGCCAACTAGCGAGTGCATGTACAACCGCAAAGCGGTAGACGCATGGATTCAGGCGCAAAAACCATTGAGTGATCGGGCGCTATGAAACGGGTAAGCTTACTGCGCTCCTGGACGTCGGGAGGGAACAATGAGTAAAGAATCATACCCAACGGGCGTTGAGAACCACGGAAAATCACTCCGCATATGGTTCATTTTTAAAGGTAAGCGTGTCAGGGAAAATCTCGGTGTCCCTGACACCGCTAAAAACAGGAAGGTGGCCGGGGATCTGAGAACGTCAGTATGCTTTGCTATCCGCATGGGGACCTTTGACTATGCGGCGCAGTTCCCAAATTCACCAAACCTGAAAACTTTTGGGATCGGCAAGAAAGATATCACCGTGAAAGAACTGTCTGAAAAATGGCTTGAGTTGAAACGGATGGAGATCTGCGCCAATGCCATAAACCGGTATGAATCGGTAGTGAAAAGCATGTTGCCGAGGATCGGTGCGAATAAGCTGGTTTCGGGTGTGGCAAGGGAGGAACTTCTCTATGTCAGGAGGGATATGCTGTCGGGGGAGAAAGTCCTGAGTGTGGTGACGGTGAACTACTACATGACCACGATTGCGGGGATGTTTCAGTTTGCTGCTGATAATGGCTACGTGAGCGAAAACCCGTTTAACGGCATCAAGCCGCTAAAGAGGGCCAGGATAGAACCAGATCCGCTCACGCGTGATGAATTCGTTCGCTTCATAGATGCCTGCAAGCATCAGCAAACGAAAAACCTGTGGTCTATAGCGGTATACACAGGATTACGTCACGGTGAGCTGGTCTCCCTTGCATGGGAAGACATAGATCTGAAAGCTGGAACGATGACCATCCGCCGGAATTATACGAAACTCGGTGATTTCACTCTACCAAAAACCGAAGCCGGTACCGACAGGGTTGTTCATCTCATCAGGCCAGCCATTGACGCTTTGAGAGACCAGGCAGAGATGACCAGACTCGGCAGGCAACATAAGGTTGAGGTGCAACTGAGGGAGTATGGCCGCACGGCTATTCACAACTGCACATTTTTGTTCAATCCTCAGTTGGTTAAAAAAAGTGGCAACGTGGGTTATTTGTACAAGACCGATTCAGTTGGTGACTCATGGGATGTGGCGCTTAAACGGTCAGGTTTAAGACACCGCAAGGCGTATCAGTCGAGACACACTTATGCCTGCTGGTCGCTGTCTGCTGGGGCCAACCCAAGTTTCATTGCCAGCCAGATGGGGCACGCCAGCGCCCAGATGGTTTTCAATGTTTACGGTGCCTGGATGGCCGACAGCAGCAGCGATCAGATTGCCATGTTGAACCAGAAATTATCGGACTTTGCCCCATCCATGCCCCAAAGCATGGCTATAGGAATATGAGAATGATAAAAATCAGCAAGTTAGTGACATACCCCAGTCATATCAACTGCGTGGAGGGCAACACCACCCTGTACGCGTTACCAAAAGCGGAGATTGTCAGCCGCTGGTATGAACAAACCCACGACGATTTTCGCTTCTGCTTCAAATTTCCGGCCACCATTTCGCACCAGGCGGCGCTGCGCAACTGCGACGACTTAAGCCATGAGTTTTTTACCCGTCTGGCGCCGCTGTCTTCGCGCATCGGCCAGTACTGGCTCCAGTTGCCAGCGACGTTCGGCTCTCGGGACCTCACCGCCCTCTGGCCGTTCCTCGACAGCCTGCCGCGCGAATTCCGCTACGGCGTTGAGGTAAGGCATCCGGAATTTTTCGCCAAAGGGGAAGCGGAACAGCAGCTCAATCGCGGCCTGCATCAGCGTAACGTCAATCGCGTGATCCTTGATAGCCGTCCGGTTCATAGCGCCGTCGCCCGCAGCCCGGCGATGATCGAGGCGCAGAAGAAGAAGCCTAAAGTCCCCGTCCATGCGCTGGTGACGGCCCATAATCCAATGGTGCGTTTTATCGGCAGCGATGATATGACGCAGAATCGCGAGCTTTTTAGCGTGTGGATTCGCACGCTGCCAAAATGGACGCCGACCGCCACGCCGTACCTGTTCCTCCATACTCCGGATATCGCCCAGGCGCCGGAACTGGTCGACACCCTGTGGGGCGATCTGCGTACTGCCCTACCGGAAATAGGGAATGCGCCGTCAATTCCGCAGCAAACCTCCCTTTTCTGATATCCTGCTATCCTCAATTGAGCCACCGGAAGCGATAAAAGGGAGTTTTGAGTATGGTCAGCGCGCTGTATGCGGTCTTAGGTGCGTTATTGCTTATTAAGTTTTCCTGGGACGTCGTACGCCTGAGGACGCAATATCGCGTAGGCTACGGCGACGGTGGTTTTAGCGAGCTGCAGGTCGCTATTCGCGTGCACGGGAACGCGGTGGAGTATGTTCCCATTGGCCTGATCTTACTGCTGTTTATGGAGATGAACGGCGCCCAGACCTGGATGGTCCACGTCTGCGGTATCTTGCTGATCGCCGGGCGCCTGATGCACTCGTATGGCTTTCATCATCGTCTCTACCGCTGGCGCCGTTCCGGCATGAGCGCGACGTGGTGTTCGTTGTTGCTGATGGTGCTGGCGAACTTCTGGTATATGCCCTGGGAGTTGGTTTTCTCCGTCCGTTAGCGCACAATACGCCGTTTTCGATTTTTCGGGTTTAACGTTATGTCTCACCGCGATACGCTTTTTTCCGCGCCGATTGCCAGTCTCGGCGACTGGACCTTTGATGAACGGGTTGCTGAAGTCTTCCCGGATATGATCCAGCGCTCTGTTCCCGGCTATTCCAATATCATTTCGATGATCGGCATGCTGGCGGAACGTTTCGTTCAGCCGGATACCCAGGTTTACGATCTCGGCTGCTCGCTTGGCGCAGCCACGCTGTCCGTGCGCCGCAATATTGCGCATTCTGGCTGCAAAATCATCGCCATCGATAACTCGCCGGCGATGGTCGAACGCTGCCGTCGCCATATTGACGCCTATAAAGCGCCGACGCCGGTCGAGGTAATTGAAGGCGATATTCGCCACGTCACGATAGAAAACGCCTCAATGGTGGTGCTCAATTTCACCATTCAGTTTCTCGAGCCGGGCGAACGTCAGGCCATTCTGGACAAAGTCTATCAGGGGCTGAACCCGGGCGGCGCGCTGGTGCTGTCGGAAAAATTCAGCTTCGAAGATGACAACGTCGGCGAACTCTTGTTCAACATGCATCACGACTTCAAACGCGCTAACGGCTACAGCGAGCTGGAAATCAGCCAAAAGCGCAGCATGCTGGAAAACGTGATGCTCACCGATTCCGTGGAAACCCACAAAGCGCGCCTGCGTAAGGCCGGTTTCGAACATGCCGAGCTGTGGTTCCAGTGCTTTAACTTCGGATCGTTAATCGCCGTAAAATCCGGGGACCCGGCATGATTGATTTCAGCAACTTTTATCAATTGATTGCCAAAAGCCCGCTTTCGCACTGGCTGGAGACGCTGCCGGCCCAGGTGGCGGCCTGGCAGCGCGACGCGCTGCACGGCAAATACCGGGAATGGGAACGGGCCGTCGAGTTTCTGCCCGAGTTTGCGCCCTACCGTCTGGATCTGCTGCACAGCGTCACCGCCGAGAGCGAAACGCCGCTCGGCGAAGGCCAGCGCCTGCGGATTGAAAACCTGCTGAAGAATCTGATGCCGTGGCGTAAAGGGCCCTTCTCCCTTTACGGCGTGAATATCGATACCGAATGGCGTTCCGACTGGAAGTGGGAGCGCGTACTGCCGCACCTTTCCGATCTGACCGGGCGTACCATCCTTGATGTCGGCTGCGGCAGCGGATACCACATGTGGCGCATGATTGGCGCCGGCGCTCATCTGGCGGTGGGCATCGACCCCACCCAGCTGTTTCTTTGCCAGTTTGAAGCGGTGCGAAAACTGTTGGGCAACGACCAGCGCGCGCATCTGCTGCCGCTGGGCATTGAGCAGCTTCCGGCGCTCAACGCCTTTGATACCGTCTTTTCGATGGGCGTGCTGTATCACCGCCGCTCTCCGCTCGATCACCTGTGGCAGCTCAAAGATCAGCTGGTTCCCGGCGGCGAGCTGGTGCTGGAGACGCTGGTCGTTGAAGGCGACGAAAATACCGTACTGGTGCCGGGCGACCGCTATGCCCAAATGCGCAACGTCTACTTTATCCCGTCCGCCGCCGCGCTGAAGCAGTGGCTGGAGAAGTGCGGATTTGTCGATGTGCGTATTGTCGATGCGTGCGTCACTTCGACCGACGAGCAGCGCCGCACCGAGTGGATGACCACCGAGTCGCTGGCCGATTTCCTCGATCCGCGCGATAGCAGCAAAACGGTCGAAGGCTATCCGGCCCCGCTGCGCGCGGTGATTATTGCCAGTAAACCGGAAACGCAGCAGTCGTTAGCGGCGAAAAAAAACCGTAGCCAGGGCTAATTCTGGATAAAAAAAGGCCCCTGTTTAATGGGCAGGGGCCTGGTACGGGCAATCATCATATTGGGCGACATGATGTGCAGCAAAAAACGGTTTACTCTCTCTACGCGGTAATTATCTTCTTCATTTCCGCTACCGCTTCGCCATTGACGGCGTAGCGTAAGTATTCATCTGCTTCGGCATCCGTAGACATCGACAATCCGGGATTGCGAAAGCGCATCGGGGACGGTAACCACTGGCCTGCCGAGGTATGCACCTCTTTTACCCCCGCCTGTAAAAATAGCGGCAGGTTGGCGGCGCGCACTCCTGCACCGGCCATAATAATAGGAGTATCGCTTTGGGAAATAAGTTCCCTGATTAATGAAATTCCTTTTTCGGCAGACGCCTGCTGGCCCGAAGTCAGGATACGCTGAACGCCGAGTTCAGCCAGCTCAACGCTGGCCTGGCGCGGGTTGGCGCACATATCAAAGGCCCGGTGAAAGGTGACGGCCAGGGTTCCCGCCGCCGCCATTATTTTTTTCATTCGCGCCCTATCCACCCGACCGTCGGCGTCAAGAATACCGATTACCAGGCCGGGAAAACCGAGATCTTTCACCGCGGCGACATCATCCAGCATCGCGGCAAACTCGCCCGCGGTATAGCAAAAATCACCGCCGCGCGGGCGAATAATCGGATGCACGGGAATAGTCACCGCTTCACGCACCGATTTCAGTACGCCCAGCGAAGGCGTCAGCCCCCCCTCCTGCGGCGCGGCGCATAGCTCGATGCGATCGGCGCCGCGGCGCTGGGCCTCCAGCGCGCACTCCATGCTGTAACAGCAGACTTCCAGTAAGGTCATTCTTCTCTCCGTAGATTGAGCAGGCACGCCAGAATGGCACGATTTCTCCCGGCAGACGCCGCGTAACGTCACACTGTCATCGTTCAGCGTGTTCACTGGCGACAATTTGCTCAATCGACCACGGGTGAAATTTGATCGTCACTTTGCCATCGGTTACCGCCAGGGTTGGATTCGGTAAACGCTCACGCGCACCTTTCGGCGCGCTGGTCTTGACAAAAATACCCGGTTGGCTCAGCCCGTCATCGGACAGCAGCGCCAGCGCGCGGGTATTGAGCGTTTCAGGTTCGCCAGGCAGCACGATTTCAATATGCTCCCAGCCTTCATGCGGATAGCGCTTTTCGCCCGGCCACGGCAGCTCAACGATGCGAAAACGCCAGTGCGCCACGACCACCGGCTCATCCAGGCGGAATAAACAGATGGGCCGGCCGTTAATCACGTTTTCCGACAGCAGCGTGCCGCATTGTTCAAAGCCGCGACGCCAGCGTTCCGCCGTGGTGTTCTGATGACAGCGCAGGGAAATATGGTCGGCATCAAGTGACGTAATATCGAGACCAAGCCGATGAGCTAGCGCGTTTAGCGCCTCGGTAAAGCGCGGCAGGTCCGCGGAAATATCGTTTAATTCATTAATCTGCTGCCAGTTCGCCATCGTAAGCCTCGGTACTCGCTAAAAAGAGCTAATTTATCGCGTTTCCCGCGCCCTACCAACCGACAATCGTCGGCGGCCCCCCGTGAACGGTTATTCGTTGAGCGCGAGGCTTAGCAACCTCTGCGCGGTGCTGACGCGTGGGCGCAAATGCAGTATACTCCCGCCCTAATTTGTCCACATTCCTGCGCCGCCCCCTCTGGGTGACGGCGTGTTAAACGTAAGGTATTTCGGTGAATATTCAGGCTCTTCTCTCAGAAAAAGTCAGTCAGGCCCTGATCGCGGCAGGCGCGTCTGCCGATTGCGAACCTCAGGTCCGCCAGTCAGCAAAAGTCCAGTTCGGCGATTATCAGGCCAACGGCGTGATGGCCGTAGCCAAAAAACTGGGCATGGCGCCGCGACAACTTGCAGAGCAGGTCCTGTCTCATCTCGACCTGAGCGGCATTGCCAGTAAGGTCGAAATCGCCGGTCCCGGCTTTATTAATATTTTCCTCGACCCGGCTTTCCTCGCGGAAAACGTCAGCAGCGCGCTGAAATCCGAACGCCTGGGCGTGGCTCAGCCGCAGGCGCAGACGGTGGTGGTCGATTACTCCGCGCCGAACGTGGCGAAAGAGATGCACGTAGGCCATCTGCGCTCCACGATTATTGGCGATGCCGCGGTGCGTACGCTGGAGTTTCTCGGGCATAAAGTGATCCGCGCGAACCACGTAGGCGACTGGGGCACCCAGTTTGGCATGCTGATCGCGTACCTGGAAAAGCAGCAGCAGGAAAACGCCGGCGAGATGGCGCTGGCCGACCTCGAAGGTTTCTATCGCGAAGCGAAAAAACACTACGACGAAGATGAAGCCTTCGCCGAGCGCGCGCGCAGCTACGTCGTTAAGCTGCAGGGCGGCGACGAGTACTTCCGTGAAATGTGGCGCAAGCTGGTCGATATCACCATGTCGCAAAACCAGCTTACCTATAACCGCCTGAACGTCACTCTGACCCGCGACGACGTGATGGGTGAAAGCCTCTATAACCCGATGCTGCCGGGTATCGTTGCCGATCTGAAAGCCCAAGGTCTGGCGGTAGAAAGCGAAGGCGCGACCGTGGTGTTCCTTGACGAATACAAAAACAAGGAAGGCGAACCGATGGGCGTGATTATCCAGAAGAAGGATGGCGGCTATCTCTACACCACTACCGATATCGCCTGCGCAAAATACCGTTACGAAAACCTGCATGCGGATCGCGTGCTTTACTACATCGACTCTCGGCAGCACCAGCACCTGATGCAGGCGTGGACCATCGTGCGTAAAGCCGGCTACGTGCCGGATTCCGTCCCGCTGGAGCACCACATGTTCGGCATGATGCTCGGCAAGGACGGCAAACCGTTTAAAACCCGCGCCGGCGGCACCGTGAAGCTCGCCGACCTGCTGGACGAAGCGCTGGAACGCGCCCGCCGTCTGGTGGCGGAGAAAAACCCGGATATGCCCGCCGATGAGCTGGAAAAACTGGCGAACGCGGTCGGAATTGGCGCGGTGAAATACGCCGATTTGTCTAAAAACCGCACCACCGACTACATCTTTGACTGGGACAACATGCTGGCCTTTGAGGGCAATACCGCGCCTTATATGCAGTATGCCTATACCCGCGTGCTCTCCGTGTTCCGCAAAGCGGATATTGATGAAAGCACGCTGGCGGCGGCGCCGGTGGTGATCACCGAAGACCGTGAAGCCCAGCTGGCGGCCCGTCTGCTGCAGTTTGAAGAAACCCTGACCGTCGTCGCGCGTGAAGGCACGCCGCACGTCATGTGCTCTTATCTGTACGATCTGGCTGGCCTGTTCTCCGGCTTCTACGAGCACTGCCCGATCCTGAGCGCCGAAAGCGAAGAGACGCGCAACAGCCGCCTGAAGCTGGCACTGCTGACCGCAAAAACGCTGAAGCTGGGTCTGGATACCCTGGGTATCGAAACTGTAGAACGGATGTAAAAACAAACCCGGCGAAAGCCGGGTTTGTTTTATAACGCCTGATGGCGCCGCGCTCATCACATCTGCAACATCCTTGTAGCCCCGGTAAGCGTAAGCGCCACCGGGGAAATTCCGCCCTTCTCAGAAATACTTCCGCAGATACTCCGTCAGGCACAGGATCGCCATCGCCTGGCCATACGGCATCGACGTCAGCGGAATGTCGCGATAAAAATCAAGATTCGAACCCATTCCGGTACCGAACGACGTTTGCAGCAGCTCCCCTTGCGGTGAGATATTCTGCACGATGCCGCGAATCGCTTTTTCCGCCACCTCCGCATACGCCTGACTCACGTAGCGCTTGCGCACCGCTTTGAGGATCCCATAAGCAAAACCGGCGGTCGCCGACGCTTCCAGATAGGAGTCGGGATCGTCAAGCAGCGTATGCCACAGGCCGCTATCGTCCTGACAGCGGGCCAGCGCCGCAATCTGCGCATTCAGCACCTGCACCAGATAACGCCGTACCGCGCTGTTTTCGGGTAAATCCACCAGCTCCAGAAAATCCGGAATAACGATAGTCAGCCAGCTATTGCCGCGCGCCCAGCGGGCTTGGGCGAAATTATGCCGCCCCTCATAGTTCCAGCCGTGGAACCACAGGCCGGTCTCGCGGTCCAGCAGATTCTGCACGTGCAGCAAAAACTGATATACCGCCTCCTCTACGTATTCCGGACGATTAAGCAGCTTGCCGATTTTCGCCAGCGGCAGAACCGTCATCATCAACGTGTCGTCCCACATCTGCTGATGATTCTCTTCCGCCAGGGTGATGTGCTGCATGCCGCCAGATTCGGTGCGCGGCATTTCGTTCATCGCCCACTCCGCCCAGCTATCGAGCCAGGGCAGATACGCGGAGTTACCCGTCTCTTCGTAGCGGTATGCCAGGGTGAGAAACGGCGCCATGGTGTTGACGTTTTTGGTGGTCGCGCCCTCGGCAAAGCGATCGGCAAACCAGCTATCGATAATGTCGCGCATCGCGGTATCGCCGGTCTGCTGGTAGTACTGATAAATACCGTACAGGCCGACGCCGTGTGTCCACTCCCAGCCGTTCCACCCTTTGGTGTCAATAACGCGTCCGTCGTCCAGCCGCAGTAAAAATTGCCCGCTTTCGTCCTTAATGTTGACCAGATTGCGCGTCACCTTCTGAATCAGCGCCTGCAGTTCATTGCGGGCGATAAAACGCTCCGGCTGGCGCAGTAGTGGGCTATGTTTGACAGGCCAAACTTTCATATCCTTAACCTCTGTTATATGTCGAATTCATGGCTGAACGCTGCTTCAGCGCTGGCGCGGCGGGTTTATTCCGATTCAGATAACCAATATTGTTGTTTCCCCACAGGGCGTCGTACGGCATCCCGGCCAGCATCTCCACCACTTCACGATCCTCGGCGCTTGCCAGTTCCGGCTGAGCGCGGCCTGATTCACGCATTTTCAGCGTTTCCGCACGCAGGACGCTGTGGGTTTGCAGATTGAGCTTAAAGCGCAGGGACACGAGGAAACCGCAGGCCAGCACCACTAAAGTACCGACGCTGAGGATCAGCAGAATGGTATGGCTCACTTCATAGGGCTGCGTTTTCTGCCCGGAGACAAAGCCCGACATCTGCATGATGATCCCCACCAGCATCACGGCGCCGGCCTGGGACGCCTTACGCGTCAGGGTCATAATCCCGGCGAAGATGCCTTCGCGGCGCTGGCCGGTGATCACTTCGTCCACGTCGGCAATATAGGTGTAGGTGTTCCACGGAACATAGTTGATGCCGCCGCGCCCCAGGCCAGCCACCGCGGATATCAGCAGCAGTAGCGAATAAACATCGCTAAGGCCAGCGTAGTACAGCACCGCGTAGGAGAGCGAACTCAGGCCGAACAGCACCACCACCATACGGTACGATGGCGCCGGCCCGAAGCGAATGCACAGCGGGATCATGGCGATAACCGCGATAAACTGGAAGATTGCCATGGTACCGAGCAGGTTGGAGGCCATCGAGGCTTCCTGCAGCAACACAAACACCACGTAGTAGGTAAAGACCGCATTGAACACATCCTGGGCGATATAGCCTCCCAGATACATGCCCAGATGCTGACGAAAAATTTTAATTCGCAGGGTCGAACTTAACTCAATAAACAGGCGGTTAAGGCTCTGAGACAGCGTCAGGTTTTGTTTCTCCTCTTCAGCGCGTAGCGCGGCTTCCGTCCACTCTTCACGCGGGCGTTCCCAGGTAAAGAACCAGACAAATGTCAGCATCATCGCGCACAGTACCGAGAACACCAGGCTGGCGTAAAAGAAAGAAACGGCGTTGTCTTTGCCGAAGATAGTCAGCAGCACGCCCGGCAGGAACGAAGCCAGAATCGCTGACATCTGGGCCATTGAAATACGCGCGCCGGAGAATTTTGTTTTCTGTTTAAAATCATCGGTCATTTCCGGCACCAGCGTTTCATACGGCACCAGAATCATGGTGTAGACAATATCAAACAGCAGATAGGTCAGCAGGTAGTACCAGAACCCCATATCCCCTACCCACATGATGGAGTAGCTAAATACGCAGGGGATGCCGAGCAGGATGAAGAACTTGCGTCTGCCAAAACGTTTCCCCAGCCAGGTCGAGCCAAAGTTATCCGTCAGGAAGCCCATCAGCGGACTGATCACCGCATCCAGCACCCTGGCGGTGGCAAAAATAAGCGTCGCTTCGATAGGGGAAAGACCGCAAAAGGTGGTGTAGAAGTAGAGCAGCCATGCTGCTGTAAGTGCGGTTGTCCCCGCACCAAGGAAATCGCCCGATCCATAGGCAAGGTAGTTAACCAAACCGATTTTACGTGTTTTCATCGCCGTAAATCCTGTGTCTTTTTTTAGAGAACTCCGAACCGCTTTTTGGCCCATTCAGCCAAAAGGGGTTGATACATGGCTACATTAAGAACATGGGAACGGCGTTACCTTTTCATTTTTGCCAGCCAAAAGCGTTCACTGGCAAAAACACAAAGAGTCGATGAACGCGCCTCACTGATTTATAAAACAGCGTTTCTTTTAATACAAAAGATCGGACCAAAATTTGCGAGGTGACAGCCAAAAAGGCCTTGCGTCGAGGAGAATCTGCGCCTGGTTTTTCGCCGCGGATAAACCTTGCGAAAGCTAAGGAATCGGAGTAAAGACAATAGAAAGGGTTATTTCGCGTATCTCAAGGAGGCTTGATGCCCTACTCACATCTATTGGTCGCCGTGGCGCCAACCCCGGAAAGCCGGGTCCTCATTCAGAAAGCCGTCTCAATCGCCCGTCCGGTTAATGCGAAAGTCAGCCTGATCACGCTGGCAATCGATCCGGAGTTGTACAACCAGTTTGCGGCGCCGATGATGGAAAATTTACGCGAAGTCATGCAGGAAGAGACGCGCGGTTTTCTGGCCGAACTCGCCCGCCACGCCGACTACCCTATCGAAAAAATGACCATCGCCAGCGGCGGGATTGCTCATCACGTGAAGGATTTTTGTCGGCAGCATCGCGTTGACCTGGTGATTTGCGGTAACCATAACCAGAGCCTGTTTTCTCGCGCAACCTGTTCGGCGAAAGATATCGTTGGCAGCAGCGGCGTTGACGTGCTGCTGGTGTGTCTGGAAAAAGGTTAGCGCCGGGGAAGCGCTAACCGTCGTTGCCTCAGGCAAGTTTGGGGAAAGTTGCGACCTTACGCGCTAAGTGACTCTCCTCACTGCCTGGCTCAATCTCCTTTAGATCGGCAATAAACCGCTCCTGCCAGCGATGGATATCGTTATCCTTAATCACCGCCAGCATGGCCGAATGGCGGGCTATACGCTCGGCCAGCGGCATGGTTAGCGCCTGATCCAGCGCTGCGGCGACCTCGTCGCGATCGTAAGGATTGACGATTAAGGCCGTCGGCAGCTCGTTCGCCGCGCCGGCAAACTGCGACAGCACCAGCACGCCCGGATTTTGCGGGTCCTGCGCGGCAACATACTCTTTCGCCACCAGATTCATCCCATCGCGCAGCGGCGTAACCAGCCCGACGTCCGAGTAGCGGAAGATTTTCATCAGCAGCTTGCGTTCAAAGTGCTGGTTCAGGTAGTAAAGCGGAGTCCAGCCCAGCTGGCCATACCGGCCGTTAATGCGTCCGGCTGCGGTTTCCAGCTGGTGACGAATATCCTGATAGGCCTGAACATCGCCGCGCGACGTCGGCGCAATCTGGGTATAGCGAATCTTACCGTGATGATGCGGATAGTTTTCAAGCAGCGCCTCGTAGGCGAGAAAACGCTCCGGCAGCCCCTTCGAATAATCCAGCCGCTCGACGGAAAAGATATTCTGCACGCTTTTCAGTTCGCTTTTCAGCTGCGCCAGCTTGGGCGGCAGCGGCCCTTTTGCGCTGCGCGCTATCTCTTCCGGATCGATACCGATTGGGTAGACTTCGGTCTGGAAAGGTTTGCCCCAGGCCACATGTTTTTTACCGCCGCGCGTCGTCAGACGGGTCTGCATCGATACGCAGTCCAGAAACGCCAGTCGGTCGCTCTCGGTCTGGAAGCCCAGTAAATCGTAATCGCAAAGCTGTTCCAGCAGCTCCGCGTGCGGCGGCAGCGCGTTAAAGACTTCCGGCGTCGGGAACGGAATATGTAAAAAGAAGCCGATGCGGTTATTGACGCCGCGCTGGCGCAGTTCGCTGGCCAACGGCAGCAGGTGGTAATCGTGGATCCAGACAATATCGTCAGCTTCGATCAGCGGCAGCAGCTTATCGGCCAGCTTCGCGTTGACACGCTGATAGCCCTCCCAGGCTTCACGCTGAAAATCGACCAGATCAAGACGATAATGGAATGCGGGCCATAGCACGGCGTTGGAAAAGCGGTTGTAATATTCGTCGTGATCCTGCTCGCTAAGGTTGAAAGAGGCCCAGGTTATATTTCCCTGAGTCACTTTTTTTAGCGGCTGCTGGTCATCACCGATTTCCCCACTCCAGCCGAACCACAATCCTCCGGCTGCTTTTAATGCCCCCATAATCCCCACGGCAAGGCCACCGGCGCTGGCCTTTTTATCATCCGGCGGGGCAATACGATTAGATACTACGACTAAGCGACTCATAGCCATCTCTCCTGTCGGTTAGCGCATCTGGTTGTTGCCCATGATTCGCGATGTTACTAATCCAAAGATGAACAGCGGCGACATCCGGCAGACGCCAACGCGCCTGGGTCTCGCCGCCGCCCACTTTGACCGATACGCCACTCAGTTGATTGACGACGCTAAAACCCGCTTCATCGGTTAAATCATCACCGACAAATACCGGCTTGCGCCCTCTGAATGGAGCTTCCTGCATAAAAGCGGCTATCGCTTCACCCTTATTCACTCCGCGCGGTTTGATCTCCACCACGCACTTGCCCGGCTGTAAAGCCAGAATGGGATGGCGCTGCACGACGGCTTGCGCCAGCGCCAGCACCGCGTGCTGATGCTCCGGCGCCTGACGGTAGTGCAGCGCAAAAGCCATCCCCTTACTTTCCAGTTCGCATCCCGGCAACGCATCCAGCGCCGCGGTCAGTTCCGCCGACAGCGCCTTCAGGAGGGAATCAGGTAAAGAGACAATATGCGTTTTACCATTGATGTCACGGCGTTCAGCCCCGTGGACACCGGCAAGCGGCAGCCGGTAAGGACGGGTAAGCTCATCCAGCTCAACCATTGAGCGCCCTGAAATCAATGCCACCGCGCCGTTATGCTGCTGCACGAGCTGGCGCAGCGTCTGCAGAACATCGGCAGGAATGACCACCTGATCGGGATGGGGTTTGATACCGGCAAGGGTACCGTCGAGGTCAAAGAAAAAAGCGCAGTTTCCGGTTAACGCAGGCGGTACATAAATCTGGTCAGCCACCCTGTTTCCTCCTTATCATGGCCAGCAACATGCTGGGTGTTAATTTATTGTAGCCATGTAAGTATAGACAGTGTGACCAGCCTCGCCATTTTTGATAGTCATTGCCAGCGCAACGAGCGCTGGCAATGGATTAGGATTAAACTGAAAAGTTGACCTGGATTAAACGGCGCGCTTCGCTTTCTGTTTGTAGCGGTCAAAGATAACCGCCGCCAGCAAAATCACGCCGCGAACGACATACTGCGAGAACGGCGAGATGTTCAGCAGGTTCATCGCGTTCTCCACCGTCCCCAGGATCAGGATCCCGGCCACCACGTAGGAGATCTTACCGATCCCGCCCTTCAGCGATACGCCCCCCAGCACGCAGGCCGAGATAACAATCAGCTCATAGCCAATCGAGGTCATCGGCTGACCGCTGGTCATACGGGAAGCCAGGATAATGCCTGCCGCGGCAGAAACCAGGCCGGAAAGGACGAAAATAATGATCTTGGTCCGCACCACCGGCACGCCCGCCAGACGCGCAGCTTCTTCGTTGCCGCCAATCGCCAGGGTATTACGGCCGAAGGTGGTTTTATTGAGCAACAGGCCGAAGACAATCAGGCAGGCTACGGTCAGCCAGATAGGCGCTGGCAGACCAAACCAGTTGGCGTATCCGAGAGTAAAGAAGCGCTCGTCTTCAATCCCTACCGCCTTACCGTCAGAGATGATATAGGCCAGACCGCGAACGATCTGCATGGTCGCCAGGGTGGTGATCAGGGCGTTAATCTTCAGGCGGGCAATCACAAAACCGTTTACCAGACCGCTCAGCGCCCCGAGCAGCAGACCGGCGCCGATGCCAATCCACATGCTCTCTGTCAGGTTAATCACCACCGCCGTGGTCACCCCGGCGCAGGCGATAACCGAGGCGACCGACAGGTCAAAGTCGCCGGATGCCAGGCAAAACAGCATCCCGCAGGCCACCATTCCGGACATAGAAATAGCCAACCCCAGGCCTTTCATATTGATAAATGAGGCAAAATTAGGCACAAAAATGACGCAGCCAATAAACAGCACCGCAAAAACAACCAGCATGCCGAACTGATCCCAGACGCGGGAGAAGCTAAAAGCCGACCGGGTAGTACCTGAAGTAGTAACTGATGACATCATAGACTCCTTACTCAGGCGACCGCCTGGCTCACTTTTGGCATCGCAAGGCTCAATGCCTGCTGTTCATTCGCATGTTCATGCAGCAGTTCTCCGGCAATCTCACCCTCACGCATAACCACGATGCGATCGGCAACGCCGAGAACTTCCGGTAAATCGCTGGAGGCAAAGACCACCGCGACGCCAGATGCCGCTAATGCATAGATAACGTTGTAGATTTCGTGCTTAGCGCCCACGTCAATACCGCGCGTTGGCTCATCAAGCAGGATGACTTTCATCTCTTCCGACAGCCAGCGGCCAAGGATCGCCTTCTGCTGATTGCCGCCGGAGAGGTTCATAATCAGCTGCTCGGCGCCGGGCGTTTTGATATTCAGCGATTTAATGTGCTGGTCGGCGTTCTGCGCTTCCCAGGCGTTGTTGATAACGCAGCCGGCGAGAATATGCTTGCGCCGAGCGCTGATATTGATGTTGTCGCGCACCGAATGGACCGGAATTATGCCCTCCGCTTTACGGTCTTCCGGGCAGAGCATCATCCCGGCCTGAATCGCCTGGGCTGGCTTACGAATATCAATGGCCTCGCCGTCGATATAAACCTGACCGCCGGTTATTCTGCTGCCGCCGAATAAGCCTTTCATCAGCTCGCTGCGCCCAGCGCCGACCAGCCCAAACAGGCCGACGATTTCTCCGCTGCGCACCGACAGACTGACGGGCTGGCGCACGCCGGGCGCCTTCACCTGCTCAAGACGCAAACGCTCTTTGCCATATTCACGCGGCTGCCAGCCGTAGATATCGCCCAGTTCGCGCCCCACCATCGCCTGGACCAGCGCGTCGTGGTTAACCTCCTGCATATTGTCAAAGGTGCGCACGTAGCGGCCATCTTTGAATACCGTAATGGCGTCGCTTAACGCAAAGATCTCCTCCATACGGTGGGAAACGTAAATAATGACCCGTCCTTCCTGGCGCAGCTCGCGGATCACCCGAAACAGGTTTTCAATTTCTCGCGCCGAAAGGGAGCTGGTCGGCTCATCAAAGGCGATAATTTTGGCGTTGCGCGCCAGCGCTTTAGCGATCTCCACCATTTGCCACTGGCCGATAGAGAGATATTTGAGCGGCGTTTCCGGGTCGATATCGAGCCCCAGATGTTTAAGCTGCAGGCCTGCTTCATAATTCAGCAGCGACCGATTCACAATCCCGCCTTTATGCGGCAGCTGACCGAGGTAGATATTTTCCGCCACGGTCATTTCCGGAATCAGATGCAGCTCCTGATAGATAATCGCCACCCCGGCGTTCAGCGCCTCGGTGGTGTGATTGAACGTCATCTGCTGACCGCGGATCTGCAGGCTGCCGGCCGTCGGTATGTAGTTGCCGCTGAGAATTTTCAGCAGCGTGGATTTCCCGGCGCCGTTTTCTCCCATCAGGGCGTGAACCTGTCCGGCATAGCAGCCAAAGCTAATGTCGGACAGCGCTTTAACGCCCGGGAAGGTCATGGTGATGCCGTGAAATGAGAGATAAGGGGTAGACTGTTGCATAACGACTCCGCTTTTCTGTACGGAGCCCCTCGCGCACTGCGAGAGGCCCGGTCAACCGGCCTTACAGCCCTTTTTTCGCCAGCTCTTCTTTAAAGTTGTCACGGGTAATTAGCACCACGTCGGTTACCGCGGTGAATTTCGGCGGCTCAACGTCTTTCGTTACCCAGTTGTAAAGCATCTCGCTGGTTTTATAGCCGTGAATATCCGGGCTTGGCAGCAGAGAGCCGTAGAAGCCGGTGGCCTGGGCTTTAGAAAGCTCGTTCACCGCATCAACGCCGTTAATACCGATACCGATAACGTCAGGGGCTTTAAAGCCCTGGCCTTCGGTCGCGCGCACGCCGCCCAGCACGGTATTGTCGTTCATGCCGACGATCAGCCAGTGCTTAACATTCGGATGTTGAACCAGCATGGAGTTACCGGCGTCAAACGCGCCGGGGATGTCGTTAGATTTGGTTGGCACGCGATAGATTTGTTGCTCCGGGAAGCCGGCGGCTTTCAGCGCGTCGATAGATCCGGTGGTACGGCGGCGGGCGGTATCCAGCTCATCGGCAGTGATAGCCATAACCGCGGTGTCTTTTACATCCCAACCGCGTTTTTGCATCTCTTTATACAGTTCCTGCCCCTGACGCGCGCCGATTTCGCTGGCCGCCATCATCACCAGCGGTACGCTGTCCATCGGTTTGCCTTTGGCGTTGACGAACTGGTCATCGACGGTAATCACTTTCATATCATAGCCGCGCGCTTTGGCGACAATAGCCGCCCCGAGTTTTGGGTCCGGGGTGCAAATGACGAAGCCCTTGGCTCCGCTGGCCGCCAGGCTATCAATCGCGTTAAGGGTTTTCTCGCCGTCGGGAACAGCGATTTTAATCACATCGAAACCTAAATCTTTACCGGCCTTATCGGCAAATTTCCACTCTGTTTGAAACCATGGCTCTTCAGGCTGTTTCACCAGAAAACCCAGCTTCAGCGTCTCAGCCATAGCTGATTGTGACATAACTGCGGCAAGACCAATCGCCGCCAGCGCTTTAGTAAATTTGTGCATGGTAAACTCCAGCTTTAATTCGCTTTTATGTAGGGAAAAATAAGACTTAAATTTTTTATCGGACGAAAAACAAGGCATTAGGAAAATCTCAATCATGAGTGCCGTTGTTTAAATAGTATTAACCGGAAATTATTTCTCCATACGAGAGCCCAATCACATCGCGGAATTACAGTAATTGCGTACATATAAACAGCGAAAAAAGACATAAAAAAAGCGCTAATTGTCAGACAATTAGCGCGGGCCGTAGCAATATTCTCTATATCATCAGCAGAGTTATCCCTGGAGAGATCGCCATTGGCAATAAATGTGCTCCGCATGATCGCGAACAGGTGCCTCGTCCCCCAATAAACGGGCGGCGACGGTGAACGAAAAATCAAAAACGTGCCCTAACCCTTTACCGCTGATCAAATTCCCGTCTTCCACCACTGCCTGGTCAACGTACTCGCCGTCGGAGACGTCTTGCCATAGCTCTCCCGAACAGACGTAGCGACGCCCCTTCAGCAGGCCGTTGCCGCCAAGGACTCTCGCGGCTGCCGAACAGATTGGGCAGATCAGCTTTCCCGCTTCATCGTGGGCCGAGATAAACGCCACGACGGCCTGACTGGCGGCCAAATTCACGCTTCCCTGCGGACCGCCAGGCAGAACCACCGCGTCGTATAGCGCGCCGGCGCGTTCCGTTAGCGTGCTGTCCGCCACCATGGGGATATCATGGTAGCTCACTACCGCGCGCGACTCGGCGCAGGCGAGCAGTTCAACATTGAGATGCAAGCGACGAAGAATATCAATAACCACAATCGCTTCGCCTTCCTCAAAACCCGGCGCCAGCAGCACCGCAACTTTTTTCATTTCCGTCTCCTTCAGATAGCCAGGTAGCAATAATGTGTTTACAAACACAGCATTTTTTTAAATTAACGTCATCATCTGCTCTTTGTTACATGAGCCAGGACGACCCCGCTGATTTTCTTACTCGCAGGCTATCACAAAAAAGAACGATGAATCACTATTTTTAAAACGAAATTTCACTAAAATTACTAGCACTACTATTAATTAGTGAGAGCTCGAAATAAAAATACATAAAATCATCCAGATAAATTTAAATCCGATGCTAAATCTCAGCATTTTCTCTAACAAAAAACCATTATATAAAGATATCTACCGATGCTGTAACCAAATGTAAATATCAGAAATTGAGAGTTTTCTTAATTGAAATATAGCGCTATTCTATATCCGTTGAGATAAGAAATTTAATACACAGGCATACGTAGAAGCTCTGAATATTATTATTCAGAGCTATCTTCCTGTGCCCCATAATTTCTACGCAGCCCTGCTATAGATGCGTCAGGATATGACGCCAGCCCCTCCAAAGAGAATAAGGATATTTGTATGGTCGTTCCACGAATGGTCCAAAAGCTAAATAACCAGATGAATCTTGAGTTCCATACCTCAAATTTATATCTGCATTTGAGCGAGTGGTGTACCCAGCACCGGTTGAACGGTACCGCCACTTTTCTCCGTAACCGAGCGCAAGCCAGCATAACGCAAATGATGCGGGTCTTTGATTTTATGAAAAAATCAGGCGCCTGGCCCGTGGTCAAAGCGCAAGATACCTACAGCGCTGAATGCACATCGCTTGAAGACCTCTTTAGCAAAACCGTTGAGGATTATCAGCAGCGCAGCAGCATACTCTCCAGCCTGGCGGAAGAGGCGAAGGCGCAAAGCGATGCGCCAACCCTGCGCTTTCTGACGCTGCTTGCGGAACAACAGGATCGGGATGGCATGCTGCTGGAGACGATTCTTGACGAAGTACGCCATGCGGAAAAAGCCGGGACCAGCGAACAACAAACCGATCGTTACCTGCTCGATCTGGTCAGCAACCAGCGCGGCTAACCCCATACTGGCGGGGATACGTCGCCTGTTCGCGCCCGCACTCGCTTTATCCTACCTCCCCTGCTCACCCTCTTTTTCGGCGCTTCGGCGCCGTTTTTTATTCCTGAAAAGCATTAAAAAGTTTTAACCAGATCTCATTCCCGCTCAGCCGGAGGAATTAGCAGGGTATTGGTGATCTGGATCACGTTTAAAACCATGAGTTAATAATATAAAAACATTGTTTCAAAAATTTAAAACACGGAGTTTATTTTAATGGCAAGATATACGGCTTCAGCCTCACAGGGGCTGCAGGGAAGACCGATTTTGTTACGCCATCAGTTAGCCTACGGCGGCGGGAATTTGCTGGGAAGCGGCGCACTGGCGATCAGCGGCGCATGGCTGCTCTATTTTTATACAACCTTCTGCGGGCTGACGCTGATCGAAGCCTCCTTTATCTTTTCCGTCGCCAGTATTATTGACGCAATTAGTAACCCGCTTATGGGTTATCTCACCGATAACTTTGGCAAAACGCGGCTGGGTAAACGCTTCGGTCGTCGCCGCTTCTTTTTATTGATTGGCATTCCGCTGATGATGTTCTACCCGCTGCTGTGGGTAGAAGGCCTCGGCTTCTGGTACTACCTGTGCACCTACGTCGTCTTTGAAATCATTTATACCTCGATTATGGTCCCCTATGAAACATTGGCGACCGAAATGACAGACGATTTCTCACTGCGTTCGAAACTGACCGGTTACAAAGCGATTTTCGGCAAACTGGCCAACTTCCTGGCGGCCTTTATCCCGGGACAGTTTATCCTGCTCTATGGGAAAGAATCCGCGACCCCGTTCTTCCTGACCGGGCTCACCTACGGCGTCATTCTCATCGTGGCCATCTCCTGCCTGTGGTACTGCAGCTGGGAGCGTCCGCGAGAAGAAGAAATGAGCAAAGGAAAGAAAAAGGGGCTGCTCAGTACGCTGCTGATGCTGGCGAAAGATATGCGCTCCACGTTTTATCTGCGCGTATTCCGTAAACACCTTGGTATGTATCTCTGCGGCTTCGGCGCCGAGTGGCTGTTTGCGTCGATCTTCACTTACTTCGTTATCTTCGTGCTGCAGCACGATCCGGCGATGGTGGCCGGCCTCAACAGTCTGAACTCCATTCTGCAGCTGGTATCAACCGCCCTGTTTATCGGCCTGTGCGTGAAGAAAGGCTTCAGTAAACCTTATATTCTGGCGCTGAGCGTGGTTATCTTTGCCGTACTGCTCTACACCTCGCTGTGGTTCTTCCATCTGCCAGCACACCTGGCAACCATTCTTATGTTTGGCATTACCGTACTGTTCGGCCTGGGCACCGGCGGCGTGTACTACATTCCGTGGACCGTTTACACCTTTTTGGCGGATGTCGATGAAATCTATACCGGCCGTCGCCGCGAAGGGATCTATGCGGGAGCAATGACCTTCTCCGGTAAAATTTTGCGCTCTATCATCGTCTTTTCCATGGGGGCGATCCTCAGCTTCTACGGATTCCAGTCGAAGGCGCATACGCAGCCTGAAAGCGCGGTCACCGCGATTGCGGTTGTGTTCTGCGCGGGGGTGATTCTGCTCGCTCTGGCAGCCATTGTGTTCAGTAAGCAGATGAAGCTCGATCGTAAGGCGCACCTGGTGGTGTTGCAGGAGGTCGCGCGCATTAAGGCAGGTGGTAAGATCGGCGATATCGCGCCGGAGGTTCGCCTTATCGTGGAAGATTTAGTCGGTCATCGCTACGAAGAGTGCTGGGGCAACAGCAAGCTGTTTAAAGATACCCAGAAAGGCGCCATTCAAACCGCCGTATCCCACTAATCGGTTAAAACGCCCCGCGATCGCAATGATGACGGGGCTAACGCAGCTAGTGCGCTTCTTCCTGCGGGGTGAATTTCAGTTCAATCAGCGCGATGGCCTTTTGTACCGCCCGCAGGGTCACCGGGTCAGCCGACGCCGGGTGGCTGGCGAAATCGATAGCTTTCAGCTGGGTGGTCATTTTTTCGCGTACCTCGACAGGGGCGATAATATCAATGACATCGAGGATCTGTTTGATGACTAACTGGCAGGCAACCACGTCAGAAACCAGTTCGTCGTGTTCGGTAAGATGTTGAGACATGTTTCACTCCTTTTTTCAGGAGCGTAATAGTAACCTAAATCGTGGAATATAAAAAAACCTGCCGCAGCAGGTTTTTTATCAGAACATACCGCCAGGCGGTACGTCTTTGAAGGTTTTGCAGTAGTTTTCGAACATGCTCTTCAGGATTTTGCGCAGTTTCATGGTTGACTCCATTTTTTGTTATGCAGGTGTTAATGTCTTTACGGCTATAATATGACTTACATCACAAAAATCAATCAAAACGTGCGCAAAATCACCTATTTTTTACAAAAATAATTTAATTGTTAAACAACAGTGAGCGGAACCGAAGCGTTAAGCACTGAACGCTGCGGACAACTCTGCGCTCTCTTTGCTATGGCAGCGACACAATAATGAGTACAAACACCTCTTCCAGGGATGACCGTTCTTTTTCAGGGCCTGCGCTGCTGGTGGCTGGCGCCTTTTTTATGGAGTTTCTCGACGGCACGGTGATTGCCACCGCCCTGCCCGACATGGCGAAAGATTTTGGCGTGACGGCGGTCGACCTCAATATCGGGATTAGCGCCTATCTTATTACCCTTGCGGTCCTGATACCGGCCAGCGGCTGGATCGCCGATCGTTTCGGCGCCCGGAAAATCTTTACTCTGGCGCTGGCGATTTTTACCCTGGCTTCGGTGTTTTGCGGGCTGTCGACCCATGTTGATGTGTTCGTCGCGATGCGCATTCTTCAGGGGATAGGCGGCGCGCTGATGGTACCCGTTGGCCGGCTGGCGGTGCTGCGAACCACACCGAAACATCAGCTGATTAAGGCGATTGCTACCCTGACCTGGCCGGCGCTGGTCGCGCCAATTATTGGCCCGCCGCTGGGCGGATTTATTACCCGCTACGCCAGCTGGCACTGGATATTCTTTATTAACGTTCCGCTCGGGCTTATCGCTATCGCCCTGTCGCTGCGCATCATTCCCAATATTCGCGAAGATGAGCGCCGTCCTTTCGATCTGCCCGGCTTTCTTGCCACCTCGGTGGCGATGATTAGCCTGGTTGCCGCCATGGAGCTTCTCGGCGAGCGCCAGCCTCTGGGTTGGCACACCCTGGCGCTGCTGGCGTTAGGCCTTGGGTGTATGCTCTTCTCGCTGCGGCATTTCCGTCGAACCGCGTGGCCGATGGTGCGCCTTGATGCGCTACAGATCCCCACCTTCAGGGTCACCATGTACGGCGGTTCCCTGTTCCGCGCCTCGATTAGCGCCGTGCCGTTTCTGCTGCCGCTGCTGTTCCAGGTCGGATTTGGTATGGACCCCTTCCACTCGGGGCTGCTGGTGCTGGCCGTGTTTGTCGGCAACTTAACCATCAAGCCCCTCACAACGCCGCTGATCCGCTGGTTGGGCTTTCGCCGCCTGCTGCTGATTAACGGCGCATTAAACGTTTTCTCGCTGTTGGCCTGCGCTTTTTTAACCCCGCAAACGCCGGTTTGGCTGATCCTGGTGATTCTGTATCTTGGCGGCGTTTTCCGTTCTATCCAATTTACCGGCATCAGCACGCTCGCGTTTGCCGATGTACCTGCCACGCAAATGAGCTATGCCAATACCCTGTTCAGCACCGCTTCACAGCTGGCCGTTGGGCTTGGGATCACGCTCGGCGCGATTGGTATTCGTCTTGGGGAAGCGTTCAGCGACTGGTTTACGCTTTCTCACCTGCCGGGCATCAGCTTCCGCCTGTCGTTTATTTTTATTGCGTTGATTTGCCTGGTAGGAATGATTGATAGCCTGCATTTGAGCAGAGAAGCGGGTAGCAGCGTATCGAACAAAAGAAGTAGATAAAGAAAAGGCCAGCAGCGCTGGCCTGAAAATTCATACTGATCGGATATTAACCGACGATCTGGCGAACGAACGCTTCGATCTCTTTATTCTGGCAATTCTCAAAGAAACACTGCTGGAAACGAGGGCCAGAAACGGCGGTTTTTACCAGCTCCGGATCGATGGCGCGCAGCGTATCCAGGTAGTTCTCCTTAACAACCGCAGCTTTCACCGTGTTCAGGATCCCGGCATTACGTACCTGAGGCTCTTTACGCTCCGGCGGATAACCTTCGCCGTTGCGACCGGTGAAGGCTTTTTCAAAGATAAAGCGGACGTTCAGCTCCGCGCCCCAGCCAAACCCTTTCGCAAACGGCAGAGAAAGCGCGTTACCGTTGTTGATCTGCGCAAACAGGAAGGCATCCGCAGGATCGATGCAGTAGCCGCAAACCACGCCCGGGTGAATATTCAGCGACATCAGCGCGCCCTGGCCCGTGCCGCAGCCGGTCACGACAAAATCGACCGCTTTCGAATTCAGCAGGATGCTGGCCATGATCCCCAGATGGATATAGGTCAGGTGATGGTCGTTTTCATCGCTCATCCCGACGTTGTAAACCGGGAAACCTTTCTCGTCAGCAACGGCGTTTAACTCATTGAGGATGATGGCGTTTTTGTTCGCCTGGCTGTTTTCCATCATCAGTGCGATTTTCATGCTTTACTCTCCTGAATGCTGTGCGGGCACTCCCGCGATAGTTCGTTAGCGTTGCTAAGAACAATACTACCTTACGAACAGACTTTCAAATTTTATGAAAAGTTGTTTTATAAATTGCATCTCGCCTCACACTTTTGACTTCCGTCCCCTGCCGGTAAGGCGTCGTCCCCCGCGCCCGTCTCAGGCTCATCCAGTCACGGTTGCCTGGCAGGTCAATTCTCGCCGCTAAATTTGATCTGCCGATTAATGGCTTAAAATATTAAATTAAAACCATTCTCATTATTTTTAAATCGCCAATGCGTGTTATTCCCATTTGCATTATTAATAAATGATTTTATTAATTTACTTTTTGCAAATAAATTAATAACAAATTATAGTGAGCGCACAATAATCCTTAATTCTATTTTCCCGGAGCGGCCTGATGCTAAAAAATGAAATGATCGAAAAGCTGAATGCGCAGATGAACCTCGAACTTTATTCTTCTCTGCTTTATCAGCAAATGAGCGCCTGGTGCAGCTATCACAGTTTTGAAGGCGCCGCCGCGTTTCTGCGCCGCCACGCGCAGGAAGAGATGACCCATATGCAGCGCCTGTTCGACTATCTGACCGATACCGGTAGCCTGCCCAGCATCACCGCTATCGCTTCGCCGGTTGCCGAATATACCTCTCTGGATGAGCTGTTTCGCGCGACCTATGAACATGAACAGTTGATTACGCAGAAAATTAACGAACTGGCCCATGCGGCGATGACCAGCCAGGATTATCCAACATTTAATTTCCTGCAGTGGTACGTTGCTGAACAGCACGAAGAAGAGAAACTGTTTAAATCCGTTATTGATAAACTGTCCCTCGCCGGCAAAAGCGGCGAAGGCCTGTATTTTATTGATAAAGAGCTGGCAACGCTCGATACGCAAAATTAATAAAGACGGCAGCGAGGCTCAGCGCTCGCTGCCAAATTAATGGCGGCAAATTTTACTTTCGTGCGTATTAAACCCTTCATCAACGGCAATAAACTTGCCTTTTTTCTGCAAAAACGCCACCAGCTCCGCCGCGCTCAGATTTTCCGCCGAGCAGGTATGGAATCGAGCCTCTTTCCCGAAACGGGCGATAATCGCCGCTTCCAGCGTAGCAACAGTGTAAGACTCGTCTGATGAAATCATCATTTGCAGCACTTCGTGACCATGAATTGATGGCATAACCCCTCCCGTAAACCCCGAAGAGTAAACCAGCCGCAGCGGCAGGTTATTGCGCCAGCGCAGCTTTAGCGCAACCCTTTGTGGTGTAAATTTTTCATTACGCTATCTGTAACCCTCATTTGACGAACTCACTGATTTCACATACTCTGCGCGGCATAATTAATTGTGTAATCCGTGATGGATAGAGAAAAGCGTGAAGAACCGCACTCTGGGTAGTATTTTAATCGTTGCCGGCACCACCATCGGCGCCGGGATGTTAGCGATGCCGCTGGCGTCGGCGGGCGTCGGTTTCGGCGTCACCTTAGGTTTGCTGATAACGCTGTGGGCGCTGATGTGTTACACCGCCTTACTGCTGCTGGAAGTGTATCAACACGTGCCGGCGGATATGGGGCTGGGTTCGCTGGCGGCTCGCTATCTGGGCCGTTACGGGCAGTGGGCTACCGGTTTTTGCATGCTGTTTCTGCTGTACGCGCTCACCGCCGCCTATATCAGCGGCGCCGGCGAGCTGCTGGCTTCCAGCCTCAATCAGTGGCTGGACTGGCGCCTGCCTCCCGCGGCAGGTGTCCTGATTTTTACCGGGATCGGCGGAACGGTAGTGTGCATCGGGACCTCGCTGGTCGATCTTTTCAACCGCTTTTTATTCAGCGCCAAAATTATCTTTCTCGCCATTATGCTGGCTCTTCTGCTGCCGCATATTCACCAGATAAATCTGCTGACTCTGCCGCTACAGCAGGGACTGGCGCTGTCGGCCATTCCGGTGATTTTTACTTCCTTTGGTTTTCACGGCAGCATACCCAGTATTGTGAGTTATCTGGGCGGAGATATTCGCAAGCTGCGCCGGGTATTTGTCATCGGGAGCTTTATTCCCCTGGTCGCCTATATTTTCTGGCAGCTGGCGACGCTTGGCAGTATTGACTCCCCGGTATTTACCGCGCTGCTGGCAAAAAATGCCGGGCTTAATGGCCTGCTGGAAGCGATCCGTGAAGTGGTTGCCTCGGCGCATGTTGAGCTGGCGGTACACTTGTTTGCCGATCTGGCGCTGGCGACGTCGTTCCTCGGCGTGGCGCTTGGGTTGTTCGACTATCTGGCCGATCTGTTTCAACGCCAGAACAGCGCCGCAGGACGGTTACAGAGCGGTCTGATTACCTTTTTGCCTCCGCTGGCCTTCGCGCTATTTTATCCACGCGGCTTCGTGATGGCGTTAGGCTACGCGGGCGTCGCGCTGGCCGTGCTCGCGCTCATGCTGCCTTCGCTGCTGGTCATGAAGAGCCGTCAGCAGCATCCCGACGCGGCATGGCGGGTGGCGGGCGGTTCTCCCGCGCTATGGCTTGTTCTGCTATGCGGAATCGGCATTGTCGCGATCCAGTTTGCGATTGTCGCAGGCCTGCTGCCCGCGGTAGGGTAAAAAAGAGGGGGCCGATTTGGCCCCCTTCTTTTATTTCACTAAACAGCATTGCTTATATTTCTTACCGCTGCCGCACGGGCAGGGATCGTTGCGCCCAATCTTCTCCTTATTTCTGATGGGCTGCTGAACTTCCGCCGGTTGCGCGTGCTCAGTCCAGTAGTTGTATAGCGCAAGGGCCGCAGGACGAATTCGCTCAACGCTGGCGATAAACGCTTCGGCGGATAATTCATCGAGCGCCTCGAATCGCTCCTCGGTACCGTGCAGGGCGATGGCGTCCAGCTCCGCCCGCAGCTCAGCTGGCAGCGTGGACCAGTCGCTCAATCCCACTCCGCGCATATAGCCGAAACACCACTCTTCGACAATCGTGAGTTCCTGCCCTTCCTCTTCCCGGCTGCCAAACATCGGCTCAAACTGATCGGGATAATCGCTTAAACGCTCGGCAATATCGCTCATTTGCTGCAGCGTCAGGTTCACAAAACGATCCCGTTCGCGATCGTTGGTCCAGCGCGGCACGTTATCCGCTCCGCCCCAGATAGCAATCAGCCACTGCGCGGGCTCAATCTCCGTCGGCCCGGAGAGAATGGCCGTCAGCAGCCCATCAAGCTCGGCAACGTCCATGATGGTGCCTTCTACCGCGTATTTCGACAGGATATCATCCAGCCATTCAACTTCGCTTTCGTTCAGGGGTCCAGTTTTCATAAACAGGCTCATCGTCGTAAAAAATGGCGCTTACAGTAGCGGAAATAGCGAGAGAAAACCACCCGGCTACTCAAGGTTCAGACGGCGCAGCGTCTCAGCAATTTCGCTAAAGGCCTCCGGCGAGAGCGGTAACAGCGGGCGCGGTAAGCAATCCTCAGCGCACATACCGAGGATCGTCGCCGCGGCGGCAGTGACCCGCAGGCTTCCGCCATACTTGCGGAACAGCATCCACAGCGGCTCCAGCCTGGCGCTTATCGCCGTCGCCCGCTGGGCCTCGCCCCGCCTCGCGGCAGCCACTATCTCTTGGGCAACGTTCGGGAAAAGTCCGCCGCACACGGAATACCATACCGCACAGCCGGCGTTCAGCCCATCGGCCGCGCTGGCGTCTCCGCTAATCCCAATCGACACCTCCGCCGGGAGCTGTCGCCGCAGGCTCTGCACGCGTTGCGCGACTTCATGGCTGGCGGGTCCGGGTATTTTCATTGAGGCAATACCCGGCAGCGCGGCTATCGCGCTTTTGAGCTCATCGGACAGAGAAATATGGGTAGTAACCGGATTGTCGTAAACGCAAACGGGTACAGAGACATGGCGACAAACGGTCTGGTAAAAAGTCAAAATTTCCTCATCTGACAGGGGCTGATAAGCCATCACCGGCAGGAGTAGCGCGTTCGCACCCGCCCGCTGGGCATCGTCTGCCAGACGAAGAACCTGATCGGTTCCCACCGCCCCGATCCCCACCATCATCGGCACCGAGCCGGCATGCGATTTTGCCTGTCGGACAACCTGCATTCTCTGCTCACGGCTGAGGTATGCGTAACTTCCCGTGGAGCCGAGCACGCCGAGAGAATTGACAGCTGCGTCAACGAGACGAGTAACAATGCGAGCAAAAGCGGTTTCATCAACGCCGTGATGATTGAACGGAGTCAGAGGAAAAGCGCAGAGGCCAGTAAACATTTCATCCCCACTTATTGAGATAATGATCGAGTGCTGGCAGATAGTAGCAACAGAAGCTTGTTTTGTCCTATGACAAAATAGAGTGAGGTGACGTTGAGGGGCAAAAGAGACGTTGTAGAAAAACAAAAAAACCACCCGTAGGTGGTTTCACGACACTGCTTATTGCTTTGATTATTCTGCTTTATCCCAATGGTACCCGGAGCGGGACTTGAACCCGCACAGCGCGAACGCCGAGGGATTTTAAATCCCTTGTGTCTACCGATTCCACCATCCGGGCTCGGGATAGAAATTGGAGGCGCGTTCCGGAGTCGAACCGGACTAGACGGATTTGCAATCCGCTACATAACCGCTTTGCTAACGCGCCTTAATGCTTTAACACCCGCAGCTGCCGATGTTCTAAACTGGAGCGGGAAACGAGACTCGAACTCGCGACCCCGACCTTGGCAAGGTCGTGCTCTACCAACTGAGCTATTCCCGCATCATCAAGCTAATTTGCTAATTACTTGATTTTGTTATCGTCTGCCAGACTGTGCTGCCGTTCGATGCGATGCATTCTACTTACCTGGCGCAATGAGTCAACGATATTTTTTAAAACCTTGTGTTGTTTGCTGAAAATTGCGTCGAAACGATCACTGATCAAGCAAATCGCCGCGCGCCGCGTTCAAATATTGCAGCATAGACCATAGCGTCAGCACAGCCGCGACGAGAAACAGACCAATCCCCGCCCATTCAACCCAGATATTTGGCCGCCACAGCATCCACACCAGCGCCGCCATTTGCGCCGTGGTTTTCACTTTGCCTATCCAGGATACCGCGACGCTGCTGCGCTTGCCCAGTTCAGCCATCCACTCGCGCAGTGCGGAGATAATAATTTCACGCGCGATCATCGTGGCGGCCGGTAACGTCACCCACCAGGTATGATAATGCTCGGCAACCAGCACCATGGCAATGGCAACCATAACTTTATCGGCAACCGGATCGAGAAAGGCGCCGAAACGGGTGCTCTGATTCCAACGACGCGCCAGGTAACCATCAAACCAGTCGGTCACGGCGGCAACAAAGAAAATTAGCGCGCAGGCAAAAGGCGCCCAGGTAAACGGCAGGTAAAACGCCAGTACAAAGAAAGGAATAAGAATGACGCGAAACAGGGTAAGCAATGTAGGGATATTAAATTGCATAGTAACGGGTAACTATCTGTTGTAAGTAAAAATTAGCCCTATGTTGCTACAGAGCCCCTAATGTTTCAACGAGTAGAAGATCTTTTCTGCCAGACCGTGAGATATACCCGGTACTTTAGCAATTTCTTCCACGCTGGCTTTCTGCAACCCCTGCAGACCGCCCATATATTTCAGCAGCATCTGTCGGCGTTTTGGTCCGACCCCTTCAATGGTTTCCAGCGTGCTGGTGCTTTTTACTTTTGCCCGTTTTTTACGGTGGCCGGTAATGGCGTGATCGTGCGACTCGTCGCGAATATGCTGAATCACATGCAGCGCGGGGGAATCCGGCGGCAGGCTAAAGCCCTCGCCTTCCGGTTCGAAGAATAACGTCTCCAGCCCCGCTTTACGATCGCTGCCTTTTGCCACGCCCAATAGCAGAGGATGATTTTTATCCCACAGCACATCCAGCTCGGCAAAAACCGCTTTCGCCTGCCCAAGCTGGCCTTTACCGCCGTCGATCAGTATGACATCGGGGATTTTATTCTCTTCTATTGCCTTGCCGTAACGACGACGCAGAACCTGGTTCATCGCCGCATAATCATCTCCCGGCGTGATGCCGGTGATATTGTAGCGGCGATACTCCGCTCGCAGCGGCCCGTTGCTATCAAAAACCACGCACGACGCAACCGTCTGTTCACCCATCGTATGGCTGATATCAAAGCATTCCATCCGGTTGACGGCGGGAAGCTTGAGCAATGTCGCCAGCGCCCGCAGGCGTTGGGTAATCGTCGAATGCTGGGAAATTTTGGTGGTCAGCGCCGTCGCGGCGTTAGTCCGCGCCAGCTTCAGGTAGCGCGCGCGATCGCCGCGGGGTTTAGTCTGTACGTTAACCCGGCGCCCGGCCAGTTCAGAGAGTGAATCCGCCAGCAGGGTTTTGTCGCCGAGGTTGAAATCCAGCAGGATCTCGCCCGGCAGCGTACGCATCTGGCTGCCCTGTAAATAGAACTGCCCGACAAACGTTTCCACCACTTCACCCAGCTCGGTGCCATTGGGCACTTTGGGGAAATAGCTGCGGCTACCAAGAACTTTCCCCTGGCGTATGAAAAGCACGTGGACGCACGCCATTCCGGCATCAAACGCCACGCCGATAACGTCCAGATCGTCCCCGGTATTGGAGACGAACTGCTTCTCCGTAACCCGGCGTACGGCCTGAATCTGGTCGCGGATCCGCGCCGCCTCTTCAAACTCCAGCGCCTGACTGGCTTTTTCCATGCGGGCAATCAGTTGGGTCAGCACCTGATCGTCTTTACCTGCAAGGAACAGGCGTACGTAGTCGACCTGCTGGGCATACTCTTCCTCGCTCACCAGTCCCGCGACGCACGGCCCCAGACAGCGGCCAATTTGATACTGCAGGCACGGCCGCGAGCGGTTGCGATAAACGCTATTCTCACATTGGCGGATGGGGAAGATTTTTTGCAGCAGCGCTAAGGTTTCGCGAACCGCGTAACCGTTAGGGAACGGGCCAAAATATTCACCTTTAGCGTGCTTCGCCCCGCGATGCGTCGCCAGGCGAGGATGCGTATCGCCGCTAAGGAAAATAAAGGGATAGGATTTATCATCGCGCAGCAGCACGTTGTAACGCGGCTGGTATAGCTTGATGTAGTTGTGCTCAAGCAGCAGCGCTTCCGTTTCGGTGTGGGTCACCGTGACGTCTATCTGGGCGATAAGCGCCACCAGCGCTTCGGTTTTACGCGAAGCCAGGTTGCTACGGAAATAGCTGCTAAGCCGCTTTTTCAGATCTTTTGCTTTGCCTACATAGATGACAGTACCGCCAGCATCATACATCCGATAGACGCCCGGCTGGCTGGTCACTGTTTTCAGGAAAGCTTTTGCGTCAAAAACATCACTCACTGACTTGCTAACGACTCCGCATTGCACAGGCCATGGCGAATTGCCAGGTGCGTCAGCTCCACATCACCATGAATATTCAATTTACTGAACATGCGGTAACGATAGCTATTCACGGTCTTCGGACTCAGATTCAGCTGCTCTGAGATCTCATTGACCTTCTGACCTTTGGTAATCATTAGCATAATCTGCAATTCTCGCTCAGACAAACTGGCAAACGGCGACTCCGCCTTTTCTGGTTCGATCTGGCTAAGCGCCATCTGCTGGGCGATATCAGAGGCGATGTAACGCTGGCCTGACGCCACGCAGCGAATCGCATTCACGACCTCTTGCGGCGCGGCGCCTTTACTAAGGTAACCTGCGGCGCCAGCCTGCATCACTTTTGCCGGCAGCGGATTTTCCGTATGGACGGTAAGCATAATGACTTTAGCATCGGCAACGGAACGGGCAATTTTTCGCGTGGCCTCAAGGCCCCCGATACCCGGCATGTTCATATCCATCAGGACAACATCTACGGGATTCGCGCGGCACCATTTCACGGCATCTTCACCGCAGCAGGCCTCGCCGGCAACTTTAATCCCTTTTATATCTTCCAGAATGCGTCGTATCCCTGCGCGCACCAGTTCGTGGTCATCAACAAGGGAAGGTGCGAATAAGCAGGTCATTTCTTCCCAAGCTGACTCGCTGATTAAAATTTCGCGGATCTGGGCCGATTTTTTTCCCGCAAACACATCGAATCAGCCTATTTAGGCTATTTTTTCCACCA